>Ga0209050_1000012_pt1 | contig 813717 bp, 759 predicted proteins | sample Araplavi_mTSA_r2_FD_184276 | JGI IMG/M metagenome (GOLD analysis project Ga0209050, IMG submission 184276) | Arabidopsis root microbial communities from North Carolina, USA - plate scrape MF_Cvi_mTSA_r2 (SPAdes) (version 2) | ecosystem: Host-associated > Plants > Roots > Endosphere | place... | reverse complement strand
GGCGGCGCCGACGACGGCCACCTTCAAAAGCTGCAGGCATAGTGTTCACGAATCCACCTAGAGTTAAGTGGATTCGAGACTCCTATACCTCTTTCTGAAACTCAAGATGGGACGACTGGACGCTCACATTTCATCGGCCGAACGGGGACATCAGCCTCCTGACATTCATGGTCTATCTGAACTCTGGCTACGAAGGGGGCGCAACTCGATTTGAAGGCGTAAAAGTCATGGGCAATGCGGGGCAAGCATTGGTCTTCGAGCATGGATTGGTACACGAGGGCGCCGAAGTCCTGAACGGCATCAAGTACGCGCTGCGCTCCGATGTCATGTTCGGACCGCGCTGACCCTTCAAGGACACAGAGCGGCCACTAGCAGAAGTTCAATGCACCACGAAGTCACGCTCCTCGATAGACTCAACAGCCCGGCAACGATGATGGAAGCAGAGCGGGAGCTTCTAATGCGTGGCGAAGCCTGCATTACGGTGCTTGAGGCAATCCTGGACAACACCGCCACAAATGCTTTCGGTATTGCTTACGGCCGCCTTGGCCTTCCGCGACAGTGTGCTCAGGAAATGGCGGTCCGCCTCGGGCCGAACGCCAAACCATTGGAGCGTTTGCTGGCCACAGACGCATCGAATGGTCACACGACGGCAGTGAGAGCTTTAGCTGCGCTCGGATCGCTGGAAGTTGCCTCGGTCAAGACTCTTGTGGAGAACATGACCAGCGCGGACTTTGATTTGGCTGAAGAGTCAGCTCTTGCGCTTGTTAAGACAGGACACGCAGGCGTTGCAAAGGCAGCAGCAACAACGAGACGCTTGCAAGACCGCATCGCGAAGTGGTCCCTGTAGCTGGGCGCGAACGTCCGCTCCGGAGCGATCCGACTGGCAGCTTCGGGCCCATTCGAGACATTGCCGCTACTCCAGAGCAGCCATTCAGGATGTAGATGGGGCAGAACGCAGCAGGATTTCCTGGATGGCGGCTTTCGCAGATAGCTTCACGTCCCTCTTGCTCGATTCAAGGCCGGCTTCAAGCGCAGGAATCGATTTCAGCGTTCCGATTCGGTTCAATACGGAATGGCAGTAGACCCTATCGTAAGGGTCGGTTGATTTCACAAGGACTGCAAGCAACCGGTCTTCGGTTTCCGGAGCCGTTGATGTCCGTAATGCCTGGATGGCACGATGCCGCACGAGCCAGCGTGTTTCGTGCAACAGTTCATAGACCGGCTCAAGGTCTGTGCCGATGGCTATAGGGACTTTTGCAATGCCGTCTAGCAGCGTTGCGAGAACCTGCTTGTCTGTTTCGGACGGGATATACGAAATCAGCGTGGACGCACACCTTGATTCTTCGAGGTTCTTCCCGATGGCGCCGATCATAAAGTAGGCAGCGGAACGCTCAGCCTTCGACGACCCTCCGCGAAGGAAGGTGTCCAGTTCTTGGATCGCAGAAAGTTCTCGGAGCGATTCAGCCTCCCTGTAGGCGTGCCATGAAACGGACTCTTCGGAGTTCATGACCTTCTCTCGCACCGTCATGCGCGAAATTAGGTCCTGTAAGTAGGTTTGCATCTTTTCGAGGCTGCAGCCGCTACGTGCTATAGGTGTCTGTGAATCGCGATGGTCTGCCCGTATTTCGCGAGCGTAGGCACGCCTAACTTTGCTCTTAAATGGATGAAATCGCTTAAACGACAGGCGCCGCTCGCCAAGCGGCGAGACACTTTTCGTATGCTCTTCGCTTCGTATCAAGGAGCGTGACTGCATCGCCTAAGCAAGCTACGCAGTAGTCTTCATATTCACCAGGAATAAGGCTTCTCAGCGCGCCCTCGCAGTCCGGCCCAACAACAATCACGAGAGGGAAATCGCAGTTCACCGCCCCTAATTGCCCGATGTTGAGGATCCATTCCATCTCATCACCCCACTCGTAGTGAAGACGGCTGAAGTCGATCACTATTCCATCGGTGTACCAAGCTTTGTGAGCTGCAGCGGCGGTCGCCATGATGTAAAGAGCATCATCTCGGCCTTGTGCACCTAGTCGATATTCGCCGATATATGCAATCACCTTGAAGCTCGGGGGCTTGAACTTGGCATGAATCGGAAGCAGGACCTCGTGCTTCAGCGAACTTATCTGATCAAGACTTACAGGGTTGAGTTGCATGCTGGATTTTCGGTTGTGCGAATTCTTTCTGTTCCTTCCCGGATACGAAACCTCATCGCAATCTCACCAAATTATTCGGACAACTGGTTCTGGCCGCGTTTGTGTCGGCTCGGCGAATGGCCGGTTCTGGCCGTGTGCTGACAGGCTTCGGCCGGAGCGGATGGCTACAGCCGATTCTCTCGCAGCAATCCGATGAGTTCTCGTTGTTCAGTGAGCAGCTTCTTGCAGTCATCGTTCATGACCATCAATTGCTCGCCACTTAATGGCATCTCCTTCTCAAGTTCGTCTACCCACGACAGCGTCAATTGAGTACCGGCGCTGAGTGATCCCAGCCGAAGCATCAGACCCCTGGCTGTTCGGTTCGCATTCTTGACCCGGTCGCTGTAGGCTTCTCGCGCAGCAATGCCGAATAGGTAGCTGCATCGGATGGCACGACGGGAGTCTTCAAGCGTTGGATACCGAACCTCTGCGAACAGCGCGGCTGACACAAACAGAAGGAATAAAAACGTGGAGATTCTCAAGATCATGGGACTGTGGTCTATGACGCCTTGAGCGGTGCGATGGGATGTCTGGTTTTGGCCGCAAGCCGCGATTCATTGTCGGCATATGTGCGATCAGAAGCAGATTGGCCTATCGAGCGCTTCCGCATCCGCACAGAGGGCTTGCATGGTTTGCTCAAAACCTCTCAAGAACGCCTCGGTACTTGGCTCGTCGCAGTGAACTGCAAATAGTTGAGAAACCTCTTCGCGCAACTGAGGCATCAATTCCATCGGCACTGAATCACCACCGTGCGTGCCGTTGTACAACACATGCCCTACCAAAATAGGGAAAGTTTTTCCCGTTCCGTTTGCGTCGAGCTGCTCTCGAAGCATCCCAACGAGGGAAACGTTGCCTATCGGCCTTCTCACATAGATACCTGACTCGTGTTCACAGGCCGATTCATTCCATTGATCAAATTCGAGCTCGGCTTCCAGATCAAGACCTTTCGTGCTTCTTGAACCATCAGAGTCGACAAACACGTGCCACTCGGACTTCGGTTGCGAAGCTAAAAGCCCTTTTTCAAGGCAGTTGCAGTAGACGCACGCGGACACACCCATAACAACCTTACTAAAAAGTGAAGCGCCACCTTGGCGCGGAGCGAAACAGGGGCGCGGCATTGAGGGTCTGATTCTGGCCGAACTGTGCCACACGACCGGCATTCCTCATGCCTGAACCAGCGGTCCGGCGCATGCAGATTCAGTCAATGTCGGAAACGCAAAGCACCCACCACAGGTTCCGCGGGCTCTGCCAGACCACGTATGCAGAGGAGAGGGTCGACGTTCGCGTCAACTCGCACCAATCGAGGCTGTCGAAGCGGTATGCGAGCAGGTCTGAGAACGGAGCGGGGAACGTGGCGTCCAAGGCCTGGACGACAAGCCTCCGGGCATCCTCCACAGTCAGCCCGGCGGTCGCCCGGTGACATCCTCCGTCAAGAACAACCGACACCAATGAGCCCTCGAACTCGAACCGATTCAGAATTGAGAAGGGGCCGAACTCTCGCTCAACATGCCCGAGTGGTGTCTGCGTCGCGAGGTCGCTGAAGCGCTCCAGAAACTCGGCCAGTCGCTGGGCGTCATCGCGACCCCGGATGGAGGGTTTTGGCTTTAAAAACTTCGAAACGACCTCGCCACATTGAGACAGCACCCTAAGAAGCTTGATGAGAGGTTCCTTTTCCACCCGGAACTCGTCGGCTGGCGCAAATTGCATCGACATTCCTCTCCTTCAGTCTTGGGGTCGTGGTCGAACGTCTGGTGTTGGCCGTCAGTCGACCGCCGCGATCGCCTCGGCGACTTCGAAGGATTTTCTGCATGCGGGGCAGGCACCCACACCAAAAACGTATGGCACCCATTGGGCGACTTCCGCCTGCGACGCTGCAAGAGCATAGGTATGCAGTCGTCTCGCCGTTTCGTCCAGGTCCTTGACCTCTCTTGGCTGAAGCGGACTCCGGGCCGCGGTTCGATTGTTGACCCAATCTTCGGATGCAACAAATGATCCATATCGGCCGACCCCGACAAGCAGGTCAATCCCGCACGACGTGCATTTGCCCTCGAACTCGCCGCTGGCGAGCCTGTGCAGATGTTGCCCCCACAGCAAGTCACCTTCAAGGGCGAGTACAGCCTGCAGAAGATAGATGAAGTCGGTAGACGACAGCCCGATAATTGCTGTCGTCTCGGTCGCGAGCCTATGAAGGCCCTCAATGGTCGAGCGATAGGGCTGCAGATCGTGGTTACCTGAAACATTTGGCGAAATCACGATTGCTCCAGCCAGAGATAGCGGCGTGACGCGGGCGACTGGTGGCCACTCACGTGCGGCCGACAGCAGATACGGCAATACGGGAGCGCTGGCTGAGTAGACGGTGCCTTGATGACAGACGCGTCCCCAGAGTTCGTCCCACACGGGGTCCTCTGCGTTAGGCGATAGAGCGCCAAGGAACGCGGGGAGATCAACAGCGCTGCCATAAGCGTGCTGCAACTTGCTCCAGTTGGTCATGGTTTCATTATTGAGGATCGATACCAGGACTAAGAAAACTCAAAAATAGGGAGCCGCTTCGAACGGCTGGTCCTGGCCGAATTTGGGCGTCCGGCGTATCGCGATGGATTTGCTGACCTGCTAAGAGTGTCCGGGACTGAAGTCGCCCTTTGTCGCCGATGTCGGCGCATCGAGTTCGTTTTGCAGCGACTCAAGGATAGAAGCGATAGTGTCTGGCGCCGCCTGCCCATAGCTCTCCTGAAGCGCATTGGCGATGTGGCGGATTGTGTCAGCCAGCAATATGCCCCACGCGGGAGCCTCACTACGACCGTTCTCCTGCCACATGCCGATTTTGAGGGAGCAATGCAGTCCCTTCTCGGCTACCCATGCGCTGAGCATCTGAATCGATTTTTCGTCGCGCTGTGCTGCCGGAGGGACGATCAAGGGTTGCATGTGCTTCAAATGCGTTTGGAAGGATCGGATTGCGGTCTAGGTCTAAGGCTGCGCCGAAGGTCTGCTCATGGCCGAATTCTGCCTCTACACATGTCCCAAGTCATCAAGCCGGCGAAGCTCCTCGGCCTCCTCCTCGGACGCTTGGAAGATGTTTCGCAGAATCTGCGGAGTGATAGGCCGGCCAGCCTCACTGACAAGAGGCTGATGCCCGCCGTACTCCAGCGCCGAAAGCAGCGCCCGCGCTTTCGCAAAGACGTCTTCTGTTCGGTTGCCAAAAAGCTCTTGGTCGAACAAGGGTTCCCCGGCGGAAAGACGGTCACGCACGTCGAGAACACCTAGCTTTGTAATGCGGCGAACGTCACTCACCAGCGAGGCCGAAGGGTCGCACGGTGCTGTCGAAATGGTCACACGGCTCATCTTCGCTGGGAGGTGATAGTGGATGACTGGTCTTGGCCGCATTCGCCACTAGCGAGCGGGTGAGGCCGGCGATTGAGGTTTGCCGGTCAGTTGTTCAATCATTGATTTCGCCTGCCGTTCGACCTCTGCATTTTCCTCCGCGGACAACTGGACTGATCGAGACGGAGGTTCTCCAGGCGTGCTAGAACTTTGGATGTTGATGGCGAACACCGCGCCAACTGCAACGCCACCGACACCGGTCGCGATCCATCCAGGGATACGGTGAGCACCTCGCCATTCTTCAGGATTGGCTTTTGCAAGATCGCGCGCCCATACCCACGCACTGCCGGCAATCATGAGGCTCAGAAAACACAGAGGAACCCCGAGCCAGATGATGCCGCCGGCTGCCCACGGGGTCAGTGCTCTACTGATCGCGAAAAGTCCTAGCCACAACACGGCGGGGACCAGACCCAGAAGAATGATTATGTTGGCAACGTTGCGTTTGCTGTCGGAACTCATTTAATAACCGTAGTCGCAGGGCTTGAACGTCCGCTGTCTGATTGATTTTCCCTCTCGGTACCAACGACTGGTCATGGCCGAGAGCAGCTACTACTCTGCAGGCTCAAAGGGACCAAATTCCCGATGGACTTCGCCAGCGCGAATGTCACGAGCCCATGTGTCAAACATTTCTTCGCCAACACCGCGTGCAAAGAACGTGACCGATGGGAATGCCAGCGAAATTTCTCGAAGCATCGCTATTAAGAGTTCGGCATGGATGGAGTTGTAGCCCGGGCGATCAAGCCCTTTTCCCTCGGCGGACGCCAGCAGGTCTTTGAGGACATCCAGCGACCAACCATTACCGACAACAAAGCTCTTGGCTGCTTCAGCGATCAGTTGAGGCGTGAGGCTTCCATGCGCGTAGTCGGCATCGTCCCATTGCAGTTCTAAGCGGGTGTAGTAGCTCATATCTTTCTCCCTCATCGATAAAAGATCCTAGAAAGCGCTCCCAGATTTCCGCTCTTGGCCTATGGGGCACTCGCAGGGGCACGTGCGAAGTCAATCTTCCAGCGGGGCGGTGCCGGTCGGCTTACCCGTATCGTCGAATGCGAACTTCCAAACATTGACCAGCTCGACCGGCTCCTCTCCACAGACTGTGAACTCGAAGGTGCCTGCCGGAAAGTCGTAAAACATCCCGGCCTGGAGTTCGGTCGCGAGGTCGCCCTGCTGAAGCCGACACGCTCCTGACAGGACGTACATGCGACCTGCTTGATGGCTGCTTGGAAATCTCGCACCTGCCTTGTACCCGTTCCGACTCACGCGGAACTTCGAGACATCAGGAAACAATCGCCCTATAGCTTCAAGAGTGAGAGGCTCAGTTGAAACGTCGCCCCAGATACGCGCGAGACTGTTCATTGCTATGTCCGGTTTTGGCTGACTGTAGCCGAGGCGAGGCTAACGCCACCGGGCCCCCTTGCAGCAATCAGTTCCAGCCACCGTAAATGACCACTACATCGGATAGCAGTCGTTTGTCTGGTTGTAGTGGGATGTCCGTCGAAGTTCAGCACCATGCAGGCGGCAGCGCTAGCTCTCGCGCCTAGCACTATGGGGTGCAGATGATTTCTTGCGCCCGCACCGCTGACCTCTCTCAAATTCCGTCATAAAGCGTTCAGGGGAAAAGCTGCAACCAAGTGATCGATGAAGGCCTGGACGGCAAGCGGAAGCCGCGGAGCGCACGGCAGTCCTCAGGATGATGCGTGCGGGGGCCGACCCCATGACTTGGCTGGCGGTGGAAAGAGCAGCGCCCCAGGGCTAGCCGGTTCGCCCTGCATGCCGTGCACGCGGCCTCGCGTAGGAAGATGCCGTCTTCGCGGGAGACTTGCCTTCATTGAGTCGCCCAGGGAAGACCTCGACCACCCAGTCGATGAAGACCCGCAGTCGATGGGTGACATGCCGGGTCTGCGGGTAGACGACGTGGAAAGGATACGGCGCCGGTCGCCAGGGCTTCAGGATCTCCACCAACGAGCCGTCGCGCAGCGATGAGTCGGCCGCATAGGTGAATGTCTGCACGATCCCCAGGCCTGCGACGCACGCGGCCAGATGTGCGTTGCTTTCGTTGACGCCCATGCGATGCTCGACCTTGATCTCGATCTTCTCGCCGTCGCGCTCGAATCGAAACGGCATGGCCCGGCCCGTCTGGCTGGACACGTAGCTCACCAGCCGGTGGCCGTTTTTCAGCTCGTCGGGGTATGCCGGCGTGCCGAACTGCTTGAGATAGTTTCGCGTGGCGCAGGTGATGAGCGCCGCGTTGCCCAGGTGCCGGGCCACGAGCGATGAACTGTCCAGCGGACCGCCGCGTATCACGCAGTCGACGTTGTCGCCGATCAGGTCCACCGGGCGGTCGGACACGCCCAGGTCGATGCGGATGTCCGGGTAGCGCGCCATGAAGTCCGGCAGCAGCGGAATGAGCACGTCACGCGCGGTGGAGCCGCCGACGTCGATGCGCAGATGTCCGCGCGGCCTGCCGCGTGCGAGATTGAACGAGGCATCGATGTCTTCAAGATCGCGCAGGATGCGCGTGCACTTGGCGTGGTAATCCTGGCCTTCCGGCGTCACCGTCACGCGCCGGGTCGTGCGCTGCAGGAGCGACACCCCGAGATGGGCTTCCAGCTCTCGCACCAGCTTGCTCACCGTGGCGATGGGCATGTCGAGCGAATCGGCCGCGCGGGTGAACCCGCCGGCTTCCACCACGCGGGCGAAGGCGCGCATCGCCAGCAGTTGGTCCATGGGCATTCCTTGCTGCAGAACAAGCCCTTGATTATCCATGTGCGTGGATAGTCATTCCATTCATCTCTCTTTTTCGTTCAATGAGCGAGACCTACATTTGCTCCATGCCTCCAACAAGGCGTCGCTGCAGAAGTGCAGCGGACTGCCGCGAGGCATCGATCCATCCTCATCCATTCACGAAACGGAGCACACCATGAACAAGCAACTCGAAGGCAAGATCGCCCTGGTCACCGGCGGCAGCAGCGGCATCGGCCTCGGTGCCGCGAAGGAACTCGCGGCGCAGGGCGCGCGCGTCTTCATCACAGGCCGTCGCCAGCAGGAGCTGGACGCGGCGGTCGCTCAGATCGGCTCTTCCGCCACGGCGCTGCGCGCCGACGCATCGGTGCTGTCGGACCTCGATGCCGTCTACGCTCACATCGCGAAGACGGCCGGCCGGCTGGACATCCTGTTCGCCAACGCCGGCGGCGGCGACATGATGCCGCTGGGCGCCATCACCGAAGAGCACTTCGACCGCATCTTCGGCACCAACGTGCGCGGCGTGCTGTTCACGGTGCAGAAGGCGCTGCCCCTGCTGAGCAACGGGGCCTCGGTGATCCTCACCTCCTCCACCACCTCCATCCAGGGCACGGCCAGTTTCAGCGTCTACAGCGCGAGCAAGGCGGCGGTGCGCAACTTCGCGCGCTCCTGGGCCCTGGACCTCAAGGACCGCGGCATCCGCGTGAACGCCGTGAGCCCCGGCCCGATCCGCACGCCCGGCCTGGGCGACCTCGTGCCCGAGGAGGCGCGCCAGGGGCTCTTCGACCACCTGGCATCGCAGGTACCTCTGGGCCGGCTGGGCGAGCCCGGCGAGATCGGCAAGGCCGTGGCCTTCCTCGCGTCCGACGCCGCCAGCTTCGTCAACGGCATCGAGCTCTTCGTCGACGGCGGCATGGCCCAAGTCTGAGTTGCCCACGCATCCAGAGGAAATTGCAAATGACCAAACTGACCACCGCGACCGATCTGCTCAACGCCTATCTGGACAGCGTCTCGAATCCCACGGCAGCCGGTGCACTCTTTGCGGAAGATGGCATCCTGGAACTTCCAACCGTCAATGCACGAGCCCAGGGGCCGGCCGCTGTTGCCAATTTGCTGACGGGGTTGCTGAAGAAAGTTCCAGACTTCGCTTTTCAAGAGCCTACGTTCTGGATCCAGACGCCCGATCGAGTGTTTGCCGAGTACAGGGTCGAGGCACTGGTTCCGGACACCGGCAAGATCTACCGGCAAGTCTACGCGGGAGTTCTGATTGCAGAGGACGGTCGAATCAAGCTGTTGCGGGAGGCTCTTGATACGGCCGAGGCGACTCGCGCGTTCAAGAAGGATTGAGTTCGACCTGCCCCTTCCGACGTACCAATGTCGAGTTGGCGAGTCCAAGGTTGTGGAGACTACTTGATCTCCGGTGATTGCCTTGCATCGCCAGCGCGCTGGCGATGCAAGGCGGCGAACCTGCAGCCCGCAGACCAGCTCCTACCCGCCAGCCTCAGGCGCCCCACGCCGCGCCTTCTCGTTCACCTGAAACAACTCCCCAGCCTTGCGAGCCATCTCGGCCGCAAGCCAGAGCAGGTTGTTCAATTGCCGAGGCCCATCACCGCTGCACCAGTCGATCTCTTCACCGTGGCAGACCCACAGCAGGGCTTCGAGTTGAGTGAGGGTGTTTTCAAGAAGATCCGCCGGGTCTTGGGCGGTTTCTACGGAAGCGACCGGCGTAGTTGGCCGGGCTATAGTCTTGGTAGCCATTTTTGTGCGTTTCCTTCCAAGGTGGTTGCACGAACTTGGTTAGACGGCTGGGGTGCTGGTAACACCCTGGCCGTCGCCTTTTGATACCTCGCATCTGCATCGTTGCTTTCGCACCGACGACCTGCCGCGAGGCAAGCAGCCTTCGAACATCTGGTGGTAGCTTGGTGTGTTGCGCCTTTCTTCTCCCCTTGGCGGGGTATCGAGTGACAGGGGCATTCACTCTAGAGAAGAACACGGCAAGCGGCCGTTCCGCACAGCACGAAGTCGCAGAGACTGCCAACAAATGCAGCTTCCGCAATGCGCTGTGCGCAGACCCCGCGGGCCTCTCAGCGAGTCAGCCCCGTCGGCGTGAGCGTCGCCCTGAACAAGCAGCGCATCGATTGGTTCGAGCTTGCTTGAATCGTTTTCGGCCGGATCGAGGCGTTGCGCTGAACGCCCCTTCCCGATCTCTCTGCTGCATGCGGCGCGCCCTTGTACGGGCGCCCCGCAGCGTTCAGTTCACCGTGTGCGAGCCCAGGCCCGCGGAGGTGTCGATGGGAAAACTGTCCCATTGCGTCGCCGTATCGAAAGCAATGCCCGGGTTGGGATCGCCCGATTTGATGGTGGGCTTGCGGCGCAACGTCTGGTTCAGCGTGCTGGCGCCGTTGGCGCTCTTCCACTCGGTTCCGGGGTCGAACCCGACCTGGCCGATGCGGTCGATGACCGTACCCGATTTCTCCAGCGTCAGGGCATCGTCGCCGTTGAAGTTGGCGACGCCGCTGTCGAACGTGCCGGCTGGCTTGAAGGCGGCGGTAGCACCGGAGTTCGCCAGCACGATCGTGCCGCCAGGCGGCAGGGAGCCGCTCAGCGCCTGCGTGCTCGTAGCCGCAGTCGCGCCGTTCGAATACAGCTTGACGGCATAGAGGCTCAGGTCGATCGCCGAAGCGGTCGGGTTGTAGAGCTCGATCGCCTTGTTGTTCGACGAACCTTCCACGTACTCGCTGAAGAACAGATCGGGCGGGCCGGGCGGCAGCACCACGACCGTGGTGGTGACATTCACATTGCCCGTCTTCGTCGCGGTCTGGCTGGCGGAGTTGGTGAGCGTGACCATCACGCTGAAGGTGCCGGGGGCCGCGTAGGTGTGCGTGACGGCGCCGGTGCCCGCTGCCGTGGTGGCGGCGGTGCCGTCACCCCAGTCGACCGTCAGCGACGTCAGGGTGGTCGCACCACCAGGCGTGGCTTCGGTGATGTCCATGCTGTAGGTCTCGCCGGTCTTCGCCGAAGCCGGAATCGACGCGCTGACGATGGGCTCGACCACGGCGGCATCGGCCGCGAGGTTCAAGCCCACCAGCACCGGGTCATGGTCCGACGCGCGGAACGGCGTGGGCGCGTAGCGGTCGTCGGTGGTGAAGTCGGTGTTGTAGTCGAGCGCGGTCGGCTCGTCGGAGTTGATGTGCCACACGTTCACGCCGTTGACCTGCGTCGCCAGCGAGGCCGATACGTAGGCATGGTCGAGCGCGCCGGTCTCGCCGCCGAACACGTAGGTGTAGCGGTCGGCCGCGGGCATGCGCTTGAGCAGGCTCTCGTTGCCCGCGGCCTCGAGTTGCTTGGTCGGCTCTTCGAGCAGGTAGCTGTTGAAGTCGCCCATCATCAGCACGTCTGGCTCGCCGGTCGTGCCCATGGCCTTGAGCTTGCCGACGAAGCTGTTCAGTGCCTGCGCCTGCTTGACGCGCGCGAGGTTCCAGCAGCCCTGGCCCTGGTCGACGTCGCCCGTGGCCGGGCAGCTGCCCTTGCTCTTCAGGTGATTGACCACGAACCAGAAGCCGCCGTTGTTGCCGACCACGCTGAAGCGCTGGGCCAGCGGCGGGCGGCCGCTGGCGGCGGTGTAATCGGCCAGGTCGGCGCCGGTCGGCAGCACGACGTTGCCGACGCGCTGCACCTTCGCGGGCTTGTAGAGGATGTCGACCTTGATGGCGTCGGTGCCGAACACACCGCTGTTGACCGCCGCATAGGTGTTCGCGCCGACCTTGGCGTTGAGGGCGGCCAGCAGGTCGTTCGTCGCGACGTCGGTGTTCTGGATCTCCATCAGGCCGATCACGTCGGCGTCGAGCCCCGCGATGGCCGCCACGATCTTGGCCTGCTGCCGCTTGAACTCGTTCAGGTTGTTCGCGCCGCGGCAGTCCGTCGCTACGCCTGTGCCGAGCAGGCAGACCTGGCCGGTCTGGCCTGCAGAGTTCGTGCCGTCCTGGAAGGTGGTGAAGTAGTTGAGCACGTTGAGGCTGGCCACCTTCAGCGAGCCGCCGACCACAGGCGCCGTGGGCTGGCGCGGATTGGCCTGCGCGAACACCGGCGCCACCGTCGGCTGGATGCGGTAGGCGCCGAAGTTGTGGCTCAGGATGCCGGTGATCTTCTGCGTGGTGTCGCCCATGCGGCGGGTGCCCTCGGTGCCGGCCGCGCTCAGGTACGGAATGGGGTTCGGGTTGGACACCGACGAGCCGTCGTCCAGCATGATGCGCGAGAGCAGGTTCTGCGCATGCGTCGCCGTCGCGTTGCCGTTGGTCGGGTTGAACTGGCGCCCGTTCAGCGACAGCACCATCTGGCCGTAGCGGCCCAGCTCGAAGAGCTCTGTCACCGCCAGGGGCTGCGCGATCTCGACCAGCATGCCCTCGTAGCGCTCCAGCGTGGATTCGTCCGCCACCGGCAGCGTGATCTGCGTGGGCTTGACGACCACGCCGCTGCCGCAGACGCTGATGGCCAGCGCAGTGGCGCCAGTTCCGACGATCTCGGTGATGCTGTCAGGCTTTGCGCCGGCACCGGCTGTCTGGCCGAACTCGGTCACCTCGCCGGTGACCTGCACAAAGTCGCCGACGGCCACGCGGGTGCTGCCGCCCGGCGCGTAGACGAAGACACCTTCGGAGGTCAGCGGATCGGCATCGGGCACGAGCTGCTGTACGAAGAATCCATTCAGCTTCACCGAGGTGGAGCCGGTGTTCTGGAAATCGCCCACCACCACGCCGCGCACGGTCACGGCCTGGTTCGCCATGGGGCTGATGTGGCCCGTGCCTTGCACGGACGAGATGGCCGTCAGCGGTGCGCCGGCCGGAACGGCTGCCGCGCACGTGGGCGGCGTCACCTCGGGTGTGGCGTTGTCAGGCTGCGTGGCCGGTGGCTGCGTCGCCGAAGGCGGCGTGTTGCCGGAGGGCGAGCCGCCGGACGATGGGGGAATCAGTGGAAAGGAAGCGCCACCACCACCACCACCGCCGCCGCAGGCGGTCAGCGCGATGGCAAGAGCAGTCAGCGCCAGTGTCCTGAATGGCCACGCGGGCCTCGATCCTCGTCCTCGATGCGTCATTTGGGGTCTCTCTTGTTGTGGGGGCCGGCAAGCGAACCGCGGCCGTTTTTATGGTTCTTGTGTGTAACCCCCGAGACACCCCCAGGCAGCCCTGGGTGATGGGGCGCCGGGCTGGCCGCCAGCGCCAAGCCGAATCCCGCCTGTGTCCTGTCCTGCTTGTGTCGAGCATGAATATCGCAAGCCTCGCGGCATGTTTCCCAGGAGGAGATGGCGCGAGGCCCCGCCGGAACATGCACCGAGGTCGAGCGCCTCTGCGCGTCTCTTGTGAAGTCGCCTGTGCGGATATCAGCCGGCGGCAATGGCTTTTGCCAATGGCGCCCATTGCGCCGCAAAGGCCTCCGCGCGCAGCGCCGGCTCGAAACTTTGCACCGAGACGGTGACCACGCGCTCGATCACGAAGGCGTCCTGCTCCATCATGGCTTCGAGTTCATTGGAGTCGGCGCAATGGACCAGCATCACCCCACCCGTGCCGTCCGCGAGTGGTCCTGCGGCGAGGATGTGTCCCGACTTGGTGAACCTGCCCAGCCATTGTTTGTGGGCGTCCAGATGCCCGTTGACTTCCTCGATGGGGCGCGCGTAGTTCAGCGTTACGACGTAAAGCATGGTTTTCCTCGGATGTTGAATGAAACGTGTGTTTGGGGCGATGCGCCTTCAGTCGCGCAGAGCCGCGTCGACCACCCGCAGCACGCCGGCCCGTGCGTCTTCCATGGCACGCGCCCGGATATCCGGGCCCCTGGACATGCTCTCGGCCCGCAGGTAATGCACGTCGGTGATGCCGATGAATCCGAAGGCCGCCTTGAGATAGGTCTCCTGGAAGTCGAGCGCGGCCATGGGCCCCGCGGTGTAGACGCCGCCGCGCGTGGAAGCGACGATCACGCGCTTGCCGCCGGCCAGGCCGACGGGACCGGCGGGCGTGTACTTGAAGGTCTTGCCGGGTTGCATGACGCGATCGATCCAGGCCTTCAACTGGGTCGCGACGGAGAAGTTGTACATGGGCGCGCCGACGACGATGACGTCGCTGCCCTGGAGTTCGTGAACCAGCGCGTCGGACCGGGCATGTTCACGCGCCACGTGGGGGTCGTCCGAAGCGATGGACAGGTCGCGGAATCCGGAAGCGATGGGGCCGTCGAGATGAGGAATGGCGTCCAGCACGAGGTCGCGGTAGACGACGTTGACGTCCGGGTTGTGCGTGCGGATCGCCGACACGATGGAAGCACTGAGGGCGCGTGAACCGGAGGCATCGCCGAGGATGCTGGAATCGAGATGAAGGACTTGCATGATGTGGGAGTGTCGAGAGGAGCCATGAAGATAGGCGCGGCCTCCTCGCGGCACCAGACGGCACAATCGCAACTCTTCGTTCTGGCCCGCAGGACAATCAATGCAGCAGCCCGCACCCGCACAGTCCCCAGACCTCGCCATGCGCGGGAACTCGCCCGTGGACCTGAATGATTTCGCCCTCTTCGTGGCGGTCGTGTCGCACGGCAGCTTCTCGGCCGCCGGGCGTGCAATGAGCATGCCGAAGTCGCGCATCAGCCGACGCATCGCCGATCTCGAGAAGCGGCTCGGCGTGCGGCTTCTGCAGCGCTCCACGCGTGCGATGCATGTGACCGAGGTCGGCGCTGCGTTCCTTCAGCACTGCGAGGCCATGACCCATGCCGCCCGTGCCGCCATGGAAGTGGCCGAGCATGCGAACGCCCGGCCGGCCGGGCGGTTGCGCGTTAGCTGCCCAGTGGGGATCGCGCATCTCTTTCTCGCCCCTGTGATCCCCAAGTTCCTTGACCGGTACCCCGACGTTCGCCTCGATCTGGAGTTGACCAACCGAAGGGTCGATGTCGTGGCCGAGGGATTCGATGTGGCCGTGCGCGTGCGAACAGTCGTCGACGATTCCCAATTGATCGTGCGCAGCTTCGGGTTGAGCGAGCAGGTGCTGGTCGCCAGCCCACGCTTCATCGCAGCGCACGGTCCGTTTGAAACCGTGGCCTCGTTGCAAGGCCAGGTAGGCATAGGGCTCGGGGTAAGCATGGGCGAACGTCCGGCGTGGCGAGTGACCGATCCGCAAGGCGCCGATGAGTCGATCGAGTACCTACCTGTGCTTGCGACCGACGATGTCCATCTGATCTGGCAGACCGTACTGGCCGGCGTGGGCATCGCGAGACTTCCCTTCAATCTGTGTGCGGAGTCGATCGAGAAGGGCGACCTGGAAATCCTGCTGCCCGATCACAGGCTCGCGCCGCACCAACTGCATGCCGTGTTTCCGTCGCGGCGCGGTCTGGTGCCGGCGGTTCGCGCGCTGATCGACTTGTTGAGCCAGGAGCTCACTCAGACGATGACGCACGCCAATCAGCGTTTTTCCAGATTGCTCGAAGCCGCCAAGCGCGGCTGAAACGCCTGAGGGCGCATGGTCGCGCCGTGGACCAGGGCGATTTCCTTCACGCCGCCCGAGGTGGCCGGGCCGGCCGTCGACAGGGCCGCAAACAGCGACAACGCTGCAAAGGCGACAAGCAGTTCGAGAAAGCGCTTCATACCTTGAATCCTCGAAGAGGAACGGGAAATCGAAGAGGCTCCTTGCGGAAGCGGACGGTGCCATCGGGTTACCCCTATCCAGGGGCACGCCGGATGCAAATACATTTTACTGAAAATCCGTAATGTAAATACATGCACAGACCTTCCGCACCCCGTCGCACGCATGCCGAACGCAGCGCCGCCACAAGAAAACACCTGATCGCCACGGCCATCGATGTGATCCAGACCCGAAGCCTGGAGGACATGTCGATCCACGAACTGGCCAGGACCGCCGGCATGACTTCCGGTGCGGTCCAGCATCACTTCGAATCGAAGGCGGTGCTGATGATGCAGGTGCTCGGCGAGCTCATCCAGTCGGGTGTGGATGCGGGCGAACTCTGGCCTGCGGAAACCTTGCCGCTGCACGAACGCGCGTCGGCTTTCGTCAACGCGGCCTGGCAGTTGATCTACGCGCAGCCTCGCTTCGTCGCAGCCTGGAACATCTACCTCGGCACGCGCAATCAACCCGAAGTCCTCGCACAAATTGCCAGTCTTCGGATCGAACTCGGCGAACAAATGGAAGCGGGATTCTTCGGCGCCTTCCCGGAACTCGAGAACGCCGCCGATCGGCACGCAGTCGTAGGGCTTGTCTTCTCCGCGCTGCGGGGCCTGGGCCTCCTGCAACTCTTTCCCTCTACCGCCGAGGAAGTGCGCTCGGAGCGATCGCAAGCGCAACTCGCGTGCCTTGCGGATCTGATCGTCGCGCACTGCGAAGCGGCCGCGGCGCCTCGCAAGCCCAGGAAGCCTTCGCGCGCCCCGGCGGCACGCAGCTAGGCCCGGGCGAACACCTATTTTCCAGGAGACAAGATGAACCCTATCCACACGCCCAGGCTGCTGCTCGCGATCCTCATCTCTTCATGCGCCGCAGCCAGTTGGGCAGACGCTGTGGTGTACCCAGCCAAGCCAATTCAACTGATCGCGCAACAACCGCCGGGCAGCGCATCGGACTCGATGACGCGCGTCTGGGCCGACTGCATCGCACGCGAACTCGCGCACCCGGTGATCGTGCAGAACAAGCCAGGTGCCAATGGCTTGCTGGCCATCAACAACCTCAAGGGGCAGTCGCCCGACGGCTACACGCTGATGAGCATCGGCATGTCCCAGATGAGCATCACGCCCTACACCTACAAGCAGCGCCCCTATGATCCGGCGACCGACTTCGAAGGCATCGCGATCCTGGGCACCTCGCCGCTCGTGCTCACGGTGCCCGCTGGCGAAGGCATCGCGCGGCTGGCTGACCTGGAGAAGCTGGCGAAGACCACGCCCGGCGGCATCAACTTCGGGTCTCCCGGCAAGGGAAGCCCGGCACACTTGCTGACCACGGCGCTGCTGGACAAGGTTGGCGTGCCAGGCACGCACGTGCCCTACGTCGGCGAGGGCGCGGGGCTCACCGGGCTGATCGGCAAGCAGATCCAGGCCATGACGCTCGTGATCGGCACGGCGGCGCAGCAGGTCAAGGCCGGCAAGCTCGTGGCACTGGCGGTCTTCGACAGCCAGCGATCGAAGCTGCTGCCTGACGTGCCCACGATTGCCGAATTGGTTCCGGCCGCGGCAGATCTTGCGAGGCCTTCCTGGATTGCGGTGGTGGGCAAGGCGGGGCTGCCACAGCCGATCGCGGCCAAGCTCAACGTAGCAACGGAGCAATGCCGCACCAACGAACAGTACAAGGCACGCATGGAGGCAATGAACGTCACGCTCATTGCTTCCGCGCCCGCGGATGTGCGCAGCTGGGCAGCTCGCGATGCCGCGGTGTGGCGCCCATTGATCGACAGGCTGGGCCTGGCCACCGAATGAACGCGAAGCACGCACCCGAGGTGCGCCTGGCCCATGGCGGCGGGCTCAGGGGTGCATGGCTCGACGGCGTGCGTGTCTTCAAAGGCGTGCGCTATGCGCAGCCGCCCTTCGGCGCGCTGCGATTCGAGGCCCCGGTGCCCGTGCCCGGATGGACAGGCGTGCGCGATGCCTCCTCGTTCGGCCCGGTCGCCTTCCAATGGCCGCGCGACCCGCAGGCGCAGGACGACCCGCGCGGCGGCGAAGACGCGTTGCGGCTGAACATCTGGGCGCCGGATGCGCCGCCCGGCGCCCATCTGCCGGTGATGGTCTGGGTCCATGGCGGTGGGTTCTTCCGCGGCGGCACGAGCGACCCTTTGTACGACGGCGCCTCGTTCGCAAGGCAGGGCGTGGTGTTCGTCTCCATCCAGTACCGGCTTGGCGTGGACGGCTTCGCACACCTTCCTTCGGCGCCGGACAACCGCGGGTTGCTCGACCAGCTCGCGGCGCTGCAGTGGGTCCAGGCCTTCATCTCCGCTTGGGGCGGCGACCCCGAAAGGGTCACCGTGTTCGGCCAATCCGCGGGGGCCGGTGCCCTGGCTTGCCTGATGGGCATGCCCGCTTCGCGCGGCCTCTTTCACCGCGCAATCCTTCAGAGCCCGAGCATCGCTTGTCAGAGCGTGGACGAAGCCACCGTGGCTTTCCGGGCGATCGCGTCGGTGGCCGGCATCGAGCCGACGCGATTGGCCATGGCCGCGGCGCCCATCACCGTTCTTCTGCAAGCGGTGCATGCACTGGCGAGCGACCCGCGCCTGCGAAAAGCGCACGGCATGAGCGCCCGCAACCTCTTCCCGTTGCGCCCTGTCGTCGACGGGCGGATCCTGCGGGCAGAGCCCCTGCAGGCGATGGCGGATGAATGGACGGCCGCACCGAGGCGCTTGCAGATCCTGGTGGGCAGCAATGCGCAAGAGATGCGCCTGTACTACGTGCCGACGGACGCGCTCTCCCGCCTGACCGCCACGGACCTCGAGGACTTCGTTCGCGAAGCCGGCCTGCCGATGCCCGCCGGCCAGGAAAGCCCCGGCGCCGCGCTGTGCGCGTTGCAGTCCGAGTACTTCTACAGCACCCCTGCCCGGCGGATCGCCGAGTTGGCCGACGCGCACCTCGGACCGGCGTACCGGTATCTCTTTTCCTGGCGCTCGCCGCAATGCGGCGGCCGGTTGGGCGCCGCGCACGGTGTCGAATTGCCATTCGTCTTCGCAAACCTGCATACCCCCATGGGCCGCGAGTTTGCGGGAGCCGCGGCGCCCGGTGAGCTGGCGCGCGAGATGCACGAAGCCTGGGCGCGGTTCGCAAAAGAAGGTGATCCGGGCTGGCCCGCGCACACATCCGCACGTCCCTGGACCAGGACCTTCGACGGACCTTCGAGAAAGGTCGCCTCGGCGCATTCGCAGCCAATGTCTCCCATCGAAAGTCGAGAAGCAGTTTTCATGTCCAGGCAAAACACAGCACTGTCAATTGAAGAAGTCCGCGAGGCGCTGGTCGGGGTTCTGGGCGAATCCCGGGTCCTGCAGGACCCGGGTCGCCTGGAGGCGCATTCAGGCGATTGGAGCGAGGCCAAGCGCGTGCGCCCATCGCTCGTCATCTGTCCACGGACGCCGCAGGAAGTGGCCAGTGCGCTCGCTGTCTGCTCGCGCCTGGGCCAGCAGGTGGTGGTGCAGGGTGGCCTCACCGGCCTGGCCGGAGGCGCGACGCCATGCAGCGGCGAGATAGCGCTCTCGCTGGCCAGGCTCAACGCCATGGAGGAACTCGACGAGGTCGCGGGGACCGTGCGGGTGCAGGCCGGCGTGGTGCTCGAAGAACTCCAGCAGTGGGTCGAAAAGCGGGACTGGACTTTTCCGCTGGACCTCGGTGCCCGTGGCTCCTGCCACGTCGGTGGCAACGCAGCCACGAACGCGGGCGGCAACCGCGTCATCCGCTTCGGCACGATGCGTGAACGGGTCCTCGGCCTGGAGGTCGCGCTGCCCGACGGCCGGCTTCTGTCGATGCTCAACCGGGTGACGAAGAACACGACTGGCATCGACCTGAAGCATCTTTTCATCGGGTCTGAAGGCACGCTGGGGGTCATCACCCGGTTGGACCTGAAGCTGTCGCCCAAGCCGACATCGTCGAGCACCGCCCTTTGCGCGCTGCCGTCATTCGAGGCAGCAACGCAGCTCGTGAGAGACCTGCAGCGGGCCTTGCCGGCGCTGTCGGCGTTCGAGGTGATGTGGAGCGACTATCTGGCTGCCGCGACGCAGATCACTTCGCTGCGGCGTCCGTTCGAGGAAGACCATCCGGTGTACGTGCTGATCGAGACGCTCGGGGCCGACGACCTTGCCGATCGGGAGGCGCTTGAGCGTGCCTTGGGGCAGGCACTCGATTCAGGCCTGGTCGCCGACGTGATCGTGGCCCAGTCCGTGGAGGATTCAAGGCGCCTCTGGACGTACCGTGAAGCCGTCGGTGAACTCCTCGGTGCATTGAAACCCTTTGCCGCCTTCGACGTGGGCATTCCGATGTCTCGCATGCAGGAGTTCGTCGAGCAGGTCGGACGGGATCTCAGGCAGCTCTTTCCGGACCAGAAGCATCTCTTCTTCGGTCACATCGGCGATGGCAACCTGCACGTGCTGTCCGGTCCGCACAGTGCCAACGGCAGCCTGCACGAGATCGAGAAGATGGTGTATCTCGCCACGGAACGGGCGGGCGGCTGCATCTCCGCGGAACACGGCATCGGCGTGGTCAAGAAGGAGTTCCTGACCCACAGCCGTACCGGCGAGGAGCTCGACGCGATGCGCAGCCTCAAGCTGCTTTTTGACCCGGCGAACATACTCAACGCAGGGCGCGTCTTCGATGCCGCCTGAGGCCCCATGAAACCCGACCCGAGACACATATGACGACAGAAAATCATCCAAACCGCTGGCTCGGCGTAGCTGGCCTTGTTGCCTGCTCTGCGCTGCTTGCTGCGTGCGGCGCAGGCCGCTGGAGCGGCAAGGCCGTCAACCTGGCCGTACCGGACAAGACCTCGCTCGCTCAGGCTTGCGCCGGCATGGCCGGCAAAACGGTGTCGCCGGGGCAGATCGCGCTGACGAGCGGCAAGGCAACTGTGTCTTCGGCCATGCTCGTACCCGCCGTCACTACCGCGCCAGCTTTCGCCGAATATTGCAGGGTGCAGGGCTCGATCGCTCCCCTTACGGCGGGTGCAGATCCGATACGCTTCCAGCTCAACCTGCCGACCACATGGAACGAAAAGGCCGTCATGGTGGGAGGTGGCGGTTTCAACGGCACGGTCATCGATGGCGTCGCCCCGCTTCGCGACGCGGCACCGGGTCAAGCGCAGCCGATCACCCAGGGTTTCGCGACCTTCGGCACCGACTCTGGCCACGACGGAACGACTTACAACGCTACCGATCCAGCCAGGTTTGCGTTGAACGACGAGATGTTCCTGAACTTCGCGCATCAGTCATACAAGAAGGTCAAGGACGTCGCGCACGTGTTGATGCAGCAGTACTACCTGCGCACGCCGTCCAAACAGTACTTCTACGGCGGCTCCGAGGGCGGGCGCGAGGGCCTCACCATGGCGCAGCGCTACCCGCAAGATTTCGATGGCATCGTTTCCGTCGTGCCCGTGATCAGCTGGACGGGACTCTTCAACGGGTTCATCAGCTACCAGTTGCCGCAGTTCTCCGGCGGGGCAATCAACGCCAGCAAGGTGCGCCTGCTCGCCAACTATGTGAACACCACATGCGACGCGCTGGACAACAGCGCAGATGGCGTGGTGAGCAACTATCTCGCCTGTCCGTCTCGCATCGATCTGCAGCGCCTGCGTTGCCCTGGCGGCGGCGACACGGGCGACACCTGCCTGTCCGACGCGCAACTCGCTGTACTCAAGGCGTCGTACGGACCGACAGTCCTGCCTTTCCCGCTCGCCAACGGTCTCACTACCTACCCGGGCCGCCTGTACGGCGGCGAGATCCAACTCGGCGGGGAAGGCGTGGGTCGATGGGTGACGACGGGCCTCGTTCCCAATCTGGCGCCGACTTCGGCAGACGCTCGCGGTGTGATCTACGGCAGCAGCTACGCTCGCTATGTGATCGCGAAGAACGCCGCCTTCGACATCCGCACATGGAACGCCTCGAACTTCCAGGCGCGCATCCAGAAGGTGTCGGCGCTGATGGACTCGACCGATCCCGATCTTTCGGCCTTCCGCGCGCGGGGCGGCAAGCTCATCATCCGCGAGAACTCGGGCGACTGGGCGCAGAGCCCGATGGCCGGCATCCAGTACTACCAGAGCGTCGTCGACAAGCTCACGCAGCCGGTCGTCGACGAGTTCGTGCGCCTCTACGTTTCACCCGCATCGAATCATGGCGGTACGGCGGCAAGCCTCACGACAGGCGCCGAAATTCCCACCAATCACGATTTGCTCACGACGCTGGATAAATGGGTGACGAGTGGCAGCGCGCCGGCCGATGCACTCGTGCAGGTGCGCAACTCGCCCTCCGCCCCCTTCAGCACTCTCGCGACGCGCCCCATGTGCCGCTACCCGAACTACCCGGCGTACGTGTCGGGCGACGTGACGAAGGCTGAAAGCTATCGTTGTGTTGCGTCGTTGCCCTGACTTGTCGGGCGTCTGCGCAATCACATCTATCGCAGGCTGCCGAAGAGTGCGATTCAACCGAACCGCCCTCCATCACAAAGGCCGAAGACCGGGGGACATTCGCGCAGCAAGGCACCCCGTCGGCGTGAGCCTCGCCCTGAACGAACCCGGACCCGAGCCTCAGGACATCCCGCGCGCCAGCAGATGGTCGACAAGCCTGCGCTGCGGAAAGCTCAGCGCCTCCTGCCGGGTGCACAGGTACATCCGCCGGGAGGCCCACGCGTCGGTGAGATTGATGAAGCGCAGCTTCATCTCCTTGCGATAGGCCACCGCAGCGCCTTCGGGCAGGATGCCCACGCCCATGCCCGCTTCGATCATCCGGCACACTGCCTCGAAGCTCTTCACGCGCACGCGCAGGCGCAGCACCTTGCGCGCGCTCATCGCGGCGTCTTCCATGGTGCGGGAGATGGCGGAGTCGTCTTCCAGGCCGACGAAGTCGTAGTCGAGCAGCTCCTCGAACGACACCTCGCGCCCGCGCCACGGGTGCTTCTGCCGCACGATGGCCACGAGCCTGTCCGTGCGGTACGGAATGAAGTGCAGCGCCGGGTCTGCGGCCTCGCTGGTGATGACGCCGACGTCGGCCTGCCGGTCGCGAATCGCCTGCACGATGTAGACGCTGCGGTGCTCTTCCACGCTCACGCGGATCTCGGGGTAGCGCTGGCGGAAGCTCGCCACGTCGTCGGGCAGGAACTGGCCCATGGCCGATGCGTTGGCATGCAGCCGCACGCGGCCGGTGGCGCCCTGCGCGTAGTCCGACAGGTCGGCGCGCATGCGGTCGACGTCGCGCAATATCTGCCGCGCATGCATGGCGAGCGACTCGCCGGCGCCGGTAGGCGTCACGCCCTTCGAGGTGCGGTTGAGCAGCACCACGCCCAACTGCTCTTCGAGGATGGCAAGCCGGCGGCTGGCGGCCGACAGCACCATGTGGCTCTCGGCGGCGGCCTTCGACAGGCTGCCGTGCTCAATGGCGCGAAGGAAGAGCGCCAGCGAATCGAGGTCGGGTCTCATGGTGTGTGGGTCGGGTCTGCGAGGCCGACATTGTCGGGCCGGCGGGGTCCGGGGCTCCGGCCGAAATACTTTCGGCGGATCGCGCCCGCAAAAGACAGATCTTCCGGAATTGGCTGCTCTCTGCCAAAACGAAGAAGCACTTTCCGCGGACGAACCGGAAGAATCGTTGCTGCCCCGGCGTCTACCCCGCCGGGGCATTCCGCGAGCCGGCCCTCTACCGGGGCAAAGCCCGCATTCCGACGAGTCCTACCCGGAGTCTTTTTTCAGCCATGGCATCCCACGAACTGGCCAGCGTTGCGCTGGACGACAAATACACGGCCACCGAAGGCCGGATCTACCTCAGCGGCATCCAGGCACTGGTGCGCCTCATGCTCGTGCAGAAATGGCGCGACCAGAAGGCCGGGCTGAACACCGCGGGCTTCGTCTCGGGCTACCGCGGCTCGCCGCTCGGCGGCCTGGACGAGGCAATGTGGAAGGCGCAGCCCCAACTCGAAGCCAGCGCGGTGAAGTTCCTGCCCGGCGTGAACGAGGAACTCGCCGCCACCGCCGTGTGGGGCACCCAGCAGGTGCACCTGACGGGCGAGTCCGCCGTCGATGGCGTCTTCGCGATGTGGTACGGCAAGGCCCCGGGCGTGGACCGCTGCGGCGACGTGTTCAAGCACATGAGCCACGCGGGCACTTCGCCCCACGGCGGCGTGCTGCTGGTGGCGGGCGACGACCATGGCGCGTCTTCGTCCACGCTGCCCAACCAGAGCGACCACCTGTTCGCCGCGTCGATGATCCCGATGCTCTACCCGCAGAGCGTGGAGGAGTACATCGAGCTCGGCCTGCATGGCTTCGCGATGTCGCGCTTCGCGGGGCTGCCGGTGGGCTTCAAGGCGCTGGCCGACACGGTGGAGTCTTCAGGCTCCATTCCGGCCGGCGTGCTCGACGTGCACACCCAACTGCCTTCGGACTTCGTCTTCCCGCCCGGCGGCGTGCATGCGCGCCTGTCGACCGACACGCTCGGCGTGCAGGCGCGCAAGCAGGAAGCGCTGATGCAGGACTACAAGATCTACGCCGCCATCGCCTATGCGCGCGCCAACCGGCTCAACCGCGTGACCATCGATTCGCCGAAGGCACGCCTGGGCATCGTGGCCTCGGGCAAGTCGTACCGCGACGTGCTCGAGGCGCTGGAAGAACTGGGCATTGACGCCGACGAGGCCGCGCGCATCGGCATCCGGCTCTTCAAGGTGTCGATGCCGTGGCCGCTGGAGCCCGATTCGATCCGCGAGTTCGCCGATGGCCTCGAAGAAATTCTTGTGGTCGAGGAGAAGCGCCAGATCGTCGAATACCAGCTCAAGGAGCATCTCTACAACTGGCGCGAGGACGTGCGCCCGCGCGTCATCGGCAAGTTCGACGAGCAGGGCGAATGGGGCGCGCATCCGCGCGGCAAGTGGCTGTTGCCGGCCACGGCCGATTTCTCGGTGGCGCAGATCGCGCGCGTCGTCGCGGGGCGCGTGGCGCGCTTTCACACCAGCGACCGCATCCGCATGCGGCTCGCCATCCTCGACGCGAAGGACGTGGTGCTGGGCAAGGCCGTGGCCACGCCCTCGCGGCCGGCCTGGTACTGCTCGGGCTGCCCGCACAACACCTCGACCAAGGTGCCCGAAGGCAGCCTCGCGCTCGCGGGCATCGGCTGCCACGTGATGGCCACCGCCATCTACCCCGAGCACAACCGCACGACCACGCACATGGGCGGCGAAGGCGCGCCGTGGCTGGGGCAGGCGTGGTTCTCCAGGCGCAGGCACGTGTTCGCGAACCTGGGCGACGGCACCTACTACCACTCGGGCTCGCTCGCCATCCGCGCGGCCGTGGCCGCGGGCGTGAACATCACCTACAAGATCCTCTACAACGACGCGGTGGCGATGACAGGCGGCCAGCCGGTGGACGGCCCCATCACCGTGCCGCGCATCGCGCACCAGATGGCGGCCGAGGGCGTGAAGCGCCTTGCGCTCGTGGCCGAAGACCCTTCGCGCTGGGCCGACCGCAGCGTGCTGCCGCCCGACCGAGACGGCTTCATGCTCACCGTTCACCACCGCGACAGCATGGACGCGGTGCAGCGCGAGCTGCGCGAGTTCGAGGGCGTCTCGGTGCTGATCTACGACCAGGTATGCGCCGCCGAGAAGCGCCGCCGCCGCAAGAAGGGCGAGTTCCCGCAGGCCGCGCGCCGGGTGTTCATCAACGACGCGGTCTGCGAGGGCTGCGGCGACTGCGGCGAGCAGTCGAACTGCACCGCCCTGCTGCCGAAGCAGACCGAGCTGGGCCTGAAGCGCGCGGTGGACCAGAGCGCTTGCAACGCCGACGAGTCGTGCATCAAGGGCTTCTGCCCCAGCTTCGTGACGGTCGAAGGCGTGAAGCCGCGCAAGCAGGCACCGGTCGCCGCGAAGGCTGCAGCCGAAGAGGCGCCTCTGCCCGAGCCGAAGCAGCCAGCGCTCGAAGGCATGCACAACATCCTGATCACCGGCATCGGCGGCACGGGCGTCATCACCATCGGCGCGCTGATCGGCATGGCCGCGCACCTCGAAGGCAAGGGCGTGAGCGTGCTCGACATGACGGGCATGTCGCAGAAGAACGGCTCGGTCACCTCGCACGTGCGCATCGCGCGCGACGCGGCCCAGCTGAAGGCGCAGCGCATTCCCACCGGCGAGGCCGACCTGATCCTGGGATGCGACATGCTCACGGCTGGCGCGCCCGACGCCATCGCGCGCATGCGGCCGGGCCGGACCTATGCGCTGGTCAATACCTTCGAGCAGCCGACCGGCCATTTCGCGCAGCAGCCCGACTGGCAGTTCCCGGCGGCGCAGGTGCGCGCGCTCATCGAGGAATCGGTGGAGAGCCGCGCCGACTTCATCGACGCGACGCAGCTGGCCACGCGGCTCACGGGCGACGCGATCGCCGCCAACCTGTTCCTGCTGGGCTTCGCCTTCCAGAAGGGCCATGTGCCGCTGTCGGCCGAGGCGCTGGACAAGGCCATCGAGATCAACGGCGTGGCGGTGAAGGCGAACCAGGCCGCATTCCGGTGGGGCCGCAAGGCTGCGCTCGACCTCGCGGCGGTGACGCGAGAAGCTTCGCCGCAAAAGGTCGTCGCGCTGCAGCGGCCGCAGAGCCTGGAGGCGCTGGTCAGGAGCCGCACCGAGTTCCTCGCGTCGTACCAGAACTCCGCGTACGCGCAGCGCTACGCGGAGCTGGTGGAGCGCGTGCGTGCGCTCGAAGAGCGCGAGCGCGGCAGCAACCAGCTGGCGAAGGCTGTCGCATCGGGCCTCTTCAAGCTCATGGCCTACAAGGACGAGTACGAGGTCGCGCGCCTCTACACCGACCGGCGCTTCATGGAAAAGCTGGGCGAGCAGTTCGAGGGCAAGCCGGTGCTGCGCTTCCATCTCGCGCCGCCGGTGCTCGGCCGCCGCGATACCGAGGGCCGCGCGGTGAAGACCAGCTTCGGGCCTTGGGTGATGGGTGCCTTCCGCTTCCTCGCGAGCCTTCGCGGCCTGCGCGGCACGGCCTTCGACCTGTTCGGCCGCACCGCCGAGCGGCGCATGGAGCGGCAGCTCATCGAGGACTACCGTGCAATGGTCGAGGACGTGCTCGCGCGCTTCGATGCCATCGACTTCGATACTGCCCTGTCGCTCGCACGGCTGCCCGAGCAGATCCGCGGTTTCGGGCATGTGAAGGAGGAAAGCGTGGTGTCGGCGCGAGTGCGGTGGGATGCGCTCGCAAGGCAGCTCGACGCGCGCCCGGCCGGGCGGGCCATGCAGCGGGCCGGCACGCAGGAGGAGCCGGTGGCGGCCTGAACGGAAGGTGGGCGGAAGGTCGGCGGAAGGCGGGCGGCAGAGCCTGCCCGGGAGGATCAAGGCAAAATCCTCCCGCCGCCGGTCGGCCCCGCCCCCATGCCGCCCACCATGTCCACCCCCGCCCCCGATCCGACGCATACGGCGTCGGCGACCGCCCAGGCCCGCCCTCGCCGGCGGCATCGCAGCACGATCGCCTGGATGGCCGCGTGCACGCTGGCCCTGCTGCTGATCGGCCTCGCGGGCCAATGGGCGGCGAACCGCGAAGCGAGCTTCCAGGCCGACTCAATCCGCCGCGCCATGGAAGTGCACGTGCTCGGCCTGCGCGACGCCGCCGGCAAGTACAGCTACCTGCCCTTCACCGCGGGCCTGCATCCCGACGTGCTGGCCGCGCTGGCCCGCCCCAACGACATTGCCGCCAAGCAGCGCGCCAATCTCTACATCGAGCGGGTGAACCGGCAGGCCGGTTCCGACGTGCTCTACCTGATCGACATGCAGGGCCTCACACTGGCGGCCAGCAACTGGAACACGCCGCAGAGCTTCGTCGGCCAGTCGTATGCCAACCGCCCCTACTTCATCGACGCCCGCGCGGGGCGCAACGGCCTTTTCTATGGCGTGGGCCAGACCACCGGCGAGCCGGGGCTCTTCATCTCTTCGCCGGTGCGCGGCGAAGGCGGCGAGATCCGGGGCGTGGTGACGGTCAAGGTCAGCCTGCGCCAGGTGCAGGAAACCTGGACCTTCGTGCGCGACCCCATCCTGCTGACCGACGCTCGCGGCGTCGTGTTCCTGAGCTCGGTACCGTCGTGGATGTACCGGTCATCGCGCCCGCTGCAGGCCACCGAGCTCGAAGGCATGCGTCGCGACCAGCAGTACGGCACGCGCACCAGCTTCACGGCACTGCCGTGGAAGGTGGAACGCGAGGAAGGCCAGCTCGGCTACCTGGTGCGCACCGATATCGGTGGCCGCCCGCGCGAGTACCTCGCGGTGGACGAGCGCCTGCCCGACCTCGGCTGGACACTGACAGTGATGACCGACCACGCGGAAGTCTCCAACGCGCGCGAGCGTGCCTGGATGCTGGGCCTGCTTTGCGCCGTCGTGCTGCTGCTGGCCGGCCTCTACTGGCAGCTGCGCGAACGCCGCTTCGCCGAGCAGCGCGACGCGCGCCGCGTGCTGGAGCTGCGCGTGCGCGAGCGCACCCACGACCTCGACGAGGCCCATGCCTTCCGCAAGGCAATGGAAGACTCTCTGCTGGTGGGCATGCGCGCCCGCGACCTCGAAGGCCGCATCATCTACGTGAACCCGGCCTTCTGCGAAATGACCGGCTATGGCGCCGACGAGCTGCTGGGCAAGCTGCCGCCCTACCCCTACTGGCACCCGAACGACGTGACGCAGCACTGGCGCCACTACGACGCGATGATGAGCGGCCAGCCCGTGCGCTCGGGCTTCGAGTCGCGCCTGCGGCACCGCGACGGGCACGAGGTCATCACCATGGTCTACACCGCCGCGCTGATCGATGCCGACGGCAAGCACGCCGGCTGGATGAGCTCGGTGGTGGACATCACCGAGCAGAAGCGCGCCGAGCTGCGCCAGCGCCAGAACGACGAGCAGCTGCAGCACGCCCAGCGCCTGGCGAGCCTGGGCGAGATGGCCTCCACGCTGGCCCACGAACTCAACCAGCCGCTGATGGCGCTGAGCAACTTCGCGAGCGCCGCCAAGGCCTTCGCCGAGCAGGGCAACCAGCAATTGCTGGTGAGCAGCCTGGACGAGGCCGTGATGCAGGCGCAGCGCAGCGCCGAGATCGTGCGGCGCATCCGCGGCTTCGTGCGCCAGCGCACCGTGGGCACGGAAGACTGCTCGGTGGCAGCGCTGGCCGGCAACGCCATCGCGCTGCTGCAGGGCGAGATCCGCATGCGCCAGGCGCGCGCCGAGCTTCGCATTCCGCCCGGACTGCCCGAGGTGCGCGGCGACCGCGTGCTGCTGGAGCAGGTGCTGCTCAACCTGCTGTCGAACAGCCTGCACGCCATGCAGGCCGTACCGCCCGAGCAGCGGCTGGTGGAGATCGAGGCGGGGCTCAAGGAAGGACGCATGCACATCCACGTGGCCGACCGCGGCCCGGGCATCGACGCCGCCGTGGCCGAGCAGGTGTTCTCGCCCTTCTTCACCACCAAGACCGGCGGGCTGGGGCTGGGCCTGAACATCTGCCGCACCATCGTCGAGGCGCACAGGGGCCGCCTCACCTTTGCCGACCGTCCGGGCGGTGGCACAGTCTTCACCCTCGAGCTGGAAATATCGCCACCGACATGACCCACAACAGCGCCGCTCCCGCCAACAACCTGTGCATCGTGGACGACGACGAGGCCGTGCGCCGCTCGCTCGGCCTGCTGCTGCTGTCGCGCGGCTACGCGGTGCAGACCTTCGCCTCGGGCGAAGCCTTCCTCGAAGGCGCCGACCTGCAGCGCGCCGGCTGCGTGATCATGGACCTGCGCATGGAAGGCATGAGCGGCCTGCAGGTGTTCGACACGCTGCGCACGCAGGACAGCCCGCTCGTGGTCATCTTCCTCTCGGGCCACGGCGACATTCCCATGGCCGTGGAAGCCGTTCAGAACGGCGCCTTCGGCTGGCTCGAGAAACCCTGCAACGACGAGCGCCTGCTCGACACCATCGCCCGCGCCCTGCAACAGGCCGGCGAGATCGCCACCCGCCGCCAGGCCCGCCAGGCCGCGCAGGCGCTGTGGGACAAGCTCACCCCGCGCGAGATGCAGATCGCCCGGCTGGTCGCCGAGGGCAAGCCCAACAAGCAGATCGCGCAGGAACTCGCCCCGCTGGAGCAGCGCACGGTGGAAACGCACCGGGCGCACGTGTTCGCGAAGCTGGGGCTGGCGAACAGCCATCAGCTGGATCGGTTCCTGCGGGAACACTCGCTGTAGCTCGCCAGGCACCGGCCATCGCCGACGGCGCACGCCCGTCGCGGCCCCAATCTAGGTATTTACCCTTGCGTACCGATACGTAGACGGCCAACGGCCGGTTACGGACGACAGCGCTGCCGCGGCCGGACAGACTCGCCGCAACGGCCCCCGCGTGCCTTTTCTTCTTAACGCCGCGGGCCGCAGCCAGAGACAAGGACCCCTTTCATGACCGCCATCGCAAGCGCGGCCGCCGGCGCTTCCAGCCCCGACGCGGCACCCGCCACCGCCAACAACAACACGCCCTACACCTTCGAGGAAAAGCGCAAGCGCATCTTCGCCATCTTCGCCGCCTCGTCCGGCAACCTGGTGGAGTGGTTCGACTTCTACGTCTACGCCTTCTGCGCCATCTATTTCGCGCCAGCCTTCTTCCCCAAGTCCGACCCCACGGTGCAGCTGCTGAACACCGCCGGCGTGTTCGCCGCCGGCTTCCTGATGCGCCCGATCGGCGGCTGGCTGTTCGGCCGCATCGCCGACCGCAAGGGCCGCAAGACTTCGATGGTGACCTCGGTGGTCATGATGTGCGTGGGCTCGCTGGTCATCGCCTGCCTGCCCACCTATGCGCAGATCGGCGCGGCCGCTCCGGCGCTGCTGCTGCTTGCGCGGCTGCTGCAAGGCCTGTCGGTGGGTGGCGAATACGGCACCACCGCCACCTACATGAGCGAAGTGGCGATGCGCGGCCAGCGCGGCTTCTTCTCGTCGTTCCAGTACGTCACGCTGATCGGCGGCCAACTGCTCGCGGTGGTGGTCGTGGTGGTGCTGCAGCAGGTGCTCGACGAGGCCGAGCTCAAGGCCTGGGGCTGGCGCATTCCCTTCGTGCTCGGTGCCGTGGCGGCCGTGGTGGCGCTGATGCTGCGCCGCACGCTGACCGAGACCGCCAGCAACAAGACCCGCGCCGCCAAGGGCGCGGGCACGATGCGCGAGCTCTTCACCCATCACAAGCGCGCCTTCTTCGTGGTGCTGGGCTACACGGCCGGCGGCTCGCTGATCTTCTACACCTTCACCACGTACATGCAGAAGTACCTGGTGAACTCGGCCGGCATGTCGATCAAGACCGCCAGCAACGTGATGACGGCCTGCCTGTTCATCTACATGTGCATGCAGCCGCTGTTCGGCGCACTGTCGGACCGCATCGGCCGCCGCAGCAACATGCTGCTGTTCGGCGCCCTGGGCGCGCTGATGACGGTGCCCGTGCTGAGCAACCTGCAGAACGTCGGCAGCCCGCTGGTGGCAGGTGCGCTCATCACCCTCGCGCTGGCGGTGGTGAGCTTCTACACCTCGATCAGCGGCATCGTGAAGGCGGAGATGTTCCCGCCCGAGATCCGCGCGCTGGGCGTGGGCCTGTCGTACGCGGTGGGCAACGCGATCTTCGGCGGCAGCGCCGAGTACGTGGCGCTGGGCCTGAAGTCGATCGGGCACGAGTCCTACTTCTACTGGTACGTGACGGCAATGATGGTCGTGGCCTTCACCGTGAGCCTTCTGCTGCCGAAGCAGGCGAGCTACCTGCATCACGACAAGTAGGCAGGCGCTACCGCAATGAAGTTCCGGGAGGCCCGCGCCTCCCTCAAAAAAACGCGGGCCCCTGGGAAAGCTTTTCGAGTCAGCGAGCCGCAAGAAAGCATGAGGGTACGAACATGGCGAGACGGATGGTCCACAACGCAAGCATCACCTTGAAGCTGCCGCGCGACATGGAAACCGGCGCAAGGGTCACGGCCCTTCGGGCCGCCGGTGTCCCGGTCGACGCGGAAGGCAACGCACAGCAGGGATTTCTCTTCGTGCGCTCGGGTGATGGCTACAAGAGTCAGGTCAGCATCTTCAGATGGTTTCCCGACGAGGTGAGCCCCATCACCCGCGGTGCCTCCGGCGCCGCGGAGCCCTCGGCCCGCGAGCATCGCCCCACAGCACCGCCGGACGACACGCTCGACCACTGGCTGGCCCAGATCCTCACCGCGCCCATCCCCGGCACCGACAGCGCGCTGCAGTGCGAGCCCGAGGCCTCGCCGGCCACCGCGGCTGCGATTGCATCTGCATCTGCATCTGCATCTGCATCTGCATCTGCATCTGCACCTGCACCTGCGACCGCAACTGCGGCAACGGCAGGCTGAAGCTCGCGGCCGGCGCCGGCCGGCAGCCTCAACCCGCGCCCCGCTGCGCCAGCGCGACCGCGTCGGCGCCCGCCGGAAATCGCAGTTGCCCCGTCGCATCGTTCGCCGCGCGCCAGACCGCCTCGGCGACATCCAACTCCTTCGTCAGTTGCGTGGCCTGCGCCAGCGTACCGAAGATCGACTGAGCAAGGGGCGCATACGGCTCGGTGATCAGGCCCTGCATCCGCTCGCCACCGTTCTCGGTGAATCGCGTCGTGGGCGCGTAGCCGGGTTCGACGAGCTTCACGGCGACATCGAATGCCTTCAGTTCGTGAGCCAGCGAGGCCGTGAAGCCCTCGACCGCCGTCTTGCTGGCGGTGTAGGCCGCAACCAGGGGCATGGGTGCAAGGGTCGCGCTCGAAGTCACGTTGACGATCACGCCCCCGCGGCGCTCTCGGAACGCGGGCAGCACGGCCTGCGTCATGGCCATCACGCCGAAGGTGTTGGTCTCGAAGAGCTCGCGCGTCGTCGCCATCGGCGTGGCCTCGAAGGCACCGAACAGGCCGATGCCGGCGTTGTTGACGAGCACGTCGACAGGGCCTGCCGCGTCCAGCGCGGCGACGATGCTCTCGCGCCGCGTCACGTCGAGCGCAAGCACGCGCATGCGCGGGGAGTCTTCGAAAAGTCCGTCTTGCGGCTTGCGCATGGTCGCGACGACGTTCCAGCCTTGAGCATGGAAATGGCGCGCAGTGGCAAGGCCGTAGCCGGACGAGCAGCCGGTGATCAGAACAGTCTTCATGGTGGTCCTCTGAGTGGGTAAGTGAAAGAGCGGTTGGAAGGAACTCGTACGATAGGCTCGACCTGTCGGACTATCTACAATCATCAGTCCATCATTTGTTTGCGAAAGTCCATCCATGGCCGTCGACCCGCTGTCGCAGGTGATCGCGCTGCTCAAGCCCCGGGCGGTGTTCTCGAAGGTGATCAGCGGGGCCGGGCGCTGGGGCGTGCGCTACACGCAGTTCGGCCTGCCGAGCTTCTGCGCACTGCTCGAAGGCAGTTGCCTGCTGTCGGTCGATGGAGCGGAAACGCTGACGCTCACCGCGGGAGACTTCGTGCTGCTGCCCACCACGCCCGGCTTCACGATGACGAGCCTGGAGCCCGGCACGCCGGTGCCCATCGACGCGCGCAAGGCGGCCATGGACACGAGCGGCAGCGAAATACGCCACGGCACGCGCGGCGGCCGGCCCGAGGTGCGGATGCTGGGCGGCTACTTCGAGTTCGACTCGCCCGATTCGGCGATGCTGGTGTCGCTGCTTCCCGCCGTGCTGCATGTGCGGGGCTCGCAGAAGCTGCCGCTGCTGACCCAGATGGTGCGCGAGGAATCGCTGGACCGTCGGCCGGGCCGCGAGCTGGTACTCACCCGGCTCGTGGAAGTGCTGCTGGTGGAAGCCCTGCGCACCACCTCCGGCGAAGAGGCACCGCCTGGCCTGCTGCGAGGCCTGGCGGACAAGCGGCTCGCGGCCGCGTTCCGCCACATGCATGGCGACCCCGCGCGCGGCTGGACGGTGGAACAGCTGGCGCGCAAGAGCGCGCTATCGCGCTCCGCCTTCTTCGACCGCTTCAGCCGCGCTGTCGGCATGCCTCCGATGGAATATCTGCTCTCATGGCGCATGGCCCTCGCCAAGCAGCTGCTGCGCCGCGACGAGCTTGCGATCGCGGAAGTGGCCGAGTGGGTGGGCTACGGTTCGGCCAGCACCTTCAGCACGGCGTTCAGCCGGCATGTGGGGCAGCCGCCGGGGAAGTTCGCGCGCATGCACTGACGGTGCGCGCGAACGGGGCCGCCTCAAAGCAGTTCGCCGCGTTACCCAGGCGGGCAACGCGGCGAACAGGTCTATCGTTGCTTGCCGCCGAAGCGGCCGGCAGGCGTGGTTATTCCTCCATCGCCGGCACGGGTTGCGGCGGCAGGGCCGCGCCCTTGTTCTTGCGCACCTTGATCAGGAACGAAGCCACCTGCCACACGATGAACACGCCGACCAGGCTCAGCAGCGTGGCGCTGATCGGGCGCGTGGCGAAGATGCCGAAGCTGCCGCGGCTCAGCAGCATGGCGCGGCGGAAGTTCTCCTCCAGCATCGGGCCGAGGATGAAGCCCAGCATCAATGGCGCCGCGTCGAGCTCCAGCCGCATGAACATGTAGCCCATGAAGCCGAAGGCGGCGGTGATGAAGATGTCCTCCAGGCTGTTGTTCACGCTGTAGGTGCCGATGCAGCAGAAGAACAGGATCGACGGGAATAGCACCGCGTACGGGATCTTGAACACCGACAGCCAGTAGCGCACCAGCGGCACGTTCAGCACCAGCAGGAACACGTTGCCGATCCACATGCTGGCCACCAGGCCCCAGAAGAGTTCGGGGTGGCTGCCGATCATGTTCGGGCCGGGCTGGATGCCCTTGATGATGAAGGCGGCCAGCATCAGCGCCATGACGGCGTTCTCGGGAATGCCGATGCTCATCAGCGGAATGAAGCTGGTGCGCGCGGCGGCTTCGTCGGCAGCGGCCTGGCCGGCCACGCCTTCGATGCAGCCGGTGCCGATCTCGTGCTTGTACTTGCTGACCTTCTTGTCGATCGCGTAGGCGGCGAACTGGGCGATGGTGGGGCCGCCGCCGGGCAGGATGCCCAGGAAGGAGCCGACCGCGCTGCCGCGCAGGGCGCTCGGAATGATCCGCTTGAACTCGGCCCAGGTCGGGATCAGGTTGATCTTGCCGTTGAAGGGCGAGCGTTCCTCGCGCGAGTCGAGGTTCTTGGTGATCTCGGCAATGCCGAAGCAGCCCAGCGCGATGCTCACGATGCCAACGCCGTCGACCAGGAACGGCAGGTCGAGCGTGAAGCGCTGCATGCCGCTGTTCACGTCGGTGCCGATGGTGCCGAGCAGCACGCCGATCATGCACATCGCCAGGCCGTTGAGCAGGCTGCCGGTGGTCACGAAGCTCACGCACACGAAGCCCACGAGCATCATCGCGACGTAGTCGGCGGGTCCGAACAGAAAGGCCACTTCACCGAGCACGGGCGCGAGGAACGACAGCACCAGGATGGCGACCGTGCCGCCGATGAAGCTGGAGAAGCCCGCGGTGAAGAGCGCGAGGCCCGTCTGCCCCTTGAGCGTCATCGCGTAGCCGTCGATGCAGGCCACGATGCTGCTCGCATGCGGGATCTTCATCGTGATGGCGCTGACGCTGTCGCCGTACTGCGCGCCGTAGTAGATGCCGGCCAGCATGATGAGCGCGCCGGTGGTGGGAATGGAATACGTCAGCGGCAACAGCAGGCTGATGGTGGCCAGCGGGCCGAGGCCCGGCAGCAGGCCGACGAGCGTGCCCACCGTGCAGCCGATGGCACAGAACAGCAGGTTCTGCATGGTCAGAGCATGCGAGAACCCGAACGCGAGGTTGTTGAGGACTTCCATGATGCTCGGTCCTTCCTCAGTACAGCGGAAGGTTCAGGCCGAGCAGCTTCTGCAGGGCCAGCGCCATGACGACCAGCCCGGCGGAGATCTTCACGTTGCGCATGACCGAGTAGGACGACGCGGCGAAGCCCGAGCAGAAGACCATGAAGATGATCCCGGCGATCATGTTCACGTACATGGAGATCACCGCCAGGCCGCAGAGGCTGCCCAGGATCAGCGAGATGTTCTTGAAGTTGAACTCCAGCGCCACGCGCTCCACGAAGAACGACCGGATCACGGTGGAAACCGCGATCACCAGCAGCATCGCGCTGATCATGGCGGGGAACAAACCGGGGCCGGCACGGCTCAAGTCTCCGATGGGGTAGCGAAGCGAGGTCAGGCCGAAGGCCAGCGCTATCGCCATGAGGAACAAGCCTCTGACAAGGGTTCTGTTTTTCATCTCTTCTTGTGCGATGGGTTTCGAAATCACCGGCACCGGCAAACCGGGGCTGATCGTCTCCATCCGGGCGGAAGTCCGGACCCCTGCATGCTCTGGCGCCAAACTGATTGCAATCTGACCGGACCGTAAGGGGAATTACGTACGGGCCATGCGGCCAGTACTGCCCAGATGCCGCCCGGAGACCGCCGACCTATACTCGCCGCGCCCCAAACAGCACGGCTGGCGCCCTGCCCCGCCCCGCCGCACAGACCATGCAGACAGCTCCTTCCCTGACCGACCGCCTCCCCCGCTTCACCGCCGCCCTCGACCGCCACGAAGCCAGGGTCGAGGAACTCGCCCGGCAGGTCGCCCGGATCGAGGACGAAGACGCGGCCGAGGATTTCGGATACGCCTTCTCGGCGGTCCGCCAGGCCCCCGAGACCCCTGACGCCATCGAGCGCCTGGAGGCCCGCATCGGGATGCGCCTGCCCGAGCCGCTGAGGGCGCTCTATGAATCGCTGGGCGCCTTCTCGCTGCTGCCCGAGAACCGCATGCGCCATCTCGACCTGCTCTCCATCGACAGATTGCTCTCCTGGGCCGAGAGCCCGGACGTCGACGACGCCTGGCCCAGCCTCATGGGAGCGCTGTGCACCTTCGGCAGCCGGCGGGAGTTCGGCGGGCTGAAGCCGGCCTCGCAGGAAGCGCTGACGGAGCACTACGTGGTCTTCGGCTGGGCGCACCACCGCTATGAAGACCGCACGCTGCTGGCCTTCGACCGGAACGGCGCCTTCCACAACGTCGTCTACGAGCACGACGCGGGCGAAGAGGACTGGGTGGCGCGCTACCAGCCGCTGTGCCGGAAGGCGCTGGCCGGCATCGACCTGGACGAGATGCTCGCCGCCCATGTCGCGCTGGCGACGCGGCGCATGGAGCACCAGTTCGACGAGGGCGAGTTCCTGGGCTGAAGCGGCCCGCCCGGCGGCCTCAGGTCGGCTCGGTCGCTGTTTCGCCGGCGGCCGCCACCGCAGGCCGCGTGCGTCGCCATGCGACCCGCATGCCCACGCACAGGAACAGTGCGGCAATGAAGAACGGCGCGCCCGGCAGCTGCACCGGTGCGTCCACGCCGATGAAATAGCCGAAGCTGCCGGCGAAGGCCGCGGGCCCGACGATGCCCGCCACCGACACCAGGCTCGTCAGCGCGCCCTGGATGCGCCCCTGCTGCGCCGCGTCGACCTGCCGCGTGACCAGCGCCTGCGCTGCCGGCCCCGCGAAGGCCAGCAAGGTGCACAACGGCAGCGCGAGCATGAAGACCGCCACGGCATCGGCCACGCCGCAGATCGCGAAGCCCAGCACGCCGCAACCCAGCCCGAACAGCAGCGCCGCGCGCTCGCCGAAACGCTTCACGCCCGGCCCGATCAGCAGCGCGTTGACCACCACGCTCAGCACGCCCACCAGGCCGAGCACCCACCCCACGGTGTCTTCCTTCCACTGGAAGCGGTAGTCGGCGAAGAGCACGAACACGCTCGGGTACACGTACTGCGCGAGGTTGACCAGGAAGATCACCGCCGCCAGGCCGAACACCTGCGGATAGCGCTTCAGCAGCATCAGCGAGCCGACCGGGTTGGCATGCGACCAGTCGAACTTCAGGCTGCGCCGCTCTGGCGGCAGCGATTCGGGCAGCACGAACCACCCGTAGCAGAAGTTGAGCATCGTGAGGCCGGCCGCGAACCAGAACGGCAGGCGCGCATCGACGTGGCTCAGCTGGCCGCCGAGCACCGGACCGAGCACCAGGCCCACGCCGAAGGCCGCGCCCACGATGCCGTAGCTCCTGGCTCTTTCTTCCGGCGCCGTCACGTCGGCGATGTAGGCATTGGCGGTGGTGAGGCTGGCCGAGAACACGCCCGACACCACGCGGCCGATGAAGAGCCACGGCAGGCTGTCGGCAAGGGCCATGAACACGAAGTCGACGGCAAGGCCCAGGCATGACAGCAGGATCACAGGCCGCCGCCCGAAGCGATCGGACAGCGCGCCCAGCACCGGCGAGCACACGAACTGGATCGCCGCGAACGCCGTGCCGAACACCGCGATCCAGTACGCCGCGGTCGCGGCGCTGCCGCCGGCCAGCCGCTCCACCAGATGCGGCAGGCCTGGAAGGATCAGGCCGAACGCGAGGAAGTCGATCAGCACCGTGACGAAAATGAAGGCGAGCGCGGCGCGGCGCACGCGCGGTGCCTGGAGGGTCGGACTCATCGCTGCAACCTCAACCGCTGCGGCTCAGGTACTTGCCCACGCGCGGGCGAACCTCGCGGATGCCACCGAGCCTGCCGAGCAGGCCGTCGATGCAGCCGACCAGCAGCGCGATGCTCTTCCTGAGCCGGTCGCGCTCGAAGATCAGCATGGGCAGGATCTGCTTGAGCGTGTAGACGTTGATGAACAGGATCGCCGGAAAGGCACGCATGTGCGCCAGCGAGAGGTCGAGTGCATTGCGCGAGATGTAGTAGCGCCGCACGGCCGGGTAGTTGATGACGTAGATCTTCCAGCCGAACAGCGACTTCGCCTCGAGGTCGCCGATCTGGTGCTGCAGCACCACCTGCGTGTTGAGATAGAGCGGCACCTCGCTGCGCAGGGCGCGCATGCAGTAGTCGGTGTCGACGTGGTCGATCACGTAGCGCTCGTCGAAGCGCCCGACCTTGGCCCAGGCCCCGCGCGAAATCAGAGAGCCCGACGAGATCATGAAGGCGCAGCGCGACAGCGGCTCGGTGAAGGGCTTGCGCAGGTCGAGCTGGTAGACGCGCTTGCCCTGCAGGCCGAATTGCGGGATCAGCGCGTCGAGGTTGGTGTCGTGGACGAGCGGGCCGATCAGGAAGGCAGCGTCTTGCTTGCCTTCACCGGAAGCCTTTCTCTGTGCCGTCTCCGCCGCCTGGCACATTGCGTCGAAGTAGCCAGCGGGCAGCACCGAATCCTGGTCGAGCAGGAAGAAGAGTTCGACGCGTTGCGCTTCGAGTTCAGTGATACCGCAGTTGAATGCGCCCGCGATGCCGCCACGGTTGCCGTTGTGCAGCACGGTGATTCCCGCATCGGCGAGTGCGCCATGCCACTCGCCCGGCTCCGGCGTGTTGTCGACCACGCACAGACGCGGACACGAGCGCGAAAGCGTATGGAGATTCGTAAGTTGCCCGTCGGTGGGGAAGTACGTGACGACGACGGCACCGAACGAAAAGGACATCGCGGCTTCTCCGGTTGATGGCGCCGGGCGGACGCCCGGACCGGCGCGATTCTAGGTATGGGAATGCGTGCCGACGCCTCATCCGGCACGGCGGAATGCGGGTATTGCGAAAGAACAACGCGAGCGGGACTGCGAAAGTTCTAGTCCGCACCAACGACACGGACTCAGCTGCTTTCCAGGCTCCAGTGCACGCGCGAGAAGTCGCCCAGGGCCAGGTCCTTCTCGTGGATGCTGAAGGTGAAGGTGCCGGCATCCCAGAAGCAGAAGCCGGGCTTGTTGTCCGAATCGAGCGTGAGCAGGTTGATCCATTCCTGCGGCAGGCCGCCCCTTTCGCGCGAGGCCTGCTCCTGCGGGTTCTCGTGCTGTGTGAAGACGTGTGCGTTCATCAGGTGTGCGCCGTTCCTGCGCTCGCCATCGCCGGCGAGTTCGGCTTCGAGCGCCCAATACGCTTCCTGCAGCTTGTCGTCCCTGTCGATCTCGAGCAGCGAGGCGTCTTCACCGCTCAGGCGACCTCCTCCGGCGTTGTAGAGGTTCGGCAGCGACACGGTGGCGTCGATGCGGACCTTGTAGCCTTCATGAGCGTCGCTCACGTCGAAGCCATCGGCGAACTCCGCGCCCTCCGGCCATGCATAGGGCTGCAGCTCGGCGGCAGAAGCATTCGAATGCAGCACGCGCACACCGTCGCCCTCCTCCTGGCCCTCGCCGAAGAAGTAGAGGCGGCCGGTGCGCGGCAGCCACGACTGAAGCCCGGCGATTTCTGCAAGATCGATCTGCGCGTAGAAGCGCCAGAGCTTTCCATCGGTGACCGGGTAGTCGATGCCGGGCGGCAGGTCGGGCGTGCCGCCGATGCGCGTGCTGCCCGGGGTCGCATGATCCTCGGGCTCCGTGGTGCGCAGGCGCAGTGCCTGGCGCGCGTGGCGCCGAAGCGGCTCTTCGTAGGCCTTGAGATCGTGGCGTGCCAGGGCATCGCCCAGCATCGCCACATGCAGCGGGCTGCTGCGTGCCATGAAGGCCTCGCGGTCGATCGCGACCTCCACGTCGGGGCGATAGCGGATGTCGCGGAAGAGCGCTTCGTTCTTCCTCTCGATATTGACCTTCGCGATGTTCCGCAGCGAAGCCGGCAGCGACTCGAAGGGATTGCGGTTGATGCTCAGCAGCTTGAGGGCCGGCAGGTAGCCCACCGATTCGGGCAGGCTCCTGAGCTGATTGCCATCGAGCAGCAGCCTCTGCAGCCGCGCGAGCTTTCCGATGCCGTCGGGCAATGCTTCGATCCGGCAGTACTGGAGCGAAAGCACTTCCAGCGATTCGAGCGCCCCGAGGTTCTCGGGAAGCCGGGCGATATGGCGGCTGCGCAGATGCAGCTCGCGCAGGCGCGTCAGCGTGCAAAGGGATTCGGGCAAGGCCGTGACGGCCTTCTCGGGGTTGCCCGTCCACAGGTCTTCCATCGACAGGAACTCGAGCTGCGTGAAGCGCAGCAGTTCCTCGCGCCACACGGCATCCCAATGGCTGATGATCAACCGCCGCACGCGCTCTGGCGGAGCAGCCATCGCCTCATCGAAGCTGCCGTAGGTGTGCGCGCGCAGTTCCACCTCTCCCGGCGTGCAGTGCCACACCACGTCGACCGCAACGCCCTCCTCGTCCGTCTCGTAGTCGTGCCGCAGCAGGCCGTGCATTTCGATGCGGTCGGGCCGCAGGTCGATCTCGCCGAAGAAGCGCGTGCCGAAGTCGAAGCCCTTCTCCCAGAGATAGAAGCCGTGCGTCGGCTGATCCTTCAGGTAGCGCACGCGCCGGTGCGGCGTGTCGTGGTTGTCATGGAAGTGAAAGGTCGAGGAGCGGAACGAAGGAGCAACCTGCCCCGGCGCCGGGTTGTCGGAACCCTCGGGGTCGAAGGACGGCGCGTGCAGCGCCTTGTCGAAGGCGACGGGCCGCGCCTTCAGTTCGAAGGACATGCCGCCGTCCTCGAAGACGACCTGGGTATCCGGCGCGAACTCGAATGCGCACTTGCCGATCTGGAACTTGTTGCTGGACATTGTTGAGAGACTTCTTCCGGGGGATGAGCGAGCGAGCCTGGCAGCCGATGGATGGCCGGGCTCAGGGTTCGCCGTAGAACAGCGCCGTCCAATGCTCGCCGTCGAACTCCAGCGCCCCGTGCCAACCGGCAACCAGCATCCTGCGGCCATCCGGCGACACATCGAGCCGCCGCGATACCAGCGAGCAGCCCTTGGGCATCGGTTGCCGGCGTGCATCCATGGCCAGCACCATCCTGCTGCCCTGGAGCACGTAGCAGCCGCCCGTGCTGCCGGTGCGCCAGAGCCGGCCGGCGAACCAGGCGCTGTCGAGAAAGCTTTCGCTGTGCGGCTTCGGAGTCAGGCAACGCCAGCTGTCGTCGCGCCCTTGCCATACGTGGCCGCGTTCGTCGGTGACATAGGCCGTGCCGTCGGGCGCAACGGCCACAGTCTTCAGATCCAGCGTCGAGGGAAAGGGCAGCTGCCTCCAGCGCCCTTCATGCCGTCGCCAGGCGGCGCCGCGCGAGCCGACCACGTACAGATCCTGCGCGGAGAGGCCGGCAAGATCGTTGAAGTCCGAGTTCGACAGGGCCTCGTCAGCAACATCCGGCTCCGTGCTGGCCAGCCCCTCGGGCAGCGGAATCTCCGTGTGCTCGCGCCATTGCCCGGGGCCCAGTCGCTCGTACACCCGGAACGGCGCACCGACCGAGAACACCGTGGTGCCGGCGCGCGCGGTACGCAGCACGATGCTGTCGTACATGAGTCCAGAAACGGGATGCGGCTCGCCCGCGCCATGAAACGGAATGCGCGCCTCCTGCCCCTTGTGGACTTTCGGCCTGTAGGCCAGCGTCTCCCGCCCGATGCCCACCGAGACGAACTCCGAATGGTCCGGCGCCCAGGCGCTGGACAGATCGCAGCCCAGCCCCAGCGCATGGGTGGTCAGCGTGAAGAACCGCGTCTCGGCCGGATTCGCCAGCTTGACGGCGAGCAACCGGACCTTGAACGGCTCGTCATGGTCCTTGTCCTCCTGCTCCTCGAACAGCAGGAAGCCAAGGCGGCCATCCTCGAAGCCGATGGTGCAGTCGCGGATGAAGTAGCCGTCGAAGAAGCGGCGGTAGGTGTCGCGGTCGAAGATCATCGGGCGGAAAAGACCTGGCCTTGCAATACCTTCAACCGCGCCCGCCGCTGCGCACACGCAGCAGGTTGTCGTGTTCGTGCAGTTCGATGAATTCGCCGCTTGCCGCGGCTTCGGGGTAGATGGGCGCTTCGCCCGGCATGAGTGCGGTCATGCGGGCAATGTAGTTGAAGAAGATTGCTTCACGCCGCGAGCCGGCCGGGCTCCTTCATTTTCGGTGGCGGGCTTTCTCTTGCGGCTCGAAGCCCGTCGGAAGCCCCAGCCGCATCGCCAGGTGCGCCGCGTCGTAGGGCGCGCGCACCTTGGTGTCGTTGTCGAAGTAGCAGTACACATCGTGCCGGCCCCGCCGTGCACCGACATCCGAAGCAAGCCTGGCGTCGCCGACCTGACGGCCCTGGCTCCATGCTTCGATGCGCTCGGCCCAGCGGTCGAGTGCGGCGTCGCCATAGCCGCTGGCGTAGAGCTCCTTGTCTCCGTGCAGCCGGATGTAGACGAAGTCCGCCGTCATGTCTTCGAGCATCGGCCAACGGCCCGCGGTGTCGGCCACCACCAGGGCAACGCCGTGCCGGCGCAGCGTGGCGATGAAATCGGGGTCGGCAAAGCTGCGGTTGCGCACTTCGATGGCATGGCGGATGCGAAGGCCGCGCGGGGCCTTCATCGAAGACCGCCCGTTCATGCGCTCGTCGTGCTCGCGCGCCAGCGCCGACGCGGCCTTGGCATCGTGCGGCAGCAGCGAGAGAAAGGCTTCGACGCGCTCGGCGTCGTAGCGCATGCGCGGAGGAAGCTGCCAGAGGATGGGGCCGAGCTTGCGGCCCAGTGCGAGCACGCCCGAGGCGAAGAAGTTGGCGAGCGCCGGGCGCACGTCCTTGAGCTGCAGCATGTGCGTGATGTAGCGCGAGCCCTTGACCGCGAACATGAAGCCGTCGGGCGTCTGGTCGCGCCATGTCTCGTACGACTCGGGGCGCTGCAGCGAATAGAACGATCCGTTGAGTTCGATGCTGGGCAGCATGCGCGAGGCGAAGGCAAGCTCGTTGCGCTGTGCCAGCCCGGCCGGATAGAAGCGGCCCCGCCACGGCGCGTACCGCCAGCCGGAGATTCCGATGCGGATGTCTCCATGCGGCTTTTTCGCCGCTCGCGTGCGCGTTCTTCGGGTGGACGGGGTTGCCAAGTCTGTGCTCCGGTGCCGGTACTCGATCCGGAGTCGATGCTTTTGCGCCGCGATGCGGGCGAATGTGGGAACGGCCGGGCAACCCGTGTAGGTGCGCAGGCATCGCCTGCCTGAATCCGCCCCGCCCTGCCCCGCCGGCCTGGCTTCAGTGCGCGGCGCCAGGCTTCATCTGCATCAGCGACAGTTGACGTCGTAACCGACGACGTTCGGGAGGCTCTTCTCGCCCGCCGTGGTCACGGTCAGCCGGCCGGCCGGGCCGGAATAGCCGAAGTCGCAATAGGCAAGGCCGGTGCCCGCGCAGGACTCGGCTTCGGCGATGCCGCGCTTGACAAACCCGGCCTGCCGGGACTCGCTGCTGGCCCCGCCGCGCACCGGATTCCATCCGCTGGCAGCCAGGACCTTGCGCGCCTTGTCGATCGGCATGCCGTAGACGTTCGGCACCTTGGCTCGGCCCTTGCAGACCGACTCTTCGTCGGCCAGCTTGCCCAGGCGCAGGGTGCCGTCGGCCTCGACGCGCAGGTCGCCCACCGGCGAGCCGATGAGGTCGCCGTCCCACACGCGCACGGAGCCGCCTTCCAGCGCGGTCAGGTTGCCGATGGCGGGGTCTTCGGGCGACTTGCCGTAGGCCAGCGCGACCAGCCTGTCGCCATCGAACACCGCCACGTTGCCCTGGGTGATCGTGCAGGTGCCGCTGGTTCCGGCTTCCATCTGGCCAGCGAAGCTGACGGCGCGATAGGAACCCATCGGCACATCGGCGGTCACCGCCCAGCCCTGCGCGGCCACCAATTTGGCCGCTGGCGACTTCGGCTGGATCACGCGCCATGAGCAGCTATTGCGGTCGTCGGCGCTGCCGCCCGCCTTGGGCAGGCTGGTGATCGCCCGCATGCGGATGTCCTTCAGGTCGGACTGCACGCGCGGCGCCGGTGCGCCCGTTTGCGCCACGGCCGGCAAGCTCGGCGCAAAGCCGAGTGCGAGGGCGGCGGATGCAGCAATGGCGGGGAAGCAGAAGTGGGAAGACATGACGGGGATGGAGAGAAGTGATGGGAAGGCTCCGAAGCGGCGTTGCCACTCGGGACCGGCCGGGATTATCACGACGAGTCGCGGCATGTGCGCTTCCCCGGACACCGCGTCCGGCATGGAAATATCAAATTCAATAAAAAATCAAATAGATTTTCAAGCGCGATCCATATCAAAAATGTGATTACAACTTATATCTAAACGGCTGATTTTTTAAAAATACAACAAAATAATTCAAAGAGTATCTTTATATTACTATTTTGACATTTGGCTTGATTTAAAATTCAAATCAATTCGACAATCTGACTCCAAAATGAGACATTAAAAGGCGCCTCCTTCAATTCATTCAATAAGATTTGTTTGCAAAAAATAATTTGAAAATTGCACAGGGAGCCCGAACGGTTTTGGCCGTTCAACGACCTTTTGAATGGATGGGACGGGGCTCATGAACAAGACTTATCGTTCGTTGTGGAACGAATCCCTCGGCGCCTGGGTAGCGGCGTCTGAAATCACTTCCGCTGGAGGAAAACGCGGCGGGAGCCGCGTGGATGCAGCGCCCCGCGCGCTCACATTGCTCCGGTCAGGGCACTGGCGCGCGGGCGTCATGAGTGCACTGTTGACCATGGGAGGACTCGGAGGGGCCTCGATGGCGCATGCGCAGTCGGCAATTTGCACCACGGCGCCTTATAACTACTACAGCGGCAGCGCAACCTGCGTGGGGCAGCAGTCTCAAGCAACTGCCGGCGGAGCCACTGCCATAGGTTATGGCGCCAGCAGTACGGGCCTGAATGCCGTGACTCTCGGCTTCGGTGCCATTGCCTCTGCGATCAATTCCCTTTACCTGGGCGCACGTACCGCTGCGGGAACAGGCGCTCTGAGCGAGAGTTCGATCGCAATCGGCACGGACGTGACCGCAAGCGGCAACGCTGCCGTTGCCATCGGCGTGCAGTCTGCCGCAACCGCCCAGACGGCAACCGCCCTCGGTTCCACGGCAAAGGCAAGCGACGAGGCAGCCACTGCCGTAGGGAACGCCGCCCGGGCGCTGGGGAACAGTTCGCTTGCGCTCGGAGCACAGGCGGTCGCGAGCGGGGCCAGTTCGGTCGCGGTCGGCCAGGGCGCGGGCGCAGGCTCGACGAGCGCCAATACGGGTTCGGCCGCAGTGGGCATTGCCGCGGGAACACTGGTCAGCGGCGCGCAGAACACCGCCATGGGGGGAGGCATCGCGAGCGCGATGCGGGGCGCCGGCTCAGGCGTCACGGGAACGCGCAACATCGCCTTCGGCGCAGGCGACGGCGCGGTCGCCTACGATGCCACCTTGAAGGCCTCCGCAGGCAACCTGGTCAGCGGCAACGACAACATCGCCATCGGCACCAATGCGGGGATCGGCGTCGCGGCCAACGCGACGACGTCGATCGGCCTGAACGCGACTGCTTCCGCACAGGACGCCATCGCGCAAGGCACCAGCGCCGGCGCAAGCGGCCGCAACGCCATCGCGATCGGCTTCCAGGCTGTGGCTTCCCAGATAAATTCCATCAACCTTGGCGCACGCACAGTGGCGGGAACGGGCGCCACGGCGGATGCCGCCATCGCCGTCGGCACGGACGTGGAGGCGTCCCAGACACGCGCTGTCGCGATGGGTATCGCAAATCACGCGACCGGCGTCGACTCGGTTTCGATCGGTACCCGAACCAATGCGGGCGCCGACAACGCCACCGCGCTCGGCTCGGGCGGGACCACCGCCGCCACCGCAGTGCGCGCCACTGGCACCGGTTCCGTGGCGGTTGGCGGCAACACGACCGCCGGCGCCAATGCAGCAGGAACCAATGCCATTGCCGTCGGCGGAGAGTCGTCCGCGACCCAGACGGAAGCGATCGCCATCGGCCGCCTGTCCAGCGCCTCGGCCCTTAACACCATCGCGGTCGGCAGCAACACCCGGGCGGATTCGGCCGAAGCGGTTGCAATCGGCACCAACGCCACCGCCACCGGCGGCAAGGCCGTGTCCATCGGCTCCGGCAACACGGCCTATGGCAACGGCGCTGTCGCCATCGGCGATCCGAGTTTTGCGAGCGGCACAGGCGCGTTCGTCGGCGGTGCGGACAACATCGCCAACAGCGACGGCACGGCCTCGGCCACCGCGGCCAACCAGGCCAATGGCGCAGTGGCCATCGGCAACGGCAACAAGGCGATCGGCCAGGGGTCGGTGGCCCTGGGCAACGGCTCCACGGCAGGTGCCGTCGGCAAGGCGGGCAGCGTGGCCATCGGCGATGCGGCGACGGCGGCGGCCAATGCGGGCGACGTCGCACTGGGCTCCGGCTCGGTCACCGCCACGGCGGTGGGAACGCCCAGCGCGACCATCGGCGGCACGGTCTACAACTTCAAAGGCACCACGCCGACGAGCACCGTGAGCGTGGGCAGCGTGGGCGCGGAGCGCACGATCACGAATGTGGCCGCCGGCCGCATCTCCGACACCTCCACCGACGCCATCAACGGCTCGCAGCTGAACGCCACGAACCTGCAGGTCACGAAGAACACGGCCGACATCACCAACATCAACGCCGGCGGGGGCATCAAGTATTTCCACGCCAATTCGACCCAGCCCGACTCGCAGGCGGTGGGAGCGGAATCCGTCGCCATCGGCCCGAACGCCGTGGCCAACAATGCCGGTGCCGTGGCGCTGGGCTCGGGCTCGGTGACCGACGTGGCCGTCGGCACGGCCAACGCGGTGATCGGTGGCACAACCTACAAGTTCGCCGGCACGACGCCGACCAGCACGGTCAGCATCGGTGCCGTCGGCGCGGAGCGCACGATCACCAACGTGGCCGCCGGCCGGCTCTCCGACACCTCGACCGACGCCGTCAACGGCTCCCAGTTGAACGCCACGAACCTGCAGGTCACGAAGAACACGACCGACATCACCAACATCAACGCTGGTGCGGGCATCAAGTACTTCCACGCCAACTCGGTCCTGCCCGACTCCCAGGCGCTGGCGACGGATTCCGTCGCCATCGGGCCGAACGCCGTGGCCAGCAACGCCGGCGCCGTAGCGCTGGGCGCCGGGTCCACCACGGCCGCGGCCGTCGGCACGGCCAGCACGGTGATCAACGGCACGACCTACAACTTCGCCGGCGCCGCGCCGACGAGCACAGTCAGCGTCGGTTCGGTCGGAGCCGAGCGCACGATCACCAACGTGGCAGCCGGCAGGCTCTCGGGCTCGTCGACCGATGCCGTCAACGGTTCGCAGCTTTTCTTCACCAACCAGTCGATCGAGAACCTGAGCAGCACGGTCACGGCCAACAAGATCAGGTACTTCAGCGTCCAGTCCACCGGCGGCGGCAACGAAAACAACAACGGCGCCACGGGTGCCGACGCTGTCGCCGTGGGCAAGGATGCGAGCGCCACCGTCGACAACGGGGTCGCACTAGGCTCGGGCTCCGTTTCCGACCGCACGGTCGCGGGCAGCACCGGCAACATCCCGGCGGGCAGTTCCCTGATCCCGTTCAACACGACCGACCGCACGCTGCTGGGCGCCCTCTCCGTCGGCAGCGCGACCACCTACCGCCAGATCACCAACGTCGCCGACGGCACGCAGGCGCAGGACGCGGTCACGGTGCGCCAGCTCAGCGGCGCGCTGCAGTCCTTCGCGGTCACGCCGATCCAGTACTTCCACGCCAACTCCACGGCGGCCGACTCGCTGGCCATCGGCGCGGAATCCGTCGCGGTCGGCCCGCAGACGGTGGTCAACGGCAACAACGGCGTGGGCATCGGCAACGGTGCCGTGGTGCAGCAGAGCGCGCCCGGCGGCATCGCGATCGGCCAGGGCTCGACCTCGCACCTGGCCGACTCGATCGCGCTGGGCACGCAGTCTTCGGCCGCCGCGGTGCAGGGCGTGGCGCTGGGCGCCGGCACCAGCGTGACGCAGGCCGGCGGCGTGGCGCTGGGCGCGGGCTCGGTGGCTTCGACGGCGGCGGGCGTGGCCGGCTATGTGCCGCCCACCGCGACCGACGCGCAGCGCATCGCCATCGGTGCGACCACGAGCACGCTGGCGGCCGTGTCGGTGGGCAATGCCGCCAGCGGCCAGTTCCGCCAGATCACCGGCGTGGCCGCGGGCACGGCCGACAGCGATGCGGTCAACGTGTCGCAGCTGCGGGGCGTGCAGGGCCAGGTGGCGGTGATCGATCAGTCGACGGTCAAGTACGACACCAACGCCGACGGCACGACCAACTACAACAACGTGACCATGGGCGGCAGCAACGCCACCGGCCCGGTCACGGTGCACAACGTGGCCCCGGGCGTGGCGGGCACCGACGCGGTCAACGTCAATCAGCTCAATGCGACCAGCGCCGGCCTGAACAACCGCATCAACGCCCTGGGCGACCGCCTCGACGGTGTCGAGAAGAACGCCTATGCCGGCGTCGCCGCCGCCATGGCGCTGCAGATGCCCGGCAGCTACGTGCCGGGCAAGACGGTCATGCGCATCGGCGCGGGCTCGTTCAAGGGCCAGAGCGCGGTGGGCGTGAGCTTCCGCCGCACCGCGGAGAACAACGCCTGGAGCATCACCGGCGGCGTGGCCACCAGCCGCGCCGGCGTGGGCGCCACCGTCGGCGCGGAATGGGTCTTCAACTGAAGGGAAAGCGATACAGATGAACCGGACGAACCCCATCATGAACAAGCTCTCCCGCTTCAGGACCCCTTGCGCTGTTTCCGCGCTCTGCATGGCGGCATTGCTGGCCGGCGGCTGCGCCAGCCCGAGCTACACCGTCACGCCCGAGATGCAGGCCCGCGCCGCTTCGGAAAACCCGGCGCCACCGAAGGACGACGAGTTCCCCTCCCCGGACTCGGCCAAGTGGAAGCAGGGTGCGTTCCCCAGCCTCGATGCCCTGCGCACCATGCGCACCGGCATGGGCAAGGACCAGGTCCGCGAACTGCTGGGCTTCCCGCACTTCAGCGAAGGGCTGGGCGGCGTGCGCGAGTGGAACTACATCTTCCACTTCCGCACCGGTGCGGGGCCGGAGTACATCAGCTGCCAGTACATGGTGCGCTTCAACGCGGACGTGCTGACCAACGGCATGTACTGGAAGGGCCCGGGCTGCGCCGACCTGCTGCGTCCGACGCGCGCGGCGGCCACGCCCGTAGCCGCCCGGCCGGCCGCTGCCGCCACGAGGACCACGCTCGGCGCCGACGGCCTGTTCCGCTTCGACGGCCGCTCGCTGTCCGACCTGCTGCCCGAAGGACGGCGCAGGCTCGACGCACTGGCGGGCGACATCAGGGGCAGCGCCGGCCCCGTGGAGTCGATCAGGATCACCGGTCACACCGACCGGCTCGGCACCACCGCATACAACCAGGCACTCTCGCTGGCCCGCGCCGAGACCGTGCGCGACTACCTGGTGCGCTCGGGCGTGCCGGCGCAGGCCATCCAGGTGCAGGGCAAGGGCGAGTCGGAGCCGAAGGTGCAATGCGCGCAGACGGCGAAGCGGGCCGAGCTGATCGACTGCCTCGCGCCGAACCGGCGCGTGGAGATCGAGGTGTTCGTGCGGTGATGACGAGAGCCGGGAACAGCTGGCGCCTCCTCAGGCGCTCCCCCAGCCACCCCCGAGCGCCTTGTAGAGGTTCACGAGGTTCACCGCATCCTTGAGCTGCAGCTCGATCAGCTGCTGCTGCTCGGCGTACAGCTCGCGCTGCGCATCCTGGCTGGAGAAATAGTCCTCCAGGCCGCTGCGGAAGCGGGTGCGCGAGATGCTGGCGACTTTCTCGAGCGACTGCACGCGCAACTGCTGCGCTTCCAGCTGCGGGCGCAGGTGGTCGCCGGCGATCAGGGCGTTGGCGGTCTCGCGGAAGGCCACCTGCGCGGCCGATTCGTACGAGGCCATCGCGGCCGCGAGCTTCTCTTCGTTGCTCGTGACGTTGGCCGAGCGGCGCCCCCAGTCGAACAGCGGCAGCGACACGCCCAGCACGCCGGCCCAGCTCCTGTTGCCGCTGCTCAGCAGCGTCGAGAACTCGTTGCTGACGCCGCCCGCCAGCGCGGTCAGCGAGATGGTCGGCAGCATGGCCGCCTTGGCGGCGCCGATGCCCGAGTTGGCGGCCTCGACGCGGGCGCGGGCGGCCAGCAGGTCGGGCCGGCGCTGCAGCAGGCTGGAGGGCAGCCCCGCCGCCACCGACTGGGTGGAGCGCTCGGGCCAGGGCCGCGCGGAGCCGGTGTCCGGCGGCACGGGCTGGCCCACCAGCACGTTCAGCCCCTGCAGGTCCTGCGCGACGCGCATGCGGTATTCCTCCTGCCGCACGCGGGCGTTCTGCAGCAGCGACTGCGCGCGGTACACGTCGAGCTGCGCGGCGCCGCCCACGGCCTTGGCGCGGCCGATCATGTCCGCGTTGGCCGAGAGCGAAGCCGCGTTGGTGTCGGCCAGCGCGAGCAGCGCACGATCGGCCCGCAGCGTGAGGTACGCGTTGGCCACCTCGCCCACCAGGTTCATGCGGGCCGCCGCGTAGTCCTTGTCGCCGGCCTCGGCCAGGGAGCCGCTTTGCTGCGCCGTGCTCTGCTGGCGGCCGAAGAAGTCGAGCTCGTAAGACATCACGCCGGCCTGGACATCGAAGCTGTTCGACACCCGCCCGTCCGACGGAATGTTGCCCACCGGGCTGAGCGAGCCCTGCGGCGTGGTCTTCGCGCGCTGCGCGTTGCCGGACAGCCCCAGCTCCGGAAACAGCGAGGCGCGGCTTCCCGCGTAGACCGCTCGCGCTTCGCGCGCACGCGCCGCATACACGCGCAGGTCGCGGTTCTGGCGCAGGGCGGTGTCGATCAGGCCTCGCAGCTCGTCGTCCTGCACGAAGCCGCGCCAGTCGGCGGGCTCCGCCGAGGGCACGGTGGCGCCGGCGGGCCAGCTCGACGGCACCGTCAGGTCGGGCTGCTTGAGCGGCGGCGTGAGGTTGCAGCCGCTCGTCACCAGCAGCACGCACACCGCCAGCACGAGGAGCGAAAGCCGCAGGAACATGCGCACGACGCCGGCTCCCGGCGAGCCGAAGCCCGCGCTCGCGAGCAGCGCCGAGGCCGCGCCCCAGGGCCGCACCTGCACCGCGACGTGGCTCGGCGGCACGTTGAAGACATGGCTCACCAGCTGCTCGCGCTGCGCCTCGGTGGCGGCGAAGCGCAGCTCCGCGCTGGCGCGCTTGCGGCGGTCGATGAAGGCCGGCAGCCAGCCCACCGGGTCGACAAAGACCTCCAGCGGCTGGCCCACGCGCAGGCGCTTGAGCAGCGCGCCGCCTTCGATCAGGGCGCCGTCCGCGGCGATGTTGACGAAGCGCGACTCGCCCTCGCCCGCCGCCGTTCGCACCCGCGTCGCGACGCGCCACGGGAATCGCTCCTCGCCATCGGGCCTCGGCAGGTCCACGCAGGCGATGAGCGCGCCGAGGCACAGGATGAGCGCGATGCCCGTCCACACCAGGTTGAGCTGGTCGCCCGGCGCGAGCGACGGCCCGGTCATGATGGCCGTCGCACCGCCCAGCTGCAGCGCGACGAGCAGCCCGCCGAACACGGCGACCAGCTTCCAGTGCACCACCGTCTTCGATCGGTCCAGCCCCTTGGCAGTCACCTTGAACGGATGGCCGAAGGGCTTGAGCATCGCGGCGAGCAGCGTGCCCGTGACGGCCATGGCCGCGACGAGCTGGCTCACCTCGCTGAACACCGGCAGGCAGCGCCGCTGGCTGATCCAGTAGCTGTACGCCCAGAACATCATGAGCGGCGGCAGCCCGTAGGCGGCGAAGGCCTGCGGCGTCGCATGGAAGGCCGACACGTCGGCGTACCAGTACAGCGCGGGCGCCAGCATGATCAGCGCCATGAAGGGCTTGCCCAGCCAGTGCAGCAACCCGTGCAGGAAGTGCAGCCGGGCCGAGAGGCTGTATCCCTTGCCGCGCAGCGGCCCGTTCGGCAGCAGCGCGAGCTGCACCGTGCCCAGGCACCAGCGGCTGCGCTGGTTGATGTAGTCGACGATGCTCTCGGCGGACAGCCCGTTCGACAGCCGCTCGCCCAGCCAGCGCGTGACGTGGCCGCGGCGCAGCAGCAGGTAGGTGGTGTGGATGTCCTCGCACACGCTGCCCACCGGGAAGCCTCCCGCGGCCGTGATCAGGTCGCGGCGCACGATGAACGAAGTACCCACGCAGAAGGCGGAGTCGACCGCATCCTTCGCGGGCTGCAGCACGTCGAAGAACACGCGCTGCTCGTCGACCCAGCTGTCGGTGGCGCGCAGGTTGTGCTGGATGGGGTCGGCGTTGTAATAGAACTGCGGCGTCTGCACCAGCCCGACCTTGGGGTCGTCGAAGAGCCCGAGCATGCGCCAGGCGATCTGCCGGCGCGGCGCGAAGTCGGCGTCGAGCACCAGGATGAAGGGCGCGTTGGTCGTCTGCGCAGACAGCCGCAGGCCGTTGTTGAGGTTGCCCGCCTTGGCGTGGCTGTTGTCGGGCCGGCGCGCGTAGTTCACGCCCCTGCGCGCGCAGTAGTCGCGCAGCCAGTCGCGCCGGGTGTCGTCGAGCACCCAGACCTGCAGGCGCGGGTAGTCGATGGCCTGCGCGGCGATGATGGTCTTCTCGAGCACGGCCAGTTCCTCGTTGTACGTGCAGATGAACACGTCCAGCGCCGGCACATCCGCGCCGCGCGCGCGCAGCGCGGCCTCGCCCAGATCGGCGAGCCGCCGGTTGTCGCGGCGCCTCACCAGCATGTGGATGGACATCAGCGTGTAGACCACGGCCGTCATCTCGAAGAACAGGAACACCCAGGCGAACAGGGTCTCGAAGCCGAGGTCCGAGGGCGGCATGGTGGCCGTCACGCGCCATACGGCATAGCGCATGAGCAGCAGCGCGGTCAGCGCCCCGAACACGGCGCGGTGGCCCGTGCGCTCGACACGGCCCCACGTCATCAGGAGCAGCGCGAGCCCCGCCACGAGGGCGTTGAGCTGGAACTCCGGCGTGGCGATCAGGTGGGACATGATGGAATGGCTCCTGCTGCGGCGGTCTTGCCGGTGAATGGGTTGAAGCCGTTGGCGGCCAGCGCGATCCACGCGGTGGCGCCCAGGTGCGGCCAGTGGTAGTAGAAGAAGTCGGCGCCGGGCGAATCGGGCCCGATGGCCAGCCCAGTGGAAATGCGCGCGCTGGGCGTGGCGTAGTACAGGCCGTTGTCCGCGCGCTGCGATGCAAGCAGCCGCCACAGCGCCTCGGGCGCCGAGCCCTTGCGGGCCACCAGCGTCGCGGCGAACTGCGCGGTGCCTTCGGTCCAGATGCCGTCGGGATCGCGCGAGAAACCGTAGCCCTCGCCGGAGCGGTGGTGCTTCTGCGCCCAGTCGAGCGCGCCCGTCCAGGCGCAGGAGCGGTCGGTCGCCGCCAGCAGCGGCCAGAGCTGCGCGTCCAGGCCCGAGCTTTCGGTGGAGATGGTCGCGCCGTCTTCCTTGGTCCCGATGTTGAAGCGCTGCTCCGACGGGCTCCACATGCGGCCGACGAAATCGAGCGCGGTGCGCGCCTGGCGGCGCATGGCCTCGCCCTGCCCACCCGCCTCACCCGATCGGGCGGCCCAGGCGGCGGCCACCGCGATGTCGATGTTGTGCTCGGTCGACTTCCAGGTCTGCGCACGCTGCGCGTTGTCCCAGCCGTACCAGCCGCCGTTGTAGCCGTCGGGGTCGTTCTTCGCGCGCGTGCGCTGCTCGATCCAGCCGAGCAGCCTGCGCACGCCCGCCGAATAGGCCGGCGTCGGCTCGGCCTGCGACAGGTTCAGCAGCAGCAGCGCGGCCCAGGCCACGTTGCCGGTGGCGGTGCTCACCTGGTAGGCGTCGGCGATCCACTGCTTGCGGCCCTCGTCCCAGCGGCCGGGCAGCGCGGCCTTGTCCTCGGTCATCGGGCCTGCGCGGTAGGCGTTGCGCACGCGGCCGTCGGCGGCGTTGGGGTCGCGTTCGATGGCGCGCACGACGGCATCGCCGATGCGCCTGGCGGAAGCCGCGTCGCCGCATGCGAGCAACGCGATGCCGGCCAGTGCGTTGTCGTAGGTGTAGGCCGCGTTCGCCAGCGCCGGCTCCAGCGGCGCAGAGCCGCGGTCGTTGCCGGCAACGCGGTAGCTCGCAAGGAAAAGTGGGCCGCTGGTGGTGCTCTTCTGTGCGTCCTTGACCGCCTGGCGCAGACCTTCGCAGCTTTGCTGCGCGAGGCGCTGCTGAGTCGACATCGCCGCGGGCTGCTGGGCAAAGGCCGCCGCGGGCAAGGCAACCATGCAAAGCGCCAGGGCACGCAGCATCGGGATCGCTCGCATGGCTCGTCCTCTCGATCCTGGCTCAGGAGCGCAGGCTCGCCGCGACCACCTTGCCAGGAGCGCACAGGCTGCTTCCCTCGGTGGCCTTCTGCGCCGCGTTGCCCTCGAAGTCCGCGACGGCGTAGATGGAGCCCTGTTCGGCGAAGGGGAAGGGCACGCTGTAGGTGCTCTGCAGCGCATCGGACGCCACCGGCAGCAGCTGCTGCACGCGCGCCGGCATCGCGGGCCCGTTCTGGTCGAGCTTCACGTCGAGCATCGAGCCGATGCTCAGCCGCTTCGCCACCCGCGCGGGAAACACCGCCACCACGCCCAGACGCCGGCAGTCGGTGACGCGCACCAGCGAAGCCCCGGCGGTGACGTAGGCGCCTTCGGGCGCCAGCACGGTATGGACCTGGCCCGGCTGGCTCGCCTTGACTTCATAGGCCGAGAGCTTCTCCACCCGCTGGCGCTCCTCGTTCTCCAATGCCGTCACCTGCTTGAGCTGCGAGAGGATGGCCGTGCCGTCCTGCTTTGCGCGATTCACGCTGTTGCGCAGCACCTCGCGCCGGCTCTCCAGCGTCTGGAAGATGCTGTTGCCGCCGGTGCCCACGAAGGCGCCCTGCCCCGCGCTGGCCACCGTCTGCGCCTGGCCGGCGAAGGCCTGCTCGGCCACCGACGCATTGGCGCGCGCCGTGTTCAGCTGCGCCTCGGCCGCGTTCATCACCTGCTCGCTGATCGCGCCCTGTTCGAGCAGCGCCTTGTTGACCCGGACCTTGTTCTCCTGCTCCTCGACCACGCTGTGCGCGACGTCGCGCTGGCGCTGCGCGATCTGCCATGAGTCCCAAGCCTGCGCCAGCGAAGCCTCGCGGTGCACGTTGGCCTCGTGCCCGACGAACTTCAGCTCCTGGCTGTCGGCCTTGAAGTGGTTGCCCAGCTGCGCGAGCTGGCTCTGCAGCGCGAGGCGCTGCGAACTCAGCGTGGTGAGGATCTCCTGGTTGATGGTCGGGTTGCGCACCGTTGCCACCACGGTGCCCGGCTCGACCGTGTCGCGCGCATGCACCACCATCTGCGTGACCACGCCGTTGATCGGCGAGGTGATGAGCCCCACGGGCGCCTGCAGCACCGCCCGGGTGGCCTGGGAGGACAGCAACGGCTGCACCAGCGTCGAGACCATCAGCCAAAGCACGAACGCCAGCAGGCCATAAGCCGCGAGCTTGGGCACGAAGGCGCCGCGCTGCCGAAACCGGCCGCGCGGACCGGAAGGCGGACGCACCGCCGCACGGGCCGCGCCCCTCGGGCGCCGGGAAGGAAGAACTGAACGGAGTTTCGAAACACGCATGACCACCCCTTGGCGACGAACGTGCGCAAGGGTCGGAACTCCGGCGCGCGTCCACTGGTTGAAGAGACTCAGGCACCGCGTTCGCGAACATCCCGGGTATTTCCGCCGTCCGCGTGCTTGCTGCAGTGCAATATCAAGGTAAGGCGGAACCCCCGTTTTTGGCTGCATCGGAGCGAAACAGAGTGTGCAAAGTTCACATTTGGGCCACAGCACGGTCGGGCGAAAGTCCTACATCGCCACGGCATGAGGGTCACGCGGCGACGAGGTGGCGCAGCCGTTAGGCAAGGCCGAAGCCGGCACTGGGCGTCAGAGGGAAGCGCGGAAATCGCGACGCCGATGCACCGCGATGCGGGCGCGAAGGGCGAGGTCGCGGCGGCCGGATATTCGGTAACGTTACTGACGGATCCGTCCAAACATGAACGGCTCCTGACGCACTCGCTGCTCCCGAATCGCTCGGCGCGAAGTGAATTCGTCCGACATGAGTGCACACGCCAGAGGCACAGATTGGTTTTCTTTCTGGAGGCCGCCATGTCCGGACCAGACCTGAAGAAACTCATCGTCCTCGCCGCAGCCTGCCTGGCTGCGGTTCACGCAACGGCGCAGCAGGCGCCGCTTCCAGTGCCGGCGGAAATCGATGCGACCAAGCCCAAGGGCGACGGCAACGCGAACAAGCCTGCCGAGGCAGCAAGGCAGGAGGCCATCCGCCGGGCGGCCATCAAGAAGTGCGACGACCTCAGGAGCGCGGCAGAGCGATCCGCCTGCGCGGCGCAGGCCGACGCTGACAAGGCCAGGGGCGGCGCGAACAGCGATGCGTCCCTTCCCGACAAACCCGCCGCGCCGGTCGTCGCGCCGAACGGCCAGGCACCAGACAGGAACAGCAAATGAGCAAATCCCCCGGTCACCGGAAACATCCCGGCCACCAGGTCCGTGAAACGCGGCTGCAGCAACCCGTGGAAGTCGAGGCCGAAGGCGTGGTCATCGCCACGTCCAACAATGTCGTGAGGGTGGACGAAGACCACGCTCCCGCCCGCTACTACTTCCCGCGCTCCGACGTGCGGATGGAGAAGCTGGCGCGTTCGCAGACCACCACCAAGTGCCCGTTCAAGGGAACGGCGCACTACTACAGCCTGACTCTCGGCGAGAGACGGCTGGAGGACGCGGTGTGGAGCTACGAAGACCCGTACGATGAGCACCAGGGCCTGAAGGCGAGGCTCGCGTTCTACGACGACAAGTTCCCCGAGATCCACGTGCGGGTCGGGTCCGGCGCATGAGCGCCCCCTGCACGTCCAGAACTAGAACTTCGTCGCCGCTCTCGGCCGCTGTTCCTCGTCGGCGCTGCTTTCGTCGTCGGCTGTCGCGATCCGCAGCCGCGCCTGCTCGTGCCGCAGCGAGAGTTCGCTGCGCCGCTCCTGCGACGGATCATCGTCCGCTGCCCCAGCGTCGTCGTCGAAGTCGATCAGGAACTGCGATTCCTCGAAGGTGAGGCCGTGGAGCACTTCCTGGCTCCTGGCGTTGATGGCCAGGAGGCCATCCGCCAGCAGGCGGGCGCGCCGCTCACTCGAAATCCGGAGCATCTGCATGGGGGTCCTTTCCTGGTCCCGGGTTTTTCCTCTGCCCGGATGTTGAACGGCGCACAAGCGCAGCCGGTCGGAAGGCGCAGCGCATCGGCGTGAGAACAGTCCGTCACCGCATCGCGCGTCAGCATGCACTGACGGGCGCATCGCCCAGCGTCCTATCGACGCATCCTTGGTGCTTTCTAGTCTGGATTTCATGCGCCGGACAACCCGAACCGGGTGAACCAGCTATCCGATCCTTTTCCGATCCTTTTCCCGGTTCCATCCTGTGTGCAACGAGCGCCGGCGTTCCAAGGAGATGGACATGAACAAACTCATCTACAGCTGCATTGCCGCATCCTGCCTCACGGCGCTTTCGGCCCATGCGCAGATGAACGCACCGACGGCACCCGCGGCCGATCCGGCGGTCGCCGAACTCAAGGCCGGCCGCGACAAGATCGCAGCCGACTACAAGGCCGACCGCGCAACCTGCGATGCCATGAAGGACAACGCAAAGGACGTCTGCGTGGAAGAAGCCAAGGGCAAGGAAAAGATCGCCAAGGCCGAACTCGACCAGAAGGTCAGGCCCAGCGACAGCGGCGCCCGCAAGGTGGCCGAGGCCAAGGTCGAGGTGGCCTACAGCATCGCCAAGGAAAAGTGCGACGACCAGAAGGGCGACGCCAAGTCCGCGTGCATGAAGCAGGCCAAGGCCGACGAGGACAAGGGCAAGGCCGAAGTCAAGGCCATGAAGAAGTAGCGCCCGCAGCGCAGCGACAGCAGTTCCGCCGGGCATGAAGGAAGAACAGCGGCCGCGGGGTGCCGAACGCGAAGAACGCCGCGTCTTCGCGTGGGGCATCGTGGCGGCGGTGATCGCGCTGTTGGGCGCGCTCGCCTACTTCCACGTGCTCCAGAAGCGCTTCGAGGTTCCGGTGGAACTGCCTGCCACGCCCACTGCGCCGAGCGCGCCGGGCGAACCGGCTCCCGGAACTCCCCGGGGCAGATAGCCCGGTTTCTCCAGCAGCCAGCTTGCCGGCGGCGAGCCATGGCTGCCCATTTCAGAAAAGGATTTCCAGATGCGAAAGATCAACGATGTGATGACCCGCGACGTCGAGGTCATCAGCCCCGATGCGACCATCGCCGAAGCCGCGAAGCGCATGCGCGACGGCGACTTCGGGATGATGCCGGTGGGCGAGAACGACCGCATGGTCGGCGCGATCTCCGACCGCGACATCGCCATCCGCGGCGTGGCCGAGGGCCATGACGGCAACACCAAGGTGCGCGACGTGATGTCCGACGGCATCCGCTGGGCCTACGAGGACGACGCGGTCGACCACGCGGCGCAGATCATGGCCGAGCACCAGATCAGGCGCCTTCCGATCGTCGACCGGGACAAGCGGCTCGTCGGCATCCTCGCGCTCGCCGACGTGGCGGTGAAGGAGCGCAAGACCAAGCCGGCCACCGAAGCGCTCTGCGGCATTTCGCAGCCGGTGCCGGCCTGAGTGCCGCAGTCCGGTTCCAGGCTGGCTTCGATGACTTCCCTGACAACGAAGTCCATGGTGGTGGCCGCCGCCCTGATGCTGTGCGCCGGACCGGCCGCCGCGCAGCCCGCGGCAGGGCAGCGGCCGCCGGCCGGCACCGGCGAAGCTCAGCCCGGCGCAGACCCGGCAATCATCGTGAAGCCGCCCGGCAATGGCGATCCGCGGCTGGTGAAGCCCGCTCCGCCGCACAGAGACCAGGGCCTGATCGAGAAGCCGCCCGCGGATGCCGTACCGGGCGAGCGCGATCGCACCAAGCCCCGCGCCGGCCCTCCCCCGCGCTCACGCGCGGACCGCCCATGCAAGGAGTCCACCGAGGATTGCAGGCGGTGAAGCAAGTCACTTCCACAGGAGCTCCCGCAGATGAAGTTCAAGATTCTCAACAAGCAGCCCGAGCGGACCATCGCCCTCGTGTTCGAAAAGGGCGACGACGTCATCCCCATCCTCGAAAGATTCGCGAAAGAGCACGCACTGACCGCCAGCCGCTTCAGCGCCATCGGCGCGCTGCGGTCCGCCGAGCTCGGGTATTTCGACTGGGAGCGCAAGGACTACGAGCGCATTCCGGTCGATGAACAGGTCGAGGTGCTTTCGCTCAACGGCGACATCGCACTGGATGGCAACCGGCCCAAGGTGCACGCGCATGCGGTGCTGGGGCGGCGCGGCGGCAGCACCATCGGCGGCCACGTGCTGCAGGCCACGGTGCAGCCCACGCTGGAGGTACTGCTTGTCGAATCGCCAGGCTACCTGCGCAAGACCTGCGACCGCGAAACGGGGCTGGCGCTGATCGACGTCGACGCCTGAGCGGCGTCATTCGCCCCCGTCCTTCGCCCCGTCCTTCGCCTCGTCCTTCGCCTCGTCCTTCGGTTTCTTCGCCTGGATGTCCTCGGTCCACGCCGCCACGTCCTCCTGCGTCATGCCGCTGGCCGGGGTGAGGCGCATGTCTACGTAGCCCATCTGGAGCACGTCGGGCAGGTACTGCTCGCGCGAGAGCAAGGTGCCGGCGCAGACGTGGTCTTCCGGATGCGGCGCCTCGCGCATCTCGTCGGCGAGGCGGCCGATCAGGCGGGCGACCAGCCATGCGGGAATGCGGTGGCGCTCGCCGGGATAGATGTAGCCGAACAGCGTCACGTGGGCCATCAGCACCCGCCAGTGCACGCCGAAGCGCTCCAGCAGGCCGGCCCAGTCGAGGCGCTCCGCGCACGCGAGCATCAGGTGGGCGATGTCGCCTCCGTCGAAGCGCTCGCGCTCCATGATGAAAGCCTTGGACAGCACGCAGTCCTCGGCATTGGCCACGAGCACCGGCACGCCCAGGACCTCGGCACTGCAGTTGCCCCTGAACCAGCGCTCGTCCACCGGGAACAGGCCGTTGCCCGAATTGAAGATCAGATCGATGAACTCGCGGCCGTCGTGCACCTTGGCCAGCCAGTGCGGGTGGCGCATCTCGGCGCGCCAGCCGTACTTCTGCAGCAATAGCTGCGCGATGCGCTCGTAGTCCTCGCGCCGGATGAAGAGGTCCAGATCCTTGGTCGGGCGGCGGATGCCCGTGTAGCAGGCCTGGGCGAAAGTGCCGCCCACCAGAAAAGGAATTCCGGCGCTGGCAAGCGCGCGCAAGGTCCGCCGGTAGAAGTCGGCCACGCGGGGATCGACCTCGTCCTCGAGCGAAGGCGCGAGAGCGGGAGCAGCAACTGCTGCCGCGGCAACTGCAACGGCCGGATGATCCATGTCGGGCAGCGTAGGTACCGCGAGCGAACCCGGGCCCGGCGCGAACGGCCCCATCGAACGTCGGCGGGCACCTACAGGCGCAGCGGGATGGGGCCGATGAGCATCCATCGCGTGCTGGCGCAGGCTGGCATCGCCATGGCTCATCCCAAGTCTTCTTCTCACGTCCGCTTCGCCGCGGTGGGCGATCTCCATGTCCATCGCGACTCTGCAGGCTCGCTGCACGGCTTCTTCGCGCAGGCCGCCGACGAGGCCGACGCGCTGCTTCTGTGCGGCGACCTCACCGACTATGGCACCGCGGAGGAAGCCAGGATCCTCGCCGCGGAACTGAGCGGCGTGTCCGTTCCCATCGTCGCCGTGCTGGGCAACCACGATTTCGAATCCGGCACACCAGGGCAGGTGGTCGAGGTGCTGGCCCAGGCCGGCGTGCGCGTGCTCGACGGTTCCATCTGCGAGATCGAGGGAGTGGGCATCGCCGGAGTCAAGGGCTTCGGCGGCGGCTTCGGGCGCGGCTCGCTCGGCGCCTGGGGCGAGCCGGCGATCAAGCTCTTCGTGCAGGAAGCACTGAACGAAGCGATGAAGCTCGAGTCGGCGCTCGCCAAGTTGCGCACCCGGCGCCGCATCGCGCTGCTGCATTACTCGCCCATCGTCGGCACGGTGCAGGGCGAGCCGGTGGAGATCTTTCCTTTTCTCGGCAGCAGCCGGCTCGAAGAGCCGCTGCTGCGCTATCCGATGGATGCCGTGTTCCACGGCCACGCGCACCGCGGCACGCTGCAGGCGCGCACCATCAACGACGTGCCGGTCTACAACGTGGCGAGGCCGCTGTTGCTGCGCAGCCGGCGGGGCGAGCCGCCATATTTTCTGTACGAGCTGCCGCGCGAGGCAGCCGAAGAAGCGGCACCGCCCCCCGCCGCCTGACCTGGCGTTCAACAACGGGCGCGGCTGCCGGCCATGTCCCCGTCTGCCAGCCTGTCCCGTGCCCGGGAATACCCTCTGACGCCCTCCTTGCTACCTTGCCTACATTTCTTGCATGCAAGAAATGGCATTGCTTGCATGCAAAACCAGGCAAGACAAACAGCAGGTAGACAGACAGGAGACACCCCCATGCCCCGCTTCGCCAAGTCGCTTTTCGGTCAGGTGGTCATCGCGCTGGTGCTCGGCGTGCTCGCGGGGCTGCTGGCTCCCGAGTACGCCGTCAAGCTCAAGCCGCTCGGTGACGGTTTCATCAAGCTGATCAAGATGATCATCCCGGTGCTGGTGTTCTGCGTGGTGGTGCACGGCATCGCCGGCGCGGGAGACCTCAAGCGCGTGGGCCGGGTGGGCGTGAAGTCGCTCATCTACTTCGAGGTGCTGACGACCATCGCGCTGGCCATGGGCCTGGTGCTGGCCTTCGTGTTCCAGCCGGGCACGGGCATGAACGTCGACCCGTCGAAGCTCGACCCGGCCGCGATGAGCGCCTATGCCTCGAACGCCGACAAGCTCACGAGCGGCGGCACGGTCGAGTTCCTGATGAAGCTCATCCCGACGACGGTGGTGAATGCCTTCGCCACCGGCGACGTGCTGCAGGTGCTGCTGTTCGCGGTGCTCTTCGGCTGCGCGCTCACGCTGCTGGGCGATCGCGGCAAGCCGGTGGCGGCGGTGATCGACGCAACGTCGCTGGTGCTCTTCAAGATCATGGGCATCATCATCAAGCTGGCGCCGCTGGGCGTGCTGGGCGCCATCGCGTTCACGGTGGGCCAATACGGCATCGGCTCGCTCAAGCAGCTGGGCATGCTGGTGGCGCTCTTCTACGGCGCGGTGCTGGTCTTCGTGTTCGTGGTGCTCGGGCTGGTGATGCGCATGTCGGGCTTCAGCCTGATCAAGCTGCTGCGCTACCTGCGCGAGGAGCTCACCATCGTCTTCGCCACCACCTCTTCCGACAGCGTGCTGCCGCAGGTCATGGCCAAGCTGCGCCGCATGGGCATCCGCGATTCGACGGTGGGCCTGGTGATTCCCACGGGCTACTCGTTCAACCTCGACGCCTTCTCGATCTACATCACGCTGGCGGCCGTGTTCATCGCACAGGCCACCAACACGCCGATCTCGATGGCCGACCTGCTGACCATTTTGGCAATCGCGCTGGTCACCTCCAAGGGCGCCCACGGCGTTCCCGGCTCGGCCATCGTGGTGCTGGCGGCCACGCTGCACGCGATTCCGGCGATTCCCGCCATCGGGCTGGTGCTGGTGCTGTCGGTCGACTGGTTCATGGGCATCGCCCGCGCGCTGGGCAACCTGATCGGCAACTGCGTGGCGACCGTCGCCATCGCCGCCTGGGAAGGCGACATCGACCGCGAACGCGCCCATGCGGTGCTCGACGGCAACTATTCGCCCGACGACGAGCCGCTGGCCGAAGCCGAATCCGGGGCCAGGCCCGTGGTAAACACCGCAGCACACTAATTGATAGAGAAAGAAGCCGGACCATCAACATGCCCGCCCCCGACGTCAGCCCCACCGTCATCGCCGAACGCGTCGTCGAGGCCATCCTCGCGCAGAAGCTCGCGCCGGGCGAACGGCTGGGCGAGCAGGCGCTGGCGGAGAACTTCTCGGTAAGCCGCACCATGGTGCGCGAGGCGCTGATGCAGTTGCAGGCACGCGGTTTCGTCGAAGTGCAGTCGCGCCGCGGCTGGTATGTGGTGGAGCCCTCGGCCGAGGAAGCGCGCGACGCCTTCTCGGCCCGGCGCATCGTCGAGGCCGGCATCCTCGAGGCCAGCGAAGGCCGGCCGCTCGCGAAGGTGATCCGCAAGCTGCGCGACCACATCGCCGACGAACAGCGCGCCATCGAGGGCGCCGACGCCGCCACCCGCGCTTTCCTGCTGGCCGACTTCCACGTCTGCCTGGCCGAGCAGATGGGGCATCAGTTGCTGGTGGATGTGCTGCGCGACCTGACGGCACGCACCACGCTGGCGGCCACGCTCTATCAGTCGAAACATGAGGCCGGGCAATCTTGCGCGGAGCATGGCGCGATCGTCGCGGCGCTGGAGGCCGGGGACACGGCCGGGGCGCGGCGGCTGATGCTGGAGCACATCGGGAATGTCGAACGGGCGTTGGAAGTGGATGCTGCGGCCGAGCCGGATGCGACCAGCCGGCTGAAGGCCACGCTGGCGCCAGTGGCGCTGCCGCGCGCGCGGCGCTGAGCGTCGCACGGCCACTCGCTTCGCAACGCGCGGTGTAGCCGGCAATGATTCCGGATTCTAGAAAACGAAATCTTCATCCTCACTCGCCCTCACCACTCAAAGAGCATGCTTCAGGCGCGAAAGAACTCTGACAATCAATTCATCTCGCCGCGCATTCAATTCTTTTTCAAGAGAAAACCAGTCGTCAACGAAATTGAAAATTTCCTCATCCCCCTTGCCTTCCTGATTCATTATTTCCGCAACAACCTGACAACCCCCATCTTCGAGTCTGCTTAACTGAATTATCAAATCGAGTTCCTGCGGATAAAAACTTGCATAAGCATAAAAAACTCGCCCATTATCATTCACTCCAGAATTAGTTTGCGCCACGTTGCCCGCAGTTAAGAAATGCGCCCCGATTTCCTTAATATATTTTTCCAAGAAATACTTCATTTGCGATTACTTCTTGCCTTTTGATCGAATTCCACCAAGCAAGCTTTCTGTATATGAATGCGGTTTTCCGGTGCCACGAGTAGCCGACCAAGATTTGAGCTTTTCATCATTTGGATCATTTGCCGGCCGTATAGTGACATGCCCATCAGGTTTGTCATGGATTACGTCCAACCCGCAGGAGCATGCATGTGCGACGTCTAGTTCGACATATTTTCCAGAGTCCAATCCACCAACACTTGTAGCAGCAGAAAGCCCAGGCAGTCGACTCCCTTTTCTAACGTCATCCACCCCTGGGCGAGGAGTCATGCTATCGGCAGTTCCAGAGGCATTTCGATAAATGCTTCCGGCTTTAAGTGGTTTTGGTTGAAATACGCTTAAGCCCAGTGGATCGATCCAAATTATTGAGTTGGGGGCATGCGCATGTAAATTGAAGCCACCCAAGATGCCAATTGGATCTTTCGATACGAACCGTCCACTCGCCGGGTCGTAATACCGATACCGGTTGTAGTGCAACCCCGTCTCGTCGTCAAAGTACTGCCCTTGGAAGCGGATAGGGTTGCGGAAGCCAGCCCTCCTGCCTACCTCACTGATCGCCTGCTCGGCCTTCCCCAAAGCCTTGTAGCTCGCCGACCAGGCCACACGCCCCTCATGATCCGTCAGCTCTTGCGGCGTGCCGAGATGGTCACACTGGTAGAACGCGATCTCTTCCTTGCCGAATGGCGCGGGCGTTCGACTTTGTTCCCCATTCCATAGCGAGTCCAGTTCGATGTCGTAGCGTCCGTCGTTGTCGGCCATCAACGCCTTCACATCCGTCGTCTCGCTCAACGCAACCGCCTGAGCCTGCCGGATCTGCACCAACGGCACGAACGAGCCGGGTTCATGGATGTAGTGAACGCTGTCGCCTCGCCACGCATGCTCCTGCCAACCCTCGGTGCTCTGCGTACTCTCGAACGCCAGCGTGTCCCCGTCCCAGCCGAACAAGGTGCAGGCATGCCGCGAGCGCTTGGCGATGCGCCGGCCCAGGGGGTCGTAGCTGAAGCTCGTGGTTTCGCCGAAGGTCTCGGCGCTGCGCATGCGGTTGTAGCCGTCCCAGGTGAACACTGTCTTTTCGCCGTTGCGGCTGCGCTCGATCAGGTTGCCGTGCTCATCCCACTTGTAGCGCGTGCCGGCGTAGTCCTTCAGCAGGTTGTCCATCAGCTTGCCGGCCATGCTGCGACCATCGCTACCCGACCGAACGGCAACACGATTGGTGACGCCGCCCGCCGGATGCACGGTGCCTTCCGCGTCTGGAGACGGGTTGCCGATGTTCCCCGCTGGATCGAACGCGAACGTCTCCCGTCCCAACCGGCTGTTGGCTTCCAGCAGTCGCCCTACCGGGTCATAGCGATAGCTGAGGTTGCCGCGCCGGCTGTCGCCGATGGCGGTCAGCTGGCCGGCCTTGTCGTATTGGTAGCTGCGGCGAATGCCGGTGGCTCCGCGGGCGCCGCGCCTTGTCTGGGAGATCTGCTGCTCCAGCAATCGACCGGCCGGGTCGTAGTTCTGTTTCTGTATGAGCCCGTTGCCCTGCTCGCGCGCAATCTCTCGGTGCAGGTCGTCGCGCTCGAAGCCCAGAATGTCTTGCCCGTCGATGAGCAATCCGTGCACGTGGCCCGAGCCATAGGTGAGCCATCGGGTCACGTGACCATCGGGGCGAATGGTCGCAACGCGCTGGTTGAGTTCGTCGTAGCCGTGCTGCCAGACTGCGGTGAGAGCGCCCTCCACATAGTGCTGATGCTCGCGCGTCAGGTTACCCGCGGGGTCATAGAACCATTGCAGCCTGGCGTCGCTGTTGCCGGCTTCGACCAACCGGCCATTCCGGTCGTAGGCGAAGCTCTCGGCTTCGCCGCCGGCGCTGCGCTCGATCAGGCGGCCGATCGGATCGAATTGCAGCAGCGTGGTGTGCTCGCCCTCAGCCACTTCCGACAGCACCCCCGTGGACTCTTCATAGCCGTACCGTGTGGTCTTCCGGTCGAAGCCCACTTCTTCCAGCAACCGGCCCACGGGGTCATAGCGGAAGTCGTACCGGCTGCCGTTCTCGTTGTGCAGTTCGCTTAAACGTCCCAGCAGATCCCAGCGGTATTTGAGGGTGTGCCCTGCCGCGTCGACGCGTTCGGAGACGAGGCCGGAGCGCGTGTAGTCGTAGCTCGTCCTGCGCCCCAACGCATCGGTGTGCGCGAGCAGGCGTCCTTCAGCGTCGTGCACGAAATGCTCGCTGCAGCCGTCCGGCAGGGTGATTTCCTCGATCCGGCCCGGTCGGTTGGCGTTCGCTGCGACGGCAGCCTTCCCTCGTTCGTTCGCGCCCGTGTAGCGATACCGCGTGCTCTGCCCCATGGCGTCCGTCGCCTTGACCAGGCGTCCCTGCGCGTCGTATTCCCACCGCGTGGTCTTGCCCGAGCAATCGGTGTGGCTGGCAAGTTGCCCAGCGCAGGTGTAGGTCAGCGTCTTGACGCCGCCCTTCGCATCGGTGATTCGCACGGGCCGGCCGGCCTGGTCGTAGGCGCATGCGGTCTTGTGCCCCAGCGGGTCGATCTCTTCGACGAGGTTGCCGTCGGCGTCGTAGTCGCGCTTCCAGACACCGCCCTCGGCGTCGCGCAGGCCCGTCATGCGGCCGCGCTCGTCGTGTGCGAAGTGCACCTGGCTGCCGTCGGCCCGCGTGTGGGTCCGCAGGTTGCCGTCGGCGTCGTAGCCGAAGTCGTCGGTGCTGCCGTCGGTGTGGACATGGCGCGTGATGTTCTTCGCCTCATCGCGAAAGAACCACTCCTGGCGCTTGTCGGGATGGATGATCCGGTAGGTGTAGCCGAGGATGTCGTAGTAGTACCAGGTCTCGCCGCCGAGCGCATCGGTTGCATAGGTCAGGCGGATGTTCCTGTCCCACTCGAGCCTGAGGGCGAAGCTCCCGTCATCGCTCCATTCGCGAACCGCCCTGGCATCGACGCCGGTGCAGTCGTACTCGAGGTTGATGCCCCGGCCCGTGCGGTCGGTGTACCGGGTCACGAGATGGTGGCTGTAGCTGTAGTTCCAGGTTTCGCCGTTTTCGTCCTGGGCAGCGACGAGGTCGCCTTCGGCGCCGTGCACATAGCCGGCGAGTTGTCGCACGACCTGGCCGCCCTTGATCTCCCACAGGCTGGCGATCAATCCGCTTCTCGCATCGGGGCGAGTGCCCACATGGGCCGCGGTGACATCACCCTGCTTGCTGACGATGTCGCTCAAGACCTGTTCGCCGGTGGCTGCGATCACATGGTCGTAGCGCAGGCCGATGCTGGCCTCCTTGCCGGCGTGCAGCGCGACAAGCCGGAAGTGCTGTCTGCCTTGCGTAGCGACCTTGCGGGCGGAGGTATCCACCAGCTCGTAGACCTCGCGCCAGTCACCGGATTCGCCGCTCGATACGGGCCTGCCGAAATCCAGAGCCAACAGCCTCTCGCTCAGCCGCGTGAGCGTCACTTCTTCGATGGCATCGCGGTAGCTCCGGCCCACGGCCAGCAGCGGATAGGCATGGCTGCGGCCGTCCGCGCCGTGATAGACCAGGCTGGGCTCGCCGGCCCGCGGGCCCTGCGTCGGTGTGGCGATGTCCACGCGCGTGCTGTAGGGCGTGAGCCATCTCGCGCCGAGGGTGCCCTCGTCGAAAGCGCCAAGATTGCTGCGATAGGTGCGCGCCCAGGTGATGGGCAACGGCGCAACCAGTGTGAAGTCGACGTGGGTGAAGCTTTCGCAGCCGGTCGCCAGGCTGATGGCGAACCTGCTTGCCGAAGGGACCGTTGTGCCCGAAAGCGGGCAGTTCTTGCAGCCGGGGTCGCCGTGGGCCGGCGCCTGTACACGCACGTGCTCGACCCGGGTGCCGGGCCTGCTCTTGGTTGCTTCGGCACCTGCACCTGGCGACATGATGGCCGCGCGCAGGCTCTTCTTCTGCGCCATGGCCGACAGCAGCTGGCGCAGCAGCCACATGATGCTGCCCTGCAGTTCCTGGTTGGCGAGGTCGGTCAGTTGCCTGCGGAAGTCCGCCTTCAAGGCAACCAGGCTCTCGATCACCTCGCTGACCCTGGCCCTGACGCTTTCGGGCAGGTAGGCTGCGGCCTTCCTTGCGGCGTAGTTGGCGGCGCGCCTGGCCGTGCCCTCGGAGTACTTCACCGCGCGGCGCCACATGCCGCTCCACGTGCTTTGGGTCCTGGGGTCGTAGTCGTTGGTTTCGGGGGCACACGGCCTGGCGACGGTGAAGAGGTCCTGCCCGCCGAGCACGCGCTGAAGAATGCCGATCAGGTTGTCCAGGATGCTGTCGGAGAGCCTCGCGCAATCTTCCAGAATGCCCGAGAGCCTTGCGATGGCGCCGTCGATGAAGGTCTCCAGCTCACCGACGATGGATGCATTCAGGTGCCCCACCAGGATGGTGACGATGGTCTGGCCGAGATTCCTGGCCCCATGCAGTAGCTCCTGCCTGACCAGATGCAGCGTGGGTCGCAGGCTCATGCGCGCCGCGGCCATGGTGGGGGGCGCTGGAATCAGGCCGATGAGATTGATGCCGAGGCTCGCCCAGTTCAGGAACCTCGTGACGGCATCGGTGGACTTCTTGTCGAGGATGGTGACCATGTCGAGAACCACATCCACCAGCGCCATGATGTTGCCCACGATGGGGATGCTGCCCAGCACCGTGGTCAGCCGGTCGAGCGTGACATAGCCGCCGGTGAAGGACCGCAGCCATTCGTCCACCGCCTTGCTCGCGGCGGCGATGTCTTCCTTGGCGATGGTGTTCAGCGGGGCGACGGCCGTCTGGGGCTCGCGCTCGGCGATAGATGTTGATCCGGGCTGGCCTTGATGTGTGCCCGATGGTGGCCGCTGCGGCGTGCCTGGTCCCATAGTCCAGTCTCCCTGACTGCGTCTGTTTGTTTCGTGAAAATCAATTGGGAAAGAAAAGAGGCTCGGCCGCGCAATCGGGCTGCCGGCTTGCAGAGTTACGGCGCCTCTGCCGACGGGTTCTGAATCCGGACGTGCAGGACCATTGCCGGATCAATGCCTGCAGGCACGACAGGAATCCCGGAGCAATTCGTGCTGCACGAATTGCAATTGCAAATTGAGCTCACGCTCACCTCCCTCTTTTATTTCTTGCAGAAAATCCTAGGACGCAAGCCGACGCGAATGCGGGCATCTGAAATAAACGAGCGGGCTTTGGTGCGTTTTGTCTCGATATTCCCAACGCAGGAAAGCAGATCCTCGATCGCTCGAGCGAGCCGAAGCCGGCAAATGGGTTCTGCTGTCGCTGCGCTCGGCTACAGTCCGAGACACTTATGAACTCACCCCAACTCCAGCGCGGCGTGTTCCTCGCCCTTCTCGCCGCCGTGACCGTCGCCTTCCTCTGGGTGCTGATGCCGTTCTTCGGCGCGGTGCTGTGGGGCGTGGCGCTGGCGATCCTGTTCACGCCGCTCTACAAGCGGCTGCTGAAGACGATGCGCGGCAAACCCAATGCGGCGGCGCTGTCGACGCTGGCGATCTGCCTGTTCATCGTGATCCTGCCGCTGGCCATGGTGGGGGTGTCGCTGGTGCAGGAGATCGCGCTGGTCACACAGAGCATCCGCTCGGGCCAGATCAACTTCGCGGCCTACTTCCAGCAGATCCTCGACGCCTCGCCGCAGTGGCTGCTGAACCTGGTGGAGCGCTTCAACCTGGGCGACATGGCGGCATGGCAGGCACGCATCTCGGCGGCCGCCGGGCAGGCCAGCCAGATCATCGCGAGCCAGGCACTGGCCATCGGCCAGAACACTTTCGACTTCATCGTCAGCTTCTTCGTGATGCTGTACCTGCTGTACTTCCTGGTGCGCGACGGCTCCGACCTTTCCAAGCGGATGCGCGACGCGCTGCCGCTGGCCAAGCCCCACACGCACTACCTGCTGAACAAGTTCACCACCGTGATCCGGGCCACGGTCAAGGGCAACGTGGCCGTGGCGGTCGCGCAGGGCGCGCTGGGCGGGCTGGCCTTCTGGTTCCTCGGCGTGCAGGGCGCACTGCTGTGGGCGGTGCTGATGGCATTTCTCTCGCTGCTGCCGGCCGTGGGCGCGGCGCTGATCTGGGGGCCGGTGGCCATCTACTTCCTGGCCACGGGGCATTTCTGGCAAGGCGGCGTGCTGATCTTCGTGGGCGTGTTCGTCATCGGCCTGGTCGACAACATCCTGCGCCCCGTGCTGGTGGGCAAGGACACGCAGATGCCCGACTACATCGTGCTGATGTCGACCATCGGCGGCATGGCGATCTTCGGCATCAACGGCTTCGTGATCGGGCCGGTGATCGCAGCGCTGTTCATGGCGGCATGGAGCCTCTTTGCCGACTCCGGCCATGTGGGCCCAGGGCACGAGCAGGCCGAGGACGCACAGCCCAGACAAGTCGCCAAGGACGAAAAAGCCGGCTGAAGCCGGCGCCGTCCGCTCCCCGCCGCGCGCATTTCGCGCGCGCAATCCCGCATTCCGTCGCATGAGGCTGGGCGCCGCGCCCGGCCTGCGGGATCGTCGGGCCTCCAACAACCAACGAGGCCCGTCATGCAACTCCGCCTTCCCCCGTTCCGCCCCGCCGTGCGCGCCCTGTGCGCGGCCGCGATCCTCGCGCCCCTGGGCGCCCTCGCCGCCGACCTGAGCCTGAGCGTCGCCGACGGCCCGGCCGCGGACGCCACGCTCTACGTCGCGGTGTACGGCGACGCCGCCAGCTACACCGACGGCAAGCCCGTGGCCTCGCAGACCGCACCGATGCGCGAGGGCAAGGCCCGCCTGCTGTTCACCGGCCTGGCGCCCGGGCGCTACGCGCTGCGCGTGTTCGCCGACGAGAACGGCAACGGCAAGCTCGACACCAACCTCATGGGCATGCCCATCGAGCGCTACGGCTTCTCGAACGATGCCAAGGGCAACCGCGCGGCGCCCGGCTTCGACGCGGCGGCGATCAGCGTCGATGCCGACATGCAGACCGTCATCCACCTGCACTGAGAAGAAAAGGAGAGCCGCCATGGAACGACGCGAACTCCTTCGCCTGCTGGCTTCGGCCGGCGCCCTGCCCTTGCTGGCACCGCTGGCGCGCGCGGCCGGCACCACCGACGACTGGCAGGCCCAGTTCGAAGCCTCCAGCGCCCCCTGGAAGACCGGCTTCGCCACGCCGCCGAACGACTTCCCGCTCACCCGCGCCACGGTGCGCGGCCGCTTTCCCGACGCCGTCGCCGGCACGCTGTTCCGCATCGGCCCGGCCGGCCATGACCTGGGCGGCGAGCGCTACCACCACTGGTTCGACGGCGACGGCATGGTGCACCGCTTCGTGATCGAGGGCACCGACGTGCGGCACCAGGGCCGCTACGTCGCCACGTCGAAGCGCACGGCCGAGGCCAAGGCCGGCCGCCGCCTCTTCGAGACCTTCGCGACCACCCCGCCGGGCGCCGAGCCGCCGACCTCGGCCGACAGCATCAACGTCGCCAACACCAGCGTGTTGCCGCTGCAGGGCGAGGTGCTGGCGCTGTGGGAAGGCGGCTCGGCCACGCGCATCGATGCGGGCACGCTGGACACGCTCGGCCTGAAGACCTGGCGCGCCGATCTCGCGGGCATGCCCTTCTCGGCCCACCCCAAGGTGGACCCGGACGGCACCGTGTGGAACTTCGGCGTGGGTTCCACCCAGGGGCTGCTCGCGCTGTACGAGATCGCGCCCGAAGGCACGCTGCGCCGCGCGGGCGTGGTACCGGTGGCCGACATGCCGATGGTCCACGACTTCGCCGTGACCGAGCGGCACTTGGTATTCCTGCTGCCGCCGCTGGTCTACGACGGCAGGCGCAAGGGCACCGGCGAGAGCTTTCTCGACGCGCACGTCTGGCGGCCCGAGCTCGGCATGCGCGCGCTGGTCATCGACAAGCAGAACTGGGAGCGGCGCCAGATGCTCGCGCTGCCGGCCGGCTTCCTGTTCCACGTCGGCAACGCCTGGGAGGAAGACACGCCGCGCGGCACGCAAATCCACATCGACTACGTGCGCTCGGACAACGCCGACTCGGTGTTCATCAGCAACCGCGAAGTGATGCGTGCCCGCCGCGTGAAGACCACCGAGCCGCACCTGACGGTCGCCACGCTGAACCTCGCTTCCGGCCGGGCCACGCAGACTGCGCTCGCCCAGGAGGCGGAGTTTCCGCGCATCGATCCGCGCCGCGTGGGCATGCGTCATCGGCAGGTGGTGCACGCCACGCAGATCCGGCGCGACCTGCCGGGCTTCGGCGCGGTCGCACGCACCGACGTCGAGACCGGCCGCAGCCAGCGCTTCGTCTACGGCCAGCAGACGATGGTGGAGGAGCACGTCTTCGTGCCCGACGGCGCGAAGCCCGGATGGGTGCTGGGCACGGTGCTGGACTTCGGGCGGCAGCAAACGCTGCTCTCGTGCTTCCCGGCCGACAACCTCGCGGCGGGGCCGGTCGCGCAGGCCACGCTGCCCTACGCCCTGCCGCTGGGCCTTCACGGCGCCTTCGTGCCGGCCTGAGGCCGCGGTGGGAGGACTGTGCTCAGGCCTCCCACCAGCCTTCGTCGAAGCGCCCCTGCAGGAAGGCCACGAAGCCCGACACCTTGCCCGGCACCAGCTTGGGCGACGGAAAGACGGCGTGGATCTCCTGCTCGGGCAGTGCGTGGTCGCCCAGCACCTCGCGCACCTTGCCGGCCGACAGCGAATCGCTGGCCACGTAGCGCGGCATGAGCGCGATGCCTAGGCCGTCGCGCGCCGCCGCCAGCACGGCAGAGAGATTGTTCGAGCGGAACCGGCCCGACACTGGCACCGTGACCGGCTCGCCGCGCGGCGTGTGCATGCGCCAGAACTCGTCGCCCACCACGCTGCTGTAGATCAGCGCCACGTGCGCGCTCAGGTCCTGCGCGCGTTTCGGCGTGCCGTGCTTCTTCAGGTAGGCGGGCGAGGCGACCATGACCCACGGATTGGCACCCAGGTAGCGCGCGCCCAGTGACGAATCGGCCAGCTTGCCCATGCGGATGGCCACGTCGATGCCCTGCGCGATGAGGTCGACGTAGCGATCCTCGAAGCTCAGGTCGAGCTGCACCTGCGGATGCCGGCTCATGTATTCGAGCGCCAGTGGCACCACCACGCGCCGCCCGAAGGCCACCGATGTGCCCACGCGCAGCAGGCCCTGCGCCTGGGTCTGCCGCAGCTGCACGATGCTGTCGGCCTCCTCGGCCTCGCGCACGATGGTCTTGCACTTCTCGTAGTAGAGCGCGCCCGGCTCGGTGAGGCTCACGCCGCGCGTGTTGCGGTTGAGAAGGCGCACCTTCAGCCGCTCCTCGGTGGCGGCGATCTGCTTGGTTACCGTGGGCTGCGTGGTGTTGAACTCGCGCGCGGCCTTCGAGAAGCTGCCCGTCTCGACCACGCGCACGAACATTTCCATTGCAAGCAATCTGTCCATGGGCCGGATGGTAGTCACTTATTCCAGCCTGGAATAGGTTTTATGGTCCGCAGCCGTCTTCTTGGAATCCGCCCCGCTTCCTACAGTGAGCCCATCCCAAAGGAGACTCAGATGGCAAAGATGACAGCGGTCCAGGCCGCGGTTCTGGTGATGGAAAAGGAAGGCGTGACGCAGGCCTTCGGCGTGCCGGGCGCGGCGATCAACCCGATGTACTCGGCACTGCGCCAGCGCGGCAGCATCGCGCACATCCTGGCGCGCCACGTGGAAGGCGCCTCGCACATGGCCGAGGGCTACACCCGCGCGGTGGCCGGCAACATCGGCGTGTGCATCGGCACCTCGGGCCCGGCGGGCACCGACATGATCACGGGCCTGTACTCGGCCTGGGCCGATTCGATTCCCATCCTCTGCATCACCGGCCAGGCGCCGCGCGCGCGGCTCTACAAGGAAGACTTCCAGGCGGTGGACATCGAGTCGATCTCCAAGCCCGTCACCAAGTGGTCGGTCACGGTGCGCGAGCCGGGCCAGGTGCCGCAGGTGTTCCAGCAGGCCTTCCACCTGATGCGCTCGGGCCGCCCGGGCCCGGTGCTGATCGACCTGCCCTTCGACGTGCAGATGGCGCAGATCGAGTTCGACATCGACAGCTACGAGCCGCTCAAGCCCTACAAGCCGGCCGCCACGCGCGCCCAGATCGAGAAGGCCATCGGCATGCTCAACGCGGCCGAGCGCCCGCTGATCGTGGCCGGCGGCGGCGTCATCAACGCCGACGCATCCGACCTGCTGGTGCGCTTTGCCGAAGCCACCGGCGTGCCGGTGATCCCCACGCTCATGGGCTGGGGCTCCATTCCGGACAACCACCCGCTCATGGCCGGCATGTGCGGCCTGCAGACCAGCCACCGCTACGGCAACGCCACGATGCTGGCCAGCGACTTCGTGCTGGGCATCGGCAACCGCTGGGCGAACCGCCACACCGGCTCCGTCGACGTCTACACCAAGGGCCGCACCTTCGTGCACGTGGACATCGAGCCCACCCAGATCGGCCGCGTGTTCACGCCCGACTTCGGCATCGTGTCCGACGCCAGGGCCGCGCTGGAGCTCTTCGTCGAGGTGGCCGAGGAAATGAAGGCCGCGGGCCGCCTCACCGATCGCCGCGACTGGGCCAAGGCATGCATCGAGCGCAAGAAGACGATGCTGCGCAAGACCAACTTCGACGAAGTGCCGATGAAGCCGCAGCGCGTGTACCAGTGCATGAACAACAACTTCAGCACCGATACCTGCTACGTGAGCACCATCGGTCTCTCGCAGATCGCAGCCGCGCAGTTCCTGCACGTGTACAACCCGCGCCACTGGATCAACTGCGGCCAGGCCGGTCCGCTGGGCTGGACCATTCCCGCCGCGCTGGGCGTGCGTGCCGCCGACCCCACGCGCAAGATCGTCGCGCTGTCGGGCGACTACGACTTCCAGTTCATGATCGAGGAGCTGGCCGTGGGCGCGCAGTTCAAGCTGCCGTACATCCACATCGTGGTCAACAACTCCTACCTCGGCCTGATCCGCCAGGCGCAGCGCGGCTTCGAGATGGACTACTGCGTGCAGCTCGCGTTCGACAACATCAACGCGGCGCCCGACGCTGGCATCGAGAGCAGCTACGGCGTGGACCACATGAAGGTAGTCGAGGGCCTGGGCTGCAAGGCGATCCGCGTGAACCGCCAGGAAGAGATCGCGCCGGCCATCCGCCGCGCCGAGGCCCTGATGGCCGAGTTCAGCGTGCCGGTGGTGATCGAGGTGATGCTGGAGCGCGTGACCAACATCGCGATGGGCACCGAGATCGACAACATCACCGAGTTCGAGCCGCTGGCCGAGACGCCGGCCGACGCGCCGACGGCTGTTGCGGCGCTGCTGGACTGATCAAGGACCGCTGAATACGGGCAGCCGAACGCAGAAGGAATACAAAAACTACGCAGAGGTCGCAGAAGAAAACTTCTTTGGTTTTCCTTCTGCGACCTCTGCGAAACCTTCGCGACTTCTGCGTTCGGTTCCCGATCCCTCATGAACGACTGAAAGACCCGACATGCCCAAGTTCGCAGCCAACCTCACGATGCTCTTCACCGAGCTGCCCTTCATGCAGCGCTTCGAGGCCGCCGCCAAGGCCGGGTTCGAGGCTGTGGAGTACCTCTTCCCCTATCCCTTCGAGAAGAAGGAACTCGCCGCCGCCCTGCGCGCCAACGGCCTGGAGCAGGTGCTGCACAACCTGCCGGCCGGCGACTGGGACAAGGGCGAGCGCGGCATCGCCTGCCATCCCGACCGCACAGGCGAGTTCGCCGAAGGCATCGGCGTGGCGATCGACTACGCGACCGCCCTGGGTTGCCCGCAGGTCAACTGCCTCGTGGGCAAGGTGCCTGCCGGCGTCGACAGGGATGCGGCGCACAAGACCGTGGTCGCTAACCTGCGCCTCGCCGCGCGCGAGCTCGAAGCGGCGGGCCTGCGCCTGCTGATCGAGCCCATCAACACCTTCGACATCCCGGGCTTCTTCCTCACGCGCACCGACCAGGCGCTGGCGCTGATCGACGAGGTCGGCTCGGCCAACCTGCGGGTGCAGTACGACATCTACCACGCGCAGCGCATGGAAGGCGAGCTGGGCAACACGCTCTCGAAGAACCTGGCACGCATCGGCCACATCCAGCTGGCCGACAACCCGGGCCGCGGCGAGCCGGGCACGGGCGAGATCAACTACCCGTGGCTCTTCAGGCACATCGACGCGCTGGGCTACGACGGCTGGATCGGCTGCGAGTACAAGCCCCGCGCCACTACGGTCGAGGGCTTCGGCTGGCGCCACGCGCTCACGCAGCAGCAATGAAATGAATGACTGACATCGGAAAAGGAACAAGAACATGACGACCCAGCAACAGAAGATCGGATTCATCGGCCTCGGCATCATGGGCGCGCCCATGGCGGGCCACCTGCTCGAGGCGGGCTACCAGCTCTTCGTGAACACGCACGGCAACACGCCCGAGCCCTTCGTGTCGAAGGCCACCATCTGCGCCTCGGCGGCCGAGGTGACGCGCCAGTCCGACGTGGTCTTCATCATGGTGCCGGACACGCCCGACGTGGAGAAGGTGCTCTTCGGCGCGCCCGGCGCCGAGGGCGTGGCCGACGGCCTGAAGGGCTCCAGCGGCAAGATCGTGGTGGACTGCAGCTCCATCGACCCGATCGCCACCAAGGACTTCGCGCGCCGCATCACCGCGCTGGGCGCCGGCTACATCGACGCACCGGTCTCCGGCGGCGAGGTGGGCGCCAAGGCCGCGAGCCTCACGATCATGTGCGGCGGCGACGAAGGCACCTTCGGGCGCGTGAAGCCGCTGCTCGACAAGATGGGCAAGAACGTCACGCTCGTGGGCGGCGCCGGCGACGGCCAGGTCTGCAAGGTGGCCAACCAGATCATCGTGGCGCTGAACATCGCCGCCGTGGGCGAGGCGCTGGTGTTCGCATCGAAGGCCGGGGCCGATCCGGCCAAGGTGCGCCAGGCGCTGATGGGCGGCTTCGCGAGCTCGCGCATCCTCGAAGTGCACGGCGAGCGCATGATCAAGCGCACCTTCGCACCGGGCTTTCGCATCGGGCTGCACCAGAAGGACCTGAACCTCGCGATGCAGAGCGCCCGTTCATTGGGTGTCTCGCTGCCGCAGACGGCCGGCGCGGCGCAGCTCATGAATGCCTGCGCAGCACTGGGCTACGGCCAGCTCGACCACTCGGCGCTGGTGCGCGCGCTGGAGGCGCTGGCGCAGCACACAGTCACGCCTGATTGAGATTCTTCGAAAACGGACTTCCGAACGCAGAAGAAATACAAAAGCTACGCAGAAGTCGCAGAAGAAACCATGAAATCCTTTTTTGGTTTTCCTTCTGCGACTTTCGCGAAACCTTCGCGACCTCTGCGTTCGGCTGTCCGCTTTACTTCAACGCTTCCAGCGATTCCTTCAGGTTGCGGCGGCGCCAGGCCCAGGTCTTCACGGCCTGCGGAAGGATGCCCAGGCAGGAGGCGTAATAAGTCACCTTGAAGCCCCAGAAGCGCGGGCCGATGGGCGTGTTGCGGAACAGGTCGCCCGCCAGGATGGACAGCAGCGCCTCCTGCATGCGCCAGATGTTGCGTGGGGCCATGAACAGGCGCCGGATGGCCGGCGAGGTGATGCGGTAGATGAACCACGAGAACATCTTCGGGCCGTGCTTCATCACCTTCTCGTAGTGCCGGAAGGCGCGCTCGGCCTCCTTCATCTCGCCCTTGAGCCAGTGGTCGGCACAGGTCGCGGCCTCGAAGCCGCTGTTCATCGCCAGGTACACGCCCGAGGAGAACATCGGGTCGACGAAGGCATAGGCGTCGCCCACCATCATGAAGCGGTCGCCGCGGCAGAACTTGGAGTCGTAGGCGTAGTTGCCGGTGGAGGTGGCGCCTTCCATCAACGTGGCGTTCTTCAGCCGCGCGGCCAGCTTGGGCGCGAGCGCGATGGTTTCCATCAGGAACTCCTCGAGCGAGCCCTTGCGGCGCTTGAAGTAGGCGGGAGAAGCCACCGCGCCAACGCTCACCGTGCCGTCCTTCAGCGGGATGTACCAGAACCAGCCATGGTCGAACCAGAACAGCGTGATGTTGCCCTCGAAGCGGCCAGGCCGCCGCTCGGCATTGGCGAAGTGGCCGAACAGCGCCGCGCTGGCGTGCTTGCGGTTGCGTCGCTTGGCGTCGAACTGGTTCGACAGCAGGGTGTCGCGCCCGCTGGCGTCGATCACGAAGCGCGGGCGCCAGGTGGTCTCGGTGCCATCGTCGGCCTTGACCTTCACCAGCGGCCTGTTGTCGGGCGTCCCTTTGCCGGCATCCATGTCCACGCCGGTGACGCGCTGTCCCTCGAAAGTGCGCGCGCCGCGGTTGCCGGCGTGGCGGAACAGCAGTTCGTCGAACTCGGAGCGGCGCACGTGCACCGCATAGGGAAAGCTCTTGTCCATCGCCTCGGCGAAGTGGAACTGGCTGGAGTGGTCGTGCCAGGGCGAGACGAACTCGGCACCGTGCTTGCGGATGCCGATGGCCTCGACCTCGGTGCGCACGCCGAGGCGGTCGAACAGCGGCATGTTCATCGGCAGCAGCGATTCGCCGATGTGGAAGCGCGGATGCTGCGCCTTCTCGATCAGCACCACGTCGTGCCCTTTGTCCGCGAGCAGCGCGGCCACCGTGGAGCCCGATGGGCCGCCTCCGATGACGACGACGTCGGGATCGTTGCTGTTGAAAGGTCCGGATGCCATGCGAGTTGCCCCTCTTTTCGCGGTGTTTTCGTTGTCGGCGATACCCCCGGCTCGATGTCCGGCTGGACAGCCGGTCTGTTAACCAGTTGGTAACGATCGGCAGTTTAGCGAACCCCAGAGCCCCCTCCCATCCGCCGGAACCCCGCCTTATCGAGCGGAAGCTATGGGTCCAGGCGTTTTCGGCATTTCCCCAGTAATAGGAGGCCCTGCTTTTGCGGTAGCCTCATTGCCCGTCAGAAACAAGGAGACTTTCATGGCTGCACCCCTTTCCCCCGCAGAAGAAGCACTTCGCGAGGCAGCGCGCGAATACCACCGCTCGCCCGTCAAGGGCAAGATCTCGATCACCCCGACCAAGCCCCTGCTGAACCAGCGCGACCTGTCGCTGGCCTATTCGCCCGGCGTGGCCTATCCCTGTCTCGACATCGCCGCCGACCCGGCAACCGCCTCCGAATACACCGCCCGCGGCAACCTCGTGGGCGTCGTCACCAACGGCACCGCCGTGCTGGGCCTGGGCGACATCGGTCCGCTGGCCGCCAAGCCCGTGATGGAAGGCAAGGGCTGCCTGTTCAAGAAATTCGCCGGCATCGACGTGTTCGACATCGAGCTGGCAGAGCGCGACCCCGACAAGCTGGTCGACATCATCGCGGCGCTGGAGCCGACGCTGGGCGGCATCAACCTGGAAGACATCAAGGCGCCCGAGTGCTTCTACATCGAGAAGAAGCTGCGCGAGCGCATGAACATCCCGGTGTTCCACGACGACCAGCACGGCACGGCCATCATCTCGGCCGCCGCCCTGCTCAACGGCCTGGAGCTGGTAGGCAAGAAGATCGAGGAAGTGAAGATCGCCGTCTCGGGCGCGGGCGCAGCCGCCATCGCCTGCCTGGACGTGATGGTCGGCCTGGGCGCCAAGCCCGCCAACATCCACGCCTGCGACTCCAAGGGCCTGATCTACATGGGCCGCGCGGGCGGCTTCGACGAATCCAAGGCACGCTACGCCCAGAAAGACACCGGCGCCCGCACCCTGGCCGACGTGGTGAAGGACGCCGATGTGTTCCTGGGCTGCTCGGCCCCGGGCGTGATGACCGCCGAGATGGTCAAGACCATGGCGAGCCAGCCCATCATCCTGGCGCTGGCCAACCCCGAGCCCGAGATCCGCCCCGAGCTCGCCAAGGCCGTGCGGCCCGACTGCATCATCGCCACCGGCCGTTCGGACTACCCGAACCAGGTCAACAACGTGCTGTGCTTCCCGTACATCTTCCGCGGCGCGCTCGACTGCGGCGCCAGCAAGATCACCGAAGAGATGAAGCTGGCCTGCGTGCGCGAGATCGCCGAGCTCACCAAGGCCGACATCAGCGAAGAGGTGGCCACCGCCTACGCCGGCCAGGAACTCTCCTTCGGCCCCGACTACATCATTCCCAAGCCCTTCGACTCGCGCCTGATCCTGCGCATCGCGCCGGCCGTGGCCAAGGCAGCGGCCGCCTCGGGCGTGGCCACGCGCCCGATCGAGGACATGGACGCCTACCGCCAGCACCTGACGCGCTTCGTCTACCAGACGGGCATGTTCATGCGCCCGGTGTTCAGCGCCGCCAAGATCGCCACCGCCAAGCGCGTGGCGTACGCCGAGGGCGAGGACGAGCGCGTGCTGCGCGCCGCGCAGTGGGCCGTCGACGAAGGCCTGGCCAAGCCGATCCTGGTGGGCCGCCCCGCCGTGATCGACGCGCGCATCAAGAAGGCCGGCCTGCACATCCGCGCGGGCGTCGACTTCGAGATCGTCAATCCCGAGGACGATCCGCGCTTCCGCACCTACTGGGAGAGCTTCCACAAGATCATGGGCCGCCGCGGCGTGACGCCGGAGGCCGCCAAGACCATGGTGCGCCGCTCGAACACCACCATTGCCGCGCTCATGATGCACCTGGGCGACGCAGACGCCATGATCTGCGGCCTGGTCGGGCGCTTCGACGTGCACCTGGAGCACATCCGCAACCTGATCGGCCTGAAGCGCGGCGCGCCGGGCTTCGCGACGCTGAACGCGCTCACGCTCGACAAGCGCACGGTGTTCATCACCGACACCAACGTGAACGAAGACCCCAGCGCCGAGCTGCTCGCCAGCATCGCGGTGATGGCCGCCGAGGAAGTGCGCCGCTTCGGCCTGCCGCCGAAGGTGGCCTTCCTGTCGCACTCGAACTACGGCACCTCCAGCCGCTCGTCGGCCCGCAAGATGCGGCTGGCGCGCGACCTGTTCGCGCAGATGGCGCCCGACATCGAATGCGACGGCGAGATGCACGGCGACGCGGCGCTGTCGGAGGAAATCCGCCGCACCGCGCTGCCCGAGACCACGCTCAGCGGCGAGGCCAACCTGCTCGTGTGCCCGAACCTCGACTCGGCCCACATCCTCTACAACGTGCTGAAGATGACCGGCGCCAACGGCATCACCGTGGGCCCGGTGCTGCTGGGCGCCGCGAGTTCGGCGCACGTGCTCACGCCTTCGTCGACGGTGCGCCGCATCATCAACATGACTGCGCTGGCGGTGGCGAAGGTCACGGTCGACAAGTAAGAAGCGGGAAAGAAGCGGGCCTGGCGCCCGCCTTGAGTGCTCGAAACGCGGCCTCGGCCGCGTTTTTGCATTGACGAGGTGCAGATCGCGCCCTTGGCGCACTACTTCGATTCGCGAGGAAGGGTTCGCACCAATCACGTGCGGGCACCGTTTTTGCTTGAATGCAGAAGCATTCAATCCCCTTTCATCCAACGGATCGATCTCCGCATGAACAAGCGCCAACTGCTCCAGTCCTTCCTCGCCGCCTCGGCCCTCAGCTTCGGCCTCGCACCGGCCCTTGCGCAGAGCCCGACGCCGATCAAGTTCCAGCTCGACTGGCGCTTCGAGGGACCGGCGGCGCTGTTCCTCCACCCGGCCGCCAAGGGCTACTTCAAGGCCGCGGGCCTCGACGTGACCATCGACGCGGGCAACGGCTCGGGTGGCACGGTCACGCGCGTGGCCTCGGGCGCCTACGACATGGGCTTCGCCGACCTTGCGGCGCTGATGGAGTTCCATGCCAACAACCCCGACAGCCCCAACAAGCCGGTCGCGGTGATGATGGTCTACAACAACACGCCGGCCTCGGTCATGACGCTCAAGAAGAGCGGCATCACCAAGCCTTCGGACCTCACGGGCAAGAAGCTCGGCGCGCCGGTGTTCGACGCGGGCCGCCGCGCCTTCCCGATCTTCGCCAAGGCCAACAACATCGGCACGGTCAACTGGACCGCCATGGACCCGACGCTGCGCGAGACCATGCTGATGCGCGGCGACATCGACGCCATCACCGGCTTCACCTTCACCTCGCTGCTCAACCTGGAAGCGCGCGGCGCCAAGACCGCCGACGTGGTGATCCTTCCCTACCCCGACTACGGCGTGAAGCTGTACGGCAACGTCATCATCGCCTCGCCCAAGCTCATCAAGGAGAACCCGGCGGCGGTGAAGAAATTCCTCTCGGCCTTCGCCAAGGGCGCGAAGGAAGTGATCGCCAATCCGGCCGTGGCCATCGAGTCGGTGAAGGCGCGCGACGGCATCATCGACAGCAAGCTCGAGACGCGCCGCCTGCAGCTGGCCATCGACACCGTCATCAACAGCGCCGACGCGCGCGCCGAGGGTTTCGGCGCGGTCAACGCGGGCCGCATGTCGCTGATGGCCTCGCAGGTGTCGGACGCCTTCAACACCAAGACGCGCGTGAGCCCCGACGCGGTGTGGACCGCCGCGCTGCTGCCGCCCGCGGCCGAACTGAACATCCTGAAGAAGTGATGGCAGCCGCATCGCAGGACGCGGCCGCAGCTCCCTTCGTCGCACCCTTCGTCGACTTCCAGGACGTCTGGCTCGCCTACAACGAGGAGCTGCTGCGCGCCAACCACTTCGCGGTCGAGGCCATCGACCTCAAGGTGAAGCGCGGCGAATTCATCGCCATCGTCGGGCCTTCGGGCTGCGGCAAGTCGACCTTCATGAAGCTCACCACCGGGCTGAAGATGCCGTCGATGGGCAAGATCCGCATCGACGGCCAGCCGGTGACGGGGCCGCTGAAGATCTCGGGCATGGCCTTCCAGGCGCCCTCGCTGCTGCCCTGGCGCACCACGGTCGACAACGTGCTGCTGCCGCTGGAGATCGTCGAGCCCTACCGCTCCAGCTTCAAGGCGAAGCGCAAGGAATACGAGGAACGCGCCCGCCGCCTGCTGCAGAAGGTGGGCCTCGGCGGCTATGAGGACAAGTTCCCGTGGCAGCTCTCGGGCGGCATGCAGCAGCGCGCGAGCATCTGCCGCGCGCTCATCCACGAGCCCAAGATGCTGCTGCTCGACGAGCCCTTCGGCGCGCTCGACGCGTTCACGCGCGAGGAGCTGTGGTGCATCCTGCGCGACCTCTGGACCGAGCAGCAGTTCAACGTGATCCTGGTGACGCACGACCTGCGCGAATCGGTGTTCCTCGCCGACACGGTATACGTGATGAGCAAGAGCCCTGGCCGCTTCGTCGTGAAGCGCGAGATCGACCTGCCGCGTCCGCGCGAGCTCGAACTCACCTACACCAAGGAGTTCACCGACATCGTGCTGGAGCTGCGCGGCCACATCGGCGCCATCCGCAACACCGGCGCGAGCGCAGCACAGTCCGCCGCGGCGGTGTCTCACTGAGGGCGCGCACATGAAGAACACCAAGCAAATCGAACGCTGGTCGCCCTGGCTGCTGCTCGTGGCGGTGATCCTGCTGTGGCAGGTGATCTGCTCGGCCTTCGAGGTTTCGGACTTCATCTTCCCGAGCCCGTGGCGCATCTGGAACCAGTTCTGGGAATTCAAGGAAGTCATCGCGGGCCACGCGTGGCGCACCTTCTGGGTCACGATGGCGGGCTTCGGCCTCGCAATCGTGGTGGGCGTGCTGCTGGGCTTCGTCATCGGCAGTTCGCGCATCGCGTACGCGGCGATCTACCCGCTCATGACGGCCTTCAACGCGCTGCCCAAGGCGGCCTTCGTGCCGATTTTGGTGGTGTGGTTCGGCATCGGCATCGGGCCGGCGATCCTCACGGCATTCCTGATCAGCTTCTTCCCGATCATGGTCAACATCGCGACCGGCCTCGCCACGCTCGAACCCGAGCTCGAAGACGTGCTGCGCGTGCTCGGCGCCAGGCGCTGGGACGTGCTCATGAAGATCGGCCTGCCGCGCTCCATGCCCTACTTCTTCGGCTCGCTCAAGGTGGCGATCACGCTGGCGTTCGTGGGCACCACGGTCAGCGAGATGACGGCTGCCAACGAAGGCATCGGCTACCTGCTGATCTCTGCAGGCTCTGCCATGCAGATGGGGCTGGCGTTCGCGGGGCTGATGGTGGTGGGGGCGATGGCGATGCTGATGTACGAACTCTTCAGCGTGGTCGAGAAGCACACGACGGGGTGGGCGCATCGGGGGTCGCAGAACCAGTAGATCCCGAAGCCGATGCGGCCGGCAGCTACGCCCCCGAACGCTGCAGCCGCATCGACACCGAGAACCGGTCCGCCGGATGGACCGACACCGAAACCTCGAAGGCCAGCCCCTCCGCATCGAGGTAGCGGCGTACGATCTTCAGCACCGCCGCACCCTGCTCCACCTGCAGCGCCCTCGCCAATACCGCGTCCTTGACGGTGTCGGCTCGTACGTCCTGGTGGATCTCGGCGATCTGCCGGCCGTAGCGCTCGGCGATCAATGAACTGACCAGGGTGTCGGGCGACTCGCGCACGAGCGCCCCGACTTCCGAGTACGCCGGGTCCACGTACACGTCGGTCCACCCGATGGGGCCGACTTTTCCGCTGCTGTCGAGCCGCAGGCTGGAGATCCGCAGCCAGCGCGCACCGGGGGCGCAGCCCAGGTCCTTCGCCACCGAAGCGGAAACCGCCACCTCCTCTATCGATTGCACCTGCCGCAGGTGCTCGGTGCCGAACTGCACCAGATCGTCCACCGACGCGAGAGAAGGACGGAAGGTGTCGCGCGGCTTCGTCGCCTCCACACGGGTTCCGGCGTTCTTGCGGCGCGACACCAGCCCCACGCGCTGGAGCTCGGCCAACGCCGCCCTCACGGTGTGCCGGCTGGTCTTGTAGTGCTCGCAGAGCTCCAGTTCCGTCGGGAGCACCGAGCCGACGGCGAAATGGCCGCTGGTGATGGCTTCGGTCAGGTGGCGCGAGATGTCGCTGTGATGAGGCTTGGATGGGGAAGACATGTTGCCCCCGAGGATCGCATTCATGGCATCAAGGGTAAACCCTTATTTTCCATATATGTCCGAACATATTTAATCTAATATGTCCGGACATACAAATCCTACTCTCGCCAAGCCATCCATGAACAACACCCGCCTCTCCCTCCCGATGGCCAGCACCGTCGTCGATTCCATCCTTTTCCGCGACGCGTTCGGCACGCAGAAGATGCGGCAGCTCTTCTGCGACAGCGCACTGGTCCAGCGCTACATCGATACCGAGGTTGCTCTTGCCAAGGCACAGGCGCGCGTGGGCGTGATCCCGTCCGAGGCGGCGGAGACGATCGCGCGCGAGTCGAGGATCGAGCGCATCGACTTCGACCACATGCGCGAGGAGACCGACATCGTCGGCTACCCCATCCTTCCACTGGTGCACCAGTTGGTCGGGATGTGCGGTGAGGCCGGCCGCTACGTGCACTGGGGCGCGACCACGCAGGACATCATGGACACCGCCGTCGCCCTGCAGGTGCGCGACGCGCTCGACAGCATCGGCGAGGACATCCGCGAGCTGCGCGGCATCCTCGCTTCGCTCGCGAAGAAGCACCGCGACACACCGATGGCCGGCCGCACGCACCTTCAGCAGGCGCTGCCCGTGACCTTCGGCTACAAGGCTGCGATCTGGCTCGCCATGTTCGACCGGCACCAGAAGCGTATCGCCGAGCTGCGTCCGCGCGTGGCGGTGGTCGAGTTCGCCGGCGCCGCAGGCACGCTGGCTTCGCTCGGCGACAAGGGCTTCGAAGTGCAGAAGGCCCTGGCCGAGGAACTGGGGCTGGGCGTGCCCGCCACCACCTGGCACGTGGCACGCGACGGTTTCGCGGAGGCAGTGAATCTGCTCGCACTTGTCACGGGCTCGCTCGGCAAGATCGCGCTCGACATCATGATCATGGCCTCTACGGAGTTCGCCGAGGTCTACGAGCCCTTCGTCAAGGGCCGTGGCGCGTCGAGCACGATGCCGCAAAAGCGCAACCCGATCTCCAGCGAGCTGATGCTGGCCGCCTCCAAGGCCGTTCGGCAGCACGCCGGGCTGATGGTCGACGCCATGGTGCAGGACTTCGAACGCGCCACCGGCCCCTGGCATGCCGAGTGGATCGCCATCCCCGAGAGCTTCATCCTCACATCGGGCGCACTGCACCAGGCCAAGTTCGCGCTCGGCGGGCTGATCGTCGACGAAGCGCGCATGAGGCACAACCTCGGCATCAGCCGCGGCCTGATCGTGGCCGAGGCCGTGATGATGGGCATGGCGCCCCACATCGGCCGCCAGCAGGCGCACGACGTGGTCTACGACGCCTGCCGCACCGTCAACGAGAAGGGCGGCACGCTGGCCGAGGCGCTGGCGGCGCTGCCCGAGGTCACGAAGCACTTCGACCGCGCGGCCATCGAGCGCCTGACCGATCCGGCGAACTACCTGGGCCTCGCGCCGCAGATGGTGGACCGCGCACTCGCACTTTCCGCCGAAGTGGCGGCCTGAACCACCAACCCGAGGAGACAAGACAGATGATCGACATCAGGAAGCTGGCCGCCCGCGCGCTGCTGGCCATGAGCTTCGCAGCCGCGGCGCACGGCGTGAGCGCGCAGACCTACCCGTCACGACCCGTGACCTGGATCGTTCCCTTCGCGGCGGGAGGCCCCACCGACGCACTCGCGCGAGCCATCGCTGAAAGGGTGGCACGCGAACTGGGCCAGCCCATCGTGATCGATAACGCACCCGGTGCCGGCGGCACCGTGGGCGCCGCGAAGGCATCGCGCGCGGTGCCCGACGGCTACACCATGCTGGTCGGACACATGGGCTACATGGGCGCCGCGCCGGCGCTGTACAAGAAGCTCGCCTACGACCCGGTCAAGGACTTCGCTCCGGTCTTCCGCTTTCCGGACACGCCGCTGGTGCTCATGGTGCGCAAGGAGCACCCGGCGAAGGACATCAAGGCGCTGGTCGACTTCGGCAAGGCCAATCCCGACAAGCTCTTCATCAGCAATGCCGGCGTGGGCTCCAGCTCGCACCTGATCGCGGCGCTGTTCGCCGCCTCGGCCGGCATCAGGATCTCGCAGGTTCCGTACAAGGGGGCCGGCCCGGCGCTGATCGACGTGATCGGCGGACAGGTCGACGGCATCTTCGACCAGACCAACACCGCCCTGCCGCAGATCAAGGAAGCGAAGGTGCGCGCGCTGGCCGTGACCTCGAAGGTGCGGCTGCCGCAGCTGAAGGACGTGCCGACGCTGGGCGAGACGGTGCTGCCCGGCTTCGAGGCATCGACCTGGTACGGCATCTACTCGCCCAAGGGAACGCCGCAGGCGGTGCTCGACAAGGTGCAGCAGGCGTACCTGAAGGTGATGAGCGACAAGACCTTCACCGACCGCCTCGCCGAGCAGGCGATCCAGATGCTGCCGACCGAGCAGTACACCGGCGCTGCACTCGGCAAGCACACCGAGGCAGAAGTGGCACGCTGGAGGGCGGTAGCGGCCAAGGCCAACATCGCCCTGGACTGACCCGCATGACAGCCGTCACCCGCATCGAGCACGACGCGTTCGGTCCGGTCGAGATTCCCGCGGGCAGATATTGGGGCGCCCAGACGCAGCGCGCGGCCGGCGTGTTCGAAGTGGGAACGGAACTCTTCCCGGCTTGCCTGCTGCACGCGTTCGGGCTGCAGAAGATCGCGGCCGCGAGAGCCAACACGCGCTGCGGCGCCCTCGACGCGGCGCTGGCCGGGACCATCGCCGCCGCGGCCGGGGAAGTGTCTCGCGGCCTGTTCGACGAGCACTTCCCGCTCACTATCTGGCAGACCGGCTCGGGCACGCAGACGAACATGAATGCCAACGAGGTGATCGCGAACCGGGCCAACGAACTGCTCGGCCAGCCGCTGGGCACGAAGTCGCCGGTGCACCCGAACGACCATGTGAACGCATCGCAGTCATCGAACGACAGCTTTCCGACGGTGATGCACATCGCCGCCGCGACAGAGCTGACGAAGCGGTTGATTCCCGCCCTCATCCTCCTGAAGGAGGCTCTGGAGGACCGGGCTCGTGCGTTTGCCGGTGTCGCGAAGGTAGCCCGCACGCACCTGATGGACGCCGTGCCGATGACGATGGGCCAGGCATTCGAGGCATTCGCATGGCAGGTGTCCAGCGGAATTTCGCGGCTGCAGGATGCCTTGCCACGGCTGCTGCTGCTCGCCCAGGGCGGCACGGCGGCGGGAACGGGGCTCAATGCGCCGGAGAACTTCGACACGTTTTTCTGCGAGGAGATCGGCAGGCTCACCGGCCTGCCGTTCGCGCCCCATCCGTGCAAGTTCGAGGGCATGTCGGGCCACGACGCGCTGGTGGAACTGTCGGGCGCATTGAACGTGGTCGCCACGTCGCTGATGAAGATCGCCAACGACATCCGCTGGATGGGGTCGGGCCCGCGCTGCGGCATCGGCGAGCTGGTGATACCGGACGACGGGCTGACCTCCTCGATCATGCCCGGCAAGCGTAACCCGACCATCGCGGAGGTGGTCGCCCAGGCAGCCATGCAGGTCGCCGGAAACCACGTGACGGTGACGATGGCCGGAGCATCGGGCAGCTTCGAACTCAACGTGGCCAAGCCGGTGCTGATCCACAACGTACTGCAGTCGATTCGCATACTGTCGGACAGCTCGCTCGTCTTCGCCAACAAGCTGGTGGCAGGCCTCGACGTCGATCGCGAGCAGCTCGAATCGAACCTGGGCAACGCGCTGCTTTCCGTGACCGCGCTAAACCCGGTGCTCGGCTACGACAAGGTGGCACGCATCACGCGCACTGCGGTGGAGCGGCGCATCCCACCGCGGGAGGCTGCCATTGCGCTCGGCTACCTGGATGCCGAGGCCTACGACCGGCTGGTCGACCCGATCCGCATGGCGAAGGGCGGAAGCTGACTGCGCCTCAGGCCAGCAACAGCGAAGCCTCGTCTCGCCAATAGTTCACCGCAGCCAGCCACCCCTCCCACACGCAGCCGTTGCAGCCGCGGCCGCAGCAGGTGGTGGGCTCGGGCGGCGGTGGGCGCAGCATGATGCCTTGGGCGTCGAGCAGCGCCTGCACGCGCACGATCAGCGCCTGTGCGCCGGCGAGGTTGGTGGGTTCGGGAAGCTGGTCGATGGGGTTCATGATGCAGAAATCTTCAGGCCAGCAGGTCCAGTTCGAGCCGCATCTTCGCTCCACCCGATTCGCTGGACCCGATCGTGAGCTGGCCGCCGTGCAGGCGCGCCACCTCGGCCACCAGATGCAGGCCCAGCCCCGCGCCGCGCCCGCGCGGCACCAGCCGGTGGAATGGCGCCACCACGCGCTCGCGATCGGCCTCGGGAATGCCGGGGCCGGAGTCGAGCACCTCGAAGCCCGAGGGCTCCCACAGCCGCACCTGGATGTCGCAGCCCTGCCCGCCATGCTCGATGGCGTTCTGGATCAGGTTGCTCAGCGCGCGCTCCAGCGAGGGCGCGTCGCCGCGCACCCACAGTGGCTTCGGCGCTTCCACCGACAGCGTGCAGCGGTTCATGATGGCCAGCGGCGCGATGTCGCCCGCCACGCGTTCGCACAGCGCCCTCAGGTCGACCTGCTGGCGGTCTTGCACCGCCACGTGGTCCAGCCGCTGCAGGTCGAGCAGCTGCTCGGCCAGCGTCGCGAGCCGCGCCGAGGCCTGCAAAAGCTTCACCTTGAGCGGGCCGTCCTGCAGGCCTTCGAGATGGATCTGCAGCGTGGTGATGGGCGTGCGCAGCTCGTGCGCGGCGTCGGCCAGGAAGCGCTCCTGCCGGTCGTAGCCTTCGTTGAGCCGGTCGAAGGCGCGGTTCACGGCGTTGACCAGCGGGCGGATCTCGCTGGCCACATTGGCCAGCGGCAGCCGCGTGGTGCGTTCGTGCACGTCGATGCTCTCGGCATGCTCGGCCGTGGCCACCACGCCCTTGAGGCCGCGCTTCACGACGAAGGGCGTGGCCAGGATCACGCCGAGGCAGGTCACCAGCGCCATCGGCGCAACCAGGAAAAGGAAGGCGATGGCGGTGCCCTTGAGCGTGTTCTTCACGGTCAGGGGGCTGCCCGTCTGCGTCATCACAGCCACCAGGCCCGCGCGCGTTTCCACGCGATCGAAACGGGCCTTGGGCCGGGTGTTGTCGCTCTCGGGGTTGATGGCCATGCGCTCCATGCCGTCGAGCGAATCGAAGAGCCTGGCGTAGCTGGGCGGCACGTCGCCGTTGCGCAGCTCCGCGCCATGGCTGTCACGCGCGATGAACCAGAAAGGAGGATCGGCCTCCCGCAGGCGCTGAACCTCCGGCGTGGGCTCGATCGCCAGTTTTCCGTCGGGGCCGCGCACCAGCGCGCGCTGGATGGCCGTGATGGTCTCCTGCCCGGTCTCGTCGACCACGCGGCCCAGCACCCAGGCCAGGCCGAGAAAGCCACCCATCACCAGCGTGCCGACCACCACCTGCAGCAGGATCAGGCTCCAGATCAGCTGCCAGCGCAGCGAGAGCAGGCCTTGTCTCATGCGACCGTCATGCCGCCGGGCGGGCCGCGCAGATCAGGTAGCCCACGCCGCGGATGGCATGGATCTCGACCTGCGCACCGGCCTTGTCGAGCTTGGAGCGCAGGCGAGACACGTGCGTGTCGAGCGCGTTCGACTGGATGTCGTCCGCATGGCCGTACACGCGGTCCTGCATGGCCTCGCGCAGCACGGTGCGTCCACGATGCTCCAGCAGCGCTTCCAGCACCAGCAGCTCACGGCGCGGCAGGGTGAGGCACTCTTCGCCGACATGGGCCTGCCGCGTGTGATGGTCGAAGCGCAGCTGCCCCAGCGTCATGACGAGGTTCGCACGCACCGCGGGGCGCCGCGCCAGTGCACGCACGCGCGCCATGAGCTCGTCCATGGAGAAGGGCTTGGCGAGATAGTCGTCCGCGCCGCCGTCGAGGCTCAGCACGCGTTCCGCCACGTCGGTCATGGCTGTGAGTACCAGCACGGCGGCGGGAATGTCGTTCTGGCGCAGGAACGCCACCAGCGAGAGGCCGTCACCGTCGGGCAGGCCACGGTCGAGCACGATCACGTCGTGCTGCGCCGACAGCGCCGCGTCTTCGGCTTCGCGCAGCGAGCCCGCCACGTCGACCACCGCCTGGTTCTGCCGCAGCGCCGAGGCCAGGGCTTGAGCCAGATCGACTTCGTCTTCGACGAGCAGGATTCGCATGGGAGTACGTAGAAAAGGGAGACCAGTGAATGGCCTGGCAGAGGCCAGGGCCGGCCATTCTAGGAGAGGCCTTTTCTGCAACCGGCGCAATGTTCACGCAATGCAGTTGCATAAGCTGCAACGCCGATGACCCGTCGCGCCGCGCCCTCCTCACCCTTCCCCTCCTCGTGTCCGACACCCTGGTACGGGGCAGTGGGCCGTCGCATCGCCACGCACTGGGTGGCGAAGATGATCGGCACCACGGCGGGCATCACGGGCTTCTTCGTCCTCTACTTCTGGGTGATGCACAACCCGCCGACGCCGCCCACCGTGATGCCGCTCACCGCGCTCGATCACTGGGTGGGCGTGAGCGACGAGGCGATGCTCCTGTACGGCTCGCTGTGGTTCTACATCTCGCTGCCGTCCGCCTTCGCCAAGGACTGGGCCGAGTTGCGCGCCTGTGCGCGCGATGCCGCACTGATGGCGGGCATGGGCCTGGTGGTCTTCTGGTTCTTTCCGACGACGGTGCCGGCGTTCGCGGTCGACTGGGCGCAATACCCGTCGCTGATGTTCCTCAAGAACGCCGACGCGGGCGGCAATGCCTTCCCGTCGTTGCACGTGGCCTTCGCCGTGTTCACCGCGGTACTGCTGCAGCGTCAGCTTCGCGAGGTGCGCGCGCCGGCCTGGGTGCGCGTGCTCAATGTGCTGTGGGCCCTGGGAATCGTCTATTCGACACTGGCGACGCGCCAGCATGTGCTGCTCGACGTGCTCGGCGGCACGCTGCTAGCGGCTGTCGTGAGCCGGGCAGGCACCGCGCGCGCCCGGCTGGCATGGAACGAGGCCTGAGCCCTTACCAGAAGATCCAGAGCGCCAGGCCGCCGAAGATGGCCCACTTCACGAGGTAGTACACGCGCTTGTCCCAGGCCTTCAGGCGCTTGCCGACCACGCGGATCTGGTAGATGTACTTGAACGCGCGGTTGATGCCGCCGGTCTTGTCGCCGGCATCGTTGGGCGATGCGGCCGCGGCCAGCAGGTTCTTCGCGAACCAGCGGTTCACCGCGCTGGCCCATCGGTACTTCAGGGGGCGCTCGATGTCGCAGAACAGGATCACGCGGTCGTGGTCGGTCGTGTTCTCGGCGTAGTGGATGTAGGTCTCGTCGAACACCACGGCCTCGCCGTCGCGCCAGTGGTAGCGCTGGCCGTCCACGTCGATGTAGCAGCCCTCGACGCCCGGCGTCCACAGGCCCAGGTGGTAGCGCAGCGAACCGGCGAAGGGATCGCGGTGGCGCACGAGGCGGCTGCCCGGTGGCAGCTCGGCGAACATGGCGGCCTTGATGGTGCCGATGCCCTTCAGCAACTCGGTGGTGCGCGGGCACAGCACGGCGGCCGAGGGGTGCGCATCGTCGTACCACTTCAGGTAGAAGCGCTTCCAGCCGCTCTTGAAGAAGGAGTTGAAGCCCACGTCGTTGAACTGGCTCGACGCCTTGATGCTGCCGCCGTTGCGCATGGCCAGCGCTTCCTCGCGGATCACTTCCCAGTTTTCCTCGAGCACGCGCATCTCGGGGAACTCGGCAGGCGACAGGTAGGGCGTACCCGGCACCTTCGAGAAAAGGTACATGAAGACGTTCAGCGGCGCCAGGAAGGTCGAGTGATCAGAGAGCTGCCTGAAGAAACGATGCCGTACCTGGCCGCGGAAATGAACGTAGAGCGCGCTGAGCGCGAAGATGGCAAGAATGACCCACTTCATGGGAAAGTGTCCTGTAAACAGCGCCGGGTAGTGTAATTCCTCGCCCCAATTCGGGGCTGACCACGCCCTTTATGCCCTTCGGCCCCTTTCGGCCATGCACCGGGGAAGGTTTCAGCTGCACAGCATGGGTTGCGGCGCATCGGCGGTAGCCAGCGGCAGGCGCACGGTGGCCAGCAGGCCGCCGCTCGCGGTTTCGCCCAGCGCCACCTCGCCGCCGTGCCGGTCGACCACCGACTTGACGATGGCCAGCCCCAGCCCGCTGCCGCTCTGGCTCTGGTCGGGGTTGCGGAAGAAACGGTCGAACACCCGCTCGCGCAGCGCGGCCGGCACGCCGGGGCCCTGGTCCGCCACCGTCAGCAGGGCCTGCTCGCCATCGCGCGACACATGCACGACCACCGTACCGTCGGGCGGGCTGTACTTGATGGCGTTGTTGATGAGGTTGTCGATCATCGAAACCAGGCTTTCGCGCTCGCCGAGCACCGGCACGCGGTCTTCGCAGACCAGCTCGAGCTCGATGTTGCGCGAGCTAGCCAGGCTCTCGATCATGGCCAGCCGGTCCTGCACCAGCGCGTCGAGCGACAGCATCACGGGCAGGGTGTTGTCCGAGACCGCGTCGCTGCGCATCAGCTGCAGCAGCTGCCCCACAAGGCGCGCCGCGCGGTCGTTGCTGCGCAGCAGGTTGCCCATGAGCTCGCGCTGGTGCTCGTCGGTGCTCTGCTCCTTCAGTGCCTCCACGTTCACGCGCATCGCGGCCAGCGGCGTCCGCAGCTCGTGCGCGGCGTCTGCGATCAGGCTGCGCTCGCGCGATGTGCTGTCGCGCACCCGCTGCAGCAGGCTGTTGATGCTCTGCACCAGCGGCTGCAGCTCCTTGTGCGGCGGGGTGTACGACAGCGGCGTGAGGTCGGCCGGCCCGCGCTCGGCGGTCTCCTGGCTCACGCGGCGCCAGGGCCGCAGCGCGAGGCGCACCGAAAGCCACGCGGGAAACACCAGGAAAGGCAGGCTGATGACCAGCGGCAGCAGGTAGTAGCCGCGATACATCACGGTGACGGTGAGCCGCCAGACGCTGGGCTCTGCCAGCATCACGCGGATGTCGGAGTCGGGCGAGGCGATCGTGCGCGCGCGCCACTCGCGGTTGCCCGCCTTCACGGTCTCGATGAGGTTCGGCGCGGTGTTGAGGATGACGGGCACGGCCGCCGTCGAGCGGTAGACCAGCCTGTCGCCTTGCCACACCTGCATGACGGGCGAGGTGTCGGAGGCCGCGTCGCCGTCACCGATGGTCTCGAGCAGCGCGGCGTCGAAGGCGGCGAGCGTCTCCTGCTGCTTGTCGGGCCGGTCGGCGGTGTTCTTCGCGATGGAAATCACCGTCTGGAAGATCTTCTCGAACTTCAGCAGCTCGGGGTCTTCGTAGGAGTCGTACAGCAGAAGCGCGATGGCCATGGTCCACAGCAGGGCGACCACGCCCATCTGCGCAAGCAGCAGGCGCCGCATCAGGGAAGGTTGTTTCCAGTTCTTCCAGCGCTGCGCCAGCGCCTGAATCATTTCTGCGTGCTCCGCGCCAGCGATTGCACGTCGATCACGTAGCCGATGCCACGCACCGTGCGGATGTAGCCCTGGCCGATCTTCTTGCGCAGGTTGGAGATGTGCACCTCGAGCGAATTGCTGCCGTTGGCCTGGCCACCGGGCAGCACCTGCTCTTCCATCACGCGGCGCGTGACCACGCGGCCGGTGCGCTTGAGCAAGAGCGCCAGCAGGTCGAACTCGCAGCGCGAGAGCTCGACCGGCTCCCCGTCGACGATCACGCCGCGCGTGGGCTCGTGCAGCGCCAGCCCGCGCATGCGGATGGTCTCGTCGTTGAAGCCGTAGCTGCGGCGCGCGAGCGCACGGACACGCGACAGCAGCTCGGCCAGCGCGAAGGGCTTGACCAGGTAGTCGTCGGCGCCGTCGTCCAGGCTGCGCAGCCGGTCGTTGAGCGCGTCGCGCGCGCTGAGCACCAGCACCGGCAATATCTGGCGGTCGCGGCGCAGGCGGAACAGCAGGTCGAGCCCGTCGCCGTCGGGCAGGCCGAGGTCGAGCAGCACCATGTCGAAAGTGCCGCCCTCAAGCGTGCGCAGGGCGTCGTCGAGCCTGCGGACCCACACCACATCCATGCCTTGATTGGCCAGCGCGATGCGCACGCCATTGCCGAGGTCAAGGTCGTCCTCAACAAGCAAGAGATTCATGAGCCTCCACGTGAACTGAACACTCCGCTTCCGGAATGTGGCGGAAGTATCTGCCAGGCGCCAAGGCGGTACTTCAGGAAATCTTCATGAATGCCGAAGCAGGTCTTCAGGTGCGGTCGGGACACTGGAGCCATTCCCTGCACACGGAAACGGAACACCCAAGTGAATCGATTGCCCTCCCTGCCGGCACGTACTGCCCGAGCGGACCGCTACCGCCCACGGCGCCGTGACGTGCTCCATGCCATTGGCCTGACCGGCCTTGCGAGTCTCGCGGCCTGCGGTGGCGGCGGGCATGGGCATGGCGGCGTAGAGGTTGGCGGCGTCGGCACCGGCGGTGGCGGCAAGCCCACGGTCATCGACCGCCGGGTGAAGGTGTCGGCCACACCCGAAGTCTCGCTGCAGGTGCGCGACTGGCAGCCGCCCGGCAGCAGCACAGGGCCTGTCATCGTGCTGCTGGCAGGACTCGGCGGCAATGCGCGCTACTTCGACAGTCTCGCTCCCGCGCTGGCCGCCAGGTCGCGCGTGATCGCGATCAGCCGGCGCGGCTACGGTCTTTCGGACAAGCCGATGCCGGTGAAGACCGCCACGCAGTTCTATGAGGTGGATACGCTGGTTGCCGACCTGAAGGCGGTGCTCGATGCGCTGGGCGTGCAACGCGTGGTGCTGGGAGGCCACTCGATTGCGGGCAACGAACTCACCCGCTTCGCGGGCCTTTACCCCGGCCGGACGCAGGGCCTGATCTATCTCGACACAACCTTCGACTACACCGTCGAAGGCGACAGCGGCGGAGAGAAGATTCCAGAGAACCCGCTGCTCGACGAGCCCAGGCCGACGCTGAGTGACGGCCGCTCGCTGCAGGCTGCCATTGCCTTCTTCCGGCGCAACTCGAAGAACTGGTGGCCTCCGCTGGAGGCGAACCTGCGCGATGCGGTCGACATCCATGGCGATGGCAGCGTGAGCCTCAACACCCCTGATGAAGTGGAGACCGCCATGCACGCTGCTTCCCGTTCCTATTCGCCCGACTACAAGGCCGTACGCGCGCCGTCGCTTGTCGTGACTGCGCTGCCTTCCGACAACCGCGACATGTTCCCATGGCTGGAATTGCCGCTGGATGCGAAGACGCAGAAAGACGCTGCCGACTACCTGCGCATCTTTCGCCGCGCGTCCATCACGAATTCGAACCAGCTCGTGGCAGCGCTCGACACGCCCAATCGCCTGACCCTGGACCACGCCAACCACGGCGACTTCATCATGGAGCGCGAAGCCGAAGTGCTGCGTGCGATCCAGTTCATGACATGGGCCTGAGCTATGCCTGCACGCCCTTCACGCGCAGCAGCTTGATCAGCGCCGCGAGTTCCTCGCCACCCAGGCCGGCCTCGTCCGCTCGCCGGAAGATGCCCGCCGCGAAGGCCGGAAACTCGGTATCGATGCCCGAGGTTTGCGCCGTCTCCAATATGCGTTTCGTCGCCTCGACCGAGATGCGCATCGGGCTCTGCGAAATGGCGAAGTCGCCCGACTGGATGACGGAGCCTTCGTGCTGAAGAAAGCCGGCGAAGGTCGGCATGATGCCCGCGACGATGCGGCCGTATTCGGCCACGTCGAAGCCTTCGTGCTCGGCGATGCGCGCACCGTGGATGAAGCCGAGCATCGTGCCGTAGATGGTGGAGAGCGTGGCGAGGTCCATGGCGGCCGCCGCGCTCGCGGCCTCGCCGAGGTAGACGATGCCGCCGGCCAGCGCCTCCAGCCACGGCCGCGCCTCGTCGTACGCGGGGCGCGCGCCCGATACCAGCAACGGCGTGTCGGGCCGGCCCATCTGGTCGGGCGCGGCCTGGATGGCGCCTTCGACGTACGCGGCGCCGTGCGTGTGCGCCCAGGCTTGCGCGTCGCGCGCGTCCTGCGGGCTGCCGGTGGTCAGCTGCACAAGCAGGCGGCCGTCCATGGCGGCGGCCACGCCGTCCATCGCGAGGATGGCCTCGGCGGCGCGGTAGTCGTAGACGCACATCACGACCACACGCGCAGCGCGCACGGCCTCGCTCGCGCTGCGCGCCAGCACCGCGCCCTTGGCGACCAGCGCGCCGGCCTTGTCGGCGCTTCGGTTCCACACCGTGACCTTGTAGCCCTGGTCCAGGTAGATCTGCGCGATGGCTGCGCCCATGGCGCCCAGGCCCAGGACGCTGACTTCCTTGATGTCGCTGCTCTTGCTGCTCATGACGATTCGCTTGATGGTTGTGAAGATGGACGCATCGTAGAAATTGAGCTCCGATATGGTCAAGTACCTACAATTAAGTGAGGTACTTACCAAAATGTATGTATTACCTACTGATGGGGATGAAGATGAAATCCAGGAAACCCTACAACTGCGGCATCGGCCCGGCCTTCGACGTCATCGGCGGCAAGTGGAAGGCGGTGATCCTGTGGGAGTTGCATGTGCAGCCCCTGCGCTTCGGCGAGCTGAAGCGGGCGCTGCCCGACATCAGCGAGAAGATGCTGATCCAGCAGCTGCGCGAGATGGAGACCGACGGCATCGTCCACCGCGAGGTGTTCCATGAAGTGCCGCCGCGCGTGGAGTACTCGGAAACGAAGCTGGGCGCCACGCTCAATGCCGCGCTCGCCCCGCTGGCCGACTGGGGTGACCGCTATGCCAGGCGCGTGGAAGCCGCGCGCACGCGGGCCGAGGCGGCGAAGTGACGACGACACGGGCGAAGACCGCGGCCGCGCTGCTTTCGCTGTGCGCGGCCCTGCATGCTTCGCCGGGCATGGCACAGACGGCGTGCACACCCTCGCCCTCCTGGGCCGGCCCACCGATGCGCTCCGCGCCCGAGGCGGTCTGGCAGAAGGACTTCAAGCGCTCCATCGACGGTGAACTGCCCGCCCCGCTCCAGAAGGCGCTCGGCGACGCGCTCGACGAGATGCTGCAGCACGTGCCCGCCGCCAGCGTTGCTGTCGCGATTCCCGGTGAAGGCACCTGGTCCGCCACGCGCGGTCTCGCTCGCAAGGAACCGCCGCAGCCCGTGGTGCCCGACCAGCCCTTCCAGGTCGCGAGCACCGCCAAGACGCTGACGGCCGCCGTCGTGCTGCAACTGGTCGAAGAAGGAAAGCTGAAGCTCGACGACACCATCGACAAATGGTTTCCCGAGGCGCCGAACGCCAAGCTCACCACCATCGAACAGCTGCTGCGCCACACCAGCGGCCTCGTGAGCTTCAATGCGCTGCCCTCGCTGGGCACGGCCTACCGCACGCCCGCCGAAGTCATCGCGCTCGGTACCTCGCAGAAGCCGCAGTTCTGCCCCGGCGCGAACTGGAGCTACACCAACACCGGCTACGCGATGCTCGGCGTGATCGTCGAGAAGGTGGATGGCGCGCCGTTCTCGGAGGTTCTTTCGAAGCGCCTCATCAAGCCGCTGGCGCTGAGCCACACGGTCATGCGCAAGCCGGGCGTCGAGTTGCCGGTCGCCACAGGTCACGCGGCCGGGCGGCCGGTCGACGCGCCCGACCAGTACGCCACGCCCTACGCCGCCGGCGCGCTGGCATCGACGGCCGGCGACCTCGCGGTGTTCTGGCACGCCCTGCTCGCGGGCAAGGTGCTGCCCGGCCAGTCGGTGCATCGCATGTTCACAGGCATGCCCGCGATGATCGGCCCCTACGCGGGCAGCAACTCGTTCTACGGCATGGGCGTGCAGTTCTACGACGTGCCCGACGGCCCCGGCCTGATGCTCGGCCACAGCGGCGGCATCGAAGGCTTCGCGAGCATCGTGGCCTATGTGCCGGCCGACGACGTGTACATCGCCGTCGCGTTCAACGAGAAGAAGGTGCCGGCGGAGGCCGGCCTGTGGGCGCTGCTGCGCGCGGTGCGCACCTATCGCGCGCTGCAGTGACCGGAAGGAGCGGGTTCAGTCCGCCCAGCCGGTCTCGATCTCGGTCTTCACCTCGGTCATGAGCTTGTGCACCGGGCACTTGCCGGCCACGCGCAGCAGTTCGTCGCGCTGCGCCTCGCTGAGGTTGCCGCTCAGGCGCAGGCCCGACTTGAGGCGGTAGACGCCCTTGCGCTCCTCGCTGTCGTCGCGGTCGACCACCACTTCGATGTCTTCCACCGGAATGCCCTTGCGGCGCGCATAGATCAGCACGGTGAGCGCCTTGCAGGCCGCGAGCGATGCGTCGTACAGGTCGTGCGGCTCCGGGCCGGCGTCGCTGCCGCCGCCTGCGGGCGAAGCATCGACCGGGATCTCGTGGTTGCGGATCTTCAGGATGTGGCGCGTGCCGGTGATGCCATCGCGGCGGATCGAGATGCTCATGGGTGTGTCCTCGGGGGGTGTGTTGGGGTAAGGGGAGAAAGCGTCTTCACGTACAGGATGGTCGTGAAACCGCTGTGCCATTCGAGATCGGGGTAACGGTCGGCTTCGCGGTAGCCGAGCGCGATATAGAAGCCCTGGCTCTGCGTGTTGAAGGTGTCGGTCTCCAGGCGCGCCAGCGCCACGCCTTCGGTGCGCATGCCGTCCTCGGCGAAGGCCATCAGGGCCCGGGCGATGCCCTTGCGCTGGTGTGCGGCCGGCACGTGCAGGGCATGCACGAAGTCTTGCTCCCAGTGCACCATGCCGACCACCTCGCCGTCGATCTCGGCCACGAAGAAGGCCGGGCCCTTCTCGTCGATGTAGCCCACGGGCGCGCCGCTGTCGCGGTAGGCCTTCGCGGCCTCGGGCGTGAGCTGCGGCAGCCAGGTGCCGGCGAAGGTGTCGTCGAGGATGGCCTTCACCGCGTCGAAGTCGTCGAGGCGCCATGGCCGGATGGTGACGTCCGGAACGTCGTTGTTCGTGCTCATTGGTTCGGCGATTCAGCGGTTATCAGCGGTCCACGGCCAGCATCAGCGTTTCCTTGATTTCCTCCATCACCACGTAGCTGTGCGACTCTGCAGCCACCGGCAGCTTCTTGAGGATGTCGCCCAGCAGGTGCCGGTATTCGCTCATGCCGCTCAGCCGCGCCTTCACGAGGTAGTCGAAGCTGCCCGACACCAGGTGGCATTCGAGCACCTCGGGCATGTGCAGCAGCTCCTTGCGGACCTTGTCGAACACGTCGCCCGACTTGGCCGAGAGCTTGATTTCCACGAACACAAGCAGCGTGCGGCCCAGCGCCTCGGGCGACACGTGGGCGTGATAGCCGGTGATGACGCCGTCGCGCTCCATGCGCTTCACGCGCTCGGCGCAGGGCGAGGCCGACAGGCCGATGCGCTCGGCCAGTTCGGTCATCGACATGCGCCCCTGGCGCTGCAGGACGTCGAGGATCTTGCGGTCTATGCGGTCGAGTTCGGGCATTTCACTCCGGGGGCGGCCTTGGAAGGTTCGCGGCAGTGTATTCCACTGCCGAATCGAGTAAATCAGTGGAATCCACTGCCTTGAGGACTTTAGATTCCATTCATTCTATTTGAATCGGCGAATACACCATGAAAGTCATCGTTCTCGGCGGCGGCGTGATCGGCACCACCACGGCCTACTACCTCGCCCGCTCGGGCGCCGAAGTCACCCTGCTCGACCGGCAGACCGGACCCGCCGAGGAAACCAGCTTCGGCAACGCTGGCCAGGTGTCTCCCGGCTACTCCACGCCGTGGGCCGCGCCGGGCATTCCGCTGAAGGCGATCAAGTGGATGTTCAAGAAGCACGCGCCGCTGTCGATCCGCCCCGACGGCACGCTGTTTCAGCTGCGCTGGATGGCCGCCATGCTGCGCAACTGCTCGCCCGAGGCCTACGCGGTGAACAAGGAGCGCATGATGCGCGTGGCCGAATACAGCCGCGGCTGCCTGCAGCAGCTGCGCGCCGACACCGGCCTGCAGTACGAGCAGCGCACCGGCGGCACGCTGCAACTCTTCCGCACGCAGGCCCAGCTCGACGCGGTGCAGCGCGACATCGCGGTGCTCGAGGAATGTGGCGTTCCCTATGAACTGCTCGACCGCGACGCGCTCGCCCGTGTCGAGCCCGCGCTGGCCGGTGCGCGCGACCGGCTCACCGGCGGCCTGCGGCTGCCCAACGACGAAACCGGCGACTGCCACCTCTTCACCCGCGGCCTTGCCGAGATCGCACGCGGCCTGGGCGTGGACTTCCGCTTCGGCCAGACCATCGCCGCGCTCGAGACCGACGGCGGCCGCATCACCGGCGTGCGCACCACCGCCGGCAAGATCCTCACGGCCGACCGCTACGTGATGGCCTTCGGCAGCTACTCGCGCGCCGCCATCGCCTCGCTGGGCCTGGACATTCCGGTGTACCCGGTCAAGGGCTACTCGCTCACGGTGCCGCTGCTCGACGAATCGCTCGCGCCACAGTCGACGGTGCTCGACGAGACCTACAAAGTGGCCGTCACGCGCTTCGACAACCGCATCCGCGTGGGCGGCATGGCCGAGCTCGGCGGCTTCGACCTGCGCCTGAACCCGGCCCGCCGCGCCACGCTGGAGAAGGTCGTCACCGACCTGTTCCCCGGCGGCGACGTGCCGAACGCCACCTTCTGGACCGGCCTGCGCCCGATGACGCCCGACAGCACCCCCATCATCGGCGGCACGCGCTACGCGAACCTGTTCCTCAACACCGGCCACGGCACCCTGGGCTGGACGATGGCCTGCGGCTCGGGCAAGCTCATCTCCGACATGGTGATGGGCCAGCGCCCCGAGATCCGCACCGATGGCCTGGCGATGGACCGCTACGAATCGGGCTCGTCGCGCGTCCAGCAACCGCGCCCTGCTTCAGTCACTGCCTGAGGAGGCGGGGCCAGAACGCAGAAGTCGCGAAAACCACGCAGAAATCGCAGAAGGAAAAGCAATAATTCTTTTGATCCCTTCTGCGACTTCTGCGTAACTTTTGTCTTTCTTCTGCGTTCGGATCCCGAGTTCAAGCAGCCTTCGCAATGGGAATCACGGCGTTCTCGTCCATCCCGCGATAGACCTCCGCTTCCCCGTGCTTCGCAAGCAGCTGCATCAGGTGCTTGCGGATCAGCATCCCGGGCCGGTCCGACTCCATCGAATACTCCACGCCGCGCCGGCGCGTATCGACCAGCGCGTCGGGATCGGTCGATTCGAGGATGTCCTTGTCCTCGCGCGTGATCACCTCGTCGAAGTCGATCAGCATCTGCGCGGTGCAATCGGCCTCCGTGTCGTTGCGGAACAGCCACTGGCACAGCTGCATGCGGCCGTCGTCGATGGGCGTGAAGCAGTTGATGATGATGTGGCGCACGCCGCTCGGGTACTCGATGTCGAGCCGGCGCGAGAACGGCAGGAAGTACGCGTTGCGCATGTGGCGCGTGGTGATGGGGTCGGTCACGCCGCTGATCGCATGGAACTTCACCGGGTTGGTCGCCTCGATGATCGTCTCGGCGTAGAAGCCCGAGTCGTTCTCCACCAGCTCGTACTTGCTCGGCTTCGGGCTCGCGGCCACGCCGAAGGTGGCGCGGTGCACGAAGCTGAAGTGCGAATTGTCGAAGGAGTTCTCCAGCGCGCGCATCGGGCTGGTCTGCCACTCTTCGTAGAACTGGAAGATGGTGCGGTAGCCCGGGTCGTCGAACTCCGCAATGGCGGGGATGTCGGCGATGGGCTCCTCCAGTGCCACCCATGCGTAGCCGTAGCGCGCGGTGCAGCGGTAGGCGGTGGTGCGGTACTCGGGCGAGATCCTGCGGTCGGCCTCGTACTGCGGAATGCGGATGACCTGGCCGCTGCGGTCGTAAGTCCAGCCGTGGTAGCCGCACTGGATCGCGCCGGTGCCGCAGGCCTGGCCTTCGCCGTCCACGCACCAGCCCTTGGAGAGCCTCGCGGTGCGGTGGCAGCAGCGGTCGCGCAAGGCGGCGGGCTGGCCGTCGGCATCGATGAAGAGGACGATGTCTTCGCCCAGCAGCCTGAAGGGCTTCGGGCCGTTGGCCAGTTCGGTCAGCGGCATGACGGCATGCCAGAACTTGCGGAAGACGGGTTGACGGGTGACGAGCATGCGCGGACTCCTTCTGTGGTCGTGTGGGGACGAACTGAAAGAGCAATTTCCTGCCTGGACCCGGCGATGCCGGCGGCTGAACGCTTCTACTCTGCGCAAGCTGCCTTGCAAGTTGCGCGCCCGGATTGTGCGCGCGGCCGGCCACGCCTCCAAGCCGCAGGCCCAATCCCGAGCAAAAGCCCTTGGCATGCCTCGTGCATCACCGCCCGCAAGAGTAGAAGCGTTCAGCAGCGCACGCACCACGACTGTGCGCCCGCCCGGAAATTGCTCTTGAAACACCCGCCGCCTTTCTTCCTTCACCGGGAAAGGGCGACCGGATTCAAGACACGAAGCTTCCGAGGCCCCACATGCAACGTCGATCCTTCCTCGCGGCCACTACCGCAACCATCGCAGCCATCGCCGCCCCCGCCGTGCTTGCGCAGAACGGCAAGCTCACCCCGCTCAAGTTCACGCTCGACTTCCGCATCAACGGGCAGACCGCGCCCTTCTTCCTCGCGCTGGCCAAGGGCTACTACAAGGACGAAGGGCTGGACGTGAGCATCGACACCGGCGCCGGTTCGGTCGCCTCCATCACGCGCATCGCGAGCGGCGTCTACCAGTTGGGGCTGGGCGACATCAGCTCGCTGGTCGAGTTCAACGCGCAGAACCCCGGCACGCCGATGGTGCAGGCCGTCTACCAGTACTACAACCGCGCACCGTTCGCGATCATCGGCCGCAAGGACCGCGGCATCACCGGCGACTTCAGGAGCCTCGCGGGCAAGAAGGTCGCGGCCGCCGCCGTCGAATCGACACGCCGCGCATGGCCGCTGGTGGCACGCAAGCAGGGCATGCGCGCCGACGCCTTCCAGTGGCAGACCACGGACTTCAGCGCGCGCGACAACGTGATGGTGCGCGGCGACGTCGATGCCGCCACCTACTTCCACGACTCGGCCGTCTCGCTCTTCGCGCGCATGAAGCCCGAGGAACTCTCGGTGCTCAAGTACGCCGACGCGGGCGTGAACCTGTACGGCAACGCCATCCTCGCGGGCAGCAACCTCATCGCGCAGAACCCGAAGGTGGTGGCCGCCTTCCTGCGCGCGAGCAATCGCGCCATCGTCGAGACCTTCGCCAACCCGGCACCCAGCATCGCCGCGATGCGGCAGCGCGAGCCCATCCTCGATGAGAAAATCGAACTCGAGCGCTGGGGCATTACCGCGCAGTACGTCGGCGCGGCCGACACGCAAGGCCATGGCCTCGGCGACATCAGGAAGCTCACGCTGGAGCAGCAGGTCGACGAGGTGGCCGAAGTCTTCGGCCTGAAGGTCAAGCCCGCGTCCGACGCCATCTTCAACACTTCGATGCTCCCATCGCGCAGCGAACGCACTCTTCCGAAATCCTCCAAGGCATGAACGATTCCATCGACAGCAACAGCATCGGCACCTTCTATCCGCCAGAGACCGCCCTCGACGAACGCGACGGCCGCTACCTGCGCAAGGCCATCGTGTGGTCGCACGCGGCGCGGCGCAGGGGCAACCGGCCCTTCGGCTGCGTGATCGTCTCGGCCGCCGGCGAAGTGCTCTCCGAGGCCGGCAACAGCAACACCGAGACCGGCGACTGCACCGCCCACGCCGAGGTAAACGCACTGCGCGCGCTGGCCGGGCGCGGGCTCTCTCGCGAGGAACTGGCCGGCGCCACGCTCTACGCCTCGGGCGAGCCCTGCGTGATGTGCGCGGGCGCGATCTTCTGGTCGAACATCGGCCGCGTGGTCTTCGGCATCGACGCCGAGCGGCTGCGCGTGTTCCGCGGCGAGCGGCAGGACCAGCGCGATGCGGAGCTGTCGTGCCGCGATGTGTTCCGCGCCTCGCCGCATCCCATCGAGTGCATAGGCCCCGCTCTCATCGATGAAGCCAGCGCCGCCCACGACGGCGCCTGGAAATAGGACTCGCCCCCAGGCTGCGCGCACTTCGTGTCGCTTCGCCAACCCCCTTCCGGGGGCAACACCTGCGGCCCGGCAAAGCCGGTTCCGCGGTGTTCCACGAAAAATCCGCTCGGCTGGCACGCTCTAGACTCTCTCAATGCCCTGGCACGCCCGTCTCCATCTCTCCTACCAGCAGGAATCCGCCCGCACCGTCGCCCGCTTCCGCCATGACGGCCCGCTGCGCATCCTGCAGAGCCTTTATCCCGAGGGCGATGCCGTCTGCCACAACGTGCTGGTGCATCCGCCCGGCGGGCTGGTGGGCGGCGACACGCTCGACATCGACATCGAGGGCGCCGACGGCAGCCACGGGCTCATCACCACGCCCGGCGCCTCGCGCTTCTACCGCAGCGAGGGCGAGCTGGCGCTGCAGCGCACCCGCATCCGCCTTGCGGCAGGCGCGCGGCTCGAATGGCTGCCGCTCGAAGCCATCTGCTACAGCGGCTGCCAGGCCGAGAACCGGCTCGGCATCGAGGTCGAGCCCGGCGCCGAACTGATCGGCTGGGACGTGACCGCGCTGGGCCTGCCCAACGCCGGCCAGCCCTTCGAGCGGGGCTCTTTCCTGCAGCACATCGAGGTGCCCGGCATCTGGCTGGAGCGCGGTCGCATCGACGCGGCCGACCACCGGCTGCTGCAGAGCCCCATCGGCCTGGGCGGCCACCGCTGCATGGCGTCGCTCTTCTTCGTGGCGGGCTCGCCGGTGGCGCGCGCCCGGCGCGATGCCCTGCTCGCGCATGCGCGCACGCTGCTCGAGGGGAGCCCCCTGGCCGAGAGCGCCGGGGCCACCAGCCCGCATGCCGAGGTGGTGGTGCTGCGCGTGCTGGCGCCCGTGGTCGAGCCTGCGATGCAGCTGCTGCGGCAGGTCTGGCAGGCCTGGCGTGGCGAGCTGTGGCAGTTGCCTGCGGCCACGCCGCGCATCTGGTCGACCTGAAGCGGTTTCTCTGCGCGCACCGGCCACCAGGGCCGAATCTGTAGGCGCCGTCTGACGGACAGCCGCCGCGCAAAGGCGCACTCTGCCCCTTTGCCCAGCGGATGACGAGGATCGGCCATGTCCACTGACGACACCCCGGACGCCAGCGCAGACACCAGCACGCAGCTTCACCGCCGCCTGGCGCGGTTCAACGCCGTGCGGCTGAGGCCCGGCATTCCTTCGCCGTGGTGGAAGGACGAACTCGCCGACGAGCACGCCTGCCGCCTGCTGGAAGGCGAGCATCTCGAAGCCCTGCGCGCCACCGTGCAGGCGGCGGCATCGGCTTCCACCGGCAACGCGGCCCACTTCGTCGCCTGGTTCGAGTCGCTGGAGCAGAACGGGCCGGGCCAGCACCATCCGCTCTTCGACTGGCTGGCCGGCGAAGCCACGCTGGCGCAGATGCGATGGTTCCTCACGCAGGAGGCCGCGGGCGAAGCGGGCTTCGAGGACCTGCTGGCCTGCACGCAGGTCAAGCTGCCGCCGCAGCCCAAGCTGGAGTGCGCGCGCAATTTCTGGGACGAGATGGGGCACGGCAAGCAAAGCGCCATGCACGGCCAGATGCTGGAGCAGATGGTGCGCGAACTCGACCTGCATCCGGCCATCGACACCACCCTTTGGGAGTCGCTGGCGCTCGCCAACACCATGGTCGCGCTGGCGACCACGCGGCGCTACGCCTACCACTCGATCGGCGCGCTCGGCGTCATCGAGCTCACGGCCCCGGGGCGCGTGAAGCTGGTGGCCGCCGGCATGCGCCGCCTGGGCCTGAGCGGCCGCGCACGCGCCTATTTCGACCTGCACGCGGCGCTCGACGTGTCGCACTCGCGCGCATGGCTGCGCGAGGTGATCCGGCCACTGGTCGAGGCCGATCCGTACTGCGGGCAGTTCATCGCCGAAGGCGCGCTGATGCGGCTGGCCTGCGGAGAGCGCTGCTTCGAGCGCTACAGCGCCGAACTGCGCGAGGCCGAGGAGCTGGCCGCATGATGAACGCGGCCGATGTGCTGCGGCAGGTGGCTGGCACGGGCTATCGCTTCACCACCGTCACGCCGCTCACCCACCAGCGCGTGCTCGCCCGGCGCGGGCGCGAGCCGGGCGCCACGCTGCGCGACATCTTCGGCTGGAACCTGTCGTTCGAGCCCCGCACGGTGCCGCCGGAACTGCTGGCCGCCATGGAGCATGCCGGCATCGTGCGTCGCACCGGTTCGCTGCTGCGCAGCACGGTGCGCATCGCCAGCCTGGGGGACGACCTGTTCCTTCACTCGGCCTACCCCACGGTCGAGGAGAACGCCGTGTTCTTCGGCCCCGACACCAGCCGCTTCGCGCGCTTCATCCGGCATGCGCTGGACCGGCATCAGGCGCAACGCAAGCCGCTAAGCGTGCTCGACGTGGGCTGCGGCAGCGGCGCGGGCGGCATCGCGGCGGCGCGAGCGCTGGCCGCCACGGGCACGCCCGCGACGATCGTGATGAACGACATCAACCCGCTCGCGCTGCAGTACACGGCCGTCAACGCGGAAGTGGCCGGCGTCGAGGTCGCGCTCGCGCAGGGCGATGCACTCTCGGCCGTCGAGGGCGACTTCGACCTCATCGTGTCGAACCCGCCCTACCTCGACGACGCCGCCCAGCGCGCCTACCGCCACGGCGGCGCGCGGCTCGGGCGGGCATTGAGCGCGCGCATCGCGGCCGAGTCGCTGAAGCGGCTGGCACCGGGCGGGCAGCTGCTGCTCTACACCGGCGTGGCGATGGTCGACGGCGAAGACCCCTTCCTCGCCGAGATACAGCCGCTGCTGGCGGCGCCCGCCTTCGAGTGGTCGTACGCCGAGATCGACCCCGACGTGTTCGGCGAGGAGCTGGAGCGGCCGGTGTACGCGCACATCGACCGCATCGCCGCCGTGGGCCTCGTCGCCACGCGCAGGCCGGAGGCCGGGTGATGGCCGCGGAACTGGAGCTTGGCGGCGCCGAAGCCTCGCGGCTGGCCGTGGTACGCGAATGCAGCGTGCTGGAGCGCATGCCCAAGTGGCTCATCTGCGTGCCGCTGGTGGTGCAGTGGCTGTGGCTCTCGCTGCGCCATGGCGGCGCCACCGTGCCCTGCGCGGCGAATCCGCACATCACTTCGGGCGGCATGGCGGGCGAAGGCAAGCTCGAATACTTCCGGGGCATGGGGCCGCTGGCGCGCTCGGTCACGGCCGACTACTGCGCGGTGTTCAACGACGGCACGGCGACGGAGGATTCGCTGCGGCAAACCATCGCCGCGGAGGGCCTTTGCTTCCCGCTGGTCGCCAAGCCCGACCTCGGCCTGTGCGGCTACGGCGTGCGCCTGCTGCCGGACATGGCTGCCCTGCTGGCGTACCTGGCGGTCTTTCCTCATGGCGAGACGGTGGTGCTGCAGCGCTACCTGCCGCAGGATGGCGAGGCCGGCATCTTCTACGCGCGCGATCCGGTCACCGGCGAAGGCCGCATCGTCGGGCTGGCGCTGCGCTACTTTCCTCGCGTGACGGGCGACGGCCGCAGCACGGTGGCCCAGCTTGTCGCAGCCGACGTGCGGGCGCGCCGCATCGCGCGCTCGCCGCGCCACGAATGCAGCGTACCGTTCGGCAGCGTGCCGGCAGCCGGGCAGCAGGTGCGGCTTGCCACCATCGGCTCCACCCGCGTCGGGGGGCTCTACCGCGACGCCGCGGCGCTCATCACCGCCGAACTGGTGCGCGCCGTCGACGCCGTCGCGCGCGACATGCCCGACTTCCGCTTCGGCCGCTTCGACGTGCGCTACGAGAGCCTGCGCGAACTCGCCGCCGGGCGCGGCTTCACGATCATGGAAGTCAACGGCGCGGGCTCCGAGGCCATCGAGGCCTGGGACCCGGACATCGGCGTGATCCAGGGCTTGCGCATGGTCTTCGCCAAGCAGCGGCTGCTGTTCGCCATTGGCGCGGCGCAGCGCAAGGCCGGCGTGCGGCCCATCGGCCTGCTCGCGCTCGCACGGCTCAACCGGCGGCAGAACCGCCTGGTCGGCCGCTATCCACCCTCCAACTGAGTGGCCAAACGCACATGGACATCGCCTCTTCGCAAGCCCGGCCCGACCGTTCGTTCACTTCGCCCGCCGCCATGCCCGCGCTGGAAACCCGCTGGGCCGACTGCGAGGACGATGTGCGCGACGCCCAGCGCCTGCGCTTCCGGGTGTTCGCACTGGAGATGGGCGCGCACCTCACGCCGCCTGAAGGCACCCCGCCCGGCCTCGACGCCGACCGCTTCGACAGCTACTGCGACCACCTGCTGGTGCGCTCGGTCGACCCGGTGAACGGGCCCGGCCCGCTCATCGGCACCTACCGCGTGCTCACGCCGGGCGCGGCACGCAGGGCCGGCGGCTTCTACACCGACACCGAGTTCGACCTCTCCCCGCTCGCCCCGCTGCGCGGCAACGCGCTGGAGCTGGGCCGCTCCTGCGTGGACGCCGACTGGCGCTCGGGCAGCGTCATCATGGCGCTGTGGGCCGCGCTGGGGCAGTACATGGTCGACCACGCGCTCGACACCATGATCGGCTGCGCCAGCATCGGCCTGGACGACCAGGGCGCGAGCGCCGCGCGGCTGTGGCACCGGCTGTGCCGTACCCACCTGGTGGAAGAGCGCTGGCGCGTGGAGCCGCGCATCGCGCTGCCGCTGGACGCCGAGCCCGACAGCGATGCCGACAGCGACACGCCGCCGCCGGCCGCTCCGCCGCTCATCAAGGGCTACCTGCGCTGCGGCGCGCGCCTGCTCGGGCCACCCGCGCTCGACGTCGCCTTCAACACGGCCGACCTGCCGCTGATGCTGCGGGTGGACGACGTGGCACCGCGCTACCGGCAGCATTTCTTCGGCATGGCGAGCTGAATCCGGCCGACGGACAAAGGCGGAAGGAGGCCCAAAGAAGGGCCTAGGCAGCGCTTCGGATACAGTCCCGCACCTACCCGCCTCCAGACCCGACGCCAGAGTGAATCTCCGAAAATCCGCAAACAGCCTGGTTTTCCGTCTGCTCGTCATGGGTCTGGTGATGGCGGTCGTGGGCACCGCCGCCAGCTACATCCAGCTCACCCGCTTCCTGCGCGAGGACCTCACCAGGTCGGTAGCGACGCAGCAGACGGCGCTGGCCACCTACGTGGCCCGCGACGTCGACAACTACCTGGGCGAGCGGCTGTCGTTCCTGGAGCGGCTGGCGGGCGCCGTGCCGCCCGAACTCCTGGCGCAGCCCGGGCAGCTGCGGGCATGGCTCGCCGAACGCAGCACGCTGAGCGCCCTCGTTCCCCTCGGACTGACAGTCGCCGACACCAGCGGCAAGCGGCTCGACGATGCCGGACAGCTGGTCACGGACAGTCCGGAATTCACCGCCGCGCTCGCCGGGCAGCGCGCGGTGGGCCGTCCTCACGCCACGCCCTCGGGGCACTCGGCGCTGCCCATGGCCGTGCCCATGCGCAACGGCGCCGGCCAGGTTGTCGCGGTGCTGCTGGGCACCGCCGACCTCACGGCCGACGGCCTGCTCGACCATCTGCAGGATGGGCGGGTGGGCCAGTCCGGCGGCATTCTCGTGATCTCGCCGCGCGACCGGCTCTTCGTCGCTTCCACGGACGTATCGATGTCCCTCAAGCCCACGCCGCCGGATGGCGTGAACCTGCTGCACGATCGAGCCATGGCGGGCTTTCGCGGCAGCGGGACGACGCGCAACGCCAAGGGCATCGACGAAATCTCCGCCATCGCCTCGGTGCCGACGAGCGGCTGGTTCGTGGTGGCGAGGCTGCCCGTCGCGGAGGCGCTGGCGCCGGTGGGGCGGATGCAGTCCTTCATCCTGGCGCAGCGCGGGCCCGCGGTGTCGGCGGTGCTCATCGTGCTGGGCCTGGTCATGGCCTGGCTGCTGCGACCGCTGTTCCGCGCCGCCGACCAGGCCGACCGCATGACCCGCGGCGAACTCCCGCTCGCGCCGCTGAAGGTGGTGCGCGACGACGAGATCGGCCACCTCACGCAGGCCTTCAACCGGCTGCTGGCCAAGCTGCTCGACAACCAGGAGGCGCTGGAGCGCCTAGCCCACCACGACACGCTGACCGGCCTGCCCAACCGCAAGCTGCTGGACGACCGGCTGCAGCAGGCGCTGGCCCACGCCGGGCGGCAGGGGCACATGGTGGCGGTGCTGTATCTCGACCTCGACGGATTCAAGAGCCTCAACGACACCTTCGGCCACGAGGCCGGCGACAGGGTCTTGCAGGAAATCGCGCGCCGGCTGCAGGAACTGGTGCGGCAGACGGACACGGTGGCCCGCATCGGCGGCGACGAATTCGTGCTGCTCGCCACCGGCCTCAAGGAGCCCGCCGAACAGGGCGCGCTGGCGCTGGCGCAGCGGTGCATCGACGCGATCACCGAGCCGCTGCCGCAGGAGCAGGCCGGCATGGCGATCGGCGTGTCGGTCGGCATCGCGCTGGGCAACGGGAGCGAGGCGCCGCGCGACCTGCTCGCCGCGGCCGACAAGGCCATGTACCGGGCCAAGCAGGGCGGGCGCGGCAGCTATGCGATGACGGGCGTGGCCACCGAGGGTTGACCGAACTACGCCGGCATGTCCGTGCGCGGCAGCCGCAGCTGTTTCTTCAGCGTCTCGAACACCTGCCGCGTGACCGGGTTCACCACGTGGCTGCGCACATAGAGGTAGTAGGCCAGGTCGGGCAGCCTCGGCATGCCGTCGCCGGCGCCGAGAACGCGCAAGCCGGCGTCGAGCTGCTCCACGCCGCGCGCAGTCACGCCCAGCCCGGCGCGCAGCGCGGCCTTGATGCCGATCAGGCTCGACGATGTGTAGCGCGGCGTCCAGGCCACGCCCGCGGTGTCGAGCGCCTCGTGGCCGATGCGGCGGAAGATGCTGGGCCCGTCGGCCATGATGAGCGGCACCGGCTTGGCGGGGTCGTGCACGTAGCTTGCGGCGCACAGCCACACGGTGGGCGAGTTGCGCAGCACCACGCCTTCGAACTGCGACTGCGCGTCGGCGCGGTTGGAGATGATCATGTCGACCTCGCCGCTCTTGAGCGAAGTCATCAGGTAGGGGCTGCGGCCGATGTGGATGTCTAGCTGCAGCAGCGGCGATGTGCGCGCCACCTCGGCCAGCAGCAGCGGCAGCATGGTCTCGGCCACGTCATGCGGCGCGCCGATGCGCAGGTTGCCTTCCAGCTGGCCCTGCCGCAGGCTGCGCAGTGCCTCGTCGTTCAGCGCCAGCATGTGGTGCGCGTAGGTCAGCAGCCTCTCGCCGTGCTCCGTCAGCCGCTTCTGCCGCCCCTGCTTGGCGAAGAGCGGGTGGCCGATCTGCTCCTCCAGCCGCTGCATCTGCTGCGTGATCGCCGACTGCGTGCGCCCCAGGTGCACCGCCGCCGCCGCGAAGCTGTGATGGCTGACGACGGCCGCGAAGGAGCGCAGCAGTTCGAGATCGAGCGTGGGCATGTATTAATTTTATTGAAGTGTTTCCTGCGCCAGCTGGATTGTTGCGTCACGCCCCCGTCACTACAGTGGACGCACATCGAACAGGCAACCCCACTGGAGAAAGACCGAATGAGCAGCACCCCGTCCGAGCAACGCAGCCAGGCCGTCGAGGCGTCCATCGCCACCATGAAGAAGGCCATCGGCGGCGGCGAGCCCACCCGCGAGAAGCTCGCCGTGGTGCTCGACGCGCTGCAGGGCCTGGCCGCGCGCACCGCGTACTGGGGCGCCGCCGACTTTCCGCCGCCCGAGGCCGGCGAGCACCAGGCCCGCTACCTGATCGCCGAAGACGCCGACCAGAGCTACGCGCTCTACCTGAACGTGATGCGCCCGGGCAAGAAGATCGTGCCGCACAACCACACCACCTGGGCCTGCATCGCGGCGGTGGAAGGCACCGAGCACAACCGCGTCTACGAGCGCACCGACGACGGCAGCGTGCCGGGCGTGGGCAAGCTCAAGCAGACGGAGCTGGTCGTCGTCGCGCCCGGCAAGGGCATCGCGCTGATGCCCGAGGACATCCACTCGGTGGAGATCCAGGGCGAGCAGGTGATCCGCCACCTGCACATGTACGGCCGCGCACTCGAAACGCTGAACAGCCGCACCGCCTACGACCTGGAAGCGGGCACGTACCAGACCATGGGCATCGGCGTGCAGACGCGCCGCTAGCCGCTTCTTCTTTCACTTTTTCTCGTTGTTCATGCGGGCCGCGCGCAGCGGCCTCGCAGGACCTCATTCGTCCCGACGTCCCGCCTCCATGACCCACACCATCGACCCGAAGACCCTCAAATCCTGGCTGCACGACGGCGGCGAGATCGCGCTGCTCGACGTGCGCGAGCACGGCCAGTACGGCGAAGCCCACCTGTTCTACGGCATTCCCCTGCCCTTCAGCCGGCTGGAGATCGACGCGCCGCGCCTCGTGCCGCGGCGCGGCGTGCGCACGGTGGTCTACGACGAGGGCGACGGCGGCGAGGTTGCCGAGCGCGCCGCGGCACGGCTCGCCGCGCTGGGCTACACCGACGTGCACGTGCTGCAGGGCGGCGCCCGCGCATGGAAGGCCGCGGGCTACGTGCTCTTCGCGGGCGTGAACCTGCCCTCGAAGACCTTCGGCGAGCTGGCCGAGGAGGTCTATCACACGCCGCGCGTCAGCGCCGACCAGCTGGCCGACATGCTGGCGCGCAAGGACAAGGTGGTGGTGCTCGACGGCCGCCCCACCGGCGAGTTTCGCAAGATGAACATCCCCGGTGCCACCTGCTGCCCCAACGGCGAGCTCGCCTACCGCGTGCGCCGGCTGGTGCCCGACACCACCACGCCCATCGTCATCAACTGCGCGGGCCGCACGCGCAGCATCATCGGCGCGCAGACGCTCATCAACCTCGGGCTGCCCAACCCGGTGTATGCACTGGAGAACGGCACGCAGGGCTGGTACCTCAACGACCACAAGCTGGAGCACGGCGGCACGCAGCGCTATGCCGACGACAGCGGCAACACCGACCTGCGCCCCGCCGCCAAGGCGCTCGCAGCGCGCTTCGACGTTCCCAGCGTGAACGCGCAGACCGTGCGCCAATGGGCCGACGACGCCAGCCGCAGCCTCTTCCTCTGCGACGTGCGCACGCCGGAGGAATTCGCCGCCGGCACCCTGCCCGGCGCGCAGCACACGCCTGGCGGCCAGCTGATGCAGGCCGGCGACCAGTATTTCGGCGTGCGCGGCGCGCGGCTGGTGCTGTTCGACAGCGACGGCGTTCGCGCGCCCACCATCGCGAGCTGGCTGCGGCAGATGGGGCATGACGCGAGCGTGCTCGAAGGCGGGCTGGCGAGCGGGCTGGCTCTCACGCCGGCTGAGGCGCCTGCCGCACCCGCGCTCGACACCATCGATGCGAAGACGCTCGCAGCGCGCATCGAGCACAACGACGTGGCCGTGATCGACCTGCGCGGCAGCATGCAGTTTCGCGCCGGCCACATCGCGCAGGCGCGCTGGTCGATCCGCCCGCGCCTCGCCGCCGACCTCAAAGGCGAGCCCCGCCAGCTCGTGCTGGTTGCCGACGACGCGGCGCTCGCCGCATGGGCAGCCTCCTGCGAACTCGCCGGCGTCTCGCCCGCCCCGCTGCTGCTGTCCGGCGGCATGGCCGCCTGGAGCGCCGCAGGCCTGCCCGTGAAGGCCACGCCCGCGCTGCCCGCCGACGCGGACTGCATTGACTACCTGTTCTTCGTGCACGACCGCCACGACGGCAACAAGGAGGCCGCGCGCCGCTACCTCGCCTGGGAGACCGGCCTCGTCGCGCAGCTCGACGCGCAGGAGCGCGCGGCCTTCCGGCTGCCGGGCACCGCATCGCACGCCTGAGCCCTCATCGGTCCCGCTTTCTGTTCGTCCTTGTCAGTTCCTATTCCAGGAGTTCCGTCATGTCGTTCGCCAGCCGCATCCCGCACATCGCCCATATCGCCAGACTTGCCGCCGCAGCCGCCTGGCTCGCGGCGCTCGCACTCCAGCCAGCCACCGCCGAGCCGATGGCGCCGCGCAACGGCTTCCCGTCGCAGCCGGTGAAGTTCATCTCGCCCTTCCCGCCGGGCGGCGGCAACGACGCGACGGCGCGACTGGTCACCACCAAGCTGCCGGAGATCATGGGACAGGCCGCCCTGGTCGACAACCGCGGCGGCGCGGGCGGCAACATCGGCGCCAAGGCGGTGGCCGACGCCAAGCCCGACGGCTACACCGTGCTCACTTCGCAGGTGTCGATCATGGCCGTGAACCCCTCGCTGTATGCCTCGCCGGGCTTCGACCCGATCAAGAACTTCGTGCCCATCACGCAGATCAACGCCGCGCCGCTCGCGCTGGTGGTGGAGGCCAACTCGCCCCTCAAGAGCTTCGCCGACCTCGCCGCCAAGGCCAAGGCAAGCCCCGGCAAAGTGACTTACGCGACGCCGGGCAACGGCACGCTGTCGCACCTGGTGGGCGTGGTGCTCGCCAAGGACAACGGCGTGGAGATGACGCACGTGCCCTACAAGGGCGCCGGGCCGGCACTGACCGACCTGATCGGCGGACAGGTCGACGTGATGGTGACCTCCACCGCGTCGGTGGCGGGCATGGTGCAAGGCGGCAAGCTGCGCGTGCTGGCCGTGACCAGCCCGCGCCGCATCGGCGTGTTCGCGAAGGTGCCCACGCTGGAAGAGCTGGGCTATGCCGGCGCGCGCTTCGAGGACTGGTATGGCTTCTTCGCCCCCGCCGGCACGCCGCCGGAGCGCGTGGCCTTCCTCAACGAAGCCATCGTGCGCACCCTGCGCCTGCCCGAGGTGACAAAGCTCGTCACCGACGGCGGCAGCGAAGTGGTGGCCAGCACGCCCGATGCTTTTGCTGCGCAGCTGAAGCAGGACATCGAGCGCTGGTCGCGCATCGTCAAGCTTTCGGGTGCGCGCGCCGACTGATTGAAGCAACATAGCGGCCCAGATTCGCCTTTCCAGCAGAACACGATGCCCGACTCGCACCACGCTTCCTCCGGCCTGACGCTGGACACCCGCCTCACCCGCACCGGCAAGGCCCCGTCCCATGCCGGAGGCGTGCCCGTCAACACGCCGCTGGTGCGCGCCAGCACCGTGCTCTTCGACAGCGTGGGCGCCATGCGCGACGCTCGCGCTCGGCGCGACGAGGAGCGCATCTTCAGCTACGGCGCGCGCGGCACGCCCACCACCTTCGCGCTGGAAGACGCGGTGAGCGAGCTCGAAGGCGCCTGGCGCACGCGGCTTTTCCCGACCGGCCTCGCGGCCATCGGCATGGTGCTGCTGTCGTACCTGAAGCCGGGCGACCACGTGCTGATGTCCGACAGCGTGTACGAGCCCACGCGCAACCTCGTGCATTCCTTCCTGGAGCCCTACGGCATCCGCAGCACCTTCTTCGCGGCGGACGGCAGCGGCATCGAGGAACTGTTCGAGCCGAACACGCGGCTGGTGTACGCCGAATGCCCCGGCTCGCTGGTCTACGAGATGTGCGACCTGCCGAAGCTGGCCGAGCTGGCGCATGCACGCGGTGCGCTGCTCGCGGCCGACAACACCTGGGGCTCCGGCGTCCAGTACCGCCCGCTCGCGCTGGGCGCCGACATCTCGACCATGGCCGCAACCAAGTACCTCTCGGGCCATTCCGACGTGATGATGGGCACCGTCGCCACCACGGAGGCCGCATGGCGCCCGCTCAACGAACGCTGCGACGCCTTCGGCATGACCGTGAGCCCCGACGATGCATGGCTGGTGCTGCGCGGCATGCGCACGCTCTCGGCGCGGCTGCAGATGCACGAGCGACATGCGCTGGAAGTGGCGCACTGGCTGCAGGAGCGGCCCGAAGTGGCGACCGTGTTCTGCCCCGCGCTGCCGCAGCATCCGGGGCACGAGATCTGGAAGCGCGATTGCAGCGGCACGAACGGGCTGCTGTCGATCGAGCTGCGGCCGGGCGTCGGGAACGCGGCGGTCGAGCGTTTCGTCGATGCGCTCAGGCTCTTCGGCCGCGGCTCCTCATGGGGCGGCTACGAGAGCCTCGTCGCCTGGACCAACATGCGTGCCGCGCGCAGCGTGACCGACTGGAGCGGGCGCGGCGCGGTGGTGCGGCTGCACGTCGGGCTGGAGTCACCGCGGGACCTGACGGCGGACCTGGCGAGCGGCTTCGAGGCGATGGCCTCTGCCAGCGGCGCCTGAATGGCTACTGCTTCGCGGCGCCGGCCTGCTCCTCGGGCCAGCGCTGCGGCACGCGGCGCAGGTTGTCGACCGAGTAGCCCAGCGCCTTGAGGCGGGCCACCGCCGCCTCGTAGGCCGGCTCGGGAATGCTCGGCGTGCGCGCCATGATCCACGCGTAGTCGCGCTTGCTGCGGCCGATGATCGTCAGGCCGTAGTCCTTGTCGACGTCGACGATCACGTACTCCGCCTTCACCGGCCACACGAACTGCATGCCCCACACCGCGTTGCCGGTGCCGGGCACCACGCGGCCCACCGGGTCCATGGTCTTGAGCGGGCCGTCGAAGCCGCCTTCGCGGTAGCGGAAGCGCGTGTCGATGCGGCCGTCGGGCTGCAGCGTGTACGACTCCACCGCGTTGAAGGCATCGCGTTCCGGCCGTGTCGGGATGTTGCCGATCACGTACCAGTCGCCCATGAAGCGCTGCAGGTCGACCTGCTTCGCCGTCGGGATGGTGGGCGGCGACACCGCGCACCCGGTAACCAGGAGCATCGCCGCCACGCCTGCCGCGATGAGAAGAGCCGGGCCGGCCAATGGGTGTTTCGGGTGTCGCTTCATCTTGCTCATGCCTCCGATGGAAGAGTCCCAGCCTAGCGACCTCCCCGGCAGGCCTGCGTCGGACGGCGCCTTCGCCCATGATCGGGCGCCCGGCCCTTCAGCCGCAGGCGCGGCGCCCGTCGGGCGAACTGCGCAGGCGGTTCAGGAAGGTCAGCTGCACCTTCGCCGTCTCACTGCCCTGCACCGCCGCGCGGCGCATCCATTCGCCGGCCTCGCAGCGGTCGGCCTTCACGGCGGTGCCGTAGAGCGCGGGGCCGGTCATCAGCACCATCCCGAGCATCTCCTGCGCCTCGGCGTGGCCGTGCGTGGCGGCATCGCGCAGGTGCTGGAGCATGGCGCGGTAGTCGCGAGCGGCCTGGGCCTCCAGCGCAAGCTGGAAGCGCTGCTCGGCCTGCAGGTCGATGTCCGCGCCCGAAGGACGCGCCGCGCTGATCGCGGCCGCCAGCATCAGCACGCCCGAGAGCACCACACGCAGGCGCAGCGAGAGGCCGGTCATCCGGCCGAGGTCGAGTTGTTCGGTTGGCATCGATGGGCTCCACGGACGTTGTTGTCGTGGAGGCATCGTCGCGCCGCGGCGCCGAACGGAAAAGCAGGAATTCGCGCAGGCGGGCTCAGCCGCAGACTGAGCCCGCAACCGCATCCGGGATCAGAACTTCGCGGTCAGCATCACCTGCAGTTCGCGCCCCGGGCCCGGCATGATCAGGTTGTCCACGCTGCCGTGCGCCGACACGTAGTACTTGCGGTTGGTGATGTTCTTCAGGTTCGCCGAGATCTCGTAGCGCCCGGTCTTGTAGCTCGCGGCCAGGTCGGCCGTGACGTACGAGGGCAGCGTGACGAGGTTGCTCAGCGACGCGTAGCGCGAGGCCACGTAGTTGACGCCGCCGCCGGCGCTCAGGCCGTTGCCCAGGTCTTTCATGAGCCACACGAAGGCCGAGTGCCGCGGCGTGAGCGGCGCGATCTTGCCCTGCACCGGCATCGCCGGGCCGATCGGCAACTGCAGCGAGCTCACCGTGGCCAGCGACCTGGTCATGCGCCCGTCGAGATACGCGTAGCCCGCGCTGACGTCCCAGCGGCCCGGCAGCTTGCCGGCCAGCGCCAGCTCCATGCCGTTGGTGCGCTGCGTGCCGACGTTGATCTGCCGCGCGGGGTTGGCCGGGTCGGTGTTCTTGATGCCCGAGCGCTCCAGGTTGAACAGCGCCGCGGTGACATTGAGCGCGCCGTCGAGGAAGTCGAGCTTGGCGCCGATCTCCTTGTTCACCGTGATCTCGGGGTCGTTGGCGGTGTTGCTGGCCGACAGCGCGAAGGTCTCGGCCGAAGGCTGGAACGAGCGGCTGTAGGACACGTAGTACGACTGGGTTTCGCTCGGCTGCCAGACCACGCCCGCGCGCGGGCTGAACTTGCGGTCGGTGCGCGACAGCGGCGCGAGCGTGCGCTCGAAGGAGGTGTCCTGCCCGAACACGTCGTAGCGGCCACCCACCAGCGCCTTCCACTGCGGTGCCAGCGTGATCTGGTTCTGCGCATAGAGCGCGGCCGTCTTGAATGTGGAGTTGCTCGGAATCGCGCTGGCGGCGGTGTAGCTCGAAAGCGGCAGCGGCGCCGGCACGGCCACCGGGTTCAGGATGCTCACGCGCTCGTATCCGGTGGCCGAACTCACCGAGTACAGGCGCTTGTCCTGCTGGCCGAACTCCGCGCCGACCAGCCATTCCTGCCTGAAGCCGCCGAGCTCGTTGCGCCACGTCAGGTCGGTCTGATTGAACCAGCCGCTCTCGTCGCGGTCGACGAAGCCGCGCGTGCGGCCGACCGTGAGGCGCACCGGGTCGGTGGTGCCGCTGGGCAGGGTGTTGAAGCGGTCCAGCTTGTAGCTGTAGTAGCGCGTGGTGTTGCGCAGGGTCAGCGCATCGCTGAAGCGGTGGTTGAGCGTGGCGGTGAACGACTGCACCTTGGTCGTGGTGGTGTCGTCGCGCTTCGCGAACGCCGAGCCGTAGTAGGTGCCGATGGGCACGTTCACGGGGCGGCCGTTGAGCGCCGGGATGCCGAAGTCGGTGAGGCGCTGGTCGTGGGCGTTGGTGTACTGCAGCAGCAGGTCCGTCTGCGGGCTGAACTTGATGGCCAGCGAAGGCGCGATGTTGTAGCGGTCGGTGAACTGCTGGTCGCGGTAGCTGCCCGACTTCTCTCGCGCCACGTTGAGGCGGAAGGCCATGTTCTCGCCGATGGGCGTGTTGAGGTCTGCGGTGGCGCGCTTGAAGTCGTGCGAGCCCAGGCCGAGCGACACCTCGCCGAAGGGGCGCTCGAAGATCGGCTTCTTGGTCACGCGGTTGACGAGACCGCCCGACGAGCCGCGGCCGTACAGCACGGCCGCCGGCCCCTTGAGCACTTCGATGCGCTCGGTGTCCGACAGGTCGCGGAAGTACAGCGCGTCGTCGCGCACGCCGTCGACGAACCAGTCGGCAATGGCGGTGAAGCCGCGGATCACCACCTGGTCGCGCTGGCCGTCGCCTGCGTTGAACGACACGCCGGGCGCGTTGCGCAGCGCGTCCTGCATCGAGGTCGCGCCCTGGTCGCGCAGCAGCTGCGCCGGCAGCACGTTGACGGCCTGCGGAATGTCGCGCAGCGGCGCGCTGCCCTTGGTGGCCGTGCTGCCGACGGAAGGCGCGTAGCCGACATCCTGTTCGGAAGTGACGGTCACCTCCTTGAGCGTGGCGTCGGTGCCCTGGGCCTGGGCCGCGCAATGGGCAGCGGCCAGGGCGGCGACGATCAGGGACGGATTGCGCAGGCGAAGCTGAAGGCGCGGCGCGCGAGAACGGACGGACATGGCAGGAATTCCCTCAAGGCGATTTGTTTTTGAAATCGCGAAGCGCCACGCCGGCGCCTCCATCGCTTCGACGGAGAAACCGTGTGTGCCCTGCCTTGAACGAATCTGGGTTGGGTGCCCTCGCCGGCCCGCACGGGCGCGGTGGCCGGGGCTTCGGACGAGGGATCGCGTCGCGCGACCCGCGAATTCTAAATAAATGCAACCGCGTTCCGGGCCGGCTCTCCGGCCGCCGCTGCGGCGCTCAGCGCGCGCGGGCCCGCGTCAGCAGGTAGCTCTGGTGCACCACGTTGTCGACGTAGTAAGGCTCGGCGAGCGCATCGAACTCGGCCCGCAGCGCCGCCAGCTTCTGCGGGTCTTCGGCAAGGCCTTCGACCAGCTTGCGCATCGGGCCGACCGAACGCTCCAGGAACAGGCGGAAGTGCCCCAGGCTCAGGGCCGGAAAGTGCATGGTGCCGCGGCCGAAGAACGGCGCGTCGAAGTGCTGGCCCAGGCGCTCCGTGACGATGGCCGGGTTGCCCCATTGAGGTGGCGGCGACGCGCCGGCCGGTGGCGGCGGCGAATTGCGCCCGATGAAGGCGAACATGCGCCCCACGAAGTGCTCGGGCGGCCAGGTGGCGAAGGCGATGCGCCCGCCGGGCTTCAGCACGCGGCGCATCTCGGCCACGGCCACTTCGGGGCGCGGCGCGAACATGTGGCCGAACTGGCTGAGCACGACGTCGAAGGAGGCGTCGGCATACGGCAGGTTCTCGGCGTCGCCTTCGGTCCAGGCGATGTCGCCGTGCCCGGAGAGGCCGGCGTTCTCGCGCGCGGCCTCGATCAGTTCGGGCGTCAGGTCGAGCCCCGTGACGCGTGCGCCGCGGCGCGCCGCCGTGACGGCCACCACGCCGGTGCCGGTGCCCACGTCCAGCACGGTCTCGCCTTGCGCAACCTGCGCGAACCTGACGAGATGACCGGCCACCGGCGTCGTGAACATGGCGGTCGGCGCGAAGGTCGACCACATCTCGCGCTGCCGGCTCTTGAACTCTGCAAAGGGATCCAGGGACATATCACCCTCCATTCCAGCCACGGGGCTGCGGACATGGAGGGGACTCTAGGCCCGGGGGATGGGCCCGTCCATCCCGCGGAACAGGGCTTCGATCGGAAAGAGCTGTAACGCAATCCCGCGCCAGGTTCAGCAGCAGCGCCCCTTGCCCGCCCCGTAGCGCGCCTCCAGCCGCTCGCGGAAGAAGGCCTCGTAGCTCATCGGCGGCTGGTCGGGATGGGTGGCCGCCATGTGCGTGAGGTAGGCGTCGTAGTCGGGCAGCCCGACCATGAGCCGCAGCGACTGCTTGAGCGAGCGCGCGAAGTAGCGCCCGGCTTCCGGCAATGCGAGGCCCATGGCTTCAGTGGGCAGCCGTCGCGGCGGCGGTACCCATCGGCTCGAACGGGGTTTCCTGCGCGGTCGGCCGGTTGGCCGCGCGCGCAGCGATGCAGGCCTTGATGCTGTAGACCAGCACGCTCAGCACCACGAAGATGAAGAGCGCGCACAGCGCGGCGTCGAGGCGGTCGTTGAAGACGATGCGCGACATGGCCTCCGGCGTCTTGGCCGGCGCCACCAGCACGCCGTTGGCGATGCCTTCGGTGTACTTGGCCGCGTGCGAGAGGAATCCGATCTTCGGGTCGGCCGAGAAGATCTTCTGCCAGCCCGCGGTGAGCGTGCACGCCAGCAGCCACGCGGCCGGCGCGATGGCCACCCACGCATAGCGCTCGCGCTTCATGCGGAAGAGCACCACCACGCCCAGCATCAGCGCGACGGCGGCGAGCATCTGGTTGGAGATGCCGAACAGCGGCCACAGCGTGTTGATGCCGCCCAGCGGATCGACCACGCCCTGGTACAGGAAGTAGCCCCAGGCCGCCACGCACAGTGCGGTGGCGACGAGGTTGGCCGGCAGCGAGTCGGTGCGCTTGAGCGCGGGCACGAAGCTGCCCAGCAGGTCCTGCAGCATGAAGCGGCCGGCGCGGGTGCCGGCGTCCACGGCCGTGAGGATGAAGAGCGCCTCGAACAGGATCGCGAAGTGGTACCAGAAGGCCATCATGGCCTGCCCGCCGATCGCCTGGTGAAGGATGTGGGCCATGCCCACGGCCAGCGTCGGCGCGCCGCCGGTGCGCCCGAGGATGGTGGTCTCGCCCACGTCCCTGGCGGTCTGCAGCAGCATCTCGGGCGTGATCACGAAGCCCCAGCCCGACACCGTGGCCGCCACCTGCTGCGCGGTGGTGCCGACCAGCGCGCCGGGGCTGTTCATCGCAAAGTAGATGCCGGGCTCGATGCACGAGGCCGCCACCAGCGCCATCACCGCGACGAAGGACTCGGCCAGCATGCCGCCGTAGCCGATGAAGCGCGCATGGCGTTCGTTGTCGAGCATCTTGGGCGTGGTGCCCGAGGAGATGAGCGCGTGGAAGCCCGAGACGGCGCCGCAGGCGATGGTGATGAACAGGAACGGGAACAGGCTGCCCGACCACACCGGGCCGTTGCCCTGCGCGAACTGCGTGACGGCAGGCATCTGCAGCGTGGGCATCACGAACACGATGCCGATGGCCAGCGCGATGATGGTGCCGATCTTCAGGAAGGTCGAGAGGTAGTCGCGCGGCGCGAGCAGCAGCCACACCGGCAGGCTGGCGGCGACGAAGCCGTAGCCCACCAGCATCCAGGTGAGCGCCTTGCCGTCGAAGGTGAAGAGCGGCGCCCATTCCGGGTTCTGGCTCACGGCCTGGCCGCCGAAGATGGCCAGCATCAGCAGCACGAAGCCGATCACCGACACCTCGCCGATGCGCCCCGGGCGGATGTAGCGCAGGTACACGCCCATGAAGAGCGCCACCGGAATCGTCGCGGCCACCGTGAAGGTGCCCCACGGCGATTCGGCCAGCGCCTTCACCACGATCAGCGCCAGCACCGCGAGGATGATGATCATGATCATGAAGGTGCCGAACAGCGCGATCATGCCGGGCACGGGGCCCATCTCCTGCTTGACGAGGTCCCCCAGCGAGCGGCCGTCGCGCCGCGTTGAGATGAACAGCACGATGAAGTCCTGCACCGCGCCGGCGAACACAACGCCGGCCAGCACCCACAGCAGGCCGGGCAGGTAGCCCATCTGCGCCGCCAGCACCGGCCCCACCAGCGGGCCCGCACCCGCGATGGCCGCGAAGTGGTGGCCGAACAGCACGTTCTTGTCGGTCGGCACGTAATCCAGGCCGTCGTTGTGGCGGTGCGCCGGCGTCTTGCGGTTGCCGTCCAGGCCCAGGACCTTGTCGGCGATGAAGAGGCTGTAGTAGCGATAGGCGATGAGATAGGTGCAGATCGCGGCGGCCACCACCCAGAGGGCGTTGACGCTTTCGCCGCGGGTCAGGGCCACGGTGGCGAGCGCGAACGCGCCGACCACGGCCACGACCAGCCACACCAGATGGCGGCGGATGCTGTGCATGCGGATGTCTCCTTGGGATTGAACCCGGGGAGTTTTGCCGGGCCCAGGCGCCGACGCATCCGTCGCACCGCGCGGAGCATGCGCGTGGCTTTGCGTAATGGAAAACCCTGGATTCCGCCGTGGCGGACACCGCACACCGGAGCTTCCAGGCCCTTGCATTTCCCTCAGATGTGATAAATTCACATAATTAACAATGTGAAACATTCCTTCCGAGCCACGATGAACCAGCATTCGCAGGCACGCAGACGCAGCAGCGGCTTCACATTGATCGAGGTCATGATCACGGTCGCGATCGTGGCCATCCTGGCTTCGATCGCCCTGCCGAGCTATCAGCAGTACATCATTCGCTCGAAGCGCTCGGCGGCCCAGGCGCAGATGATGGACATCGCCAACCGGCAGCAGCAGTACCTCATCGCCAACCGCGTCTACGCCGACAAGGCGGCGCTCACCGCCAGCGGCTACAGCCTGCCGTCGGAGGTTTCGGCGAACTACAGCTACGACGTCACCCTCTCGACCTCCGGCGCGCCGGGCTACACGCTCACCTTCAGACCGACGGGCGCGCAACAGGGCGACGGCGATCTCACCCTCACCAGCGAAGGCGTGAAGTCGCCGTCCGGCAAATGGTGAAAAACCGTCCCCTGCGCCGCCAGCGCGGCACGACGCTGATCGAAGTGCTGGTCACGCTGCTCGTCGTGGCTTTCGGGCTGTTCGGCCTCGTCGGCCTCCAGGCCCGCATGCAGGCCTCCGAGATGGAGTCGTACCAGCGCTCGCAGGCGCTGATCCTGCTGAACGACATGGCCAGCCGCATCGCCATCAACCGCCGCACCGCGGCCAGCTACGTCACCAGCGCACCGCTGGGCGCCGACGCCGCCTGCCCCACCGCCACCGGCACGCGGCAGCAGGTGGACGCCAAGGAGTGGTGCGACGCACTGCAGGGCGCCGCCGAGGTCTCCGGCAGCAGCAAGCTCGGCACCGTGATCGGCGGGCGCGGCTGCGTGGAGGACATGGGCAACAACGAGTACCTGGTCACCGTCGCCTGGCAGGGGCTGGGGCCGATCTCGGCGCCGCCGGCCGGCGTGGCCTGCGGCAAGGGCCAGTACGACAGCGGCACCACGTGTACCGACGACAAGTGCCGCCGCGCCGTGACCACGCTGGTGCGCATCGGATCGCTCTCATGAGCCGCCCGCGCGCCTTGCAGCACGTCCGGCACGCCCAGCGCGGCCTGACGCTGATCGAGCTGATGGTGGCCATCACCATCACGCTCATCGTGGTGGCCGCGCTGCTCGCGCTCTTCCTCAACGTGAACAACTCCCAGCGCGAGCTGGAGCGGGTCAACCGGCAGATAGAAAGCGGCCGCCTCAGCGTCTTCGTGCTCGAGAACGAGCTCTCCCATGCCGGATTCTGGGAGAACTACATGCCCGAGTTCGACGACCTCACCGTCACCGGCGCTCCCACGCACGTGCCCACCGGCGCCCTGCCCGACCCGTGCCTGCCCTACTCCGTCGCGAACTGGACCGACGACTACAAGCGCCAGCTGCTCGACCTGCCGGTGCAGACCTACGACAGCGTCCCCGCCAGCTGTACCGACCTGCTGAAGAACAAGAAGGCCGGCACCGACATCGTCGTGGTGCGCCACGCCGAGACCTGCCTGCCCGGCACGCCCAACTGCGAGGCGGACACCAGCGGCGCGATGTATTTCCAGTCGTCGCTGTGCGGCACGCAGAAGCCCTCCTCGTTCGACCTGTCGACCGCCGGCTTCGGCAACATGTTCCAGAAGGACTGCACCACTCCCTCGCCCAAGCGCAAGCTCGTCGCCGACATCTACTACGTGCGCGACTACGCCGACACCGTGGGCGACGGCATTCCCACGCTGGCGCGCTCGCGCTTCGACTTCGTGGGCGGCACGCTGGCGCAGCAGCCGCCCACGCCGCTGATCGAAGGCGTCGAGGGCTTCCGCGTCGAACTCGGCCTCGACACGTTGAGCAAGACCGGCGCCGCCGTCGACTACACCGCTGCCATCGCCTGGGCCGACCCGGCGAACAAGTCCACGCCGGCCAACCGGGGCGACGGCAGCCCCGACGGCAACTTCGTGCACTGCACCACCAGCCCCGCCTGCACCGCCGACCAGCTCGTCAACGTGGTGGCCGTCAAGCTCTTCGTGCTGGCGCGCAGCTCCGAGGCCTCGCCCGGCCACACCGACACGCGCACCTACCAGCTCGGCGGCGCCACGCTCGGGCCTTTCAACGACCACTACAAGCGCCACGCGTTCTCCACCTCCGTGCGCCTGAGCAACGTCACCGGCCGAAGGGAGACGCCATGAACACCAGCGTGCCGTTCGCCCGCGGCGCCGGCCAGCGCGGCGCCGCCCTGCTCATCGGAATGATCATGCTGCTGCTGATCACCCTGGTGGTCACCGCGGCCTTCAACCTGAGCAACGCCAACCTCAAGGCAGTGGGCAACCTGCAGACGCGCAACGAGGCGGTGGCCGCCGCCAACCGCGCGATCGAGGAAGTCGCCTCCAGCCTGCTCGTGCCCGGCAGCGACGGCAGCCCCACGCTCGCGCCGCCGCAGCGGACGGTGAGCATGGTCGACATCGACAACGACGGCATCACCGACTACAGGGTGGACGTCGCTCCCCCCGTTTGCGTGCGCGCCACCAAGGCACTCGACACCGGCAGCGGCGGCAGCACCGGCCCGGGCGGCGTCACCGGCGGCGCATCGAGCAGCGGCTCGGGGCTCTCGACGCTGCCCGACCAATACAACTCCGTGTGGGACATCGGCACCACGGTCACCGACGCCCGCAACGGCAACGGCGCCACCACCTCCGTGCGCCAGGGCGTGCGCGCCCTGCTCAACAAGGCGCAGTTCGAAGCGTTCTGCGCCTCCTAGGCATGCCAATTCAAGACAACCCGACGACGAACAGGCCCGCACCATGATCCGGAAACTTCTCGCTTCGCTGTGGACGGCCGCCGCGCTCACCGCGTTGACGGCGCTGCCGGCGGGCCCGGCCCACGCCGAGGACATCGACCTCTTCGTGGGCTACAACCCCAGCGCGGCGCAGGCGCCGAACGTGCTCTTCGTGCTGGACAACACGGCCAACTGGAACCAGCCCTTCACCGCCGAGATGACCGCGCTCGCCTCGGCCTTCGAAAGCCTGAAGGCCAACAAGTTCAAGGTCGGCCTGATGATGTTCACCGAGACCGGCCAGGGCAACTCCAACTCCGACGGCGGCTACGTGCGCGCAGCGGTGCGCACGCTGGACGACGGCACCAAGATCAAGTACGGCGCGCTCATCCGCAGCCTCGACAAGCTCGGCGACAAGTCCAACGGCGGCAAGGCCGGCAAGACCATGGCCGAGGTCTACCGCTACCTGGCCAGCGGCACGCCGATCGCGGGCAACGGCAAGGTCAAGGCCGACTACAGCGGCAACACGAGCGGCACGACGGCCTCGAAAGCCATCTACGCGCTCACGCGCAACGCGCTCAGCGGCTTCTCCGCCACCACCTACGTCGGCCCGAGCACCGAGAACTGCACCGGCACCTACGTCATCTACATCAGCAACGGCGCGGCGCAGGACAACACCAGCGACAGCCAGACCTCCAACGCCGCCCTGCGCGCCGCGGGCGGCGACACCACGCAGATCGCCCTGAGCCCCAGCGGCTCGCAGGACAACACGGCCGACGAATGGTCGCGCTTCCTGCAGACCAGCATGGGCGTGAAGGTCTACACCATCGAGGCCGCCAAGGCGACCGGCGGCCAGGGCCCGGGCTGGACCTCGCTGCTCAAGAGCATGGCCACCCAGAGCAAGGGCGAGTACTACGACATCTCGGCCAAGCCCGACCTGGGCAGCGCGCTCGGCGCGGCGCTGGACGACATCTTCAGCAAGATCCAGTCGGTCAACAGCGTGTTCTCCTCGGTGAGCCTGCCGGTGAGCGTGAACACCCAGGGCACCTACCTGAACCAGGTGTTCGTGGGCATGTTCCGCCCCGACCAGGACGCCTTCCCGCGCTGGAACGGCAACCTCAAGCAATACAAGCTCGGGCTGGACAGCAGCAACCAGCTGATCCTCCAGGACGCGGCGGACAACAACGCGGTGAACAACCAGACCGGCTTCGTGGCGCCCTGCGCGCGCAGCTTCTGGACGCCCGCGCCCAGCGACACCGACCTGTACTGGAGCTTCAGGCCCTCCGGCGACTGTCTGGGCAAGGAAGCCGCCGACAGCCCCGACGGCAACGTGGTGGAAAAAGGCGCGCAGGGCTACATGCTGCGGCGCATGGTCGTCGCCAACCGGAACATGAAGACCTGCACGCCGGGCAGCTGCACGGCCCTCACCGCCTTCGCCGACGGCAACTCCGCCATCACCAAGGCCGCGCTGGGCGTCACCGCCGACACCGACCGCACCACGCTCATCAACTGGGCGCGCGGCCTCGACAACAAGGGCGACGAGCGGCCCGACGCGCAGGGCAATCCCGTCACCTCCAACTCGATGCGGCCCTCGGTGCACGGCGACGTGGTGCACTCGCGGCCCGTGGCCATCAACTACGGCACCGACGCCGCGCCGCAGGTGGTGGTGTTCTACGGCGGCAACGACGGCGTGCTGCGCGCCGTCAACGGCAATCGCACCGACGCCATCGGCTCGGCCGCCGCGGGCGACGAGCTCTGGTCCTTCATGCCGCCGGAGTTCTACGGCAGCATCAAGCGGCTGTACGACGACACCACGCGCATCAACTTCCCCGGCCTGCCGGTCACCATCGGTGCGGTGGCGCCCAAGCCCTACGGCATGGACGGCCCCGTCTCGGCCTATCGCCAGGGCAGCACCGCCTGGCTCTACGCGAGCATGCGTCGCGGCGGCCGGCTGATCTACGCCTTCGACGTCTCCTCCGCCACCGCGCCCACGCTGAAGTGGCGCAAGGGCTGCCCCAACCAGGGCGACGACACCGGCTGCGACAGCGGCTTCGAGGGCATCGGCCAGACCTGGTCGGCTCCCAAGGTGATGCGCGCCAGCGGCTACGGCGGCGGCAACAGCCCGCTGCTGATCTTCGGCGGCGGCTACGACAAGTGCGAGGACGTCGACACCAACAGCGCAGTCCAGGCCTGCGGCACCGCCGCCAAGGGCAGCGGCATCTACGTGCTCGACGCCGACACCGGCGCGCGCCTGCAGATGTTCCCTACCGCGCGGCCGGTGGCCGGCGAGGTCACCGTCGTCACCGATTCCCTGGGCATCGCCCGCATCGCCTACGCGGCCGACCTGGGCGGCAACGTCTATCGCATCGCGCTCGGCAGCGGCGCACCTTCGGCCTGGACGATGACGCAGGTCGCCTCTCTGGGCTGCGACACGGTCACCACCTGCACGCCCAACCGCAAGTTCATGTTCGCCCCCGACGTGGTGGAGGACAACGGCTCCTTCGTCATCCTGCTGGGCTCGGGCGACCGCGAGAAGCCGCTGCGCTACTACAACGTCGCGCTCGGCGTGGCCAACCGCTTCTACATGCTGGTCGACAAGCCCACCGACAGCACCTGGCTGAGCAGCGAAACCAGCAACTGCGGCACCGGCAACGGGCTGCTGTGCCAGGCTTCGCTGCAGCCGATCACCGACACCTCCACGCCGACCTCCTCCGACCTTGCCACCAAGAAGGGCTGGTATCTCGCCCTTGCCGCCGGCGAGCAGGTGGTGACCAGTTCGGTCACCGCCTACGGCGTCACCACCTTCAACACCCACACGCCGAGCAACCCGAACACGCAGACCTGCCGCGCCGACCTCGGCACCGCGCGCGTCTACAACGTGTCGTACGTCAATGCCGCGCCCCAGGGGCCCGGCGGCCGCTTCCAGAACGTGGTGGGCGGCGGCCTCGCGCCCTCGCCCGTGGTGGGCCGCGTCCAGCTCGACAACGGCACCATGCGCGACGTGGTGATCGGCGCCAACCCCGACTCCTTCCTGAGCCCCAAGGGCACCTCGCCCAAGGCCGCGTTCAAGCAGCCCAAGGGCCGGGTCTACTGGTTCATCCAGAAGTGAGCCCCTGGAGCACCGGCAGCATGCGCAACCGCCCCCGCACCGCCCGCGCGCGTGGCTTCACGCTGATCGAGCTGATGGTCACCGTGGCCGTGCTGGTGGTGCTCGTCGCCATCGCCGTGCCTTCGTTCGACGGCATCCGGCTTTCCATGCGCCTGAGCAACTACGCCACCTCGCTGGTGGCGGGCAGCCAGCTCGCCCGCAGCGAGGCCATCAAGCGCAACGCGCCGGTCACCCTCTGTGCCTCGGCCAACGGCAGCAGCTGCAGCACCAACGGCCAGTGGGAAGCCGGCTGGATCGTGCTCAGCGGCACGCAGGTGCTGCGCGCGGAAAGCGCCGCGGCCACGGGCTACCTGCTGCGGGAAGCGGGCGGCGCGAGCGCCATCGTGTTCCAGGCGACCGGCGTGGGCGCCAGCCAGAGCCGGATCACCATCTGCCGCAACACCCCGAGCGCCAGCCAGTCGCGCGCCGTGAGCATCAGCGCCACCGGGCGCACCAACATCACGAGGTCGAACGACGGTACCTGCACCGCGACCTAGCCGCCCTCCGCATACCCCGGAAAGGCCATCTTCGCGGACGAACGACAATAGCCAGCTGCGAAGGAGCCCGGACGGCGGCCCGGCCCCCTTCCCCATCCTTCCTCTTGTCCCGCACGCACAGAACCAGGAGCAACGACCGCATTCATGGAACACCGGCTGGATTGGGCCCTTGCCGCCTGCGCTCGCATCCTTCGTCCGGTGGTCCGGCTGGCGCTCGCCATGGGCGTCAAGCACCCCCACCTCGAAGAACTGCTGCGCGACCTGCTCATCGAGGAGGCGCAGCGCTCCTGGCGCCAGCAGGGCGTGAAGCGGCCCAACCTCAGCCAGATCTCGGTCACCACCGGCCTGAACCGCAAGGCCGTCACCGCCAAGGTCCGAGCCACCGTCGATCCCCTACCCCACACCGAACTCTCGGCCGCCGCCAAGACCTTCACGCTCTGGCTGCAGATGACGGTCGAGAACGAGGACCTGCGCCGCATTCCGGTCACCACCGAGGACGAGGCGCCCTCCTTCGAGCGCGTGGCCCGGCTGGCCAGCCGCGGCAACATCCACCATCGCACCATCCTGGATGAGCTGGTGCGCCTGAACATGGTCGCGGAAGGCAACGGCACCGCCGAGCTCATGGCCGACGGCTTCGTGCCGGTCGAAGACCTGCAGTCGATGCTCGCCTTCCTGGGCGACAACGGCCGCGACCACCTGCTGGCCGCCGTCTCCAACACCCTGGGCGAAACGCCCCGCATGCTGGAGCGCTCGGTGTACGCGCGCGGCCTCACGCTGGAAGATTGCGAGAAAATCCAGCTTCTCGCGCGCGAGCGCTGGACCGCCCTGCACCACGAACTGGCCCGCGAGATGACCGAGGCCGTCGATCGCGCGCCCGCCGACAGCAAGGCCCGCATCCGCGTCGGCATCTATACCTATTACGAAGACGACGAAGCCGCGCAGAAGAAGAGCGGGCCGCCCTCACGATGAACACGATCCTTACCCTCCCGCGTTCCTTCCGGCTCGCGCAGCGCCTCCTTCGCGGCCTGCTGCTTGCGGGCGGCATGGCCATGCTTCTTTCTTGCGGAGGCGGAGGCGGCGGCGGTGGCGCAGGCAGCGCGTCCGGCCTGGGCGTTGCAGGCGTATCCGGCTCCGGCACCACCACGGAAACGGGCGGCGGCGGCGGTGGCGGCGACAGCGGCGCCTCCGGCGTGTCCAGCGGCAATGCAGGCAGCGGCGGCGACGGCACCAGCACCGCGGGCAACACCAACGGCGACGGCTCCGGCGTGGGTTCCGGCGGCACCGGCGTGAGCGCGGACGCGGCCGGCATCGGCGCGGCGGACGGCCTGGGCAGCATCATCCTCAACGGCCTGCGCTACAACACCGACAGCGCCGCCTTCAGCCTCGAAGACACCAGCGAACTGCAGATCGGCATGAGCGCACGCGTCGCCGGCAAGGTCGACGCCGACTTCACCAGCGGCGTTGCCACGCAGGTCGTCTCGGCCGCCGAACTGCGCGGCGCCGTCTCCGCCATCAACCTCGCGGACGGCAGCTTCACCGTCATGGGCAGCCGCGTGACCACCGACACCGCCACCGTCTGGGGCGACGCCAGCGGCCCGGCCGACCTGCGCGACGGCGCGGTGATCCAGGTCTGGGGCCTGCCCGCCTCGCCGGGCACGCTGCGAGCCACGCGCGTGCACATCACGCCCGCCTCCGCCGAGCCGCTGGCGACCGGCACCGTGCAGAACCTCGACCTTGTCGGCCGGCAGTTCACGCTCGGCCTGCTCACCGTCGACTTCGGCCCCGGCGTCGACACCGCCAGCCTGGCCGAAGGCGCCATCGTCCGCGTGCGCGGCACCGTGGCGCCGGTGGCAGGCCGCTTCACCGCCACCACGGTGAAGGGCTGGTACGCCATCCCCACCGCCGACGGCATCGCGCTGCAGCTCGCGGGCGTCGCCACCGACTTCGCCTCGCTCGGCGACTTCCGCGTGCTCGGCAACAAGGTCGACGCGCGCAACGCGCAGATCACCGGCGGCCCGGCCGGCTCGATCGGCAACGGCGTCAAGGTCGAGGTCGACGGTTTCCTCTCGGGGCAGGTGCTGGTGGCCAAGAAGCTGCGCATCCGATACGTGCCCGGCGCGGGCGGGCCGGCCTCCTTCACGGTGATCGGCCCGGTCTCCGGCTACCAGTCGCGTTCCGACTTCATCGTACGCGGCCAGCACGTGAACGCCGGTGACTCCGCTACCATCTTCGAAAACGGCACCCCCGCGGACCTGGGCAACGGCAAGCGCGTGACAGTCGTCGGAGACCGCGTGGTCGACGGCGTGCTCATCGCCCAGCGCGTCACCTTCGCGCAGCCCTGAGCCGGGCTGGGCCCGGTACACCGGGCGGCGCCGCGCAACACAGGCCACGTCGTCCGCGGCGCGACCGGATCGATCGATCGGAGCCATGGAAACGCCAACCGCCCAAGCGAGCGCATCCCCGACGCCACGCTGCTGCATCGCAGGTGGTGGCCCTGCCGGCATGGTTCTGGGCCTGCTGCTGGCCCGTGCCGGCGTGCCGGTGGTCGTGCTGGAGAAGCATCCCGACTTCCTGCGCGACTTCCGCGGCGACACGGTGCACCCGTCCACGCTCGAAATCCTCCACGAACTGGGACTGCTCGATGCCTTCCTGCAGCGCCCCCACGACCGCGTGGACGAGCTGCGCGCCAGCTATGAGGGCCGCGCCGTGCCGGTGGCCGACTTCACCCACCTGCCCTCGCACAGCAAGTTTCTCGTTCTGATGCCGCAGTGGGAGTTCCTGGACTTCATGTACGACGAGGCCCGGCGCTACCCGGGCTTCGAGCTGTGGACCGACGCCGAGGCCATCGGCCTGCTGCAGGAAAAAGGCCGCGTCAACGGCGTGAAGGTGCGTCGCGACCGCCGCGCCGGCCAGCCGCGCGAGGTCGAGCTGCATGCTTCGCTCGTGGTGGCCGCCGACGGCCGGCATTCCGCGCTGCGCGATGCGGCGGCGCTGCCGCACATCAGCTACGGCGCACCCATCGACGTGCTGTGGATGGCCGTTCCGAGGCTGGCCAGCGACCCCGACGCCACCGCCGGCCACATCGCAGGCGGCCACATCCTGGTGACGCTGAACCGTGGCGACTACTGGCAATGCGCCTTCGTCATACCCAAGGGCGGCCACGATGCGCTGCAGGCGCGGGGCATGGCCGCCTTCCACGAAGAAATCGGCCGCATCGCGCCCTTCCTCGCCGAAAGGCTGCCTTCGGCGCTGCCCGACTGGGATTCGGTGAAGCTGCTCGAAGTGACGGTCGACCGGCTCGAAAGCTGGTCGTGCCGTGGCCTGCTGTGCATCGGCGACGCCGCGCATGCGATGTCGCCCGTGGGCGGCGTCGGCATCAACCTCGCGGTGCAGGACGCGGTGGCTGCCGCCAACCTGCTGGCCCCCGCCCTGGCCGGCGAAGCGACCGACAAGGAAATCGACGCCCTGCTGCCCCAGCTGCAGCGCCGCAGGGAGTGGCCGGTGCAAGTCACCCAGGCCGTGCAGCGCTTCATACAGGACCGCGTGCTCATGGCCGTGCTCGACGGCGCGGCTACGGCCAGGCCGGGGCGTCGTCTGCCCTTGCCGCTGCGGCTGCTGGCGCGCTGGCCGCTGCTGCGCCGGCTGCCTGCAAGGGCCGTGGGGCTGGGCGTGCGGCCGGAGCATGTCCGGTCGCCGAATTCGCCGCGCGCGCCTCAATGAAACCGGCAATGAAAAACTGGCATTTCGTTACACAGCCGGCGTCCTGAGCTGCCGTCCGGAGGGGCCCGGACAAAGGGCGCTGTTGTAGACTGCCGGGTTTTTCGAAGAGGCGCGTTCAGGCGGATCCAGGAGGTTATGGGGCAAGTTTTCAAGCGCTCAGGTTTCAACGGCTCGGCGCTCATTCGCTTGCTTTCCCGACTGGCCGAGGCTGACGTCCGCGAACCCGCAAACCCCACCGCCGACCGGCTGAGCCAGTGGTTCGGCTGGACCGACGCCATCTCGCTTTCAGCCGCGCTCGACGGCACGCCCGCAACGGCGCAGACCAGCATTCGCGCTCCCCGCAACACCGAAGAAAGCGAATGCAACCGCGTGAAAAGCGCGCTGGCCAACGCCATCGTCGAAGACAACACCTTCGGCGCCGGCAAGGACGCCACTTCGGACTTCGCCCCCTACCGCCGCCGCTACCTCGCCCGGCAACAGGCCATGGAAGCCGGCGTGGGCTCGCTGCGCAGCAGGCTGCGCTCGGCCATGGCTGCCAGGTCTCCTGCCATGGCGCGGCTGGCCTCGGTCGACGTGGTGATGGCGCAGGTGCTGGAAGCGCGCGAGCACAGCCTGCTTTCGGCCGTGCCGGGGCTGCTGGAGCGGCATTTCGAGCGACTGCGCAAAGCGGGCGAAGCGCCGGCAGCGGAAGAAGCGCAAACGCCGGACACCGCCGCCCCGCCCTCCGACGCATGGCTGGACGTGTTCCGCAAGGACGCGCAGGACGTGCTGCTCGCCGAACTTGATTTTCGATTCCAACCGGTCGAAGGGCTGCTCGATGCCCTTCGCACCCAGGCCACCAGGACCCCATGACCCGATTCCTTCAATACGCTGTGTTTGCCGCCGGCCTGGCCGTCGTCGGCTGGGTGGGCGCCGGATACATCGGCACCAACACGCTGGCGCTGGCCGTCACCTTGATCGTCGGCGCCTTCTACATCATGGGCGCGCTGGAGCTGCACCGCTTCCAGCAGGCGACCTCCTCGCTGACCGGGGCCGTCTCCGGCCTGTCCGCCCCGCCCGACAACCTGGGCGCGTGGCTCGACCGCCTGCATCCCTCGCTGCGCAACGCCGTGCGCCTGCGCATCGAGGGCGAGCGCGTGGGCCTGCCCGGCCCGGCGCTGACGCCGTATCTCGCCGGCTTCCTGGTGCTGCTGGGCATGCTGGGCACCTTCGTCGGCATGGTGGTCACGCTCCGGGGCACCGGCATCGCGCTCGAAAGCTCGACCGACCTGCAGACCATCCGCGATTCGCTCTCGGCCCCCGTCAAGGGCCTCGGCCTGGCCTTCGGCACCTCGGTGGCCGGCGTGGCCGCATCGGCCATGCTGGGCCTGGCCTCGGCCCTGAGCCGCCGCGAAAGGCTGCAGGCCGCGCAATTGCTCGACACGAAGATCGCCACCGTGCTGCGCGTCTTCTCGCAGACGCACCAGCGCGACGAATCCTTCAAACTGCTGCAGCAGCAGGCCCACGCCATGCCCGAGCTGGTCGGCCAGCTGCAAGCCATGATGCTGGCGATGGAGCGGCAGAGCCAGGCGCTGAACGAGCGCCTCGTCGCCGGCCAGGACAGCTTCCACAGCAAGGCCGAAACCGTCTACGGCAACCTCGCCGCTTCCGTCGACCAGTCGCTGAAGCACAGCCTGACCGAGAGCGCGCGCGTCGCGGGCGCGGCGATCCAGCCCGTGGTCGAAGCCACCATGGCCGGCATCGCACGCGAAACCGTCGCGCTGCACGACACCATTTCGAAGACGGTGCAGCAGCAGCTCGACGGCCTCTCCGGCCGCTTCGAGGCCACCACCACCCACGTGGCCGACACCTGGAAGAGCGCGCTCGCCGAGCACCAGCGCACCAGCGAAGCACTGGCCAGCGACATGCGCGGCTCGCACGACCAGTTCGCCCAGAGCTTCGAGCAGCGCTCGACCTCGCTGGTGGACGCCGTGTCCGCCCGCCTCGAAAGCGCCGTCGGCAAGGTCTCCAGCACCTGGGACAGCGCCCTGGCCCGGCATCAGCAGGTCAGCGAGAAGCTCTCCGGTGATGCGCACCAGGCCCTGTCGACCGCTGCGGCCGCCTTCGAACGGCACTCCGCATCGCTGCTTCAATCCGTCGATCAATCGCACGCGAAGTTGCAGGCCGAGCTGGCATCGCGCGACGAACAGCGCCTTGCCGCCTGGACCCAATCGCTCACCGCCATGGCCGCATCGCTGCAGCAGGAATGGCAGCAGGCCGGCACGCACAGCGCAGGCCAGCAGCAGCAGCTTCTCGACGCCATGACGCAGACCGCGCGCGACATGACGGCGCAGACGGAAGCGCACGCGAAGAACACCATCGCCGAGATCGCGAAACTGCTGCATGCCGCATCGGAAGCGCCGCGTGCCGCGGCCGAGATCGTGTCGCAGATGACGCTGCGCGACGAACAGCGCCTCTCGGCCTGGACGCAGTCGCTCGCGGACATGACCGCGTCGCTGCGCCAGGAGTGGCAACAGACCGGCGAGCACAACGCGAGCCAGCAGCAACAGCTGCTCGACACCATGGCGCAGACCGCTCGCGAGATGTCGGCCCAGCACGAAGCGCACGCGAAGAACACCATCGCCGAGATCGCGCAACTGCTGCAGGCGGCGGCCGAAGCACCGCGCGCCGCTGCCGAGATCGTGTCGCAGATGACGTCGCGCGACGAACAACGCCTCTCGGCCTGGACGCAGTCGCTCACCGACATGGCCGCATCGCTGCGCCAGGAATGGCAGCAGGCCGGCGAGCACAGCGCGAGCCAGCAGAAGCAGCTGGTCGACACCATGGCGCAGACCGCGCGCGAGATGTCGGCCCAGTCCGAAGCGCATGCGAAGAGCACCGTCGCCGAAATCGCACAGCTGCTGCAGGCCGCAGCGGAAGCGCCGCGCGCCGCGGCCGAAGTGATCACCGAACTGCGCCAGAAGCTCGCCGACGGCATGGCCCGCGACAACGCGATGCTGGAAGAGCGCAGCCGCATCCTCGAAACACTCTCCACCCTGCTCGACGCGGTGAACCACGCCTCCACCGAGCAGCGCACCGCCATCGACACGCTGGTGTCGGCGTCGGCCGAGATGCTGGAGCGCGTGGGCAGCCGCTTCACCGAGCGGGCCGATGCCGAGTCCGAGAAGATGGCCTCCGTTGCCGCGCAGATCACCGGCAGCGCCGTCGAAGTGGCCAGCCTGGGCGAGGCCTTCGGCCTTGCGGTGCAGCTCTTCAGCCAGTCGAACGACAAGCTCGCGGGCCACCTGCAGCGCATCGAAGGCGCGCTGGGCAAGTCCATCGCGCGCAGCGACGAGCAGCTGGCCTACTACGTCGCGCAGGCGCGCGAGGTGATCGACCTGAGCATCATGTCGCAGAAGCAGATCGTCGAAGACATGCAGCAGATCGCCAACCGGCAGCAGCAACTGCAGCATCAGCAAGCGCCCGCGGACAGCGAAGCATGATCCGCGACGACATCGAGGCCGGCTTCGACGAACCGGGCGTGCCCGTGTGGGCCGTGTTCGGCGACCTCATGGCCGGCCTGCTCGGCGCCTTCGTGCTGATACTGGTGTGCGCGATCGGCATGCAGCTCGAACTCGCTTCGAAGCTGGAAACCGAAGTCAAGCAACGGCAGGCCGAAGCCAAGCGCCTGCAGACGCTCGAGCAGGCCCTGGCTGCGCCGCTCGCGGCGGGCCGAGTGACCCTGAACAACGGCCGCATCGGCATCAGCGGCAACGTGCTCTTCGCCTTCAACTCCGCAGAGCTGCAGCCCGAAGGCCGGCAACTGCTCAAGAGCCTTGCAGCGCCGCTGACCAGCTACCTCAAGTCGCGCGACGAGATCCTGATGGTGAGCGGCTTCACCGACGACCGGCAGATGCGCGACAACGCACGCCAGTTCGCCGACAACTGGGAGCTCTCGGCCCAGCGCGCGCTGACCGTGACGCGCGCGCTGATCGAATCCGGCGTTCCGTCGTCGTCGATCTTCGCGGCTGCGTTCGGCTCCGAGCAGCCCGTCGCATCGAATGCCGACGCCGACGGCCGGTCGAAGAACCGACGCGTGGAGATGGCGCCCACGCCGCGCCCCTCCAGCAGCGCGAACGCGAAGCCCCGTGACTGAGGCCGAAGGCAGCGAAGCCGCACGCGACATCGGCGCGATGGTCGCTGCCGCCCTCGCGCGAGGCGAGCAGCGCTTCGACCCCGTGCGCTTCCGCTTCATCGAGGCGATGGCGAAGCGTGCCAGCGCGCACGGCGGCGAGGCGCGGCGCATGCTGGACGACAAGGTGGCGACGCTTCTTGCGGCCTATGACGAAGATAGGACGAAGGCGCAGCCCACAAGCACCGTGGAGCAGGAAGCCGCTACAGAGCCCAGTCCGTTCGCGAAACTCGCCGAACATATCGCGCGCCATGCACCGATGCCCGGCAATGCCCCGGCTGCACCCGCTGCTGCAGCAAAGGCCGGAGCCGCCACCAAGGCCTCTGCTGCGCCTCCCGCGCCCGAACTCAAATCGATTCGCTACTTTCAGAGCACCTGGTCCAAGCTCAGCGCCGACCGGCGCCTGACGCAATCGCTGTCGAAGGTGCCCGAGAACGCGGGCCCGCTCAACTCGCACCACCTCGTGCACCGCTCACTCACGCTGATGCACAACCTGTCGCCGGAGTACCTCAACAGGTTCATGGCGTATGTCGATGCGCTGTCGTGGGTCGATCAGTTGAATGCTGGTGGTGGCGCTGCTGCTGCAGCACCAGCGAGCGCGACAGGCTCACGCGGCGAGCCTGCGAAGAAGAGCAGCCGAAGCAAGTCCGGCTAGGGCCTGCGCGCCTGCACCGTCTGGCGCGACCAGTACACACCATCGAGCCGATCCAGCCGCACAACACCACCAGTCGAAGGCGCATGCACGAAGCGACCGCCGCCCACATAGATGCCCGCATGCGAGGGCGTGGACGAGCCGAAGAGCACGAGGTCACCGGTGCGAAGCTCCGACACTGGCACCGGGCTGCCGAAGCCCGTCATGCGCGCCACGGTTCTGGGCGGCGATTCGCCCACGCTGTTGAGATACACGTAGCCGATGAGACCGCTGCAGTCGAAGCCGCCGTCGGGCGTGTTGCCGCCGTAGCGGTACGGCGTGCCCACCAGGCCCAGTGCATGGATCGCGATGCTGTTCGATTGCTCGGGCGTGAGCGAGCTGCTGACCGCGGGCCCTGTCGCACCGCCCTGACGTGGCCCCGATGGCCCAGCGCAGCCCACGATGAGAAGACAGAACCCGATGGAAGAGAGAAGACGCAGCAGCCAGCGCTGCAATGCGGAGGAGGAGGAAGAAGAAAAAGAAGTCGGCGTTGTCGGCACAGCAGGCGCGTGGTCGTGCATGTCGGAGGGCTGGGCTTGTGAACGTGCACAAACTCTAGCGCGGAATGCCGCGGTTTCCTGAAGATGCCGGCCCTCCGCGGCCCGCACTGCTGCGCGGGCGCCACGGAGGGAAAGAGGAAAGGAAGACGGAAGGCTTACTCGGCCGCGGGCGCGTTGACAGCGTCCTTCAGCGCCTTGCCGGCGGTGAACTTGGGAGCCTTGCTGGCCTTGATGGTCATCTTCTCGCCCGTCGAGGGGTTGCGCCCTTCACGCTCGGGGCGGCTGGCAACGGCGAAAGTGCCGAAGCCGATCAGTTGCACCGTGTCGCCCTTTGCCAGGGCGCGCGACAGGTTGTCGATGGCGGAGTCGAGCGCGCGAGCGGCATCGGCCTTGCTGAGGTTGGTGTCCGTGGCGATGGCGGCGATGAGGTCGGTCTTGTTCAAAACGGATGTTCTTTCTTGCTTGGATCAAACGGTGGAAAAAAACGGTGGCGCAGATGCGCACCGGGCTTGAATGTAATCGCGCTCGCGGGAAGCGATGGAGCGCCGAGGCGTTTCAAAAGTGAAACATCGTGATCGATGCACGGGGGTGGGCGAAACTTCGGCAGCTGTTGGCAAAGCAGACAGCCACCAATTGCCCGTCAAATCTCGCTGCTCTTCTTGCTGCGTCTCCGCCGATACAGCCAGTTGCCGATGAGTCCACCGACGACAACACAAAGGGCCTGCACGAGCAGCGCAATCATGAAGGCATCGGAGAGGTCGTACTCGCTGCGCGCCATGTTCATCTCGTACCAATGGCCCATCGCGACGAGCATGAAATTGGAGATGAGCCCAAGCAGCAATCCACCGCCGGCAATGAAAAGAAATCGAAGCCCTGCGTGCATGGCACGCGCTTGCGTAAACGTCGACACTGAATCCTCCCTGAAATTGTTGGGGCATTGTTCACTCTTCTGAGGCCTCAATCACAGATCAAGCAGGCTACCCGACTCCCAGGAATTGCCAGTGAAGCATTCAGGGCAGACCGAACACCAGCAGCAGATTGTTCGCAGGCATCACGTACCTCTCCCGCAACACAAGCCCCACCCGCTGCGCCTCCGCAGCCACATCCTCAATACGCCGTATCCCCCACGCAGCATTGCGCCCACGCAAGTCCTCATCGAACGCCAGATTGCTCGGCGCCGTCGCCACTCCGTCCTCGAAGTAAGGCCCATACGTGACCAGCACCCCGCCAGGACGCAGGTGTCGCGCAGCCCCTTGCATCAGGCCGACGCACGCGGCCCAGGGCGCGATGTGGATCATGTTCGCGCAGTAGATCGCATCGAACTTCTCATCTCCTTCAGCGAAGGCGAAACCCTGCGATGGCCATCGGGGTGCCGTCACGTCGAGCAGAAGCGGCGCGCGAAGGTTGGGCAACGCGGCCTGCTCGATTCGAGCGGCAATCCCAGGCAACGCGCGAACATCGGCATCAGTAGGCTGCCAGGTCCATCCACTCAACGCCGTGGCGAACCAGACGGCATGCTGTCCCGTGCCGGATGCGATCTCCAGCATGGCGCCCTGCTCGCCGAGGATGCCGCTCAGTGCATCGAGGATGGGCTGCTTGTTGCGTTCGGCGGCGGGGCTGTGGGGAAGGTCTGGCATTTGGGAAGGCACCTGAACGGGGTGGATGGGAGCGAGTACGCCGGAGCGAGCAAGAATATTCGAATGACTGGCGAAGATGCCCGGAAATTCGATGCGGCATATAACAATGCACTCCAGCCGCCCCACTCCATCGCATCGACGGGCCCCTGCCCGGCGGGCCATCCATCATCAGCCCGCGCCTATCTTTCACAAGGACCCGACAGACATGACCATCGAAACACAAGACGACGTCATCGCCCTCCAGCGCATCGGCCGCATCGTTTCGCTGACGCTGCAGCGCATGCTCGACGCGGCGGAGCCCGGCATGACCACGCGCGAGCTCGACCTGATCGGCCAGCGGCTGCTGGAGGAGCACGGTGCGCGGTCTGCGCCGAAGCTCACGTACAACTTTCCGGGCTCGACCTGCATCAGCATCAACGAAGAGGCCGCGCACGGCATTCCCGGTGACCGCGTCATTCGCGCCGGCGACGTGCTGAACGTCGACGTGTCGGCCGAGCTCGGCGGCTACTTCGCCGACACCGGCGGAACCACCATCGTGCCGCCCACCAATCCGCAGAAAACCCGCCTGTGCCACGCCACCCGCACTGCGCTGGCCGAAGCGATGAAGACCGCCAGGGCCGGGCAGCCGATCAACCGTATCGGCGCCGCCATCGAGCGCACTGCGAAGGCGTACGGCTTCAAGATCATCGAGAACCTCGCGAGCCACGGCGTCGGCCGCGCGCTGCACGAGGAGCCCGAGCACATTCCCGGCTACTTCGATCCCTCGGACACACGCACGCTGCACGAAGGCATGGTCATCACCATCGAGCCCTTCCTGTCGACCAAGAGCCGCATCGTTACCGAAGCTTCCGATGGCTGGACGCTTGCGGGCGTGAACGGCAACCTGTCGGCGCAGTACGAGCACACGATGATCATCACCAAGGGCGCGCCCATCGTCGTCACGACGCATTGATTGATGGGCTGATCGGCGGCCCCGCGCTGAAGGCAGCGCCCTCGCCTCCGGCCCTGCCCCGCTACTCCGCTACCCCGCCGCCACGATCACATGCGCCTGGATCTTGCCGGCCACCGGGCCTTCGCCGTGCCGGCTGGCAATGACCTGCGCCGCCCGGTCCGTCGCCGCCTGAAGTGCGTTGGCATCGCGCGCCTCGATCTCGTTGCGCAGTGGCGTTCCCTGGCAATAGGCGGTGGCAACGTCGCGCGCCGAGGGTGAGCGGCTCGTCTTCTCGCGCGTCTCGATCTCGATGCTGGTGAAGCCCGCGCGGCTCACGTCGCTGCGGATCAGCGCCACGTCGTGATAGCCGTGCGGCGTGCGGGCCAGGAAGCGCGGAGGGTCTTGCGGAAAGATCTCCGCGACGGCGCTGGTGACCTCGTCGGCAAAGGCGTTGTCCTCGATGCGGTCCCACACGGTGAACACGAAGCGCCCGCCCGGCCTCAGCACGCGACGCGCCTCGGCATAGCCGGCGGTGCGGTCGGGGAAGAACATCGCGCCGAACTGGCAGAAGACGACATCGAACGAGGCGTCTTCGAACGGCAGCTTGAGCGCGTCGGCCTGCTGCCATTCGATGTCGATGCCGCTGCTGTCGCCCTGACGAGTGGCGGCGTAGTCGAGCATGGGCCGATTGAGATCGGTCACCACGTAGCGCGCGCCTTTGCCCAGCCTGGGCGCCAGCGCCCGCGTGACCACGCCGCTGCCGGCGGCTGTCTCGAGCACCGCGCCGGGGGAAAAGCCGGCGACCAGCTCGGCGGTATCGGCGGCGTAGGCCTCGAAGATCAAGGGGACCATGAGCGTGTCGTAGAGCTTGGGGATCGAGCCTGCGAAGAGCTTGTCGCTTTCGGTCATGGGGTGGCTCCTTGAGAGCTGGCCAAGTCGGCCGGGCTCTTGTAACGGGACTCCCTGCGGGTACTCATAGCGAAACGCTATGGTGGCTCTGCGCGCAGCGCTAGTCAATGTCGCACGGATCGGTGCCGACCGTCTTGCTGGGCATTCCCGGTCGGTTGGGAACGCCGCAAGACTTGCCTCGTAGGCCGACCGATACATCGAAACCCTACGCCAGAAGGGCCCTCCAGGTGCGAGACAATCTAAAAATGGATCAAGCAACCCACAACAAGATCGTTTCTTTCATCTGGGGGATCGCCGACGACGTACTTCGTGACCTCTTCAAACGAGGCAAATACCCGGACGTGATCCTGCCAATGTGTGTCATCCGGCGCATGGATGCCGTCCTCGAGCCGACCAAGCAGCAAGTGCTCGACGCAAAAAAGATTCTCGATGAGGCCCGGATCACCGAGCAGCGCGCGGCACTTTGCGACGCCTCGGGGCAAGCCTTCTACAACACTTCGAAGTTCACCCTGCGCGACCTGCAGTCCCGCGGCAGCCAGCAGCAGCTGTTGGCCGACTTCGAGGACTACCTGAACGGCTTTTCGCAGAACGTCCAGGAGATTCTCGAGAACTTCAAGTTCCGCAACCAGTTGTCGTCCCTTTCCAAGGCTGATGCCTTGGGCACGTTGATCGCCAAGTTCCTCGACCCCGACATCGATCTCTCCCCCGGTGGCATCGACAATCACTCGATGGGCACGGTTTTCGAGGAACTGGTCCGCAGGTTCAACGAAGACAACAACGAAGAGGCCGGCGAACACTGGACGCCGCGCGATGCCGTCCGGCTGATGTCCAACCTGGTGTTCCTGCCCATCCAGGACAAGATCCGCTCCGGCACCTACCTCCTGTATGACTGCGCCTGTGGCACGGGCGGCATGCTCACGGTAGCCGAGGAAACGCTCGCCGCCATCGCTGATCGTCACGGCCAACAAGTCAAAAGCCTTCTCTACGGACAGGAAATCAACCCTGAAACCTACGCCGTCTGCAAGGCGGACATGCTGCTGAAGGGCGAGGGTGAATCCGCCGAGCACATCGTGGGTGGAGCCGAATGGTCCACGCTGGCGCACGATGCTTTCCCAGCGCAGGAATTCGATTTCATGCTCGCCAACCCGCCTTACGGGAAAAGCTGGAAGAAAGACCTCGAAGCCATGGGCGGCAAGGAAGGCATGCGCGACCCGCGCTTCAAGGTGAAGCACGAAGGCGAGGAGCTATCTCTGGTCACGCGCACCAGCGACGGCCAAATGCTCTTTCTGGCCAACATGGCCTCCAAGATGAACAACAAGTCGGCCCTGGGCAGCCGCATTGCAGAGGTTCATAACGGTTCGTCGCTCTTCACCGGCGATGCCGGCCAGGGCGAGAGCAACATTCGCCGCTGGATCATCGAGAACGACTGGCTCGAAGCCATCGTCGCTCTGCCACTCAACCTGTTCTACAACACGGGCATCGCCACCTACGTGTGGGTGCTGTCCAACCGCAAGGCTGCACATCGCCGTGGCTTCGTGCAACTCATCGATGCAAGCCAGTGGTTCAAGCCGCTACGCAAGAACCTGGGTAAGAAGAATTGCGAATTGTCGGCGGATGACATAGAGCGAATCAGCCGTACCTTCCTGGAGTTCAAGCCAACGCCCGAATCCAAGATCTTCCCCAACGCCGGCTTCGGCTACTGGAAGGTGACTGTCGAACGCCCGCTGCGACTGCACAGTCAGCTTACGCTGAAAGCTATCGAAAGCCTGCGCTTTGCTTCGGGCGATGAAGACATCCGCGCGACGCTGCTGGACGAGTTCGGCGACGCCCTGTTCACCAGTTTTGCCAAGGTTTCGGCCGCACTGGAAAGGCGATTGACCGATTGGGGCACCGAAGACGAGGGCGACGACGAGGAAGGCTCCGCTTCGAGCGCCAAGAAGGGTTTGCCCGAGAAAAAGCGCAAGAAGCTGCTCGACCCCAAGACCTGGGAGCGCGACGCACGCCTGGTCGATGCAGCCACGCAGTTGCGCCACTCCCTTGGTGAAGGGCTGTTCGAGGACCACAACGTGTTCCGCGTTCGCGTGGACGAAACACTGGAGATTGAGTCCATCCGCCTTTCCGCGGCGGAACTCAAGCTCATCCTGAAGGCAGTGAGCTGGCGTGTCGAGACGGCACCGCCCGTCATCGCCAAGCTGCACAAGCCGGGCAAGAGCAGCAAGGTCAAGGCCGACCCGCTGCACGGCCTGTTTGAGACCCGGTTGGGCGGCAAGCCCTTCGTGGTCGAGTACGAACCCGACAGCGACCTCCGCGACACCGAGCAGGTACCACTGCTCGAGGAAGGTGGTATCGAGGCCTTCATTCGCCGCGAGGTACTGCCCTATACGCCGGACGCTTGGGTCAACAACAGCGCCACCAAGGTCGGCTATGAGGTGAGCTTCACCCGGCACTTCTACAAGCCCAAGCCGCTGCGCACGCTGGCGGAGATCAGCGCCGACATCCTGGCCATCGAGAAAGAAGCCGAGGGCCTGCTCGACGGCCTGCTGGTGAGTGACGCCAAGGCATGAGCAAAGCCGTCAAACCAGCACGCCGCGCCGTGGCAACGACCGCGGAGGTCGCCTTTGGCGAGGTGGTTCAACTGATCCAGAGTACGCGCCAACGCGTGACCAGGGCCGCCAATGCAGAAGTGATCGAACTCTATTGGCGCATCGGCCAGTACCTGCACCAGCGCATCGAGGCTGATGGCTGGGCCAAGGGGACCGTGGAACAGCTCGCTGCCTACATCGCCCAGCGCGAGCCGGGCCGACGTGGCTTCTCGGCCCAAAACCTGTGGCGCATGCGTCAGTTTTTTCAGGCCTATCCGCCGGATTCGAAACTCTCAACGCTGTTGAGAGAAATCCCCTGGTCCTCGCACTTGCACATTCTCAGCCGTGCCAAGCGCGAGGAAGAACGCGAGTTCTACCTGCGCATGACGGCACAGCAGGGATGGCAAGTGCGCGAAGTGGCAAGGCAGATTGACGGTGGCCTGTTCGAACGGGCCGTGCTCCAACCGCCAAAAGTCTCAACAGCGTTGAGAGAAATGCAGCCCCAGGCCGCTCAGCAGTTCAAGGATGCCTATCTGCTGGACTTCCTGGCCTTGCCCGACACGCATTCCGAGGCCGAGCTTCACCGCAGCCTCTTGATGAACCTGGGGCGCTTTCTTACCGAGCTGGGGCGGGACTTCTGTTACATCGGCAGCGAATACCCTGTACAGGTGGGCGGGCAGGACTTTGCGCTGGATCTGCTGTTCTTCCACCGTGGCCTGAACTGCCTGGTAGCCATCGAGCTGAAGGTCACTGCGTTCGAGCCGGAGCATCTGGGCAAGCTGAACTTCTACCTGGAAGCACTGGACCGCGACGTGAAGAAGCCGCACGAGAACCCGGCCATTGGCCTGCTGCTGTGCGCCAGCAAGGACAGCGAGGTGGTGGAGTACGCACTGAGTCGCACGCTCTCGCCCGCGCTGGTGGCGCAGTATCAGATGCAGTTGCCGGACAAGCAGATGCTGGCGGCGAAGCTGCATGAGTTTTATGCGTTGAGTGCGCCGGAGATGATCAATGTCACAGCGCCCAAAGCGCTCAAGAAGAAGGGTGGCAGGACGTGATTGGCGAACTAAAGGCATATTCGGACTACAAGCACACCGAGCATGAATGGCTTGGAGCCATCCCTACCCATTGGAAATTGCTGCGCGCAAAGTACATCTTTCGGGAGGTTGATGAGCGATCCACGTCTGGTGAAGAGGAACTGCTTTCGGTTTCGCATCTGACCGGTGTGACACCTCGTCGAATGAAGTCAGTCACGATGTTCCTTGCTGAGTCCAATGTCGGCCACAAGGTCTGCCAGCCGAACGATCTCGTGATCAATACCTTGTGGGCTTGGATGGGGGCATTGGGTGTATCTCGCCATGTCGGAATCGTCAGCCCAGCGTATGGGGTCTATCGGCCGATTCACCGCGAAGCAATACTGCCAGCTTACGCAGACCATCTGCTGAGAACTCCGCTCTACGCTGCCGAGTACAACCGCAGGTCCACGGGCGTCAATAGCTCACGACTGCGGCTTTACCCAGAACAGTTTCTAAGAATTCCCTTGCTCGTGCCTCCGCCTGATGAGCAGGCGGCTATTGTGCGTTTTCTGGATTGGTTAAACGGGCGACTAGATCGGACGATCCGGGCAAAAAGAAAAGTGATCGCGCTGCTCGACGAGCAGAAACAGGCCATCGTCTACCGCGCAGTCACGTGTGGTTTCGATTCATCAGTCCCCCTCAAGTCATCTGGCATTCCATGGCTCGGTGATATCCCAAAGCACTGGGAGATTCGGCGGCTTAAGTCTCTGAGCGAGTTCGTCACGAGCGGTTCACGTGGATGGGCGCGCTACTACGCAGATACTGGCTCAGTGTTTCTGCGCATTGGAAACATTTCTACCTCGTCCATAGACCTTCGCCTGAAACGAATTTCATTCGTTCAACCACCTAAAGATGCGGAAGGGGAACGAACCCGCACACGCCGTGGTGACCTCTTGCTCTCCATCACGGCGCAGATTGGCGCCGTCGGTGTCGTCCCTGAGGGACTTGGCGAGGCGTTCGTCAACCAGCACACGGCGCTGATTCGCCTACGAACTGATCAGTGTCCCCGTTGGGTCGCATACAGCCTCCTTTCGCGATTTGGCAAGGATCAATGCCGCCTGCTGACAAACGGCGGAACAAAGGTTGGCCTTACTCTCGACGATGTTCGTGGCTTGAAGGTTCCGTCACCGTCAGTCGACGAGCAGTTGCACATTGTCAGAGAGCTGGAAACTCAGACGCGAACACTGGACGCCGCGATCGTACGACTGGAAAGAGAGATTTCCCTTGTCGAAGAGTACCGAGCCCGCATCGTCGCGGACGTCGTGACCGGCAAGCAGGATGTCAGAGAAGCTGCGGCGCACCTACCCGATGAGTTGGCATCTGAGGCCACTCCCGACAACGATGCAAGCCTGAGCGACGAAGCCTACGTTGCAGAAGAGGAAGAAACCATCCCATGACAACAGACACCAGCGAGAAGGGCCTCGAATCCCTCATCGTGCGGCACATGACCGGTACAGACGGTCTGTCCGTGGCGCCCGATCTGGTCGCCGAGCCTCGGGCACGCTACGGCGGCACGGGCTATCTCGCTGGCAGTTCCAAGGACTATGACCGCGCCCATGCGCTGGACGTACCTCAGCTTTTCGCCTTCCTGCGTGCCACGCAGCCCGAGGCATTCAAGAAACTGGCGATGGAGAACGCCAACGACGCGCAGGACATCAATCGCCTCAAGTTCCTCGCCCGCCTGTCGGCCGAGGTAGGCAAACGTGGCGTGGTGGATGTGCTGCGCAAGGGCGTCTCCCACGGCCCTGTGCACATCGAACTGTTCTACGGCACACCTTCACCCGGCAATGCCAAGGCGGCCGAACGGCACGCCCTGAACCGCTTCACCGTCACGCGCCAGCTGGCCTACAGCATGGACGAGACGCGCCGCTCACTGGACCTTGGGCTGTTCATCAACGGCCTGCCCATTGCCACCTTCGAACTGAAGAACAGCCTGACGAAGCAGACGGTGCAAGATGCCATCGAGCAATACAAGCGCGACCGTGACCCGCGCGAACGCCTGTTCGAGTTTGGCCGCTGTGTGGTGCACTTCGCGGTGGACGATGCCGAGGTGCGCATGTGCACCGAACTGCGCGGCAAGGGATCATGGTTCCTGCCCTTCAACAAGGGCTACAAGGACGGTGCCGGCAACCCGCCAAACCCCGATGGGCTGAAGACCGATTACCTCTGGAAGGAGGTGCTCACGACGAGAGGGCTGACCGACATTCTGGAGAACTACGCCCAGATCGTCGAAGAAAAAGACCCGCGCACGGGCCGCAAGAAGCGCCGACAGGTCTGGCCGCGCTACCACCAGCTGGGCGTGGTGCGGCAGGCCCTGGACCATGTGCGCGAACACGGCACAGGCCAGCGCTACCTGATCCAGCATTCGGCGGGCAGCGGCAAGTCGAATTCCATCGCTTGGCTCTCGCACCAGCTCATCGGCGTGCAGCGTGGCGCCGAAGGCCAGCGCAAACAGGTGTTCGACTCGGTCATCGTCATCACCGACCGGCGCATTCTGGACGAACAGATCCAGACCACCATCAAGCAGTTCATGCAGGTGGGCGCCACGGTGGGCCATGCGCAGCACTCGGGCGACCTGCGCCGCTACATCGAGCAGGGCAAGAAGATCATCGTCAGCACGGTGCAGAAGTTTCCGTTCATCCTCAGCGAAATCGAAGTCGTGGGTGACAAACGCTTTGCCATCGTCATCGACGAGGCGCACTCCAGCCAGGGCGGCAAGACTTCGGCCGCCATGAGTCAGGCCTTGGCCGATAGCGCAAGCCCGGTCGACGACGATAACGTGCCCGACCCGGAAGACATGGTGAACACAGCACTGGAAAAGCGCATGGCCGCGCGCAAGATGCTCACCAACGCGAGCTACTTCGCCTTCACCGCCACGCCCAAGAACAAGACGCTGGAAATGTTCGGCACGCCGCTGCCGCCGGATGCCGAAGGCAAGGTCAAGCACCGCCCCTTTCACGCTTACACGATGAAGCAGGCGGTGCAGGAGGGCTTCATCCTCGACGTGCTCAAGCAGTTCACGCCGGTCGAGAGCTATTACAAGCTCATCAAGAAGACCGACGACGATCCCGAGTTCGATACCAAGAAAGCCAAGAAGAAGCTGCGTCTGTACGTGGAAAGCCACGAGCACGCGATCCGGCTGAAGACCGAAATCATGGTGGACCACTTCCATGAGCAAGTGCTGACGGCGGCCAAGATCGGCGGCCAGGCGCGGGCGATGGTGGTGAGCAGTGGCATCACACGGGCCATCCAATACTTCCACGCGTTCAAGGCCTATCTGGCCGAACGCAAGAGTCCGTATCAGGCCATCGTGGCCTTTTCGGGGGAGCACGAACACGACGGAGAGAAGGTCACCGAAGCCTCGTTGAATGGCTTCTCCAGCCGTGACATCGCCGAAAAGATCCAGACCGACCCCTATCGCTTTCTGATCTGCGCCGACAAGTTTCAGACCGGCTACGACGAGCCTTTGCTTCACACCATGTACGTGGACAAGGCGTTGTCGAGCATCAAGGCTGTGCAGACGTTGTCGCGCCTGAACCGTGCCCATCCGCAGAAGCACGACTGCTTCGTGCTCGACTTTCAGAACAACAGCGAGACGGTGACCGCCGCCTTCCAGGACTACTACCGCACCACGCTGTTGTCCGAGGAAACCGATCCGAACAAGCTGCACGACCTGAAGGCCGACCTTGACAAGGCGCAGGTCTACGCGCCGGAGCAAGTAGCCCAAGTGGTGGCGTTGTTCCTCGGTGGAGCCGAACGCGACAAGCTCGACCCTGTGCTGGATGCCTGCGTGGCCGGCTATCTTGACCGGCTGGACGAAGACGGCCAAGTGGCCTTCAAGGGCCAGGCCAAGGTGTTCTGCCGCACTTACGCTTTCCTCTCATCGGTGATTCCATACAGCAATGCCCAATGGGAAGCGCTGTCGATCTTTCTAGACCTGCTGGTACCGAAGCTGCCTGCTCCAAAGGAAGAAGACTTGTCCAAGGGCATCCTGGAAGCGATCGACATGGACAGCTACCGGGTTGAGCGCAAGGCCGTGATGAAGATCGCCTTGGTGGACCAGGAGGCAGAGATTGCGCCCGTGCCCACCGACACGGCTGGCCACAAGGCCGAACTGGAGCTCGAGAGGTTGAGCAACATCCTCAAGCGATTCAACGAGCAGTTTGGAACGGCGTTTACTGACTCGGACCGCATCTTGCGGCACATCCGGGACGACATCGCGCCGAAAGTCGCGGCCGACCTTGCATTCCAGAATGCCAAGGCCAATACGCCGCATACGGCCCGGCTCGCTCATGACCAGGCACTCGCCAAGGCAGCGCAGGGCTCGATCAAGGACTACACACAGTTCTACAAGCAGTTCGTGGAGAACGACGAGTTCAAGCGCTTCGTCGGAGACATGGTGTTCGCGCTGACAAACTCCAGGGCAACCGGCGCGCCCCCGCCCATGCGCGGGGCTTGAAGAGACGTCCGCGACCAGCCTGAGGCAGTCACGGACGTCCGGTGCGGCGTTCGATCTGGAAGCGCGCTACCTGCTCCCACGCTCCTGAAACAACTCCACAGCCTCCCGCGCCAAATCCGAAGCGATCCAAAGCAGATTCTCCCGATGCGCCTCCCCCGCATCCTGGAACCATCCGTCCCCGGCGCCGTAGAAGCACCAGAGCAGCGAGTTCAACTGCTCCAGCTTGTTCTCCAGAAGACTGGACGGGTCCCGTGTCGTGGTGGTCGTTGTGTCCGCGGATGCCGGCTTTGCTGCGCCGGCCATAATTCGTTTAGCCATTTGGTGTGCTCTCTTCCAAAGTTGTTGCACGTCACTTGGTTAGACGGCTGAGGTGTTCGCGCACCTTGGCCGTCGCCTTTTGCGCCTCACGTTCGTGTCGATGCGCGTCGCACCAACAGCTCGCCGCAAGGCAATGCGGTTTCACTCGAGAGAAGTCTTTGTGTGCTCTGCCCTCCATGCCCACTTGGTGGGTCGTTCAACCACAGGGGCATTCACTGTATAGAAGACCAGCCTGCGCAGAAATGACTTTCTGCCCAGAACCTGCCGATTCCTTCGCTTGATCGCGAGACGGCGGCGTCAGTCCACAAAGCGCTGACAGTCGCGGGGTCGATCAGCGAAAAAGAGGCTGCAGAAGCGGCTGCATCAGCTCAGGAATCGCGCCCGAATTCGCGCGCATGTTCCACCGCGTACTTGATGAGCTCGGCCTGCCCCTCGATGCCCAGGCGGCGCTTGATGCTCTGCCGGTGCGCCTCCACGGTGCGCACGCTCAGGCCCAGTTCGCGCGCGATCTGCTTGCTCGATTCGCCTCGGCCCAGCGCCGAAAGAATCTCGCTCTCGCGCGGGGTGAGCAAGGGCCTCGGCTCCTGCGTGCGGAAGAGTTTCTTCGACACGGCCGGGCTCAGGAATGTGCCGCCGGCCGACACGGCCTCGATGGCCGCGACGATCTCGGCCGCGGGGGCGTCTTTCAGCACGTAGCCGCGCGCGCCCACCTGCAGGGCCTTCTGCACGTACTCGGGGTTGTCGTACATGCTGAGCATCACGACGTGCGGCGCGCCCTGGCGTTGCAGCAGCAGGGCCGCAAGGTCGATGCCGTTCATGTCCTTCATGCCTACGTCCACCAGCATGAGGTCGGGCCGCACGCTCTCTACCTGCGCGAGCGCTTCGGCGGCGCTGCCGGCCTCGCCGGCGATCTCGAGGTTGGGCATGGAGCCGAGCCTTGCGCGCAGGCCGTCGCGCACCAGCGGGTGGTCGTCCACCAGGAAGAGGCGGATCGTTGTCGTTGCGGGTGCCGAAGGGGGCGTCGTGGGCTTAGGTGCGGTCGTCATGCTGCTGCTGTCTGCGCCTTCGCGCTGCGGGCTGGCACTTCGGCTTCGATGGATGTGCGCCCGGCGTTGCTGCACATGGTGAGCCGCCCGCCGATGGCCTCCATGCGCTCGCGCATGTTGCGCAGGCCGATGCCGCGCCGGGGGTCGAGCTGCACGGCCTGAATATCGAAGCCGGTGCCGTCGTCGCTCACTTCGAGGCGCACGCCTTCCTCTTCATCGAAGCTCAGCGCAATGTGCACGTGTTGCGCCTTGGCATGCTTGCGCACGTTGGTCAGTGCCTCCTGCGTGAGGCGAAAGAGCGCGGTCTTCACCTCGGGCTGCAGCTCGAAGGATTCGCCGCCGACCATCATTGACGCATCGACGCCGCCGCCCTCTTCCCTGAACTCGTCGACCAGCCGCTCCAGCGCGGCAGGCAGGCCCAGGGTGTCGAGCAATGCGGGGCGCAGGCGGTGCGATATGCGGCGCACTTCTATCAGCGAATCGTTGAGCCGCTGCAGCGCCTTCACCAGCGCGGGTGGCGTGGGCTGCTGCTTGCGTTCGAGCGATTCGACGGCTGATTCGATCAGCAGCTTGGCCGACACCAGCGTCTGGCTGGTGCCGTCGTGCAGCTCGCGCGCGAGGTGGCCGCGCTCTTCTTCCTGCGACTGCACCACGCGCCGCGCGAGCAGTCGCAGCTTGGCCTCTGCCGTGCGGTGCTCGCTCAAGTTGAGCAGCAGGCCGGCGGCGCTGACCACGCCGAGGCATAGCGCGGCGATGCCGGCAATCCACAGCAGCGTGGCCGTGACGTTGGCGTTCATCTGCCGGTCGAGGGTGTCCATGGTCGACTGGATGTCGTCGAGGTACAGGCCGGTGCCGACCATCCAGTTCCATCGCGGCAGCGCGGTCACGTAGCCGAGCTTGGGCGCCATCTGCGCGCTTGAAGGCTTGCGCCACTCGTACTCCACGTAGCCGCCGCCGTTCTCCTTCGCGCCCTTGATGAGTTCCTGGATGGTGTAGCGCCCGTGCGAATCGCGCAGCTCCCACAGGTTCTGGCCAACCAGCTCGGGCTGGCGCGAATGCATGAGGGAGTTGCCCTCCAGGTCGTAGACGAAGAAGTAGCCGTCGTCGCCGTAGTTGAGCGCGGCCAGCCGGCGCAGCGCCTCGGCGCGGGTGGCCTCGTCGTCCTGGCCCGATTCGTACAGCGGCAGCAGGTTGCTCACGGCCAGGTCGACATAACTGCGCAGCTCGCTGCGGCGCTGGGCCATGTAGCTGCGCTCGATGAGGGCACGCTCGCGCTCGGCCAAGTCGTGCTCCTGATGGCGCACCGCCAGCGCCACCAGCACCAGTGCGATGAGCAAGGGTGCGACGGCCAGGGCGACGATCTTGGTGCGGAGGTTCATCGGGTGGCAAGGCTACCACCGCGCCTCCTGCGGCCGGATCAGCCGCCTACGGCTGCCGGAGCGGCTACCCGCTTGAACTCCGTTGCGTAGTAAAGCAGCGCCAACACCACATACCCGCCACCCAGCAGGCACAGCCCGCTCCACCCGTGGAAGGCATACACCGCAGCCGCGATGCCCGAAGCCACCGCCGCGCAGATGAAGATGAAGGTCATGAACAGGCCGTTGAGCCGGCCGCGCAGTTCGGGCGCGAGCATGAAGAGGCTGCGGAAGTTGAGCACCTGGCAAAGCTGCACCGCGCCGTCGAGCAGGATGCCGGCCGCGACCAGGCCGGCCAGCGAGCGGTAGTGCATGGAGGCGGCGCCCAGCACGAAGGAGAAGAGCGCAACGGCGATGGCGCCGCCGGTGGCGGGGCGCGTCCATCCCCGGTCGGCCAGCCTGCCTGCCACCGGTGCCAGCAGCGCGCCCGCCGCGCCGGCCAGCGCGAAGAGCGCGATGCCGCGCTGGCCCATGCCGAACTCGTGCACCAGCGCGAGCGGCACGGCCGTCCAGAAGGCCTGGAAGGCGGAGAACATCATCCCCTGGTAGAAGCCGCGGCGGCGCAGCAGCGGCGTGTTCATCACGATGCCGGGCAGCGAGGCCATGGTGCGCGCATAGCCCACCGAGGCATGCGGGTGGCGCTGCGGCAGCGCACGCCACAGCACGGCGATGAGGGTGGCCATCAGCACGGCCGACACCCAGAACACCGCGCGCCAGCCCAGCGCGGAAGCCACCACGCTGGCAAAGGGCCGCGCCAGCATGATCCCGCCCAGCAGGCCGGCCATGATGTTGCCGACCACCTTGCCGCGCGTGGCCTCGGGCGCGAGGTGCGAGGCAAAGGGCAGCAGCACCTGGGCCGCGACCGCGCAGGTGCCAACCACGAAGGAAGCAGCGAGGAAGGTGATGGCCGAGTTCGACAGCGCGATGCCCACCAACCCGATCACCGCGCCGAAGAGCGCGCCCACGATGAGCCGGCGGTTCTCGACCACGTCGGCCAGCGGCACCAGCAGCAGCAGGCCGGCGCCGTAGCCGAGCTGGGTGAGCGTCATGATGAGCCCGGCCAGGCCGGCGTGCAGTTGCAGCGTGTCGGAGATGGGGCCGATGAGCGGCTGGGCGTAGTAGATGTTGGCCACGCACAGGCCGCAGGCGACGGCGAAGACCAGCGTGAGGGCCGGGCTGAGGCCCAGTGCGGCGGGGTGTGCGGAACGAGCGGCGGGCGCCGCGGAGGATGGAGAGGACACGGAGGGATCCCGGTTTGCGAGAGGTCTGCCCTCGGGTTAACCCGAGGGCCGGGCACCATAGCACGCGGGGCGGGTTTCTGCAGGCGCGGGCCTTGGGCGGTAGGCGCGCGGTGATCCCGTCTTGAGCCTGGCCCTAGAGTCCATGACGGTGGTGTCCGCCAAGAGTCAGGATTGCATGGCACTCAACGACGCGCGGCCGCTGTGCAACCGCAGTCCCTTGTGCGTTCAGCGCGGGTGGTCCATGGAGCCCGATGAATCCTCGTGGGTGGAGGGCTCGAGCGCAGGCAGCAGGGGCGTCACTATCTCAGCAACCCGCCGGGCATTGCCGATGCCGATCTCGCGCATCGGGCCGGACAGCCGCGTGTCTGCGGCGGCTGACAACCAGAAGGCGTGCGAGGCACGGAACGCCTGCTCCCACACGTCGGACCTGGCTCCCAGGGATTGGAACGACGGGGTGACCAGCCTCAACTCCGGCTCGATGCCGCCGCCGACGGGCGCATACATCATCGGGAGCATGTCATAGGCCGGAGACACGTCACGGGGCTGGCCGTGCGCATCGGTCATGAGGGAGAGATTTTCGAAATGGCGATCGCCGTTGCCAATCAGCTCCGAGAAGGCTGTCAGGACGAGGACCTTGCGTACAGAGTCCGCCCCGAGAATCGCCGCCTCTTCGCATCGCTGAGCGAATGCCGGCCAGTTGTCCCGCATGCCGAACAGTTCGTCGTCGATCGCGCCGGCGGAAATCATGCCCCGTCGTCCAAAGCGGCCCACTCGATCAAAACGCTCGACTTCGAGAAACCCATACCCGTCGCTTTCAAAATAGTGCGCTGACGCGGCCTCGATGCCGGCCTCTTGCAGCGCACGCAACGCCAGCTCCTCCAGGACAAGCAGCTCCGATGATCTGGTCCCGACGCGGGCGAACTTCACGATGAGATGGCCGCGGGTTTCGGTTTCGCATGTGAACTTGGGTTGCTCGCCGCCTGCGCTGCTGCCAGCGCCTGTTTGGGTCGTGGAGGTCGCAAGTTGTGGATAGACCCGGGCAATGTCTGCGCTTGCGATCGGCGCGACCTGTCGGGATGCCATGTGCGTGGCGAACGAATTGGCTCCCCACATGAGGGATCCCGGTACGTCCGAGCCCATGGAGCAAAGAAACTTCACGCGGTGATCGTCGGACCAGTCCCGCAAGGATGCAGGCACCCTCAGCTCCGCGGCAACCACCTTTGCGATCCGTGCGCCCAGGTAGCCCGATGGCGCCGCGAACGCCATGGCAGGCGGCAGTCCTTGGTGGAGGCGGCTGTCCGGGCCATCCAGATCAACCCAGGTACCGCCTCCAGAAAGAAAATTGACCTTTCCCAATTCCGTCACCCGGCCCTCTTCGTCCACCCGAAATACCGGTTGGGGCGAAGGAACCGGGTCACTGCGGACAAGCGCGTAGCGTGGGGTTCGCACACCCGGTTCTCTGAAACGGATGACTTCGCGTCCTAGTTCCTGAATGGTTCGAGACAGGGTGGGCTGGCTGGTACCGAGAAGCGCCAGAAGATCGTTGGTTGGCCTCGGTCCCTGAGACAACGCCTGTCGAACAATGGCGGTACGGTTCATCTCATTGCCTGCATTCAGCGTGGTGTGGCGTTAAATGAATTATTGAATGAATAGTTCAAAGAATTGACGAAATTGTACCGAGATGCGCTTCTGATCGCCCGGAAAACGATGTGTCGTGCGCGTGATCGTCGGCGGTTTTTGGCGCCGAGGAGGCAAGCGCGCGGCAATCTCGTCTTGACGATAGTCCTTCGATCAGCGCACTGCCGTTGGCTGCCAGCGATGCAGCAGCAACTCTCCGACGCGACTGGCCGACCGCAGGGCCTGGCGCCAACGTGAGCGAGACGAACTCGGCTTGCGGGTCGCCGGCCTTCGAGGTGATGCCTTTCGCGTCGACCATGCGGCGCCACTTTGGGCCTTCCGCTGGAGCCGTTCAGTCGACCGTAGTCGGCCGGCCCGAGGCCACCCAGGCGTCGAGCCCGCCGGTCAGCGGCAGGGCCCGCCGCGCACCGCGCGCCAGCAGCACGCGCGCGGCCTGCGCGGCCGATACCTCGTTGGGGCAGTTGCAATACAGCACCACGTCGCGCCCCGCCGCGTGCGACAGGTCGAGGCTGCGCTGCTGCAGCGCCTTGAGCGTGTACGACTGCGCGCCCGGAATGCGGCGCGGATCGACCTGCACGCCGGCCTTGCCGCGCACGTCGATCACCAGCGGGGGCTCTTCACCGCTCAGCAGTTCGTGCAGCTCTTCCACCGAGATGCGCGGCATGCCCGTGAGCCGCATGAAGGCGCGGCGGCGCCAGTAGCGCACCGCCAGAATCACCAGCAGCACCACCGCCAGCGCGGCGGTAGCGACGCCGCCGGCCTGCGCCATGACGGCCAGCACTTCCTGGATCTGGTTGCGGAACACCCAGCCCAGCCCGAGGAAGAGCCCTGTCCAGACCAGTGCGGCCCCGACGTCGAAGCCGATGAAGCGCCGCACCGACATGCCCAGCGCCCCGGCCATCGGCGGCGCCACCACCGACACGCCCGGCACGAACTTGGCGGCGACCAGCGAAAGGCCGCCCCAGTCGGAAATGAGGGATTCGCCGCGCCGCACGCACGAGTCCGGCGACAGCGAGATGCGGCACAGCATGCGCATGAAGCGGTAGCCGAAGCGTCGCCCCGCATAGAACCACGCCCCGTCGCCCAGCAGGTTGGCGATGACTGCAGCCACCACCACGCCGGCCACCGAGACGTCGCCCGCGGCCAGCAGCGCGCCCGTGAGCACCAGCACCGCCGCAGCCGGCACGGGCAGTCCGAGGCGCGCGGCAAAACTGGCGGCGAACACCACCAGGATCGCGTTCTGCACGAGCAGGGACATCAGCTGCGCCATGGCTGCCCTTGTCCGGATGCCGGAAGAATTTGCGGAGGTTGCGTGCTGTTCATGCCGGCAGCGATTCTCCGGCATGGCCCAAGAACGTACTGCCCTGCGGACATTCGCGGGATGCCGCGGAACCGGCTTTGCCGGGCCGCAGGCATCGCCCCCGGTGAGGGGGTTGGCGGCCACACGAAGTGGGCAAGCCTGGGGGAGAGCTAATTCCCTACGCTGAAGCCGAAGGTATTCCAGCCTTCGTCGCTTGATGCAGAGACCTGCCCGCCATGCATGCTCGCCACCGCTTTCACGATGGCCAGGCCCAGCCCATGGCCGTGGTGCTCGCCGCCGTCGTTGCGGGCCTCGTCGACGCGGTAGAACCGGTCGAACAGGTGCTGCAGGTGCTGCGCGTCGATGGGCTCGCCGGGGTTCGACACGGTGATCCAGGTGGCTGCAGCCTCTTCGCGCAGCCTCACGGCGATCTGTGCGCCGGGCTTCGAATGCTCGATGGCGTTCTGCAGCAGGTTCGACATCGCGCGGCGGAAGAGCGCGCTCTCGAGCCGCGCCTCGGCCTGCACGTCGCCCTCGATGACGACCTGCGCACGCGTCTCGTCGAGCACGAACTCGAAGAACTCGATGGTCTTGCGCACTTCCTGCGCCACGGGGGTGAGCACCAGCCCGGTGGCCACCTCGCCACGGTCGGCGCGCGCGAGGAACAGCATGTCGTTGACGATGGAGCGCACCCGCTCCAGGTCTTCGAGGTTGGCCTGCAGCACCTCCTGGAACTCGCTGGCGCTGCGCTGGCGCGACAGCGCCACCTGCGTGCTGCCGATGAGGTTGGCCAGCGGCGTGCGCAGCTCGTGCGCCACGTCGGCGTTGAAGGCTTCGAGCTGGCCGTAGGCTTCTTCGAGCCGGCTCAGCGCGCCGTTGAATGCTTCGGCCAGCGCCGAGAGCTCCACGGGCAGCGGCTCCGCGCGCAGCCGCTGCGACAGCGTCTTGGGCCGCAGCGCCTGCGCCTCCTTCGACAGCCGTTCCAGCGGCCGCAATCCCACGCGGGCGATCCAGTAGCCCGAGAAGGCCACCACCAGCACCGCGCCCAGCTCGAGCGCGACCAGCGCACTCAGGAAAGCCTGGCGCGTGCGCGCATAGGGCTCGGTGTTGCGCCCGACGATCAGTCGCACCGCCGGCCGCTGCTCGAAGGGATCGATGTGCACCGACAGGGTACGGAACGGCCGCTCCTGCCCCGGCAGCTCGATCACGCTGGTGTGGCCGTTGGCCTCGCGGGTGAGCCCGTCGATCTCGGCCAGGCCCTTGCCGTACTGGAAGCGCGGGTCGTCGCTGAGCACCCAGAAGCGCACGCTGCCGTCCTCGGGCGTAAGCGCGTCCATGCGCGCCTGCACGCGCGGCCAGCGCTCGGGCGTGCCGATGGCCTTGATCCAGAACTGCAGGCTCTTGAGGGTGGTGTCGAGCTCCTCGTACTGGTGCCGCTCCAGCTCTCGCGCCAGCACGTTGTGCAGCGCGAAGCCGGCCAGCGCGAAGGTCGCGAGCGCCACCGCCGCGAACATCAGCACCAGCCGCGCGGTGATGGAGCGCTTCACGAGGCGGCGCCCTCCCCTGCTCCCTCGCGCAGTTCCATCACGTAGCCCATGCCGCGGATGGTGTGCAGCAGCTTCGGGCTGAAGGGCACGTCGATCTTGTCGCGCAGCCGCTTGATGGCCACCTCGACCACGTTGGTGTTGCTGTCGAAGTTCATGTCCCACACCAGCTCGGCGATGGCGGTCTTCGAAAGGATCTCGCCCTGGCGGCGCGCCAGCACGGCCAGCAGCGCGAACTCCTTGGCGGTGAGGTCGATGCGGGCGCTGCCACGGAATGCCTTGCGCGCCAGCAGATCGATCTGCAGGTCGGCAATGCGCAGCTGCATCGGCTCCTGCTTGCGGCCGCGGCGGTTCAGCGCCTGCAGCCGCGCCAGCAGTTCGAGAAAGGAGAAGGGCTTGACGAGGTAGTCGTCGGCCCCTTCGTGCAGGCCCTTGATGCGGTCTTCCACGCGGTCGCGCGCGGTGAGCATGATGACCGGCGTCTGCTTCACGGCGCGCAGGGCGCGCAACACCGAAAAGCCGTCCTGGCCCGGCAGCATCACGTCGAGCACGATCACGTCGTACTCGTGAGTGAGCGCGAGGTGCTGGCCGTCGATGCCGTTGTGCGCCATGTCGACCGCGCAGCCCTGCTCGGTCAGCCCCTTGGAGAGGTAGTCCGCGGTTCTCAGTTCGTCTTCGACAATCAGGATCTTCATGGCATGGGCTTGCGCTGCGTCAACCGGTGGCGCTCATCCGTGCTGCACCTCGGCGGCTACCTCGGCCCTGCCGGCCTTCCTGGCCTTGCGCGCTTCCTTGCGGCGCATGTACCAGTAGTGGGCACGGTCGAGGTACAGGTAGACCACCGGGGTCGTGAACAGCGTGAGCGCCTGCGAGAGTATCAGCCCGCCGACCATCGCGTAGCCCAGCGGCCGCCGCAGCTCGGAGCCCGAGCCGTGGCCCAGCATCAGCGGCAGGCCCGAGAGCAGCGCGCACATGGTGGTCATCATGATCGGGCGGAAGCGCAGCAGGCAGGCCTGGTAGATGGCTTCCTGCGGCGTCATGCCCTGCTCGCGCTCGGCCTTGAGCGCGAAGTCGATCATCATGATGCCGTTCTTCTTCACGATGCCGATGAGCAGGATGATGCCGATCAGCGCGATCACGCTCAGGTCGTAGCCGCCCGCCATCAATATCAGCAGCGCACCCACGCCGGCCGAGGGCAGCGTCGAGAGAATGGTCAGCGGGTGGATGTAGCTCTCGTACAGCAGGCCCAGCACGATGTACACCGCCACCAGCGCCGCGGCGATCAGGTAGGGCTGCGAGGCCAGCGAGTCCTGGAAGGCTTGCGCCGTGCCCTGGAACGAGCCGGTGAGCGACTGCGGCAGCCCCATGTCGGCCTGCGCCTTGTTGATGGCGTTCACCGCGTCGCCCAGCGCATGGCCCGGCGCGAGGTTGAACGAGATGGTCACGGCCGGGAACTGGCCCTGGTGGCTGATCGAGAGGTAGGCCGTCTTGCTGGTGTCCACCTTCACGAAGGTCGACAGCGGCACCTGCTGGCCGGTGATGGGCGAGTTGAGGTACAGCTTGCTGAAGAGCGCCGGGTCCTGCTGCAGCGCGGGCGTTACTTCCAGCACCACGTGGTAGCTGTTGAGCTGGGTGAAGTACTGCGCCACCTGCCGCTGGCCGATGGCGTCGTACAGCGTGGCGTCGATGACGGCCGGCGAGATGCCGAAGCTCGACGCGCGGTCGCGGTCGATGGTGAGCACGGCCGAGGCGGCGGCGTTCTGCTGGTCGGTGGCCAGGTCGGTGATCTCGGGCAGCTGCTTGAAGCGCTCCAGCAGCTTGGGCGCCCAGGTGTTGAGCTCGTCGAGGTTGGCGTCGGTCACTGTGTACTGGTACTGCGTGCGCGAGGCCCGGCCGCCCACGCGGATGTCCTGCCCGGCCTGCAGGAACAGGTTCACGCCCTGCACCTTGGCGAGCTGCGGGCGCAGCCGCGCGATGATCTCGTCGGCGCTGGCGGTGCGGCCTTCGTCCTTGGGCTTCAGGCTGATGTAGAAGTTGCCGGTGTTGTAGGTGGACGAACTGCCGTTCATGCCGAAGCCGGTCACGTCCGGGTCCTTGCGCACCACGTCGGCCAGCTCGACCATGCGGGCGTTCATCGACGCGAAGGAAGCGTCCTGCGCCGACTCTGCAAAGCCCGAGATGAAGCCGGTGTCCTGCTGCGGGAAGAAGCCCTTGGGAATGAACACGAACAGCACGCCCGTGGCCGCCACCGTGGCGATGAAGGTCATGAGCGTGATGAACTGGTGGTCGAGCACCACGTGCAGCCCGCGCTTGTAGGCGCCGAGCATGGCGTCGAAGCCGCGCTCGAAGAGCTGGTAGAGCCGCCCGTGCTTGCTGCCGTGCTCGTTCTTCAGGAAGCGCGAGCACAGCATGGGCGTGAGCGTGAGCGAGATCACCACGCTCACCACGATGGTGAGCGTGACCGTCACCGCGAACTCGCGGAACAGCCGCCCCACGATGCCGCCCATGAGCAGCAGCGGAATGAACACCGCCACCAGCGACACCGAGATGGAGATGATGGTGAAGCCGATCTCGCCCGCGCCCTTGTACGCGGCCTCCACGGCCGACATGCCTTCTTCGACGTAGCGGTAGATGTTCTCCAGCATCACGATGGCGTCGTCCACCACGAAGCCGACCGCGATGGTCAGCGCCATGAGCGAGAGGTTGTCGAGGCTGTAGCCCAGCAGGTACATCACCGCCACCGTGCCCAGCAGCGCCAGCGGCACCGTCACGCTGGGGATGAGCGTGGCCGGCACGTTGCGCAGGAACACGAAGATCACGGCCACCACCAGCGCGATGGTCAGCAGCAGGGTGAACTCCACGTCCTTCACCGAGGCGCGGATGGTCTGCGTGCGGTCGATGATGGCGTTGACCTCCACCGTCGGCGGAATCGACGCCTTCAGCCTCGGCAGCGCGGCGTTGATGCGGTCCACCGTCTCGATGACGTTGGCGCCCGGCTGCTTGGTGATGGCCAGCACGATGGAGCGGCCGTTCTGCACGTTGCTGCCCTCGGGCGCGGCGGCGCCCGCGTAGGCCCAGCCGGCGATCTTGGCGTTCTCGGGGCCGTCCACCGCCACGCCCAGGTCGCTCACGCGGATGGGCGCGCCGTTGCGGTAGGCCAGCACCACGTCGTTCCAGGGCTTGGCCTTCAGCAGCTGGTCGTTCGTGTAGACGGTGAAGCTCTGGTTGGGCCCGTCGATAGTGCCCTTGGGCGCGTTGACGGTGGCCGATGCGAGCACGGTGCGCACGTCTTCCAGGCTCAGGCCCAGCGCGGCGAGCTTGGCGGGGTCGACCTGCACACGCACCGCCGGCTTCTGCACGCCGCCGATGTTGACCAGGCCCACGCCCGATATCTGCGATATCTGCTGCGCGAGGATGTTGTCGGCGTAGTCGTTCACCTCGGTCAGCGGCAGCGTCTTCGACTGCACCGAAAGAATGAGGATGGGCGCGTCGGCCGGATTCACTTTGCGGAAAGTCGGCGGGCTCGGCAGGTTGGCGGGCAGCTGGCCGGTGGATGCGTTGATGGCGGCCTGCACGTCGAGCGCGGCGGCGTCGATGCTGCGGTCGAGGTCGAACTGCAGCGTGATCTGGGTGGAGCCCAGGCCGCTGGTCGAGGTCATCTGCGAGAGCCCCGCGATCAGCGAGAACTGCCGCTCCAGCGGCTGCGCCACGTTCGACGCCATGGTCTCCGGGCTGGCGCCCGGCAGGTTGGCCGAGACCTGGATGGTCGGAAAGTCGACCTGCGGCAGGGGCGCCACCGGCAGCAGCGGAAACACCGCCGCGCCGACCAGCAGGATGGCCAGCGCCAGCAGCGTGGTGCCGATGGGGCGCTTGATGAATGCGGCGGAGATGCTCAATTGCTACTCCCGCTGCTGCTGGCGACCTTGGCCGCGTCCTTCACGGCGTCCTTCACTGCATTCTTTGCGGCGGGCGGCGGCTCGACGATGGTGGCGCCGGGCTTGAGCTTGTACTGGCCGTCGACCACCACGCGCTGGCCGGCCTCCAGGCCCTTGTCGATCACGGCCGTGCCGTCGGCGATCTGCACCACGTGCACCGGCACGTTGGCGACTTTGTTCTCTGCATCGACCGTCCAGACGTAGGTGCTGTCCTGGCCGCGCTGCACCGCGGCGGCAGGCAGCGTGAGCGAGTCGGCCCGGCGGTCGAGTTGCAGCCGCACGTTGACGAACTGGCCCGGCCACAGCGTGTGCTGCGGATTGGCGAAGCTGCCCTTGAGCTGCACGGTGCCGCTGGTGGTGTCGATCTGGTTGTTCAGCAATATCAGCTTGCCGGTTCCCAGCATCTGCGTGCCGCTGCGGTCGTAGGCCACCACCGAGAGCGGCTGGCTGCTCTGCTGCTGCACGCGGTTGATGTCCTGCACGGCCTCTTCGGGCAGCGTGAACTGCACGGCGATCGGATCGATCTGGTTGATGACGACCAGGCCGTTGGCATCGGTGGCGTGCACGATGTTGCCCGGGTCCACCAGCCGCGCCCCCACCCGGCCGTTCATGGGCGAGGTGATGCGCGTGAAGCTCAGCTGCACCTCGGCGTACTGCACCTGGGCGGCGTCGTTCTGCACGGCGGCTTCGAGCTGGTTGACCAGGGCCTTCTGCGTATCGACCTGCTGCTGCGTGGCGGCGTCCTGCGAGAGCAGCGTGGTGTAGCGCTTGAGGTCGGCGCGGGCGTTGGTCAGCGTGGCCTGGTCCTTCGCCCGCGTCGCCTGCGCCTGCGCGAGCTGGGCCTGCAGCGTGCGCGGGTCGAGCTGGGCGAGCAGCTGGCCGGCCTTCACGTCCTGCCCTTCGACGAAGCCGACCTTGTCGAGCTGGCCGTCGATGCGCGCCTTGACGGTCACGGTGGCCATCGAGGCGACGGTGCCGATGCCCGAGCGGTAGACCTGCACGGTCTGGGTCGCGACGCGCGCGGTGGTCACCTGCACGGGCGGGCTCTTCGGCGCATCGGGCTTGGCGGCGTTGGCCGCGTGGTGGGTGAGCGCCCAGGCGCCGCCGCCGAGCACAAGCACCAGGGTGGCGGTCGCGAGCCAGGTGGAGCGGCGCTGGAACAGGGGGAGCGTGGTGGTTTCTGCGGTCGTCGTCATGGCATCAATTCCCGGAAGTCGTTTCAGCGGCGCTCCAGCCGCCGCCCGTGGCTGCGATCAGCGAGACGCTGGCGGCCAGCTGGCGGCCGAGCACCTGCGCGGCCGTGCGCTGGTTGGTGAGCGAAAGCGTCTGCGCCGTCACCACGCTGAGGTAGGTGGCGGTGCCCGCGCGGTACTGGCTCAGCGCCATGCGCTCGGCGAGCTGGGCGGCGCGCACCGCGTCGGCCTGCAGTGCCGATTCGTTGTCGAGCACGCGCAGGGTGGCGAGGTTGTCTTCCACCTGCTGGAAGCCCGCGAGCACGGTCTGCTTGTATTGCGCGACGGAGGCGTCGTAGGCGGCCACGGCCTGGTCGGTGTGAGCCTTGCGCAGGCCGCCGTCGAACACGGTCTGCGCCAGCGCCGCGCCCAGCGACCACACGCGGCTCGGCGTGTTGAACAGATTGCCCAGCGTGGCGGCACTGAAGCCGCCGCTGGCGCTGAGCACGATCTGCGGGTAGTAGGCGGCCTTGGCGACGCCAATGTTGGCGTTGGCGGCCTGCACGCGGCGCTCTGCGCCCGCGATGTCGGGGCGGCGCTCCAGCAGTTCCGAGGGCACGCCGGCAGGCGTCACAGGAAGTTGCAGGCGCAGCGCGGCGGCTGACGAAAGCGATTCGGCGGTCGGCGGGTTCGAAGAGGTCTCGAGCGGCGGCAGCGTGAACGACGCGGGCGCCTGACCGGTCAGCACCGCGATGGCATGTTCGAGCTGGCTGCGCTGGGCTTCGAGATCGACCGCCTGCGCCTGCGCGGTCTTCAGCTGGCTCTCGGCCAGCGCCACGTCGGAGCGCAGCACGGTGCCGGCCGCGTACTGGTGCTGCGTGAGCTCGAGCGCCTTGGCGTAGGCAGCGGTGGTGCTCGCGTAGAGGTTGCGCTGCAGGTCGATCACGCGGATCTGCAGGTAGTCCTGAGCCAGCGTGGTCTGGATGCTGAGCCGCGCGCCGGCCAAGTCGTCGGCGCTGGCCTGCGCGCCGGCATTGCCGGCCTCGACCGAGCGGCGCACGGCGCCCCAGATGTCGGGCTCCCAGCTCGCGGCGAGGCCCAGGGTGTCGGTGGTGCCGAGCTTGACGGTGCCGGTGCTGTTGGTCTGGGCGCGCGTGGCGCCGGCGTTGAGGCCCACCGTGGGGAAGAAGCTCGCACGCGCCGCGGCGGCCAGCGCCTGCGCCTGGCGGTACTGAGCCTCGGCCACGCGGATGTTCTGGTTGGCCGCGTTCGCCTGCACGATCAGCGCGCTGAGCGTGCTGTCGCCGAATGCGTCCCACCAGGGATGGTCGGCGTCGATGGTCTGCGGGGCGGCGGTCTTCCAGGGGCCGCCGGTTTCCTTGAAGGCGGCGGGCACGTCCAGCTGCGGGTGGACGTAGTCGGGGCCGACGGCGCAGCCCGCGAGGAGCAAGGCGGCCAGCGCGAGGGCGGCGCGCGGGAGATGAGGGGCGTCGGAGAAAACCATGATGAGGGCACTCTAGGCACCCCCATCAAACCCCTCGCTGTCGCTTAACTGACAGTTCTGACAGAAATGGCTCGCCCCCAGGCTGCGCGCACTCCGTGTCGCTTCGCCAACCCCCTTCCGGGGGCAACACCTGCGGCCCGGCAAAGCCGGTTCCGCGGTGTTCCTGGGCTTCCTCCCTCCCCCGCTCGGGGAGGGTCGGGGTGGGGGCGCGGCAGCGCTCAAGAAAGCGCGGCGACTGTTCGGAGGCCTGCCCCATCCCGACCTTCCCCCAGCGGGGGAAGGAGAAAAACCGCTCAGCGCGGGGCGTCGCCCTTGCGGTACTCGGCGGTCAACTCGTCCAGCTTTTGCTTGAGGGCCGGGTCGAGCTTGTATTCCGCCGCCGCGATGGTCGCGTCGAGCTGATCGGGGCGGCTTGCACCGAGCAGCGGCGCGGTGATGAGCGGGTTGGCCATCACCCACGCCACGGCCAGGGTGGCCAGCGGCACGCCGGCTTCATCGGCGAGCTTGTGCAGTTGCGTGACGGTGTTGAAGCTGCGTTCGTTCCAGTAGCGGTCCTGGTACATGCCGCCGGCGGTGCCGAGCGTGAAGCGGGTGTTTTCCTCGGGCTTGCCGCCGGGCTTGTACTTGCCGGTGAGCAGGCCGCCGGCCAGCGGGTTGTAGGGAATCACGCCCAGGCCCTCTTCGCTCGCCAGCGGGAGCAGTTCGCGCTCGATCTCGCGGAACAGCAGGCTGTAGCGCGGCTGCACCGACACGTAGCGCGTGAGCCTCAGCAGGTCGGACTTGCCCAGCGCGCGGGCCAGGCGGTAGGCCAGGAAGTTCGACACGCCGATGTAGCGCGCGCGGCCCGACTTCACGATGGTGTCGAGCGCCTCCAGGCTCTCTTCGAGCGGCGTCTCGCGGTCGTCCATGTGCAGCTGGTACAGGTCGACGTGGTCGGTCTTCAGCCGCTTGAGCGAGGCATCGATGGCGTCGAGCAGGTGCTTGCGCGATGCGCCCTGGTCCCAGCTGTTGGGGCCGACCTTGTTGACCGCCTTGGTCGCCAGCACGAAGCGGCGGCGGCCCGCGGGGCCCTGCTTCTCGAGCCAGTTGCCGATGATTTCCTCGGTGCGGCCGGCCGTCTCGATGGTGCCGCCGAGCGGGTAGACGTCGGCGGTGTCGAGGAAGTTGATGCCGCCTTCGGCCGCCTTGTCGAGGATCTGGTGCGACACGGCCTCGTCGGTCTGCAGGCCGAAGGTCATGGTGCCGAGCGCAAGGCGGGAGACGGTGAGGCCGGTGCGGCCGAGACGGGTGGAGGGAATGCTCATGGTGTTCGGTTCTCGCTCTGGAGGGAAGGAGATGAGATGGAAGGGAGGGAGCGGCGGCCATCATAGGCACGGCCGCGCGACCCTGCAGGCGGGCGGGCGTTTCAGCTGGCTTCGGCGTGCACGCCGGGCGCGCCGTGCTCGACTGAGAAGCGCGCCATGGTGCCGACCGGCGAATCGGCCGTCTTCTCGTCTTCCACCGCGCGGAACTCGACCGAGCAGCCGCGTGCATCGAGCGTGGCGAGCGCATAGCCGCGCCTGTCGGCCCGGCCATAGCGCAGCTGCGGGTTCTTCGCGAGCATGTTCGCCACGCTGGCGGCGCTGGGCCCCTCGGAAGTGATGGCGCCGCCGACGAACTCGGTCGCGACCAGCGGGCCCTGCTGCGCATCGCCGCGCCGCAGGTCGGCGGCCCAGAAGGCGTGCACGTCGCCGCTGGCGACCAGCGCATTGCCGCCGCGCGCCTTGTGTTCGGCCAGCGCGTCGAGCAGGCGCGCGCGGGCGGCGGCATAGCCGTCCCAGCCGTCCATCCAGTAGCCGTGTTCTGCGCCGCGCTTGCGGTCGGCCTCGGCCAGCAGCGTGGGCTGGGCGAGCACGGTCCAGCGCGCGGGCGGCGCGGCCAACTCGCGCGCCAGCCAGGCCTCCTGCTGCGCGCCGAAGAAGCTGCGCCCGGGCGCGAGCCGGTCGACGCAATCGGCCAGCGGCGAGGCGCTGCGACCCGAAAGGCAGGCGTGGTGCGAGCGGTACTGGCGCCCGTCGGTCAGCAGCAGGTCGAGCATGCGGCCGAAGCGGTGGCGGCCGTAGATGAGCGCATCGGGGCCGCGTGGACGCATGCTGGCAGGCACGGGCATGTGCTCGTACCACGCCTGATAGGCGGCGGCGCGGATCGCGAGGAACTGCGCGGGGTCGGCCGTGCGCGGCGATTCGTCGTTCGTGTAGTCGTTGGCCACCTCGTGGTCGTCCCAGGTCACGAGCCATGGGAAGGCGGCGTGCGCGGCCTGCAGCTGCGCATCGGCCTTGTAGAGCGCGTAGCGGTCGCGGAACTCGCCGAGCTGCGTGGGGATGCCACCCTCGTGCCGGCGCACCTGGTGCGACTTGCGGGAGCTTTCGTAGATGTAGTCGCCCAGGTGCACCACGAAGTCGAGCGGCTGCGCGGCCATGTCGCGGTAGGCGGCGTAGTAGCCATGCTCGTAGTGCTGGCAGGAGGCGAAGGCGAAGCACAGCTGTTGCAGGGCTTCGTCGTTGTCGGCCGGCGTGGTGCGCGTGCGGCCGGCAGGGCTGCGCGCACCGCCAGCGGTGAAGCGATACCAGTACCAGCGCGCCGGCGGCAGGCCTTGCACCTCGACGTGCACCGAGTGCGCCAGCTCCGCTGTCGCGACGGCCCTGCCCTTGGCGACGATGCGCCTGAAGCTCTCGTCGTCGGCGACCTCCCAGTTCACTTCGACAGGCGCATCGCCCATGCCGCCGCCGTGCAGCGGCTGCGGCGCGAGCCGCGTCCAGAGCACGAAGCCGTCGGCACGGGGCGCGCCAGAGGCGACGCCCAGCGTGAACGGATAGTCTGGTGTGGCGCCTGCCGGCTGTGCATGCAGCCGCAGCAAGGGGTGGCCGACGAATGCGGCCGCAAGGCCGGCGCCCAGCAGACGCCGGCGCGAGAACGAGGGCAGGAAAGGCCGCGAGCTCATTCTTCGCATGCCAGGGTGATGGGCGAGGTCATCCACGGCAATGTCGTCCGCTTCGCTCACCCCTGTCAACCGGGGCCCTGCGAAACGGCCGCGGCCCGAAGATCAGCAGGCGACGGCTGCAGGCCGGCGCGCCGCGGCGCGTGCGCTGGCCACCGCCCAGCCGAAGATGCTGAGCCCCGCCAGCGCCAGAAGCGCGCCGACCCAGCCGGTCGAAGTCCAGCCCAGGCCTGCCGCGATCGCGACGCCGCCGAGCCATGCGCCCAGCGCGTTGGCCATGTTGAAGGCCGAGTGGTTGAGCGCTGCGGCGAGTGTCTGCGCGTCGCCCGACACGTCCATCAGGCGGATCTGCAACGCCGGGCCGATGGCCACGGTCGAGCCGATGAGGAACACATTGACGGCGGCCGCCACGACGTTGTGCGCCGCGAAGGTGAACACCGCGAGCACCAGCGCCGCGTAGACCATCACGCCGCCGATGGTGCGCATCACCGACTTGTCGGCCAGCCGCGAGCCCACGAGGTTGCCCACCACCATGCCGAGGCCGAAGAGCGCGAGCACGATGGGCACGCCGCCCACCGGCATGCCGGCCACCTCGATCAGCGTGGGCTTGATGTAGCTGAACACCGAGAACATGCCGCCGAAGCCGATGGCGGCGATGCCGAGCGTGAACCACACCTGCTTGCGCTTGAGTGCGCCGAGTTCGCGCCAGGGGCTGGCGCCGGCGGCGGGCGCCATGTCGGGGATGTCGCGGCGAAGCAGCGCGATGGCCACCAGCGCGATGAGGCCCACGAACACGAAGGCCGCGCGCCAGCCGAAGAACTGGCCCAGCCACGCCGCGATGGGCACGCCCACCAGCGTGGCGCCGGTGAGCCCCAGCATCACGAGCCCCACGGCCCGCGCGCGGCGCCCCGGCGGCGCGAGCGTGGCGGCCACCAGCGCGGCCACGCCGAAGTAGGTGCCGTGCGGCAGCCCCGCCGCGAAGCGCAGCAGGTTCAGCAGCACGTAGTTGGGCGCGGCGGCGCTGGCGAAGTTGCCCGCCGCGAACACGGCCATGAGCGCGATCAGCAGCGCGCGGCGGCGCCAGCCGGCGGCCAGCACCGCGAGCACCGGCGCGCCGATGACCACGCCGAGCGCATAGGCGCTGATGACGTGGCCGGCCTGCGGGATGCTCACGCCGATGTCGCGTGCGACCTCGGGCAACAGGCCCATGATGACGAACTCGCCGGTGCCGATGGCGAAGCCGCCGACCCCGAGCGCGAGCACCGCGCGCAGGAAGTTGGCGGGCGCGCCCGAAGGCAGCTTGAAGGAAGAAATGTCGGTGGCCGCGCTGTCCTGCGCGGGTGGGGAGGCGTTCAAGGCCAGGCTCCTGGGAGGGGTGCCCGGCGGCAGCGGGCAAGGCGCGATTTTAGGGTAAACCCTGAAACCGCACCGATACGCAGATGCCGAAGACCTTGTACTGGCAGGGCCGCGAGGGCCTTGCCCGTGGACTCAGATGGCCACCAGCTGCCGCACGCCCTGCGCTTCCATGTCCTTGCCGAGGCCGCGCGCAATGACTTCGCCGCGCTCCATCACGAGGTAGTCGTCGGCCAGTTCCTGGGCGAAGTCGTAGTACTGCTCGCACAGCACGATGGCCATGTCGCCCCGGTCGGCCAGCATGCGGATGACGCGGCCGATGTCCTTGATGATGCTGGGCTGGATGCCCTCGGTGGGCTCGTCGAGGATCAGCAGGCGCGGCTTGGGCGCCAGCGCCCGGGCGATGGCCAGCTGCTGCTGCTGGCCGCCGGAGAGGTCGCCGCCCCTTCTGTTCATCATCTGCCTGAGCACGGGGAAAAGCTCGTACAGCTCCGCCGGTATGGGCGTGCCGCCGCTCTTGTAGGCCAGGCCCATGCGCAGGTTCTCCTCGACCGTGAGCCGCGCGAAGATCTCGCGGCCCTGCGGCACGAAGCCGATGCCGGCCCTGGCCCGCTCATAGGGCGTGGCCTTGTGGATCGGCTTGCCTTCGAGCTCGATGCTGCCGCTCTTGATGGGCACCAGGCCCATGAGCGACTTCAGCAGCGTGGTCTTGCCCACGCCATTGCGGCCCAGCAGCACGGTGACCTTGCCGAGCTTCGCCTCGAAGCTCACGTCGCGCAGGATGTGGGAGCCGCCGTAGTACTGGTGGATGTTCTTGACTGTCAGCATGGTTCGTTCCCCCTCAGCGGCCCAGGTAGACCTCGATCACCCGCTCGTCGGCCTGCACCTCGTCCAGCGTGCCCTGCGCGAGCACGGAGCCGTCGCACAGCACGGTGACGATCTCGGAGATGGTGCGGATGAAGCTCATGTCGTGCTCCACCACCATCAGCGAGTGCTTGCCCTTGAGCGAAAGGAAGAGCTCGGCAGTGCGGGCCGTTTCCTCGTCGGTCATGCCGGCCACGGGCTCGTCGAGCAGCAGCAGCTTCGGGTCCTGCATCAGCAGCATGCCGATTTCCAGCCACTGCTTCTGCCCATGGCTCAGGTTGCCGGCCAGGCGCGAGACGCTGTCGGCGAGGTGGATGGTCTCCAGCACCTCGGCGAGCCGGTCGCTCTGCGCAGAGTCGAGCCTGAAGAGCATCGACGAGCGCACGCCCTTGTCGGTCTTCAGCGCCAGTTCCAGGTTCTCGAACACGGTCAGGTGCTCGAACACCGTCGGCTTCTGGAACTTGCGGCCGATGCCCAGCTGAGCGATCTCGGCCTCGCGGTGGCGCAGCAGGTCGATGGTGCTGCCGAAGAACACGGTGCCCTCGTCGGGCCGGGTCTTGCCGGTGATGATGTCCATCATCGTCGTCTTGCCGGCGCCGTTCGGTCCGATGATGCAGCGCAGCTCGCCCGGCGCGATGTCCAGCGAAAGCTTGTTGATGGCCTTGAAGCCGTCGAAGCTCACGCTCACGTCTTCGAGGTAGAGGATGCGGCCATGTGTGACGTCGACCTCGCCCGGCGTGACATGGCGGCCGAAGTCGGCGGCGCGGCCACCCGACTCGGTGCTGCCGCTCACGTAGTGGATGCCGCTGGCGCGCGCGACGCGCTCGGCGCCGGCTTCCATCAGGTCGGGCGTCATGCGCGTGCTCCCTTCGCATCCACCGGCAGCGAGACCAGCGCATCGGGCTCCACGCCCTGCTCCGCCGCGACCGCGCGACGCGCATCCTGCGCAGGCTCGGGCGGCGTGGTCTTCTTTTTCTCCCTCGACAACCACTTGCGCACCAGCCCCACGATGCCGTTCGGCAGGAACAGCGTGACAGCAATGAACAAGGCGCCCAGGAAGTACAGCCAGTACTCCGGATAGGCCACCGTGAGCCAGCTCTTTGCACCGTTGACGATGAAGGCACCGATGATCGGCCCGATCAGCGTCGCGCGCCCGCCCACCGCTGCCCAGATGGCGATCTCGATGGAGTTGGCGGCGCTCATCTCACCCGGATTGATGATGCCGACCTGCGGCACGTACAGCGCGCCGGCCACGCCGCACATGACGGCCGAGATCACCCAGATCGTGAGCTTGTAGGGCAGCGGGTTGTAGCCCGAGAACATCACGCGCGTCTCGGCGTCGCGGATGGCCTGCAGCACGCGGCCGAACTTGCTGCCGATGAGCCACTTGGCGAACAGGAAGAAGCCCAGCAGCGTGGCGCCGGTGAGCGCGAAGAGCGTCATGCGCATTTCCTGCGTGGCGATCGGGATGCCCAGGATGCGCTTGAAGTCGGTGAAGCCGTTGTTGCCGCCGAAGCCCGTCTCGTTGCGGAAGAACAGCAGCATGGCCGCGAAAGTCATGGCCTGCGTGATGATCGAGAAGTACACGCCCTTGATGCGCGAGCGGAACGCGAAGAAGCCGAACACGAAGGCGATGAGGCCCGGCACCGCGACGATCAGTACCAGCGTGGCGATGAAGCTGTCGCTGAAGGTCCAGTGCCAGGGCAGCGTCTTCCAGTCGAGGAACACCATGAAGTCCGGCAGGTCGCTCTTGTAGTTGCCGTCGCGGCCGATCTGGCGCATGAGGTACATGCCCATCATGTAGCCGCCCAGTGCGAAGAAGAGGCCGTGGCCCAGCGAGAGGATGCCGGTGTAGCCCCAGATCAGGTCCATGGCCAGCGCGCAGATCGCGTAGCACATGATCTTGCCGACCAGCGCCACCGCGTAGTCGCTCATGTGCAGCGGGCTGTCGACGGGCACCCACATGTTCAGCACGGGCGCCAGCGCGCACACCACGACGAGCGCGACGAAGAAGGCCGTCCAGCCCTTGCCGCTCAAGAGCGGCCCCTTGGTTGGAAGTACGACCTTGCTCATGCCTCTGCGCTCCGGCCTTTCATTGCGAAGATGCCTTGAGGCCGCTTCTGGATGAAGATGATGATGAAAACGAGCACCGCGATCTTCGCGAGCACCGCGCCCGCCCAGCCCTCGATGAACTTGTTGAGAATGCCCAGCCCCAGCGCCGCGTACACGGTGCCCGCGAGCTGGCCGACGCCGCCCATCACGACCACCATGAAGCTGTCGACGATGTAGCTCTGGCCCAGGTCGGGGCCGACATTGCCGATCTGGCTCAAGGCGCAGCCGGCAAGCCCGGCGATGCCGGAGCCGAGCGCGAAGGCATAAGTGTCGATGCGCGCTGTGTTCACGCCCATGCACGAGGCGATCGGACGGTTCTGCGTGACGCCGCGCACGAACAGGCCCAGCCGCGTGCGGCCGATGAGCCAGCCCATGGCCAGCAGCACCAACGCGGCGAAGACGATGATGCAGATGCGGTTCCACGGCAGCGTGACGTTGCTCAGCATGGTGAAGCCGCCGCTCATCCAGCCGGGGTTTTCCACGCCGACGTTCTGCGCGCCGAAGATGGAGCGCACCAGCTGCTGCAGCATCAGGCTGATGCCCCAGGTGGCCAGCAGCGTCTCGAGCGGGCGGCCGTAGAGGAAGCGGATCACGCCGCGCTCCAGCACCGCGCCCACGAGCGCCGATGCGAGGAACGACACGGGAATGGCAGCCACCAGGTACCAGCCGAACGCCGCCTCGGGCATGTACTTCTGGAAGATGCCCTGCATCACGTAGGTGGCGTAGGCGCCGATCATCATCAGCTCGCCATGGGCCATGTTGATCACGCCCATCAGCCCGTAGGTGATGGCCAGGCCCAGCGCGGCCAGCAGCAGCACCGAGCCCAGGCTGACGCCGCTGAATACGGCGTTGATGCGGTCGCCCCAGACCAGCGCGCCGTCGATGCTCGAAATGGACGCGACGATGGCGGCCTTGACGTCGGCCTCGGTCTCGTCCGCCAGGCGCTGGTTGAGCAGCAGCTTGGTGTCTGGGTTGCGGTTGTTGCCAAGCTCCTTCGCCGCGGCGAGGCGCTTGGCCTTGTCGGCGCTGCCGAGCATGCTGGCGGCGCGCACCAGCTCCAGCTGGGACTTGATCTTGGGGTTGGTCTCGGCGGCCAGCGCCTTCTCGACCATGGGCAGGCGCGACTCGTCGGGCTCCTTGAAGAGCGCCTGCGCGGCCTCGGCGCGCGCCGCGTCGTCCTTGCTCGTGAGCTTGAGCGCGGCCTGGGCGGCATCGAGCGCGCCGCGCATGAGGTTGTTGTTGACGACGTCCTCGGCGGTGTCGGGCACCTTCAGCTCGGCATTGGTGACCGGGTCGTAGCCTTTGTCGTCCTTCATCACGAAGACCTTGTCTTCGGTGTACTTGACCGCGTCGTCGGACATGGCCTGGATGAAGGCTGCCGTCTTGTCGTCTGCCGTGAGCACGGCCTTGTTGAGCGCGGCGATGCGGGCTTCGGATTCGCCGGAGGCAATGGCCCGGGCTTCGTCGGCGGTCAGCGCGTGGACGGCCGATGCCATGAGGAGCATGGCGGCGAGTGCGCAGTGAAGGGATCGTCGAAGCATCATGAAATTCGTGTTGCTCCCTCTCCCCTGGGGGAGAGGGTTGGGGTGAGGGCCGGAGGCCTTCAAACAAACGCGGCGGCCCAATCGACCGCCGTTACCCTCACCCCGCCCTCTCCCCGAGGGGAGAGGGAGCAAGGCAAGGGGCTTGTCGATCAATTACATCGACTTGCCAGCGGGGTAATCCGGCTTCTTGTCGTTGCCTTCGATGTACGGGCTCCACGGCTTGGCCTTGACCGGACCCGGCGTCTTCCACACCACGTTGAACTGGCCGTCGGCCTTGATCTCGCCGATGAACACGCTCTTGTGCAGGTGGTGGTTCTTCTCGTCCATCTTCGAGACGATGCCCGAGGGAGCGGTGAAGGTCTGGCCGGCCATGGCGGCGATCACCTTGTCGGTGTCCGTCGACTTGGCCTTCTCGACCGCCTGCTTCCACATGTGGATGCCGATCCAGGTGGCTTCCATCGGGTCGTTGGTGAGCGGCTTGTCCTTGTGGCCGGCGATGTTCTTGGCCTTGGCGTATTCGCTCCACTGCTTGATGAAGGCGGTGTTGGTCGGGTTCTTGATCGACATGAAGTAGTTCCATGCGGCCAGGTGGCCCACCAGCGGCTTGGTGTCGACGCCGCGCAGTTCTTCCTCGCCCACCGAGAAGGCGACCACCGGCACGTCCTTGGCCTTCAGGCCGGCGTTGCCGAGTTCCTTGTAGAAGGGCACGTTGGAGTCGCCGTTGATGGTCGAGACCACGGCCGTCTTGCCGCCCGCCGAGAACTTCTTGATGTCGGCGACGATGGTCTGGTAGTCGCTGTGGCCGAAGGGGGTGTACTTCTCGTCGATGTCGGATTCCTTCACGCCCTTGCTCTTCAGGTAGGCGCGCAGGATCTTGTTGGTGGTGCGGGGGTACACGTAGTCGGTGCCCAGCAGCACCCAGCGCTTGGCGCCGCCGCCTTCCTTGCTCATCAGGTAGTCGACGGCCGGAATGGCCTGCTGGTTGGGCGCGGCGCCCGTGTAGAACACGTTCTTGGAGAGCTCTTCACCCTCGTACTGCACGGGGTAGAACAGCAGGCCGTTCATTTCCTCGACCACCGGCAGCACCGACTTGCGCGACACCGAGGTCCAGCAGCCGAAGATGACCGAGACCTTGTCCTGGCCGAGCAGCTGCTTGGTCTTCTCGGCGAACAGCGGCCAGTTGGAGGCCGGGTCGACCACCACGGGCTCGAGCTGCTTGCCCAGCACGCCGCCCTTCTTGTTGATGTCGTCGATCGCCATCAGCACCGTGTCCTTCAACACGGTTTCCGAGATGGCCATCGTGCCCGACAGCGAATGCAGCACGCCGACCTTGATGGTGTCGGCGGCGAATGCGGGCGCAGCAGAAATGCTGGCCAGCGCGACGGCGGCGGTGAGCGCCTTGAGGGTGAAACGACGTTGCATGTGGACTCCTGCTCCGGGGTTGGTTGAACCTTTTCGACAGCCTTGGCTGGCGTGGGAGGGAGTCTGCGGAATGCACCACAAAGGGGAAATACGCCGGGTGGCGTACACGGACGTACTCAGGCCGGCGGCGCAGGGTACTTGCGGGCGTTGAGGAGCATCTTGCTGCGCGCGGCCTCGATCACGTCGATGCCGAGCTTGTCGGCGAGCTGCAGCAGGTAGAGGAAGACGTCGGCGACCTCGGTGCCGATCTCTGCGCGCTTGTCGGGCGGCAGGTCGCGGCTCTGGGCCTCGGTGAGCCACTGGAAGTGTTCGAGCAGCTCGGCGGCCTCCACCGAAAGTGCGCAGGCAAGGTTCTTGGGGGAGTGGAACTGCTCCCAGTCTTGGGCCTGGGCGAAGTCGCGAAGGGCCTGGGTGAGCGATTGAAGATCGTTGGTCATGCCGGTCATGGAACATCGGGTCAAAAACCCATTTTGGGCATTAAAATGCCCAAAATGGGTAAATATCTACCTCCTCCGCCGGAACAAGACATGCCCACGGGCTTGGCTGACGCCTTGTTCACGACAACCCAGCAGCGCGTGCTGGGCTATCTCTTCGGCCAACCGGACCGGAGCTTTTTCTCCAGCGAACTGATCAAGCTTACCGGCGCCGGGTCCGGGGCAGTGCAGCGCGAACTCAAGTGCCTGAGCGACAGCGGGCTGCTTTCAACCTCGCGCGTGGGCAACCAGAAGCACTATCAGGCCAATGCGGACTCGCCGATCTTCGAGGAGCTGTGCGGCATCGTGCGAAAGACGTTCGGGCTCGCCGGTCCCCTGCGCGAAGCCCTGGCGCCGGTGGCCGACAGGATCGAAGCCGCGTTCGTCTTCGGCTCGGTGGCCAGGAAGAGCGACACGGCAGCGAGCGACATCGATCTGCTTCTGATCAGTGACGAACTTGCGTATTCGGATCTCTTTCTCGCACTCGACGCCGTATCGGCACGCCTCGGCCGTACAGTGAATCCGACCATGTTCACGAGGAAAGAACTCATGCGAAAGCACAAGGACGGCGAATCGTTCGTCACGCGCGTCATGGCACAGCCCAAGCTCTGGGTGATCGGCGACGCGCATGTCCTCCCCACTTGAAAACCTGTGCGGCCCGTCGAAGCCGCTGGCTGCCGAAGCACCCGACGCGCGCGAATTCGCCGGCCTGATGCGCTCTGGCCAAGCACGTCTGGCAGACGCCCAACTGGCGCAGCTCTCCCTGGAAAGCCGCTTCGATCTCGTCTACAACGCGGCGCATGCCATGTGCCTCGCTGCGCTGCGATGGCACGGGTATCGATCGAGCAATCGCTTCATCGTTTTCCAGGTACTTCCTCACACCCTGTCGCTCGGGCCGGAGGTATGGCGCGTGCTCGCCAAGGGACATGAGATACGAAATCTCGGCGAATACGAGGGCGACATGAACATCGAGGAACGCATCGTTCGCGACTTGATCGCCGCTTGCAAGCAGGTGGCCGAGAAGCTTTCGGAACTCCCTCCACCCTCCAGCAGCTAGGTGGTTCGCGTGCTCTTGCGCTGCAAGACAGCCACTAGCAGCGCCGACACCGTCAGATACAGCAGCGCCACCCCGAAGGCGCTCGCATACGCCCCCGCATCCGGCGCATGGCCGAGCCGCCCGTAGAAAAGAATGCCGATCAGCGCCACGCCCAGCGCGTTGCTCGCCTGCTGCACCATCGAGATCACGCCCGAGGCCACGCCCGCATGCTGCGGCGGCAGGCCGGCCAGCACGGTGGAGACCAGCGGCGCCATCACCACGCCGAGCCCCGCGCCCTGCACCAGAAGCAACGGCACCATGCACGCCACGAGGTGCGAGTGCCCGGGCCAGACGGCCACGTTGACGAACTGCAGCGCGTGCCCCGCGGCGAGCACAAGGGCACCGAGCGCGATGGGCGGCTTGCCGCCGAAGCGGCGCGCGAGGCGCGCCCCCATCATCGACGTCGCGAAGAAGCCGGCCGCCAGCGCCGTGAAGACGATGCCCGAGCTGAGCGGGTCGAGGCCCAGGCCCTGCTGCAGGTAGAGCGCGAGCACGAAGTAGAGCGAGGCGTTGCCCACGTAGAAGGCCAGCGTCGTGAGCAGGCCCATGCCGAAGCGGCCGTTGGCGAGCAGCACCGGAGCTACGAGCGGCGCACCGCCACGCACTGCGAGCCGGCGCTGCTGGTGCGCAAAGGCTGCGAGCAGCGGCAGCGCCGCAGCAAGGCACAGCCAGCTCCACAGCGGCCAGCCCTGTTCGCGGCCTTCCACCAGCGGCAGCACCACTGCCGCCGAGCCCGCGGCCACGAGCAGCATGCCGACGAGGTCGAGGCGGCTGTTGCCGCTGTTCGCCAGCGGCGCAATGACGCGCGGTGCAAGCGTCAGCGCCAGCAGGCCGATCGGCACGTTGATGAGAAAGCAACTGCGCCAGCCGAGACCCGCCAGGTCGGCATGGATCAACAGGCCGCCGACCAGTTGCCCGAGCGTGGCGCCCAGCCCCAGCGTGAGTCCATAGGCCGCGAAGGCGCGCGCCCGGTCTTCCCCGGTGTAGACCAGGCCGATCATCGCCAGCACCTGCGGCTGCAGCAGCGCGCCGGCCAGTCCCTGCAGCACGCGTGCCGCCACCAGCAGTTCGGCGTTCGGCGCCAGGCCGCAGGCGGCCGAAGCGAGCGTGAACAGCAGCAGGCCCAGCATGAACATGCGACGGCGCCCGAACAGGTCGCCGAGCCGGCCGCCGGTGATCAGGCCCGCGGCGGTAGCGAGGCCGTAGCCGGCCACCACCAGCTGCAGGGTGCCCGCGCTCGCCTGCAGTTCGCGCTGCATCGAGGGCAGCGCGACGTTGACGATGAAGAAGTCCAGCACCACGAGGAAGGTGCCGCTGAGCATGACCCACAGGCCCAGCCGGCCGGGCTGTGTCGCGTCCGGACTCTGGCTGCCGGTGGAAGAAAGCGATGCTGCCGAAGCGATGTTTGACTGCGTCATGATGGATTCGAGTGTTGGAAGGAAGCGGCGCGAAGGCAATGACCTCGGAGGTCATCGGCCGGGCTCAGGCGGCGGGCGTGGGCAGGATGAACTGGTAGTCCGTGGCGATGCGGCCGTCTGCGGCGAGCACCAGGAACTCCAGCCCGAGCGCGGCCACCGGGCCGCCCGCGGCCGGGACCATGTGCCAATGGAACATCACCGTGTCATGCAGGAACTGGGCGTCTCCTGCACGGACGAAGCGAAACCCGGCATCGCGCACGTTCTTCTCATGCGAGCCGGTGACGCGCAGCTGCAGCGCCTCGTGGCCCCTGGCCTGCAGCGTGCGCACGTAGTGCTCGCCGTCGGGCACCCAGAGGCCGGCGATGGCGGCACGCCTCGCCTCGGCATCGGGTTCGTTCCAGACGGCGACGTAGCGGTCGGCGAGTCGGGTGAAGTCGGTGGGATCGGTCCTGGTGTTCATGGCCTGCTCCTGCTGGTTCCTGAATGAGTGAGGCCGCAGTTTCCGCCGCTGCCGATGGACAGTGAATGCCCGGAAGGCCGAAAATCTTGTCCATTCGTCCACCACTGAAGGAGCCTTCGATGGACCCGCTCGACGACATCTTTGCCGCAATGAGGGTGCGCAGCGCCCTGTATGCCCGCCTCGAGGCCGGGGCGCCCTGGGGCGTAAGCCTGGCCGGGGGCGAGAGCGCTCGCTTCGGGCTCGTGGTGCGCGGCGGCTGCCTGCTGGAGGTCGAGGGCATGGCGCAGCCGGTGGCACTGGCGGCGGGCGACTGCTATGTGCTGGCGCACGGCACGCCTTACATCCTGCGCGACCATCCGAACACGCCGACCGTGAGCTGCGCCTCCGTCGTGCGCGACCGCATCGGCGGGCTGGTGGAGCTCGGCGGCACGGGCACGGCGGCGTCGGTGATCTGCGGCTGGTTCCACTTCGACCAGCGCGCCGCGCGGCCGCTGCTCGATCTGCTGCCGGTGCTGCTCCACGTGAAGATGGAACAGGCCCGCGCCCTTGCGCTGCAAGGCACGCTGCAGCTGCTGGCCATGGAAACCGGCGAGCCGGGCCTGGGGTCGAGCCTGCTCGTGAGCCGGCTGGCCGACATCGTGTTCGTCCAGGCGGTGCGCGCGCACGTCGCGGCCAACGCCGAATCGCAGACGGGCTGGCTGGCCGCGCTGGCCGATGCACGCATCGGCCCCGCGCTGCGCGCGATGCACAAGGAGATCGCGCACGACTGGACGGTGGAGGCGCTCGCCGCCGTCGCGAACCTGTCGCGCTCGGCCTTCGCACAGCGTTTTCGCGAGCGGGTGGGACAGGCGCCTCTGGAGTACCTCACGCAATGGCGCATGTTCAAGGCCGGCAACATGCTGGGACAAGGCAACGCCGCCCTGGGGGCGATCGCCGCGGCGGTGGGCTACGAGTCGGAGGCGGCGTTCAGCAAGGCCTTCAAGCGCAGCAAGGGGATGGCACCCAGTGCGTGGCGGGCTGCTGCGCGCGAAGGAGCGGTCGCCGCATAGCCGCCCCTTCCGCTAGACCTTCTTCGGGCCTCCAGCGGCCTTGAATTGCGCGGCGGCAAACGCCCAGGCCATGCGCGTGGCATCGGGCCCCTCGGGGTCGCTGAACAGCAGCTTCGGCGCTCCGCCGCTCCACGAATGGCCGAGCCCCGCGATCTCGCACAGCGTGACGAGCGTGCGCCCCTTGCGCCTGAAGTCGGTCACCCGCATCGCACGGCGCTTGCCGCGCTGCACCTTGCGCGTCAACCCTGGCCGCGCGCCCACGGCGGTTGCCCATACAGCAGCGCTGCTGGCGGCATTGCTCGGCGCGACCACCGCGTCGGCATCGCCGTGCAACACGAGCATCGGCGGCAGGGTGGTGAAGACCGCCGCCGCGCCCATCGCCTTGCCGACGGCCGTGGTGGGCATGGGCGGCACGTGCTCGCCGCGCATCGCGCCCAGGGCGGTAGCAGGCGACTTCGCCGCGCCGGGCGCCACGCCCGAGTGCATGACGACGGCGCGGAAGCGGTTCGGGTAGCGCGTCGCGAGCAGCGCCGCCATGCTCGCGCCGGCGGAAAGGCCGGCCAGCGCCACGCGGTCGCGGTCGACGGAATAGAGCAGGCAGGCCTGGTCGATGGCGGCCATCAGCGTGGCGGCCTCGGCATCGGCCTTGCCGGAGCGACGCTCGTACCAGTTCCAGCAGCCCTGCGGATGGGCGATCCGGTCCTGTTCGGGGTAGAGCACCAGGAAGCGCTGGCGCACGGCCAGTGCGTTCATGCGGGTACTCGCGGCGAAGTCACGGCCGGTCTGGCCACAGCCGTGCAGCATGACCATGAGCGGCAGGCGCTCGCCCGGCTTCAGTTCGAGACCGGCCGGCCGAAACAGGTGATAGCCGCGCGCGCCGCCCGGCCCGACAGCCACCCCGCTGAGCCAGTCGCCCCTGCCGGGCGGCGGCTTGAGCCGTTTGGCGGTCGCGCGCTGGACCTGTCCCGCAATGCGCTTGCTGTTGCTCAGGGTGGCCTTGGTGAGCGCACGCAGGTTGCGCTCGTAGGCGCGGGCAAAGACTGAAGCTGTGGAACGACGAGCCATGGCGCGCAGTGTGACCGCAAAGCGCCGGCCGGCCTACCCTTGGCCGGCCGCAAGGACCGCGCGTGCCTCAGTAGATTTCAGGAACGATCATGTTCGCCGGCACGGGCTGGCGCAGGTAGTCGGCATGGCGCACGCGCTCGGGCAGCTCGACCGGGGGATGCGGCACTTCCTGGTAAGGCAGCTGGCCCAGCAGGTGGCTGATGCAGTTCAGGCGCGCCTTCTTCTTGTCGACCGCCTGCACCACCCACCACGGCGCCTCCGGAATATGCGTGCGCTCCAGCATGATTTCCTTCGCCTTGGTGTATTCCTCCCAGCGGCGGCGGCTCTCGAGGTCCATGGGGCTCAGCTTCCATTGCTTGAGCGGGTCGTGGATGCGGCCGAGGAAGCGCATGTGCTGCTCGTCGTCGGTGATGGAGAACCAGTACTTGATGAGCTTGATGCCCGAGCGCACGAGCATCTTCTCGAACTCGGGCACGGTGCGGAAGAACTCCTCGTACTCGTCGTCGGAGCAGAAGCCCATGACGCGCTCGACGCCGGCGCGGTTGTACCAGCTGCGGTCGAAAAGCACCATCTCGCCGGCCGCCGGCAGGTGCGCCACGTAGCGTTGGAAATACCACTGGGTGCGTTCGCGGTCGTTGGGCGCCGGCAGCGCGGCCACGCGGGCCACGCGCGGGTTCAGCCGCTGGGTGATGCGCTTGATGACGCCGCCCTTGCCCGCCGCGTCGCGGCCTTCGAACAGGATGACGACCTTCTGCTTGCTGTGCTGCACCCAGTCCTGCAGCTTGACCAGCTCGCTCTGCAGGCGGAACAGCTCCTTGAAGTAGGCCTGGCGGGCGGCCTTGTCGGCGGAGGATGCCGCGGTGACCGAAGCGGGGTCGAGGCCGTCGATGTTGCGGTCCTCGATCTCCAGCTCGAGCTCTTCGTCGTAGCTGTCGATCAGGTCGCGGGCGATGCGTTGCATCAGGTCTTCATGGTCGGGAAGTGCGCTCGTCAGCATGGTGGGGCGGCAGGAGAAAGGATTGAAGAGGGAGACGAAAAAGCATGCTGCTCGCCCCAAATGACGACTACGTGACAGTTTTGACGCCGTTGACATGTAGTTGTCATACGCGGCGAACACCATCTGGAGCCATTCCAACACCCCAGAATCCCATGAACACGCTCGCAGCCCCGCATGCCGAGTTGCCGTCGGCGTCCGCCGCGCAACGGCCCAAGCTCGACGCCAAGCCCGGTCCGCTCACGCTGATCACCTTCGTGGGCCTGCTGGCCGCCGGCCTGCTCTTCACGGCCTGGAGCCTGGTCGGCGACGTCACCGCCTCCGGCGCGCCCGTCACCACCTGGGTGCCCTACATACTTCTTGGCGTGGCACTGCTGATCGCACTGGGCTTCGAGTTCGTCAACGGCTTCCACGACACCGCCAACGCGGTCGCGACCGTCATCTACACCCACTCGCTGCCGCCGAACTTCGCGGTGGTCTGGTCGGGCTTCTTCAACTTCCTGGGCGTGATGGTGTCCAGCGGCGCGGTGGCCTTCGGCATCATCGCGCTGCTGCCGGTGGAGCTCATCCTGCAGGTGGGCTCGGGCGCCGGCTTCGCGATGGTGTTCGCGCTGCTGATCGCCGCCATCATCTGGAACCTGGGCACCTGGTGGCTGGGCCTGCCGGCATCGTCGTCGCACACGCTGATCGGCTCGATCATCGGCGTGGGCGTGGCCAACGCGCTGATGCATGGGCGCGACGGCACCAGCGGGGTCGACTGGGCGCAGGCCACCAAGGTGGGCTATTCGCTGCTGCTGTCGCCCATGGTCGGCTTCGGCTGCGCCGCCCTGCTGCTGCTGGCGCTGCGCGCCTTCGTGAAGAACCGCGCCCTGTATGAAGAGCCCAAGGGAACCGAGCCGCCGCCGTGGTGGATCCGCGGCCTGCTGATCCTCACCTGCACGGGTGTGTCCTTCGCGCACGGCTCGAACGATGGACAGAAGGGCATGGGCCTGATCATGCTGATCCTGGTGGGCACGGTGCCGATGGCCTATGCGCTGAACCGCGCAATGCCCGCCGACGAGAACGTCAAGTTCGTGGCCGTGGCCGAGATGGCGCAGAACGCGCTGAACCGCAGCGTGCCGACTTCGCTGCCGGCCATGGCACCCGCTGCCGCGCGCGACACGCTCTCCACCTACGTGCGCACCCGCGAGTTCACGCCGGCCGTGGTGCCGGCCCTGGCCGCGACGGCCGGCAGCATCGGCACCCAGGTGCGCCAGCACGGCTCGCTGGCCGGTGTTCCGGCGGAGGCCGTTGCCAACGTGCGCAACGACATGTACCTGGCCTCGGAGGCCATCCGCCACCTCGACAAGAGCGGCGCGGCCAGGTTCGACGAGGAGACGAAGCTGCGCGTGAACACCTTCCGCCAGGAGCTCGACAGCGCCACGCGCTTCATTCCGCTGTGGGTCAAGGTGGCGGTGGCCATCGCGCTGGGCCTGGGCACGATGATCGGCTGGAAGCGCATCGTGGTCACGGTGGGCGAGAAGATCGGCAAGACGCACCTGAGCTACGCCCAGGGCGCCTCGGCCGAGGTGGTGGCCATGGTCACCATCGGCGCGGCCGACATGTACGGGCTGCCGGTGTCGACCACGCACGTGCTGTCTTCCGGCGTGGCCGGCACCATGACGGCCAGCGGCTCGGGCCTGCAGTTGTCGACGCTGCGCAACCTCGCGCTGGCCTGGGTGCTGACGCTGCCGGTGGCGATGCTGCTGTCGGGCTCGCTCTACTGGCTGTTCACCCGCATCTTCTGAACTCGCGTACTTACCATCTTGTCGGCATTCCATGATCTCGCGGCCCAGTCGTACGGGGGCGACGAAGCCGGGCTGATCTGCGGCTACCTCTTCGACGCCCGCGCGCCCGAACCCGCGCGGGCCATCGACTCCGCGCAGGCCGCCGCGTGGCTGGCCGGGCAGCGCAATATCGAAGCCAGCGAAGCCCGAGCCGGCTGCGAAGGCGAAGACGGGCAGGAAAACCCCGCCTATGTCTGGCTGCATTTCAACCTGAGCCATGCGCACGCCGAGCGCTGGCTGGTGCGGCACGCGAACCTATCCGACACCTTCTACGAGACGCTGCACGAGGGCCTGCCCTCCACGCGCATCGAGCGCGACGACGATTCGCTGATCGCCGTCATCAACGACGTGCACTTCGAGTTCAGCTTCGAGCCATCGGACATCTCCACGCTGTGGATCAGCGTCGGCCCGCGCCTGGTGGTCACGGCCCGCACCAAGCCGCTGCGCTCGGTCGATGCGCTGCGCACCGCGGTGAAGGCGGGCGACGCGCCGCGCTCGAGCACCGAGCTGCTCGAACACCTGCTGCGCGCGCAGGCTGATGTGCTGGTGAAGATCGTGCGCGGCGTCACCTCGCGCATCGACCGCATCGAGGACGAACTGCTCGCCGGCCGCCTCGACCACAAGCGCGCGCGCCTGGGCGTGCTGCGCCGGCTGCTGGTGCGGCTGCAGCGGCTGCTGGCGCCCGAGCCGGCGGCGCTGTTCCGGCTGCTGCAGGGGCCGCCGGGCTGGATGTCGGAGCCCGACGCGCAGGCGCTGCGCGGCTCGACCGAGGAGTTCTCGGTGGTGCTGCGCGACATGCAGGCGCTGCAGGAGCGCATCAAGCTGCTGCAGGAAGAGATCGCCGCCAACGTCAACGAGGACAACAACCGCAGCCTGTTCGTTCTGACGGTTGTGACGGTGCTTGCGCTGCCGATCAACATCCTGGCCGGCCTGTTCGGCATGAACGTGGGCGGCATCCCGCTGGCGGACCACAAGCACGGCTTCTGGATCGTGGTGGCGATCGTGGCCACCTTCACCGCGGTGGCGGCCTGGGCGGCTTTCCGCAAGCAGCGCTGAGGCGCATGCAGCGGCGCATTAATGCTATTTATTTAATAGCATCTTTTGCAGTATCCACGCGCCCGCAACAGGGTTCCAGACCCCATAGAATGCGGGGGTGTCCTCCATTCTCAATGCCGATCTTCATTGCCACTCCGTGGTCTCCGACGGCACGCTGACGCCCGAAGAACTGGCGGCGCGCGCCGCAGCCAACGGGGTGGAACTCTGGGCCCTCACCGACCATGACGAGATCGGCGGGCAGCACCGCGCAGCGGCCGCGGCCCGTGCCAACGGCATGCGCTACCTCACCGGCACCGAGATTTCCGTGACCTTCGCGGGCGAGACGGTGCACATCGTCGGCCTGGGCTTCGACCCCGACGACGCGGCCATCTCGCAGGGCCTGTACGACACGCGCGGCGGCCGCGGCAAGCGGGCGCAGGAAATGTCCGAGGGGCTGGCCAAGGTCGGCATCCACGGCGCCTATGAAGGCGCGCTCAAGTTCGTCGGCAATCCCGAACTCATCTCGCGCACGCACTTCGCGCGCTTTCTCGTCGAACAGGGCCATTGCCGCGACACGCCCGAGGTATTCCGCAAGTTCCTCACCGAAGGCAAGCCGGGCTACGTGCCGCACCGCTGGGCCACGCTGAAAGATGCCGTGCGCTGGATCACTGCCGCCAAGGGCCTGGCCGTGATCGCCCACCCGGGCCGCTACAAGTTCACGGCCAACGAGGAATACGCGCTGTTCCTCGAATTCAAGGCACATGGCGGCAAGGCGATCGAGGTCGTCACCGGCAGCCACACGCCGGCCGAGTTCGTCGAGTACGCCGACAAGGCGCTCGAGTTCGATTTCGCCGCCTCGCGCGGCAGCGATTTCCACAGCCCCGACGAGAGCCACTGCGATCTCGGCAAGCTGCCGCCCCTGCCCGGCGCGCTCACTCCCGTGTGGGAACTGCTCGGCGACCGTATCCAGCAGTGAGCCCAAGCCCCGGGACCAGCAACGACAACGCGGCGACAGTTGCGCTGGCAGCCGCTCGCGTGGCACAGCAGCGAAGCCTCGGCAAGGAATCGGAACGCATCCTCGCCGGCATCGGCCTCGTGATACTGGCCGTGGCCTGCTTCGCCACGCTCGACACCGCCACCAAGTACTCCACGCTGGGCGTGCCCATCCTGATGGGCGTGTGGTTCCGCTATGCCTTCCAGGCGGTGGCGACCACGCTGGTGCTGCTGCCGCTGCGCGGCACGGCGCTGTTGCACACGAAGCATCCCCGCTACCAGGCGCTGCGCGGTGCGCTGCTGCTGGCATCGAGCATCTTCGCCTTCCTGAGCCTGCGCTACATGCCGCTGGCGGAGTTCACCTCGATCGTGCTGATCGCGCCGCTGGTCATCACGCTGCTGGCGGCCACCACGCTCAAGGAGCACGTCTCGCCGCTGCGCTGGACGCTGGTGGCGGGCGGTTTCATCGGCACGCTGGTCATCCTGCGGCCAGGCGGCGGCGCGTTCAGCTGGGCCGTTCTGCTGCCGCTGGGGCTGGTGCTGAGCAACGCCTGGTTCCAGGTGCTCACGAGCAAGCTGGCGCAGACCGAAAACCCGCTGACCATGCACTTCTACACCGGCTGGGTGGGCACGCTGATCGTCTCGCTCGTCGTGCCCTTCGTGTGGACCTCGCTGCCTTCCTGGGAATGGTGGGCGCTGCTGTACCTCATGGGCTTCATGGGCACGGTGGGGCACTTCATGCTGATCCTGGCCTACCAGCGCGCGCCGGCGTCCACGCTCACGCCTTATCTCTATGCGCAGATCGCGTTCGCCATGCTTGGCGGCTGGATCGTCTTTTCCCATGTGCCGGACCGCTTCTCGCTCATCGGCATGGCGATGATCGCGGTCTGCGGCGCGGCCGGCGCGTGGCTCACGGTGCGTGAGCGCCGCGTGCCCATCGAACCCGCCGAATCCTGACCAGGAACCTTTCTTCATCATGGCCCAGTACTTCGAAGTCCACCCAGAGAACCCGCAGCAGCGGCTGCTGAAGCAGGCCGTCACGCTGCTGGAGCGCGGCGATATCGTGGCCGTGCCCACCGACTCCAGCTACGCGCTGACCTGCCACCTCGACGACAAGGACGCGGTCGACCAGCTTCGCCGCATCCGCCAGGTCGACGAGAAGCACCACCTCACGCTGCTGTGCCGAGACCTCAGCGAGCTCGCCAACTACGCGCGCGTCGACAACAAGCAATACCGCCTGCTGAAGGCGGCCACGCCCGGCCCCTACACCTTCCTGCTCGAAGCCACCAAGGAAGTGCCGCGCCGCGTAAGCCATCCGCAGCGCAAGACCATCGGCCTGCGCGTGCCCGACCACAAGGTCTTGCTGGAGCTCCTGTCGCTGCACGGAGCCCCTCTGCTCGCCACCACGCTGATCGCCCCGGGCGAGACCGAGGCGCTGAACGACGCGCAGACCATCCGCGAGCGCTTCGAGAAGCAGATCGCCGCCGTCATCGATGCGGGAGCCTGCCCTTCGCAGCCGACCACGGTGGTCGACCTGACGCCCATGGGCAGCGGCGACGACCCTGTCGTGGTGCGCCAAGGGCGCGGCCAGCTGGCCGTTCTGGGCCTTTGAAATCGGGCAGAGAAACACGCCCCGTCTGACACAATCGCCCAGTGGATATTTCCAACCTCATACAGACAGTACTGATCTATGCGCTGCCCGTGATCTTCGCGATCACAGTGCACGAGGCGGCGCACGGCTACGTCGCTCGCCACTTCGGCGACAACACGGCCGAGATCATGGGGCGCGTCACGCTCAACCCGGTGAAGCACATCGACCCCATCGGGACCATCCTGATGCCGCTGATGCTGTACTTCGCGACCTCCGGTGCCTTCCTGTTCGGCTATGCCAAGCCGGTGCCGGTCAACTTCGGGCGGCTGCGCCATCCGAAGCGCGACATGGTCTGGGTGGCTCTGGCAGGGCCTCTTTCCAATTTCGTCCAGGCGATCCTGTGGGCTCTGCTGCTGGTGACGCTGGTCGCGGCGGGCGTCACTGAAACCTTTTTCATCAAGATGGCGCAAGGCGGCATCCTGGTCAACCTCGTGATGTGGGCCTTCAACCTGTTCCCGCTGCCGCCGCTCGATGGCGGGCGCGTGCTGGCCGGCCTTCTTCCCAGCGGCCAGGCCCAGATGTTCCTGGCACGCATCGAGCCATACGGCTTTTTCATCGTGATGGGCCTCGTCCTCGCGGGCATCGTCAGCACATACTGGCTGCGGCCGCTGATGGACGTGGGCTACTTCGTCATCAACCTGCTGATCACTCCGCTCAAGGCACTCCTGCTCTAGATTGCTTTAAGTAATTCTTCGTCTCTCCGTCCCATGGCTCCGTCTTCCAAAGCTCCCCTGCGCGTCCTGACCGGCATCACGCCTTCGGGCACGCCGCACCTCGGCAACTATGTCGGCTCGATCCGCCACTCGGTGCGGCAAAGCGTCGCGCCCGGCGTGCAGAGCTTCTTCTTCCTGGCCGACTACCACGCGCTCATCAAGGTGCAGGAGCCGGCGCTCATCCAGCGCTCCACCCTCGAGATCGCCGCCAGCTGGCTGGCCTGCGGGCTCGACCCCGAGCGCGTCACCTTCTACCGCCAGTCGGACATCGTCGAGATCCCCGAGCTGACCTGGTTCCTCACCTGCGTGACCGGCAAGGGCGTGCTCAACCGCGCGCATGCCTACAAGGCGCAGCTCGACAAGAACGTGGCCAAGGGCGAGGACCCCGACGCCGACGTGACGGCCGGCCTCTTCATGTACCCGGTGCTCATGGGCGCCGACATCCTGATGTTCAACGCCCACAAGGTGCCCGTGGGCCGCGACCAGGTTCAGCACATCGAGATGGCGCGCGACATGGCGCAGCGCTTCAACCACCTCTACGGCGAGCATTTCACGCTGCCCGAGGCCGAGATCGACGACGCGGTCGCCACCCTGCCCGGCCTCGACGGCCGCAAGATGAGCAAGAGCTACGGCAACACGATCCCGCTGTTCGCGCCGCGCGCGCAGCTGCAAAAGCAGATCTCCAGCATCGTGACCGACTCGCGCGCCCCCGGCGAGCCCAAGGAAACCGAAGGCTCGGCGCTCTTCCAGATCTACCAGGCCTTCGCCAGCGCCGAGGAAACCGAGACGCTGCGCAAGGCGTACGCCGACGGCATCGGCTGGGGCGACGCCAAGCAGATGCTGTTCGAGCGCATCGACCTCGAAGTGGCGCCGCTGCGCGAGCGCTACGAGGCGCTGATGAACGACCCGGCCCAGATCGAGCGCACCCTGCTGCTGGGCGCCGAGAAGGCGCAGGCGCTTTCGAAGCCTTTCATGGCCAGCCTGCGCCACGCGGTCGGCCTGCGCAACCTGGCGGCCGGCAAGGACAAGGGCGTCGCCAAGGCGGCCAAGGTCGCCAAACCCAGTTTCAAGCAGTACCGCGAGAAGGCGGACGGACTTTTCTATTTCAAGCTGTTGGATGCGCGCGGCGAAACCCTGCTGCAAAGCCGTGGATTCGCCTCGCCGCAGGAAGCGGGCCGTACCATCGCAATCCTGCAGGCGCAGCGCGGCGAAGCATTGCCCGCGCTGGCCAGCCAGATGGAGCCCATCGGTACAGAAGGAATACGCGCCGTCGAAGAGGCGCTGGAGGCACTGACGGAAGCGACACCCGGCACAACCAGCGGGAGTTGATCCGGCAACGCCCATCGGCTTATCGGCCGATGAGCACGACGAGAGAAGACGGTGCGATCACAAAGGAAGAAAACATGAGCATTTATGTCATCGACGACCACCCCCTGATGCGCGACGCGATCGTGATGGTCCTGCGGCGCTTGCGCCCGGCCGAGAACATCGTCGAGCTCGAACGCCTCGACAAGCTCGCAGGCTCCGTGCAGCAGCGTGGTGCGCCTACGCTTTTCTGCCTGGACCTGAAGCTGCCGGACACCAACGGCGTGTCGGGCGTGATCGCGGTCAAGCAGGTCTATCCGAACGTGCCGATCGCCGTGTACTCGGCCGCGCCGTCCGCCGACATGGAAGACGCCTGCATCGAGGCCGGCGCCGACACCTACATCGAGAAGTCGGCCAGCTCCAACGAGCTGGCGGCCGCCCTGCGGGGCCTCCTGATGGCCGGCTCGGAAGACGAAGCCGACGAGATGCCGGCCGCCAACAGCGGCAAGCTCTCCAAGCGCCAGACGCAGCTGATCGCCATGCTCGACAAGGGCATGAGCAACCGCGACATCGCGACCGACCTGGAGATCAGCGAACACACGGTGAAGGTTCACCTGTGGCGCCTGTTCCGCAGGCTGGGCGTGAAGAGCCGCACCCAGGCGCTGCACTACGCGCGCACCAACGGCTTGTTGTCCGGCTAACCCCCAGGCTTCGCGCACTTCGTGTCGCTGCGCCAACCCCCTTGCAGGGGCAACACCTGAGGACCGGCAAAGCCGGCTCCTCGGTGTTCCCGAATTGAAAAAACCGCGCCTTGCGCGGTTTTTTCTTTGGGGCGGGTCGGCGTGCGTCTTCAACCGCCGGAAGCCGTCACCCGCGCCTGCGCCACCGCTTCATCGGCATCGTGCAGCGCCACGCGGAACACGCTGCCGCTGCCCAGGCGCGAACGCACGCTCACCGGGTGCCCCAGCACGTGCGAGAGGCGCGCGACGATGGCGAGGCCCAGGCCGAAGCCGTCCGAAGTGCCGGCGTGGTCGGCGACCTTGTAGAACTCCAGGAACACGTCGCGCAGGTGCTCGGGCGCGATGCCGATGCCGGTGTCCCACACCTCCACGCGCAGGCCGTCGCGGGTCTGGCGGGCGGCCAGCAGCACGCCGCCTTCGGTCGTGTACTTGATCGCGTTGGCCAGCAGGTTGCCGATCATGCGGCGCACGCGGATCGGGTCGGTGAGGAAGGAGCCCTCGCACATGTGCACGCGGAAATCGAGGCCGCGGCTCTCGGCCACGGGGCGGTATTGCAGCTCCAGGTCGTGCAGCAGCTCGGGCACGTCGACCCGCTCGACGTGCAGGCGCACCTGGCCCGAATCGATGCGCGCCAGGTCGAACATCGAATCGAAGAGCGCATTCACCGCGTGCGTGGCGCGCACGATCTTCGGCGCGAGTTCCAGAACCAGTTCGGGCTCATTGCGCAGCCAGTCGGCGTACAACGAAAGTGCCAGCACGGGTTGACGCATGTCGTGCGCGGCGCTGGCGAGGAAGCGGTTCTTCATGGCCACGGCCGATACCGCCGCCTGCCGCTGCTGGGTCAGCGACTTGATGAGGATGTGGTTGTGGAACAGCAGCTCCAGGCTGTTGCGCGCCGTCTCGTGGATGTGCCGCCCGGCCCGCAGCAGGAGGAACCAGTGGAGGATCGGCAATATCGGCATCAGGTAGCCGTACTGGAACTGCGGATGCTGCAGCGTGATGGACACCAGCCGTATCAGCACCGCGCCCAGCATCGTGATGAACAGCGTGTTGACGTAGCGCTTGAGCAGCGGCGGATGCAGCGCCAGCCCGTTGAGCGGAAAGGTGCCCACGCCGGCCACGATGAGCCAGCTCATGAACTGGTTGACCTGCGGCGTGCGCTCGAAGAAGAGCAGCACCGACAGGCCCCACACCACCGCGCTGGTGCTCCAGACGAAGCCGTAGCGCTCGGTGAACTGCTGCTGGGCGGCCGCGCTGCGCCCGGCATAGCGCAGCGCATAGACACGCGCCCCCCAGGCGCGGCAGGCGGTGGCGATGACGCCGGCCAGGAGCCAGATCAGCAGTTCCCAGCGCGGCACATAGGCCCAGTTCAGGCCGACCATCGCCGGCATCAGCGCGGCAGAGACAAAGTACGAGCCCTTCGCCGAGCGCATCAGGCTGCGGATGAGCTCGCCGCGTACCCACGATTCGGCTTCATCGGCCGAAGCCGGGGCGGGGGTCATGCTGGCGATCGACGCATTGGCCATAAGCCGGCGATCTTAACGGCCCATCCGGCAATGTTTCACCGGGTAACAATCGATCGCCGCCCCAAAATGCGGGCGATAACCCGGAAGAATTAACCGATGCTCGACAACCTGACTCCCTTCCTCGTCCACTGGGCCATCACCGGCATCTCGCTGTGGGTGGCCAGCCATCTTTTCCGCGGGCTCAAGTTCGACAGCACCGGCGCGCTGGTGGTCTCGGCGCTGCTGCTGGGCCTGGCCAATGCCATCGTCAAGCCGCTGCTGATCGTGCTCACGCTGCCGCTGACGCTGGTGACCTTCGGGCTCTTCCTGCTGGTGATCAACGCGCTGATGATCCTGCTGGTGGCCGCGCTGGTGAAGGGCTTCAGGGTGTCCGGCTTCTGGACCGCACTCTTCGCGAGCATCTTCATCTCGCTGCTGAGCGTGGTCATCGGATCGTTCGTGACCGGCAGCGACCCCGCCGAGAAGGTGCAGATGCCGCAGAGCGGCAACTGGCTCTGAACGGCTAGGCGAGCACGGCGCCCTCGCGCAGCAGCGCCTCGCGCAGCGCCGGCACGGCAACCGCCCGCACCTGCGCCCCCATGCCCTCGCCGGCCGACCGCGCCGCCATGGCCGCGGCGATGCCGGCCGCATGCCCCACGGCCATCGAGATCGTCATGACCCGGATGGCAGCCAGCGCCTCGTGGCTGGCCGAGATGCCCCGGCCCACGCCCAGCGCGTTGTCGAGCGTGGACGGGATCAGGCTGCGGTACGGGATCTGGTAGGCGTGGTCGTCGCCCATGGGCACGTAGTGCAGCGAGCCGCCCTTCGCGGGGTGGATGTCGATCGGGTACGCGCCCGCTGCGATGGCGTCGGCGAACTGCACCGGCTCCAGCAGCTCGGCGGCTGTGAGCACATGGTCGCCTTCCACCCGGCGCGTCTCGCGCACGCCCACCTGCGTGGCGAAGGCGCGCAGCCGGCCGTTGCCGCAGCCGGGCACATGGGCCGCGATGAACCCGGCCGCCTTCCACGCCTGGCGCCGGCCTTCGATCTCCGCGCCGCCGAGCGCCATCGGGTCGGTGGCGTCGATCGCCAGGCGGCTGATGTTGAACCACGCATCGTCCGACTGCGGCACACGGCTCGAATGCAGCGCCGCCCGTGCGAGCCCGCCCTGCGCGTAGCCCCTGGCAGCCAGTTCGGCGAGCTCGGCCTTCGACAGCGCGCCGAAGCGCTCGAAGTCGATGGGGCCGAAGCGGAACATCATCGTCGCCGGCTGCAGCGCCTCGCCGCCGCCGAGTTCGAGAAAACGCGCGCCCGCCTGCTTGAGCGCGTCCATGTCGCCCGATGCATCGACGAGCACGCCGGGCCGCAAGGACAGCACGCCGCCCTTGGTCAGCACGCGCAGGCCGGTGACGCGCCGGCCCTCGCACTGCACGTCGAGCAGGCTCGCATGCAGCAGGGGCCGCACGCCGGCTTCGGCCACCATGTCGTCGAGCACCAGCTTGAGCACCTCGGGCTCGTACTCGACGCGGTCCATGTGATGGCCTGTGGACATCACGAAGCGGTCGTGATCGCGCGCGCCGCCATAGGCGCGCAGCCGCCGGACCACCTCGTCGGCCAGCCCCGCCACCACCGTGCGGCCGTTGCCGGTCTGCCAGCTGTTGAACTGCGCCACCGCGCCGGCCGTGGCGTTGCCGCCGAGGAAGCCGTAGCGCTCGACCAGCACGACCGACGCGCCCTGCCGCGCCGCAGCCACTGCGGCCATGGTGCCCGCGACGCCGCCGCCGCACACCACCACGTCGGCCTCGACCGCATGGCTGGTTCCGATGGTCTCGCTGCCCATGCTAGTTCTCGACCTGGATGCCGCGGCTCTTCACCACCTGGCCCCAGCGGCTGCCTTCGGCCTTGAGGTACTGTGCGGTGGCTTCGCGGCCGCGGATGAAGGTTTCGAGGCTCAGTGCTTCGAAGCGCTTCTTCACCGCATCGGACTGCAGCGCCGAGGCCAGCAGCTTCTCGAGCCGCGCCAGCCCTTCGGCCGGAATGCTGCCCTTGGGCGCCACCAGCGTGGCCCAGCCTTCGACCTCCAGGCTCTGCAGCTTCAGGCTGCGCAGCGTGGGCACGTCGGCCAGTTCCGCCACCGGCTGCGCCGACGACACGGCCAGCGCGCGCAGCCGGCCCGAGCGGATGTGCACGATCACGCTCGGCAAATTCAGGAAGCCCATCGACACCAGCCCCGAGATCAGGTCGGGCATCAGTGCGCTCTCGCCCTTGTAGGGCACGCTGACCAGCGAGGTACCGGTCTCCTGCGCGAAGAGTTCCGCCGTCAGGTGCGCCAGCGTGCCGGTACCGCTGTTGCCCGCGCTGAGCTTGCCCGGCTGCGCCTTGGCAAGCGCCACGAGCTCGGCCAGCGTTTTCGCCTTCGAGTCGGCCGGCACCACCAGCACCAGCGGCTGCTGCGAGACCATGCCGACGGCGTCGAAGTCGCGCGCCACGTCGTAGCTCAGCTTCGGGTTGAGCGAAGGGTTGATCACCATGCTGTTGCTGCCCATCAGCAGCGTATGGCCGTCGCGGCTTTGCAGCGCCGCCATCACGCCGATGGCGCTGCCCGCGCCGGGCTTGTTCTCCACGATCACCGGCTGCCCGAGCTGCGGCGCCAGCACCTCGGCCAGCACGCGCGCCGAGCCGTCGGCACCGCCACCGGGTGCGAAGGGCACGATGATGCGCACCGGCTTCGTGGGCCAGGCGTCGGCGGCATGCGCGCGGCGGCCGAGGGCCGCGGCAAGCGTCGCTGCCGAGATTAGGGAGATCGCATGCCTGCGCGAGATGCCGCGCGCCGCGGCGGTGGCTGTAGCCATGTCCTGTTTGCCTCTTGATCTGGTTGTTCTGGAAAAGAAGCCCGATGCTAGGAAGCGGCCACCCGTCCGGCAAATACCAACATATGGCAACGCCATAACATCGCGTTATCGAATCACGCCAATGGAACGGGCGATGTCATGAACCTCCGACAGATCGAAGTCTTCCGCGCCGTCATGCTGGCCGGCTCCGTCACAGATGCCGCGCGCTCGCTGCACGTCTCGCAGCCGGGCATCAGCCGCATGCTCTCGCACATCGAACTGCAGCTGGGGCTTCGCCTCTTCGAGCGGCGCAAGGGCAGGCTGCTGGCCACGCCCGAGGCGCAGGCGCTCTTCGCGGAGGTCGAGCAGGTGTACCGGGGCGTGGCCCGCATCGACGACTGCGCGCAGGCCCTGAAGGACGGCAAGATGCTCACGCTGCGCGTGCTGTGCAGCCCCAGCACCGGGCTGGACATGGTGCCGCGTGCGCTCACCGCGCTGGGCGAGGAGTTTCCCTCCGCGCGCATCTACTTCGAGGTGCTGCTCGCCAGGGAGATGGTCAAGCGCCTCGCGGCGCACGAAGCCGACGTGGCGATCTCCACGCTGGCCATCGACGACCCGCTGCTCAGCTCCCGCCCCATCGGTCAGTGGACGCTGGCCGGCGTGTTCCCGCGCGGCCATGCGCTGGAGGCGCGGCGCACGCTCTCGCCGGCCGACATCCTGAAGGAACGCATGATCTCCTTCAGTGCCGACACGCCGCAGGGCCGCATCATTGCCGACTGGTGCGTGCAGCACCGGCTGCAGCCCGATGCCCGCATCGAGGTGCGCGCCGGCCAGAGCGCATGCGCCATGGCGGCGGCGGGCGCGGGCGTGGCCATCGTCGACGACCTCACCGCGCGCGGCAGCATGACCGACAGGCTCAGCTTCCGGCCGATCCGCAACGCGCCTTCCTTCGACATCTTCGCGGTGACCAACGAGAACTTCGCCGCTTCGCTGCTGGCGAACCGCTTCATCGCCCACGCCCAGTCGGCGCTGCGCCAGCTCAAGAAAGAGCGCGCCTGAAGGCGCGGCGCCATCCCATATTCTGCGGAGGGACAACGCGCGGCCGCTGCCTATGATCCGCCTCACCCCGGCGCCCAGACCGGCGGAAGAGGAGTCCCCCATGAAGATCGCCTTCACGTCGTGCATGAACTTCAAGCCCGGCCCCGACGGCTACCAGCGCGTGTGGAACCGCATCGCGCAGGAGCAGCCCGACTACCTGTTCCTCCTGGGCGACCAGATCTACATGGACTTCTTTCCCACGCTGGGCGAGCCGTCCGGATGGGACGCGGCGAAGTTCGCCGACGTGATGCAGGGCAAGTACGAAGCGCAATGGAACGTGCCGAACTTCAAGGCCCTGCGCGACGCGCTGCGCCAGAAGCAGGGCAACGGCGGCGGCGTGTACGGCACCTGGGACGACCACGACTTCGCCTGGAACAACGCGCAGGGCTCGGACGTCAGCGCGCCGGTGAAGCAGCAGACCCGCAGGCTCTTCACCCAGTACATGCAGATCGAGCAACTGAAGAACCCGGCGCATCTCGACCCGGCCGTCGACGGCATCTACTACTCGATTCCGCTGATGCACCAGCAGCAGCGCATCGGCAAGGCCATCTTCCTCGACACCCGCTGGTACAGCACCGCCCCCGGCGACTCCAAGCCCCTGCTCGGCCAGAAGCAGCTCGACTACCTGAAGCAGGAACTGGCCGACGAGCAGGGCTACGTGCTGATCTGCGCAGGCATGCCCATTCGCGCGACCGGCAACGGATGGATGCGCTACCGCGACGACTACGCCAGGTTCCGCGCGATCATCCAGGGGCGCAAGTCGATCTTCCTGACCGGTGACATCCACGAGAACGCATTCCTGCCGCCGGCCGGAGAGACGAAGATGTTCGAGGTGGTCTCCTCCGGCGCCTTCGTCACCAAGTACTACCTCACGGGCGAGCGCGAGAACTTCGGCATCCTCGAATACACGCCCGGGAGCACCGACATCAAGCTGTTCGACAAGCGGGGGCTGGAGATGCACAACGTCATCGACAACGCCACCTTCATGCACCAGGAGATCCGCTGAAGGCCTTCCCGCGGGCTGCGGCCTACTTGCCCCAGATCGCCTTGTACTGGTTGCGGTAGCCGTTGTCCGGGTCGAACACGTTCCTCGGCCCGCCGTCCTTGCCGACGTTGCCCACGGTCACCAGGTGCACCTTGGGCACGTAGCCCGACCACTTCTCCTTGGCGAAGGCGCGGTTGAGCTCGTCGACGATCTGCCAGCCCTGCATGTTCAATGGCTCCGGTACCGTGCCGGCCTGGAAGCGCTGCGTGCGGATGCGCTGGTAGGCTGCCTCGGAGCCGTCGCCGGCCGACACAGCCTTGGGCGCGCCGTCGCCCTTCTTGCCCGCGGCCGTGAGCGAGGGGCCCATGAAGTCGAAGTACAGGTCGTTGATGGCCAGCGAGTGCGTCCACTTGTCGCCGAAGCGCTGCAGCAGCGCGGTGGTGAGCTGCGGCATGCGGGTGGAGCTTTCGGCGATCGGGCTGTCCTCGAAGCTCAGCACCGTGCAGCCGCCGCACTTCTTGATGACCGCTTCCATCGCCCTCGCCTTGTAGAGCGCGATGGCGTACTGCGAGTCGGTGAAGATCACCACGCCGGCCTTGCCGTTGGAATCGGCCACCACCCAGGAGGCGGCGACGTCGGCCACGTCGTCGGTCACCGTGGTCACGTTGGCGAAGAGGCCCGCCTTGTCGTTCGGGCCGGGCTGCTCGCCCGAGTGCCAGCCGACCAGCGGAATGCCCGACTTGGCGGCACCCGCGAACGCGGCCTTCTGCTCGGTGGTGTCGAAGCCGCCGACCACGATGCCCGCCGGCTTCACCGCCAGCGCCTGGTTGAGCGCGGCCGTACGCCCGCTGACCGTGCCCTGCCCGTCGATCACGCGCACCGTCCAGCCGATGGCGCGACCGGCCTCTTCCACGCCCTTGCTGACGCCGACGATGCCGCCGTTCTTCATGTCGCCCGCGACGAAGACGATGGTCTTGCCTGCCGCCGCCTTCGGGCCGGCGGTGGGGCCGTCCCACTTCTCCTTGGTCATGGTCGCGACCTCGACCTTCTTCTTCGCGGCTTCGAGAAAGTCGTCGGCCATGGCCTTCGGCGCCAGCGAGGCTGCGCACAGCGCGAGCACCGCGGCGGCGACGGTGCGCGCGGGAACGTTCTTCTTCATGCTTGTCTCCAGTCGTCGTAGTGGGCCGTCATTCCGACGGCGTTGAGGGAACCGGTTGCGCGTGATCGAGCTGCCGCTCGGCGATGCGCCGCTTGATCGAGCGGTTGCGCCGCTGCTGCGCCCAGCCCGCGATGCCGATGGAGACCAGCAGCGTCAGGCCGTTGAAGAGCGGCTCCACGTAGAAGGCACCGCCGAACTGCTGGATGCCCGAGATGCCGATGGCGAGAATCGCCACGCCCACCAGCGTGCCCCACACGTTCACGCGGCCGGGCCGGATGGTGGTGGAGCCGAGAAAGGCGCCCACCAGCGCCGGCAGCAGGAATTCGAGCCCCACGCTCGCCTGCCCGATCTGCAGCCGCGAGGCCAGCAGCACGCCAGCAAAGCCCGACAGCAGACCCGAGGCGACGAAGGCGCCCATCACATGCCTGCGCACCGAAATGCCGTTGAGCTGCGCCGCCTTCGGGTTCGCGCCGATCACGTAGAGCGCCCGGCCCAGCGGCGTGAACTCGGTGACCACCCACAGCGTGACACTCACCGCGAGCACGTAGAACGCGCCCACCGGCAGCCCCAGCAGGCTGCCGCCCGCGATGCCCACGAAGCCGTCGGGCAGCTCGCCCACCACCTGCCGACCGCCGCTGTGCCACATGGCCACCGCATAGATCACCGTGCCTGTGCCCAGCGTGGCGATGAAGGAGTCGATCTGCGCGAGCTCGACCAGCAGCCCGTTGAGCACACCGAACAGCGCCGCGCACAGCAGCACCACGAGCACAGCCGCCGGCCACGGCAGGCCCAGCTGCGTCTGCAGGCTGATCGCGAGGATGTGCCACAGCACGATGCCGTAGCCCACGGTGAGGTCGATCTTGCCGGTGATCATCGGGATGGTCGCGGCCAGCGCCAGCAGCGCGATCACCGACTTGTCGGCCAGGATCGCGCGCAGGTTGAACAGCGTCGGAAAGGTCTCGGGCAGCAGCACCGAGAACAGCAGCGCGAGCGCCACCGTGAGCACGACGAGGCCGTACACCGGCATCGCGCGCCCCAGGCTCTGCGCCAGGGAAACGGCCTCGCCATCGAGGGACTTGTCGGGCTCCAGCGCCGTGGACTTGATAGAACTGCTCATGCTGAAACTTCCTCGCGCGTCGCCGCGCCTGCTGCCAATGCCAGGAGTCTTTCGACGGTGATCGCCTCGCCCGTGAGCTCGGCCGCGATCAGCCCGTCGCGGAAGACGAGCACGCGGGTGCACACGGTCGCGATCTCCTCGAAGTCGGTGGAGACGACGACCAGCGCGGTGCCGGCCTCGGCGCGCTCGCGCAGCACGCCGTAGATCTGCCGCTTGGCGCCCACGTCGACGCCCGCGGTCGGCTCCTCGAGCACCACCAGCGGCTTGTCGAGATGGAACCAGCGCGCCAGCACCACCTTCTGCTGGTTGCCGCCCGAGAGCTGCTGCACCTCGGCCGAGGGCGCGGGCGGGTTGATGTCGAAGCGGCGGATGAGCGCGAGCGCGCCCTCGTTCTCGCGGCGCGGCCGGTCGAAGGCCAGGCCGCGGTCGCCGTGCAGCGTCGAATTGGGAAAGAGGTTCTCCAGCACGCTCATCGAGCCGGCCAGGTTTTCCTCGAGCCGCTCGCCAGCCACATAGGCCACGCCGGCGCGAATCGCATCGGCCGGGCAGGTGAAGCCGCAGGCCTTGCCCAGCAGCTGCATGCGCCCGGCCGACAGCGGCTCGCGCCCGAAGATCGCGCGGCTGATGGCCTCGTGCCCCGCGCCGCGCAGGCCCACGAGGCCCAGCACCTCGCCGCGATGTACGGCCAGGCTCAGCGGGCCGGCGTTGCCGCTGGCCGCGCCGTCGAGCTTCAGCAAGGGCTCGATTCGCGCGGGCGCCTTCGCCTTCTGCACCGAGGCCGAGAGCGCCTTGCCCACGATCAGCCCCACCAGTTCGCTCTCGCTGGTCCGGGCCGTGGTCGTCACCGCCACCAGCCGGCCGTCGCGCATCACGGCCGCGCGGTCGGAAATGGCCATCACCTCGTCGAGCCGGTGCGACACGTACATCATCGCCATGCCCTGGCGGCGCAGTTCGCGCAGCACGCCGAACATGCGCTCCACGTCGCTCATCGGCAGGCTGGCCGAGGGCTCGTCGAGCACCAGCAGCCGCGCCTTCACCTCGAGCGCGCGGCCGATGGCGAGCAGCGACTTCTCGGCGCGCGTGAGCGAGAAGACGCGGCGGCCGGGGTCGATGTCGCAGCCCACGCGCGCCATCACGCGGCGCGCCGTGTCGTTCGCCGCCTTCCAGTCGATGAGGCCGAAGCGGCGCGGGTAGCCGGTGCCCAGGCCCACGTTCTCGGCGACGGTCATCCATTCGACGAGGCCAAGGTCCTGGTGGATGAATGCCACCGGCTGCTCGCGCCGGTCGGCGCGCCGCCACTCGGACTGCGGCCGGCCGTCGAAAAGAATCTCGCCGTCGTCCACCGCGTGGATGCCCGCGAGCAGCTTGATGAGCGTGGACTTGCCCGCGCCGTTCTCGCCCAGCAGCGCGAGGATTTCTCCGGCACCCACGTCCAGCGTGACCTTGTCGACCGCCTGCGTGCCGCCGAAGCGCTTGCTCACGGCCTGGAACTGCAGCAGCGGCGTGCTCATGCGCGCACCGCCCCGCTCGTGTTCAGCCGGATGCGGTAGAGCGAGGTCGACGCGCACACGAAGAGCTCGTCGCCGTCGGTCCCGCCGAAGCTGAGGTTGCCCACCTTCTCCGGCACCGCGACGCGCGCGAGGCGCGTGCCGTCGGGGTGGTAGACCTGCACGCTGTCGGCGCTGCTGGTGTAGACGAAGCCGTGCACATCGACGCGGAATCCGTCGGCCAGCCCCGGGTTCACAACCGCGAACACGCGCGGGTTCGCGAGGTCCTGCCCGCCGATCACGTCGAACGCCACGATGTGGTGATGCCCCGAGCCGTCGGTGCGCAGCGCGGCCGAGGTGTCGCTCACGTACAGGATGCGCTCGTCGGGTGAGAACGCCAGTCCGTTGGGCTCCTCCACGAAGTCGCTCACCGAGCGAAGTGCGCCGCTCGCCGGGTCGAATCGGAACACGTGGTTGCGGCCCAACTCGCTCTGAGCCTTGTGCCCCTCGCGGTCGGAGACGATGCCGTAGGGCGGATCGGTGAACCAGATGCTGCCGTCGCGCTTCACGACGATGTCGTTGGGCGAGTTGAGCCGGCGGCCCTGGTAGCGGTCGACCACCACTTCGTCGGGCAGCGGCTGCAGGCCTTCGCCGGAACCCGCGAAGCGCGTGCGCACGATGGCGCGCAGGCCGTGCGAGCAATGCAGCAGCGATCCGTCGGCCTCGCGCGCGTGGCCGTTGGTGAACTCCACGCCTTCGCGCCACACGCTCATGCCTTCTTCGGCGTGCCAGCGCAGCATGCGGTTGTTGGGAATGTCGCTCCACAGCACCGAGCCGTCCTCGCGCATCCACACCGGCCCTTCGCTCCAGACGGCGCCGGTGCACAGGCGTTCGAGCGGGCCGGCCCCCTGGGCGACGGGAGCGAAACGGGAGTCGAAGACTTCGATGGTCATGGCCACGGCGCTGGTTTCCCTGAATTGGGGCTCGCAGTGTGGCACCAAAAAGATACCGGTAACTTAGGCTTTTCCCGTAGGCGCAGGGACCGCAATTTCATTCTGCTTTCACGGGTATGCGCTGTATTCTTTGCGCATCGATTCACGCATTCATACAGTTATCGGTATCTCGCGCCGCACGGGCCTCGTCGCATATCCTCGAACCCGCCTTCCGAGAGAGAAAGAAAGAAGCTCCTTGCCTCCGACCAAAGCCTCCGCCGCCCCTGCCCCCGCTCTCACCCGCCCCGCGACGATGGCCGACGTGGCCGCGCGCGTCGGCGTGTCGAAGATGACGGTGTCCCGCGCGCTCAACCGCAGCGCGAGCAGCGACCGCGTGACCTCCGAGGCGCTGCGCCAGCGCATCCTTCAGGCGTGCGAGGAGATGGGCTACGTCATCGACCAGACGGCGCGCACCTTCTCGAGCAAGCGATCGGGCTTCGTCGCAGTGCTGATCCCCTCGCTCAACAACTCCAACTTCTCGGAAACCGCGCAGGGCATCACGGCCGCCGTGGAAGCGCGCGGGCTGCAGGTGCTGCTGGGCTACACCGACTACCGCGTGGAGACCGAGGAGCGCCTGCTGCGCGCCATGCTCGCGCGCCGGCCCGAGGGCGTAATCCTCACCGGCGGCTCGCACACGCCGGCCGCGCGCGCCATGCTGCAGGCAGCGGGCGTGCCGGTGGTCGAGACCTGGGACCTGCCGGCCACGCCCATCGAGCACACCGTAGGCTTCTCGAACGCCGAGGCCGCCGCCGCGATGGTGCGCCACCTGCACGCCAAGGGCTACCGGCGCATCGCCTTCATCGGCGGCACCTCCAACCGCGACACGCGCGGCGCCGACCGCCAGCGCGGCTATGCCAACGCGATCCGCGAACTCGGCCTGCCCGACGGCCGCGTCATCAGCTTCGGCCAGCCGCCGATCTCGATGGCGCAGGGCGGCGAGGCCGTGGCGCAGCTCATCCGCCAGTGGCCCGACGTCGACGCGGTGATCTGCGTGTCCGACCTCTCGGCCTTCGGCGCGCTGATGGAATGCCAGCGCCGCGGCTGGGACGTGCCCGGCCGCATCGCCATCGCGGGCTTCGGCGACTTCGAGGTCGCACGCGCCTGCCATCCGCGCATCACCACCGTGGCGGTGGATTGCGTGGGCATCGGCAAGGCGGCGGGAGAACTGCTGTTGCGCGTGATCGACGGCACGCGAGAAGGACATCGGCCGCCCGCGGAGACGGTGCTGATTCCGTTCCATATCGAGCAGCGCGAGAGCTCCTAGCCGGGACGCGGAGCTAAGCTGAGACGAAAGGGTCGCGGGAGCGAAGGCAACCGAAGCAGCCTGCACGAGCGCGGCCTTGACGCGGGGCGCCGGGTGCTATTCTGCTGACGTCATTCAGCATCCCGCCCTGTCCTGGCTGCGGACCATCCCCAACACCGCCATATGCCCCGACCGTCGCTCCCCAAGCCCGCGTGCTCCGTCGCGCGCGCCCTCGAGATCCTCGGCGACCGCTGGACGCTCCTGCTGGTGCGCGAGATCCTCTTCGGCACGCGTCGCTTCGACGATTTCGCCGCCCACCTGGGCATTGCCCGCACCGTGCTGACCGAGCGGCTGAACCGCCTGGTGGAGGCGGACATCCTGCTGCAGACACCGCTCAAAGCGGGAGGTCGCCGCTTCGGCTACGACCTGACGCCCAAGGGGGAGGACCTGGTGCCCGCGCTGCTCGCCGTCATGCAATGGGGCGACCGCTGGCTGCAGTCGCCCGAGACCGTGCCGATCCGAGTGATCGAGCGCACGTCGGGCGAGGAACTGCCGGCCATTCAACTGCGCGGGCGCAGTGGCCAACTGCTGGCCGTCGACGCGCTGGACTGGGCCCCCGGTCCAGGCGCGGACGCCCCGGACATCGCGCCGCTGATCGCCGCATACGAGGCGCAACGCCCGGTGCGTTCCCGTCCAGTGCCGGCCCCGCGCCGCGTCGCAGCGAAAACGGGCGCGGTGCGGCAGCGCCGGGTCAAGCCCGCGACTGCGGCCTGAAGGCCGGCTCGCCGCTGCCGCAGGCGTGGCGCTCGCGGATCAGCGCTCCTGCCGCAGGCGCGCAAGTACGGCGTCCGGCGCCACCACGCCTTCTCGCCCGAGGATCACGCCCTTGGACGTGCCTTCGGCGACGATGCGCTCACCCACGAGGAACTGGTGCGACATGTGGAAGTGGCGCTCGTCCCAGTGGGTCAGCTGCATCACGGCTTCGTAGCGCTGGAAAAGCTTGAGCGACTTCTTGTAGACCATGGTGTGCTCGGTGACGATCGGCGCCCAGCGCTCCTTGCGCATCACGCCGACCAGTCCAGTCCGGATGAACAGGTCCAGGCGCGAGAGGTCCGCGATCGTCAGATAGCGGCCGTTGTTCATGTGCAGGTTGATGTCCAGGTCGGTAGGCAGCGTCATCAGCCGCAGCCGGCTCTCGGCGACACCGACCGGCAGGCGCTCGCGGCGTCGCGAGAGCCACCACACCCACAGCATGCGGAAGATCAGGTTCATGGCGGGCGGTCCTGTTCAGGCGATGGGCCGACCGATGCACTGAATCTCGGCCGAGTCCGCAGCGGCCATCGGCATGATCGCCAACTGCAGGCCAAGTGCCCGCGCTCGCCCATGTGGCCGCGACCTCACGGCCGCGCCCTGCTCTCCTCTCTGATCCATCCTTCATCCCCCCTTTATTGAGTCAACGCTTCGACATGAAGCGCGGCGGGCCCGGACTCATCGATCCGTTGCCGCAGGCGGGGATTCTGCACGAGTAACGATTGAAAGTATTGAATTCGTACTTTTAAAGCACCTTTTCAAAACCAATTCGCTGTCATCCGATTCTCGGCTCCGGCCCGGATCCGGGCTTACGGATGCCAGGTCGACACTACCGCAGGCGTCTGCGCCGTAGGCCTTCCCGCGAGGGCATAGGAGAGCTCGTTCGCGGCCTTCATGATCGTCTTCGCATGCCCGATCAGCTTGGCCTTGGGCAACCGGTCCGCGGGGCCGGAGATGCACACCGAACCCAGCAGCGCCCAGCGCAGCCCGAAGACCGGCGCCGACACCGTCGCCACGTTCTTCTCGCGCTCGCCGATGGAGTAGTGGTAGCCCTTCTTGCGGATGTCCTCGTAGAGCTTTCCGGGCTCGCCCGAGAACGCGAGGATCACGCGGCCCGGTGAGCCAAGGTCCAGGGGCAGCATCGCGCCCATGCGTGCGTGGTGCCGGATGGGCTGCGGTCCTTCCACGCGGGCCAGGCAGGTTCTGGAGTTTCCTTCGCGAACGTAGAACGCGGCGCTCTCGCCCGTTGCCTGCGACAGGGCGAGCAGCATCGGCTCGACCACGCCGTTGGCATCGAAGCTGGCCTGGTAGCGCGCGCCGAGCCAGCCGGCCGCGGGGCCCAGCCGCCAGCCGCCGTCCTCGCGCTGCACCACGTAGCCGGCAAGCGCCAGCGTGCGCAGCAGGCGCAGAGCGGTCGTCTTGTGCATCTGGCTGCGGCGCGTGAGCTCCGCGAGCGAGAGATGCTCGTCCTGCATGCCGAAGGCGTCGAGCAGCTGCAGCGCACGGGTGACGGCGGTGACACCGCCCGAGGCCTCGGCGTCGGCCTCGCGGGGCATCTCGATCACTTCCTTGAGCGCGGATCCGGTCTTCGAATTTCGTTTCACACAGTGGTCCAAGGTCCGTTCAGTGGACCACCATTGTATGGAATGGAACGCAAACCTAAAGTCGCTCCACGCCTCGCAGCACGGCCTGCAGGTGCCCAATGAACGATTCGGAGACAGATCAATGCGTACCTCGAGCCTCGGCTCCACCCCTCGCCGCGCGGCCCTCGGCCTCGCCCTTCTTCTCGCCTCGGGCATGGCGCTGGCGCAGGCCTATCCAGCGCGCCCGATCAAGCTCGTCGTGCCCTTCCCGCCGGGCGGCGGCACGGACATCATTGCCCGCGAAGTGGCGAACAAGGTCGCTACTTCCGAAGGCTGGACCATCGTCATCGACAACAAGCCCGGCTCCGGCGGCAACATCGGCGTCGACGCGGCAGCCAAGGCCAGCCCCGACGGCTACACGCTGGTGCTGGGCCAGACCAGCAACCTCGCGATCAACCCCTCGCTGTACGCCAAGCTGCCCTACGACCCGGTGAAGGATCTCGCGGCGGTGGGCCTCGTCGCATCGGCACCGCTGGTGGTGGTCGTGTCCTCCGCCTCGCCCTACAGGAAGCTCGCCGACGTGGTCGCCGCCGCCAAGGCCAAGCCCACCGCGCTCAACTACGCGAGCTCGGGCAACGGCACCGTGGCGCACCTCGCGACCGAGCAGTTCCAGAAGGTTGCCGGCATCCAGCTCACACACGTGCCCTACAAGGGCGCGTCGCAGGGCCTGACCGATCTCGTCGGCGGGCAGATCCAGATCTACGTGTCGTCGGTGCCGACGCTCATCGCGCAGATCAAGAGCGGACAGCTGCGCGCGCTGGCAGTGACCTCGCTGCAGCGCAACCGCGACCTGCCCGACGTGCCGACCATGGTCGAGGCGGGCTACAAGGACTTCGAGGCCGTCACCTGGTTCGGCGTGGCGGGTCCCGCGGCGATGCCGAAGGACGCGATCGCGAAGCTCAACACCGCGTTCAACAAGGCTCTCGCGACGCCCGACGTGCAGAAGAAGCTCGCGGCGCAGGGCGCAGAGGTGCTGTCCGGCCCGCCCGAGAAGTTCGCCTCGCTGATCCGCACCGACGGCGTGCGCTGGGGCGCGATCGTGAAGGCCTCGGGCATCCGGCTCGACTGACGGCGCGGCGTTTCCCTTTTCTCTTTTCCCTCCCTTCCCGAAAGCACTTTCATGTCATCTCCCCTCCCCGACGTCATCCGCGACTTCGAACGCGTACCCGCGCACATCGTGGCGCAGGCGGCCGAGTTCCAGCCGGCCATCCTTGCCGATGTGGCCGGCCGTCGCGGCGCGCTGGACGGTCGCATCAAGGCCCTGCGGCCCCGCATGAAGCTGGCGGGCACCGCGCTCACCGTGGAAGTGCGCCCCGGCGACAACCTGATGATCCACGCCGCCATCGCCATGGCGAAGCCCGGCGACGTGCTCGTCATCGACGGCAAGGGCGACCTCAGCTCCGCGCTCATGGGCACGATCATGATGACCGCCTGCCGGCAGATCGGCATCGCCGGCGTGGTGATGGACGGCGCCTGCCGCGACAGCCTGGAGATCAACGAGATGGACTTTCCGGTCTTCTGCGTGGGCACCAATCCGAACGGGCCGACCAAGAACATCGGCGGGCGCATCGGCCATCCGGTGTCGATCGGCGGCGTGACCGTGCATGCGGGCGACTTCATCGTGGGCGACGCAGACGGCGTGGTAGTGGTGGAGCGCGACAAGATCGAGTCGCTGCTGGCCCACGCGGCGAAGAAGGTGAAGGACGAGGCCGCGCGCATCGCCTCCATCAAGGAAGGCAACACCGCCGCCAAGTGGCTCGACTCCGCACTGCGCGCAGCGGGCGTGCTGAAGGAAGGCGAGACGCTGTGACAGCCATTCTGGTGACGGGCGCCGACCTGGCGCCGCAGGCGGTCGGCCTGCTCGAGGGCTACGAAATCGTCTATGCGGGCAAGACGCCGACCGAAGACGATCTGGCCGCGCTGTGCCGCGCGCACGACCCTGTGGCCATCATCGTGCGCTACGGCAAGGTGGGTGCGGCCGTCATGGACGCCGCGCCGTCGCTGAAGGTGATCTCCAAGCACGGCAGCGGCACCGACACCATCGACAAGGCGGCGGCGCAGGCGCGCGGCATCGAGGTGGTCGCGGCCGTCGGCGCGAATGCGGCGGCGGTGGCCGAGCAGGCGCTCGCGCTGCTGCTGGCCTGCGCGAAGTCGGTGGTGGCGCTGGATGCGCGCATGCACGCGGGCCACTGGGACAAGGCGACGCACAAGAGCCTCGAACTCGGCGGGCGCACCATCGGCCTGATCGGGCTGGGCGCCATCGGGCTGCGCTTCGCGCGCATGGTCGATGCGCTGGGCATGCGCGTGCTCGGGTTCGACCCGTACGCGAAGAACCTGCCGGCCCATGTGCAGGCCGCCGACCTCGCGACCCTCTGGGCCGAGTCCGACGTCATCTCGCTGCACTGCCCGTTGACCGACGAGAACCGGGGCCTGCTTGATGCGGACACGCTGGCGCGCTGCAAGCGCGGCGTGATCGTGGTCAACACCGCGCGCGGCGGCCTGATCGACGAAGAGGCGCTGCTGGCAGCCTTGCGCTCGGGCCAGGTTTCCATGGCCGGGCTGGACAGCTTCGCCATCGAGCCGATGACCGCCGGCCATCCATTCCAGGGCGAGAAGAACATCGTGCTGAGCCCGCATATCGGCGGCGTGACCAGCGATGCCTACGTCAACATGGGCGTGGGCGCCGCGAAGAACCTGCTGCAGGTGCTCGCGCGCCAGACCGCGGCGAGCTGCTGAGGCAGCATCGTCGCCATTCCGTCGGAACCAAGGAGACAGAAAAATGAAGAGCGGCAAGAAGGCCCGCTGGGCCGCGCTCGCGCTCGGCCTGCCGGGCGCACTGGCAGTCCACATGCAGGCGCAGGCACAGGCCTGGCCTGCCAAGCCGGTGCGCGTGCTCGTCGGCTTCTCGGCGGGCGGCCCCACCGACGTGGTGGCGCGCGCCTTCGCCGACCACGCATCGCGCGCGCTGGGCCAGCCATTCGTCGTGGACAACAAGCCCGGCGCCAACACCATCCTCGCGGCCGAGGCGGTCGCCGCCGCGCCGGCGGACGGCTACACCCTGCTGCTGGGCGCGACGAACCACACGATGATCCCGGCGCTCTACAGCCAGCGCGTCAAGTTCGACGCCGTGCGCTCCTTCGCGCCGGTGTGTTCGCTGGCCGTGAGCCCCACGGTGCTCGTGGTGGGGCCGTCGATGCCGGTGAAGTCGCTCGGCGCCTTCCTGCAGGTCGTGAAGGCCGATCCAGGCAAGCGCACCTATGCTACGCCGGGCTCGGGCAGCTCGGGCCACTTCGCGAGCGCGCAGTTCACGCAGCTGACGGGCACGTCGATGAACCACATTCCGTACAAGGGCGCGGCGCAGGCCGTCACCGATCTCATCGGAGGGCAGGTCGACAGCTCCTTCGCCACGCTGGGCTCGGTGCTCGCGCAGGTGCACAGCGGCAAGCTAACGGCGCTCGCGGTGGCCGCGCCGAAGCGCTCCGCGCTGCTGCCCGGTGTGCCGACCTTCGAGGAGGCTGGCGTCAAGGGCTACACGGCCGACGCCTGGTACGGCCTGCTGGCGCCGGCGAAGACGCCGCCCGAGGTGCTGGCCACGCTGCGCCGCGTGGCGACCGAATTCGCGCAGGCGCCGGCCACGCAGGAAAAGCTGCGCTCGCTGGGCATGGAGGCCCGCAACACCTGCGCCGATGCATTCGGCGCGCAGCTGACGGGCGAGGTCAGGCTCTATGGCGATCTGGCCCGATCGCTCGACCTCAAGACCGAATGAACGCATACCCGAGGAACAAAGAATGAAAGCCATCCGACGCGTGCTCGCCGCATGCATCCTTGTCGCCGCTGCTTCCGCGCAGGCGGCCTTTCCGGAGCGCCCCATCACGCTCGTCGTGCCCTATGCACCGGGCGGCTCGGCCGACGCGCTGGCGCGCGTGCTGGCCGTGCGCGTGGGCGCGAAGCTGGGCACCACCGTGATCGTCGACAACAGGCCCGGCGCCAGCGGGACCATCGGCGCGGGCTTCGCCGCCAAGGCCGCGCCCGACGGCTACACCGTGCTCTACGACGCCACGCCCTACTCGATCAATCCGCATCTCTTCGCGCGCATGCCCTATGCCGCCAACGCGCTGCAGCCGCTCGCGCTCGTGGCGCTGGCGCCCAACATCGTGATCGTGCGCGCCGATTCGCCCTTGAAGAGCATCAAGGACCTCGCGGACAAGGCCAAGGCCGAGCCAGGCAAGATCAACTTCGCCTCGGGCGGCAGCGGCACCGTGCAGCGGCTCGCGGCGGAGCTGCTGCGCCAGCGGCTCGGGCTGGACATGGTGCACGTGAGCTACAAGAGCGGCGGCCCCGCCATCACCGACGTGATGGGCGGGCAGGTCGACTTCATGTTCAGCACCATCGCCGCGTCGTATCCGCTCGTGTCCTCCGGCAAGCTGCGCGCGCTGGCGGTGTCTTCGCCGCAGCGTTCGCCGCGCCTGCCCGAGGTGCCGACCATCGCCGAGACCGTGGCGCCCGGCTACGAGGCCTACGAATGGAACGGCGTCTTCCTGCCCACCGGCACGCCGGTACCCATTGCCGAGAAGCTGCACAAGGCGGTGGTCGAGGCGCTGAAGGAAGAGGAAGTGAAGAAGCGCTTCGTCGACGTCGGCGTGCAGCCGGTCGGCTCGACCTCCGCCGAGTTCGCCGACTTCCTGAAGAAGGAAGACGCGAAGTGGGCGGAGGTGATCCGCAAGGGCAACATCAAGCTCGATTGACCACAGCGCACGAATGAACGCCACCTCCATCGCGCAGCCGGTTCCCCACTCGGTGGGCACGGACCGTCCTGCGCCCGCGCTGCCCGCAGGCGCCTGCGACAGCCACATGCACATCTTCGACCCGCGCTTCGCCGCGTCGCCGCACTGGAAGCGCCAGCCGCCGCACGCCGAGGTGGCAGCCTACCGCCTGCTGCAGCAACGGCTGGGCACCTCGCGCACGGTGGTCGTCAATCCTTCGACCTACGGCACCGACAACGCCTGCACCCTCGATGCGCTCGCGCAGCTGGGCGAACAGGCGCGCGGCGTCGCGGTCGTCGCCGAGGACGTGGCCGGCGATGAACTCGACCGCCTCGCGGCCCACCGCGTCTGCGGCCTGCGCGTGAACTTCGTGACGCCGCAGTCCTGGGGCATCACCACGCCGCGGATGCTGACGACGCTGGCGCGCAAGGTGGCGCGGCTGGGCTGGCACATCCAGGTCTTCGTGCATCCGGAGCAGCTGGTGGAACTCGAACCCGTGCTGGCTGCCCTGCCGGTGCCGCTGGTCATCGACCACATGGCGCGCATCGACCCGGCCGAAGGTGCCAACGCAGCGGCGTTCACCGTGGCGCGGCGACTGCTCGACGGCGGCAACACATGGATGAAGCTCTCGGGCGTCTACATGCGATCGCGCGACGGAGCACCCGCCTACCGCGATGCCTTCGCGCTGGGCCGCGCGCTGGTCGAGGCCGCGCCCGAGCGGCTGGTGTGGGGCAGCGACTGGCCGCACACGACCGAGACGCCGGGAACGGTGGACGACGCGGCCCTAGCGAACGTGCTCGCCTCATGGTGCGGCGACGAAGCCGTGCGCACGCGCATCCTCGTCGACAACCCGGCGAAGCTCTATGGATTCGCGGCCGCCTGATCCGCGCCGTAAGGAGACTGACTTGTACTTCCTGCAAGCGCCCCAGGTGCTGGAGCTCCAGACCTTCACCAGCATGCCCGGGCATTTCCGGCGCCGCGAGCCGAGCATCTGGGCCGACGCCAACCGCGGCGGCCAGCCGACCGACTCCTTCCTCGAAGGCCCGGTGTTCGACGACGCCGGCAACCTCTACGTCTCGGACATTCCCTTCGGCCGCATCTTCCGCATCGACGCCTCGGGCGAGTGGACGCTGGTGGCCGAATACGACGGCGAACCGAACGGCATGAAGTTCATCGACGCGAACACGCTGCTCGTCACCGACTACAGGAACGGCCTGATGCGCGTGGACGTGCACACCGGCAGCGTCACGCCGCACCTGCAGCGGCGCAACACCGAGAGCTTCAAGGGCATGAACGACCTGGTGCTGGACGCTCGGGGCAACGTCTACTTCACCGACCAGGGCCAGAGCGGTCTGCACGACCCGTCGGGGCGCCTGTATCGCCTGCGGCCCGACGGCCAGCTCGACCTGCTGCTGTCGAACGTGCCCAGCCCCAACGGCGTGGCGCTCTCGCCCGACGGCAAGGTGCTCTATCTGGCCGTGACGCGCGGCAACTGCATCTGGCGCGTACCGCTGCTCGCGGACGGCAGCGTCGCCAAGGTGGGACAGTTCTTCACGTCCCATGGTCCGAGCGGCCCCGACGGGCTCGCCGTCGACGCACAGGGGCGGCTGCTGGTCGCGAACCCGAGCCTGGGCATCGTGTGGGTGCTCGATGCGCGTGCCGAGCCGGTCATGGTGCTGCGCGGCCCCGTCGGCGCGTCCACCACGAACATCGCCTTCGGCGGGCCGGACAGGTGCACGCTGTTCGTCACCGATTCGACGCACGGCAATGTGTTGAAGGCAGAGCTCGACGCGCCGGGCGTGGAGCTGCATCGATTGGACGACTGAGGCGCTGAGCTTCGCTGGGGGCTCGTGCGTGGCGCGAGCACTCGCGAAGGCAGTTGCCGAGTCAGTTTTTCGTCGCGCACCCGCAGGTCATTGCCGTTGGCCCGTCGCGGGTGACGCGGTCCGGGCATGGAACTGGAGCAATACCTCCACGGGATGCCGGAGATGCCGGCCCTCCATTCGCTTGGCCTGGCTGCGACAGGAGTAGCCCGTCGCCAGGAACTCGGTCTTCTGCGTCTCCCCATCCTTCAGTATCGGCTCCCAGGACAGGGAGTAGATCTGGCGGGACGTCGCGACGTTCACGCTCTCATGGCCATAGGTCCCCGACATGCCGCAGCAGCCGCTGGCTTGCTGCTGGAGCTTCAAACCGGCGCGGGCGAACACATCGGGCCACAAGGCCGCTGCCGCAGGCGCGTTCGTCCTTTCGGTGCAATGGCCCAGAAGCCGGAAGTCTCCCGCTGCGGATTGCGGATTCATCCGAGGCAGAACATCGAGCAGCCACTCCTGCGGAAGCTGCACGGCGGGAGGCTTCTCCAGGGCTGGCAGCTTCGCGTATTCCTGTCGATACACGAGCGTCATCGCAGGGTCGAGGCCGACGAGCGGCACGCCGCACGAAGCCAGTTCGTCGAGCATCGCCGCGTTCCTGCGCGCTGCACGGCCGAACCCCTTCAAAAAGCCAAGGACGTGAAGCGGCTTGCCGTTCGGCACGAAAGGCGCCAGCCACACCGTGTACCCGAGCCGTGAAGCGAGTTCGATGAATGCCGAGAAAACGTGCGTATCGAAATAGCGCGTAAAGGCATCCTGAACGAGGACGACGGACCGGGCCCGCTGCGCATCCGTCAGAGCCATCAGCGACCGCTCGGTGGCAGTGCGTACGCCCCAGCGACGCAGCGTGGCCCGGAAGTCGAAACGGCTCAGCAGCGGACTGTCGACCATGCCCGCATGGCGTTCGAGCACGCGGCGCAGCAGGCCGGAGGACATCGCCGCGTTGTAGAGCCATGGAACCCGCGCGAAGAACGGCACGCTGAATTCGAGCGAACCGATCAGGTAGTCCTTCATCGGCCGCGAGTAACGGGAGTGATAGAGCTCCAGGAAGCGCGAGCGGAAATCCGGGACGTTGACCTTGACAGGGCACTGCCCCGCGCACGACTTGCAGGCCAGGCAACCGCTCATCGCTTCGTAGACCTCGTGGGAGAAGTCATCGGAAGCACCGTTGCGGGCCACCGCGCGACCACGGCCGCTCTTCCAGCGCCTGACGAATCCGGCGACGAGCGAAGGCTGCTGCGCAGCCACCCCGAGTACATCGACCCCCGCATTGCCCTGCAAACGCAGCCACTCCCGCATCAGGGCCGCACGGCCCTTGGGCGAATGCCTGCGTTCACGCGTGGCCTTCCATGAGGGGCACATCGCATCGTCAGGGTCGAAGTTGTAGCAGGCGCCGTTGCCGTTGCAGCGAAGCGCACTTGCGTGGCTTTGCCAGACGCGTTCGTCGATCTGGCGATCGGCGTCGGCGCGCAAAGGGACTTCGTCGATACGCAGCAACTCTGCAGGCTGGTCCGCGGGAGTGGCGATCTTTCCCGGGTTCAGCTGGTTGTATGGGTCGAACGCAGCCTTGAGTTGCTGCAGTGCCGGGTACAACGGACCGAAGAACTTCGGCGCGTACTCGGAACGAACGCCCTTCCCGTGCTCGCCCCATAACACGCCGCCGTATTTCAGCGTCAACTCCGCGACCTCATCGGAGATCGTGCGGATCAACGCCGCGTGGGCCGGGTTTCTCAGATCCAGCGCCGGCCGGACATGAAGCACGCCCGCGTCCACATGGCCGAACATGCCATAGCTCAGCCCGTGGCCGTCGAGCAAGGACCTGAATTCTTCGATGTAGTCGGCAAGCTTCTCCGGCGGCACAGCAGTGTCTTCGACGAAAGGCTGAGGCCGGGCCTCGCCCGGCACGTTGCCCAGCAATCCGACGGCGCGCTTGCGCATCGCGTAGACCTTCTCCACGCAAGCCTTCCCCCAAGCGACCGTGTGGCCGATGCGCGCCGCAGTGGCATCGTCCGCAAGATGGCCGACGAAGGCCGCCACGCGCTCGCGCAGTTCCTCCTGCGAGTCTGCGCAGAATTCGATCAGGTTGATGCCACGGGTCGGAAGCCTGTCGCCGTCGACAGGGAAGTACTCCGCCACGTCCTGCCAGACGATGTCGCCCATCGCCAGGCTCAACACCTGTGAATCGACCGTCTCGATCGACAGCGGGCGATGCTGCATCAGGAATCTTGCGTCCCGCAGAGCATCCATGAAGCTGGCGTACCGCACATTGACCAGCACCGAATACCGGGGAATGGGGAGCAGCCCGATCTCGGCCTCGACCACGAATCCCAGCGAACCTTCTGCGCCGCACAGGACGCTGTTGAGGTTGAAGCGATCGCCGGGTTCCCCGAGGTGTGCCAGGTCATAGCCGGTGAGGCAGCGATTCAGCGGAGGAAAGCGCGCCGCGATCAGGTCGGCATGCCGGGTGGCGATCTGGTGTGCGCAGCGCCACACGGCGCCCACCGGCCCGTCTTTCTGCAACTGCACCTGCAGTTCGCGGGCATCGACGGATCTGCTCGAAAAGCGAATGCCGCCCAGCATGACCATGTCGAGTTCCAGTACATGGTCGCGAGTCTTGCCGTAGGTGCAGCTTCCCTGGCCGCTCGCGTCCGTGTTGATCATTCCGCCTATCGTGGCGCGGTTGGAGGTCGACAGCTCCGGTGCGAAGAAGAGTCCATGCTCCTGCAGCGCCGCGTTGAGCTGGTCCTTGACCACGCCCGCCTGCACCCTTGCCACTCGCCGGACGGGGTCGATCCAGAGAATCCGGTTGAGATGCCGGGAGAGGTCGACCACGATGCCGTCCGTCAGCGACTGCCCGTTGGTGCCCGTCCCGCCGCCACGCGCGGAAACGACCACCTGCCGATGCTCCGGCGCGGCGAGCAGCTTCGCGAGCGTTTCGACGTCCGCCCCGTCCAGCGGGAAGACCACGGCCTGGGGCAGGCGCTGGTAGATCGAGTTGTCCGTGGCGAGGACGGTGCGGTCGGCGTATCGCGGCGAGATCTCGCCCCGGAAGCCTGCCGCGCCCAATGCATGAAGAAAGCGCCGGTAGCCGCCTTGCAGTGCGACGGGGGCTGGAATGATCTCGATCAATTTCGGGGTTCCACGGTTGCGAGGGGCAGTCGGCCGGCCTGCCTGCGCTTGCAAGGCCGCGGCCGGCAAAGCCGCAAGAGCCTGCGCGCACCTGCAGCGCCCGCACGGCCGCTTTCCTTCCAGTAAGTCATGCGCCTTGCGATCCTCGCGCCAGGCGATCCGGTGCCGATCAGTCGGACTTCAGGCGTCCCTGCTTGACCATCTGCGCAGCCAGGGCCGACTCGGCGCTGACCAGCTTCTGGAGCGCAGCGCCTGTGCCTCCGACGGCCTCGCTGCCCAGGTCCTTGATCACGTTGGAAAACTCCGGCTGGGCCACGGCCTTGGTGGCCCAATCCTGCAGGCTGGCGACGCTGGCGGCGGGCGCGCCACGAGGCACGAACAATCCGACGAAGGTGGTTGCGTCGAACACCGGCAGGCCCAGCTGAGCCAGTGTCGGGACATTGGCGAGAAGCCCGCCGCCCTGCGGGCCCAGCACGATGAGGGCACGCAGCGCGCCGCTCTTGATGTGCGGGGTGGAACTCGTGATCTGGTCGACCACGGCGTCGATCTGGCCGCCCATCAGATCGACCAGGGCCGGGCCCGAACCCTTGTAGGGCACGGCATTGACCTGCGCCTTGGCGGAGTCCTCGAACTGGAGCAGCGCCAGGTGGTTGGGAGAGCCGGGGCCTGCGTGGCCGACCGTCACGCTCTGGCTGGCAGCCTTGGCGACCTTCAGGAAGTCCGCAGCGGTCTTGAACCGCGGGTCGTTGGCGCGCACGACCACGACGACGGGCGTACGGCTGAGCAGAGCGACCGGCGTCAGGCTGTCGGCCTTGTAGGGCACCTTGATGATCTCCGGAAGGGTTCCCAGCTGACCGGGTGTCGCCACCAGCAGCGTGTGCCCGTCGGGCTCGGCTCTCGCAACCGCGCCGGTTCCGACAGCGCCGCCGCCGCCGGCACGGTTGTCGATGATCACGGACTGGCCGACCAGCCTGGTCAGCGGCACGCTCAGCGAGCGCGCGACGATGTCCACGTTCCCTCCCGGTGCGAAGGGAACCACCAGGGTGATCGGCTTCGAAGGAAAGCGATTCTGCGCAATGGCGGGGTGGAGTGCGGCGCAGGCAGCGAGCGATGCGGCACCTTGCAGGAAAGCTCTGCGGCTGCTTTTTTGATTGAACATGAATGTCTCCTTCTTGAAAAATCAGTCGTTCCAATAAAGCCGGGTCGGGTTCTCGACCAGGGCCTTGCGCCTGATTTCCTCGGGAAACCAGTGGGTGATCAGGTTTGCCAGCTCGATGCTGGCGATCGACTTCGCGCTGATGCCGGGATGGGGCCAGTCCGAGCCCCAGACGATGCGATCGGGATTCGCGTGCGCCAGGCTGTGCGCTAGCGGCAGCACGGCGGGGTCGACGCCTGAGCCTGTCGCGGATATCCGGTATGCGCCCGAGAACTTGACCCAGGCACATCCCTCCTGAAGTAGGCTTCGAAGGCCCTTGACGCCCCTGCTGTCGATGTCGCCGCAGTTCGATGGATGGCCGAAGTGGTCCACCACGACGCTCATGCCCTTTTCGGTCAGGCGCTGGACGAGGCTGAAATCCGCATCGATGTTCACGAGCAGCTGGATGTGCCACCCAAGCCCCTTCACCCGATCCGCAATGGATTGCAGGCCGGCGGCGGAAACGCCTCCGCTGAACAGCGCATTGCATCTGGCGCCCCTCACTCCGAGTCGATGCAGTTCCTCGATCTCGGCATCCGGCGTGTCTTCGAAGATGACGGCCACGCCGCGCATGCTGCCGGGATCTGCGTCGCCGAGTGTCCGCTTCAGGAGCGAGTGATCGCGGCCGTACACGCTCGGCTGGACAAGAACGCAGCGATCCATGCCCAAGGGCCTATAGGCAGACCAGTACTGTTCGATCGTGGCCGGCGGCGGGGTGTACGAGCGCTCGGCGATGAACGGGAATGCCTCCGGAGATCCGAAAACATGCAAGTGCGTGTCGCATGCCCCCTCAGGAAAGATTCTTTGTTTTTCACCAGGAAGCGCCTGGTGGGCTGCGTCGTGGCGGCCTGTGATTGCCATGGATTCCGAACTGTCTGGTTAAGTGCAGGCCAGATTGTTTTGGCTCGGCCCACAGTCAGTCAAATTCATTACCATCATCATTCAAATGAATGAAATTCAGCTTTCCCCGGACCAGGATCGCGCAGCGATCAACCTTCGCAGGATCGACCTCAACCTCCTGGTGATGTTCGAAGCGCTCGTCGAAGAGCGAAGCGTGAGCAAGGCGGCGGCCAGGCTCAACCTGACCTCTTCAGCCGTGAGCCACGCGTTGCGCCGTCTCAGGGAGCAGTTCAAGGACCCCCTGATGCTGCGAACCGCGCAAGGCATGGTTCCGACCCCCGAGGCCGTTCGCCTCGCGAAGAGTTTCAGAAAGGCCTTCAGCGAAATCGAGAACGCCATCGGGGTTGCCGGGGAGTTCGACCCCGCCACTGCGAGAAGGACTTTTCTGCTGCGCGTGTCCGACTATGTCGGCATCCTCCTGCTGCCGCGCCTGTGCGTCGAACTGCGCACCGTGGCGCCGGGTGTCAGCCTCTCGGTGCAGTCTTTCGAGATGCGCCAGCCGTCGGACCGCGTCGAATACGAAGGCGTGGAGATCAGGCTCTCCGTTTCCCGGGGGCACTCCGTTCTTTCCGCCTCCCGGCGAATACTGGACGACCGATGGATGGTGTTGATGAGGAAAGGCCACCCCGCCGCATCCGCACCGCTGACCCTGGACAAATACCTGGAACTCGGGCACCTGAAGGTCTCGGGGGTCGGCAGCAGCATCCTCGACGAACTGCTCGCCGAGCGCGGGCTGGCACGCCGGGTCATGATCCAGGTGCCCACATGGCAAGGCATGGTGCCGGTGATCGAATCCACCGACCTGATTGCCGCCATGCCGGCTCACTGGATGGGCAGCGTGCTCTCAGGCTCGAACTGCGTCGCCTTTCCGTTCCCGCTGCCCGAGCTCGCGCTTTCCATCGATGCCGTCTGGCATCCCCGCAACGATCACGATCCCGGCCACAAATGGTTCAGGGAGCTGATCCACCAGATCTTTCAGGACGCGCACAAGAAATCGCACGTGCAAGACTGACGGCGATTCGATGAGCCGGGCGACGCCGCTTCAACCGGCGTGATCGAGGCCTTTCCCTCGATGAATCAGGCGGCGACGCCCTCCGCCTGCGCTGCATCCTCCGCGAAGTCGATCAGCACCTTCATCGCCTGCCGCCTGTCGCTCGCCAGCTCGAAGGCCTGGCGCGCCTGCAGCATCGGGAAGGTGTGCGACACCACCGGGGAAAGATCGACGCGCCCTTCGTTGATGAGCTTCACCGCCAGCGCGAACTCGGCATGGAAGCGGAACGAGCCGCAGATGCTGAGCTCCTTCGCCACCACCATGTTCTGCGGAATGCTCACGTCGCCGCCCAGGCCCAGCTGCACGACCACGCCGCGCGGGCGCATCACCTCCAGGCCGTCGCGCAGCGCGCGCTCGTTGCCGGAGCATTCGAGCATCACGTCGAAGGTGCCCTTGTCGGCGGAGTAGCGCGAGACCCAGGTCTTGTCCTGCGCGACGTTGATGGCGTTGTCGGCCCCCATGGCGCGCGCGATGGCCAGCGGCTCGTCGACCACGTCGGTGGCGGTGATCTCGGCCGCGCCGTGCGCGCGCGCCGCCGCGATGGCGAGCACGCCGATGGGCCCGCAGCCGGACACCAGCACGCGCTTGCCCAACAAGGGGCCGGCGCGCGACACGCCGTGCAGCCCCACCGAGAACGGCTCGGCCAGCGCCGCCAGCCGCAGCGGCACGTGGTCGGCCACCTTCACGCATTGCGTGGCCTCGCACAGCAGCATGTTGCGGAATGCGCCCTGCACGTGCGGCGTGCGCATCGCGCTGCCGTAGAAGCGCATGTCCAGGCACTGGTTGGGCAGGCCTTCGAGGCAGAACTTGCAGGCGCCGCAGGGGCGGCTCGGGTTGACGGCGACCTTGTCGCCGATGCGCACGCTCTCGACGCCGGGCGCCACCGCCACCACGGTGCCGGCAACTTCGTGGCCCAGCACCATTGGCTCCTTGATGCGCACGGTGCCGAAGCCGCCGTTGTGGAAGTAGTGCAGGTCGGAGCCGCAGATGCCGCCCATTCCGACCTTCACCAGCACCTGGCCGGGGCCGATCTCGCCGGCGTCCTGCTCGTCCAGGCGCAGGTCGTCGGGGGCGTGGATCACGAGGCACATGCAACGCAGGCGCATGGTTCTTCTTCCTTCTGTCTTTGTCAGGTGTCAGGCAACGGGGGTGATCAGGGGTCGGCCCGCGAAGTGGGCCTCGAGGTTGCGGCGCACCAGCTCGCCCATGGCGCGGCGCGTCGCTTCGGTGCCGCTGCCATGGTGCGGGGTGAGCACCACGTTGTCGAGCGCGGCGAAGCGCGGGTCGATGCGCGGTTCGTTGAGGAACACGTCGAGCGCCGCGCCGGCGATGGCGCGCGTCTCCAGCGCCTGCAGCAGCGCGGCTTCGTCGACGGTGGTGCCGCGCGACACGTTCACCAGCCAGCCCCTGGGGCCCAGCGCCTGCAGCACTTCGCCGTTGACGATGCCGCGCGTGGCCTCGCCGCCGGGGAGGATGACGATGAGCACGTCGCACCACTCGGCCATCGCGCTCAGGCTGGCGAAATGGCGGTGCGGGCTCTCCGCCTTCGGCGTGCGGCTGAAGTAACCCACCTCCACGTCGAAGCCCGAGAGCCGCCGCGCGATGGTGCCGCCGATGCGGCCGAAGCCCGCGATGCCGATGCGCTGGCCGAAGACGCGCGTGGCCAGCGGCATGCCGCCGTGGGCCCAGGCGCCGCTGCGCACGAACTGGTCGCCTGCCGGAATGCGCCGCTGCACAGCCAGCAGGAGGCCCACGGCAAGATCGGCCACGTCGCCGTTGAGCACGTCGGGCGTGTTGGTCACACGGATGCCGCGCGCGCGGCATGCGGCGAGGTCGATGCCGTCGGTGCCCACGCCGTAGCAGGCAACCAGCTCCAGCTTCGGCAGCGCCGCGATGAGCTCGGTGCTCGCGCCCAGTTCGCCGCGCGTGGCGATCGCGCGGATCTGCGGTGCGTGCTCGGCGATGAAGGCCTGCCGGTCAGGCGCCTCCCAAAGGCGGTGCAGCGTGTAGGCCTCCCGCATCGGCGCCATGTCCCATTCGGGGTAGGTGCCAGGCATCAGCACATGCGGAAGAGCGGCGGTGGTGGTCAAGCTGGTGTCCTTTTGGCTGGCGCACAATGATACCGGTAACTTTAATAGTTTCAGCGGACCGCGCGAACTCAGGGTTTACCCATTGACTGCATCAAAAGATACCGGTAACTTATTTGCCTGTCACGCACCAGGAAACTCCCTTGAAACTGTTCGACCTCTCCGGGCGCACCGCCCTCGTCACCGGCTCCAGCAAGGGCATCGGCTTCGCGCTGGCCGGCGCGCTCGGCAATGCGGGCGCCCGCGTCGTGCTCAATGCGCGCGACCCCGCCCTGCTCGCCGCCGCCCGCGACGCCCTGCGCGCCAGGGGCATCGCGGCCGAAGCAAAGGCTTTCGACGTGACCGACGCCGATGCCGTGGAAGCCGGCGTGGCCGCCATCGAGGCCGAGGTCGGGCCCATCGACATCCTCGTCAACAACGCCGGCATGCAGCATCGCGGGGCCTTCGCCGAGTTCCCGGTGGATGCGTGGCACAAGATCACCACCACCAACATCGACAGCGTGTTCCTGGTGGGCCGCTCGGTCGCGCAGCGCATGATCGAGCGCAAGCGCGGCAAGATCATCAACGTGTGCTCGGTGCAGAGCGAGCTGGGCCGCCCGGGCATCGCGCCCTACGCCGCCACCAAGGGCGCGGTGAAGATGCTCACCAAGGGCATGGCGATCGACCTCGGCAAGCACGGCATCCAGGTCAACGGCCTCGGGCCGGGCTACTTCAAGACCGAGCTCACGCAGGCCCTGGTGGCCGACGAGGCCTTTACCGCGTGGCTCTCGGGCCGCACGCCCGCGGGCCGCTGGGGCGACGTGGAGGAACTCGGCGGCGCGGCCATCTTCCTGGCCTCGGACGCATCGAGCTTCGTCAACGGCCACATCCTGTATGTGGACGGCGGCATCACCGCGAGCCTGTAGCACCGTGCCGCGAACCCACATCGGCCATCCATGAAGGCCTTCGCATGACGAAGACGACCGCCCCGACGACGCGCGTGGCCGTGATCGGCGTCGGCATCATGGGCTCGGCCATCGCGCGCCGTCTGCTCGAATGCGGCCACCGCGTGAGCGTGTTCGACCTCGATGCCGCCAAGGTCGCGGCGCTGGCAGAACACGGCGCGATCGCTGCCGCCACGGCGCGCGAGGCAGCCGGTGCCAGCGACTTCGTCATCACCAGCCTCAACTCGGCCGCGGTGGTGGAGCGCGCCGTCTTCGGCGAGGACGGCATCGCGGCCGCCGTGCCGGCGGATGCGCAGCGGCTGCTGATCGACATGTCGTCCATCGACCCTCCTTCCACGCGCCGGCTCGCGCAGTCGCTGCGCGAGCGCACGGGCATGGGCTTCGTCGATGCGCCGCTCTCGGGCGGCGCGCCCAAGGCGCTGCTCGGCCAGCTCACGGTGATGGCCGGCGGCAGCGCCGAAGACGTGCAGCGCGCACGCGCCGTGATGGACAGCCTGTGCGCCAACTACACCCACATGGGCGAAAGCGGCGCGGGCCAGACCACCAAGCTGGTCAACCAGCTGCTGTGCGCCATCGGCTTCCAGGCTGTTGCCGAAGCGGTGCGGCTGGCCGAGGCCGGCGGCGTCGATGCCTCGAAGCTGCCCGCGGCGCTCTCCGGCGGACGTGCCGACAGCCAGATCCTGCGCGAGTTCGGCCCCAAGATGGCCGCGCGCGACTACTCGCCCACCGGCCGCATCGACAACATGCTCAAGGACCTCGAGGCGGTGCAGGCCTTCTCGCAGGGCCAGCGGCTTCCGCTGCCGCTGGCGGGCGCCGTCTCGGAGCTGCATCGCGCCTTCGTCGCGGCCGGGCTGGGCGCGCACGACACGGCCGAGATGATGCGGCAGTTCAGCGGCTACGAACGCGGCTGAACGGTCCGCCGCCGTCATCGCACAGATTCGACACAGGAAAGAGAGAAGCCATGTTCATCCGCTGCGCGTTCTTCAGGGGCCGGGTCAAGCCCGGCATGGAAGAAGCCTTCGACCGCCACGTGCACGAGAAGCTCGTGCCGCTGTGGACCCGCTTTCCCGGCGCACTCGAGGTGCGCGTGCTGCGCCAGCTGGAAAGCGATGTGAGCGATCCCGAACTGGCGATGGTGCTGTCGATCCGCTACGCGAGCCGCGAGGACATCGCCCGCGCGCTCGAATCGCCCGTGCGCTACGAAAGCCGCGAAGTGTCGAAGAAGCTGTTCGAGATGTTCGACGGCACGGTCTTCCACACCGTGTTCAGCGCCGAGGAGTTCGCGCTCGCGAACGCTTCCTGACGGGCGGCTTCTTCGCTTCCTTCTTCGCTTCCTTGCCCTCTTCCTTTTTCTTCTGCGGCGCCTTGCCATCGAGGTCCGCCAGCTCCCACACGCCGCCGGCCGCCGACACCAGCGCGTGCGCGCTGTTGATCAGCCCGATGTGCGAGAAGGCCTGCGGAAAATTGCCCAGCTGCCGCTGAGCCACCGGGTCGTATTCCTCGGCGAAGAGGCCCAGGTCGTTGCCCAGCGCCAGCAGCCGCCTGAAGAGAGCGCGCGCCTTGCGCACCTTGCCCATGGCCACGTACACGTTCGCCAGCCAGAAGCTGCACGCCATGAACGCGCCCTCGCCGCCGCCGAGCCCGTCCACGCCTTTCTCGGTGCGGTAGCGGTACACCAGCCCGTTGAAGACCAGCTCCTTCTCGATGCGCGCGACCGTGCCCTGAACGCGCTCGTCATGGATCGGCAGGAAGCCGATCAGCGGCATCCACAGCAGCGCCGCATCCACCGTGTCGGCGCCGTAGTACTGCACGAACGAGTTGCTCGACGCGTCGTAGCCGCGCGCGCAGACCTCGGCGTGGATCTGGTCGCGCGCCTCGCGCCAGCGTTCGATGGGGCCTTCGAGCCCGTATTCCGTGGCGCTCGCGATCACGCGGTCGAAGGCCAGCCAGCACATGATCTTGGAATGCACGAAGTGGCGGGGCTCGCCGCGCACCTCCCACAGGCTGCAGTCGGGCTCCCGCCAGAGTTCCATCAGCTGCTTCGCGATGGCGCGCTCCAGCGGCCACAGCTTGTCCATGTCCGACAGGCCGGCCTTGCGCGCCGCATGGAAGGCCGCGATGACCGAGCCGTACACGTCGAGCTGGCGCTGCCCGTGCGCGCCGTTGCCGATGCGCACCGGGCGGCTGTCCTCGTAGCCGCGCAGCCAGCCCAACTCGAGTTCGGTGAGCGAGCGTTCGCCGTGCAGGCCGTACATCACCTGCAGTTCCTCGGGCGACCCGCCCACGGCGCGCATCAGCCACCAGCGCCATGCGCTGGCCTCCTCGACGTAGCCCGAGCCGATCAACGCATAGAGCGTGAGCGCCGCGTCGCGCAGCCAGCAGAAGCGGTAGTCCCAGTTGCGCTCGCCGCCGGGCAGCTCGGGCAGCGAGGTGCTCGGCGCGGCGACGATGCCGCCGGTCGGCTCGTAGGTCAGCGCCTTGAGCGTGAGCAGCGAGCGCATCACCGGCTCGCGGAATTCGCCGTGGTAGCCGCAGCGATCGGTCCACGCACTCCATTCGGCGACTGTGCGCGCCAGCAGCGCGTTGGCATCGCGCGTCACCGGCGGCTTCAGGTGCGAGGGAAACCAGTCGAGGCTGAACGCGATGGACTGCCCCGCCGACACGGTGAAGTCGGCGAAGCTCGCGAAGTTCTCGTTGACCAGCGGCACGCCGGAGCTGATGCGCACCGAATCCGGCCCGGCCGTGGCGAACACCGCGCCATCGCGCCGCTCCATCCACGGGCACCACTCGCCGTAGTTGAAGCGGATGCGGAACTCGGTGTGCATGCTCACCGTGCCCCGTACGCCCCGCACGATGCGCACCACCTCGTGTGTGCCGTCCAGCGCGGGGCGAGGCATGAAGTCGGTGACGACGGCCACGCCGGTGCCTGTACGAATCGTGGTCTCCAGCACAACGGTGCCGGGAAGGTAGCGCCGCGAGACGCGCGCCTTGCGGTCGCGCGCGCACATGGTCCAGTGGCCGTTGCGCTCGTCGCCCAGCAGGCTGGCGAACATCGCGGCCGAGTCGAAGCGCGGCAGGCACAGCCACTCGATGTCGCCGCCCAGATGCACCAGCGCCGCGCTGTGGGTCGAGCCGATGAGCGCGTATTCGCCGATGGGGCGGCTGGCCTGCAGCCTTGAAGAGGGTTGCTTGTTGCGGGTCTTTGGCAAGACTCCGAGTTTTCGTGCCCTCGCAGGCGCCCTGCGCCGGAGGCGAGCGCGCCTGGCTGACGGACAACGCCTATTCAGCGCCTCTTCTAGAGCACATCCTTCAGCTTCGCCCGCAGCCTGCTGATCGCCTGGCTGTGCAGCTGGCACACCCGCGACTGGCTCACTTCGAGGATGGCGCCGATCTCGCGCAGGTTCAGCTCCTCCTCGTAGTAGAGGTTCAGCAGCAGCTGGTCGCGCTCGGGCAGCGCCGAGATGGCGTCCACCAGCTGGTGGCGGAAGCCGCTTTCCAGCAACTGCTCCAGCGGATCGTCGCTGCTGCGCCGGTCCTTGCGGGCGTCCTGCGAGTGGCTGTCGAGAAAACCGTTGTCGGCGTCGTCCTTGGAGAAGTCTTCCACATACAGCAGCTGGCAGCCCTGGATCTCCTGCAGCAGCGACTGGTAGGCTTCGATGTCCATCTTCAGTTCCCGGGCGATCTCCCCTTCGGTGGGAGCGCGCCCGAGCCTGTGGCCCAGCGCCTGCATCGCCTTCTCGATGCCGCGCGCCGACTGGCGCAGGCCGCGCGAGCCCCAGTCGGCGGCACGCAGCTCGTCGAGCATGGCGCCGCGGATGCGCTGGCTCACGAAAGTCTCGAACTGCGCGCCGCGGTTGTCCTGGTAGCGCGCGGATGCGTCAAGCAGGCCGAGCATGCCGGCCTGGATCAGGTCGTCCAGCTCCACGCTGGCCGGCAGCTTCGCCATCATCTGCAGCGCGATGCGGCGCACCAGCGGCTGGTGCTGCGCGAGCAGGTGCGATTTCTCGATGGTTCCTTGTGCGGTGTACATGGCCGTCGTGCGTCCTTCCTTCCTCGATGCGGAGCCGGCGGCTCAGGCCACGGCCTGCAGCGGGGCTGCCTCGGGCCATGGCCACTGGTCCATCTCGCCCGCGGCGCGGCGGAAGTCGACCGCCGCATGGCTCGCGGGAAAGGCCTCGGCGATGGTCTTCTTCAGCCGCCATGCGTCGGAGACGAGCGGATCGAAGCGCACCCATCCCGCCGCCTGCAGCGACAGCGCGAGGTAGCGGCTGCCGGCGTGGGCGAGGTTGTTCATGATCTGGCGCGCGGCCTGCACGTCGACCACGCCGTTGAGCAGGAAGCGCATCTGCTTCAGGCCGTGGGCGTGATGCAGGCGCTTGATGCCCGCATAGGCCGAGGTGACCGAGGCCGGATGCGGCTGCAGCACCAGCAGCAGGTCGTCCGCGCACTGCGCGAGCGGCGACAGCCGGCCCTCGCCGTCGAAGGCCGCGTCGATGACGACCACGCCGTCGTGCCAGAACCTGCGCGGGTCGGCCGCGCCTTGCGATGTTCCTCTTGCTGCCGCGGGCGGCGCCGGCAGCACATGCACCCCGCAGGCCATGCGCACCTCGGCGCCATCCAGCGTGAGGCGCCCGGCCGCGACGTCGACCAGGCCGCCCAGCGGGTCGATGTCCCAGACCTCGCAGGCCGAGCCCTCGGCGCGGCAATGCTCGTCCAGCAGCAGCACGTTGCGGCCCTGCCCCACCAGCGCCACGGCGAAGTTCATCGCGGCGGTGGTGCCGCCCGCGCCGCGCCCCATGCCGGCCACCGCGAGCACGCGCGCCTGCGTCGGCGCGAGCAGGCGCCGGAGGCCGTCCGCCTGATCCGCAACCAGCTTGTTCATCGCAGCGCCCTCAATCCTGCCGTTCCAGCTTCTGCGGCTTCTCCAGCGCGCGGGGCGACTGCACCAGCGCGGTCGATTCGGTGCCGAGCGCGTCCAGCAGCAGGAAGAGCTTGCCAAAGCCCGCGTACAGCGCGCTGCCGCTCATGGCGCGGCCGTTGCGTGCAGGGCGGCCGGTGAGCTGGCCCATCAGCGCGCGGGCACGGTCGGCCCATTCGCCTTCGGCCTGCAGCAGGCGCCACACGGTGGTGGTCATCTGCCCGGCGATCAGCAGCCGCTTCATGATGTCCGGGTCGCCCAATTCGCCGATGCCGCCCACCAGCTGCACGCCGTCGCGCAGCAGGCGGAAGCAGGGTTCGGCATCCACGGCCCAGCCCAGCCACTGCGCGAGCTGGCGCGCCGAAACCTCTGTACCGACGTTCGACAGCGCATGGCTCAGCGCAAGTACGTTGCCGCTGCGCGCATCGACCACGCGCGTGGCGATGCAGCGCAGCGCCGGCATCTCGTCGCGTGCGATGCCCGCCGCCATCGCGGCGGCATTGAAGCGCAGCACCACGTCGGCATGCGCCACGGCGAGCAGCGCCGCCTTGCCGCGGAAGCGCACGGGGCGCTCCTCGGCGAACTCGAAATCCATGCGCGCGAGCGTGTCGGGAGAGCCGGTGCGCGAATCGATCACGGCCGTGGAACCCGGCGCGCGCGCCAACCAGCGCTGGCCCGCGGCCTGCCACTGCACCATGGCCTCGATGCCGGGCAGCCGCGTCAGCAGATGGACCATCGGGCGATGGCCGAAATCCTGCTGGCGCAGCCATAGCACCTGGCGTGCACCGGGCTTGCGCGCGGCGTCCTTGGTGCCGCGCGTGGCCGCCGTCGAAAGCCACTGGTTGGGCGCCGCCATCGGCAGGCCCGTGCGGTCCGACAGCAGCAGGCTGCCATGGCATTCGTAGGCATCGCCGCCTTCGTTCGAGCGCAGGCCGACCTGGCCGCACAGCGCGAGCACGTAGCTCTCGCTACCTGTGGCCACTTCGCTGCGCGCATGCACCAGCAAGTCCTGCAGCACGGCCTTCTGGCCCGCCTCCTCGTCCGTGGCCTGGCGCCACAGCGTACGTGCGCGCTCGAAGCCGATCTGCGAGCCGGCCAGCGCGCTCGCCGTGGTGGCGAGTTCCTGCGCGTCGTGCGCCATCGCGCGGATCAGGTTCTGGTACTTCAGGCGCAGCAGGTCGGTCTCGCCCTGCGCCTTCTGCACCGCCAGCTGCGAGGCGGCGCCCGAAGCGGCGTCTTCCTGCAGGTCGCTCTCGGCAGGAACGAACAGCGGGCTGTGCTGGCGCGGCTGGAACACGCTGTCCACCAGCTGCGCGCGGTCGGCCTGCATCAGGTTCTCTGGCACCTTCTGGCCGCTGGAGATGTAGTGCACCGGCAGCCGATGGCGGATCACGGTGTCGATCAGCGCGCCCGGGTGCGTGGCTTCGTCGACCTTGGTGAAGATGCAGCCGGCAAGCTCGTTGCCGTGGCGGTAGGCGTGCACCACCTCGTTGAGCGTGTCGCCGTGGCTGGTGGCGTTGAGCAGCAGCAGCTTCTTCACCGGCCTCGGGCTTTGGCCCAGCATGGCGATCTGCTCGGGCACGGCGCGGTCGCGCTGGCTCATGCCGACGGTGTCGATCAGCACCATGTGCTTCTCGCGCAGGTCGCGCAGCACGAGGTGCAGGTCGGCGGCGTCCTTCACCGCGTACACCGGCACGTTGAGGATCTGGCCGTAGATGCGCAGCTGTTCGTAGGCGCCGATGCGGTAGCTGTCGGTGGTCACCAGCGCGAGCTTGTCGGCGCCGAAGCGCATCACGCAGCGCGCGGCCAGCTTGGCGGTGGTGGTGGTCTTGCCCACTCCGGTCGGGCCCATCAGCGCATAGACGCCGCCCTGGGCGAACAAGGCATCCTCATCTTCGTGCACGGGCACGGCGCGGATGAGTTCCGAGCGCACGTAGGCCATGCCTTCTGCGTAAGTGCGCCCGGTGGGCAGCTTCTCGAGCATGGCCTTGGAAAGCCGCGCGCTGAAGCCCGCGCCCAGCAGCGTGCGCAGCAGGCGGCCGCGCACGGGGTCGCGGCGCTGCCTGTCGTTCCATACCACGCTGGCGAGCTGTTCCTCGATCATGCCGCGCATGGAATGCAGCTCTTCGAGCACCGTGTCGACGGGGGCCGGGACGGGTGTTGCAATCGGCGCAGCGGCTGCGACGGGCGCAACGGGCGCAGGCACCGGCGGCATCGGCATCGCACGCGCGACCGGCGCCGGCGCAGCAACCGGTGCCGCCACGATCGGTGCAGCCACGGGCTTCGCAGGCGCACTGCCCTGCTGCACCACGCCCTGCACTTCGCCCTCGACCATGGCGACGATCTCCACGCCTTCGGCGGTGACGCGATGCGAGAGCACGATGGCGTCGGCGCCCAGCGCCTCCCTGACCAGTCGCAGGGTTTCGCGGCTGGTGGCCGCGACGAATTTGCGCGCGGTGGCGCGCACGTCTGTCTGTTGGGGGGAATTCAACCTCGTCCTCCGATGGCGGTGGTGACCTTGATGGTTCGGGAATCAGGAATCTCTGCGTGCGACAGCACCTTGAGCTGCGGCAGGCTGCGCCGCAGGAAGCGCGACAGCAGCACGCGCAGCGCGTGCTGCACCACCAGCACGGGCGCGAGGCCCATCTGCTCCTGGCGGGTGATGGCGGCCTGCGCCTGCCGCAGCAGGTTGTCGGCGATGCCGGGCTCGATGCCGCTGCTGTTGGTCAGCGCCTGCTGCAGCACGCCGTCGAGCGAGCCGTCCAGGCCGATGACCTGCATCTCGCTGTCGCCCGGGAACAGCTGCTGCGTGATCGCGCGGCCCAGCGCCAGGCGCGTGAGCGTGGTGAGCTCGGTCGGGTCCTTCACGGTCGGCGCGTGCTCGGCCATCACGTCGAGGATGGTGCGCATGTCCCGGATCGGCACTTCCTCGTCGAGCAGGTTCTGCAGCACCTTGTGCAGCGTGCTGAGCGACAGCACCTTCGGCACCAGGTCTTCCGTGAGCTTGGGCGCGGTCTTGGCGATCTGATCGAGCAGCTGCTGCACTTCCTGGCGGCCCAGCAGCTCGGCGGCATGCGTCTGTATGAGGTGGTTCAGGTGCGTGGCCATCACCGTGCAGGCGTCGACCACCGTGTAGCCGTACACCTGCGCCTGCTGGCGCAGGCTCGCGTCGATCCAGGTCGCCGCGAGGCCGAAGGCCGGGTCGCGCGTGGGCGTGCCGGGCAGCGTGCCGCTGACCTGCCCCGGGTTGATGGCCATCCACTGGTTGGGGAAGGCTTCGCCGCGGCCGATCTCCACGTCCTTCAGCGTGATGACGTAGGTGTTGGGCTTGATCTCCAGGTTGTCGCGGATGTGCACCACCGGCACCAGGAAGCCGACTTCCTGCGCGATCTTTTTGCGGATGCTCTTGATGCGACCCAGCAGCTCGCCCTGCTGCGACTGGTCCACCAGCGGAATGAGCCGGTAGCCGACCTGCATGCCCAGCGGGTCGACCATGGCCACGTCGTCCCAGGTGGCCTCCGCCGTCTCTGCGGAAGACGCGGCGAGGTTCGCGGCCTGCGCGGCGGCCGCCTCCTGCGCGGCCTGCTGCTTCGGCTTGCGCTGCAGCAGCCCGCGGCCCAGCCACACCAGGCCGCCCGCGATCAGCAGGAAGGCCAGGTTCGGCATGCCAGGGATCATGCCCAGCAGGCCAACGATGCCGGCCGTGAGAAACAGCACCTGCGGGTTGGAGAAGAGCTGGCCCGTGAGCTGGCTGCCCACGTCCTCGTCGGTGGTCACGCGCGAGACGATCACGCCCGCGGCGGTGGAGATCACCAGCGCCGGGATCTGCGCCACCAGGCCGTCGCCGATGGCCAGCAGCGTGTAGGTCTTGCCGGCGGTGGAGAAGTCCAGCCCGTGCTGCACCATGCCCACCACCAGGCCACCGATGATGTTGATGACCATGATGAGCAGGCCCGCGATCGCGTCGCCGCGCACGAACTTGCTGGCACCGTCCATCGAGCCGTAGAAGTCGGCTTCCTGCGCCACCTCGGTGCGGCGCTTGCGGGCCACGTCCTCGCCGATCAGGCCGGCGTTGAGGTCGGCGTCGATGGCCATCTGCTTGCCGGGCATCGCGTCGAGCATGAAGCGCGCGCCCACCTCGGCGATGCGGCCCGCGCCCTTGGTGATCACCATGAAGTTGATGAGCACGAGGATGATGAAGACCATCACGCCCACGGCGAAGTTGCCACCCACGAGGAAGTGCCCGAAGGCCTCGATCACCTTGCCCGCCGCGTCGGCGCCGGTGTGGCCGTTCATCAGCACCACGCGCGTGGAAGCCACGTTCAGCGACAGGCGCAGCAGCGTGGAGAACAGCAGCACCGCCGGGAAGGCCGCGAAGTCCAGCGCCTTCATCGTGTACATGCTCACCAGCAGCACCATCACCGACATGGCGATGTTGAAGGTGAACAGCAGGTCGAGCAGGAATGGCGGCAGCGGCAGCACCATCATGCTCAGGATCATGATGATGAGGATCGGACCGGCCAGGCCCTTGAGCTGCGAGCCCGGGAAGAATCGCGCGGGCATGCGCATCAGGTTTGTCATCGCGTTCATGCGGCAAGCTCAGCCGCATCGGCGGCGCTGTATTGAAGATCTGCGGGAACCGGCAGGTCGGTGGGCGTGCGTGGCGCTTCGCCGCCTTCGGCCCTCCAGCGCCGAAGCTGGTAGACCCAGGCGAGCACCTCGGCCACGGCGGTGTAGAGGCCTGCCGGAATCTCGTCGCCCAGCTTCGTGTGCCTGTAGAGGGAGCGCGCGAGCGGCGGCGCTTCGAGGATCGCCACCTTGTGCTCCTTCGCCAGTTCGCGGATGCGCGCGGCCACGAGCTCGGTGCCCTTGGCCACCACGCGGGGGGCGCGCATGCCGCCCTCCTGGTACTTGAGCGCCACGGCGAAGTGCGTGGGGTTGGTCAGCACGATGTCTGCCTTGGGCACCTCGGACATCATCCGGCGGCGCGCCATCTGCTGCTGCTGGCGGCGGATCGCGGCCTTGATGTGCGGATCGCCTTCGCTTTCCTTGTGCTCCTGGCGCACGTCCTCGCGCGACATGCGCAGCTTGCGGTAGTAGCTCCAGAGCTGGAAGGGCACGTCGATCAGCGCCACCAGGAACAGCGTCGCGGCGATCAGCACGCAGTGCCTGGCCACCAGCACGACCGCATGCGGCAGCGCGTACTGCGCGGGCTGCGCCATCAGGGCCATCAGGGTGCCGATGTCCCTCGACACCACCCACCAGGCCACGCCGCCGATGAGCGCCGACTTGGCCAGCGCCTTGAGCAGCTCGGCGAGCGACTGCGAGGAGAACATGCGGCCGATGCCGGCCAACGGGTTGAGCTTGCCGAAGTTCGGTGCCACCGACTTGGTGGAGAAGAGCCAGCCGCCGAGCATCATCGGCGCGACCACGGCTGCGACGATCATCATCGCGAACATCGGGCCGATGGCGCCCAGCGCCTGCATCGACATCAGCCCTGTGCGGGCCAGCATGTAGTGGGGATCGAAGGCGCTGGAGCGGTCAAACTGCAGCCCCATGCGCAGCGCGCCGTTCATGCTCGTGCCGAGCGACTCCGACGCGAGCCACAGGCCGGCACAGGCCGTGCCCAGCATGACGAAGGTGGTGAGCTCGCGGGAACGGGCTACGTTGCCTTCCTCGCGGGCCTTTTCAAGGCGCCGCTCGGAGGCGGGTTCCGTTTTCTCGAGATCGCTTTCCTCAGCCATTCATGCTCCGAACCAGCAGTGGCGAAGTACGCCTTGCTCATGGCCAAATTATTGAATTCGACCCTCCGGAACAATCTGTCGATCAGGGCCCTGATAGCCCTGCAATTCGGACAATAGAAAGGGGCCGGCAGGCCCCTTGAGATCAGAAGCCGAGGCTCTCCAGCAGGTCGTCGACCTGCGCCTGGTCGGTGACGGCATCGGGGTTGCCGGGCTTGACCTGCGGGCCGTTCTGCAGGCTCTGCGCGGCCTCGTGGCGCTTCTCGGGTGCCGAGTTGTCGATGAGCACCTGCAGCAGCTGCGTCTCGACGTCGTTGACCACTTCCATCATCTTCTTGATGACCTGGCCCGTGAGGTCCTGGAAATCCTGCGCCATGAGGATCTCCATGAGCTGCGAGTTGATCGCGCTCGCGCGCTCGGGCACGCCGTCGAGGTAGCCGCGCGTGTCCAGCACGAGTTCGCGCGCGTGGTCGAGCTCGATGGGGTTCTTGAACCACTCGTCCCAGCGCTTGCTCAGGCCCTTGGCATCGGTGGACAGCGCTTCCTGCAGCGGCTGGGCCACGTCGATGGCGTTGAGCGCGCGGTGCGCCGCGCGCTCGGTGGTGGCGGCCACGTAGCTCAGGCGGTCGCGCGCATCCGGAATGGCCTGCGCGGCCCTGGCCACCTGCTTGTCGAGGCCCAGCTCGCGCAGGCCTTCGCGCAGTTGGCGCGTGAGCTGGCCGATGCGGCCCAGCAGTTCTTCGGTGGTGTTGGCGGGTTCCGCGACGGCGGCGGCGGCGGTGTTCTGGCTCATGTCAGGCCGCTTCCTTCGCGAGTTTCTCGAAGATCTTGGTGAGCTTTTCTTCGAGCGTTGCGGCGGTGAAGGGCTTCACCACGTAGCCGTTGGCGCCGGCCTGGGCCGCCGCCACGATGTTCTCCTTCTTCGCCTCGGCCGTGACCATCAGCACCGGCAGCTTCTTGAGCTCGGGGTCGGCGCGGATGGTCTGCAGCATGGTCAGGCCGTCCATGTTGGGCATGTTCCAGTCCGACACCACGAAGCCGAAGTTGCCGCCGCGCAGCTTCTCGATGCCGGCGGCGCCGTCCTCGGCTTCGTCCACGTTGTGGAACTCCAGCTCCTTCAGCAGGTTGCGCACGATGCGGCGCATGGTCGGGAAGTCGTCCACAACCAGGATTTTGATGCTCTTGTCGATCACGATATTTCCAACTCCAAGGTCGTTTTCTTTTCTCTCAAACTCGGTTCGTACGTTCACCGAACGTGCGAAGGTGTGCCAGCACGCGGCGGCTGACTTCGGCCAGGGGCGACACGTCGTCCACCGCGCCCAGCGCGATGGCCTCGCGCGGCATGCCGAAGACCACGCAGCTGGCCTCGTCCTGCGCCAGCGTGTGGGCGCCGGCGCGCCGCATGCGCAGCAGGCCCTCGGCGCCGTCCTTGCCCATGCCGGTCAGGATGATTCCGATGGCGTTCTTGCCCGCGTGCTTGGCGGCCGAATCGAACAGCACGTCGATGGACGGCCGGTGGCGGTTCACCGGCGGCTCCTGGTCGAGGTGCGCCACGTAGTTGGCACCGCTGCGCGCGAGCGACAGGTGGAAGCCGCCGGGCGCGATGTAGGCATAGCCCGGCAGCACGCGCTCGCCGTGCTCGGCTTCCTTCACGTTGATGCGGCACAGGCCGTCCAGGCGCTGCGCGAACGAGCGCGTGAAGCCCGCGGGCATGTGCTGCGCGATCATCACGGCCGGCGAGTCGGGCGGCAGCGGCTGCAGCACTTCTCGGATGGCCTCGGTGCCGCCGGTGGAGGCGCCGATGATGATGAGCTTCTCGGTACTCAGCAGCGGGCTGCGCAGCAGCGATTCCTGCGGCGCCTCGCCGCCGGGGCGCGCCGCGGCGGCGTGTCGGGCGGGCAGCAGGCGTGCGCTTGCCGCGGTGCGGATCTTGCCGGCGATCAGTTCGGTGTAGTTGAGCAGGCCGTCGCGCACACCGAGGCGCGGCTTGGTCACGAAGTCGATGGCGCCCAGCTCGAGCGCGCGCAGCGCGATCTCCGAGCCGCGCTCGGTGAGCGAGGAAACCATGACCACCGGCATGGGCCGCAGCCGCATGAGCTTCTCGAGGAATTCGAGCCCGTCCATGCGCGGCATTTCCACGTCGAGCGTGAGCACGTCGGGGTTGGTGACCTTGATGAGGTCGCGCGCCACCAGCGGGTCGGCCGCCGTGCCCACCACCGTCATGTCGGGCTGGCTGTTGATGATCTCCGTCATCACGCTGCGGATGAGCGCCGAGTCGTCGACGCACAGCACCTTGATCTTCTTCACGCTCACAGGTTTCCTTTGTTATCGGCAGCCGATGCAGCGCGGGAGCCGGAGAGCCTGCGCAGCAGCTCGCCCTCCTCGTGCTGCACCTGGCGCACTTCTGTCTGCGCGCGCAGCTTGCGCACGATGGCCTTTCCCGTCGCCGGCACGAAGCACACGCGGCGCGCATGCGGCCCGCGCAGGTCCTGCGCGGCGACCTCGATGCGCTCGTTGCCCAGGTAGCGCAGCACGAAGTCGGCGTTGCGGTCGCCGATGTTGAGCGTGGTCATGTTCGCCAGCACCGCGCCGCCGCCGAAGACCTTGGCCTTGAGCCGGTCGCGGCGCGCGCCCGCGCGCACCAGCTCGCGGATCAGCACGTCCATGGCGTAGGTGCCGTAGCGCATCGATTCGGTGGCGTCGCGCGTGCCGGCCGAGGCGCCGGCTTCGCCGTCGTCGGGCAGCATGAAATGGTTCATGCCGGCCACGCCCGCCTCGCGGTCGTGCAGGCAGGCGGCCACGCAGGAGCCCAGCACCGTGCTGAGCGCGGTGTTGCTCGATGTCACGTAGTACTCGGAGGGCAGCAGCTTCACGGCCATCATCCCGACGTCGCGGTCGAAATAATGATGGCTCGCCACCGAGCCCGGCGCGGCCGCATTCGAGGCCGCGCTCATGAGGAAGCACCCGTGGCACGCGAGCGCGCCAGCTCGTACACGGTCTGGCCCAGCGGGCGGAAGGCCTGGTTGACCAGCGAGGCGTTCTCCGAATGCCCGGCGAACAGCAGGCCGTCGGCCTTGAGCAGCGGCGCGAAGCGGTCGAGCACCTTCTTCTGCGTCGGCTTGTCGAAATAGATCATCACGTTGCGGCAGAAGATCGCGTCCACCGGCTCCTTCACCGCCCAGGCGCTGTCGAGCAGGTTGAGCCGCGAGAACTTCACCATCGCCGCCACCTCGGGCCGCACGCGCACCTTGCCCGCGTTGGAGCCGGTGCCCTTGTTGAAGAAGCGCCGCAGCCGCTCGGGCGCGAGCCTGCGCACCTGCTCCGCGGTGAAGACGCCGGCGGAGGCCTTGGCCAGCACCGCCGTGTCGATGTCGGTGGCGATCACGCGAGAGGCCGCGGCCTTGTCGCCCAGCGCCTCCATCAGCGTGATGGCGATGGAATAGGGCTCCTCGCCCGTCGATGCAGCCGCGCACCACACGGTGACGGGCTGCTTCGCCTTGCGCACGTGCTCGGCCAGCGTCGGGAAGTGATGCGCCTCGCGGAAGAACGAGGTGAGGTTGGTGGTCAGCGAGTTGATGAAGAGCTGCCACTCCTCGCCGTCCTGGCGCTGTTCGAGCCAGTCGAGGTACGAGGCGAAGTCGGGCAGCTGCAGCTCCCTCAGCCGGCGCGAGAGGCGGCTGTAGACCATCTGCCGCTTCTGCTCGCCCAGGGCGATGCCGGCGCGGCGATGGATGAGGGTGCGCACGCGCGAGAAGTCGCTGTCGGTGAAAAGGAACTCGGTGGTCACGGCCAGCCTGGAAGGTTGGCTTTCAATGTACATAGCGGCCACCGTTTCCAATGGACCGATCAGACGCGCAAATGCCCCGCACTTTCGGCACTCCGGCCGCGGCTTGCTTCATTGCTCGCTCGCCGCAGGGCTGGCGCCCTGCGCCCACACCAGCGCGGAGAGCTGCGCGGCATTGACCTGCGCCGGGCTCAGGAACAGCGCCTCCGACAGGCGCGCCGCCTGCCCGTCGTCGAGCTCGCAGCTCTCGGCCAGCGCCACGAAGGGGCCGTAGAGGCCGCCGCGCGAAAGAATGGCCTGCTGTACCGCCTCGGTGAGCTGCACCTTGCGCAGCACGCCTTCCATGGACACGCCCAGCAGCTGGTCGAGCAGCGAGAACATGCCCGCCACGAAAAGGTTGTCGGCCTCGCTGGCAGGCAGCATGCCCTGCCCCACCAGTTCGACGAAGCGGCCACGCAGGATGGCCTTCTTCATCATGTAGGGCGAGCCCGCCTTGTTGCTGGTGGCCAGCAGCAGCGAGAGCCAGCGGTACAACGGTGAATAGCCGAGCATGGCGACCGCGTGGCGCAGCGAGTGGATCTCCACCGCCATGCCCACCGCGGGCGAGTTGATGTAGCGCAGCAGGCGGTAGGTGAGCGCGGCATCGTGCTTGAGCGCGGCCTCGATGACGCGCAGGTCTTCGTTGCGCTGGAGCATCTGCATCAGCTGCACGATCAGCAGCGACTCGGGCTGCAGCGCGTCTTCGGTCTCGAGCACCGGCGGGTTGCGGAAGGCGCCGTCGATGAACACGTTCACGCGCCGCGACGCACAGGCATCGAACTCGGTCCAGTCTTCCACGCGCGAGGCCACCGGCTCCACCGGCGGGTGGCCCAGCTGGGCGTCCTGGCGCAGGCGCGCGACGGTGTCCGCGTCGTTCGCGTCGACTTCGAGGTGGGTGACGATGGAGCGCAGCTCCGGGTCTTCAGGCAGTACGGCGCCTGCGCACTGCATGAAGCCGAAGCCCTGCTCGCGCAGGAAAAGCAGGATGGAGCGCAGGTCGGCGTCCATCAGCTCGTCCGCGCGCATGCACAGCACCACCTGCTGCGGCGGCAGCGACTGGAGCTCGCTCTGGAAGAGCGCGTCGACCGTCACGTCGACGAACAGCAGCTGCGATCCCAGCAGCCAGCCTTCGTCGCCAGGGTTGAGGTGCATGGCGAGCGTGTCCATGAGCGCCTTGACGCCCGCTGCGCCGGACGCATCGGAAGCCGCGCCGGCGGCGCGCCAGGCCATGCGATAGCCGATCACGCGTCTCTGCGCGTCGAGCAGCATCGCGTAGGCCAGGTGGCCTTCGCAGCCGGCCTCGGGCTGGGTGGAGGCGCCGGTTTCGGCGCCGGCGCCTTCGGAAGCGCGACGGAAGAAATCAAACCGCATTCAGCTGTCTCCGTCGGATGTCAGAGTGCAATGGCGTCGGTCCTCCGGGCCGCGCCCGCGAGCGCGGCCGCACTCGCGGCCTGCGCGCGCTGGATGCGCGGCATGGCCCCCACGTCGATGATGAAGGCCACGCTGCCGTCGCCGAGGATGGTCGCGGCGGAGATGCCGGGCACCTTGCGGTAGTTGGTCTCGAGGTTCTTCACCACCACCTGGTGCTGTCCGAGCAGCTCGTCCACCAGCAGCGCGAAGCGGCTGTCGTCGGCCTGCACGATCACCAGGATGCCCTGCGTGGGGTGCGTCTGCGCGCCGGCCACGTCGAACACGCGGTGCAGCTCGATGAGCGGCAGGTACTCGCCGCGCACGCGGATCACGTGGCCGTCGGCGGTGATGGAATGCAGGTGCTCCGGCAGCGGCTGCAGCGACTCGATGACGTAGCTCAGCGGCAGGATGTAGGCCTCGCTGCCCACCTTCACCGACATGCCGTTGAGGATGGCCAGCGTCAGCGGCAGCACGATGCGCGTGGTGGTGCCCTGCCCGCCGCGCGAGTGGATCTCGACGTGGCCGCCCATTTCCTGGATGTTGCGCTTGACCACGTCCATGCCCACGCCGCGGCCCGAGATGTCGGTGACCTGCTCGGCGGTGGAGAAGCCGGGCGCGAAGATGAGCTGCCACACCTCGTCGTCGGGCATGGTTTCGCTCACCGGCAGGCCCTGCTGCATGGCCTTGGCAAGGATGCGCTCGCGGTTGAGGCCCGCGCCGTCGTCGCTCACCTCGATCACGATGTTGCCGCCGTGATGCTGCGCCGACAGCAGCAGCTGGCCGGTGGCGTCCTTGCCCTTGGCCAGGCGCACCTCGGGCGTCTCGATGCCGTGGTCGAGGCTGTTGCGCACCAGGTGCGTGAGCGGGTCGACGATGCGCTCGATCAGGCCCTTGTCGAGCTCGGTTTCCTTGCCGTAGGTGTCCAGGCGGACCTGCTTGCCCAGCTTGGCGCTCACGTCGCGGATGACGCGCGGGAAGCGGCTGAACACGTAGTCCATCGGCATCATGCGGATGGACATGACCGATTCCTGCAGGTCGCGTGCGTTGCGCTCCAGGTGGCCCAGGCCGCTGAGGAAGCGCTCGTAGGCCACCGGATCGAGCATGGTCGCAGCCTGCGTGAGCATCGACTGGGTGATGACGAGCTCGCCCACGAGGTTGATGAGCTGGTCGACCTTCTCGACGTCGACGCGGATGGAGCTGGATTCCTTGGCGGCGGCGGACGAAGCGGCTGCCGTGGCGGGCGCCGAGGGTGCGGGAGAAGGCGCGGGCTGCGGCTTCGCGGCTTCCACGATCGCGGCGGGCTCGGGCTCGGGCTCGGGCTCGGGCGTGGACGCGGGTGCGGCCACCGCTGCCGGAGCTTCGGCAACCGCTTCGTGCGTGATGTCGATCTGCGATTCGTCGATGACGAAGCAGCAGACGGCGACGATGTCGTCTGGCGAGCAGGTGGTTTCGAGCAGCACTGTGAGCTGGTCGCCGCTGCGCGTGCTCGAGAGCACCTTGCCGAGATTGGCCAGCTCGCCGGTCAGCAGCTCGCATTCGCTTTCCGACAGGCGGGCGAAGCGGACGCGCAGCGCGCCGCCGCCGCTTTTGCCGGCGGCGGCATCGGCCGGCGCAGCCACGGGCTCGGAAGCCACCACAGGCGCGGGAGCCGGCGCAGGGGCCGGAGCGGGCGCGGGTGCCGCCGCACTTGCGTCACCGCTTTCGAGCGCGAGTTGCTGAAGCACGCCACAGATGTGCGCGACCATGTCCGGGTCCGGCTCGTTGCCTGCCTGGTAGGCGGTGAGTTGTTCTTGCAAGGCGTCCTTCGTTTCCAGGAATGCATCGATCATCCGGCCGGTCAGACGCAGCTGCCCATGGCGGGCGCGGTCCAAAAGCGACTCGAGAACGTGCGTGGTGTTGGTAAGGGCAGTGAAACCGAAAGTCGCTGCGCCGCCCTTGATGGAGTGCGCCGCGCGGAATATGGCGTTGAGCTGTTCGCTGTCGGGGGCGTCGACATCGAGTTCCAGCAGGAGTTGCTCCATCTCGGCGAGCAGTTCGATGGCTTCGACGAAGAAGGCTTGGGTGAATTGACTGAGGTCCATCTCGTGTCTTTGTGTGTTTCTTGTTGTTGTGCCGTCTGCTGCCGTGCGTCCGTTCAGTCCGCCTTCGCGGCCGCCTTGCCGATGCGCAGCCCGCCGACGGGCTCCGCGCTGTTCTCGCGCTCGATGCGTTCCTGGGTCCGGTGGTTGAGCAGGATGATGCTGATGCGCCGGTTGATCGGGTTGCGCGGATCGGCCTTGTCCAGGTGCATGCTGTCGGCCAGGCCGATCACGCGCAGCACCTTGCCCTCGGCCATGCCGCCGGCCACGAGTTCGCGCCTCGAGGCGTTGGCGCGGTCTGACGACAGCTCCCAGTTGCCGTACGACCGGTCGTTGGTGTAGACGATGGCGTCGGTATGCCCCGACAGGGTGATCTTGTTGGGCAGGCCGTTGAGCGCCGGCGCAAGCTCGCGCAGGATGGCGCGCATGTGCGGCACCACGCGCGCGCTGGCCAGCTCGAACATCGGGCGGTTCTCGGTGTCGACGATCTGCAGGCGCAGGCCCTCGGTGGTGATGTCGATGAGGATCTGGGAGCGGAACTGCTGGAACACAGGGCTCTTCTCGATCAGCGCGTCGAGATTTCTCTTCATCTCGGCGAGGCGGCTGGCGTCGGCCTCGTCCTCGCTCGCGGTCTCGGTGAGCTTGACCTCGCCCTCCACGTGCACCGGGTCGGCGCCTCCGCCGGGGATCATGCTGGTGCTGAGGCTGGACTTGTCGCCGCCGGTGAGCGCCACGCGCAACGGCATGCGGAAGTGCTCCGCGATGCCTTCGCGCTGCTTGGTGCTGGAAATGGAGAGCAGCCACATCACGAGGAAGAAGGCCATCATGGCCGTCATGAAGTCGGCATAGGCGATCTTCCAGCCGCCGCCGTGCGCGCCGCCGTGCTTGCCCTTGTGGACGTGCTTGAAGATGACTCTTGGCTTGTCGTCGCTCATGATCGCTGGCTGCTCTGTGCTGGCTCGTGCGATGGGCGCGTCAGCGCGCCTTGACTTCGCGGACGTGGTCGTCCAGCTCGGTGAACGAGGGGCGCTCGGTCGAGAACAGCACCTTGCGGCCGAACTCCACCGCGAGCTGAGGCGCGTAGCCGTTGAGGTTGGCCAGCAGCGTGACCTTGGCGCACTGGTAGATCTTCATGCCCTCTTCCACCTTCTGCTCGATCAGCGAGGCCAGCGGCGAGACGAAGCCGTAGGCCAGCAGCACGCCGAGGAAGGTGCCCACCATCGCGTGCGCGATCAGCGCGCCCATTTCGGAGGGCGGCAGGTTGGCGGAGCCGAGTGCGTGCACCACGCCCATCACGGCCGCGACGATGCCCAGCGCGGGCAGCGCGTCGCCCACGCGCGAGAGGCTGTGGCCGGGCACCGCGGCCTCGTGGCGGATGGTCTCGATCTCGTGGTCCATCAGCGCCTCGATCTCGTGCGCGTCGGTGTTGCCGCTGATGACCAGGCGCAGGTAGTCGCACAGGAAGACGGTGATGCCCTCGTGCGCCATGATGTTCGGATAGCGCGTGAAGATCTCGCTCTGGGACGGGTCTTCCACGTCGGTCTCCAGCTTCATCATTCCTTCCTTGCGGGCCTTGGCGAGCAGCTCGTACAGCAGCGCGAGCAGGTCCATGTAGAGCTGGCGGTTGTGCTTGGAGGTGCGCAGCAGCAGGGGCAGTTCCTTGATGGTGGCCCTGATGGTCTTGCCGTTGTTGCCGGCGATGAAGGCGCCCAGCGCCGAGCCGCCGATCATGAGCAGTTCGACCGGCTGGAACAGGACGCCGAAGTGCCCGCCCATGAGGCCGTAGCCACCGAAGACGGCACCGATCACCACGATGTATCCAACCAGAACCAGCACGCGCTTCCCCTATCGCCCAGCGGGCGTCGAATCAACAAACCCCTGGCGGCCATGGCCGCCGGCGGGGCACTTTTCCTAGACGGCGCCGCCGATGTCCATCACCGGCGCCACCGCGACGAGCCCGCCGCGGCGGCGCTCTGTCGCCTTGGGCTTGCGTGCCTTGCCCGCGCGCGAAGGCGGACGGCACAGCACGCACACGTATCCGTTCTTGTTGTCGTGCGCATGCGCCACGAAATGGCCGCCGCAGCGACAGCAGGTGCTCAGCTGCAGCATGTCGCTGTCGAAGAAGCGGACCATGGTCTCGGCGCGGGTGAAGTCGAGCACCACCTCGCCACCGTTGGCCTCGACCTGCTGCGTGTAGAGCCGGTAGGCCTTGATGAGCGCGGGCAGCTCGTTCTCGTCCGCCTCGTCGAGCATGAACCGGTAGATGTTGTAGAACATCGACGAGTGGATGTTGGCCAGCCACGTCATGTACCAATCGGTGGAGAACGGCAGCAGGCCCTTGGGCGGAGAGACGCCCTTGAGTTCCTTGTAGAGGCGGATCAGGCGCTCGCGGCTCAGCGTGACCGCGGCTTCCAGGAACTGCAGGCGCGCGCCGAGGCCGATCAGCTCGATCGCGAGCTGGACCTGCCGCACCTCGCCCAGGACGCTCTTGCTGGTCACGCCGCGCTCGCTCCGCGCATCTGCGCCTGCGACTGTGCCTGCGCCTGGCGCGCGGCCATCAGGATCGACATATGCGCCTGCTGCAGCGCAGGCTCCTTGCCCTCGCCGACCACCGCGAACATGGGGCGGTCGTCCAGCCGGAAGCTGCACAGCAGGAAGTTGGACGCGGCCAGCTTCACGATCTGGCTGAGCGACATGTTCGCCAGCAGATCGGCCAGCTCACGGCCCACGCCGAGGCGGAACATGGCCTCGGCCCTGTCCTGCTTCACCAGCTTCTGCGCCAGCAGCATATAGGCCAGATTTATCTCGCCGATTTCCCTCGAAATCACGCCGTTGGCGGTGATGTTGACGTTTTCCATCTCTGATCCCATTTCCGATTCAAAGCTCACTTCGTGCTCCTAACAATCGTGTATACATTATATACACAAAGTTTTACATGTTGAAGTGTTTTGTATGACATGCGGGTAAAAAAGGTAGGAGGCATCTGACAAGGCACTCCTCATCTCCCAATAGAGACCCCGCGTTTACAGGTGTCAGCCGTTTGGGTAACAAATGTTTCAGACGCCACCAAAAAAAGCGCGAATTTATTCGTCAGCAACATCGAATTGATAAACGCTATGGGTTTATTTAGTCCCGATGAAAGACCATTTGAACGAATTTCTCGATTCATGATTTCACATTGGTCCATCTGGTCAATTAGTCGCCTGCGCGACCCTCGAGGCGGTAGATCCACGCCATCACCTCCGCCACGGCGAGGTACAGCTGCGGCGGGACCTGCCTGTCCAGGTCGACCTGCATCAGGAGCTTCACGAGGTCGGCCGACGAGTGCACGTAAAGCCCGTGCTCCCGCGCCTCGCGCATGATCGATTCGGCGACCACGCCATAACCCTTGGCCACGACGACGGGCGCCCGCGTCTTGTCCGCATAGGACAGCGCGACGGCGCTGTTGCGGTTGTCGAGCACCTCGTTCATTGGAATACCTTCGTGCTTCGCACTGCGGTGCGAGCTTGCCTGGGGCGGCCCGGCGCGGCGCTCATAGGGCAACCTCCTTTGCGGCGACCAGCACCTGCTGCAGCTGCAGGCCCGCGGCGTCGAAACGCTTCGCGAGCCGGCCGGTGTCGCCGCGCAGGCGCGCCATGGTCGAAGCCTCGCGCGCGAACAGATGCGCCTGCACGGCCTGGCCGTCGAGGCTCAGCCGCAAGTCGACCTCGCCAAGCTTCGGCAGCTCCAGCGAGACCGTGGTCGACCAGCGGCGCGCACCCTCTTCTTCGGCCACCGCGCCCTCGCGCGCCTCGGACCGGGCCTGTTGTTCTTCCTCCACAGTCCAGCTCATCGGCACGTCGGGCCAGGCATGGCCGTTCCAGCGGAAGACCGAGCTGGCCAGCAGATCGAGCTGCTGGTGCACCAGCGTGACGGCCTGGGGGTGGATCACTTCGCCGCCGCGCGATGCCGGCAGGGCCGTGGCGCTGTCGGCCTGGCGCGCGGATTCGCTGGCGCGGTGCGCGGGCATCGAATCGAAGCCGCCGCCGGGCGATGCGCTCTCGGGTTGCCGATAGGCGGCCTGCACCCGCGCCGCGTCGTTCGCCGCGGCTTGCTGTTCCAGAGTCTGCGGTTTGCCTTGCGAGGAGGAGACACCGGCGTCCTGCGGCTGCCCTGCTGTGGCCGGCGCCTGTGGCGCGGCAACGCCCACCGCGCGGGCGCCGTCGCCCTGCACCGCGGGCACCTGAGCTTGCGCCACGAGCGAAGGCAGCGCATCCGGCGAATCGACGATCACCGCCGTCGATGCGGCAGCCACCACCTGCGACGCGACCGATGCACCCGCCTGCGTCTTCGCGATCACCGGCACGGCCCACTGCGCCTGGGGCTCCTGCTTCATCTGCGCGAGCGTGCGGCCGCCGGCCGTGAACGACGCCAGGTGCGATTCATAGAAGAGCCCGCTGTCCGACACAGCCTGCGCCAGCGTGCCCGCCAGCGCCGCGGCGTTCACCGGCTGCGCGCGCGAAGGCATCAGGGGCACGGCGCCACGCACCGGCCCCGGTTGCGCCTGCAGGTCGGCCAGCACCGCGCCGATGACGCGCGCCGCCACCGACAGCCGCGTCTCCATCGAAGGCTGGGCGCCGGAGCCGGCATGGGGAGTACCGCCGGCAGCGGCACCCGGGATCTGCCTGTCGAGCGCCGCATTGGAAGGCAGCCTGACATCGTTCTCGACCTTGCCGATCGCCACCGCCGGCCCGGGCGCGCCGATGGTGGTCTCGGGCTTGATGCCGAGCACGTCCAGCCGCGGCGCGAGCCTTGCGGCCAGCAGCGCGTCGAGCAGTCCGGCGAGTCCAGTCATGGTGCGGTTTCTTCAGGTCGTCCGGCAGCCGCGCTCAGTGCGGCGGCCCGTAGGCCCTGCCGAGGTTCTTCTGCTGCGTGAGATATCCCATGCGGCTGATCAGGCTCTCGAGCTGCGGCTTGATGAGCCCCGACACCTCGGCCTGGTCGGAACGTATGCGCTCCAGCAGATCGAGCACATGCTCGACCTGCGTCGCGTCCAGCAGCTCGTGGGGCTCGATGGCCTTCAGGCGCTCCACCATCGCCGAGCAGCGGGCTTCGAGCGCGGGGAGCTGGCCCCACTCCTTGGCGCGCGCCAGCACCAGCATCGATGCGATGCCGGTGGCCAGCTCTTCGTAGCAATGAACGACCTCACTCCGGAATGCCATGTTTTTCTGTTTCTCTTGCGGTTGCATTTCAGCCACGGGCCCGGTCGTCGATCTCCCGCCAGGCGGAAGCGATGTTCTCGAGCAGCCGGTCGGCCTCGTCCAGGGCCAGCACGTCGTTGTGCAGGTTGGCGCGGAACAGCCGCTGCACGATGTAGTCGTACAGCGCCGAAAGGTTGGCCACCAGCTCGGCGCCGGCCTCGCCGGCCGCCTGGGCGTCGAGCCCGGCCTTCAGGCCGTTGTCGACGATGCCGATGGCCTTGGAGATCGCGTTGCCCTTGGCTTCGGTGTCGCCGGCGGCCATGTGGTGACGCGCCATGCCGATGGCGGTCTTGGCGCCATCGAACAGCATCGTGATGAGCTGGTGCGGCGACGCGCTCATCACGCTGGTCTCGACACCGAGGCGCGCGTAGGCACCGGCACCTGTGCGCATGTTGTGGGGGGTGTACATCGGCTGGTGCTCCAGGTTCCGCGTGCCTTGCGTCCTACTTGGACTGCTTCGACATCGCGTCGAACTGCTGCGTGAGGTAGTTCTTGGTGTTGTTCAGGTTGTTGATCAGAACGTCGAGCTGGTTGAACTGCTTGCGATAGCGGTCGACCGTGGCGTCCACGCGCAGCTGCATCGCGTCGTACTGGGTGTCGAGTTCCTTGATGGTCGCCGTCACGCCGTCGCTGGCCACCTTCAGCGCGCCCTTGGTCACGTCGTCCACCAGCGCGTCGATCTGCTTGCCGTAGCCGGCCGTGCTGCCGGTGGCGCTGGAGAACAGGTTCGCCACGCCCTTGAGGTTGTTGGCCAGCGCCTTGTCCAGCTTGTCGGAGTCGACCGCCAGGGTGCCGTCCTTCTGGAAGGACACGCCGATCTCGGTCAGCACCTTCATGTCGTTCGTGCCGCCGGACTGCGGCGCCACGAGCGCCTGGCGGATGCGCGTCTGCAGGTTGCGCAGCGTGCTGTCGCCCACCAGCGCCGCGGCGGTCTTGGTGTCGGCGTCGTATGCGGTCAGCGTCTTGGCCGTGCTCTGCAGGCTGTTGTAGGCCTTCACGAAGTCGTTGATGGCCGTCTTCACGCCGGCCGTGTTCTCCTTCATGGACAGGCCGGTCTTGCCGGTGCCCACCAGCGTCAGCGTGGCGCCCTGGATGGCTTCCTTCACCGTGTTGGTCGGGCTGGTGACGTCGATGCCGTTGACGTTGAGCTTCGCGTTCTGCGCCGCCGAGGTCTGCTTCAGGCTCTGCGCGCCGGCGGGGTCGTTGTTCAGCAGGCCCTGCAGCGCCGCGTCGCCGTCGACCGCGATGCGCATGCTCGACTTCTCGCCGGTCTGCGTCGAGGTCAGCACCAGGCGGTTGGGCGTGCCGCTGCCGTCGTTCACGATGCTGGCCGTGACGCCCGCGTTCGCGCCGTTGATAGCGTTGCGGATGCCTTCCAGCGTATTGTTGGTCGAGTCGATGGTGATCGACTTGGCGGGCCGGCTCGCGTCGGCGGTGAAGGTGGCGCCGCTGTACTGGCCGCTCGCCGGGTCGAGCGTGCCGCCGGTGATGGCGCCGAAGTCGATGGTGATCTTGCCGGTGCCGATGGCGGCCTTGGCGTCGGCCTGGCCCGCGCTCACCAGCGTCTGCGACTGCGCGATCTGCGACACGTCGATGGTGTAGTTGCCCGCCGCGCTCGTGTCGGTGGCGGTTGCCGACAGGATGCCGCTGACGGTGGGCGTGCCTGTCACGCTCTGGAAGAACGTCGGGTCGCCGAGCTTCTTGGCCGCCGCCTGCAGCGTGGAGAGCGCGCTCTGGATCGTGCCGTAGGCCGACAGCTTGCTCGTGTAGCTCTTGGCCTTGGCCTGCAGCGCCACCATGGGCTGCTTCTCGGCGGTCTCGAGCTGCGTGAGCAGGTCCGCGAGATTCAGGTTGGAGCCCACGCCCAGGCTGCTGATCGTTGCCATGTATTTGTCCTCTTGAATTCGAATGGGTGTCGCTGCGTCTGCGCGGCCGGTGCGGGCCTCAGGCCGCGTGGTCCACCAGCAGTCCGTTGCCGTCGTTCATCAGCTTCGCGATGCGCACGACTTCCTCGTTGGGAATCTGGCGGATGACCTCGCCGCTGGCGCGGTCCACCACCTTGACGATGACCATGTCGGTCTCCTTGTCGACCTCGAACTGCAGGCCGACCTCGCGCAGCGCGAGCGACTCGTTCACCTGGCGCACCGCCTGCTCCACCTGGACCGGCGTCGCGCCCTCCTTCGCGTCGTCCTTCTCGGCCGTGGCGGCGGCGGCAGAGGCCGCGCCCGCGGCGCCGCCGACGAGCAGCTGCGTCCACTGGTTGTCCTTCACGGAGTTCGCCGACACGGGGTTCAACATCATTTCCACCTTGCTGTGCTGGGTTCGCTGTTCTCTGCGGCCTCGCCTGGACCGGCATGGCCGCAGGGAACAGCGCAGGCACTCCCGGATTGCGCCAGGGGCCTGCGTCGGCCGGGTCCCAACCCAGGGGAGGGACCCGGCTTTCCTCTGACTTCTCAGTACCTTTCGATCAACGCAGGAGCGACAGCACGCCTTGCGTGGTCTGGTTGGCCTGCGACAGCACCGAGGTACCGGCTTGCTGCAGGATCTGGGCGCGCGTCATGTTCGACACTTCGACCGCGTAGTCGGCGTCCTGGATGCGCGAGCGCGACGAGGACAGGTTCACGACCGTGGTGCCGAGGTTGGCGATCACCGAGTCGAAACGGTTCTGCACAGCACCCAGGCTGCCGCGCAGCGTGTCGACCTTGGCCAGGGCTGCGTCGAGCGCGGCCAGCGGGTTGCTCGTCTTGGTGCCCTTGCTGGTCGTGTCCGTGGTCAGCTTGCCGGCGGAGTTGACGTAGGCCACAGCGCCCACGTCGGCTGCGTACTTGCCCGTGCCGGTCGTCGAGGCAACCGTCACTTCGCCGTTGACTGCGTTGACGTTGTAGCTCGTGGTGTACGACGCGGTCTTGGTCATCTCCTTGTCGTTGTCCATGTACGTGTCGCTGGACTGGCCACCGGCAGCGGCGAAGGTCACGGTCGAGGCGAAAATGCCCGAGCCCAGGTTCACCGTCGAGGCGGCGCCGGCGACGGCGGTCTTCACGTCGTCCTTCGAAACGGTCTTCGTGTAGGTGAAGCCCGAGTTCGCGGCAGCGCCGAAGTTGTAGGTCGTGCCGTTGAGCTGGACGCTGGATGCGCTGGCGGTGGTGTCGCCGCTGGCGAACAGGCCCGACAGCGTGGCGGCCGGAGGAGCGCCGACGTTGTTGGTCGTCAGGTTGCCGCCCGAGAGGTAGGCTGCCTGGCCGCCGATGGTGATCGCGCCGGCGCTGTCGACTTCGAAGTTGGTGGTGCCGCTGACGCCCGTGAAGGTGCCCGAGAACTTGTTGCCCGCGGTCGGCAGCAGCGTGCCGGCGAAAGCCGTGGTGGGAGCACCGGTGGCGACGGCGACGGTGGTCGTGAAGTTGCCGGCGGCGGCGTCGTACTTGTAGGTGGTCGCACCCACGACAGCCGTGTTGCCGTCCTGCATCGCGTCGACGGCCTGCTCGGCGGTCACCTTGGCGAAGCTGGTGGTCACGACGTAGGGGCCCGTGCCGGTGGCGCCGGCCTTGGTCAGGTCGTTGACGTTGGCCTTGGCGTTGGCCGACACGCCCTTGCCGTTGACGTTGAAGCCGTCCAGGCCCAGGGTCTTGGCGCTGATTTCCTGCAGGTCGATGTCGATGGTTTCACCGTCGTTCGCGCCGACTTGCACGGTCAGCTTGCCGGCGTCTGCCGACAGGACCTTCACGCCGTTGAACTGGGTCTGCTGCGAGACGCGGTTGATTTCGTCCATGCGCTGGCCGATTTCAGCCTGGATGGAGTCCAGGTCGCTGGCCGAGTTCGTGCCCGTGCCGGCCTGCACTGCCAGTTCGCGGATGCGCTGCAGGTTGTTGTTGACTTCGGTCAGGGCGCCTTCCGTCGTCTGGGCGATCGAGATGCCGTCGTTCGCGTTGCGGGTGGCTTGCGTCAGGCCCTTGATGTTGGCCGTGAAGCGGTTGGCGATGGCCTGGCCGGCGGCATCGTCCTTGGCGCTGTTGATGCGCATGCCCGAAGACAGGCGCTCGATGGCGCTGTTCAGCGCCGACTGCGACTTGTTCAGGTTGTTCTGCGTGAGCAGGGAGAGGCTGTTCGTGTTGATGACTTGCGCCATGTTCGACTCCTGATTGATGAAAAAAGGTTGTGGACTCCGGCTTTTGGCCGTAACGCTGGACCCGCTTCCACTTAGAGACTCAAGCCATCGTTGACTTGGTTATCGGCGGGGCCCTGCGAACATTTAGGGGGCATGCACGAAAAAGTTGCGCGCCCCTCTCCACATCACCCGTTCACCCTTCAGGCCTGCAGGTTCATCACTTCCTGGTAGGCGGTCACGAGCCGGTTGCGAACCTGCAGCCCGGTCTGGAACGCGACGTTCGCCTTCTGCATGTCGACCATCACGTCGTTCAGCGCGACGCCGGGCTTGCCCAGCTCGAAGGACTCGGCCTGCGCATAGGCCTGCTGCTGGGCGCCGCTGATGTTGGCGAGCGAGCGCTTGAGCTCGGCCGCGAAGCCGCCGGCTTCGGCCGGGGCTGCCGTCTGCGGCGCGATGCTCGTCTGGACCGCGGTGGCCCGCATCTGCTGCAGGACCGATTCGATGGCGCTGATGGACATGGTGATCCTCTTCCTCTTGTTTGTCTGAACACTTCTGCGTGACTTGACACGGAGGGACCAGGACCCTCCGGCTGGCTTGCAGCGTATCAAGGGAAGACCCCGATTCAAGCGCGCAACTGAGGGCGAAAACCCCGGCTGTTCGGCCATTCGAATTCCGGGTGACTGCTGACAATCGTCCGCGAAACGAACAGGCCGCGGACGACATCACCGGCCATCCGGAATGAAATCTCTAAACCGAAATTCCTCTCCCACCATGGCCATGGCCGCGACGAGGGCGCGCCCATGAGCACGGCTGCGCCCGCGGACGCGCTGCCCCAGTCCGGCAACGGCCAGCCGGCCCTGCTCGACCGCCTCCGCGCGCAGCCGAGGCTGCCGCTGATCATTGGCGGCGCGGCCCTGGTGGCCGCCGCGGCGGCATTCATGCTGTGGAGCCGCGGCCCCGAATACAAGGTGCTCTACACCAATGTGTCGGACCGCGACGGCGGCGCGATCATCGCGTCGCTGCAGCAGATGAACGTGCCCTACAAGTTCGCCGACGGCGGCGGCGCGATCTTGATCGCGGGCGACAAGGTGGCCGAGACCCGCCTCAAGCTCGCGGCGCAGGGCCTGCCCAAGGCCGGCGGGGTGGGCTTCGAACTGATGGACAACCAGAAGTTCGGCACCAGCCAGTTCGCCGAGCAGGTCAACTACCAGCGCGGGCTCGAAGGCGAGCTCGCGCGCTCCATCGAATCCATCGGCGCCATCGAGTCCGCCCGGGTGCACCTGGCGCTGCCCAAGCCCTCGCTCTTCGTGCGCGAACAGAAGAAGCCCTCGGCCTCCGTGGTGCTTGCGCTCGCGCGCGGGCGCAGCATCGACGAGGGCCAGGTCAGCGCCATCGTGCACATGGTCTCCAGCAGCGTGCCCGACCTCGACGCCAAGAGCGTGACCGTGGTCGACCAGCGCGGCAACCTGCTTTCTTCCGCGCGCGGCGCAGACCGCGGGCTGGACGTAAGCCAGCTGAAGTACGCGCAGGAAATCGAGCAAGGCTACATCCGCCGCATAGAGGCGATCCTGCAGCCCATCGTGGGCGCGAACAACGTGCGCGCGCAGGTGGCGGCGGACATCGACTTCTCGGTGGTCGAGCACACCGACGAGAAGTTCAAGCCCAACCAGGACCCTTCCCAGGCCGCCGTGCGCAGCCAGCAGAGCAGCGAATCGTCGCAGCACGGCGGCGGACAGCCCGGCGGCGTGCCGGGCGCGCTGTCGAACCAGCCGCCGGTGAACCCCGTTGCGCCGATCACCGGCCCGAGGGCACCGAACGCACCCGGAACCCCGCCCGCCCCGGGAACGCCCGGCGCACCGGGAGCCCCCGGCACGGCCACCGCATCGACGGCTAGCACCGCGCCCACCGGCCCGAGCAGCTCGCGCAAGGACACCACCACCAACTACGAGCTCGACCGCACCATCCGCCACGTGCAGCAGGCCGCCGGCGGCGTGAAGCGCCTGTCGGTCGCCGTCGTGGTGAACAACCGCGACGCGGTGGATGCCGCGGGCAAGACCGCCAGCCGCGCGCTGACGCCGGCCGAGCTGGAGCAGATCCGCAACCTTGCGAAGGAAGCCATGGGCTTCAGCCAGGAACGAGGCGACTCGCTCAACGTGGTGAACAGCGCCTTCGCCCGTGACGCCGACAACGCTCCCGCGCCCGAGGTGCCGTTCTGGCGCGACCGCGAGAACCTCGACCTCGCCAGGATCGCCGGCCAGTACCTGCTGTACGCGCTGCTCGCGCTCTTCGCCTGGTTCGCGGTGCTGCGCCCGCTGATGCGCAAGCACCTGGCGCCCCCGCCCGCGCCGGCCGCTGCGGAAGCCCCGGCCGTGGTGGCCGCCGCCGCACCGGATGAGAACACGCCCTCCGCCGAGGAGAGCCTGCGCGAACGCGAGGCCAACCGCCGCAAGGCCGACATGGAATACGCCCACCAGACCGCCGACAAAGACCCGAAGGTGGTGGCGGCGCTGATCCAGCACTGGATGAACAACGATGAGTAGCGAACAGGGAACCCGCAAGAGCGCCATCCTGCTGATGGCACTGGGCGAAGACCGCGCGGCGGCCGCGCTGCACCAGCTGCCCACCTCCGAGGTGCAGGCGCTGGGGCTCGCGATGTCGAAGCTCACCTCAGTCTCGAAGGAAGAGCTGGCAGAGGTGCTGGCCGAATTCCGCAACGAGACCGAGCAGCTCTCGGCCCTGCACCTGGGCTCGACCAGCTACATCCGCGCCGTGCTGCGCAAGGCGCTGGGCGAGGACCGCGCCAGCAACCTGCTGGAAGACATCCTGCAGCCCGACGAGCCGCACGGCGGCATCGAGCGGCTCAACGAGCTCGAGGCCGGCGAAGTGGCCGAGCTCATCCGCGACGAGCACCCGCAGATCCTCGCGACGCTGCTCGTGCACCTGGACCGCATGAAGGCCTCCGAGGTGCTCGAGAAGCTGCCCGCGCGCCTGCGCCACGACGTGATCATGCGCGTGGCCACCTTCGGCGGCGTGCAGCCTTCGGCCCTGAACGAACTGACCGACGTGCTCACCGAGATGCTCGCGGGCCAGGGCCTGCGCCGCAGCCGCCTGGGCGGCGTGCGCACCGCGGCCGAGATCGTCAACCTCATGAGCACCAGCGTGGAGGAAGAAGCCATCGCCCACGTGCGCGAGCAGGACGAGGCTCTGGCGCAGCGCATCGTCGACGAAATGTTCGTGTTCGAGAACCTGCTGGGCCTGGAAGACCGCAGCATCCAGCGCCTGCTCAAGGACATCGAGAGCGACTCGCTCATCATCGCCCTCAAGGGCGCGCCGATGGAGCTGCGCGACAAGTTCCTCAACAACATGTCGCAGCGCGCCGCCGAGACGCTGCGCGAGGACATGGAGCTGCGCGGACCTGTGCGCGTGTCGCAGGTCGAAACCGAGCAGAAGGCCATCCTGCAGGTCGCCCGCCGCCTGGCGGAGGCCGGCGAAATCGTGATCGCGACGCCTGGCACCGATGAGTTCGTCTGATTCCAACGGCAACTTCGGCGGCTTCGGCGAATCGCGCGAGCGGCTCGCAGCCATCCACGCCGCCGCACGCCACGCGGCAGGCGGGCCAAGAACCGAGCGCCCCATCGTTCCCGCGCCCGCGCTGTCCGCATGGGAACGCTGGGAGATGGGCACCATCGACGGCAGTCCTCGCACGCCCGCGGCCCGCAAGACGACGGGCGAGCGCAGGAACACCGCGCCGCCAGCGCCGCCGCCTCCTTCCGCACCCAAGATCGACCTCGCCGATCTCGCGCGCATCCGCAAGGAAGCCCGCACCGACGGCGAAGCCGAGGGCCGCGCCGCCGGCCTTGCCGAAGGCCGCAAGGTGGGCCACACCGAGGGCCTGGCCACCGGCCTCGCGGCCGCCAGCGCACACGCCGAACGCCTGCGCGCGCTGGCCCGGTCGCTGCCCGATGCATTGCGCCGCGCCGAGGAAGAGCTATCGCAGGCCGTGCTCGCGCTCGCGCTCGACGTGGCCCGCCAGGTGGTGCACCGCACGCTGAAGGCCGAGCCCGAATGGGTGCTGCCCGTGGTGCGCGACCTGCTCAACACCGAACCAGCCTTGCGCGGTGAGCCGCGCCTGCTGCTGCACCCCGACGACGTGGCGCTGGTGCGAAGCAGCCTGGGCGAAGAGATCGAAGCCGCAGGCTGGCAGATGCGCGCCGACGACACCATCACCCGAGGCGGTTGTCGCGTGCAATCAGCCACCGGCGAACTCGACGGCACGCTGGAAACGCGCTGGAAGCGCGTGACGGGCGCCCTCAACGGCGACGCCGACGGCAGGCCCGAAGCCCGGTGACAACCGCCATGCAGGCCACCGCCCCCAACCCCCATCTGCAGTCGGTGCTCGCCGCGCTCGAAAAAGCGCGCGCCAATGTGGCGGGCTGCGAAACCACCATCGCCTCGGGCCGGCTCACGCGCGCCGTGGGACTGGTTCTCGAAGCCGTGGGCCTGCAGCTGCCCGTGGGCAGCGACTGCCTGATCGAGCTGCCGCCGGGCCATGCGCAACGGCACGCCGAGGCCGAAGTGGTCGGCTTCGCGGGCGACCGGCTCTTCCTGATGTCGCAGACCGAAGTGGCGGGCCTGCTGCCCGGCGCGCGCGTGTATGCGCGGCCCGGCGCGCCCGAGCCCGATGCTGCGGGAACCATCGGCGGCGGCAATGCGCACACCAAGCGCCTGCCGGTCGGCGAAGGCATGCTCGGCCGCGTGGTCGATGCGGCCGGCCGTCCGCTCGACGGGCTCGGCCCGCTCGACATGGCCCGCAAGGTGCCGCTGAGTTCGCCGCCCATGAACCCGCTGACGCGCGCGCCGATCGATTCGGTGCTCGACGTGGGCGTGCGCGCCATCAACGGCATGCTCACCGTGGGCCGCGGCCAGCGCATGGGCCTGTTCGCCGGTTCCGGCGTGGGCAAGAGTGTGCTGCTGGGCATGATGGCTCGCTACACCAGCGCCGAGGTCATCGTGGTCGGCCTCATCGGCGAACGCGGCCGCGAGGTGAAGGACTTCATCGAGAACACGCTGGGCGAAGAGGGCCTGGCACGCGCGGTGGTGGTGGCGGCGCCGGCCGACAACTCGCCGCTGCTGCGCCTGCAGGGTGCGGCCTACGCGACCTGCCTGGCCGAGTACTTCCGCGACCGCGGCAAGGACGTGCTGCTCATCATGGACTCGCTCACCCGCTACGCAATGGCGCAGCGCGAGATCGCGCTGGCCGTGGGCGAGCCGCCGGCCACCAAGGGCTATCCGCCCTCGGTGTTCGCCAAGCTGCCGGCGCTGGTGGAGCGCGCCGGCAACGGCGAGCGCGACGCCAACGGGCGCGGCGGCTCCATCACGGCCTTCTACACGGTGCTTTCGGAGGGCGACGACCAGCAGGACCCCATCGCCGACTCGGCGCGCGCGATTCTCGACGGCCACGTGGTGCTGTCGCGCACGCTGGCCGAGGCCGGGCACTACCCGGCGATCGACATCGAAGCCTCCATCAGCCGCGCCATGACCGCGCTGATCCCGTCCTCGCAGTTCGACACCGTGCGCCGCTTCAAGCAGATGCTCTCGCGCTACCAGCGCAACCGCGACCTGATCAGCGTGGGCGCCTACGCGCCCGGCCACGACCTGCAGCTGGACCAGGCGATCGCGATGTACCCGCGCATCGAGGGCTTCCTGCAGCAGTCGATGGACGAGCGCACGGACTATGCCGAATCCATCGCCCGCCTGGAAAACCTGTTCGAAGGCGAGACGCGCACACCCACTCCGCAAAGAAGCAAAAGATGACACGCAAGCTCCCTCTCGGCATGCTGATCGACCTGGCGCACACGCAGACCGACGACGCCGCGCGGCGCCTGGGCGCGCTGCAGAACGCGCACCTGGACGCCAGCCAGAAGCTCGACCTGCTGCTGCAGTACCGGCAGGACTACCACGAGCAGCTCGACGCCCTGATGCGCGACGGCCTGCCCTCCTCGCAGTGGCGCAACTACCGCAACTTCCTCGGCACGCTGGACAACGCCATCGAGCAGCAGCGCGCCATTGCCGCGCAGACCGGCACCCGGCTGGACCACGGCCGCGACGACTGGCAGCAGCAGCGCCGACGCCTGAGCTCCTTCGACACGCTGGCCGAGCGCGTGCGCATGCAGGAACTGATGGCCGAGGCCAAGCGCGAGCAGCGCGACAGCGACGAGCGCGCGGCGCGCAAGTTCTTCGACCGCGCCTCGCATCCGACCCTTTGAGAAACAGAAACATCCGCACGCAGGACCCGACATGCCTTCCATGATCATGCCCCCCGTCACGACGAATGCCGCAGCACAGCCCGCGGCCGCGCAGGCCGCCTCGCGCGGGCGCGGCGCGGACGAGGCGCAGGGCCCAAGCTTCGGCGCGGCGCTGGAGCGCTCGCGCGCCAACGGCGGCGGCCAGGCCGGTACGGCGGAGAAGGACGGCAGCACGTCGGACGTGGCCGCCATCGACCGCAAGGCCGCGCGCAAGCCCGGCGCGGATGAGGACACGAAGAAGGAAGACGCTCCGCTCGCCGACCCGAACCTCGCATTCCTCGCGCAGGCGAACTCGCCGCTGCACGCGCTGACGCTCGCGGGCCGGTCGGCGGCGCAGGCGGCGGGCGAAGGCACTGCCGACGGGCTTGCGAAGACGACGCCGGCAGACGCCGCCACCGACGTGGCTCTCGATCCGGCCCTGCAGGCGCTTTCGGCGAAGACAGCCACCGGCACGGCCGCTGTCGCCGCCGATGCAGCGGACACGGCCGAGGCCGCGGCCAAGGCCGCGAAGGAGGCCGTCGCGCAGAAGCCCGCGGCAGCCGCCGCGCAAGCCGCGCCCCTGCAAGCGGATGCCGCGCCCGCCGGCTCGCTGCACGATGCAGCCCGCGCCGCCATCGCGGCGCAGACCATGGCCGTGGGCTTCGCGAAGCCGGTGTCCGCCCCCGCGAGCCCATCCGTGGGCACCGCAGCGACCGGCCGCGGCCCCGCATCGCGCGCGCCCATCGGCACCACCACCGCCGAGCAGCTCGCGAGCGCGGCGCAACCGGCGGCAACAAACGATGCGCAGGCCGCCAAGGCCGCCGTGGCTGCAAGCCCTGTCGCCGCCACGACCGATGGCGCGGACAGCCAGCCCGCCATCGACCCCGTCGCGCTGCAGCAGCCAGCCGCGGTGACGGCGTCGTCCCCGGAGCGCGCGGGCGACGCCGCGGCCGCCGCGCGCGCCCCGGCCCACACCATCGCGCCCGAAGTCGGCAGCGACAAATGGGCGCCGGCCCTGGGCCAGCAACTGCTGCGCATGAGCGCCAGCGGGCACCACACGGCCGAGCTCAGCCTGAACCCGGCCGGCCTCGGCCCGCTGAAGGTCACGCTGTCGATGGGCGACAACCAGGCGCAGGCGATGTTCGTCTCGGCGCACGAGAGCGTGCGCAAGGCCGTCGAGGCCGCGCTGCCGCAGTTGCGCAACTCGCTGTCGGAACAAGGCATCACGCTGGGCCAGACCTCGGTCGGCGCGGAAACGCGCCAGCCCAACGGCAACGACGCCGCCTTCGCGCAGCAACAACAGGGCCAGCAGCAGGGCGCGGCGCGGCAGCAGGCCACGGCCTCCTACCCCGGCGCCGGACGCACGGCGGCCGGTGCACCGGCGGCCGCCGTCGCCGCCACGCGCCCCGCCGCCGCCAACTCGCGCTCCGGCATCGACACCTTCGCCTGAGGCAGCGAGGCACGCAGCAACCCATCTTCACCCCCCGCCCCGCGACGGCGCCCCATGGAAGGCGCCGCGCAATGAACGGATATGAAACGCCTTTGTGCGCTTGTTCGGCCGTTCGTCCGCGAGGGACTTCGAAAAGAATAGACCGGACAAGAAAAACCGCTTCAACATGGCTCCCCCAACATCTGTCGCAAACGCCGCACCGGCCTCCGCCTCGCTGCCCGCCCCGCGCCGCTCATCGAAGCTGCTGATCGGGGTCGTGCTGGCCGTCGGCCTTCTCGCAGCGGCCGGCGCCGCCGCGTACGTCTTCCTGCCGCGCTTCACGGGCGCCGCCTCCACGGAAGCGGCCAAGCCGCCGGCTCCCGAAAAGCCCATCTTCGTGATGCTCGACCCGCTGACGGTGAACCTGCAGGCGGAGGGCCGCAGCCGCTTCCTGCAGATCGGCATGGCGCTGCGCGTGCGCGATGAGCATGCCAAGGCGCAGATCGTCGAGTTCATGCCCGAGCTGCGCAGCCGGCTGCTGGTGCAGCTGTCGAACCGCGCGCCCGAGTCGCTGGTCACGCCGGAGGACAAGGCCAGGCTGGCCGAGGAAATCCGCACCGCGCTGAACGCACCGCTGACGCCGCAGACGCCCGAGCTGGGCATCTCCAGCGTCTCGTTCAACATCTTCGTCGTGCAGTGAGCACCACGTCACCATCCTCCGGACGACAAGCGATCCATGGCGTATGAACAGGTGCTCTCGCAGGACGAGGTCGATGCGCTGCTGCAAGGCGTCACCGGCGACGTCGACCAGGCGCCCCCTCCCCCACCGCCGAAGGACGGGCTGCCCGCCTACGACCTCGGCGCGCCCGACCGCGTGGTGCGCAACCGCATGCACACGCTGGAGGTCATCAACGACCGCTTCGCGCGCGGCCTGCGCAGCGCGCTGCTGAACTTCATGCGGCGCAGCCCCGACATCTCGGTGGGGCCTGTGCAGATCCAGCAGTTCGGCGAGTTCGTGCGGCACCTGCCGGTGCCCGCGAACATCAACATGATCCACATGAAGCCGCTGCGCGGCACCGCCCTCTTCGTGTTCGACCCGAAGCTGGTGTTCCTCGTGGTGGACAACCTCTTCGGCAGCGACGGGCGCTACCACGTGCGCGTGGAAGGCCGCGACTTCACCCGCACCGAGCAGCGCATCATCAAGCGCCTGCTCGACCTGTCGCTGCAGTGCTACGGCGAGGCGTGGCAGCCGGTGTTCCCGCTGGACTTCGACTACGTGCGCGCAGAGATGCACGGCAAGCTCGCCAACATCGTCGCGCCCAACGAAGTGGTGATCAACACCACGCTGCAGATCGAGTTCGGTCCCATCGGCGGCTTCCTGCACGTGTGCCTGCCCTACTCGATGATCGAGCCGATCCGCGACCTGCTGTCCAACCCGATCCAGGACGAGGTCGAGGTCGACAAGCGCTGGGTCACGCAGATGTCGCGCCAGATGCAGTCCGCCGACGTGGAGCTGGTGGCCGACTTCGTGACCATGCCCTCGACCATCGGCGAAGTGATGAAGCTGCGCGCCGGCGACGTGATTCCCATCGAGCTGCCGGAAACGGTCGTCGCCAAGGTGGGCGGCGTGCCGGTGATGGAGTGCGGCTACGGCATCTCCAACGAACGCTATGCACTGCGCGTGCAGAACATGATCACCCATCAAGACAGCGACCTGAAGAACGAACATGACTGACAACACATCCTCCGCCGGCAGCGAAGCGGACGACTGGGCCAGCGCGCTGGCCGAGCAGACGGCAGCCACCTCGGCGGCAGCCGCGCCGGCTCCCGCCGTGGCGCCCGCCACCGCGCAGGTCTTCCAGCAGATCCAGGACGCGCCTGCCGCGTCGCCCCTGCCGGCCGGCAGCAACGCCACGGCGGTGGACATCGCGCGCGTGCTCGACGTGCCGGTGCAGCTCACCGCCGAGATCGGCCGCACGCGCATCACCATCAAGAACCTGCTGCAGCTGTCGCAGGGTTCGGTGGTGGAGCTCGACGGACTGGCCGGCCAGCCGCTGGACGTGCTGATCAACGGCTACCTGATCGCGCAGGGCGAGGTGGTGGTGGTGAACGAGAAGTACGGCATCCGCCTGACCGACATCGTCACCCCCTCCGAGCGCATGCAGAAGCTCGCGCGGGCATGAGCCTCCCCACCGTGCCCACGCCCGTCCACGAAGTGGCGCCGGCCGCCGTCGGAGCCTCGGGCCTGCTGCAGGCGGGCTTCGGCATGGCGATGGTGGTGGGCCTGATCTTCCTTTGCGCCTGGCTGGCGCGCCGCTTCGGCCTGCAGCGGCTGGGCGGCGGCCACCTGGTGAAGGTGGTTTCGAGCGCCGCAGTCGGTCAGCGCGAGCGCGTGGTGGTGGTCGAAGTGGCCGACACCTGGCTGGTGCTGGGCGTCACGCCCAGCCAGGTCAATACGCTGCACACGCTGCCGGCGCAGGCCCAGACGCAGACCCAGCAGGCCAGCGCGGCATCGGCATCTACGCCCGCGACTCCCGTCGAACTCTTCGCCCGCAAGCTGCGCGAATCGCTCACCGGCAAGACGCAGCAGCCTCGGCAACACCACCCCGCCCCATGACCCGCCCCGCATTGCGCCGCGGCCTGCGCGCCGCGCTGCTGCTGCTCGCCGCCGCCCTGGTGCCCGCAGCCGCATGGACCCAGGGCCTGCCCGGCATCACCAGCACGCCCGGCCCCGGCGGCAGCCAGACCTGGTCGCTGAGCGTGCAGACCATGGTGCTGCTGACTTCGCTCACCTTCCTGCCCGCGCTGCTGCTGTCGATGACCAGCTTCACGCGCATCCTCATCGTGCTGGGCCTGCTGCGCACCGCCATCGGCACGCAGACCTCGCCGCCCAACCAGATCCTGGTGGGGCTGTCGCTGTTCCTCACCTTCTTCGTGATGGCGCCGGTACTCGACAAGGCCTACGACGAGGCCTACAAGCCCTTCTCCGAGAACAGGATCAGCGCCGAGAAGGCCATGGAGCGCGGCATCGCGCCCTTCAAGACCTTCATGCTCAAGCAGACCCGCGAGAGCGACCTCGCTCTCTTCGCACGGCTGGCCAAGGTGCCCGAGATGCAAGGCCCCGAAGACGTGCCGCTGCGCATCCTGCTGCCTTCCTTCGTCATCAGCGAGCTGAAGACGGCCTTCCAGATCGGCTTCACCATCTTCATTCCCTTCCTCATCATCGACCTCGTGGTGGCGAGCGTGCTGATGTCCATGGGCATGATGATGGTGCCGCCGGCTTCCATCGCGCTGCCCTTCAAGCTGATGCTCTTCGTGCTGGCCGACGGCTGGCAGCTGCTCATCGGCGCGCTGGCGCAGAGCTTCTACCTCTAGGGCACGACCGGAGATGACACCCGAATCCGTCATGACCATGGGCCACCGGGCCATGGAGATCTCGCTGCTGATCGGCGCGCCGCTGCTGCTGGTGGCGCTGGTCATCGGCCTGGTGGTGAGCATCTTCCAGGCCGCCACGCAGATCAACGAGGCCACGCTCTCCTTCATCCCGAAGCTGCTCGCGGTGTTCGCGACGCTGGTGGTCGCGGGCCCGTGGATGCTCGACCGCATGCTGGACTACATGCGCGCGCTGTTCTCGGGCATACCGCAGCTGCTGGCCTGACGGCCCGCCTTCGACGTGACGCCGTCGATCGTCTCCGTCACCTCGGCCCAGCTCGAGGGCTGGATCGTCGCCTTCCTCTGGCCCTTCGTGCGCATGCTGGCGCTCGTGAGCACCGCGCCCGTCTTCGGCGAGCCTTGGGTGCCGCGCCAGGTGAAGGTGGCCATGGCCGCCATGCTGGCCTTCGTGGTCTCGCCCACCATCGGACCGATGCCCGCCGTGCCGGTGGTGTCGGCGGGAGGCATCTGGATCATCCTGCAGCAGGTGCTGATCGGCGCGGCCATGGGCTTCAGCATGCGGCTGGTTTTCGCGGCAGTGCTGGCGGCGGGCGAATACATCGGCCTGCAGATGGGCCTGTCCTTCGCGTCCTTCTTCGATCCGATGAGCCATGGCAGCACCATGGTGGTGGCACGGCTGCTGAACATGTTGGCGATGCTGATCTTCCTGGCGCTCGACGGGCACCTGCTGATGCTCAACGCCCTGGCCGAGAGCTTCCACACCCTGCCCGTGGCCGATGCGCCGCTGGCTTCCGGTGGCTGGATGTTCCTGGTGCTGGGCGGGGGCGAGATCTTTTCCAGCGGGCTGATGCTGTCGCTGCCGCTCATCACCGCGCTGCTCACGCTGAACCTGGCCATGGGCATCCTGAACCGCGCCTCGCCGCAGTTCAGCATCTTCGCGGTGGGCTTTCCGCTGACGCTGCTGGCGGGCATCTTCATGCTGCAGCTGCTGATGCCGAACCTGGGCGCCTTCCTGGAGCCGCGCTTCGCGCAGGGCATCGCGGGCATGCTGCGGTTCACGCAGGGGCTGCGGCCCTGATCCAAGGCTCCCGCGAATCCCCGGCTTGCAGCGTCGCCTAGGCTTCGTCCGGTCTGTCGACCATGGAACGGATCTCGCGCCTGCGCCACTGCTCAAGGCGCTGGGTATAGCGCGGCGCAATCCGGTCGAAGTTCTCCCAGCCGTCCTGCGTCATCGCTTCGCCCGGCTTGCGCCAGCTGTTGCTGTCGCCGAACACTTCCTCCGTGTCGAACAGCGCCGACGCCTTCTCGGGCTCCATCAGGCGGTTCATGTAGGCGTGGCAGAAGGCCTCATGCTCAGGGCGCACGTCGTTTCGCCACAGCAATCCGCCCAGGCTGGAAGACAGGAAGGCCAGCGGAGACAGCTCCCGCTGGCGCAGCGCATCGAGCTGGCCGGCGGCCAGCCGGTCTTCCCGCAGGATGCCGTTGAGCGCGCACCAGCTCGCGAAGAAGCCTTCTTCCACGGAATGCTCCGGCTTGCTGCCGGGATAGACGGTGGCGTAGGTCTCCTCCTCGTCCACGCCCAGCAGCATGTGCTTGGGCAGGCCATCGGAGTTCATGGAGACCTTCGCCCGCAGGCCCTCCCCGGGAGCCGGCAGCGTGAAGCGCACTTCCTCCACCGCGCCTTCGACCCGCCGCCTGAAGCGCTCGCCCAGCGCCGCGTCGTCCATCTTCCAGTCGAAGCCCGCGGGCAGCGAACCGCGGTAATTCGGATAGATGAAGGCGGCCGACACCCAGGTGACCCACTTGCGGCCGTCCTTGCGCGGCGGGAAATGCGAGCGCGTGGCCAGGTTCATCTCTGCAATGACTTCGATGCCGAGCCTGCGATTGCCGATGTCGCAGCGGTTGCCCGGCGTCGCGTTCTTGAAGGGCTTCTTGCCGAGGGCTTCCGCAAGCCGGATGGCGGCGGGGTCGTCGATGCGTTTGCCGAGGGCGTCGAGCAGCAGAGGGGTCAGGTCTTGCGAAGTGGTCATGCTGGATGGAGTTTCGGCTTCGAATTGGATTGAAGGCGACGCATTATGGAGGCCGCGGCGTGCCTGCCCCGCACCACCGTCGGGGAGTTCAACCCGCGCCGTGCAAGGCGAACCTGTCCTTGCCCATTCGCTTCGCCTCGTACAGCGCCACATCGGCCTCCCGCATCAGCTCCGAAGGAATGCGATGGCCGGCCACGCCGGAGATGCCCACGCTCACAGTGACGAGACGGCCTTCGATGCGGATGCCGCGCACCTGCTCGATGATGCGCGTGGCCATCGCCTGCGCATGCGCCGTGCCGCCGCCCGTCAGCACGACGCCGAACTCCTCGCCGCCGAGCCTGCCCAAGGCATGGCCGAGCGCGGCCTCCTTGAGCACGGCCGCGACGCGCTGCAGCGCCAGGTCGCCGGCCGCATGGCCGAAGTCGTCGTTGATCTTCTTGAAGTCGTCCACGTCGATCATCAGGAAGCATCCGTCGCCGAGCCGCCCCTGCTCGTGAAGATGCTGGACGTCGGCCAGGAGCTTGCGGCGGTTGGGAATGCCCGTGAGCACGTCCTTGTAGGCGAGCGCTTCGAGCTCCTGGCGCAGCCGCAGGCTCTCGCGGTGCAGCGTCGTGAAGATGACGTTCAGCAGCAGCCCCATCATGATGGTTCCGCAAGGCATCAGCAGGGTCCAGCCGGAATCCAGGCCATGGGGAGTGCCCACCCAGTCGCCGCGCCCCATGATCAGCCATGCCCCTGCGCTCGCCAGCGCCGACAGGCTCAGCCGGGAGAAAAGCGGCGCGCCCACCACCGAGACGATCACGCTCATGGAGATCGCCCACACCTCTCGATCGGGGCTTTCCGACATGAGCATGGAAAAGCCCAGGCAGAGCAGCCAGACGGAGATGATCGAGAAGAACGAAAGGAATCGGGTCGCGCAGCTTGCGGCGATCGACACGACCACGCAGCATGCGAGCAGCGCCAGCTGCCAGGTCGCGTAGTGGTAGCTCGGATCCGCAAGCCACCATGCGGCCGCCCAGAACACGAGCCCCATCAGCTGCGTGCCCAGTGAGATCGGCTTGATGAGCCGGAGATAGTCTTCCAGCCGGGCCCGCTCGTCGATGGATGAATGGCGAAGGATCATGATCGGAGACCTGCAACCTGGTGGTTCACGCCGCTCGCGCGGTCGGATGGACACTGGGAGGACAGCAGCTCTTCGCTCTCAGACCCGTATCGGCCTCGGGCTCCTGAGCGTTCCGTCCGCGCAGAACGCGCCCTTGCGGCGGGCCATCTGGATCAGTTCGTCCATCGGAACCGCCCTGGAGAAAAGGTACCCTTGACCGAAGAGCACGCCCATCTCCAGCAGTAGCGCGGACTGGGCCTCGGTCTCCACGCCCTCCGCGACGAGCGCCGCGTTGTAGCGGGTCGCGCTCTCCAGCGCGAGCGCGACGGCCTCGCGCATGCGCGGCTGGTCAATGCGCGCGATCATGCTGTGGTCGATCTTCACTTCGGTGAACGGAATGGTCGCCAGTGTGGTCAGCGCGGAATAGCCGGTGCCGAAGTCGTCGAGCGACAGGCCCACGCCCGCGCGCTGCAGCACGACGATGTTGGCGCGTACCGTTTCCACGTCGGGCACGTGGCCGCTTTCGGTGATCTCGATGAAGAGAAGCTGCGGCGGAACGCTCAGCAGGTCGAGAAAAGCCAGCACGCGATCGCCGAAGCGCGGAAGCGTCAGCGTAGTCGCGGAGATGTTGACGGCCAGCGGTATCGGGTAGCCTGCCGCGAGGCAGCGCTTGATGTCGCGCGCGACCACCTCCAGGGTGCACCACTCGAATTGCGACAGCAGCTGGTGGCGGGTCGCGATCTCGATCACGTAGGGCGGCGGCAGTGGCTGCTGCTTCACCGACTGCGCCCGCAGCAGGGCTTCTGCCCCGCACACGTGGCGCGTCATCAGGTGGAACTTGGGCTGGTACTGCATTGGCGGGTTCGCCGTGTGGATCCATTCGATCAGCTGGCGGCGCACGTCTTCGTCCTTATCGGACTGCTCCGCGAAGGACGAATGGAAGTAGCGGACCATCTGTTCGTTGCTCTGCAGGGCGAGGCTCAGGTCGCGCAGTATCGAGGCGACGTTGCCCTGCGGCCCCATCCGCGCGTTCGAGACACCGATGCGCAGCTGCAGCTGCATGTAGGCGACATGGGTGTTGCGCAGCGCCGCCATCGCTTCCGCCTGCACCCTCAGCGCCATCTGCTCCTGCTCCATCCACTCCAGCGACACGCCCTGCAGCACGACGATCAGCGAAAGATCACTGAACTGATAGATCCGGGGCTTGAAGGCTTCCAGCGTCCGGCCGGCCTGCCCTTGGGTCAGACTCGAGGAAAGCTCGCCCCAGAAGTGGTCCGTCCAGTCGTGGCCGAGGGCGCGCACCATTTCCTTGAGATTCGCGACCTGGAAGGTCATCAGCACATGCTGCCTGTCGCCGGCCGCCAGCAACTCTTCGAGGAATTCCCCGAGCGCAAGCCGGTTCGGAAGCCCGGTCAGCAGGTTGGTGTGCGACATGGAGAGCGCACGGGCATGAGACTCGCGTTCCCTCGCTTCCCTGCGAAGCAGGGCGAGCATGCAGCCGATGATCAGCAGCGACAGCGCGCAGCCGAGGATGCGAAGCGCGAAAACGCGCGCGTTGATGTGCGAAGGAACCAGCGCGAGCACCTGGATCAGCCCGGTGGCGAGCATGGAGAACGCCACCCGCACCAGCCATGCGTTGCGCACGTCGCGCCAGCCGAAGGAGGTGATCGGCTTGTAGCCGATGCGGTAGTGCATGACGATGCCGCCGAGGACCAGCATGGACATGTCGAGCACGAAGGCAGGCGCCTGGTGCGCTCCTCCGAAGAGAAACCGGCCGCCCACGAGCAGCGCCCAGCAGATGCCCCCGCCGCGCCAGCCGCCCAGCATGCCCGCCATGAAGAGCAGGTCGGAGCCGATGTACGGCTTGGACGGCAGGTTCATCAGCTGGAACGCCATCGCGAGCAGCACGAAGCCGGTGAGGCCCAGCGTCCAGCCATAGAAGCTGGCGCGCGCGTTCAGCACCGCCTCGCCCCCCTTCGACACGTTCGACAGCATCAGCACCAAGCTGAAGACGCCCAGCATCGCCGCCGACTGCATCAGCAGAATGGGATAGTTGGCCAGTTCGGCCTTCCACGCGGAAAGAACGAATTCCCACATGCCCGTGCTCCCTGGTTTTCTTGCCACGCTGCCCGCGCCTTCGCGGACACCTCACCTGCTCGTCGTGCCTGCGCTTGCAGCCCTGCGACGCGGCACCCGTCTTACGCCTTCGGACCCGGCGCTCAAGGACTTTTTTTGTTCTCTTTTTACTTGTTTGTTGTTTCTTCAAAAGCCGTCGGCCTGATCCCGCGGCGCCCTTTTTCCACGCTACAGGTAATTGAACAACGAGATGCTGTTCAGCTTGGCGAAGGTCATCTGTGTCGCCTGCAGCGAGGACTGGCGCTGATAGAACTCCGCGATCGCGCTGTACGGGTCGAGGTCCTCGATGGAGGACAGGTACGCCTCCTCCTGCAGCTTGCGCGCCGCGCCGCCGGAATCCAGCGCGTCGATCTCGCTCCGGCGCGAACCCACCGACGACAGCACCGTGAGCACGTTGTCGTGCGCGTTCGTCACCTTCACGTTGGCAGTGGCAAGCGCGTTCTGCAGTTTGGCCTGCGCTGCCGCGCCGCCGCCGGCCAGCGGGGTGCGCAGCGCGGTCACCAGTTCGCCGATGGCGGCGAACACGTCGGTGCCGGCGTTCTGCGCGGTGGATACGTCGAAGCTGTCGCCCGCCGCCGGCGTGCCGGTGAACTTGATCTGCACGCCGCCGAAGGAGATGGGCGTGTCCGGCGTGATCGGGCCGGTGGCCGCGACCACGGGCGGCGTGTCCTTGGTCGTCACCGTGTAGTCGGTGGCGCTGAAGGTGATGGTGAAGTCCTTGCCGTAGTTGGGCGCGGTGGCGTTGGTCACGCTCACCGGGCCGAACACGCCGGTGCCGGTGTTGCTCGCGGCGGCCGAGGCCACATAGCCCGCGCTGCCCTGCACCGACTGGAAGATGGCGCGGCCGTCGTCCGAGGTCGGCATCTGGCGCGCCACGTCGACCTGCATCAGCCGCTGGCCCTGGTCGCCCACGTATTGCACGCCGCCGCCGGCCGTGGCCACGAAGGGCGGCGAGCCGCTCTTGAAGCCCGCGAACAGGTACTGGCCGTTGCCGTCGTCGGTGTTGGCCACGCCCACGAGCTGGTCGTAGGCGCTCTGGATGGCGGTGGCGAGCGATGCGCGGTCGGCATCCGAGATCGTGCCGTTGCCGGCCGCCACGGTGAGCGTCTTGATGTTCTGCAGGATCGAGGTGACCGAGTCGAGCGCGTTCTCCTCGGTCGACAGCGCCAGCGACGCGCGCTGGCGGCTGGTGGCGTACTGCGAGATCTCCGACAGCGACTGGCTGGTGCCCAGCGCGCGCGCCGCGCCCACCGGGTCGTCGCCGGCCGAGAGAAACCTGGAGTTGGTCGCCAGCTGCTGCTGGACCCTGAACAGCTTCTGCTGCTGCTGGCCCATGGCCAGGACGTTCTGCTCGTAGAAGGATTGGGTGCTGATGCGCATCGCTTTGCCTGCCTTGCCTTGAATCTTTGCCTTTGGGGAAGCCGGGAGAATCCGCTATCGGGCTCAGCCCCGGATGCCGAGGATGGCGTCGAAGATGGTCGACGCGGTTTGGATCACCTTCGCGTTGGCCTGGTACATCTGCTGGAACATCAGCAGGTTGGCGGTTTCCTCGTCCTGGTTCACGCCAGAGATCGCCTGCTGGCTGGCCTTGATCTGGCTCGTGACGCTGTCCTGCGTGGTGGCCGCCACCTTGATGGCCATCGCGCGGTTGCCCACCTCGCTCACGATCTGCGAGTACGCGCCGTTGAAGGTCGCGGTGCCATTGGCCATGGTGGTCTTGCGCTGCAGCGCGCCCAGCAGCAGCGCGTTGCTGCCGTCGGACACGCCGCCCGTGTTCTTGCCGATGGTGAAGGTGTCGCCCTGCGAGGGCGCGCCGGTCATGCTGACGGTGACGCCGTCGAAGCTCATCTTCGCGCCGGCGGTGTAGGGCACGGGCGCGCCGGCCGCATAGGTGGTGGTGGAGCCGTTGGCCAGCGTGACCGTCACGGCGGAGGTCGCGGGAAAGCCGGTGAGGTTGCCGGTGGTGGCGTCGAAGCTCAGCGTGACCGTGCCGGCCAGCGGCGTGGCGGGATAGCCCGCGTTCACCGTGGCCGCGCCCAGTGCACCGCTGCCCTTGTTGCCGGCGGTGTTGCCGGTGACGATGGGCGAGGCGGCGGCCACCTTGGCGGGGTCGCGTGTTAGCACGTCGAGATCGCGCGCGCCGGTGCGCGTGGGCTGGATCAGGAACGAATCGCCCGCCTGCGCCGTACCGGTGCCGGCCGAGAGGCTCACGCCGTCGAAGCTGATGGGGAAGGTGGTGAAGCTGCCCATCGAGGTCTTGTCCGAAAGGCGGGTGACCGTGTAGGTGAGCGTACCCGCCACGTCGGTGACGCTCACGCTGTAGTCGCTGGCCGTGAGCTGCGAGGCATTCGTCAGCGTGGCGTCGAGTTCGAGATTGCCCGCGTTGTTCGCGTTGGAGATCGCGCCCGGCACGGACTGCGTGAAGAAGTCCTTGCCCAGCGCGCCGTTGAGGTCCACGCCCAGCTTGTGCTGCGCGTTCACCGCGTCGGACACCGACATGGCCAGCCGGCCGATCGCGTTCTGCGTGGGAATGAGGGTATCGCTGCGGAAGGACAGCAGGCCGCCGAGCGAACCGCCGGTGATGGCGCCGTCGGGCAGCTCGGCGGTGTTGCCGGCGAAGCCCTGCAGGGCGATGGCCTTGCGCGTCGGGTCGGCGGCGGAGTTCACCGCCGCCATGCTGGCGGCATAGTCGCCGACCACCAGCGACTGGCCGGTGGCGATGAACACGTTGTACTTGCCGTTGTCCTGCTGCAGCACCTTCACGTCCACGATCTGGCTCAGCTGGCTCACCAGCTGGTCGCGCTGGTCGAGCAGGTCGTTGGGCGGCTGGCCGCCGGCCATTGCGCTGATCTGGCTGATCTGCTGGTTGAGGCCGGCGATCTTGCTGGCGTAGGTGTTGATCTGGTCGACGCTGCCCACGATCTGGTCGTTGACCGAGGAGTTCAGGTCCGACAGGTACTGGTCGGTCGCGCGGAACTTGCTGGCCAGCGCCTGCGCCGAGCTGATCATCTGCTGGCGCGCGGCCGGGTCGGCCGGCGTGTTGGCCACGCCCTGGACGCTGGTGAAGAAGCTCTGCATCAGCGGTGCGATGCCCGAGGTCTTGTCGGCCAGCAAGGTGTCGATGCGGTTGATCTGCGTGCTGTTGGCGGCGAGCGCGGCCGAGGCCGACTGCGCCGAGGAGAGCTGCGCCGTGAGGTAGCGGTCGTAGCTGCGCGAGATGGTCGAGACGTTGGCGCCCGAGCCGATGAAGCCAGAGCCGCTGGAGATGGCGCTGCCGGTGGCGATCTCCGCCACCTGGCGGCTGTAGCCCGCGGTGTACACGTTGGCTGTGTTGTGGGCCGTGGTCATCAGCGCGGTACGGGCGACGCCCAGACCGCTCAGACCCGTGTAGAACAAACTTCCGGACATATGGCTTTACCTGTCGATGAGGTGTGTGTGAGTTGGATTGGCACCGATCGCGTCGGTGCCTCAGCGTCTATATCGGCAACCGCCGCCGAAAGTTGAGGGCCCTGCCGCTCAGAACTCGGTCCAGTCGCCCTTGCCGTCGCCAGCCATGGCCAGCTGCGGTGCACCCGCGGGCTCCTTGCGCGTCGGCAGGGCCTTGGCGGGACGCTTCGGTGCCGGCCTGGCCGGCTTGGGAATCGGCGTGATGCGCGTGAAGCCCGGCCGCACGGTGGCGACGGCGTTGGCGTCGAGCTTGAAGATGCTGACGGCTTGCACGAGGCTGCTGGCCTGCTCCTGCAGCGACTGCGCGGCGGCGGAGGCTTCTTCCACCAGCGCGGCATTCTGCTGAGTGACCTGGTCCATCTGCGTGATGGCTTGATTGATCTGCTCGATGCCCGACGTCTGCTCCTGGCTCGCTGCGGTGATCTCGCCCATGATGTCGGTCACGCGCTTGACGCTGCCCACGATCTCTTCCATCGTGCGGCCGGCCTCTTCCACCTGCTTGCTGCCCTCTTCGACCTTCTCGACGGAATCGCCGATGAGGGTCTTGATTTCCTTGGCTGCAGCAGCGGAGCGCTGGGCCAGGCTGCGCACTTCCGAGGCCACTACTGCGAAGCCGCGGCCTTGCTCGCCCGCACGTGCGGCTTCAACGGCGGCATTCAGCGCCAGGATGTTGGTCTGGAACGCGATGCCGTCGATCACGCCGATGATGTCCACGATCTTCTTGGACGATGCATTGATCGAGCCCATGGTGTCGACGACCTGGGAGACCACACTGCCGCCCTTGACCGCGACTTCGGAGGCCGACACAGCCAGCTGATTGGCCTGACGGGCGTTGTCCGCGTTCTGCTTGACCGTCGAGGTCAGCTCTTCCATCGAAGCTGCCGTCTGTTCCAGCGAACTCGCCTGCTCTTCCGTGCGCGAAGACAGGTCCTGGTTGCCCGAAGCGATCTCGCTCGAAGCCGTCGCGATGGTCTCGGTGCCTGTGCGCACCTCGCCCACCACCTTCGCAAGGCTCGCATTCATCTCGCGCAGCGCATGCATCAGCTTGCCCGTCTCGTCGCGGCTTTCCACAGTGATGTTCGAGCTCAGGTCGCCCGCGGCGACCGTCTGCGCGACCTCCACGGCGTGTCCCAGCGGGCGCACGATGCCCACCGTCAGGCGCCATGCGAACAGCGCGCCCAGCGCCAGCGCGATCACCGACAGCACCAGCAGCGTCTGCTCGCCGGTCGTGTGATCGGCTTCGATGCCCTTTGCCAACTCGTCGATGCGATCACGCTGGTACGCGGCGAGCTTGCCCACGGCCTCCTCGTAGACGGCGAGCGCGGACGCGAACTGGGTGTCGGCCATCACCATGGCCTCCTCGTCCTTGCCTTCGGCCTTGAGCTTGTTGATGTTCCCGATCACCGTCAGCACCACGCTGCGCGGATCGGCGATGGCGGAGTACAGCTTCTTCTCCTCGGGCGAGGTCAGCAGCTCCTCGAGCTTCTTCTGCACCGGGTTGATCTGCGCCGACTTGTCGGCCCGCGCCTTCTCGAAATAGGCGATCGACTTGGGGTCGGTCGCCTTGACCATCGCGAAGGAGTTCGCGACCGCGGGCCCGAGCAGCACGGCCCACTGGTTGGCCAGCCGCTCCTTGACCAGCGCGCGCTGCATCATGTCTTCCGTGGCCTTGCCCACGCTCGCCAGCCGCAGCATGCCAGTGGCCGCGATGACCGCCATCAGGAGCAGAACGGCTGCAAAGCCGAGGCCCAGGCGGGTTCCGATTCTCAGATCCTTCAGGTTCATTTGACTTCCTCTTGCTCTATTCAGAATTCGGTCCAGTCGCCCTTGGCATCGCCGGCCATGGCGAGCTGCGGGGCTGCTGCGGGTTGTTGACGAGTGGGCAGCAGGCCCTTGGCGGGGCGCTTCGATGCAGGCTTGGCGGGCTTGGGGATCGGTGTGATGCGCGTGAAGCCGGGGCGCGCGGTGGCCACCGCGTTCGCGTCGAGCTTGAAGATGCTCACGGACTGGACGAGGCTTCCGGCCTGCTCCTGCAGCGACTGCGCGGCGGCGGAGGCTTCCTCGACCAGCGCGGCGTTCTGCTGCGTCACCTGGTCCATCTGCGTGATGGCCTGGTTGACCTGCTCGATGCCCGAGGTCTGTTCCTGGCTCGCTGCAGTGATCTCGCCCATGATGTCGGTCACGCGCTTGACGCTGCCCACGATCTCTTCCATCGTGCGGCCCGCTTCTTCCACTTGCTTGCTGCCTTCTTCGACCTTCTCCACGGAGTCGCCGATGAGGGTCTTGATTTCCTTGGCTGCTGCAGCAGAACGTTGTGCAAGGCTGCGAACCTCGGAAGCCACGACAGCGAAACCCCGGCCTTGCTCACCTGCACGTGCGGCTTCAACGGCGGCATTCAGCGCGAGGATGTTGGTCTGGAAGGCGATGCCGTCGATCACGCCGATGATGTCGACGATCTTCCTGGACGAGGCATTGATCGAGCCCATGGTGTCGACCACCTGGGACACGACACTGCCGCCCTTCACCGCCACTTCCGAGGCCGACACCGCGAGCTGGTTCGCCTGACGGGCGTTGTCCGCGTTCTGCTTGACCGTCGAGGTCAGCTCTTCCATCGAGGCTGCCGTCTGCTCCAGCGAACTCGCCTGCTCTTCCGTACGCGACGAAAGATCCTGGTTACCCGAGGCGATCTGGCTGGATGCCGTCGCGATCGTGTCGGTGCCTGTGCGCACCTCGCTCACGATCTTCACCAGGCTGTCGTTCATGCCCTTCAGCGCTTCGAGCAGTTGCCCGGTCTCGTCGGTCGTCCGCGCCTCGATGCGGCTGGTGAGGTCCCCGCCGGCCACCGACTGCGCGACCTTCACCGCCTCCTCCAGCGGACGGGCGACGATGCGCGCGATCCACAGCGCCAGCCCGAGGCCCAGCACCACGGCGCCCAGCAGCAGGCCCAGCACCCAGAGCCTGGCCTGCTGGTGCACGGCGTTGGCGGTCTCGCCGGCGCGGACCGCGCCCGCAAGGTTCACCTGCGTCAGCCTGTCGAGCGCGGAATTCATCTCGCGGCTGAGCTGCTGCGACTTCCCGCGGATCATCGCGCTGGCCTGGTCGGTGTCCTGCGTGTGCGAGATGGCGACGATCTTCCGGTGCTCCAGCTCGTACTGCGCAAGAAGCTTCTCGAATGCCGGGAAGATCTCGCGCTCCTCGGGTTCCGATATGAAGCCCGCGTACTCGGCACGCGTCTTCTGCAGCGCGGCCCACGATTCGTCCATCGCCTTCTCGTACGCGGCCATCTCGTTGAACGAACCCGACAGGGCATGCGCCATTTCCTGCGAACGGTAGTTCGCCACCATGCCCTTGAGCTCGAGCAGGGCGCGCGTGGCGGGCAGCCAGTTGGTCGAGAGCTCCGTGGAGGTCTCGTGCACCTTGGAAAGCTGCAGCATCGAGATCACGCCCAGGCAGGCCGTGAGCACGAGGACTGCGACGAACGACACGAGCAGCTTGGTCGCGATCTTGAGGTTGTAGAAAGCTTTGATGATCTTTTCCTTGGAGGCCTGAAGGGCCGATTCGGTGTTCCGGTTCTCTTTGCGGTCCAGGCCCGCGTTCAGAACTCTCGCCAGTCGCCGTCGCCAGCCACGGCCAGCTGCTGCGGGGTCGGCAGCGACGGTTCGACATGGGCCAAGGGTGGCGTTCCGGCTTGCGCCCGGGGCGCGGCATGGCTGCCGCTTGCGTCGAGCTTGAAGATGCTTACCGAGCGCACGAGGTTTCCGGCCTGCTCCTGCAGCGACTGCGCGGCGGCGGAGGCTTCCTCGACCAGCGCGGCGTTCTGCTGAGTGACCTGGTCCATCTGCGTGATGGCCTGGTTGATCTGCTCGATGCCCGAGGTCTGTTCCTGGCTCGCCGCGGTGATCTCGCCCATGATGTCGGTCACGCGCTTGACGCTGCCCACGATCTCTTCCATCGTGCGGCCGGCCTCTTCCACCTGCTTGCTGCCCTCCTCGACCTTCTCCACGGAATCGCCGATGAGGGTCTTGATTTCCTTGGCTGCAGCGGCAGAACGTTGTGCAAGGCTGCGAACCTCGGAAGCGACGACGGCGAAGCCACGGCCTTGCTCGCCCGCACGTGCGGCTTCAACGGCAGCGTTCAGCGCGAGGATGTTGGTCTGGAAGGCGATGCCGTCGATCACGCCGATGATGTCCACGATCTTCTTGGACGACGCATTGATCGAGCCCATGGTGTCGACGACCTGGGAGACCACACTGCCGCCCTTCACCGCGACTTCGGAGGCCGACACAGCCAGCTGATTCGCCTGCCGTGCGTTGTCCGCGTTCTGCTTGACCGTCGAGGTCAGTTCTTCCATCGACGCCGCCGTCTGCTCCAGCGAACTCGCCTGCTGCTCCGTGCGCGAAGACAGGTCCTGGTTTCCTGCCGCAATCTGCTCCGAAGCCCTGGCGATGGTGTCGCTCGAATCCTTGATCTCCACGACGATCGACGTCAGCTGCGACTGCATCTTGCGGATGGAGTGCAGCAGGCTGCCGTCGTGCGCGGCGTCGGCGCTGACAGCCAGCGACAGGTCGCCGTCGGCGATGCGGCCGACCACGTCGGCGGCGTATTGCGGCTCGCCACCGAGCTGCCGCCCCATCAGGCGCGCCACCAGCACACCCAGCCCGACGCTGGCCACGATGCCGGCCAGCGCCAGACCCAGCATCGTCAGCCTGGAGGCCTTGTAGGTTCCGTCGGCCTGCTCGGCGCGCTCGCGTGCATGGTCCTTGCTGTAGGCGACCATGCGCTGGAGCACCTCTTCCAGGCCGCGCGATTCCTTCAGCAGGCGCGTGCTGTCCTCGCTCACCTGGCTGTCGAACTGGGTGCTGTCCAGCGGCTGCTTCTTCAGCAGCGTCACGAAGTCATTCATGCGCGTCGTCAGCGGCCCGATCAGTCCTTCGAACTGGCCGAACAGCTTCGCGCCTTCTTCGGTCTCGCTGAAGAAGGATTTCACCTCGGCCGCGCGCGCCGTGAGATTCTCGATGGACGCCTTGATCTCGTTCGCGCCCGCATTGCGCTCGCCGAGCGTGCCGGCCGACAGCAGCGTCATCTGCGCGCGGCTGGCATACAGCAGGCGGATGTTGGCTTCCTGTACGCCCTGCAGGGCGCGAAGCTCGTTGGCGTAGAGCGCTTCGGTCGATGCGCTGATGCGCCCCATGTGGAAGATGCCGAGCGCACTCACGGCGGCACCGATTGCCGCGACCACGAGGAAGCTCAGGATCAGCCGGACCGTGACGCGAAGGTTCTGGAACCACTGCATTGTCTTGTTTGCCATCTTCTTCTGCCTCATGCCGCCGGTGCCGAGAACGCCAGCCGATGGGCCGGACCGGCAGCGTGGCTGCCACCGAGGCGGAACACGCCCACCACCTGCGACAGGCTTCCGGCCTGCTCACGCAGCGACTGGGCCGCCGCCGAGGCTTCCTCGACCAGCGCGGCGTTCTGCTGCGTCACCTGGTCCATCTGCGTGATCGCCTGGTTGATCTGCTCGATGCCCGAGGTCTGCTCCTGGCTCGCCGCGGTGATCTCGCCCATGATGTCTGTCACGCGCTTGACGCTGCTCACGATCTCTTCCATCGTGCGGCCGGCCTCTTCCACCTGCTTGCTGCCCTCCTCGACCTTCTCGACGGAATCGCCGATCAGGGTCTTGATTTCCTTGGCTGCTGCGGCGGAGCGCTGGGCCAGGCTGCGCACTTCCGAGGCCACGACTGCGAAGCCTCGGCCTTGCTCGCCCGCACGTGCGGCTTCAACGGCAGCGTTCAACGCCAGGATGTTGGTCTGGAACGCGATGCCGTCGATCACACCGATGATGTCCACGATCTTCTTGGACGATGCATTGATCGACCCCATCGTGTCGACCACCTGCGAGACGACGCCGCCACCCTTGACCGCGACTTCGGATGCGGACACGGCCAACTGGTTCGCCTGCCGTGCGTTGTCCGCGTTCTGCTTGACCGTCGAGGTCAGCTCTTCCATCGACGCCGCCGTCTGCTCCAGCGAGCTCGCCTGCTGCTCCGTGCGCGAAGACAGGTCCTGGTTGCCCGAGGCGATCTGGCCCGAAGCCGTCGCGATGGTTTCCGTGCCCGAGCGCACCTCGCCCACCACCTTCGCCAGGTTCGTGTTCATCTTCCGAAGCGCTTCCATCAGCTGCCCCGCCTCGTCGCGGCTTCGCACTTCGATGTTCGCGCTCAGGTCGCCCGCGGCCACCGTCTCGGCCACCTGCACGGCCTGCGCCAGCGGGCGCACGATGCTGCGCGAGATGAAGAACGCGAAGACGCCGCCGCTGATCACGACCAGCACGGTCAGCAGCAGCTGCAGGTTGAAGCTGCGGGTGTTGGCCGCGTCGATGGCCTCGCTCATGTCGTCGATGGCCTTGCGCTCCAGCGACAGCAGGTCCAGCACGCGGGTCTCATAGGCCTTGGCGGCCGGCTGGAAGATTTCCTTGAAGACGCGCGCTGTCGCCACCGTGTCGCCGCCGGCCTTGGCCTTGCCCACGTCGTCCTTCGCCGTCTGGTACTTCGCCCGCAGTTCGAGGATGGACTTGAGGATCGCTTTTTCCTCCTCCGTCACCAGCAGCTTCTCGACCTTGGCGATGGTCTCGCTGCCCTTCTTCACGCTGTCGGAGATGACGTCGGCGAAGACCACCGGCAGGCTCTCGTCGGTGGTGCGGGCGATCATCGAGGTGCGCGCGATGGCCGAGTAGGTCAGTACGTACCAGTCGGAGATGAGCCGCTCCTTCGCGAGCGGACTGCGCATCATGATCCGCGTGGCTTCCGCGTTGTTGCGCGACGAGACCAGCGCGATGGCGGTCGAGACCACGGTCAGGCCCAGGACGATGGCGAAAGCCAGCGCCAGCCGGTTGCCGATGCGAAGGTTGGAGAGGAAGTTCATGATGCGGACATTCAAGAGTGGAAGGTTGAAAACCGGGCCGACCCTGCAGTGCTCCGGCCGTGGTCCTGGCTCAGGCGGTGGCGGCTGCTTCGACCAGGCCCATCTCCTCGCTGGACATGAGCCGGTCGATGTCCACCAGGATCAGCATCCGCTCCTCCAGCGTGCCCAGCCCGATCAGGTAGTCCGCGTCCAGCACCGATCCCATCTCCGGCGCCGGCTTGATCTGCTCTCCCGTCAGCGTGATCACGTCCGACACGCTGTCCACCACCATCCCCACCACACGGCCGCCGATGTTCAGCACGATCACCACCGTGAACTGGTCGTACGTCGGCTCGCCCAGCTTGAACTTGATGCGCATGTCGATGATCGGAACGATGATCCCCCGCAGGTTCACCACCCCCTTGATGTACTCCGGCGCGTTCGCGATCCGCGTCACCGCGTCGTACCCGCGCAGCTCCTGCACCTTCTGGATGTCTATGCCGTATTCCTCTTCGCCAAGCTTGAAGGTCACCACCTCCAGGCGGCTTACGCCGGTGGCGGAAGAGCCCGAGGCGGCTTGTTGCATGGGATCTCTTGCCTTGTTCAGCATCTTTTCTTCTCCGGTTTGATTGGGGTTGCGTGGTTCTTCAGGCGGGTTCCGCGACGGCCTCTGCGGCCTCGGCCCTGAAGACGCGCACGGCTTTCACGAGGCCATCGGCCTGTTCCTGCAATGACTGGGCTGCGGCGGAGGCTTCCTCGACCAGCGCGGCGTTCTGCTGCGTCACCTGGTCCATCTGCGTGATGGCCTGGTTGATCTGCTCGATGCCCGAGGTCTGCTCCTGGCTCGCCGCGGTGATCTCGCCCATGATGTCGGTCACGCGCTTGACGCTGCCCACGATCTCTTCCATCGTGCGGCCGGCCTCTTCGACCTGCTTGCTGCCCTCCTCGACCTTCTCGACCGAGTCGCCGATCAGGGTCTTGATCTCCTTGGCTGCTGTTGCGGATCTTTGGGCCAGGCTACGGACTTCCGAAGCGACGACGGCAAAGCCGCGGCCCTGCTCACCGGCTCGGGCGGCTTCAACGGCCGCGTTCAGCGCGAGGATGTTGGTCTGGAACGCGATGCCGTCGATCACACCGATGATGTCCACGATCTTCCTGGACGACGCATTGATCGACCCCATGGTGTCGACGACTTGGGAGACCACACTGCCGCCCTTCACTGCCACTTCAGAGGCCGACACAGCTAGCTGATTGGCCTGCCGCGCGTTGTCCGCGTTCTGCTTGACCGTCGAGGTCAGTTCTTCCATCGATGCCGCCGTCTGCTCCAGCGAACTCGCCTGCTGCTCCGTACGCGAAGACAGGTCCTGGTTGCCCGAAGCGATCTGGCTCGACGCCGACATCACGCCCGTCACGTTGGCGCCCACGTCCGCGACGATGGCGAACAGGTTCGCGCTCATCTGGTTGAGCGCGCGCAGCAGGCCGGTGATTTCGTCTCCGCGCCGCACGTCGAAGCGCACGAGATCGCCGCCCGCGATGGCACGCGCCACGTGCACCGCCTCGTCGAGCGGCCGGAACACAGTGCGCACCAGGAACTGGCCCAGGCCCAGCCATGCCAGCGCGAAACCCGCGCCTGCGGCGGCCATGGCGCCCGGCAGCCAGCTCTGCCCACCGGCGGAGGCAACCAGCCGCGACGCTTCCATCCAGCCGAAGACGCCCAGCCCCAGCGACAGCAGCGCCCCCATGCCGGTCGCGCCGAAGACGCGCTGGCGCACGGGAATGCGGCGCAGCCGGGCCAGCGGGTCCTTCCAGCCGCGCGAGACCACTTCGCCCTGCAGCAGTTCGATGTCCTTCGCCCGGCCTTCGCGGATGCGCGCATACAGCGCTTCGGCCTCGGCCACCTCGGCACGACCCGGCTTGCTGCGCACGGACATGTAGCCTTGCGTGCGGCCGTCGCGGCGGATGGGCGTGACGTTGGCGAGCACCCAGTAGAAGTCGCCGTTCTTGCGGCGGTTCTTGATGAGGCCGGTCCAGGGAAGTCCCTGCGCCAGCGTCTGCCACAGGTCGGCAAATGCTTCGGGAGGCACGTCGGGGTGGCGCACGATGTTGTGCGCCTTGCCCATGAGTTCGGCCGCGGTGAAGCCGCTGGCCTCGACGAAAGCGGGGTTGACGTAGGTGATGCGACCCTTCATGTCGGTGCGGGACACCAGGGCGGCGTCCGGCGACAGTTCGTACTCGATGCCGGTGACGGGAAGATTGACGCGCATGGTCCGTTCGTCCTCCCCTCAGGCCGGGATCAGGCGCAGCCGCGCGACCAGGCTCATCCGCACGATCGCCTGATTGATCCACCCGGAGTCCATGGTCAGGGCCATCGGCGTCGGTGCCGCCGCGAAACCCGGGCCGGGCCGAGTGCCGTTTGTCAGATCCTTCAAGCTCATACCTCTTTCTTCCTTCTCTAGCGTGAGACCGGGCCGCCGCATTCGATGGATGCACCAGCACCGTCGTCCTGTTATCGGCACGTGCGCGCCAGAGTTGAGCCCTTTGTTATCAGAAAGTGGTCCATTCGTTAGCGTCGGCGCCGGCCATGGCCAGCTGGCGCACGGGCTCGCCGCCTTTCTCGCTGCCTTCCGGTCCGCGCGCGTAAAGAGCATTCACCGGCTTCGCTATGGGGGTGATGCGGCTGGGACCCGGACGCTGCGCGGCACTGATGCCCGCGCCCTGATCCAGCTTGAAGATGCCCACGGTCTGCACGAGGCTTCCGGCCTGCTCCTGCAGCGACTGCGCGGCGGCGGAGGCTTCCTCGACCAGCGCGGCGTTCTGCTGCGTCACCTGGTCCATCTGCGTGATGGCCTGGTTGACCTGCTCGATGCCCGAGGTCTGCTCCTGGCTCGCCGCCGTGATCTCGCCCATGATGTCCGTCACACGCTTCACGCTGCCGACGATCTCGTCCATCGTGCGGCCGGCTTCTTCCACCTGCCTGCTGCCCTCTTCGACTTTCTCCACCGAGTCGCCGATCAGGGTCTTGATCTCCTTGGCTGCTGCTGCAGAGCGTTGAGCCAGGCTGCGAACTTCCGACGCCACGACGGCGAAGCCGCGGCCCTGCTCACCTGCCCGGGCTGCCTCGACGGCCGCATTGAGCGCCAGGATGTTCGTCTGGAATGCGATGCCGTCGATCACGCCGATGATGTCGACCACCTTCCTGGACGACGCATTGATGGACTCCATGGTGTCCACCACCTGCGACACCACCATGCCGCCCCTGGTCGCGACTTCGGACGCCGAGACCGCCAGCTGGTTTGCCTGCCGCGCGTTGTCCGCGTTCTGCTTGACGGTGGAGGTCAACTGTTCCATCGACGCCGCCGTCTGCTCCAGCGAGCTCGCCTGCTGCTCCGTGCGCGAAGACAGGTCCTGGTTGCCCGAAGCGATCTGGCTCGAAGCCGTGGCGATCGTGTCCGTGCCGAGGCGGACTTCGCCGACCACCTTGGCAAGGCTCATGTTCATGTGCTTCAGCGCCTGCATCAGCTGGCCGGCCTCGTCGCGGCTTTCAACGCGGATGTCCACGCGCAGGTCGCCGGCAGCCACGGTCTCTGCCACTTCGACTGCATGGCCCAGCGGCCGCACGATGCCCGAGCTCAGGCGCCACGCGAACAGCGCACCCAGCACGACGGCAACGGCAGCCAGCGACAGCAGCATGATCCGGCCTGCGGCATGGTCTTCCGCGATGTCGCGGGCGGCCGCGTCGATCTCGTCGTGCTGGTGCTGGTCAAGCCTGTCGACTGCGATGCCATAAGCTGCCAGCGCCTCGGAGAAGGTGGTGTCGACCATCTTCTGCGCTTCTTCGATCCGCCCCCGGTCCTTGAGCGTTGTCAGGTTCGTCACAATCTCGCGCACCCTGGTTCGCGCGACCATGATCTTTTCGTAGAGCTCTTTCTCCTCCGGCGTGCTCAGCCTCGACTGGAATTCTTTCTGAACCGAGGAGATACGCTCCATGCCGGTCGACTGGAGCTTGGCGAAATAGGCTTCGAGCGTGGCATCCGGCGCCTTGATCATGGCAATGGTGGCGACCGAGGTCGACCTGAGATTGCTCTGCCATTCGCCGGCCAGGCGTTCCTTTGCCAGCGCCTGGGTCATCATCTTCTCCGTGGCCTGGCTCACGTTGGCCAGCCTCCATAGCCCGATGCCGGCCATGCAGGCCACAAGCAACAGCATCACCGCAAAGCCCAGCCCCAGGCGCGTGCTGATTCTCAGGTCCTTGAATCTCATACTTCCTCCTCCGATGACAGGGGACGGCACCCATGCTTGCGCGACATGCGCAACACCGTCACCCCGCTATCGGCATCGGAATCTCGGACCTTCAATTTGTTAACTCAGAACTCGGTCCAGTCACCCTTGGCGTCGCCGGTCATGGCGAGTTGCGGGGCGGCCGAGGGCTCCTTGCGCGAGGGCAAGGCCTTGGCGGGACGCTTCGGCGCCGGCCTGGCGGGCTTGGGGATCGGGACGATGTGCGTGAACCCGGGACGCACGGTGGCCACGGCGTTCGCGTCGAGCTTGAAGATGCTCACGGACTTGACGAGATTGCCCGCCTGCTCCTGCAGCGATTGAGCCGCTGCGGAGGCCTCTTCCACCAGCGCGGCGTTCTGCTGAGTGACCTGGTCCATCTGCGTGATGGCCTGGTTGATCTGCTCGATGCCCGAGGTCTGCTCCTGGCTCGCCGCGGTGATCTCGCCCATGATGTCGGTCACGCGCTTGACGCTGCCCACGATCTCTTCCATCGTGCGGCCGGCCTCTTCCACCTGCTTGCTGCCTTCCTCGACCTTCTCGACGGAATCGCCGATCAGGGTCTTGATCTCCTTGGCTGCAGCGGCAGAACGTTGCGCAAGGCTGCGAACCTCGGAAGCGACGACAGCGAAGCCCCGGCCTTGCTCCCCGGCACGAGCAGCCTCGACTGCCGCATTCAGCGCCAGGATGTTGGTCTGGAAGGCGATGCCGTCGATCACACCGATGATGTCGACGATCTTCTTGGACGAGGCATTGATCGAACCCATGGTGTCGACGACTTGGGAGACGACGCCGCCGCCCTTCACCGCGACTTCGGAGGCCGACACAGCCAGCTGATTGGCCTGCCGTGCGTTGTCGGCGTTCTGCTTGACCGTCGAGGTCAGCTCTTCCATCGAAGCTGCCGTCTGTTCGAGCGAACTCGCCTGCTCTTCCGTACGCGACGAAAGATCCTGGTTGCCCGAAGCGATCTGCGCCGAAGCCGTCGCGATCGTGTCGGTGCCTGTGCGGACCTCGCTGACGATCCTGGCGAGGCTTTCGTTCATTTCCCTGAGGGCATGCATCAGCCGGCCGGTTTCGTCCTTCGACGCCACCTCGATGCGCGAGCTGATGTCGCCTGCGGCGACCTTCTCGGCCACCTGCACGGCCTGGCCGATGGGCCGGGTGATGGAGCGCGTGATGAGCCATGCGATGCCTGCGCCGATGAGCACGGCGAAGCTGGCCAGCGCCAGCATCAGGTTGCGCGACCACGCATAGCCTTCGCCTGCCTCCTGGTTGGCCTCCATGGAGCGCCGCTCCTGGTGCTCGGCCATCGCCTCGAGTTCCGCGAGCGCGGCCCTCACGGCGGGCTGGAACCTGGAGATGAAGAGCGCTGTCGCCTCTTCGTTCCTGTTCTGCAGCGCCGCCTCGCTGATCTGCGCATTCAGGGGCACGAGCACTGCCACCTTCTCGTCGATGCGCGCGAGAAGCGCCTTGCCCTCCGGCGTGGCGAGCAGCTTGGCCAGCGCACCCCGGCTTTCGGTGAAGCGCTCGCGCGCAGCGGCGACCTTCTTCGACTCCGCCCGCATGGCCGCGTCGTCGGTCAGGAGAATCATGTTGCCGTCGAGGATCGCAATGTCGCGGATCGCGTCCAGCATCCTGTTCACCAGGACCACCTTGACGTTGTTGCCGGTGACGATGCCGTTGAGCCGCGCCTGGATGTCGGTCATCGCGCTGAGGCCGAGGCCGGCAATGCCTGCCAGCAGCAGAAGGACGGCGGCAAAGCCCGCGCCGAGGCGGGTGCCGATCTTGAGATTGAGAAGCGAATTCATGGGGAAAGGTTTTTTTCGGAAATCTTCGTGTTGACGTGCTCGAGCAGCCGATCCAGCCGGTCGGACACCTTGGCTGCGTCATGGGTGGAACGCGTGACCGATCGCATGACGAGCCAGACGATGGCGACGGCGGTCAACAAGGCCGCCACGCCGAGCACGAACACTGTCTGCTGCGCCCACTCGTAGCCCGCGCCGGCCTGGAAGCCGAGACTCAGGGCGATCGCGAGCAGGAGCAGCAGGATGGCGAAGCGCGCGCCGATGCGCAGGGCTCGCCTGGGACTGATACGCGTGCGCATGGGTCTTCAGGCCGGCAGGGCTTCCTCTTGCGCGTCGAGCTTGAAAGTGCTGACCGCGCGCACGAGGCTGTCGGCCTGCTCCTGCAGCGACTGCGCGGCGGCGGAGGCTTCCTCGACCAGCGCGGCGTTCTGCTGCGTCACCTGGTCCATCTGCGTGATGGCCTGGTTGATCTGCTCGATACCCGAGGTCTGTTCCTGGCTCGCTGCGGTGATCTCGCCCATGATGTCGGTCACGCGCTTGACGCTGCCCACGATCTCTTCCATCGTGCGGCCGGCCTCTTCCACTTGCTTGCTGCCCTCCTCGACCTTCTCGACGGAATCGCCGATGAGGGTCTTGATTTCCTTGGCCGCAGCGGCAGAACGTTGTGCAAGGCTGCGAACCTCGGAAGCGACGACGGCGAAGCCACGGCCTTGCTCGCCCGCACGTGCGGCTTCAACGGCAGCATTCAGCGCCAGGATGTTGGTCTGGAACGCGATGCCGTCGATCACGCCGATGATGTCGACGATCTTCCTGGACGAGGCATTGATCGAGCCCATGGTGTCGACAACCTGCGAGACGACACTGCCGCCCTTCACCGCCACTTCCGAGGCCGACACAGCCAGCTGATTGGCCTGCCGCGCGTTGTCGGCGTTCTGCTTGACCGTCGAGGTCAGTTCTTCCATCGAGGCCGCCGTCTGTTCGAGCGAGCTCGCCTGCTCTTCCGTACGCGACGAAAGATCCTGATTCCCCGCCGCGATCTGCCGCGAAGCGACCGCGATAGAGTCCGTGGATGCCTTGATGCGCGTCACCAGGTCGGTCAGCGTGTCTTCCATCTCGCCCATGCCGCGCAGCAGCCGGCCGAAGTCGCCGCCACGCTCGGTTTCGAATTCCTGGCTCAGGTCGCCCGAAGCCACGGTCTCGGCGATCAGCAGCGCTTCGCCGATGGGTTGCACGATGCTTCGCGTCAGCAGCCATGCGGTCGCCGTGCCGGCAACCAGTGCCAGACAGGCGAGCACCACGATCCAGCTGCGGCCCGAACGGTACTTCGCGTCGATGGCGGCGGCGGTCCTGTCGATCTCCTGCTGCTGGAGACTCACCATGGCCCGGATGCTCGCGTCGTAGGCGTCCAGCGCGGGCATGAGCTGCGCGTCGGTCAGCCTGGCCGCGTCTTCCTTGCGGCCGTCGGCCTTGAGCTTGAGGATCTGGTTGCGCAGTTCCACGTATTCGCCGCGCTTCTTCTTGATGTCGGCGCTCAGCGCCAGTTCTTCGGGCGAGGCCAGCACGGCTTCGAGCTTCTTCTGCGTCTCGGTGATGACGGCGCTGGTGGCCGAGATGTTCTTCTGCAGATAGGCCTGCACGGCCGGGTCTTCGCTCTTGAGCAGCGAGAAGGTGCGCACGCTGTTGGTGTTGGTGGCCAGCTGCCATGCGGCCGCAAGCCGCTCCTTGGCCAGCGAGGCGCCGGCCATCGCCTGGGTCGCATCACCCACGGCCTGCAGCCGGAGCACGCCGATGCCCGCGATGAGCACCACCAGCGCCAGCACGCATGCGAAGACGACGCCCATGCGCCGTCCGACCGTCCAGTTCTTCATCATGTCCGTGTCTCCTGTCGGAACCTCTGTCTCGTGGTTGTGTGGGTTCGGGCCCGGATCGGACGCTCAGGCGGCCATCTTCTCGACCAAGCCCATCTCCTCGCTGGACATGAGCCGGTCGATGTCCACCAGGATCAGCATCCGCTCCTCCAGCGTGCCCAGCCCGATCAGGTAGTCCGCGTCCAGCACCGATCCCATCTCCGGCGCCGGCTTGATCTGCTCTCCCGTCAGCGTGATCACGTCCGACACGCTGTCCACCACCATCCCCACCACACGGCCGCCGATGTTCAGCACGATCACCACCGTGAACTGGTCGTACGTCGGCTCGCCCAGCTTGAACTTGATGCGCATGTCGATGATCGGAACGATGATCCCCCGCAGGTTCACCACCCCCTTGATGTACTCCGGCGCGTTCGCGATCCGCGTCACCGCGTCGTACCCGCGCAGCTCCTGCACCTTCTGGATGTCTATGCCGTATTCCTCTTCGCCAAGCTTGAAGGTCACCACCTCCAGGCGCGTGCCCGCGCCCTGAGGTTGCGGCGCCTGTGCGTGCCGGATTGCGGTTGCTGCTGCGGTCTCTGCCATGGCTTTTCCTTGGTGCGGCGAGCGCTGTGGCGGCTCAGCCGAATTTCTGCATGATGCGAACCAGCTTCTCGCCGTAGCGCGGGTCGGTCGCGTAGCCCGCGCGCTGCAGGCCGTGGGCCGCCTCGTTCGGGTCGTCGGTCGCCAGCACGTTCGCGTAGCGCGGGTTGCGGGTGATGAAGCGTGCGTAGTCGGTGAAGGCTTCCTCGTACGAGCCATAGGCGCGGAACTTCGCGCGCACCTTCTGCGGCTCGCCGTCGACGTACTCGGTGGTCGTGGTCTCGACCGTCGCGCCTTTCCAGCCGCGGTCTGCCTTGATGCCGAACAGGTTGAAGCTCTGCGTGCCGTCATCGGCGCGGATCTCGCGCTTGCCCCAGCCCGACTCGAGCGCGGCCTGCGCGAGGATCAGCGGCGCGGGCACGCCGCTGGCCGTGCTCGCGGCCTGCGCCGATGCGCCCATGCGGCCCACGAACTCGTCGACCTGCCCCTGCAGCGAACCGGCGCTCGCGCCCTGCGCGCGCCGGTCGCTGTTGATCTGGTAGATGCCGAGGTCCGCGGTGCGCGCGGTCGAGGCGACGGGCGCCGAACCGATCGGAATGCCCGCGCGCGCACCCAGGGGAAAACCTGGCGCGAGCGGCTCCAGCTGCATCGGCCTCACGCCGATCTCCGCATCGGCCTGCGCGTCGGGCGGGCCCGACGGCATGCTGCGGCGCAGCTGCGCAAGCATCGCCTCGGCCAGCCCCACGCCGCGCCCCGAGAGGTTCTGCGTGAGCTGCTGGTCGAACATCGACAGGTATACCTTCTGGTCCTGGCTGTCGAAGAGGCCGCTCGACGGCGTCGCCTCGCGCATGCTCTTGAGCACCATGTTCATGAACAGCGCCTCGAACTGCCGCGAGACCTGCTGCAGCCCTTCTTCAGGCGAGCTGCGCACCGTGCGCCGCAAGGCATCGACGCCCTGCACGTCGAGCGCGAAACGCTGGTCGAGCGCGCCACTGCGATCGGAAGCCGATACCGTCATCGCCGCCGCCCCGTCAGATGATCTCGAGCTCGGCGCTCAGGGCGCCGGCCGTCTTCATGGCCTGGAGAATGGACACCAGGTCCTGCGGATTCGCGCCCAGGCTGTTGAGCCCCTTGACCACGTCCGACAGCGAGGCGCCGCCGCGCACCATCTGGATCGCGCCGCCGCCCTGGTTGACAGAGATCTGGGAGGTCTGAGCCGCCACGGTGCTGCCGCCGGAGAACGCGCCCGGCTGGCTGATGACCGGCTCGGTGTTGATGACCACCGACAGGTTGCCGTGCGCGATGGCGCAGTCCTTCACGCGGACGGCCTGGTTCATCACCACGGAGCCCGTGCGGGCGTTCACCACCACGCGGGCACCGGCCTGCGTCGGCGTCACCTCGAGATCTTCGAGCCGCGCGAGGAAACCCACACGCTGCTGCGGCTCCGGCGCGCGCACGCGGATGGAGCGCGCATCGATGGCCTCGGCCGTGCCCGAGCCGAACTGCCGGTTGATCGCATCCACCGCGCGCTGCGTGGTGCCGAAGTCGGAGCGGTTCAGCTCGATCGAGAACGTGCCCTCCGCGCCCACGGGCGACTCCACCGTGCGCTCCACCAGCGCTCCGCCGGGAATGCGCCCCGAGCTGAGCTGGTTGACCTGCACCTTGCTGCCGTTGGCCGACGCACCCGCGCCGCCCACCACCATGTTCCCCTGCGCCACGGCATACGTCATGCCGTCCACGCCCTTCAGCGGCGTCATCAGCAGCGTGCCCCCGCGCAGGCTCTTCGCATTGCCCATGGAAGACACCGTCACGTCGATGTTCTGCCCCGGCCGCGCGAACGAAGGCAGCGTGGCCGTGACCATCACCGCCGCCACGTTCTTCAGCTGCATGTTCACGCCCTGCGGAATCGTGATGCCCAGCTGCTGCAGCATGTTGTTCAGGCTCTGCGTGGTGAACGGCGTCTGCATCGTCTGGTCGCCCGTGCCGTCGAGACCCACCATCAGCCCATAGCCGATCAGCGGGTTGTCGCGCACGCCCTGAATGCTCGCCAGCTCCTTGAGCCGCTCCGCATGAGCAGGAACAAACAACAAGCAACCGAGCACCGCCAGCGCCGCGATGCGCAAGCGAGCCCGAAAATTCGCGGGATGCCACGGAACCGGCTTTGCCGGGCCGTAGGCATCGCCCCCTGCAAGGGGGTGGGCGCAGCGACACGGAGTGCGCGAAGCCTGGGGGTGAATCCAGGACCACCGCGGAACCGGCTTTGCCGGGCCGCAGGCATCGCCCCCTGCAAGGGGGTTGGAGAAGCGACACGAAGTGCGCGAAGCCTGGGGGTTTTCCATGTTCAGAACGGCATGACGTTGAGGAAGAAGCGCTGCATCCAGCCCATGTGCTGCGCCTCGTCGATATAGCCCTTGGCCGAGTACTCGATGCGTGCATCGGCCACCAATGTGGAGGGCACGGTGTTGTTGCCCGAGACGGTGCGCGGGTTCACCACGCCCGAGAAGCGGATGAACTCCGTGCCCTGGTTGATGCCCATCTGCTTCTCGCCGCTGACCAGCAGGTTGCCGTTGCTCATCACGTCCGTCACCGTGACCGTGATCACGCCGTTGAAGGTGTTGTTGGCGTTGGCGCCGCCCTTGGCGTTGAGCGAGTTGGTGCCCGAGAGCTTGGCGTCCTGCCCGTCGAGCAGGCCGCCGATGAGCTTGGGAATGACTGCGAACACGCTGGCGGTGCTGCCGGTGCGGCTCGCGTTGGCGCCCGAGTTCTTGGTGGCGTTGACCTTCTCGCTGATGACGATGGTGAGGATGTCGCCGACGTTGCGCGGGCGGCGGTCTTCGAAGAGCGCATTCGCGCCGGGGCCGTCCTGGAAGATCGCACCGGGCGATCGCCGCGTCTGCACCGCCGCGTAGTTGTCGGAGCGCGCCGTCATCGGCTGGTGCACCAGCGGCTCGCGCGGAACCTGCGCGCAGCCGGTGGCCAGCACGGCGGCGGCGAGCAGCGGCAGCAGCCGCGTCCTCGCGTCGGCCGCACTGCGGCAAAGAAGACGCAACGCCTGCAACATCGTCACCACCATCACGCTCACAGCTGGGCCAGGCGCTGCAGCATCTGGTCCGAGGTCTGGACCGCCTTGCTGTTGATCTCGTACGAGCGCTGGGTGGCGATCATGTTGACCAGCTCTTCCACCACGTTCACGTTGGAGGCCTCGACATAGCCCTGGCTCAGCGTGCCGGCGCCGTCGACGCCGGGGTTCACCTGGTTGGGAGCGCCCGATGCGTCGGTCTCGGCATACAGGTTCTCGCCCAGGCTCTGCAGGCCGGTGGGGTTGACGAAGGTGGCGAGCTGCAGCTGGCCGATCTGAACGGTGTTGGTGCTGCCCGCCTGCACCACCGAGACGATGCCGTCGCGGCCCACGGTGATGCTGGTGGCATTGGCCGGCACGGTGATGGCAGGCTGCACGGGAAAGCCGCTGGCGGTGACCAGCTGGCCGTCGCGGTCGGTCTGGAACGAACCGTCGCGGGTGTACGAGGTGGTGCCGTCGGGCATCAGCACCTGGAAGAAGCCGCCGCCGCTGATGGCCACGTCGGTAGGCTTGTCGGTCTTGGTGAGGTTGCCCTGCGAGTGGATGCGCTCGGTGGCGACCACGTGCACGCCGGTGCCGACCTGCAGGCCCGAGGGCAGGCGCGTCTGGTCCGACGACTGGCCGCCGACCTGGCGCAGGTTCTGGTAGACGAGGTCCTCGAACACGGCGCGGCTTCGCTTGAAGCCGGTGGTGCCGACGTTGGCCAGGTTGTTGGAGACCACGTCGAGCTGCGTCTGCTGCGCGTCGAGGCCGGTCTTGGCGATGTAGAGGGAGCGGATCATTTTTCTGGGAGTCCTGCGGAAGAGGTTGCGAGAAGGAGAGCGCGCATCAGCCGTAGGCCAGCAGCTTGTTGGCGGACTGCGCGTTGGTGTCGGCCGTCTGCAGCGACTTCATCTGCATCTCGAAGCTGCGTGCGTTGGCGATCATGGCCACCATGGTCTCGACCGGGTTGACGTTGCTGCCTTCCACCACGCCGCTGACCAGCGTGACGGCCTCGTCGGCCTCGGCCGGCGGCTGGCCGGCGCGCATGCGGAACAGGCCGTCCTCGCCGCGCTCCAGTTCGGCGACCGGCGGATTGACCAGCTTCAGGCGGCCGACTTCGGCAATGCCCGTGAGCGTGGTGGAGGCCGCGTCGCGCGCGCCCACCAGGCCGTTGGCGGCGATGCTCACCGTGGAGCCCGGCGGCACTGTCAGCGCGCCGTTGTCGCCCACCACCGGGCGCCCGCCCATGGTGGTGAGCTGGCCGTCGGCGCCGATCTGCAGGTTGCCCACGCGGGTGTAGGCCTCGCCGCCGTCGGGCGTCTGCACCACCAGCCAGCCCTGGCCGCTCACGGCCACGTCGAGCGCACGGCCGGTCTCGGTGAGCGGGCCGTGGGTGAAGTCGGCGCCGGGCGTGGTGGCCGCCACGAAGGCGCGCGTGGGCGCCTCCTCGCCGACCACCGGCACCGCGCGGAAGTTGGCGATCTGCGCGCGGAAGCCCGGCGTCGAGACGTTCGCCATGTTGTTGGCGACGGCGGCCTGCTGTTCCATGACCTGCTTGGCGCCGCTCATGGCGACGTACAACATGCGATCCACTGGGTGCTCCTGGTGTCGGTCTTGCTGAAGCGCCGCCTCAGCGGATGTTCATGAGCGTCTGCATGACCTGGTCCTGCGTCTTCACGGTCTGCGCGTTGGCCTGGTAGTTGCGCTGCGCGACGATGAGGTTGACCAGCTCGGAGGTGAGGTCGACGTTGGATGCCTCCAGCGCGCCCGACTGCAGCGAACCGAGCTTGGTGCCCTCGCCCGGCGTGCCGGTCAGCGGGTTGCCCGAGGCCTGCGTCTCGGCCCACACGTTGTTGCCCTTGGGCTCCAGGCCGTTCGGGTTGGCGAAGGAGGACAGCACGACCTGGCCCAGCAGCTTGGTCTGCTCGTTGGAGAACTTGCCGGTGATGGTGCCGTCGGCGTTGATCGAGAAAGAGGTGAGCTCGCCCGAGCGGTAGCCGTCCTGCGCGAGCTTGCTCATGGCGTTGGCGGCGCCGAACTGCGTGGTGCCCGTGATGTCGAGCGTGGGCGTCAGTGCCGCGGCGCCGTTGGTGAGGTTGAGCGTGCCCAGGCTCAGCTGGCCGCTGGCCGGCGCGGTCATCTTGCCGGCGGAGTCGAAGGTCAGGGTGCCGAGCGCGGCGCCGGCGTTCAGCGCCGCACCGTCGGCCGTGCCGTACACGCTCCAGGTGTTGGCGGGCGTCGCGTTCTTCACGAAGTAGACGGACACGTCATGCGGGTTGCCCAGCGAGTCGTAGATGGGGCCGACGGCGTTCGAATAGTTGAAGGTGTCGGAATCGGCCGCGTTGAAGGGCGTCTTGGTGGGCGCGGTCTTGCGCGCGTCGAGGTTGAACTCGGCGTCGATCCCGGTCGTGGCCTTGGGCGTCATGGGCGTGGTCGGGATCTGGATGGCCGCCGGCGTGCCGCCGCTGATGCCGCCGTTGGCGTTCGCGCCGAAGCCTGTGAGGCGCAGGCCCGAGGCGTTGACGATGTAGCCGTCCTTGTCGCGCGTGAACTGGCCGTTGCGCGAGTACATGACTTCGCCGGTGGCGCTGGTCAGGCGGAAGAAGCCGTCGCCATTGAGGATGGCCACGTCCAGCGGGCGGCTGCTCGACTGGGTCACGCCCTGCGAGAAGTTCTGCGTCACGCCGGAGACCGAAGCGCCCAGGCCGACGCGCGAGCCGGCGTACACGTCCTGGAAGGTTGCGGCGGCCGACTTGAAGCCGACGGTGCCCGAGTTGGCGATGTTGTTGCCGATGACGTCGAGGTTGGCCGCGGCCACGCCGAGTCCGCTGATGCCCTGGGAAAAAGCCATGATGGTTCCTTGTCTGCCGTTGGATGCGGCGCGTTTGCGTTGGATGCGAAGAGGAAGGGAAAGAAGACGCTCAGAGGAACAGGCGCACGTCGGACAGGCTGATGTTGTTGCCCGTCATCAGTTCGAGCGTGACGCCGGCAGCGCCCTGCTTGACCGCCGCCACCTGCGAGAAAGTGAGCGCCGTGGCCTTCACGGTGGTTCCGCTGTTGCTTGCGTCCACGGTGAAGCGGTAGGCGCCCGCGGGCACCACGGCGCCCGTGTCGTCCTTGCCATCCCAGGTGACGGCGTTGACGCCTTCGGTCATGGAGCCGGCGTTGATGGTGCGCACGACCTTGCCGGTGGAATCGACGATCTTGATGTCGACGTCGGAGGCCGTGCCTGGCAGTTCGACGGCGAAGGCCTGCGACGCGGGCTCCTTGCCTGCCTCGGGCTCCTTGGTGGTGAGCGAATCGCCCGGCGACAGCACGTTGTAGCCGATCAGCGAAGTGGCCTGCAGCAGCTGGTTGGAGCTGGTCTGGTTCACCAGGCCCGAGAGCGTGCTGTTGAGCTTCTCGATGCCGCTGACGGTACTCATCTGCGCCAGCTGCGAGGTGAGCTCGGCGTTCTGCATCGGGTTGAGCGGGTCCTGGTTGTTCAGCTGCGTGACCAGCAGCTTCAGGAAGCGCTGCTCGCTGTCGACGTTGGAGGTGCTGCTGTTGCCGCCAACCGCGGAGGCGGCGTTCTGTCCGGTGATGGACGAGGTATCGGAAATGGCCATGGCGCGTTCGTGCCTGTTCTTTCTTGTGCGTCTTGCGGGACTTGGGGAGTTACTGGCCGAGGGTCAGCGTCTTGACCATCAGCGTCTTGGCGGTGTTGAGCACTTCGACGTTGGCCTGGTAGCTGCGCGAGGCGGAGATCATGTTGGTCATCTCCTCGACCACGTTGACGTTGGGCATCGCCACGTAGCCTTCGGCGTTGGCGTGCGGGCTCTTCGGGTCGAACACGAGCTTCGGCGGGGACGGGTCTTCCACCACGCCGGCCACCTTGACGCCGCCGATGTCCCCGGCGCCGTACGACGAGGGAGCGACCTGGAACACGACCTGCTTCGCGCGGTAGGGCATGCCGTCGGGGCCGGCCACGCTCTCGGCGTTGGCCATGTTGCTCGCGGTCACGTTCATGCGCTGCGACTGCGCGGTCAGGGCCGAGCCGGCCACGTTGAAGATGTTCATGGAGGTGCTGTTGAAGGGCATGGAACGGGCTCTGGCTGCTTACTGCTGCACCGCAGAGAGCAGCGACTTGATCTTCGCGTTGATGACGGTGAGGTTCGATTCGTAGCGCAGCGCGTTGTCGGCGAAGGCGATGCGCTCGACGTCCATCTCGACGGTGTTGCCGTCGAGGCTGGACTGGTTGGGCACGCGGTAGAGCAGGTCCTTGTCGGGCATGGCCTGCGCCTGTCCCGCGAGATGGCGCGACGAGGTGGTGGCCAGCGACATCGACTGCGACGCGCGGCCGCGCTCCACGGCGTCGCTCAGGCGTGCGCTGAAGTCGAAGTCGCGCGCCTTGTAGTTGGGCGTGTCCGCATGGGCGATGTTGGCCGCGAGAACCTCCTGGCGTTCCGCGCGGAGGTTGAGGGCTTCGCGGTTGAAGCGAAGCGCCGCATCCAGCTTGTCGAGCATGTTTGTTCCATCCGTTGAGGCGTCGCCAGTGCGCGGGGCGCAGCGACAGATGGAAAGCGAGTCTATGCACGAGCCGCTTTTGCAATCGCCCGAACAAAGGGGGTTTTCGCCTGCTGCTCGCAACTTCGATAGCCGCACGGATTTCTAGAATTTCCGTGCGGCGGCATGCGTTGCTCCTGTGTGACGCACCGCCGCCGAAGCCACCACCCACACATATCCGATGACCCTTCCAACGCTTGCCGAGCTTCGCGACCACGCACTGCGCACCGTGCTGCCCGCAGCGGCATTGGCGCTGTCGTGCTGCTGCGCGGCCAGCGCAGCAGGCGCAGCCGAAGGCGCTGCTTCCGCCGACGCGGTCATCGAGAAATACCTGCAGGCGCAATCGGCCGGGCTGCCGGGCAAGGTGACGATCAGCCTGGAAGGCCGCGGCACCTCGGCCCTGCCCGCATGCGACGCGCCCGAGGCCTTCCTGCCGCCGGGCGCGAAGCCGTGGGGCCGCGTCTCGGTGGGCGTTCGCTGCCAGGCGCAGCGGCCCTGGACGCGCTTCGTGCAGGCGCACGTGTCGGTGGAAGGCAGCTATTTCGTGGCCGCGCGCGCGATCGATGCGGGCCGGCCGCTGGGCGCGGGCGACGTCGCGGAGCGCACCGGCGACCTCACGCGACTGCCGCGCTCCATCGTCACCAGCGCGGCCGAGCTCGCCGGCGCGGTCACGGCCAACCGCGTGGCGCCCGGCGCGCCGCTGCGCAAGGAGCTGCTGCGCGGCGTCACCGTCATCCAGCAGGGGCAGGCGGTGAAGGTGGTGGCGCAGGGCCAGGGCTTCGTCATCAGCACCGAGGCCAAGGCCATGACCGGGGCGGCGGCAGGCGCCGTGGTGCAGGCCAGGACGCTGGACGGCCGGCTGGTCAGCGGCGTGGCGGACGAAGAGGGGCAGATCCGGCTGGCGCAATGACGCGCCGCACAAAAGCCGCCATGCACGCCATTCCTAAAGTTCTTGCGCGGGCTGCCGATATACGGGTCAGCCCCTGAGGAATCACCTTGAAAATCGATCAACCCGCCCCCTCGGCCACGCCCCTTCACCGAACGACGCCAGCCACCGCCGGTACGGCAGGCACGACCGCTTCGGCCGGCGCCGACGCCGCCCAGCGCACCGCGAAGGCGGCGGCACCTGCCCCGTCGGCGCACGTCCACTCGCTGCCCAGCGCCACGGGCGCCGCCAGCGATTTCGACGCGGCCCGCGTGGCGGCGATCCGCGAGGACATCCGCGCGGGGCGCTACCAGATCCGCCCCGAACGCATCGCCGACGGCCTGCTGGCCAGCGTGCGCGACCTGCTCACGCCCGGCGCGCCCGATGCGCCCGCGGGCAACGGTCAGGACGTGAAGAAGGGCGAAGGCGAATGAGAAAGCAGCAGTCCGACCTGCTGGCCCACCTGCGCACCGAGGCCGCCTGCATCGAGGAATTCGTATCGGTGCTCGACCGCGAGGCCGAGGCCATGTCGGGCGGCAGCTTCACCGACCTGGCGGCCATCGCCGCGGAAAAGACCGTGCTGCTGGACCGCATGGCCGAACTCGACGCGCAGCGCGAGGCGCTGCAGGCGGCACTGGGCTTCGGGCCCGGCCGCGAGGGCGCCGATGCGGCCGCCGCCGCTGCCGGCCCGCAGGCGCGGCAGGCCTGGGAGGAACTGCTGGAACTGGCCGGGCAGGCGCGCGGCCACAACCTGCGCAACGGCTCGATGGTCTACGCGCATCTCGATTTCACCCAACAGGCACTGCACTTCCTGCAGGCCAGCGCGCAGCTGTTCTACGGACCGGACGGCGTGCGCAAGACGCAGGCGGGCTCGGGCAACCGCCTCGCGGCGGGCTGAGCGCGTGCGGGCGGCGCTGCTGGTCGCGCTGTGGCTGTGCGCCGCCGCCGGGCACGGCACGGCGGGCGCTGCCGGGGCCGCGGCGATCTCCAACCTGGCGCCGGGCGTGCAGCCGGCAGACGCGGTCAACGTCGGCCAGCTGAGCCAGACGGGCGCGGTGCTGCGCGACGTTGAGCGCGTCGCTTATTCGGGCACCGCCATGGCCGTGGCGATGACGGCCGCCTACGTGCCCGCCCTCCAGCCCGGCGAGAAGACCGTGGGCCTCGCCTTCGGCAGCTACAGGGGCTACACGGCGGTGAGCCTGGGCTTCAGGACTCTTTCGGATGACGGGCGGACTGCCTGGGGCATGACCCTCGCCAGCGCGGGGCGGGACTGGGGATTCAACGCCGGCATCGGCTGGAAGCTGCCACGCGCCAGCGAGCGCTGAACGCGGGCAACCCTCATCACCCACCGCCGCCACCAACACATGGAAGCTTTCGACATGAACAACGATGCTCGCGGCGACGCGCGGCAGGTGGCCATGGTGGGTTGCGACGAAGCCCAGACGCGCGCGTGGGGCCAGAAGCTGCGCCTGATGGGCTGCACGCCGGTTTCATTCGACAACAGCGCCGACTTCCTGCATGCGGCGACGCACGGCACCAACCACTTCGACCTGTTGCTGGTGGTGCTGAAGGACGAAGGCGCGTGGCCGGTGCTGACCTCGATGTGCCAGGCGCTGCGGGTGCCGATCTTCCTGGTCGCCAATGCGCTGCAGCGCGAGCTGCTGGCCGAGGTGCTGTCGGCCGCCGAGCCCGAGTCGAAGGGCCCGGGCATCGATTTCGCGGTGCTGCCGGTCGACGATTTCGAGGTGGAACTGCGCGTTCGCGAGGCGCTGCGGCGCAACGACACGCTGCTGCATCCGCAGGCGACGAGCGCGCTGTTCGGCGACTACCGCTTCATCGGCAACCGCAAGGTGGTGGTGCGCAAGGGCGAGGAAATCCGCCTGAAGCCGCGCGAGTTCGAACTGGCGCTGCTGCTGTTCCGCAACGCCGGACAGCTGCTGGAGCGCGATTGGCTGCTGGGTTCGCTGTGGCCGGATTCGCGCGTCGAGCGCAAGAGCCGGGTGCTCGACTGCTGCGTGGCGAACATCCGCCGCAAGCTCTCGCTGCACAAGGCGAACGAGTTCGTGCTGCACTCGGTGTACGGCCGGGGCTACGAGCTGCGGCACGCGGCCGTGCAGCCGATGGCTGGCACCGGGACCGTGGACGACTCGGGCTTTCCGGATACGTCCAACGAGCCGAACTGGCTGGGGGAAGCCGCCCGCGCTTAGCGCAGGCGGCAAGGAAGACGTGACGATCGCCGGCCTCGAGGAACCGCCCGCATCAAGCGGCGCGGGTGCCAGTGGCAACCTCTACCAACGCCAGCGGACCGTCGCCTCCAGTATGGAACTGCAAACTTAAGCCGGGCTGAATCGGGCGAGGGCCGGACGCCGCCGGGGCAGGCCAGAATCCTGCGCATGCAATTGCAGATCGATGCGCACCAGGTCCACCTCTGGCACCTGTACGTGCCTGAACAGGACGACCCCGCCGGCGACGCGGCCATCATGGCCCTCCTGACGACCGAGGAGCGGGAGAAGCACGGGCGTTTTCATTTCGCCCGGGACAGGCGCCGCCATCTGATGACACGAGGGCTGATCCGCTCGCTGCTCTCGCGCTACGTTCCCCAGGTCGCTCCAGCGGACTGGCGCTTCGAGAACAACGAATACGGTCGCCCGCGGATCGCCAATGCGCTGCCGCAGGCGCAGCGCATCCGCTTCAACATTTCGCACAGCGCGTCGCTCGTGGTGGCAGCGCTGGCGGTGGAGCGCGAAGTGGGCGTGGACGTCGAGCACACGGCAAGGAACGCGCCGCTGGAGGTCGCCGGGCATTTCTTCTCGGCGAAGGAGGCGCAGGCGCTGCAGCAGCTTCCGGCCGCGCAGCAGCCATCGCGCTTCTGGGATCTGTGGACGCTCAAGGAAAGCTACATCAAGGCGCGCGGCATGGGCCTTTCGATTCCGCTGGACCGCTTTTCCTTCGACCTGGACGGAAGCGGCAGCCAGGCCATCGGATTCGGGCACGCCCTGGAGGACGACGACGCCACCGGCTGGCAGTTCTGGCGGCTGCAGCCCGACGACGCCCATGCTGTCGCGCTCTGCCTCGAGCGGGCACGCGATGGCCGCGAGGCGCGGATCCTGTGCCTGAAGGCGACGCCGCTGCTCGCGTCGGTGGAGGAATTCCCGGGCACGGTGACGCGCCGATCCGCGGCCGCCTGAAGCCTGCCCGCCGGCTGCTACTGCCGATCCTTGTTCGCCTCGAATTCGGCGCGGTTCCACAAACCGAAATAAAGCACCTCCGACCATTGAGGGTCGGGCGGGTGCTTCGTCGCGCCGTTGCGGTGCCGTCGCAGGCATTCCAGGCAGGAGGCCGCTTTCCGAGGTACCCAGGAGCGGTCTTTTGACCCGGGTCAAAAGCTTTGGCGCCAAACAAATTTAATTCTTAAGAATTAACAATTAAGAACTCCTTACCCAACATTACAGAATTACGAGTGAATTGTTCCCAATTGAAACCGTTGCGTCCGCTCCCGTGCCACACTGTGGGGCACTCGGAGCCATCCGGCTTGCACTAGCGACAGGATCGAACCATGTCTTTGTCCATCTGGGCCAGGATTCGCCTGCCGGTTGTGATCTTCATACTCGGCACGGCGCTGTCGATCGCCCTCGGAATTTATGCCCATCAGGAAATCGGGCGCAGCGCGCGGACGCGCTTCGACGCTACCGCCCTCGATCTGGCGCGGAAGGTCGAAAGCCGGTTCGACGACTACATCGCCGTCCTGATCGGCCTGCGCGCGCGCTTCAATACCTCGGAGGGAGTGACCCGTAGCGACTTCCGGGACTACGTCTCGGGCCTGAACCTGCCGAGCGCCTACCCCGGCTTCCAGGCAGTCAACTACGCGCCCCGCGTCATGCCGGAGGACAAGCAGCTCTTCGAGGAGCAGGTTCGCGGCGACGACAGCCTCGACGCGGCCGTCAGCTCCGGCTTCGCCATCAAGCCGGGCGGCACGCGGGATATCTATTACCCGCTGGCCTTCATCGAGCCTCTGGCGGGCAACGAGAAACTGCTGGGCAACGACCTGGGCGCCATGCCCGACCGCGGCGACGCACTCGAACAGGGGCGCGACACCGGCGGGCTCGTCACCTCCGGCCGCAAGATCCGCATCGCGGGCCGCGGCTCGGACGTCGGGCTGGCGATGCGGCTGCCGGTGTACCGCCCGAAGATGCCGGTCGATACGCTGGAGCAGCGGCGCCAGGCCTACATGGGCTCGGTGGGCGCGGGCTTCAGCATCACGGGCATGCTGCGCGACGTGATCAGCATCGAGGCCGCGAAGACGCTGCGCCTGCGCCTGGCCGACGCCGGTCCGGGCCGGGGACCGATCGGAACGCGCATCGAAACCAGGTTCGTGACGCCGATCGCGTTCGGCGACCGGCAGTTGCTGTTCGACAGCGCCGCCCTCGCCAAGCCCGTTGCCGAACCCGCGAACAGCCTGGAGCGCACGCTCGGCTTCGAGCTGGGCGGCCGCTCCTGGGTGGTCGAGGTGAAGCAGGACGAGAGCCAGATCCTCGGCCCGCTGGACAAGACCATACCGTGGCTCGTGTTCGTGGGCGGCCTCGCCACCAGCACGCTGCTGGCCGGCATCATGCTGTCGCTGGCCACCACGGGCAGCCGGGCCCAGGTCCTGGCGGACGAGATGACCAGCCACCTGCGCGCGAGCGAGCGGCAGCTCGAGGACGCGCAGCACCTGGCCAGCCTGGGCAGCTGGACGCTCGACCCCGAAACCGGCGCGCTGCAATGCTCCGAGGAGGCGCGGCGCATCCTGGGCTTTGCCGACGACCCCTTGCCGCTGGACCTGCACGCCCTGCTCTCGCGCGTGCCGAACATGGAGCGCGGCACGGTCGAGCGGCAGATCGCGCTGGCGTCCCAGTCCACCGAGCGCAGCGAGTTCGAGCACAGGCTCTGCCTGCCCGACGGCACCGAACGCTGGCTGCATGTCATCGCGCAGTCGGGCGAAGACGGGGGCAGGAGGCTGGTGCGCGGCACGGTGCGCGACGCCACGCGGCCGCGCAAGGATGCGCTGCGCCAGAAGCTCGAATACAAGATCGCGCGCCTGCTGGCCGGTGACGGCAGGACCGAGACGGTGATCGCGCTGGCCCTTGAAGCGATATGCACCGACCTGCGCTGGGACTGCGGCGCGCTGTGGAGCGTCGGCGAGGACGGCCTGGCCCATTGCGCCGTGGCCTGGCATGTGGACAACGACCCGGCGGTGCGGGGCTTCGTCGAGGCCAGCCGCCTGCTCACCTACCGCTCCGGCGAAGGCTCGCTGGGCCGCGCGTGGGGAATCGGCAGCGTCGTGCGCATCGACACGCAGGCATCGCCGAGCCACTTCACCCGCGACGCGATGGCGCGCGAGGCGGGGCTGACCACCGGCCTGGTGGTACCCATGGTCGCGCCCGAGGCGACCACGGCGCTGGAACTCTTCGGCGCCAGTCCGTACGTCGCGGACGCCGAGACGCTGGAGTCGCTGCGCGTCATCGCACTGCAGATCGTCCAGTACCGGCAGCGCAAGCAGGCCGAGAAGACCCTGCGCTTCATGGCCAGCCACGACGAGCTGACGGGGCTGCTCAACCGCTCGGCGCTGCAGCACGAGCTGGCCCGGGCCATCAGGCGCAGCAACCGCCAGCAGAAGCAGTTCGCCGTGATGTTCGTCGACCTGGACCGCTTCAAGCACATCAACGACACACTCGGCCACGGCGTGGGCGACGAGATGATCAAGACCTGCGGCAAGCGCCTGAGGAAGCTGCTGCACGACAGCGACGTGGTGGCGCGCTTCGGCGGCGACGAATTCGTGCTGCTGATGGAAAACCTCGACAGCGCGAACGACGCCGCGGTGCTGGCCGAGAAGGTGCTGGACCGCTGCGCCGAGCCCTTCATCATCGAGGGCCGCGAGCTGCATGTGAGCGCCAGCGTGGGCGTGAGCATCTACCCGGAGAACGGCGGCGATGCCGAGACGCTGCTGAAGAACGCCGACACCGCCATGTACCGCGCCAAGGAAAAGGGCCGCAACACCTACCGCTTCTACGCGGCGAAGATGAACGCGCAGAGCACCGAGCAGCTCATGCTGGAAAGCGCCCTGCGCCACGCCCTGGAGCGCGGCGAACTGGAAATGCACTACCAGCCGAAGATGAACCTGCAGACGCAGCGCATCGTCGGCGTGGAGGCGCTGATGCGCTGGCGCCATCCGGTGCTGGGCATGATCCCGCCGGTGCAGTTCATTCCGATCGCCGAGGAGCTCGGCCTGATCGTGTCGATGGGCAAGTGGGCGCTGGAAAGAGCCTGTGCCGACGCACTCGCATGGCAGAAGCACGGCTTGCCGGAGGTGCTGACCAGCGTCAACCTGTCGCCGCGCCAGTTCGAGAGCCGCACGCTGGTGGCCGACGTCAAGGCCATCCTGGAGTCGTCGGGCCTCGATCCTTCGCTGCTCGAGCTGGAGATCACCGAGAGCGCGATGATGGCGAACCCCGAGCACGCGGCAAAACTGCTGCGGACCATCCGCGACATGGGCGTAGGCCTGGCCATCGACGACTTCGGCACGGGGTACTCGTCGCTGTCGTACCTGAAGCACTTTCCGCTCTCCACGGTCAAGATCGACCGCTCCTTCATCAACGACCTTTCGCAGGACGCGGACGCGCGCGCTCTCATCGACGGAATCATCACGCTGGCCCACGGGCTGCGGATGAAGGTGGTGGCCGAAGGGGTGGAGACGCCCGTCCAGTTCAACTACCTGCACAGCCACGGATGCGACGAAGCCCAGGGCTACTGGCTGTGCAAGCCTGTGCCGGCCGACGAGGCACGCGATTTCATGGCGCGTCACCTGCGCACCCAATTTGCCCCGTCGGCGCTGGCCTGAAGGCCGCGCCTTCGCGGCAATCGTTACCGGGCACGTTCGCTCGGGCTTCCCCGAAACTTCACAGGAGCATTCATGACCGATTCAACCCAGAACAAGCCGCTGGAACAGACGATCGCGGCGATCCACGCGCTCGACCTGACGCCGATCAAGTTCAAGGCCACCCGCGAGGAGGACGGCTACGGCTGGTCGGCAAGCTACGCGGACCAGATGGAAGTGGCCTACAAGCGCTACCTGATCCTGCACGCGAAGCACCCCGAGCTGACCCTCGCGCCCGAACAGGACGTCGACCGCTTCTGGCACATGCACATCCTCGACACGAGGAAATACGCCGCCGATTGCGAAGCCACCTTCGGATATTTCCTGCATCACTTTCCATACCTCGGCCTGCGCGGCGAGGACGACGCGAAGGCGCTGGAGGCGGCCTTCCAGCAGATGCAGCGACTGCTTGCCGAGGAGTTCGGCGAGCCGACGCCGGCGGCTGCGAAGGATTCGGCTGCATGGTGCTCGGCGGAGGCCACCAAGACCTCGGCCGCATGGTGCTCTGCGGAGGCCGCCAAGACCTCGGCCGCATGGTGCTCGGCGGAGGCCACCAAGACCTCGGCCGCATGGTGCTCGGCGGAGGCCGCCAAGACCTCGGCTGCATGGTGCTCGGCGGAGGCCACCAAGACCTCGGCCGCATGGTGTTCGGCGGAGGCCACCAGGACCTCGGCCGCATGGTGTTCGGCGGAGGCCACCAGGACCTCGGCTGCATGGTGCTCGGCGGAGGCCGCCAAGACCTCGGCTGCATGGTGCTCGCTCGAAGCGGGCAAGGCTCAGCCTCAGGCCGCGTGGTGCTCGCTCGACAAGGAAGGCGCGGTCGCCACTGCCGCCACCGCCCGCCCTTCGGCGCAGGCCGGCACGGGCGCTGCGGCGAACGGCTGAGACCGGCAGGAGCCGGACTAGCCGCAGTAGGCGCGGATGATCTTGCCGCTGGCCGCGTCCGTCTCGATGGTCACGCGCTCGCGGCGATAGTCCATCGTCACGGGCTGTCCCGGCTGGATCTGGCGCACGATGGACGCGCCTGTCGCCTGCCGGGCATCGGCGTCGCCGATGCGGCTCTTGCCCGTCAGGGCGGCTGCGGCGTCCTGGCGACACGCTGCGGGCGCTGTGGGTGCCGCGGCGGCATCCTTCGCCTGCGGCACCGAGCAGGCGGCGATCGACAGGATCGCCAACGCCGCAGCGGCGCTGGAAATCAACCTGGGATGGAGCTTCATGGCGGATCCTTTCCTGGGAGTACGCAGAGTCTTGCAGGCAGACCGTCGATCCAAAAGAAAACGGCCTGATCCACGTTCTACATGGATCAGGCCGTCATTTTTTGGAGGAGAGGGAGGGATTCGAACCCTCGGTACTATCGCTAGTACGCCTGATTTCGAGTCAGGTACATTCGACCACTCTGCCACCTCTCCGGTGCTGTCGAGCCTGCGATTATAGCAGACAAAAACGGGGCTTTTGAAGCCCTCGCCATCAAGCCTTCAAAACTTCGAGCCCGCCGAGGTACGGACGCAGCGCCGTGGGCACGTTGATCGAGCCGTCTTCGTTCTGGTGGTTCTCGAGCACGGCCACGAGCGTGCGGCCCACTGCCAGGCCCGAGCCGTTGAGGGTGTGCACGAGTTCGTTCTTGCCCTGCGCGTTCTTGAAGCGGGCCTGCAGGCGGCGCGCCTGGAAGGCTTCGCAGTTGGAGACGGAGCTGATCTCGCGGTAGGTGTCCTGCGCGGGCAGCCAGACTTCGAGGTCGTAGGTCTTGGTGGAGCCGAAGCCCATGTCGCCGGTGCACAGCAGCACGACGCGATACGGCAACTCCAGGGCCTGCAGCACGGCTTCGGCGTGGCCGGTCATCTGCTCGAGCGCGTCGTAGCTCTTCTCGGGGTGCACGATCTGCACCATCTCGACCTTGTCGAACTGGTGCTGGCGGATCATGCCGCGCGTGTCGCGGCCTGCGCTGCCCGCTTCGGAGCGGAAGCACGGCGTGTGGGCGGTGAGCTTGATCGGCAACTGCGACTCGGGCACCACCTCGTCGCGCACGAAATTGGTCAGCGGCACTTCGCTGGTCGGGATGAGGTACAGCGCCGAGTGGTCGGGCGCGGGCTCGCCGTCCTGGCCGCCCTTCTTCGCGGCGAACAGGTCGCCCTCGAACTTGGGCAGCTGGCCGGTGCCGCTCAGGGTGGCGGCGTTGACGATGTAGGGCACGTAGCACTCGCTGTAGCCGTGCTTCTCGGTCTGGATGTCGAGCATGAACTGCGCGAGCGCGCGATGCAGGCGGGCGATCGGGCCCTTCATGACAGTGAAGCGCGAGCCAGCGAGCTTGGCGCCCGTCTCGAAATCCAGGCCCAGCGGCGCGCCGAGGTCGACGTGGTCCTTGGGCGCGAAGCCCAGCGGCGTGGCGTTGGCGCCCGCACCGCCCTTCGGAGCCCAGCGGCGCATCTCGACGTTGCCGGTCTCGTCCTCGCCCACCGGCACGCTGGCGTGCGGCAGGTTGGGCACGGCCAGCAGCAGCGCGTGCAGTTCGGGCTGGATCTCGTCGAGGCGCTTGGATTGCGATTCCTGCTCGGCCTTCAGCGCATTCACTTCGGCCATCAGCGCGTCGGTCGATTCGCCCTTGGCCTTGAGCGGGCCGATCTGCTTGTTCAGCGCGTTGCGGCGGGCCTGGATTTCCTCGGTGCGGGTCTGCAGCGTCTTGCGTTCGGCTTCGAGCGCGGTGAATGCCGAAACGTCGAGGTACGGCTGGTTCTTCTTGCGTTTTTCGAGGCCGGCCACTGCGGAGGCCAGGTCTTTGCGGAGCAGGGTGATGTCGAGCATGGGGGGATTTTAGGTGGGCGTACGCTGGCCGAAGGCGGCAGGCTGACGATGCCCGCCGACAGGGTCGGCGTGGCCCGGAGGGTGAACCGCGAGAAGCCGGAAGCCGTCAGGCGACCGTAGCGGGATCGACATTCGCCCCGCAGACGATCAGGCAGACCTTCTCGCCCGCGCGCGGCTTGTAGGCACCGGTCTGCAGCGCCGCCAGCGGCAGCGCGGCGGCGGGTTCCACGGCCAGCTTCAGTTCCTTCCACAGCCACTGCTGGGCCGCGCGGATGGACTCGTCTGACAGCAGCAGCGCGTCCTGCACCTGCTGCTGCGTGATTTCCCAGGCGATGGCGCCGATGCGGCGCGCGCCCAGCGAATCGGCGGCGATGCCGCCCACCTCCACGTCGACCGGCTCGCCGGCCTCGCGAGCGCGGAACAGCGTCGGCGCCTTATCGGGTTCGAGCGCGACCACGCGGGAGCGCTTCTCGAACCAGCCGGCGAGGCCGCCGATCAGGCCGCCGCCGCCCACGCTCACCAGCACGGCGTCGGGCAGGCCGCCCTGCTCTTCGATCTCGCGGCCCAGCGTGCCGGCGCCGGCCACCACTTCGGGCTGGTCGTAGGCGTGGGTGAGCAAGGCGCCCGATTCCTTCTGGCGTCTCAGGCAGGCGGCCAGCGCGTCGGGGTACAGCTCGCCGACCACCACGACCTCGGCGCCCAGCGCACGCAGCCGCGCGCGCTTGGCTTCGGGCGACACGCCCGGCAGGAACACCTGGCAGGGCACGCCCAGCGCGCGCGCCGCCGCAGCCGTGGCGATGCCCGCATTGCCGCCCGAGGCCACGATCACGCCACCTGGCGGAATCTCGTTGGCCAGCAGCCGGTTCATCATGCCGCGCGCCTTGAAGCTGCCGCTGACCTGCATGTGCTCCAGCTTGAGCCAGATTTCCGCGCCGCTCGCGTCGATGCCGAAGGCCGAAGCCGGCAGCTTCCACAGCGGGGTCTGGCGCAGAAAGTGGCCGGCACGCTCGGCCAGGCGTTGCGATGCGCTATCTATTTCGGAGCGCCAGCCGGCGGTCTGCGTGGTGTTCAAGAGATGTGTCCAGGGGGAGGAATGTCGTCGAGCTTGAGGCCCTTGGGCAGCGGAAACTTGATGGTTTCCTCGATGCCGTCCATCTTGCGCACCGACACCGCGCCGAGGGCGCGCACGCGGTCGATCACCTCGCGCACCAGCACTTCGGGCGCCGAGGCGCCGGCCGTGATGCCGATGCGCGCCTTGCCCTCGAACCACTCGGGCTTGAGCTCGGCGGCCGAATCGACCATGTAGCTCTGGGTGCCCAGGCGCTGCGCCAGTTCGCGCAGCCGGTTGCTGTTGGAACTGGTGGGGCTGCCGACCACGATCACGAGGTCGACCTGCGGGCTCATGATCTTCACCGCGTCCTGCCGGTTCTGCGTGGCGTAGCAGATGTCCTGCTGCTTGGGTTCGCGCACCTTGGGAAAGCGCTCGCGCACCGCGGCGGCGATGTCGGCGGCGTCGTCCACGCTCAGCGTGGTCTGCGTGACCACGGCGAGCCTGTCGGTCTGCGACGGCGAGACCCTGGCGACGTCTTCCACGTCTTCAACCAGGTGGATGCCGCTGGAGAGCTGGCCCATCGTGCCCTCGACCTCGGGGTGCCCCTTGTGGCCGATCATGATGAACTCGTAGCCTTCCTTCGCGAGCTTGGCGACCTCGACGTGCACCTTGGTGACCAGTGGGCAGGTGGCGTCGAAGATCGAGAAGCCGCGGTCGCGCGCCTCCTGCTCCACCGCCTTGCTCACGCCGTGCGCGCTGAATACCAGCGTGGCGCCGGGCGGCACGTCGGATAGCTCCTCGATGAAGATCGCGCCCTTGGCCTTGAGCTCGTTCACCACGTAGGTGTTGTGCACGATCTCGTGGCGCACGTAGATGGGCGCGCCGAACTTCGCAATGGCGCGCTCGACGATCTCGATGGCACGGTCCACGCCCGCGCAGAAGCCGCGCGGCTCGGCCAGGATGACTTCGGAGATTCCGGGGTTCATAGCACGCCGATGAGCTTCACTTCGAAGGTCACGGGCTGGCCCGCGAGCGGATGGTTGAAGTCGAAGCGCACCGCGGTGTCGTTCGATTCGATGACCGCGCCCGCGTAGCTGCCCGTGCCGTCGGGCGTGGGGAACTGCACCACGTCGCCGACGGCGTACTGCTCGTCGGGGTCGCCCATCTGTGCGAGCAGCTTCCTGGCCACCCACTGCTGCATGTCGGGATTGCGCTCGCCGAAGGCCTCGCCCGCGGGCAGCTCGAAGGTGGCGTGCGTGCCCTCCTCCAGGCCCATCAGGCGCTGCTCCATGGCGGGAGAAAGCTCGCCGGTGCCCAGCGAAAGCGTGGCGGGCTTGTCGGCGAAGGTGTTGATGATGTCACCCGCAGGACCGGCCAGCCGGTAGTGCAGGGTGAGAAAGGAGCCGGAATTCACGACTTGGGACATGGTGCAGCGAAGGTGTGCGGAGACAGGGAGGTGTCCCGATAAACTGGCCTCATTTTAAGGACCGGGGCTTCCACCCGGCTCCGCCAAGGTTTCACCCGGGGTTTCATGTCTTTCAAGGATCTCCCTCTCGATGCCCGTCCGCGCGAAAAGCTCATCGCGCGCGGCGCGGCCGCGCTGGCCGACGCCGAACTGCTGGCCCTGCTGCTGCGCACCGGCGTGGCGGGCAAGAACGTGCTGCAGCTCGCGCAGCAGCTGCTCGAGCGCTTCGGCGGGCTCTCGGGACTGCTGCACACCGGCGCCGACGACCTCAAGTCGGTCAAGGGACTGGGCGGCAGCGCCAAGCGCTCCGAGCTGATCGCGGTGCTCGAGCTGGCGCGCCGCGCCATGGGCGAGAAGCTGCGCGAGCGCGCAGTGTTCGACTCGCCCGACGCGGTCAAGCAGTATCTGCAGCTGCACATCGGCCCGCGCCCCTACGAAGTGTTCGCGGTGGTGTTCCTCGACGTGCAGCACCGCATGCTCGCGCTGGAGGAAATGTTCCGCGGCACGCTCACGCAGACCAGCGTCTACCCGCGCGAAGTGGTCACGCGCGCCATCCACCATCACGCCGCTGCAGTGGTGCTGGCGCACAACCACCCGAGCGGCAGCATCGAGCCCTCGCGCGCCGACGAATCGCTCACGCAGACGCTGCGCGCCGCGCTGGCGCTGGTGGACGTGCGGGTGCTCGACCACATCATCGTGAGCCCCGGGCAGAGTTTCTCCATGGCCGAGAAAGGACTGCTCTGATGCCCGCGCGCGCGCCCTCGATCAAGAACCTCGCCGACCTCAAGCAGGTGCAGCGCGTACTCGCCGAAACCCGCGAGCGCGAAGCCGCCGAGGCCGCGGCCAAGGCGCAGGCCGAGCGCAAGCACGCGGCCGAGAAAGACCTGTTCACCCGCGCCATCGGCGCCACCGAGCCGCTGCGCCGCAAGGCCGTGGTGCCGCTCGCGCCGGAGCCGCCCGCGCCCATCCCGGTGCAGCACCAGCTCGACGAGCAGCGCGTGCTGCGCGAATCGCTCTCGGACGAGTTCGACGTGACCACGCTGCTCGACGTGGACGACGCCATGAGCTTCCGCCGCCCCGGCATCGGCACCGACGTCACCGCGCGGCTGCGCAAGGGCGACTGGGCCATCCAGGCGCAGGTCGACCTGCACGGCCTGCGCAGCGACGAGGCGCGCGAGACCCTGGGCGGCTTCATCCGCAACGCCTACAAGCAGGGCCTGCGCTGCGTGCGCGTGGTGCACGGCAAGGGCCTGGGCTCGCCGGGCAAGCAGCCGGTGCTCAAGACCAAGACGCAGCGCTGGCTGATCCAGAAGAACGAGGTGATCGCCTTCGTGCAGGCCAAGCCGGCCGAAGGCGGGGCCGGCGCGCTGGTGGTGCTGCTGGCGCCTGCTCGGCGCTGAGCACCTTCTTCAGCTCAGGCCAGCAGGTTCTTCAGCGGCACCGAGGCATCCGCCACCGACGCCGCATCGGGATTGCGGCCCGCTTCGAGCAGCTTGCGGCTCATCATGTGATCGACCGGCGCGTTCACCGATTCCACGCACACGAGCTGGCCGTCGACATAGTGGAACAGCGAGAACGCATCGGGCTTCGGGCCTGCGCGGCGCACGCTGCTCAGGCCGGGAGTTCCTTCGGCGGGCATCAGGCCCACCATCTGCAGGCGCATGCCGCCCTGGTCGGACCAGAACCACGCGACCGCGTCGTGCGCGCGTGCCTCGCCGGTGAGCGTGGCAACGGCCGTGCGCGCCTGGTCGTTGGCGTTCTGCACCGATTCGAGCCGCAGCGCGCGGCCCGCGCGGCGATCGGGGAAGCGCGTGCAGTCGCCCACCGCGAGCACGTCGGCCGCGCTGGTGCGCATGTGGCCGTCGACCACGATGCCGTCCGCGCACTCGATGCCGGCTGCCTGCGCGAGCGCGGTCTCCGGCACCGCGCCGATGCCCAGCAGCAGCAGGTCGACAGGCTGCTTCACGCCATTGACCTGCAGCGAAACCAGCCGGTCGCCCTCGATCTCGAAGGCGCCGGTCTGCGCGCCGAGCACGATGTCGATGCCCGCCGCGCGATGCGTGGCCAGCACGTGCGCCGAGAGTTCGGGCGACACGGCGCGGCCCAGCAGGCGCGGCGCGCTCTCGATGACCTGCACCGTCTTGCCCAGCGCCTTGGCAGTGGCCGCCACTTCGAGCCCGATGAAGCCGCCGCCGAGCACCGTCACCTTCTCTGCCGCCGCGAGGCGCGTGCGCAGGCGATGCGCCTCGTCGGCCGCGCGCAGGCTGGCGACGTTCTCCAGGCCCGGCTTCAGGTCGGGCATCTGGCGAGCGCGCGTGCCGGTGGCCAGCACCAGCTGCTGCCACGGCAGCACCGCGCCCGAACGCAGCGTGACGGTGTGCGCCTCGCGGTCGATGGCCACGGCCGCATCGCCCAGGTGCAGCGTGATGCCGGCTTCGCGATACCAGTCGGCAGCCTTGTGCGGCTGCGTGGTTTCTTCCGCGCTCTTCAGGAAGGCCTTGGACAGCGGCGGGCGGTGATAGGGCTCGCAGGCCTCCTCGCAGACCAGGTGCACGCGCGCGCCCTGCCCGGCTTCCGCAAGCCCCGCACAGAGCTGGGCCGCGGCGTGGCCGCCGCCGATGATGACGATGGAATTCATGATGGAAGAAGCGTCTTTCGGAAATCGTTGCTCGTGTGTCTGGCCGGCGATCATTCGCCTCTATTGCGCATCCAGTCAGCGGTCTTGAAGAAGGAGTCGCGAAGGCGCGCGCGCAAGTCCTCGGGCACGCCCGTCTCGCCCATCGCCTGGTCCATGCACGCCAGCCACTGGTCGCGTTCCTTGATGCCGATGGTGTGGCCGCCGATGCTTTGCGGCAGGTGGCGCGCGCGCAGCATCGGGTGGCCGAAGCGGTCGGTGTAGTACGAAGGCCCGCCCAGCCAGCCGCAGAGGAACCAGAACAGGCGCTGGCGCGCGTTGTCGAGGCTGGTGCCGTGCACGGCGCGTAGCTGCGCGTAGGCGGGTTCGAGGTCCATCAGGTCGTAGAAGCGCTCGACCAGCGCCTCCACTTTCGGTTCGCCGCCGATCCAGTCGAAGGGCGTGCCGGCGGGCGGCTTTTCTTGTATCTGCATGGGCGGGAGTATCCCTTGAGGGGCCTGCTAGAGCTGCACGATGCCCGGAATGCCCACATCGGGGTTCACGTCGGCCTCGTAGTCCACGCCTTCCACCGCGAAGCCGAAGAGCCTCAGGAATTCGGTCTTGTAGCCCGCGAAATCGGTCAGCTCGTAGAGGTTCTCCTTGGTCACCTGCGGCCACAGCTCGAGCACGCGCGACTGCACCTGCGGCGCCAGTTCCTTGTAGTCGGCGCGCAGGCGGCCTTCGGCATCGATGTGCGGCGCGCTGCCGTAGAGGCTCTCGGCGTAGAGCCCTTGCACCTGCTCGATGCAGCCCTCGTGCACGCCCTGCTCCTTCATCACCTTGAAGAGCAGCGACAGATACAGCGGCATCATCGGAATGGCCGAGCTGGCCTGCGTGACCACCGCCTTCAGCACCGACACGCGCGCGTCGCCGCCCTTGGCCGCAAGCTGCTCGCGGATGCCCAGCACCTTCTGGTCGAGGTCCTTCTTGGCCGCGCCGATGGAGCCGTTCCAGTAGATGTCGTGCGTGATCTGCTCGCCCAGGTAGGTGAAGGCCGTGGTCTTGGCGCCGTCGGCCAGCACGCCGGCCTGCAGCAGCGCGTCGATCCACATCTGCCAGTCCTCGCCGCCCATCACGGCCACGGTGTTGTCGATTTCCTCCTGCGTGGCGGGCTCGAGCACCGATTCCTTCACGGTCTCGTTGTCGGTGTCGAGGCCGCGCAGGTTCACCGCCTTGCCCACGGGCTTGAGCACCGAGTTGAAGACCTGACCGGTCTTCGGATGCGTGCGCCGCGGTGCGGCCAGGCTGTAGACGACGAGGTCGACCTGCCCCAGGTCGGCGCGGATGGTGTCGATGACCTGCTGCTTCATCGCGTCGGAAAAACCGTCGCCGTTGATGCTCTTCGCATAGAGGCCCTCGGCGTGCGCGGCGCGCTCGAAGGCGGCGGTGTTGTACCAGCCGGGCGAACCGGGCTTGGTCTCGCTGCCCGGGCGTTCGAAGAAGACGCCCAGCGTGCCGGCGCCGCAGCCGAAGGCGGCGGTGATGCGCGCGGCGAGACCGTAGCCGGTCGATGCGCCGATCACCAGCACCTTCTTCGGGCCGCCTTCGATGGCGGGCCTGGCCCTGACGTATTCGATCTGTTGGCGGACGTTGGCTTCGCAGCCGGCGGGATGGGTGGTGACGCAGATGAAGCCGCGCACGCGGGGTTTGATGATCATGAGGATCTCGCTCGAAGAGATGCGGAAAGAAGGCGCCGGAAGCGCGTTTTTGCGCCGCGAATTTAACCCAGCCCGCAAAAGCGGCCTTCAGCTGACCATATGCATATGTCGATTGACGATTTAATAATCAGCGGTTTTATTGATATGGTCCCGCCCCTTACGCTTTCCATCAAGGAGAAGAACATGCGCATGAAACTGATTGCAGCCGCGGCCCTCGCCGCTTCGACTTTCCTGCTCGGCACCGCCGCCCATGCGGACCAGCTGGCCGACATCAAGAAGAAGGGCGAGCTGGTCGTCGGCGTGCTCGGCACGGATGAGCCCGCGACCTTCGTCGACCCCAAGACCCGCCAGATCGTCGGCTACGAGGTGGACCTGGTGAACGCCATCGCGAAGAAGATCGGCGTGAAGCCGGTGCTCAAGCAGATCGCGGTAGCCGCGCGCATTCCGGAGCTGCAGCAGGGCCACGTCGACCTGGTGGCCGCCGGCCTCACGCACAACAAGGAGCGCGAGGCGCAGATCGACTTCTCGCTCACCACCTTCGTCACCGGCCAGAAGGCCATCGTGAAGAAGGACAGCGGCATCACCGAGGTGCCGCAGCTCGCCGGCAAGAAGGTGCTGACCATCCGTGGCGGCACGCAGGAGCCCAACATCCGCAAGGCCGTGCCCAACGTGGAGGTCGTGACCTTCGACACGAGCCAGCAGGCCTTCCAGGCCCTGCAGCAGGGCAAGGGCGTGGGTTACGTGGACGACGAGGCCGCGCTGCTGCGCAGCTACGCCAAGCTTGGTCCTCAGAAGGCGCAGTACGTGGTGCTCAAGCAGAACCTGAGCACCGAGGCGCTGGCCATCGGCATCAAGAAGGGCGAGAGCGGCCTGAAGGCAGTGGTGGACGACACGCTGCGCGAGCTCGAGAAGTCGGGCGACGCCGAGAAGATCTTCGTCAAGTGGTACGGCCCGAACACGGCTTCGGGCTTCCAGTCGCGCGACTTCAAGCTCGACTCCGACAAGATCGACTGAGCCCGGCCTCTGGTCTTTCTCCTTCCCCCGCTGGGGGAAGGCCGGGATGGGGGCAAGCGGCCTTCACATGAGCGCCGCGTCTTTCCAGACGCCGCCGTGCCCCCACCCCACCCCTCCCCCAGCGGGGGAGGAAGCCACCTCCCCCGCGGCGGTGATACTGTCGCCCCCCATGCCCCTGTTCGACTATTCCTTGCTGCTGACCGGCAAGTACCACGACATGCTCGTCGCGGGCCTGCTGCTGTCGCTGCAGCTGCTCGCGGCCTCGCTGGTGCTGGCGCTGCCCATCGCGGTGGTGGTGGCGCTGCTGCGGCTGTCGCCCTTCGCGCCGCTGCGCTGGCTCGGCTTCGCGTACGTGGAGTCGATCCGCAACATTCCGCTGCTCGCGCACATGCTCTTCTGGTATTTCGGCGCGCCCGAACTGCTGCCGGAGGACATCAAGCAATGGCTCTACGCGGGGCACATCGAGGCCTACAGCGCCATCATCGCGCTGGCCCTCTACACAGCGGCCTTCATGGCGGAAGACATCCGAAGCGGCATCCGCGCAATTCCTGCGGTGCAGTTCGAGGCCGGCCGCGCGATGGGTTTCAGCTATCTCGCCACCATGCGCCGCGTGGTGCTGCCGCAGGCGCTGCGCGTGACCATCCCGCCGCTCATCTCGCAGACGCTGAGCCTGTGGAAGAACACCTCCATCGCCACCGTGATCGGCGTGGCCGAGCTGATGTACCAGGCCGGCCAAGTGGAGAGCGCGACCTTCCGCAGCTTCGAGTCCTTCGCGTTCGCGAGCGCGGCGTACCTGACGGTGTCGCTGGCGATCACGGGGCTTGCCACCTGGTACCACCACCGTTACCCGGTGCGGACGATCTGAGGAAGGCGACGGCGCGATGCTTCAGATCATCAACGACTACTGGGTCTACTTTCTCATCGGGCAGTACCCGAACGGCCCGCTCGGCGGGCTGGTGCTCACGCTGCTGCTGGCCTCCAGCGGCCTGGTGCTGGCACTGCCGCTGGGCATCGTGCTGGGGCTGGCGCGGGTGAGCCCGTGGCGCTGGCTGCGCTGGCCGGTCACGGGCTTCGTGTTCGTGGTGCGCGGGCTGCCCCTGCTGATGGTGATCTTCTGGGCCTACTTCTTCCTGCCCAGCGTCACCGGCGTGAAGACCGACCAGTTCACCACCATGCTGATCGCGCTGGTGGTGTTCGACGCCGCCTACCTCGCCGAGATCGTGCGCGCCGGCATCCAGGGCCTGCCGCGCGGGCAGATGGAAACCGCCCGTGCGCTGGGCCTGAGTTATGGCAGCGCGATGCGCCTCGTGGTGCTGCCGCAGGCGCTGCGCAGCATGCTGCCCTCGCTGGTGAACCAGTTCGTCTCGACCATCAAGGAAACCTCGCTGGGCTACATCATCGGGCTGGCCGAGGTGTCGTTCATCGCGACGCAGATCAACACGCAGGTGTTCACCAAGCCCGCGCAGATCTACCTGATCCTGGGCGGGACGTACTTCATTCTCTGCTTCGGCCTCTCGCGCTTCGCCTACTGGCTCGAACGCCGGCTCGCGCGCCGCGGCATCTCCACCGCCGCCACCAAGGTGTCCGCATGATCGAACTCGAAAAAGTCAACAAGTGGTACGGCAGCTACCACGCGCTGGTCGACGTGACCGAAACCATCCAAAAGGGCGAGGTGGTCGTGGTGTGCGGGCCCTCGGGCTCGGGCAAGTCGACGCTGATCCGCACCTTCAACCGGCTGGAGCCGATCCAGTCGGGCCGCATCGTGGTGGACGGGCAGGACATCCACGCGCCGGGCCTGGACGTGAACGAATTCCGCTCGCGCATCGGCTTCGTGTTCCAGCAGTTCAACCTGTTTCCGCACCTGACGGTGCTGCAGAACTGCACGATGGCGCCGATGCAGCTGCGCGGCCTCACGCGCAAGCAGGCCGACGAGCGCGCGATGGCGCTGCTGAGCCGCGTCGGCCTGTCGAACAAGGCCAACGCCTGGCCCGGCGAGCTCTCGGGCGGCCAGCAGCAGCGCGTGGCGATCGCCCGCGCGCTCGCGATGCAGCCGCCGCTGATGCTGTTCGACGAGCCCACCAGCGCGCTCGACCCCGAGATGGTCGGCGAGGTGCTGCTGGTGATGCGCGACCTCACGCGCGACGGCATGACCATGGTCTGCGTCACGCACGAGATGGGCTTCGCGCGCGAGGTGGCCGACCGCGTGCTCTTCATGGACGAAGGCAAGGTGCTGGAGCGCGCCACGCCCGACGACTTCTTCAACCGGCCGCAGCATCCGCGCGCGCAGCAGTTCCTGGCCGACATCCGCTCCCCCTTCGCGAGAGACGCATGACCAAGACGGAAGACAACGCCCTCCCCCTCATCGACGTGTCCGCGCTCGTCGCGGGCACCGCCGCACGCGACGCCGTCGCCGCGCAGATCGGCGCCGCCTGCCGCGCGCACGGCTTCTTCTACGTGACCGGCCACGGCGTCGACCCGGCGCTGGTGAAGCGGCTCGAAGACCTGAGCCACCGCTTCTTCGACCTGCCCGAGGAAACCAAGATGCAGTGGCGCATGGCCCTGGGCGGCCGCGCATGGCGCGGCTACTTTCCGCTCGGCGGCGAGCTGACGTCCGGCCGGCCCGACTGGAAGGAAGGCCTCTACCTGGGCACCGAGCTGCCCGCCACGCATCCGCTGGTGCAGGCGAAGACGCCGGTGCACGGGCCGAACCTGTTCCCCGACGTGCCGGGTTTCCGCGAGACCATCCTCGAATACATGGACGCCGTCACGCGGCTGGGCCACCGGCTGATGGAAGGCATCGCGCTGAGCCTGGGCCTCGAGGCCGGCTACTTCGCGAAGCGCTACACGGCCGACCCGCTGATCCTGTTCCGCCTCTTCAACTACCCCTCGCAGCCGGTGCCCGAAGGCCTGGACGTGCAATGGGGCGTGGGCGAACACACCGACTACGGGCTGCTGACGATCCTGCACCAGGACCACATCGGCGGCCTGGCGGTGCACACGCCCGGCGGCTGGATCGACGCGCCGCCGGTTGCGGGCTCCTTCGTATGCAACATCGGCGACATGCTCGACCGCATGACCGGCGGGCTCTACAAGTCGACGCCGCACCGGGTGAAGCGCAACACCTCGGGGCATGACCGGCTGTCGTTTCCGCTCTTCTTCGATCCGAACTTCGAGGCGCGGGTGCAGCGCATAGAGGGCCTCGCGGGCGCCGAAGCGCGCGACGACAGCGCCGAGCGCTGGGACCGCGCCAACGTGCACGCCTTCAGCGGGCGCTACGGCGACTACCTGCTGGCGAAGGTGTCGAAGGTGTTTCCGCAGCTGCGCGACGAGGTGCTCTGAGGGGCGGGCGCCGGCAGGAGGCCGGGCTCCTCGAGGAAAACGTCCTCCCAGCGCTCGACTTCGGCATCGGGGTCGGAAATGGGCACGAGCTTGTCGCTGCGGCAGTAGAAGGTCCAGCCCTCGAACAGCACGTCGTAGTAAGTGCCGGGCAGGTAGCGCTCGCTGGGCGCCTCATAGGGCGCGGACACCACCTCCACGATCCGGCCCACGGCACGCTCCGTGAAGGGCGACGCCAGGCAGCTGTCGACCACGTGGCAGAGGGTGCCGATCTTGATCATGCCGTTACACCTTTTGCATGGCCTGTTGCGGAAACCAGCGCGGCAGGTGCGCCAGTGCGTCGTGCAGCGAATCGAGCACGTGGAAGGCCCGCTCGACGATCGATGCGGGCGGATGCTTGAGGTCGGGCACCACCACCACCCGCAGGCCCGCCGCCAGCGCCGCCCTGGCGCCGTTCTCGCTGTCCTCGAAGGCGATGCAGTCGGCGGGGTCCACGCCCAGCCGTTCGGCCGCGAGCAGGTAGAGCGCCGGATCGGGCTTGGCGCGCGCCACTTCGTCGCCGCCCGCGAAGGCCGAGAAGTGGTGCAGCACGTCGAGGCTGCCGAGGCAGGCCTGGATCTGCACGCTGGTCGATGAAGAGGCCACGGCGCAGCGCGTGCCGCGTTCGCGCAGCGCCGCCAGGAATTCAGCCGCGCCGGGCTTGATCGGGAACAGTGGCGTACCGTCGGAGCGCTCCAGCTGCAGGCGCTGTCGCACGAGGCCCACCGCGTGGGTGTAGGCGGCCGGCCCGCCCAGCAGCGAAGCGAGGACGACTTCGGACTCCACCGTGGACAGCCCCACCACCTGCAGGTACTGGCTGTGTGAAAGCTCGATGCCGAGCGTGCGGGCGACGTCGATCCAGGCGGCCATGATGGGGCGCTCCGAATCGATCAGCAGCCCGTCCATGTCGAAGATTGCAGCGGCGAACATCGAGGCATCGTAATGAAAAACGAAAAGGGGCCCGTAAGGCCCCTTTTCGTTGCTGCGCGGAAAGTCTCAGTCCCGCGCCAGCGCCCGGTTCAGGCCCAGCGCCGCCAGCGTGGCGATGGCGCCCGACAGCAGGTAGACGCTGACATAGGCAAGGCCGAAGTGGGCCGAGAGGCCCAGGGCCACCAGCGGAGCGAAGGCCGCGCCGATGAGCCAGGCCACGTCTGCCGTGAGCGCCGCGCCGACGTAGCGGTACTTGGGCGCGAAGTTGGAGGTCACGGCGCCGGCCGCCTGGCCGTACGACAGGCCCAGGATCACGAAGCCCAGCAGGATGAAGATGTCCTGGCCGATGCGGCCGCCGTCGAGCAGCGTGGGGGCGAAGCCGCTGAAGGCGGCGATCACCGCGGCCAGGCCGCCCAGCGTGAAGCGGCGGCCGATGCGGTCGGCCAGCAGGCCCGAGGCCACGATGCCGGCGGCGCCGAAGGCCGCGCCGATCATCTGGATCACCAGGAATTCGGTGACCGACTGGTCGGAATACAGCGTGATCCACGACAGCGGGAACACCGTGATCAGGTGGAACAGCGCGTAGCTGGCCAGCGCGGCGAAGGCGCCGATCAGGATGTTGCTGCCCTGCGAGCTGACCAGTTCGGTGACGCTGGTGGGTTCGAGCTCGCGCTCTTCGAGCAGGCGCGAGTATTCGTCGGTGGCCACCAGGCGCAGGCGGGCGAAGAGCGCCACCACGTTGATCGCGAAGGCCACGTAGAAGCTGTAGCGCCAGCCCCAGTCGAGGAAGTCTTCCGACGGCAGGCTGGAATACAGGTAGGCGAACAGAGCGCTGGCGATGAAGAAGCCGATGGGCGCGCCCAGCTGGCCCAGCATGGCGTACCAGCCGCGGCGGTTGGCCGGCGCGTTCAGCGCCAGCAGCGACGGCAGGCCGTCCCAGGAGCCGCCCAGCGCCAGGCCCTGGCCGAAGCGGAACACGGACAGCAGCACGATGGCCGTGAAGCCCAGGCTCGCATAGCCCGGCAGGAAGGCGATGCCGGCGGTGGAGGTGCCGAGCACGAAGAGCGCCAGCGTGAGCTTGGCTTCCCGCCCGAAACGTCGCTGGATCATCATCGAGATGACAGTTCCGAACGGACGCGCGATGAAGGCGAAGGAGAAGACCAGGAACGAATAGAGAACACCCTCGAGGTGCTGCTCGAACGGGAAGAAGACCGCCGGAAACACCAGCACCGAGGCGATGCCGTAGACGAAGAAGTCGAAATATTCGGAGGCGCGGCCGATGACCACACCGACCGCGATCTCGCCGGGGGCGATGTGCGAGTGGTCGTCGCCCTGCCGGGCGCCGCCGTGATCGGCCGGGTTCGGCAGCGGCTGTGCGCCTTGCGAAATGATGCTGGACGTCGTCATTGCTTGCTGTAATTCAGGTGTAACGCCGCGGCGCGACACCATAAGACCATGGGAGACCCCAGAGCGTCGCACCGAATCACATTTACCGCCATAGGACAAAACGTCCAATAGGCGAAACCCGTCTTCGGGCGTAGATTGTGGGGTCTTTTTGCGTCGCCCCTGCACCTCTTTTCCCCCGGCATGCACATCCTCAAGAACCTTCGCCGAGCACTCCTGCTGCTCTCCGCCATGCTCCTGGCGGGCTGCAACACGGTGCTGATGAACCCATCCGGCGACATCGCCCACCAGCAGGGACGACTGATCGTCGTCTCCACCGTGCTGATGCTGATCATCATCATTCCGGTGATCGCCCTGACCATCTTCTTTGCCTGGCGCTATCGCCAGTCCAATAAAGAGGCCACCTACAGCCCCGACTGGGACCACTCCACCCAGCTCGAGTTGGCCATTTGGGCAGCACCGCTGCTCATCATCATCGCCCTGGGCGCCATCACCTGGATCAGCACCCACACGCTCGACCCCTACCAGCCGCTGCGCCGCCTCGACGCCCAGCGCGCGATTCCGGCCGAAACCAAGCCGCTGACGGTGGAAGTGGTCGCCCTCGACTGGAAGTGGCTGTTCATCTACCCCGAACAGGGCATCGCCACGGTGAACGAGCTGGCCGCCCCGGTGGACCGCCCGATCAGCTTCAAGATCACGGCCTCCTCGGTCATGAATTCCTTCTTCATCCCCGCGCTGGCCGGCCAGATCTACGCCATGCCGGGCATGGAGACCAAGCTGCACGCCGTCATCAACAAGCCCGGCGAGTTCGAAGGCTTCTCCGCCAACTACAGCGGCGCCGGCTTCTCGGGCATGCGCTTCAAGTTCCACGGGCTGAGCAACGAAGGCTTCGACCAGTGGGTGCAGAAGGTCAAGTCCGGCAAGGACGGCGAACTCTCCCGCGAGCTCTACAAGAAGCTCGAAGTGCCCAGCGAGCGCGAGCCCGTGCGCCACTACCCCACCGTTGCATCCGACCTGTACGACGCGATCCTCAACCAGTGCGTGGACCGCAACAAGATGTGCATGAAGGAAATGATGGCCATCGACGCCGGCGGCGGCATGGGCAAGCCCGGCGCCTTCAACGTTGCCACCAAGCAGGCCTGGGACATCGAATCCCTCGATACGCCCAAGCGCAAGTACGTCACCGCGATGTGCACCACCGAAGAATAAGATGTTGCAGAACCTTGACCTGACGAAGCTCGTCTTCGGCCGCCTCTCCTGGGAGGCGATTCCCTTCCACGAGCCCATCCTGCTCGTGACCTTTGCCGGCGTGGTGCTGGGCGGCCTGGCCGTCCTGGGCGCACTGACCTACTTCAAGCTGTGGGGCATGCTGTGGCGCGACTGGATCACCAGCATCGACCACAAGAAGATCGGCATCATGTACATCATCCTGGGCCTGGTGATGCTGCTTCGCGGCTTCGCCGACGCGCTCATGATGCGCGCCCAGCAGGCCATCGCCTTCGGCGACAACGCGGGCTTCCTGCCGCCGCACCACTACGACCAGGTCTTCACCGCCCACGGCGTGATCATGATCTTCTTCGTGGCGATGCCGCTGGTCACGGGCCTCATGAACTTCGTGGTGCCGCTGCAGATCGGCGCGCGCGACGTGGCCTTCCCGTTCCTGAACAACTTCAGCTTCTGGATGACCACCTTCGGCGCCGGCCTGGTGATGGCGTCGCTGTTCGTCGGCGAGTTCGCCAAGACCGGCTGGCTGGCCTATCCGCCGCTGTCGGGCATCCTGTTCAGCCCCGACGTGGGGGTCGACTACTACATATGGTCATTGCAGATAGCGGGGGTGGGCACATTGCTGTCCGGCGTGAACCTGCTGGCCACCATCGTGAAGATGCGCGCGCCCGGCATGACCATGATGAAGATGCCCGTCTTCACCTGGACCGCTCTGTGCACCAACGTGCTGATCGTCGCTGCCTTCCCGGTGCTGACCGCCGTGCTGGCACTGCTGTCGCTCGACCGCTACGCAGGCACCAACTTCTTCACGAACGACCTCGGCGGCAACGCCATGATGTACGTGAACCTGATCTGGATCTGGGGCCACCCCGAGGTGTACATCCTGATCCTGCCGGCTTTCGGCATCTTCTCGGAAGTGGTCTCCACCTTCTCGGGCAAGCGCCTCTTCGGCTACGCCTCGATGGTGTACGCCACGGTCGTGATCACCATCCTGTCGTACCTCGTCTGGCTGCACCACTTCTTCACCATGGGCTCCGGCGCCAGCGTGAACTCGTTCTTCGGCATCACGACGATGATCATCTCGATTCCGACGGGCGCGAAGATCTTCAACTGGCTGTTCACCATGTACCGCGGCCGCATCCGCTTCGAGCTGCCCATGATGTGGACCATCGGCTTCATGATCACCTTCGTGATCGGCGGCATGACCGGCGTGCTGCTGGCCGTTCCCCCGGCCGACTTCGTGCTGCACAACAGCCTGTTCCTGATCGCCCACTTCCACAACGTGATCATCGGCGGCGTGCTGTTCGGCATGCTGGCGGGCATCACCTACTGGTTCCCGAAGGCCTTCGGCTACAAGCTCGACCCGTTCTGGGGCAAGTGCTCGTTCTGGTTCTGGATCGTCGGCTTCTGGTTCGCCTTCATGCCGCTGTACATCCTGGGCCTGATGGGCGTCACCCGCCGCATGAGCCACTTCCAGGACATGTCGCTGCAGATCTGGTTCCAGGTCGCCGCCTTCGGCGCGGTGCTGATCGCGCTGGGCATCGCCTCGTTCCTGATCCAGCTGGTGGTGAGCTTCATCCGCCGCGATCAGTTGCGCGACACCACGGGCGACCCGTGGAACGGCCGCACGCTGGAATGGGCGACCTCGTCGCCGCCGCCGGCCTACAACTTCGCGTTCACGCCGCGCGTGCACGACAACGACGCCTGGTCCGACATGAAGGCCCGCGGCTACCAGCGTCCGCTGGAAGGCTTCAGCCCGATCCACATGCCCAAGAACACGGCCGCCGGCTTCATCATCGCGGCGCTGAGCGCGGTGTGCGGCTTCGCGCTGATCTGGCAGATGTGGCTGCTGGCCGGCATCGGCTTCGTCGCCATGCTCGCCGCCGTGATCATCCACACCTTCAACTACAAGCGCGACTACTACATCCCCGCGGAAGAAGTCGTCCGTACCGAAGAAGCGCGCACGCGCCTGCTGGCTGCCAATGTCTAACAGTACCGCCCTCCACTCCAGCCACACGAACACCGTGGGCAACGCCGCGAGCGTGCCCACCTTCGAGGTGTTCAACGTCCGCAACGAAGACCACCACCCCGAAAACGGCACGCTGCTGGGCTTCTGGCTCTACCTGATGAGCGACTGCCTCATCTTCGCCTGCCTGTTCGCGGTGTACGGCGTACTGGGCCGCAGCTACGCGGCCGGCCCTTCGGGCGCCGACCTGTTCGACCTGCCGCTGGTGGCGATCAACACCTCGCTGCTGCTGCTGTCGTCCATCACCTACGGCTTCGCCATGCTGCAGATGCAGCAGCGCCGCATGGGTGGCGTGCTGGTCTGGCTGGCCATCACCGGCCTGCTGGGCGCGGGCTTCATCGGCCTGGAGCTCTACGAGTTCGCGCACCTGATCCACGAAGGCGCGGGCCCGCAGCGCAGCGCCTTCCTGTCCTCGTTCTTCGCGCTGGTGGGCACCCACGGCCTGCACGTGACCTTCGGCATCGTCTGGCTCATCGTGCTGATGATCCAACTGCCCAAGCACGGCTTCACCGCCGCCAACCGCCGCCGCCTGATGTGCCTGTCGATGTTCTGGCACTTCCTGGACGTGGTCTGGATCGGCGTCTTCACCTTCGTGTATCTGATGGGATCGCTGCAATGAGCGCGCACACCGAAACCGCCGGCCACGGCGCACATGGCCACAACGACCATGGTCATGACCACGGGCACGGCCACGATGACGGCCCGGTGAGCCACAGCACCTTCAAGGGCTACATGACCGGCTTCGTGCTGGCTGTGATCCTCACCGCCATCCCGTTCTGGCTCGTGATGGGCAAGGTCTTCGACAAGCCCGGCACCACCGCCCTGGTCATCCTGGCCTTCGCCGTGGTGCAGATCGTGGTGCACATGGTGTACTTCCTGCACATGGACGCGAAGTCCGAAGGCGGCTGGAACATGCTGGCGCTGATCTTCACGCTCGTGCTCGTGGTCATCACGCTGGCCGGTTCGCTGTGGGTCATGTACCATATGAACACCAACATGATGCCGCACTCGGTGCACGACATGAAGAACATGCCCTGATGGCGGAACAGGCCGTCCGCCAGCGCTCCACCGCCGCACGGGTGGCACTGGCGGTCTGCGCCGTCCTCGCCTTCGCCGGCTTCGTCGCGCTCGGCACCTGGCAGGTCGAGCGCAGGGCCTGGAAGCTGGATCTCATCGCACGCGTCGACCAGCGCGTGCACGCCCCGGCCACCGCGGCCCCCGGGCGGACCGAATGGCCCACGGTCAACGCGGCCAACGACGAATACCGGCATGTCCGCCTTGCCGGCACCTTTCTCCACGACAAAGAGACGCTGGTGCAGGCCAGCACCAGGCTGGGCGCCGGCTTCTGGGTGCTGACCCCGCTGCGCAACAGCGCCGACGGCACCGTGGTGCTGGTCAACCGCGGCTTCGTGCCGCCCGAAGCGCAGAAACGCGAGGCGCGCGCCGCCACCGAGCCCCAGGGCGAAACCACCGTGGCCGGCCTGCTGCGCCTGACCGAACCCAAGGGCGGCTTCCTGCGCAAGAACGATCCGGCCGGCGAGCGCTGGTTCTCGCGCGACGTGCAGGCCATCGCCGCCGCGCGCGGCCTGGGCGACGTGGCGCCCTACTTCGTCGACGCCGAGGCCGCGCCAGCCCAGCCGGGCACCCCGGCCACCGATGCCCCCGCCTGGCCCGCCGGCGGGCTGACCGTCATTTCCTTTCCCAACAGCCACCTCGTCTACGCCCTGACCTGGTATGGCCTCGCCCTCATGGTGCTGATCGCGGCCTGGTTCGTGCGGCGCAGCGAAAATGCGGCCCATGCCGACGCCCGCCCCGCCGACCAAGATGCCCGCCGCGACGGCTGAATCCGCCGCTGTAGCGGGCGAGCTGCACCCGCCCCGCGCCGGCGTCGCGAGCCTCGACAACGCCATCGGCCACCAGAACATGCAGCAGCTGATCCAGTTGCGCTGGTTCGCGGTGGTCGGGCAGGTCGCCACCATCCTCGTGGTGCACTACGGTTTCGAGATCCGGCTGCCACTGGACCACATGCTGCAGGTGCTGGCCTGCCTCGCGCTCTTCAACATGGTGAGCCTGCTGCGCTCGCGCAGCCACCGGCGCGTGACCAACGGCGAACTGTTCGTCGCGCTGCTGGTCGACGTGGCCACCCTCACCGCGCAGCTCTACCTGAGCGGCGGCGCGACCAACCCCTTCGTGTTTCTCTTCCTGCTGCAGGTGACGCTGGGCGCGGTGCTGCTGAAGGCCTGGTCGACCTGGACCATGGTGGTCATCACCAGCATCTGCTTCGCCGGGCTGGCGCTGTTCTCGCGCCCGCTGGCACTGCCGCTGGACCACGACCGGGGCCTGTGGAGCCCCTACATCCAGGGCATGCTGGTGTGCTTCGCGCTGAACGCGGCGCTGCTCGTCATCTTCATCACCCGCATCAGCCGCAACCTGCGCGCGCGCGACGCCCGGCTGGCCGACCTGCGACAGCGCGCCTCCGAAGAGGAGCACATCGTGCGCATGGGCCTGCTGGCCTCGGGCGCGGCGCACGAGCTGGGCACGCCGCTGGCCACGCTGGCCGTCATCCTCGGCGACTGGCGCCGGCTGCCGCATTTCAGCTCCGACCCCGAGCTGCTGACCGAGGTGGCCGAGATGGAACTGCAGATCCAGCGCTGCAAGAGCATCGTCAGCGGCATCCTGCTGTCGGCCGGCGAGGCGCGCGGCGAGTCTTCGGAAGAAACCACCGTCAGCACCTTCCTCGACGACCTGGTCGAGGAATGGCGCACCACCCGCCCGGTGGAAGACTTCGAGTACGACAACCACTTCGGCCGCGACCTGCCCATGGTCTCCGACTCGGCCCTCAAGCAGATGATCTGCAACGTGCTCGACAATGCGCTGGAGGCGTCGCCGCACTGGCTGCGCCTCGAGGCGGCGCACGACGCCGACGCGCTGACGATCACCGTCACCGACGCAGGGCCCGGCTTCCTGCCGGCCATCCTCAAGGAGTTCGGCAAGCCCTACCAGTCGAGCAAGGGCCGCGCTGGCGGCGGGCTGGGGCTGTTCCTGGTGGTGAACGTGGCGCGCACCGTGGGCGGCCGCGTCGCGGCGGCCAACCGGCCCGAGGGCGGCGCCGTCGTGAAGATCACGCTGCCGCTCGCGGCCATCGTGCTCGAGGAAGAAGAGACGGAAGTGGACGACGACGCGGACGACGAGGAAGCCCTCGCGGCCGCTGGCAGGACCATCGGAATGGAAGGCAATGAGCGAAACCGGAGCTGAAGCGCAGCGCCAGCTGCTGATCGTCGAGGACGACGGCGCCTTCGCGCGCGCGCTCGGCCGCTCCTTCGAGCGCCGCGGCTACGCCGTGACGCACGCGAGCAACCTCGCCGAGGTCGAGTCCCTGCTGGCCGGCTCCTCGCCCGGCTACGCGGTGGTCGACCTCAAGCTCAACGGAGAGGCCTCGGGCCTGGCCTGCGTGCAGATGCTGCACCGGCACAACCCGAAGATGCTGATCGTGGTGCTCACGGGCTTCGCGAGCATCGCCACCGCGGTGGAAGCCATCAAGCTCGGCGCCTGCCACTACCTGGCCAAGCCCTCGAACACCGACGACATCGAGGCCGCCTTCGGCCGCGCCACCGGCACCACCGAGGTGGAGCTGACCAATCGTTCCACATCCATCAAGACGCTCGAATGGGAGCGCATCCACGAGACGCTGGCCGAGACCGGCTTCAACATCTCCGAGACCGCGCGCAGGCTCGGCATGCACCGGCGCACGCTGGCACGCAAGCTGGGCAAGCAGCAGGTCAAGTAGACCGATCTTCAAACCACACGCACTTGCGCACGGACAGACGATGACCTTTTCGCCACCCTCTCCCCCGCCCACGCAACGCAGCAAGACCGCCGTCCTCGCCGCACGCGACCAGACGGCCATGGAAGAACTCTTCAACGCCCTGAGCCACGGCCTGGGCCTTGCGCTGGCGATCGCCTCGCTGCCGATCCTGGTCTACAGCGCCGCACAGAAGGGCCAGGCCGCGGCCGTGGTCGGCGCCAGCCTGTTCGCGGGCACGGCCATCGTGCTGTACCTGATCTCCACGCTCTACCACGCGCTGCCCATCGGCCGGGCGAAGGCCTGGTTCAACCGGCTGGACCACGCGGCCATCTACCTCTTCATCGCGGGCAGCTACATGCCCTTTCTGTTCGGCGTGCTGCGCGGCCCGCTGGGCTGGACGCTGTTCGGCGCCATCTGCGCGGCGGCGGCGCTGGGCGTGGGCGCCAAGCTGTTCAACCGGCTGAAGCATCCGCTGTGGTCCACCGGCCTGTACGTGGCGATGGGCTGGATGGCGCTGATGGCCGCCGTGCCGCTGTACGAGCGCATGTCGGCGGCGGGGCTGGGATGGCTGGTGGCCGGCGGGTTGTTCTACACGGCCGGCGCGGTGGTTTTCCTGTTCGACAACAAGGTGCGCTTCGCGCACTCGGTGTGGCACTTGTTCGTGCTCGCGGGCAGCACCTGTCACTTCTTCGCCGTGCTCTGGCATGCGCACGGGTAACTCCCCCAGGCTTCGCGCACTTCGTGTCGCTTCGCCAACCCCCTCGCCGGGGGCAGCACCTGCGGCCCGGCAAAGCCGGTTCCGCGGTGCTCCGCGAAAAGTCGTCGATCAATAGTGCGGGGGTAACTCGTCGCGTGGGTTGCGCGCGGCGCCGTCCTGGCCTGAGCTCTGCATCTGCTCCTTCAACTGCGTGACCTGCAGGATCAGCCGATCGATCTGCTGCTGTTGGCGGTAGATCGTCATGTTCAGCTGGTCGAGCAGGTCCTCGGCGTAGCTGGACTTGATCTCGAGTTCGGTCACGCGCTCGGCAATGAGATGGTCGTGGGGCGGGTTTTCCATGCCGCTATTGGACAGGAATACCGCCCCGCTCTTTGTGACGCCCCGCTTAGCCACGCACCTTCGCCTCGAGCAGGTCCGCCATGCCGATGCGCTTGGCGAACTCGATGCGCACCCGCTCCGACACCTCGAACACCTCCGTCGCACCATCGCCCACGAAGTCGATCAGCGAGCGCATCGGCCGCGTGCCGGCGGGCAGGCCCACGATGCGCACGATCTCGTCGGCCACGGCCTGCGGGTCGGCGTTGTCGGGCGTCAGCGCCGAGAGGCGCGCGCCGATCTGGTCCATGAGGCCGTCGTAGCGGGCGTAGGCGGCGGCGGTGGTGGCATCGGCCGGCTTGCCGGCGCTCGGGAAGTGGTCGGTGCCCTTGGTGAAGGCGCCCGGCACGACGATGGAAGTCTCGATGCCGAAGCGCGCGATCTCGTAGGCCAGCGTGACGGCCAGCGAATCCATCGCCGCCTTGGCCGCGCCATAGGGCCCCATGAACGGCGGAAAGCCGCCCTTGGTGGTGGTGCTGCTGATCCACAGCATCAGCCCCGACTCCTGCGCCCGCAGATACGGCAGCACCGCGCGGTTCACACGCTGCGCGCCGAGCACATTGGTGTCGAACACCTTGACGATCTCATCCGGCGTGAAGGCCTCCGTGGGGCCGACCACCAGGTGGCCGGCGTTCTGCATCACCACGTCTAGATGGCCCTGCTCGCGCACGATGGTCGCGGCGGCCGCATCGGCCGACTCCTGCGAGAGCACGTCGAGCTCGAGCGGGTGCAGCTGGATGTTCTTCGCCGCGGCCAGGGCGCGCAGCTCGGCGGCGCGGCCGTTGTTGCGCCCGGCGATGTCGCGCATGGAGGCGTAGACGACGTGGCCCGCTTCGGCGAGCGACAGGGCCGTGAGCTTTCCGATGCCGCTGCCGGCGCCGGTGACGAGGACGATCTGCTTCTTCATGGCGTGTCTCCTCCTTCAGGCGACACCGCCGTTGGCGCGCAGGATCTGGCCGTTGACCCAGCCCGCATCGGGCCCGGCGAGGAAGGACACCACCGATGCGATGTCCTCGGGCTGGCCCAGGCGCTGCAGCGGCGGCATCTTCGCGAAGGCCTGGACCTGCTCCTCGGTCTTGCCGTCGAGGAAGAGCGAGGTGGCGATGGGGCCTGGCGCCACGGCGTTCACGGTGATGCCGCGGCCGCGCAGTTCCTTGGCGAAGACGTGCGTGAAAGCCTCGACCGCCGCCTTGGTGGCGTTGTAGATCGCGTAGCCGGGCATGTTCAGCGCGAGCGTGGTGCTCGAGAAGTTGACGATGCGGCCACCCTCGTTCAGGCGCGTGGCGGCCTCGCGCAGCGTGTTGAAGGTGCCGCGCACGTTGATGTCGAAGGTCTGGTCGTACTGCGCGTCGCTGTGCTCGGCCAGCGGCAGCGTGCGGAGCACGCCGGCGTTGTTGACCAGGACGTCGACCTTGCCGAGTTGCGCCTCGACGGCGTCGAACATGGCGCGCACTTCCTCGGCGCTGGCCACGTCGGCCTTGACGGCGAAGGCACGGCCGCCGGCGGCCTTCAGCTCGGCGACGAGGGCATCGGCCTGCTCCGGGCTCGATGCGTAGTTGACGGCGACGGCGAAGCCGTCCCTGGCGAGGCGCTGCGCGACGGCGGCGCCGATGCCGCGCGATGCGCCGGTGACGATGGCGACCTTGGGAGTGGATGACTGGTTCATGGCGGGCTGTTCCTTTGCAGAGGTGGTGGGTTGGTGAGACGAATCTTCGATCGTTCCATCTAAAAGATAATCAGCCTCTAATCGACATTACTATTCCATTTACATAAACAATAGATCGGCAAACCGCCCATGGACCGCTTCCAGGAAATGCAGGCCTTCGTGCGCATCGCCGAGCGCCAGAGCTTCACGCAGGCCTCCGAGGACCTGCGCATACCGCGCGCAACAGTCACCAATCTCATCAAGCGCGTGGAGCAGCGCGTCGGCACCCGGCTGCTGGAGCGCACCACCCGCACAGTGCGCCTCACGCAGGACGGCGAGGCCTACTACCGCCGTTGCGTGCGGCTCTTGGCCGACGTGGAGGAAGCCGAGGGCCTCTTTCGCGACGAGGCGCCCAAGGGCCTGCTGCGCGTGAACCTGCAGGGCACGCTGGCGCGGCATTTCGTGGTGCCGGCACTGCCGGGCTTCCTGGCGCGCTACCCGGAGCTGGAGCTGCACATCGGCGAGGACGATCGGCTCGTCGACCTGGTGCGCGAGGGCGTCGACTGCGTGCTGCGCGCGGGCACGCTGCAGGACTCGTCGATGGTCGGGCGGCGCGTGGCACTGCTGCCGCAGGTCACGGTCGCGAGCCCGGCCTACATCGCGGCGCACGGCGAGCCCAAAAGCATGGAAGAGCTGGCATCGCACCGCGCCATCCACTACATCTCCAGCGCCACGGGAAAGCCGGTGCCGCTCGAATTCACGGTCGACGGGCAGGTGACGAACGTGCAGCTCGGCGGCATCGTCTCGGTGACCGGTGCCGACCTCTACACCGGCTCGGCCGTTGCGGGCCTCGGGCTGGTGCAGGTGCCGCGCTACCGCGTGGCCGGCGAGTTGGCCGACGGTCGGCTCAAGGTGCTGCTGCCGGAGTTCGCACCGCCGCCGATGCCGGTCTCGGTGCTCTATGCGCAGAACCGGCAGCTGTCGTCGCGCGTGCGCGTGTTCACGCATTGGCTGCGCGACATCTTCGAGGCCGCCAGGGCAGCCTGAATCAGCAGGCCGTCGACTCCAGCGCCACGGCGCCGGCCTCGGCATGCGTCTCGCCGCGCAGGAAGGCGAACACCACAAGCGCCGTCGCCACGGTCACGCCCGCGAGCACCCACAGCAGCGTGCCGAACGCTGCGCCGTAGGCGTGCAGCACCGCCGCCCGGTCCATGCCGGGCAGCAGGGCCAGCGCCTGCGAGATGTCTCCGGTGGTGACGCGCTGCGCAGCGCGCGATGCCGCCTCCGCATGGCCCAGCCGCGCAGCCACCAGCGCCGTCAGCCCCGCGCCCACGAGTGCCAGCGCGATGCCCTCCCCCGCCACCCGCACCGTGTTGAAGATGCCCGATGCCATGCCCGCGCGCTCGCGCGGCACCACGCTCACGGCCAGCCCGTCCATCAGCCCCCAAGGCAGCCCGATGCCCGCGCCGATCAGCAGCAGCGGCCACGCCATCGCGCCCAGCGGCGTGCCCGGCGCGCAGCGGCTAAGCCAGAAGAGCCCCGCGGCGCACACCAGCAGCCCCACGGCCGAGATCGCGCCGGCCGAGAACCGGTGCGCCAGCGACGCAGCCAGCGTCGGCACCACGAGGATCGGCCCCGAGAGCGCGAACATGAAAGCCCCCGCCTCGATCGCGCCGCGCCCTTCGAGCCCAATGAAGCGGATCGGCAGCAGCACCAGCAGCACGACGAAACCATAGGCCGGCGCGGCCGCCAGCAGCTGCACGCCGACGAAGCGCGGAAAGCGGAAGAGCGACAGGTCGAGCATCGGGTGCGCCACCCGCCGCTCGATGGCAACGAAGACCGCGCCCATCACCGCTGCGCCCGCCAACGCCCCGAGCACCCACGGGCTGCCCCAGCCACTGTCGGGCGCCTGCAGCACGCCCAGCGTCAGCAGGCTCAGCGCGGCGGTGAAGCTCAGCGTGCCCGGCACGTCCAGCCCCATGGCCTGCGGGTTGCGCGACTCACGCATCGCGAGCGACGCGATGCCGAGCGCCAGCAGGCTGACCGCACCGGGGCTCAGCATCACTGCCTGCCAGCCGAAGCTCTGCGCGAGCCAGCCCGAGAGCATCGAGCCGCAGGACAGCCCCACGCCGAACGAAGTGCCGATCAGGCTGAAGGCCCGCGTGCGCGCCGCGCCGTCGAACACCTGTGCCAGCGCGGCCGTGCCCGCCGCGAAGGCCGCCGCCGAACCCAGCCCCTGCAGCGCGCGCGCCAGGTCGAAGGCCACGATGCCCGGCGCCAGGGTCAGCAGCGAGGCGCTGAGCGCCACCACCGCGAGCCCCAGCAGGAAGACGCGCTTGCGCCCGTAGGCATCGGCCAACGCGCCGGCCGCCATCAGCGTGGCGCCGAAGCTCAGCATGAAGGCATTGGTCACCCAGTTGAGCTGCACCGGGCTGCCGCCGAGCGCGTCGCGCACGGCGGGCAGCACCACCGCCGGGCCGGTGAAGCTCAGCGGCATGCCCAGCGCCGCGAGGCAGACGGCGGCCAGGAGCCAGTTTCTGGAGGAAGAAGCGGGCATCGGGAATGTGCTTTCGCGGAAGATGAAAAGGAAGGCACGAAGATAGAAAGGAATCAATGCGCTGAGAATTGCCGCATTGCTCCTCACACTCCCAACCAAAGGTTGCCAATCCATGGACAGCTTCAGCGGACTCGAATCCTTCGTGCGGGCGGCCGACCTGTCGAGCTTTGCCAAGGCCGGCCGGCTGCTGGGCATCTCGGCCTCGGCCGTGGGAAAGAACGTCGCCCGGCTCGAAGAGCAGCTCGGCGTGCGCCTCTTCAACCGCACCACGCGCCACATGCGGCTCACGCAGGAAGGCGCCCTCTTCCACGAGCGCTGCCGCCGCATCCTCGACGAGCTCGACGACGCGCGGGCCATGATGCAGGACGCCATCGCCGCGCCGCGCGGCCGCCTGCGCGTGAGCCTGCCGACCATCGGCTACCGCTTCCTGCTGCCGATGCTGCCGGCCTTCAGGGAGCGCTACCCCGAGATCGAGCTGGACCTGGATTTCAACGACCGGCTGGTCGACGTCATCGCCGAGGGCGTCGACGTGGCGATCCGCAGCGGCGACCTGGTCGATTCGCAGCTGGTCGCGCGCCGCCTCGGTCCGTTCCGGTTCGTGCTCGTGGCCTCGCCCGCCTACCTGGAGCGCCACGGCGTGCCGCAGACCCCGGCCGACCTCGCGCGGCACACCTGCCTGCGCTACAAGTTCGCCACCGGCGGAAAGATCGAGGACTGGGACCTGCCCGGCCTGCCCACCCACCTCCCGCCGGGCCTGCTGTGCAACAACATGGAAGCCATGCTCGGCGCCGCAGTCGCCGGCCTCGGCGTGGCCTACATGCCCGACTTCCTCGCGCGCGATTCGCTGTGCCGCGGCGAACTGCAGCGCGTGCTGGCCACGCACCTCGTGCGACAGGGCCAGTTCTCGGCTCTGTGGCCGTCGAGCCGGCAGCTGTCGCCGAAGGTGCGGGCGTTCGTGGACTTTGCGGGGGAGCATATGTTCAGGGAGGACGGCGTCGCGCCGTAGCCCGCCTCAGGTCGAGTCGGGCCGAGTTCAGACCAAAATGAATTCGACCGGCCACGACACCAGGGATGAGCGCCATGAATTTCTCGACTCACGTCAAACCCATCAGCTACTTCAAGAGCCATGCCGCGGACATCGTGAAGACCTTGTCCGATACCCGCGAGCCCATGCTTATCACCCAGAACGGCGAAGCCAGGCTCGTCGTGATGGATGTTGGCTCCTACGAGGAGCGCGAAGCAACGCTCGCGCTTCTCAAGATCCTGGTGCTAGGTAACCACGCAATCGAGCAGGGCCAGTTCCGTCCGGCGGAAGACGTGTTCGCAGATCTGGGCCGGCAGGCCGTAGAAGAAGAAAAGGACGCGAAATGAAGATCGTGTTCCCGCGGTCCGCGGACCACGATCTGAAGACCCTGCTCATGCGGCGCATGGTCGGCGCCGCATGAGTTCAGCAGGCGCTGAGAGCGCCGTCCGTCAGGCGACTTCTGCCGGCTGCTCTGCTTGAGGGCTCACAACGGCCGTCCGCTCTTCGACGCGTTGCATCACCGGTGCCTCGGCGGGCACGGCAGCCACGGCGACCGGGGTCTCGGCCACAGGCTCGGCAGACTTGATGCTCTCACCGGCCACCGGCTTCGCCGGTTCAGCCGTCACTGGTGCCGGCACTTCCGCAGGCGGGACGACCGGCGCGGCGACTGCAACAGGCGCTGCTTCTGCCGGTTTGACGCTTTCCACGACGACGGGCTTCGCAACCTCGGTCTTGACTGCCTCGATCTTTGCAGGAGCGGCAACCTTCGCCGGCTCAGGCATCGCGGGTGCAGGCAAGACTGCAGGTGCGGCCACTGCAACAGGTGCAGCTTCCACTGGCTTGGCGCTTTCCGCGACGACGGACTTCGCAGGTTCTGGCTTCACAGGCTCGGGCTTGACTGCCTCAGCGGACTTTGCCGACTTCGCAGGCTTCGCGCCCTCCGACGCGTTCTGCTTTGCGGGCGCCGGCTTCACCGATTCCCGCGTCGCAGCCACAGACTTCGCAGCCTCCTGCCTCACCGGCTCACTGGCCATCCGCGCGAACGCCAGCGCCGCCTTCAACGGGAACAGCGTGCGCTCATCCCCCTGCGCGGTGTTGCTCACAGTCGTACCCGCGGTTTCGTCCAGGCTCGCCGTACGCACCGCGTCGAGCCGGTGCGTGGGCACCATGAAGGGCGAGTGCGTGGTGTAGATCACCTGGTTGCCGGCGAAGTCCTTTTCCAGGTGCGCCAGCAGGTCGGCCTGCGAATGGGCGTGCAGGTGCAGGCCGGGTTCGTCCAGCAGCAGCACGGCGTCTTCGGCCTGGCCGCCCCGGGTGTCGGCGAAGAAGGCGACGTAGAAGGAGAAGAACCACTGGAAGCCGCGGCTGCGCTCTTCCAGGTTCACTTCGACTTCGTAGGCGGCGTTCGGGTCCGACACCAGCGTGTCGAGGTACTGGCCGTCGAGGTTGAAGCGCACCTTCAGCGCGCGGTCCTTCCAGAGGCGGCGGATCTCGGCCGTCACCACCGAGCCGGCGCGGTTGACGAGCTGGTTGCGCGTGGCCTGGTCGTTCTTCTCTAGCAGGGCCTGCAGCTGCCGCAGGTCGAGCCCCGCGGCCTTGCACAGCCTGCCGAAGCTCTGCTGCTCGGGCGTGAGCTGGCCCCAGCCCTCGCGCCCCAGGAATTCGGCGATGTTCTGGCGGCCGGGCAGCGCCGGGTACTCGTCGACGTAGACGAAGCGCGGCAGCTTGCCGATCACCCATTGCTGCGCGCGCTCCAGCGCAGGCGCGTCGTTGGCGATGGAAAGCGCGGTTTCCTCCAGCTCGGCGAGCATCTGGTCCTGCTTGTCGCTGAGCTCGGCGCCGGCCACGGCCAGCGCCTTGCGCAGGGCCTGGGCCGCCTTGATGGCGCCCGCCGACCACTTGATGTAGTCGGGACTCATGATCATCGCGGCGTCGAAGACGTCGGCTTCTTGCTCGAGCGCGGCCTTCGCGGCTTCATCGGCAACCTTCTCCGCCACCGCCTTGACGGCCGGCACGATCTTGCGGACCTTGGCCTTGGTGTCGCTCACGTCGAGCGACAGGGCGCCGAGTCCTTCGAACCCGGCCGAGCGCGCGGCGGCATAGCCGCGGCTCGCAGTGACGTGGCGCACGCCGGCCGCGCGCGGCAGGATCGCGGCCAGTTCGGCCTGTTCGCTCTCGTCGAGGCTCCAGCGCGTGAACACGACCGGCGTGTCGCCCGTGCACTCATCCAGGCGGCGATGGCGCGGGAAGTCCTTGATGGGGCTGAGTTCGGCGACGCCTTCCGCCGGGTTCAGGCTGTGCAGCGCGCGCAGCAGGTTCGATTTGCCGCTGTCATTCCGGCCGAGGATCGCCGTGATCTGCGTGGAGTCGATGAGGCCGCTGTCGTTGATCGAGCGAAAGTTGGTGATCTGGAAAGACGCCAGGCGCATGCGGGAATTTCTCTCTTCTGAAATGGATACGGGGCCGGGGAATGTATTGCATCCCCGGCCCCGTCTTGCCTCGAAGAAAAGAAAAATTACTCGGCAGCGCGACGCAATGTATCGACCACCGGCCGGCGCAGCACTTCGCGCAGGCCCCACCACCCCGCGCCCAGCGCCAGCACCGCACCCGCCAGCGCGCCGGCGACCGGCACCAGCGGCGAGGCGGTCCAGGTGAACTCGAACACGTAGCGCGCGAGCCCCCAGCCGATCAGCGCGGCCACGATGCTCGCGAGGAAGCCCGCGAGCAGGCCCACGCCCGCGAGTTCGGCGCGCTGCACCTGCCGCAGCAGGCTGGCGCGTGCGCCCACCGCGCGCATCACCGCGAACTCGCGCGCCCGCTCCTCGCGCGTGGCCGTCACCGCGGCGAACAGCACCACAAGGCCGGCCGCGAGCGTGAAGCCGAACAGGAACTCGACCGCGCGGATCACCTGGTCGAGCACGCGCTGCACCTGGTTGATGGTGGCGCTCATGTCGACGTTGGTCACGTTCGGATAGCTGCGCACCAGTGCGTTGTCGAAGCCGCGCGTCTCGGGCGCGCGGAAGGCGCCCATGTAGGTGGTGGGCACGTCGGCCAGCGAGGCCACCGTGTACATCACGAAGAAGTTGGCGTGCATCGAACCCCAGTCGACCTTGCGCAGCGAGGTGATGCGCGCGTCGTTCTGCATGCCACCGATGTCGAAGCGCAGCACGTCGCCCATCTTCAGGCCCAGCGTCTCGGCCAGGCCCTCTTCCACGCTCACCTCGCCGGCCGCGCCGGGCGTCCATTTGCCGGCGGTGATGCTGTTGTGCGAGGGCGCCTCCAGGCTGTTGCTGAGGTTGAACTCGCGGTCCACCAGTCGCTTGGCGCGGTCTTCGGTGTAGTCGTCGGGCGAGACCGGCTTGTCGTTGATGGCCACGAGGCGGCCGCGGATCATCGGGTACCAGTCGAACTTGCTCACGCCCGCGTCGCGCAGCGACTTCTGGAAGGCCTCGCTCTGGTCGGGCATGACGTTGATGACGAAGCGGTTCGGCGCGTCCGGCGGCGTGGCCTGGCGCCAGCTCGCCACGAGGTCGGTGCGCAGCAGCACCAGCAGCACCAGCGCCAGCAGCCCCACCGAGAGAGCGCTGACCTGCACCACCGCGTAGGCCGGCCGCGCCGAGATCTGCCGCGTGGCCAGCACCAGCCAGCGCGGCGCGGTGGTTTCGTTGACGCTGCGGCGCAGCACCTTCACCGCGAGCCAGCTCAGCAGCGCGAACACCGCCACCGCGCCCGCGAAGCCGCCGACGGCGATGAGCCCCAGCTTGATGTCGCTGCTCGCCGCCATCAGCAGCGCCGCGAAGCCCGCCACGCCCACACCCAGCACCGCGAGCGACGCGGGCTTGAGGCCGCCCACGTCGCGCCGGATCACGCGCAGCGGCGGCACGCGCGCCAGCTGCAGCACGGGAGGCAGACCGAAGGCGAAGAGCAGCGTGAGCCCCATGCCCAGGCCGAAGGCCACGGGCCACAGCGTGGCCGCCGGCAGCGCGGTCTCGACCAGCCCGGCCAGCAGCAGCACGAACACGTAGTGCACCGCGAAGCCGATGGCCACGCCCAGCGCGCTGGCCACGATGCCGATCACCGCGAACTCGAAGGCATAGGCGATGGCGATGGTGCGCTGGCTCTGGCCGAGCACGCGCAGCATCGCGCAATCGTCGAGATGGCTGGCCGCGAAGCCGCGCGCGGCCAGCGCCACCGCCACCGCCGACAGCAGCGCCGCGAGCAGCGCGACCAGGCTCAGGAATTTCTCGGCACGGTCGAGCGTCTGGCGCATCTCGGGCCGGCCGCTCTCGAAGGAGTCGAGCCGCACGCCGCGCAGTTCGCCCTTCTTGATGGTGGCGTCGGCCCAGTCGGTGAAGCGCTTGACCGCCGCGTCGCCGCCCGCCACGGCGTAGCGATAGCCGACTCGGCTGGCCGGCTGCACGAGCCCGGTGCGGGCCACGTCGGCCTGGTTGAGCATCACGCGCGGCGAGAAGCTCATGAAGCCGGCGCCGCGATCGGGCTCCAGCGTGATGACACGGCCCACGCGCAGGCCGGTGTCGCCCAACAGCAGCGTGTCGCCGACCTTCAGGCCCAGCGAGTCGAGCAGCGAGGCGTCGACCCAGGTCTCGCCCGGCGGCGGGATGTCGCGCGTGGCGGCGCCTGCGCCATCGATGGTGGTGGAGGTCTGCAGGCTGCCTCGCAGCGGATAGCCGGCCGTCACGGCCTTCAGCGCCACCAGCTTGCTGGCGCCGCCCTGCGCGTCCTCGGCACGGGCCATGGTCGGGAAGCCGTAGGTGGAAGTGCCCGCCAGCCCCAGCGACTTCGCCTGCGCCATGAAGGCCTCGGGCGTGGGGTTGTCGCTGACGATCACCGCGTCGCCGCCCAGGAGCTGGCGCGCGTCGCGCTTGAGGCCGCCCTGCAATCGGTCGGCGAAGAAGCCGACGGCCGTCAGCGCGGCCACAGCCAGCAGCACGGCGACGATCAACAGGCGCAGCTCGCCGGCGCGCAGGTCGCGCCAGAGCGTGCGCCAACCCAGGCGGAGGGAGGCGTTCATGGCGCGAACGATAGCCGACGCCCGGCCTCACGGCGGGATTCGAGGGTTATTGCGCGCCTGCGGGCCTTGATCCGGACATGATGCTGTCGCATGATGCGTTAAACGTATCCCGTTTGTCGCAAACCGGGCACACCGGCAAGCGGAAAACGAGGCCATAAAAACAGCCCGTTGTCAGACCCGTCCTTCCCACAAGGAGTGTCGATGCCACGATGTCAGCAGCGCCTGCAGATCATCGGCCTGTGCCTTGCCGCCGGCCTGATGGCGAGTGCATGCGATCCCAAGCCTCCCGCGCCGAAGGCCTCCGCCACCGCCGGCGCCACCGGAGCAAGCCCCACGGGCGTCGCCCCGGCCGCCTCCGGTGACAAGGTCGAATCCTCCGCATCCCATCAAGGCCCGTCCGAAGGCGGCGCGGCCGTGGGCGGCATGAGCGGCCCGGGCGGCGCCAGCGGCACCTCCGGCGGCGCGGCGCCCGCGCCCAGCGGAGGCGACGGCACGGCGCCCAAGTAGCGCCGCCAGATTCATTCGAATTCGAGTTACCCGCCAGAAGAAAAGAAGACCACGATGAAAAACTCCATCACTTCACCGCCGCAGGGGGTTCCGTCATGGACATGAACCGCCGGCAGTTCTTCCGCGTCAGCAGCGCGGGGCTGGTCGGCTCCAGCATCGTCGCGCTCGGCTTCTCGCCGACCGCCGCGCTGGCCGAGGCCCGGAACTTCAAGCTCGCGCGCACCACCGAGACGCGCAACACCTGCCCGTACTGCTCGGTGGGCTGCGGGCTCATCATGTACAGCCTGGGCGACAAGGCGAAGAACGTGGTGTCCGACATCCTCCACATCGAGGGCGATGCCGATCACCCCGTCAACCGCGGCACGCTGTGCCCCAAGGGCGCCGGCCTGCTCGACTTCGTGCACAGCCCCATGCGCCTGAAATACCCCGAGGTGCGCGAACCCGGGGCCACGGAGTGGAAGCGCATCGGCTGGGACGAGGCGCTCGACCGCATCGCCAGGCTGCTGAAGGCCGACCGCGACGCCAACTTCCAGACCACCAACGCCGACGGCAAGACCGTGAACCGCTGGACCAGCTCCGGCATGCTCTGCGCCTCGGCCTCGTCCAACGAAACCGGATACATCACGCACAAGGCATTCCGCTCGACCGGGATGCTGGTGTTCGACAACCAGGCACGCGTCTGACACGGACCCACGGTGGCCAGTCTGGCCCCGACGTTCGGCAGAGGCGCGATGACCAACCACTGGCAGGACATCCAGAACGCGGATGTCGTGCTGATCATGGGCGGCAACGCCGCGGAGGCGCATCCGTGCGGCTTCAAGTGGGTCATCGAAGCCAAGAAACAGAACAAGGCCCGCCTGGTGGTGGTCGACCCGCGCTTCACGCGCTCGGCCGCCATGGCCGACTACTACGCGCCGATCCGCGCGGGGTCGGACATCGCCTTCCTCGGCGGGGTCATCAACTTCCTGCTGACCAACGACAAGATCCAGACCGAGTACGTCCGCAACTACACCAACGCGACCTTCATCGTCGGCCCCGACTACAAGTTCGAGGACGGCCTGTTCAGCGGCTACAACCCCGAGAAGCGCAACTACGACCCCAAGTCGTGGGGCTACGCGCTCGACGAGCAGGGCATGGCCAGGGTCGACATGAGCATGCAGGACCCGAACTGCGTGCTGCAGGTGATGAAGCGGCACTACGCGCGCTACACGCCCGAGATGGTGAGCCGCATCACCGGCACGCCGCAGGACAAGTTCCTGAAGGTGTGCGAGTACATCGCGAGCACCAGCACCTCCCAGCGCACCATGACCATCATGTACGCGCTGGGCTGGACGCAGCACAGCCAGGGCTCGCAGATGATCCGCACCGGCGCCATCGTGCAGCTGCTGCTGGGCAACATCGGCGTGCCCGGCGGCGGCATGAACGCGCTGCGCGGCCACAGCAACATCCAGGGCCTGACCGACCTGGGGCTGCTGTCGAACTCGCTGACCGGCTACATGTCGCTGGCGCGTGACAACGAGCAGACGCTGGAGGACTACTACAAGACCCGCGCGCTCAAGCCGCTGCGGCCCAACCAGATGAGCTACTGGCAGAACTATCCGAAGTTCTTCGTCAGCATGCAGAAGTCGTGGTGGGGCGACGCGGCCACGGCGGAAAACGACTGGGCCTTCCACTACCTGCCCAAGATCGACAGGCTCTACGACGTGCTGCAGGCCTTCGAGCTCATGAACCAGGGCAAGCTCAACGGCTACATCTGCCAGGGCTTCAACCCGGTGGGCTCGTTCCCCGACAAGAAGAAGATCGTCGACGGGCTCTCCAAGCTCAAGTTCCTGGTCACCATCGATCCGCTGCAGACCGAGACCAGCGAGTTCTGGCGCAACTTCGGCGAGTTCAACGACGTCAAGACCGCCGACATCCAGACCACGGTGTTCCGCCTGCCGTCCACCTGCTTCGCGGAGGAGGACGGCTCGCTCACCAACTCCAGCCGCTGGCTGCAGTGGCACTGGAAGGGCGCGGAGCCGCCGGGCGAGGCCAAGGGCGACATCGAGATCGTGGCGGGCATCTTCAACCGGTTGCGCGCGGCCTACGCGAAGGACGGCGGCGCCTTCCCCGATCCGATCGTCAAGCTCACCTGGCCGTACAAGATTCCGCACTCGCCCTCCGCGCAGGAACTGGCGATGGAATACAACGGCCGCGCGCTCGTCGACCTGACCGACCCGAAGGACCCGAGCAAGCCGCCGCTGGCCAAGGCCGGCGAGCAGCTCTCGGGCTTCGGACTGCTGCGCGACGACGGCAGCACCGCCAGCGGCTGCTGGATCTACGCAGGCGCATGGACGCAGGCCGGCAACCAGATGGCGCGGCGCGACAACGCCGACCCGTACGGCATCGGCATGGTGCAGAACTGGGCATGGGCCTGGCCCGCGAACCGGCGCATTCTCTACAACGGTGCCTCGACAGACCCGGCCACCGGCAAGCCGTGGATCGCGAAGCGCGGCCTGGTCTCGTGGAACGGCAAGCAATGGACAGGCGCCGACGTGCCCGACATCCGCCCCGACGCGAACCCGACCGACGCGGAGGCGGTGCGCCCCTTCATCATGACCGCCGAGGGTGTGGCGCGCCTGTTCGCCCCCACCGGCATGGCCGAGGGGCCGCTGCCCGAGCACTACGAGCCCTTCGAGTCGCCGCTGGTGAACAACCTGATGCACCCGAACAACGAGAAGGCGCGCGCCAACCCCGCGGCGCGCATCTTCAAGGGCGACCTGGAAAGGCTCGGGGTGCCGAAGGACTTCCCGTACGTGGCGACCAGCTACCGGCTCACCGAGCACTTCCACTACTGGACCAAGAACGTGCGCACCTCGGCCATCATCCAGCCGCAGCAGTTCGTCGAGATCGGCGAAGAGCTCGCGAAGGAGAAGGGCATCGGCCACGGCGACATGGTCAAGGTGTCGAGCAAGCGCGGCTACATCAAGGCCGTGGCAGTGGTCACCAAGCGCATCGTGGGGCTGCAGGTGGACGGGCGCACGGTCCATACCGTGGGCCTGCCGAACCACTGGGGCTTCGTGGGCATCGCGAAGCCGGGGTATCTGGTGAACACGCTGACGCCGTTCGTGGGCGACGCGAACACGCAGACGCCGGAGTACAAGTCGTTCACGGTGAACATCGAGAAGGCGTGACATGAAGCACAGCACCATGCACGACCACAGCGCCCGGACCTGCTCCCTCTCCCGCTTGCGGGAGAGGGTTGGGGTGAGGGCCTACAGCGATGGAATCGCCGACGACGCCTGCAAGGCCGCCTCCCTCACCCTAGCCCTCTCCCCGCAAGGGGAGAGGGAACAAGAAAAAGCCCGGAGCCGCTGAGATGTCCTCCCTCCAGACCCTCGACATCGCCGCCCGCTCGGCCACGACCACGCCGTCGCCGGAGATCCGTCACCGCCCGCAGGTGCAGCCGGTCGCGAAGCTGATCGACGTGTCGGCCTGCATCGGCTGCAAGGCCTGCCAGGTCGCGTGCATGCAGTGGAACGACCTGCGCGACGAGGTCGGCACCACGCACGGCACCTACGACAACCCGGTCGACCTCACGCCCGCCTCCTGGACGGTGATGAAGTTCTCCGAGGTGGAGCCCGAGGCCGGCAAGCTCGAATGGCTGATCCGCAAGGACGGGTGCATGCACTGCGACGACCCGGGCTGCCTGAAGTCGTGCCCGGCGCCAGGCGCGATCGTCAAGTACGCCAACGGCATCGTCGACTTCATCAGCGAGCATTGCGTGGGCTGCGGCAACTGCGTCACCGGCTGCCCCTTCGACGTGCCGCGCATCAGCAAGGCCGACAACAAGGCCTACAAGTGCTCGCTGTGCTCCGACCGCGTGGGCGTGGGCCTGGAGCCGGCCTGCGTGAAGGCTTGCCCCACCGGCGCGCTGCACTTCGGCACCAAGGAAGACATGCACGAGTACGCCTCGGAGCGCATCGTCGACCTGAAGGAGCGCGGTTTCGCCAACGCCGGCGTGTACGACCCGGCGGGCGTGGGCGGCACGCACGTGATGTACGTGCTGCAGCACGCCGACCGGCCGCAGCTCTACGCCGACCTGCCGAAGGACCCGCACATCAGCCCGCTGGTGTCGCTGTGGAAGGGCGTGGCAAAGCCGCTCGCCATGGTCGCCATGATCGGCGCCGTGGTGGGCAGCTTCTTCCACTACATGAAGACCGGCCCCATCGAGCCCAAGGAAGACCACCCCGACGCCGACCGCGACAGCAGGCCCGACGACGTGGTGGTGATCGAGGAGCCGCCGGCCTCCACCTCTTCGACGCCCCCCACCGCACCCCGCGTATGAGGAGAAGAACGCGATGACACGCTACTACCTTCGCCGCTACCGCGACGCCACGCGCATGAACCACTGGTTCGTCGCGATCATGTTCTTCGCGGCGGCGCTCTCGGGCCTGGCCTTCTTCCACCCGAGCCTCTTCTTTTTGAGCGCTCTCTTCGGCGGCGGGCCATGGACGCGCATCCTGCATCCCTTCATGGGCCTGCTGATGGTGCTGGGCTTCGTGTTCCTGTTCTTCACGATGTGGCGCGAGAACATGCTCGACCGCAGCGACCGCGAGTGGCTCGCCAGCGCGCCGAAGATGCTCAAGGGAGACAAGTCGGGCATGCCGGCCGTGGGCAAGTACAACGCCGGCCAGAAACTGGTGTTCTGGGCCTTCGGCATCAGCCTGCTGCTGTTGCTGGTGACGGGCTTCATGTTCTGGAGCCCGTGGTTCGTCGGCTTCTTCCCGATCCTCGTGCGGCGCATCGCGGTGGTGGTGCACGCGGCCTCGGCCGTGGTGCTGATCCTCTCGGTCATCACGCACATCTACGCCGCCATCTGGGTCAAGGGCACGCTGCGCGCGATGACACGAGGTACGGTCACCGAAGGCTGGGCAAAACTCAACCATCCGCTCTGGCATCGCAAAATGACGCGAGGTGAGTGATACTGCGCCGATGACGAGTTCCACCGGCAGCCCACCGCCGATCCGGACCACCCGCGTCCTCGAGCCCGAGCAGATCGCGATGCAGGCCGGACGGCAGATGCCGTTCCTGCGCCTGCCGGTGCGCTCCCTCGCCTTTTCCGACCGTCAGCTCCGGCTGCGGCAGCTCGCGGCATCGCATCCGATGCGCGAGTACCTGATCTTCATCGCCGACCTCGCGCAGGCGCAGCACCAGGTGCTGCAGGACTACGCGCCAGTCGAGCTGCCCGAGACCGAAGCGCTCGAAGCCGCCGCGAAGGTGCTCAAGCCGCCGATGCCCGCCTTCGGCTGGACGCGCGATGCGGTGTGGCTGAAGGAATTGCGCCGGCTGCTCGCCCTCTTTCGCGCCAGGCTGCCCGAAGGCTCCGCACGCGACACGCTCGACCGCGTCGCGGCCGCCGACGACGCATGGATCGACGCGCAGGCCGACCGGCTTTCGCGCCGCATCATGTTCGGCCTCGACCTCGCGGCCGCCCCGCTCATCGCCGCCGGGCTGCAGGCCTACTGGACGCATCTGGTGCTGCAGGTGGCCGAGAGCGCGGGCGAGAACATCTACGGCCGCACCGACCCCGGCAACGAATGCCCCTGCTGCGGCAGCGCGCCCACCGTGAGCATCACGCGTATCGGCGCCGACGAGGCGGGCTTCCGCTACCTGCACTGCTCGCTGTGCGGCACCGAGTGGCATTACGTGCGCATCAAGTGCACGCACTGCGAAAGCACCAAGGGCATCCACTTCGAGTCGCTGGCGCCGCAGCCCGGCGTGGAACTGCCCGCCACCGGCGCGCGCGAGGGCGCAGTGAAGGCCGAGTGCTGCGACAGCTGCGGCCACTACCTCAAGCAGGTCGTGATGGAGAAGGACCCCGAGGTCGAACCCGTCGCAGACGACCTGGCGAGCGTCACGCTGGACCTGCTCGTGTCCGAAGGCGGCCACCAGCGCAGCGGCCACAACCTGATGCTGCTGTTCAGCGACCCCGAAATACCAGACGACGGCGGAGGCGGCTGATGGCGACGCCCGAAGAGTCCGTGGTCCACGGCTCGACGGCAAGGCCCCAGGATCTGCCTTCTGTCGATCAATTGCTGCGCCTCGCCGTGCCGGGCGCATTGCTGGCCGAGCATGGCCATACGCTCGTGGTGAAAGAGGCGCGCGCGCTGCTCGATGGCCTGCGCGCGAAAGCCGTTGCGGGCAAGCTCGCCGCTGCGGAGGTGCAGCCTGATGCACTGGGCGGCGCGCTCGCCGCGCGCATTCAGTCGCGCCTCGCGCCGCGCATGAAGGCGGTGCTGAACCTCACGGGCACAGTCATCCACACCAACCTGGGCCGCGCATTGCTGGCCGACGCTGCGCTGCAGCGGCTGCTCGCGGTGATGACATCGCCCAACAACCTCGAATACGACCTCGCCACCGGCAGCCGCGGCGACCGCGACTCGCTGGTCGAAGAGCTGCTGTGCACCATCACCGGCGCCGAGGCCGCCACGGTGGTCAACAACAACGCGGCCGCCGTGCTGCTGACCATCGCCGCGCTGGCGCGCGAGCGCGAGGTGATCGTCTCGCGCGGCGAGCTGGTGGAGATCGGCGGCGCCTTCCGCATGCCCGACGTGATGGCCAGCGCCGGCGCGCGCATGGTCGAGGTCGGCACCACCAACCGCACGCATCCGCAGGACTACGAACGCGCCATCAACGAACGCACTGCCCTCGTGATGAAGGTGCACACCAGCAACTACGCGGTGCAGGGCTTCACCTCGGCCGTCGACGAAGCCACGCTCGCCGGCATCGCGCACGCGCGCGGCGTTCCTCTGGCGACCGACCTGGGCAGCGGCTCGCTCATCGACCTCGCGCGCTACGGGCTGCCACGAGAGCCGCTGCCGCAGGAGATGCTCGCAGCCGGCTGCGACGTGGTCACCTTCTCGGGCGACAAGCTGCTGGGCGGCCCGCAGGCCGGCCTCATCGTGGGGAGCAAGGAGGCCGTCGGCCGCATCCGCAAGTTCCCGATGAAGCGCGCGCTGCGCATGAGCAAGCTGCCGCTGGCGGCGCTCGAAGCCACCCTGTCACTGTACCTGCGGCCTGAGCGCCTCGCGCAGGACCTGCCGACGCTGCGGCTGCTCACCCGCCCCGCCGATGCGATCCGGGAGATGGCCCAGGCGCTGTGCGAGCCGGTGCAGGCGGCCGTGTCGCCGCGCTTCACGGTCGAAGTGGTGCCGCTGCTCGGGCAGATCGGCTCCGGCTCGCTGCCGGTCGAGCGGCTGCCATCGGCGGGTCTTGCGATCGCACCGGCCGGCACCTCGAAGAAGGGCGTCGGCACCGCGCTCGATGCCCTCGCCACCGCGCTGCGCGGCCTGCCGCTGCCGGTGATCGGCCGCGTCGCCGAAGACCGGCTGCTGCTCGACCTGCGCTGCCTGGAAGATAGCGCCCCGCTCACGGAACAGCTCGCCACCCTGCGCGTGCGCCTCCTGTAGATCGATTCCCTCAACCGCCTCCCTGGAGAAAGCGATGAACCCCCTCGACGTGCTCGCCGGTATCGAAACGCAAACGCTGAAGCCCCTGGCCCAGCGCACCGACGCCGAGGGACGCTTTCCACGAGAGACGATCTCGGCGCTGGGCGAGGCCGGCCTGCTCGGGCTGGTCTCGGCCGCGTCGGTCGGCGGCCAGGGCCTGGGCCTGAAGGAGGCCGCGCAGGTGGTCTCGCGCATCGCGCAGACCTGTCCTTCCACCGCGATGATCGTGTGCATGCACTACTGCGCCACGGCAGTGCTGGAACAGTTCGGCCCCGAGGAAACGCGCCGCGCGATCGCCAAGGGCACGCACCTGAGCACGCTGGCCTTTTCCGAGGCCGATTCGCGCAGCCATTTCTGGGCGCCCACCGGCACCGCGCGCGCGGACGGCGGCAACGTGGTGCTCGATGCGCGCAAGAGCTGGGTCACATCCGCCTTCGAGGCCGACAGCTACGTGTGGTCGAGCAAGCCGCTCGCCGCCGAAGGCGCCAGCACGCTGTGGCTGGTCGATGCCAAGTCCGACGGCCTGGGCCAGCCCGGCCGCTTCGACGGGCTGGGCCTGCGCGGCAACGCCTCCACGCCGATCACAGCGAGCAACGTGCGCATTCCCGCGAGCGCCAGGCTCGGCGAGGACGGCAAGGGCTTCGACGCCATGATGGGCGTGGTGCTGCCGTGGTTCTCGGTGCTCAGCGCCGCCTGCTCGACCGGGCTGATGGAAGGCGCGCTGCAGGCCGCCATCGGCCACGTGAGCCAGACGCGGCACGTGCACCTCGATTCGTCGCTGGCCGACCTGCCCACCATCCGCGCCTACCTGGCGAAGGCGCGCATCAAGGCCGACATGGCGCAGGCACTGCTGGACGACACCATCGCCGCCGTCGGCGCGGGCCGTGCCGACACCATGCTGCGCGTGCTCGAGGTGAAGGCAGCCGCGGCCGAGACGGCGCTCGAAGTCACCGACATCGCGATGCGCGTGTGCGGCGGCGCGGCCTTCCGCAAGGAGGCGGGCATCGAGCGCCTCTTCCGCGACGCCCGCGCATCGAGCGTGATGGCGCCGACCTCCGACGTGCTCTACGACTTCATCGGCAAGGCCATCACCGGCCTGCCGCTGTTCTGAGGAAAGGATCGACTCCATGCCCGACCCCACGCTGATCATGGGCGCCGTGGCCTACGCGCCCAAGGTCGTCACCATCTGGGAAGGCTTCAAGGCCTTCTTCGCGAAGAATGGCCTGGCCTTCGACTACGTGCTGTATTCGAACTACGAAAGCCAGGTCGAGGCGCAGTTCGACGGCACGCTGCACCTCGCATGGAACTCGCCGCTGGCCTGGGTGCGCGCCGAGCGCATCGCGCGCAGCCGGGGCCTGAAGGTGCAGGCCGTGGCCATGCGCGACACCGACTGCGACCTTCGCTCGGCCATCGTCGTGCGCGCCGACAGCCCCGTGCAGTCGCTGGCAGACCTGCGCGGCAAGACCGTCGGCCTCGGCGCGCTCGATTCGCCGCAGGCCACGCTGATCCCGCTCGACCACCTGCGCAGCGAAGGCCTGGTGAAGCAGCGCGACTTCGAGGCTCGCTACTTCGACGTGCTCGGCGGCAAGCACGGCGACCACATCGGCGGCGAGCGCGACGCGGCACTGGCGCTGATGGCGGGCGAGATCGACGCCTGCTGCCTGATCGACGGCAACCACCTGGCCTTCGGCCTCGACGGCACGCTGCCGCCGGGCAGCACCCGCGTAGTGGCGCGCACCGGCGCCTACGACCACTGCAACTTCACCACCAGCCCCGGCGCGCCGGCGGCGCTGGTCGACCGCTTCGTCTCGCTGCTGATGGCGATGCGCTGGGACGACCCGCAGGTGCGCCCGCTGCTCGAGCTCGAAGGACTGCGCGAATGGCGCACCGGCCGCACCAGCGGCTATGCGCTGCTCGAACGCGCGGTGGACGACGAAGGTTTCTACGACGGCGATGGCCGCATCACCAATCCCGACTATCGATATTGAGTCGCTGGGCCTCGACCAGGGCGCCCTGCTGCTCATCCGCCGCGCACTGGCCGAACGGCCGGTGCGCGGCGAGCTGCGCGTGCGCGGACGCTCGCCGGACTGGCGCATGCACCTGGAGGCCTGGTGCCGCGCCCAGGGGCATGCGCTGCGCTTCGAGGCAGACGATGCAGTGGTCACGCGCGGCCCGCATGCCGAGGGCCGCTGGCTCGGCGCGGAAACGACCGGCAGCGCCGACGATGTTCCCGCCGAAGACGCCGCTTCCGGCTGGGGCCTGGCCGCGCGCGGTGCCACGGTGGAAGCCGGCAGCCCGCCCTTCTTCTTCGCGCTGCACCGCCGCGACGAACTCTGGGCCGCGACGGCCGGCGAGCTCTACAGGCAGGCGGCCGCGGCCCAGTGGGACCCGGCAACCGCCATCGACTGGGACGCGCCCTTCGAGCTGCCGGACGCCGTCGAGGCTGCAGTCGTGCAGGTGATGACGTACCTCATCGAGAACGAGAACGCCGCGCTGCTGGTGCCGGCACGCCACCTGGGGCAGATCCATCCGCATTTCCGCGAAGTGCTGCAGCTGCTGGCGCTGCAGTGCGCCGACGAGGCGCGGCATGTCGAAGTCTTCACCCGGCGCGCCACGCTGCGCGGCCACCGGCCCGCGCTCTCGACCGCGGGCGGGCAGGCTTCGCTGCGCACGCTGTTCGACGCGCCCGATTTCTCCATTGCCACCTTCCTGCTGGCCGTGCTCGGCGAAGGCAGCTTCGTGAACCTGCTCAACTTTTTGCACGCGCACGCACCCGACCCGGTGACCCGGCAGATCGCGCGGCTCGCGGCACGCGACGAGGCGCGCCACGTCGCCTTCGGCATGGCGCACCTGGAATACCGGCTCTCGGTGCAGCCCGACTACCAGGTGCGGCTGCGCAACGCCATCGAGCTGCGCTACGACACGCTGGCTGGCACGGCGGGCCTCAACGAGGAGGTGTTCGACGCGCTGGTGCTGCTCGCGGCCGGCGAACTCTCGCCCGCTGCCGTCGCGCGCGGGCACGCAGCCGTGCAGCAATTGCAGCGCGACATGGCTGCAGGGCGCCGGGCGCGGCTCTCGCGGCTGGGCTTCGGGCACGACGAGGCGCAGCGCCTCGCCGAGCTGCACACCCGCAACTTCATGTGACAGCACATCCACGATGATCATCGGCACCGCAGGCCACATCGACCACGGCAAGACCACGCTGGTGCGCGCCCTCACCGGCGTCGACACCGACCGCCTGCCCGAGGAGAAGCGGCGCGGCATTTCCATCGAGCTCGGCTATGCGTACCTGCACGCGCCCGACGGCGTGTCGCTGGGCTTCGTCGACGTGCCCGGCCACGAGCGCCTGCTGCACACCATGCTGGCCGGCGCGACCGGCATCGACCACGCACTGCTGGTGGTGGCGGCCGACGACGGCGTGATGCCGCAGACGCGCGAGCATTTCGCGGTGGTGACGCTGCTGGGCGTTCGCTCGGCGACGGTGGCCATCACCAAGATCGACCGCATCGATGCCGGCGTGCGCGAGGCGCGGCTCGCGGAGGTGCGGGCCGGCATCGCTGCCCTGCTAGCGCCCACGCCGCTGGCCGGTGCCCCGATGCTGGCGGTATCTGCGACGACGGGCGAAGGCATCGATGCGCTGCGCGAGCGGCTGCTCGACGTGGCGCGCCAGGAGCGCGCGCGAGAAGACGACCTGGCCTTCCGGCTCGCGGTGGACCGGTCGTTCAGCCTCTCGGGCGTGGGCACCGTCGTCACCGGCACGGTCTTCAGCGGCACGGTGCGTATCGGCGACGAGCTGCGCATCGCGCCGGGCAGCCGCATGGTGCGCGTGCGCGGCATCCATGCGCAGAACCAGCAGGCCGAATCGGCGCATGCCGGGCAGCGCTGCGCGCTCGCACTGGCCGGCATCGGCAAGGACGAGGTGCATCGCGGCGAGTGGATCTGCGCGCAGTCCGTCGCGCTCGCCTCGGCGCGCATCGACGTGCTGCTCACGCTGTGGCCCGACGAGGCGAGGTCGCTGCGCTCGGGTGCGACGGTGCATGCGCACCTGGGCGCGAGCGACGTGATGGCATCGGTCGCGCTGCTCGACCGCGACGCGCTCGCGCCCGGCGAGACCGCGCTGGCCCAGCTGGTGCTGCGCGAACCCGTAGGCGCATGGCACGGCGACCGCGGCGTGCTGCGCGATGCCTCGGCCACGCGCACGGTGGCGGGCGTGCACGTGCTCGATCCCTTCGCGCCGGTGCGCTATCGCCGCACGCCCGAGCGGCTGCGCACGCTGGCGGCATGGGCCATCGACGACCGCGCTGCACGCGTGACCGCGCTGCTGCACAACGCGCCGATGGGCATCGACACCGCGCAGGTGGTGCGTGCGCTCTCGCTGGCCGACGAAGAAGCGCTGCCGCTGCCTGCCGACGCGGTGCGCATCGGCCACACCGCCATCGCTCGGTCGCACCTGGGGGCACTCGAAGAACAGATCGCCGAGCGTCTCGCGGATTTCCATCGCACGGCGCCCGACGAGGTCGGCCCCGACGCCCGCCGCCTCAAGCGCCTGGCCGGGCCGCGCACCGACGACGCGCTCTGGCGCCATGCGCTCGACGAGCTGGTCGCGCGCGGCACGCTGGTGCGCAGCGGCACATGGCTGCATCTGCCGGACCACGCCGCGCGCCTCAACGAGGCCGAGCAGAAGCTCGCGCAGAAGCTGCTGCCCAGGCTGGCCGACGGCGGCTTCGATCCGCCGTGGGTGCGCGACCTGGCGAAGGACTGCGCGGCGAGCGAGGCGATGGTGCGGCAGACGCTCGCGAGCCTCGCGCGCCGCGGCGAGACCTTCCAGGTGGTGAAGGACCTGTACTATCCGCTGGCGACCGTGGAGCGCCTTGCGGCGATCGCGCGCGACTGCCTCGACGGGCCGGCGGGCCTGGAAGCCGCGAGCTTCAGGGACGCGACCGGGCTGGGGCGCAAGCGTGCGATCCAGCTGCTGGAGTTTTTCGATCGTGTGGGTTACACGCGGCGCGTGAAGGACACGCACCTGCTGCGGCCGGATACGTCGCTGTTCGGGGCGAAGCCTTGAACGACGAAGCAGATCATGGGAGGGGATCGTCCCTGGTGGGGCGGCCGGGCTTCAAACCCGGTTGGTGGCGCCAGTCGTCGCCGGGAAGGTTCGACTCCTTCCCCCTTCCGCCGTCGAGCGGGCATTCGCCTGCTGCGCGATCCGAGCTTGCGACGGCGACTGCCGACTCGACGAGCCGGCGTAGAACCGCCTCTTCAGGGCACCACGTGCAGCGAAGGCTGGCCGGCTTCCACACGGCCGATGACGGCCGCGCGCGAGAAGCCCTCGTCATGGAAGACCTTCAGCACCGCATCGACCGCATCGGGCGCGCAGCTCACGAGCAGGCCGCCCGAGGTCTGCGGGTCGCTCAGCAGGTTCTGCGTGGTGGCGTGCAGTCCGGGCGCGAGGCTCACTTCGGCGCCGTAGCCGGCCCAGTTGCGGCCGGAGGCGCCGGTGACGAAGCCTTCGGCGGCCATGGCCAGCACGTTCTCCAGCAGCGGCACCTTCGACCATTCGACGACGGCCCTGAGCTTCGCGCCGCGCGCCAGTTCGAGCGTGTGGCCGGCCAGGCCGAAACCGGTGACGTCGGTCAGCGCGTGCACGCCTTCGAGCGCCGAAAGCGCGATGCCGGGCGTATTGAGCTTGGTCGTGCTTTCGATGAGCTGGCGGTAGCCGGTCTCGGAGAGCTGTTCCTTCTTGAGCGCGGCGGAGAGCACGCCCACGCCCAGCGGCTTGCCCAGCACGAGCACGTCGCCGGCCTTCGCGTCGGCGTTGCGGCGCACGCGCTCAGGGTGCACCAGGCCCATGGCGACGAGGCCGTAGATCGGCTCGACCGAATCGATGGTGTGGCCGCCCGCAATCGGGATGCCGGCCGCGCGGCACACGTCCTGCCCACCGCGCACGATCTCGGCGATGACCTCCACCGGCAGCTGGTTGATCGGCATGGCCACGAGCGCCAGCGCCATGATCGGGCGCCCGCCCATCGCGTACACGTCGCTGATCGCGTTGGTCGCGGCGATGCGGCCGAACTCGTACGGGTCGTCGACGATGGGCATGAAGAAGTCGGTGGTCGCGATCAGCGCCTGCTGGTCGTTGAGCCGGTAGACGGCCGCGTCGTCGGCGGTCTCGATGCCCACCATGAGCTCGGGCGGAATCAGCCCGCCGGCCTGGTCCTTCAGGATCTGCGACAGCACGCCTGGCGCGATCTTGCAGCCGCAGCCGCCACCATGCGAAAAGCTCGTGAGGCGCAGGGGCGCGAGCGGGTTCATGAGAGTCGGGTTCATGGCGCGATTATCGAATCGGGCCCGCTTTCTACAATCCCGTCCTTTCCAAAACCGCAAGCCTCCGAGGCGCATCCATGAAAAAGACACTCACCCGACTGGCCCTTGCCCTGAGCTTCTGCGCCGCAGGCGCCGGCGCCTTCGCGCAGGGCGTGCTGCGCGTCTCGGCCATTCCCGACGAAGCGCCCACCGAGCTTCAGCGCAAGTTCACGCCGCTGGGCGACTATCTCAAGAAGGAAACCGGCATGGACGTGCAGTTCACGCCCGTGACCGACTACGCCGCCGTGGTCGAGGGCCTGGCCACCAATAAGATCGACCTGGCCTGGCTCGGCGGATTCACCTTCGTGCAGGCGCGCATCCGCACCAACGGCGGCGCGGTGCCCATCGTGCAGCGCGCGGAGGACGAGGTGTTCACCAGCAAGTTCATCGTGCCGGTTGACAGCACCGCCAAGACGCTGGCCGACCTGAAGGGCAAGACCTTCGCCTTCGGCGCGCCCTCCTCCACCTCGGGCAGCCTGATGCCGCGCTACTTCCTGCTGCAGGCTGGCATCAACCCCGAGAAGGACTTCAAGACCGTCGCGTTCTCGGGCGCGCACGACGCCACCGTGGCCTTCGTGGCCGCCTCGCGCGCCGAGGCCGGCGTGCTCAACGCGTCGGTGTGGGACAAGCTGGTGGAGGCAAAGAACCCCAACGCCGCCAAGGTGCGCGTGCTGGCCACCACGCCGACCTACTACGACTACAACTGGACGGTGCGCCCCGGCCTCGACCCCGCGGTCACGAAGAAGCTGACCGACGCCTTCCTCAAGCTCGACCCAGCCAACCCGGCGCACAAGGAAATCATGGCGCTGCAGCGCGCGAGCAAGTTCATCCCGACCAAGTCGTCGAACTACGACGGGATCGAGACGGCGGGCAAGTCGGCCGGCCTGATCAAGTGAGCCTGCGCGGATGAGTTTTTCGCTGGAAGGCGCGGGCGTCGTCCATCCCAACGGCCAGCGCGCGCTGGCCGGCGTGACGCTGTCCGCGCGCGATGGCGAACGCATCGCCGTCATCGGCCCTTCGGGGGCAGGCAAGACCACGCTGCTGCGCGTGCTCGGCGCGTCGCTGCGGCCAGGCGAAGGCGAGGTGCAGGCGCTCGGCGCCAGGCCGTGGCAGCTGCCCGCGGCGGCGCTGAAGAAGCTGCGCGCGCGCATCGGCACCGTGCACCAGTCGCCGCCCATCGCGCCGAGGCTGCGCGTGGTCACTGCCGTGCTCGCAGGGCGGCTCGGCGAATGGTCGATGCTGCGCGCGCTGGGCTCGCTGCTGCATCCCTCGGACATCGCCGGTGCGCACGAGGTGCTCTCGCGCCTTGCGCTGGAAGACCGCCTGTTCGAGCGCTGCGACCGGCTCTCCGGCGGCCAGCTGCAGCGCGTGGGCATCGCACGCGTGCTCTACCAGCGCCCCGCCCTGCTGCTGGCCGACGAGCCGGTGTCCGCACTCGACCCCACGCTGGCCGACGCGGCCATCGGCCAGCTCGTCGCGCAGAGCGAATCGACCGGCGCGACGCTGATGGCATCGCTGCATGCGGTGGACCTCGCGCTGCGCTGGTTTCCGCGCATCGTCGGCATGCGCGCCGGGACGGTGATGTTCGACCTGCCGGCATCTCAGGTCACGCCAGAGATGCTCGATGCGCTCTACGCGAGCGAAGGCGGCATCGCGACGCAACGGCCGCTGCCGGCGGGTGCGACGACAGCGGCGGCGGTGGAGACGGCCTTCCATCGGCCCGACTGCCCTTGAGCATGAACATCGCTTCCCCGTCCATGCGCGACCCGCACGCCGCGCGGCGGCTGGCCGCCTGCGCCGCCGCGCTCGTCATCGCGTGGCCGATGCTGGCGCTGTCCGAATTCAAGCCGTGGGTGCTCTTCACCGACGGCAATCTGGCGGTCATCGGCGGCTTCCTGGCGGGTTTCTTCCCGCCCGACGGCTCGCCGGCCTTTCTCGCCCTGCTGCTCAAGGCCACGCTGGAGACGCTGGCCATGGCCACGGCCGGCACCGCGCTCGCGTTGCTGATCGGCGCTCCGCTGGGCTTCGTGACGACCCGCGCGCTGTCCGTCTCGCGCATCGGGCCGGGGCCGGGCCGGGTGCAGGCCGGCATCGTGCGGCAGGCGGCGCGCTGGCTGCTGATGGTGCTGCGGGCGATTCCGGAGATCGTCTGGGCGCTGCTGTTCGTGCGCGCACTGGGGCTCGGCCCGGCCTCGGGCGTGCTGGCGCTGGCCATCACCTACGGCGGCATGCTGGGCAAGGTCTACGCGGAAATTCTCGAATCGGCCGACACGCGCCCGGCCCGCGCGCTGCTCGAAGGCGGCAGCGGGCGGCTGGCTGCGCTGTGCTACGGCCTGCTGCCGAACACGGCGCAGGAGCTGGCCTCCTACACCGTCTACCGCTGGGAATGCGCGGTGCGCGCGTCGGTGGTGATGGGCTTCGTCGGCGCGGGCGGACTTGGGCAGTTGATGGACCAGTCGATGAAGATGCTCAATGGCGGCGAGGCCAGCAGCATCCTGCTGGTGTTCCTGGCGCTGGTGCTGCTGGCCGATCTGCTGAGCAGCGCGCTGCGGAGGCTGCTGGCATGACGACGAAGACGCTGCCTCCGCGCCCGCCGCCGTGCTGGCGATGCCGCATCGCGCTGCTGCTGATCGGCGCGGCCGTGGTGGCGAGCTTCGTCTACCTCGGCATCGACTACCGGGCACTGGGCTCGGCGGAATCGCTCAAGCTCATGGGCAGGTTCGTCGCCGAGTTCTTCCCGCCCGACATGTCGCCGGACTTTCTCGCCAAGGTCGGGCATGGGGCATTGCAGACGCTGGCGGTGTCGGCCCTCGGTACCGTGCTGGCGGCGCTTGCGGGCGCGGTGCTGGCCTTGCCTGCCTCCGGTCGCGCCGGCTGGATGCCTCGCCATGTGGCGCGATTTGCCCTCAACTTCCTGCGCAGCGTGCCCGAACTGGTCTGGGCCGCGCTGATGGTGCTGGCCGCCGGCATCGGGCCGTTCGCGGGCGCGCTGGCGCTGTCGCTGCACACCACGGGCGTGCTGGGGCGCCTGTTCGCCGAGGCGCTCGAGAACGCCCCGCGGGAGCCCGAGCACGCGCTGACGCTCTCGGGCGCCGGCCCCGTCGCCGCCTTCAGCTACGCCAGCCTGCCGCTGGTGCTGCCGCAGTGGGTGGCCTACACGCTCTACCGCTGGGAAATGAACATCCGCATGGCGGCCGTGCTGGGCTTGGTGGGCGGCGGCGGACTGGGGCAGCTGCTGTACTTCCACCTGTCGATCTTCCAGCAGCAGCAGGCGATGACGGTGCTGATCGCGATGTTCGTGCTGGTCACGCTGGTGGACTTTGCTAGCGCTCGCTTGCGCAAGGGGCTCGGGCCAGCCTACGCCTGATCGCCGCTGTCACCGACAATCGGGGGCATGAGGTTCCTTTTGCCATGAGTCATCGCCAGCCCGTGCGGGTGGCCGACCGCCACGCCTTCGACACGCTGATCGACGCCCGCTCGCCGGCCGAGTTCGCGCTCGACCACATCCCGGGCGCCATCAACTGCCCGGTGCTGAACGACGAGGAGCGCCACATCGTCGGCACCGTCTACGTCCAGACCGGCGCCTTCGAGGCGCGGCGCATCGGCGGCGCGATGGTGGCGGCCAACATCGCCAGGCACCTGCGCGAGACGCTGGCCGACCGGCCCGAGAACTGGAAGCCGCTGGTCTACTGCTGGCGCGGCGGCATGCGCAGCGGCTCGATGGTCACCTGGCTGCGCCTCGTCGGCTGGGACGCCCAGCAGCTCGCCGGCGGCTACAAGAGCTTTCGCCGGCACGTCATCTCGCAGATCGATACGCTGACCCCGAAGCTCGACCTGCGCGTGATCTGCGGGGCGACCGGCAGTGCGAAGACCCGCGTGCTGCATGCGATGGCCGCGCGCGGCGCACAAGTGCTCGACCTTGAAGATTTCGCCCGCCACAAGGGATCGCTGCTCGGTTCGCTGCCGGGCGTGGCGCAGCCTTCGCAGAAGCACTTCGAGACGCGCATCGCGGCGGTGCTCGAGACCGTCGATCTTTCGCGTCCGCTGTACGTGGAGGGCGAGAGCATCCGCATCGGGCGGCTGTCGCTGCCGCTGCCGCTGGTGGCGCAAATGCGCGCCGCGCCATGTATCGAGGTGGCAGCCCCGCCCGAGGCACGGCTGGCTTATCTGCTGCGCGACTACGCCTATCTGGGTGATGACCGGGACGCACTGGCCGACAGGCTGGGCGCGCTCAAGGAACTGCAGGGCAAGGAGACCGTCTCGCGCTGGCAGCAGTGGGCGCATGAGGCGGATCTACCGCATCTGTTCGCGGAGCTGATGGCGCTGCATTACGACCCGCACTATCTGAAGTCGCAGGAGCTGCATTTCCGCGCCTGGGCGCAGCGGCAGCGCGTGGCGGCCGGCGATCTTTCGGATCAGGGGATCGAAGTGGTAGCCGATGCGGTGCTGGCGCTCGAAAGAACCGCCCCGCCCAGCCCATCGGCATAAAGCACGCCCCGCGGCGCGCGGCACAGCCCCCAGAACCGCAGGCCGCACAGCTCGGCCATGCGCACGCCCATGGCGGTCGGCGCGGAGATGGTCGCCATCGACGCGATGCCCACGCGCGCGCACTTGCGCACGAGTTCGTGGCTGCCGCGGCTGGACATCAGCACGAAGCCCGGCTCCTGCAGGCGGTTCGCGCGTGCGAGGCTGCCGATGAGCTTGTCGAGCGCGTTGTGGCGGCCGACGTCTTCCATCAGGTCGGTGAGTTCGCCGTCGACGGTGGCCCATGCGGCCGCGTGGATCGCACCTGCCTCGGCGTTGAACACCTGGCGCGGCGGCATGCCCGCGAAGGCGCGCAGCACGGTGGGCAGGTCGATGCGTTCGATCCAGTCGCGCCGGGGCACGGGCTGCGGAGACAGGTCGAGCCCCGCGAAGCTCTCGACGCCGCACACGCCGCAGCCGGTGCGGCCCGCGAGGCTGCGGCGGCGGTCCTTCAGGCGCTCGAAGCTGCGCGTGGAAATCTCGAGCTGTACCTCGATGCCGGGCATGCCGGCGGGCAGGCCGGCTTCGGAAGCATCGACGGTGCGCACGTCGATGCCGCGGCAGTCGGCGGCGGTGTCGAGGATGCCCTCGCTCAGCGCGAAGCCGAGCGCGAAGGCATCCATGTCCTGCGGGGTGGCCATCATCACCGCGTGCGAGACGCCGTTGAACACCAGTGCCACCGGCACCTCGGCAGCAAGGGTGTCGTCGCGCAGCTCGCCTTCGGGCGCGACGCCGCGCTCGCCGAACACGCGCACGGCGTGCCGCGACAGCGGCGGCAGGGTGTCTTCGGAATCGTCGGTTTCTGGCTTCGACATGGGGGCTCCAGCTGGTCGAGCCATTGTCGGCTCAGTCGCGGTTCTCGTCTTCGGGAGGAAGTGTTCCCACCTGCGCCCGCCCGGCTTCGAGCAGGTGCGCGACCCAGCGGTCGTCTTGCTGCACCACGCGCACCCAGCCCGGGCCGCGCACGCCGCCGATGGCGGCATCGCCCATCATCGTGAGCCGGCGCATCAGCACGCTGGCACCCTGGCCTAGCCGCTTGCCCAGGCGCGGCAGCGAGACGCCCGTGCCGTCGGGCTCCTGCGCGAGCATGCGCAGGATGGCCACCGACAGGCTGTCCTGCAGCAACGCACTCATGCCGCCGCCACCATGCCGTCTGCCTCGTCCTCCGCCAGTTTCTGGATCGGCAGCTCGTGCGGCACCAGCACCACGGGAATGGACTTGGAAGTCGGCGTGCCGGCGTTCTCGGCCACGGCCGACAGCGGCACCAGCGGATTGGTCTCGGGGTAGTAGGCCGCGATGTTGCCGCGCGGGATGTCGTAGGCCACCAGCTTGAAACGGTCGGCGCGGCGCTCCTGGCCGTCGTTCCACACGGTCTGGATGTCGACCCAGTCGCCGTCCTTCAGGCCCAGGGCGCGGATATCCTCCTTGTGGATGAAGACCACGCGGCGCTGGCCGAACACGCCGCGGTAGCGGTCGTCCATGCCGTAGATGGTGGTGTTGTACTGGTCGTGCGAGCGCGTGGTCAGCAACGTGAAGACGATGGTGTCGCCCTTTTTCGCGAATCGTGCCCGGGCACGGTGCGAAGGCGTGTCCAGCGGCACGGCATGCGTGAAGAACACGGCCTTCTTCGACGAGGTGTTCCACACGCGCACGCTCGCGGTGTTGCGCAGGCGGAAGCCGCCGGGGTGCGCCACGCGGGCGTTGAAGTCCTTGAAGTCGTCGAACACGGCTTCGATCTTGTCGCGGATGCGCGCGTAGTCCTCGATGAGCCACAGCCACGGGGTGTTGCTGCGCGCGCCCAGCGTGGCCGCGGCGAGCCGCGCGACGATGGCCGGCTCCGACAGCAGGTGCTCCGACGCGGGCGGGTTGATGCCCATGGAGATGTGCACCATGCTCATGGAGTCTTCCACCGTCACGCCCTGCTGGCCGCCGGCCTGCATGTCGATCTCGGTGCGGCCCAGGCACGGCAGGATCAGCGCTTCGCGCCCGTGGATCACGTGGCTGCGGTTGAGCTTGGTGGTCACGTGCACCGTGAGCTCGCACTGCTTCAGCGCCTTCCAGGTCTGGTAGGTGTCGGGCGTGGCGGCCGCGAAGTTGCCGCCGAGCGCGAAGAAGACCTTGCCCTTGCCGTCGAGCATCGACTGGATCGCCTCGACGGTATCGACGCCGTTGCGGCGCGGCGGCTCGAAGCCGAACACCTTCTGCAGGCGGTCGAGCAGCGCGGCGGGCGGCTTCTCCCAGATGCCCATCGTGCGGTCGCCCTGCACGTTGCTGTGTCCGCGCACCGGGCAGGCGCCCGCGCCCTCCCGGCCCATGTTGCCGCGCATCATGAGCAGGTTGCCGATCATCTGGATCGTGGCCACCGAATGCTGGTGCTGCGTGATGCCCATGCCCCAGCAGGCGATGACGCGCTCGGCGCCCAGGTAGACGTCGGCCGCAGCGCGAATCTGTTCCTCGCTCAGGCCCGATTCGCGCACCAGGATGTCCCACTGCTCGGCGCGCAGGTCGGCCGCCAGTGCATCGAAGCCGGTGGTGTGCTCGGCGATGAATGCATGGTCGAGCACCGAAGGCTCGCCGCGTGCCACGGCCTCGTCCTCGCGCTCGATGACGTGCTTCATCATTCCCTTGATGGCGGCGAAGTCGCCGCCCACGCGCAGCTGGAAGTAGTGCGTGCTGATGGGCGTGGAGCCCAGGGTCGCCATCTCCAGCTTGTCCTGCGGGTCGGCGAAGCGCTCCAGGCCGCGCTCGCGCAGCGGGTTGAAGCTCACGATGCGCGCGCCGCGCTTCGACGCCGCGCGCAGCTCGCCGAGCATGCGCGGATGGTTGGTGCCGGGGTTCTGGCCGAAGATGAAGATCGCGTCGGCCTTCTCGAAGTCGTCGAGCGTGACCGTGCCCTTGCCCACGCCGAGCTGCGGGCGCATGCCGCTGCCGCTGGGCTCGTGGCACATGTTCGAGCAGTCGGGAAAATTGTTGGTGCCGTACTCGCGCACGAAGAGCTGGTACAGGAAGGCCGCTTCGTTGCTGGCCCGGCCCGAGGTGTAGAAGATGGCCTGGTCGGGGTCGGGCAGCGCGTTCAGGTGCCGGGCGATGCGCGCGAAGGCGTCGTCCCATTCGATCGGCACGTACTTGTCGCTCGCAGCGTCGTAGGCCATCGGGTGGGTGAGCCGGCCCTGGTCTTCGAGCCAGAAGTCGCTCTGCCCGGCCAGTTCGGCCACCGTGTGCTTCGCGAACAGCTCGGGGCCTGCGCGGCGCGCGGTGGCCTCGGCGGCCACGGCCTTCACGCCGTTCTCGCAGAACTCGAAGGTGGAGGCGTGGTTGCGGTCGGGCCAGGCGCAGCCCGGGCAATCGAAACCGTCAGGCTGGTTGGCCGAGAGCAGCGTCTTCGCGCCCTTGATCGGAATGTCCTGCCGCAGCAGCGCATTCGTCACGCTGCGCAATGCGCCCCAGCCGCCCGCCGGGCCCTTGTAAAACTCGATCTTCTGCTCGCTGCTCATGCGAGCGAGTGTTCGCCGCGGGCCGCTGGAGCGTCAAATTGAATCGGGACATGCGGCGATTCAAAAAGGAAATGAAGCCAGCCGCCTCAGACTCCCCGGGTGTCCCTCATCAGCAGCCCCCTCAGCTTGCGCCGCAGCGGCGTGTCTTCCGCGAGGCGAGCACCGGCCGCCTCGTGCAGCGCGACATCGCGGCTCTCGGCGTTGTGCAGGTCGATCTCGCGGACCACCCGGCCTTCGCTGTAGACGAAGGCCACGTCGGCCAGGGCGAGCACGTCCTCGATGTCGTGCGTGATCATCAGCACCGGAATGCCCCACTGCCTGCGCACCTGGGCGAGTTCCTCGCGCAGTTCGGCGCGCAGCATGGGGTTGAGGGCGGCGAAGGGCTCGTCGAGCAACAGCACCTGCGGCTCGCAGGCCAGGGCGCGGGCGAGCGCCACGCGTTGGCGCTGGCCGCCCGAGAGGTTCTGGGGGCGGCTGTCGGCCAGCGCGGCGAGGCCGAAGCTTTCGAGCAGGGCATGGACGCGCTCGGCGTCCTTCGCGGCGGGCCTGCGGCGATGCCATGCGGTCAGGCCGAAGGAGACGTTCTCGCGCACGCTGAGGTGCGGGAACAGCGCGTAGTCCTGGAAGAGATAGCCGATGCGCCGCGCCGGCGCGGGCACGTCGATGCCCTGGGCCGAGTCGTACAGCGTGCGGCCGTCGAGCCGAACATGGCCCGAGCTGGGATGCAGCAGGCCGGCGATGGCCAGCAGCGTGAGCGACTTGCCCGCACCCGACGGGCCGTAGAGCGCGGCAAAGGGCACGTCCGTCGCGAAACGCACCGCGAGATCGAAGCGCCGGCGGCCGTCGGCCACCGTGAGCCGCAGATCGACATCGATCATGGCTTGCCGAATCCGTAGCGCGCGAGCACTTCCTGGGCGGCGGGCGTCGAGAGGAAGGCGATGAAGTCGCCGGCCAGCGCCTTCTGCCTGCTCTCGGCGACCACGGCGATCGGGTAGGTCACGGGCGTGTGGCCGGTGGGCGTGAAGGCGATCTTCACCTTGTCGCCGGCGATGGCCGCGTCGGTGCGGTAAACGAAGCCGGCCTCGGCCTCGCCGCGGCTCACGTAGTCGAGCACCTGGCGCACGCTGTCGGCCTGCACGAACTTGGGCTCCAGCGCGGTCCAGAGGTTGGCGTTGTCGAGCACCTGCCTGGTGTAGCCGCCGACCGGCACGGTCGCGACCTTGCCGACGGCGATCTTCTTGACATTGGCCCCGCTCAGGTCCTGCAGCGACTTCAGGCCCACGCCTTCCTTGGCGGGCTCGATGAGCACCAGACTGTTGGTGACGAAGTCCTTGCGCGTGGCGGCATCGATGGCCTTCTGCTCGACGCCGCGGTTCATGGTTTCCTGGTCGGCACTGGCGAACACGTCCACCGGCGCGCCCTGGCCGATCTGCTGCAGCAGCACGCCCGAGGCGGCGAAGTTGAAGCGCACCGAGGCGCCGGCCTTGGCGGCTTCGAACTTCGGTCCGATCTCCTTGAATGCATCCGTCAGGCTCGCGGCGGCGGACACTGTGATCTGCTGGGCCGAGGCGGCCAGCGGCAATGCGAGCGCGACGACGAGGGACAAGAGACGGAACGGACGCATTGCAACTCCTTGTGGGTATGGATGGAACACGAGATCAGCGAAGCGAGAAGAAGCGGTTCGACAGCACCAGCACGGTGATGGACAGCAGCGAAGTGACGATGACCAGCAGCAGCGCGAGGTCGTCGTGCCCCGCCTGCACCGCGTCGTAGATGGCCATCGACAGCGTCTGGGTCTGCTTCGGAATGGAGCCGGCCACCATCAGCGAGGCGCCGAATTCGCCCATGGCGCGCGCGAAAGCCAGCAGCGTGCCGGCCAGGATGCCCGGCCAGGCCAGCGGCAGCGTGACACGCAGGAACACCGAGAACGGCGACTGCCGCAGCGTGCTGGCGGCTGCTTCGAGCGAGCGGTCCACACCCGCGAACGCCGCGCTGGCCGACTTGAGCACCAGCGGCAGCGCCACCACGGCCGAGGCCACCACCGCGCCGTGCCAGCTGAAGATGATGGTGTAGTCCAGGTGCTCGCGCAGCCAGCCGCCCAGCGGGCTGCGGCGCCCCGCGGCCACGAGGATGGCGTAGCCGATCACCGTGGGCGGCAGCACCAGCGGCAGCATGAAGACGGCTTCGAGCACGTTGCTGCCGAAGAATTTCTTGCGCGCGAACACCCAGCCCAGCGCCACGCCGACGATCAGCGCCAGCACGGTCGCCACGGCGGCGACCTTGAGCGACAGCACCAGGGGGAACCAGTCGGTCGAGGCGATGAGCGAGTTCGTCATGTTCATGAAAATACGGCGCGATTGTTACACGTTCAGCCCGATGTTCTTTCAGGAGTGCGCAAATCGGTCATCCTCCATATACTGACGGATATAGCGTAGGAGACACCCGCCATGCGCGCATCCGCCCACGACGCCCTCGTCCGTTCGATCTCGGGCCGGCCGGAGCTTCGCCATCGCGTGACACGGGTACAGGAATGGCGCATCGAACGCACCATGGATGCCGCTGGCTTCGTGCTGTCCATCGTCGGCGCGGACGGCGCAAGCCAATCGTTCTTCGTGGGCGCCACCGACGCGGGCGACATCGGCGAGGTGCTGCGCCGCGAGGCGGCGTGGGCCGTACCGCCGGCCGGAAGAGGCATTCAGGGAGCTATCAAGGAGCAATGAACCGCGCGTCCGGCAGCTCAATGGTCGCTTGCGGACCTACTGCGCCAGGAGCCGCGTGAGCGCACGGATGTCGGCCGCGGCGGCAAGGCGCGCAGCATTTTCGATGGCCCGGTAGTGCTTGACGATCTCCTCGCCCACCGGGGTGAGCGCCGTGCCGCCGCCGCGCGAGCCGCCTGCCGCCGTGTTCACGGCCGGAGAGGCCAGCGACTGGTTCATCTCGTCGATCAGCATCCAGGCCCGCCGGTAAGACATGCCCAGCAGCCGGGCCGCCGCCGAGATCGAGCCGGTCTCGGCCACGGCTTCGAGCACCGCGATCTTGCCGGGACCGATGGCGATGGCGTCGTCCCGGTAGACGCGCAGACGGAACTGGACTTTGGATTTCATGTGGGCGCCAAGCGTAAACCAATGCTGGGTGCCATTGTCGGCCTGCAACGGCCGGCAGCCGGGGTGCCGGCTGCCGCTGCTGCCGACCGTCTTCAGTGGAAGAACTTGGCGGCGCTCACCAGCGTCTTGTAGACGCCCCAGGCCAGCGGAATGCCCACCGCCAGCCAGGCCAGCGCGACGACCGCCGGGCTCACCGTGTCGGCGCGGCCCGAGCCGGCTCCCACCTCGGCGGCAGATGCCTTCTCGTGCGCCAGCTTCTTCTCGACGGCGAGTTCCTCGTCGCTCATGAAGTGCCTGTCGGCCACGGGGCGCACCAGCAGGTTGGCGATGAAGCCGATCACCAGCATGCCCACGAGGATGTACATGGTCTGGTTGTAGACCTGCTCGCGCGGCAGGCCCAGGCCCAGCTGGTATTCGCGCATGTAGTTCACCACCACCGGGCCGAGGATGCCGGCCGTGGCCCATGCGGTCAGCAGGCGGCCATGGATGGCGCCCACGAACTGCGTGCCGAAGAGGTCGGCCAGGTAGGCCGGCACGGTGGCGAAGCCGCCGCCATACATCGACACGATCACGCAGCACGCGCCCACGAAAAGCAGCTTGCTGCCCGCGCCGGCGGAAGAGGGAATGCTCGCGTACAGGATGCCGCCGAGCACGAAGAACACCGTATAGGTGAGCTTTCGGCCCAGCTTGTCCGACATGCTCGCCCACACGAAGCGCCCGCCGATGTTGAAGAGCGAGAGCAGCGCGGTGAAGCCGCCCGCCACCACGGCGATGGCCGCGAGCTGCGTCTTGTCGAGCTCGCCGTACTTGGCCGGCAGGTCGATCAGCGCGCCGCCGAACACTTCCTGCAGCATGGGCGAGGCCATGCCGATCACGCCGATGCCCGCGCTCACGTTCATGCACAGCACCAGCCACACGAGCCAGAACTGCGGAATGCCCCAGACCTTGCGCACGTGCACGTGGCGCTGCGTGATCATGGTGTTGCTGACCTGCGCCGGAGGCGGCGTCCAGCCTTCGGGCTTCCAGCCCGAGGGCGGCACGCGGTACCCCAGCGCGCCGGCCATCATGAAGACGAAGTAGCCCAGCGCCATGACCACGAAGGTCTGCATCACGCCCACGTCGGTGGCGGTGGAGAAGCGCTTCATCAGGTCGACCGCCAGCGGCGAGCCGATCATCGCGCCGCCGCCGAAGCCCATGATGGCCATGCCGGTGGCCATGCCGCGGCGGTCGGGAAACCACTTGATCAGCGTGCTCACCGGCGAGATGTAGCCCAGGCCGAGGCCGATGCCGCCGATCACGCCGGAGCCGAGGATCATCAGCCAGAACTGGTGCAGGTGGATGCCCAGTGCCGACAGCAGCATGCCGCCGCACCAGCACAGCGCCGACACCACGCCGGCCTTGCGCGGGCCCGCGCGTTCGAGCCAGCCGCCCCACAGGGCCGCCGAGCAGCCGAGGAAGACGAAGAACAGCGTGTACATCCAGCCGAGGGTGGCCACGCGCCAGTCGCAGTTGGTGGCGAAGAGCTCGGCGAAGAAGCTCATGTCCTTGGCGCAGGACTGCGCGCCGGTGCCGGCGGTGCCCAGCGCCTTCGACAGCGGCAGCCAGAACACCGAGAAGCCGTAGGCCATGCCGATGCACAGGTGGATGGCCAGTGCGGCCGGTGGAACGAGCCAGCGGTTGAAGCCGGGGCCCGCGATGATGCGTTCCTTTTCCAGGAAGCCGGGCTGCGGTTGCGCCCCTGCTCCAACGATGCGCTCTCCTTCGAGAACGCCTGCAGATGAACCTGCCATATTTCTCCTTGTTCGCCGGATGTGTAAGTTTTTGCTAATCCGGGGCGCGGAGTGTCTGCGAACGGTTTAAGCGCCGTCAAATTCGATCAGGGCATGGCCTGATTCAATAACTAAATGAGAGCGGCAAAGAGAGGCCGCCGATCAATCGCCCAGCGACCCGTCATGCTCCTGCAGATGCGCCTGCCATTCGGGCGCCTGCATGAATGCCAGCGCGGCCTCGAGGGCGCGGGAAGCGCGCACGCCGTCCTGCGTCATGAAGCCGATGGGCGTGCGCACGTCCGGCCCCACCAGCGGCAGTGCTTCCAGCTCTCGGTGGGTGCGCACGGCATCCACCATGCCGCCGGGCAGCACGCTGCAGACCTTGCCCGCGCTCACCGCGAGCGCGAGCGCCAGCACCGAATTGGTCTCGATGGCCGGATTCACCGGCGCGCCCGCTTCGCGCAGCGCCTGGTCGACGATGGCGCGGTTGTGCATGTCGGAGGTCAGCAGGCACAGCGGCAGCTTGCCCGCCTCGGCCCAGGCGATGGGCTCGCCGATGCGCAGTTCGTCAGACGATGGCTTATTCGCACGGCGCAGCAGGAAGTAGTGCTCCACGCTCTGCGGCCAGGCGCTGAGCTTGATGCCCGGGAGGTGCATGCGCTCGGTGTAGCCCAGCGCGAGGTCGATGGAGAGGCTCTCCAGTCCCGTCTCCAGGTCCTGCGAACTCATCGAGAGCACCGCCGGCACGATGCCCGGGTGCCGCTCCTGCAGCATGGCCGCGAAGCGCGAGAGCATCGGAATCGCCGTAGGCACGGCCGCCATGCGCAGGCGCCCGTGCGGGTTGTCCACGTCGCTGCGCAGTTCCTGCAGCAGCACCTCGTTGTCGCGCAGCATGCGCTGGGCCGTGGCCAGCACGCGCTCGCCCTCGTGCGTGAGGCCCACGTACACGCGGGCCCGCTTGACGATGACGACACCGAACTCGGTCTCCAGCGCGCGCAGCGCATTCGACAGGGCCGGCTGCGTGATGTGGCAGGCCTGGGCCGCGCGGCCGAAGTGCTTGTGCTCGTTCAGCGCCACCAGGTAGCGCATCGAGGCGAGCAGGTTCATCGGGAAAGGCCGTTCTTCAGGTGTTCTTGCTGATCGAGATCGTCGGGAACTTCGCGGAAAAGTCCTTCGCCTTCTCTGCGATGCCCACGGCCACGCGGCGGGCGACCGCCTTGTAGATGCCGGCGGCCTCGCTGTCGGGCTGGGATACCACCGTGGGCGCCCCGCTGTCGGCCTGCAGCCGGATATTGATGTCCAGCGGCAGCGCGCCCAGGTACTCCATCTGGTACTCGGCCGCCATCTTCTTTCCGCCGTCGGCGCCGAAGATGTGCTCGGCATGGCCGCAGTTCGAGCACACATGCACCGCCATGTTCTCGACGATGCCCAGGATCGGCACGCCGACCTTCTCGAACATCTTGATGCCCTTCTTGGCGTCGAGCAGCGCGATGTCCTGCGGCGTGGTGACGATCACCGCGCCCGTCATCGGCACGCGCTGGCTCAGCGTGAGCTGGATGTCGCCGGTGCCCGGGGGCATGTCGACGACGAGGTAGTCGAGGTCTTTCCAGTTGGTCTGGCGCAGCAGTTGCTCCAGCGCCTGGGTGGCCATGGGGCCGCGCCAGATCATGGCCTGGTCCTGGTCGACCAGGAAACCGATGGACATGACCTGCACGCCGTGGCGCTCCATCGGCTCCATGGTCTTGCCGTCGGCGCTGTCGGGACGGCCTTCGATGCCCATCATCATGGGCTGGCTGGGGCCGTAGATGTCGGCGTCGAGCAGGCCGACCGTGGCGCCTTCGGAGGCCAGCGCCAGCGCCAGGTTGGCCGCCGTGGTGCTCTTGCCCACGCCGCCCTTGCCGGAGGCCACCGCGATGATGTTCCTGACGTTCGGCATCAGCTGCACGCCGCGTTGCACCGCGTGGCTGATGACCTTGGTGACGATGTTCACCGACACGTTCTCCACGCCCGGCAGCGCCTTGGCGGCCGCCACCAGTTCCCTGCGGATGGCAGCGTGCTGGCTCCTGGCCGGGTAGCCGAGTTCGAGGTCGAACGAGACGTCGCCCTCCGAGACCTGGAGGTTCTTGAGCGAGCGGGTCGCCGCGAAAGGCTTGCCGGTGTTAGGGTCCTGGACAGCCTTGAGCGCCTCCATGAGCCCTTCTGGGGTGAGTGCCATTGATCAAACTCCTGAATGGCCGGTAGTCTAAGGCGCTCGCCAAGCTGGCACCCCGAGCCCTTCCAATAGCCCGACAACGAACAAAAATGCCCGACACAAGCCCCGTCACCGGCCTTCTGCTCACCGGGGGCGGCGCGCGGGCCGCCTACCAGGTCGGCGTGCTCGAAGCCATCGCCGAGATCCGCCGGGCGGCCGGCACGGCGATCACCGGCGCGGCCAACCCCTTCCAGGTCATCACCGGCACCTCGGCCGGCGCCATCAACGCGGCGGCGCTGGCCTGCGGCTGCGACGACTTCGACTACGTGGTGGGCCATATCGCCGACGTCTGGGGCAAGTTCCGCGCCGAGCAGGTGTACCGCGCCGATTCGCTCTCGGTGATCGGCAGCGGCACGCGCTGGCGCATGCTGCTGGGCTTCGGGCGCTTCGCGGCCAACTGGATGCGCATCAAGCCGAAGTCGCTGCTGGACAACACGCCGCTGTCGCAGCTGCTGCGGCGCATGGTGCCGCTCGACCGCCTGCCGCAGCTGATGAAGGACGGCCACCTGCAGGCGCTGGCTGTGACCGCGTCGAGCTACAGCTCGGGCGAGCACGTCACCTTCTTCGAGGCGGCCGTGCCGATGGAGCCGTGGGTACGCTCGCAGCGCCTGTCGGTGCGCGACAGCATCACGCACGAGCACCTGCTGGCCTCGTCGGCCATTCCCTTCGTGTTCCCGGCCACGGCATTGCCGATGCAGGGCCACACCGAGTACTTCGGCGACGGCTCGATGCGGCAGTCGGCCCCCATCGCAGCGGCCATCCACCTTGGCGCGCAGCGCATCGTGGTGATAGGCGCGGGCCGCATGCACGAGCCGCGCGACGCCACCGCGCCCAACACCCACAGCGGCTATCCGACCATGGCGCAGATCGCGGGCCACGCGCTGTCCAGCATCTTCCTCGACGCGCTGGCAGTGGACATCGAGCGCCTGCGCCGCATCAACCACACGCTGGGGCTGATCCCGGAAGAGGCGCGCGCGGCGAGCACGCTGCGCCCGCTCGACCTGCTGGTGATCTCGCCCTCGGAGCGCCTGGACGTGATCGCGGCGCGCCACGTCGATGCCCTGCCCGGCGCGGTGCGGCACCTGCTGGGCGGCTCGAAGGTCGCGGCCGACGTGAAGGGCGGCGCACTGGCCAGCTATCTGCTTTTCGAGTCGGCCTACACGCGCGAGCTCATGGCACTGGGGCGCGCCGACACTCTGAAGCAGCGCGACGAGGTGCTGCGCTTCTTCGGCTGGACGCCGGCGGCGGCCTGAGGCTCCCGCCGTTCAGGCTGTTTCAGGCGGTTGGCGGCTCGTCCGCCAGCGCCAGCATCACATCCAGCAGCACGCTCGCGCCGTTGGCCAGCTCGGCCGGTGCCGTGTGCTCCCTCGGGTTGTGGCTGATGCCGCGCTCGCTGGGCACGAAGATCATGGCGGCGGGGCAGATGCGGGCCATCATCTGCGCGTCGTGCCCGGCACCCGAGGTCATGCGCCGGCTCGGCAGTCCTCGCGCGCGGGCCGAGGCCTCGATGCGGCGGACCAGCCCCGCGTCGAACACCACGGGCTCGAAGCGGGCCAGACGGCGCGCCTCGATGGTGACGCCCTCCTCCTTCTCCAGCTCGCGCAGAAGGGCTTCCAGTTCGGCTTCGGCGCGCCGCAGCATCGCCTCGTCGGTGTTGCGCAGGTCGACCGTCAGCGTCGCGCGCGCGGCGATGACGTTGATGAGGTTCGGATGCAAATCAAGCACGCCCACCGTGCCGACCTGGCTGCCGCCGTAGCGCCGCGCCAGGTCGCGCACGAAGACCGCGATGGCCGCCGCGCAGTAGCCCGCGTCGTGGCGCAGCCTCATGGGCGTGGTGCCGGCGTGGTTCGACTGGCCGACGATGGAAATCTCCTGCCACGAGATGCCCTGCAGGTCCTGCACCGCCCCGATGGCCAGGCCCTCGGCTTCGAGCACCGGCCCCTGCTCGATGTGCAACTCGACGAAGGCATGCGGCACGATGGCGCCGCATGCCATGTCGCCCGCGTAGCCGATGCGCGCGAGCTCGTCGCCCAACCGCGCGCCGTCGGTGCCGAGCGTGTCGAGGGCGGCGTCGGGCGAGAGGCCGCCCGCGTGCACCAGCGAGCCCATCATGTCGGGCATGAAGCGCACGCCCTCCTCGTTGGTGAAGGCCGCCACCACGATGGGCCGCAGCGTGCGGCGCCCCCGCGCGTCGAGCCAGCGCACCACCTCCAGCCCAGCCATCACGCCGTAGTTGCCGTCATAGCGGCCGCCGGTGGCGACGGTGTCGATGTGCGAGCCCGTCATCACCGGCGCTGCATCGGTGATGCCCGCGCGGATGCCGAAGATGTTGCCGATGCGGTCGATGCGCACCTCCAGGTCCAGCTCCTTCATCCAGCGCACCAGCTGGTCGCGGCCCTGGCGGTCGGCGTCGGTCAGCGCGATGCGGCAGACTCCGCCGCCGTCGATCGCGCCGATGGCGGCATGCGCCTCGATGCGCGCCATGAGCGCGTCTTCCGCAATGCCCTCGCGCCACAGCCACTGCGCCTGCGCGGCGACGACCTCCTCGCCGGAGCGGCCGGTGATGCCCCGGTAGACGCCGGGCGCCGTCGCGCCCTCGGTGCTGATGAGCAGCACGCGCGCATCGGGGTCCAGCCCTGCGGCATCGCGCGCGGCGGGGTCGGCCGCCAGCGCCTGCAATGCGGCGAGGCCGGCAGCCCCCGATTCGCCGCTGAGCACGGGCACATCGCCAGCATCGCCGTTCGCGAGCGTGCGCATCGCCTGCTCGGCCTGCGCGTCGTTCACCGTCATGAAGACGTCAACGGCGGGCTGCAAGAAACGCCATGCGAGCGGCGATGTCTCTCCGCACGCCAGCCCGGCCATCACCGAATCGACCGACCCCGTCGCGCGGCTCGGGTGACCGTTGCGCGCACTCTGCAGCAGGCAATCGGCCTGCTCGGGCTCGACCACGACGAAGTTGGGACGGGCCGCCCCGTAGCGCTCCCAGAAATGGCTGACGACGCCCGCGGCCAGCCCGCCCACGCCGCCCTGCACGACGACGTGGGTGAAGGGGCACGGCGTATCGGCGGCGCTGCTCTCGAGCAGCTCATCGGCCAGGATGCCGTAGCCCTGCATCACGTCGCGCGGCACTTCCTCGTAGCCTTCGTAGGAGGTGTCGGAAACCACCTCCCAGCCGTTGGCGCGAGCCAGCCGGGCGGCTTCCTCGACCGACTCGTCGTAGTTGCCCGCGATGCGCACGATCTCCGCACCCAGCGCCGCAATCGGCGCCTCGCGCTCCTCGCTGACCTGCGCGTGCAGCACGATCACGCAGCGGCAGCCGATGCTCTGCGCGGCTGCGGCCAGCGCGCGGCCGTGGTTGCCGTCGGTGGCGCTGACGACCACGAAGTCGCGCAGCGCATCGGCATGCCTGCCGGCGAGAAGATCGGCGGGCGTCCAGCCGGCGTCGGGCCAGCGGCGCAGCACCAGCCTCAGCAGGGCCACGGGCGCACCGAGCACCTTGAAGCTGCCGAGCGTCGAGCGCGCCGACTCGTCCTTCACCGTCAGCGCGCCGATGCCGAGCTGCCGCGCGAGCCCCGGCAGCGACCATGCCGGAGTAGGCGCAGGCTGCAGCCGCTTCCATGTCGACAGCCACTGCCGGCTCTCCTTGCCGCGGGCGATGCTCATCACCTCGCGCAGCGATTCGTCGTATGCGCGTCGCCGCGCCTGGGGATTCCTGAAAAGCATGTCGTTCGCTCAATCAATCAGTTGGTGGTGTGGCCCTGCGCGGGCAGGCGCATGCGGACGATCTCCGCGAAATAGCGGGCGCCCGTGGAGAGCACCTCGTCGTTGAAGTCGTAGCTGCCGTTGTGCAACGGCGTGCCGCCGGGCTCGCCCTCGGCGCCGTTGCCCAGGAACACGAAGGCGCCGGGCACGGCCTGCAGGAAGGCGCCGAAGTCTTCCGAGATCATCATCGGCGCCACGTCGGCGTTCACGTTCTCCGCGCCCACCACGGCCGTGGCGGCAGCCACCGCCGTGGGCACGCACCCGGCCCAGTTCGCCGTGGGCGCGAACTCGTGCGTGTAGCTGAACTCGCAGCCGGCACCGTGCATGCGGCAGATGCCCTCGCTGATCTCGCGCATGCGCGCGGCCAGCATGCGCTGCACCTCGGGGTCGTAGCTGCGCGTGTCGCCCTTGATGACGACGTTCGACGGAATCGCGTTGCGGATGCCGTCGGTGATGAACTCGGTGCACGAGACCACCGCCTGCGCGCTGGGGTCGAGCGTGCGCGAGACGATGGTCTGAAGCGCCAGCACGATCTGCGCACCGATCACGATGGGGTCGATGCCCATGTGCGGCCGCGCGGCGTGCGTGCCCCGGCCCTTCACGTGGATCACGAAGTTGTCTTCGCTGGCCATCAGGCCGCCCGCGCGCGTGGCGAAGGTGCCGGCGCGCATGCCGGGCATGTTGTGCAGGCCGTAGATCTCGTCGACCGGGAAGCGCTGGAACAGGCCGTCTTCCATCATGGCCTTCGCGCCGCGGCCGTGCTCCTCGGCTGGCTGGAAGATGAAGCGCACGGTACCGTCGAAGTCGCGCCGCTCGCTCAGCAACTGCGCCGCGCCGAGGATGATCGACATGTGGCCGTCGTGGCCGCAGGCGTGCATCTTGCCGGGCGTGGTGGAGGCGTAGGCGCGGTCGGCGGGCAGCTCGGTGATGTTGAGCGCGTCCATCTCGGCGCGCAGGCCGATCGTGCCCTTGCCGCTGCCCACCTTCAGGTTGGCCACGAGGCCAGTGCCGCCGATGCCGGTGTGCACCTCCAGGCCCAGCGCCTTCAGCACGCGGATGACGAAGGCGGATGTCTTCGCCTCCTCGAAGCCGGTCTCGGGAATCGCGTGCAGCGCGCGGCGCCAGCCGGTGAGCGTGTCGCGCAGGGGTGCGTCTTGGAGGTTCATGGCGGGATGCTATTGACAATGGTGCGAGACAGGTACGCAAAATCGAGGCTTCCGACGCAACGTTTTTGCGCGCACCAAGCATCCGACCAGGCACCCATGACCCCGCTAGACGCCCTCGACCTTCGCCTGCTGGAGCTGATCCAGGCCGACAGCCACATGCCCCAGAGCGAACTGGGCGAGCGCGTGCACCTGTCGACGGCGGCGGTGAACCGAAGGCTCAAGCGCATGCGCGACGAGGGGGTCATCCAGCGCTACGGCGCGGTGTTGTCGCCCGCCGCGCTGGGCCATCCGCTGACCATCGTGGCCGAGGTCGAAGCCGAAAGCGAGCAGATCGAGCGGCTGGACGCGATGAAGAAGAGCTTCAAAGACTGTCCGCAGGTGCAGCAGTGCTACTACGTCACCGGCGAGTGGGACTTCATCCTGGTCTTCGTGGTGCGCGACATGGCGCAGTACACGGCGCTCACGCGACAGCTTTTCTTCCAGAGCAACAACGTCAAGCGCTTCCGAACTCTGGTCACGATGGACCCGGTGAAGCTCAGCCTGGACGTGCCGGTGTCCGGGAGCTGAATTCCGCGCGGCGCGCGTCGGCGGACGGCATCAGCATCGAGCGCAGCAGCAGGGTCACCGCGCAGACGATGGGCAGCAGCGCCAGCAGTCGTCCCGGCTCGAAGGCCAGTCCGGCGGCCACGCCGACGGCGCAGCCGGTTTTGATCCACGGCGCCACCGCATCCCACCCGCGCCGATGCGTCGCGGCAAACCCGACGAGCGCGATCCAGCCATAGAAGCCGCCGAAGACGGAAAAGACCCAGCTCAGCAGGTAGTAGACCGTGTCCATGTCGCGGAACACGATCGCCGTGCCCAGGCTCCGCCAAGTGTGGCGATAGCCGTCGAAAAGAAAGAAACCGGTGGCCGAGGCGGCCCACCAGAAGAAGGCATACAGGCTCGCGATGCCGGCCAGTGCCGCGAGCCACGCGAGCGCGCGGCGCGTGATGTCGTCGAAGGGCATGTGGTCGCGCCACGCGACGGTGTGTCCGTTGTCCATGCAGGGCTCCAGGTGTGTTCGCAATGGAGGCCGAAGTTAGACACCGGGTGTGCGGGCTGCGTGAAGCCCGTGTGAAATGGCGCGATCAGAGGGCGCTCATGAGGCGCTCATGAGGCGCTCAGGGGCCCGTCACCCCGCCTCCGAAATCCCCAGCTCCGAACACACCCGCCCCAGCAGCGCCTTCAGCGACGCCACCTCGGCTTCCAGCCGCGCGACGTTGGCCTTGAGCGCCGCGACTTCGCCCAGCGACACGTCGTGCGACGCCTGCCCCGAATCGGACGACACACCGGCGGGCCGCATGCTTTCCTCGGGCGGCGGACCGCTCAGCAGATGCGCCCAGCGGCTCTCCCGCGCGCCGGGCAGGCGCGGCAGCTTCACCACCAGCGCGCCGGCGGGGCGCTCGGCAAGTTCGTCGAGGAAGCCCTCCACCGACGAGATGTCCGCGAAGTTGTGCATGCGGTCGCAGGCGATGCGCAGCTCGCCCGCCGTCTGCGGGCCGCGCAGCATCAACACGGTCAGCAGGATCACCGACTGCGACGGGATGCGCAGCACGCGGTCGACGTTGTGCTCGTAGCGGAAGGCTCGCCCGCCGCTGGTCTCGGCCACGAGGCTGTAGCCCCGGAGGCTGTCGACGGCGGCCTGCACCTGCGACTCGGTGAGTTCGAGCACCGGGTTGCGGCTGGTCTTCTGGTTGCAGCCCGACACCAGCGAGTTGAGCGTGAGCGGGTAGCTGTCGGGCACGGTGCGCTGCTTTTCGGCGAGCACGCCGAGCACGCGGGTTTCGACCAGGGAGAGGACTGGAAGGGTTGTCGATGACATGGGGGCTCGGAAAAGAAAACGCGGCCGCAGCGGGGCTCAAGCGCCGTTGATGCGGCTGACCAGCGCCTTCGTGAAGGCTGCCGTACCCGCCGTGCCGCCCAGGTCGCCGGTGCGCACCTTGTCGATGTTCAGCGTCTCGTCGATGGCGGTGCGCAGGCGCGTGGCCAGTTCGGGCAGCTTCACGTGGTCGAGCATCAGCGCGGCGGCCAGCAGCAAGGCCGTGGGGTTGGCGATGCCCTTGCCGGCGATGTCGGGCGCGGAGCCGTGCACGGCCTCGAAGATCGCCGCGTCGGTGCCGATGTTGGCGCCCGGCGCCATGCCCAGGCCGCCGACCAGCCCGGCCACGAGGTCGGAGAGGATGTCGCCGAACAGGTTGGTCGTGACCAGCATGTCGAACTGCCAGGGGTTGAGCACCAGCTTCATCGCGCAGGCGTCGATGATGACCGTGTCGAGCTCGAACTTGCCCTTGTACTTCTTCTCGTAGAGGTCCAGGCCGGTCTCCAGGAAGATGCCCGTGAGCGCCTTCATGATGTTGGCCTTGTGCACGAGCGTGACCTTTTTGCGGCCGGTGGCGATGGCAGTCTCGAAGGCGTATTCGAGCAGGCGGCGGCTGCCCTGGCGGGTGTTGATGCCGGTGGCCATGGCCACGGCATGCGGGTCGCCGTCGATGGGCACGTAATGCTCGTGGCCGATGTACAGGCCCTCGAGGTTCTCGCGCACCACCGTCAGGTCGATCTTGTCGAAGCGGCCGCCGGGAATGATGGTGCGCGCGGGGCGCAGGTTGGCGTACAGCTGGAATTCCTCGCGCAGCCGCACGTTCGACGAGCGGTAGCCGCCGCCCGAGGGCGTCTCCAGCGGCCCCTTCAGGGCCAGCCGGGTCTTGCGGATGCTGTCGAGCGTGGCCTGCGGCAGCGGGTCTCCCGAAGCCTTGACGCCGCCCAGGCCGGCGATCTGCGTGTCCCAGGCGAAGGGCGCCTTCAGCGCGTCGAGCGCGGCCAGCGTGGCGTCGACGATCTCGGGGCCGATGCCGTCGCCGGGGATGAGGGTTGCGGGAATGGAGGTGGTGGTCATCGGCTTCGTCTCGCTTTCTGTCTGCGCTTTCTGGGTCGGGGGCTGGAGCATACGTCGCCCGCGCGACAGCGGCTCGTCGAGTGCCCCCACGTTGAGGCCACCTTTGAGGCCCTTCGCCGTTGCTGCCTCGCCGGCAGGCGCCCACGGCCACGAAGCGTCCGGCCCGACGCTCAGCGCTCCTTCGCTGGAAGGCAACTGCCAAGGCGCCAGGGGCGAGCTCGCGGAACCTGCCAAGAGAGCGGCGATACAGGCGGTGAAGTCGATGGCGTGCGGCGTGGGGTCGATGGCGCCATCGGACGCCCCCGGCAGCCATGCAACCTAAAATGCCCGGTTCCCCGTCAGCCACTCCCGAAAGCGCCCTCCCCGATGTCCGCCCCGCGCAAGCTCTTCGTCACCACCGCCCTGCCATACGCCAACGGCAAGTTCCACATCGGCCACATGATGGAGTACATCCAGGCCGACATCTGGGTGCGGAACCAGCGAATGAACGGCGCCGACGTCAACTTCGTGTGCGCCGACGACGCCCACGGCGCGGCCATCACCATCGCGGCCGACAAGGCCGGCGTGACGCCGCAGGCCTTCGTGGCCGAGATCGCCGCGGGCCGCAAGCCGTACCTCGACGGCTACTACATCTCCTTCGACAACTGGCACTCGACCGACGCGCCCGAGAACCATCAGCTCGCGCAGGACATCTACCGCGACCTGCGCGCCAACGGCCTGATCAGTACCAAAAGCGTCGAGCAGTTCTACGACCCCGAAAAGGGCATGTTCCTGGCCGACCGCTTCATCAAGGGCGAGTGCCCCAACTGCCATTCGAAGGACCAGTACGGCGACAACTGCGAGGTGTGCGGCGCGGTGTACGCGCCCACCGAGCTGATCAACCCCTACTCGGCCCTCTCGGGCGCCAAGCCGGAGCTGCGCAGCTCCGAGCATTTCTTCTTCAAGCTGTCGGACCCGCGCTGCGAGGCCTACCTGAAGGAATGGACCGCCGCCGCCGGCCACGTGCAGCCCGAGGTGCAGAACAAGATCCGCGAGTGGCTCTACAAGGACGACGAGGGCAAGGGCGGCCTCGGCGACTGGGACATCAGCCGCGACGCGCCCTACTTCGGCATCGAGATTCCCGACGCTCCCGGCAAGTACTTCTACGTGTGGCTCGACGCCCCCGTGGGCTACTTGGCCTCGCTGAAGAACCTGCTGGACAAGCGCTGCATCGAGCTGGGCGGCGACGGCATCTCGTACACCGAGTACATGGCCGACCCCGAGCTGGAGCAGGTGCACTTCATCGGCAAGGACATCATCACCTTCCATACGCTCTTCTGGCCCGCGATGCTGCACTTCAGCGGCCGCAAGGCGCCCGACGCGGTGTACGTGCACGGCCACCTCACGGTGAGCGGCGAGAAGATGAGCAAGAGCCGCGGCACCGGCATCGACCCGATGAAGTACCTGGCCATCGGCCTGGACCCCGAATGGCTGCGCTACTACATCGCCGCCAAGCTCAACGGCCGCAACGAGGACATCGACTTCAACCCCGAGGACTTCGTCGCGCGCGTCAACAGCGACCTCGTGGGCAAGTACATCAACATCGCCAGCCGCGCGGCGGGCTTCATCGGCAAGCGCTTCGGCGGCAAGCTGGGCGAGGTCTCGGCCGACGGCGACGCGCTGCTGTTCACGCTGCGCGACGCGGCGGCGCAGCTGCATTCGCTCTACGACGGCCGCGACTACGCCCGAGCGCTGCGCGAGGTGATGGCGCTGGCCGACAAGGTCAACGAGTACGTCGACCAGAACAAGCCCTGGGAGCTGGCCAAGAAGGAAGGCGCCGAGGCGCGCCTGCACGACGTGTGCACCGTGTGCATCGAGGCCTTCCGCCTGCTCACGCTGTACCTGAAGCCGGTGCTGCCGGCGCTGGCGCTGAACGTCGAGGCCTTCCTGAAGATCTCGCCGCTGACCTGGGCCGACGCCGCGCAGCCGCTGCCCGCGGGCCATGCCATCGGCGAGTACAAGCACCTGATGCAGCGCGCCGACGCCAAGCTGGTCGACAAGCTCTTCGACGCGCCCGAACCGGCCGCCTCGGCAACTCCGGCCGCAGCCGAGGCGACGGAGCTGCCGGGCGGCGAAGCCATCGCGCCCACCATCACCATCGACGACTTCGCGAAGATCGACCTGCGCATCGCCAGGATCGTGGCCTGCGAGAAGGTCGAAGGCTCGACCAAGCTGCTGCGCCTGACGCTGGACGCCGGCGAGGGCACCGACCCGCAGGGGAGTCCAATTCTTCGCAACGTGTTCAGCGGCATCGCCTCGGCCTACCAGCCCGAGCAGCTGGTGGGCAAGCTCACCGTGCTGGTCGCCAACCTCGCGCCGCGCAAGATGAAGTTCGGCGTGAGCGAAGGCATGGTGCTGGCCGCCAGCCATGGCGACGAGAAGGCCCACCCCGGCATCCACGTGCTCGAACCCTGGCCGGGCGCGACGCCGGGCATGCGGGTTCGCTGACCGGCTTCATTCAGGAAAAGGAACCGCCATGACAGCACTGCTGCGCCGAGCCCTTCTGCTTGCATCGCTTTCGTCCCTGCTGGGCGGCTGCGCGGTGGTGACGGTGGCCAGCACGGCGGTGAGCGTGGGCGCCGGCGCTGTCGGGCTGGCTGCCGACGCGGCCATCGGCACGGCGCGCATCACGGGCAAGGCCGTGGGCGCGGCAGCCGATGCGGTGATTCCCGACAGCCAGTGAACAGGCCCGGCAGGCTCAGTCCGCCAGGCCCAGCCGCGCCACGTGCGGCGGCGTGTGCAACGCCTTTTCCTTGCGCACGAATGCCGACCTGAGACCCGCATGCGGCTCTCGCGCGTCGAAGAAGTTGCGGCGCATGTGGGTCAACTCCTCGTCGCGGTAGCGCTGCAGCGGCTTGATCGACTCGTCCTGCTCGCGCATCGCTTTCTTCCGCGCGATGCGATCGGCCAGCTCCTGCGAAGCGGCCAGTTCCGCAGCCAGCCGGGCCACTTCGGCGCCCAGCTCCTCGGGCGCGGCCTGCAGCACGCGCTGCGCCATGCCGAGTTCGACCGCGCGCTTCGCGCTCACCGGCAGCGCCGACTGCGTGAGCCGCAACGCCTCGCTCTCGCCCACGCGGCGCGGGAGGATATAGGTCCAGTATTCCGAGCCGTGCAGGCCCATCAGCCTGTAGTGCGGGTTGAGCACGGCGCCGTCGCGGCACCAGACCTCGTCGGCCGCCAGCGCGAGCATCACGCCGCCGGCCGCCGCGTTGCCGCCGAGCGCCGACACGGTGAGCCGGTCGGTGGTGGTCAGCACCGCCTCGACGAGGTCGTTCATCGCGTGGATGTTGGCCCAAGACTCCTCGGCCGGGTCCTCTGCCGCCTCGATCACGTTGAGGTGGATACCGTTGGAAAAGAAGTCGCGCACGCCGCCCAGCACCAGCACGGAGGTCGGCCGGGTGCGGGCGAAGCGGTAGGCCTCCAGCAGCCGGCGGCATTGCGCGGTGCTCATCGCGCCGCCCGGAAAGCTGAAGTTCAGAACGCCGACCGCGCCTTGCTCGCTGTAGCGAATGTCTGAGAAGGTACGACGGCCCGCCGGCAGCTGCAGCGGCGCCGGCACCTCGGGCACTTCGAAGGGCAGCAGGTCGCCCAGCGCCTCGACGGCCGGCAGCTTGTAGCTGGGCAGGCGCGAGCCGGGCTCGCGCCAGGGGCGCAGTTGCTGGACCCACACCGCGCCATCGACGGTGGCGCGGCAGATGGCGCCGGCGCGGGTGGCGATCAGCTCGCCGGGGCGGCTGCCGCGCAGCTCGTCCTCGGGATGGCCGCCGTGCAGGTACCAGCGCGCGCCCAGCAGTTCGTCGAGCACGCCGGGCTGCGAATCGGCCGCGCGCAGCTTGCGCAGCACCGCTTCGGTCGGGTCGGAGGTCCAGTCGATGCGCCGCTCTTCCTGTTTCATGAAGGGCCGCCAGCCGGCGGCCAGCGCGGCGGCTTCCTGCTTCTGCGGCTTGTGCCTGCCCGAAGCAAAGCGCTCGACGGCGAGCAGCACGGCGTCGAGCGCCGCGTCGGCCACCTCGCCGCGGTACAGGTCGCTCTTGCCGGCCAGCGGCGGCAGCTTCAGCGGCGACCAGGCCCAGACGTCGCCCGCGTCCATCTCGGCCACGGCCTCGAGCACGGTGACGCCCCAGCTTTCGGCGGCGCCCTGCAGTGTCCAGTCGAGCGACGAGGGGCCCCGGTCGCCGGGCGGGCCGGGGTGCACGATCAGGCAGGTGTGGGCGGTCCAGATGTCTTGCGGGATCGCCGTGGTCAGCATCGGCGCCACGATGAACTGCGGCGCATGCACCCGCACCGCCTCGCGCAGTGCGTCGTCATTGCCGAGGGCCAGCGTCACGCCGACGGTGTGGCCCTGGTCCTGGAGTTCGGCGAGAACCCGTTGCGTCAGGCTGTTGAACGCGCTCGCGACAAGCAGGATGTGCATCGGACGGCCCCGGTAATGTCGGTGACTAAATGTCAATGAATGTCAAAAATGTATCTGCAACCTTTCTTCCGGATAAGTTGACTGAAAGTTCGCACGGCGGCCTCGCCGCTGTTTTCATTCGACGTAAGAGAGCGGCAGCGCGGTGGTGAACTTGATTTCCTCCATCGCGAAGCTGGAGCTCACGTCCGACAGGTCGGTGTCGGCGATGAGGCGCTTGTAGACCTTGTCGTAGGCCGCGATGTCGGGAACGACCACGCGCAGCAGGTAGTCGATGTCGCCGCTCATCCGGTAGAACTCGACGACCTCGGGAATCACGTCGACCACTGCCTTGAAGTGCTCGAACCAGGCCTGCGAGTGCGTGCGGGTGCGCACGGCGACGAACACGGTGACGCCCACGTTCACCTTCTGCGGGTCGACCAGCGTCACGCTGCGGGTGATGACGCCGGCCTCCTTCAGGCGCTGGATGCGGCGCCAGCACGGTGTCTGCGAAAGGCCGACCCGCGCGGCCAACTCGGCGACCTGCCATTCGGCGTTCTGCTGCAGCAGTTCGAGGATCTTTCGATCCATGGAATCAATTTTTATCTTCTTCATGTTTTTGAGAATCTGATTCTCAAATACTGAAGAATCGGAGCCTGGAACGCAAGCCTTTTCCCGATGCGGCTTTGCAGAATCCTGTCCATGGAAATCTATCTGGACGCCAACGCCACCACCCCCGTCCTTGCCCAGGCCCGCGCCGCGGCGCTCGCCGCCATGGCCGGCGATTTCGGGAACCCCAGCAGCATCCACACCACCGGCCTGAAGGCCCGGGCGCTGATGGACGCCGTGCGCACCCGCGCCCGCCGGGTGATCGGCGCGCCCTCGGGGCGGCTGCTGTTCCTCAGCGGCGCGACCGAAGGCATCCAGACCGCCGTGCTCTCGGCCCTTAGCGCGATGCGTGCCCGGCGCCAGGCCGGCGACACCACCGCCGATCTGCTGCTCTACGGCGCGACCGAGCACAAGGCCGTGCCCGAGGCGCTCAAGCACTGGAACGCGCTGCTGGGCCTGAACCTGGAGGTGCTCGCCATTCCCGTGGGCCGCGACGGCCGCCACGATCTCGGCTGGCTGCGCGCCCATGCGCCGCGCGCCGGCATGGTTTGCACGATGGCGGCCAACAACGAGACCGGCGTGGTGAGCGATCTCGACGGCATTGCCGCCGCGCTCGCAAGCAGCCCGGCACTGTGGATGGTCGACAGTGTGCAGGCCCTGGGCAAGCTGCCGCTGTGGCTGGGCGAGCGGCCCATCGACTACGCGCCTTTCTCCGGGCACAAGCTCTATGCGCCCAAGGGCATCGGCATGCTGTACGTGCGCCAGGGCGCGCCCTTCACGCCGCTGATGGCCGGCGGCGGCCAGGAAGACTCGCTTCGCTCCGGCACCGAGAACATGTCGGGCATCGCGGCGCTGGGCGCCGTGCTGGAGGCGCTGGAGGAAGGTGGGACCTTCCAGGACCACGGCACGCTCGCCGCCTGCCGCGATCGCCTCGCCGCCGCGCTGCGCGACGCCTTCCCCGGCCTGGTGTTCAACGCGCCGCCCGAGCTGTCCCTGCCGACCACGCTGAACTTCTCGGTGCCCGGCCTGAGCTCGAAGCTGCTGCTGGACCTGTTCGATGCCGCCGACATGCGCGTCAGCGGCGGCTCCGCCTGCGGCGCATCGAAGGCCCGGCCGAGCTACGTGCTGGAGGCGATGGGGCTGCCCGCGTGGCGCACCGCCTCGGCGGTGCGGCTGTCCTTCGGCCCGGCCGCCGACGATGCCTTCATCGACGAGGCATGCGCCCGCATCCGCGCATGCGGCGAATCGTTGCGCGACAGCTGCCTGAGCACCACGCCGCAGAGCCACGCGCTGCCGCCCGAGCGGCTGACCCGCTTCGTGGTCGATGGCGCCTGCTGCTACCTGCTGGCCGATGTCGCCAGCCGCCGCTGCGTGGTCATCGACCCGCTGCCCGAGCTGACCGGCCAGCTCACGCAATGGCTGGGCTGCCACGGGTACACGCTGGCCGCCGTGCTCGACACGCACAGCCATGGCGACCACGCCTCCTCCGGCCCCGAGCTGCTCGCCGCCGTGCCCGAATCGCAACGCGAGGCCGGCCCCGTGGACGCGCTCGGATGGCCGCAGGGCGCGCAGCAGATCGGGCTCGGCGCGCAGCGGCTCACCAGACTGGCGCTGCCCGGCCACACCGCAGACTCCACCGCCTACCTGCTGCACGATGCCGGCGGCCTGCGCCTGGCCTTCGTCGGCGACACCCTGATGCCCGGCGCGCTGGGGCGCAGCGACTTCGCTCAGAGCGAGCCGCTGGCCTACGGCCCCTCGCTGCTCAAGCTGCAGCAGGCGCTGCAGCCGGGCACGCTGATGCTTCCGGGCCACGACTACGACGACCGCTTCGCCGCCACGCTGGACACCGAATGCGCGGCCCAGCCGCTGCTGAGGCAGGTGCTCTCCGGCGCCCTGGACGCGGCCGGCTTCGCGAGCGCCAAGGAGGCGCTGGAACGCGGCCTCGCGCTCACCGAATACCAGACCATGGCCTGCGGCGCCCGTGTCGACACCTGCACCGCCGGCCCGGCCTTCGACCTGAGCCCCGAGGCCCTGTCCACCCTGCAGCAGGCGCACCCCGGCCTCGTGCTGGTCGACGTGCGCGAGCCCTACGAGCAGCGTGTCGGCCACGCGCCCGTGCTGGACGCGGCGACCCGGCTGCAGGCCGTGCCGCTGTCGAGGCTGCCCAACGCCCTGCCCGACTGGCTGGCGCTGCCCGAAGAGACGCCGGTGGTGTTCTTCTGCCGCAGCGGCAACCGCAGCGCGCAGGCCGCCAAGGCTCTGCGCCGGCTGGGCCATGCGCAGGCCTGGAGCCTGGCCGGAGGGCTCGCGCTGTGGCCGCGAGAATCATCCGCCGAAGCGCTGCATGCGCAGGCCGCCTGACCTCTTGAAAGCCCCAGTGAATCTACGCCGCGAACTTCTCCTCACCGCTTGCGCACTCGGCATGCTGCCGTCCGCCTTCGCCCAGCGCCGCTCCGACTCCGTCGAAGGGCGCTTCGGCAAGCTCGACGGCATGCGCTTCGAGCAGTTGCCCTTCCAGGACGCGATCAAGGTCGTGCACGGCGACGGCAAGCGGCAGATCGCGGTGTTCTCCGACCCGAATTGCGGCCATTGCAAGCGCGTCGACAAGGACCTGAAGGCGCTCGGCAACGTCACGGTGCACGTGTTTCTCTATCCGGTGCTGGGCGAGGATTCGTCGGCCAAGGCGCGCAATCTGTGGTGCGGCGGCAGGAACAGGGCCGCAGCGTGGGAAGCCTGGATCGAGAAAGGCGCCGAGCCCACGTCATCCGCCGGCGGCTGCGACACGTCGGCGCTGCAGCGCAATGCCGCGCTCGGGCGCAGGCTGGGCATCCGGGGCACGCCCGCGCTGGTCTTCGGCGACGGCACCTTCGTGCCTGGTGCGATTCCCGTGCGCTGGATCGAGCAATTGCTCGCGACCGGCCGGAGCTAGGGGGCTTCGGTGCCGCGATCGGGCGAAGAGCCGCTGCGCACCACGCGCTGGTCGTCGTCGAGCGTGGCGGTGAAGACCATGGCCGAGTTCGGCGGCTGCACCCAGCGCCATTCCCATTCGGTCTCGCGCCTGAGCGCGTAGGGCGTGACCTTGGCGGGCTTGCCCAGCATCTTGCGCAGGTCTTCCATCATCATGCCGGGCTGCACCTTGGCGAAGTTCTCGGGCGTGAGCACCTGCCGCAGGGCGCTCATCTTCCCGTCGGTGCCGATGGTGATCATGTAGTTCTTCTGGCCCGCGGGCTGGCGGTTGTACTCGAACACGCGCGCGCCGCCCGCGCCGTCCCAGATGTTCTCGGGCTGGCCGAAGCGGGCCCGCACGTCGGCCTCGGTGGAGACGCCTTCCTCCAGCTCGCCGATGTTCTTCGAGTCGCATGCGGCGAGCCCGATCGCAGCCGCCAGACACCCGATTGCCGTGCCGATCCGCCACCCTTGAAGTTGCTTCATGCCGTCCCCGGTAAAATTCGCGTCGATTAAAGGTCCAGTCTATGTCCATCTTCCGCCGCCCCCACTACACCTCCGAGATCACGAACTTCATCGAGGAGATGAAGGAAAAGAAGCCGACGCTGGAGGCCGAGCAGCGCGCCGGCCGCGCCCTGCTGTGGGACAAGCACCTCGACCGCGGCCTGCTGGAGGAATACAGCGAAGCCCGCGTGCCCCAGCAGCCCTACGTCTACCAGACCCAGACCAAGTAAGCCATTCGCCGATGCCGAATTGGCAGCAAATCCCCGTCCGCATTGCGTCGGCCGCTATTGAAACGGTAGCGCCGGCACGATGAACAGCGACGAGGACAACGGCACGCTGGTGGTCGACATGCCCGAGGTGGTCGACCAGGTCGCGCTCGCGAGGCTCTATGGAGAGCCGCTGTTCGCGATGCCGAAGGACCTGTACATCCCGCCCGAGGCGCTGCAGGTGTTCCTGGAGGCCTTCGAGGGCCCGCTCGACCTGCTGCTCTACCTGATCCGCAAGCAGAACTTCAACATCCTCGACATCCCGATGGCGGGGCTCACGCGGCAGTACCTGAGCTACGTCGACGAGATCCGCCAGAGCAACCTCGAGCTCGCGGCCGAGTATTTGCTGATGGCCGCGATGCTGATCGAGATCAAGTCGCGCATGCTGCTGCCGCCCAAGAAGGTGGCCGACGGCGAAGAGGCCGAAGACCCGCGCGCCGAGCTCGTGCGCCGCCTGCTCGAGTACGAGCAGACCAAGCTGCAGGCCGCCGCCATCAGCGCCATGCCGCAGTACGGCCGCGACTTCTGGAAGGCGCAGGTCTACATCGAGCAGTCGCTGAAGCCGCGCTTTCCCGACGTGGACGTGATTGAGCTGCGCGACGCCTGGGCCGACATCATGAAGCGCGCCAAGCTCGTGCAGCACCACAAGATCTCGCGCGAGGAACTCAACGTGCGCGAGCACATGAGCATCGTGCTGCGCCACCTGCAGGGCCAGCGCTTCGTGGAGTTCGAGAAGCTCTTCGACGTGTCGCGCGGCGTGCCGGTGCTGATCGTCACCTTCATCGCGATGCTGGAGCTCGCGAAGGAGACGCTGATCGAGATCACGCAGGCGGAAGCCTTCGCTCCCATCTACGTGCGGCTGGCGTACTCCCCTTCCTGATTCATACCTCGTGCGCGACTTCGACGTCCTCATCGTCGGCAGCGGATTGGCCGGCCTCTCGGCGGCGCTGCACCTGGCGCCCACGCACCGCGTGGCCGTGCTGACCAAGCGCGCGCTGAACGACGGCTCCAGCGCCTGGGCGCAGGGCGGCATCGCGGCGGTGCTGGCCGCGGGCGACAGCTTCGACGCGCACGTCGAGGACACGCTGGTCGCCGGCGCCGGCCTGTGCGACCCCGAGGCCACGCGCTTCGTGGTGGAGCACGCGCCCGAGGCCATCGGCTGGCTGCGCGAGCTGGGCGTGCCCTTCTCGGAAGAAGATGGCGGCCTGCACCTGACGCGCGAAGGCGGCCACAGCCAGCGCCGCATCGTGCACGTGACCGACGCCACCGGTGCGGCGGTGCAGCAGGTGCTGATCGAACGGGTGCGCCGCACGCCGAACATCGCGCTGTTCGAGAACCACACGCTGGTCGACCTCATCACCGGCCCGAAGATCGGGCTCGACGACCCCGCCTGCCTGGGTCTCTACGCGCTCGACGACCGGACCGACGAGGTGGTGGCTTTCCGCGCGCCGCACACCATCCTGGCCACGGGCGGCGCGGGCAAGGTGTATCTCTACACGACCAATCCGGACACGGCCACCGGCGACGGCATCGCCGCCGCGTGGCGCGCGGGCTGCCGGGTGTCGAACATGGAGTTCATCCAGTTCCACCCGACCTGCCTGTATCACCCGCACGCGAAGTCCTTCCTGATCAGCGAAGCGGTGCGCGGCGAAGGCGGGCTGCTGAAACTGCCCGATGGAACCCGCTTCATGCCGGAACACGACGGGCGCGCCGAACTGGCCCCGCGCGACGTGGTGGCCCGCGCCATCGACTTCGAGATGAAGAAGCACGGCCTGGACTGCGTGTACCTCGACATCTCGCACCAGCCGGCCGCGTTCCTGAAGGAGCACTTCCCCAACATCCTGGCGCGCTGCCTGGAGCTGGGCATCGACATCACGCGCGAGCCCATTCCGGTGGTGCCCGCCGCGCACTACACCTGCGGCGGCGTGCTCAGCGACCTGAGCGGGCGCACCGACATCCCGGGCCTCTACGCCATCGGCGAGACCGCCTGCACCGGCCTGCACGGCGCGAACCGGCTTGCGAGCAACTCGCTGGTCGAGTGCATGGTGTTCGCGCGCGCGGCGGCCGGCGCCATCGCTTCGGCACCGGTGCGCGAGCTCGCCGGGCTGCCCGGCTGGGACGACAGCCGCGTCACCGACGCCGACGAGACCGTGGTCATCTCCCACAACTGGGACGAGTTGCGCCGTTTCATGTGGGACTACGTCGGCATCGTGCGCACCAACAAGCGCCTGGAGCGCGCGAGCCACCGCATCGCGCTGCTGCAGGCCGAGATCCAGGAGTTCTACGCAAACTTCCACGTCACGCGCGACCTGCTCGAGCTGCGCAACCTGGTGCAGGTGGCCGAGCTGATCGTGCGTTCCGCGCAGGCCCGCCACGAGAGCCGTGGCCTGCATTTCAGCCGCGACTACCCCTCGCTCGCCGAGCCCACCGCACCCACGGTGCTGGCGCCTCCGGCAGACCGATAACCCCCACCCGTTCGTTTTTCTTCACTCAAGGATGCCCGGCCACCGACGCCCGCAGGGAGAGGCCCAACCATGTCGAACACCACACCCGCCACCACATCCGTTACCACCCCCGTTACCACCCCCGTCACGGAGGCACCGCCGGCCTCGCCCTACGGCACGCTGCCGCCGGCCTCCCCGCCCGCGTCGCGTAAGCCGGTGAGCCTGCCGAGGCTGGCCGACATGCACGCGCGCGGCGAGAAGATCGCGATGCTCACCGCCTACGACGCCACCTTCGCCGCCATGGTCGACGCGGCCGGCGTCGACTGCCTGCTTGTCGGCGACTCGCTCGGCATGGTCTGCCAGGGCCTGAACAGCACCGTGGGCGTAAGCCTGGACACCATGCGCTATCACACCGACAGCGTCTCGCGCGGCCTGCGCCGCGTGCAGGGCACGGCCTGGCTCATCGCCGACCTGCCCTTCGGCAGCTACCAGGAGTCGCGCGAACAGGCGCTGCGCAGCGCCACCGTGCTGATGCAGGCCGGTGCGCACATGGTCAAGCTCGAAGGCGGCGGCTGGACCACCGACACGGTGCGCTTCCTGGTCGAGCGCGGCATTCCCGTGTGCGCCCACCTCGGCCTCACGCCGCAGACGGTGCATGCGCTGGGCGGCTACCGCGTGCAGGGCAAGGGCGACACGGCCGGCGCACTGCTGAAGCAGCAGGCCCATGAACTGCAGGACGCGGGCGCCGCGATGCTGGTGCTCGAGATGGTGCCAGCCGCGCTGGCCGCCGAACTCACCGGCGAGCTGAAGCACTGCGCCACCATCGGCATCGGCGCCGGCAAGGCCACCGCCGGACAGGTGCTCGTGCTGCACGACATGCTGGGCATCAACCTCGGGAAGATGCCGAAGTTCGTGCGCAACTTCATGGCCGACGCGCCGGGCGTGCTGCCCGCACTCAAGGCCTATGTTCAGGCCGTCAAGGACGGCAGCTTCCCCGACGACCGCATCCACGCCTGGTAAGGAAGGAAACCACCCATGTACATCGCACACACCATCGACGACCTGCGCGGCCACCTCGCAGCCTTCTCGCGCCCCGCCTTCGTCCCCACCATGGGCAACCTGCACGACGGCCACCTGGCCCTGGTGAAGCAGGCGAAGCCGCTGAGCGACGTGACGGTCGCCAGCATCTTCGTGAACCGCCTGCAGTTCCTGCCGCACGAGGACTTCGACACCTACCCGCGCACCTGGGAGAGCGACTGCGAGAAGCTGCGCTCGGCCGGCTGCGACGTGCTGTTCGCGCCCGACGAGAAGGCGCTCTACCCGGAGCCCCAGACCTGCAAGGTGCACCCCGACCCGGCGCTGGCCGACATCCTCGAAGGCCACTTCCGCCCAAGCTTCTTCGTCGGCGTGTGCACGGTGGTGATGAAGCTCTTCCAGTGCGTGCAGCCGCGCGTGGCCGTGTTCGGCAAGAAGGACTACCAGCAGCTGATGATGATCCGGCACATGGTCCGGCAGTTCGCGCTGCCCATCGAGATCGTGGGCGGCGAGACCTTCCGCGCCGACGACGGCCTCGCGCTCTCGTCGCGCAACGGCTACCTCAGCGAGAGCGAACGTGCCGAGGCGGTGCAGCTGTCGAAGGCGCTGAAGGCGATGGCCGAGGCGGTGCGCTCGGGCGAGCGCGACCTCGGCGCGATCGAGGCCCGCGCCATGCAGGCGCTCGCGCAGCGCGGCTGGCAGCCCGACTACCTGGTGCTGCGCCGCCGCTCCGACCTGCAGGCGCCGGCTGCCGGCGAGCCGCTGGTGGCGCTGGCCGCCGCGCGGCTGGGCAGCACGCGGCTGATCGACAACCTCGAGATCGAGACGGCTGCCCCATGACCTACAGCGTCAAGGAAATCTTCTACACGCTGCAGGGCGAAGGCGGACAGGCCGGCATGCCGGCCGTGTTCTGCCGCTTCGCGGGCTGCAACCTCTGGACAGGCCGCGAGGAAGACCGCGCCTCGGCCATTTGCCGTTTCTGCGACACCGATTTCGTCGGCACCGACGGCACGCTGGGCGGCAAGTTCAAGACCGCCGCCCTGCTGGCCGACACCATCGCCGCGCAATGGCCAGCCACCGATGCCGACCACCGGCTGGTGGTGCTGACCGGCGGCGAGCCGCTGCTTCAGGTCGACAAGGCGCTGGTCGACGCGCTGCACGCGCGGCGCTTCCGCATCGCGGTGGAGAGCAACGGCACGGTCGAAGCGCCCGAGGGCATCGACTGGCTGTGCATCAGCCCCAAGGCCGGCGCGCCCTGGGTGCAGCAGCGCGGCCAGGAGCTGAAGCTGGTGTGGCCGCAGCAAGGCATCGACCTCGACGCCATGGCACGCACCGGCGAGTTCACCCACCGCTTCCTGCAGCCCATGGATGGGCCCGACCGCGTCGCGAACACCGAGCTGTGCATTGCCGAATGCATGAAGCAGCCCGTGTGGCGCCTGAGTGTGCAGACGCACAAGATCACCGGCATCCGCTGAGGCGGAACCCTTTTCCCCGAGTTTTTGTTTTCGACGATGCGATTCACCATCAGCCAACGCTTTTTCTTCGACGCCGCCCACACGCTCAAGCGCGAGATCGAGGCCGAAGGCAGCCGCCGTATCCACGGCCACACCTATCACGCGGAAGTGTGGCTCTCGGGCGAGCGCGACCCCGTGACCGGCATGGTGATCGACCTGGGCTTGCTGCGTCGCAGGCTCGAGGAAGTGCGCGAGCAGCTCGACCACCACCTGCTGGACGACGTGCCGGGACTGCATCCGCCGACGCTGGAGAACCTGTGCGTGTTCATCGCGGATGCGCTGCCGGACCTGCGGCCCTCGCTGGCGCGCGTGCGGGTGTGGCGCGAGGCGATGGGCGATTCCTGCACCGTGGATTTCTAGGGGCTTGCTCCCTCTCCCCTCGGGGAGAGGGTTGGGGTGAGGGCTGACGGCGTCGAAGGCCACGCGGTGTTGTAAGGCCCAAGACCCTCACCCTGACCCTCTCCCGCACGCGGGAGAGGGAACAACACCTCAGGCGGCGCCGATGCCCGCCACCAGGCTCCCCGGCGCCAGCCCGTTCTTCAACCCGGCGGTGAACGCCAGCATCCGATCGATCGGCACCCGCGCCCGCAGCCCCAGCGCCGGATCGACGTGGATCTCCCCCGCCCCCGTCTCCAGCGCATTCGCCAGCTCCACCAGTCCGTTCATCGCCATCCACGGGCAATGCGCGCAGCTCTTGCAGGTGCCGCCGTTGCCGGCCGTGGGCGCCTCGATGAAGACCTTGCCGGGGTTCAGCGTGCGCAGCTTGTGCAGCATGCCGCTATCGGTGGCGACGATGAACTCCTTGGCATCCATGCGCTGAGCGGCGTTGAGGATGGCCGAGGTGGAGCCGACCGCATCGGCCAGCTCGATCACGTCGGAAGGCGACTCGGGGTGCACCAGCACCTTGGCCTTCGGGTGCTCCTTCATCAGCAACTCGAGCTCCAGCGCCTTGAACTCGTCGTGCACGATGCAGGCGCCGTTCCAGCTGACCATGTCGGCGCCGGTCTGGCGGCGGATGTAGTCGCCCAGGTGGCGATCGGGGCCCCACAGGATCTTCTGCCCCGCCGCATGCAGCGCGTTCACCACGTCGAGCGCGCAGCTGGAGGTGACCAGCCAGTCGGCGCGCGCCTTCACGGCCGCGCTGGTGTTGGCGTAGACGACCACGGTGCGGTCGGGATGCTGATCGCAGAAGGCGCTGAACTGGTCGACGGGGCAGCCCAGGTCGAGCGAGCAGTTCGCGTCGAGGTCGGGCATCAGCACGCGCTTCTCGGGCGAGAGGATCTTCGAGGTCTCGCCCATGAAGCGCACGCCCGACACCACCAGCGTCTGCGCGGCGTGGTCGCGGCCGAAGCGCGCCATCTCGAGCGAGTCGCTCACGATGCCGCCGGTTTCCTCGGCGAGGTCCTGCAGGTCGGGATGCACGTAGAAGTGCGACACCATCACCGCATTGCGCTCGCGCAGCAGGCGGCGGATGCGCTCCTTCAGCGCGATGCGCTCGTCGGGCGATGGCTCGGGCGGCACGCGCGCCCAGGCGTGGCGGGTGTCGCAGACGGCGCCGGCCCTGGTTCCGGCGGGCTGCTCGTAGTCGACGTCGATGACCGTGGACGGCATGGGCAGATCAGCCTTCCTGGAAACGCATCGAGTAGTCGATCGCCTTGACGTCCTTGGTCAGGGCACCGACGGAGATGCGGTCGACGCCGGTTTCGGCCAGGGCGCGCAGGCCGTCCAGCGTGACGCCACCCGAAATCTCGAGCACGGCCTTGCGGCCTTCGCCGGCCCCGTCGTTGACGCGCACGGCCTCGCGCAGCGTGGGCAGGCCCATGTTGTCGAGCAGCACCATGCGCGCCCCGGCGTCGAGCGCCTCGCGCAGCTGGGCCAGCGTCTCGACCTCGACCTCGACGAACTCCGCCTTCGCGGCCACGGGTGCCACGGCGCGCAGGGCTGCAGCCACGCCGCCGGCCGCGGCGATGTGGTTTTCCTTGATGAGCACGGCGTCGTACAAGCCGATGCGGTGGTTGAGGCCGCCGCCGGTGCGCACCGCGTACTTCTGCGCAAGGCGCAGGCCCGGGATGGTCTTGCGGGTGTCGACGATGCGCGCGCGGGTGCCGCGCACGGCATCTGCATAGATGGCGGTCTTGGTGGCGACGGCGCTCAGCAGTTGCAGGAAGTTGAGCGAGGTGCGCTCGGCCGTCAGCAGCGCGCGGGCCGAGCCTTCGATTTCGAGCACCGTCTGGCCGGCCTCGCAGCGCTCGCCCTCGGCGCAGAGCCACTGGATGCGCACCTGCGGATCGAGCTGCCGCAGCGTGGCCTCGACCCAGGGTGCGCCGCAGACCACGGCCTCCTCACGTGCCAGCACGCGGGCGCGGGCGCTGCGGGCGGGGTCGACCAGCGAAGCGGTGAGGTCGCCGTCGGCGACGTCTTCCTGCAATGCACGGGTGGCATCGGACAGGGCCAGCGCGGCCACGGCCGACGCTGAAAAATCAAAGCGAAGGCTCATGGCTCTCTTTGTCTCTGCGTTTTTCTCAGGGGGATTGACGAGGGGAAGCGGTGGCGCCCGGCTGGGGCTGCTGCACCGATTCCGGCACCGGCTCGCGGCCGACGAGGGCCGCCACGGCGTCCTGGGGGCTCATGCGGCCGTCGAGCAGCGCGACCACGCCTTCGGCGATGGGCATCTCGATGCCGAGGCCGCGCGCGCGCTGCACCACTGTGCGGGCGCAGTACACGCCCTCGGCGACGTGGCCCAGCGAATCGACGGCCTGCGCCAGCGTGCGGCCCTGCGCGAGCAGCAGGCCGACCTTGCGGTTGCGCGACAGGTCGCCGGTGGAGGTCAGCACCAGGTCGCCCAGGCCCGAAAGGCCCATGAAGGTTTCGGCGCGGGCGCCCAGCGCGAGGCCGAAGCGCGTCATTTCGGCGAGGCCGCGCGTGATGAGCGCCGCACGGGCGTTGAGCCCCAGCGCGAGGCCGTCGCACAGGCCGGTGGCGATGGCCAGCACGTTCTTGACCGCGCCGCCCACCTCCACGCCCACGATGTCCTCGTTGGCGTAGACGCGCAGCGCGGGGCCGTGGAAGGCGTCGACCAGCATGTCGCGCACGGCGGCGTGCGGGCTGGCGGCCACCAGCGCGGTCGGCCGCCCTTCGGCGACTTCCTGCGCGAAGCTGGGGCCGCTGAGCACGCCCGCTCTCAATTCAGGAGCAACCTGGGCCCAGATCTCGTGAGCCAGCAGGCCGAAGGATGTCGAGGAGGAGCTGTCCAGCGCGGGCTCGACGCCCTTGCACAGCCAAGCCACAGCGGCGCTGGTACCGCGCAGCGCAATGAGTTGCGCGCGCAAGGCGGCCATCGGCGTGGCCACGATGACGAGGTCGGCGCCGGCCTGCGCCTGGGCGATGTCGCCGGCGCGCACGGCCAGCGAGGCCGGCAGGGCCAGCCCGGGCAGGTAGCGGGAGTTCTCTCGCACGGCCGACATGGCGTCGGCCTGGGCGGCGTCGCGCGCCCAGAGCGTGACTTCGTGGCGGGCCGCCGCATTGACGGCGACCGCCGTGCCCCAGGCGCCGGCGCCATGAACGCAGATCTTCATCGGCGTCGGTGGCTGCTGCGGCTGTACGGCTTCAAGCCGTGATTACTGCGCCAGCGAGGGCGCAGCCTGGCCGGCGGCCTGGGCCTGCTGCTGCTCGTACATGGCCTGGAAGTTGATTTCGGCCAGGTGCACGGGCGGGAAGCCGCCGCGCTGGATCACGTCGGCCACGTTGCCGCGCAGGTAGGGGTAGACGATCTGCGGGCAGGCGATGCCGAGGATGGCGCCCATCTGCTCTTCGGGCAGATGGCGGATCTCGAAGATGCCGGCCTGCTTGGCTTCGACCAGGAACACCGTCTTGTCGCCGATCTTGGTCTGCACGGTGGCGGCCACGGTGATCTCGAAGATGCCTTCAGCCACGGGCTGGGCGTCCACGCCGAGCTGGATGTCGACGGTGGGCTGCTCCTGCTCCAGCAGGATCGCGGGCGAATTGGGCTGCTCGAGCGACAGGTCCTTGAGGTAGACGCGCTGGATCTGGAAGACGGGATCTTGGGCTTGCTGGTCGGCCATGGCTGAACTTTCGAGGATCAAAACAATGCCCGCCGGGGAGGGGGTCCCGCAGCGGGCTGCAGATGAGTGAACTGGCGATTATGGCCCCGTCGCAGGACGGTTCCGGGGCAGGGCCGGTTTCAGGCGCCCTGCAGCAGCGGAACCAGGCCGCCGCGGCTGTCGAGCGCCATCAGGTCGTCGCAGCCGCCCACGTGGGTGTCGCCGATGAAGATCTGGGGCACCGTGCGGCGCTGGGTGATCTCCATCATGGTGTTGCGGGCCTGGGGGTCGGTGTCGATGCGGATCTCCTCGATCTGCTCGACGCCCTTGGACTTCAGGATCTGCTTCGCGCGTATGCAGTAGGGGCAAACGGCGGTGGTGTACATCTTGACTGCTTGCATACGCTCCATCTCGGGGGGATTTCAGGCTTTTTCAACCGGCAGGTTAGCCTCTTTCCACGCCTTCAGCCCGCCGGACACCGCTTGGGCCTGCTCGTAACCGAGCTTCTTGGCCACCGCCACGGCGCGCTGGGCGCGGGCGCCTGTGGCGCAGACCAGCAGCAGCGGCACGTTCTTGTTCTTGACCGTGCCGGCGAGCTTTTCCTCGAGCTGGTTCAGGGGAACGTTCCTGGCGCCGATCATGTGGCCGGTGGCGAACTCCTCGGGCTCGCGCACGTCGACCAGCACGGCACGCTCGCGGTTGATGAGCTGCACGGCGCCCTGCGCGGTGAGCGTTCCGCCGCCCGCCCCCCGCACCAGCGGCCAGGCCAGCATGGCGCCCGAGCTGAGCGCGATCAGGATCAGCATCCAGTTCGCGGTGACGAATTCGATCAATTTCACGGGGGTTCCTTGAATGGCAAACCGGGGATTTTAGAATGCGGGGTTTCGCAAGCGCAGCCAAAGGCCTCCCACATGCACAAACTGGTATTGATCCGTCATGGTGAATCGACCTGGAATCTCGAAAACCGCTTCACCGGATGGACCGACGTCGACCTGACCGAAACCGGCGTCGAACAGGCCAAGCAGGCCGGCCGGCTGCTCAAGGCCGAAGGCTACGACTTCGACGTCGCCTACACGAGCGTGCTCAAGCGCGCCACCCGCACCCTGTGGCACACGCTGGACGAACTCGACCGCACCTGGCTGCCCGTGGTGCATTCCTGGCGCCTCAACGAGCGCCACTACGGCGGCCTGCAGGGCCTGAACAAGGCCGAAACCGCCAAGAAATACGGCGACGAGCAGGTGCTGGTCTGGCGCCGCAGCTACGGCACCCCGCCCCCGCCGCTGGAAGCCGACGACCCGCGCAGCGAGCGCGGCGACGTGCGCTACGCCAAGCTCTCGCCCGAGCAGATCCCGCTGACCGAGTGCCTGAAGGACACCGTGGCGCGCGTTCTGCCCTTCTGGAACGAATCGATGGCGCCGGCCATCCGCACCGGCCGCCGGCTGGTGGTGGCGGCCCACGGCAACTCGATCCGCGCGCTGGTGAAGTACCTCGACGGCATCTCCGACGACGACATCGTCGGGCTGAACATCCCCAACGGCATCCCGCTGGTGTACGAGCTCGACGACGACCTCAAGCCCCTGCGCCACTACTACCTCGGCGATGCCGCGGCCGCCGAAAAGGCCGCCGCCGCGGTGGCATCGCAGGGCAAGGGCTGAAAGGCCCCGCCAGGAGCGCCCTGAAAAGCCCCCGTCCGGCGCTCCACCCGTGGAACCCCGGCAAACAATTTGCTTCCAAGCTGTGTATATTGGACTGACAGCCGCCGACAAGGACAACCACTCATGATGGGCCAGAAACTCAAGATCACCGGCTGGGTCGCCGCCGGCGCCGTTGCAGGCGTCCTGACCACCGTCTCGCTGCAGACAGTCGCGCGCGGCTCGCTCGCGCCCCTGCCGCTCGAGGAACTGCAGCAGCTCGCCGCCGTCTTCGGAATGGTCAAGAGCGACTACGTGGAGCCGGTCGACGAGAAGAAGCTGATCTCCGACGCCATCTCCGGCATGGTCGCCGGACTCGACCCCCACTCCCAGTACTTCGACAAGAAGTCCTTCAAGGAATTCAGGGAAGGCACCACGGGCCGCTTCGTCGGCGTGGGCATCGAGATTTCCCAGGAAGACGGCCTCATCAAGGTCGTCTCGCCCATCGAGGGCTCCCCCGCCTTCCGCGCGGGCCTCAAGCCCAATGACCTGATCACCAAGATCGACGACACCGCCGTGCGCGGCCTGTCGCTGAACGAGGCGGTCAAGCGCATGCGCGGCGAAGCCAACACCAAGGTGCTGCTGACCATCTTCCGCAAGGACGAGAGCCGCACCTTCCCCGTGACCATCACGCGTGAAGAGATCCGCACGCAGTCGGTCCGCGGCAAGATGATCGAGCCGGGCTACGGCTGGATCCGCCTCTCGCAATTCCAGGAGCGCACCGTCGACGACTTCGTCAAGAAGATCGACGAGCTCTACAAGGAAGACCCGAACCTCAAGGGCCTGGTGCTCGACCTGCGCAACGACCCGGGCGGCCTGCTCGACGCGGCCGTGGCGGTGTCGTCGGCCTTCCTGCCCGAGAACGTCACGGTGGTCACCACCGACGGCCAGCTGGCCGAGAGCAAGTCGGTCTACAAGGCAGCGCCGGAGTTCTACCAGCGCCGTTCGGGCAGCGACCCGCTGCGCAGCCTGCCGGCCGCGCTGAAGACCGTGCCGCTGGTGGTGCTGGTGAACGAAGGCTCGGCTTCCGCCAGCGAGATCGTCGCCGGCGCGCTGCAGGACCACAAGCGCGCCACCATCATGGGCAGCCAGACCTTCGGCAAGGGCTCGGTGCAGACGGTGCGCCCGCTCGGCCCCGACACCGGCCTGAAGATCACCACCGCGCGCTACTACACGCCCAGCGGCACCTCGATCCAGGCCAAGGGCATCGTGCCGAACGTGCTGGTCGACGAAAGCGCCGAGGGCAGCCCCTTCGCCGCCCTGCGCATGCGCGAGGCCGACCTCGAGAAGCACCTGGCCAGCGGCCAGGGCCCAGAAGTCAAGGACCCGGAACGCGAAAAGGCCCGCGACGAGGCCCGCAAGCGCCTCGAGGAAGAAGCCAAGAAGCCGCCGCAGGACCGCAAGGTGCCCGAGTTCGGCACCGACAAGGACTTCCCGCTCGTGCAGGCGCTCAACCGCCTGAAGGGCCAGCCGGTGCTCGTGAGCAAGACGCAGGTCATCGTCGACAACAAGGAAGAGAAGAAAGAGAACTGAGCCGGCAAGTCGGTTCTTTTCAGGAATACCGCGGAACCGGCCTTGCCGGGCCGCCGGTATTGCCCCCGATAGGGTGTGGGCGGCCACACGAAGTGGGCAAGCCTGGGGGCGAGCATGAATGATCACCAGCTGCTGCGCTATTCGCGCCACATCCTTCTGGAAGAATTCGGCATCGACGGGCAGGCCCGTGTCAGTGCCGGACGGGTTCTGGTCATAGGCGCCGGCGGGCTGGGCTCGCCGGTGGCCCTGTACCTTGCGGCAGCGGGCGTCGGCCACATCGTGCTGGTCGACGACGACGAAGTCGATCTCACCAATCTCCAGCGCCAGGTGGCCCACACCCATGCGCGCGTCGGCCTGCCGAAGGTCGAATCCGCCGCGCAGGCCATGCGCGACATCAACTCCGACATCGCCATCGAAACCCACGCACTGCGCGCCGACGAGGCGCTGCTGTCGCGCCTCGTGGCCGAGGCCGACGTGGTGGTCGACTGCTGCGACAACTTCGCCACCCGGCAGGCCGTCAACCGTGCCTGCGTGGCGCATGCGAAGCCGCTGGTGGCGGGCGCGGCGATCCGTTTCGACGGGCAATTGAGCGTCTATGACACCCGCGACGCCGCCTCGCCCTGCTATGCCTGCCTGTTCCCGCCCGATGCGAGCTTCGAGGAAACGCGCTGCGCGGTGCTCGGCGTGTTCGGCCCGGTGGTGGGCACCATCGGCACGCTGCAGGCCAGCGAGGCGCTGAAGCTGCTGGCCGGCATCGGCCCGTCCCTGGCGGGCAAGCTGCTGATGTTCGACGGGCGCAGCACCTCGTTCGACACGCTGCGCGTGGCGCGCGATCCGCACTGCAGCGTCTGCGCGCAACGCGCGACCTTCCCCTCCACTCCGGTCTAGTTGGGCTGCTTCGCGCCCTTCGCCCGGGCGGCGCCCTTGGCTGCCGCCCCCGCCGTGGGCTTGTTCGCCTGCGCCACCACGCCCTGGCAGTTCGAATCCTCGCCCGGACCCGGCTCGATGGTCGCGGCGAGTGCCAGCAGCGGATTGACCGCACCCAGCGCCAGCGCGGCCAGCCCGCGCCCGGCCAGCGGGCCGACCTCCAGCCCGCCCTTGGGATCGCCGAATGTGCCGCCCACCACCAGCGGCGTGCGGATCGAGAGGATGTTCTTGCTCTTGGGCTCGGGGCGGATCACGAAATCCAGCCCCTCGGTCGCCAGGTTGGCCTGGCCGGTGGCGATGAAGACGGCGTTGGTGGTGTCCACCACCAGCGTGCGCCCGGTCATCAGGCCCTTGTTGACGTCGAAGGCCAGGGCCGCGCAGCGCAGCTCCACGTTGCGGTCGCCGCGCAGGATGAACTTGATGATGTCGCCGCCCACCAGCGTCGCGAACACCGGCAGCAGGTTGCCGAACTGCCCGCGTCCGGAGATGACCGCCACATCGCCCGATGCGCCGCCGAGCCAGTTGGCGACGGTGCTGCCGGAGCCCGAGAGATTGATGCGCCCGTCCAGCCTGCCGACGCTGTTTCCGGTGGTTTCGAGCTTCGGGAACAGCCGCGCCAGCTGCATGGCCCGGGCGTCGAGCGAGGCGCGGATGTCCGCGGGCTTCTTCGAGCCGTCGATGCGGATCGCGCCGCTGAGCCTGCCGCCGGCCACGCCCAGGTCGAGCGGATCGAGCGTGAGCACGCCTTCGGCCAGCTTCACCTGCACGCTGCCGCGCTCCAGCGGCACCTCGCGCACGTTGCGGATGCGATCGGCCGTGTACTTCACGTCGGCGTTCATGGCGCGCAGGCGATCGAAGTCCAGCGGCGCCGTGGGCAGCACCTTGCCGCCGGGCCGCTTGACCTGGGTGATTGTGGGCGGCGGCGCGACCCCTTCCACCGTGGCGGCGGTGCGCGCCGTGGGCGGCAGGCCGATCAGCGGGCCCAGGTCGTCCATGTCCATCACGTTCGAGCGCAGGTCGCCCGCCAGGTGCGGCAACTTGCCGGACTGGTCGAAGCGCATGTCGCCCGCGATGTCGGACAGGCCCAGGCGCCCCTTCAGGCCCGAGGCCTCCCACAGCTTGCCGCGCTTGTCGAGCTTGCCGCTCAGGGTGTAGGGCGAGGTCTGCGGCAGCGCGATGCCCAGCAGCGGGAACAGCGCACCCAGCGTCTGGCCCTTGATGTCGAACCTGGCGTCGATGCCGTCCAGGTCCGACAGGCGCGCGACCGTGCCGGCCGCCCTCAGTTGTGTCTGGCCCGCGGCGGCGCGGATCTCGATCGGGAAAGGCGGCGCGTTCGTGGCCTCGATCTGCAGCACATTGCCCGTGCGCCCGCTGGCGGTCAGCGGCTGGCCCTTGTAGCGGCCCTTGATGCGGTAGTCCAGCGGCATCTCGCCGCGGCCGCTGTCGTAGCTCAGATCGGCATGCAGGTCCACGCCGAGGTGCTTGGCCAGGAAGTCGACCGCGCCGCTGTCGATCTGCACCTGGCCGATGGTGGGCACGGTGCCGCCTTCGGAGCTGTCCTTGCCTTCCTTGCCCAGCGACCATGTGCGGCGGCCGTCGGCTTCCATCTGCAGTCCCACCGTGGGGGAGGAAAGCGCCAGCCTGGGAATGACGATGCTGCTCGAGATCAGCGGCCAGAGGCGTATGTCGAAGTCGGCACGCTCCGCCTTCACCAGATAGGGATCGCGCGCCCATGAGGGGTTGGCGAACTCCACGCCGTCCAGCCTCACCGTGGCCTGCCGCCAGCCCAGGCCCACGTCGAGCCGCCGGGTGATCTCGAACTTGCGCCCGGTCTTCTCGCTGACGTAGCGGTTGACCGGTTCGCGCAGCACGTCCCAAGGGAAGAAGGCGAGCCCGATCGCCAGCAACGCAACCAGCAGCACGAGGCCCGCCAGCAGCTTCTGCCAGAGCGGCCGGCAGCGCAGGACGCCGGCCTTCTTCGGTACGTTCGTCGTTGCCATGGACTCCTTGTAACTCAGTCGATCGCCCCGCCGCGGTCGGCCATGAACCGCAGAGATCGTGAGGGATTGCCTACTGGAGGCGCCTTCGCAGGCCGCGTCGGAACCCGCCTACAGCCACCAGCCGCCGAAGCTTGCATGATGCGCGCAGGGGACGAAGCAAAGTCGAGCGGCAGGCAGTTCCTGCCAACGGGCGCACGCTGAAGGCGTCCGCAAAAGCTCAGAGGAAGAGTGGTTCGGCATGGATTCCAGATTGCAGACTTATGTTGTCGAAGACAACCTCACGATCCGTGAAAACCTCATCGGCACGCTGGAAGAGCTCACCTGTACCACCGTGGTCGGCTTCGCCGACACAGAGAGCGGCGCGCGCGCATGGCTGCTCGGCCACGACGGCGATTGGGACCTCATGATCGTCGACCTCTTCCTCAAGCAGGGCAGCGGCCTCGGCGTGCTGCAGGCCTGCCAGGCCCGCAAGCCGGTGCAGAAGGTGGTGGTGCTCAGCAACTACGCGACGCCCGACATCCGGCGGCGCTGCGCGGAATTCGGGGTCGATGCGGTTTTCGACAAGTCGAACGAGATCGACGCGCTGGTCGAGTTCTGCCTCGTGCAGGCCCGAGACCGGGCCTCGCGCTCCTCGCCCGGTGCCACCGGCTGAGCAATGAAAGAAGAAGCGAGAAGAAGCCCCCTTGGACCCCTTCGCCGCCCATCAGCCGATCTCAGTCGATCAGCTTGTTCTTCAGCGCGTAGTACGTGAGGTCGCTGTTGGAGGAGAGATTCATCTTCTCCATCAGGCGCGTGCGGTAGGTGCTCACGGTCTTCACCGACAGCGACAGCGTCTTGGCGATGTCACCGGCGGTCTCGCCCTTGGCGAGCTTGAGGAACACCTGGAATTCACGCTCCGAGAGCTGCTCGTGCGGCGCGGCGTCGTCCTTGCGGTCGAGCTGGCGGGCCAGCAGTTCGGCCACGGCGGGCGTGATGTAGCGCCGGCCCAGCGCGATGGTGCGGATGGCGTTGACGATCTCGATGGGATCGCATTCCTTGTTGAGGTACCCGCTCGCCCCCTGACGGATCAGGTTCATCGCGTAGTGCTCCTCGGGGTAGCCGCTCAGGATGAGGATGCCCACGTCCGGCGCCTTGGCGCGGATCATGGCGAGTGCGTCGATACCGCTTTGCCCGGGCATCGAAAGGTCCATGACCAGCACGTCCAGCTCCGTGGTGCGCACCAGTTCGATGGCCTCGCGGCCGCTGGCAGCTTCACCCGCCACGCGCAGGTCCACGTGCTCGGAGAAGAACTGCCGGAGGCCCGATCGCACGATGGCGTGGTCGTCCACAATTCCGATTTTGATCATTTGTTACTTTCGTCGTTGTGTTGCGCACCCGAGGGTCGCAACATGCCAGGTCCCTGATTGTTGTCAATTATTCACGAACTTGCGCCGCAAGCAGCCTTGAAAGTTTCATGCACTGGTTAGCCCCACCAAGAATGGCCGTGAGCCTGCTGCTCGCGGCGCTGGCCGCGCTGGCCCTCGTCGGCATCAACGAGGCCGGGTACCGGCAGTCCAGCCGCGCCCTCGCCGACATCGACGAGGCGCAGCAGGTGCGCGGCACGCTCAACCAGCTGCTGCAGAACATGCTGGACGCCGAGACCGGCCAGAGAGGCTACCTGCTGACCGGCGAGGCCGGCTACCGAAAGCCCTACGACGACGCGGTCAAGCAGGTCGACGGCCACCTCGCCACCTTGCGCCGCCTGTACGCCGGCCGGCCGGCCGAGCTCGCCCAGCTGACCGAGCTGTCGAAGCACGTGCTGCGCAAGATCGCCGAGATGGACATGAGCGTGCGCCTGCGCCAGGACGGCAAGGAGGACGCCTGGAAGTTCGTCATCACCACCGACGTCGGCAAGGAGGAGATGGAGGCCATCCGCACCACCGCCGGCGAGCTGGTGAAGATCAGCAACGGCACCCTGCACCAGAGCCAGGCGCAAGTGCTGCGCTCGCTGCAGTTGGCGCGCATCGGCACCTCCATCGTGGCAGTGGCCGCGCTGATCGCCTTCTTCCTGTATCTGCGGCAGACCCATGCGCTGCGCTCCATCGGCGAGCGCCAGCAGGAGGCCCTGCAGCGCGAGCGCAACGCCCTGGAAGACGAGGTGCGCGAGCGCACAGCCTCGCTGGCCGAACTGGCGACCCACCTCCAGGACGTGCGCGAAACCGAGCGCGGCTTCCTTGCGCGCGAACTGCACGACGAACTGGGCTCGCTGCTCACCGCCGCCAAGCTCGACGTGGCGCGGCTGAAGTCGCGGCTGGCGGACGCGCCCGACGCGATCCAGCGGCTGCAGCATCTGACCGAGCTGCTCAACAGCGGCATCGCGCTGAAGCGCCGGATCATCGAGGACCTGCGGCCCTCCTCGCTGGCCAACCTTGGGCTGGTCGCTTCGCTGGAGATCCTGGGGCGCGAGTTCGGCGAGCGCTCGGGCCTGCAGGTGGAGATGGTGCTGGAGCCGGTGACCATGGATGAATCGCGCCAGCTCACCATCTACCGGATGGTGCAGGAGAGCCTCACCAACATCGGCAAGTACGCCGAGGCCACCGAGGCCACCATCGTCCTGAAGAACTACGACAACCACGTGGTGGTGGAAGTGGCGGACAACGGCAAGGGCTTCGACACGCTTCGCGTGCGGCCCTCTACCCACGGCCTCGCGGGGATGCGGCACCGCGTGGAAGCCGCGCGCGGCAGGCTCACGGTGGCGTCGGTGCCGGGCAAGGGCACGCGGCTGAGCGCCATGCTGCCGATCGTCAAGCCGGCCTGAGCCCGGGCCGGGACGGTCGAGGCCGGCACTTCTGCACACGCCGCCGCAAGGCCACTCGGCCATCTCCTACGCACCCCAGCCACGGCCGCTGACAGGTCAGGGACGGCCCTCCACTTAAGGTTGCATCCATGGCGCCGGAGCCTTCCTTTTCTGGGGAGTCCGGTGCGATGTTTTCAAGACAACGAGCCAAGCCTCGAAGGAGTTCCACATGCTGCATTACGCCGTGGTGTTTCTGGTCATCGCCCTGATCGCCGCCCTCTTCGGGTTCGGCGGCATCGCCGCCAGCGCGGTGGGCATCGCCAAGATCCTCTTCGTGATCTTCGTGATCCTCGCGATCGCGAGCTTCCTTGCCGGCTTGCTACGACGCAAGTAGCGTCGTTACGATCAACAGGCTTGCGCATTTCACTTTTCCGGAAAGGACTTTCAAATGAACACGACGACCAAGACTCCCTCGCAAATCGCCGAAGAAGCGCGCCAGACCGCCCGTGACGCGGTCGAAACGACCCGCGCCTATGCACAGAACGCGGTGAATGCGGCGGGCGAAAAGGTCCGCGACCTGCAGCGCGATTCCGAGCCGGCCGTCGAGCAGCTGGCCGCCCGCGTGCAGCAAGCCGTTCAGCGCGGCCTGGATGCCGCGTCCACCACCAGCGCACGCGCGCAGCGCCGCCTCGAGCAGGCCGCCGACGTGACGGGCCGCTACATCTCCGACCAGCCCGTGCGCTCGGTGCTGCTGGCAGCGGCGGCCGGCGCCGCCATCACCGCGCTCATCGTGCTGGCCAGCCGCCGCAGCCGCGACGACTACTGATTGACACGGCAACAGGCGTTCATCGTCGATCGACCCCGGCACCATGCTCCATCCGATTTTTTCCACGGTGCTCGGGCATCCGGAACTCGTCGCTGAACACCTCGCCAACTACGCCGCCCTCATCCGGCAGGAATCCGCCCAGGCGGGACGCGGCATTGCCACACGCATCGTCGCAGCCGTGCTGGCGGTGGCCACCATCACCCTGGCGCTCGGGCTGATAGGCGTTGCGATCCTGCTGGGCGTGATGCACGGCAGCTTCCACTGGGTGCTTGTGGCCGTTCCGGGCGTGGCCGTGGTGATCGCGGCCATCTGCACCTGGTACGCGGCGCGGCCCGCACCCCACTACGCCTTCGAGGATCTGCGCTCGCAGCTCGATGCCGACCTGCAGGCCCTGCACGAAGCCGGAGCACGCCATGACCGGTACTGAGCGCCGCCATTCGCATTCCGAGCAACTCTCGCCTCAGCAGCGCCTGGCCCTTTCGCGCCGCGCGCTGGTGCGGCAGCTGAATGGCGGCGTGGACGACGACAGCCATCAAGGCCGCGGCCACGCCGGCTCCGATCCCCGGTTGGACGACCTGGAATACGCACACTATGAAGCGCAGGCCACAGGCCGGCGCCAAGGCCACCCGCACGAAAGAGGAGAAGGAGATCCCGCAGGGCAAGGGGAACGCGGAGGCAGCCGAAGAAGAAACGAGAACGTATGGCTCGCCGTGGGGCGCAGCGTGCTGGAACGCTGGTGGCGCAGGCATCCCGCGCATGCGGTCGGCCAGCTGGCGCGGCCGATGCTGGAGCACTACGCCCGCAAGGAGCCGGCCAAGCTGATGGCAGCCGCGGCCGCCACGGGCGCGCTGCTGGTGCTGGCCAAGCCCTGGCGACTGCTGTCGGCGACGGCGGTGCTCGCGGCCGTACTGAAGACATCCGACGTGGCCGACCTCGTCAATACCCTGATGAGCAAGACCCCGAATTCAACTCGCCCCCCACGAAAGGACTCTCCATGAAAAACGACGTTTCCTCCACGGCAGCCTCCTCCAAGGCCCCCGGCCACCAGCACCTGGCGCTCGACCAGAGCGGCCTCGACGCAGCCCGCAACAGCCTGGACGACGGTGCCGTCACGCCGAGCTACGGCCCCTGGCGCGACGACGTCGTGAAGCTCCTGAACGATGCGCTGGCCACCGAGCTGGTCTGCATCCTGCGCTACAAGCGCCACTACTTCACCGCCAACGGCGTGGAGTCGCCGGCCATCGCCGACGAGTTCCTGGTGCACGCCAACGAAGAGTCGGCCCATGCCGACCTCATCGCCGAACGCATCGTGCAGCTGGGCGGCGAACCCGACTTCGCGCCCACGCACCTGCTCGAACGCAGCCATGCCTCCTACGACGAATCGACCGACCTGCAGTCGATGGTGCGCGCCAACCTGATCGCCGAGCGTATCGCTGTGGAGTCGTACCGCCAGATGATCTCGCTCATCGGCGACAAGGACCCGACCACGCGCCGCATGCTCGAAGGCATCCTCGCCGATGAAGAGGAGCATGCCGACGAACTGAAGGACTGGCTCGGCCACTGAGCGACGAAGGCCCCGCCCATGAGAAAGCCCGGCAGCGCCGGGCTTTTTCGTTGCCGGGGGTCGAAGGGGATCTTCAGCCCTTCACCTCGAGCTGGTTGCTCACCGAGGTCACGCCCTGCACGCCCTTGGCGATCTCCTCGGCCCGCGCCTTCGCGGCGGCCGAGGGTGCCGGCCCCTTCAGGCTCACGGCGCCGGCCTTGGTGTCGACGTCGATCTTGATGGCGCTCAGGTCCGGGTCCCTGGCAAGGCCAGCCGAGACCGAGGCCGTGATGGCAGCATCGTCCATCGTCGCGCTCACTGCCGCGCCTGCCTCCTTGAGCGCTTCCTTGGCATTGGCGGCGCCTTCCTTCACCTCAGCGGTGGTGTTAGACGACTCGACCTTGGCCTTGGCGTCCTTCAGGGCCTCGCCCGTCTTTGCCGCGGCCGTGTCGGCCGCCTGCTCGGTCTTCGCCACGGCGCTGTCGAGCTTCTCGCCGGCAGTGCGGTTGTCGCCCTTGTCGCAGCCGGCCAGGGCCAGCGCGGCGCCGGCCAGCAGCATGGCAAGACAGACGTGCGCGTACGGCATGCCGGCGACGCGTTGTCGAATGTTCGATCCGTTGTTCATGGCAGTCCTCCTGTCGCTTCTTGAAAATTGGAAATGGGGAAGAAAAAAAAGAGAGTGTGTGAACGGGGCGGCCGGGCTGGATGCATGCCCCCGCCCCGACCGGTCACAGCTTGTCGGCGCCCGACTTGATCGCGTCCTTGGCCTTTTCCTTCACGTCGCCGTAGGTCTTCTGCACCTTGCCGGCGGCCTGATCGGCAATGCCCTCGCCTTCGAGCTTCTCGTTGCCGACAACCTTGCCGGCGACTTCCTTCAGCTTGCCCTTGGCTTCCTCGACGCGGCCTGCCACTTGGTCCTTGTTCATGTCGCTTCCTTCCTGATGGATTGATGTTGAAACAGGTGGGCCGGGGTGGCCCACCGCAGTCAATCTAGGCGCCGCCGCATGGCGGCGAACGCCGACGGAAGCCCGAAGCGGTGTAGGACAACGAGGCTCAGGCGCTGACGATCCATCCTTCAAGCGGATCGAAGTCTTCCGGCAGGCCATGGCCCGGGCCGGGGCTTGCGGCGCGCTGCAGGCCCCAGGCGGCCTGCAGCAGGCACAGCACGGCGTCGATGTCGTCGCCGCGAGCGTCCGCGAGCAACTCCGCGCGCTGCGGCGCGGTGACGGCCAGCCTCAACCCGAGGCGGGACGAGCCGGCTTCGAGCGCCGCCAGCAGGTCGGCGCGCGCGGCTCGTCGCTCGGGTGTCTGCTTCGCCAGGTCGTCGCTCTTGTAGCTGCGCCGTCCGATCAGTTCGCGCGCCAGCAGGCCCGGATAAGCCTCCAGCGCGATGCGATCGGCCCCCCTGCCGGCATGCAGCCCCGGAATGCGCGCACCCGCCGCGAGCAGGCGCGGCACGCCGGCATGGAGCATGTAGGCCACCGGCGGGTTGACCCACTTCATCGAGGGGCTGGAGCCCGCGGGCCCGTCAGCCTTGCGGTGCGCGAACTTGCCGCCCACCGGGCGCGCCGCGCAGAAGGCGGCGAAGGTCTGGCGGATCTCGGCGCGGCTCAGGCCGGCGTAGTGGGCCATCAGCGGCTCCCACTGCAGCGGCCATCGCAGCTGCTCGACGAGTTCCCGCGGCAGGCTGAACGGAAAGTCGAAACCGCCGGTCCAGGACGGCGTGGCGCACAGCCATTCGCCCCAGGCGTCGAGCGTGGAAAAGCGCTGCAGGCCACGCAGCACGACCCTGTCGGTGCCGCTCTGTTCGCCTGTCGCGACGACGATGGGCTTGCGTGCCGTCGGCGCGCTGGAGAAGTCGCAGCCGAACAGCAGCACTGGCTCAGCCCAGGGCGAGCGCCACCACGCCGGCGGCGATGAACATCGCGCCCATCAGCCTCAGCAGCCGGTCGCCCTCGCGCAGCAGATGGCCCCCGATGAGCGCCGCGAAGAGCATCGACACCTCGCGCGCCGGTGCAACGTGCGAGATCGGCGCCTGCTGCACCGCGTAGAGCACGAGCACGTACGAGACGGGGCTGATCGCCGCCACCAGCAGCGCGTATTTCCACTGGTCGCACCACATGCGCACGGTGGTCGCGCGGTCCTGCAGCGCCGCGGGCAGCAGCAGCACGATGCGCACGAGGTTGCCCATGTAGTCGAGCAGGATCGGCGACATCGCGAGGAACTTGACCGCGTAGCTGTCGGCCACCGTGTAGGCCGCGATGAAGGCGCCGGTCAGCACGCCGTAGCGCATGCCCTTGTGCACCCGCGCGCGCTGCGCCGGGTCGTGCGCCTTCTGCCACAGGCGCGGGCCGCCGGCGATGAGGAACACGCCGGCCACCACACCAAGGATGCCGGCCACGCCGACGAGGCTGATCTTCTCGCCGAGGAAGAGCACGGCCACTAGCGAGGACAGCAGCGGCCCCGAGCCGCGCGCCAGCGGATAGACCACCGTCAGGTCCGACTTGCGGTAGCCGCGCAGCAGCACGATGAAATAGAAGACGTGCAGCACGCCGCTGAGCACGACGAAGCTCCACTCGGCCCGGCCCCAGTTCGGCACCACATTCCAGCCGAGCACGATGCCCAGCGGCGCCCAGATGACCATGTTGAACACGCTGGTCTGGAAGCTGAAGCGCGCATCGCCGTTTGCCTTCTTGGCGGCGATGTTCCAGCTGGCGTGGATGATCCCGGCGAGCAGGATCAGGGCGAACGCGGAGAGCGGCACCTCGAGCTACGCGAGACCGAGCGCCGCCGGGCCGTCCCAAGGCGCGAGCGGCCCCCCCGGGGGGCAGCGAGGACACGAAGTGCCGAGCGTGGGGACCACGTTCTAGTGGCGGCCGACGATGGCGGCAGTTGCCATCAGTTCCTCGAGCAGCGCCAACGAGACCTTGCCCGACACCGCGTACGGGTTGAGCTCGGGCTTCTCGGAATACTTCAGCAGCGTCGATGCGTTGAGCTTCGACAGGTTGACCTGGCCCATCGTCCAGCCGCCGAAGCGGCGCTCGGAGATCTCTTCGTAGTGCAGCAGCACCACGTCCTTGTGGCGCGCATCGCGCTGGATGTGGCCGTAGAGCTCGGAGATGGCCATGCGGCCGCCTTCGATGGCCTGCAGGAAGGTGCCCGCACCGTAGCAGAGGATGCCGGTGATGCCGCACGCGGTGTTGTGGGTGCGCGATTGCGCCAGGATCGACTCGATGGCCTCGGGGCTGGTGTCGACGGCGCGGCTGGCGTAGAGGAGTCGGACCAGCATGGCTCAGTCCTTTCTGGGCAGGAGGGAGAGGAATTCGCGGCGCAGGCTCGGATCTTTCAGGAACACGCCGCGCATCACGGAATTGATCATCTTGCTGTCCATTTCCTTCACGCCGCGCCAGGCCATGCAGAAGTGCTCGGCCTCCATGACGAGGGCCAGCCCGTCGGGCTGGGTCTTTTCCTGGATCAGGTCGGCCAGCTGCACCACGGCTTCTTCCTGGATCTGCGGACGGCCCATGACCCATTCGGCCAGGCGCGCGTACTTCGACAGGCCGATCACGTTGGTGTGCTCGTTGGGCATCACGCCGATCCAGAGCTTGCCGATGATCGGGCAGAAGTGGTGCGAGCAGGCGCTGCGCACGGTGATCGGGCCGACGATCATCAGTTCGTTCAGGTGCTCGGCGTTCGGAAACTCGGTGAGCGAAGGCGCCGCCACATAGCGGCCCCTGAACACCTCGTTGAGGTACATCTTGGCGACCCGGCGCGCGGTGTTGTCGGTGTTGTGGTCGTTCTCGACGTCGATCACCAGACTCTGGAGCACGTCCTTCATCTTGACCTCGACCTCGTCGAGCAGGGCCTCCAACTCGCCGGGCTGGATGAACTCGGAGATGTTGTCGTTGGCATTGAAGCGCTTGCGCGCCGCGGTGATGCGCTCGCGGATCTTCACGGAGACGGGCGTGCCCTCGTCATCGTCATTTCGATCGGGGCGCGGTTCGACGTCGATTTTCCTCAGCATGGCAAAGATCGTACCAGTGAATGGCTCCAGACATTCGGGGCCGCAACGCCCGTCCCTTCTCGGAGCAATGCTATCAATTAAGGAGTGAAAAATCAGCCACCAGCGGCAGGTGGTCGGACATGCGGGCCCAGATCGGTCCGCGCGGCACCACGCAGGACAGCGGCTCCAGCCCGCGCCCGTAGACGAAGTCGAGCTGCGCCACCGGCAGGCGCGAGGGATAAGTGAGCGTGCGCGGACCGCGCAGATCGCTGGTGTCGCGCAGGCCCATGGCGTTCATGGCGTAGCGCATGCGCGCGCCCCAGTCGTTGAAGTCACCCGCCACCACCACGGCCTCGCCGGGCGGCACCTCGCGGTCGATGAACTCGCGCAGCCGCGCGATCTGCCGCACTCGGCTGCCCTTGATGAGCCCCAGGTGCACCACGATGGCGTGCACCCGCCGGCCTTCCACGTCGATCACCACGTGCAGCAGCCCGCGCTGCTCGAAGCGGTGGTCGGAAATGTCCTGGTGGTTGGTGCCCAGCACCGGCCAGCGCGTGAGCAGCGCGTTGCCGTGCTCGCCATGGCGCGTGACGGCGTTGGTCTCGTAGACGGCGGTGTAGCCCTCGGGCGCGAGGAAGTCGGCCTGCGGCAGCTCGGGCCAGCGCGCGAAACGCGCCGCCGCCTGCCGGTTCATCTTGCGCACTTCCTGCAGGCAGACGATGTCGGCGTCGAGCTGCTCGATGGCGTGGCCGAGGTTGTGGATCTCGAGCCGCCGCGCGGGGCCGATGCCCTGCACACCCTTGTGGATGTTGTAGGTCGCGACGCGGAGGTTCTGCACCGCTGCTGCTGCCGGCTGGTTCATCGCGCAAATTCTGGCAGCAACAGAATGGCTTCGGCATTCGACGGGGAAAAGCAGGCGTCAGCCGCCTCGCGGTAGGGCAGCCAGCGCCAGTCGGTGTGCTCGCGCGCATCGAGCGTGGGCACGACGCGTTCGGGCACGCGCAGGCCGAAAAGATGCTCGGTGTTGTGGGTGACGCCCGGTGCATAGCGGGCGCGCCAGCGCGGATAGATCTCGTAGACGTTGCGCAGCTGCCAGTCGACCAGTTGTGAGGCCAGCGGCGTGCCTTCGCCGCACAGGATGCCGGTTTCCTCGGCCACCTCGCGCGCCGCGGTGAGCACCAGGGGCTCGTCGGCCACGTCCTTGCTGCCGGTGACCGATTGCCAGAAGTCGGTCTCGGCATCCGCACGCCGGATCAGCAGCACATCGAGCGCCGGCGTGTGGATCACGACCAGCACCGACTCCGGGATCTTCCAGGGCCGAGAACCAGTCGTCATCGGGGGCGCTCATTTTTCTTCGCGGAACACCGAGGAACCGGCTTTGCCGGGCCTCAGGTGTTGCCCCCGGTCGGGGGTTGGCGAAGCGACACGAAGTGCGCGCAGCCTGGGGGCGAGCCTCATGCTTGCGCGTTGCGCAGCTTGATGTGGAGTTCGCGCAGCTGCTTCTCGTCGACCGGGCTCGGCGCCTGCGTCAGCAGGTCCTGCGCGCGCTGGGTCTTGGGGAAGGCGATCACGTCGCGGATCGACTCGGCGCCGGTCATGAGCATGACCAGGCGGTCCAGGCCGATGGCGATGCCGCCGTGCGGGGGCGCGCCGTACTGCAGCGCATCCAGCAGGAAGCCGAACTTGAGCTGCGCGTCCTCGGCGCTGATCTTCAGCGCGCGGAACACCTTGCTCTGCACTTCCTCGCGGTGGATACGCACCGAGCCGCCGCCCATCTCGATGCCGTTGAGCACCATGTCGTAGGCCTTGGCGATGCACTTCTCGGGCGCGGTGTCCATGAGGTCTTCGTGGCCGTCCTTCGGCGCGGTGAACGGGTGGTGCACGGCGCTCCAGCGCTGGCCTTCCTCGTCGAACTCGAACATCGGGAAGTCCACCACCCACAGCGGCGCCCAGCGGTCGTCGAACAGGCCGCTCTTCTTGCCGAAGGCGCTGTGGCCGATCTTGATGCGCAGCGCGCCGATGGCGTCGTTGACGATCTTTTCCTTGTCGGCGCCGAAGAACAGGATGTCGCCGTTGCGCGCACCCGTGCGCGCGATGATCTCGGCCAGCGCGTTATCGTCGAGGTTCTTCACGATCGGGCTCTGCAGGCCATCGCGGCCGGCAGCAGCGTCGTTGACCTTGATGTAGGCCAGGCCCTTGGCGCCGTAGATCTTGACGAACTCCTGGTACGCGTCGATCTCGCCGCGCGAGAGACCGCCCTCGGCACCGCCGCCGGGCACGCGCAGCGCCACGACGCGGCCGCCGGCCATGGTGGCGGCGTTGGAGAACACCTTGAACTCGACACGCTTCATCAGCTCGGTGAGTTCGGTGAACTCGAGCTTCACGCGCAGGTCGGGCTTGTCCGAGCCGTACTTGAACATCGCGTCCGCGTACGTCATGGTCGGGAACACCGGCAGGTCGATGCCCGCGGCGTTGCGGAACACGTTGCGGATCATGCCTTCGAACATCTCGCGGATCTCTTCCTCGGCGAGGAACGAGGTCTCGATGTCGATCTGCGTGAATTCGGGCTGGCGGTCGGCGCGCAGGTCTTCGTCACGGAAGCACTTCACGATCTGGTAGTAGCGGTCGTAGCCGGCCACCATCAGCAGTTGCTTGAAGAGCTGGGGCGACTGCGGCAGCGCGAAGAAGCTGCCGTCGTGCACGCGGCTGGGCACGAGGTAGTCGCGCGCGCCTTCGGGCGTGGACTTGCCGAGCATCGGCGTCTCGATGTCGATGAAGCCGTTGGCGTCGAGGAACTTGCGCGTTTCCATCGTCACCTTGTAGCGCAGCAGCATGTTGCGCTGCATGGCCGGGCGGCGCAGGTCGAGCACGCGGTGCGTGAGGCGGGTGGTTTCCGACAGGTTGTCGTCGTCCAGCAGGAACGGAGGCGTGACCGAGGGGTTCAGCACCTTCAGCTCATGGCACAGCACTTCGATCTTGCCGCTCTTGAGCTGGTCGTTGGTCGTGCCTTCGGGCCGTGCGCGCACCAGGCCGGTGATCTGCACGCAGTATTCGTTGCGCAGGCTCTCGGCCACGGCGAAGGTCGAGGCGCGGTCGGGGTCGCACACCACCTGCACGTAGCCTTCGCGGTCACGCACGTCGATGAAGATCACGCCGCCGTGGTCGCGGCGACGGTTGACCCAGCCGCAAAGGGTGACGGTCTGGCCCAGCAGGGCTTCGGTCACGAGACCGCAATATTGAGTACGCATGGCCATAGGAATCCATTCCGGCGCCTCGAGGGCGCGTTCGTTCTTTTATGAGTTGGAAGACTTCACCGCCACCGTGGCGGGGCCGCCTGGAACGACCACCCCCATCGAGACGATGTACTTGAGCGCTTCGTCCACGCTCATCTTCAGTTCGATGCAGTCGCTGCGCTTGAGCATCACGAAGTAGCCGCCCGTGGGATTGGGCGTGGTCGGCACATAGACGCTGAGGAACTCGCCCTCGCCGAGATGCGCGGCGACCTCGTTGCCGGGCGCGCCGGTCACGAAGGCGATGGTCCACACGCCTTCGCGCGGCCATTGCACCAGCACCGCGGTGCGGAAGGCATTGCCGTTCTCGGAGAACAGCGTGTCCGACACCTGCTTGACGCTGGAGTAGATCGAGCGCACCACCGGGATGCGCCGGACCACGGCGTCACCCCAGCCGAGCAGGCGCTTGCCGACGAAGTTGCTGGCCGTGGCCCCCACCACCAGCAGGATCGCCAGCGTGAGCAGCACGCCCAAGCCGCGCACCTTGTGGTCACTCAGCCAGGTCTGCCACTGCTCGGGCAGCAGCCACAGCGTCTGGTCGAGCGTGCCGATGATCCAGTTCAGCACGCCGAGCGTGATGACCAGCGGCACGATGACCAGCAGGCCGGACAGCAACCATTTGCGCAGGGCGAGCATGGCGGTCGGGGGGCGTTTCAGTCGCCGCTCGTCGCGGCCGGCGCGGGAGCCGGTGCGGCGGGCGCCGGAGCGGGGCTCGGCGCGGCTGACGTGGTGGAAGAAGAGGAGGAAGACGAAGATTCGCCGGAGGCGGGCGACGTGGCCGGCTCGGACTTCTTGCCGCCGCCGTCACGGAAATCGGTCACGTACCAGCCCGAGCCCTTGAGTTGGAAGCCGGCGGCCGTGACCTGTTTTTCGAACGCACTCGCGCCGCACGCCGGACACACCGTGAGGGGTGCGTCGGACATCTTCTGCAAAGCGTCCTTGGCGAAGCCGCAGGCGCTGCACTTGTAGGCGTAGATGGGCATGGGAAATGAGGTCAAAAAAGCGGCGCAGCGGCCGCTCGCAAAGCCCTCGATTATAGGGGCGCCCCCGTGAAAGGACGCCCGGCCCGGCCGGCGGGCCCCGGCTTCAGGCCGGCTCCGTGGCCAGCGGGCGGTGCGGCGTGTGAGTGTTCGCCAACCATTGCGGCAGCAGCGAGCCGGCCACCATGCCCGCGAAAGAGCACAGAACACCCGCCAGCTGGGCCGGGAACACGGCTCCCCAGGACGGCACCTGCAGGAACAGCAGCCACACGCCGATGCCCAGGACGATCGAGGCGACCGCGCCCTGCGTGGTGGCCCGACGCCAGTACAGGCCGCACACCAGCGGCACGAAGGCGCCCACCAGCGGCACCTGGTAGGCGCCCGAAACCAGTTCGTAGATCGGCGTGCCCTGCATGCGAATGGCGTAGGCCAGCACGGCGGCGCTGAACAGCAGCACCGTGATGCGCATGGTCATGAGGTTCTGGCGGTCGGTGCCGGCCGGGCGGAACTGGCGCCAGATGTTCTCGGTGAAGGTGACGCTCGGGGCCAGCAGCGTGGCCGAGGCCGTCGACTTGATGGCCGACAGCAGCGCGCCGAAGAACAGCACCTGCATCACGAAGGGCATCTTCTCCAGCACCAGCGTGGGCAGCACCTTCTGCGGATCTTCCTTCAGCAGCGCGCCGGTCTGCTCCGGCATGATGAGCAGCGCACTGGCCACCAGGAACATCGGCACGAAGGCGAAGAGGATGTACGCCAGGCCGCCGATCACCGGGCCACGGCGGGCAGCCTTGACGCTGTTGGCCGACATCACGCGCTGGAACACGTCCTGCTGCGGGATGGAGCCCAGCATCATCGTGATGGCCGCGGCGAAGAAGAACACCATGTCGTGCCAGCTCGGCTCGGGCCAGAACTTGAAGAGGTCCTTGCTGACCGCGAAGGCCACCACCTTGTCGGCGCCGCCGGCCATGTTGCCCGCGAACATCGCGATCACGGCCAGGCCGGCCACGAGGATGATCATCTGGATGAAGTCGGTGACCGCCACCGACCACATGCCGCCGAAGAGCGTGTAGGCCAGGATCGAGATCACCCCGATCACCATGCCCACCGGGATGCTGACCACGCCGCCCGACAGCAGGTTGAACACCAGCCCCAGCGCCGTGACCTGCGCCGACACCCAGCCCAGGTAGCTCAGCATGATGATCAGCGAGCAGGCCACCTCCACGCCGCGGCCGTAGCGCTCGCGGTAGTAGTCGCTGATGGTCAGCAGCGTCATGCGGTAGAGCTTGCCGGCGAAGAACAGGCCCACCAGGATCAGGCAGGTGCCGGCGCCGAACGGGTCTTCGACCACGCCGTTGAGCCCGCCCTCGATGAACTTGGCCGGGATGCCGAGCACCGTTTCGGAGCCGAACCAGGTCGCGAAGGTGGTCGTGACGATCATGTAGAGCGGCAGGTGCCGCCCGGCGATGGCGAAGTCGGTGGTGTTCTTCACCCGCTTGGCGGCGTACAGGCCGATCGCGATGGTGACAAGCAGATAGACGATGACCAGCGTCAACAACACGGCACAGACTCCTCTAGAACAGACGCACGCGCACCAGCAATTGCATGGCGAGCAACCCCAATACAAAACCTATGCCACCGTAGACGATGGTCTGCAGCAACCGGTTGGTGCGCTTCTGTTCGGCCAGCAGCTCGAGCAGCTCGCGGCGGTTGTCGACCGGGCGATTCTCCAGGAAATCGTGCAGTAATCGAGGCAATTGGGGCAGCAATTTGGCGTACCTGGGCGCCTCGGCCTTGAGCTGCTGCAGCAGCTTCTTGGGGCCGATCTGGTCGACCATCCACTTCTCGAGGAAGGGCTTGGCCGTGGCCCAGAGGTCGAGTTCGGGGTCGATGTTGCGCCCCAGGCCCTCGATGTTGAGCAGCGTCTTCTGCAGCAGCACCAGCTGCGGCTGGATCTCGACGTGGAAGCGCCGCGAGGTCTGGAACAGGCGCATCAGCACCATGCCCAGCGAGATTTCCTTCAGCGGCCGGTCGAAGTACGGCTCGCACACGGTGCGGATGGCCGCCTCCAGTTCATCGATCCGGGTGCCCACCGGCACCCAGCCGCTTTCGAGGTGCAGCTCGGCCACGCGCTTGTAGTCGCGCCGGAAGAAGGCCACGAAGTTCTGCGCGAGGTATTCCTTGTCCGACTCGGTCAGCGTGCCGATGATCCCGAAGTCCAGCGAGATGTAGCGCCCGAAGGTCTCCGGCTCCAGGCTCACCTGGATGTTGCCCGGGTGCATGTCGGCGTGGAAGAAGCCGTCGCGGAACACCTGCGTGAAGAAAATGGTCACGCCGTCGCGCGCCAGCTTGGGAATGTCGACGCCGGCCGCGCGCAGGCGGTCCATCTGCGCGATGGGCACGCCCTTCATGCGCTCCATCACGATGACCTCGGGGTGGCAGAAGTCCCAGAACATCTCGGGAATCAGCACCAGGTCGAGCGCGGCCATGTTGCGGCGCAGCTGGGCCGCGTTGGCGGCCTCGCGCACCAGGTCGAGCTCGTCGTGCAGGTACTTGTCGAACTCGGCCACCACCTCGCGCGGCTTCAGGCGCTTGCCGTCGGCCGAGAGGTTCTCGAGCCAGCCGGCCATCATGGCCATCAGCGCCAGGTCCTTCTCGATCACGCCGCGCATGCTGGGGCGCAGCACCTTCACCGCCACCTCGCGCTCTTCGCCCTCGTTGGTGCGGATGGTCGCGAAGTGCACCTGCGCGATCGATGCGCTGGCGATTGGCGTCTCGTCGAACTGCACGAACACATCGCTCACCGGGCGGCGGAACGCGCGCTCGATGGTGGCGATGGCCACGGAAGAGGGAAACGGCGGCACCCGGTCCTGCAGGAAGGCCAGTTCGTCGGCGATGTCGGGCGGCAGCAGGTCGCGCCGGGTCGACAGAACCTGGCCGAACTTCACGAAGATGGGGCCGAGGCGCTCGAGCGCCTCGCGCAGCCGCTGGCCGCGCGGCGCATCGAGGTTGCGCCCGAAGGAAAGAACGCGCGTGACCCCGCGCACCCAGGGCTTCTGGAAGCTCGAGAGCACCAGCTCGTCGAGGCCGTAGCGCAGCGCGACCCAGACGATGAAAAGTCCGCGGTAGAAGCGCCTCATTCGGCGTTGCCTGCGGGGCCGACAGCCGAACCGCCGGCCTTGCCGGCCGTGCGGTTGCCGACGAACTGGCGCAGCGCACCGACAACACGGCGCACGGCGTTGCCCAGCGTATGCGCGGGCACGTCGCCGATCACGCGGGCCAGATCGTCCTCGACGTCCCAGCGCACATGGTCGACCAGCCAGTTGACCTCGGCCGCCAGCTGCACGTCGCCGATGATCTGCACGGCGGGCTTGTCGCCTCGAAGCGCGGCGCGGGCAATGTCGAAGGGGGAGTCGTCGGTGACGGTGAGCGTCAGCTCGGGCACCGAACCGGCCGGGGCCAGGTCAAGCAGGCCGGCCGGCGTGGCCACCAGCTCCATGGTCACGAAGCGCCACTGGAAGCGCACCACCCGCCCCTGCTGGCGCAGCAGCCGCTGCTGGGCCTCGGGCTCCTGCTGGAGCACATGGTTGAGGAACAGGACCGCGCGGTTCTGGATCTCGTGGACCGCCCAGTCCGGGGGCTGCAGGCGCTCGCCAATGGTGTTGAAGAGATCGCCTAGAAAGGAAAATGGGGACGATGGTGTGGCCATGTCCCCATTATCCCGCCTGCGTTGCGGCCCCGTGAGGGCCGCTTTTCAGCTTTTTATTACTGCAGTGCCTGTACGCCCGCGACCAGCCAGCCACTGTTGCCGCTGACCGGCTTGGTCATGTTCCACACTTCGCGGAACGGGCCCGGGCCGGCCGAGGCGTCTTCGCGGATCATGCCGGAGAACTCCACGCTGGCCATGTAGGCGTCTGGCAGCTCCTCGATGCCGAGCAGCTTGGCGTCGAGCATCACGACTTCGGTCTTGTTGGAGGCACCACCGGTGTGGCTGGCGCGGTCGGCCAGCTGGGAACGGATTTCGTCGACCATGCCGTCGGTCATCATCGAACGCAGCGTCGACACGTCGGCGCGGTCCCACGCGTCCTGCAGGGTCACGAAGTTGCGCTTTGCAGCGCCGAGGAAGCCGTCGACGTCGAAGCCGGCGGGAATGCCCCACGACTGCGAACCGCCGAGTGCCGAGCCGATCATGCTGCCGCCTGCCGCTGCGCCAGCCGCCGAAAGGCTGCTGCCGTGCGGCGTGGCATCGAAGGCAGCGTTGTTGCGCTCCCAGGGGCGCGCCGATGCGTCGTTGCCCACGTTGTTGGGGCTGTACTGCGCCGGAGCGCTCGCGCTGCTCGGGCTGGCACCGGCGCCCTGGAAGGCGAAGCCGCCCTGGCGATTGGCAACGGGCTGCGAGCGCGACTTGATCATGCGCCACACCACCACGCCTGCCAGCACCAGCAGGCCGATCAGCAGGATGTTGGCGAAGCCGGCGCCGAGGCCCAGCGAATTGGCGAGCCATGCGAGGCCCAGGCCGGCGGCCAGGCCGCCGAGCATCGCGCCCCAGGGACGCTTCGGTGCAGCTGCCGCGGGCGCGGGCGTTGCGGGCTTGGCCGCTGCCGCGTTGGTCGCGTTCTGCTGCGCGGGTGCCGAAGGCGCTGCGGACTCGCGCTGCGTCACGTTGGACGACTGGCGACCCATCGACTTGCCGCCACCGATGCGCGCAGCCTCGGCCTGGACACTGACCAGGACCAGCGCGGCTGCCAGGAACAAAGAACCCAAACTCTTCATATCGTCGTCTCCTCTCGAGCGAAAGATCCGCTTTTCAACACTTGATTCCAACATGGAGGGCAGCGATTCCCCCAGTCATGTTGTGATAGTCCACATGTCCGAAACCGCCCTCTTTCATGAGGGTCTTGAGCTCCTCCTGCGAGGGGTGCATCCGGATGGATTCGGCGAGATAGCGATAGCTCGCATCGTCGCCCGCCACGAGCTTGCCGAGCCTCGGCAGCACGTTGAAGGAGTACCAGTCGTAGGCCTTCGCGAGCGGCTTCGCGACCTTCGAGAACTCGAGCACCAGCAGCTTGCCGCGCGGCTTGAGCACGCGGTTCATCTCCTTGAGCGCGATGTCCTTGTGCGTCATGTTGCGCAGGCCGAAGGCCACGGTGACCACGTCGAAGTGGTTGTCGGGAAAGGGCAGCTTCTCCGCGTCGCAGACCATGGTGGGCAGCACCACGCCGGCGTCGAGCAGCCGGTCGCGGCCGGTGCGCAGCATGGCTTCGTTGATGTCGGTGTGGACCACCTGGCCGCTGGCGCCGACCTTCTTCGCGAAGGCCAGCGCGAGGTCGCCGGTGCCGCCCGCGATGTCGAGGACGCGCGAGCCTTCGCCCACGTTCGCGACCATGACGGTGTACGCCTTCCAGGCGCGGTGCAGGCCTGCCGACATCAGGTCGTTCATGATGTCGTAGCGCGATGCGACCGAATCGAAGACACCGCGAACGCGGCGGGCCTTCTCGCTTTCGTCGACCGTTTCGAAGCCGAAGTGTGTGGTACTCATGCGACCGATGTTAGGCCGGAAGCCTTCACATCAAGTCGACGACCCCGCGACCACGGCGGACATTTGTTGCTTTTTCAGCCCCGCCCTTTCTGGGCGTAGGGCTATCTTTTCAATAGCAGCGGCGGATTCTTGCGCTGCATCGAAGGCCTCAGTGGCTGCCGCAGGCGTGGCCGCCCTTCTCGATCATCGGCGCGTCGCGGTCGACACCCGCCTCGGCCAGCCGGCGCTCATAGGCAGCCCACAGCTCGGCCTGCTTCTCGCCCAGTTCGTAGAGCAGGTCCCAGGAGTAGATGCCCGTGTTGTGGCCGTCGCTGAAGGTCGGCTGCACCGCGTAGTTGCCCACTGCCTCGAGCTCGACGAGCTCGACGTCGCGCTTGCCCGTCTGCAGCACTTCCTGCCCGGGGCCGTGGCCCTGCACTTCTGCCGAGGGCGAGTAGATGCGCATCAGCTCGAAGGGAATGCGGAAGGTCGCGCCATCCGAGAAGCCCACTTCGAGCACGCGCGACTGGCCATGCACGGTGATCGACTGCGGCGTCGGTGCGCCCGGTTTCAAGCCTGCCATCAGAAGCTCCTGTTGCCCAATCGCTCGATCATCGCAGCCTCGACGGCGGGCAGGCGCGCGGCGATGTCAGCTTCGAGCGCCGCATCGCGCTCGCGCTGCACCGGCGCCCACACCGAGCCGGGGAAGTGGCTGTCGTTCGGGAGGCGCGCGATGACATGCCAGTGCAGGTGCGCGACCATGTTGCCAAGCGCGGCGAGGTTGATCTTCGCCGGCTTCAGATGCTCGCGCAGGCACTGCTCGACCACTGTCACCGCTTCCATGCACAGGGCACGGTCGGCCGCGTCGAGATCGGAGAACTCCGGCGCGTGCTCGCGCCACACCACGCGATAGAAGGCCGGGAAGCCCGCCTCCTCGGCATGGATCACGCGCAGCTTCGCGCCCTCGAACACGAGACGCCCGCCCGGGCCCTCGCACAGCACGCAGCCCTGCACCTTCGACGTCACACCAGCACCCGCTCGATGCCGCCCTGATTGGCGGCTTCCACGTAGTTCGGCATCCAGTCTTCGCCGAGGATCTTGTTGGCCATCTCGACCACGATGTAGTCGGCTTCGAGCAGGCCGTTGTTCAGGTCGTTGCCGTAGCGCGAGAGGCCCTGCAGGCAGCTCGGGCAGCTGGTGAGGATCTTCACGTTCTCCTTCTCGCCGACCTTGCCGGCTTCGCGCAGCGCGGCTTCGCCCTTCTTCAGCTCCTGTTCCTTGCGGAAGCGGATCTGCGTGGAGATGTCGGGCCGCGACACGCCCAGCGTGCCCGATTCGCCGCAGCAGCGGTCGTTCTTGAGCACGTTGTCGCCCACCAGCGCCTTCACCGTCTTCATCGGGTCCTGCTGCTTCATCGGCGAGTGGCAGGGGTCGTGGTAGAGGTAGCCGCCGCCGGCCGCATCGGCGAGCGTGATGCCCTTTTCGAGCAGGTACTCGTGGATGTCGACGATGCGGCAGCCCGGGAAGATCTTGTCGAACTGGTAGCCCTGCAGCTGGTCGTAGCAGGTGCCGCAGCTCACCACCACCGTCTTGATGTCGAGGTAGTTGAGCGTGTTGGCCACGCGGTGGAAGAGCACGCGGTTGTCCGTGATCATCTTCTCGGCCTTGTCGAACTGGCCGCTGCCGCGCTGCGGATAGCCGCAGCACAGGTAGCCCGGCGGCAGCACGGTCTGCACGCCCGCATGCCAGAGCATGGCCTGCGTGGCCAGACCGACCTGCGAGAACAGCCGCTCCGATCCGCAGCCCGGGAAGTAGAAGACCGCCTCGGTCTCGGAGGTGGTCGCCTTCGGGTTGCGGATGATCGGTACGTAGTCCGCATCCTCGATGTCGAGCAGCGCGCGCGCCGTCTTCTTCGGCAGGTTGCCCGGCATCTTCTTGTTGATGAAGTGGATCACCTGCTCCTTGACCGGAGCCGGCCCGAGCGACGCCGGCGGCGCGGAGGTCTGCTTCTTCGCGAGGCCGCGCAGCAGGTCGTTGGCCAGGCGCTGCGCCTTGAAGCCCACGCCCACCATGCCCGCGCGCACCGCCTTGATGGTCTGCGGATTGGTCGCGTTCAGGAAGAACATCGCGGCCGCGTTGCCGGGGCGGAAGCTCTTCTGGCCCATCTTGCGCAGCAGGTTGCGCATGTTCATCGACACGTCGCCGAAGTCGATCTTCACCGGGCAGGGCGTGAGGCACTTGTGGCAAACGGTGCAGTGGTCGGCCACGTCCTCGAACTCCTCCCAGTGCTTGATGCTCACGCCGCGCCGGGTCTGCTCTTCATAGAGGAAGGCCTCCACCAGCAGCGAGGTCGCGAGGATCTTGTTGCGCGGGCTGTACAGCAGGTTGGCGCGCGGCACGTGCGTGGCGCACACGGGCTTGCACTTGCCGCAGCGCAGGCAGTCCTTCACGCTGTTGGCGATGTCGCCGATGTCGCTCTGCTGCATGATGAGCGACTCGTGCCCCATGAGGCCGAAGCTCGGCGTGTAGGCGTTGGTCAGGTCGGCGTGCAGCGTCTCGGGCTTGCCCGCGGGCGCGCGCAGCAGCTTGCCCTTGTTGAAGCGGCCTTCGGGGTCGACCTTGGCCTTGTACTCGGTGAAGGGGCGCAGCTCGTCGTCGCTCAGGAATTCGAGCTTGGTGATGCCGATGCCGTGCTCGCCCGAGATCACGCCGTCGAGGCTGCGCGCCAGCGCCATGATGCGCACCACCGCGGCATGCGCGGTCTGCAGCATGTCGTAGTTGTCGCTGTTGACGGGGATGTTGGTGTGCACGTTGCCGTCGCCCGCGTGCATGTGCAGCGCGACCCACACGCGGCCCTTGAGCACGCGCTTGTGGATGGCGGTGCACTCCGCCAGGATCGGCGCGAACTCCGCGCCCGTGAAGATGGCCTGCAGCGGCTGGCGCAGCTGGGTCTTCCAGCTCGCGCGCAACGAGTGGTCCTGCAGCTGCGGGAAGAGCGCGTCGACGTCCTTCAGCCAGCCGGCCCACAGCGCGCGCGTTTCCTGCACCAGCGCCACCGCCTGCGCGACGCGGTCTTCCAGCAGCTCGGCCGCGGGAATCTCGTGCGCGTCATCGGTCTTGCCCAGCGGCAGGTTGCCGCGCGTGAGGAAGGCTTCGAGCTCGTCGGTGAGCGCGAGCTTGTTCTGCAGCGACAGTTCGATGTTGATGCGTTCGATGCCGTCGCTGTACTCGGCCATGCGCGGCAGCGGAATCACCACGTCTTCGTTGATCTTGAAGGCGTTGGTGTGGCGGCTGATGGCCGCCGTGCGCTTGCGGTCGAGCCAGAACTTCTTGCGCGCCTCGGGGCTGATGGCGATGAAGCCTTCGCCGCTGCGCGAGTTGGCAATGCGCACAACCTCGGAGGTGACGCGCGCCACCGCGTCGGCGTCGTCGCCCGCGATGTCGCCGAACAGCACCATCTTGGGCAGCCCGCCGTGCGTCTTCGACTTGGTGGCGTAGCCCACGGCCTTGAGGTAGCGGTCGTCCAGGTGTTCGAGGCCGGCCAGCAGCACGCCCGAGCGCTTCTGCTCGGCGAACATGAAGTCCTTGATCTCGACGATGCTGGGCACCGCGTCCTTCGCGTTGCCGAAGAATTCGAGGCAGACGGTGCGGGTGTGCGCCGGCATGCGGTGCACCACCCAGCGGCAGCTGGTGATGAGGCCGTCGCAGCCTTCCTTCTGGATGCCCGGCAGGCCCGAGAGGAACTTGTCGGTCACGTCCTTGCCCAGGCCTTCCTTGCGGAAGGTGCGGCCCGGGATCTCCAGGCGCTCGCTGCGCAGCTTGGTCCTGCCATCGGCGGCGTAGTACTGCAGCTCGAACACGGCGCTGTCGACGTCGTGGATCTTGCCCAGGTTGTGGCCGATGCGCGTGACCTCGAGCCACTCGGCCTGCGGCGTGACCATGCGCCACGAAGCTAGGTTGTCGAGCGCCGTGCCCCAGAGCACGGCTTTCTTGCCGCCCGCGTTCATGGCGACGTTGCCGCCCACGCACGAGGCCTCGGCCGAGGTCGGGTCGACCGCGAAGACGAAGCCCGCGCGCTCGGCCGCGTCGGCCACGCGCTGGGTGACCACGCCGGCCTCGGTCCAGATGGTGGGCACCGGGTCGGCCAGTCCGGGCAGCGCGACGTGCTCGACCTCGGTCATCGCCTCCAGCTTCTCGGTGTTGATGACGACGCTGTTCCAGGTCAGCGGAATGGCGCCGCCGGTGTAGCCGGTGCCGCCTCCGCGCGGGATGATGGTCAGGCCCAGCTCGATGCAGCCCTTCACCAGCAGCGCCATCTCGGCCTCGGTGTCGGGGCACAGCACCACGAAGGGGTACTCCACGCGCCAGTCGGTGGCGTCGGTGACGTGGGCGACGCGCGAAAGGCCGTCGAACTTGATGTTGTCCTTGGCGGTGAGCCGGCCCAGCACGCGCGTGGCCTTGCGGCGCAGGGCGGCGACGTCGCGGAACTTGGTGTCGAAGGCGGCCACCGCATCGCCCACGAGGCCGGTGAGCTCGCCCACGAGCTGGTCACGCGGCAGGTCGCTGTCGGGGGTGCGGCGCTTCTGCACCTCGGCCAGGCGGTGCCTCAGGGCATCTACCAGCTGGCCGCGGCGGCGCGGGTTGTCGAGCAGGTCGTCGACCAGGTAGGGGTTGCGCTGCACCACCCAGATGTCGCCCAGAACCTCGTAGAGCATGCGCGCCGATCGGCCGGTGCGGCGCTCGGCGCGCAGGGTCTGCAGCAGTTCCCAGCCGCGTTCGCCCAGCAGGCGAATCACGATCTCGCGATCGGAGAAGCTGGTGTAGTTGTACGGGATCTCGCGCAGTCGGACAGGCTCTGCGGCCTGTGCCAATAGCGTATTCAACGCGGTCGGAGCATTCATCGGGTGGGGCGCCTCGGCCGGGCGCTGCGCGCCCATAGCCGGGCTGGGGATTTTATTGCAGCGCTCGGGGTCTTGCCTCGTGACCGTGCTTGCGGCCTTGTGGTAGGCGCTGCTTCCGGGGGAATCACCTCCCCCCGGGAGGCCGGGTCAGAACAGCACGCGGCTGCGGATCGTCCCGCCCACCTTCGCCAGCTTCTCCAGCGCCAGGTCGGAGGAGGCGGCGTCGATGTCCATCACCACGTAGCCGATCTTCTCGTTGGTCTGCAGGAACTGCGAGGAGATGTTGATGTGGTTGTCCGAGAAGATCTTGTTGATCTCCGACAGCACGCCCGGCACGTTGCGGTGCACGTGCAGCAGCCGGTGCTTGCCCGGGTGCGCCGGCAGCGCCACCTCGGGGAAGTTGACCGACGAGGTCGAGGTGCCGTTGTCGCTGTACTTGACCAGCTTTTCCGCCACTTCCAGGCCGATGTTGGCCTGCGCCTCCATGGTCGAGCCGCCGATGTGGGGCGTGAGGATCACGTTGTCCAGGCCGCGCAGGGGCGACTGGAACTCGTCCTTGTTGCTGCGCGGCTCCACCGGGAACACGTCGATGGCGGCGCCCAGCAGCTTGCGCGCCTTCAGCGCCTCGGCCAGCGGCTCGATCTCGACCACCGTGCCGCGCGAGGCGTTGATGAGGATCGCGCCGGGCTTCATCGCGGCGATCTCGGCCGCGCCGATCATCCACTGGGTGGCCTGGGTCTCGGGCACGTGCAGCGTGACGATGTCGCTCTGGGCCAGAAGCTGGTGCAGGTCGCGCACCTGGCGCGCATTGCCCAGCGGCAGCTTGGTGACCACGTCGTAGAAGGCCACGTGCATGCCCAGCGCCTCGGCCAGCACCGACAGCTGCGCGCCGATCGAGCCATAGCCCACGATGCCCAGCGTCTTGCCGCGGATCTCGTAGGCGTTCTCGGCCGACTTGAGCCAGCCGCCGCGGTGCGCCACCGCGCTCTTCTCGGGCACGCCGCGCAGCAGCAGGATGGCTTCGGCCAGCACCAGCTCGGCCACCGAGCGGGTGTTGGAGTACGGTGCGTTGAACACCGCCACGCCATGCTCGCGGGCAGCTTCCAGGTCGACCTGGTTGGTGCCGATGCAGAAGCAGCCTGCCGCCACCAGCTTGTGCGCCGCAGCGAACACCTCGGCCGTGAGCTGGGTGCGCGAGCGGATGCCCAGGAAGTGCACGTCGGCGATCTTCTCTTTCAGCTCGGCATCGGGCAGCGCGCCCGGCAGCGACTCGACGTTGGTGTAGCCGGCGGCGCGCAGCACCTCCACGGCCGAGGGGTGGATGCCTTCGAGCAAGAGGAACTTGATCCTGCTTTTGTCGAGGGAGGTTTTGCTGCTCATGGAGGTCTCTTGGAAGCCCCGGCCACGGCGACAGGCTAGGCCGAAAAAAGGGAGGGCGATGCTAGCATGGTGCGGCGCAGCAAGAGGGGCCTCGCCCCCTGCCGGGCCTGCTGCGAACAGGGCCAAATCCGGCCGAAAAGGCAAGGGAAGGCCGAAGGGTCCAAAGGGGTTTCCCCGATTGGAGGAAACCCGTGCTCCGTGCGCCAATGTGACGCGGCTGTGTCATCCACATGCCCTAGCATCCGCGCTTTCCATTTTTCCCTTCAGGAGTCTTCATGCGATTCAAGACGCTCGCGCTGGCATCGGCGTTGGCCGCCACCACGCTGTTCAACGTGGCGCAGGCCCAGACCGAGATCCAGTGGTGGCATTCCATGACCGCCGTCAACAACGAGTGGGTCAACGACTTGGCCAGGCAGTTCAACGAGAGCCAGAAGGAATACAAGGTGGTCCCGACCTTCAAGGGCACCTACGACGAATCGATGACGGCCTCCATCGCCGCCTTCCGTGCCGGCAACGCCCCGCACATCCTGCAGGTGTTCGAAGTGGGCACCGCCACCATGATGGCCAGCAAGGGCGCCATCGTGCCGGTCGGCCAGGTCATGAAGGACGCGGGCGAGAAGTTCGACCCGTCAGCCTACATTCCCGCCGTGGCCGGCTACTACACCGCTCCCAACGGCCAGATGCTGAGCTTCCCGTTCAACAGCTCGACCACCATCTTCTATTTCAACAAGGACGCCTTCAAGGCCGCCGGCCTGCCCACCGACAAGGCTCCCGCCACCTGGCCCGAGGTGGTGGCCGCCGCCGCCAAGCTCAAGGCCAGCGGCCACAAGTGCCCGTTCACCACGGCCTGGCAGAACTGGACGCAGGTCGAGAGCTTCTCGGCCTGGCACAACGTCGAGTTCGCGAGCAAGGCCAACGGCCTGCAGGGCCTGGACGCGCGCCTGAAGGTCAATTCGCCGCTGCACCAGCGCCACATCGAGAACCTGGCCAGCATGGCCAAGCAGGGCCTGTTCATCTACAAGGGCCGCGGCAACGTGCCCGAGGCCTCGTTCGTGTCGGGCGAGTGCGCCATGATCAACACGTCCTCGGGCTTCTACGGCAACGTGGCGAAGAACGCCAAGTTCGCCTACGGCCTGGCTCCCCTGCCCTACTACCCGGACGTGCCCGGCGCGCCCCAGAACACCGTGATCGGCGGCGCCAGCCTGTGGGTCATGTCGGGCAAGAAACCGGCCGAGTACAAGGGCGTGGCCAAGTTCTTCAGCTTCATCTCGACGCCTGAAGTGCAGTCCGCCAGCCACAAGCGCACCGGCTACCTGCCCGTGACCATGGCCTCGTACAAGCTCACCGAGGACTCGGGCTTCTACAAGCAGAACCCCGGCACCGACGTGGCCGTGACGCAGATGATCCGCAAGGTCACCGACAAGAGCCGCGGCATCCGCCTGGGCAACTACGTGCAGATCCGCGCCATCGAGGACGAAGAGCTCGAACAGGTCTGGAACGGCAAGAAGACCGCCAAGGAAGCCCTCGACGCCATCGTGACCCGCGGCAACGAGCAGCTGGAACGCTTCCAGAAGGCCAACAAGAGCTGACGATCGACAACCGGACCCCGCGCGTGTCCGGCTAATATCGCCCGCCCCCGTCCGCTCTTGCGCAAGAGCGGGCCGGGCGGGATTTTTATATGTAGAGGGTTCATGGAAAAACGCGTCTTCTTTCGCTCGGGCTGGCTGCCCTGGCTGCTGCTGGCACCGCAGATGGCGGTGATATTCGTGTTTTTCTTCTGGCCGGCCGCACAGGCCCTGCTGCAGTCGCTGCAGCAGCAGGATGCCTTCGGCACCTCGGTCGATTTCGTCGGGCTGCAGAACTTCAGGGAACTCTTCGAGGACCCGGCCTACGCCGAGTCGTTCAAGACCACCGCCATCTTCTCGGTGCTGGTGGCCAGCATCGGCCTGACGCTGTCGCTGACGCTGGCCGTGTTCGCCGACCGCATCGTGCGCGGCGGCATGTTCTACAAGACCATGCTGATCCTGCCGTACGCCGTGGCGCCCGCCGTGGCCGCCGTGCTGTGGGTGTTCATGTTCTCCCCATCGCTGGGCGTGGTGGCCTATGCGCTGGGCAAGATCGGCATCGACTGGAACCACCTGCTCAACTCGAAGCACGCGATGACGCTGATCGTCATGGCCGCCGTGTGGAAGCAGATTTCCTACAACTTCCTGTTCTTCCTGGCGGGGCTGCAGTCCATCCCGAAGTCGCTGATCGAGGCGGCCGCCATCGACGGCGCGCGCCCGTGGCGCCGCTTCTGGACGGTGCAGTTCCCGCTGCTGTCGCCCACCACCTTCTTCCTGCTGGTGATGAACGTGGTCTACGCGTTCTTCGACACCTTCGCCATCGTGCACGCCGCCACCGAGGGCGGCCCGGGCAAGGACACGGAAATCCTCGTCTACAAGGTCTACCACGACGGCTTCAAGGCCCTGGACCTCGGCGGCTCGGCCGCGCAGTCGGTGGTGCTCATGGTGATCGTGATCGCGCTGACCATCGTGCAATTCCGCTACGTCGAAAAGAAGGTGCAGTACTGACATGGTTGAAAGAAGAAGCACCCAGGGCATCCTGGCCCACGTGGTGATGATCCTCGGCGTCCTGATCGTCGCCTTCCCCATCTACCTCGCCTTCGTGGCGTCCACGCACACGGCGCAGGAGATCGTGCAGCGGCCGATGCCGCTGCTGCCAGGCTCGCACATGCTGGAGAGCTACAAGGGCGCGCTCTTCGGCCGCGCGAGCAGCGCAGGCTCCAACGCCCCGGTGGCGCACATGATGTGGGTGAGCCTGGTGACGGCGCTGGTCATCGCCGTCGGCAAGATCGCCATTTCGCTGCTGTCGGCCTTCGCCATCGTCTACTTCCGCTTCCCGTTCAAGAAGATCTGCTTCTGGGCGATCTTCGTCACGCTGATGCTGCCGGTGGAAGTGCGCATCCTGCCCACCTACAAGGTGCTGTCGGACCTGAGCATGCTCAACAGCTACGCGGGCCTGACGGTGCCGCTGATCGCATCGGCCACTGCCACCTTCCTGTTCCGGCAGTTCTTCCTGACGGTGCCCGAGGAACTCACCGAGGCCTCCCGCATGGACGGCGCGAGCCCGATGCGCTTCTTCTTCGACGTGCTGCTGCCGCTGTCGAAGACCAGCATCGCGGCGCTCTTCGTGATCCAGTTCATCTACGGCTGGAACCAGTACCTCTGGCCGCTGCTGGCGGTCACCAACGAGGACATGTACCCGATCGTGGTCGGCATCAAGCGGCTGATCGCCGGCGGCGACGGCCAGAACGAATGGAACGTGGTGATGGCGACCGCCATCCTCGCGATGCTGCCGCCGGCGCTGGTGGTGGTCCTCATGCAGAAGTGGTTCGTCAAAGGCCTCGTGGACACTGAAAAATAAGTTATGGCTTCCCTCTCCCTACGCAACGTCATCAAGCGCTACGGCCACGGGCCCAAGGCGAACCAGGTCATCCACGGCGTGAGCGCCGAGATCGCCGACCACGAGTTCATCGTCATCGTCGGGCCCTCGGGCTGCGGCAAGTCCACGCTGCTGCGCATGGTGGCCGGCCTGGAGGAAATCTCCGCCGGCGAGATCGCCATCGGCAACAAGGTGGTGAACAACCTGGAGCCCGCCGAGCGCGACATCGCCATGGTGTTCCAGAACTACGCGCTGTATCCGCACATGAGCGTGTTCGCGAACATGGCCTACGGCCTGAAGATCGCGAAGGTCCCGCCGGCCGAGATCAAGACGCGCGTCGACAAGGCCGCGAAGATCCTCGAGCTGGGCCACCTGCTGGAGCGCAAGCCGCGCGAGCTGTCCGGCGGCCAGCGCCAGCGCGTGGCCATGGGCCGCGCCATCGTGCGCCAGCCGCAGGTGTTCCTGTTCGACGAGCCGCTGTCGAACCTCGACGCCAAGCTGCGGGCGCAGACCCGCCTCGAGATCCAGAAGCTGCACCGCGAGCTCGGCATCACCTCGCTGTTCGTCACGCACGACCAGGTCGAGGCCATGACGCTGGCCCAACGCATCATCGTGATGAACGGCGGCGTGATGGACCAGTTCGCCACCCCCGAGGAGGTGTACTCGCGCCCCGCCACCACCTTCGTCGCGAGTTTCATCGGCTCGCCGCCGATGAACCTGCTGAAGCACGCGCCCGGCGTGCGCCCGGGCCAGATCCTGGGCATCCGCCCCGAGCACCTGAAGCTCGACGAGAGCGGCTGGTCGGTGCAGGTCGAGCAGGTCGAACTGCTGGGCGCCGAGCGGCTGGTGTACGGCCGCATCGGCGACGAGCAGATCATCATGCGCACCGACGAGGCCGACCATCCGCCAGTTGCAGGCGACACGGTGAAGATCGCGGCGCGCGAAGACAAGCTGCACTGGTTCGACGCCGGCTCCGGCAAACGCGCGGACTGATCGATGGCCGAGCTGAATCCCTGGCCCTACCCCCGCTGGGTCGCCCACCGCGGCGCCGGCAAGCTCGCTCCCGAGAACACGCTGGCCGCGTTCCGCCTCGGCGCCTCGCACGGCTATCGCATGTTCGAGTGCGACGCCAAACTCAGCGCCGATGGCGTGGTGTTCCTGATGCACGACGCCACGCTCGACCGCACCACCAGCGGCCACGGCACCGGCGGCGCGCAGCCCTGGAGCGCGCTGGCGCAGCTCGACGCGGGTGGCTGGCATTCGCGCGCCTACGCGGGCGAGCCGCTGCCCACGCTGGAGAACCTGGCGCGCTTCTGCCTGGCCAACGGCCATCTGCTCAACATCGAGATCAAGCCCACGCCCGGCACCGAGCGCGAGACAGGCGAAGTGGTCGCCCGTGAGGCCGCCCGCCTCTGGAAGGGAGCCGCCGTGCCGCCGCTGCTCACCTCCTTCCAGGTCGAATCGCTCAAGGGCGCCCAGGCGGTGCAGCCCGGGCTGCCGCGCGGCCTGCTGCTCGACAAGCTCTGGGATGGCTGGCTCGAGGCGGCCAGGCAGCTCGGCTGTGTCGCCATCGTCTGCAACCACGCGCTGTGGGACGCCTCCGTGGTGGCGCTGGTGCACGAGGCGGGCATGCGCGCGCTGAGCTACACGGTGAACGACGACTGGGCCGCCCAGCGGCTGATCGAGCTCGGCACCGACGGCATCATCACCGACAGGGTCGATCTCTTTCCGCCAGCCGCCTGACGCGGAGATTCTTACCAGTCCTTACGAAATGGCGGCTTCTATGATGCGGCCATGAGTTGGACCCAACGCTTCGCGAGCTTCTGCCTCGCGGCCCTGTTCATCTGCGGCGGTGCGCAGGCGCAACCGGACGCCGGCAACGGAAACAACGCCAACAGCGCCGCCGCGGCCGCCGCAGCCCCTGCCCCCACGATCGCCGAGCTGCGCGCGCAGTTCACCAAGCTCAGCAACGCCGCCGAGACGGACGACGACGCGCGCAAGCTGCTCGCCCAGATCAACGACATCGGCGTGCAGGCCGACAAGTTCGTCGCCGCGCGCACCGGCGATCTGGCCGATCTGAACGCCAAGCTCGGCGAGCTCGGCAATCCGCCCGCCGCCGGCACCACCGAAGACCCCGACATCACCCGCCAGCGTGCGAGCCTGACGAAGGAGCGCAACGCACTGGATGCCGACATCCGCCTCGCGCGCCTGCTGTCGGTCGACGTGCGCCAGCGCGGCACCGAGCTGGTCACGCAGCGGCGGGCGCTGTTCGAGGCGCAGCTCACCGAGCGCGCGGCCTCGCCGCTGACCACCGAGTTCTGGAGCGACCTGCGCGAGGCCTGGCCCGACGACCTGGTGCGCCTGAAGGCGATGGTCTCCTCGGTGAACGACGGCCTGGTGGCCGCCACCCAGCCCGGGACCCGCCTTCCGGTGATCGCCGCGCTGGTCGGCGCGCTGCTGCTCACGCTGTTCGGCATCTGGGGCGCCGAGGTGCTGCTCGCCTGGCTGGCGGCGCGCTACCTGCCGGCGGGGCGGCTGCGGCGCTCGGTGCTGGTGATCGGCATCGTCGCCAGCCACGTGCTGCTGGTGGCGGTGGCGGCGCACGGCTTCGTCGAGGTGCTGAAGGAGTTCGCCACCTGGGAGCCGCAGGCGCGCAAGGTGCTGCAGTCGGCCGCGCAGTTGCTGGTGTTCATGGCCTTCGTGATCGGGCTGGGCCGCGGGCTGCTGGCCACGCGCCGGCCCTCGTGGCGGCTGCCGCCCATTCCCGACGAGATGGCCAGCCGGCTCGCGCCCCTGCCCTGGATGGTGGCGCTGGTGGCGGTGCTGGCCTGGACGCCAGCCGAGGTCAACGCGCTCATCGACGCCAGCTTCGCCGCCGTGGTGGCCACGCACGTGCTCACCGCGCTGGTGCTGACGGCGCTGGTCGCCTCGGTGCTCTACCTCGTGAAGCCGCTGCGCGCCGACGCGGCCGAAGCCGGCCTGCCCGAGCGGCCGATGTGGGTCGGCCTGCTGGTGGCGCTGATCGGCATGCTGATGATCGCGATCTGGGTGCTGGTGGCGCTGGGCTACGTGGCGCTCGCGAGCTTCCTGGCCTCGCAGCTGGCCTGGAGCGGCATCGTCGCGGCCGCCTTCTACGTGCTCTTCAAGTTCGCGGACGACGTGTTCATGGCCACGGTGTCGTCTCGCGCCGGCTTCGGCCAGCGGCTGCAGAAGAGCTTCAACCTCGCGCCGCAGACGCTGGACCAGGCCGCCACGGTGCTGTCGGCGCTCAGCCGCGTGGCGCTCTTCTTCTACATGTTGGTGGCGCTGGCCGCGCCGCTGGGCACGGGGCCGGGCGAGGTGTTCCAGCGCAGCGGCAAGTTCGGCACCGGCGTGAAGGTGGGCGAGTTCCAGCTGGTGCCGGGCGCGATCCTCAGCGCGGTCGCGGTGGCCGTGGTGGGCTTCGTGGTGCTGCGCATCTTCAAGCGCTGGCTCGCGCGCAGCTACCTGCCCAACACCAAGTTCGAGCCGGGCATGCAGAGCTCCATCACCACGCTGCTGGGCTACGTGGGCGGCATCCTGGTGATCGCCTTCTCGCTGTCGGCGCTGGGCATCGGCATCGAGCGCATCGCGTGGGTGGCCAGCGCGCTGTCGGTGGGCATCGGCTTCGGCCTGCAGGCCATCGTGCAGAACTTCATCTCGGGGCTGATCCTGCTGGCCGAGCAGCCGGTGAAGGTGGGCGACTGGGTGGTGCTGGGCACGGCCGAGGGCGACGTGCGGCGCATCAACGTGCGCGCCACCGAGATCCAGCTGGGCGACCGCTCGACGCTGATCGTGCCGAACTCGGAGTTCATCACGAAGACCGTGCGCAACATGACGCTGGCCAACGCCGAGGGCCGGGTGCTGATCCGCCTGCCGATGCCGCTGACCACCGACGCGCAGCGCGTGCGCGAGCTGATCCTCGCGGCCTGCAAGGCGCACGAGGGCGTGCTGGAGACGCCCGCGCCCTCGCTCACGCTGGAGGGCATCGAGAACGGGCTCCTGATCTTCCAGGCCATCGCCTACGTGGCGAGCCCGCGGCTGGCGGGCGGCGTGCGCAGCGACCTGCTGTTCACCATCCTCGACGAACTGAAGAACGCCTCTTTGCCGCTGGCGGTGCCGACGATGGTGATGACGGCGCCGCCGCCGGCGCCTGGCGGGGCGGGTTGAAAGCGGGATCGGGAGCGGACAGCCGAACGCAGAAGTCGCGAAGGTTTCGCAGAGGTCGCAGAAGAAAACTTTTTTGGTTCTCCTTCTGCGTTCGGCTGTCCGCCCCCGCCTCCTTCACTCCAGCGGCAGCGCCGTGGTGAACTTGATCTCGTTGAGGCAAACGCTGGAGCGCACCGCCGACACGCCGGGCATGTGCATCAGCGTGTGCATCAGGAACTGCGAGAGCGACTCGAGGTCGTGCGCGACGACCTTGAGCACGTAGTCGAAGTCGCCCGTCACCGAGTAGCACTCCAGGATCTGCTTCATGTCCGCGATCAGGTCCTGGAACTTGGGCAGCTCGTCGACATGGCCGCGCGCCATGGTCACGTGGATGAAGGCGGTCACGCCCAGCCCGATGTGGCGCGCGTTCAGCCGCGCCGCGTAGCCGTGGATCAGCCCCAGTTCCTCCAGCCGCCGGTGGCGCCGCAGGCACTGGGCGGGCGAGAGATTGGCCGCCTCCGCCAGTTCCAGGTTGGTGGCCCGGCCGTGGGCCTGCAGGTGCTCGAGAATCTTCCGGTCGATCCGGTCGAGTGCGATGTCATGCAATTTCTTCTCCCAATGCACCAGATCGATGCAATTTTATGGCGCAAAGCGGGGTAAGCCCGAGGCTTTCGTGCACCTTAATTGTGCAAAGTACGATCTAGACTCCGTGGCGCCCGGACCGCACGACGCGATGTCCAGCCGTTGAATCCCTCGCCGCCGGCACCCGCCGGCGGCTTCAGACGCATCCAAATCCCCACCCGGAGACCCTTTCCCGTGAAAAATGCTTTGCTTCGCACCCCCTTCAGCGCAGTGGCCCTGGCCCTCGGCATGCTGGCCGCCGCGCCTTCGTTCGCGGCCGACACCAAGTCGGTGGCCGTGACCGCCATCGTCGAGCACCCGGCGCTGGACGCGGTGCGCGACGGCGTGAAGGCCGAGCTGAAGGCTTCGGGCTACGAGGAAGGCAAGAACCTCAAGTTCACCTACCAGAGCGCGCAGGGCAACGTGGGCACCGCCGCCCAGATCGCCCGCAAGTACGTGGGCGACCAGCCCGATGCGATCGTCGCCATCGCCACGCCGTCGGCCCAGGCCGTGGTGGCGGCCACCAAGAGCATTCCGGTGGTGTACTCGGCGGTCACCGACCCGGTGGCGGCCAAGCTGGTGAAGAGCTGGGAGCCCACGGGCACCAACGTGACGGGCGTGTCCGACCTGTCGCCGCTGGAAAAGCACATCGCCCTCATCAAGCAGGTGGTGCCCGCCGCCAAGCGCATCGGCGTGATCTACAGCCCCGGCGAAGCCAACTCGGTGGCCATCGTCGACTCGCTCAAGAAGGCCGCCTCGGCCGCCGGCATGACCGTGGTCGAAGCCGCCGCCGCCCGCACGGTGGACGTGCCGACCGCCGCGCAGAGCCTGGTCGGCAAGGCCGACGCGATCTACACGCCCACCGACAACAACGTGGTCTCGGCCTTCGAGGGCATCGTGAAGGTGGCGCAGCAGGGCAAGCTGCCGGTGGTGGCGGCCGACACCGCCACCGTCGAGCGCGGCGCCGTGGCCGCCCTGGGCCTGAACTACACCGACATCGGCCGCCAGACCGGCAAGGTCGTGGTGCGCATCCTGAAGGGCGAGAAGCCCGGCGCCATCGCCTCGCAGACCAGCGCCAACTTCGAGCTGGTGGTGAACCCCGGCGCGGCCAAGCTGCAGGGCGTGACGCTGTCCGACGAGCTGCTGAAGACCGCCAAGGTCGTGAGCACGAAGTAAGAAGAAGCCGCCGGCTTTCCGCTTTTTCCCATGTCGCTCATCGCTTCGCTGGGCGCCATCGAGATCGGCCTGATATTCGGGCTGGTCGCGCTGGGCGTCTTCCTGTCGTTTCGCATCATCAACTTCCCCGACCTCACGGTGGACGGCAGCTTCCCGCTGGGCGCCGCCGTGGCCGCGACGCTGATCGTGGCGGGCTGGAACCCGGTCGCCGCCACGGCGGTGGCCTGCGTGGCCGGTGCCGCCTCGGGCTGGGTCACGGCCTGGCTCAACGTGAAGCTGAAGATCATGCAGCTGCTGGCGAGCATCCTGGTGATGATCGCGCTGTACTCCATCAACCTGCGCGTGATGGGCAAGCCCAACGTGGCGCTCATCACGGAACCCACGGTGTTCAGCATGGCCAGCTTCGGCGGCATGCCCGAGCAGTGGGCCAAGCCGCTCTTGCTTCTGCTGATCGTGATCGTCGCGAAGATCGTGGTCGACATGTTCTTCGCCTCCGAGGCCGGCCTGGCGATGCGCGCCACCGGCGGCAACGCGCGCATGGCGCGAGCCCAGGGCATCTCGACCGACTTCCACACCATGGCGGGCCTGGCGCTGTCGAACGCGCTGGTGGCGCTGGCCGGCGCGCTGTTCGCGCAGAGCCAGGGCACGGCCGACATCTCGATGGGCGTGGGCACGATCGTGATCGGCCTGGCGGCGGTGATCATCGGCGAGACGCTGATTCCGGCGCGCAGCATGGTCATCACGACGCTGGCCTGCATCATCGGCGCGCTGCTCTACCGTTTCTTCATCGCGATGGCGCTGAACACCGACTTCATGGGCCTGCAGGCGCAGGACCTGAACCTGGTGACCGCCGTGCTGGTGGCCTTCGCGCTGCTGGTGCCCGCCTACAAGCGCAGGCTGGGTGGCCTGTTCAAGGGGAAGAACTGATGCTGCGCGCCCAACAACTCGAAATGACCTTCAACCCGGGCACGCCGATCGAGAACCGCGTGCTGCGCGGCCTGAGCCTGGAGATTCCCACCGGCCAGTTCGTCACCGTGATCGGCTCGAACGGCGCGGGCAAGTCGACCTTTTTGAACGCGGTGAGCGGCGACCTGATCGTCGACAAGGGCCGCATCGAGATCGACGGCAAGGACGTGACGCGCATGAACGCCTGGCAGCGCTCGGGCATGGTGGCGCGCGTGTTCCAGGACCCGATGGCCGGCACCTGCGAGGCGCTGACCATCGAGGAGAACATGGCGCTGGCCTGGAAGCGCGGCGAGCGCCGGGCCTTCGGCTTCGCGCTCAACCGCAACCTGCGCGAGATGTTCCGCGAGAAGCTGTCGATCCTGAAGCTGGGGCTGGAGAACCGCCTGGCCGACCGCATCGGCCTGCTCTCGGGCGGGCAGCGGCAGGCGGTGAGCCTGCTGATGGCGTCGCTCAAGTCCTCGCGCATCCTGCTGCTCGACGAACACACGGCCGCGCTCGACCCCAAGACCGCCGCCTTCGTGCTGGAGCTGACCGCCAAGATCGTCGAGGCCAGCCAGCTCACCGCGATGATGGTGACGCACAGCATGCGCCAGGCGCTGGACTACGGTTCGCGCACGGTGATGCTGCACGAGGGCCAGGTGATCCTCGACGTCGCCGGACCGCAGCGCTCGGGCCTCGACGTGCCCGACCTGCTGCGCATGTTCGAGCAGACCCGCGGCGAGAAGCTGGACGACGACAAGCTGCTGCTGGCCTGATGGCGCCCGACACCGTCATCGTGCGCGGCATGCGCGCCGACGACCTCGATGCGGTGCTGGCGATCCAGCTTGCCTGCTATGGCGCTGGCTTCGTGGAAGACGGCGCGCTCATCGCCAGGCGGCTCGCCGCCGCGCCGCACACGGGCTGGGTGGTGGAACATGAAGGCGGCGTGCGGGCCTATCTGGCGGGCTATCCGTCGGTGGCCGGCAAGCTGACGCCGCTGCACGGCGAGTTCGAGGTGGCGGCGCAGGCCGATTCGCTCTACCTGCACGACCTGGCGGTGCATCCGGACGCGTCGGGCCTGGGGCTGGGGCCCCGGTTGGTGCGCCATGCCTGGGCCCATGCGCTGCATGCCGGCTGGCGGCAGTCGACGCTGGTGTCGGTGCAATCGTCGGTGGGGTTCTGGGAGCGCCAAGGTTATGCGGCCACGCTGCCTCATGGCCCGCAGCAGCAGGCCCGGCTTGCCACCTACCCGGGCGAGTCGGTCTACATGGTCCGGCGGCTGCCTGGCTGAGCGGGCGGAAATTTCAGCGGCGCCAGCCGCGCATCGCCAGCCACTGGACCGTGCCGCAGACCACGACCAGCGCGGCGTAGGTCGCCATCGCCCCATCGCGCCCGAACACCACCAGCCCGGCAACCAGCACCCCGACGCCGGCCGCGAAGGTCAGCGCGAACTGCAGCCACCAGCGCGGGACGCCGGCGCGCCCGCCGCCCAGGAAGCGCCCGGCAAAGGCCAGCACCAGCGCCAGGAAAGCCGCGGGTGCTACGAAATTAAGCAGGTGGTTCAGGAGGGCCGGCAGGTCCATCGGAGAAGGTTGCGCACGGGCTGGAACATGTGTCCAGGGTTATGGCTGTCATAGGGAAAGCCATTTGTCCCTCGTCAAGCCCCGTGGGGCTGCTGATTTTATAATCACGGGCATGTCAGTCTGGGCCCTCGGCTTGAACCACACGACCGCGCCGCTCGATCTGCGCGGTCGTTTCGCGTTCGCGCTCGACCAGATCGCCCCCACGCTGCAGAGCCTGCGCAGTTCCTTCGCCTCCGGCCGCCATCCCCAGGTGGAGGCCGCGATCATCTCCACCTGCAATCGCACCGAGATCTACTGCGCCTCGGAGCACGCCGCGCTCGACCACACCTTCGGCTGGCTCGCCCAGAGCGGCGGCGTGGCCCCCGCCCTGCTGCGCTCGCACGCCTACACCCTGCACGACGGCGAAGCCGCCCGCCACGCCTTCCGCGTGGCCAGCGGGCTCGATTCAATGGTGCTGGGCGAGGCCCAGATCCTCGGCCAGATGAAGGACGCCGTGCGCGCCGCCGAGACGGCCGGCGCCCTCGGCAGCACGCTCAACCAGCTGTTCCAGCGATCCTTCGCGGTGGCCAAGGAAGTGCGCACCGCCACCGAGATCGGCGCCCACTCCATCAGCATGGCCGCCGCCGCGGTGCGGCTGGCCGGCCAGCTCTTCGAGGACCTGCGCAAGACGCGCGTGCTCTTCGTCGGCGCGGGCGAGATGATCGACCTCGCGGCCACGCACTTCGCGGCCAAGGAGCCGAAGGCCATCGCCATCGCCAACCGCACGCTGGAGCGCGGCGAGAAGCTGGCCTCGCGCTTCGGCGGCGAGGCGATGCGCCTGGCCGACCTGCCCTCGCGGCTGGCCGAGTTCGACATCATCGTGAGCTGCACCGCCAGCACGCTGCCGATCATCGGCCTGGGCGCCGTCGAACGCGCGCTCAAGGCACGCAAGCACCGCCCGATGTTCATGGTCGACCTGGCCGTGCCGCGCGACATCGAGCCCGAGGTGAAGGCGCTGGAAGACATCTATCTCTACACCGTCGACGACCTCGCACAGGTCGTGCAGCAGGGCCAGGCCAACCGCCAGGCCGCCGTGGCGCAGGCCGAGGTGATCATCGACGCCGGCGTGCAGAGCTTCATGCACTGGCTGGGCCAGCGCGGCACGGTGCCGCTGATCCAGCAGCTCAATGCGCAGGCCGACGAGTGGCGCGCCGCCGAGATGGCGCGTGCGCGCAAGCTGCTGGCCAAGGGCGAATCGGTGGAGGCCGTGCTCGAGGCCATGTCTCGCGGCCTCACGCAGAAGATGATGCACGGCGCGATGGCCGAGCTGCACGCGGGCGATGCCGCCTCGCGCGAGCAGACGGCGCAGACGATCTCGCGCCTGTTCCTGCGCAAAGAGCGTTAGCGACGCTCATCGGCGGCCCGGCCTGCATGGCTGCGGCTTTCATGCGCCCTGCCTTCGCACGGCAGCACATCCCCATTTTTTCGAGCCTCCTTCCTCCGTGAAATCCTTTCTCCGCCACCAACTCGAACGCTACGCCCAGCGCCTGGGCGAGCTCGACTTCCTGCTCTCGCGCGAAGACATCATGAGCGACATGGCCCAGTACCGCACCATCTCGCGCGAGCACGCCGAGGTGACGCAGGTCGCGGGCCGCTACGAGCGCTACAGGCAGCGCGAGGCCGACATCGCCGGCGCGAAGGAGATGCTGGACGACCCCGACATGGCCGAGATGGCCAAGGAAGAAATCGCCAGCGGCGAGGCCGAGCTGGTGCAACTGGAGGACGAGCTGCAGCGCCTGCTGCTGCCCAAGGACCCGGACGACGCGCGCAATGCCTTCCTCGAAATCCGTGCGGGCACGGGCGGCGACGAATCGGCCCTCTTCGCGGGCGACCTGCTGCGCATGTACACGCGCTACTGCGACCGCGCCGGCTGGCGCTGCGAGATCGTCAGCGAGAGCGAGAGCGAGCTCGGCGGCTACAAGGAAGTGGTGGTGCGCATCGTGGGCGACGACGTGTTCGGCCACCTGCGCTTCGAATCGGGCGGCCACCGCGTGCAGCGCGTGCCGGCCACCGAGACGCAGGGCCGCATCCACACCAGCGCCTGCACGGTCGCCGTGCTGGCCGAGCCCGACGAGACGGTCGCGGTGCAGATCAACCCGGCCGACCTGCGCATCGACACCTACCGCGCGAGCGGCGCTGGCGGGCAGCACATCAACAAGACCGACTCGGCCGTGCGCATCACGCACATCCCGACCGGCATCGTGGCGGAGTGCCAGGACGACCGCAGCCAGCACCGCAACAAGGCGAAGGCGCTGCAGGTGCTGTCGGCGCGCATCCAGGAGAAGGAGCGCAGCGAACGTGCCGCCAAGGACGCCGCCATGCGCAAGGGCCTGATCGGCAGCGGCGACCGCTCGGACCGCATCCGCACCTACAACTTCCCGCAGGGCCGGCTCACCGACCATCGCATCAACCTCACGCTCTACAAGCTGCTTGCCATCATGGAAGGCGACCTGGGTGACGTGCTGGGCGCGCTGCGCGCCGCGCGCGAGGCCGAGCAGCTGGCCGAGCTGGAATCGAGCCTGCCGGCATGAGCGCCGTCGAGAACCCGAAGCCGGCCACCGTGGCGCAGGCGCTGGCCGCGTCCATCGCGCTGGGCGTCGACCGGCTCGACGCCCAGCTGCTGCTGCTGCATGCGCTGGGCCGTGCGCCGCACGACCGTGCCTGGCTGCTGGCGCACGACACCGACGCCATGCCCGATGCGGCGTGGTCCGCGCTGGCCGCGCAGCTCTCGCGCCGCCGGGCCGGGGAGCCGGTCGCCTACCTGCTGGGCGAAAAAGAATTTCATGGCCTCGCCCTGCAGGTCGATGCCCGCGTGCTGGTGCCCCGCCCCGACACGGAAACGCTGGTCGAATGGGCGCTGGAGTGCCTCGAAGGCCAGGCCGCGCCTCGTGTGCTCGATCTCGGCACCGGCAGTGGAGCGATCGCGCTGGCGCTGCAGCATGCCCGGCCCGGCGCGCAGGTCGATGCGGTCGATGCCAGCGCCGATGCGCTGGCCGTCGCCCAGGCCAACGCCTCGCGGCTGGGCCTGTCCGTGCGCTTCGCCCAGGCCGACTGGCTGGACGGCGCCGACGCCGGCTACACGGTCATCGCCAGCAATCCGCCGTACATCGCCGCCGGCGACCCGCACCTGCCCGCCCTGCGCCACGAGCCCTCTTCGGCGCTGGTTTCGGGCACGGACGGCCTCGACGACATCCGCCGCATCGTGCAGGACGCCCCCGCCCACCTCGCCGAGGGCGGCTGGCTGCTGCTCGAACACGGCCACGACCAGGCCCCGGCCGTGCGCGAACTGCTCGCAGCGCGCGGTTTCGCCGAAGTGCAAAGCCGCGACGACCTCGCCGGCATCCAGCGCTGCTCCGGCGGAATCTGGCGCACGGTGAAATAATCCCCCCAGCCTATTTTTCAGGAGTCCCCATGTCCGACGCCCAGCAACGCATCGACGATCTCGTCAAGACCAACGACCTCGTGCTCTTCATGAAGGGCAACGCCAGCTTTCCGATGTGCGGCTTCTCGGGCCGCGCGATCCAGATCCTGAAGGCGGTCGGCGTCGACACCAGGACGCTCAAGACCGTCAACGTCCTCGACGACGACAGCATCCGCCAGGGCATCAAGGAGTACAGCAACTGGCCCACGATCCCGCAGCTGTATGTGAAGGGCGAGTTCATCGGCGGCTCGGACATCATGATGGAGATGTACGAGTCGGGCGAGCTGCAGCAGGTGGTGAACGGGGCCGCAGCCTCCTGAGCCTACGGGAACGGTCATGAGCCACGATCACGCGGACCACGGCCATTCCCACGATGACGGCGGCAACGATGCCGCGCCGGCCTGGAAGCACGATGGCGTGCGCGTGATCCCGGCCGACCGGCTCGACGCCAACACCGCCCAGACGCCCGGCATGAACCGGGCAGCGGCCATCAACTTCGCCCGCGTGGGCGCGCAGAAGCTCTGGGCCGGCACGGTGACCATCCACGCCGACGCCAGGACCGGCGCCCACCATCACGGGCATCTCGAATCGGTGATCTACGTGGTGCGCGGCCGGGCCCGCATGCGGTGGGGCGAGAAGCTGGAATTCACGGCCGAGGCCGGGCCGGGCGACTTCATCTACGTGCCGCCGTACGTGCCGCACCAGGAAATCAACGCCAGCGCGACCGAGACGCTCGAATGCGTGCTGTGCCGCAGCGACGGCGAAGCGGTGGCGGTGAACCTCGACATCGAGCCCGTGGAGAAGCCCGAATCGGTGCTGTGGGTCGACCCGACCCACCCTCACGGCGGCGTCTGAGCGATTTCCGGTGCCGAGTCATGGCACCATGTTGGCCGTCTTCGACGTGCCACCATGACCCTCACCCAAAGCCTGCTCATCATCGCGCTGCTGATTGCGCTGAGCGCCTTCTTCTCCCTCGCCGAAATCACCCTGGCCGCATCGCGCCGGCTGCGTCTGCGCCAGATGGCCGACGAGGGCGACCCCCGGGCCGAGAAGGTATTGCGGGTGCAGGAGCAGCCGGGCCACTACTTCACGGTGGTGCAGATCGGGCTCAACGCGGTGGCCATCCTCGGCGGCGTGGTGGGCGAAGGCTCGCTGAGCCCGTACTTCGCGGTCCTCTTCGAGAAGTGGCTCAGCCCCGAGGCTTCGGCCAGCGCGGCCTTCCTGTGCTCCTTCGTGATCATCATCGCGGTGTTCCTGGTGTTCGCCGACCTGTTCCCCAAGCGGCTGGGCATGAGCAACCCCGAGCGGCTGGCGGTGCGCATGGTCGGGCCGATGCTGCTGCTGATCACCACCTTCAAGCCTCTGGTGTGGTTCTTCACGCGCTGCACCGACCTGCTGTTCAAGCTGCTGGGCATGCCGATGGCACGCGACGACAAGATCACCTCGGCCGACATCCTCGCGATGACCGAGGCCGGCGCGCAGGCGGGCGTGCTCGCGGCGCGCGAGCAGCAGGTGATCGCCAACGTGTTCGAGCTCGACACGCGGCTGGTCAGCAGCGTGATGACTGTGCGCGACAACATCACCTGGTTCCTGCACGACGACCCCGAGACAGTGCTGCGCGCGCGCATCATCGCCGAGCCCTTCTCGGCGTACCCGGTGTGCGACGGCGACATCGACCACGTGCTGGGCTACGTGGACGCCAAGGACATGTTCCAGCGCGTGCTCAGCGGCCAGCCGCTGGCTTTCGACCAGGGGCTGCCGCTGCACAAGGCGCTGGTCATTCCCGACCGGCTCTCGCTCACCGAGGTGCTGGAGCAGTTCCAGCAGGCGCACGAGGACTTCGCGATCATCGTCAACGAATACAGCCTGGTGGTGGGCGTGATCACGCTCAACGACGTGATGAGCACGGTGATGGGCGACCTGGTGTCCACGCCCGACGAGGAGCAGATCGTGCAGCGCGACGAGAACTCGTGGCTGATCGATGGCGTGACGCCCATCCAGGACGTGCAGCGCGCGCTGCAGATCGACGAGATGCCGCATGCCGAGGAGTACGAGACGCTGGCCGGCTTCCTGATGGTGATGCTGCGCCGGGTTCCGAAGCGCACGGACAACGTGAGCTGGGGCGGCTACACCTTCGAGGTGATGGACGTCGACAGCTACCGCATCGACCAGGTGATGGTCACCAAGGGCTCGGGCACCGCGAAGGCACCTGCGAACTGAGCAGACGGAAGAGGAAGGCGCCAGTCGGAAGGCGTCAGGCCGCCGAGCGGTCCTTGTCCTTTTCCCTCTCGCGTTCCCTGTCGTTGAACACCCAGAACCGCTGGTTGGCGAACACGGCGTTCGGATACGGCGACTTGCCGCGGCTGCCGTTGTAGCGGCCCAGCGTCATGAACAGGTCGCCGTTCTCCCGGTCGAGGTAGTGGCGAAGAATGACGCAGCCGAAGCGCAGGTTGGTCTGCATGTGGAAGAGCTTGGCCGGGTCGCTGTCGCCGATCACGCGCGTCCAGAACGGCATGACCTGCATGTAGCCGCGCGCCCCCGCGCTCGACACCGCGAACTTGCGGAAATTGCTCTCGACCTGGACCAGCCCCAGCACCAGGCTCACCTCCAGCCCCGAGCGCTTGGCTTCGTACCAGACGGTCTGCAGGAACTCGATGCGCGAGGGCGCGTCGGCGATCTTCTTCTTGAGCCGCTCGCTCATCTCTCCGAGCCAGCGCAGATAGGCCAGCCGGGCCTCGGTGCTCGCGAACTGCGGCACCGGCGGCGCCTTGTTGTGGATGGCCGAACTCAGCGCGGTGCGCACCGAGTCGATCAGCGGCTCCTCGATCTGCGCGCCGGCCATGGCAGCCCGCGGCAGCGACAGCACGGTGAGGGCGCCTGCGGTCACGGCGCCGCCCAGGCACTGGCGTCGCGAGAGGCCGCCCTCCAGGCTCATTGGGCGAGCTTGCCGGCGATGAAGTCGGCGATGCCGGCCGCGGGCACCTTGGTAGCCGCCGTGTCGCGGCGGTTCTGGTATTCGAGCTGGCCTTCCTTGAGACCGCGGTCCGAGATGACCACGCGGTGCGGCACGCCGATCAGTTCCCAGTCGGCGAACATCGCGCCGGGGCGTTCGCCACGGTCGTCGAGCAGCACGTCGACGCCCTTGGCGAGCAGCTCCTCGTAGAGCGCCTCGGCCGCCGCCTTGACCTCGGGGCTGCGGTCCATGCCGATCGGGCAGACCACCACGGTGAAGGGGGCGATGGCGTCGGGCCAGATGATGCCGCGCTCATCGTGGTTCTGCTCGATGGCGGCGGCCGGCAGGCGGGTGATGCCGATGCCGTAGCAGCCCATCTCGAGGAACTGCGGCTTGCCGCCTTCGTCGAGGTAGGTGGCGTTCATGTCCTTGCTGTACTTGGTGCCGAGCACGAACACATGGCCCACCTCGATGCCGCGCTCGATGGCCAGCACGCCCTTGCCGTCGGGCGAGGCGTCGCCGGCGACCACGTTGCGGATGTCGGCGACGAGGTCGGGCTCGGGCAGGTCGCGGCCCCAGTTGACGCCGGTCATGTGGAAATCGACTTCGTTGGCACCCGTGATCCAGTCGGCCAGGACGGCGGCTTCGCGGTCGGCCACGAGCTTCACGGGCTTCTTGAGGTTCAGCGGGCCCAGGTAGCCGGGTTTGCAGCCGAAGTGGTCCTCGATTTCGGCCAGGGTCGCGAAGCGGAAGCCCTGGTTCAGGCCAGGCAGCTTGCCGACCTTGATCTCGTTCATGTCGTGGTCGCCGCGCAGCAGCAGCAGCCAGACCTGCGAGCCCTTGATGTCGCCGGCCTCGTCGAGGACGTCGGTGGCCAGCACCAGCGACTTGATGGTGGTGGAAAGCGGCACGCCGAGCAACTCGGCCACATCGGCGCAGGTGCTCTTGCCGGGGGTCGGGGTCTTCTCGAGCGCCTTGGCGGGCGCCGGGCGCGGACCGGCCGGGGCCAGCGCCTCGGCCTTTTCCATGTTGGCGGCGTAATCGCTGTCGGGGCAGTAGACGATGGCGTCCTCGCCGGTGGCGGCGATCACCTGGAACTCCTCGCTCAGGTCGCCGCCGATGGCGCCGCTGTCGGCCGCCACGGCGCGATAGCGCAGGCCGAAGCGGTCGAAGATGTTGCGGTAGGCCTGCGCCATGACCTGGTAGCTCGCCTTGGCGGCGTCGAGGTCGCGGTCGAAGCTGTAGGCGTCCTTCATGATGAATTCGCGCCCACGCATCAGGCCGAAGCGCGGACGGCGCTCGTCGCGGAACTTGGTCTGGATCTGGTAGAAGTTCTTCGGCAGCTGCTTGTAGCTGCGGATCTCCTGGCGGGCGATGTCGGTCACCACCTCTTCGCTGGTCGGCTGGATCACGAAGTCGCGGTCGTGGCGGTCCTTGATGCGCAGCAGCTCGGGGCCCATCTTGTCGAAGCGGCAGGTCTCCTGCCAGAGCTCGGCGGGCTGCACCACGGGCATGGTCATCTCGACGGCACCGGCGCGGTTCATCTCCTCGCGGACGATGGCTTCCACCTTGCGGATCACGCGCAGGCCCATGGGCATGTAGGTGTAGATGCCCGTGCCGAGCTTCTTGATCATGCCGGCCCGCATCATGAGACGGTGGCTCGCCACTTCGGCGTCAGCGGGCGCTTCCTTGAGGGTGGAGACGAAAAAACGGGAAGCTTTCATCGGAATGGTGGCGCTGGATTCGAGGTTCGGAAGTGGGGAACTGCTCCCCCGGAGAGACCCTGAGAGCCTGGCATCGGCAGCTTGCCGAGGGCAACCCGGCATGCATAATCGACTCAGTTCAAAAATTGGGGTTTGATTATGCTCGACCGGGACGGCTTCAGGCCCAACGTCGGCATCATCCTGCTCAACCAGAGAAACCAGGTTTTCTGGGGCAAACGCATACGCACGCACTCCTGGCAGTTTCCGCAGGGCGGCATCGACCGCGGCGAAAGTCCCGAGCAGGCCATGTACCGGGAACTGCACGAGGAAGTGGGACTCCACCCGGAGCATGTGCGCATCGTGGCCCGTACCCGCGACTGGTTGCGCTACGAGGTGCCGGATCGGTTCATTCGCCGTGACGCACGGGGCCACTACAAGGGCCAGAAACAAATCTGGTACTTGCTGCAACTCATCGGCCACGATTGGGATCTCAACCTGCGTGCAACCGACCATCCCGAATTCGACGCCTGGCGCTGGCATGACTACTGGGTGCCGCTCGACGTGGTCGTCGAGTTCAAGCGCGGCGTCTACGAGATGGCGCTCACCGAGCTCGCTCGCTACCTGCCCAGGCAGGATTTCCGCAACCGCTTCCTGCGCAGCAACGTGCGCGCCCGAGAATTCGAGCGCCATTCGCCGGACGCCGGGGCGCCGCCCGGACTCGATCTGCCGCCCGGCGGCAGCTTCGATCCGCATCCCGACATTCCTTCCGCGAGCAATGAACCTCCTGTCCAAGACAACAAGGCACCCCCGCCCCTTCCGACGCAGCGCTGAGCGCGTCCTCCTGCTGGCCTGCTTCGGCATCCTCGCCGGATGCGCCTCGGGCCCCCACGACACCGACAACCCCGACTGGGCACAGGCCGGCCTGCCGCCCCCGCCCAAGCGGTACGAGACGGACAAGGAGTGGGAAGAAACGGCCACCCCGCCCCCGCCGGCCTTCAGCGAAAGCCGCCTGCTGCCGATCGAAATGCCGCCCTACATGAGCCTGAAGTTCGGCGTCGACCCGCAGACGATCACGATCACGGGCGACGGCATCGTCCGCTATGTGGTGGTGGCCCAGAACCGCAGCGGCGGCGCGACCAACGCCTTCTACGAGGGCATCCGCTGCTCCACGGCCGAGATGAAGAGCTACGCGCGCTACAACAACGGCAGCTGGCAGGACGTCGCGAAGCCCGAATGGAAGAAGCTCGGCGACATGAACTCCAGCTACACGCGCAAGCTGGCCACGCAGGCCCTGTGCCGCGGCAACGCCCCGCGGCCGTCGGTGGGCGACATGGTCCAGAACATCCGCAATCCGGTACGGGAAGTGCAATAGGCGATCCGCGCTGAAAGACGCAGAAACGGGGCCCGCGGGCCCCGTTTCTTGTTTCCAGAGGCCTCTCAGCCCGGCATCAGCACCATGTTGTCGCGGTGGACCATTTCCGGTTCCGCCACATAGCCCAGCAGGCGTTCGAACTCCGACGAGGGCTTGCGGCACAGCAGGCGCGCCTCCACGCTCGAGTAGTTGGCAAGGCCGCGGGCCAGCTCGACACCGTCGGCGTCGCGCACCGCGATCACGTCGCCGCGCGAGAACTCGCCCGAGACCCCGGTCATGCCGATCGGCAGCAGGCTCTTGCCCTCGGCCCGCACCTTGGCGGCCGCGCCCGCGTCGACCACGACGGAGCCGCGCAGCTGCAAATGGTCGGCCATCCAGCGCTTGCGGGCCTGGTGCTTGGCGGTCTGCGCCACCAGCAGCGTGCCGATGGATTCGCCCTTCGCCAGCCGCAGCAGCGCGTCGGCCTCGCGGCCCCAGGCGATGACCGTGGAGGCGCCCGAGCCGGCCGCGCGCTTGGCCGCGAGGATCTTGGTGATCATGCCGCCCTTGCCGATGCTCGAACCCGCGCCGCCGGCCATCGCCTCGAGCGCCGGGTCGCCGGCGGCGGCCTCGTGCACGAACTTCGCGTCGGGGTCCTTGCGCGGGTCGGCCGTGTACAGGCCCTTCTGGTCGGTGAGGATGACCAGCGCATCGGCCTCGACCAGGTTGGCCACGAGGGCGCCGAGCGTGTCGTTGTCGCCGAACTTGATCTCGTCGTTGACGACCGTGTCGTTCTCGTTGATGACCGGCACCACGCCCAGCTTGAGCAGCGTGACCAGCGTCGATCGGGCATTGAGATAGCGCTCGCGGTCGGCCAGGTCGGCGTGCGTCAGCAGCACCTGGGCGCTGCCGATCTCGTTCTCGCGCAGCTTGGTCTCGTACATCTGGGCCAGGCCCATCTGGCCGACCGCGGCAGCGGCCTGGAGCTCGTTGATCTCGTGCGGCCGGGTGCGCCAGCCAAGGCGCTTCATGCCTTCTGCGATCGCGCCGCTCGACACCATCACCACCTCGCGCCCGTCGCGCACCAGCGCGGCCAGTTGCCGGCACCACTCGCCGATGGCGGCCTCGTCGAGACCGCGCCCCTCGTTGGTCACGAGGCTGGAGCCCACCTTCACGACGATACGGCGGGCATCCCGCAAGGCAGTGGATCCGGAGTTCGACGAGGTCATTTGGGGTGTTACGGTCTTTGGATGCTGCTCGGGTTGCTGTCTTCGGCCCGTCTCGGGCCGGCCGTCGATGCTGCTGCGGCAGGTGCCGCTCAGGAGCCTTCGGGAGGCAGGGGCACGAAGCGCGGATCGACCTCGACCGTCTGGTGCTCGGCCACCTGCTCGGCCTTGACCTGCTGGTAGATGGCCTGCACCAGGTGCTCGCAGCCTTCGCGCGTGAGCGCCGAGATCTCGAACACCGGGCCCTTGAAGCGCAGGCGCTTCACGAAGTCCTTGATGCGCGCGGCGCGCTCGTCGGCGGGCACCATGTCCAGTTTGTTCAGCACGAGCCAGCGCGGCTTTTCGTACAGGTCGGCGTCGTATTTCCTGAGTTCGCCCACGATGGCCTTGGCCTGCGCCACGGGGTCGACACTGTCGTCGAACGGGGCCATGTCGACCACATGCAGCAGCAGGCGCGTGCGCTGCAGGTGCCGCAGGAAGAGATGACCGAGGCCGGCGCCTTCGGATGCGCCTTCGATCAGGCCGGGCAGGTCCGCCACGACGAAGCTCTGCTCGGGACCGACGCGCACCACGCCCAGGTTCGGGTGCAGCGTGGTGAAGGGGTAGTCCGCGATGCGCGGGCGGGCGTTCGAGATGGCGCTGATCAGCGTCGACTTGCCCGCATTCGGCATGCCGAGCAGGCCCACATCGGCCAACACCTTGAGTTCGAGCTTGAGGCTGCGCTTCTCGCCAGGCCAGCCGGGGGTTTTCTGGCGCGGGGCACGGTTGATCGCGCTCTTGAAGCGCATGTTGCCGAAGCCGCCGTCGCCGCCCTTGGCGATGGTGATGACCTCGCCGTCCTTCAGCAGTTCGAACAGCACTTCGCCGGTCTCGGCGTCGGAAATGATCGTTCCGACCGGCATCTTGAGCGTGATGTCGTCGCCGGCGGCGCCGAACATGTCGGAGCCCATGCCGTGCTCGCCGCGCTTGGCCTCGTGGCGGCGCGAATAGCGGAAGTCGACCAGGGTGTTGAGGTTGGAATCGGCCACCGCGAAGACGTGGCCGCCACGGCCGCCGTCTCCGCCGTTGGGGCCGCCGAATTCCTTGTACTTCTCATGACGGAACGACACGCAGCCGTTCCCGCCATCGCCCGCGGCGATGTCGATGAAGGCTTCGTCGACGAACTTCATGGGATGTCTAGTTTACAAATGAAGAGGCCCCGGCAATGCGGGGCCTCGGGATGGTCGGGGCTGACTCGGGGCTTAAGCCGCGGGAGTCACGTTGACCGTGTGCTTGTTCAGCGCACCCTTGGTACCGAACGACACGTGGCCGTCGACCAGGGCGAACAGCGTGTGGTCCTTGCCCACGCCGACGTTCACGCCGGGGTGGAACTGGGTACCACGCTGGCGCACGATGATCGAGCCTGCGCTGATCAGTTCGCCGCCGAAAGCCTTCACGCCGAGCATCTTGGGCTTGGAATCGCGCCCGTTTCGCGTTGAGCCGCCGCCTTTTTTCTGTGCCATGGAATCTTCTCCTTAGCCCGCGATCGCGCCGATTTGCAGTTCGGTGAACTGCTGGCGATGGCCTTGACGTTTCTGATAGTGCTTGCGACGGCGCATCTTGAAGATGCGAACCTTGTCGTGCTTGCCGTGCGACAGTACCGTGACCGTCACCGTTGCACCGGACACCAGGGGCGTGCCAACCTTGATCTCAGCGCCGTTGCCGACTGCCAGAACCTGGTCGATCACGATTTCCTGGCCTACGTCCGCAGCAATCTGTTCTACTTTGATTTTCTCGCCGGAAGCAACGCGATACTGCTTGCCACCGGTTTTTATGACCGCGTACATGTAAACCTCTTAGAAATGAGTCTCCACGGCGAATTCCGCAGAGCCCGAGATTATAGCGCGGTTTGCGCCTACTAGCTACTCTTGGGCCGGAGCCCCATCGGCAAGCCGCTTCGGCTCCATATAATTTGCGCCTTCCGGCCCTGCATCTGCCTGGGTCCCCCACATACAACACTCAGCAGCGCCCCGCGCCTTCGCTTTGCCAGTTCCAGCCGCCGACACCTCCCCCACCGCCACCGTGCTGGACCTGATTGCCGGCGACATGGTCGAAGTCGACCGCGTGATCGCCCGCCGCCTCGACACCGGCGTGCCGCTGGTCAGCCAGGTTTCCCGGTACATCATTTCCGCTGGCGGCAAGCGCCTGCGACCGGCGCTCCTGCTGCTGATGTCGGGCGCGCTGGGCTACACCGGGGACCAGCGATTCAATCTGGCGGCCGTGGTGGAGTTCATCCATACGGCAACCCTGCTGCACGACGACGTGGTCGACGAGTCGACCCTGCGGCGCGGACGCGCAACGGCCAACGAATCGTTCGGCAACCCGGCCAGCGTACTGGTCGGTGACTTCCTCTATTCGCGCGCGTTCCAGATGATGTTGGACGCCAACAACATGCGCGTGATGCAGATCCTGGCCGAAGCCACCAACATCATCGCCGAGGGCGAGGTGCTTCAGCTGATGAACATGCACGATGCATCGCTGGACGAAGCGGCCTATCTGCGCGTGATCCGCTCGAAGACGGCGAAGCTCTTCGAGGCGAGCACCCGCCTCGCGGCCGTGCTGGCGAATGCCACCCCAGAAATGGAAGAGGCCTGCGCAACCTACGGCCAGGCCTTGGGCACCGCCTTCCAGGTGATCGATGACGTCCTGGACTACACCGGCGACGCCAACGAAACCGGCAAGAATGTCGGCGACGACCTGCGTGAAGGCAAGACCACTCTGCCGCTCATCTTCGCGATGCAGCGAGGCACTCCGGCACAGAGCGCGCTCGTGCGCGCCGCCATCGAGGCCGGCGACACCACCCAGCTGGGCAAGGTCATCGAGATCGTTCAGGAAACCGGGGCCCTGGATGCCTCGCGCGCAGCGGCAGCAGCCGAGGCGCAGCGTGCGATTCATGCATTAAAAGATTTCCCGGCCAATTTGCACGCTTCAGGTTTGCTACAATTAGCGGCTCAGTTGCTTGAGCGACGTGCCTGAACACCTCTCCTGAGTTGGCATCTAGGACGACTTCTTCTTTCTTGCAACCATCGGGGTGTAGCTTAGCCTGGTAGAGCGCTACGTTCGGGACGTAGAGGCCGGAGGTTCGAATCCTCTCACCCCGACCAGCCTTTGGCTGGCAATAATGGACAAATGGCCAGCCTGTTGCTGTGTAGCGATTTACAGCACAGGACTGTTCAGCGATGATCGTGAAGCAAATTTTCACATCTTTTTCACTCGCTGAATGGCTGCAGCCGAACTTCCTGTTAAAGAACCTTCGCAAATTGCCCTACCCGGGCTTGCGCGCGCCCTGGTTTCGGCCGGCAAGCTGCCTGCCAGGGCAGCCGAGGACATCTATCAGAAGTCCATCAGCGCTCGCACGAGCTTCATTGCCGAACTGACCGGTTCCGGCGCCGTTTCCGCCGCAGACCTCGCCCACACCCTTTCCACCGCGTTCGGCGCACCGCTGCTCGATCTCGATGCCATCGATCCCCAGCGCCTGCCCAAGGACCTGCTCGACCAGAAGCTGTGCCATGCGTACCGCATCGTCGTGCTCAGCAAGCGCAACAACCGTCTGATTGTTGCAACAGCCGATCCTTCCGATCAGCAGGCCGCGGAAAAGATCAAGTTCGCCTCCCAGATGGGCGTCGACTGGGTCATCGCCGAATACGACAAGCTGTCGCGGATGATCGAAGCCGCCGCCGTCAGCGCGGCCGAGACCATCAACAGCATCGTCGGCAGCGAGTTCGAGTTCGACGACGTCGCGGCCGAGACCGCGAACGAGGGCAATGACCAGGCCATCGCCGAAGTCGAAGACGCGCCGGTCGTGCGCTTCCTGCACAAGATGCTGCTCGACGCCGTCAGCATGCGGGCATCCGACATCCACTTCGAGCCCTACGAGCACAACTACCGCGTCCGCTTCCGGGTCGACGGCGAACTGCGCGAAGTTGCCAGCCCGCCCACGGTCATCAAGGACAAGCTGGCCTCGCGCATCAAGGTCATTTCCCGGCTCGACATCTCCGAGAAGCGCGTGCCGCAGGACGGCCGCATGAAGCTCAAGATCGGTCCCGACCGCGTGATCGACTTCCGCGTGAGCACGCTGCCCACGCTCTTCGGCGAGAAGATCGTCGTTCGTATCCTCGACCCGAGCAGCGCGCGCCTGGGCATCGACGCCCTGGGTTACGACGCTGACGAAAAGGCGCGGCTGCTGCATGCCATCGGCCGCCCGTACGGGATGGTGCTCGTCACCGGCCCCACCGGCTCGGGCAAGACGGTGTCGCTCTACACCTGCCTGAACCTCCTGAACCAGCCGGGCGTGAACATCGCGACGGCGGAAGACCCGTCGGAAATCAACCTGCCCGGCGTCAACCAGGTCAACGTCAACGAACGCGCGGGCCTGACCTTCGCAGCCGCGCTGCGCGCCTTCCTGCGCCAGGATCCCGACATCATCATGGTCGGCGAAATCCGCGACCTCGAAACCGCCGACATCTCGATCAAGGCAGCCCAGACCGGCCACCTGGTGCTCTCCACGCTGCACACCAACGATGCGCCGACCACGCTCACGCGGATGCGCAACATGGGCATCGCGCCGTTCAACATCGCGTCGAGCGTGATCCTGATCACTGCCCAGCGCCTCGCGCGGCGCCTGTGCACCGTCTGCAAGCTGCCGGCCGACATCCCGCGCGAAACGCTGCTCGAGGCAGGTTTCAAGGAAGAAGAGCTGGACGGCTCCTGGAAACCCTACCGCCCTGTCGGCTGCTCCGCCTGCAGCAGCGGCTACAAGGGCCGCGTGGGCATCTACCAGGTGATGCCGATCTCGGAAGCCATCCAGGAAATCATCCTGCGCGACGGCAGTGCGCTCGACATCGCCGCGCAGTCGGAAGCCGAGGGCGTGCGTTCGCTGCGCCAGTCGGGCCTGCGCAAGGTCATGCAGGGCCTCACTTCGCTCGAAGAAGTGGTGGCCTGCACCAACGAATAACGAACACACCGAATACCGGAGATCGAATGGCTACAGTGGCATCCTCCCGCACCCAGCCCACACACAAGGAATTTGTCTTCGAATGGGAAGGCAAGGACCGCAACGGCAAGCTGGTACGCGGCGAACTTCGTGCTGCCGGCGAAAACCAGGTGCAGGCCGCGCTGCGCCGCCAGGGCGTGCTCGCCTCCAAGATCAAGAAGCGCCGCATGCGCTCAGGCAAGGCGATCAAGCCGAAGGACATCGCGATCTTCACGCGCCAGCTGGCGACCATGATGAAGGCCGGCGTGCCCCTGATGCAGTCCTTCGATATCGTCGGGCGCGGCAATGCGAACGCGAGCGTGGCCAAGCTGCTCAACGACATCCGCAGCGACGTGGAAACCGGCACCTCGCTGTCGGCCGCCTTCCGCAAGTTTCCGAAGTACTTCGACAACCTCTACTGCAACCTGGTGGAGGCTGGCGAGGCGGCCGGCATTCTGGAAGAACTGCTGGACCGGCTGGCCACCTACATGGAGAAGACCGAGGCGATCAAGTCGAAGATCAAGTCGGCTCTGATGTACCCCACTTCCGTGATCGTCGTGGCCTTCGTGGTGGTGGCCATCATCATGATCTTCGTGATCCCGGCGTTCAAGCAGGTGTTCACGTCGTTCGGAGCCGACCTGCCTGCCCCGACGCTGTTCGTGATGGCGATGAGCGAGTTCTTCGTCTCCTACTGGTGGCTGATCTTCGGTGGCGTCGGCGGCGGAATCTATTTCTTCCTGCAAGCCTGGAAACGCAACGAGCGTTTCCAGCGCTTCATGGACCGCCTGCTGCTGAGAGTGCCGATCTTCGGCGCGCTGATCGAAAAATCCTGCGTCGCCCGCTGGACCCGCACCCTGGCCACCATGTTCGCCGCCGGCGTCCCGCTGGTCGAAGCCCTCGACTCCGTGGGCGGCGCCTCCGGCAACACCGTCTACGGCGACGCCACCGCGAAGATCCAGCAGGAAGTCTCCACCGGCACCAGCCTCACGGCCGCCATGACCAACGTCAACCTGTTCCCGTCCATGGTGATCCAGATGACCGCCATCGGCGAGGAATCCGGCTCCATCGACCACATGCTGGGCAAGGCCGCAGACTTCTACGAATCCGAGGTGGACGACATGGTCGCGGGCCTCTCCAGCCTGATGGAGCCGATCATCATCGTGTTCCTCGGCACCATCATCGGCGGCATCGTGGTGTCGATGTACCTGCCCATCTTCAAGCTCGGCCAGGTCGTTTGATGCTGGTTTCGCGGGAGTTCGACACCGTCTTCGCCGGTGTCCTGGGGCTATTGATCGGCAGCTTCATGAACGTCGTCATCTACCGCGTGCCGGTGATGATGTATCGCGAGTGGCTTGCCGACGCCGTCGCCAATCTCATGTCGTCGAAGGATGCGCCCTCGCTGTGGTCGCTGGCCTTCGGGCCGAAGGTCGCGGCGCCCGCCGGGCTGGAGGCCTCCGCCGACAAGGCGGCCGAAGTCGTCGAGAAGCAGCCTCCCTTCGACCTGATGCGCCCCGCGTCGCGCTGCGGCGCCTGCGGCCACGAGATCCGCTGGTACGAGAACATCCCCGTGCTGAGCTATGCCGCGCTGCGCGGACGCTGCTCGTCGTGCAAGACCTCGATCAGCCTTCGCTACCCGCTGGTCGAGCTGATCACCGGTGGCCTGTTCGCCCTGTGCGCCTGGCGCTTCGGCATCACGCCGGCCGGGGCGCTTTGGGCGGCGTTCGGGGCCTTCCTGATCTGCCAGTTCCTGATCGACTTCGACACGCAGTTCCTGCCCGATTCGCTCAACTACCCGCTGCTCTGGCTCGGCCTGATCGGCGCGGCCATGGGCTGGACCGGCGTTTCGTTGAGCTCGGCCGTCTGGGGCGCGGTGTTCGGCTACCTGAGCCTCTGGCTTGTGTACCATGCCTTTCGCCTGGTCACGGGCAAGGAAGGCATGGGCTATGGAGACTTCAAACTGCTGGCCGCGCTGGGTGCATGGCTCGGAGCGGACTACCTCATCGCGACCATCCTCGTCTCTTCGCTGGTGGGTGCGGTGATCGGCATCTCTTTGCGCATCGCCGGCAAGCTGGCGCACAAGGACATTCCCATCGCCTTCGGCCCCTTCCTGGCCGGCGCGGGCCTCGTCTGCCTCGTGGCGGGCCCCGAAGTCGTGAGGCAGTGGATTCCGTTCGCCTTCCCCCTGGACGCGCTGATGCGCTGACCTCCGCATGGCAGTGCGGCGCATCGGCCTGACGGGCGGCATCGGCAGCGGCAAGAGCACGGTCGCGGGCCTCCTGGTGGCCCAGGGGGCGGTTCTGGTGGACACCGACGCTATCGCTCGATCCATCGCGCTGCCGGGCGGCATCGCGATGCCGGCCCTGGAAGCCGCCTTCGGCCCGGGCGTCATCGACCCGGCCGGCGGCCTGGACCGTGCCGCGATGCGCCGGATCGTGTTCGCGGACGCCGGCGCCAAGGCCCGGCTCGAATCCATTCTCCACCCCCTGATCGGCGCCGAAACCCAGCGCCAGGCCGCGGCGGCAGGCGAGGATGCCGTCGTCGTGTTCGACGTTCCCCTGCTGGTCGAATCCGGCCGCTGGCGCGCGATCGTCGACCGGGTGCTGGTGGTCGACGCCACCGAGGAAACGCAGCTGAAACGCGTCGTCGCACGCTCGGGCTGGGCGCCCGAAGCGGTCAAGGCGGTGATCGCCCAGCAGGCTCCGCGCCGGGCCCGGCGGGCCGCCGCGGACGCGGTCATTTACAACGAGTCCCTGACCCTGGAGGAACTCGCTCAGCAGGTCCGGGGTTTCTGGGAACGGTGGGCTAAGTCAAGCACGCGATAATTTGGGGTTGACGCCGCGACGGCAAAAAGACGGTCACGTCAAACGGCGCATGCCCAAGCGCCCCTCACGATGCTTTTCAATTCGTACCCCTTCATCTTCGTTTTCTTCCCGCTGGTCCTGATCGGCTTCTTCCTGATCGGTGCGCGCAGCCCCCGGTCGGCGGCCGGGTTCCTGGCACTGGCTTCCCTCTTCTTCTACGGGTGGTGGAGCGTCAAGGCGCTGCCGCTCCTGCTGGGGTCGATCTGCGTCAACTACTGGTTCGGGCTGCGGCTCACGCCCTCCCCCAGCCGGGAGGACAAGTACCGCAAGACGCTGCTGATCATCGCCCTGGTGGTCAACCTGGGGGTGCTGGCGGTCTTCAAGTACGCCAACTTCTTCCTCGAGAACGTCGATGCCGGCCTGGCCGCCGCAGGGCTTCCGCAGATCGACCTGGTCCACATCGTCCTGCCCATCGGCATCTCGTTCTACACCTTCACCCAGATCGCCTTCCTGGTCGACTGCTGGCAGGGCAAGGTGCACGAGCGCAGCTTCATCCATTACGTGCTGTTCGTGACCTACTTCCCGCACCTGATCGCGGGCCCCGTGCTGCATCACGCGCAGATGATGCCGCAGTTCAACAGCCCGGCCACCTACAGGATCAACGCCAACAACATCGCGCTGGGCCTGGGCATCTTCGTCTTCGGCCTGGCCAAGAAGATGCTCATCGCCGACCCGCTGGGCCAGTACGCCGACATGATGTTCAAGGGCGTGCACGAAGGCGTGCTGCCCTCGCTGTACACGGCCTGGTTCGGGGTGCTGGCGTACACGCTGCAGATCTACTTCGACTTCTCGGGCTATTCCGACATGGCCGTGGGCCTCTCGCTGTGCGTGGGCGTACAACTGCCGCTCAACTTCAGGTCGCCGTACAAGTCGACCAACATGATCGAGTTCTGGCGCCGCTGGCACATCTCGCTGTCGACCTTCCTGCGCGACTACCTCTACGTGCCGCTGGGCGGCAACCGAAAGGGTCCGACGCGGCGCTACATCAACCTGTTCCTGACGATGCTGCTGGGCGGCCTGTGGCACGGCGCCGCCTGGACCTTCGTGCTCTGGGGCGCGCTGCACGGCTTCTACCTGATGGTCAACCACTTCTGGAACGCCAAGGTGCGTCGCGGCAAGACCGAGACCACCTGGTACGGCCGCGTGGCCGGCTGGTTCCTCACCTTCCTGTGCGTGATGATCGCCTGGGTGGTCTTCCGCGCCGACAGCATGTCGGCCGCCATCGAGATCTACAAGGGCATGCTGGGCATGCACGGCGCGCCCGTGTCGGCCTTCAGTGAGTTCCGCGTGCCGTTCCGCAAGCCGGAATTCTTCCAGACGATCCTGGTCGGCCTCGTGATCTGCCTGGCGCTGCCGCCCACCATCACGCTCGACCGCTGGATTCCCGCCGTCGCCGGCCTGGCCGGGCGCCCGCGCCTGCAGCGCCTGGCGACCTGGGCCACCGGCCTGGGCTGCGTCTACCTCTTTGGCCTGTGCGTGTCGAAGTTCGGCAGCTACAGCCCCTTCCTCTATTTCCAGTTCTGACGACATGGAAGACACGAAATCTGCCAGGACCTGGCTTCGCATCTTCGCCGCGGGCTACCTGGTGTGCTGCGCCCTGCTGCTGGTCAGCCTCTTCACGCCCATCCCCTACGGCGACCTGACCCGCATCGGGCGCATCTCCGAGCGCGAATTCGGCTGGCACGAGCCGCCGCCGCCCATCCCGGACGCCGACGTCAAGACCTGGCCCATCAACGAATCCGACATCCTGGTGATCGGCGACAGCTTCTCGGTGCGCTACGCGTGGCAGTCGAAACTGGTGGGCGCGGGCTACAAGGTCACGACCACGCACTGGGACAACCTGGGCGGCGTGCTCTGCGACGACTTCTCGGGCTGGCTCCAGAAGTCGGGTTTCAAGGGCAAGGTCGTGATCGTCGAGAGCATCGAACGGCTGCTGTACGACCGCATCGAGAAGTCCGAGTCGTGCAAGACCATGAAGCACAGCTTCAAGCCGACGCCGCCTCCCTTCGAGAACCCGTCCAGGCCGGCCCCTGGCTTCCAGCTCAACTGGGATGCCCAGTTGCTCAGCGGCTGGTTGACATACCAAAACACCAAGGAGATCCTGGCCTCCGACAGCTGGACCAACACGCCCGACCGCTGGGGCCCGCTGATCGACGCCCGCGTGGTGCCCGAGGGCTGCAAGCAGTTCAGCCACCGCGCCTGCAACAAGCTGCTGATGACCGCCGAGGACCGCGTCAATCCGGCGCTGACAGCCGAGTCCGCGAGCTTCATGAAGCGCTTCGAGAGCACTGCAGCGCCCTACAAGGTGGTGTGGATGGTCGTGCCGAACAAGACCAGCGTGTATTTGCAACAAAACCATGCCGATGCGTTCCGGGCCGCGTTCAACCCGCAAAATATCGGACCGGACCTGTTCGCGCTGGCCGAGCAGAACCGCTTCAAGATGAAGGATCTTTTCCCTGCCAACGAGACCCACGTGTCGACCCGGGGTTACATTCTTTTCGGGCAGCGTATGCTGGAGGCTGTGCGCGAGGTGTTCCCGCCACCGGCCGCCAAGACGCAATGAGCCCGAACCCGACGTGAAAAACCGATACGCGTGATCCTCTACGAGTACCCCTTCAACGAGCGCATCCGCACGTACCTGCGGCTAGAGCACCTGTTTCGCCGCCTCGGCGAGCTGGTGCCGGCCGAATCCCCCCTATCCCACCACTACGCCCTGGTCACGATCTTCGAGATCATGGACGTCGCCGCGCGCGCCGACCTCAAGGCCGACGTGCTGCGCGACCTGGACAAGCACAAGAACGTCTTCAACAGCTACCGGGGCAATCCGGCCATCGCCGAGACGGTGCTCGACCAGGTCATCGGCCAGCTCGAAGGCAATTTCGCCACCCTCAACGGCGTGGCCGGCAAGGCGGGCCAGGCGCTGACCGAGAACGAGTGGCTCATGAGCATCCGCAGCCGCGCCGGCATTCCGGGCGGCACCTGCGAGTTCGACCTGCCCGCCTACTACGCCTGGCAGCACCGCCCGGCCGCCAGCCGCCGCGCCGACCTCGAACGCTGGTCGAACACGCTGTCGCCCCTGGCCTCGTCGATCTACCTGCTGCTCAAGCTGCTGCGCGACGCCGACGTGCCCTACAAGGTGATCGCGGTCAACGGCCAGTTCCAGCAGAACCTGCCCCAGGGCCGGAGTTTCCAGCTGCTGCGCCTGCGCATCGACCCCAAGCTGGGCCTGATCCCCGAAATCAGCGGCAACCGCCTCATGGTCTCGGTGCGCCTGATGCGCCACGACAAGGACGACCGCCTGCACCAGAGCTCGGAAGACGCCCCGTTCGAGCTCACCCTTTGCGCATGACGACCGAGGTGAACAGCAAGGGCGAGCGCATCGTGCGCTGCCCCACCTGCGGCGGCGAGAGCGTCTATGCGCCGAGCAACGCCTACCGGCCCTTCTGCAGCGCGCGCTGCAAAGGCATCGACCTGGGCGCCTGGGCCAGCGAGGAATTCCGCATGCCCGCCGAAGCGCCGCCGGACGACGAGCCTTTCGGCGATCCCAAGATCCAGTAGGTCGGCAGGAAAAGCCGCTTACTTGCCGACGGCGCCTTCATCCAGCAGCGCCGGATCGACGTACGTCGCGAAGCTTCGCGCATAGCGCGGCCGAAGATGGCCGATGTCCTTGTAGGCTGGCGAACCGTCGTCCGGCATGCTGCGGATGCACTCGCCATCCGCGCACAGACTGGCGAAAGGCTCGATGACCTTGGCGCCATTGGCCTGCGCCACCTGCTTCAGCCGCGCGTTGAACTGCGCCTGGTCCTGCGGCATCGGCGCCTTGAGCTGACCCGACTCCGCCGTCATGCGCCCCAGGCGGCTGCCCTCGATCTGCCGCAGCGGATCGAAATCCATGCCCACCGGATTGCCCAGCACCAGGTAGACCGGCTTGTGCGCCGACAGCCGCTTCAGCACCTCGCCCAGCGACTTGAGCGACTGATCGATGCCGTCGCCGCCGATGAACGGATGCACGGCCTTCCGGTCGTCGACGAAGTAGTTCACCGTCGGGCCGGCACCGGTGAAGTAGCAGCTCCAGCACGCTCCCAGCACGACCGAATCGATCTCGGGCTTGAGCGCCAGGTCGAGCACTGCGGTGCGCCGCTCGTCGCAGCCGGTGTCGGGGCCGCTGAACAGGCCCGGCACCGGCGGGCACGAGCCCTTGGTCGCGAAGTAGATGGTGCGTGCCTTGTCGGGCTGCGTGCGCACCAGCTCGAGCGCGCGCGGCGCGTACTGCTCGACGTGGCTGTCGCCGATCAGCAGCACGTTGTGCTTGCCGTTGCCGGCGCGGTAGACGAACTGGTTGCCCAGCGCGGCCTCCTCGAAGCCGTCGTAGTAGTTGTCCTCGCGGGTCGCGTCGGCCACCGCCTGCAGGGCCGGGCTGTCGTGGCGAGGCATGGGCGTGCCCAGGAAAACAAGAACACCGGCCAGCGCCAGCGCCGCGCCCGCACCCGCCAGCCCGCGCAGGACGGCCTGCGAGAGGTGCAGCTTCACGAAGCGCTCGAGGAAGCGATATGTGGCCCAGGCCAGCACGACCGACGCCGCCACCAGCACGATGCGCAGCTGCAGCGGCGGCTCGCCGCCGGTCACGATGCGCGCGTAGGACAGCAGCGGCCAGTGCCAGAGGTACAGCGGGTAGCTGATGAGGCCGATCCACACCATCACCCGGTTCGACAGCAGATACCGGTTGAGCACCCCGCCCGGCCCTGCCGCGATGCAGCTCGCCGCGCCCAGCACCGGCAGCAGCGCCCACCAGCCCGGAAACGCCTTGGTGCTGCGCGTCATGAAGAGGCCGAGCACGATCAGCGCGATGCCGACGATCGACTGCAGGTGCTTCTTCCACGCACGGGAACTCGCGGCGCCTTGTGCAACTGACTGCAGCTGCATGACCGCCAGCAACCCGCCCGCCATCAGCTCCCACGCGCGCGACAGCGGCGAATAGAAAGCCGCCGCGCGGTGCGCCTGTACCGTCAGCACGTTGACGAGGAACGAGATCACGGCCACCGCCAGCACCACGCGCAGCATCGGCCAGCGCCTGCGCCATGCCAGCCCCAGCATCAGCGGCCAGAAGATGTAGAACTGCTCCTCGATGCCCAGCGACCACAGGTGCAGCAGCGGCTTGGTCTCGGCCGAGGCGTCGAAATAGCCGGCCTCGCCCAGGAAGACGAGGTTGGCGAAGAAGGCGGCGCCGCCCGTGGTCTGCTTGCCCAGCTGCGAGAACTCGCCCGGCAGCAGCACATACCAGCCGAAGGCCAGCGTCGCGAGCAGCACCAGCACCAGCGCCGGGAAGATCCGCCGGATGCGCCGCGCGTAGAAGTCGCGGTAGCTGAAGTCGCCCGCCGCCAGGCTCTGCAAAAGGATGGTCGTGATCAGGAAGCCCGAGATCACGAAGAAGATGTCGACCCCGATGAAGCCGCCCGGCAGCAGGCTCGGGAAGGCGTGGTACGCCAGCACCGAGCCGACCGCGATGGCTCGCAGGCCGTCGATGTCCGGGCGGTACTTGGGATGCATGGGCGCTTGCTCTTCTTCGATCTGTCGGTCGGTCGGCTGGCAAACGGCCGCTCAGCGCGACGGCTGCTGCGCCGGGGCGCTGCGCACGGTGCGGTCGAAGTAGCTCGCCTCTTCGCGCGTGTAGCGCGGACGCAGGTGGTCGGCGTCCTTGTACGCGGGCGCGCCGTCGGGCAGCGTGACCAGGCAATGGGCGCCGTCCTTGCACAGCACCGCCATCGCATCGATGGGCTGCGCGCCGCTCGCCTCGGCGATGGCGCGCAGCCTGTCGTTGAGCGCCTTCTGGTCGGCCGGCAGCGGCACCGTCGGCGAGGAGGTCATCGCCTCCATGTGCGTGAGGCGGCTGCCTTCGATCAGGCGCTTGGGCGTGAACTCGGGGCCGCCGGGGTTGTCGAGCAGCAGGAAGACCTTCTTGTGCCGCGCCAGCTCGCGCAGCGTGGCTTCCAGCGAGGCCAGCGAACGCTCGATGCCGTCGCCACCCTGGAACGGATGGACCTTGTTGTCGGGGCCGCGGAAGTAGTACTCCAGCGCCCCGTGGCCGACGAAGTAGCAGTTCCAGCAGCCACCGATGACCACCGAGTCGACCTCCGGGCCCATCGCATAGGCCAGCATCGCGTCGCGGCGCTCGGCGCATCCGATGTTCTTGTCGACCTGCACGCCCGGAACCGCCGGGCATGCGCCCTGGGTCACGAACCAGGCCGACTTGTCGGGCATCGACAGCGTGCGCGACAGCTCCATGATGCGCGGCGCGTACTGCTGCACGTGGCTGTCGCCCACGAAGAGCACGCGCTTGGGGCCGTTTCCGGTCTTGTAGACCAGTTGCTCGCCGATCTGGTCGAGCTTGAAGCCGGCGTAGTAGTCGGCGTCCAGCGTGGCGTTGGCGACGACCTGCAGCCGGTCGCTGTCGTTGCGGGGGCCGGGCACGCCGAAGAAGATCGCGGTGCCCAGCGCGGCGACCAGCACCATGCCACCGCCCAGCGCCTTGAGGATCCCCGTGCCGGGACGGCTTCTCGTGTAGCGTTCGACGAAGCGGTACGTGGCCCATGCCAGCAGCACGGCGGCCACCATCGCGCCCGCGCGGTAGACCGGCGATGGATGCAGCGGATCGGCCTCGACGATGCGCACGAAGGCCAGCAGCGGCCAGTGCCACAGGTACAGCGGATAGCTGATGAGCCCGATCCACACCATCACCCGGTTCGACAGCAGGTACTTGTTGAGCACGCCGTTCGGCCCCGCGGCGATGCAGCTGACGGCGCCCAGCGTGGGCAGCAGCGCCCACCAGCCCGGGAAGGCCTTGTTGCTGCGGATCATCACCAGCCCGAGCACGATCAGCCCCACGCCCACCACCGACTGCAAATGGCTGCGCCAGGCGCTCGGCGCCGGCGGCTTCAGCCGCATGCAGGCCAGGATGCCGCCCGCCATCAGCTCCCAGAAACGGGAAGCCGGCGAGTAGAACGACGCCGCCGGCAGCGGATGCACCGTGGCCACGTTCACGACGAACGAAACCGCCGCCACCGCCAGCACCACGCGCACGATCGGCCAGCCCTTGCGCCAGGCGAGCCCCAGCAGCAGCGGCCAGAAGATGTAGAACTGCTCCTCGATGCCCAGCGACCACAGGTGCAGCAGCGGCTTGGTCTCGGCGGCCGTGTCGAAGTAGCCCGACTCGCCCCAGAACACGAAGTTGGCGACGAAGGCCGCGCCGCCCACGGTCTGCTTGCCGAGTTCGGCGAACTCGTCGGACAGCAGCAGGTACCAGCCCGCGCAGAGCGTGGCGAACAGCACCACGATCAGCGCCGGGAAGATCCGCCGGATGCGCCGCGCGTAGAAGTCGCGGTAGCTGAAGTCGCCCGCCGCGAGGCTCTGGAGAATGATGGTCGTGATCAGGAAGCCCGAGATCACGAAGAAGATGTCGACGCCGACGAAGCCGCCCATCAGCGCCGTCGGGAACGCGTGGTAGACCAGTACCGAGCCCACGGCGATTGCCCGCAGGCCGTCGATGTCCGGACGGTACTTGGGATGCATCAAGCGATCAGCTGGCCGGCGCGTCGGCAGGCGCGACCACCGGCGGCGCCACGAACGGCAGGCCGCGCTCTTGCGACAGCCACTGCAGCACCGGGAACGCGCCCGGCAGCACCGGCGCCACGTCCAGCGGCAGCTGCTGCCAGGCCATGCGCTGGCCTTCGCGCATCTCGAATTCGCCGCTCCAGGCCGTGACCTTGCACCAGTGCAGGCGCACCAGCGCGTGCGGGTAGTCGTGCTCGGTCACCTTCCAGACCTCGGCGCCGTCGATGGTGATGCCGAGTTCTTCCTGAAGCTCGCGCCGCAGCGCCTGTTCGACCGTCTCGCCCGCCTCGATCTTGCCGCCGGGAAACTCCCAGAAGCCCGCGTAGGCCTTGCCCTCGGGCCGCGTCGAAAGCAGCAGCGCGCCGTCGGACAGGCGGATCAGCACGCCGACCGCGACTTCCGTGTGCTTGCGGGGCTGTTCGCTCACGCCTTGCTCCGCCCTGCGTAGTCGCGCGCGAACTGGTAGGCCACGCGGCCGCTGCGCGAGCCGCGCTCCAACGCCCACACGAGCGCCTCGGGCCGCGCCGCCGCGATGGTGGCCTCGTCCATGCCGAACGACGAGAGCCACTGGCCCACGATCGTCAGGTATTCGTTCTGGCTGAAGGGATAGAAGCTCACCCAGAGGCCGAAGCGCTCCGACAGCGAGATCTTTTCCTCGATCACCTCGCCGGGGTGGACTTCGCCGTCCTCGGTGTGGGTGTACGAGAGGTTGTCCTTCATGTACTCGGGCAGCAGGTGGCGCCGGTTGCTGGTCGCGTAGATCAGCACATTGGGCGTCGATGCCGCGATGGAGCCGTCGAGGATCGACTTCAGCGCCTTGTAGCCCGGCTCGCCCTCGTCGAAGCTCAGGTCGTCGCTGAACACGATGAATTTCTCGGGCCGCTGCGACACCACCTCGACGATGTCGGGCAGGTCGGTGAGCTCGGCCTTGTCCACCTCGATCAGGCGCAGCCCTTGCGGCGCGTAGGTCTGCAGGCAGGCGCGAATGAGCGACGACTTGCCCGTGCCACGAGCGCCCGTCAGCAGCACGTTGTTGGCTGGCTTGCCTTCGACGAACTGCTGCGTGTTGCGCGCGATCTTTTCCTTCTGAACGTCGATTTCCTTCAGCGAATCGAGCGACATCGCCGCCACGTGCTTCACGGGCTCCAGCACGCCGTGGCCCGAGCTGCGGCGGCGGTAGCGCCAGGCGATGGACGCGTTCCAGTCGGCCGGCTCGGCCAGCGGCTGCGGAAGGATCGATTCGATGCGCCCGATGAGCTGTTCGGCTCGCTCGATCAGCCGTTGGAACTGCTCATTCATGACCGGTAATCGGCGTTGATCGTCACGTATTCGTGGCTGAAGTCGCAGGTCCACACCGTCTCGCTGGCATTGCCGCGGCCCAGCCCGATGCACACCGTGATTTCGCTGCGCTTCATCACGCGCTGGCCGTCTTCCTCGCGGTACGACGGATTGCGCCCGCCCTTGACCGCCACATGGACGTCGTCGAGGAACAGGTCGATGCCGGTCTGGTCGAGGTCGGCGATGCCCGCATAGCCCACGGCCGCGAGGATGCGGCCCAGGTTCGGGTCGCTGGCGTAGAAGGCCGTCTTGACCAGCGGCGAGTGCGCCACGGCGTACGCCACCTGCTTGCACTCGGCAGCGTCGCGGCCGCCTTCGACCTGGACGGTGATGAACTTGGTCGCCCCCTCGCCGTCGCGCACGATGGCCTGCGCCAGCTGGCGCGCCACCTCCTGCATCGCGGCCACCAGCGCCTTGCCCTCGGCCGAGTCGAGCGAGGTGATGGTGGCGTGCGCGGCCTTCTGTGTGGCGATGACCACGAACGAGTCGTTCGTCGAGGTGTCGCCGTCGATGGTCACGCGGTTGAACGAGGCATCGGCCAGTTGCCTGGCCAACGGCTGGATCAGCGAGGGGTCGATCTTCGCGTCCGTCGCCAGGAAGCCCAGCATGGTCGCCATGTTCGGGCGGATCATGCCGGCGCCCTTGCTGATGCCGGTGATGGTGACGGTGGCGCCGCCGACCTGAACCTGCTGGCTGAACGCCTTGGGGATCGTGTCGGTGGTCATGATGCCCTCGGCCGCGCGCGCCCAGTTGTCCGCCTTGGCATCGGCCAGCGCCGCCGGCAGGCCGGCTTCGATGCGGTCCACGGGCAGCGGCTCCATGATCACGCCGGTGGAGAACGGCAGGATCTGCTCGGGCGAGATCTCCAGCTTGCGCGCCAGCGCGATGCAGGTGGAGCGCGTGCGCATCAGCCCGTCTTCGCCGGTGCCCGCATTGGCATTGCCGGTGTTGATGACCATCGCCCGGATGCCGTGGTTAGCAGCCAGGTGCTCGCGGCAGACCTGCACCGGCGCGGCGCAGAAGCGGTTCTGCGTGAACACGCCGCCGACGGCCGAACCTTCGTCGATCAGCACGACCGTCAGGTCCTTGCGATTGGCCTTGCGCACGCCCGCTTCGGCAACGCCGATGCGGACGCCGGGCACCGCGAACAAGGCGGCAGGATCAGGGGCAGACAGGTTCACGGGCATGGCACTTATTCCTTCTTGCGTATCAATTTTTCATCGGCACCGACAAGACGCACTTTTCGTCGCCAGGGATACCGCGGAACCGGCTTTGCCGGGCCGCCGGTATCGCCCCCGGCGAGGGGCTGGCGGCCACACGAAGTGCGGCAACCCTGGGGAGCATGTCTACTTCAGGTCAGCTTGCCGTGGCACTGCTTGTACTTCTTGCCGCTGCCGCAGGGGCACGGGTCGTTGCGGCCGACGCGGGCGAAGGCGGCAGCCTCCGCGCCGAGCGCGCCGAGCCCGGCGGCCGCGATGCGGCGCTGGTTTTCCTCGTCGACGCGCACCTCGACTTCGCCCGTCTCGGTCGGTGCCGAGTAGGTGATGTTCGAGACGTTCTCGCCGCGGCTTTCCATCGCTTCGGCGGCCTGTTCGAGTTGCTCGCTCGACTGCACGCGCACCGTCATGAGCTGGCGCGTGACTTCGTTCTTGACCGAATCGAGCAACTGGCCGAAGAGCTCGAAGGCTTCGCGCTTGTATTCCTGCTTGGGCTGCTTCTGCGCGTAGCCGCGCAGGTGGATGCCCTGGCGCAGGTAGTCGAGCGAGGCCAGGTGTTCGCGCCAGTGGGTGTCGATGCTCTGCAGCAGCACCATGCGCTCGAACTGAGTGAAGTTCTCCTGGCCGATCAGCGCGACCTTGGCGTCGAAGGTCTCGTTGGCGTTCTTGAGCACCTTCTCGACGATGTCCTCGTCGGCGATGGCCTCGGAAGCCTCGACTTCCTTCTTGAGCGGCATGTCGATGCCCCACTCGTTGAAGAGGCTCTTCTCCAGGCCGTCCAGATCCCATTGCTCTTCCACCGACTCGGCCGGCACGTACTGGCGCACGAGGTCGGTGAAGCAGCCTTCGCGCAGCGCCGCGATCTGCGCCGTCAGGTCGGCCGCGTCGAGGATGTCGTTGCGCTGCTGGTAGATCACCTTGCGCTGGTCGTTCGACACGTCGTCGTACTCGAGCAGCTGCTTGCGGATGTCGAAGTTGCGCGCCTCGACCTTGCGCTGCGCGCTCTCGATGCTGCGCGTGACGATGCCGGCCTCGATGGCCTCGCCGTCGGGCATCTTCAGGCGGTCCATGATCGCCTTCACGCGGTCGCCCGCGAAGATGCGCATCAGCGGATCGTCCAGGCTCAGGTAGAAGCGCGAGGAGCCGGGGTCGCCCTGGCGGCCCGAGCGGCCGCGCAGCTGGTTGTCGATGCGGCGCGACTCGTGGCGTTCGGTGGCGATGATGCGCAGGCCGCCGAGCGACTTCACGAACTCGTGGTCCTTGGTCCACTCGGCGCGGATGTGGGCGATGTCGGCCTGCTTGGCAGCCTCGTCGCGGCCTTCGTCGTTCTCGATGGCCTCGATCATCTTCTCGATGTTGCCGCCCAGCACGATGTCGGTGCCGCGGCCCGCCATGTTCGTCGCGATGGTGATCATCTTCGTGCGGCCGGCCTGCGCCACGATGTCGGCCTCGCGCGCATGCTGCTTGGCGTTGAGCACCTGGTGCGGCAGGCCCGCCTGGGTGAGCAGGCCGTCGATGATCTCGGAGTTCTCGATGGACGAGGTGCCCACCAGCACCGGCTGGCCGCGCTCGTAGCACTCGCGGATGTCCTGGATGGCCGCCTCGTACTTCTCGCGCGTGGTCTTGTAGACGCGGTCGAGCTGGTCCTCGCGCTTGCTCGTGCGGTTCGGCGGGATGATGACGGTCTCGAGGCCGTAGATTTCCTGGAACTCGTAGGCCTCGGTGTCGGCCGTGCCGGTCATGCCGGCGAGCTTGGAATACAGGCGGAAGTAGTTCTGGAAGGTGATGGAGGCCAGCGTCTGGTTCTCGGCCTGGATCTCCACGCCTTCCTTGGCTTCCACGGCCTGGTGCAGGCCGTCGCTCCAGCGGCGCCCGCTCATCAGGCGGCCGGTGAACTCGTCGACGATCACCACTTCGCCCTGCTGCACCACGTAGTGCTGGTCGCGGTGGTAGAGGTGACGGGCGCGCAGCGCCGCGTTCAGGTGGTGCATCAGCGTGATGTTGGCCGGGTCGTAGAGCGACGCGCCCTCGGGCAGCAGCTTGAATTCGCTCAGCAGGCGCTCGGCGTTCTCGTGGCCGTCCTCGGTGAGGAACACCTGGTGCGTCTTCTCGTCGACCGTGAAGTCGCCGGGCACCGTGACGCCTTCGCCGGTGCGCGGGTCGGCTTCGCCTTCCTGCTTCTTGAGCAGCGGCACCACCTTGTTGATCGCCAGATACAGGTCGGTGTGATCTTCGGCCTGGCCGCTGATGATCAGCGGCGTGCGGGCCTCGTCGATCAGGATGGAGTCCACCTCGTCGACGATTGCGTAGTTCAGCCCGCGCTGGACCCGGTCGCCCGGCTCGTAGACCATGTTGTCGCGCAGGTAGTCGAAGCCGTACTCGTTGTTCGTGCCGTAGGTGATGTCGCTGCGGTAGGCCTGCTGCTTCTCCTCGCGTGGCATCTGCGGCAGGTTGATGCCCACCGTCAGGCCGAGGAAGTTGTAGAGGCGGCCCATCCAGGTCGCGTCGCGGTTGGCGAGGTAGTCGTTCACCGTGACCACGTGCACGCCCTTGCCGGACAGCGCGTTCAGGTACACCGGCAGCGTGGCGGTCAGCGTCTTGCCTTCGCCGGTGCGCATTTCGGAGATCTTGCCGTTGTGCAGCGCCATGCCGCCGAGCAGCTGGACGTCGAAGTGGCGCATCTTCATGACGCGCTTGGAACCCTCGCGCACCGTGGCAAAGGCTTCGGGCAGCAGGGCGTCGAGGGTTTCGCCCTTGGCGATGCGGTCCTTGAATTCCTGGGTCTTGGCGCGCAGTGCGTCGTCGCTGAGCTTCTCGAACTCGGGTTCGAGCGCATTGATGCGTTCCACCGTCTTGCGATACTGCTTGAGCAGCCGGTCGTTGCGACTGCCGAAAATCTGGGTCAGGAAGTTGGTTGCCATGGGTGGAGATGGGCGGGCGCCTGATGAGATACGGCAGGCACTTCGACCGGATTCCCTAAGATATGGTGAAAGCAGTTGGGCGCGCTTTCCATGAAAGCAAGCAGCCTTTTTCCGGCGCAATCGCCGGCAAACCGGGCATTTTAGCTGTCTTGTTTCTAACCCCTGGATTACCGATGTATCGCCGACTTCCCCCCGCCATTTCACTGCAGCAGGCTGCGGAAGGCGCCCCGACGCTGGGCAGCCTGATGGCGCGCGCGCGCGACACCACGGAGCGGCTCAAGGCGGTGGAAGGGCTGATCCCGCCGGCCATGCGCGCGGCCGTGCAGGCCGGTCCGGCCGAGGGCGACGTCTGGTGCCTGCTGGTCAAGGGCAGCGCCGCGGCAGCCAAGCTGCGCCAGCTCTCGCCGATGCTCGTGACCCGGCTCAAGAACCGGGGCTGGGACGTGGCGACGATACGGATCAAGGTGCACACGGGGCGCTGACCGCCTCGGCCTGCCGGTCTCTTTGATTTTTTGTCTGGGAATAGATAATATTTCCAGATGACATTCTTCGCCGCGGCCGCCGACGCCCAACTCCTGCTTCTCGACAAGAACCAGGTCGACGCCCTCCTCTCCCCCGATGAAGTGCTCGGGGCCGTGCGCGAAGCCTTCATGTTGCACAGCGAACGCGAGGGCCGCGTGTTCCCGGTGGTGCGCGAACCTCTCGGCACCGGCGGCGTGTTCGGTATCAAGTCCGGCGACGTGCAGGCCCAGGGGCTGCTCGGCTTCAAGGCCGCCGGCTTCTGGCCGGCCAACCGGCAGCGCGGCGGCGAGCCCCATCAGGCCACCATCATGCTGATCGACCCGGCGACAGGGCGGCCGCTGTGCGTCATCGACGGCAACACGGTGACCACCGCGCGCACCGGCGCGGCCGGCGGGCTGGGCCTGCAGTTGCTCGCACGGCCCGACAGTGAGCGGCTGTGCATCTTCGGCACCGGCGTACAAGCGCGGATCCAGCTCGACTTCGCGCTTCGGCTCATCCCCTCGCTGCACGAGGCTCTCTATATAAGTGCGAGCGGCGAGCGCAATGCCGCCTTCGAAGCGCACTTCAGCGGCCGCTGCGACATTGCACAAGCCACGAACCGCAACGCCGCCGTGGCCGGCAGCGACATCGTGATCACCGCCACGCCGGGCGGCGGCGCGCTGTTCGATCTCGATGCCGTGCAGCCCGGCACGCACTTGAACTGCGTAGGCGCCGACACCCGCGGCAAGCGGGAGCTGCCGGAAGGCCTGCTGGCACGCGCGCGCCTGTTCGTCGACGACCGCACGCAGGCCCGGCAGATCGGCGAAACGCAGTGGGCGCCCGACACCGAATGCATGGAGCTGGGCGACCTGCTCAGCGGCAAGACCGCCTTCGGGCGCGCCCCGAAAGACATCACCGTCTTCGACATGACGGGCCTCGCGCTGCAGGACCTCACCGTCGCACGCCTTCTTCATGCGCGCGCTGCCGAGACCCGAACAGGCACGCGCATCGCCTGGCCCTGGTAGCGCTGCTCGAAAGGCAGGGCGCAATGCCACGCCGCTTGCCTCGCATCTGAAAAGCGTGATTTTTTGTTGCGGACGGAGGAACATTTCGGCCCTTGGGCGCCGACGCCCTCCTGGCATTTTTCGTCATCAATGCGCCGCATGACTGTTTTGGCCGCGAGATTCTTCTGAAGAGAAAAATCGAAATCGCGGACTTCTTCTCGCCCAAAAAGCAAAAGCCGCAATCCGGAAATAATTCAATCCCGGAGGAATGCCATTAATTGACATCAATGGTCATTGTCTGAGTCAATTTCCAATCGATACATTCCGCAACCTTGAAGTCTTGGCGGAGCTTGCAACGCACCTCTGCGCGACTTTCATCGTCGAATAAACACAGAGAGGTTGGAATGATTTCACCCGAGCCCTGCGGCTAGCTCGCGCACCGCCACTTGCCTGCCTGAACCGCGCCCGCGCGCAGCCCATTGGCAAGGCCGATTTCCCGAAGTTGGGAAATCCATCTTTCACCCCCGCGAACCGAACGACGCCCGATCCCGGCAAGGGAATCAGGCCGTCTCGTCACGCGCATCGAATCCGCATTTCTTTTTCAGAAGATCGATTTCAAACAAAAATCCATGAGCAATTCCTACAGAAACACCCGCCGCGGCCACATCGGCTTCAGGCTGTCAGCCGTGACCGCAGTTCTCGCGAGCGGGCTCCAGCTGTCGCCGCTCACAGCAAGTGCATCGACCTACGCTCCGGCCAACTGCAACAGCTCGAGCACGGCAACCATCGGCAGAGTGACCGTCACCGGAACGAACAGCATGCCGGTCGACGGGACCGGTCCCTGGTCCAACATCACCGGCTGCAACTCGAGCGGCAACAACCTGGACGGCGTGACGGTGTACGGCAGCTACTCGCAGGGCACGGGTGACGGGGCCACCGCCGTCGGGTTCTCCAGCACCGCCGGCAAATGGGCCTCCGCGGCCGGGCTTTCGAGCAGCGCCTCGGGAACCGGGAGTGCCGCCTTCGGCTACGACGCACAGGCACAGGGGCTGAACTCGGCCGCGATCGGCGCGGCGTCCAGTGCAGCCGGCCAGGGTGCCGTGGCCCTTGGCAGCGGCGCCTCCGCGAAGTACGACAACTCCGCCGCCATCGGCGCCGGCAGCACCACCGCCGACTCGCTGGCAAACCTGCAGGGTGCGCCCGCCTACACGCCGGCCGCGGGAACCGCGGTCGCAGCTGCAACGGCGGCTGGCGAAGTGTCGGTGGGCAGCGGCGGCAGTGAGCGCAGGCTCACCAATGTCGCCGCCGGCGGCTCTGCGACCGACGCGGTCAACGTCAGCCAGCTCTCGACCGCCACCGCTTCGCTGTCCACCAGCCTGGACACGGCCAACGGAACCATCGCCAGCCTGTCCACCTCCACCGCCGCCGGCATCGGCAGCCTGTCGACCGGCCTCAATACGGCCAATGGCGCCCTCGCCAGCCTGTCCACGTCCACTGCGGCAGGCATCGGAAGCCTCTCCACAGGCCTGTCCACCGCCAACGGCAACCTTCGCAGCCTGAGCACGTCGGTCAGCACCATCTACAACACGGGTACCAAGTACTTCCACGCCAGGTCGACGGCGGGCGACTCGATGGCCAGCGGCGACAGTTCCGTTGCGATCGGCCCGCAATCGGAGGCCAGCGGCTCCAGCTCCCTTGCGGCCGGCACAGGCGCCAAGGCAGCAGCCAACAACGCATTGGCCGTGGGCTCCTACGCCCTCGCGACAGGCGCGAACGCGATCGCCATCGGCACCGGCGCGCTGGCCACGGGCTCGCAGGCCATCGGCGCGAGTTCGCGCGCAGGCGGAGGCGGCACCGCTCTCGGCGACAACGCCGATGCCGGTGGAACGTCGCTGAGCCAGTCGCCGCGGATCGCCAAGGGCACTGCCATCGGCTTCGGCGCGGTGGTGCAGCAGAGCGAGGGCGTGGCGCTGGGCGCCGGCTCGGTGGCCGCCACCGCTGCCGGCGTGGCCGGATACGTGCCTCGCAACACATCGGCGCAGCAACAGGCCGCCGTCAAGGCCACCGCCAGCACACAGGCAGCCGCTTCGGTCGGCGACGCAGCCAGCGGCCGCTTCCGCCAGATCACCGGCGTGGCGGCCGGCACGGCGGACAGCGACGCGGCGAACGTAGCGCAGCTCAAGGCATCCGAAGCCGCCTCCCGGGCCAGCAGTGCGCAATACACGACCCGCGCCGATGGCTCCGTCGACTACAGCCAGATCATGCTGGGCAACGGCCAGGCGCCGGGCGGCACGCGCATCTCCAACGTTGCGCCGGGCGTGCAACCCATGGACGCCGTCAACGTGAACCAGCTCAACCAGGTGCGCAGCCAGGTCGCCGACGTGGCACGCATCGCCTACACGGGCACGGCGATGGCCATGGCCATGTCGGGCACCTACCTGCCCACGCTCGCCCCGGGCGAGAAGACCGTGGGCGTCGGGGTGGGCAGCTACAAGGGCTACAGCGCCGTGGCGCTGACCTTCAAGGCGCTTGCCGGCGACGGAGGAATGTCGTGGGGCGCGGGCATTTCGACCAACGGCAGGGAATGGGGCGTGAACGCCGGCGTGGGCTGGAAGTGGAAATAAGGGAAATAGGGGCTCAGAGGAAATAGAGCCGATCAGGGAGCGAGCCGGCAACGAATCGGCAAGCAAGAGGATGGCCCCCATGCCGCGCGGCGTGGGGGCCATTTTTTTGAGCAGGCCCGCTATGCGACGGCCGCGTCCGCGAAGAGCCCGGTCATGAACTGCGTCGACTTCAGCCCGGTACCCGTCAGCAGCGCCACGGTCGTCTCGGTGCTCCTGATATCGCCGCGCTGCGCCAGCACGTCGATGGCCGCGGCGGCCGATGCGGAAGTCGGCTCGGTGTAAAGGCCGCAGGCCGCGAGCCGGCGCACCGCCGCCGCGATCTGCTCCTCGGTCAGCGCCACGGTCCTGCCATTCGTCTCGCGCAGCGCCTGGATGATTTCCGCCAGCCGCACCGGCCGCTTGATCGCCGTGCCCTCGGCGATGGTCGGCTGCACGGCGCGCTCCACGAGCGTGTCGACGCCAGCGGTGAAGCTCGCGTCGATCGGCGAACAGTTCAGCGGCTGCGCAACGAAGATGCGCGGCAACTTCCTGATCTGCCCCGCCGCCAGCAGCTCCTTGAAGCCGATCCAGCAGCCGAGCACGTTGCTGCCCGCGCCGGTCGGAATCACGACGTTGTCCGGCGCCACGAAGCCCAGGTCTTCCCACAACTCGTAGGCCAGCGTCTTCGTGCCCTGCAGGAAGAACGGATGCCAGTTGTGGCTCGCGTAGAAGATCGATTCCGACTGCCGCACCGCCTCGTGTTCCGACTCCTCGCGCGGCCCCGGCACCAGTTGCACCTCGGCGCCGAAGGCGCGGATCTGCGCCACCTTCGGCGCGGGCGTGTAGCTCGGCGCGAGCACCTTCACGCGCATGCCGGCCGCAGCGCCCGCGGCGGCGATGGCCGCGCCGCCGTTGCCCGAGCTGTCTTCCAGCACCGCATCGACGCCGATCTGGCGCAGGAAGGACATCATCACCGCCGCGCCACGGTCCTTGAAGCTGCAGGTCGGGTTGAACCACTCCAGCTTGAAGTGCGGCTCGAAGTCGCCCCAGCGCTTCTGCACCAGCGGCGTGCAGCCTTCGCCCATGCTCGCGGGCCTGTCGATGGCCACGGGCAGCGCCGCGCGGTAACGCCACAGCGAGCGCGTACGCGAATCGATGTCGTCGCGCCCGATGCCCGGCAGCGGCGTGACCAGCATCGGGTTGCCGTCGTCCGAGCGCCAGCGGCGCTCGGACAGCTCGTGGCGCCGGCCGGTGCGGGGATCGACGTAGCGTGCGCGTTCTGTCATTCGTGGCTCCTGCATCAACAATCTGAACAAGACTGGATAATACATCCAACACTGTACTTTTTGTATAAATCAGATTGTTCGTCCAGAGCTGGATACATTCCCCGGTATGAAGAAGAAGCCGAACAAGCAGCTGCTCGACATGCTCAGCAACATCGCCGAGGGCGTGGGCCAGACCTTCGCGCCCTTCTGCGAGGTGGTGGTGCACGACCTGAGCAACCCCAGGAACGCGATCCACGCGATCGAGAACGGCCTGAGCGGCCGAGACGTCGGCGATTCGGTCACCGAACTGGGCCTCGCGCGCATCCTCGACCCGGAGTTCCCGGCGGTGATCGCGAACTACGCCAACACCTTTCCCGACGGGCGCAAGGTCAAGAGCACTTCCATCGGCATCAAGGACGAGAGCGGCGAGTACGTGGCCGCGCTGTGCCTGAACGTCGACCTCACGCTGTTCCAGAGCTTCCAGGGCGCGATCTCGCAGTTCACGCGCATCGACGACAGGGACGTGCACGAGCACCTCGAAGCCGGCGGCGGCAGCCATTCAGACCGCATCCACGCGCGCATCGACGAGTTCGCCGCCGCGCGCGCGACCACGCCGCGCTCGCTGAAGCCGGCCGACCGCAAGCAGCTGGTGCAGGAGCTGAAGAAGGCCGGCATGCTCGAAGTCCGCCGCGGCGCCGAGATCGCGGCGGCGCACATGGGCGTGTCGCGCGCCACCGTCTACAGCGACGCGAAGTAGCCCTGCCGGGGCTTACTGCGGCTGCAGCCCGATCTCGTGCGCGGCCTTCTGCCAGCGCTCCGCCTCCGAGCGCAGGAAGGCGCGCAGTTCGGCCGGCGTCGACCCCTTCATCTGCACGCCGAGCACCGAAAGCCGCTCCTTTACCGACGGATGCTCCAGCGCGGCAATGGCCTCGCGGCGCAGCTTCTCGATCACGTCCAGCGGCGTGGTGGCCGGCGCCACCAGGGCCCACCACTGGTCGATCTCCAGGCCCCTGAGGCCGTTCTCGGCGAGCGCCGGCACGTTCTGCAGGCCGGGCAGGTTCACCCGCTGCGTGCTCGTCACCAGCAGCGGCCGGATGCGGTTGGCGCCCAGCAGGCTGGAGCCGCTGGCCAACGTCGCGAAATGCCCCGCCACCGTGCCCGCCGCCACGTCGGTGAGCGCAGGCGCCGAACCGCGATACGGAACCATGTTGAACGGGATCTTCGTGCGGCTCGCGAGCAGCTCTCCCGCGAGGTGGCTCACCGTGCCCGCGCCGCTGTGCGCGATGGCAGGCGGCGAGCCCTTGGCGGCAGCAGCCGCAGCGGTCTTCAGGAAGGTCTTGAAGTCCTTGCTGTCGTCGCCCATGCCCGCGAAGAACACCAGCGCAGAGGTGCCGATCATGGTCACCGGCGTGAAGTCGCGCAGCAGGTCGTAGGGCAGCTTCGCGGTCACCGCCGGCGCGATGGCGTGCGGGAGCTCGACGATGGCAAGCGTGTAGCCGTCGGGCGCGGCCTTGGCCACCGCGTCGGTGCCGATCATGCCGGCGGCGCCGGGCCGGTTGTCCACGATCACCGGGCTGCCGATGGTCTGGCTCATGCGCTGCGCCATGGCGCGGGCAATGGCGTCGGTGCTGCCGCCGGCCGCCCACGGCACGACGAGCTTCACCGGCTTGTCGGGGTAGGCAGCCCACGCGGGGCTGACAAAAGAGGCGAGCAGGGCTGCAGAGCCGGAGGCCGCGAAGGCCCGGCGATTCATCGTCGGCATGTTGGATTCCTAGAAAGTTAAACCGGGCGGTCGGGCCAGCTCGGATCGCCGGTCGCGTTGGCCGTCAGCATCAGCACCACGTGCGCGTCCGCAGCGATGGAGTTGCTTTCTCGCAGTTGTCGCAGCGCGGCCAGGCCGCCGGCCGCGCACAGCTCGGCACTCACGCCGGCTGCGGTGAGCACGCGGCGTGCGGCTCGGGCTTCGTCGTCGTTCACCACCACGGCGCCGCCGCCGGTGGCGGTGGCTGCCTGCCACTGCAGGTAGGTGACGGTGGCACCCGCGGTGGAGAACTGCGCCGTGTGGCCCGGGTAGCTGCCGTTGATGGCGCCACCCGCGAACACGCGGGCCAGGCGCGGGAACGGCTCCACCAGCCAGAGCTTCGGCAGGCGCGCGATGCGCCCGGCTGCCAGCAGGTCGCGAAAGCCCGCGTAGATGCCCCATGCCAGGTCGCCGCGCGCGGTGGGAATCACGACGTGGTCGGGCAGTCCACCCTCGTTCACGCACTCCAGCGCGATCGGCTTGTAGCCCTCGATCGCCAGCGGCGCGCTGCCCAGCGCGGGCAGGCGGTAGTTGGTGAGCGCGAAATAGCCGGGGTGCTGCGAGCGCTCGCGCACGAAGGCCCAGCGGCCGGCGTTGTCGGAGAACACGTAGCGCCGCGCGCCCAGCGCGTCGAGCTGCCGCGCGTAGGTAGCCGGCATGCCCTCGTAGGTCGCGACCTCGCAGCCCAGGCCCGCGGCCCATGCGTAGTGCGCCGCCGAGACGGCCGCGTTGCCGGAAGAGGCCAGCACCAGCGTGTGGGCGTCGAAGTCGAGCGCCTGCGCCACGCCGACCGCGGTCATGCGGTCCTTGTGCGAGCCGGTGGGGTTGCACGACTCGTCCTTGATCGACAGGCGCGACACGCCGAACTGCTGCGCCAGCCCGGGCATGTCCTGCAGCGGCGTCTGCCCCTCGCCCAGCGCGAAGCTGGAGGTGTAGGGCATGGGCATCAGCTCGGCACTGTCGGGCAGGTAGCTGGCGCGCAACGCCACGTGGATGCCCTCGCGCCGGCACGCCGGGCAGCCGTCGTGCGCCAGCGTGACCGGGTAGAGCGCGTCGCAGCGCAGGCACTGCAGGCCGCGCAGGTTCGGGTTGCGCACGGGCTTGGGCGTGCGGTCCCGGACCAGCCCGGGGGGATGGCCCGGGGACGAAGGATGGCTCAGCGGATCCATCGGGGGAGCGGCGAACTTGAAATCCAGAACGGGCGATGTCGTCACGGGGGTCTGCGCTTGATGAAGTTGTGACTAAATCTTATGCAATCGGAAATAAAATTACGCAGCCTCAGATACTCAACCGATAACAGAACTTATCGATGCGATTCGGCGAAATCGAAACGTTCCGGGCACTCATGCGCAGCAGTTCCACGCGCAAGGCCGCCGCGCTGCTGCACGTGACGCAGCCCGCCATCAGCCAGTCGCTCAAGCGCCTGGAGACCCAGGCCGGCATGCTGCTGTTCCAGCGCATCGGCGGGCGGCTGGTGCCCACGCCCGAGGCGCGCGCGCTGTGGGTGGAGGTGGAGCGGGTCTTCATCGGCATGGACGCCATCGAGCACCGGGTGCGCAGCCTGCGCGACTTCGGCGTGAGCCAGCTCGAGCTCAGCTGCTTTCCGGCCTACGGCCTGGGCTTCATGCCGCGCGCGCTGGCGCGGCTGAAGGCGCACCGCGGCGCGAGCCCGTGGCCGCAGGTGTCGCTGCAGGTGCTGAGCTCGAAGGACGTGCGCGACCGCGTGGCCATGGGCATCTCCGACTTCGGGCTGATGGCCGACGAGCTCTCGCTCGAAGGCATCGACCACTCCACCTTCTCGCGCTTTCCCGGCGTCGTGGTGATGCCGCCCAACCACGCGCTGGCCCGCTTCAAGACCATCAAGCCCGAGCAGCTCGCAGAGGCGCCGTTTCTCTCGCTCAACCCCGAAGACCCCTCGCACCAGCGGCTCGAGGCTGCGCTGGCGCCGCACGGCGTGGCGCTGCGCGTGCTGGTGCAGACGCCCTACGCGGCCAGCGTGTGCGAGATGGCGCTGCGCGGCCTGGGCGTGGGGCTGGTCAACCCGATCACCGCGCTCGACTACGCGGAGCGCGGGCTGGTGGTGCGCAAGTTCTCGGTCGACGTGTACTTCACCTGCCTGCTGGCGCTGCCGGCGGGCAAGGTGCTGTCGGCCACCGCGCGCGACTTCATTTCGCTCATGCGCCAGCAGCTGGCGGAAGACGAGAAGCGCATCCAGCGCCACCTGCGCTAGGGCCGGCTCACTTCCAGCTGAACTCGTGGTTCAGCCCGATCACGAAGCCGCGCACGCCCTGCGGCCCGGTGCGCGATGCGCTCACGTCCACGCTGATCAGCGGCGTGATGCTGAAGCGCCCGCCCACGCGCGATGTCCAGGCGTTCGAGGCGCGGTTGCGCTCGGCGATGAGCGACACCGTGTCGTTCAAAGCCCACTCCACGCCGACGCCGCCGCGCGGCGTGCGCGCCCCGGTTCCGGTCGCCCAGTCGGCGCCGACGTTCGCGTGGATCTGCAGGCTGTCCAGCGGCCGCCAGGTGACGGGAAGGACGAACTGCCCGCCCGCGCGGCCGCCGCGCTTGAAGTCGAACACAGCGCCCATCGACACGGCTGCGCTGAAAGGTGCGTCGGCCGCCTGTCCGTAGAAATTCCACTTGAGCTGCGGCCCGCCGGTGACCGAATGGACGCCGCCCACCGAGGTTCGGTCGAGGTTCAGGCCCAGTTCCACAGGCCCGACGCGGCAGGCCGGCCCGAAGTGGAAGCCCGTGACGGGCTCGACGCCGGTGCGGCCCCACCAGGTCTCGTACTGGCACTGGCCCGGGTCGAGCGTGCTGGCGTCGTCCACATCGAAATGCCCCGCCGCCTGTGCAACGGGAGCCGCGAGCAGCCCCGCTCCAAGACAGGAGGCCGCGAGCATCCAGCCGCGCGATGGCGGTCGGGTCGTTGTTCTGCTGTGGCTGGTGTTCTTCATCGCTCGCGTCCCCGGGGCCTCGAACCATTCTAGGGACGCGGAAAGCAGGCGCCATGACACGGCACCACGCGGTGGGTACCCTTCAGATCTCGAACTGGGGCTGCAGCTCGCGGATGCGCTTGATGGCTACGCCCGCCGCCGCGGTGCGCGTCTCCACGCCCAGCTTCACGTACACCCGCTCCAGGTGCTTCTTGGCCGTGGCGGGGCTGCTGCCGAGGATCTCGCCGATGTCCTTGTTGGTCTTGCCCTTGACCACCCAGTACAGCACCTCGGCCTCGCGCGCCGTGAGCTTGAGGCTCAGGCTCATGGCCTCGATGACGGCGGTGTCGGACACCTCGCGCATGATGATCATCCACTCGTCGCCGTCGTCGTCGCCGCCGGTCTGCTGGTGCAGCCGCAGCGTGAGGCTGCCGGCTCCCTGCACGATCGACAGCGCCGGCGGCTCGATGCCACGCTCGCGCGCATCGGGCGTGTGGCTGCGCAGCCATTCGAGCACCGCCGCCGGCGTCTCGGGCGCGCGCGTGTCGCAGTAGCGCAGCAGCAGGTCGCGCGCGAGCGCCGTCTGCCAGATGAGCTTGCCTTCGGGCAGGCGCACCGTGATGCTGGCGTAGCCGAAGGCGTCGAGCGCGTTGCGCGCCTGGCCGGCCTGCCGCGCGTCCTGCCTCGCGCGGCGCGCGCCCTGCAGGTGCACGTTCATGCGCGCCAGCACTTCCTTGGGCTTGATGGGCTTGGTGACGTAGTCGACGCCGCCGGCCTCCAGCGCGGCCACCAGGTGCTCGGTCTCGGTGAGCCCCGTCATGAACACGATGGGAATGTGCGCCGTCGCGGCATCGGCCTTGAGCCGCCGCGCGACCTCGAAGCCGTCGATGCCCGGCATCATCGCGTCGAGCAGCACGATGTCGGGCTTGGCCTGCACGGCGCGCTGCAGCGCCTGCTCCCCGTTGGTGGCGATGAGCACGGTGTAGCCCGATTCGTCGAGCGCATCGTGCAGCACCGCGAGGTTGTCGGGCACGTCGTCGACGATCAGCACGAGGTCGCTGTTGGCGCCCTGCTGTTCGCGCAGGGTCCTGGCGAGCGATGAGGTTTCCATGGCGGGAATTGGCGTCGTGGTCACGCTGCGCTCTCCACGGCCTCGGCCAGCGCGCGGCTCATGGCCTCGAACTGGAACTGCCGGGCCAGCACGCGCTGGGCGTCGGTCCATGCCGCGCACTCGGGCTGCGCGGCGTCGATGTCGTCGAGCTGGGTCATGATGCCCCGGAAGTAGCCCAAGCCCACGGCCTCCTCCAGCGCACGCAGGCGGGCCAGCGAAGGCGCCAGCATCGCGCGCGGCTCGGCGATGGCGGCGGGCTTTGCGGCGGTCTCGGTCCAACGCAGCCCGAGCCGGCGTTCGAGCCAGTCGAGCAGCTCGGTGTGGCGCACGGGCTTGACGAAGAAATCCTCCGGCGCAATGCCCACGTCGTTGTCCAGCCCCTTGTCGAAGGCGTTGGCCGAGACGATGGCCACGGCCGCCTCGGTCAGCCCCAGCTTGCGCGCGCGGCGGATGGTCTCCCAGCCGTCGATGCCGGGCATGGCGAGGTCGACGAACATCGCATCCGGCCGGTAGCCGGCGGCAACGAGGTCGAGCGCGTCGTGCCCGCTGGCTGCGCTTCGCAACTCGAAGCCCAGCGGCGCGAGCAGATGGCCGAGCAGGTCGCGGTCGGCCTCTTCGTTGTCGACCACCAGCAGGCGCCGGCGCGGCCCCTCGTAGCCGCGCCGCGCGCGCGGAACGGGCAGCGCGCGTCCCGCGCCGGCCGCCGCGTCATGCACGCGCGGCAGAAACAGCCGCACGCAGAAGAGCGATCCCACGCCCGGCGTGCTGCTCACCTTCATCTCGCCGCCCATCAGGTCGGTGAGCATCTTGGCGATGGTGAGCCCCAGCCCCGCCCCCGGCGCGGCGGCCGTGCCCGTGGCGTTGCCTCGCGCGAAGGGTTCGAAGATGCGCTCGATGTCCCCGGCCGGCATGCCCGGGCCCGTGTCCTCGATCTCGATGGAGGCGAACTCGCGCGCATAGGCCAGCCGCAGCGTGACCTGCCCCGCGGCCGTGAACTTGATCGCGTTGCCCAGCAGGTTGATGAGGATCTGCAGCACGCGCTTTTCGTCCGCGCGCACCACCTCGGGCAGCTGCCCCGCCGCCTCGAAGCGGAACTGCAGCCCCTTCTCGGCCGCCTGCAGTTCGAACATGTCGGCCAGCTCGCGCAGCGTGTCGGCGAAGCGCATCGGCCGCGCGTGCAGCGTGAGCTTGCCGGCCTCGATGTGCGCGATGGCCAGCGTGCCCTCGATGAGCGACAGCAGGTGCTCCCCGCCGCGCTTGATGACCGCCACCGCCTGCTGCCGGTGCGGCGGCACCGAGTGGTCTTCACCCATGAGCTGCGCGTAGCCCAGGATGCTGTTGAGCGGCGTACGCAGCTCGTGGCTGATGGCGCTGATGTAGCGGCTCTTGGCCTGGTTGGCCTGGTCGGCGGCCTGCTTGGCCTGCTCTGCGATCTCGCGCGCCTCGTCGGCAGCCTGCTTGGCAGCCTGCAGCGCGCGGTCGGTCTCGCGATGCAGTTCGATCTCGCGCATCAGCAGGTGGGTCTGGCGGTTCGATTCCTCCTGCGCCACCTTGCGGCTCTGGTGCGCCAGCACCAGCCACCACGCGACGATGCCCGCGATGACCAGCAATGCCATGTACGCCTTCAGGAAGCCCGAGCGCAGCGACAGCTTCTGCAGCCCCGCCAGCGCGGCCGTCACTTCCGATTCGGAAGCCAGCTCCAGCGCGCCTTCGGCAAAAGCGCGCAGCTCCTGCTGGTAGAGCACGCCGAACACCACCGCCAGCAGCGGCACGATCACCAGCATCAGCAGCAGGAAGTGCCCCAGCCCCGTGTCGAGGTAGCGCCAGCTGCGCCGCGGCAGCAGCCAGCGCAGCACCGCCGACCACTGCGACGACAGGCTCGCGTGCGGCTTGCACAGGTCGCCGCAGCGCGCATCCAGCGTGCAACACAGCGAGCAGATCGGGCCCTGGTAGGCGGGGCAGTGAGCCATGTCCGGCCCCTCGTACTCGCGCTCGCAGATCACGCAGTGCTGCACCTTCAGGCGCTGGTAGCTGCCCTCGTGCTCGACCCTGGCCCAGCGCACCGCGCCGGCCCCGGATGACGGCACGCCGCGCGCCAGGTAGTACTTGCCGCCGGTCGCCCAGGCCAGCAGCGGCGACGCCACCAGCGCGGTGCCCAGCGCGATCAGCGCCGAAAAAGCCTGCGCCAACGGCCCGAACACGCCCAGGTGCGCGGTGATCGACAGCCCCGAAGCCAGCGCCATCGCGCCCACGCCCACCGGGTTGATGTCCCACAGGTGCGCGCGCTTGAACTCGATGCCCGGCGGCGACAGGCCCAGCGGCTTGTTGATGACCAGGTCGGCCACCACCGCCATCATCCAGGCGATGGCGATGTTGGCGAACAGGCCCAGCACGTCGCCCAGCGCCTCGAACACGTTCATCTCCATCAGCATGAAGGCGATGAGCGCGTTGAACACCACCCACACCACCCGCCCCGGGTGGCTGTGCGCCACGCGCGAGAAGAAGTTGCTCCAGGCCAGCGAGCCCGCATAGGCGTTGGTCACGTTGATCTTGAGCTGCGAGATCACCACGAACAGCGCCGTGGCCGCCACCGCCCAACCGTAGTGCGGAAACACGTACTCGTAGGCCGCCAGGTACATCTGGTTGGGGTCGACCGCCCGGTCGGCCGGCACCATGTGCGTGAGCGCCAGGTAGGCCAGCAGCGCGCCGCCCAGCATCTTGAGCACACCCAGCACCACCCAGCCCGGGCCGCCGGCCAGCACCCCGGCCCACCAGCGCCGCGCCGTGGCCGCCGTGCGCGCGGGCATGAAGCGCAGGTAGTCGGCCTGCTCACCCATCTGGGTGATGAGCGCGATACCGACCGTGAGGGCTGCGCCAAACAGGTGCAGATCGAAGCCCTTCGTGCCCGAGCGCACGCCGTTGTAGTGCACGATGCCCGCGAACGCACCAGGATCGCGCACGAGCACGTAGGCGAAAGGCACCACCAGCATCAGGAGCCACAGCGGCTGGGTCCACAGCTGCAGCCGGCTGATGGCCGACACCCCGTGCGTGACCAGCGGAATTACCACCAGCGCGCAAACCAGGTAGCCCCAGACTGGGGGAATGCCCAGCGCCAGTTCCAGCGCGTAGGCCATCACGGCAGCTTCCAGCGCGAAGAAGATGAAGGTGAAGCTCGCGTAGATCAGCGAGGTGAGCGTGGAGCCGATGTAGCCGAAGCCGGCGCCGCGCGTGAGCAGGTCCATGTCCACGCCGTAGCGCGCCGCGTAGACGCTGATCGGCACGCCCGCCAGGAAGATGATGAGCCCCGTCGCCAGGATCGCCCAGAAGGCGTTGGCGAAGCCGTACTGCACCAGCAGCGTGGCGCCCACCGCCTCCAGGATCAGGAACGACGCCGCCCCGAAGGCCGTGTTCGCCACCCGCCATTCCGACCACTTGCGGAAGCGCTGCGGCGTGTAGCGCAGCGCGTAGTCCTCCAGCGTCTCGCTGGCCACCCAGCTGTTGTAGTCGCGCCGCACCTTGACGATGCGCTGCGGGGCGTCGTCGGGGGTGGCGGTCGTGGCTTCAGGGTTCACACCGTTTCGGTGCATCTTCCGTGCCATCCATACGGCTTTTGGCGGACAAGGCACGACTGTTGCAAAGAAGCCGGCTTGCCCATAATGGCCGCCTCCTCCCGCCACCCGATGCCGATCCCATGGAACTGACCCCGCGCGAAAAAGACAAGCTGCTGATCTTCACCGCGGCACTCCTGGCCGAACGCCGCAAGGCCCGCGGCCTCAAGCTCAACTACCCCGAAGCCGTCGCCCTGATTTCCGCCGCCGTCATGGAAGGCGCGCGCGACGGCAAGAGCGTCGCCGAACTCATGAGCGAGGGGCGCAGCGTGCTCACCCGCGCCGACGTGATGGACGGCATCGCCGAGATGATTCCCGACATCCAGGTCGAAGCCACCTTCCCGGACGGCACCAAGCTGGTCACCGTGCACCAGCCGATCGTCTGAAATTCGAAGAACAAGAGAAAGAACAGAAGGACTTTTCCATGCGCCAAAACACATCCAAGACCCTTGCCCTGATCGCCCTCCTGCTGCCGCTCGCAGCCAGCGCCCATACCGGCGTCGACGGCGGCATGCACCACGGCTTCGTCACCGGCTTCATGCACCCGCTGACCGGCGCCGACCACCTCGCGGCGATGGTCGCGGTCGGCCTGTGGAGCGCGCTGGCCGCGCGCCGTGCCTGGCCCGACCTGCTCTGGGCGCCGCTGGCCTTCGCGGGCATGCTGCTCGCGGGCGCGCTGGCGGGGCTGGCCGGCGTGCAGCTGCCGGCGGTCGAGCCGATGATCGCGGCCTCGCTGCTGGTGCTGGGCCTGCTGGTGGTCACGCGCGTGCGCCTGCCGGCCGTGGCGGCGATGGTGGTGGTGGGCGTGTTCGCTGTCTTCCACGGCGTGGCGCACGGCTACGAACTGGCGAGCGAGCAAGGCGCCGCCCTCACGCTGGCCGGCATGGCCTGCGCGACCGTGCTGCTGCACGCCATCGGCATCGCATTCGGCTGGGCGCTGCGCAATGCCAACGCATGGCTGCCGCGCGTGGCCGGCGCCGCGGTCGTCGGCCTGGGCGCAACGCTGCTGGCGCAGGCCATCTGAGGCGGCCGGCATGATCCCCGGAGAACTCTTCACCGACGAGGGTGAGCACACGCTCAACCCCGGCCGCCGCACCCTCACGCTGGTGGTGCAGAACACAGCCGACCGGCCGATCCAGGTCGGCTCGCACTATCACTTCGCCGAGACCAATGGCGCGCTCGGCTTCGACCGCGAGGCCGCGCGCGGCATGCGGCTGAACATCGCCTCGGGCGCCGCCGTGCGCTTCGAGCCGGGCCAGCAGCGCACGGTCGAGCTGGTCGACTTTTCGGGCGATCGCATCGTCTACGGCTTTCGCGGCCTGGTTCAAGGAAAGCTCTGATGGCGACCATCTCAAGGCGTGCCTACGCCGAAATCTTCGGCCCCACGGTGGGCGACCGCGTTCGTCTCGCGGACACCGAGCTGGTCATCGAGGTCGAGGCCGACTACACCCTGCGCGCCGGCGGCTACGGCGAAGAGGTGAAGTTCGGCGGCGGCAAGACCATCCGCGACGGCATGGCGCAATCGCAGCGCACCCGGGCGCAGGGCGCTGTCGACACGGTGCTGACCAACGCGCTCATCCTCGACCACTGGGGCATCGTGAAGGCCGACATCGGCCTGAAGGACGGCCGCATCGCCGCCATCGGCAAGGCCGGCAACCCCGACGTGCAGCCGGGCGTGGACATCGTCATCGGCCCGGGCACCGAGATCATCAGCTGCGAGGGCAACATCGTCACCGCCGGCGGCATCGACAGCCACATCCACTTCATCTGCCCGCAGCAGATCGAGGAGGCGCTCTCCTCCGGCGTGACCACCATGCTCGGCGGCGGCACCGGCCCCGCCACCGGCACCTTCGCCACCACCTCCACGCCCGGCCCCTGGCACATCGAGCGCATGCTGCAGGCGGCCGACGCCTTCCCGATGAACCTGGGCTTCCTCGGCAAGGGCAACGCCAGCCTGCCGCACGCGCTGCACGAGCAGATCGAGGCCGGCGTCATCGGCCTGAAGCTGCATGAAGACTGGGGCACCACGCCCGCGGCCATCAGCAACTGCATGGACGTGGCCGACGCCACCGACACGCAGGTGGCCATCCACAGCGACACGCTCAACGAATCGGGCTTCGTCGAGAACACCATCGCCGCCGTGGGCGGGCGCGGCATCTGCGCCTTCCACACCGAAGGCGCGGGCGGCGGCCATGCGCCCGACATCCTGCGCGTGGTGGGCGAAGAGAACTTCCTGCCGTCTTCGACCAACCCGACGATGCCCTACACCGTGAACACGCTCGACGAGCACGTCGACATGCTCATGGTGTGCCACCACCTCGACGCCGGCATCGCCGAGGACCTGGCCTTCGCCGAGTCGCGCATCCGCAAGGAGACCATCGCGGCCGAGGACGTGCTGCACGACCTGGGCGCGATCAGCATGTTCAGTTCCGACAGCCAGGCCATGGGCCGCGTCGGCGAGGTGGTCATCCGCACCTGGCAGACCGCGCACAAGATGAAGCTGCAGCGCGGCACCCTGCCCGAGGACAGCGCGCGCAACGACAACTTCCGCGCGAAGCGCTACGTCGCCAAGTACACGATCAACCCGGCCATCGCGCACGGCATCGCGCACGAGGTGGGCTCGCTCGAAGTCGGCAAGTGGGCCGACATCGTGATCTGGAAGCCGGCCTTCTTCGGTGTGAAGCCCTTCACCATCATCAAGGGCGGCAGCATCGCGCTGGCGGCCATGGGCGACCCCAACGCATCGATCCCCACGCCGCAGCCGGTGCACTACCGCCAGATGTTCGGCGCCTACGGCGGATCGCTCGCGAGGAGCTCGCTCACCTTCGTCTCGCAGGCCGGCCTGGCCGCTGGCATCGGCGAGCGCTACGGCCTGAAGAAGCAGTTGAGCGCGGTGAAGAACATCCGCAACGTGCGCAAGAAGGACCTGGTCCACAACGGCTACACGCCGAAGATGGAGATCGACGCGCAGACCTACGCGGTGCGCGCCGACGGCAACCTGCTGACCTGCGAGCCGGCGAAGCTGCTGCCGATGGCGCAGCGGTATTTCCTGTTCTGAAGCCCTGGGGAACGCGGCTGCTTGACAGGCTGCGTATCCTCGAAGGTATTCATCCAGCCAGCGGGCGCCCTCCGGAGCGCTCCATTTGCACCATGCTCACCGCCAACAAACTCATGCCCCAGGGCCGCGGCCTCGCGCCCGTGCTGCTCAAGCGTGCAGCCACCATCGAACTCGACTGGGACATCCGCCAGAAGAGCCGCTTCGACGCCACCGACTCGCAGGGCCGCCAGATCGGCGTGTTCCTTCCGCGCGGCACGCTCGTGCGCGGCGGCGACGTGCTGGTGGCCGAGGACGGCTCGCTGGTGCGCGTGATCGCGGCGCCGCAGCCGGTGCTTCGCATCACGCACTGCACCGCCCACGGCACGCCCTTCGACCTGACGCGCGCGGCCTACCACCTGGGCAACCGGCACGTGCCCATCGAGCTGAAGCCCGACCACCTGAAGATCGAGCCCGACCACGTGCTGGCCGACATGCTGCGCTCCATGCACCTGATCGTCGTGGCGGTGGAAGAAGCCTTCGAGCCCGAGGGCGGCGCGTATGGATCGCACGAGCATTCGCATGGCCATGGCCACAGCCACGACCACGGGCATTCGCACGATCACGGTCACCCGCATGCCCACGGCAGCGGCCCGAAGCCGCTGGTGCTCGCGCCGGAGCTGCTGGACGACCACGATGGCCACGGCCACGGCCACGATCACGGCCACGGCCACGGCCACGGGCATCACGGTCACTCCCACTGACGACGTGTCCGCCCAAAGCCTCCTGCAGCTGATCTGGCTCGCCTCGCCCGCGCTGCCGGTCGGCGGCTTCTCGTACTCCGAGGGCGTCGAAGCCGCCGTCGAATGGGCCGGCATCGACACCGAACCGCGCGCGGCCGAGTGGATCTCCGACCAGCTGCACCTGAGCTTCGCCCGCGGCGACCTCGCCGTCTGCGCGCAGGCCATCGCGGCCTGGAGCGCCGGCGACATGCCGCGCATCCGTGAGCTCAACGACTGGGTGATGGCCACCCGCGAGTCGGCCGAGTTCCTGCTGCAGACAGAGCAGATGGGCCGCTCCTTCGTCGAATGGCTGAAGCTGCACCACGCCGATACGGCGGAAGTCTTCGCCGAGCTGGGTGCGAGCTACCCCGTCGCATTCGCCTTCGCCGCCAGCCGCGCGGGCGCCACGGTGCACGACAGCTGCCTGGCCTTCGCCTTCGGCTGGGCCGAGAACATGGTCGCCGCCGCGGTCAAGGCCGTGCCGCTGGGCCAGAGCGCGGGCCAGCGCATCCTGGGTCGGCTGGCGCAGGAGATTCCCGATACCGTGACCCGCGCCATGGCGCTGGGCGACGACGAGCGCCAGGCCTTCGCGCCCCTGCTGGCTGTGCTGTCGGCGCGCCATGAAACACAATATTCCCGCCTTTTCAGAAGCTGAACCGGACACCACTGCCATGACTTCCGCCCTGCACCACATTCCCAACCGCACCAAGAGACTTCCGCCCCTGCGCGTGGGCATCGGCGGCCCGGTCGGCTCCGGCAAGACCACCCTGCTCGAGATGCTCTGCAAGGCGATGCGCGACAAGTACGACCTGATCGCGATCACCAACGACATCTACACCAAGGAAGACCAGCGCCTGCTGACGGTGGCCGGCGCGCTGCCGGCCGAGCGCATCATGGGCGTGGAGACGGGCGGCTGCCCGCACACGGCGATCCGCGAAGACGCCTCGATCAACCTCGAGGCCATCGACCGCATGCTGGAAGACTTTCCGGACGCCGACGTGGTGTTCGTCGAATCGGGCGGCGACAACCTCGCGGCCACCTTCAGCCCCGAGCTGTCGGACCTCACCATCTACGTGATCGACGTGGCGGCCGGCGAGAAGATCCCGCGCAAGGGCGGCCCCGGCATCACCAAGAGCGACCTCTTCGTGATCAACAAGACCGACCTCGCGCCCTACGTGGGCGCCAATCTCGACGTGATGAAGCAGGACACGCAGCGCATGCGCCGCCAGCGGCCCTACGTGATGACGAACCTCAAGACGCTCTCGGGCGTAGCCGAAGTGGTCGCGTTCATCGAACAGAAGGGCATGCTGGCCGCAGCAGCCTGAGGTCCAAGGGCCCGAGGCATGGCGCCCGCCGCCTCGGCAGCGGTCAGGGCAGCCCGAGATAGATCCGCAGGTCGTCCCTGTGCGTGCCGGCCGATGCCACGGCGGTGCGCAGCCTGGCCTCGCTCACGCCGAACCAGCGGGTCCAGTAGTCGACCTCCTTCAGGTCGGTGACGTCGATGCGTTCGTCGTCTTGCGGAATGCGGATCTCGCTGTCATCGGGCATCGTCGTCTCCTGGGCAATGAGTGAAATGTCTGGGGTTGAACGAAAGAAAGAAGGAAGCAGAAGCCGCAGTCTCTTTGCCGCGCACCGCGCGCCAACCGGACAGTTCCGACACGGCGTGCAGGACAACGCCTCTGCCTCGCACCACCCGTACCGCAATGTGCAAAGGGATCGCCGCCGACATGGGCTTGGCCTCCCGGCTGGCGCGGCGCGCATGCATTTTCAAACGCTCCATGATGGAATGAGTGTCCGCATGTTTCATGGAGAACGACGATGGAGCCGAACGCCAGCGGCCCCCTCAGCACCGGCGTACCAGGCCTGAACGATGTGCTGGGAGGAGGCCTGGAACCCAACCGCCTCTACCTGCTGGAAGGCATGCCCGGCGCGGGCAAGACCACCATTGCCCTGCAGTTCCTGCTGGAGGGCGTGAGCGCGGGCGAGTCGGTGCTCTACGTCACGCTGTCGGAAACCGAAACCGAACTGCGCGGCGTGGCCGCCTCGCACGGATGGGATCTCTCGGCGATCCACATCCGCGAGATGCTGCCCACCCAGGATGCGCTGCAGCCCGAAGAGCAATACACCATGTTTCACCCGTCCGAGATGGAGCTCAGCGAGACCACGCTGCGCATCCTCGGCGACGTGGAAACCCTCAAGCCTTCGCGCGTGGTGTTCGATTCGCTCTCCGAACTCCGCCTGCTATCGGGCAACTCGCTGCGCTACCGGCGCCAGATCCTGGCGCTCAAGCAGTTCTTCGCGGGACGCCAGTGCACCGTGGTGCTTCTGGACGACATGACGGCCACCGAGCACGACCTGCAGGTGCAGAGCATCGCGCACGCGGTGCTGCGGCTGGAGCAGTCCAATTCCGACTACGGCGCGGCTCGCCGCCGCCTGCTGGTTGTGAAGTACCGCGGCCAGTCGTTCCGCGGCGGCTACCACGACTACAAGATCGAGCGCGGCGGCCTGCATGTATTTCCGCGGCTGGTGGCGGCCGAGCATTCGCGCGAAATGATGCTGACCAAGCTGCCCAGCGGCATCGACAAGCTCGACGCACTGCTCGGCGGCGGCCTCGAGAAAGGCACGAGCACGCTCTTCGTCGGCGCTCCGGGCACCGGCAAGTCGTCGCTGGCGGTGCAGTTCGCCATCGCGGCAGCGCAGCGGGGCGAGAGCTCCGCGCTCTTCATCTTCGACGAAAGCATCAATACGCTGCGCACGCGCTGCATGGGGCTGGGCATGGAGATCGAGCCGCACCTTGCATCGGGCCTGATCCGCATCAAGCAGATCGACCCGGCCGAGCTCTCGCCCGGCGAGCTGGTGCACGAGATCAGGCTCGCGGTCACGCGGCATTCGGCGGCGGTGGTGGTGATCGACAGCCTCAACGGCTACCTCAACGCGATGCCGGACGAGCGCTTCCTGATCGTGCACCTGCATGAGCTGCTCACCTACCTCGGCCAGTCCGGCGTGGCGACGCTGCTGGTGGGCGCCCAGCACGGGCTCGTCGGCATGCAGATGCAGACACCGGTGGACGCCAGCTACCTCGCCGACGCGGTCGTGCTGCTGCGCTACTTCGAATCCGATGGCGAGGTGCACCAGGCGATCTCGGTGCTCAAGAAGCGCGGTGGCGTGCACGAGCGTTCGATCCGCGCCTTCTCGATGGACCACAACGGGCTCAACGTGGGCGAGCCGTTGCGCCGCTTCAGGGGCATCCTGACGGGGGTGCCCGTACCGATCGACGGCGTGTCGGCCGTTCCACCGTGACGAACACCGACGCCCCCGACGCCTCTCCCGTGCACACGCAGCTGCGCGTGCTGCTGCGCACAGCCACGTCGAAGGATGCGGCAATGACTACCGCCGTGCTGAAGCAGGCCGGCATCGAATCGCTTGCGTGCCCCTCGCTGCGCGACCTGCTGCAGGAAGTTCCGCATGGCGCGGGCGCGCTGCTGGTGTCGGAGGAAATGCTCTCTGGGACCGGCGCAGCGGAACTGGCCGATGCGGTCTCGGCTCAGCCGCCATGGTCCGACCTGCCTGTGCTGATACTTGCCCGGCAGGGGGCCGACTCGCGTGCCATCGGCGTCGCCATGGACGGCATGGCCAACGTCACGGTGCTGGAGCGGCCCATGCGCGTGGCCTCGCTGGTGAGCGCAGTGCGCAGCGCACTGCGCGCGCGCCGCCGGCAGTACGAACTGCGCCGGATCCTCGACGACCTGGGCGAAGCCGACAAGCGCAAGACCGAGTTCCTCGCCACCCTGGCGCACGAGCTGCGCAACCCGCTCGCGCCATTGAGCACCGCGCTGGCCATCCTCAAGCGCAAGGCCCCCACGCCCGAGGCGGCACTGCCCTACTACGAGCTCATGGGCCGCCAGGTGGAGCACATGGTGCGCCTGGTGAACGACCTGATGGAGGTCTCGCGCATCACCCGCGGCAAGATCGAGCTGCAGCTCGCCGAGCTGACGCTGGCGCAGGTGATCCGCGACGCGGTCGAACTGAGCCGGCCGTTGATGGAAGCCCGCAAGCACAACCTCGCGCTGAACATGCCCGATGCCTCGCTGGCGGTCGAAGGCGACAGCGTGCGACTCACGCAGGTGTTCGCCAACCTGCTGAACAACGCCGCCAAGTACACGCCCGAGGGCGGAACCGTCGAGGTGTTCCTCGAGCAGGGGGACCACGGCGATGCCGTGGTGCGCGTGAAGGACAGCGGCACGGGCATTCCCTCAGCCATGCTCGACGCGATCTTCGACATGTTCGTGCAGGTGAGCGACACGGCGCGCGCCGCGCAGGGCGGGCTCGGAATCGGCCTCACGCTGGTGAAGAGCCTGGTGGAGCTGCACGGCGGCTCGGTCGACGCGAGGAGCGCAGGCATCGGCCACGGCAGCGAGTTCGTCGTGTCGCTGCCGCTGCTAGGCCGCGGCGTGAAGGCCGGTACGCGGCCCGGCGTTGACGCGGAGGCCGCCGCCGCGCGGCAGCGCATCCTGGTGGTCGACGACAACCGCGACGCGGCGGAATCGCTCGCGGCGCTGCTGGACCTGCTGGGCGCCCAGACGGCCATCGCCTTCGGCGGCATGGAGGCGCTGCGCGCGGCGGAAGACTTCGGCCCGACGCTCGGCATCCTGGACATCGGCATGCCGGGCATGGACGGTTGCGAACTGGCGCGCCGGCTTCGCGCGCACCCGCGTCACCGGCACATGGGGCTGATCGCGCTCACCGGCTGGGGCCAGCCCGGCGACCGGGCCCGCATCGCGCAGGCCGGCTTCGATCATCATCTGCTGAAGCCGGTGAACGAGGATGCGCTCTCGGCCGCGCTGCGCGACCTGGGGCAGCGCCGGCGCAGCTGACGAAACAGCGGCACAGGCGAAGCTGCCCGAAAGCCGCGCTCAGAGCTCGCTGCCGTCGCGCAGCTGCCGCGCCTTGTAGACCAGCCGCACGCTCGCCCTGCGCGGATCGCCGGCCTGCTGCTGCACGTAGATGTCGGTGTCGTTGCTCGCCCATGCGGCGTACGCGCTGCCGGGGTCGCGCGACGCCAGCTCGTTGCCGAAAACGCCCCGGCCCCACTGCACCAGCGCCGCGAAGGCCGCCGAGCCGCCGTCGGGCGTGGATTGGGCCGAGGCCACGTACTCGACGCGCCGCAGTTCCGAGGCCGCGAAGAAGAAGGTCGGCTCGAACAGCAGGCCGGCCATCTCCACAGGCGCCGCGCGCCACGAGCCGACGAGCCCGCCGCCCAGGCGCTGCGGCCTCGGCACGCGCTCGGCGGCGGGCAGCGCGGCCTGCAGTTCCTCGGCCGACATGCCCAGCCGCACGCCGGGCGGCAGGGCCTGCGCGTGCAGGGCGCCTGCGGCGAGAAGGGTCGCGCTCAGGGCGAGCGAGCGAAGAAGGATCGAGAAGGAAGGAAGTCGCACGTCGGGCATCGGACAGAGGAAAGGCGGCGGCAGCGTGGGACCGCAAGTATCGCGCGGAGTTCCGACCAGCCGCCTTCCCCCTGCCCGTCAGTCCTCGACGAAGGCCTCTTCGCGCTTGGCCTTCACCGAAGGCAGCAGCACCACGATCAGCAGCAGCGCGGCGGCGACCAGCAGGCCCGCCGACAGCGGCCGCATCACGAACACGCTCCAGTCACCGCGCGACAGCAGCAGCGCCCGGCGCAGGTTCTCTTCCATCATCGGCCCGAGGATGAAGCCCAGCAGCAGCGGCGCGGGCTCGCACTTCAGCTTGAGGAACAGGTAGCCCACGATGCCGAAGATCGCCACCATCCACACGTCGAAGGTGTTGTTGTTCTCCGAGTAGACGCCCACCGCGCAGAACAGCACGATCGACGGGAAGAGCCACTTGTAGGGAATGGTCAGCAGCTTGATCCAGATACCGATCATCGGCAGGTTCAGCACGATCAGCATCAGGTTGCCGATCCACATCGAGGCGATCAGGCCCCAGAAGAGCTCCGGGTTGCTGGTCATCACCTGCGGGCCCGGCTGGATGTTGTGGATGGTCATGGCCCCGACCATCAGCGCCATCACTGCATTGGGCGGAATGCCCAGCGTCAGCAGCGGAATGAAGGAAGTCTGCGCACCAGCGTTGTTGGCCGACTCGGGGCCCGCCACGCCGCGGATGTTCCCCTTGCCGAAGGCTATCTCGCCCTGCTTGAGCTTGATCTTCTTCTCGATGGTGTAGGCCGCGAAGGCCGACAGCAGCGCGCCGCCGCCGGGCAGGATGCCCAATGCCGAGCCCAGGGCCGTGCCGCGCAGCACGGCGGGCGTCATGTCCTTGAAGTCCTGCCTGGTGGGCCACAGGCCCTTCACCTTGGCGGTGAACACTTCGCGCTCATGCTCGGGCACGGCCAGGTTGGCGATGATCTCGCCGTAGCCGAACACGCCCATCGCGATGGCGATGAAGCCGATGCCGTCGGTGAGTTCCGGGATGTCGAAGCTGTAGCGCGCCACGCCCGAGTTCACGTCGGTGCCGACGAGGCCGAGCGCGAGGCCCAGCAGGATCATCGTGATGGCCTTCAGCAGCGAACCCGAGGCCAGCACCACGGCGCCGATCAGGCCCAGGATCATCAGCGAGAAGTATTCGGCCGGGCCGAACTTGAAGGCCAGCTCGGTCAGCGGCGGCGCGAAGGCGGCCAGGATCAGCGTGCCCACGCAGCCAGCGAAGAACGAGCCCAGGCCGGCAGCGGCGAGCGCCGGGCCGGCCCTCCCCTTTCGCGCCATCTGGTAGCCATCGATCACTGTCACCACCGACGAGGACTCGCCGGGCAGGTTGACCAGAATGGCCGTGGTGGAGCCACCGTACTGCGCACCGTAGTAGATGCCGGCCAGCATGATGAGAGCCGACACCGGCGGCAGCGCATACGTGGCAGGCAGCAGCATCGCAATGGTCGCCACGGGGCCGATGCCCGGCAGCACGCCGATCAGCGTGCCCAGCAAACAGCCCACGAAGGCATAGACGAGGTTCTGCGCCGTGAAGGCGACGCCGAAGCCGATCGAGAGATTGGTGATCAGGTCCATTTTTCTTGTCTTGTTCTTGTGTCTTGTTCTTGTGTCTTCTTTGCCGCGGATCAGCCCGAGATGAAGGTCGGCCACACCTGGAACTGCAGCTTCAGCGCGACCACGAAGGCCAGGTAGCTGCCGAGCGCGAGGATGGTGGCGAGGATGGTCACGCCCTTCCAGCCGAAGTTGTCGCCCGCGAGGCTGGCGATGAAGGTGAGTGCGTAGATGGCGACGATGAGTCCCATCGACGGCAGCCCGATGCTCGGCAGGCCGCCCAGCAGCACGCCGAAAATCAGGTTCGCGCCGATGATGAAGACCAGCGGCTTCCATGCGATGCGCCCGATGGGCTCGCCGTCTTCCGTCTCCACGGCCAGCGCCTTGAGCGTGATGAGCACGCCCATCAGCGCGATGAGGATGCCCACGATCAGGGGAAAGTAGCCCGGCCCCATGCGGGCGCCGGTGCCGACGTTGTATGTGGTGGCGCCCCATGCGAAGGCCACGCCGAAGGCGCTGAAGAGCACGCCCGAGCAGAAGTCTCTCTGACTCTTGATTCTCACCGTTGATGTCTCCTGGAAGGAACTGCGTTGATCCGCACGGTATGTGCGCTCGGTCGATCCTAGGAATTCACGGCCCCGCTGTGCATGAACAGAACATTGCCATTCGGCAATGTCGGGAACGAAGGCGCCCGCTCAGCCGTCCGCCATCGGCAGGTCGATGCATGCGCGCAGGCCCGGTTTCGCATCCGCGAAATCGAGCCGCCCGCCATGCAGCGCCACCACCGCCAGCACGCTCGCAAGGCCCAGCCCGTGGCCCGGCACGCTGCGGTCGAGCCGGTGGAAGCGCACGCCGATGCGTTCGTGCTCGGCCTGCGGAATGCCCGGCCCGTCGTCCTGCACGAAGAGCTGCGCCCTGCCGTCCACCGTGTGCGTGCCTATGCGCACCGTGGCGCCGGTGCCGGCGTACTTCAGCGCGTTGTCGAGCAGGTTGGCGGCCGCGCCAGCCAGCAGGTCGCGGTCGCCCAGCGCCACGGCCATGTCGGCGGGCTCGCGCAGCAGCGCGATGCCGCGCAGCTCGGCCACGGCCTCGTAGAGCTCCGCCACGTCGTCGGCGATGACGTGCAGCGCCACCGGCGCGAACTGCTGCCGCCGCGCGCCGGCTTCCACCTCGGCGATCTGCAGCAGCTTCTCGAAAACCACGGCCAGCTCCTCCAGTTCGCGGATGGCGGTGCTCACGGCCTCGCGCTGCGGGTCGCCCGCATCGAGCCCTGCTTCCACCGCGCGCAGCCGCACCAGCACGCGCGTGAGCGGAGTGCGCAGGTTGTGCGCGATGGTGTTGGAGACGTGGCGAACGCCGTCCATCAGCGACTGGATGCGGTCGAGCATCGCGTTGATGTCGTGCTCCAGCAGCGCGAACTCGTCTTCCTCGCCCGAAGGCTCCACGCGCTCCTGCAGCTCGCCCTCGGCGATGCGCGCGGCAGTGCGACGCACCGCACCCACGCTGCGCTCCAGCTCCTGGCGGAAGACGAAGGTGCCGCCGATCAGCAGCAGCACCGCCACGATGCCCGCCGCCGCGCTGGCGCTGGCCACCAGCGATTCGATGGACTCCTGGTCGCGCAGGTCGTGCCCCACCACCAGCATGCCGCCATCGGCCAGCGGGCGCATCACCAGGTACGCGATGACGGTCTGGCCCGTGCGCACCACGCGGCGGTGCACGCCGTCGCCCGCATCGGGGGCCTGCGATGGCATCTGGTCGAGGTTGCCCGCGAGCTTGCGGCCTTCGCGGTCGGTCAGCAGGTAGATCTCGTTGTCGGAGTTGCGGCCGTCGGAGAGCGCATTCGCGATCTCCCCGGCCACGCCGTCGGCGCCGCGCGCGTCGTAGCGCACCATCAGCTGCTGCATGCTCGCGGCCACCTGCCGCACCATGCGCTGCTGCAGCACGCCCACCGTCTGCATGTAGACGATGGCCAGCGCCGCCAGCATGGTGATCGCCACCAGCAGCCCGTAGTAGAAGGCGAGCCGGAAGCCGACCGAGCGCCATAGCCGGCGCAGAGCCGCGGTCATTGCGGCGCTGCCAGCGTGTAGCCCACGCCGCGCACGGTGTGGATCAGCGTGGGGGCGCCGCCCGCGTCGAGCTTGCCGCGCAGCCGGCTGACCTGCACGTCGATCACGTTGGTCTGCGGATCGAACTGGTAGTCCCACACCGCCTCCAGCAGCATGGTGCGCGTGACCACCTGGCCCGGATGCATCATGAGATAGGCCAGCAGCCTGAACTCGCGCGGCTGCAGCGCGATGGCCCGGCCGCCGCGCTCGACATGGCGGCGCGCGAGGTCGAGCGTGAGGTCGGCGATCTGCAGCATGCGTATCTCGGGCCCGGTGCGGGAGCGCCGTACCAGCGCTTCGGCGCGCGCTGCAAGCTCCGAGAAAGCGAAGGGCTTGGCCAGGTAGTCGTCGCCGCCGGCCTGGAGCCCGCGCACGCGCTCGTCGAGCGCATTCAGCGCGCTGAGCACCAGCACCGGCGTCTTCTTGCCGAGCGCGCGCATGGTCGAGAGGATCGAGAGGCCGTCCACCTCGTTGGGCAGCATGCGGTCGAGGATGACGATGTCCCACTGCTCGCCGGTGGCGCGAGCGAGCGCGTCGGCGCCGTCGCGACTGATCACCGCCACGTGGCCGAGCGAGCGAAAGCCGTCGGCGATGTAGCGCGCGTTGTCGGCGTCGTCCTCGACGATGAGGCAGCGCCACATGGCGGTGGGGCCTAGCACCCCTGCGCGGCGCTCCGGCAGGGAGCGGCGATGGAGGCTGGCGACGGAGGATGAAGACGGGGAAGAAGCTGCGTTCTGATGATGCTCATGGCGACGGGGTCGGCCGGCGCCCATCGTCACGTTCACGCGGGCGCCGCCAGGGCCATCCTAGCCGCCATTGGATCAGAGAAAGCGCTGCCCCTTCATTACCGTTTGTCCATGTTCGAAAGCCGCGCTCAGGCCCGCAGCAGCGGCAGGCGCAGCGTGAGCCCCAGCACGCCGCCGCCATGCGGCGCCGAGTAGATGCGCCCGCCATGGTGGCCGGCGATGCGCTCGCAGGCCTTGGCGCTGGCCGCCATTGCGGCCGGGAGCCTGCCGTCGAAGAACCTCGCGAGCGGCGGATGGGCATCGACCGCATCGAGGTCTCGCCAGTGGACTACCGCCTGCTCGCCATCGGCATGCGCGGACACCTGCAGCGTCGTGCCGGCGCGCATCACGCTGGCCGCATAGGCCGTGACCTTCGCGAGCAGTTCGCGCAGTTCGGCCTCGATCGCGAACACGCATACCGCCTCCTGCGGCAGCTGGATGTCGAGGCGGATGGCCTTGCCGTCGGCCTGGGCCGAGGCGGCGCCGAGCAGCGCACCGATGTCCTGCGCGCGACTCGCGCTCATGCGCTGCCGCGCTTCCCCGCGGGCCTGCGCGGCGAGTTCGCGCGCCTTGGCGCTCTGCCGCAGGTTGGCGACGAACAGCGAGAACATCATGCCGGCCACGCCGCCGAGCCCCAGCAGGATCGCGGCGGCGATGATGAATCCGAGGTTGCCCGATTGCAGCTGCCCTCCGCCCGTCATCAGCGCGCTCCCGGCGGCTGCGGCGCGGGTTCGCCCGGCAGGCCGCGCGCGCAACGCTCCTGCGCCGGTGCGCGGCCGGCCTCGCATGCGCCCCAGCCCGGAGGCGGGCGGCGCGCATCGCCGAAGAGCATTGGAGGCGGCGGTCCCTCGCCGCGGAAGCCGTGCGGCGGCGGACGATAGGGCATGGGCGGCGGGGGCAGCATGATGCAGCCGGCCAGCCCGGAGGCCGCCAGCACGCCCGCGAGAAGTCGGACTCGGTTCATCGGTCGAAGCTCACTGCTGGTTGTGTGGAATGAGGAATACAGGCGCAAACGAAAAAGCCGCGCGGAAGAAAAAAGGGCAGCGCGTGCATGCCCCTTCCCTTCCGCGCGGCGCGCGTTCGATATCAGAACGCGTGGCGGATGCCGAAGTCGTAGCCGGTGGAAGAACGCGGCAGGCCGGTGTAGCTGGTGCCCGTGCTGCCATAGCCGGTGGTGCTGGCCGACACCAGGCTGCCCGTGTAGTTCACGTCGTTGCGGTTGTTCACGCGCGCCACCGTCGCATACAGCGCCGTGCGCTTGGACAGGTTGTGCACGTAGCCGATGGCGAACTTGCGCGCCAGCGGGTCCTCGCCCGTGATGCCGGCCGCGCCTTCGTTGTAGCGCACCTGCGAGTACGCCACGCGGATCAGGCCCGCGCCCACCGGCACCGTCGCGCCGATCAGGTACCCGTTGTAGCTGTCGTGCGTGTCGGCCACTGCCGCGTAGTCGAACTTGTTCTTCACGTTCGACAGCTCCCCGAACAGCTTCACGGGACCGAAGTCGTACGAGGCGCCCAGGTTGATGGTCTGCACGCTGCGCTGCAGCGCGGTCGTGTCCACGACGGTGCTGCGGCCCACGCCCAGGGCGACGTCCAGCGGACCGTTGGCGTAGCCGAAGCGGCCACCCACGTAGCGGCCAGCGCTGCTGCTCGAGGCGGCGGTGGTGCTGGTGGCGTCCGTGCTGGCGTTCTCGTGCAGCGCGTACTGGAACTGGCCGTAGAAGCCACCCAGGTTCGGCGGCAGGAAGTAGCCGATCGAGTTGCTGGCGCGCACGTAGTTGGCGTTGTTGAGGGTGGTGTTGCCGCTGACGGTGCTGATGACGTTGGTGCCCGAGCCGTTGGTGCCGAACGGGTCGAAGACGGTGTCGTTCCAGAAGGTGGGCGTGTAGTCGCGGCCCAGGCGCAGCTCGCCGAAGCCACCCGACAGGCTCACGGTGGAGCGGCGCGCGAAGGTGGAGATGCCGGTGGCGCCGTCGTCGTTGGTGATGGGCGCTTCGAGCCAGAAGCTCGCGGCCAGCCCGCCGCCGAGGTCTTCGGTGCCGCGGAAGCCGATGCGGCTGGAGTTGTAGCCGGAGTTGCCCAGGCTGGTCTTGCTTTGCTTGACCGACGCGCCGGTGGTGGTGTCGCGCGAGGTCGTCGACTGGTAGGTCAGGCCGGCGTCCACGACGCCGAACAACGTGACGGACGATTGGGCACAAGCCAGGCCGCAGACGGCCAGGGCAGCGAATGCCGTGAGGGTTTTCTTCATTCAGGTTCTCCAGTTGCAGCGGCTCTACATCGAGCAGCAGACACGCATGGTCCCGTTCAAATTCGGAGGAATCTTGTGATTGACCATTGCTTTGGGAGAACTGTTGTTTGCACGCAAACCATGGCGCTCCACCGAAGGAAACACCTCGTTCAAGAAGTCTCCCAAAAGCGGCGCGATGCTCCCTCGATCGAAGGAGCCCTCCATGACCATCGCCTTGCCGCCGAGCACGACCGCCACCTCGCTGGGCGTGCAGCAGCTCGCCAGCGCATTCAGCCCCACCTTTTCGTACCTGCGCATTCTTCGCAACCTCATCATCCCGATGCCGGAGGGCCACACGGTGCCCACCGCGCGCGTCGACGCGGTGCTGGTGTGCGAGACCGGCGTGTATCTCTTCGAGATCAAGGCCTGGCGCAACGCGTTCGTCTACCGCAAGAAATCGGACCAGTCGCCGCCGCGCTGGTTTCTGCGCCTGCACGGCGGCAAGAACGCGCGCGAAGTGAAAGACCCCGCGTGGCAGGGAGGTCGCAAGACCACGCAGCTGCGCAGCCTGCTGTCCGACGAGCTGCGGCTGCAGTACTTCGTGCTGCTGCCCTGCGAGGGGATCGAGCTCGAAGGCGTGATGCCGGCGGCCGTGATCACGCAGCAGGACCTGCCCTACATCGCGCGCCTGGTGCGCAACAACGGCCGCCTCGCGCGCAACTACCCGCTGCTGGACGAACGGGCCATCGACCGCACCGTGGAGCGCCTGCTGGAGATACAGGGCAGCCTGACGATCGAGGACCACCTGCGCAACTGCCGCGAAAGAAGCGCACAGATGCCGGAAGCCGCCGCCGCGCCGGCATGGGCGGCATCGAACGCAATGGGGTTGCAGTAAGCCGCAGGTAAAGACCCCGGCCGGTCCGGGGCAGCCCGGAGAAAGTCCCAAATTTCTCCGACATTGGCGGGAACCATGCGGCGATGCAGTTTCCCAAGTCACTCGCAGCTGCCGCCGCGCTGCTTGCCTCCATCGCCACATCTTCCGCCTGGGCGGTCGGGCCCTTCACCGTCAGGGACATCAGGCTCGAAGGCCTGCAGCGCGTCGAGCCCGGCACCGTCTTCGCCACCATGGGCCTGCGAGCCGGCGACACCTACAGCGACGAACGCGGCAGCGCGGCCATCCGCAAGCTGTTCGAACTCGGTCTCTTCAAGGACGTGCGCATCGACGTGAATGGCAACGTGCTGGTGGTGGTTGTGGAAGAACGCCCCTCCATCGCCGACGTGGATTTCGTGGGCACCAAGGAATTCGACAAGGCGGCGCTGCAGAAAGCGCTGCGCGAGGTGGGGCTGTCCGAAGGGCAGGCCTACGACAAGGCGCTGACCGACCGCGCCGAGCAGGAGCTCAAGCGGCAGTACATCAGCCGCAGCCTCTACAACGCGCAGGTCATCACCACCGTCACGCCGCTGGAGAGGAACCGGGTGAACATCACCTTCACCGTGACCGAAGGCGAGCCCGCTCGCATCAAGGAAGTGCACGTGGTCGGCAACAAGACCTTCAGCGAGAGCACGCTGCTCGATCTCTTCGACCAGGACACGGGCGGCTGGCTCGACTGGTACACCAAGTCCAACCAGTACTCGCGCACCAAGTTCAACGGCGACCTGGAGACGCTGCGCTCCTACTACATCACGCGCGGGTATCTGGAGTTCCGCATCGACTCCACGCAGGTCGCCATCTCGCCCGACCGGCAGACGCTGACCCTCACGATCAACATCACCGAGGGCGAGAAGTTCGTGGTGGCCGGCGTGAAGCTCGCGGGCGACTACATGGGCCACGAGGACGAGTTCAAGACGCTGGTGACCATCCGCCCCGGCAAACCCTACAACGGCGAGGACGTGGCCGCCACCACCAAGGCCTTCACCGACTACTTCGGCACCTTCGGCTATGCCTTCGCGCGCGTGAAGGCCGAGCCGGAGATCGACCGGCAGAACAACCGCGTGACGCTGGTGCTCAAGGCGGAAGCATCGCGCCGCGCCTACGTGCGCCGAATCAACATCGGCGGCAACACCAGGACGCGCGACGAGGTGATCCGCCGCGAGTTCCGCCAGTACGAGGGCGCCTGGTACGACGGCAACAAGATCCGCGCCTCGCGCGACCGCATCGACCGCCTGGGTTTCTTCACCGACGTGAACGTCGACACCGTCGACGTGCCTGGCTCGCCCGACCAGGTCGACCTGGCGGTGAACGTGACCGAGAAGCCCACCGGATCGCTGCAGCTGGGCGCGGGCTACTCGTCGACCGACAAGGTCTCGCTGACCTTCGGCATCACGCAGGAGAACGTGTTCGGCAGCGGCAACTACCTGGGACTGAACGTGAACACCAGCTCGTACAACCGCACCATCTCGCTCACGGCCACCGACCCGTACTTCACCAAGGACGGCATCTCGCGCACGATCAACGTGTTCCACACCACCACGCGGCCCTACTACGAGGCCGACGGCAACTACAAGCTCGCGAGCGACGGCGGCTCCATCCGATTCGGCTTCCCGGTGGGCGAGCAGGACACGGTGTTCCTCGGCATCGGCCTGGAGCGCTGGTCGTTCACGCCGGGCACCAACGGCACCTACACGCTGGTCGACGGCTCGTACGTGTACACCGCCACGCCGCAGGCCTACCTCGACTACTTCAAGTGCACGGGCACCGCGCCGAGCGTGAGCTGCGCCAAGTCGAGCATGATCGCCATCCCGGCCACGCTGGGCTGGTCGCGCGACGACCGCGACAGCGCGCTGGTTCCCACGCGCGGACGCCTGCAGAGCGCAAACCTCGAGATGGGCGTCGGCAGCGAGCTGCGCTACCTCAAGACCAACTACCAGTACCAGCAGTATTTCCCGCTGTCCAAGCAGTACACGCTGGCCATCAACGGGCAGCTGGGCTATGCGCGCGCGCTGGGCGACAGCACCTACCCGATCTTCAAGAACTTCTACGCCGGCGGCCTGGGCTCGATCCGCGGCTTCGAGCAGAACTCGCTCGGCCCGGCCGACTCGGTCACGGGAGGCGCGCTGGGCGGCACGCGCAAGGCGATCTTCAACATGGAGTTCAGCACGCCCTTCCCTGGCGCGGGCAACGACAAGACGCTGCGCCTGTACACCTTCCTCGACGCGGGCAACGTGTTCGCCGACCGCACCGCGAGCATGACCGACGCGCAGTGGAAGGCGCAGAACCGCATCCGCGCCTCCACCGGCATCGGCATCAGCTGGATCTCGCCGCTGGGCCCGCTGCGGCTGGCCTACGCGGTACCGCTGATCTACCAGAAGGCCGACACCGCGAACAACATCGCGGCCGACCGCACGCAGCGCTTCCAGTTCCAGATCGGAACCTCGTTCTGAGCACAGGGGGTCCTGGCCATGGGTCGCATCCTGCTGGTGGAGGACAAGAGGCACGACAGCGCCTCGCTGCTGCTGGGCCACCTGCACGGCGCGGGCCATGAGATCGAGCAGGTCGGCGACGGAGAGGCCGCGCTGGAGCGCATCCTGGGCGAGCCGCCCGCGCTCACCCTGCTCGACGTGGTGCTGCCGCGCATCGACGGCATCCAGGTGCTGGAGAAGGTGCGTTCCTGCGGCAAGCACCCGATCATCATGCTGACCGGGCGCACGCACGAGGCCGACCGGCTGCTGGCGCTGGACATGGGCGCGGACGACTATGTCTGCAAGCCCTTCTCGCCGCGCGAGGTGGTGGCGCGCATCCAGACGGTTTTGCGCCGGCATGCACAGTGGCGCGACAGCGTGGCGCGGCCCTCGACCGCCGTGCGCTTCGACGACCCTCGCGGCAACGCCTGCCTCGAAGGCCGCGCGCTGACGCTCACGCGCCGCGAGCTGCTGCTGTTGCGGCACTGTCGCGCGACCCCGGACGGGTGTTCACCCGCTCCAAGCTGCTGGAGGCAGCCTTTCCCGAGGCCTTCGACGTGAACGAGCGCGCCGTGGACGGGCACATCAAGAACCTGCGCAGGAAGCTCGCGGCGGCCGTGCCTTCGCACGACTGGATCCGCTCGGTCTACGGCGTGGGCTTCAGCTTCGCGGAGCGGCCGATCGTCAGCTCGTGGTGCGCGGCGGCACCAGCGCCTTGAGGCGCGCGGCGCCGGCCAGCGCGCGCGGATGCATGGGCGGCCAGCCGCCTGCGCCGCCTTCACCACCTGCACCGCCTGTTGGCGGCATGCCCTGCGCGCCCGGCGGCATGCCGCCCGCGGAAGGCGGTGGCGGCCGCTCGATCGCGGGGTTCGCGGCCGGATCGACCACCAGCGCGAGCGTGGCCACATAGCGCTGCCGCTCCTCGCGCACCGCGCCGAGCACGGTGTCGCCGGCCTTCAGCGCGATGCCATCGACGCTGTTGAGCGTGTCGCGCATCCGCGTGCGCTGGTAGAGCGGAACCTGCGTGTACAGGAACTCGCTGAGCGCATCGGGCAGGAAGAACTGCGAGGTGAGCACCGCACGCGTTCCGTCGAGCACCTTCATGTGGATGTGCGTGGTGCGCCCCGCGTACCAGCCCGGATAGATGGTGGCGAAGGCGGCGACGCCCTCGCGGTCGGTGAGCTGGCTGCCCCGCAGGAAGGTCTTGCCCTCGAAGGCGAGCGAGCGGTCGTCGCCCTGCTCGCCGAAGCCGGAATAGCGGCCCTGCATGTCGCAATGCCAGATGTCCACGCGCAGCCCAGGCAGCGGCTTTCCGGTGGTGTCGCAGACGTTGAAGCGCACTTCCAGCGGCACGCCCTCGAGCCCCTCGGTGATGTCCCGGCGCATCCGGTCCAGGTCGAGGTAGTAGGGGCCTTCGGTGGTCTGCGCGGTCAGCGGCAGCTTCTTCAGCGCGGTGGCGGCCCCGGCGGGCCGGGCGGAGGCTGCAGCCAGCGTGGCGGCGCCCAAGGTGGCCAGCAGGCCGCGGCGGCCGATGGCGGTGTCGTCGTGACTTGTCACTCTTCTTCCCTGTGAACGTTGGAGCCTGTGAGTTGCGTACCGGCCGGCCGCGTGACCCGGACCTCGGCCCAGAGCACCAGCAGCACCCACGCCTGGGCAAGAAGGCAGAAAGACACGACGATCGCCCCCTGCAGCGCAAGGCTCGGTTCCGGATTCATGGCCTCATGCTGGGGCCGCATGGTGGAGAAAAGATGGAGATCCCCGAGCGGATTTCCTCCCAGATTCCTCCACATTCGGCCGCGATGATCGGTGGCCGTCCCCTCCAGCCGTCCTCAGCCCGCCTCCCCTCGCCCGCCATGCATGCCGCAGAATGCGGCACTGCCCCTCCGAGCCCATGCCTCACCTGACCCTTTCCAGAAAGATCTTCCTGGCGCTGGCCGCCTTGTTGATCGTGCTGCTGATCAGCTTCGCGGGCCTGTCGATCATCGCGCTGCAGCGCGGGCTGGGCTCCTACGTGGCCGAGATCGAGATCCGGCGCATGGACTGGCTCTCGCAGATCCTCCTGAAGTACTACGTGGCCAACGGCGACTGGAAGGGCCTGCACGACAACGAAGACGCATGGCGCCGCCTGCAGATGGGCCGACTGGCCGCCGCGCTCGACAACGGCACCGGCGGCGCCGACGAAAGGCGCCTGCCGCCCTGGTACGAGCACCGCGCCATGCGCGGCAACCCGCCGCCGGAGGGCAATCGCGGCAACCGCGGCAATGCCGGCGACGGCAACAACGAGGACGAGGGCCGCCCGCCTCCACCCCCGCCACCGCCGGAATCCGGCCTGCCGTCGCAGCAGCTCGACCTGGTGCCGCGCCGGCTGCCGACGATGCCGCCGCCGTGGTTCTTCCGCGATCCGCGCGAGATGCCGGACTCCATCTTCCAGCGGCTGGCCCTGCTCGACGCGCATGGCGCGCGCGTGGTGGGCGCCGAGGGCGACCTGGCGAGCGCGGCGCGCATACCGATACGGCGCGACCGCAGCGTCATCGGCTACCTGGCGCTGACGCCGATGCAGGGCCTGGAGAGTGAGGCCGACCGGGCCTTCGTCGCGCGGCAGTCGGGCGTGATCGTGCTCACCGGCCTGTGCGGGCTCGGCTTCGCGCTGGTGCTGTCGTGGCTCCTGGCGCGCCGGTGGTTCAGGCCCATCGACGAACTCACGCAGGCCGCGCAGGACGTGGCGCGCGGCCGGCTCTCCACCCGCGTCGCGGTGCAGGGCTCCGACGAACTGGCGCTGCTGGGCCGCACCTTCAACGACATGGCGCAGCGCCTGGACACGATGGAGGCCTCGCGCCGCGCCTGGCTGGCCGACGCGGCCCACGAGCTGCGCACGCCGCTGGCCGCCATGCGCGCGGAAATCGAGGCGCTGCAGGACGGCGTGCGCACCTTCGACGAGCGCACCGCGCTGCGGCTGCACCGGCAGGTGATCCGCCTGGGCCAGCTGGTCGACGACCTGCGCAGCAGCATGCGCGAGCCGCAGAGCGACCTGCTCGCGACCACCGTGTTCCCGCTCTCGCTGCTGAAGGAAGCGCTCGACCACACCCGCGACCGCTTCGACGCGCGCAACATCACGGTGGACCGCCGCGCGGTCGACCGCATCGGTGCCTCCGCGCAGCCCGTGATCGAGGGCGACGCGCACCGGCTGCACCAGGTCTTCATGAACCTGCTGGAGAACGCGCTGGCCTACACCGACGAGGGCGGCGAGCTGCGCATCGACGTCATCGTCGAAGGCGCGTGGACGGGCAACCGCCTCACGCTGGTGTTCGACGACAGCGCGCCGGGCGTGCCCGAGTCCGAGCTGCCGCGCCTGTTCGACCGCCTCTTCCGCGGCGAGAGCTCTCGCAGCCGCGAACACGGCGGCTCCGGGCTCGGCCTTTCCATCTGCCGCGCGACCGTCGAGGCGCACGGCGGCACCATCGACGCGTCGACCTCGCCACTGGGCGGCCTGCGCCTGACCATCACCCTTCCACTGGCAGCAACGTCATGACACGCATCGTCATCGTCGAAGACGAAACCGACATCGCCTCGGTGGTGCAGGACTACCTGCGCCACGCGGGCTACGACACCGAACTCTTCACCGACGGGCAGAGCGCGCTCGAGAGCATCGTCGCCTCGCCGCCCGGCCTCACGCTGCTGGACATCATGCTGCCGCGTCTCGACGGCATCGAGGTGCTGCGCCGCGCGCGCGAGCACACGGCGCACCCGATCATCATGCTGACCGCGCGCATCGAGGAAGTCGACCGGCTGCTGGGCCTGGAGCTGGGTGCCGACGACTACGTGTGCAAGCCCTTCTCGCCGCGCGAGCTGGTGGCGCGGGTGCGCGCCGTGCTGCGCCGCACCGCGCCGGGCCTCGCACAGGGAGCGTCCCCGCAGGGCGACGCGCCGGGGCTGGTGCTGGACGACGTGCACTGGCGTGCCTCGCTCGAAGGCACGCCGCTGAACCTCACGCGGCGCGAATTCGGGCTGCTGCAGGTGCTCTCGCGGCACCCGGGGCGCATCTTCTCGCGCGCCCGCCTGCTGGAGCTGGCCTACGACGACACGGTGGACGTGACCGAACGCGCCATCGACAGCCACGTGAAGAACCTGCGCCGCAAGCTCGGCGTGGTGACGCCGGAGCACGACTGGATACGGTCGGTGTACGGCGTCGGTTTCGCCTGGGAAGCGCCGGCGGGCTAGCTCCCGTTGTCGACGAGGCCCGAGGCGCGGATCTGCGTCGCGCTCTTCGCCCAGGTCTTCTCCAGCATCCGGGACAGGTACGAGCCAGACTCCCAGCCCACCTGCAGTGCGATGGAAAGCACCGAATCCCGCGTGTTCCTCAGCAGATATTCCGCGCGCTCCAGCCGCCTGCGCTGCAGGTAGGCCAGCGGCGACACGCCGTACTTCGCGCGGAAGACGCGCTCCACCTGGCGACGCGAAAGGCGGTGCTGCTGCGCGAAGGCTTCGAGCGAGAGCGGCTGCGACAGGTCGGCGTCGATGGCCTCCGCCAGCAGCTCGGCCACCAGCAGCACCGATGAAGGATCGCCGTCGGACAGCGGATTGCCGCCGAGACGCGCAGCCTCCATGACGAGCGCGCCGCACAGCGCGTAGTTCTCGGCGGTGCCTGCTTTCGCCGACTCGAACATCCGCTGCGACAGCGCACGCAGCGCCGTGCTGCCCGCGCGCATGCCCTGCGGCGGCGCCGAGACGCCCTGCGCCTGCAGCGCGGTCGCCCACAGCGCAGGGTCCACATAGACCGCGATGTGCGTCTGCCCCGCAGTGAGCGTGGTCGTCGAATGCGCGCTGCCGGCAGCGAACCAGAGGAAGTGCCCGGGGCCCAGGGTCTGCGCGCCGCCCTGCGCATCGCCCACGCTGAAGCGTCCCGCCAGGGGCACGAAGAGCATGTCGCAATCGTGCACGTGGGTGTCGGTGGCGTAGCGCTCGCGGGCGTTCGCGACCATGGTGGCGTGGTGCGAAAGCCGCTCGACGAACAGCGACTGGCGCGGCGCCGGTATCCGGGTGTTCGTCAGGTGCATGGGCACTCCTTGTCGCAATTGAACTCGTGCATGTCGCAATCGGCCGCGCGCATTCGCGCACGCTCAACAGAATCGGGAAACACCACTTCCGCAAGCAAGAAACATGAAACCCCAAGCACTGCGCCGCCGCGCGCTCCTCGGGCTGGCAGCCGCCGGCATCCTGTACGGCCCCGCCGCCTCGTGGTCTGCCCCCGAGGCGGGCTATCCAGCCAAGCCGGTCACGATCATCGTACCCTTCCCCGCCGGCGGCGGCACGGACGTGATCTTCCGCTCTGTGCAGCAGCGGCTGCAGGCTGCCCTCGGCGTGTCGGTGATCATCGACAACCGCTCGGGCGCGGGCGGCACCGTGGGCACGGGCTTCGGCGCCAAGGCGAACCCCGACGGCTACACGCTGGTGGCCGCCACCACCTCGACCATCGCCTCCGCAGACGCGGTGTACCCCAAGCTGCCCTATGACCCGGTCAAGGACCTGGTGCCGATCGGCACCATCGGCACCACGCCCTTCGTGCTGGTGGTGACGCCTTCGCTGGCGGCGCGCGACGTGAAGGGCTTCATCGACTACGCCAAGGCCCATCCGCAGGCGCTCAACTACGGCAGCATCGGCAACGGCAGCCTGAGCCACCTCGCGGGCGAACTCTTCAAGCAGCGCACCGGCATCGAGATGATCCACGTGCCCTACCGCGGCGCGGCGCCCGCGCAGGCCGACCTGATGGCCGGGCAGATCCAGGCACTGCTCGACAACCCGCCTTCGCTGCTGGCGCAGGTGCGCGGCGGCCGCATGCGGGCACTGGCGATCAGCGAATCCTCCGCCGGCTTCGAGGGGCTGCCGACCTTCGAGCAGGCCGGCATCAAGGGCTTCAAGCCGCAGCTCTGGTATGGACTGATGGCGCCCGCGGCCACGCCACAGCCGGTAGTACAGCGCCTGCGCACAGCCCTCGACGCCGCCATGCGCGACTCTGCCCTGCGCGCCGACATGCAGTCCAAGGGCGTGACGCCGTGGACCGTGCCGCCCGACGCATTCCAGGCGCAGATCCGCAGCGACATCCAGCTCTGGGGCGGCATCGCGCGCTCGGTGAACGCGAAGGCGGAGTGACGATGGCGACGATTCCTTTCCCCAGCGTTCACGACATCCGCGTCTTCGTGGGGGCCGACCCGAAGGCCGGTGGCAATCCCGCGCCGGTCTGGCTCGATGCCGATGTGCTTTCCGCCGCGCAGATGCAGGAATACACACGGCGCAGCGGGCACGAATCGGTCTTCGTACTCAAGCCGGAAACGCCCGCGCACGCCCTGCGCATGCGCTACTTCGTGCCGAACCACGAGATGGAGATGTGCGGCCACGCCACCGTCGGTGCGCTGTGGTTGCTGCACCGGCGCGGCGAATGGGACGGCTCGCCGGTCGCCATCCAGACGCGGAGCGGCACCGTGACGGGCCGGCGCGTCGACGGCACGGTGCAGATCAGCCAGCCGTGCGCGGTAGTGGAGGAAGTGACGCAGCAGGCTCTGCTCGACGAGATCGCGCAGTGCCTGGGCATCGATGCGGCGCGCATCGTGGGGCCGGTGCTCAATGCCGCGACCAGTCGCGTGAAGACGCTGGTGCGGCTGGCGGACATGGAGCAGCTGCATGGCCTGCGCGTGGACTTCGCGCGCGTCGAATCGCTGTGCGAGCGGCTGGGCTCCACGGGGCTCTATCCGTACGCGATGTCGGCGCATGAGGCCGGCACGGTCAGCGCGCGGCAGTTTCCGAAGTCGTCCGGCTACCCGGAAGATGCGGCCACCGGCATCGCCGCGGCGGCGCTCGCGTGGGGCCTGCGCCGCCTGGGCCTGGTCGGCAACGGGGCTTTGACGGTGACGGTGCGACAGGGCGAGGCCATGGGCTCGCCATCCGCCATCCATGTCGGCCTGCCTTCGGAAACGGCCGCGCGGGAAGGCTGTCGCGTCGGCGGCGAGTGCGTCGGGGAGCCGTCGGAGGATCTGCGTCTGGACGTGCTCTGTCCGCCGGAAGCGGCACGCGCCAGCCCCTCGGGCTCCTATGCCACCTTCTCGAAGGTAGGCAATCTGTGGCATTCCAGCGGAGTGGTCGGACGCGAGAACGGCGAGGTCATCGCCGGGCCGCTGCGGAGCGCGGACGACATGGCGCATGGGCAGCGTGCGGCAGTGGCCGCAGTTGGCGCGCTGCTGCGCGCGGCGCGCGAGGAACTGGGCAGCCTCGCGCGCGTCGCTCGCATCGTCGCACTGACCGGATATCTCCAGACCGGCAGCGACTTCGCGGAGCACGCGAAGGTGATGGACGCTGCCTCGGAGCTGCTGCGGCAGGTCTTTCCGGAGGCGCCGCTGCCGGCCCGCACCACGGTCGGCGTCGCGTCGCTGCCGCGCGGTGGCGCCTCCGAGGTGTCGATGACGCTGGAAGTGCGCGGCTGAGCGGCGCGGCCGCCTCCCTGCTTCCGCTCCTTCCTACTGGTACGCCGCCAGTTCCTGCTTCGCAATCGCGTTGCGATGCACCTCGTCGGGGCCGTCGGCCACGCGCAGGTGCCGCTCATACGCGTAGAAGTGCGTGAGCAGTGTGTCCTGGCTCAGGCCCATGGCGCCGAAGGCCTGCATGGCCCAGTCGACCACCTTCACGCAGTTGTTGGGCGTGAGCACCTTGATCATCGCGATCTCCTTGGCGGCGACCTTGTTGCCCACGGTGTCCATGCGGTAGGCGGCGTTGAGCACCATCCAGCGCGACTGCTCGATGAGCATGCGCGACTCGGCGATGCGCTCGCGCCACACGCCCTGCTCCGACAGCGGCTTGTGGAAGGCGGTGCGCGACACGAGGCGCTGGCACATCATCTCCAGCGCGGCCTCGGCCATGCCGATGGCGCGCATGCAGTGGTGGATGCGGCCGGGGCCAAGGCGGCCTTGCGCGATCTCGAAGCCGCGGCCCTCGCCGAGCAGGATGTTCTCGACCGGCACGCGCACGTTCTCGAACACGATCTCGGGGTGGCCGAAGGGCGGGTCGTACACGCCGAGCAGCGCCATGTCGCGCACGATGGTCACGCCGGGCGTGTTCTTCGGCACGAGGATCATCGACTGCTGCCTGTGGCGGTCGGCGTTGTCGGGGTCGGTCTTGCCCATGAGCACGAAGATCTCGCAGCGCTCGTTCATCGCGCCGGTGATGTACCACTTGCGGCCGTTGATGACGTACTCGTCGCCCTCGCGGCGGATGCTGCAGCGGATGTTGGTGGCGTCGCTGGAGGCCACCTCGGGCTCGGTCATCGCAAAGGAGGAGCGGATCTCGCCGGCCAGCAGCGGCTTGAGCCAGCGCTCCTGCTGCGCCTTGGTGCCGTAGCGCGCCAGCACTTCCATGTTGCCGGTGTCGGGGGCGGAGCAGTTGAAGATCTCGGAGGACCAGTAGCGCCGGCCCATGATCTCGCACAGCGGCGCGTACTCGACGTTGCTCAGGCCGGGGCCGTGCTCCGACTCGGGCAGGAAGAGGTTCCACAGTCCGCGCTCGCGCGCCTTGGCCTTGAGGCCGGCCATCATCGGCAGCTCGGCGTACGGCCGGCCGGCGCGGGCGTTGGCGGCGAGTTCCTCCTCGTGGCGCTTCTCGTTGGGATAGACGTACTCGTCCATGAACCTGAGCAGTTCCTCGCGCAGCGCGATCACCCGGGGCGTGAATTCGAAATGCATGGTGCGTCCTTCAGCAAGAGTCGGTGTTGTGCATGTGCGCCTTGAAGGTACGTTGCGCGCGGCGTTTCGCACGGTCTTCCGGGTGACAGCGCGGGGCCGGTGCTGTCACCTTGGCAGCACCGGCCGGCGCGACAATGGGTGCATGACAGCCAGCCCCACGCACGACACGCCCCCCTCCGCACAGCCACGCCCCGTGCGCATGGCGGCCACCCTCATCGTGCTGCGCGACGCAAGTGCCGGCCTGGAAGTGCTGATGCTGCGGCGTGCCGAGAAGGCCAACGACCAGAACAGCGGCGCGAGCGTGTTCCCGGGCGGTGTGATCGACGCGCACGACCGCGGCCTGCACGGCTGCTGCAGCGGCCTCGACGACCGGGCCGCGAGCGAACGGCTCGAAGTGCCCGAAGGCGGCCTCGACTACTACGCAGCGGCGATCCGCGAATGCTTCGAGGAAGCCGGGCTTCTGTTCGCGACCGATTCCACCGGACAACTGGTGACGCTCGACGGCCTGCCTCCAAGCCAGCTCGCCGAGATGCGCCATGCGGCGGAGCAAGGCACCGACGCGCTGCTGTCACTGTGCGCGCGGCACGGCTGGCAGCTCGCAGCCGACCGGCTCGCGTACTTCTCGCACTGGCTCACGCCGCCGGGCATGCCGCGCCGCTTCGACACCCGATTCTTTCTCGCGGCCATGCCCGAGGCGCAGAGCGTGCGGCCCGACGGCCGCGAAACGGTCGAGCACATGTGGCTGCGCCCCGCCGATGCGGTGGCCCCGGCGCGCGGGCTCAAGCTGATGAACGTGACGCGCCGCATCCTGCTGGAGCTCGCGCGATTCGAGAGCGTGGACGGCCTCATGGCGCATGCGCGCGGGCTGAAGCACATTCCGCGCGTGATGCCGCGTCTGGCGGACGGTCCGGCGGGAAGGCGGCCGGTGAACATGGAGGAGCCCGCTTACGAGGAAGTCGGCTTTGTCGACCCCGATGGCGAAGGCGGCGGGCGCTATGCACATGAGGCCGGGCTGGTGATGCGGCTTTCGGCGCGGGTGCTGCGGGTGACTGGAGAAGCCGGCGACGGGTCGGGCGCGCTGGTGCACAGCTACTTCGTGGGAACGGCAGGCGGCGATTGCGCGCTGATCGATGCATCGCCCGCGAGCCCCGCGCATGCCGAGGCGCTTGCCGCCGCCGCGCCGGGGCGTGTGCAATGGCTTCTGTCGACGCAGGCGGCTTCCGATGCAGCCGCTGCGGTGCTGGCACCGGGCGAGCAAATCCGTATCGGCGATGCCACGCTGCGCGTGCTGCCGGGCGATGGCGATGCGCGGTCGCGCCGGTTTCTGCTGGTCGAGGAAGGAATGCTGTTCGCGGGCACTTCGGATGCGCCCACGGCCGACGAAGATCAGGCCCGCTGGATCGCGCCGCGCCACGGATTCCTGCACAGCCGGCGCTGATCGCTCCGCAGCGCCTCATCGCGCCACACGGCCGTGGCATGCATCGTGCAAGATCGGCCCATCATGCTTCCCCTGTCTCCCGACGCGCTGCGCCAGCGGCTGCGGTCTTTCGCTTCTCGCGCGCAGCCCGTGCGCATTCTTCTCACCCTCGGCAGCCTCATGGCGGGCTGCGCCTGGACCGGCCACGCCGATGCGGTGATCCCCCTTTTCCTCGGCGCCATCGCCAGCGCGCTCGCCGAGACCGACGACAGCTGGCGCGGCCGGCTGCGTGCGCAGGTGGTCACGCTGGCCTGCTTCGGGGCCATCGCGTTCGCGGTGGAGGCTGCCTTCGGCATGCCGCTGCTGTTCATCGCCGGGCTCGCGCTCGCGGCCTTCTGGCTCACGATGCTCGGCGCGGTGGAGGCGCGCTACAAGGCGATCGCGTACGCCACGCTGATCCTCGCGATGTACGCCACGCTCGGCATCGAGAACATGGGCGCGCACGGCGTGACGCACCGCGGGCGCGAGCCCCTGCTGCTGGTGGCCGGCGCGGCCTGGTACGGCGTGTTCTCGGTGCTGTGGTGCGCGGCCTTTCCGGCGCAGCCGGTGCAGGCGCGGCTGGTGACGCTGTTCACGGTGCTGGGCAACTACGTGCGCTTCAAGGCATCGCTTTTCGAGCCGCTGCGCGGCATCGACATCGAACGCAAGCGGCTCGCGCTCGCGCAGCTCAACGCCGAAGTGGTGACGGAGCTCAACGCGGCCAAGGAAAGCATCTTCCGCCGCATCGGCGCGCGGGCGCCGACGGGGCGCATCTCGCGCTACCGGGGCCTCTACCTGATCGCGCAGGACGTGCACGAGCGCGCCAGCTCCTCGCACGACGACTACAACGCGCTGGCCGATGCCTTCTTCCACAGCGACCTGCTCTACCGCTGCCAGCGCGTGCTGGACCTGCAGGGGCTGGCCTGCCAGCGGCTGGCCGGCTCGGTGGCGCGGCGCGAGCCCTTCGAGGTGGGCTCGGAAACCGTGCAGGCGCTGGCCGACCTGCGCAGCGCCATCGAACACGAACGCGCCCGGGCCGACACGCCCGCCCGGCTGGCGCTGCTGGCTTCGGTGGAAGCACTGGCGCGCAACCTTGCGCTGCTCGACGGCCAGCTCGCGGGGGCCAGCCAGCCTTCGGCGCGCGCGGGCCGCACGGAGATGGGTTTGTTCGACCGCTCGCCGCGCTCCTGGCGCGACGCGGTCGAGCGGGTGCGGCGGCAGCTCACGGTGCGATCGCCGCTCTTCAGGCATGCGCTGCGGCTGTCGATCGCGCTGGTGGCGGGTTATGGCGTGATGCACCTCATCCACCCGGCGCAGGGCTACTGGATCCTGCTGACCACGCTGTTCGTCTGCCAGCAGACGTATGGCGACACCATCGCGCGCATGGGGCAGCGCATTGCCGGCACCGCCCTCGGCGTGGTGGCGGGGTGGGCGCTGCTGCAGCTCTTTCCGCAGCCGCTGGTGCAGTCGGTGCTCGCGGTGATCGCCGGCGTGCTGTTCTTCGCGACCCGCACCACGCGCTACCTGCTGGCCACAGCCTCGATGACGCTGCTGGTGCTGATGTGCTTCAACCAAGTGGGCGACAGCGGCGTGCTGCTGGTGCCGCGGCTGGTCGACACGGCCATCGGCAGCGCCATCGCCGGGCTGGCGGTGCTGCTGGTGCTGCCGCACTGGCAGGCCCGGCGCATCAACGAACTGGCCGCCGCCGCCATGCGCGGCCATGCGGGCTACCTGCGGCAGATCGTCGGGCAGTACCGCACCGGCGCGCGCGACCACCTCGACTACCGGCTGGCGCGGCGCAACGACCACAACGCGGATGCGGCGCTGTCCACCGCCGTGTCTGACATGTTCCGCGAGCCGGGCTATGTGCGGCCGCGCGCAGGGGTGGCGCTGCGCTTTCTCATCCGCTCGCACACGCTGCTGAGTTACCTGTCGGCGCTGGGCGCCCATCGCGCGGCGTTGCCCGATTCGGCGCAGATGGCGGTGCTGCATGCGTCGGCCGAAGGGGCGATCACTGCACTGGAGGCGCTGGCGGCCGGCCTGGAAAAGGGCGTGGTGGATGTAACAACCGGCACGGACGTGGAAGCTGCCGCGCGCGCCGCGCTGGCGCAGGCCACAGCCGAAGGCGGCGAAAGCGGCGACCCGCAGGCGCGAACTTTCCATACCGAACTCGGTCTGATCTGGCTGCAGATAGACGCCCTGCGCACCCACGCAAGCGAATGGCTGCAGCCCGAAGGCAGTGATACGACGACCGCGCCGGCCTGAGGAACATCCATGCGATCCGGTCGGTTGAAACCGCCGCCGCGAAGAAAGCCCCGGCGCGGCAGGTAAAATACCCCTACATGTCCCGCTGGTTTGCCGCTACCGTCCTCGCAATCATGTTGTCCTGCTACGGCTTCGCCGTGCTTGCCCACAGCATGCTCGGTGCCGGCCATTCGCACGCCGAACCGCAGACCGCCCAGACGACGCAGACGCTGATCGTCAGCGTCGCCTTCTCGGACATCTCCGCCTCCTCCGATCTTTCCGACGCCAAGAAACCGGCAGGCGATGCCGACAAGGCCTCGGACGACGCCCTCTCCATCGACGAAGCCGGCTCCGAACACGCCGAACTGGTCGATGCCCGCAATGGCGCGCCCGCGCTGCTGCGCTTCACGGAACAGCCGCCGAAACTCGGCCTGACCACCATCGTCTCGCCGTTCCTGGCGCGACCCAAGCGGCCACCCCGGGCCGCTGCCTTCGTCGCCTAGGCCCCAAAAGCCTGCGCGACCGGGAGCCGCCATGGCTCCCGCCCCCTTGTTGTGATCAGGGCCGGCCGCCATTGGGCGGCGCCCGCGTCGCAACCCCTGCTACCGCTCTCTCTCTCTCTCTCCATTCACGGTCCTGTGCCCTTTGCGCGCCATTCATTGCGCGCATCCGGCGCCGGTCCAGTTCAAGGAATCAACACAATGAACAACAGCCCTACCGCCTACCACGACAGCATCGAGCTGCCGATCGCCTCGCCGCAGGAGCGCAACCGCGTCCTGCGCAACACCTACTGGCTGCTCGCGCTGTCGATGGTGCCCACCGTGCTCGGCGCCTGGATCGGCGTTTCCACCGGCTTCTCGCGCGCCATGTCGCCGGGCATCGGCCTGATGGTGTTCCTCGGCGGCGCCTTCGGCTTCATGTACGCCATCGAGAAGACCAAGGAATCGGCCGCGGGCGTGCCTGTGCTGCTGGCCTTCACCTTCTTCATGGGCCTGATGCTGTCGCGCCTGGTCGGCACCGTGCTCGGCTTGGCCAACGGCGCCAGCCTGGTGATGACGGCCTTCGCCGGCACCGGCGCGATCTTCTTCGGCATGGCCACGCTGTCGTCGGTCATCAAGCGCGACCTGTCGGCCATGGGTAAGTGGCTCTTCATCGGCGCCATCCTGCTGCTGGTGGCGGGCATCGCCAACTTCTTCATCAAGTCGAGCGCTCTGATGATGACGCTGTCGGTCCTGGCCATCGGCATCTTCTCGGCCTTCATCCTGCACGACCTCAAGCGCGTGAAGGACGGCCTGGAGACCAACTACATCTCCGCCACGCTGGGTGTGTATCTCAGCATCTACAACGTCTTCCAGTCGCTGCTGGCCCTGCTGGGCATCGCCGGCGGCCGGGACGAGTGATTCCCCACGAAGGAAGAAAAGGAAGGAACATCCCATGCGTCTCACCACCAAAGGCCGCTTCGCGGTCACCGCGATGATCGACATCGCCCTTCATGGGCGCTCGGGCCCCGTCACGCTGGCTTCGATCAGCCTGCGCCAGCGCGTGTCGCTGTCATATCTGGAACTGCTGTTCGGCAAGCTGCGCCGTGCCAGCCTGGTCGAATCGACCCGCGGTCCGGGCGGCGGGTATTCTCTGAGCCGCAAGGCGGCCGAGATTTCCGTGGCCGACATCGTCCTCTCGATCGAGGAACACGATGCCGAAACCACCCGCCGGCGCGATGCCGACGCGCCGGGCGAGGCCGGCCGCTGCGAGATCGACGAACTCTGGGCCACCGTGAATCTGCGGGCGGTCGAGTTCCTCAAGTCGATCTCGCTGCAGAGCCTGGTCGACGAGCAGAAGGCCAAGGGTGTGCAGGCGGCGGTTCGCAGCGAAGTGCGGCGTTCGCCCAGCGGCCAGCCCGCCACGCGCAAGCCCTTCGTCGTCGACGCGCCGAACTCGGTGTTCGCGCTGGGACGGCGACAGCAAAGCGCCAGCTAGCTCCGAGCCAGCCAGCCCGCCCGGCCCATGCGGCAGGGCCTGCCGCCACGGATCGACGTGGCGGCGGGCTCTCGCCCGCATGGGCTTTTTTCGTTGGCTTCCCCAAGGAAGCCTCAGGAACCCTTCATGTTGCGACGCAACACGGCAGGCAGAATGCACCACAACAGTGCAAATCAACACAGACGCGCGACCCGGGCGATCCCGGCTCGCGCCGCAGCGCGTTTCCGGACGGCCATGACTTTCAAGCTTCTGCTTCTACCCCTCTCCCTGCTCGTGCTCGCCGCGTGCGGCGCCCGGCAGGCCCCTCAAACCGAGACCGCGCCGCCCGAAGTCGGCGTGATGGCGATGCACGCGGGCGATGTGCCCGTGCACACCGAGCTTTCGGGCCGCACGGCCGCGTTCCGCGTGTCCGAGGTGCGCCCGCAGGTCAACGGCATCGTGCGCAAGCGCCTGTTCGAGGAAGGCAGCATGGTCCGCGCGGGCCAGGTGCTGTACGAGATCGAGCCCGGCCCCTTCGAAGCGGCGCACGAGCAGGCGCAGGCCGCGCTCGCGACCGCGCAGGCCGGTATCGCGAGCCTGCGCGGCAAGGCCGAGCGATTCGGCGAACTGGTGAAGGCCAATGCCGTGAGCAGGCAGGAGCACGAGGAGGCGCAGGCCGCGCTCGTGCAGGCGCAGGCCGGCGTGAAGGCCGCGCAGGCTGCCCTGAAGGCGGCGCGCATCAACCTCGAATTCACGCGCATCGAGGCGCCCATCTCGGGCCGCATCGGCCGCTCCAGCGTGACCGAGGGCGCGCTGGTGGCGCCGGGCCAGGCCACGGCGCTGGCGACGATCCAGCGCATCGACCCGATCTATGTCGACGTGGTGCAGTCCAGCCTCGAACTCACGCGGCTCAAGCGCCGCTTCATCTCGGGCGACATGGCGCCTGCGAGCACGCGCGTGAGCCTGCGCATGGAAGACGGCCTGCCCTACCCGCACGCCGGCACGCTGAAGTTCACGGAAGTGGCGGTCGACGCCGCGACCGGCTCGGTCACGCTGCGCGCGGAGTTTCCGAACCCGCAGGGGCTGCTGCTGCCCGGCATGTACGTGCGCGCGCAGGTCGAGGCCGGCGTCGAACGGCAGGCCGTGCTCGCGCCGCAGCGCGGCGTGGCGCGCAACGACAAGGGCGAGCCGACCGCACTGGTGGTGGGCAAGGACGACAAGGTCGAACTGCGCGCGCTCGAAGTGCGCGGCGCCTCGGGCGACCAGTGGATCGTGACCGGCGGCCTGCGCGAAGGCGACCGACTCGTGGTCGACGGCCTGCAGCGCGCGCACCCGGGCGACAAGGTGAAGCCGGTGCCGGTATCGGCGGCGCCGACGCCCGCCTCGGCCGACTGAAGACAAGACAACACCCGTGATAGCCAACTTCTTCATCCAGCGGCCCGTGTTCGCATGGGTCATCGCCATCCTGATCATGCTGACCGGCGGCGTGGCCATCCGCACGCTGCCGGTCTCGCAGTACCCGGACATCGCGCCGCCCACCGTCGTGGTCTCGGCCAACTATCCCGGCGCCTCGGCGCAGGCGGTGGAAAGCAGTGTCACGCAGGTGCTCGAGCAGCAGCTCAAGGGCATCGACGGCCTGCTGTATTTCAAGTCGACGAGCAGCTCGGCCGGCTGGGCCGAGATCGCCGTCACCTTCCGCCAGGGCATCAACCCCGACACCGCCCAGGTGCAGGTGCAGAACAAGGTCAGCCAGGCCACCAGCCGCCTGCCGCAGGCGGTGCAGCAGCAGGGTGTGACGGTTGCGAAGTCGCAGAACAACTTCCTGCTGATCGTCGCGCTCTACGACCAGACCGACCGCCGCACCGACACCGACGTGGCCGACTGGATGGCGAGCAACCTGCGCGATCCCATCAGCCGCGTCGACGGCGTGGGCTCGGTGCAGGCCTTCGGCGCTTCGTACGCGATGCGCATCTGGCTCGATCCGCACCGGCTCGCGAGCTACCAGCTGATGCCCTCTGACGTGACCGCCGCCATCACCGCGCAGAACACGCAGGTGTCGGTCGGCGAGATCGGCGCGCGGCCCTCGCCCGCGAAGCAGCAGCTCACCGCCACCGTGACGGCCCTGTCGCGGCTGCAGACGCCGGAGCAGTTCCGCGACATCGTGCTGAAGACACAGGCCGACGGCGCCGTGGTGCGCCTGGGCGACGTGGCGCGCGTGGAGATGGGCAGCGAGTCGTATGCCGAGACCACGCGCCTGAACGGCCACCCCGCCGCCGGCGCCGCGGTCATGCTGGCGCCCGGCGCCAACGCGCTGACCACCGCCAGCGCGGTGAAGGCTCGCATCGCCGAGATGGAGCCCTCGCTGCCCGCCGGCCTGCGCGTGGCCTACGCCGAGGACACGACGCGCTTCGTGAAGATTTCGATCAAGTCGGTCATCAAGACGCTGCTGGAGGCCATCGCGCTGGTGGTGGTCGTCATGTACCTGTTCCTGCAGAACTGGCGCGCCACGGTCATCCCGGCCATCACCGTGCCGGTGGTGCTGCTGGGCACCTTCGGCGTGCTCGCGGCCTTCGGCTATTCGATCAACGTGCTCACGCTCTTCGGCATGGTGCTGGCCATCGGCCTGCTGGTGGACGACGCCATCGTGGTGGTGGAGAACGTCGAGCGCGTGATGCACGAGGAAGGGCTGGACCCGAAGGCCGCCACCATCAAGTCGATGCAGGAAATCACCGGCGCGCTGGTGGGCATCGCGGTGGTGGTTTCGGCGGTGTTCCTGCCGATGGCCTTCTTCGGCGGCTCCGTGGGCGTGATCTACCGGCAGTTCTCGGTGACCATCATCGCGTCGATGGCACTGTCGGTGGTGGTGGCCATCGTGCTGATCCCTGCGCTGTGCGCGCGCTTCCTGCGTGCGAGCGATGCGCCGCGCACGCGCGGCTTCCTGGGCGCCTTCAACCGCCGCTTCGACGCCGCGCAGGGCCGCTACGTGGGCCTGCTGAGCCGCATCCTGCGCAAGCCGCTGCGCTTCGCGGCCGTGTACGCGGCCATCGTGGCCGGCATGGGCCTGCTGTACCTCGGCCTGCCCGGCGGCTTCCTGCCCGAGGAAGACCAGGGCAGCGTGATGGTGCAGCTCACGCTGCCGGCGGGCTCCACCATCGGCCGCACCGATGCGGTGAACCGCATGGTCGAGAAGCACTTCCTCGAAACCGAGAAGGACACGACCGACACCATCTTCACGCTCTCGGGCTGGAGCTATGGCGGCTCGGGGCAGAACATGGGCATGGCCTTCGTTTCGCTCAAGGACTGGTCCGAGCGTGGCCATGCCGACCAGCGCGCCCAGGCCATCGTCGAGCGTGCCGGCACGGCGCTGGGCAGGCAGCAGCGCGACGCCGAGGTCTACGGCATGGTGCCGCCGCCCATCGAGGGGCTGGGGCAGTCGAACGGCTTCGAGTTCTGGCTGCAGGACACCTCCGGCATGGGCGCGCAGAAGCTGGTGCAGGCGCGCGAGTCATTGCTGCGCGACGCGGGCAAGGACACGCGGCTGCAATCGGTGCGGGCCAACAGCGTGGCCGGCACGCCGCAGTTGCAGATCGACATCGACCAGCTCAAGGCCTCGGCCCTGCGGCTGTCGCTGGACGACGTGAACACCACGCTGGGCATCGCCTGGGGCGGCAGCTACGTCAACGACTTCATCGACCGCGGCCGCGTCAAGCGCGTGTACGTGCAGGCCGACGCACCCTACCGCTCCGACCCGGACGACATCCGGCAGTGGTTCGTGCGCGGCGCCACCGGCGCGATGACGCCGTTCTCGGCCTTCGCGACCACGCGCTGGTCGCAGGGCGCGCCGCAGCTCGAGCGCTACAACGGCCTGCCGGCGGTGCAGATCCAGGGCGCGGCCGCGCACGGCACAAGCTCGAGCACGGCGATGGCCGCGGTGGAAAGCATCGCGAAGAAGCAGCGTGGCACCGGCCATGCGTGGAGCGGGCTCTCGTACCAGGAGCGGCTCTCGGGCGGACAGGCGCCGCTGCTGTTCGCGCTGTCGATCCTCGTGGTGTTCCTGTGCCTGGCGGCGCTGTACGAGAGCTGGTCGGTGCCGTTCTCGGTGATGCTGGTGATTCCGCTTGGCGTACTCGGCGCGGTGATCGCGGCGGCGCTGCGGGGCCTGTCGAACGACATCTACTTCCAGGTCGGCTTGCTCGCGACCATCGGGCTGTCGGCGAAGAACGCGATCCTCATCATCGAGTTCGCCGAGGCCGCGCTGCGCCGGGGCATACCGCTGCTCGACGCGGTGGCCGAAGGCGCGCGCCTGCGGCTGCGGCCGATCCTGATGACTTCGCTGGCCTTCCTGGCCGGCGTGGTGCCGCTGGCGCTGGCCTCCGGCGCGGGCTCGGCCAGCCAGATCGCCATCGGCACCGGCGTGTTCGGCGGCGTGCTGGCCGCGACGGCGCTCGGGATCTTCTTCGTGCCGCTGTTCTATCTGCTGGTGAAGCGGGCTGCGGGCAGGTTCTTCAGGCGCAGCAGCGGGGTCGCGGCAGCGCCTTGAGCGAAGCCAGGAGGCTTCTCAGCTCTTTCCGGCGGCCGGCGCCTGCCTCGGCAGCCCCGGCAAAGTCCATCCGAAGGTCATGCCCGCCGCCGAGACCAGGATGGCTGCCGCGCCCACCAGCTGCAGCAGGCCCAGCCGCTGGCCGAAGACGACATGGTCGACGCCGATCGCGACCAGCGGATAGATGAACGAGAGCGCCCCCGCCACCGGCGTCGACAGCTTCTGCAGCGCGCCGTACAGCAGCACGAACACCAGCCCCGTGTAGACAACGCCCATCGTCAGGTGCACGCCCCAGGTGGCCGCGTCGGTGGGCAGCGCCTTCAGGTTCGCGAAGGGGGCGAGCATCACGATGCCCACGCACACCTGTACCAGCGCGATGAGGTGCGGCGCGATGCCGTCGAGCTTCTTCGCGACGAAGGCGGCCACCGCGTAGCAGAAGGCCGCACCCAGCGCCATGAGCACCCCGATGAAATACGTGGAACCATCGGCGGCGCCGCCCGGCTTGGCCTGCGCCACCAGCACCACGCCGGCGAACGCGATGCACAGCCAGATCGCCTTCATCGCGGTGAGCCGCTCCGACAGCAGCAACGCACCCAGCGCCACCAACATGAAGGGCTGCGTGTTGTAGACCGCCGTGGCGATCGAGATCGATGCGCGCGAGAAGGACGCGAAGATCAGCACCCAGTTGACCACCAGGGCCACGCCACCGAATGCGGCCAGCGCGAACTTGCGCGGCGCGAGGCCCCGCTGGAGCAGACCCAGCGCAAGGCACACGACCAGCAGCGTCACCGCGCCGAACACGCAGCGCCAGAACAGCAGGTCGAACAGGGGCTGGTCGAAGCGCACCACGAACCAGCCGATGGTTCCCGAGATCGCCATGGCCGCGCTCATCTCGAGCGCGCCGCGAAGCTGGGTCTGCATGTCCGTCCGTTGTCGCCGCTGTTCAGGGGAAACAAGAGTGCCATGGATCGTGTCGCATGGATATGCTGCGAAGAAGGCGAAATCCACTGATGGCCTTCGAAAAGAAGGCATCCATGCCATTGGACCGGAGAACAGGAAAATGCTAGACCCAACCGACGAAGCCATCGTGCTGGCCCTCTCGGGCAATGCTCGCATGTCGCTGAAGGAACTGGCCCGTCACGTGGGGCTGTCGTCGCCCAGCGTGTCGGAGCGGCTGCGCCGACTCGAGGAGCGCGACGTGATCCGCGGCTACACGCTCGAGCTGAACCCGAAGGCGCTGGGCTATCAGTTCCAGGCCATCGTGCGCATCCGGCCGCTGCCGGGGCAGCTGAAGGCGGTGCAGGAACTGATCGCTGGCACGCCCGAGTTCTGCGAGTGCGACAAGGTCACGGGAGAAGACTGCTTCGTCGCGCGGCTCCATCTGCAGTCGCTCGAGCAGCTCGACGGCATCCTCGATCGCATCGCGGCCAGAGCGGAGACCAACACCTCCATCGTGAAGGCCCAGACGATCCCGAGGCGGCTGCCGCCCTTCGCGGCGCGGTGAGGCGCCGCAGCCGATCGGCGGCGCCTTCCGGTGGGTTATGTCCTGTTTTTGCATAGATGCGCACCATCGCCACGCGATGCGCCCTTCCAGAATCGATCGGCCGTGAGAGGCACGGCGCACGACGTCCATCCACAAGACCAAGGAGACACATGCCCATGATCACTTCCCGCCGCGGCCTGCTGGCCGGTTCCGCCGCCATGGCCACCGGTGCCATCGCCGGCTGTGCTCTGCCCGCCGGGGCCGGCCGCTCGGCCGCCACGCCGTTCGACGTCGCATCGTCGACCATTCCGATCATCGGCAGCGACCAGGTCTTCCCGGTGCGGCGCATCTACTGCATCGGCCGAAACTACGAGGCGCACGCGCGCGAGATGGGCTCGGACCCGAGCCGCGAGCCGCCCTTCTTCTTCCAGAAGCCCGCCGATGCGATCCAGGTGGTGACGCCGGGCGTGGTGGCCGACCATCCCTACCCAACGCTCACGAAGAACTACCACTACGAGGTCGAGCTGGTGGTGGCGCTGGGCAAGGGCGGACGCAACATCGCGACGAGCGAGGCGCTCGACCACGTGTACGGCTACTCGCTCGGCCTCGACATGACACGCCGCGACCTGCAGCGCGAGATGGGCGACCAGAAGAAGCCCTGGGAGATCGGCAAGAGCTTCGACCACTCGGCGCCCGTCGGGCCGATCCACCCGGTGGCGAAGGTCGGGCACTTCAGCGACGGCGCAATCTGGCTCAAGGTGAACGGACAGACGAAGCAGAACGCCACGCTCAGGCACATGATCTGGTCGGTGGCCGAGCAGATCAGCCGGCTGTCGCAGGCCTTCGAGCTGAAGCCGGGCGACATCATCTACTCGGGCACGCCGGAGAACGTCGGGCCGGTGGTGCGCGGCGACCTGATCCAGATCCACATCGACCGGCTGCCGGAGCTGTCGGTGAGGATCGTCTGAGGAAGACGCCAAGGGTGCCGGGAGCTGGGCCGGGGCACCATTTTTTCTACGAGATTGGTGTCGATCATCGGGGCTCACGCAAACACAGAGCCACCATGTCCCAGCAACAGCAGCAGATCCCGCAAGCCACCTACATCGACGACCTGCACGCCCCGCAGGTGTTCGCGGACGAAGTCTCGGGCTACTGGGTCAACGCGGGCTGCGTGCACATCACCTTCGACGCCAGCCGCGTCGACCACAGCTCCGACCGGTGCCCGGTGCACCGGGCCGCGGTGCTGCGCGTGACGCTGCCGATACCCATCGCGCAGGTGCTGGCGGTCAGCCTCTACGACTTCCTGAAGCAGCGCGGGCTGGCGCCCTCGCCGGGCAACGGGCACTGAGCGGCGGACAACGGACAGGAGGTCAAACCGTACTCGCCGAAGGGGCAAGCTCCAATATTCCTGCCAGATTCATTGCGAAAATGAGATTCATTCTTATCTACAGAGTGAGTCAACGTTGAACCCCGGACGCAAGAAATCCGCCGCCGCAGCCTCGGTCCTTTCCTTTCCCTCCTTCCTATCTCCTTCTTCTCCCTCCCCGGTTTCATTCCGGCGCAGCCCGTTCGGCCCGCCCGCGCGAGCCACGCTGCTGGTGCTGTGGGCCGCCACGCTGGTCGGGCGCACGCACGCGCAGGAAGCGGCTGCCTCCGCCTCGCTGCCGACGGTGACCGTCACGGCCGAATCGCAGGACGGCACGCAGCAGCATCTGGGCGCCAGGGTGAGCAGCGGCGCGCTCGGTGCGCGCTCGCAGCTGGAAACGCCTTTCTCCACCAGCGTGGTCCGAGGCGAGGACATGGCCGAGCGCCAGGTGTCGAAGCTCGGTGACGTGTTCGCGCTCGACGCGTCGGTGTCCGACAACAGCGGCGCCTACAGCGCCTGGGCCAGCTACATCACGGTGCGCGGCCTGCCGCTGGACTGGCAGAACGGTTACCGCATCAACGGCCAGCCTTTCCTCAGCTACGCCATCACCTTGCCCTACGAACACTTCGAGCAGATCGAGTTGCTCAAGGGCTCGTCGGGCTTCATGTACGGCTTCGGCGCGCCGGGCGGCATCGTCAACTACGTGACGAAGAAGCCGACAGACCAGCCGGTGCGCAGCATCGAGGTCGGCTACAAGACCGCGGGCATCTGGAGCGAGCACGTCGACCTGGGCGGGCGCTTCGGCACCGACAACCGCTTCGGCTACCGGCTCAACGCCACGCACGAGGAAGGCAAGACCTACAACGACGGCAACGTGCGCCGCAACTCGGTGTCGCTCGGCCTCGACGCGAAGCTCACCGACAAGCTCACCTGGACCTTCGACTCGCTCTACCAGAAGCGCAACACCTCCGGCCAGACGCCCTCGATCTACCTCGGCAGCTACACCGGCACGCAGCTGCCCTCCACCATCAGCGCCAGCGACCAACGCCTGGTGGGCCCGGGCCAGCACCTGAATACCGACTTCAGGCTCTATTCGACCGGCCTGCAGTACCAGCTCGCGCCCGACTGGACATTGAGCACCAGCTACAGCCACAGTAGCGCCACCCGCAGCCGCAACGAAGGCATCGCCTACCTGCAGGACGCCGGCGGCGGCTATGACGACTACCGCTCCGACAGCGCCGAGGGCCACCGCTTCAACCAGTGGCAGGCGATGGTCAACGGCAAGCTGCGCACCGGCGACTTCGAGCACCGGATCACGCTGGGCACCTCGTGGCAGAAGCAGGCCAACTACTACAGCAGCAACGCCGTCTACCAGCTGATCGGCACCGGCAGCATCTTCGGCCAGAACACCAACAGCTACGCCACCTCCACCGACTTCAGGACCTACCGCAACAGCGACATCACGCAACGCGCGCTGTTCGCGAGCGACACGCTGAAGCTGTCCGACAGGTGGTCGGTGCTGGCCGGCCTGCGCAGCACCACCTACGAACAGATCGGCTACGACACCACCGGCGCGCGGAACTCCAGCTACCGCAAGAGCGGCGTGATCACCCCCACGCTCGCGCTGATGTACAAGCCCGCGCCCGACACCATGCTCTACACCAGCTATGTCGAATCGCTGGAGCCGGGCAGCACGGTGAGCACCATGTACGCCAACAACGGCCAGCTGCTCAATCCGCTGAAGAGCAAGCAGTACGAGCTGGGCGTGAAGACCGAGCACGACCGCTGGAGCGCCACGGCCGCGCTGTTCCGCATCGAGCGCGGCGCCGAGTACGCCAACAGCTCCAACGTGCTGGTGCAGGACGGCCGGTCGATCTACCAGGGCCTGGAAGTCGGCGCCTCCACCTGGCTGGGTTCGCTGTGGCAGATCGGCGGCAACCTGATGCTGCTCGACAGCTCGTACGAGCGCGGCAGCAGCTACATCGGCAACCGTGTGGCGGGCGCGCCCAAGCTGGTGGCGACCGCGCAGGTGTCGTACTTCGTGCCGCAGGTGCCGGGCCTGAAGCTCTCGGCCGACATGAAGTACACGGGCAACACCATGCTCGACGCATCGAACCAGCTGAACCTGCCGGGCTATACCGTCGCCAACATCGGCGCGAGCTACACGACGCGCATCGCGGGCCACAGCACGACCTTCCGCGCCGCGATCAACAACGTGACGAACCGCCGCTACTGGGAATACCAGTACGACAACTACATCAAGCCCGGCGATCCGCGCACCTTCAGCCTGAGCGCCAAGCTCGACTTCTAGTGCGCAGGATGGCCGCAGCGCGGCGCGGCGCGGCGCGGCGCGGCCATCCAATTTTTCTCCCCCTTTGAAATTCACGATACGGGTCATGAACAGTCCCCGGTATCGCAACCCACACAGCGCCTCGCGCGAGTCCCTCGCGGCACTGCGCGCCTTCCGCCTCGACGGCCTGCCGGCATTGGCGCATGCGCAGGGCGTCCCTCCGGAGTTCACCATGCGGGCCCGATGGGACGGCAGGACGCAGTCTTCCTCCATTGCCACGGCGCGTTCCCGCAGGTCCTCCTGGCTGCCGCGCATCGCGGGCCTGCTGGCCTTCGGTGCGCTGGCCTTCGGCATCTTCTTGGCCGGCAGCGACACCTGCACGCTGCGCGAACCTGCCGCGGGCGGCAGCTACAGCCGATCGACCCTCGCACCGATCACCGCGAGCGACACCGCAAGCACGAGCCCGCGCGACGGCAGCTGCAAGCGCAGCCCAGGCGGCTTCGGGCAATCGAAGACGGCCCCCTGAGGCACATCGGCCGCGGCGACGCAGCGCCGGGCCAGGAACGCGATGCGCGGGCCGCCCGAGAACTGGAACATCGCGAGCGGCGCGGGGCCGCAGACGGCAAGCGCGATCCGGGTGCGCCAGCCCTACAGCCTCAAGGACAGCAGTTTCATTTTCATCGATCACTTCCCCTGAACAGCGGCTCATCCGGCACAGCAGGAATGCTCGGCCACAAAGTCGGAGAAACCTCGGATCGCATGCGCGCTCGCGCGCACACAAACCCCAACGCATCAGCCAGATTTCTCCCAATTTGCGTGTTCGACTCGGCGTCCAGGAAGTTTCCGAATGCTTCCGGAACACGAGGAGAAGAACCACCATGACGCGGCTGCAGAAGAAGCCTCGAGAGGAGCGCCGTGCGCGGGCGCGCGGCTTCACATTGATCGAGGTGATGGTCACCGTGGCGATCGTGGCGATCCTGGCGGCCATCGCCCTGCCCTCCTACACGGACTACGTCCGGCGTGGTCGCATCCCGGAGGCGACTTCCAATCTCTCCGCCGGCAACGCAAAGATGGAGCAATGGTTCCAGGATGCCAAGAGCTACTACGCCACCAGTTCCACCAGCGCATGCGGCGTGACCATCCCGAACACCAACCTGAAGTACTTCACGCTCACCTGCACGCCAAGTTCGTCCACGAGCTACACCATCACCGCCACCGGCACGTCTTCCATGGCCGGATTCGTCTACACCATCGACCAGGACGGCACGCGCACGTCCACCATCACCGGCGTATCGGGATGGACCGCGTCCTCGTCGAGCTGCTGGATCACCAACAAGGGCGGGAGCTGCTGATGCGCAGGCGGTCGCCTTCGACGCCAGGATTCGGTTTGATCGAGTTGATGGTGGGCATCACGATCCTGGCAGTGCTGACCATGCTGGCCGCGCCCTGGTTCGGCGACTGGACGCGCAACACCCGCCTGCGCAGCGCGGCCGAGTCGCTGCGCTCCGATCTGCAGATGGCCAGGGCGGAAGCCATTCGCCGCAACACCGGCACGCGCCTGCAGTTCGTCAGCTCGCTGGACGCCGGCTGCGCGCTGAGCACCAGTGTCGCGCTCTGGGTGACGAACGCCGGTCTCTCGCAGACGCCCGCCGGCGCTTGCGGCAACGCCTTGAGCGCCACCACCACGCCCTACCTGATCGGAAAGAGCCCGGTCGAGCCCAGCAAGAGTTCGGACCTGCTACTCACCGCAACCCGCAGCACAGTGGGCTTCGACGCGCTGGGCCGCCAGTCCGCCACGACCAACCCGACCACATCCGTCATCGCGCTGACGGTGCAGCTGACCAGCGCCAGCGGCACCTGCGTCGCCTCCGGTGGCTCGGTGCGCTGCCTGAACGTGATCGTCTCGCCCGGTGGTGATGCCCGCATCTGCGACCCCTCGCGCAGCAGCAGCACCGACCCCATGACCTGCTGACCATGCCCCGCCAACACTCTTCCTCATCCGCCACCGGCGGCTTCACCCTCATCGAGGCAATGGCCGCATTGCTCATCTTCGCGATCGGCCTGCTCGGCATCACGGGCCTCTATGCCAACGCGGCACGCACCGCGACGGGTGCCGAGTTCCGCACGACCGCCGCGATGCTCGCCAGCGACCTGATCGGCCGCATGTGGATGAGCGACCGCACTGCCGCCACCCTCCAGGCCAGCTACGGGAGCACGGCTGGCGGTACGGGCTACACGAGCTGGAAGGCGGCGGTCGACAAGTCGAACCTGCCGGGCGTCAGCAGCCTGCCGCCGACCGTCACCTTCAGCACGGTCGCCGGCGGCGGCGGTTCCGCCGTCAGCAGCAGCCTGGCCACCATCACCATCTACTGGAAGGGTCCGGGCGACAGCAGCGCGCACCAGTACGTGGCCATGGCCCAGATGAAGCCGTGAGAAGCTCCGTGCCCACCCCGCGCCCTTCACGCCCCGCTCGCGGGCAGCACGGCTTCAGCATCATCGAGCTCATGGTCGGCCTGCTGGTCGGCATGCTCGCGGTGCTGATCGTCGTGCAGCTGCTGTACTCCACGAGCACGCAGCAACGGCTGACCAGCACCAGCGGCGACGCCGAGATCAACGCCGCCACGGTCACCCACATGCTGGCACGCGAACTGAACCAGGCCGGACTGGGCATCAGCGCGTACACGCTGCTGGGCTGCAGCCTCACGTACACCACGACCTCCGACAGCAAGAGCGTCACGCTGTCGGCGCTGGCCCCGGTCACGGTGAACCCTGCCACCTCGCTGGTGCCCGCGGGCGACACCAGCACCGACACGCTGCTCGTCGTCAGCGGCAATTCCGCCAGCCCCACCGAGGGAGACGCACTCGCCGGTACCAGCACCGCGACCAGCTACACCGTGTCGACCCCTGCGTCCTTCGCCACGGGCGACTGGGTGACGGCCGCGGCGACCACGCGCGACAGCTCCACCTCATGCGCCCTGACCCTGGGCAAGGTGAGCGCCATCGCAAGCTATGTGCTGACCGTTTCCAGCGGCACCGCCGGCCTGACGGCGGCGGAGGCGGCCGTCTACAACCTGGGGGCCGCGCCCGTCATCCATGCCTATGCGGTCCGCAACGGCAACCTCACCGTGTGCGACTACGCGGCCTACAACTGCGGAGACACCAGCTACACCACCACGCTCAACAGCAGCGTCTGGGTTCCCATCGCCAGCCACATCGCGAGCCTGCGGGCCCAGTACGGCCGCGACACCAGCGACCTGGTCACGCCGAAGATGGACGGCGTGGTCGACAGCTACGACCAGGCCACGCCCGGCAGCACGAGCGACACCTCGGGCCTGTCCAGCTACTGCGGCTGGCTGCGGGTGGTCGGCCTGCGGCTCGCGGTGGTCGCGCGCAGCCAGCAGTACGACAAGGACGAGGTCACCATCACCGCGCCCACCTGGTCCGGCAGCAGCGCCAACACCAGCACCACCAGCACGCTGACCACCGTGACGCCTTCCGCCCTGGCGATCGACCTGAGCGCCAACTCGGAGTGGAAGCACTACCGCTACAAGACCATCGAGACCACGGTGCCGCTGCGCGACGTCATCTGGAACGGCAACCAGGTCACCTACCAGAGCGGAGACGTCGCATGCTGAGCACCCGGCGCCCCCGGCACGGGCAACGCGGCTTCGTGATGATCATCGCCCTGATCGCGCTGGCGATCATGAGCATTGCCGCGATCGGCCTCATGCGCACCACCTCCAGCTCGGCGAGCATCGCGGGCAACCTGGCCTTCGAGCAGGCGGCCGTCACCTCCGCCGACCAGGCGGTGGAGGCAGCGGTGACCTGGCTGGAGAACAACAGCGGGCAGACAAGTTCCAGCACCGCCGGCACCTGCTCGACAGGAAGCTCCGTGCTGGCCTGCGACCAGGCGAGCCACGGCTACGCCGCCACGCGCACCGACCCGGGCAGCACGCAGTCGTGGTCGCAGTTGTGGACCCAATTGGTCAGCGCGGGCTACACCGCCGTCTCGCAGAGCCAGGACAGCTCGGGCAACACCGCGTCCTACCTGATCCAGCGCATGTGCGCCAGCGCGGGCGATGCGTCGTCGAGCAACGGCTGCGGAAGCTCTCCGATGGCCGTGAACGCCGGCGGCAGCAAGAAGTCCGGCAGCACCCCATCGTCCAGCAGCCAGGTCTATTACCGCATCACCGTCAAGGTGAGCGGGCCTCGCAACACCGTCTCCTTCACGCAAGCCATGGTGGCCCTATGAACAAGCTCCTCTCCGGCCGCTGGCACTCCTGCATGGGCGTCCTGGCGCTGATCCTCGCGGCTCCCGCCTTCGGCGCCCTCACCGACCTTGCCACGGCCCCGCTGGAAACATCCTCGGCCACGCTGGTCAAGCCCAACATCATGTTCATCCTGGACAACTCCGGGAGCATGAGTTCCGCCTACCTCCCGGACTGGGCGGACGACTACAGCGCCAGCAGCTATCCATACCTCTACCGCAACAGCCGCTTCAACGGCATCTACTACGACCCGTCGGTCACCTACACGCCGCCCGTCAACTACGCCGGCACCAGCTACACCAGCATGACCTCGGCCAATACCTCGGCATGGACCAAGGTACCCACCGACGGCTTCGGCATCATCTCCACGGGCACGACGGACCTGACGGGAACGAGCACCCCCGCCACGTACTACACCTTCGTTCCTGGCGAGTACTGCTCCTCGGCCAACCTGCGCACATGCAACAAGCAGAGCGCGGCCACCACCGCCTATGCCTACCCGGCGTACCTGCGCTGGTGCACCACGTCCGCACTGAGCACATGCCAGGCCGTCTACATCGACAGCACCTCCGCACCGGCCACCTACAAGTACCCGCGGTATGCAGGCATGAGCTCCACCGCGACGATCGTCGTCAGCGGATCGAGCAGCACAAGCATCGGCGGCATCACGGTCAACGGCGTGCAGATTCTCTCGGCCACGACCTCGGCCAGCACCTCGTCCACCACGGTGGCAACCAACATCGTCACCGCCATCAACAACTGCACCAGCAGCAAGACGGGCAACTGCGGCATTGCAGGCTACAGCGCCAGCCGCAGCGGCAGCACGGTGACCATCACCTCGCCCAAGGGCACCGATGCCTATGGCTACTCGCCCGTGGTCACACAATCCGGCAGCATGACGGCCACCGTCACCGCCTTCAGCGGCGGCACGCCAGGCAGCTGGATACAGACCACCATCAGCAGCAGCACGTCGACCTATGCCTACCCCGGCACCGGCGCCCGCTCAACAACCCGCACCGACTGCACCACCAACAGCACCACCTGCACCTACTCGGAGGAGATGACCAACTTCGCCAACTGGTGGGCGTACTACCACACCCGCATGCAGGCGATGAAGAGCGCCACCACCCTCGCCTTCAGCGGACTGACCTCCAGTTACCGGGTGGGCTACATGACCATCAACAAGGTCAGCAGCTCGACGGACTTCCTGAACATCGCCGACAACACCACCACCAGCGGCGGGCAGAAGTCGCTGTGGTACGGCAAGCTGCTGGCGGCCCAGGCCAGCGGCACCACGCCGCTTCGCACGGCGCTGTCGAATGCAGGGCGCTACTTCGCCGCCAAGATCTCCTCCATCAATGGCGTCGCGACCACCGATCCGATGCAGTACGCCTGCCAGCGCAACTACACGCTGCTGTCGACCGACGGCTACTGGAACGAGACCGCGACGCCCTACAAGGTTGACGGCACAACCGCCATCGGCGACCAGGACAGCAGCGAGTCCCGCCCCTATCTCGACGGCAATGCGGTGTCCAACACGCTGGCCGACACGGCGCAGTACTACTACTCCACCGACCTGCGCTCGTCTTCGCTGAGCAACGCGACGAATTCGAGCGGCACGGATGTCTCCAGCAACAGCTATTCCAACAAGCGCCAGAACATGGTGACCTCCACCATCGGCCTGGGTGCCTCGGGCTACATGCTGTTCGATGCGGACTATGCGAACGCCACGAGCGGCGACTACTACGACATCGCCAACGGCACCGCCACCAGCAGCACGACGCAGGCTTCCGGTGTGTGCATCTGGCAGAGCTCCGGCAGTTGCAACTGGCCCACGCCGGTCAGCAACACGCAAACCGCCATCGACGACCTGTGGCATACCGCCGTCAACGGCCGGGGCAGCTACTACAGCGCTTCCAACGCGGCCGACATCAAGACCAGCCTGACCAACTTCCTCAACACCGTGGACGCCACGACCAGCAGCTCCGCGGCAGTCACGCAAAGCGCCGCCGTGCTGACCTCCACCACGGCCGGCTACACCTTCTCGACCACCTATTGCTCGGGCAAGTGGTTCGGCGAACTGGCGCGCTATGCGGTGAATTCCAGCACCGGGGTCACCTCCAGCACCGCGGACTGGGCCGAGTCGGGCGCGGGCTCCGACTGTTCGAGCACTTCGGGCAGCCTCACCACCACGGCGCTGCTGGACAACATCGGCTACGCCTCTCGCACCATCTTCACCTACGACGCCAGCACCGCCACGAAGCTCAGCTTCGCCTGGGACTCGCTCACGACGACGATGCAGGGCTACTTCAAGATCGCCTCGATCAGCTCGCTGTCGCAGCTGTGCAGCTCTGGCACCAGCTGCCTGGCGACGGCATCGCAGGTCGACAGCTCCACCGCCGGCACCACCACCGGCGCGGGTGCGGTGAACCTGGTGAACTACCTGCGCGGCGACCGCAGCAACGAAGGCTCCACCAACACCAGGTACTACCGTTCGCGCACCCACGTGCTGGGCGACGTCGTCAACTCCACGCCGGTGTACATCAAGGCTCCCTCGCGCAGCTACAGCGACTCGGGCTATGCCAGCTTCAAGTCCGCCAACGCCTCGCGCCAGGGCATGGTCTACGTGGGCGCCAACGACGGCATGCTGCATGCCTTCAATGCCGACACGGGCGCCGAGACCTGGGCGTACATCCCCTCGGTCCTTCTACCCAACATGTACAAGCTGGCGGACAAGAACTACGCGTCCAACCACGTCTACTTCGTCGACGGCCAGATCACGCAGGCCGACGTCTACTACAACAGCGCCTGGCACACCATCATCATCGGCGGCCTGGGCGACGGCGGCCGCGCGTACTTCGCGCTGGACGTCACGGACCCGAGCTCTCCGACCGTGCTGTGGGAGTTCAGCTCGAGCAGCACGCTCACGCCCAACCTGTACGACACGGACCTTGGCTACACCTACGGCGCCCCCATCATCACCAAGCTGTCGGACGGAACCTGGGCAGTCGTCCTCAGTTCCGGCTACAACAACGTCTCCGACGGCGACGGCAAGGGCCACCTGTGGATCAGGAACGCCATGACCGGCGCGCTGATCAAGAAGATCGACAACGGCATGGGCAGCAACGCCAGCGGCAGCACCGTGACCGGCTGCTCCGTCGTGCCCTGCCCCAGCGGCCTGGCGAAGATCAGCGGCTGGACCAACAGCTCCACCGACAACACCACCACGCAGGTCTATGGCGGCGACCTGTACGGCAACCTCTGGCGCTTCGACATCAGCGCCCTCGCCGCCAGCAGCGGCAGCGCCACGGTGCAGCTGCTGGCCACGCTGTCGGACAGCTCGGGCACCCGCCAGCCCATCACCACCGCGCCGGAGCTGGGTCTCGTGAACGGCCAGCACGTGGTCTTCGTCGGCACCGGCGCCTACCTGGGCGTGACCGACATCACCACATCGCAGGTGCAGTCGATGTACGCCATCAAGGACACGCTGAACGGCAGCTCCAGCACCACCGCCATCTACAGCAACCTGCGCAGCAACGCGTGCAGCTCGGGCACCGTGGCCAACTGCTTCATCAGGCTGACGCTCACCGACACCTCCGGCGTACGAACGGCCTCCAGTTCAGTGAGCTACTCCACCAATTTCAGCACCATGTACGGCTGGTTCGTCGACATGCCCGAATCGGGCGAACGCGTCGACGAAGACCCGGTGCTCTCCTCCGGCACGCTGGTCTACGTCTCCAACACGCCCAGCACCTCGGGCGCCTGCAGCACCGGCGGCTCCAGCTACATCAACTACGTCAACTACGCCACCGGCCTGACGGTGTCGGGCGCCGAGAATGCGGGGGTGCTGCTGTCGAGCGCGGGCCTGTCTAGCTCGGCCGCGCTCGCCATCACCACCAGCGGCAAGACCGTCGCCACCACCAAGGACTCCACCGGCGCGGTGACGACAACCACCATCCCGACCTCCTCTTCGAGCAGCACGCGACGCATCTCCTGGCGCCGGCTGACCGACGGCAAGTAGAAAGGGCCGTTGCCGGCCTGCTCGGGATCGATCCGCCTCCTGCCCAGGAGGCGAGCCCTCAAGATATCTCCCACATCGCCGCGCAGACTCGTCGGCATGTGCACTCCCTCAGCCTCGCGCCCGTGGATCCGTCTGCGCTGGCGGCTGCCGTGCGCGGGCTTGGGCGGATACATCGTCGAAGGGCATTGGCTGTGGGAGCCCGGCACGCCTGCGGTACGCGCCGCGTTCCAGGCGGCCGTGGATGCAGGCAACAGGGCTTACGGCGCGGGAACGCATTGGGTGGAGCAGGAGGAAGCCGAAGCGCCTGCCGGCACCCAGATATCGGATGGACACCGAAGAACCATCGCGAAGACCTGCCGCTGATGTCCTGACTCTTCTTCGCGCCCCAGACCCGGCCGTTGTGCGAGACGCCGGGCACGACGCGGCAGATACCATACAACCATGAAGCCTGCTGCAAGCCGCGGGAAGTTCGTTGTCCGATACCTGGGCCCACTGATACCCTTGGGCCTTGCAGCCAACGGCATCTGGATACTGCTCTCCGGCTACTACACCTATAGACCGGGAAAGGGCAACTGGACCCTCACGCTGCTGCCGCCCGACTCCCATCTGGCCGGCCTTTTCTTCATCTTCCTCGGCGTGCTGGTCGCATCGCTCGGTGTCTCCGGGCGGAAGGAGCGATGGCTTTTCTGGAGCGGGCTCGCTGGCGCCCTGCTGTCTCTGATCATCGAAGGGCTGCGCCAGATCCTGCGCCTGGCCGTCCACGGCTAGCCGACGGCAGCCGATGAGCCGGGCGCTTCCCGTTCGATCGCGGGCCGCCTGAAGAAGCCGCGCAAGGCTCCCACATGGTCAGGTACATGGACCGGGCCGACACGGCTCACCGCGCCGCGTTCCGATCCGAAATCATCTTCGGGCTGATGAAGATCAGCATCTCGGTCTTGTTGTTGACCCGGCTGCGGGTTCGGAACAGCGCGCCGACCATCGGAAGTTCGCCCAGCACCGGCACGCGCGATTCCGAGTTGGTGTCGGTCAGCTCGAAGACGCCGCCGATGACGACGGTGCCGCCGTTCTCCACCAGCACTTCGGTCTGGATGTGCTTGGTGTTGATGGCATAGCCCGCGGTGGTCGACTGGCCCACGGTGTCCTTGTTCACGTCCAGCGCCAGGATGATGTTGCCCTCGGGCGTGATCTGCGGCGTCACTTCCAGCTTGAGGTTGGCCTTGCGGAAGGCGATGGAGGTCGCGCCGCTCGATGTCGCGACCTGGTAGGGCAGCTCGGTACCCTGCTCGATCAGTGCCTTGGTCTGGTCGGCCGTCACCACGCGCGGGCTCGACACCACCTTGCCCTTGCCGTCCGCTTCCAGCGCCGAGATCTCGAGGTTGAGCATCTTCGTCAGGCCCGAGTTGAAGAGCGACAGCGCGAAGGTGCCGACCGCGTCGCCCGTCGTGCTGGTCGCCGGCAGGTTGACGAAGCTGGTGCTCGAATAGGTGTTGGTGCTCGTGGTGGTGGTCACGCCGCTCGTGGTACTTGAACTCACGGAAGGCGTCACGCCTACCGACGAGTTCGCGTTGACGAAACCGCCGCCCAGCTTCGCGCCCAGGGACTTGCTGAAGGTGTCGGTCGCCTCGACGAAGCGCGCCTCGATCAGCACCTGCCGTATCGGCACGTCCAGTTTCTGGATGAGCTCGGCCACCTGCGCGAGGCGCGAGGGAATGTCGGTCACGAAGAGCTGGTTGGTGCGCACCTCCGCCAGCACGCTGCCGCGCGAACTCAATATGCGCGTCGCGCCGCCCGAGCTGCCGCTGCCTCCGCCGGCGCTCGTGCCGGTGCCGGAGAGCCCCTGCGCCACCGTGGCCGCCTTCGCATAGTTGAGCTGGAACGACTGCGTGCGCAGTTGCTCCAGCCCCTGCAAGGTGGCCTGGGCCTCGGCCTTTATCTTGTCCTTGGCGTTGAGCTCGTCCTCGGGCGCGATGCGCAGCACGCTGCCGTTCTTGCGCATGCCGAGGTTCTTCGCCTCCAGGATGATGTCCAGCGCCTGGTCCCACGGCACGTCCTTCAGCCGCAGCGTGAGCGAGCCGGTGACCGAGTCGGAGGTGACGATGTTGAAGCTGGTGAAGTCCGCGATCACCTGCAGCAGCGAGCGGATCTCGATGTTCTGGAAATTCAGCGACAGCTTCTCGCCGTTGTAGCCCACGCCCTGCGTCAGCTTGGTCGGATCGACCTTGCGCGGGCGCACCTCCACCACGAACTGGCTGTTGCTCTGGTAGGCGCTGTGGTCCCAGTCGCCGCGCGGCTCGATCAGCATGCGCACGCGGTCACCGGCCTGCTGCATGCTCACCGTCTGCACGGGCGTGCCGAAGTCGGCCACGTCGAGCTTGCGGTTCAGGCCCTCGGGCAGCTGCGACTTCGTGAATTCGACGACGAGGTTCTTGCCCTGCTGGCGGATGTCCACGCCGACCTGGTCGTTGGGCAGGCTCACGATCACGCGGCCCGCGCCTTCGGTGCCCAGGCGGAAGTCGACGTCGCGCAGCGGCAGCACGTCGCGGTTGCGGTTCTCCGCGAATTCGAAGGGCGTGGCGGCCACCAGAGCCGGGCCCGCCGCGGATTGCAGCGACACCAGCAGCGACTTGCCGCGCACCTCGGTCTTGTAGGCGGTGGCCTCTTTCAGGTTGAGCACGAGGCGCGTGCGTTCACCCGCCTGCACCACGTTCACGGAACGCAGGTTGCCCTGGTTCATCTCGATGGCCTCGCGGCCCAGGCTGCTGCGCATGCCCGGAAAATCGAGCGCGATGCGCGCGGGCGACTGGATGGCGAAGCCGTTGGGCGCTGCGGCCAGCGGCTCGGAGAAATCGACACGCAGCACTTCGCTGCCTGCCTGCAAGGAGCCCGTGACCGACTCGATCCTGTTCTGCGCCTGCGCCGCCGTGAGCGACCCGAACGCGACGAGCAGGAACACGGACGCGCGCAACCAGCGCGCGATCGCGAATATCTGTTTGTTCATTTGACTGCCTTGAAATGCGGCACCTTCTCCTCGCTGCCCTGAGCTTCCCTCCCGAGTGCAGCGTGTTCCGGAGACCGCGCAAGCCGTTGCGCGCGGCCGGAACGGGCAGCGCGGCGCCTCTGTGGCGGCCGCGCTGCCCCGTCACATCCTCACGCGATCAGAACGCGTGGCGGATGCCGAAGTCGTAGCCGGTGGAAGAACGCGGCAGGCCGGTGTAGCTGGTGCCCGTGCTGCCGTAGCCGGTGGTGCTGGCCGACACCAGGCTGCCCGTGTAGTTCACGTCGTTGCGGTTGTTCACGCGCGCCACCGTCGCATACAGCGCCGTGCGCTTGGACAGGTTGTGCACGTAGCCGATGGCGAACTTGCGCGCCAGCGGGTCCTCGCCCGTGATGCCGGCCGCGCCTTCGTTGTAGCGCACCTGCGAGTACGCCACGCGGATCAGGCCCGCGCCCACCGGCACCGTCGCGCCGATCAGGTACCCGTTGTAGCTGTCGTGCGTGTCGGCCACTGCCGCGTAGTCGAACTTGTTCTTCACGTTCGACAGCTCCCCGAACAGCTTCACGGGACCGAAGTCGTACGAGGCGCCCAGGTTGATGGTCTGCACGCTGCGCTGCAGCGCGGTCGTGTCCACGACGGTGCTGCGGCCCACGCCCAGGGCGACGTCCAGCGGACCGTTGGCGTAGCCGAAGCGGCCACCCACGTAGCGGCCAGCGCTGCTGCTCGAGGCGGCGGTGGTGCTGGTGGCGTCCGTGCTGGCGTTCTCGTGCAGCGCGTACTGGAACTGGCCGTAGAAGCCACCCAGGTTCGGCGGCAGGAAGTAGCCGATCGAGTTGCTGGCGCGCACGTAGTTGGCGTTGTTGAGGGTGGTGTTGCCGCTGACGGTGCTGATGACGTTGGTGCCCGAGCCGTTGGTGCCGAACGGGTCGAAGACGGTGTCGTTCCAGAAGGTGGGCGTGTAGTCGCGGCCCAGGCGCAGCTCGCCGAAGCCACCCGACAGGCTCACGGTGGAGCGGCGCGCGAAGGTGGAGATGCCGGTGGCGCCGTCGTCGTTGGTGATGGGCGCTTCGAGCCAGAAGCTCGCGGCCAGCCCGCCGCCGAGGTCTTCGGTGCCGCGGAAGCCGATGCGGCTGGAGTTGTAGCCGGAGTTGCCCAGGCTGGTCTTGCTTTGCTTGACCGACGCGCCGGTGGTGGTGTCGCGCGAGGTCGTCGACTGGTAGGTCAGGCCGGCGTCCACGACGCCGAACAACGTGACGGACGATTGGGCACAAGCCAGGCCGCAGACGGCCAGGGCAGCGAATGCCGTGAGGGTTTTCTTCATTCAGGTTCTCCAGTTTCAGGTCTGTTGCGGCCGCTCGGTATCGACCGGCTGTACGCATCGTTTCGTCCAATTCGGGAGGAATTTGGTGGTTTGGTTTTCCTGCGCGCGGAGTGTTGTTCGCGCACATCAGACCTCTTCGCGTGAGCGTTACACCGCCCTTCAAATTTCTCCCAGATCACCTGAAAAGATCCGTGCATGACGAAGCTGGAGACCCGAAGGTGATGCGTTCACGAACCCTGCTGGCGGCCGTGTGCGGCGCACTCGCCATCGCCTGCGCCAGCACGAGCATCGCGATGGTCCATCGCACTTCGCAGCAGCTTGCCGCGCACGTGCTCGCCGGCCATGCCGCGCAAGGAGCATCCGCTGCACCACGCGCGCAGGCGGACACGCGCTCCTGGTGGTCCGCCTTCGAAGACCCCGCGCTGGACAGGTTGATGGCCGCGTCGCGCGACGGCAATGCCGAAGCCGGCATCGCCGCGACCTACATCGCGCTCAAGGTGAAGACGCTGGAGTCGAGCTACCTGGAGAACACGCGCGCGGCCATCGCGCGGCAGACGATGCTGATCAAGGGCGCAAAGCTGCCGTACGACGACTTTGCGAAACAGCTCGCGCAGCGCCAGTCGGGCGCGCAGGCCACCATCGAGAAACTGCAGGCACAGCGCGCAAGCTACATCGCCTACCTCGCGAAACAGTGCCACATGAGCGAAGCGGCGCTCGGCGAGATGCTCGCCGATGCATTGCAGGACAAATCGCTTCCCCGCTTCGCGGCCGAGGTGCCGCGCGAGCTGCCGATGACGGTGCTCGCCAACAGGAACGACATCAACCTGGCTGCCGCGCTCTACGATGCCGACCCGGCGGCGATGCCCGCGGGCACCATCGATGCGGCGGCAACCGACGAAGCGCAGGACATCGAAGTGCCCGGCAAGCCACTCTATGCACGCGCGGTCGCGCAGGCGCGCGAGCAGGTCGCCGAGGCGCTGCGCCGTCTGCAGATGCAGAGCGACATCGCAAACACCGCCTACGCGCGTGTGATGAATGCGCGCGCGGGCTTCGAGGTGTCGAAGCGGCGGCGCGACCGTGGAGAGATTTCAGAAGTGCAGCTCATGGAGGACTTCCAGGGCCTGCTGCTCGACCTGCATGTGCTGGCCGCGGCCAACGGCGAGCTCGCGCTCGCATGGGTCGTTCTCATGGGAAGCATCGGAAGCGGTGCATCCATCGACACCATCGCCGACCCGCGCTCCGCACAAGCCGAGCGCACAGAACAGAACGAGCAAATGCCGTTTCTGCACAAAGTCTCCCGAAAGTTGCGCAATCCTTGAGTTCCGAAGGAGCACCGAATGACCACAGCCCTGCACAAAGTTCCGGCCCGCCCCGTGCTGACACTGGCCGGCCACGGACACAAGAAGCCGGACCCCGCCGCGCTCGCGCGCCGCGCCTGCTCCCCCGACAGCGAACCCGCGACCAGCGCCGCCACCACGCTGGCCATCCAGCAGCTCGCCGCCGCGTTCCAGCCGGCGTTCGGACGCATGCACGTGCTGCGCGACCTCGTCATTCCCATGTACGAAGGCAGCGCCGTTCCCACGGCCCGCTTCGACGTCGCGCTGGTTTGCGAGGCCGGCGTGTACCTGTTCGAGGTGAAGGGCTGGCGCAACGCGGTGGTGTATCGCAAGACCTCCACGCAAACGGTGCCGCGCTGGTTCCTGCGCCAGCACGGGCACTCTCTGGCCCGCGAGGTGAAGGACCCAGCCTGGCAGTGCGGCCGCAAGACCACGCACCTGCGCAGCCTGATGCCTTCCGACCTGCGCGTGCAGTACTTCGTGATGCTGCCCTTCGACGGCGTGGAGCTCGAAGGCGTGATGCCCACCGTCGTCATCACGCCGCAAGACCTTCCCTACATCGCGCGTGTGGCGCGCAACAACGGCCGCAGCGAGCAGGGCTACCCCATGCTCGACAACGCCGCCATCGACCGCACGCTGCAGCTGCTGACCGACCTGCAGGGCGAACTCACGGTGGACGACCACATGCGCAACTGCCGCGAGCGCACCGCGCAGCCCGGGGCCCTGAAGCTGCAATGACGCGATGAGCCGCATCCTGCTGGTGGAGGAAGGCCACGACGCCGCCTCGGTGCTGCTCGACGAACTGCGCCGCGCGGGGCACGAGACCGAGCACATCGAGGACGGCGCGGTCGCGCTGCACCGCATCCTGACCTCGCCGCCCGCGCTCACCCTGCTCGACGTGGAGCTGCCGCGCGTCAGCGGCCTGCAGATACTGGAGAAGATCCGCGCGCGCAGCGACCACCCGATCATCATGCTGACCGCGCTCGCGCAGGAGGCCGACCGGCTGCGCGGCTTCGATCTCGGCGCCGACGACTACGTGTGCAAGCCCTTCTCCCCGCGCGAGGTGGCGGTACGCATCGGCACGGTGCTGCGCCGCTACGCGCAGCGCCAGCGCGTCGCGCGACCGGGCATGCCGATCACCTTCGGCGCGGTGCGCGGCTGCGCGATCCTCGACGGGCACTACCTGCCGCTGACGCGCCGCGAATCGCTGCTGCTGCGCGCGCTCTCCAGGGAGCCGGGCAAGGTGCTGACGCGCTCCAAGCTGCTGGAGGCCGCCTTCCCGGAAGCGCTGGACGTCAACGAGCGCGTGGTCGATACGCACATCAAGAACCTCAGGAAGAAGCTGGCCACCGTCTCGGCCGCGCACGACTGGATCCGCTCGGTCTACGGCGTCGGCTTCGCATGGGAATCGCAGGCCAGGCAGGACGCCTGAGCGGATACCGGCCTCTCTCGCACACTCTTCTCTTCACATGAAACTACGCTGGCGCGGCTTGTTTCCGCTGCCGCCGATGGTGCTGCTTTCGCTGCTCATGCTGCGCGCGCAGGCGGCCACGGCACAGGAAGACACATGGACCGAGGCGCCGCTCGCGCTGCACCGAACGCCCGAGCTGGCAGAGACCATTCCGCCGGCCGAGCGCGGCCTGCGCCCCAGCATCGTCGACGGCGACAGGCTCGGCGGCCGGCCCGACCTCGAAGTGACGGTGGAGGGCAATGCCACGCTGCGGCGCGGCGACACGCGCATCACCGCCGACCGGCTCGAATACCAGCCGCCGGGCGACCTCGCCACGGCCACCGGCAACGTGCACCTGAACCAGGCCGGCAACGTGTACGAAGGCCCCGAGCTGCATCTGAAGGTCGAGAGTTTCGAGGGCTTCTTCGACCACGTGCGCTACACGCTGCTGGCCAACGGCGCGCACGGCGAGGCCGAGCGCATCGACTTCGTCGATCCGAAGGTGTCTGTGGCGCGGCACGTCACCTACACCACCTGCCTGCGCGAGAACTACCCGGGCTGGATGCCCGCGTGGATGCTCACTGCGGTCACGATGACCACCGACTCCGAGACCAACCTCGCGACCGCCACCGACGCGCAGATCACCTTCCTCGGCATCACCACCCCGCCTATACCGTCGGTGAGCTTCCCGCTGAGCAACGCGCGCCAGAGCGGCCTGCTGCCGCCGGTGATCGGCTTCGACACCACCAACGGCTTCGAGTATCTGCAGCCCTACTACTGGAACATCGCGCCGAACCGCGATCTCACGCTGTACCCGGAACTCATGAGCAACCGGGGCGTGAACTTGGGCACCGAGTTCCGCTACCTGGAGAAGACCTACAGCGGCCAGATCCGCATCGACGAGATGCCCAGCGACAGCCTGCGCGACCGCAACCGCTGGGGCCTGTGGGCCAGGCACAGCCAGCAGTTCGACCCCAAGCCCTTCGGGCTGGATTCGCTGAGCACCTCGTTCAACATCAACCGCGTGAGCGACGACGACTACTGGCGCGACTTCACGCACTCGCCCACGCTGACCTCGCGCACGCTCACCAACGAGGTGGACCTCAACTGGAGCAAGGGCGACTGGAGCGGCCAGGCGCGCACCCTCTCCTACCAGACGCTGCAATACGCGGCCTCGCCGATCACGCCCTCGTACAACCGCGTGCCTCAGATCACGGCCAACTACAACAAGTACGACTGGCACGGCTTCGACGTGTCGGGCACGCTGGACTACTCGCGCTTCGAGGTCGACTCGGCCTATTCGCCCACGCTCAACGGCATCAAGCAGCCCAATGGCGAGCGCATGGTGGGCAACCTGCAGATCAGCCGGCCGTGGATCACGCCGGGCGGCTACGTCATTCCGAAGCTGCTGCTGCACACGGCCTCCTACCAGCTCGACTCGGCGCTGGCCAGCGGTGCGACCTCCATCAGCAGCGTGGTGCCCACCGTGAGCCTCGACAGCGGCCTGGTGTTCGAGCGCGACACCAATCTCTTCGGCCGCGCATGGCGCCAGACGCTGGAACCGCGAGCTTTCTACGTGCGCACGCCCTACCGCGACCAGAGCCAGCTGCCGGTGTACGACACGGCCGCCAACGACATCAGCTTCGCCACCCTCTACACGGAGAACGCGTTTTCGGGCAACGACCGCATCTCCGACACCAACACGCTGACCACGGGCTTGACCACGCGGCTGATCGACCCCACCACCGGCGCCGAGTCGGCGCGCTTCGGCGTCGCGCAGCGCTTGCGCTTCAGCGACCAGAACGTCACGCTGCCGGGCGGCACCGCAGTGACCGACCGCTCGGGCGACTTCATCCTCGGCGGGCAGGTGCACTGGAACCCCAAGTGGAGCATCGACGGCCTGGCCCAGTACAACATGGACACCGGCAAGAGCACGCGCGACGCGCTCACCCTGCGCTACACGCCCGCGCCGTATCACACGCTCACCGCGGCCTTCCGCTACCAGGCCGACAGCACCACCACCGCGAACGACGGCACGAAGACGGTGGACTTCAACTGGCAGTGGCCGCTGAGCGAGCTGACCAGGGGGCTCTTCGGCGAAAGAAAACCCGGCGATCCGGGCCGCTGGTACGCGGTGGGCCGGCTGAGCTACAGCCTGCACGACCGCGCGATGTCCGACAGCCTGATCGGCGCCGAGTACAACGCCTGCTGCTGGGTCGGCCGCGTGGTGCTGGAGCGGCTGGTGTCGGGCCGCACGACGCCCGACACGCGGCTGATGTTCCAGATCCAGTTCAACGGCTTCGGCAACATCGGCTCGAACCCGACGAGCACGCTGCTGCAGAACATTCAGGGCTATCAGCCGCTGAACACCCAAACGCAGGAACCAAGCCGCTTCACCAACTACGATTGAGGCTCAGCTCAGGGCAGCATCTCGAACTTGAGCTCGGCAAGCGGCGTGACCTTCTCTTCACGCACCATCTTGTATTCGGTGTTCGGGCCCAGCCACTTGGCCCAGAGGCGGTCAAGCTCGCCCGACTTCTCCAGCGCATAGAGGGCCGCGTTCACCTTCGACAGCAGCACGGGCTCGTCCTTCTTCATGCCGATGCCCACGGGCTGCAGCACCATCGGCTCGCTGATCATCTTCAGCGCCACGCCGCCGGTCTTCGACTGGTTGACCAGCTTGGTGATGGTCATGGTGTTGGCGACCATGCCCACCGACTTGTTCTGCTGCACCGCCATGAAGGCCGAGCCGGTGTCCTGGAAGGTGACCGGCTCGGAGCCGTTCATCTTGATCGACAGCTCGGAGGTGGAACCCTTGGTCGAGCTAAGGCGCTTGCCCTTGAAGTCGGCCTTGGTGGTGCCGGGGTCGGAGGCCTTCACGGCCAGCATCTCCTTGGCCACGTAGTACGGGTCGCTGAACTGGATCTGCTCGCCGCGGCTCCTGGTGTAGGCCAGGTTCGCGATGGTCACGTCGACGCGGCCGAGCTTCACCTCGGGCACGCGCGCTTCCACCGACAGCGGCGTGACCTTGGCGGTGAGGCCCAGTTCCTTGGCCAGCGCGTTGCACAGGTCGACGTCGTGGCCCACCATCTCGCGCGTCTTGGGGTCGGGCGCGGCGAAGGGCGGAACGTCGGCGAAGGTGCCGCACCTGAGTTCCTTGCGCTGGCTGATGTCGCTCCATTGGTCGGCGTGCGCGAGCATCGAGGCCGCGCCAAGACATGCACCGACGGCGCAGAGACGAAAGACGGTCTGGTTCGACATGAGGAACTCCTTGTGTGGGATTCGAGGCGAGAAAGCAAGGGGAAATCGGTGCGGCTCAGTGCGCGCGCAGGTCCGACAGGAAGCGCTGCGCGCGCGGATGCTGCGGGCTGCCGAAGAAGGTGGCGGGGTCGGCTTTCTCGAGGATGCGCCCCGCGTCCATGAACCAGACACGGTCGGCCACCTCGCGGGCGAAGTTCATCTCGTGGGTGACGCACATCATGGTCATGCCGTCGTGGGCCAGCGCGCGCATCACCGACAGCACCTCGCCCACCATCTCGGGGTCGAGCGCGCTGGTGGGTTCGTCGAACAGCATGGCCGGCGGCTCCATCGCCAGCGCGCGGGCAATGGCCACACGCTGCTGCTGGCCGCCGGAGAGCTGTGCCGGGTATGCACCCGCCTTGTTCGACAGACCCACGCGCTCCAGCAGCTGCCCGGCCTTGGCCTTCGCGTCGGCGCGCTTCACACCCAGCACGCGCATCGGCGACAGCATGATGTTCTCCATCACCGACAGGTGCGGAAACAGGTTGAAGCTCTGGAACACGAAGCCGATGCGGCTGCGCAGCTTGTTCAGCGCCGCGCCGCCCATGGGCGCGTGGATGTCGTGGCCATCGAAGAGCAGCTGCCCCGACTTCACTTCCTCCAGCCGGTTCACGGTGCGGATCAGCGTGGACTTGCCCGAGCCCGAAGGGCCGCAGACCACCACCACCTCGCCCTTCTTAACCTCGGCGTTGATGTCGGCCAGCGCCTGGTAGTCGCCGTACCACTTGTTGATGTTCGAGAACAGGATCATGGTGTCGTCCCTGGCGGGCGATGTGTGGGGAGCGGGCGTCGTCATGGTCATGGCTGTGGCGCCGCCACCGGCGAAGGAAGCGGCGTGCTGTCTCCGGCCGCGGGTTGGACCTGCACCGCGCCGAGCCGCTTGTGCGCGATGCGCCGCTCCAGCCATTGGGTGAGCTGGGTCAGGCTGAAGCAGACCACGTAGTAGGTCATCGCCAGGATGAAGAACACCTGGAAGGGCTTGGTCAGCAGCTGGTTGTTGATCTGGTTGGCCGCGAAGGTGAGTTCCTGCACGTTGATCACGTAGCCCAGCGTGGTCTCCTTGATGGTGGAGATGAACTGGCTCAGCATGCTCGGCAGCATGTTGTAGAGCGCCTGCGGCAGGATCACGAACCACATGGTTCCCAGGTGGCTGTGGCCCAGCGCGCGCGCCGCCTCGGTCTGGCCCTTGGGCAGGGCCTGGATGCCCGCGCGCACCACCTCGGAGAGATACGCGCCCTCGTAGATCACCAGCGTGCACAGCATGGTGGTGAAGCCCGACACCTCGCGCCCGATGAGAAGCGGCACCAGGAAATAGACCCACAGGATCACCATCAGCAGCGGCACGCCGCGCACCACGTACACCAGCACGGTGGCGGGCCAGCGCAGCACGCGCCAGGGCGACAACCGCGCCAGCGCGAGCAGCACCGACAGCGGAAAGGCCAGCACAATGCCCAGCACCGAGAGGATCAGCGTGGCGACGATGCCGCCGAGCGGACCGTTGGGGTACTGGCCGACCAGCAGCAGCAGCCAGTTGTCGCGAAGAATTTCGTAGACGCTGTACATGCGATGCCCCGCTTACCTTGTTCCCGCGATGCGATAGCGCCGCGACAGCCATCCGCCCACGGCCATGATGAGCAGCGAGCACACCAGGTACAGCACGGTGGCCACGCTGTAGGCCTCGAAGGTGCGGAAGCTCTGGCTCTCGATCTCCTTCACCGCGTGCGTCAGCTCGGCCACGCCGATGGCCATGGCCAGGCTGCTGTTCTTGAAGAGCGACACGCTGTGGTTGACCAGCGCCGGCACCGCATTGCGGATCGCCTGCGGCAGCATCACGTGGCGCATCGAGCCGATGTAGCCGTGGCCGAGCGCGCGAGCGGCCTCGGCCTGCCCCGCCGGCACGGCGCGCAGCCCCGAGCGCATGTCCTCGCTGAAGTAGGCGGCCTGGCACAGGCCGAGCGCGACGATCGACAGCAGCCGCTCCGCGTTGTTGGCCGACAGCCAGCCCTGCAGCGCGTCGGGCAGCAGGCTGAAGATGCCGAAGTACCAGAACATGAGCTGCACCAGCGTGGGCACGTTGCGGTGGTAGGAGACATAACCGGCCACCGCGCGTTCGGCGATGCGGTTCGGCGTGAGCCGCACCACCAGCAGCACGACAGCCATGGTCATCGCCAGCAGCCAGGAGCCGGCCGCGATCCTCAGCGTCTCCAGCATGCCGTGCAGCAGCATGGCGCCGAACTCCGGTTTCAGCAGGATCGCCAGCAGGTCGAAGTCCTTCATGCGCTGTTCCTTTGGCTGGCGTGCATGGGCCTGGGGGATTCAGCCGCGCGGAGTTTCGGGCCGGGTGGTCGAGAGGCCGCCGGGCACCTGCAGCGTGGGCGTGATCTCCATGTGCCCCACGTTCACCGCAATGGGCGCCGCGATGGCGAAGGCGATGGCGCTGGCGATGTCCTCGGCCTGCGGCAGCTCGAATCCCTCGACGAAGCGCTTGTAGGTGTCCTCGGAATCGCCGTGCACGTGCGCGAAGATGTCCGTGGCCACGCGCCCCGGACAGATCTCGGTCACGCGCACGCGCTTGCCGAAGCAGTCGATGCGCAGCTGGCGCGACAGCATGCTCACCGCAGCCTTGGTCGCGTGGTAGGTGCTGTTGCCGCCGAAGTTGTAGGCGCCGGCGATGGAGCTGATGTTGATCACGTGCCCGCGGTCGCGCGCGACCATGCCCGGCACCACGAGCCGGCACAGGTGCAGCACGGCGCGCAGGTTCACGTCCACCAGCAGATCGATGCCCTCGGCGTCGGCCTTGAGGATGGAGCCGGGGCGATCGACGCCGGCGTTGTTGACCAGCACGTCGAACTCGACTTCCTGCGCGAGCCGGGTAATGCCTGCGATGTCGCTCACGTCGATGGCGTGCGGAACGCAGCCGGTGCGCGCGGCCAGGTCGGCCAGCTTGTTGGCGCTGCGCGCCAGCGCATGGACCTTCAGGCCTTCCTTGCTCAGGCGCTCGACGACGGCGGCGCCGATGCCCGAGGAGGCTCCGGTCACCAGTGCGGTCTTGTAGTCGGAAAACGGCATGTTCGGTTCTTTCGTTGGGGGCAGATGACTGCCTGGATTTCACTGTAGCCAGCGCCCGCGGGCGGCGCCAAGACGGATTGGCTGTGGAGAGATAAGCCGCCCTTATGTCGCCCGCGATCCGTGCATATGGGTAAGGGTTAGCACCATGTTCGTGCCCCGACGCCCCACCGGTCAGGTGCGCTCAGGTGCGGTCAAGTGGATTGCCTGGAGATGGGCACCACGCGTCCCGCCTGCTCCACCACGCCGCGCACGGCACGCGCCAGCTCCACCGCGCCGGGGGTGTCGCCGTGCAGCAGGATGGAATGCACGCGCATCGGGATCTTCCGGCCGGTGACGCTGGTGACGGTGCCGTCTTCCAGCAGCTGGCGCACGCGCGCCAGCACGGCGTCGCGCTCATGGATGACGGCGCCGGGCAGCTTGCGAGGCACCAGCAGGCCGTCGTCCCCACAGGCGCGGTCGGCCAGGAAGGTCCGGCGCACGCGCAGGCCGCAGCGCTCGGCCGCGTCCTCGATGGCTCGGCTGGCGGAGGTGCTGACGGTGAGCGTGGGGTCGAGGTCGGCCACAGCCCGCACCAGCGGCTCGGCCAGCGCGGCATCGGCCGCGGCCATGTTGCCCAGTGCGCCATGAAAGCTCATGTGCGTCATGCGGTGGCCGGCGGTGCGGGCCATGCCGTCGAGCGCGCTCAACTGGTAGAGCACATAGGCCACCAGTTCCTTCGTCTCGATCTGCATCTGGCGGCGCCCGAACCCCATCAGGTCGGGAAAGCCCACGTGCGCGCCCACGTCCACGCCGCGCTGGCGCGCCATGCGCACGGTGCGGTCCATGATGACCGGGTCGCCCGCGTGGAAACCGCAGGCCACGTTGGCGGAAGAGACGATGTCCAGCAGGGCTTCGTCCTCGCCCATGCGCCAGGGGCCGAAGCCTTCGCCGAGGTCTGCGTTCAGGTCGATGTCCATGATGGGGAGTCCTTCTCTTTCTCTTTCTCGTTCTCGTTCTGTCAGAAAGGATGCAGATCGATCAGCGGGCTGCCGTAGCCGACGGCGACACCGTCGGCCGCACGGATGCCGTCGACGACGCCCGCCTGCGGCGCCGTCACCGGAAGCAGCAGCGGGCCGATCTTCAGCAGGCCGACGGCCTGGCCGGCCGCCACGCGCGCGCCGATGCGTGCCAGCGGCACGGCGGCCATCGGATGGCCGTGCAGGAAGACGCCGAGCGAAGGGGCGCGGATCGATACGAGTTCGATCTCTTCTTCCTCCTCTTCCGGCAGTTCGACGACGTCGTCGCCCTTCCGTCCGAGGCGCAGCGTGCCCTGCGGCGTGCGCAGTTCGAGCAAACCGATGTCGGTGCCGGCCAGCCAGGCGGCGAGTCGGGAGACGTCCTGCATGCCGGTCATTTCGTGGCGGCGGGCGCGCCGCGGTGCAGTTCGACCATCCGCGCCACCTTGTCGAGCCAGGCGCGCACCTCGTCCAGCGCGTCCAGTGCCTCGTCCCAGGTGGTCTCGATGAAGCGGATGCGGCTGCCGATGGGCGCCTGCCCCAGGCGCCACATGTCGGCCTCGATCACGGTGCCGAACTTGGGATAGCCGCCCGAGGGCTGGGCGTCGCGCATCTGGATGATGGGCTGCCCGCTGTGCGGCACCTGGATCACGCCGGGCACGATGCCGTGCGAGCGCAGCTCCATCGGCGCGATGGGCCGCAGCGCCTCGCCTTCGAGGCGGTAGCCGTAGCGGTCGCTGTGCGGCGTGATCTTCCATTCGCCGGCCCAGAAGGCCTCGCGCGAGGCCGGCTCGAAGGCCATGTACTCGGCGGCGGGCAGCACGCGCACGGCCGCGACGCCGTCGCGCTCCAGCGGCAGCGCGAGCGACGGAGGAACCAGACCGAATCCGGTGCGGCACGCAGCCCCGGCGCCAGCCGCACGCAGCAGGTCGCCCTTGCGCAGCGCGCGGCCCTCATGGCCGCCGAAGGCGCCGCGCAGCTGGGTGCTGCGCGAGCCCAGCACCTCTGGCACGTCGATGCCGCCGGCCACGCACAGCATGGCGCGGCTGCCGCGCTGGGCGCCGCCCCGCGGCAGGCCCAGCGTGAGCACCTGGCCGGCGCGGGCCTGGTGCACCCACCAGGGCAGCAGGGGCTGATCGTCGAGCCGGGCGGCGCAGTCGGCGCCGGTGAGCGCGAAGGCGCAGTCCTCGTCGAAGAGCACCTTGAACGGGAACACCGGCACCTCGACGGCGGCCGCGCCGAGCGCATTGCCCAGCAGCAGGTTGCCGGCGGCCAGCGCGAGGTTGTCCATGGCGCCCGAAGTGCCCACGCCCCAGCGCAGGCTGCCGGTGCGGCCCAGGTCCTGCACGGTGGCGAGCGCGGCGGAGGAAAGTATCTCGATCATCGGACGATGCCCTCCACGCGGAAGCGGATCATGTCGCCCGGCTGCAGCATCGCGGGCGGGTCCTGCGCGGAGTCGAAGAACACCATCGAGGTGGTGCCGATGGTGTTCCAGCCGCTGGGGCCGGCCGATGCCGACACGCCCGTCTGCGCGCCGCCGATGGACACGGCGCCGCCGGGAATGCTCAGCACCGGCACCTTGCGCCGGGGCGTGGCGATACGCGGGTCCATGCCGCCCAGGTAGCAGTAGCCCGGATGGCTGCCCAGCGCGTACACCGGATAGAGCGGCGTGCTGTGCAGCTCGACGATGGCGTCGATGCCAAGCCCCGTGTGCGCCATCACGTCGGCCATGTGCGGACCGCCCTCGCCGCCGTAGACCACCGGCAGTTCGACGATGCGGCCCTCGCGCGGCAAGGCGGTGGCCACGTCCCAGGCTTCGCACAGGCGCATGCGCAACGCGTCGAGCTGGCGCGGCGCGCGCGTGAAGCTGAGCATCAGGTTGTTCATGCCCGGCACGGCCTCGCGCACCTCGGGCCAGCGCTCGGCCTCGCGCGCCAGCGCCCAGATTCGCTGCTGCGACGGCAGGTTCATGCCGCCGGGCGCCTCGAAGAGCAGTGCGGTGGTGCCCAGGAGGCTGATGGATGGTGCCGTGCTCACGCCGCGCTCCTTTGCTGCAGCCAGCGTTCGAGATGATGGATGTCGACGCCGCCGGCCGCGAAGCCCTCGTCGCTCAGCAGCGCGCGGTGCAGCGGCACGTTGGTGGCGATTCCCTCCACGCGCGTCTCGGCCAGCGCCAGGCGCATGCGCTCGAGCGCGTCGGCGCGGCTCGCGCCATGCACGATGAGCTTCGCGATCATCGAGTCGTAGTACGGCGGCACGCGGTAGCCCGCACCGGCGTGCGAATCGACGCGCACGCCGAAGCCGCCGGGCATCTGCCAGCCGGCGATGCGCCCCGGCGAGGGCGCGAAAGTGTCGGGGTTCTCGGCATTGATGCGGCACTCGATGGCGTGACCCCGGCAGTGCACATCGGCCTGCGCGATCGACAGGCGCTCGCCGCGCGCCATGCGAAGCTGCTGCTGCACGATGTCGATGCCGGCGGTCATCTCCGTCACCGGGTGCTCGACCTGCAGGCGGGTGTTCATCTCGATGAAGTAGAAGGCGCCCTTCTCATACAGGAACTCGAAGGTGCCGACGCCGCAGTAGCCGATCTGCCGGCACGCCGCCGCGCAGCGCTCGCCTACCTCGGCCAAGAGCGCCTCGTCGATGCCGGGCGCGGGCGCTTCCTCGATCACCTTCTGGTGGCGCCGCTGCAGCGAGCAGTCGCGGCTGCCCAGCCACACGGCGTTGCCGTGGCTGTCGGCCAGCACCTGGATCTCGACGTGGCGCGGGTGCAGCAGGAACTTCTCGATGTAGACCTCGGGGTTGCCGAAGGCCTGGCGGGCCTCCTCGCGCGTGAGCGCCATCGCTCCGGGCAGCGCCGCTTCGTCGTGCACCACGCGCATGCCGCGTCCGCCGCCGCCGCCCGCGGCCTTGACGATGACGGGGTAGCCGATCTCGCGCGCGAGCGTCTGCACGGCAGCGGCATCGTCGGGCAGCGCCTCGTCGGGGCCGGGCACGCAGGGCACGCCGGCCTTGCGCATCGCACGCTTGGCCGAGACCTTGTCGCCCATGGTGCGGATGCAGGCGGCGCTGGGGCCGATGAAGACCAGACCGGCCTGTTCGACGCGCTGCGCGAAGCCCGCGTTCTCCGACAGGAAGCCATAGCCGGGATGGATCGCCTGCGCGCCGCTCACTTCGGCGGCGAAAAGAATGGCGGACTGGTTGAGATAGCTCTGGCCCGGCGCGGCGGGGCCCAGGCACAGGGCCTGGTCTGCCTGCGCGACATACACCGCGTCGCGGTCGGCCTCGGAGTGCACGACCACGGTACGCAGGCCGAGCACGCGGCAGGCGCGCTGGATGCGCAGGGCGATCTCGCCCCGGTTGGCGATGAGGACGGTGTCGAAGGACATCGCGCGGGCCTCCTCAGGCGAAGCGGAACAGGGACTGCCCCGCTTCCACTTCCTGGCCCGACTGCACGAGCACCTGCTGCACGGTGCCGCCCGCGTCGGCGCGGACCTCGTTGAACATCTTCATCGCCTCGATCACGCACAGCAGCTGGCCGGCTTCCACGGCCTGGCCCTGTCGCACGAAAGGCGGTTCGCCCGGTGCGGGCTGCAGGTGCACCACGCCGTGCAGCGGCGCGAGGCATTCGGTGCCGGCAGCCATCGGATCGGCACTTGCTTCCAGGGCCTGTCGCGGAGCCCTGCGTGCGGCGGAAGGCGCCCGTGCAGCGGGCGCAACGCCCAGCGCCGCGAGCTTCACCAGCCGCAGCGTGCTGCCGTTCTCGCTGAATTCCAGTTCCGCCAGGTCCGATGCGGCCAAAGCGTCGATGAGCGTCTTGATCTGTTCCTGCTTCATGCCGGGGCTTCGATGGCCGACGCGTTCCGCGAACGCGTGACGGCATGCATGAAAGGTAGCGGGCAGCGGGCACAAAGCCCAAGACGGATTGGCTGTGCCGGGATAAGGGCGGCTTATGACGCCCGGCTCAGGACAGGGCGGCGATCTCGGGCTCGGGCGTGGACGCGACGGTGCCCGCGAGGTCGGCCACCAGTTCGAGCAGGATGTCCTTCACCGCCTGCGCCGGCTCCGACAGTGGCAGGTGGTCGGACTGGCACAGCGCCAGCGGCGCCTCGATGACCGGATCGACGATGGGGAACTGCCATGCGCCGCAGCTCGCCACCACCTCGCGCGCCATCGACGCCGGCAGGATGGTGGCGCCCAGCCCGTCGGCAATGGCCGCCGTGAGGGTGAAGGCCGATTCGATCTCCGCCACCACGCGCGGCACCATGCCCGCGCGCACGAAGGCCGCGTCCACCAGCTTGCGCACCACGTTGTAGGGGCGCGGCAGGAAGAGTTCGATGTCGCGCAGGTCGGCCAGCTTCACCGGCTGCGAGGGTGCGGGCATCGAGGCCGGCCCGACCAGGAAGAGCGGTTCCTTCAGCAGCGGCAGGAAGCTCAGGCCGTGGATGGCCTTGTCGCCGTAGAGCACGGCCAGGTCCATGCGGCCGTTCATGATGAGTTCGCTGAGCGTGGTGCCGTAGTTCTCGTTCAGGTAGAGCAGGATGCCCGGGTGCCGCGCGCGCACGGTGCGCAAGAGCGGCAGCGAGAGCGCCGATGCCGCCGTACCCGGCGCCAGGCCCACCGACACCTGGCCCGAGAGCCCTTCGCCGGCGGCTTCCATGTCGACGCGAGCCTGCTCGCACTGGCGCAGGATGATCTGCGCGTGGCGGTAGAGCACCTTGCCGGCCTCGGTGGGCGTCACGCCGCGCTTGGTGCGCACCAGCAGCTGCTGGCGCACTTCGCCTTCGAGCGTGGCCAGCTGCTGGCTCAGCGCGGGCTGGGCGATGAAAAGAACCTCGGCCGCCTGAGTGAGGCTTCCGATGTCCACGATCTTCACGAAGTATTTGAGGCGTCGCAGGTTCACGCCTTGTCCCCAAGCAAAAGCCAAGCCTAGCACCGGCCCCGCGCGGCGGATATGGGTGCTCACCATGAGTCATAAGCTGCGCCTATACGACCAGTGCAATCTCGTCTTGGCCTCGCGGGATCGATGTGCGTACCGTTCGGTCCATGCAAGCCACTACTTCCAGCGCTGACTCCCGCATTGCCGCCCGCGTGCGGCGCATCAAGCCCTCGCCCAGCACCTCGGCCGCCGACCGCGCCAACGAGCTGCGCAGGCAGGGCAAGTCGATCGTGAACCTCGTGGTGGGCGAGCCCGACTTCGACACGCCCGCGCACATCCGCCAGGCCGCGGCGGCCGCCATCGAGCGCGGCGCCACGCGCTACACGCTGATGGCGGGCACGGTGGAGCTGCGCGAAGCCATCGTCGCCAAGCTGCAGCGCGAGAACGGGCTGAGCTACGCGATGAACGAGATCATCGCCACCAGCGGCGCGAAGAGCGCGATCTACAACGCCTTCGCGGTCACGCTGGAGCCGGGCGACGAGGTGATCATCCCGGCGCCCTACTGGGTGTCGTATCCCGACATGGTTCTGGCCTGCGAGGGCAGGCCCGTCACCGTGGCCTGCCCCGAGGCCAACGGCTTCAAGCTGACGCCCGCGCAGCTCGAGGCGGCCATCACGCCGCGCACGCGCTGGCTGCTGATCAACTCGCCGAGCAACCCGACCGGCGCGAGCTACACGGCCGCCGAATACCGCGCGCTGGCCGAAGTGCTGGAACGCCATCCGCAGGTGATGGTGATGACCGACGAGATCTACGAGCACATCCGCTTCGACGGCGAACCGCTGCCGCACATCCTCGGCGTGGCGCCTTCGCTGCGCGAGCGCACGCTGATCGTGAACGGCGTGTCCAAGACCTACGCGATGACGGGCTGGCGCATCGGCTACGCGGCCGGCCCGGCGGACCTGATCAAGGCCCTGGACACGCTGCTTTCGCAATCCACCGGCAACTGCTGCTCGGTGAGCCAGGCGGCGGCGGCGGCGGCGCTCAACGGCGACCAGGCCTTCGTGGCCGAGAGCGTGGCCGTCTACCGGCAGCGGCGCGACCGCACGCTGGCGCTGGTCAACGACATTCCCGGCCTGAGCTGCGCGACGCCGCCCGGCGCCTTCTACCTGTACATCAACTGCGGCGGCCTCATCGGAAAGACCACGCCCGAGGGCAGGCAGCTGCGCGAAGACGGCGACGTGGTGATGTACCTGCTCGAAAGCGAGGGCGTGGCGGTGGTGGCGGGCACGGCCTACGGGCTCTCGCCCTACTTCCGGCTTTCCATCGCCACGTCGCTCGAGACGCTGGAGGAAGGCTGCAAGCGCATCGCGCGCGCCGTGGCCGCATTGCGCTGAAGACTTCAAGACGAGGACGCTCCCCATGCCCTACAAAGCCATTCGAAAGAACCCGTCGGCACCGCAGGTGGCGCCGCACATCATTGCCGCGCTGCGCGACATCCCGGTGGCCGCGCTCAGCGACAACATGCACCGCAACATCGGCAGCGTGGGCCTGCAGCCCTATCACCGCCCCGGCCACAAGACCATGGCGGGCACGGCCGTGACCGTGAAGACGCGCGGCGGCGACAACCTCACGCCCATGCGCGCCTTCGAGTTCTGCAGGCCCGGCGACGTGCTGGTGATCGACGCGGGCGGCGACCTCAACAACGCGGTGATCGGCGGCATCCTGTCGTTCTACACCGCGACCATCGGCACCGCCGGGCTGGTGCTCGACGGCGCCATCCGCGACGTGGCCGAGATCCGCGAGCGCGACTACCCGGTGTACGCGCGCGGCGTGAACCACCGCGGTCCCTACAAGGACGGCCCCGGCGAGATCAACGTTCCGGTGTCGGTCGGCGGAATGATCGTGAACCCCGGCGACATCGTGGTGGGCGACCAGGACGGCCTGATGGCCTTTTCGCCCGACGAGGCGGAGCTGCTGATCGAGAAGGCGCGCGCGCACCTGGAGACCGAGGCGCGCACCATCGCGGCGATGAAGGAAGGCCGCTGGGACCGCAGCTTCCTCGATGCGCTGGAAGCGCGCTGCGCCAACTGAAACGGACTGTGCTGATCAGCCGGCCTCGCTGACCAGCCCCCACAACGCCTCCGCCACCGGCGCCATCTGCGCCTGCTGGCGGTACAGGCGTATGTCCACCGGCACGCGCCAGCCGCCCGCGCCGGCATCGACCAGCGCGCCGCCGCGCAGGTCGCCCGACACCAGGCTCATCGGCAGCCATGCGAGACCGCGGCCTTCGAGCGCCATGGTGCGCAGCAGCGCTGCATGGTGGGCGGTGAAAACGATGGACAGCGACGCGGCGAAGTCCTTGCCGAACTCGATGTCCTGGATGGCACGCATGATGCGGCCCAGGCCCGAGGCCTCGCTGTAGGCCAGCACGGAGGGCGACTGGCCCTTGCCCAGCGCATGCAGCGGGGCGCCGCCGGTATCGGGGGCGCTCACTGGCACGAGCACATCTTCGCTCAGCCGCCGCACGGGGTACTGCGCCTCGTCGAGCCGGCCCGGCGCATCGGCATGGCCGTGGCACAGCACGAACTGCACGCGGCGCTGCAGCATCAGGTCTTCGCAGGCGTAGGAGCTGTCGGAAATGGTCTGGATGGGGCCCATGCTCAGCCGCGATTCCACGCTCGCGAGCCAGCGCGGGAAGAAGGTGAGCGAGAGCACGTGCGTGGCGGCGAAGCTCAGGCTGGCGGCAGCCAGGTCGTGCGCGGCGCGGGCCTTGATGCGCGCGGCCTCCAGGCCCGCCAGCACTTCCTGCAGCAGCGGCTGGAAGCGCTTGCCGGCGGCCGTGAGCGCAGTGGGGTGCGCGCTGCGGTCGAACAGATCGACGCCCACCCATTCCTCCAGCGAGCGGATGTGGCGGCTGAAGGCGGGCTGCGCGATGGAGCGCGCCTGCGCGGCGCGCGAGAAATTGCCGGTCTCGGCCAGGGCCAGGAAGTCTTCCAGCCATTCGAGGTCGAGGGGTCGGTTGCCGGGGCCCATGCGCTGCGCGGTCGGTCGGGTTGAATAGTTGTATGCGATTCGAGTATTGGACGGTCCGCGCCCCGCCGGCAAAAGATGCACCCATTCCTGCACCTTGAATCACCACGGAGACACAGCATGCCTTCCATCGCGAATTATCGCGGGATCATTCCCGCCATTTCCTGCCCCTTCACAAGCGACCACCGCATCGACGAACCCGCGCTGCGCAAGCTGGCTTCCTGGCTTGCCGGCCATGACGGCGTGGTGGCGGTCATGACCAACGGCCACACCGGCGAGGTGTTCTCGCTCACGCCTTCGGAGCGCGCCGAGGTCACGCGCATCGTCGCCGACGAGCTGCGCGGCCGCATGCCGGTGATCTCGTCGATCGTCTGCGAGGGCCTGGCCGAAGCCGCCGAGCACGCCCGCGCCGCCCAGGCCGCCGGCGCGGTGGCGCTGGACGTGATGCCGCCGCACCACTGGCTGCGCTTCGGCTTCACGCCCGGCCACGCGCTGCAGTACTTCGAGGCCATCCACCGCGCCGCGCCCGAACTGGACCTGGTCTGCCACGTGTACCCGGCCTGGACGCGCGCCTCGTATTCGTCGCAGCTGCTGGCCGAACTGGCACGCCTGCCCTACCTGCAGGCCTTCAAGGTAGGCCAGCGCGACATGAACAAGTACGCCCGCGACATCCAGGCGATCCGCGAGGCCGATGCTTCCAAGGCCATCCTCACCTGCCACGACGAATACCTGCTGGCGTCGATGGTGCAGGGCGTGGACGGCGCGCTGGTCGGCTTCGCGACCTTCATCCCGCAACTCATCATCGACCTGTGGAACGCGGTGAAGGCCGGCGACCTGAAGAAGGCGATGGCGGTGCAGGCGCTCATCACGCCGCTGAAGGACGCGGTGTACGGCGGCGGCGAGCCCACCGGCGAGGCCCACGCCCGCATGAAGGGCGGCATGTACCTGGCCGGCGTGCTGGAGAACGCCACGGTGCGCCCGCCCACGGAGGCGCCCAACGCGCGCGAGATGGACGCGCTGCGCGCCGCCGTCGAGCAGGCGGGCCTGTCGAAGCGCTGACAGCAGGGGGCCGCCGTGCCCCTCGATGAAAAGAAAACCAGGAGACAAGAGACATGCAACGCAAGCACTTCCTGCGCGCCACGCTGGCCGCGCTCGCGCTGGCCGCCGTATCGACCGCCGGCCTCGCCCAGAACTGGCCCGCCCGCCCGGTGCGCATGGTGATTCCCTTCCCGCCCGGCGGCACGCTCGACACGGTAGGCCGCCTGCTGGCGCAGAAACTGGGCGAGCAGACTGGCCAGACCTTCATCGTGGAGAACCGCCCCGGCGGCAACGGCGTGATCGGTGCCGACGTGGTGTCGAAGGCGCCGGCCGACGGTTACACGCTGCTGTTCAACGCATCGACCTTCACCACCGCGCCGATGACCATGAAGTCGGTGCCCTACGAGGTGGTGCGCGACTTCACGCCGGTGGCGCTGCTGGCCAAGGCGCCGCTGTCGGTGGCGGTCAACAAGAACCTGCCGGTGAACGACGTGAAGTCGCTCATCGCCTACGCCAAGGCGCACCCCGGCAAGATGACCTTCGCGGTGGGCTCCATCGGCTCGGCGGGGCACCTGTCGACCGAGCTGCTCAAGCGCGCGGGCGGCGGGCTCGACTACCTGATCGTGCCGTACAAGGGCACGGCGCCTGCCTTCCAGGACCTGATCGGCGGGCAGATCGACGGCTTCATCGACCCCATCCTCGGCTCGCTGCAGTACCACAAGAGCGGCATGCTGAAGGTGATTGCCGTCACCTCGGCCACGCGCGCCACCAGCCTGCCGAACGTGCCCACGGTGGGCGAGAGCATCCCTGGCTACGAGTTCTACAGCTGGTATGGCCTGTGGGGCCCGGCGAAATTGCCGCCGGCCATCACGCAGCGGCTGAACGCCGAGGTCAACAAGGCGCTGGGCACCGACATGCGCGAGACGCTGAACGCGCAGGGCCTGCTGCTGACGCCGGGCAGCGTCGAGGACTTCGCGAAGTTCCAGGCCGAGGACATGGCGCGCTCGAAGAAGATCATCACCGAGGGCAACATCCATGTCGAATAAGGGAGCCCAGCTTCCGCATGCCGTGGTGACGGGCAGCAGCGGCGGCATCGGCCGCGCCATCGCCTCGCACCTGCTGCAGTCGGGCTGGCGCGTGAGCGGGCTGGACCTGGCCCCACCTACCCTGTCTTCTCACGCCGGCTTCTTGCATGTGGCGGTGGACCTGAGCGATGCCGTCGCCATCGCGCGCACAGCCTCGGCGCTGCAGGATGCCGACGCGCTGGTGCACGCGGCCGGCGTGCTGCGCGTCGGCCCGCTGGGCGAACTCGACCATGCGGGCGGCGAACTGATGTGGCGCCTGCACGTGGACGCTGCCACGCGCCTGGCCGACGCGCTCGTGCCCGCGATGGCGGCGCGTGGCAACGGCCGCGTGGTGTTCGTCGGCAGCCGCGTCGCGCAGGGCCTGCCCGGGCGCGGCCAGTACGCCGCGACCAAGGCCGCGCTGATCGCGCTCGCACGAAGCTGGGCCGCGGAAGTGGCGGCGCGCGGCGTGACCGTGAACGTGGTGTCGCCCGGCGCAACGCAGACATCGATGCTTCAGGACCCGGCCCGCGCGGGCAGCGCGCCGCGCCTGCCGCCCATCGGCCGGCTGATCCAGCCCGAGGAGATCGCGGCGCTCACCGGCTTTCTTCTTTCGCCGCAGGCGGCGGCCATCACGGGGCAGGACATCCCGATCTGCGGCGGCTCGTCGCTGCATCTCTGAACCTCTTTCGCTTCCCTCTCTTCCACCCGGAACCCGACCATGAAAATCGTCAACATCCTCGAATCCACCCGCCCCATCAAGTCGGACATCCGCAACGCCTACATCGATTTCTCGAAGATGACCCTGAGCCTCGTGGCGGTGGTCACCGACGTGATCCGCGACGGCAGGCCCGTCATCGGCTACGGCTTCAATTCCAACGGCCGCTACGGCCAGGGCGGGCTGATCCGCGAGCGCTTCCTGCCGCGCCTGCTGGAGGCCGAGCCGGCCTCGCTGCTCGACGAGACGGGCGACAACCTCGATCCGCACAGGATCTGGGCCCGCATGATGATCAACGAGAAGCCCGGCGGCCACGGCGAGCGCTCGGTGGCCGTGGGCACGATCGACATGGCCGTGTGGGACGCCACCGCCAAGATCGCCGGCAAGCCGCTCCACCAGTTGCTGGCCGAGCGCTACGGCACCGGCAAGCCGAACCCGCGCGTGTTCGTCTACGCGGCCGGCGGCTACTACTACCCCGGCAAGGGCCTCGAAGGCCTGCAGCGCGAAATGACCAGCTACCTGGAGCGCGGCTACTCGGTGGTGAAGATGAAGATCGGCGGCGCCACGCTCGCCGAGGACTGCGAGCGCATCGAGTCGGTGCTGAAGATCCTCGGCCCCGGCCAGCAGCTCGCGGTGGACGCCAACGGCCGCTTCGACCTGCCCACCGCCATCGACTACGGCCGCGCGCTCTCGCAGTACCCGCTCTTCTGGTACGAGGAAGCCGGCGACCCGCTCGACTACGAACTGCAGGCCAAGCTGGGCGAGGTGTATGCCGGCCCGATGGCCACGGGCGAGAACCTGTTCTCGATGCAGGACGCGCGCAACCTCATCCGCCACGGCGGCATGCGCCCCGACCGCGACTGGCTGCAGTTCGACTGCGCGCTGAGCTACGGCCTAGTCGAGTACCTGCGCACGCTCGACATGCTGAAGGAAAACGGCTGGTCGCCCTCGCGCTGCATTCCGCACGGCGGCCACCAGATGTCGCTGGCCATTGCCGCCGGCCTCGGCCTGGGCGGCAACGAGAGCTACCCCGACCTGTTCCAGCCCTACGGCGGCTTCCCCGACGGCGTGAAGGTGGACAACGGCTACGTCACCCTGCCGCCACTGCCGGGCATCGGCTTCGAAGGCAAGGCCGATCTGATCTCCGAGATGCGGGCGCTCGCCAGCTGATGAACTGACGAGCTACCGGGCCGACGGTGCGAGGCTCAGGGATGGAACCCCGAGCGGCGGACCACGGGTTCCCACTGCGCGCGGTAGGCCTTCAACATCTGCGTCGTTTCCGCCGCGTTGCTGGACACGGGCGTGATGAAGAGCGCGTCGGCCGCCTTGTGCAGGCCCGGGTCCTTCATCACGTCGCGGATCGAATTGGCCAGCAGCTGCACCTTGGCGGGCGGCATGGCCGCTGGCGCGAAGAAGGTGTTCCAGCCGTCGGCGTCGATCTTCATGCCGGCCTCGCTGAAGGTCGGAATGTTGGGCGCGAAGCTCGCGCGCTTCTTGCCCGAGGTGGCCAGGATGCGGATCTTGCCGGCCACGTGCTGCGGATAGAGCGAGTCGAGCGTGTCGATGGCAATCGGCAGGCTGCCGTTGACCAGGTCGGCCGCCAGCGGCGCCGAGCCGCCGTAACCCTTGATCTGCGGCTGCACGCTCAGCGCGTCGCCCACCATCAGGCCGAAGAAGTGCGGCAGGCTGCCGGTGGCGGGCACGCCGAAGATGGCTTCTTCAGGATGGGCCCACAGCCGGCCCACGAGGAACATCGCGCGGTCGAGCTGGAGCTTGCTGCCGACGGCCAGCGCGAAGTCGTAGCTGCTGACCTGCGAAACGGGCACGAAGTCCTTGTCGGGGTCGTAGCCAGCGTCCTTGATGACCAGCGGCGCAACCACCATCACGGCGGGGTTGCCCAGCATCAGCACGTTTTGCGTGGCGGGCGCGCGCTTCACTTCCTTGGCCGCGAGACGACCGCCTTCACCCGGACGGTTTTCCACGCTCACCTGCACGCCGAGCTTCGGCGTGAGCCGCTCGGCGATCAGCCGCGCGATGCGGTCGGTGCTGCCGCCCGGGGCATAGCCGACCACGAGGGTGAGCGGCCCACCGTCCAGCGCGGCGGGCGCCTGAGCCTGGGCCAGGGGAGCGCAGGCGGCCAGGGCGACGCCCCATGCCATGATGAGCTTGCGCCGGGAAAGGAATGCGGGCATCGGATCGGGTCTCCTGCGGAGGTGGGCACGAACGGAAGGACGGGCAGGCGCGGTTTCGCGGCGAAAATCGCGCACCAAGACTGTTTCCGGTCGTTCAAATTTGTTACTGGTTTATACGTACAGGGAAACAGTTGATCTAATCAATCAAGTGCCTGCCGAGGCGGGCGAACCACACTTCAACCGCTCGCGCCCTTCACGTTCCGTCACCTGTATGCAACAAGCTTTCCCCAATGCAGGAGCGTTGCGCGCGCCCCATTCACTGGACGACCTGCTGCTCTACCGCATGGCGCGCGCCGTGCGCGCGGGCAGCGGCATGGCGACGCGGCTGGTCGAGGGCGGCTTCGGCATCACGCGCCGCGAGTGGGGAATGATCGCCACGCTCGCCCAGGAGGGCGAGATGACGTCATCGGCGCTGGCCACCCAGCTGCACCTGGACCGTGTGCGCACCTCGCGCGGACTGCGCAGCCTGGTCGAGAAGAAGCTGGTGCAGCGCCGGCAGAACGCGGAAGACCGGCGCGAAGTGCATGTGCGGCTGAGCGCCTCGGGCCAGCAGCTCTTCGGCAGGCTCTTTCCGCGCATCGCGGGGCTGAACACCGAGCTGCTGGAAGGCGTGGCGCCCGCGGACCTGGACGCCCTCCTGCGCTGCCTGCACCACCTGGAGCAGCGCGGCGAGGAACTGCTCGCGCAGGGCGTGGTGGCGGAAAAGGCGAACCGGCGCTCGGGTGGAACGCGGCACCGCTGGCCCGAGCGCGGCGGCTGACCCCGCGGGCGATCGAGCGGGCGGTCAGGCCTGCACGTCCACCACGCTGCCGAGCGTGCCCGACGCACCGCGACTGGCGCGCTGCGTGCCCGCGGCGCTTTCCTCCAGCGAGGCCATCGCGCTCTGCTGGACGCCGGCGTTGCGCAGCGCATTCATCTGCTGCTGCAGCATCGCGAGCTTCGCCGCGAGCGCCTCGAGCTGCATCCGGATCGCATCGCGGGCATCCTCGGGCGCGGCGAGCAGCTGGGCCTGCGTCTCGCCGATCTGTTTCTGTGTGGCGGTGATCTGCCGCTGGATCTTCGCGATCTCGGCCTTCATGTTGACCCCGCTGCCTGTTGCGCCGCCGCTCGCGCCGATGGCATTGAGCATTTCTGTCCTCCTCTGGTTGTCCGCAAGGGAAAGAAGCTATATCGGCAGCCGGCGCGAAAAATAGAGGGCCGCCTCTGATCGCGCCGCCATCGCCCGCGACCGCTTGCACCGCCGCCATGGCCGACTAGACTGGAATGCGAGGGCACCCGCGGTGCCGGGGGCCAAGGAGCCTGCCATGTACAAGCGTGTTCTCGTGGCAACCGACGGCTCTGCGCTGTCGGAGCAGGCGGTCAATGCCGCCATCGATCTGGCCCTGCTCTGCAACGCCGAACTGGTGAGCGTCACCGTCGCGCACATCGAGCCCGTCGGCTACTTCGAAGGATCGCTGATGCTGAGCCAGCGCGACATCGAGGCCGCGCAGGAGCAGTCGGACCATGCCGCGCGCCGGCTGGTCGACAAGTCGGTCGCCGCCGCCACCGCCAGGGGCGTGCGCAATCCGAGGGCGGTGGTCATGAAGTCGAACCAGGTGGCCGAGGCCATCATCGCGGCCGCGAAGAACCAGCAGTGCGACCTGATCGTGATGGCCTCTCACGGCCGGCGCAGCCTGGCGCGGCTGCTGATGGGCAGCGAGACGCTGCATGTGCTGACGCACTCTCACATCCCGGTGCTGGTGCTGCGCTAGCGGCGCCAGCCCTTCTCCTGCTTTCTCTCGCCTTCTCCTGCTCAGCTCGCGTACCGCTTCTCCAGCGCGTCGAGTTCGGGCTTGCCCACCAGCCGCTGGCGTTCCGCGAAGGGCACGACCAGCGCTGGGTCTTCGTCCACGCGCTTCGTGTCGCGCAGCACCGTCAGCGCCTTCTGCATGCCGGCGACTGCCCCCTGCAGCGCCGCGTTGGCATACAGCACGATGCCGTAGCCCAGCCCGGCGAGTTCCTCGGCGCCGAAGATCGGCGTCCTGCCGCCGATCACCATGTTCATGAGCTGCGGCTTCTTCAGCCGCTGCGGCAGCGCGCGGATCTCGTCCGCCGTGGTCACGGCCTCCACGAAGAGGATGTCTGCACCCGCCTCGCTGAACTTCTGCGCGCGCTCGATGGCGGCCTCGAAGCCCAGCGTGGCGGCGGCGTCGGTGCGGGCCATGACGAGCAGGTCGGAGTCGGTGCGCGCATCCACCGCGGCCTTGATCTTGCTCACGGCCTCCTCGGTGGAGATCACGTCCTTGCCCGAGAAGTGGCCGCAGCGCTTGGGCGCGACCTGGTCCTCGAACTGGATGCAGTCGGCACCCGCGCGCTCCAGCACGCGCACCGTTTGGCGCACGTTGAGCGCGTTGCCGAAGCCGGTGTCGGCATCCACGATCAGCGGCAGGCCCACCGCGTCGCGGATGCGCGCCGTGTGGTCGGCGATCTCGTGCAGGCCCATGAAGCCCTGGTCGGGCAGGCCGAACCACATGTTGGTGACGCCCGCGCCGGTGACGTAGATGGCCTCGAAGCCCAGGTCCTCGATCACGCGCGCCGACAGCGCGTTGAAGGCACCCGGCACCAGCACGCCCCGGCGCGCTTCGGCCAGGGCTCGGAGGGTCTTGCGAGTCGACATCGGTTCTTCCTTGTTGTGTTGCGTTGTCTTGTTGATTCCGGAGGTCAGAGCGTATCGCCGGGCACGCGCACCCAGCCCTCCATCAGCACGCGGGCGCTGCGGCTCATCACGGCCTTGGTCACGCGCCATTCGCCATCGACCCGGCTGGCCTGCGCGCCCACGCGCAGCGTGCCCGAGGGATGGCCGAAGCGCACCGCCGAGCGCTCGCCGCCGCCGGCCGCGAGGTTGACCAGCGTGCCCGGAATGGCCGCCGCCGTGCCGATGGCCACCGCCGCCGTGCCCATCATGGCGTGGTGCAGCTTGCCCATGGACAGCGCGCGCACCAGCAGGTCGACATCGCCCGCCGCGACCGGCTTGCCGCTGGAAGCCGTGTAGCTCGCTGGCCTCGCGACGAACGCGACCTTGGGCGTGTGCTGGCGCCCTGCCGCTTCGCCGATGTTCTTGATGAGCCCCATGCGCACCGCGCCATGCGCGCGGACGGCTTCGAACTTCGCGAGCGCGGCGGCGTCGCCGTTGATCGCGTCCTGCAGCTCGGCGCCCGTGTAGCCGATGGCCTCGGCCTCCACGAAGATGGTCGGGATGCCGGCGTTGATCATCGTCGCGCGCAGCCTGCCGACGCCCGGCACTTCGAGTTCGTCGACCAGATTGCCGGTCGGAAACATCGCGCCGCCCGCGCCCTCTTCTTCCGCAGCCGGGTCCATGAATTCGAGCTGCACCTCGGCGGCCGGGAAGGTCACGCCGTCGAGTTCGAAGTCGCCGGTCTCCTGCACCGCGCCGTCGCTGATAGGCACGTGCGCGACGATGGTCTTGCCGATGTTGGCCTGCCAGATGCGCACCACCGCCACGCCGTCGCGCGGCACGCGGCTCGAGTCGACGAGGCCATTGGAAATCGCGAAGGGCCCGACCGCCGCCGACAGGTTGCCGCAATTACCGCTCCAGTCGACGAAGGGCTGGTCGATCGACACCTGGCCGAAGAGGTAGTCCACGTCATGGCCGGGCCTGTCGCTCTTCGAAAGAATCACCGCCTTGCTGGTGCTCGAGGTGGCGGCGCCCATGCCGTCGATCTGCTTGCCGTAGGGGTCGGGGCTGCCGATGACGCGCAGCAGCAGCGCATCGCGCGCCTTGCCGGGCACCTGCGCGGCCCTGGGCAGGTCCTGCAGGCGGAAGAACACGCCCTTGCTGGTGCCGCCGCGCATGTAGGTGGCGGGAATCCTGATCTGTGGTGCGAAGGAAGCCATGGGCTGCGATTCTCGGTTCATGCGGCCACGGGCGCGGCCGAGGCAAGGAAGTCCTGTGCGAAGCGCTGCAGCACGCCGCCGGCTTCGTAGATCGAAACTTCCTCGGCGGTGTCGAGGCGGCAGGTCATCGGCACTTCGAGCCGCTCACCGTTGCGGCGGCGGACCACCAGCGTGAGGTCGGCGCGCGGCTCGCGCGCGCCGGTCACGTCGTAGGTCTCGGTGCCGTCCAGGCCCAGCGTGAGGCGAATGGTGCCGGGCTTGAATTCGAGCGGCAGCACGCCCATGCCGATCAGGTTGGTGCGGTGGATGCGCTCGAAGCCCTCGGCCGCGATGGCCTCCACGCCTGCGAGGCGCACGCCCTTGGCGGCCCAGTCGCGCGAGGAGCCCTGGCCGTAGTCGGCGCCCGCCACGATGATCAGCGGCTGCCTGCGCAGCATGTAGGTCTCGATGGCCTCCCACATGCGCATGACCTGCCCTTCGGGCTCCACGCGCGCCAGCGAGCCGGCGCGCACGCTGCCGTCTTCCTTGCGAACCATCTCGTTCCTGAGCGTGGGGTTGGCGAAGGTGGCGCGCTGCGCAGTGAGGTGGTCGCCGCGATGGGTGGCGTAGGAATTGAAGTCCTCCTCGGGCAGGCCCATCCTGTGGAGGTACTCGCCGGCGGCGCTGTCCAGCAGGATCGCGTTGGAGGGCGAGAGGTGGTCGGTGGTGATGTTGTCCGGCAGGATCGCCAGCGGCCGCATGCCCCTGAGCGTTCGCTCGCCGGCCAGCGCGCCTTCCCAGTAGGGCGGGCGGCGGATGTAGGTGGAGGCGGGGCGCCAGTCGTACAGCGGCGCCACCTTGTCGCCCGCATCGGGCCGGATCGCGAACATCGGCTCGTACACCTCGCGGAAGTGCGCGGGCTTCACGCTGGACTTCACGATGGCGTCGATCTCCGCGTCGTCGGGCCAGATGTCCTTCAGCCGCACTTCCCTGCCCTCGACCACGGCGAGCACGTCGCGCTCGATGTCGAAGCGCACGGTGCCGGCGATGGCGTAGGCCACCACCAGCGGCGGCGAGGCGAGGAAGGCCTGCCGCGCATACGGGTGGATGCGGCCGTCGAAGTTGCGGTTGCCCGAGAGCACGGCGGTCGCGTACAGGTCGCGCTCGACGATCTCCTGCTGTATCGCGGGATCGAGCGCGCCCGACATGCCGTTGCACGAGGTGCAGGCGTAGGCCACCACGCCGAAGCCGAGCTTTTCGAGCTCGCCCATCAGACCGGCTTCCTGCAGGTACAGCGTCACGGCCTTGGAACCCGGCGCCAGCGAAGACTTGACCCATGGCTTGCGCGCGAGCCCCAGCCGGTTGGCATTGCGCGCCAGCAGGCCGGCGGCGATCACGTTGCGCGGGTTGCTGGTGTTGGTGCAGCTGGTGATGGCCGCGATGATCACCGCTCCGTCGGGCATGCGGCCCGGCTCCTCACGCCACGGCGCCGCGATGCCGCGCGCCGCGAGATCGGCGGTGGCCACGCGCGCATGCGGATTCGACGGGCCCGCCATGTTGCGCACCACCGTCGAGAGATCGAAGTGCAGCACGCGCTCGTACACCGCGTCCTTCAGCGCATCGGCCCACAGGCCGGTGTGCTTCGCATAGGTTTCCACCAGCCGCACCTGCTCGTCGCTGCGGCCGGTGAGGCGCAGGTAGTCGATGGTCTGCTGGTCGATCGCGAACATCGCGGCCGTGGCGCCGTATTCGGGCGCCATGTTGGAAATGGTCGCGCGGTCGCCCAGCGTGAGGCTCGCGGCGCCTTCGCCGTGGAACTCCAGGTACGCGCCCACCACCTTCGACTGGCGCAGGAACTCGGTGAGCGCCAGCACCACGTCGGTGGCGGTGATGCCCGGCCGCGGCCGGCCCGAGAGCTTCACGCCGACGATGACGGGCAGGCGCATCCACGAGGCCCGGCCCAGCATCACGTTCTCGGCCTCCAGCCCGCCCACGCCGATGGCGATGACGCCCAGCGCGTCGACGTGCGGCGTGTGGCTGTCGGTGCCGACCAGCGTGTCGGGGTAGGCCACGCCGTTTTGCGCATGCACCACGGGCGACATCCGCTCCAGGTTGATCTGATGCATGATCCCGTTGCCCGGCGGTATCACCTCCACATTCCTGAAGGCCCGCTTCGTCCAGTCGATGAAGTGGAAGCGGTCTTCGTTGCGCCGGTCCTCGATGGCGCGGTTCTTCTCGAAGGCATCGGGGTCGAAACCGCCGCACTCCACCGCCAGCGAATGGTCGACGATGAGCTGCACCGGCACCACCGGGTTCACCTGCGCCGGGTCGCCGCCCCGCTCGGCAATGGCGTCGCGCAGGCCGGCCAGGTCGACCAGCGCGGTCTGGCCCAGGATGTCGTGGCATACCACGCGCGCCGGAAACCACGGAAAGTCGTGGTCGCGCTTGCCTTCGACGATCTGCCGCAGGCTCTGTTCGAGGATGGCCGGATCGCAGCGACGCACAAGATTCTCGGCGTGCACGCGCGAGGTGTAGGGTAGCGTGGTCCATGCGCCTGGACGCAGGGCCTCGACGGCCTCGCGCGCGTCGAAATGGTCCAGCGAAGTGCCGGGAAGGTTCTTGCGGTAATGGGTGTTCATGGGGCGGCGCTCGGGCCTCTTGCCTTCTTGTCTTTTTACTTCCGATCCTGGATCGGCGCGAACTCTAGGTCTTCCGGCCCGGTGTAGTTGGCGCTGGGCCGGATGATCTTGTTGTCGACGCGCTGCTCGATGATGTGCGCCGCCCAGCCCGAGGTGCGCGCGATGACGAAGAGCGGCGTGAACATGGCCGTGGGCACGCCCATCATGTGATAGCTCACGGCGCTGAACCAGTCGAGGTTGGGAAACATCTTCTTGACTTCCCACATCACGCCTTCGAGCCGCTCGGCGATGTCGAACATCTTGGTCGAGCCCGCCTCCTGCGACAGCGACCTCGCCACGCCCTTGATGACCACGTTGCGCGGATCGCTCACCGTGTAGACCGGGTGGCCGAAGCCGATCACCACCTCCTTGGCCTCCACCCGGCGGCGGATGTCGGCCTCGGCTTCGCCGGGCGAGTCGTAGCGCTTCTGGATCTCGAAGGCCACCTCATTGGCGCCGCCGTGCTTGGGCCCGCGCAGCGCGCCGATGGCGCCGGTGATGGCCGAGTACACGTCGGAGCCGGTGCCCGCCACCACGCGCGCAGTGAAGGTCGACGCGTTGAACTCGTGCTCGGCGTACAGATTGAGCGAGGTGTGCATCGCGCGCACCCAGGCCTCGGAGGGCTTGCGGCCATGCAGCAGGTGGAGGAAGTGGCCACCGATGGAGTCGTCGTCGGTTTCCACGTCGATGCGCTTGCCCTGCGTGGACCAGTGGTACCAGTACAGCAGCATCGAGCCCAGCGATGCCATCAGCCGGTCGGCGATGTCGCGCGCGCCCGGCAGGTTGTGGTCTTCCTTCTCGGGAAGCATGCAGCCCAGCGACGAGACGCCGGTGCGCATCACGTCCATCGGATGCGCGCCGGCGGGCAGTTGCTCCAGCGCCTCCTTCAGGCTCGCGGGCAGGCCGCGCATCGACCTGAGCTTCGCCTTGTAGGCGCGCAGCTCCGCCGCCGTGGGCAGCTTGCCGTGCACCAGCAGGTGCGCGATTTCCTCGAACTCGCAGACCTCGGCGATGTCGAGGATGTCGTAGCCGCGGTAGTGCAGGTCGTTGCCGGTGCGCCCGACGGTGCACAGCGCGGTGTTGCCGGCCGTCACGCCGGACAGGGCCACGGACTTCTTCGGCTTGAAGCCGGTGGGGACTTCGGCAGGGGAGGCGATGTCGTTCATGCTGCTTCCTTTTCTGGATTCGGTTGTGCGTTGGGGATGCGCCTGGGCCGCCCGCTCTTGTCGACGGCGACCATCTCGAAGAAGGAGCGCAGCGCCTCGCGCGGCGCCTGCCCCAGTTGCTCGAAGCTGCCGGTGACGCTGACGGTGAGCGAGCTGCGGCCCCGCCGGCTGATCCATGCGCGCAGCCGCAGCACGCTGCCGACCGGCACGGGCGCGAGGAACTGCGCGTCGCCGCAGCCGGCCATGACCACGTCGGCCTGCGCGAAGTCGCGCGCCGCCAGGAAGGCCGCCTTGGACATCAGCATCAGGGCGTTGCCGCCGAACAGCGTGCCGTAGTGGTTCGCATGCTCCGGAAACACGATTTCCGTGAGCTCGAGTGCCGTGTTCCGGTTTGTCATGATTCGCAATTTACGCAAATGCGTACCCATAATGAAGGACTGAATTTGCCAATCATTGCGAATAGAAAACGCCAGATTTGCAAATATTGCGAATACCACAGATGCAGCGAGGAGCCGTACGATGAGCAAGACCTTCATGGGCGTGCGCCTGCGCAAGCTGCGCGCCGAGCGCGGCATGACGCAGGTGGCGCTGGCGCAGGCGCTGGGCCTGTCGCCCAGCTACCTGAACCAGCTGGAGCAGAACCAGCGGCCGCTCACCGTGGCCGTGCTGCTCAGGATCAGCCGCACGCTCGGCGTCGACGTGCAGCAGTTCTCGGAAGACGAGGAAGCCCGCCTGGTCTCTGGCATGCGCGACGCTCTGGCCGACAACCCCGGCGGTGAACCCGTCGCCCTGCCCGAGCTGCGCGAGGTGGCCTCGCAGATGCCGGCCGTTGCGCGCGCGCTGCTCGCGCTGCACCGCCGCCACCAGGAAGCGATGGAGCGGCTGGAGATCATGGCCGCCGAGCTGGGCGACGGACGCGGCGAACTCACCAACGCGCGGCCCATGCCCTTCGAGGCGGTGCGCGACTTCTTCTTCGCCCACCAGAACCATTTCGAGGAACTGGACCTGCAGGCGGAAAAGCTCTCCGACGAAGCGCGCGCCCGCGGTGGTCCGCTGTCGGAATGGCTGCAGCAGCGCCTTTCGAAGCAGCACGGCGTGCACGTGGTGCCCACCGATGACGACGCCATCGACAGCCAGCGCCGCTACGACCCCGCCAGCCGCGTGCTGCACCTGTCGGCCGGCCTGGAGCCCGGCCAGCAGGCCTTCCAGCTCGCGACCCAGCTGGCGCTGCTGGAGCAGGCGCGGCTGATCGAGTCGCTGCTGCAGGGCGCCGACTTCAACGACGACGCGCCCACGCATGCGCTGGCCCGCATCGGCCTGGCGAACTATTTCGCCAGCGCCATGCTGCTGCCCTACGGCCTGTTCCTGAAGACGGCGGAAGCCCTGCGCTACGACATCGACCTGCTGGCGCGCCGCTTCGGCGTGGGCTTCGAAACCGTCTGCCACCGCCTGAGCTCGATGCAGCGGCCCGGCGCGCCCGGCGTGCCCTTCTTCTTCATCCGCGTGGACCGCGCGGGCAACATCTCGAAGCGGCAGTCGGCCACGCACTTCCACTTCTCGAAGACCGGCGGCACCTGCCCGCTGTGGAACGTGTACGAAGCCTTCGCGCAGCCCGGGCGGGTGCTGCGGCAACTCGCGCGCATGCCCGACGGGCGCACCTACCTGTGGGTGGCGCGCACCGTGTCGCACGGGCAGCGCGGCTTCGGCTCACCGAGCAAGACCTTCGCGATCGGCCTGGGCTGCGACATCCGGCATGCGCCGAGGCTGGTCTATTCCAAGGGCCTCGACCTCGCGGACCAGGAAGCGCCCACACCCATCGGCATGGGCTGCAAGGTGTGCGAGCGCACGGCCTGCCCGCAGCGGGCGTTCCCGTTCATCGGGCGGGCGCTGGACGTGAACGAGAACGAAAGCCGGTTCACGCCCTACGCGGTGGCGAATTCCTAGACGGCCGACATGGCGGCCGGGGCCTAGACCGCCGATACGGCGGCCGATGCCGCAGCGCGGCCGTCGCCATAGACCGGTGGCGCCTTGACGATCGAAGTCAGCGCCGGCTCGGCCGCGCGCAAAGCGGTGAGGTCGGGACGCGGCCTGCGCAGCTGCGCGCTGGACGAGAACGCCGCCTCCATCGCATGGGCCGCGCCCAGCACCTGGTGGTCGGCCCTGAAGCCGCCCACCACCTGCAGCCCGAAGGGCATGCCCGCATGGTCGAGGCCGCAGGGCAGCGTGATCGCGGGGTGCGTGGTCAGCGTGACCACGTAGGTCAGCGCCAGCCAGCGGTAGTAGTTGGCCTGCGGCTCGCCGTTGATGGCGGCTGCGTACAGTTGCGTCCAAGGGAAGGGCGAGACCGGCGTGGTCGGCGACAGCACGAGGTCGTAGTCGGCGAAGGTGGCCTGGAAGCGCTTCAGCAGCCGGGTCTGCTCGGCCTGCGCCCAGGCGCTGTCGAGCAGGCTCATCTTCGCGCCCATCTCGTAGTTGGCGCGCGGGTTGGGGCCGAGGCTGTCCGGGTCGCGCTCGTAGGCCGCCTGCATGCCAGCCACGAAGGCCTCGGCGCGCAGCACGTCGAAGCAGCGGTGCGCCTCGCCCATGTCGAACTCGACCCTGTCGCAGCGGCCGAACAGGTGCCGCATCGCTTCGATCTTGCGGCGGAAGGTGGCGCGGATGCCGTCGTCCACGGCGCAAGTGCCGAAGTCTTCGGTCCATGCCACGCGCAGCCGGCCCAGGTCGACCGGCGGCGGCGTGAGGAACGACATCGGGTCCAGCGGATAGCTCAGCGGATCGCCCGCGCACATGCCGGCCGATGCCGCCAGCTGCAGGCAGGCTTCTTCCACGGTGCGGCCCATGGGGCCGACGACAGAGATCGGCGTCCAGCCCAGCGGCTTGCGCACGCTGGGCACCACGCCGGGCGATGGCCTGAAGCCAACCACGCCGCACTTGGCAGCCGGAATACGCAGCGAGCCCCCGGTGTCGGAGCCGGTGCACACCGGCAGCATGTCGCAGGCCAGCGCGGCCGCCGAGCCGCCCGAGGAGCCGCCCGCATTGAGGTTCGGGTTGAACGGGTTGCCCGTGGCGCCCCACACGTCGTTGCGCGAGTTGGCGCCCGCGCCCATCTCGGGCACGTTGGTCTTGCCCGCGACGACGGCGCCCGCGCGGCGCAGTCGCGCCACCAGCTCGATGTCTTCCGTCGGCACATGGTCGCGGTAGATCGGCGAGCCCCAGGTGGTGAGCAGGCCCTCGGTGGGCTCCAGGTCCTTCACGCCCATCGGCAGGCCGTGCAGCAGGCCCAGCGCGTCGCCGCGCATGACGGCGCCTTCGGCCGCCTTCGCTTCAGCGCGCGCGCGCTCGAAGCAGGTGGCTGTGACTGCATTGACGAAAGGGTTCACGCGCTCGATGCGCGCGATGCATGCCTCCAGCAGCTCGACGGGCGAGACCTGCTTGCTGCCGATGAGGCGGCGCAGTTCGACGGCGGATTTTTCGACGAGTTCGCTGGCGGAATCGTGGGTTGTCTTGGCAGAGGTCATCGATGTCTCTTGTTCTGGGCATGGCGCTGCGAATTCGCGGGACACCACGGAACCGGCTTCGCCGGGCCGTGGGTGTCGCCCCCGGCGAGGGGGTTGGCGCAGCGACACGAAGTGCGCGAAGCCTGGGGGAGTGCCAAGTCAATCTGCAGTGATGTTGGCTCTTGCGGCGACGGCCCGCATGATGGGCAGTTCGCGATTGATGAGCTCCACGCCCGCCGCGGCGCTGCTGTAGCTCGGCTCGAGCCCCGCGGCCAGCAGCTTGCTCTTCGTTTCCGGGTCGGCGATGGTCGCGGCCAGGGCCTTCTCCAGCTTCGCCTTCACGTCGGCGGGCACGCCCTTCGGCGCGGCCAGCATGAGCCAGGAATCCATCTCGACCTCGGGGTATCCGCTCTCGGCGAAGGTGGGCACATCGGGCAGCAGCGCCGAGCGCTTCGCGGTGGTCAGCGCGATGGCCTTGATCTTTCCGCTCTTGAGCTGCGGGACAGCCGCGCTCACGGTGTCGATGCTGAACGGGATCTGGCCGCCCATCAGGTCGGTCATGGCCGGTGCGCTGCCCTTGTAGGGCACATGCGTCATCTTCAGGCCGGTGGCATGCAGCACGGTTTCGCCCGCGAACTGCGCGGTGGTGCCGGTGCCGAAGGAGCCGTACGAGTATTTGCCCGGCGCGGCTTTCACGTAGTCGACGAACTGCTTCACCGTCTGCACCGGTACTTCGCTGTTCGCCAGAAGGATCAGCGCGACGCGCCCGGCGATGCCGATGGGCTCGAAGCTCTTCACCGGGTCGTAGGGCAGGTTGCTGCGGATCGCGGGGTTGACGGTGAAGGTGGAGCCCGAGCTCAGCAGCAGCGTGTAGCCGTCGGGCGCGGACTTGGCCACGTAGCTCGCGCCGACCACCGTGCCGGCGCCGCCGCGGTTCTCGATCACCACCGGCTGGCCCAGTTCCTTGCCCAGGCGCTGCGCGATCACGCGGCCGTTGACGTCGGTGGCGCCGCCGGGCGGGAAGGGAATCACCAGCGTGACCGGCCGTGCGGGAAACCCCGTCTCGGCGGCGAGCGACGCCAGCGGTACGGCGCCAAGTCCAAGGCTGCAGCAAAGCAATGCGATGCGCGCCACGAGCGGGAGACGGTTCATCGGGACTCCTGGAATATCGACTGGAAGACGAGGTTCAGCGGGGTTCAGGGTGCAGACGGGCCGATCCTAGGAGCGTCATGACGGTGTCACAAGCGCAATGTTTAGAATTCTTCGTTGCTGAATCGGCAATCCACAGCCTTCATCCAGATCACTTGCAGGAGCAATTCATGGCGCCTCGTGCCTTGCAGGAAACCGCCGTGCGCTACTTTCTCGAGGTCGTGAAGACCGGTTCGGTGAAGGAAGCCGCGGTCAAGCTCAACGTCGCGCCCTCGGCCGTGAGCCGGCAGGTGGCGCGGCTCGAACGCGAGCTCGACACCCTGCTCTTCGAACGCCATGCGCGCGGCATGGTGCCCAATGCCGCGGGCGAGCTGCTGGCAGCGCACGCCAAGCGCGCGCAGCAGGACATCGAGCGCGTCGCCAACGAGATCGCCGGCCTGCGCGGACTACGCAGCGGCCATGTGCGCGTGGCGAGCACCGAGGGCTTCGCCTTCGACTTCATTCCCCGGCTGATCGCGCAGTTCCGCCTCAAGCACGCGGGCATCCGCTTTCACCTGGAAGTCTGCGCGCCCGCCGACATCTCGCGGCTGGTGCGCGATGGCGAAACCGACGTGGGTATCACCCTCAGCGCCCTGCCCGAGCCGGGCATCGAGGTGGAGCTGCGGCACCCGAGCCCCATCCTCGCGGTGATGGCCATGGACCATCCGCTGGCGCAGCAGCGGCAGCTGTCGCTTCGCCAGGTGGTGGCCTATCCGCTGGGGCTGCCGCAGGAAGACAGCTCCATTCGCCGGCTGCTCGATGCCAGCTGCTCGCGGCAGGAGTTGCGCTACGAGCTGGCCATGTCCAGCAACCATGCGAACTCGCTGTTGAGCTTCGCGGCTGCGGGCGGCGGCAGCATCGCCTTCTACGGGCCGCTGTCGATCCGCACGCTGCTGCAGAGCAAGGCGCTGGTCGCCATTGCGCTGAAGGACCGCGAGATGCACGAGCGGCATCTCGCCATCGAGACCATGGCGGGCCGCTCGCTGCCCGATGCAGCGAAGGCCTTCGTGCGCTTCCTGGTGGACGCGGTGAAGGCCTCGGACTGAGTTTTCAGCGCTGCATCAGCGTATTCGACGGCAGCGTCTCGTCGAGCAGCTTGCGCGCCGTCTCGATGCCGGCCACCGGCAGCAGCTTCGGGTCGAGCAAGCCCACCTGCACCAGCACGCTGGCCTGGTCCCAGTAGATGTGCTCGTGATAGAGCTTGTCGCCGCGGAACTTGATGACCGCGAGCAGCGGGATCTCCACGCGCTTTCCGGTCGGCGCCACGCCCGGCAGCATCCAGGGGATCTCGGTGGTGTGCGTGAAGCAGAACAGCATCTCGTCGACCACCTGCGTGGCGCCGATGGTGCGCGAGATGGGCACCAGCGAAGTGTCGGGCGGGTTGCTGTTGACGAAGTGGTTCGAATAGAAGGCGTGCAGGTTCTTGTAGCCCACGCCGCCGGTCATGGTCGGGATGTGGTTGACGTAGGGCTCGGCCACCATGGTGCTCATCGTGTCGTCGACGTTGCGCGTGCCGAACTCGTACTCGCAGTGCTTGTCCCACAACGCCGAGAGGTCGTAGTGCGGTCCGATGGCGTCCTTCAGCGTGGCGATGCTGCGCTCGTGCGCCATCAGCGCCGAGGGCTTGTGGTAGTGCTCGCCGCCCAGGCGAGCGAAGGCGTGGTCCATGCCCGGGTACACGTGCAGCGAGACGCCGGGGCGGCCCTTGAGCGCCGCGACGATGCGGTCGCGCGCCTCGGGCGGGCAGAACTTGTCGAGCTCTGCGATGTGCAGCGTGAGCGGGCGCTTGATCTTGTCGGCCTCGTCGAGCGCGGCATCGATGCCCACGCCGTAGTAGCCCACGGCCACGTCCGCGTCGGTGCGGCAGGCCGCGAGGTAGGCCAGCTTGCCGCCGAGGCAGAAGCCGAGCACGCCGACTTTGCCGCCCTGCACTTCGGGGCGCTGGCGCAGGGCGGTGATGGCGGCCTGCATGTCCTCCATGCCCTTGGCCTCGTCGAAGCCCTGGTAGAAGCCGAAGGCGCGCTGCCAGTCTTCGGGCGAGTAGCCCAACTCCACGTCGGGCTGCTGGCGCCAGAACAGGTCGGGCACGAGCACCACGTAGCCTTCTTCCGCGTAGTAGTCGGCCACCTCGCGCATCGTGGAGTTCACGCCGAAGATTTCCTGCGCGATGACCAGGCCAGGGCCGGTACCCGAGGCCGGCAGTGCGAGGTAGCCGCTGAAACTGCCGCTCGCGTCGGTGGCCTCGATGCGGATGCGTTGTAGTGCCGCTGCTTGAGGTGCTTTCTGCTGCATGTGTTTTGCTCCGTTCATGGGGTGGTGGTTGATGCGGGCCGCGCGCTCATTGCATGCATTCCGGATGTCTTGTGGTCACCTGGTAGTAGCCCGAATGAAAGACCAGCGGCTCGCCGTCGAAGCGGTCGTAGCGCTCGACCTCGCCGATGAAGATGAGGTGGTCGCCGCCATCGTACTGCCTGACGTTGCGGCACACGAATCGCGCGATCACGCCGTTGAGCAGCGGCACGCCGGACGTGCCCTCGCAGCACTCCACGCCGCCGAACTTGTCCGCCTGCGGCGTCGAGAACTGCCGCGACAGGTGATGCTGGTTCGCCGCCAGCACGTTGATCGCGAAATGGCTCGCACCGGTGAAATCGGCCAGGCTCGGCGCCTGCCGCGCGAGGCTCCACAACACCAGCGGCGGATCGAGCGAGACCGAGGAGAACGAATTGGCGGTCATGCCCACGCGGCGGCCGTCCATCGCGCGGGTGGTGATGACCGTCACGCCGGTGCTGAACTGGCCGAGAGCCTTGCGGAAGTCGCGCCGGTCGAAGCGGTCCACCACGGCCTCGCGCGCCCGATCTTCGAGAAAGCGATCCGCCTCGGCGGCATCGAACCACCAGGGCGCGAAGGCGCGCGGGTCGTCGAAGCCGTTGACCACGATGCTTGCGACCGCGGGCATGCTGGCGGCGCTCTGCAGCAGCTTCTGCAGATGAGGTTGGGGCGGCGCGAGCAGGCTGTTGGTCCAGCCGGTGGCCCAGCGGGCATAGCCTTCCCAGTAGCGGTCGAAGGTCTGCTGCATCCACGCGGCGTCGAAGGGCGCGTCGCCGTGTTCGAGGATGCGCTTGAGGTAGATGTCGGCGCACTTGGCCGCGTTGTTGGAGCCCTGACCGGTGATCGGATCGTTGAGAACCACCGCGTCGGCCAGGCCCAGCACCTTGCGGCCCGACGGCAGCCGCGCCACCGGCTTGCGCACCGTGGGCGTGAAGCGGCCCGAGAGGATGCCGTTGTCGTCGGTCAGCTCGATGTCGCGGCAACGCTCGGCCTCCCAGGGCAGGAAGGTTTCCAGGATCCACTTGCTGCGGGCAAGGTGCTGCTGCGGTGTCTTCACGTCGGCCCAGCAGTCCATCGGGCCGCCCGGCACGCCTTCGAACACCATGATCTCGCACGGCCCCGTGGTCGTCAGCGCCGGAAACACGAAGTACTCGCCGACGCCGGGAATCAGGTTGAAGCACACCGCCGAGTGCGACGCGCGCGGCTTCATGCCCTTCACGTAGGTCAGCGCCAATGCGCGCTGCGGCTGCTCGTACGGGGAGCGCTCGTCGTCGCGCTCGAAGAGCCTGGAGATCTCGCCCTTGCCGCTCGCGACGACCACGAGGTCGTTCATCCGCGCGCAGGTCTCCAGGTCGTCGATGCCCATGTCCTGCAGCACCAGCCGGCCGCCGCGCCTCTCGAACTCGGCCATCCACGCGGGAATCTTGAGCCGCTGGTCGACCGACTGCGCAGGGCCGTCGAGCTTCGCGCTCCATTCGATGGCCTTGCCACCCTCCGGATTGCGCACCGCGATGGCTATGCCCTCCACCGGCGGACACTCGTCCGCCCACCAGTCCAGTCCCAACTCGCGCTCGGTCTGCAGCGCGGTCTCGAACATGCACTGGCTGGACATCACCGGCCCTTCGCCGATCTCCTGCGCGCTGCGGTTGGAGAAGACCGTCACCTCGAGCCCCGAGCGCTGCAGGCCCAGGGCGAGCTGCATGCCGGACTGGCCGGCGCCGACGATGGCCACGCGTCGCTTCATGATGGGCTCCGCTCCAGGCTATGCGACGGCGGCGCAGGTGTCGATGAAGCGCTGCGCCTCGGTCGGGTCCGCGAACCAAGGGAAGTAGGTGCGCGGATCGTCGAAGCCGTTGGCGAATGCGCTGGCCAGCGGCGGCATTGCACCGGCCGCGCCGAGCAGGTTGAGCACGTGCGGCGGCGGCGGTGCCAGCAGCATGTTGGTCCACTGCGAGACCCATTGCGCGTAGCCGAACCAGTAGCGGTCGAAGGTCTGCTGCATCCAGGCCGCGTCGGCCGGGCCGTCGCCGCGCGCGAGGATGCTCTTGAGATAGGTGTCGGCGCACTTGGCCGCGTTGTTCGAGCCCTGCCCCGTGATCGGATCGTTGAGCACCACCACGTCGGCCAGGCCCAGGACCTTGCGCCCCGATGGCAGGGTTGCCACCGGCTTGCGCACCGTGGGCGCGAAGCGGCCCGCGAGGATGCCGTTGTCGTCGGTCAGCTCGATGTCGTGGCAGCGCTCGGCCTCCCACGGCGTGAAGGTGTCGAGGATCCACTTGCTGCGCGCGAGGTGCTCCTGCGGCGTCTTCACGTCGGCCCAGCAATCCATCGGGCCGCCCGGCACGCCTTCGAACACCATGATCTCGCACGGCCCCGTGGTGGTGAGCGCGGGGAACACGAAGTACTCGCCCACGCCGGGAATCAGGTTGAAGCACACGGCCGAGTGCGGTTCGCGCGGCTTCATTCCCTTCACATAGGTCAGCGCGAGCGCGCGCTGCGGCTTGTCGTAGGTGGATTTGTGGGCGTCGCGCTCGAAGAGCTTGGAGATTTCGCCCTTGCCGCTGGCCACCAGCGTGAGGTCGTGGGTCTGCGTGCAGGTCTCGAGCTCGTCGATACCCGCATCCTTGAAGACGAGCTCACCGCCCTTCTTCCGGAATTCGTCCATCCACGCCGGAATCTTCACGCGCTGGTCGACCGACTGTGCGCTCGAATTCAGCCGTGCCACCCAGTCGATGGCCTTGGAGCCCTTCTGCTCGGGATGCGGCACGGCCAGGCCGATGCCTTCCACCGTGGGGCACACGCTGCCCCAGTGGTCGAGCCCCAGGTCGCGCTCGATCTGCAGCGAGGTGTGGAACATGCACTGGCTCGACATGACCTTGCCCTGGCGGATGTCGTCTCCCGTGCGGTTGCTGAACATCGTGACCTCGTAGCCCGCGGCAAGCAGGCCCAGCCCCAGTTGCAGGCCCGACTGGCCCGCGCCGACGATTGCGATTCGCTTCATTGCCTTGCTCCTTGCTTGGTTGCTTGCTAGTCCATCAACTTGGGAATGGCCGGCACGGCCTGCTCGGGGCCCATGGCGGAGTAACCGCCGTCCACCGCATAGTCGGCGCCGGTCACGAAGCTCGCGTGGTCGGAACACAGGAACAGCACCACCTGCGCCACCTCGTCCGGATCGCCGACGCGGCCCAGCAGGTGGAAGGGCGCAGCCACGCGGTCGGTCTTGGCGCGGTCGCCATTCGTGAGCTGGTTCATCACGGCCGACCAGGTCCAGCCCGGCGACACGCTGTTCACGCGGATGCGGTCGGGCGCGAGGTCCATCGCCATGTTGCGCGTGAGCTGCGCCATCGCGGCCTTGCTCACCGGATAGAGCCAGCGGCCCGTCTGCGCCACGCTCGACGAAATGCTCGTGAAATTGACCACCGCCCCGCCGCCGGCCGCCACCATGTGCGGATGCACGGCCTGCAGCATCGCCACCGCGCTGGCCACGTTCACGTTGAACGAGGTGAGCCAGTCGGCGCGGGGCGACTTGAAGCCATCGTCCACGTAGGAGCACGCCAGATTGACAAGAAAGTGCACGCCGCCGTGCCGCTCGGCCGCCTCAGCCACGCAGGCCTTCACCTGTGCGTCGTCCGTGATGTCGGTGCGCACGAAGCGCACGCCGGTGCCCAGCGAATCGGCCAAGGCCTGGCCGTTGCCGGCGTCGATGTCGGCGATGACGACCTTCACGCCCGCCGCATGCAGGGCGCGCACCACGCCCGCGCCTATCAGTGTGGAGCCACCTGTGACGATGGCGCTCTTGCCTTCGAGTCCCTTGAACATGACGCTTGCTCTCCTCGGTTGATCGGGCAGGCCCGGCTGGTGCCTGTGGAGCGAACGTTAGGGGCAAGGGTTGCCAGGACGAGTCCCGCAAACGCAGGCGCTGTCCCTGGCGCGCAGATTTCTGGGGAGACGGCTCTCGCGGGCCCCGAGGGGAGGCCCGAATTGTGGGTAGGGATGGTTTTTGCTACGGTGCCCTGGCCCTGTACTCGCCCCATGGAAACCCTCACGACCCCACCGTTGCCGTTGCAGCGCTACCGGCTTTTCGAGAGCCACGACGTGGACGAGGCTCGTGAAAGCGTGGCCCGCATCTTCTGTCCGCACGGCCTCGTCATGCTCAGGCCGCGCACCACGCTGGACGCCTGCCACCACAGCGCGCGGCTGCACCGGGACGTGAGCCTCAACTACGTGCAGTACGGCCCCGGCGTGCAGATCGACCCGGGCTACCTGCAGGATTTCTTCCTGTTGCAGATTCCGTTGCGCGGCGGCGCCGAAATCCGCTGCGGCGCGCAGCAGATCGACGCCACGCCCCGCCTCGCATCGCTGCCCTCGCCCACCGAGCCGCTGTCGATGCGCTGGGCCGACGGCAGCCCGCACCTCATCGTGCGGCTGGCCCGTTCGGCGCTGCATTCGCGGCTGGAGTCGCTGCTGCAGGCGCCCCTCGGACGGCCGCTGGTGTTCGACCTCGGCGTGCCGCTGGACAGCCCCACGCTCGCGCCGCTGGTGCACTTCATCGACTACCTGCGGCTCACGCTCGACGCCGGCAACGGGCTGGAGGCCGGCGGTCCGCTGGCCGAGCATGCGGAGGCGTACCTGATCTCCAGCCTGCTGATGTCTGCCGGGCACAACCACTCGAAGGCCCTCGCCGGGGACAACCAGCGGCGCCTGCTGCCGCGCGTGGTCAGAAAGGCGCAGGAATACATGTCGGCGCATGCGGACCAGCCCCTGTCGCTGGCCGACGTCTGCCGCGAGGTCGGCTGCAGCGCACGCGCCCTGCAGCTGGCGTTTCGCCAGCATGCGGGTCAGGGGCCGATGGAGTTCCTGCGCGAGACGAGGCTCGTCAGGGTGCGCACCGAGCTGCAGCGCACATCGGGCGGCGCCGCCGGAGCCGGCGTGCGCGAGGTGGCGCAGAAGTACGGCTTTCTCCACCTGGGGCACTTCGCGGCGCAGTACCGCGCGCGCTTCGGAGAGCGGCCCTCGGAGACGCGGGCTCCGCGCCCCCGCTGACCGCGCTCCCCCTGCGGGTGAATCAGACCGCCAGCGTCTGCTCCACGTCCTGCGTCTTGCGGCGCGCGAGCGCGAGGTTCGACTTCGACTTGTCGAGCACCAGGTAGATGAACAGGCCTTCGTGCTTCTGCAGCGGGCGGATGATGTGGTACTGGCGCCCGAGCGTGATCAGGATGTCCTCGATCACGTCGTTCAGGCCCAGCGCACGCATCGTCTTGTGCTTGGCGCGCACCACTTCGGTATTGCCGGCGGCGGCGACTTCCAGGTCGACGCCCGAACCGATCTGCCCAAGGATCATGCCGCTGCCCGAATCGACCAGTGCCGCGCACAGCGCACCGTCGATCGTCATGAGTTCGTCCATGGATTGCTTGATGTTTGCCATCGGAGTCTTTCGTAGGTAGTCCATCGCCCTGATGATCGGCCGCCGCCCGGGCGAATGATGAGCGGCAGCCGCTTGTGAAAAGGCTGGGTGCTCAGGCTCGCTGCAGCGCGAGCGTGGCCTGCTTGGAGAAGTACAGCGCCTGGCCGATGACGGCGTCCTTGCCCGTCACCACGCTCACGATCAACCCCGCTTCCTCGTGGCGGGCCTGCAGCATCAGGATGTGGCCCAGCGCGGTTTCGATGGCGACGTTCTCGCACTGGCCGAGGCCACTCTCCTCGCCCGCCACCGCGCCGAGCGCGGCCAGCGAGCTCGCGATGGCCGACATGCGCGCGACCTGCGCGGTGTTCTCGGCGCGCGCGGCGAGCTCCATGCCGTCCTCGGTGGCGATCACCACGGCCTTCACGCCCTTGATCTCGCGCATGAGCGTGTCCACGACGGTCTCGGCGGCGTCCTTGATGCGGGGTGCGATGTTCATGTGGGTGGGGTCCGGCGTTGCGGCAGGAAGGGAAGAAAAGGGAAGAACAGGAAAAAAGAAAGCAGTCCGGTGCTCGCTCAGGCTTCGAGCTGGATCAGCAGCAGATCGAGCAACTGCACCACCTGCTGCGGATCGGTCACGTTGGCGGGCAGCACGGGGCACAGCACGCCCTTGTCCTGCATGCGCTGGGCGTAGGCCTCCAGCCCGGGCTCGGGGTGCGTCTCCATGCGGCCCACCGCGACCACGCAGGCGGTCTTCTCGATGAGTTCGGCGAAGCCATCGAGATACACCTCGAGATCGGCCAGTGGATCGGGACGGCTGTTGTCGACCAGGACCACGAGGCCCAGCGCGCCGCGCGCGAGGATGCGCCACATGAAGTCGAAGCGCATCTGCCCGGGCGTGCCGTACAGGCGCAGCTTCTCGCCGTTGTCGAGCGTGAGCTCGCCGTAGTCCAGGCCGACGGTGGTGGTGGCCTTGGCGACCGAGGCGTCGTTGTTGCGCACCTCGGTGCGCACCGGTGGAATCTCGCTCACTGCGGCGATGGCGGTGGTCTTGCCCGCACCCATGGTGCCGGTGAAAAGAATCTTGTGCTCCACGCTGTTCAGGCCCTCGGTCCGGATGACAGCAGCCCCAGGCGGCTGCGGATGCGCGCGAGCAGTCCCGGCTCCACGGTGGCTCGCGGCGCGGAAGGTGCGGGAGGTGCGGCGTGAGGCGCCTCATTGCCGGTCGCGATGTGCGAATCGGGCCAGATCGACTCGGGCGCGCGGCTGTTGGCGAAGCCGGTGGCCCCATGACCACCACCACTGCTCGCGACGAAGCCCGCGCGTTCGAGCGCGGAGATGAAATCCGCGCACTCCTGCGCGCTGGCGTTCGAGCGCTGCTGCAGCGCCTGCAACGAGGCCGGACGACTCGCGAGCAGCGTGGCGAGCTTCATGCGCATGGTGGTGTCGAGCAGCGTCGACGAGGGCCAGCGCAGCAGCCGGTATTCCTCGCTGCGCGCGGCCTGCTCGTTGCGGCTGCGCGAAGCCGCGGCCAGCCCGAGTTCGCGGGCATGGACCACCATCGCGCCGAGGCGGTTGAGCATGGCCTCGAGTGCATCTGCATGCAGCGGCAGGCGCAGGAACGGGCCGCGCGAGGGTGGTGTGTCGCCGATGGTCAGCAACGGCACCGGGCGGTCGGCCGGGTCTTCTTCAGGCGGCGCCGCAGCGAGCTTGTCGCCCACCACGCGGAGGTCGGCGTCCTCGACCTGCCAGGCCCAGTGCTGATGGGTGCGATGGTCCAGCAGCCGGACCAGGGACTTGAAGAGCAGTTCGTCGCGGGCCGGCAGGCCCTCGACGCTGAAGCTCAACAGCGGCCGGCGGGCACGCGAGGCGGCGACCGGCGTGTTCATGGACAGCCCCGGGACAGGCATGCGACGGCCGAAGCTGGCCGCACCAAATTGGGGCTTTCTTGCGGCTTGAACTGCAATTCCGGAGCTCCCCATGATGAACATTCACAGGGCGACGCGACGTCTGCCCTGGACTGAATGCCTAAGTGTTATGAGAATGTTTCTGGGAAAATATAACATTCGTTGCAAATAAAAACACTAGATTACAGAACCCGACTGCGGCCTACGGGAATCGGTGGGGAAGAGAGGGTGTGATGAGAGGGCGACGGGATGCTCCCTCCGCGCGCAAGAGTCAGGACGCCGCGTCGATGCGGGAGCCTCGAAGCCAGCGACCGAGGGCGTCCGCATTGCCATGAGCACGAGCAAAAGGACGGCTGCGAGCTTCTCTCGACGACTCAGCAGTTCACGACCAGCGGGCTGTCGGTGGCCCTGATCTACGACGACGGCCAGCGAAATCGGCTGAACAAACAAGATCGTCGCCGACCAGAAACAGCGCGACCTGATTCGGCACCGCTGACGTCTCGCAACATGAAGCGCTCGGGCTGGAGGAGCGCGAAGACAGATGCCTCTTGCGGTGAAAAGACATCTGCCAATGAAAAAAGTCCCGTCGCAGAGGCTGCGCGGGACTTTCAAAAACTGCCAGAGATTGATTCTGGCGGAGAGTGTGAGATTCGAACTCACGGACGCTTTCACGTCGGCAGTTTTCAAGACTGCTGGTTTAAACCACTCACCCAACTCTCCGGAGCCGGCGATTTTATGCCGACCGTGGCGCCCTACTCCTCGTCGGGCAGGAACATGGCCTGCAGGTCGCTCAGGAAGTCGAGGCCGCGCTCGGTCGGCCATACGCGGAACAGGTCTCGGGCAATGAGGCCCTTGCGCTCGGCCTCTTCGAGGCCGCGCTGGATCGACGTCATCGCCAGCCCGGTGCGTTCGCTGAACTGCGGCAGCGTGAAGCCCTGCTTCAGCCGCAGCGCATTCAGCATGAATTCGAACGGCAGGTCTGCCAGCGCCACTTCGCCGCTCTGCGACACGGCGGCGCCGGCGCGTGCGTTATCCATATACAGGCGCGGTTCGCGAAAACGCACCTGCCGCACGATGCGGTGCGCGAAGCTCAGCTTGCTGTGCGCGCCGGCGCCGATGCCGAGATAGTCGCCGAACTGCCAGTAGTTGAGGTTGTGCGCGCACTGGTGCCCCTCGCGCGCATAGGCCGAGATCTCGTAGCGCGACATGCCGCTGGCACTGGTGCGCTCGGTGATGCGGTCGAGCATGGCGTAGGCGATGTCGTCCTCGGGCAGGGCCGGCGGGAACTTGGCGAACCAGGTGTTGGGCTCGATGGTCAGGTGGTAGACCGAGATGTGCGGCGGAGCGAGCGCCAGCGCCTGCGAGAGGTCGGCCTCGAGGCCCTCCAGGGTCTGGCCTGGCAGGGCGTACATCAGGTCGAGGTTGAAGGTGTCGAAGGTGCTCGCTGCCTCTTCGAGGGCGGCAATGGCCTGCGCGCGGTCGTGCACACGGCCCAGCGCCTTCAGGTGCTCGTCGTTGAAGCTCTGCACGCCCACCGACAGGCGCGTGACGCCGGCCGAGCGGTACGCGCGGAAGCGGTTGCGCTCGAAGGTGCCGGGGTTGGCTTCGAGCGTGATCTCGCAATCGGGCGTGAGCTTCAGGCGTGCGCGCACGTCGCTCAGCAGGCGGTCGATGGCCTGCGGCGAGAACAGGCTGGGCGTGCCGCCGCCGATGAAGATGGTGTGGACGCTGCGGCCCCAGATGAGCGGCAAGGCGGCATCGAGGTCCGCCACCAGCGCGTCGATGTAGGCGGCTTCGGGAATGCCGTCGATGTCGGCCTCGCTGGCGGCGCGCCATTCGTGCGAATTGAAGTCGCAGTACGGGCACTTGCGCAGGCACCACGGCAGGTGGATGTACAGCGACAGCGGCGGCAGCGCGCTGAGCTGCAGCGGGCCGGGGCGCATCCAGTGCAGGACGTCGTTGGCGTGCTGCGCGCCGGCGGGCTGCGCCGGCTGAATCGGGAAGGTGGTAGCCATGTATCGACCGCCGGTCAGAACCAGCGCTCGCGCATCAGCACCAGCATGGCCTGTGCCGCGCGGCCGCGGTGGCTGTTGGCGTTCTTCACCTCGGGCGTCAGCTGCGCGAAGGTCTTGCCGAAGGACGGCAGGTACATGACGGGGTCGAAGCCGAAGCCGTTGTCGCCGATGGGCGCGGGCGCGATCTCGCCGACCACGCGGCCCACGGCGATGAGCGGCTCGGGGTCGTCGTGGCTGCGCAGCGCGACCAGCGTGCTGACGAGCGCGGCGCGGCGGTTGGCGACGCCGTCGAGCTGCTCGAGCAGGGCCTTCACGTTGTTGGCGTCGCCCTTGGCGTAGCCGAACTGCGTGGCGTAGTAGGCGGTGTCGACGCCCGGCAGGCCGCCGAAGGCATCGACGCACAGGCCGGCGTCGTCGGCGATGGCCGGCAGGCCGGTGGCGGCGCTGGCATGGCGCGCCTTGGTCAGCGCGTTCTCGACGAAGGTACGGAAGGGTTCTTCAGCCTCGCTCACCCCCAGCGCCGACTGCGGCACGAGGGTGACGGCGAGCTCCGCGAACAGTTGCTGGAGTTCGGCGAGCTTGCCCGCGTTGTTGGAAGCCAGAACCAGTTTCATGAATTCGCCAGTGGATGCGTCAGTTGGAAAGCAGTGCCTGCTTCTGCAGTTCCACGAGTTCGCCGATGCCCTTCTCGGCCAGGCCGAGCAGGATGTTCATTTCTTCGCGCGTGAAGGCCACGCCTTCGGCCGTGCCCTGCACTTCGACGAAATGGCCGGCGCCCGTCATGACGACGTTCATGTCGGTGTCGCAGGCCGAGTCTTCGGTGTATTCCAGGTCGAGCAGCGGCGTACCGCCGACGATGCCGACCGAGATGGCCGCCACGTGCCCCTTGATGGGCGATGCGGCAATGGCGCCCGAGGCGAGCAGCTTGTTGACGGCGTCCTGTGCGGCGACGAAGGCGCCGGTGATGGCCGCGGTGCGCGTGCCGCCGTCGGCCTGCAGCACGTCGCAGTCGAGGTGGATGGTGCGTTCGCCGAGCGCGGCGAGATCGAACACGGCGCGCATCGAGCGGCCGATGAGGCGCTGGATTTCCTGCGTGCGGCCGGTCTGCTTGCCCTTGGCGGCCTCGCGGTTGCTGCGGGTGTGGGTGGCGCGCGGCAGCATGCCGTATTCGGCCGTGACCCAGCCTTCGCCGCTGCCCTTCTTGTGCGGCGGCACTTTTTCCTCGACGGAGGCGGTGCACAGCACGCGGGTCTGGCCGAACTCGATGAGCACGGAGCCTTCGGCGTGGATGGTGAAACCGCGGGTGATGCGCACCGGGCGCAGTTGGTCGGCGGCGCGGCCGCCGCTTCGTGTGAAAGCAGTCATTGTTCGGGAACCGGAAAAGAAAAAAGAAAGAAGGCCGCGCTCAGGTCTTGCGCGCCGCCGATCTGCGGATGGCTTCGTTGATCTCGGCGATGGAGCGCTCGATGGCGTCCTCGTCGAGGTCGTCGATCTCGTTGTCCGAGGGCATGCCGGCCTGGATGGTCGAGGCGAAGACGCCGTCCTCGATGGTCTCGGTGGAAACTCCGCTGCGGTCGTCCGCGCTGTCGGGCATTTCCCATTCGAGCGCGATGAGCGTGACGTTGTCGCTGTGGGAGCCGCCCTTGCGCAGGGCCATCTCGGCGAGGTCGGGGGCAGCGTCGGACACGGGCTTGCCGGAGGAAAGCGTGTGCACGATGAGTTCGTCGTCGAGCACGCCCCAGACGCCGTCCGAGCACAGCATGATGCGGTCGCCGCGCTGTAGCTGCAGCGGCGCCGAAACGTCGAAGAGCGGCGTGGTCGGCGAGCCCAGGCAGGTCAGCAGCAGGTTGCGGTTGACGGGCATATCGGAGCCGTGCGGCTTCGGGCGTTCGGCGTGCGAATGGTCGCGCGTGCGCACCAGCAGGCGGCCGTCGCGCACGACGTACAGGCGCGAATCGCCGCAATGCATCCAGGTGGCGGCGTTGTTCTGGAGCACGGCCGCGACGACGGTGGTGCGCGGCGTGTCGAGCATGGCCTTGTGGCTCGCGTAGCGCATGATCTGCTGATGCGCGGCCATGGCCGATTCGGCGAGGAAGGATTTCACGTCCTTCACCATCGGGCGCGCCTCGCGCTGGTAGAGCGCGGCAATGGTCTGCAGCGCGAGCTGCGCCGCCACTTCGCCTTCCGGGTGGCCTCCCATGCCGTCGGCCAGCACGAACAACCCCGATTCCCGCGTGTAGCAATAGCCCATGCGGTCTTCGTTCTTGAGACGCCCGCCCTTGCGGCTGACCTGGAAGACGGAGAATTTCATGATGTCATGCAGGGCGCGTGGTCGGCGCGGCAGCCTTGGGCAGGGCCTTCTTGTCGAAGGAGCGGATGTTGTCGATCGACAGGCGCACTTTCTCGCCCACCGTGAGCTTGGTGTAGCGGCGCTCGCCCTCGCGGCTGAGCTCCTTCTGCAGCGCGAAGACCGACTGCGGGCGCGACAGCGGATCGAGCGACATGCACCACTCGACCACTTCGATCAGGTTGTCGGAGTAGACGCCGCGCAGCCGCGAGAGCGACAGGCTGAGGCGGTCTTTTTCGATGCGCCGAGGCGCGTCGTTGGGCGGATAGCCCTGCATGCAGGCGTAGATGCAGGCGCCGATGGCGTAGATGTCGGTCCAGGGGCCCATGGACGAATCGCGCCGGTACATCTCGGGGGCGGCGAAGCCTGGGGTGTACATCGGGCGGATGAAGATGCCTTCCTTGCTGAGCACTTCGCGCGCGGCGCCGAAGTCGATGAGCACGGCGCGGTCGTCGTCGGTGACGAAGATGTTGGCCGGCTTGATGTCCAGGTGCAGCATCTTGTACTGGTGGACGATGCGCAGGCCGCGCAGGATCTCGTCGAAGAGCGAACGGATGGTCGACTCGCGGAACACCTTCTGCTTCTTCAGGTCGCGCGCCGTGACCACGAAATCCTGCAGGGTCGCGCCCTCCAGGTAATTCATGACCATGTAGACGGTCTCGTTCTCGCGGAAGAAATTGAGCACGCTGACCACCGACGCGTGCGAGATCTGCGCCAGCGAGCGCCCTTCCTCGAAGAAACTCTTCAGGCCCAGCCGGTACAGCGACAGTTTCTCCGGCGGCACCTGTGGCGCAAGCTCGCCCGGACCCCGCGTGGCCAGCGACGACGGCAGATATTCCTTGATGGCCACCTGCTGGCCGCTGGAATCGATGGCGAGGTAGACGACCCCGAAACCGCCCGCGGAAAGCCGGCGTACAACGCGGTAACCACCAATGACCGTATCGGGCGGCAGGGGCGTAGGCTTGACCTTTGACATAATCCGGGAGTTTCGCCCGAAGGCGATGGTGCGGCAAGCGAACGCCGTGCCGGCGCCTCGGAGCATGCAAGCAAAACCACAGTGAGGCGCAATGCCAGTTTACAGCATGACCGGCTACGCCAGCGGCCAGAACGGGCCCGCAGGCAGCCACTCCGAAGCCGAAGCACGGCCTTCCGCCGCGGGCCGGCTCGGGGTTGAAATCCGCTCGGTCAACAGCCGCTTCCTCGATCTCACCTTCAAGCTGCCGGAAGAACTCCGCCAGCACGAAACCGCCCTGCGCGAACTGCTCACGGCCAAGCTCAAGCGCGGCAAGGTCGAAGTGCGCGCCGCCATCGAAAGCACCTCTTCCTCGGGCGTGGTCGAACCCTCCGTCAAGCTGCTGCAGCGGCTCAATGGCGTGCAGGACAGCATCAAGGCATGGCTGCCGGGCGCACGCGAACTCAGCGTGGCCGACGTGCTGCGCCTGGCCGGCGGCGACAGCGCCACGCGCGGCGATTGGGGCCCCGACCTGCTCGACGTGACGGGCAAGGCGCTCGAAGGCCTGATCTCGGCCCGCCAGCGCGAAGGCGCCCGGCTGGCCAAGATGCTCGAAGCCCACCTCGCGCAACTGCGCACCCTGGTACAGCAGGCCGGTCCGCTGGTTCCGCAGCTGGTCGAACAGCAACGCACCCGGTTCCTGGAGCGCTGGCAGGAAGCCATGGGCCTGAGCGCCGGAACGGGCGGCACGCCGCCCGAGGCTGCTCAAGACCGTGCACTGACCGAAGCGACCGCGTTCGCCATCCGCATCGACGTGGCGGAAGAGCTCACCCGGCTGAACTCGCATCTCGACGAGATCGAGCGCCTGCTCAAGAAGGGCGGCGAGATCGGCAAGCGCCTCGACTTCCTGATCCAGGAGCTGCACCGCGAGGCCAACACCCTGGGCTCGAAGTCTGCGGCGCTGGAACTCACGCGCATCGGCGTGGACATGAAGGTCCTGATCGAGCAGATGCGCGAGCAGGTCCAGAACATCGAATGACGACGAAGACGAGCGAGAGAATGGACTACCCCGGCAATATCTTCGTGGTGGCGGCGCCCAGCGGCGCGGGCAAGTCGAGCCTGGTGAAGGCGCTGATGGAGCTCGATTCGGCGGTGCAGCCTTCGGTGTCGCACACGACCCGGTCGCCGCGCGGACAGGAAAAGCACGGCCGCGAATACTTTTTTGCCTCGCCGACGGAGTTCGACGCCATGATCGCGGCCGACGGCTTCGTGGAATGGGCCCATGTGCACGGCCACCGCTACGGCACCTCGAAGAAGGCCGTCGAGGACCGCATCGCCCAGGGGGCCGACGTGATCCTGGAAATCGACTTCCAGGGCGCGTTGCAGATCCGCAAGACCTTCGCCAATGCGGTCATGATCTTCATCCTGCCGCCCAGCTGGGAAGAACTGCGCTCCCGGCTCGAACGGCGCGGGGAAGACAGCGCCTCGGTCATCGAATTGCGCCTGAAGAACGCCGCCGAAGAGATGGCCCAGGCCGGGCAATTCGACTTCGTTATAATCAACGAGTTATTTGAGCGGGCACTTTTCGATCTCAAGGCGATCGTCCACGCTCAGCGGCTTCGGTATTCCGCACAACGCCGCGCGCGTGCCGACACCTTCGCCGCACTGAACATCCCCTGATTTCCGAGCCCGCCGCTCACCAGACCGACCGAAAGATCCTCATCATGGCCCGCATCACCGTCGAAGATTGTCTCGTCAACATTCCGAACCGCTTCCAGCTCGTCCTGGCCGCCACCTACCGTGCGCGCATGCTGAGCCAGGGCCACGCACCCAAGATCGAGAGCAAGAACAAGCCGGCAGTGACCGCCCTGCGCGAGATCGCCGAAGGCAAGATCGGCCTCGAAATGCTCAAGAAGGTGCCGGGCTGATCTGACGCAGCCCTGCAACGAAAAGGCACCGCAAAGCGGTGCTTTTTTTATGTCCGGACGCGTGCACACATCGGTCACGCTAAAGTGGTAGGCATGAGCGCGGTCGCCAAATCTCAGTCCCATGCCCCCAAAGGCACGCCGAAGCCGAGCCCGGCGGCGCTGAATGCGGCCGCAGCGAGCTTCGCCGCGCTCACCGCTCGCCTGGACTACCTGAGCCCCGAAGACACCGAACTGGTCCGCCGCGCCTACCGCTTCGCGGACGAGGCGCACCTGGGGCAGCTTCGCAACAGCGGCGAGCCGTACATCACCCACCCCATCGCCGTGGCGGCGCAGTGCGCCGAATGGAAGCTCGACGCGCAGGCACTGATGGCCGCCCTGCTGCACGACGCCATCGAAGACTGCGGTGTCACCAAGCCCGAGCTCATCGAGCGCTTCGGCGCCCCGGTCGCCGAACTGGTCGACGGGCTCACCAAGCTCGACAAGCTGCAGTTCAACACCCGCGAGGAAAACCAGGCCGAGTCCTTCCGCAAGATGCTTCTGGCCATGGCGCGCGACGTGCGCGTCATCCTGGTCAAGCTGGCGGACCGCACGCACAACATGCGCACGCTGGCCGATGCGCCGCGTGAGAAGTGGGGCCGGATCTCGCGCGAAACGCTCGACATCTACGCGCCCATCGCACACCGACTGGGGCTGAACCAGACCTACCGCGAGCTGCAGGAGCTGTCGTTCCGGCATCTGAAACCGTGGCGTTATGCGACGCTGTCCAAGGCCGTCGCCAAGGCCCGCGGGCGCCGGCGAGACCTGATCCAGAAAGTGCAGAAGGAGGTCGAGGCCGCCTTTTCCGCCGCCGGGATGACGCTGCGGATCGCCGGCCGCGAGAAGACGCTCTATTCCATCTACCGCAAGATGGAAGAAAAGCACCTGAGCTTCGCCCAGGTGACCGACATCTACGGCTTCCGCCTGATCGTGCCGAACGTGATCGCCTGCTACACCGGGCTCGGCATCCTGCACCAGATGTACAAGCCCCTGCCGGGCAAGTTCAAGGACCACATCGCGATCGCCAAGCTCAACGGCTACCAGTCGCTGCACACCACACTCGTGGGGCCGGCCGGCGTGAGCGTCGAGTTCCAGCTGCGCACCGAGGCCATGCACGTGGTCGCCGAATCGGGCGTGGCCGCCCACTGGCTCTACAAGGCGGCCGAGCCGAATGCGGCCAGCAACGACCGGCTGGGCACCAAGTGGCTGCAGTCGCTGCTCGACATCCAGGACGAGACGCGCGACGCAGCCGAGTTCTGGGACCATGTCAAGGTCGACCTGTTTCCCGACGCGGTCTACGTGTTCACGCCCAAGAGCCAGATCATGGCGCTGCCGCGCGGGGCGACGGTGGTCGACTTCGCCTACGCCATCCACAGCAACATCGGCGACCACACCTCGGCCGCGCGCATCAACGGCGACCAGGTGCCCCTGCGCACCGAGCTCAAGAACGGCGACGTGGTCGAAGTGATCACCGCGCCGGTTTCCACGCCCAATCCGGCCTGGCTGGGCTTCGTGCGCACCGGCCGCGCGCGCTCGAAGATCCGCCACTACCTGAAGACGCTGGCGCATGCCGAGTCCGAAGGGCTGGGTGAAAAGCTGCTCGCTCAGGCGCTGCGCGCCGAGGGGCTGAGCAAGCTGCCCGAGGAAGACGAAGAGCACCAGGCGCTGTGGGAGAAGCTGCTGCGCTTCACCGGCAACCGCACGCGCTCCGAGTTGCTGACCGATATCGGCCTGGGCAAGCGCATCGCAAGCATCGTCGCCAAGCGGCTGGTAGCGATGCTGACCGAACTGGGCGAGCGGCCCGACGCGCTGCTGCTGAGCCGCGAGCGCTTCATCTCGCACGAAACGGTGTCGCAGGGCGCGGTCACGCTGGACGGCAGCGAGAACTCGTCGGTGCGCTTTGCGCTGTGCTGCAGGCCGATTCCCGGCGACTCGATCGTCGGGTATCTCGGCCATGGCGAAGGCCTGGTGGTGCACACGGAAGAATGCGGCGTCGGCCAGCGGCTGCGCCACAAGGACAGCGAACGCTTCTTCGCCGTCGAGTGGGCGGACGAGCCCACGCGTGCGTTCGAGACCGGGGTTGTCATCACCGTGCGCAACGACAAGGGCGTGCTGGCGCGCGTCGCGGCGACGCTGGCCGATGCGGAAGCGGACATCACGCACGTGGAAATGGCCGACGAGACTCCACAGGATTCGACGGATCTGCGCTTCGTGATCGCGGTGCGCGACCGTGCGCATCTGGATGCGGTGCTGCGGGCGGCGCGGCGCACGGCATCGGTGCTGACCGCATCCAGGACGATTCCCGCGCCCTGACCCAATGGCCCTGCCGGGCCGGGCTACGAAGCTCCGGCCGGGCGCGGCGCCGGGTAGCTCACGGACAGGATCTCGACATCGTGCGCCCCGCCGGGCGTCACCAGCTTCACGACATCGCCTTCGCGCGACTTCAGCAGGGCCCGGGCGATCGGCGAGATCCAGCTGACCTGCGACTTCGCGCTTTCCGCTTCGTCGATGCCGAGGATCGTCACGCTGCGTTCATCACCGGTCTCGTCGGCATAGAGGACGGTGGCGCCGAAGAAGACCTGATCGCGGCCATGGTGCACCGACGGATCGGTGACCTCCGCGATTTCGAGCCGCTTGGTGAGGAAGCGGATGCGCCGGTCGATCTCGCGCAGGCGCTTCTTGCCGTAGAGGTAGTCGCCGTTCTCCGAGCGGTCGCCGTTCTTGGCGGCCCAATGGACGGTCTCGACGATCTTCGGGCGCTCCTCGTCCATCAGCTGCAGCAGCTCGTCGCGCAGGCGCGCGTAGCCTTCGGGGGTGATGTAGTTCTTGCCGCCCGCAGGAAGCGGAGGCGAGGCACCGTCGGCGCCGTCGTCGTCTGCGTCGGAATCCGTTTCCTTGGTGAATGCCTTGTTCACGCCAAACCTCCAAAAGAAAAAAGCCCGCAACTCGCGTTGCGGGCTTTCTTTATAGTGGTGCGGCTGGCAGGAATCGAACCCACGACCCCTTGGTTCGTAGCCAAGTACTCTATCCAGCTGAGCTACAGCCGCACAGCTTGCGATTATAGCCCGCTTTAACGGCCCTTCCCGAACTATTCGGGTTAATTGGAGCGAAAGACTGAAAAAGAAAAATGCCCGGAAGACGAATCTTCCGGGCATTTTCAAGATGGTGCGGCTGGCAGGAATCGAACCCACGACCCCTTGGTTCGTAGCCAAGTACTCTATCCAGCTGAGCTACAGCCGCGAAGCTTTCGATTATAGCCTGATTTTTGGCTGCTCCCCGAAAGCATGGCAAGACGTTGCAATATCGAATCGCCGAAGGGAGGGTGGTAGGCCGTGCTGGGCTTGAACCAGCGACCAACGGATTATGAGTCCGCTGCTCTAACCAACTGAGCTAACGGCCCACGCGGCACGATTCTATTCGCGCAACCGGGCCTACTTGCGATGGCTCAGCGCATTGGTCACCAGGCGCGACGTGATGTCGACGATCTGGATCATGCGCTCATACGGCATGCGAGTCGGTCCGATCACGCCGAGCGTACCCACGACTTCCCCGTCGACCTCGTAGTTGGCGCTGACGATGGAGAGCTCCTCGAACGGCACCACCTGGCTCTCGCCGCCGATGAAGATGCGCACGCCCTCGGCCTTGCTGGATACGTCGAGCAGCCGCATCAACTGGGCCTTCTGCTCGAAGAGTTCGAAGGCGCGGCGCAGTTGCCCCATGTCGCTGGAGAAATCGCTCACCGCCAGCAGGTTGCGCTCACCGGAAATGACGACGTCGTCCTCCTGCGCCTCGGTCAGCACTTCCGAGCTGACCTGCACTGCCGCCTGCATCAGGGTGGCGATCTCGCCGCGCAGCTTTTCTATCTCGGACTGCAGCCGGTCGCGCACCTGCTCGATGGTCAGCCCCGCATAGTTCGCGTTGATGTAGTTCGAGGCCTCGACCAGCTGCGACTGCGAGTAGTCGGCCTCCGGAAAGATCACCCTGTTCTGCACGTCGCCATCGGGCGAGACGATGATCACCAGCAAGCGCCGCTCCGACAGCCGCAGGAACTCGATCTGCTTGAACACCGACGCGCGCCGCGGCGCCATCACCACGCCCACGAACTGCGACATGTTCGACAGCAGGTGCGCCGCATTGGCGATCACCTTCTGCGGCTGGTCGGGCGCGAGGCTGGGCGCGGTCATCTGCTCGCGCTGTGCCGTCAGCATGGTGTCGACGAAGAGGCGATAGCCGCGGTGCGTGGGAATGCGCCCGGCCGAGGTGTGCGGGCTGGCGATCAGCCCCAGCGCCTCCAGGTCGGACATGACGTTGCGGATGGTCGCCGGCGACAGATCGAGCCCCGAGGAGCGCGACAACGTACGCGACCCGACGGGCTGCCCATCGGCTATGTAGCGCTCGACGAGCGTCTTGAGCAGCAACTTGGCACGGTCGTCCAGCATTGCAAGATTTTAGTGTTGTAATTTGTGAGATATGACCTCACGCTTTCGTCACGTCGCCCTGATCGGCAAATACCAGGCTTCCGGCGCCCGGGCGCAGGCGGATGCGCGCGACAGCGTCATGGAAGGCATCGGAGCCTTTCTGGAATCGCAGGGTTGCACGGTCTATGTCGAGCGGCCGACGTGCGAGGAAGCCGATGCCGGCGCCCCCGCCCATCCGCGCTACGCCGCCCTCACCGTCGAGGAAATCGGCCAGCGCTGCGACCTCGGCCTGGTGGTCGGCGGCGACGGCACCATGCTGGGCATCGGCCGGCAGCTCGCGAGCTACGGCATTCCGCTGATCGGCATCAACCGCGGCCGGCTGGGCTTCATCACCGACATCCCGCTCGACAACTACCAGGCCACGCTGATTCCGATGCTGGCCGGCGAGTACGAGGAAGACCACCGTAGCCTGATGCAGGCCAAGGTCGTGCGCGACGGCGCCTCGGTGTTCGATGCCTTCGCCATGAACGACGTGGTCGTCAACCGCGGCGCCACCTCCGGAATGGTCGAGCTGCGCGTGTCGGTGGGCCGCCATTTCGTGGCCAACCAGCGCGCCGACGGCCTGATCATCGCCACGCCGACGGGCTCGACCGCCTACGCGCTATCGGCCGGCGGCCCGCTGCTGCACCCCGCGGTGCCGGGCTGGGTGCTGGTACCGATCGCGCCGCACACGCTTTCCAACCGGCCCGTGCTGCTGCCCGATGCCGACGAGATCGTCATCGAGCTGGTCGGCGGGCGCGACGCCAGCGCCAATTTCGATATGCAGTCGCTCGCCTCGCTCGCCATCGGCGACCGCGTGGTGGTGCGCCGCTCCGATTTCCGCGTGCGCTTCCTGCACCCGCGCGGCTGGAGCTATTTCGACACGCTGCGCAAGAAACTTCATTGGAACGAGGGAGGCTCCTGAATGAAGCACACCCCCAGGCTGCGCGCACTTCGTGTCGCTTCGCCAACCCTCTTGCAGGGGGCAACACCGGCGGCCCGGCAAAGCCGGTTCCGCGGTGTTTCACAGCTCGAACCCTACAAATTCGCACAACGCCCCCTGCCCGGAACCTGGAGGAACAACTGAGATGGCATTGCGACGCATCGCACTGCGCGACTTCGTGATCGTGCGATCACTCGAACTCGACCTGTCCGGCGGCTTCACCGTGCTGACCGGTGAAACAGGCGCGGGCAAATCCATCCTGATCGACGCGCTGCAACTGGCGCTGGGCAACCGGGCCGATGCCGGCGCGGTGCGCGAAGGCGCCGAGCGCCTGGACGTGAGCGCCGAATTCGACGCCGATCCGGCCCTGGACAGCTGGCTCGACGAAGGCGGCTTCGAGCGCGGTGACGCACTGCTGCTGCGCCGCACCGTCGACCTGCAGGGCCGCAGCCGAGGCTGGATCAACGGCAGCCCCGCCACCGCCACGCAACTGCGCGAACTGGGTGATCGCCTGCTCGACATCCACGGCCAGCACGCCTGGCAGAGCCTGACACGGCCCGAGGCGGTGCGCGGCCTGCTCGACGCCTACGCGGGCGCGCGCACCGACGCGCTGGACGCCGCATGGCAAGCCTGGCGGCAGGCGCTCTCTACGCTCGAACACGCCCGCTCGGCGCAGGACTCGCTGCAGCGCGAACGCGAGCGGCTGCAATGGCAGATTTCCGAAGTCGCCAAGCTCGCGCCGGGTGCCGACGAGTGGGAAGAGCTCTCCACCAATCACTCGCGCATCTCCAACGCGCAGGCGCTGATCGACGCGGCCCAGGGCGCCAGCCAGGCGCTGGAAGACGACGACAACGGCGCCCTCTCCGCGCTGCAGCGCGCGGCCACGCTGCTGCAGAACTGCGAGCACATCGAGCCCGAGTTCCGCGCGCTGGGCGAAGTGCTCGCCTCGTGCGTGGCCCAGGCCTCCGACGCCGCTCACACGCTGCACGGCTACCTGCGCGATGCCGACACCGATCCGCAGAGCCTCGCCGAGCTCGACGAGCGCATGGGCCTGTGGATGTCGCTCGCGCGCCGCTACAAGCGCCCGCCGGCCGAACTGCCGGCGCTGCTGGCCGGCTGGCAGGCCGAGCTGCAGGCGCTCGACGCCCAAAGCGATCTCGAAGGCCTGGAGCGTGCCGAAGAGGCCGCGCAGCAGGCCTACATGAAGGAAGCCAAGGCGCTGGGCAAGATCCGCAAGCAGGCGGCGCCCCGTCTCTCGCAGGCCGTCACCGACGCGATGCAGGGCCTGGGCATGCAGGGCGGGCGCTTCGAGGTCGAGCTGCAGCCGCTCGCGCAGCCGGGCCGCGCCGGCCTCGAAGAGGTGGCCTTCCTCGTGGCGGGCCACACCGGCAGCACGCCGCGCGCCATCGGCAAGGTGGCTTCGGGCGGCGAGCTTTCGCGCATCGCGCTGGCCATTGCGGTCACCACCAGCCAGCTCGGTGCGGCGCAGACGCTGATCTTCGACGAGGTCGATTCCGGCGTGGGCGGCGCGGTCGCCGAGACCGTCGGCCGACTGATGAAGCAACTCGGCCGCGACCGCCAGGTGCTCGCCGTGACCCACCTGCCGCAGGTGGCAGCCTGCGCCGACCATCACCTGGTGGTGGCCAAGCGCCAGACAGCGGCCACCGGCGGCGACGGTCCGCGCACCGAGAGCGGCGTGTCTCGCCTCGACGACGACAACCGCGCCAGGGAAATCGCCCGCATGCTGGGCGGCGAGAAGGTCTCGCAGACCTCGCTGGCGCACGCGCGCGAGATGCTCGGCCACAAGACCTCGGCGACGATGCAATGAGCCTCGACCTCGTGCTCATCACGGGCATGTCGGGCTCCGGCAAGTCGGTCGCCCTGCATGCGCTGGAAGACGCGGGCTACTACTGCGTCGACAACCTGCCGCCCGAGCTGCTGACCTCGTTCATCGCGCTGCAGCACGAGCAGCAGGCCACGCGGGTGGCGATTGCCATGGACGTGCGCAGCGGCGTCTCGCTGCCCATCGTTCCACAGCAGCTCGAGGCGCTGCGCCGCGACGGCGGAATATCGCTGCGCTCGCTGTTCCTCGACGCAACCACCGACGCGCTGCTGCGCCGCTATTCGGAAACCCGCCGCCGCCATCCGCTCTCGCGCCAGGAAGGCCGCACCGACGTGCCCGAGCAGCACCGGGTGTTAACCCAGGCCATCGAGCTCGAACGCGAACTGCTGGCCGACCTGCGCGACGGCGCCGACGTGATCGACACCAGCCTGATCCGTCCGGCGCAGCTGCAGAGCTACATCAAGTCGCTGATCTCCGCGCCGCAGACGCCGCTCACGCTGGTGTTCGAATCCTTCGCCTTCAAGCGCGGCGTGCCGCTGGATGCCGACTACGTGTTCGACGTGCGCATGCTGCCCAACCCGCACTACGTGCCCGCGCTGCGCCCGCTCACCGGCCGCGACGAGCCGGTGATCGAATGGCTGCGCGAGCACGACGACGTGGCGCGCATGTACGACGACATCGAGCAGTTCCTGGCGCACTGGCTCGACGCGCTGGCGCGCGACCATCGCAGCTATGTGACGGTGGCCATCGGGTGCACCGGCGGGCAGCACCGCTCGGTGTTCCTGGTCGAGCAACTGGCGCGTTCGTTCGGCGCGCGCTGGGGTGCGCTGAAGCGGCACCGCGAACTCGACGCGGGCTGACCAGCCAGTGGCGTGTTGGCTGGCCGGCTAAGCCTCGCCGCCTTCCAGCAGCTTGCGCATCGGAGCCGGCAGGCCCAGCCGGCTCCATTCATCCGCTTCGAACCAGCGCGCGGCCTCGCCCTGTGGCTGGCCGCCGTCGATCCGCACCGGGTGCAGGTGCAGGTCCTTGTGGGTCAGCACGTGCACGAAGGCCGGCAAGTCATGCACTCCGCGCCTTGCGGCCGGCAAGGCAGCAAGAAGTTCTTCGCGGCTGTCGAACACCGGCAGGCAGTAGAGCCCAGCCCAGATGCCCTTCGCCGGCCGCTTCTCCAGCCACACGCGCCCTTGCTCATCGCGCGCCAGCAGCACCCACAGCGACTGCGCGCTGCGCTTGAGCTTGCGCGTCTTGACCGGGTAGCGCTCGGGCGCGCCTTCACGAAGGGCGACGCAGTTCTGCTGCACCGGGCAGATCATGCAGCTTGGCTTGCGCGGCAGGCAGACCGTGGCGCCCATGTCCATCACGCCCTGCGTGTAGGACGCGATGGCTTCCCTGTCATTCGCAGGCGGGAGCAGTTGCGTCGCCAGATCCCACAGCGCGCGCTCCTGCGCCGCCGAGGACATGTCGCCCGCGAAGCCGAGCATGCGCGTGAGCACGCGCTTGACGTTGCCGTCGAGGATCGCCACGCGCTCGCCGAAGCAGAACGCCGCGATGGCCGCCGAGGTCGATCGGCCGATGCCCGGCAGCGTGACGAGTTCTGCAGCGGTGCGCGGAAACTCCCCGCCGAATCGCGCGACGACTTCCTGCGCGCAGCGGTGCATGTTGCGCGCGCGGCTGTAGTAGCCCAGTCCGCTCCACAGGCCGAAAACCTCGTCCTCGGTGCCCGCGGCGAGAGCCTTCACGTCGGGAAAGCGTTCGAGAAAGCGCGCGAAATAACCGAGCACCGTCGACACCTGCGTCTGCTGCAGCATCACTTCCGACAGCCACACGCGATACGGGTCGCGCGTGTTCTGCCACGGCAGCTGGCTGCGCCCGTGGCTGCGCTGCCAGTTCACGATCTGCGCGGCGAAATCCGGAGGCAATGGCTGGGTCGCGGTCGCCGCCGTGGAGGCGGTTTTCTCAGGCCGCACGCAGCTCGCCGATGGTGGCCGCGGGCTGCGGCTTTCCGTGCTGCGCGATCAGCGAAGTGAACTCGCGCAGCTGCACATGGAGTTCGGTGAGGTTGCTCTCCTGCGCGGCCAGCTCGACCAGCCGCTCGTCGAGGCTGCCCGCCGCGCTCTGGATGCGCTCGATCGCCTCGATGCGCTTGCTGAAGTTGCGGCGGCGCTCCTTGAGCTGCGCATCGATCTGCGCGCTCGCGCCCTTGCTCCAGCGCTCGACCTCGGTCATGGCCGCCTCGTTCACCAGCCGCAGCCGGCTGGCGAGCGCGCGCACCAGCTTGTCGCAGAAATCGGCCTGCGCGAGCTTCAGCAGGTTGCCCACGCCCAGGTAGTGGATGTGGCTGCGCTCGATCTGCGCGAGCTCCTGCTCGAAGCCGGTGAGGTCGGGCTCGGCCGGCGCCTGCAGGGTGAAGCCCTGCTCGGCGTTGAGCTGGCGGAAGGTGGCGTGCAGCATCGACTGGATCTCGGCCGTGGTCGCCTGCACCTCGCGCAGGTTGTTGCGCAGCGAGTCGAAAGTCTCGGCGTACACCTTGCGCACGTTGAACTTGACGCCGGGGCGCTTGAGCGCGGCCGACAGCTTCACCATGTCGGCCTTCAGCGCGGTGCGCCCGAGCACGGCATACACCTCGCGCAGCAGCTTGCCCTGCACCGAGCGCAGCGCCAGGATGCGCGTGTTGCTGCCCTCGAACTCGGCATGCTCCTGGTCGATGCGCGCGCGCATGTGGCGGATCACCGAAACGTTCTTGCCGCGCAGGCCCTGCAGTTCGAGCGCCTGCTCCGCCAGGTCGCGCTGGCGCACCTTCAGGATGCGCTCGGCCTCGGCGCGCAGCGCGGTCATGCCCGCATCGACCGCGAGCCGCAGCATGGTTTCGCGCTTGCCCAGCACGCCTTCGGCCAGCAGCGTTTCGAGCGCCGGCAGGCGGCTGGCCTGCAGCAGCTGGCCGTCGTGCTGGATCTTGGCCTGCAGGCCCTTCTGCGCCGACACGGGCAGCACCTGCGCCAGCGGCACCTCGAGCAGTCGGGCCGCGCCTTCGCGCTGGCGCTCGATCTGCTGCTCGATCTGCGCGGGCGTGCTGAGCGTGTCCCACATGGTGTCGATCTTGTTGAGCACCACGAAGCGCGTGTCGTTGCTTTCGTCCTCGGTGATCAGGTGCTCGCGCCAGATGGAAAGGTCGGAGCGGGTCACGCCGGTTTCGGCGCCGAGGATGAAGACCACCGCGTGCGCCTGCGGGATCAGGCTCACTGTCAGTTCGGGTTCGGCGCCGATCGCGTTCAGGCCCGGCGTGTCCAGAATTACCAGCCCCTGCTCCAGCAGCGGATGCGGCATGTTCAACACCGCATGGCGCCAGCGCGGAATCTCGACGCGGCCTTCGGCGTCCTGCACCGGGTTGTCGTCGGGCGTCTCGTCGTTCCAGAAGCCCAGCGTGCGGGCTTCGTCCTTGCTTACCCAGCGCACCTCGGCCACCTTGCCCATGGCCTGCGCCAGGTGCTCGGCGTTGCCCACGTCGATGGCGATCTCGGTCCAGCGCGTGGGCTTGTCGCGCCAGTGGGCCAGCGAATGGGGCTCCAGCCGGGTCTCGATGGGCAGCAGCCGCAGCTTGGGCGCGATCGCGGCGTCGTAGCCCAGCTCGGTCGGGCACATCGTGGTGCGGCCGGCGCTGGCGGGCATGATGCGCCGCCCGTAGCCGGCGAAGAAGATGGCGTTGATCAGCTCCGACTTGCCGCGCGAGAACTCGGCCACGAAGGCGACCATGACCTTGCTGGTGCGGATCTGCGTTTCCAGCCCGCGCAGGCGCTCCGCCACCGCCTGGTCGAGCAGCTCGTTCTCGGTCAGCCAGCGGGACAGCCACTGCAGCCGGTGGGCGAAGTTGCTCCGCCATGCACCGTGCTGATCGAGTTGTTGATTGAAGGAGCGGCTCAAGGGGAATGTGTAAGAAACAATTTACAAATATACATCGGCGGACATGCCACCGTCGTTTCTGGATTGTTTCTATTTTTCTGTTCCATCGCGCGAGCCCGCGCCTACTTCTGGCAATTGGGGCAGTAATAGGTGGAGCGCTGCCCCTGCCGCAGCAGCCGAATCGGCGTTGCACAAACCCGACAGGGCTCGCCCGCGCGGCCATAGACGGTCGCCTCGAGCTGGAAGTAGCCGTTCTGCCCGTCGATGTTGGAGAAATCTCGCAGCGTGCTGCCCCCCTTCTCCACCGCCCGCGCCAGGATCTCGCGCACCGCCGCGTGCAGCCTTGCCGCCCGCGGGCGGCTGATGCGAGCCGCCGACAGCGTCGGCCGGATGCCCGCCTGGAACAGCGCCTCCGACGCGTAGATGTTGCCGACGCCCACGACCACGTCGCCCGCCAGCAGCACCTGCTTGACCGCCGTCTTCCGCTTTTTCAGGCCGGCATGGAAGGCGTCGAGGTCGAAGCCTTCGTCGAGCGGCTCCATGCCCAGTCCACCCAACAGCTTGATGGCCCATGGAGCGGATTCGTCTTCCACGTAAACAACTGCACCGAAGCGGCGCGGGTCGTTGAGCCTCAGCGTGCCCCGGTCGGTAACAAGATCGAAGTGATCGTGCGGTCCGGGCGGCGGCAGCGCGGCATCGAAGCGCAGGCTGCCCGACATGCCCAGATGCAACAGCAGGATGCCGCGATCGAGATCGATCAGCAGGTACTTGCCGCGCCGGCGCACCTGGCGCACCTGCCGGCCGACCAGCGCCTCGGGCAGCACCATCAGCGCCCATCGCAGCGGCTTGCCGATGCGCACCGACTCGATGCGGCCGCCCGCGATACGGTCCGCAAACCCTCGGCGGGTGACTTCGACTTCGGGTAGCTCGGGCATGAAAGGTAAATCTTCGGCAAACGCCCGCGGCGGCGAAGCCCCACGGCGATGCTCGTACAAAAGGCTGGATTATTATGGTTGCATGAACCTTTCGCCCCGCCGACACCGCCTTGCGGCGGCCGCGTCTCTCGCCTTGATGGCTTGCGCCGTCAATGCGCAATCTTCCGATCCCGCAGCCCCTTTCAGCCCCACACCTGTCATCGAACGGCCGGCGCAGACGAGGCCCATAGTCAGGCCGCGACCGGCCGCAGCCAAGGAAGCAGCCGAACCCGCGCCGCTGCAGTCCGCGCTGACGGCCGACCTGTTCTACGAGATCCTGATGGGCGAGATGACCGCCCGTTCCGGCGACCCCGGCTCCGGCTATGCGCTCGTGCTCGATGCGGCCCGCCGGCTGCGCGACGGCAAGCTGTTCCAGCGTGCGGTCGAGATCGCGCTGCAGTCGCGCTCCGGCGACGCGGCGCTCGCCGCGGCACGTGCCTGGCAGGAAACCCTGCCGAATTCGCGCGACGCGCGCCGCATCGAGTTGCAGATCCTGATCGCGCTGAACCGCATCAGCGAAACCGTCGAGCCGCTGCGCGCCGAGGTGGCGGCCACCTCGCAGATCGAGCGCCCGCTGCTGATGGCCGTGATCGCGCGCAACTACTCGCGCGCATCGGACAAGAAGCTGGCCGCCTCGGTGGTCGAGCAGGCGCTGGTCGACGAGCTGAAGAGCCCCACCACCGGCGGGCTTGCCTGGGCCACGGTCGGCCGACTGCGCCTGAACGCGGGCGATGCCTCGGGCGCGCTGGAAGCCGCGCGCAAGGGCCAGGAGATCGACCCGGCCTCCGAAGCCCCCGCCGCGCTGGCGCTCGAGATGATCGACCCGGGCCAGCCGCTGGCCGAGCCGATCGTCACGCGCTTCCTGAACAGCAACCCGAAGGCCTCGGCCGAGCTGCGCGTGGCCTACGCCCGCGTGCTGGTCGAGAACCGCCGCTACAGCGACGCCTCCGCGCAGCTGCAGACGCTGACCACCTCGCGCCCAGAACTCGCCGAGCCCTGGCTGCTGCTGGGCAGCCTGCAGATGCAGGCGCGGCAGGACGCCGCGGCCGAAGCCTCGATCAAGCGTTTCATCGAGCTGTCGGGCAATCCGAAGAGCGGCGCCGGCAACAAGGATGCCGACGACGTCACCGACCGTAAGCGCGGCATCTCGCAGGCCTACTTCGCGCTGTCGCAGCTGGCCGAGCGGCGCAAGGACTATGCGGCCGCCGAACGCTGGCTCTCGCGCATCGACGGCGCCGACGAGCTGGTGGCCGCGCAGACCCGCCGCGCGACGCTGCTGGCGCGCCAGGGCAAGCTGCCGCAGGCACGCGAGATCATCCGGGGCCTGCCCGAGCGCACGGCCGACGACAAGAAGCAGAAGTTCCTCGCCGAAGTGCAGCTGCTGCGCGACGCGAAGCAGTACCAGGCGGCCTACGACATGCTCGCCCAGGCTTCGGCGGCATCGCCGGACGACGGCGACCTCGTCTACGACCAGGCCATGGTCGCCGAGAAGCTCAACCGTCTCGACGACATGGAGCGCCTGCTGCGCCGCCTCATCGAGCTCAAGCCCGAGAACCAGAACGCATACAACGCGCTGGGCTACTCGCTGGCCGATCGCAAGATCAGGCTCGAGGAGGCACGCACGCTGATCCAGAAGGCGGTGCAGCTGGCGCCGGAAGACCCGTTCATCGCCGACAGCCTGGGCTGGGTCGAATTCCGGCTCGGCAACACGGCGGAGGCCATCCGCATCCTCGAGGCGGCCTACAAGACGCGGCCCGACCCCGAGATCGGCGCGCACTTCGGCGAAGTCCTGTGGACCTCCGGCCAGAAGGACCGCGCGGTCACGATCTGGAAGGAAGCCCTGCTGAGCGACGCCGAGAACGAAACGCTGCAGGAAACGCTCAAGCGCCTGCGAGTGAAGCCCTGACATGGCGCAGGCAGAGGCATTCGCGCCGGTGCAGGGCGGCCGGCGCGCCTTTCTGGCGGTAGGCGGGGCGGCGGCCCTGCTGGCGACCGGTTGCGCGCAGCTGTCCGGCGGTTCGTCGGCACCGAGGCCGACGGACAGCTGGAGCGGACGCATGTCGCTGCGCATCGAGAGCGAGCCGGTGCAGACTTTCGCGGCACTGTTCGAACTTCGCGGCTCGGCCGAGGCGGGCGACCTGACGCTCACGACACCCATCGGCAGCACCCTGGCCCAGTTGCATTGGGCGCCGGGCGAAGCGCTGCTGAAGGACGGCAACCGGACACGCCGGTTCGACTCGGTCGATGAGCTCATCGAGGCGGCTACCGGCGCGGCCATTCCGGTCGGAGCTCTTTTCGGCTGGCTGGCGGGCCGCAACGAACCCGTGCCCGGCTGGAAGCCCGATCTCGCGCAGCTCGGCAGCGGACGGCTGCAGGCGGTGCGCGAGTCGCCGAGTCCGAGGGCCGATCTGCGCATCGTGTTCGAGCGGTCATGAAGGCGATCTACGACCTCCCCGCGCCGGCCAAGCTCAATCTCTTTCTCCACATCACCGGCAGGCGCGACGACGGGTATCACCTGCTGCAGTCGGTGTTCATGCTGATCGACTGGTGCGACACGCTGCACGTCGAACTGCGGCGCGATGGCCAGCTCAGCCGGGAGGATCTGACGACGGAGCTGCCGGCGGACGACCTGATCCTGCGTGCCGCGCGTGCGCTGCAGCCCTTCGCCGCGCCAGGCCAGGGTGCGCACATCGGCGTCGCCAAGCATGTGCCGGCGCAGGCGGGGATGGGTGGTGGCTCGTCGGACGCCGCCACCTGCCTGCTCGCGCTGAACCGCCTGTGGGGCCTGAACCTGCCGTTGTCGCGGCTGGCCCACATCGGCCTGAAGCTGGGCGCCGACGTGCCTTTCTTCCTCGGCGGGCGCAACGCGTGGGTGGAAGGCATCGGGGAGGAAATCACACCGGTTACACTCCCTTCCGCACGCTTCGTGGTGGTCAAACCACCCGAAGGACTCGATACCCGATTAATTTTTTCGGATTCGAACCTTCAACGTGCCACGCCTGTTGCTATAATCTCAGGCTTTGCTGCAGACAGCGAATCGTCGGAAGCGACAAACTTGGGAAACCGGGTTTTCGAGTTCGGCCACAACGACCTGCAGCCGGTTGCCCAGCGACTTTGTCCCGCGGTCACCGACGCCATCGAATGGCTCGGTACCCAAGGATTGAAGGCACGGATGACCGGCTCCGGAAGTTCGGTGTTCGCGAAGCTGCCGCAATCGCCGCAGGAAGCGGAACTGCTCGAGGCCCCCGAAGGCTGGCAGGTTCGTCAATGCAGCAATCTGGAAGTTCATCCACTCTGGGGATGGGCAACCTGAAGATAATCGGATCGTTCGTTCGGTTCGATGCGACATATATCGGTTGATGGCGAAAGCCGTCGACCCGTGTAGGGGAGTCGCCAAGCTGGTTAAGGCACTGGATTTTGATTCCAGCATGCAAAGGTTCGAATCCTTTCTCCCCTGCCAAATCTTCACGACTGCGGCCCGAGGGCCGCAGTCTTCATTTGCAGCCCACCCGCTGCAATAATCGGCGGCTCACCGGCCGCCAGCATACGAACCTTTTGGCGGCTTCCTAAGCCCACTTGCACTGCCGGGACGCGCTCATGCAGGCTAATCACCCTGATTTCATGGTTTTCACCGGCAATGCCAATCCGGGCCTTGCCGCAGAAATCGCGCACAACCTTGGCACCTCGCTGGGCGCTGCCCGCGTGGGCCGCTTCTCCGACGGCGAAGTCACCGTCGAGATCAACCAGAACGTCCGCGCACGCGACGTGTTCGTGGTGCAGTCGACCTGCGCTCCGACGAACGAAAACCTGATGGAACTGCTGATCATGGTCGACGCGCTCAAGCGCGCTTCGGCCGAACGCATCAGCGCCGTGATCCCCTACTTCGGCTACGCCCGCCAGGACCGCCGCCCGCGCTCGAGCCGCGTGCCGATCTCGGCGAAGGTCGTCGCCAACCTGCTGGAAACCGTTGGCGTCGAGCGCGTGCTCACGATGGACCTGCACGCCGACCAGATCCAGGGCTTCTTCGACATTCCCGTCGACAACATCTACGCCTCGCCGGTGCTGCTGGGCGACCTGCGCGCCAAGAACTACGAAGACCTGATCGTGGTCTCGCCCGACGTCGGCGGCGTGGTTCGCGCCCGCGCGCTGGCCAAGCAGCTGAACTGCGACCTCGCCATCATCGACAAGCGCCGCCCGAAGGCCAACGTCAGCGAAGTCATGAACGTGATCGGCGAGATCGACGGCCGCAACTGCGTGATCATGGACGACATGATCGACACCGCCGGCACGCTGGTCAAAGCAGCCGAGGTGCTCAAGGAACGCGGCGCCAAGAGCGTGTACGCCTACTGCACGCACCCGATCTTCTCGGGCCCGGCCATCGAGCGCATCACCAAGGGCTCGGCACTCGACGAAGTGGTCGTGACCAACACCATCCCCCTCTCCGACGGCGCCAATGCCTGCGGAAAGATCCGCCAGCTCTCCGTGGCACCGCTGATCGCCGAAACGATCCAGCGCATTGCCAAGGGCGAGTCGGTGATGAGTTTGTTCTCGGATCAGGACAACCTGTTCTGACCTGGGCAAAGAGCGGGCTTCACCCCTGAAGCCTTTTTGAACCGGAGTCGCACTGGTCGCGGTGGACTCTTACAGGAGCTAGTTATGAAATTCGTCGCTTTTGAGCGCGCAAAGCAGGGCACGGGTGCGAGCCGCCGTCTCCGCATCACGGGCAAGACCCCCGGCATCGTCTACGGCGGTGGTGCCGAGCCCCAACTGATCGAGCTCGATCACAACGCACTGTGGCACGCCCTGAAGAAGGAAGCCTTCCACTCCAGCGTTCTCGAGATGGAACTGGGCGGCAACGTCAGCAAGGTTCTGCTGCGTGACGTGCAATACCACCCCTTCCGCCAGCTGGTGCAGCACATCGACTTCCAGCGCGTGGACGCCAAGACCCGCATGACCCTGAAGGTGCCCGTGCACTTCAAGGGCGAGGAAGAGTCCGACGCCGTCAAGCTCGACCACAACCTGGTCAACCACGTCACGACCGAACTGGAAGTGAACTGCCTGCCGACCGACCTGCCCGAGTTCATCGAAGTCGACCTGTCGGGCCTGAAGAAGAACGGCACCGTCACGCTGAAGGACATCAAGCTGCCCCGCGGCGTGAAGTGGGTCAGCCACGGCAAGGCCAACCCGGTGCTGGCTTCGGCCGTGACCCCGGCTGCCGAAGAAGAAGCTCCCGCCGAAGGCGCAGCAGCTGCCGACGCAGCAGCCGCTCCGGCGGGCAAGGGTGGCAAGGCCGCGGCCAAGACGCCCGCTGCCAAGGCACCTGCCAAGAAGTAATCCGCTTCTTCGCACTCGTTGCTTCCCGATGAAGGCCCGCCTCGTGCGGGCCTTTTGCTTTTACGGCGACCGGATAATCCACGACCATGATCAAGCTGTTTGTCGGCCTCGGAAACCCGGGCCCCGAGTACGAAGCCACGCGGCACAACGCCGGCTTCTGGTGGATCGACGCCCTCGCGCGCGAATGGAAGCTCAACCTCGTGCCCGAGCGCAGCTACCACGGCCTCGCCGCGCGCACGAGCATCGGCGGCCAGAGCATCTGGCTGCTGGAGCCGCAGACCTTCATGAACCTGTCGGGCAAGTCGGTGGCCGCCTTGGCGCGCTTCTTCAAGATCGCGCCGGAAGAAATCCTCGTGGTGCACGACGAGCTCGACGTGGTCCCTGGCCAGGTCAAGCTCAAGTTCGGCGGCAGCCATGCCGGCCACAACGGACTGCGCGACATCCACGCGCAACTGGGCACCGGCGACTACTGGCGGCTGCGCTTGGGCATAGGCCACCCCGGCGTGAAGTCGGAGGTCGTCAACTGGGTGCTCAAGAAGCCACTCAAGGAACAGCGCGAAGCGATCGAGGACGCCATCACCCGCACGCTGCACGCGATTCCCGCGCTGGTGGCGGGCGAGATGGAAAAGGCGACCCTGGTCATTCACACGAGCAAACCGCCCCGGCCCAAGCCGCCGCGGAGGGAGCCCGGCGAAGGGGGCACGCCTGCCGCCACCTAGCCGGCCATTGAAGTGCAGGAGGGAGGGAAATAAAAAATGAGCGAAAAAAAAGAGAAGAACGGAAAGACGGTTTCGAAAACCGCAATCGCTATCTTTTCAATAGCAGCCGGCATCTGCTCCGCAGGCGCCGCCGCCCAAGGGGCGAACACCTGGCGCTGCGGCAACACCTATTCCGACCAGCCCTGTGAAGGCGGCAGGACGGTGAAGGTGGACGACCGCCGCAGCGACGAAGACCGCCGCGCCGCCGATGCCGGCACCCGCAGCGCCCAGACCCAGGCCGACCGCATGGAGCGCAACCGCCTGTCGCTGGAAAAGGCCGCTCATGACCGCGACCAGCGCGCCGCGCGGGAGGCAAGAAGCGCGGCCCTGGCGGAAAGGCGGCTCGCCATGGCCGAGCAGAGGGAGCGCGACCGCGCTCGCAAGGAAGCCAATGCGCCCCGCAAATCGAGCCTGAGCTTCAGCAGCGGCCCACGCGCTGACGCACCGGAGCGCAAGAAAAAGAAACGGAAATCGGCCGATTAAGCGCCGGACGAAGCTGCTGCTGCAGTCACCTTGATCGCCGTGAGACGCTGGTATTTCTGCATCAGCGTCTCGCGGCTTTCCACATGCTCGGGGTTCACGGGAATACAGGCCACGGGGCAGATCTGCACGCACTGCGGCTCATCGAAATGGCCCACGCACTCGGTGCACTTGTGCGGATCGATCTCGTAGAACGCCTCGCCCATGTAGATCGCGTCGTTCGGGCACTCAGGCTCGCAGACATCGCAATTGATGCATTCGTCGGTGATCATGAGGGCCATGGCCCCGATTATCGCGGCTCGGGCCGGGCCGGCAGCCGGTGAATGACAAAGGCCACATTCGCGGCACATTTGTTGCGGGAGTCAGTTATGCTGCGCCCCGCCCCATGAGTCTGTTCCTAGTCAAGCGCCTCGCCACGCTGATCGGCACCCTGGTCGGCGCCTCGGTCATCGTCTTCCTCGTGCTCGAGATCCTGCCCGGCAACGCCGCGCAGATGCTCATGGGCCCCGACGCCTCGCCCGAGGCCGTGGCAGCCCTGGCCACCAAGCTCGGCCTCGACCAGCCCGCGTGGACGCGCTACTGGCACTGGATCGGCGGCCTGCTCACCGGCAACCTCGGCGACAGCTACGCCTACAGTTCGCCCGTGCTCGACCTCATCCTCGAACGCCTCGCGTTGACGGTGCCCCTGGCCGTGCTCGCCATGGCGCTCACCGTCGTGATCGCCCTGCTCGTGGGCGTGACCGCCGCGGCCCGACACAACAAGCTCGGCGACGTCGGCCTCATGGGCATGGCCCAGGTCGGCATCGCCATTCCGAACTTCTGGTTCGCCATCCTGCTGATCCTGGTGTTTTCGGTGCAGCTGCAGTGGTTCTCCGCCGGCGGCTTCGAGGGATGGGGCGAAGGCATCTTTGCGGGCATCAAGTCGCTGCTGCTGCCAGCCCTTTCGCTAGCTGTGGTCCAGGCGGCGATCCTGGCGCGCATCACGCGCTCGGCAGTGCTGGAAGTGATGCGCGAGGACTTCGTTCGCACGGCGCGCGCCAAGGGCGTGTCGCAGCGCATGGTGCTTTGGACGCACGTGCTGCGCAACGCGATGATCCCCGTCATCACGGTCATGGGCATGCAGTTCTCCGAACTGCTGGCCGGCACCATCGTGGTGGAGAACGTGTTCTATCTTCCCGGCCTGGGCCGGCTGATCTTCCAGGCCATCAGCAACCGCGACCTGATCGTGGTGCGCAACTGCGTGATGCTGCTGGCGGCCATGGTGGTCATCGTGAACTTCGTGGTCGACGTGCTGTATGCCGTGATCGACCCGCGCATCAAGGCCAGCGACATATGAGCACAGCAGCAGTTCCCAACGCCGCCGCGCTCAAGGTGCCGGGCTTCTGGCGCCGCGCATTGCATCACCGCAGCTTCGTCATCGGCGGCACGCTCACGCTGCTCCTGCTGCTGGCCGCGGCCGTCTCGCTGGTGTGGACGCCATGGTCGCCCTACGAGATGGACATGGCCAGCAAGCTGAAGCCGCCGACGGGTTCGCACTGGCTGGGCACCGACACCTACGGACGCGACGTGGCCTCGTTGCTGCTCGTGGGCGCGCGCGCGTCCATCCTCGTGGGCGTGATCGCGGTCGGCATCGGCCTCGTGGTCGGCACCGCGCTGGGCCTGCTCGCGGCAGCGAAGCGCGGCTGGGTGGAAGAAGCCATCATGCGGCTCACCGACTTCTCGCTGGCTTTCCCCGCAATCCTCTCGGCCATCATGATGACGGCCGTGTTCGGCGCGGGCATCGTCAACGCGATCATCGCGATCGGCATCTACAACATCCCGACCTTCGCGCGCATCACGCGCGCATCGGCCAACGCCATCTGGTCGCGCGAATACGTGGCCGCCGCACGCGCCTGCGGCAAGGGCAGCTTCGCGATCACCATGCAGCACGTGCTGCCGAACATCTCGGCGGTGCTGATCGTGCAGATCACCATCCGCTTCGCCATTGCGATCCTGGCCGAGGCCGCCCTCTCCTATCTCGGACTCGGCACGCAGCCGCCGCAGCCTTCTTGGGGCCGCATGCTCAGCGAAGCGCAGACGATGATGTTCCAGGCGCCTCTGCTCGCGGTGTTCCCCGGCATGGCCATCGCCTTCGCGGTGCTGGGCCTGAACCTGCTCGGCGACGGCCTGCGCGACCTGCTCGATCCGCGCCTGGCGAGAGCAAGGTAAGCAAGATGCCCCTGCTCGAAGTCAAGGACCTCCACATCGGCCTGCAGACGCAACGCGGCCCCGCGGAGGCGGTGCGCGGCATCGGTTTCTCGCTGGAACGCGGCGAAACCCTGGGCATCGTCGGCGAATCGGGCTGCGGCAAGTCGATCACGGTGATGTCGCTCATGGGCCTGCTGCCCTCCACCGCGAAGGTCGGCGGCAGCATCCGCTTCGACGGCACCGAGCTCGTCGGGTTGCCCGAGAAGCGGATGTGCGAGATCCGCGGCAACCGCATCGGCATGATCTTCCAGGAGCCGATGACGGCGCTGAACCCGGTACACACCATCGCGCGCCAGGTCGGCGAGCCGCTGCGGCTGCATCGCGGGCTCTCGAAGGCCGACGCGCGCAAGGAGGTGCTCGCGCTGCTGGAGCGCGTGGGCATTCCGGATGCGGCTTCGCGCCTCGACGCGTATCCGCACCAGTTCTCCGGCGGGCAGCGGCAGCGCATCGGTATCGCCATGGCGCTCGCGTGCGGGCCCGACCTGCTGATCGCGGACGAGCCCACCACCGCGCTCGACGTGACCATCCAGAAGCAGATCCTCGAGTTGATCAAGAGCCTCGTGGCCGAGCGCGGCATGGCGCTGATCCTGATCTCGCACGACCTCGGCGTGATCGCGCAGACGGTCTCGAAGATGCTCGTGATGTATGGCGGCAGCGTGGTCGAGAGCGGGCCGACCGAAGCCGTGTTCGCCCGGCGCGCCCACCCGTACACGCAAGGCCTGTTCGCCGCGCGCCCCGTCATCGGCGCGCCGCGCGGCGTGCGGCTGGCCACCATCAAGGGCAGCGTGCCCGAGCTGGTCGACCTGCCCAAGGGCTGCCCCTTCGCGGGACGGTGCAGCTACACCGTCGACGCCTGCATGACCACGCGGCCGCCGGCCACGATGCTGCCGCAGGACCATGCGGTGCGCTGCATCCGCCTCGAAGAGATCGCCGCTGAAGGAGCCATCGCACCATGAGCGCGACCACCGCCGCTTCTTCGCCGCTGCTGCGGGTCACCGACCTCGTCCGCCACTACGCGCTGCCGCGCGAGAAGCTCTTCGGCCCGCCGCCGACCGTGAAGGCGCTCAACGGCGTGAGCTTCGAAGTGCAGGCCGGCCAGAGCGTGGGCATCGTCGGCGAATCAGGCTCGGGCAAGTCGACCATCGCGCGTCTCGTGATGGCGCTCGATACGCCGACTTCCGGCACCGTTTCCCTCGAAGGCCGCAATCTGCACGCGCTCTCCAAGGAAGAGCTGCGCGTGGCGCGCCGCGACTTCCAGATGGTGTTCCAGGACCCGTACGGCTCGCTCGATCCGCGCCAGACGGTCGCGCGCATCGTCGCCGAGCCGCTCGAAGCGCTCGCGGCCACCACTCGCGCCGAGCAGCGCGAACGCGCCGCCGAAACACTCGCCGCCGTGGGCCTGCGCACCACCGACCTCGACAAGTACCCGCACGAGTTCTCGGGTGGGCAGCGCCAGCGCATCGCCATCGCGCGCGCCCTCATCACACACCCCAAGCTCATCGTGGCCGACGAACCCGTGAGCGCGCTCGACGTGTCGGTGCAGGCGCAGGTGCTCAACCTCATGCAGGACCTTCAGCAGCAGTTCGGCATCAGCTACCTGCTCATCAGCCATGACCTCGCGGTGGTCAACCACCTCTGCGACAACGTGTGCGTGGTCTTCAAGGGCCGCATCGTGGAGCAGGGAGCGCCTGCCGAACTCTTCCAGCACGCGCAGCACGAATACACGCGCACGCTGCTCGACGCCGTGCCGCGTACGCCTGCCGGCGGCACGCTGCTGCCCGGCTGACATCGAAGCGTCGTCCCGCCTCCCTAGGATGAGTGGGTCATAAGCATCTGGTTGCGCACGCGCGCGCCGTCGCGGATGATGCCTGCCCCTGTTTCGAGGACACCGCTCCATGCTCAAACGACGCACCCTGCTCGCCACCGGCGCCGCAGCCCTGACCCCGCTGGCACTGCCGACCCTCGCGCTGGCACAGAAAAAGAAGGATGCGCTGGTCATCGGCCTCACGCTGGAGCCCACGGGCCTGGACCCCACGGCCAAGGCCGGCGCGGAGATCGCAGAGGTGGTGCTCTACACCGTCTTCGAGACCCTCACCAAGATCAACTCCGACGGCAGCGTCACGCCGCTCTTGGCCGAGAGCTGGGAGGTCTCGCCCGACCTGAAGACGCTCACCTTCAAGCTGCGGCGCGGCGTGAAGTTCCAGAACGGCGAGCCCTTCAACGCGCAAAGCGTGAAATTCTCGTTCGACCGCGCGGCCGCAGCCAACAGCACCAACAAGGACAAGCGCACCTTCACCAACATCGCGGCGCAGGTGGTCGACGAGCACACGGTCGTGCTGATCACCAGGGAGATCGAGCCCGACCTGCTGTTCCTGCTCGGGCAGGCCTCGGCCATCATCGTCGAGCCGAAGAGCGTGGAGACCAACGCCACCAAGCCCGTCGGCACCGGCCCCTACAGGCTCGACAACTGGGCCAAGGGCTCGAGCATCGTGCTCGCCAAGTGGGACGGCTGGCGCAGCGCCGACACGGTGCAGATCCGCAAGGCCACCTTCCGCTTCATTTCCGAGCCGGCCGCGCAGACCGCCGCGCTGCTGTCGAACGACATCGACCTGTTTCCGCACGCCTCGGTGTCGCGCAGCCTGTCGCAGTTCCAGAACGACAAGCGCTTCCAGATCGTGTTCAACGCCTCGCTCGGCAAGACCATCCTGGCCATCAACAACAAGCGCAAGCCGCTGGACGACGTGCGCGTGCGCCGCGCCATCTCGGCGGCCATCGACCGCAAGGCCGTGATTGACGCCGCGGTGGACGGCCGTGGCGTGCCCATCGGCAGCCACTACGTGCCAGGCCTGCCAGGCTATGTCGACACCACGGGCGTCAACCCGTACAACGTCGAGAAGGCCAAGAAGCTGCTGGCCGAGGCCGGCGTGAAGACGCCGCTGGAGCTCGAACTGGTACTGCCGCCCCCGCCCTACGCGCGCCAGGGCGGCGAGCTCATCGCCGCGCAGCTCGCCAAGATCGGCATCGTCGCGAAGATCCAGAACGTCGAGTGGGCGCAGTGGATCAGCGGCACCTACGGCAACAAGAACTACGACCTCTCGCTGATCCTGCACATCGAGCCCTTCGACCTGGTGAACTACACCAAGCCGGAGTACTACTGGGGCTACCAGTCGGCGAAGTTCAACGAGGTCTTCGACAAGGCGCGCAACGCCGCGCGCCCCGCCGACCGCCTGCGCTACCTGGGCGACGCCCAGCGGCTGCTGGCGGAAGACGCGGCCAACGTCTTCCTGTATCAGCAGCAGTTCATCACCGTGGCGGCGCGCAACCTGCGCGGGCTGTGGAAGGACACGCCGATCTTCGTGAACGACATCGCGGCCCTGTCCTGGGCCTGAGCCACCGGGTCCGAGCCCGGCCGAAGCCCCCGCATACGGGAACGTCCCGAGGAAAAACCGGCCCGAGGGCCGCGCACCGGCGTGCCCTGTGCATCAAAATGACCGCTCGCGCAGGTGGCATCCTTCGTGCTGCTTGCCGTGTCTTTCGCGGCGCCGCGCCTCCCTTCGGGGCACGGCGTGCGCCGCAGCAGTCATCCGCCATTCGAACCTGGCATGTTTTTCCGGAGATCACACGTATGTTGAACCGTCGCACCCTCCTTACCACCGCCGGCGCCACCGTGGCGCTGGCCAGCCCGCTCGCCGGCATGGCGCAGGGCAGGAAGGACGCCATCGTGATCGGCATGGCGCTCGAGCCGCCGGGGCTCGACCCGACCACGGGCGCGGCAGCCGCCATCGCCGAAGTGGTGCAGTACAACATCCTGGAGACGCTCACCAAGATCAACTCCGACGGCAGCGTCACCCCGCTGCTGGCCGAGAGCTGGGAGATCTCCCCCGACCTCAAGACCTACACCTTCAAGCTGAAGCGCGGCGTGAAGTACCAGAACGGCGAGCCCTTCAACGCGGCGGCCGTCAAGTTCTCGTTCGACCGCGCCGGCAGCGAGAAGAGCACCAACAAGGACAAGCGCACCTTCGCCAACCTGAGCACGCAGGTGGTCGACGACTACACGGTGGTCATCATCAACAAGGAGATCGACCCCGACCTGCCCTTCGTGCTGGGCCAGGCCACGGCCGTGATCGTCGAGCCCAAGAGCGCCGAGGGCAACGCCACCAAGCCGGTGGGCACCGGCCCCTACAAGCTCGACAACTGGGCCAAGGGCTCGTCGATCACGCTGAGCAAGTGGGAAGGCTTTCGCAGCCCCGCCACCGCGAAGATCAACAAGGTCACTTTCCGCTTCATCTCCGACACGGCCGCGCAGGCCGCGGCCATGCTCTCGGGCGACATCGACGTGTTCCCGCGCATCGGCACGCGCGTGGTGCAGCAGTTCAAGATGAATCCGCAGTTCCAGGTGATCCTGGCCGGTTCTCGCGCCAAGACCATCCTGTCGATCAACAACAGGAAGAAGCCGCTGGACGACGTGCGCGTGCGCCGCGCCATCCTCGCGGCCATAGACCGCAAGGCCTTCATCGAAGGCGCGGCCGACGGCTTCGGCGTGCCCATCGGCAGCCACTACGTGCCGGGCGCGGCGGGCTATGTGGACACCACCGGCATCAACCCCTTCGACGTCGAGAAGGCCAAGAAGCTGCTGGCCGAGGCCGGCGTGAAGACGCCGCTCGAGCTGAAGATGACGCTGCCCCCGCCGCCCTACGCGCGCCAGGGCGGCGAGGTGATCGTGGCGCAGCTGGCCAAGATCGGCATCGTGGTGAAGGTGCAGAACGTCGAGTGGGCCCAGTGGCTGAGCGGCACCTACGGCAACAAGGACTACGACCTGTCGATCGTGTCGCACGTGGAGCCCTTCGACCTCGGCAACTACGCCAAGTCGGACTACTACTGGGGCTACCAGTCGAAGGCCTTCGACACGCTGTTCGACAAGATCAAGACCACCGCCAACGCCACCGAGCGCAACAAGCTGCTGGGCGACGCGCAGAAGATGCTGGCCACCGACGCGGCCAACGGCTTCCTGTACCAGCCGCAGTTCCCGACCGTCGCGAAGAAGAACGTGAAGGGCATCTGGAAAGAGAACCCCATCTTCGTGAACGATCTCTCCGCGCTCTCGTGGGGGTGATGAGGCTCGCCCCCAGGCTTCGCGCACTTCGTGTCGCTTCGCCAACCCCCTACCGGGGGCAACACCAGTGGCCCGGCAAAGCCGGTTCCACGGTGTTCCCCGAAGGGGCCGTGGGCGTCTCGTGCGCTGTGAATCATGATGAATGCGGAGCTTGAGTGAGTGACGCAATGTCCGATGTCGCCTTGCTGAGCAGTCTTTCCGCGCAGGAGCTTGCCGCCGCCTACCGCGACCGCAAGCTCTCGCCGGTCGAGGTCACGCAGGCCGTGATCGCGCAGGTGGAGCGCTGGGAGCCCCACCTGCAGGCCACCTGGCTCTTCAGGCCCGAGGCTGCGCTCGAACAGGCGCGGGCCTCGGAGGCGCGCTGGCTGCGCGGCGACGCGCGCGGGCCGCTGGATGGCGTGCCGGCCACCATCAAGGAAAACATCGCGACGCGCGGCGACCCGATGCCCGCAGGCACCGCCGCCGTCGACCTGAAGCCCGCGGCTGCGGATGCACCGCCTGCCGCGCGCCTGAAGGAAGCCGGCGCGGTGATCGTGAGCAAGACCACGATGCCGGACTACGGCATGTTGTCTTCGGGGCTGTCGAGCTTCCACACGCTGGCGCGCAATCCGTGGGACCTGAGCCTGACACCGGGCGGCTCCAGCGCGGGTGCCGCAGCTGCCACGGCGGCGGGCTACGGCCCCTTGCACCTGGGCACAGACATCGGCGGCTCGCTGCGCCTGCCCGCGAGCTGGTGCGGCATCTTCACGCTCAAGCCCAGCCTGGGGCGCGTTCCCATCGACCCGCCCTACATGGGCCGCGCCGCAGGGCCGATGACCCGCGCCGTGGGCGACGCCGCGCTGCTGATGCAGGTGCTGTCCAAACCCGACGCTCGGGACAGCATGAACCTGCCGCCGCAGGACATAGCCTGGGCGAGCTTCGACGTTGCGCCCGACCATCTGCGCGGCCTGCGCTTCGGGCTGCTGCTCGATGCGGGCTGCGGCCTGGCGGTGGAGCCCGAGATTCAGGCGGCGGTCGAGCAGGCCGCGCGCCTGCTGGAGAAGGCCGGCGCCGTCATCGAGCCGATGCGGCCCTTCATGTCGCAGGCCATGCTCGACGGCATGGACCACTTCTGGCGCATGCGCTCGCTGGTGGACATGAAGAGCCTGCGCACCGACCAGCGTTCGAAGGTGCTGCCCTACATCCGCGAATGGGCAGAGAGCGCGGCGGAGTTCAGCGGCGAGCATGTGTTCCGCGGCTTCAGCCAGTTCCATGCGACGCGCGTGGCCGCCGTGAGTGCCTGCGCGCGTTTCGACTACGTGATCTCGCCCGTGTCGCCCAACATGCCGGCGGCGGCCGAGGCGCCCTCGCCCACCAACGACCCGCTGCGGCCGCTGGAGCACATCGGGTTCACCGTGCCGTTCAACATGTCGGAGCAGCCTGCGGCCTCGGTGAACTGCGGGTACTCGGCTGCGGGCCTGCCGATCGGGCTGCAGATCGCCGGCCAGCGCTTCGACGATCTCGGCGTACTGCGCGTGTCGCGCGCCTTCGAGCAGATCCGCGAACCGCAGCGCCCCTGGCCCTCGCCGCCCGGCCGCTAGCGAGGCACCTCAGGTCGCGGCATAGCGCCCGGGCTTGTGGTTGATCCAGAGGAAGAGTCCCATCACCACCGCGGCCAGCACCGACCAACCCACCCGCTGCGGCGGGATCACGAACAACGCCAGCAGCACTACGGTGCAGTCGATGCCGATCTGCACCTTGCCGGCGGGCCAGCCGCGCTTTTCCTGCAGGTAGAGCGTGAGCACCGTCGCGCCGCCCAGGCTGGCGCGATGGCGGGCGAGGAACAGGCAGCCGGTGCCCAGCATCAGGCCGCCGAGCACGGCCGCGAAGGCCGGGTGCAGCGAACCGATCGACAGGTAGCGCGGCGCCAGGTCGGTCATCACCGAGAGCAGCGCGATGGCCGAGAAGGTCTTGAGCGTGAACGCCCGGCCCATGTGGTGCCAGGCGAACCAGTAGAACGGCAGGTTGACCAGGAAGAACAGCTTGCCGAAGCTCGCGCCGGTGGCGTAATGCAGCAGGAACGCGATGCCGGCCGTGCCGCCGGTGAGCAGGCCTGCCTGGCCGAACAGCATCATCGCGATGGCGACGAAGAGCGTGCCCGAGAAGATGGCCTGCGCGTCGTCGAAGCGGGTGTGGCGCAGCAGGCTGGGCGAGGAGGTCGTGGGAGGTGGCGCATCCATGGCCGGGGCTGACGCAAATCCCGCGCCACCCCTGGCGAGATCCGTCACATCAGGTGAGTGGCCAGCATCTCCCTCGCCCGGGTCACGAACGCGGTCTCGCCCTTGCGCCCCGCCAGGAACTGGAAGGCAACGCGCGGCAGCGCCGGCAGGCCGTGAGGCGGCGCCAGCCGCGTCACGCCGTCGCTGATCGAGGACTCGTTGAGGCAGGCAACGCCCAGGCCCGCCGCCAGCGCCGACTGCAGCCCCGCCACGCCCGACGCGACGTGCGCCAGCGCATACGGTATGCGCCGGCGCCGCAGCAGCGAAACGGTGAACTGGTGCAGCGAGCAGGTGTCCGGCAGGGCCAGCAGCCGCAACGGCTCCCCGCGCACGAGCCGCATGCCCTCCGCGCCGAGCCACACCAGCGACTCGCGCCGCAGCACCGAGCCCCGGGCCTCGGGCGCGGAAGCTCCGGCGATGTTCATCGCGATGCCCACGTCGAAATCGCCTTGGGCATAGGCCGAACGCAGCGCGTCGCTCTTCAGGATGGTGACGTGCAGCCGCACCTGCGGATAGCTCTCGCCGAGCCGCCCCAGCAGCCGCGTCAGGTCGCCCGGGCGGAAGTAGTCGGTGACCGCGAGACGCAGCTCCCCCTGCAGCGTCTCGCCGTGCAGGTCGCGGAATGCCTCGTCGCTCAGCGCGAGGATGCGCCGCGCATAGCCCAGCAGCCGCACCCCCGCCTCGGTGGGCGCGACGCCAGCCTTGCTGCGCGTGAGCAGCGACTGCCCTGCCCGCTCCTCCAGCTTGCGGATCTGCTCGCTCACCGACGACTGCGAAAGAAAAACGCGCGGCGCGGCCGCCGTGAGGCTGCCCGCGTCGACGACGGCGGCCAGCGTGCGCAGTTGCTCCAGGTCGAACCCTTGCATGGTCAATCCATCCGTTTATCCGATGGAACGCATCATATATTCCCGCTTTTTCGATGACCAGCAGGCTCCCACAATCACCCCATCGACAACCCATTCATCCAAGGAGCCAGCCATGCCCCACATCGTCGTCCACCTCTCCGGCCAACCCGATGCCGACCTCACCCGCAAGACCGTCGACGCCGTCGCCGAGCTCACGCAGAGCGTGCTCGGCAAGCAGCTGCCGGTCATCGCCGTCACCGTGCAGTACATCGCCGCCGACGCCTGGTTCATCGGCGGGCAGTCGCTCGCCTCGCTGGGCAAGTCGGCCTTCCACCTCGACATCAGCATCACCGACGAGACCAACACCAAGGCCGAGAAGGCGCGCTACCTGCGCGAGGTGCATGCGGCCATGGCGAAGATCAGGCCGGACCTGCACGAGGTGTCGTACATCCATGTGATCGACGCGCGCGGCGCGGCCTACGGCTATGGCGGCAAGACGCAGGAGTACCGGCACCAGCAGGCCGGGGTATAGGTTCACCTCCAGGCTGCGCGCACTTCGTGTCGCTGCGCCAACCCCCTTCCGGGGGCAACACCTGCGGCCCGGCAAAGCCGGTTCCGCGGTGTTCCTGGCCTTGGCAGTTGCAATCCGGCGTTGCGCGCCCGGCAATGGCACGGCAGAAAAACTATGCGACGCTGAAGCATTCCTGCCGTGGCACCATGCCGCCATGCCTTCCGCAAATCCCCTCGCCGACAGCCTCGGCAACCCGCTCACCCTCGACGATGCCGCAAGCCTGCCGCTGGTCGACGACTTCGTCATGGGCTTCATCTCCAGCGAGGCGCGCGCGGTCAACCTGCTAGCTGCCGCCGGCAACGACGCGAGCCCCGTCGTCCAGGCCTACTGCGCCACGCTGCACCTGTTCGCCGAATCGCGGGAAGCCGTGGCCAATGCACGGCCGTTCCTCGCGAAGGCTCGCGCCGGCGCCTCGCGCGCCACGCCGCGCGAGCAGCGCTACATCGCGGCCATCGAGGCCTGGGCCGAGGGCGACATCGCCCGCGCCATCGCGCTGCACGCCGAGCAGGCGCGCGAGCATCCGCGCGACCTGGTGTCGGTCAAGCTCGGCCAGTACCACTGCTTCAACACCGGCGACTGCCCCGGCATGCTGAAGCTCGCGCTGGCGGTGCTGCCGCACGCGGCAGACGTGCCCTACGTGCACGGCATGGCGGCCTTCGGCTACGAGCAATGCCATCTGATGCGCGAAGCCGAGGCAAGCGCGCGCTGCGCCATCGCGATGTGCCGCAAGGAGCCTTGGGCGCACCATGCGCTGGCGCACGTGATGCTCACCGAGGGCCGGCTCGCCGAGGGGCTGGCGTTCATGGAGAGCGTGAGCGACACCTGGATCGGCCTCAACTCGTTCATGGTCACGCACAACTGGTGGCACATGGCGCTGTTCCTCATCGACCTCGGGCGCGATGCCGAGGCGCTCGCGGTGTACGACGAGCACGCCTGGGGTGTGGTGAAGGACTACTCGCAGGATCAGATCGGTGCGGTCTCGCTGCTCGCGCGGCTTGAGCTTGCCGGCATCGACGTGGGCAGGCGCTGGGACGACGTGGCCGACCACCTGCGGCAGCGGCAGGCCGACCACGTGCTGCCCTTTCTCGACCTGCAGTACCTCTACGGCCTGGCGCGCGCCGGCCGCCCCGAGGCGGGGGTTCTGCTGCGCAACATCTTGGCCTTCGCACCGGATGCGCCTGCGTCGACGCGCGCGGCATGGCAGCGCGTCTGCGTCCCCGCAGCGCACGGGCTGGTGGCCTACGCGCAGGACAATCTTCCGGCAGCCATCGAAGGCCTGGGCACGGCGCTGCCGCGCATGATCGAGATCGGCGGCAGCCACGCGCAGCGCGACCTGTTCGAGCAGGTGTATCTCGATGCGCTGGTGCGCAGCGGCACGGCGTCTTCGCTGGGGGTTGCCCAGGGCATCCTGCAGCAGCAGCTCAACGGCCAGCCCGAGTCGCTGCGCCTGCGCAGGCAGGCGGCCGCGGTGTATGCCCGGCTCGGTCTCGGGCAGTTGACCGGTGGAACCGCGGCGCACGCCTGAGCAGGTCCGGCCCGAGCGTTGAGGCAGACGAAAACTCCATGCCTTCAGGTCATGGGGCATGGTGCAAAAGGAATTGGCGACAGCATGCGAGCGGCTCCTAGACTGGTCGCTCCCTCAGACACCACGCCCTCGCGGGCAGGCCTTCCATGCACAAGTCGCTCGTCACGCTGGCCGTTCTCTCGGCACTCGCGCCCTTCTCACCCGCTCTCCATGCCGCCGATGGCACCCCGGTCGCCCTCGACCTGCTGCTGCGCGGCGGCACCGTGTACACGGGCGACTCCGACACGCCGGTGGTGGGCGACGTCGGCATCGCGGGCGACCGCATCGTGTTCGCGGGCAAGGCGGCGCCGGCGCAGTTTACGGCAAGGCGCGTCATCGACGCCACGGGCATGGTGGTGGCGCCGGGCTTCATCGACGCCCATACGCACGCGGATGCCGACCTGCACTCGAACGCCCCGAAGAAGCGGCTGAACATCCCGTTCATCACGCAGGGCGTGACCACCGCGGTGATCGGCAACGACGGCTTCGGCGGCTTCGACATCGCGGCACAGGCGCAGAAGCTGCGCGCCGCGCCGGTGGGCACCAACGTTGCCATGTACGTGGGTTTCGGCCCGGTGCGCATGAGCGAGCTGGGCGAGGCCGACCGGGCGCCCACGCCCGAACAGCTGGAGGCGATGAAGAAGCGCGTGAGCCAGGGCATGTGCGAGGGCGCGCTGGGCCTTTCCACCGGCCTCTTCTACACGCCGCAGAACTTCTCGAAGACCGAGGAGGTCATCGAGCTCGCGAAGGTGGCGGCACGGCACGGCGGCCTGTACGACAGCCACATCCGCGACGAGTCCATGTACAACATCGGCCTGAAGGGCTCCATCGACGAGGTGATCCGCATCGGCCACGAGGCGAAGCTGCCGGTTCACGTGGCGCACATCAAGGCGCTTGGCGTCGACGTGCAGGGCCAGAGCGGCGACATCATCGGGCGCATCGAGAAGGAGCGCGCGGGCGGGCTGGACATCACGGCCGACCACTATCCGTGGACCGCGTCGAGCACGCGTTTCTCGGCCGCGCTGCTGCCGCCCTGGGCCAACGAGGGCGGCCGTGCGGCGACGCTGCAGCGCTTCGACGACGCCTCGCAGCAGGAGCGCCTGCGCAAGGACATGCGCGAGAACCTGCGGCTGCGCGGCGGCCCCGAGGCCATCCTGTTCTCGGCCGGCAGCACGAAGTACGTGGGCAAGACGCTGGCCGACGTGGCCAAGGCATCGAACGCCGATCCGGTAGACGCCGCCATCGCGGTGCTGCGCGACGGCGACCTGATGATCGCCTCGTTCAACCAGAGCGACGACGACATGCGCGCCTTCATGAAGCGGCCGTGGGTCATGACCTCGTCGGACTCCTCGCTCGGCCATCCGCGCGCCTACGGCACCTTCGCGCGCAAGTACGACCAGTACGTGGTGAAGGAGCACACGATCTCGCTGGCGCAGTTCATCCGCAGCAGCTCCTCGCTCACGGCCGACACGCTGGGGCTGAAGCAGCGCGGCCATCTGCGCCCGGGCTACTACGCCGACGTGGTGGTCTTCGACCCGGCACGCTATGCGGCGAAGGCCACCTACACGCAGCCAACGCTGCTGTCGGAGGGCGTAAGCACGGTGCTGGTGAACGGCCAGTTGGCGGTCGACGGCGGCAAGCCCACGGGTGTGGGCGCGGGCCAGCCGCTGCTGCGCACGCCGAAGGCCGGCAGCTGCGTCTGAGCGTGCCCGCTCAGTCCTTGTTCTTCAGGTGCCGCGTCTGGTCGTAGGTCGGCTGCGGCGGCAGGTCGGCCAGGTGGCGCGTGTCGGCCCATTCGACGATCTCGATGTCGTCGGGCCGCTGCGGATCGGCGATGCGGATGCGGTTGAAGCCTGCGTTGGGAATGTCGCTGCGGCGCGGCCCGCTCAGGCTCAGGCCCCTGGCGGTGCGCCACACCATGTCGAGCACCCCGCCATGCGTGACGACGATCAGGTGCCGGCCCCGGTGCTCCGAGGCGATGCTGCCCAGCGCCGCGATGATGCGCGCGTGGAACTCGCGTGCCGTCTCGCCCTCGGGCATGGCGTGGTCTTCACGGAACTCCAGCCACTCTTCCCAGGCACGCGGATGCAGGCTCTGGATCTCGTCGGAGCGCATGCCCTCGACCACGCCGAAGAACTGCTCGCGCAGCGCCGCCGAGGTGACCACCGGCAGCGACAGCTGCTGCGCCCCGGGCGCCGCGGTCTGCTGTGCGCGCATGAGGTCGCTGCTGATGATGTGCCGCACCGCCGTCTCGCTGGCCAGCCTCAGTCCGATGCGGCGGGCCTGCTCGTGGCCGATGTCGTTGAGCGGAACGTCGGCATGCCCCTGGAAGCGGAGTTCGCGGTTCCAGGCGGTCTCGCCGTGGCGGATCAGGATCAGGTCGGTGGTGGTTTCGGGCTTGGGCGTTGGCATTGCCGCCCATTTTCCACCGTGAGCATGACGCTCAGGCCATTGCACCCATTGCCTGTTGCACGGCAGCCACCACGCCGCCGACCGCAGGCGCCGCGCCGAGTCGCATCGGCGACGGCGTGAGCAGCGCCAGCACCCACGCGATCACCACGCCGCCGACGATGGCGCAGACCACCACCACGGCGGTGTACGCAACGGCCTTGTCGGGCGGGCATTTCATGAGCACCGGCAGGCCGGTGTAGAGCAGGTAGACGCCATAGAGCGCCGCCAGCGCCCCCAGCACCGAAAGCGAAGGCAGCAGGCTGAACACGCCGCCGACGAAGGCGGCGGTGCTCGCATAGGACGAAAGCTTGAGCGCGCCGATCTGGCTCCTGGTGCCCTCGAAAGTGGGCGCCATCGCGTCGATGATCAGCGCGAGCACGAACACCATCACCAGCGACAGCACGTAGCCCACGATCATGTTCGCGAGCCCCGAGGCCAGCGGCACGCGGAAGCTCACGCCAAAGGCACCCACGCCGATCAGCGACAGGCCGATGAAGCTGGCGAGCGCCGGGATCAGCGCGAGGATCATCACGTAGTTCCTGTAGAGCGATGCGGCGTCGGCCGGCTCGGCGTCGATCTCGGGCCAGGTGGCCTTCGGCTTAAGAAGGATGGCCTGGACGCGTTCTACAAGATTCATTGCGGGATTCCTCTGCACGGGCTGTCGAGTATGTCGGCGCCGCCGCGCGACGGCTGCTGGCCATGAGGCCTATGCCACGACCTATGCCGCTGCGTCCTCTGCCGCAATCGCGCAGAATCCGTGGCCATGCCCAATCTGATCCTGCTGCCCGGCCTCGCCTGCGACGAGCGCATCTGGCAAGCCCAGCTGCCCGCCCTTCCCTCCGCCTTCGGCGCCCGCGTGAGCGACGTCCAGCGGCACAACGACACCATCGAGGGCATGGCCGCAGCCGTGCTGCGCGACAACGACGGCCCGCTGGTGCTGTGCGGCGCCTCGATGGGCGGCATGGTCGCCATGGAGGCTGCCCGCCAGGCGCCCGAACGCATCGCGGGGCTCGCGCTGCTCGGCACCAGCGCACGGCCCGAGACGCCGGAGATGTTCACGCTGCGCGAGGGCGCCATCGAATACTTCGAGCGCGGCGAGCTGCGCGACGTGATCGAACCGAACGTCTACTTCGCCTTCCACCCCGTGCAGGCCGCCGACGAGGCGCTGGTGCAGCGCTACCTCGACATCGTGCTGGGCGCGGGCGCGCAGCAGCTCATCAGCCAGAACCGCGCGGTGATGCGCCGGCCCGACGCGCGCCTGCACCTCGCGTCGGTGCGCGCGCCCGTGCTGCTGATGTGCGGCAACGAGGACAAGCTCGCGCCCCCCGAGTGCACCACCGAGATGGCGGCACTGCTACCGCAGGCCGAGGTGGTGTGGGTGCCCGACTGCGGCCACATGCTGACGATGGAGAAGCCCGACCTCGTCAACGCCGCGCTCAACCGCTGGCTGGCGAAGAACTTTCCCGCCTGAGCCCGGACTCCCGCGGCCGCTCAGTGCAGCTGGCCGCCTGTCTCGGCGATGTCGTGCTCCACGGCCAGCGATGTGGTCACCGCGATGCGCAGCGCCTTGACCATGGTTTCCAGCGACATGCTCGGCGCCCCCGGAAAGCGCGCCGCCTGCTCAGGCAGGTACGGAATGTGGATGAAGCCGCCGCGCAGCCCCGGCACCGGATGCGTCGCGATGCGGTGCATCAGCCCGTAGAAGATGTGGTTGCACACGAAGGTGCCCGCGCTGTTCGACACCGAGGCCGGCACGCCGGCCGCGCGCAGTTCGCGCACCATGGCCTTGATCGGCAGCGTCGAGAAGTACGCGGCGGGCCCGCCCGGCACCACCGGCACGTCGATGGGCTCCTGCCCCTTGTTGTCGGTCGTGCGCGCGTCGTCGATGTTGATGGCGATGCGCTCCGGCGTGAACTCCGTGCGGCCGCCGGCCTGGCCGATGCACAGCACCAGTTGGGGCTGCAGCTCGTCCATGGCCGCCAGCAAGGCGTCGATGGCATCGCCGAAGACGCAGGGCACCAGTCGCGCGTGGACCGTCGCTCGGCCCACCTTCCAGCCGTCGAGCGCGCGCACGGCGTCCCACGAGGGGTTGAGCACCTCCTGCTCGAAGGGCTCGAAGCCGGTGAGCAGGACCTTGATGGGCTTGGCTGCCACGGTCTGCCTTGCTCGTTCAGGCGTTCCGGCGGTCAGGCCGTCGCCCGGACGGCGATGCCCTCGGCCTCCAGCCGCTCGCGGATGCGGCGCGCAAAGGCCAGCGCATGGGCGCCGTCGCCATGCAGGCAGACGGTCTGCGCATTGACCGGCACGACACTGCCGTCGATGGCGGTCACGCGGCGGTCGCGCACCAGCGAGAGGGTCTGCGCGAGCGACTGCTCCTCGCTCTCGATCAGCGCGCCGGGCTGGCTGCGCGGCACGAGGCTGCCGTCGGGCATGTAGCCGCGGTCGGCGAACACTTCCTCCACGGGCTCGAGGCCGGCGCGGCGGGCCGCATCGATCATGTTGCTGCCCGCCAGGCCGAAGAACCTGAGCGAGGGATCGAAGCGGCGCACGGCCTCGCACAGCGCGTCGGCGAGTTCGGGCTCCTTCACGGCCTGGTTGTAGAGCTGGCCGTGGGCCTTCACGTGCGAGAGCCTGCCCCCCTCGGCCTTCACGATGGCCGCCAGCGCGCCCACCTGGTAGAGCACGTTGGCCACGATCTCCTCGGGCGGCAGGTGCATGGTGCTGCGGCCGAAGTTCTCGCGGTCGGGAAAGCTGGGATGCGCGCCGATGGCCACGCCGTTGCGCATGGCCCAGCGCACGCACTGCTGCATGGTCTTCGCGTCGCCGGCGTGCCAGCCGCAGGCGATGTTGGCGGAACTCACCAGCGCGAGCAGCGCTTCGTCGTTGCCGGCGCCTTCGCCGAGGTCGGCATTCAGATCGATTTGCATCGTGGGCTTCCTTTTTCTCTCTCGCGCTTTCTCGCGATTTCCGGGCAGTCTATGCCGCGCCCGGCCAGCCCGCAGCCGCAAGGCCTTGAGCCACCTGCGCGAGGTAGCGCTGCTGGCTGGCCCACGCGGCCAGCGCCTGCGGCTGGTCGACCTGCACGAGGCGCAGCCTGCCGTTGAGCGGCGCCTGCGCGAGCTTCCAGAGGTCGGCGCGGATGACCACGCCGATGCGCGGATAGCCGCCGGTGGTCTGCGCATCGCCCATCAGGATGATCGGCTGGCCCGAGGGCGGCACCTGGATCGTGCCGGGGATCACGCCAGAGGAAAGCATGTCGCCGCTGCGCTTGCGCCTGAGCTCGGCGCCCTCGAGGCGGCTGCCCATGCGGTTGCTCTGCGGCGTGATGCGCCAGCGCTCGCCCCAGAGTTGCTCGCGCGCGGCCAGCGTGAACAGTTCGAACTCGGGGCCTGGCAGCACGCGCAGCGCGATGGCGCCGTCGTCCTCGGCCGGCCCCCAGTCAGGACCGCGGATGCCGAAGGGCCGGCGTTCGCGCTGCGCGGCATCGAGCATCGCAACACCCGTCGGCAAGCGGTCTCCCTTGCGCAGCGCACGGCCTTGAAGCCCGCCGAAGCCGGCCTTGAGATCGGTGCTGCGCGAGCCGAGGACCGGCGGCACGTCGATGCCGCCCGCCACCGCGAGCCAGCTGCGCACGCCGGGCTTCTTCGTGCTGCCGGCGTTGGCGCCTGCGAGCCTGAGCGTCTGGCCGGCAGCGACCGGCACGCTCCAGCAGGGCCACAGCGGCACGCCATCGAGGCTGGCGCCGAAGTCGTCGCCCGCGAGCGCGATGCGCGTGTCGGCCTCGAACTGCAGCTCGCAGCCGCCCATGGTGAGCTCCAGCCCCGCCGCGCGATCGGCATTGCCCACCAGCCGGTTGGCCAGCGTGAGCGCGAGCACGTCGAGCGCGCCGCCCGGGCAGATGCCGAGCTGGCGATGGCCATGGCGGCCCAGGTCCTGCACCGAGGCGAGCACGCCGGGCTTGCGCACGACGATCATGTCTGCACGCTCTCGGCGACGAAGCGCACGCGGTCGCCGGGTCGCAGCAGCGTAGGCGGCTCGGCGGCAGGGTCGAACATCTCCAGCGGCGTGCGGCCGATCAGCTGCCAGCCGCCCGGCGACACCAGCGGATAGATGCCGGTCTGCTCGCCGCCGATGCCGACCGAGCGCGCGGGCACCGCGAGGCGCGGCTCCGCCCGGCGTGGCGTGGCGAGTTCGGGCGGCAGTCCGCCCATGAAACTGAAGCCGGGCAGGAAGCCCAGCAGGTAGACGACGTACTCGGCGGCGGTGTGGCGCCGCACCACCTCGGCCGGCGTGAAGCCGGTGTGGGCCGCGACGTCGGCCAGATCGGGCCCGTGCTCGCCGCCATAGGCCACCGGGATCTCGACCAGTCGGCCGCTGACGGCGCCGGCGGACAGCTTCGGCCAGGCTTCGAGCACCCGCGCGGTGAGCGTGTCGAGGTCGATCGCGGTCGGATCGAAGGTGAGCGTGAGGTTGTTCATGCCCGGCAACGTCTCGCCGACGCCGGGCCACTCCCGCGCATGCTCGGCCAGCGCCCAGATGCGCTGCTGCTGCGCCAGCGTGGCGGGTGCGGGCAGGTCGCACAGCAGTGCTGCGTCGCCCAGCAGATGCAGGCGGGGCAAGGGCACGTCGTTCACTTCACGCCGGCCCGTGGTCAAGGCTGGGCTCTTCGCGCGACACCGTGGAACCGGCTTTGCCGGGCCACCGGTGTCGCCCCCGGGGAGGGGGTTGGCGAAGCGACACGAAGTGCGCGCAGCCTGGGGGAGAACTTACTCACGTCCGAGGCTGCGGACTTTTGCAGCCAGCTGCTGCTCCACGTTCGGGGAGACGAACTTGTGGACTTCGCCGCCGAGCATCGCGATCTCGCGCACGAAGGTGCTGGAGATGAACTGGTACTTGTCGCTCGGGGTCAGGAAGACGGTTTCGACGTCGGGCATCAGCGAGCGGTTCATGCCCGCGAGCTGGAACTCGTAGTCGAAGTCGGTCACGGCGCGCAGGCCGCGCACCATGGCCTTGCCGCCGCGCGCGACGACGAAGTCGCGCAGCAGGCCCGAGAAGCTTTCGACGGAGACCTGGTCGCTGTAGGGCTTGACGGCCTCGCGGGCCATGTCCATGCGTTCGGAGAGGGTGAACAGCGCCTTCTTGTGATGGCCCGCCGCGACCGCGACGATCACCTTGGAAAAGAGCTGGGTGGCACGGCGCACCACGTCCTCGTGACCGAGGGTGATGGGGTCGAAAGTGCCGGGATAAACCGCGATGACGTTGCTGGCCATGGTTGCTTCTTCCTCATGCTGCCGGTGCGGCTTGTCCGGCGGATTATGCAGTCCCCTGCGCGGCGGGCCTCAGCAGATGTGCATGCACGGCGCCGGCCTTCAGGTAGCGGAACTCGGCGAGGCCCAGGGCCGCGAGTTCTTCGCCGCTCCAGCGGCGCGGGGCCTCGAGGTACACCGAGCCCTCGGCGCGCAGCGAACGTGCGGCGGCACGAAGCGCGGGCTCGTAGAGCGCGGCGTTGTCGAAGGGCGGATCGAGGAAGACGACGTCGAGGCTGCCCGCGGGCGCTCGTTCGAGCGCGGTGACGCCGTTGCCGCGCTCGATGCGAACGGCCTCGGCTTCGAGCTTGGTCTTGACGGCCTGCAGCTGGGCGACGAGCGCGGCGTCCTGCTCGCACAGCAGCACGCTGGCCGCGCCGCGCGAAGCGGCCTCGAGGCCGAGCGCGCCGGTGCCCGCGAAGGCATCCACGCACCGCCAGCCGGGAAGCTCCCCGCCACCGGCGCCGGCCAGGCTGGCGAGCCAGTTGAAGAGGGTCTCGCGCACGCGGTCGGGTGTGGGGCGCAGGCCGGGCTTGTCGGCCACGGCGAGGCGGGTGCGCTTCCATTCGCCGCCGATGATGCGCACCTCGCTGGGCTTCGAGGGGCGCTTCACCGGTGCCTTGGGCTTGTTGCCTGCAGGTGCGGATCGGGAGGGTGAGGCGGCTTTCTTCTGGTGCTGGGGCATGCGACGAGCTTAACGCCGCCGAATCCGCCGGACTCTCAAGCCCCTGCCAACGCGCGGCGCAGAAGCATTGCCGCGAGCACGAGCATGGTGCCGCCGATCAGCGCGTCGAGCATCTGCCAGGCGCGGGGCTTGGTGAAAACAGGCGCGAGCAGCCGCGCTCCGAAGCCCAGCGAGGTGAACCAAAGCGCGCTCGCCGTGGCGGCGCCCGCCACGAACCAGACCTTCAGCAGTCCCGCCTGCTGCGCACCCGCGCTGCCCACGAGCAGCACCGTGTCGAGGTAGACGTGCGGATTCAGCAGCGTGAAGCCGGCCGCCTGCGCCACCACCGCCGCGCGCGACAGCGACGAGGCGCCCTGCGCCGTGGCCTGCAGTGCCGCCGGCTGCCGCGAGCGCCACAGCGCCCTGAGCCCGTAGGCGCACAGGAAGGCGGCGCCCAGCCCCGCGAGCGCGGTGGCCAGCATCGGCCGCCCCTTCAGCGCCTGCGCCATGCCGGCCACGCCGGCGCCGATCAGCACCGCGTCGCTGGCGGCGCAGAACAGCACCACCGCGCCGACGTGCTCGCGCCGCAGGCCCTGGCGCAGCACATAGGCGTTCTGAGCACCGATGGCGACGATGAGGACCAGGCTCATGAAGAGCCCGTTGGCGAAGGCGGTGGTGACTTGTACGGCTTGCATCCGTCGGAGGATGCCGGCCGCTGCACATTAACTCAAACTAAACTTTCTTAAGCAGATTCAGTTTTTCTTCATTACTCGAGGACCGCCCATGCTCGACTACGCCGCCCTGAACGCCCTCGCCGCCGTTGTGCGCGAAGGCAGCTTCGAACGCGCCGCGCGCGCGTTGCACGTCACGCCTTCGGCCGTGTCGCAGCGCATCCGTCAGCTGGAGGAGAAAACCGGCGGGGCGCTGCTGGTGCGCGGCCAGCCCTGCGTGGCGACCGAAGCCGGCCAGCAACTGTGCCGGCACGTCGAGCGCGTGGGCATGCTGGAGCACGAGTTGCGCGACGCCCTGCCCGCCCTCGGCATGGGCAGCGGCGAAGCGGGGGACGAGCGCGTCACGATCCGCGTGGCGGTCAATGCCGACACGCTCGCGACCTGGTTCATCGCAGCGGCGTCGGCCTTCACCGCGCAGGAACCGGGCGCGCTGCTCGACCTGACGGTGGACGACCAGGACCACACGGCCGAGCGCCTGCGCAGCGGCGCGGTGCTCGCGGCGGTCACCGCGCTGGCCCAGCCGGTGGCGGGCTGCAACAGCGAGGCGCTGGGCACGACGCACTACGTAGCGGCGGCCAGCCCCGGCTTCGTGCGGGAGCATTTCGCAAAAGGCGTGGGCGCCCGCACGCTGGCGAGCGCGCCCAGCCTGGTGTTCGACCGCAAGGACAGGCTGCAGGCGCGCTGGGTGCGGCGCATCTGCCACCGCAATGTCGAGACGCCGAGGCACTGGATTCCGTCGCCCAGCGCTTTCGTCGAAGCTGCGTGCTCGGGGATGGGCTGGGGCATGCACCCGGTCAGCATGGTGGCCGGGGCACTCAAGGAGGGAAAGCTGGTCGAGCTGGTGCCCGATTCGATGCTGCCGGTGCCGCTCTACTGGCAGCACGCGCGCGCGGCGCCGAAACTGCTCGAACGGCTGGGCGCCGCGGTGCGCGCGGCCGCCACCAGCGGGCCGCACGCATTGGCCCAGTAGCTATTGTTGCGCCTTGGCAGTACTGGCGTCCTTGCCGCCCACCACCACCGTCACCATGCGTTCGGGCTGCAGCTTGCGCTGGAACGCGGCCTTCACGTCGGCGGCGGTGACCGCGTTCATGCGCGCAGTCCAGGTGTCGAGGTAGTCCAGCGGCAGGTCGTGCCAGGCGATGTTGGCGACGTTGCCGATCAGCTTGCGGTTGCTGTCCAGCAGCAGCGGGAAGCCGCCGATCAGGTTGTCCTTGGCCGCCTTCAGCTCGGCGGCGGTCGGGCCCTCAGCCACGAACTTCGCGAGCACTTCGCGCGACACCTTGACGGCCTCTTCGGCCTGGTCGGGACGGGTCTGGAAGCCGATGCGGAACGCGCCTGCCTCGAGCCCAGGCGCGAAGCCGCTGTAGATGCTGTAGGTGAGGCCGCGCTTCTCGCGCACCTCGTTCATCAGGCGCGAGACGAAACCGCCGCCGCCCAGCACATAGTTACCCAGCGTGAGCGCGAAGTGGTCCGGGTCCTTGCGCGGATAGCCGGGCTGGCCGATGAGCACATGGGCCTGCGCCGAGTCGAAGGCGATGCGCTCATTCTTCGGCGCAGTCAGCGCAGCAACCGGGGCGACGGCCGGCAGCGGCGTGCAGGCCTCGGGGCCGGGCAGGCGCGACAGCAGCGTGGTCGCGATGGTCTCGGCCTCCGCGCGCGTGACGGCACCGACGATGCTGAGCTTGGCGCGGCACGGCACGATGAGCTGCTGGTAGCGCTGGCGCATGGCGGCGGTGTCGATGCGCGCGAGCGTCTCTTCCGTCACTTCCTGGCCGTAGGGGTGCGTGCCGTACACGTCTGCAGCGAAGGCGCGGCCAGTAACGGTGGCGGGCTTGGTGTTGGCCTCCTTGATGGCGGCGTTGATGCGCTCGCGCTCGCGCTGCCACACGTCGTCGGGGAAGGAGGGCTCGCCGATCTCGCGCGCGGCCAGCGCCACCGCCTTGTTCAGCAGCGCCGGATCGGACAGCGAGCGCAGCGAATAGCTGGTGCGATCGGTGCCGGCGCTCACGTCGAAGCTGGCGCCCAGATCGGCCCAGGCTTCGCCCAGCGCGTTCTGGTCGAGCGCGGGCTCGCCGCTCTTGCCTGCACGCACGCCCTTCTCGACCATGGTCGCGGTCACGCTGGCCAGGCCGGCCTGCGGCGCCGGGTCGCGACGGCTGCCGGCGTCGAAATCGATCTGCGCGTCGACGATCGGCAGCGCGTTGGTCGACACGAGATAGATCTTCGCGCCGTTGGCCAGCGTCCAGTGCTGGATGGGCAGCGCGGCCTGCGCGCCGGTGATGCCCGCCACGGCGACGGCACCCGCGATCAGGGCGCGACGCGCGGTCTTCATGAAAGTCTTCTGCATGGGAATCGTCACCTTTCAGCGCATCTCGCCCGCGGGCGCGGCGAAGCCACGGCCACGCGGCTTGGCCTCGGGTGGCAGGGGGCGCAGCGTGGCGACGGTGAGCTGGTCGTCGCCGAAGTACTTTGCGGCCACGGCCTGCACCTGGGCGGCCGTGACGGATTGCAACCGGGCGACGATGCGCTCGCTGGCGTCCAGCGGCAGGCCCTGGATCCAGTTGCTGCCGAGCTCGCGTGCCTGCGCCATCACGGAGTCGCGCTTGTAGGTCTCGCTCGCCACCCACTGGGTCTTGACGCGGGCCAGTTCGGCCTCGCCCACGCCCTCCTTGGCGATGCGCGCGACCTGGGCACGCAAAGCGGCCTCGACCACCTCCGCGCTCTTGCCGGCGGCCGGAACGCCGTCGAGCACGAAGAGCTGCGGGCCGCGGCCGACGAAGCCCGAGTAGGCGCCCGCGGAATCGGCGACGCGATCGGGTCCCTGGGTCAGCGCGCGGTCGAGCCGGGCGCCGGAATAGCCGTCGAGCACGGCCGAGAGCACCACCAGCGCCCAGGCGTCGCTGTTCACGTCGTCGATATTGGCGAGCTGCGGCACGCGGTACGCGAGCGACACGTAGGCCTGTTCAGCCGGGGCCTTCAGCTCGATGCGGCGGATGCCGCGCTGTGGCGGCTCGATGCGCGGCTTGCGCGCGGGCACGGCGCGCGAGGGGATGCGGCCGTAGTACTTCTCGGCCATGGCGCGCACCTGCGCCACGTCGACGTCGCCGGCCACCACGAGCACGGCGTTGGCGGGCACGTACCACTGCTTGAAGAAGGCGCGCGCATCCTCGGGCGTCATGGCGTCGAGGTCGCTCATCCAGCCGACCACGGGGCGATGGTAGGGAGAGGCGGTGAAGACGGCCGCGTTCTGCTGCTCGCCAAGCAGGGCGCGCGGCTGGTCTTCGGTGCGCAGGCGGCGCTCTTCCTTGACCACCTCGATCTCGCGCTTGAACTCGTCGTCGGGCCACTGGTTGTTGGCGAAGCGGTCCGATTCGAGCTTCATCACCTGCTCCAGGCTGCCGACCGGGATCTGCTGGTAGTAGCCGGTGTAGTCGCGGGTGGTGAAGGCGTTCTCCTGGCCGCCGAGGGCGGCCACGCGGCGGGAGAACTCGCCGGGCTTGATGTCCTTGGTGCCCTTGAACATCATGTGTTCGAGCGCATGGGCCACGCCGGAGGTGCCGTCGACCTCGTCGATGGAGCCGACGCGGACCCACACCATCTGCACCGCCGTCGGCGAGCGCCGGTCGGGCTGCACGATCAGCGTCATGCCGTTGGCGAGCGTGAATTGCTGGGGACCGGGAGCCGCGGCGGCGGCTGCGGCGGAAGGCGAAGCGGATTGAGCCTGGGCAGGCACGGCCCATGGCGCCAGGAGCGCCATCGCCAGCACCGCACCAGACGCAGCGCGGCGTGGCGGGAGGTGTTTCATAGAATGGCTCGGATTGTAAAAAGCTCCCGATGTTCAGTTTCTTCAAGAAAAAACCGCCTGCCGAGGCCCCCGACGCGCCGGCGCCCACCCCGCCGGCCCCGGCGGCGCCTGCCCCGGAGCCCGCGCCCGCACGCTCGGTGTTTTCGCCTTCGAGCTGGTTCGGCTCGAAGCCGGCGGCGGAAGAAACGCCGGCGCCCGCACCCGTCACCACGCCAGCGTCCGTACCGGTTCCCTCCCCCGCTCCCGCACCGGCCGCTGCCCCGGTCGTGCCACCCTCCCCGGCCCCCGCTCCTTCCGCAACGCCTGCGCCCGCGCCCACTCCGGTGGCCGCCGCGCCGGTTGCCGAACCCGTGATCGCCACCGAGCGCAAGGGCTGGTTCGACAAGCTCAAGACCGGCCTGCGCAAGACCGGCACCGGCATCCAGGCCGTGTTCGTCAATGCGAAGATCGACGAAGAGCTCTACGAGGAGCTCGAATCCGCCCTGCTGATGGCCGACACCGGCGTCAAGGCGACCGAATACCTGCTCGACGACCTGCGCGGCCGCGTGAAGCGCCAGATGGCCACCGATGCCTCGCAGGTCAAGGCACTGCTGGCCGAGACGGTGGCCGACCTGCTGAAGCCGCTCGAGAAGCCGCTGGTGATCGGCCAGTTCACGCCCACCGTGATCATGGTGGCCGGCGTCAACGGCGCGGGCAAGACCACCTCCATCGGCAAGCTCACCAAGCACCTGGCCGACGAAGGCGCCTCGGTGCTGCTGGCCGCCGCCGACACCTTCCGGGCGGCGGCGCGCGAGCAGCTGCTGGTCTGGGCCGACCGCAATACCGTCGAGATCGTGAGCCAGGAAGGCGGCGACCCGTCTGCCGTGAGCTTCGATGCGGTGAACGCCGGCCGGGCCCGCGGCAAGGACGTGGTGCTGGTCGACACGGCCGGGCGCCTGCCGACGCAGCTGCACCTGATGGACGAGCTCAAGAAGATCAAGCGCGTCGTCACCAAGGCCGACGGCACCGCGCCGCACGAGGTGCTGCTGGTGATCGACGGCAACACCGGCCAGAACGCGCTGGCGCAGGTCAAGGCTTTCGACGAGACGCTGGGCCTCACGGGCCTGGTCGTGACCAAGCTCGACGGCACGGCCAAGGGCGGCGTGCTGTGCGCCATCGCGCGGGAAAGGCCGATTCCGGTCTACTTCATCGGCGTGGGCGAGAAGCTGGAAGACCTGGAAACCTTCAACGCCCGCGAGTTCGCGCAGGCGCTGCTCGGATAAAAAAACGGCCCCGGCTTGCGCCGGGGCCGCTCACTTTTCTCTCTCCCCTACCTACTACTCCATCGCGAGCGACGCGATGCAGTGAAGATAGGTCACGGCGCCGACACCCGCCAGTGTCGAAAGTCATGGGCGCAGCCGAACACAACGTCTACGCGCCGCATCAGGCGTTTAATACAAATGAATTCAAATGCAGGCTAACCCGTTGCAGCCGGCTGGCGCTATCTGGCAACGGCAACCTCGGCCATCGCCTGCAGCAGCAGGTCGGCCACCACCGGCTTGAAAAGCACCGGCACCTGCGACTCGCGCACGCGCTGCAGCCGGTCGGGCGAGGTTTCGCCGGTGATGAGCAGCAGCGGCGTCGCCGCGCCATCGGCTTGGCTCAGCCGCAGGCCCGCATCGAGCCCGTCCGCGCCATCGGCCAGACGGTAGTCGCACAGCAGCAGATCGAAGGGCCTACCCTCGCGTGTCGCCTGGCGCAGGGCTGCCGCGGCGCCGGCTTCGTCCGACACGGCGTGAGCGTCGATGGCGTGGGAGCGCAGCAGGCCGGTCATGGCCTCGCGGATTTCCAGTTCGTCGTCGAGCAGCAGCACGCGGCCGGGCAACGCCAGCGTCGACACCTTGCGCTCCCCGGCGGAGGCGACCTCGTTCATGGAAGCGGGCGCCAGCCCGGCCTGCGCCCGCTCGGGCGCACTCGCGACGGGCACCACCACGCGGAAATGCGTGCCGCGCCCCGGCCGCGAATGCATCTGCACCGGGTGGCCCAGCAGCCGCGACAGCCGCTGCACGATCGACAGCCCGATGCCCAGCCCCCGCGAGCGGTCGCGGCCCGGATTGTTGATCTGATAGAACTCTTCGAAGATCCGCCCCGACTGCTCGGGCGGGATGCCGATGCCGGTGTCGCGCACCTCGATCCATACCGCCTCGCCGCGCTCGCGCGCGGTGACGGTCACGCCGCCGCGCGTCGTGTACTTGAGCGCGTTGTCCATCAGGTTCGACAGCATGCGGTGCAGCAGCTGCGGGTCGCTGTGCACCCACAGGCCGCTGGCGCGCACGCGCAGCTGAAGCTCCTTCTGTTCGGCGCGCGCCGCGAAGGTGTGGTTCAGCGGCAGGAACAGCGCGTCGAGCTGCACCGGCTGCGGCGCGGGCGTGATCACGCCGGCGTCCAGGCGTGACACATCGAGCATGGTGTCGAGCGAGGCTCCCAGCGCGTTCACGGCGCGCATCAGGCGCTCGGCGTTGCGGCCTTCGGGGCGGTCGCGCAGTTCGTTCTCCAGCGCGGCGCCGAACAGCGCGATGGCGTGCAGCGGCTGGCGCAGGTCGTGGCTGGCGGTGCCGAGGAAGCGCGTTTTCTCCTCGCTCGCGCGCTCGGTGGCGGCGATCTGCTCGCCGAGCCGGGCGGCCAGCGCCTCGTTCTCGAATCGCAGCATCAGCGATTCGGTCAGCAGCTTGTGCTGGCCGATGCCCGCGTACAGCGTGAGCAGCAGGTAGGCCGCGCCGGCCGCCGCCAGGAACAGGTGCAGCCCGTCTCCCTGCCAGGCCAGCGCGGTGATCATGCCCAGCGACATCGGCATGGTGTAGCCGAAGAGCGCCGGCTTCAGCGGCCACAGCGACTGCGCCGCCCGCGCGCAGCTGCCGACGATCACCGCCATCAGCAGCGAGGTCATCGGCAGGTTGTTGTGCGGCACGATGAGCCAGGGCACCACCGCCGTGACCATGCTCACCAGCGTGACCACGCGCGAGATCTTGCGTGCCCAGTAGGCGCTCTCGCGCACCGGACGAGACGGGGTCCAGCGCGGCGTGAAGAAGACGTAGATGTCGGCCATCAGCAGGCCGGCGAGCCAGAACAAGAGGCTCGGGTCCTTCAGCTGCGAATAGATGATGCTGCCGAACACGACCACGAAGGCCATGTGCGTGAGCGTCGAGATGCCGTAAGTGCTGTAGACAGAGGCGACGTGCTCGCGCAGCACCCGCTGGCCGAGCGCGTGGTCGGCGGTCGGGGCGTTCGGCGCGGCGGGCTGCACGCTCAATGCAGGGTGCTGATCAGCTGGGCACGCGAGCGCATGCCGAAGAGCAGCAGGATGGTCGAGACATGGTTCTTCACCGTGCCTTCGCTCAGGTTCGCGAGCTGGGCGATTTCCTTGTTGGCCTTGCCTTCGAGCACCCACTGCAGCACCTGCATCTGCCGGGGCGTGAGTTCCTGCCAGGCACTGGCGTGGGCGAACTCGGCATATCCGCTGAGTGCCTTGCCGGGCATGGCCGGGGCCGCCGGTTGCTGCTGCTGTTGCGTGGCGTCGGGGCCGCCGTCGAGCAGGCCGCAGGCGCGGATGAAGCTCACGACCTCCTTGAGGTCGGCCGACTTCGGCAGGAAGGCGGCGGCGCCCAGCGCGAGCACGCCCTGCGCCAGGGTGCTGTTGCCGGTGCCCGAGAGCACGACGATCCGCGCCTCGGGAAAGCGCATACGGAACTCGGCCAGGCCGCTCAGGCCGTGGGTGTCGGGCAGAGCCAGGTCGAGCAGCACAAGGCCGATGGAAGCCCGGTGGGCTTCGTAGAGCCTGAGCGCATCGGCGACGTTGCTGGCCTCGAAGACCTCGATGCGCGCGTCGGAGGGACCGGCCTGGGCCTGCACCAGGGCGCAGACACCCAGGCGCAGCAGATCGTGATCGTCCACGACGAGGATCGCCCGGGGCGTGCGGGTGGCCGTACCGGTCTCCGCGGCCGGCGACTGGGATGCGGGTGGAGAGTCGAAGGGAGGCACATGCCGATCTTAGCGATGTAACCTTCTTGTGACAGTGTAGAAAGTCACGGCAACAACCGTGGCTGTAGTACCTTATGCTACTTATTTGATAGCATTTTCACATGGCGGTCGCCCTTGCCATCGGGCTTCTCTGTGGGCACCATCGAAAGCCTCGCCGCATCGCACGGCGCCCACGGAGACTTGCCATGACGCACACCGCTGCCGCCCCCCTCGAGTCGAGTGATCGCAAGGTCGACCGGCTGCTCGCCCACTACGAGGAGAGCCACCGCAATCCGACCAACGAGCTGATCCACTTCGCGGCCATCCCGGCCATCATGCTGAGCATCGTGGGACTGCTGTTCGCGATCCATCCCTGGGTGGCCTACGCCTTCGTGGCGGCCAGCCTCGTCTACTACGTCCTGCTGCGGTCCCCCGCTTTCCTGGTGGCCATGCTCGTGCTGACCGCCTTGGCCCTGGTGCTGGTGCATGCGATGGGGGGACTTGTATTGCCGGTTTCCGCCGCTATCTTTGTAGTGGCCTGGGTCTTCCAGTTCGTGGGCCACAAGATCGAAGGCAAGAAGCCCTCGTTCTTCGAAGACATCCAATATCTCTGGGTCGGTCCCCTTTTCGTTTTGTCCAAGCTCTTCCTAAGATTGGGCATCCGCTGGTAGCCATAGGCTATTCCGGCGATAGAAATTCAAGGGAACCCTTGGATTAGCACTCCCTCTAACCGAGTGCTAATATGGCCAACACAAAGGAGTTCCCCCTGATGACAACGCTGTCTGGAGTCTCTGCCAACCAGCTGGCCGTCGCCAACCCGTGGTCGATGGTTCCCCCGCTGGGCAACCTGGACGCCTATATTTCGGCCGCCAACCGCCTGCCCATGCTCACGCTCGAAGAAGAGCAAGGCTACGCACGCAAGCTGCGCGACCACAACGATCTCGAAGCCGCCGGCGCGCTCGTGCTGTCGCACCTGCGCCTCGTGGTCTCCATTTCCCGCCAGTACCTGGGCTACGGGCTGCCGCACGGCGACCTGATCCAGGAAGGCAACGTCGGTCTCATGAAGGCCGTGAAGCGCTTCGACCCCGACCAGGGCGTGCGGCTCGTGAGCTACGCCATGCACTGGATCAAGGCCGAGATTCACGAGTACATCCTGAAGAACTGGCGCATGGTCAAGGTCGCGACGACCAAGGCCCAGCGCAAGCTGTTCTTCAACCTGCGCTCGATGAAGCAGGGCTTCAAGGCCGACTCTGCCGCTGCCGACAACGGCACGCATCGCGAAACGCTGAGCTCCGACGAGGTTTCGCAGATGGCTACCCGCCTGAACGTGAAGCCCGAGGAAGTGCTCGAGATGGAAACCCGCCTCTCCGGCGGCGACGTGATGCTCGATCCGGGCCCGACGGACGACGGCGACGAAGCCTTCGGCCCGATCGCCTACCTGGCCGACGCCTCGCAGGAACCGACCGCCCTGCTCGAATCGCAGCAGCGCGACCGCCTCTCGAGCGACGGCATCGCGACTGCGCTCGAAGCGCTGGACGACCGCAGCCGCCGCATCGTCGAAGAGCGCTGGCTCAAGGTCAACGACGACGGTTCGGGTGGCATGACGCTGCACGATCTGGCTGCCGTGTACGGCGTGAGCGCCGAGCGCATCCGCCAGATCGAAGTGGCGGCAATGAAGAAGATGAAGAAGGCCCTCGCGGACTACGCGTAAGTCCCTTCCTCCTTCCACAAAGACAAAGCCCGGCAGTGCCGGGCTTTTTTCATTGTCTGGACAGCGTTCGCAGCGCCCGCTTCGCGATGTAGCGGGTCTCGGCTGCATCCGACTCCGCCAGCCAACGCGCGCAGAGCTTGTCGACCCACTCGGGCTGGCTCTTGCTCGCGTCGTTGAGCCAGTTCGCCACCGAGTTCTGCACATAGCGGCTGGTGTCGGCGCGCAGCGGTTCGATCAGCGGCAGCGCGCGCCAGGGCTCGGCCTTGAGCACCTCGATCTGCGCGCACCACACGCCGCGCGGCCGCGTGAGTTCGCTGGCGAAGCGGCGGATGTTGGGGTCGGCGTCGAGCACCCAGGGCTGCAGCAGCACGAGCGCCTCGTCGAGCGATGCATTCACAGCGTCGCGCACCGCCATCCACGCGATCTCGCGCACGCCGAAATGCGGGTCGGCGGCGAAGCGGCGCACCGACTCCAGTTGCGCCGCCAGCGGCAGGCCCGAGAGCGTGACCCACTGCGCAGCCCAGCAACGGGCCACGTCGCTGGCGTGCGTGGCCAGCCGGTGCGCGACGGCATCGCGCTCGTCGTGCAGCGCGGCCAGGTCGTAGAGCGCACGCGCGATGTGCCCGTGCCGCTGCATCGGCTTGAAGGCGCCCAGCATCGCGATCGTGTCGGCCAGCCGCTCGCTCTGCGCGTCCAGCCCGATGTGCCCCGCCACGCTGCGCGCCAGCCGGGGCAGCTCCAGCGCGAGGAATTCGTTGAGATTGACGGTTTCGATCAACCCGTCGTTGAGGGCATCGAGCACCTCGGGCGGGATCAGCGCGATGCGGAACGCGCCCTTGCGCCCCTTCAGGTGCCCGAGGGGATCGATGGCGGACATCGGGTGGCGGCCCCTTTCAGGAAGCCAGCAGCGTTTTCAGGTCGGACACCATCGGCGCCACGCCCGCGCCGTAGCGCGCATAGAGCCGCAGCCGGCCCTGCGTGTCATAGACGTAGCTGGCGGCCGAGTGGTCCATCGAGTAGCTGGTCGGCGTCTTGCCGTCGACCTTCTTGTAGTAGACCTTGTAGTCCTTCGCGACCGCAGCCAGCTGGTCGGCCGTGGGAATCAGCGCGACGAAGCTCGGGTCGAACGCGCCCATGTAGGCCTTGAGCACCTCCGCGGTGTCGCGGGCCGGGTCGACCGTGATGAACAGCACCTGCAGCTTGTCGCCGTCCTTGCCGAGCTGCTGCTTGACCTGTGCCATCTCGGTCATGGTGGTCGGGCAGACGTCCGGGCACTGCGCGTAGCCGAAGAACAGCACGACCACCTTGCCCTTGAAGTCGGCGAGCGTGCGGACCTTGCCGTCGGCGTCCTTCAGCGAGAAGTCCTTGGCGTAGTCGGCGCCGGTGATGTCGACGGCATTGAAGCTCTGCCTGGTCTCGCTGCACGCCGAGAGACCCAGGCCGAGCGCGGCGCTGACGCCCACCCAGCCGGCGCCGGCAGCCATCAGTCGAAGAGCGTTGCGCTTGTTCATTGAAACTTGATGCTCACTGGATGTAGTGATCCACCAGCAGCGCCAGGAACAGCACGCTCAGGTGGATCAGCGAGAAGCGGAAGGTCTTGCGCGCCAGCGCGTCGGAGTAGTTGCGCCACAGCGCGAAGGCATAGCCGGTGAAGCCGATGCTCACTGCGACCGCCACCGCCAGGTACAGCCAGCCGCTCATGCCGTGGATGAACGGCATCAGGCAGGCCGCGAAAAGGATGAAGGTGTAGAGCAGCACCTGCAGCCGCGTGAACTCGTTGCCGTGCGTCACGGGCAGCATCGGAAGGCCGGCCTTGCGGTAGTCCTCCACGCGGTAGAGCGCCAACGCCCAGAAGTGCGGCGGCGTCCACAGGAAGATGATGAGAAAGAGAATCCAAGCGCCCGGATCGAGGCTGCCCGTCATCGCGGCCCAGCCCAGCACAGGCGGCATAGCACCCGAGGCGCCGCCGATCACGATGTTCTGCGGCGTGAGCGGCTTGAGGATCACGGTGTAGATCACCGCATAGCCCACGAAGGTGGCGAAGGTCAGCCACATGGTGAGCGGGTTGACCATGAACCACAGCAGCGCCGAACCCGCCGCGCACAGCAGCGCCGAGAACACCAGCGCCTGCCGGTCGCTGAGCTCGCCGCGCGCCGTCGGGCGCCAGGCCGTGCGCTTCATCTTCGCGTCGATGCCCTTCTCGACCAGGCAGTTGAAGGCCGCGGCCGCGCCGGCCACCAGCCAGATGCCGATGCAGGCGACCACCGCGCGCTTCACCTCGGCCCACGAAGGCAGCCCCGGAACGGCCAGCACCATGCCGATCAGCGCGCAGAACACGATCAGCTGCACCACGCGCGGCTTGGTCAGCGCGTAGTACTGGCGCAGCACGTTGGCGCTGGCGGTTTGCTGAACGGAAATCGGGGTGCTCACGCGGCGGCCTTCCTTTGACTGTTGTTGTTGCGACCGGCCGTATTTTCACTGGCATGGGCGATCTGCGCCGCCGGAGCGCGCCGGCTCTCGCACAGCGCCCAGGTGAGCACCACGGCGAGCGCTGCGGCGCCGCCGGTATGGAGCACCGCAGCGGCCAGCGGCCAGCCGAGCAGCACGTTGCCCAGGCCGGTGGCCAGTTGCAGCAGCGCGAGGCCCGCGAGCCACCGCGCCTGCGGGCGCAGCGCGCCGATGCGGCGCATGCGCCAGGCCAGCACGCCGAGCGCGACGAAGACCGCATAGGCCATCAGCCGGTGCGCGTAGTGGATGGCGGTAAGGGCGGAAAAATCGAGCGGCTGGCCGTCACCGGTCACGCCCAGGTGGCGCCAGATCTCGAAGCCCTGCGCGAAATTCATGGTCGGCCACCAGCTGTCCTGGCAGGTCGGGAACTGCGTGCAGGCCAGCACCGCGTAGTTGGTGCTGACCCAGCCGCCCAGCGCGATCTGCAGCACGAGCAGCACGGTGGTCGCGATGAGGCCGTTGCGCAGCGCGGGCGACACGGGAGTGGGCAGCCGGTCGGCGGCCGCCTGCCGGTAGTGCACGGCCTGGATGCACAGCAGCGCCAGCAGCACCACGGCGCCGAGCAGGTGCAGCGTGACGATCGCGGGAAACAGCTTCCACGTCACCGTGAGCGCGCCGAAGGCTCCCTGCAGGCACACCCAGACCAGCGTGAAGGCCGGCCACCAGGCGCTCAGCGTGGCGTGGTGCTCTCCGCCCTTCTCAGGCGGGATGCGGCTCTGGCGCCGGCGCACGATCCAGGTGGCCGCCGCGAGCGTGAGGATCAGGACCCCCACTCCAGTGGCCAGGTAGCGGTGGACCATCTCGACCCACGCCTTGCTGTGCGTGACCGGGCCGGTCGGCTGCGCCGACTGCGCCATCGCGATCTCGTGGCGTGCGCCGTGCGGACTGGCGTTGCCGTAGCAACCCGGCCAGTCGGGGCAGCCCAGGCCCGAATCGGTGAGCCGCGTGAAGGCGCCGAACAGCGTCAGGTCGAAGGTGAGGAAGAGCGTGAGCACCGTCAGCGCATGCAGCCGCCGCGCTGGTCCACTGCCTGCATTGCGGCGCCACACCCACACCAGCGGCCCGAGCGCGATCAGCACGCCGACCGCCATGAGCCAGGCGATGGGCGTCAGGTCGTAGAGCGAGCTCGTGGTGTCCATGCGGCGTCCGTCGTGCCGTCAGCGGCCGGGTTCGTCCCACGACGCCGAGGCGCGCAGCAGGCGGTCGAGGTCGCGCTTGGCGCGGCTCGCGCCGGCGACGTCCATGCGGGCCGGAAAACGCATCATCCAGTTGCCCATGGGGTCGACCACGTACAGGTGTTCGGCCAGCGAGTGGCCTTGCGCGGGCGCTAGCCATTTCGAGAGCTGGTCGGCCGGCACGCGCAGCACGGTCGCGCCGTGCAGGCCGTTGTTCAGGCGCTCGGGCACGGGAGCGGCGTCGCTCACCAGCCAGACGCGGTCCATGCGATCTTTCTCGCGGCCCAGGCTCTCGCGCAGCTGCCGCGCCAGATAGAGCTGCTGCTCGCACAGCGTGTCGCATGCGGCATCGGCCACCGTCACCAGCAGCCACTGGCCCTTGAGCGTAGCGAGATCGACCGGCGCACCGCTGCGGTCGGTGGCGACGAGCTTCGGCAGCTCGCGCTGCGGGTCGATCAGCTCGCCGTAGACGCTGCGCCCCTCGGGCCGGATCACGTAGTACGTGAAGTACGAGGCGATGACGGGCGATGCGCACATCAGCATCACCGCGATCATCTTCCAGCGTCCCATGGCCGTGCGCCGGCCCTCCGCGCCGTCGAGCGCCTGGTTGGGCGACGGCATCGAATGCACCGTCAGGCCCAGCGGCTCGTCAGAAGCGGCCATCGCGTGCGCGGCGCCTTGAGCGGCGGATGGGCGTGATGAATTGGAACCAGACATAGAGGATGACGACGAGGGCCGACAGGCCGAACCACTGGAATGCGTAACCGTAGTGCCTCTCGAGGCCCAGTGCCGGCGCCGACCAGTCGCGCTGCAAGCCCTCGGAAGCCGGGCCGCCCTGCTGCAGCGACACGTCGGTGCGCAGGGGCAGCCTGGTTTCGGCACGGAAGGCCTCAAGGTCGAGATTCTGCCGGATGGGCGAATACCCTTCGGCGACCGGTGCCGCAGCGGCCGTGGAAGCCGGGGCCGAGGCCGCCGCGGCAGGCGCGGAGGCTGCGGGCACGGGCGCCGGCGCGGCGGAGCCCAGTTCCAGCAGGTGGCTCGGCGGCGGCTCGATCAGGCCGGTGACTTCGACGATGCCGGCCGGCGTCTCGACCGCGCCCAGCTTCGTTCGGTCGACGAAATTGCGCTGGATCCAGCCGCGCTGCACCATCACCGTCTGCTCGGTGCCCTCGAGGGCGAAGGGCGTCAGCACGTAGAAGCCGGGCGTGCCGTGCATCTGGCGGTTGTCGAGATACACGGTCTGCGGCGTGAGCCAGAGGCCGCGCAGGCGCACTGCGCGGTGCATCGCGTCGGAGGCCTTGCCGAGGGCAAGGAACTCTGCCTGCGTCAGCGGCGGCTTCAGCTTCTCGGCATCGATGCTGGCCTGAAGCGCTTCCTTCTGGGCGGCGCGCGAGAGCTGCCAGCGGCCCAGCGAAATGGTGGCCGACACGGTCAGGGCGGCGGCAATGGTCATCACCCAGAAGCGGCCCCGGCGCAGGCGAGGTTCGTCGGGATATAGGGATACGGGAGTCACTGGAGGGGGCGGGGCGTGCGGCCGATAATGCGGGTCATGAAATACTTCGTCGCCCTGGTGTTCGTGGGCATCTTCGCGAGCCTCGCGTTTGCCCTGTACTTCATGCTGAAGGACGGGCGCAACGGGCGCGCCAAGAGCGGCGGCATGGCGCGCGCGCTCACCGTTCGGATCGGCCTCTCGGTGTTTTTGTTCCTCTGCATGCTGCTCGCCTGGAAGTTCGGATACATCCAGCCAACCGGGCTCCCGCTCGGCAAGTAGATGATGCTCGTGCCAGGAGAACCAAGAAAAAGGCGCCTTCCGGCGCCTTTTTTTTGGAATGCCGCGAGGTTCTTCGCTCAAAGCCAATAGACCAGCAGATAGAGGCCGAGCCAGACCACGTCCACGAAGTGCCAGTACCAGGCCGCGCCCTCGAAGCCGAAGTGGCGCTCGGGCGTGAAGTGGCCCTTGCGCAGGCGCAGCGTGATGAACAGCAGCATCAGCATGCCGATGAACACGTGCAGGCCGTGGAAGCCGGTCAGCATGAAGAAGGTCGAGCCGTAGGTGCCGGAGCTGAGCTTGAGGTTCAGTTCGGTGTACAGGTGGTGGTACTCGTAACCCTGCACGCCCAGGAAGATCACGCCCAGCAGCACGGTGAGCCACATGAATCGGATCGTCTGCGCGCGATGGCCGGCGCGCAGCGCGTGGTGGGCGATGGTGAGCGTCACGCCCGAGCTCAGCAGCAGCGCGGTATTGATCGTGGGCAGCCAGAACGGGCCGACGGTCTGGAAGGGCTCGACGATGCCTGCCGGCGAGGCGGTGGCGCCGGCGGCGACGCTGGGCCACACGGCCTTGAAGTCGGGCCACAGCAGCGCGTTGTCAAGGCTGCCGAGCGATGGCAGCGCGTGAGTGCGTGCCCACCACAGCGCGGTGAAGAACGCGCCGAAGAACATCACTTCCGAGAAGATGAACCAGCTCATGCTCCAGCGGAACGAGAGGTCGATCTTGTGGCCGTACTGGCCGCTCTCGCTCTCGCCGATGGCGGCGCGGAACCAGACGAAGAGCGTGCCGAGCCAGATCACCATGCCGGCCAGCAGGGACCATGCGCCCCACTGGTGGCCGTTGATCCATTGCGCGGCGCCAAGGATCACGAAGAACAAACCGATCGCGGCCGAGACCGGATAGGCCGAGGGGCCCGGCACGAAATAGTAGGGCGTGGTGCCGTGGGTGGTTGAACTCATATCAGCTCCTGGCTCTCTTTCTTCTCTTCTCGGTTCAATGGATTCTGCTTGCCGTGGAAGGCTTCTTTTCCGTCAGGCCCCGGCCGACGCGACCACATGGCGCACCACCAGCACGAGGGCGACCACGAAGACCACCACCGCCACGAACGCCACCGCGATGATGTGCAGCGGGTTGAGCTTGCGCAGGTCTTCCTGGTAGGCGCTGTTCTTGCGCACGCCGAAGAACGACCAGCCCACCGCCTTCACCGTGTCCCACAGCGAAGCCTTCGGCCGGTTCGAGGGATCGGTCACGAGCGGGGCTCATTCGTGGTGCCGGAAACTGCGGCCACCGGGGCCGCGGGCGTCTTGCCGCCCACCTCGAAGAAGGTGTACGACAGCGTGATGGTCTTCACGTCCTTGGAGATCTTCGGGTCGATCACGAACGCGACCGGCCACTGCTTCTTCTCGCCCGGATCGAGCGTGTACTGGTTGAAACAGAAGCACTCGAGCTTGTTGAAGTACGGCGCGGCCTGCTGCGGCGCGTAGCTCGGGATGGCCTGCGCGGCCATGCGGCGGTTCTGCACGTTCTGGAACTCATACATCACCGTGTTGAGTTCGCCCGGGTGCACCTGGATGGTCCGCTCCGCGGGCTTGAAGTCCCACAGGCCGCCGCGCACGTTCGAATCGAACTCGACCGTGATGGTGCGGCTCTTGTCGACCTGCGTGTTGTCGGGCACGCGCACGTTCTTGCCGCCGCTCGCGCCGCCCGGCACCTCGAGTTCAGAGAGCGCGAGGATGTTGATGCCGGTCATCTCGCAGATCGCGCGGTACATCGGCACCAGCGCGTAGCCGAAGGCGAACATGCCGCAGGCCACGACGGCCAGCTTGCCGACCATGCGGACGTTGGCGCGGCGGATGCGAGGACCGAGGCTCATGCGCGTGTGCTCCCGTTCGTTGCCTGCTCGAATGCCCGGTTCAGCGGCCGCTGAACCAGACCATGCGGACGATGAAGCCGATGAAGAACACCACGGCGATGGAGGCCAACGTGAGCCCCATGCGGCGGTTATTCCTTTTCTGCTCGGGCGTCATCGTGCTGCGTAGACTGACAGTGCGTTCAACCGATCACCTTGGTGGCGGTCGCGTCGAGCTTGGGCGGATTCTCGAAGGTGTGGAACGGTGCCGGCGACGGCACTTCCCACTCGAGGCCCTCGGCAGCTTCCCACGGCTTCTGGGCAGCCTTCTCGCCCTTGCCGCGCATCGTGGGCAGCACGATGAACAGGAAGAAATACAACTGGGCAAAACCGAAGAAGAAGGCACCGACAGACGCGACGGCGTTGAAGTCGGCGAACTGCATCGGGTAGTCGGCATAGCGTCGCGGCATGCCGGCCAGGCCCAGGAAGTGCATCGGGAAGAAGGTCACGTTGAACGAGATCAGCGACCACCAGAAGTGCACCTTGCCGCGCGTCTCGTTGTACATCACGCCGGTCCACTTCGGAGCCCAGTAGTAGAAGCCCGAGAACATGGCGAACAGCGAGCCGGCCACCAGCACGTAGTGGAAGTGGGCCACCACGTAGTAGGTGTCCTGCAGCTGCGTGTCGATGGGCGCGACGGCCAGGATCAGGCCGGTGAAGCCGCCCATGGTGAACACGAAGATGAAGCCCACCGCGAACAGCATCGGGGTCTCGAAGGTCATCGAGCCCTGCCACATCGTCGCGATCCAGTTGAAGATCTTCACGGCCGTGGGCACCGCGATCAGCATGGTCGCGTACATGAAGAACAGCTGGCCGGTCAGCGGCATGCCGGTCGTGAACATGTGGTGAGCCCACACGATGAACGACAGGATGGCGATCGACGAGGTGGCGTACACCATCGAGGCGTAGCCGAAGAGCTTCTTGCGGGCAAAGGCCGGCACCACCTGGCTGATGATGCCGAAGGCCGGCAGGATCATGATGTAGACCTCGGGGTGGCCGAAGAACCAGAAGATGTGCTGGTACATCACCGGGTCGCCGCCGCCGGCGGGGTTGAAGAAGCTGGTGCCGAAGTGGCGGTCGGTCAGCGTCATCGTGATGGCGCCCGCGAGCACGGGCATCACGGCGATCAGCAGGTAGGCGGTGATGAGCCAGGTCCAGCAGAACATCGGCATCTTCATCAGCGTCATGCCGGGGGCGCGCATGTTGAGGATGGTCACGATGATGTTGATCGAGCCCATGATCGACGAGGCGCCCATGATGTGCATCGCGAAGATGCCGGCGTCCATCGAGGGGCCCATCTGCAGCGTGAGCGGCGCGTACAGCGTCCAGCCCGCGGCGGGCGCGCCGCCGGGCATGAAGAAGGAGCCCACCAGCATCAGCGCCGCCGGGATCAGCAGCCAGAAGCTGAAGTTGTTCATGCGCGCGAACGCCATGTCGGAGGCACCCACCTGCAGCGGGATCATCCAGTTCGCGAAGCCCACGAAGGCCGGCATGATCGCGCCGAACACCATGATCAGGCCGTGCATGGTGGTGAACTGGTTGAAGAGCTCCGGGTTCACCAGTTGCAGGCCGGGCTGGAACAGCTCGGCGCGGATCAGCAGCGCGAGCACGCCGCCCACCATCAGCATGGTGAAGCTGAACAGCAGGTACAGCGTGCCGATGTCCTTGTGGTTGGTGGCGAACACCCAGCGGCGCCAGCCGGTGGGCGCGTGGTGGTCGTGATGATCGTCGTGTGCGTGGTCGCCGTGGCCTGCTGCGTGACCGTGGGGGTCGAGAACTGCGCTCATTTCGTTGTTCCTTGCAATTTCTTCGTCGCGGGGCGCTCGCGCATCACTTGGCGCGCAGGGCCAGCACTTCGGCCGGCTGCACCAGCTGGCCCGTCTTGTTCGACCAGCTGTTCTTGGTGTATGTGGCCACGGCCGCGAGGTCGGTATCGCTCAGTTGCTTCCAGGAGGGCATTGCACCGTTGTTCTGGCCGTTCAGCAGCACCGTCAGCTGGACCTTGTGGTCGGCGTCGGTCACCTTGGCCGAGCCGTCCAGCGGCTTGATCGGGCCGGCACCCTTGCCGTTGGCCTGGTGGCAGGCCGCGCAGTTGGCGGCATAGACCTTCTCGCCGCGCGCGAGCATGTCGGGCAGGGTCCAGACCTTGGTCGGGTCGTCGAGCTTGGCGGCAGCTTCCTTGCGCTTGGCCGCCACCCAGGTCGTGTAGTCGGCGGCCGAGACCACCTTCACGTGGATCGGCATGTAGGCGTGTTCCTTGCCGCACAGTTCCTGGCACTGGCCGTAGTAATCGCCCACGGTCTCGGCGCGGAACCAGGTGTCGCGCACGAAGCCGGGGATGGCGTCCTGCTTGAGGCCCAGTTGCGGCACGGCGAAGGCGTGGATCACGTCGTTCGCGGTGGTGATGATGCGGACCTTCTTGTTGACCGGCACGACCAGCGGGTTGTCGACCTTGAGCAGGTAGTCGTCGGGCATCTGGCCCCTGGCGCCCGCGTCGGACATGGCGCGCTGCGAGCTGTCGAGCGTGGAGATGAAGGCCAGGCCCTCGCCTTCGCCGTTGAGGTAGTCGTAGCCCCACTTCCACTGATAGCCAGTGGTCTTGATCGTGAGGTCGGCGTTGGTGGTGTCCTTCTGGGCCACCAGCACCTTGGTGGCGGGCAGCGCCATGATGATGACGATGAGGAAGGGCACGATGGTCCAGATGACCTCGACCACCACCGATTCATGGAAGTTGGCGGCCTTGTGGCCCACCGACTTGCGGTGCTTCCAGATGGAATAGAACATCACCGCGAACACGCCGACGAAGATGACCGTGCACAGGATCATCATGATCGTGTGGAGCAGATGCTGCTCCTGCGCGATCTTGGTCACGCCGACCGGAAGATTCAACTGGCGCACCGAAGGGCCGCCGGGCAGATCGTTGACTGCGTGCGCCGCGCTGCTGAAAGCCGCGCCGGCCGCCAGCAACAGATTCGCCGGCCTGTACTTATTGCGCCAAATGCTCTTCATCGTGTTCACGTTTCTTCAATTTTTCGACAAACCCAACCGTGCAGCACTGCGCGAGCCCCCTCAGGCGCCACGCAACGCCATTCGAATCTCGCGGGCCAAGGCCGCACGCAACTCCGGGCGTACATAGCGCCCCACCCTGACCGATCGACCCTGCCCCGAGACCTCGATCAGCGAGCGATCGCCGGTCTGGGGTTCGATCCGCACCTGGTGCGGAAGAAATTCCGTGCGCTCGTAGTGCCCGCCGTTTTCGAGCTCCACGACGAGCCGTCCCTCCTGCAATGCGATCTTCTCGCCGTCTGTCGCATGCCGTGCGTAGACCATGAACGCAAACCCGACAGCGGCCAGTTCGAGCCAGGCAAAAGGCAGCACCATGGGCGCACCGTGCAGCCAGAACAGGGTGCCGATGCCGAGAGATACCACGCACAGCGAAGCGTAGAGCCAGCCCAGCTGGCTCGGCGTCACCGAGCAGTTGCGCTTCAGGAACCAGTGGATGCTCTGGCCTGAAACGGTGGCAAATCGAAACACGGAATTCGACACGGGCGAGTTCAGCAAATCGGTGCGTCGACGGTCGCCAAACCCTCTCGTACGAACAGGATCCGACACCCCTCGATCGCGGGACAATACCCGCGAGTTTCACGCAACGGCGGATTGTAGCGGGTAGATACCTGCGCCCGAGTGCCCTGTGGGACGCCTACGGGTCACTACTAGTAGGCAAGAAACGCCCTGTACGACTAGCGTTTCCGGCACGCGTTTTCCACACGCGCCCGCCGCGATCGCTCAGGCGCCCGGACGCCCGCGCTGGAGCATCGATCGCATCTCGCGCAACGACACCGCGCTCTCGGCCGCGAGCGACACGCGCGGCACCGGCTTGAACGCGTGGCCGTAGACGACCTCGAAGGTCAGCGCGATGCGCCCGTCGCCGCCCTCGGCCGGCGCAAGTTCGGGCAGCGCCTTCTTCAACGACTGAAGCCAGCCCTTGCCCCGCAGCGCCGGAAAGCGCGTCGGATGCAGGTTGCGGCCCAGCGTGCGCAGCTCGGCCAGGGCCGCCTCGGGCGTGGCCCAGGTCAGCACGATGCGCTCCATGTCCATCACCGGCTCGGCGAAGCCGGCATGCACCAGCATGTCGCCCCAGTCGTGCATGTCGGTGTACTCGTGGCCCGCGGCCGGCCAGCCGAGGCGGGCATGCAGCGCGCGCAGCTCGCGCACGGTGTCGGGGCCGAGGCAGGAGAACATGAGGAAGCCGTCGGTCGCCACCAGCCTGTGCCAGTGCGAGATCAGCGCCTCGGGGTCGGCCGCCATATGCAGCGACATGTTGGCCCAGAGCAGGTCGACACCGTCTTCGGGCGGCGCCTCGAAGCGCGCCTTGCCGGCCTGCCAGCGCCGCGCGCTCCACCACGGCGCGGCGAGCGCCTGGCCGGTGGCGGCGGCGAGCGCGGGCTCGGGTTCGATCACGTAGGAGGCCGCGTCCTTGTAGCGGCGTGCGACAAGTTCATGGGCCTCGAGGCCGCTGCGCAGCGGCGCCCAGTCGGCCCAGTGGCGGGGCTGGGCCTTGATCCATTGCAGCCGGTCTTCCATTCGGCGGCCGATTTCCTCGTGCAGCCAGGGAGAGGCGCCATCGGCGGGCGCGAGCCGGCGCCAGCGGGCGGCCGCCGTGGCATCGATGGTCGGCGGTCGTCTTGTGGGGTCGGTGGCCATGGGGCCGTGAGTATATTGAGGCGATGTCCAGCCTCCGGGCCATGTGGCCTTTCGCTCCTCTTTCCCCTTTCGCGTCGTTCGGCTCGCTGCTGGCGCGGCTGCCCAGCCAGTGCGCGGTCTGCCGCGCCTGGCCCTCGCGCCCCGTGTGCGACGCCTGCGTGGCCCGCTTCGCACCGCCAGCCGCGCGCTGCGGGGGCTGCGCCCTGCCCGTGCCCGATGGCGTTAGCCGCTGCGGCGTGTGCGTGAAGAACCCGCCGCCGCTGGATGCCTGCCTCGCAGCCTGCACCTACGCCTGGCCCTGGCCGGACGCCATCGCCGCCTTCAAGTTCCGTGGCGAGGCCGGCTGGGCCGGTCCCTTCGCCACGCTGCTGCGCAGCGCGCCCTGGGTGGAGCCCGCGCTGGAAGCCGGCGACATCGTGCTGCCGATGCCGCTTGCGCGCGGCCGATTGCGCGAACGCGGCTTCAACCAGGCGCACGAACTGGCACGCCGACTGGCGCCAACGAAGACCGACGCCACCCTGCTCCTTCGCACGCGCGAAACGCCGGCGCAGAGCGGCCTGTCGCGCGCCGAGCGGCTGCGCAACCTGCGCGGCGCCTTCGCCGTCGAACCGCTGCGCGCCCACAAGCTGCGCGGCCGGCGCGTCGTGCTGGTGGACGACGTGATGACCAGCGGCGCATCGATCTTCACCGCCGCAGAGGTGCTGCGGCAGGCCGGCGCGGCCCACGTCACCGCCATCGTGCTCGCCCGGACCGATCCGCCGCGCTGAGCCTCGTGCCGCCCCGCCGACAATCGCCGCATGTTCAATATCGTCCTGGTCCACCCCGAAATCCCGCCGAACACCGGCAACGTGATCCGGCTCGCAGCCAACACCGGCTGCAAGCTTCACCTCGTGGAGCCGCTGGGTTTCTCGATGGACGACCGCCTGCTGCGTCGTGCCGGTCTCGACTATCACGAGTACGCCGAAGTCAGGCGCCACGCCGACTGGCAGGCCCTGCTCTCGGCCGAGCAGCCGGCCACCGATCGCATGTTCGCGCTCACCACGCGCGGCTCGCGTCCGGTGCACGACATACGCTTCCAGTCCGGCGACTGGCTGGTGTTCGGCTCGGAAACCAGCGGCCTGCCGTCCGCGCTGCGTGACGGCTTCCCCGAGGCCCAGCGCCTGCGGCTGCCGATGCGCGAGGGCCAGCGCAGCCTGAATCTCTCGAACGCGGTGGCGGTGACGGTGTTCGAAGCCTGGCGGCAAAACGGCTTCGGCTGAACCATCGGCCGCCCCTACGGGCAACAGGGGCGGACACATCCGACCGGCGAGGTGCGCCGTAAGGAAGACATGCCGGCCATCAGCCGACCGGCATTTGCTCCATCCACCACCTTGCTCCAAGGAGTCCCGCCATGAACGCCAAGCCGATTGCCCTCGCCGCCTTCGCCACGCTCGTTTTCGCCAGCGGCGCGCAAGCCTTCCAGGGAGAGCAGAACCCGCTGCCGCCCGCGCCGTTCCAGTCGACGCTGTCGCGCGCGCAAGTGCAGGCCGATGCGCGCCAGCCGCTGCAGATCGGCAACGGCGGCACCGGCACGATGCAGGCCAGGAACGGCAATACCGACCGTGACGCAGTGCGCGCCAGCGCCCGCAGCATCACCCGCCAGGGCGCAGCCACTTATGGCGAAGTGACCGACCGCCGGATGTAAGAAGAAAGAAAAAGAGAAAAGAAAGCCGCCGCGCCTTCAGCGGTAGCGGCGCACCACCGACTCGGCCACGCAGGCCGGCTTGGCGGCACCCTCGAGCTCGATGGTGGTTTCCCAGGTCATCTGGAAACCATCGTCGGCAATGGGCTCCGCCGTCAGCAGCTTCATGCGCGCCCGCAGGCGCTTGCCCACCGGCACCGGCGACATGAAGCGCACCTTGTTGAGGCCGTAGTTCACGCCCATGCGCGACTCGACCACGTCCAGCGCCGTCTCGTAGAAGCGCGGCAGCAGCGACAGTGTGAGAAAACCATGCGCGATCGGCCCGCCGAAGGGGCCGGCCTTGGCCCGCTCGATGTCGACGTGGATCCACTGGTGGTCGCCCGTCGCCTCGGCGAACTGGTTGACCTGCTCCTGCGTGATGGCGATCCAGTCGCTCACGGCGACCTCCTGGCCGACGCAGGCGGCGAGATCCTGAAGGGTCTGGAATGTCTTCTTGGTCATGCGGGGCATTCTGGCGTCTGGGGTCGCCGCGCGGCTGTCGGCCTCGCGACAACCGGGATCAGGGTAAACCGGGAGCAGGCAGCACGCCGTTCAGGCGTCGAGCCATTCGCAGATCGGCTGCCACTGCTCCAGGTCGCGCTGCACGCGCCCGGGTGCGATGTCGAACAGCGTGAGCCCGCGCGCGGCCAACTGCACGTAGTTCTGCGTGTCGCGCAGTTCGCCGATCACCGGCACGCCAAGCCCCGCGATGAACTCGTGGAGCCGGTCGGCCGCCAGCGTGCGGGCGTTCACCCGCATGCCGACGAGGCCGATCTTCGTCTTCTCGGCGCGGCGGTTCTCCAGCAGCCGGTCGAGGAAATCGCGCGTGGCGTAGATGTCGAAGATGCTGGGCTGCAGCGGCACGATCACCCGGTCGGCCAGCGCCAGCACTTCCTTGAAGCGCCAGCCGTGCAGGCCGGCGGGCGTGTCGAGCACCGCGTGCGTGGTGCCGCGCGGCGGGCGCACCACGGTGCTTTCGCCGGTGGCTTCCCAGGTGGAGATCGGCCGGGCCATCGGCGGGCGCAGGCCCAGCCACAGGCGGGAGGATTGCTGGCGGTCCACGTCGCCCAGCATCACGGCATGGCCGCGGCTTGCGAAGTAGCCCGCGACGTTCGTCGCGATCGTCGACTTGCCCACGCCCCCCTTGGGATTGGCGACCAGAACCACCGGCATAAATGCACTCCTCCAGAACGGCAACAGCGCAAATGGTAGTCGCTGAGCGTTTTTGCCCGGCGAAACGCCTTGCAGCGTGCTCTTGAGATATGTTCGCGGGATGACGACAACAACACCGACGGGAACTCCCGCCGAGGGCGCCGAAACCGGCTCCGGCGGCATCTATGTGCTGGCCGCGCACCCCCACTGGCGCGACTCGCGCGTCAACCGCCGCATGCTCGCAGCCGCGCGCGGCGTGCCGGGGGTCGACGTCAACGACCTCTACGGCAGCTACCCCGATTTCGCCATCGACGTCGAGGCCGAGCAGGCCCGGCTCGCCAGGGCCAGCCTGGTGGTGCTGGTGCATCCGATCCAGTGGTACTCGATGCCCGCGCTGCAGAAGCTCTGGCTCGACGACGTGCTCGCCTACGGCTGGGCCTACGGCCCCGGCGGCACCGCCCTGCAGGGCAAGGACCTGTGGCTGGTCGCCACCACCGGCAGCCCCGAGGCCAGCTACCACCCGCAGAACTACCACCGCTATTTCTTCGACGCCTTCCTGCCGCCCTACGAGCAGACCGCCGCGCTGTGCGGCATGCGCTTTTTGCCGCCGATGATCTTCTACGGCGCGCGCAGCGCCGGCGAGGCGGCGGTGAAGGCCCACGTCGACACCTTCGCCCAGCGGCTGGGCAGCTATCCCGACTGGCCGGAGATCGAGGAGATCGACGCCTGCATCGCCTGCCCCGTGCCCGAGAGCGACCGGCCTGCCGACAACGACGAGGTCGGCAAGGTGGTCTCCGACGCATTCCGCGCGGCGATGACCCATGGGCTGGCCACCACCACCACCGCCTCCATTGGCGGAAACGGGAAGGCGGCCTGAATGGAACACGCACCCGCCTGGCTGACCAACAGCCTGATCTACCTGAGCGCCGCCGTGCTGGTGGTGCCGCTGTCGAAGGCCCTCGGACTGGGCTCGATCATCGGCTACCTCGTGGCCGGCATCGCCATCGGCCCCTGGGGCCTGGGGCTGGTCTCCAGTGTCGAGGACGTGCTGCACTTCGCCGAGTTCGGCGTGGTGCTGATGCTCTTCCTGGTGGGCCTGGAGCTCGAACCCAAGCGCCTGTGGAACCTGCGCCGGCCCATCTTCGGCTGGGGCACGGCGCAGGTGCTGAGCTGCGCCGCCGTGCTGTTCGCGGTCGGCTGCGCCGTGGGCGCCAGCTGGCGCGTGGCGCTGGTGGCGGCGCTGGGCCTGGCGCTCTCTTCCACCGCCATCGCGCTGCAGGTGTTCGGCGAGCGCAACCTGCTGAAGACGCCCAGCGGGCAGGCCGGCTTCTCGATCCTGCTGTTCCAGGACGTGGCGGCCATTCCGATCCTCGCGCTGCTGCCGCTGCTGGCCGGCGCCACTGCGGCCGAGCAGTCGATCACCGGGTTGGAGCGCGCGCTCGAAGCGGCCAAGATCATCGGCGTGATCGGCGGCATCATCCTCGGCGGCCGGCTGCTGCTGCGTCCCATCCTGCGCTGGATCGCGCGCAGCGACACGCCCGAGATCTTCACCGCCGCCGCCTTGCTGCTGGTGGTGGCCATCGCGGCGCTGATGCAGCTGGTGGGCCTGTCGATGGCGCTGGGGGCCTTCCTCGCCGGCGTGCTGCTGGCCGAGAGCGAATACCGGCGCGAGCTCGAAACCGACATCGAGCCCTTCAAGGGCCTGCTGCTGGGCCTCTTCTTCATCGCGGTGGGCATGTCGATCAACTTCGGCGTGCTGATCGCGAGCCCGTGGATCATGGCGATGCTGGTGGTCGGCTTCATGGTCGTCAAGCTGGTGGTGATCTACGCGCTCGCCAAGGCCATGGGCATCGCCTACCAGGAGCGGCCGGTGTTCACGCTGCTGCTCGCGCAGGGCGGCGAATTCGCCTTCGTGGTGTTCCAGGCGGCGGGCCCCGACGTGCTGCCGCCCGAGGTCACCTCGCTGCTGATCGGCGCGGTGGCGCTGTCGATGCTGCTGTCGCCGCTTCTGCTGGTGCTGCTCGACCGGTTCGTGCTGCCGCGCTACAGCCGCAACGGCGGCACCAAGCTAGAGGAAATTTCGGAGCAGCAGGACGCCAAGGTGCTGATCTGCGGCTTCGGCCGCTACGGCCAGATCGTCGGGCGCATGCTGATGTCGCAGGGCCTGCGCGTGACCGTGCTCGACCACGACGCCGACACCGTCGAAGGCTTGCGGCAGTTCGGCTTCCGCGTGTTCTACGGCGACGCGACGCGGCTCGACCTGCTGCGCACCGCAGGCGCGGGCACGGCCAAGGTGATCGTGGTGGCGGTGGACGACATCGAGCAGTCGCTCGAGATCGTCGACCTCGTGAAGGAGAACTTCCCGCAGGCGCGCATCATCGCGCGGGCCCGCAACGTGACGCACCTGTTCCAGCTGCGCGACCGCGGCGTGACGGAGGTGGAGCGCGAGGTGTTCGAGTCCTCGCTGCGCAGCGCGCGCTCGACGCTGGAGGCGCTGGGCTGGCCGGCGCACGAGGCGCGCGAATCGGCGATGCGCTTCCGCCGCCGCAACATCGAGCTCAGCAACGAGATCTACCCGCACTACAAGGACCGCGCCAAGCTGATCGCCGCCAACAAGGCCGGCCGCCAGCAGTTCGAGGAGCAGATGGCGCGCGAGCGCGAGGAGCGCCAGCGGCGGCTGGGGCGCGACTGGGGCAAGCTCGACGACGAGGAAGTGCCGGCATCGGAAGCCGAGCCGGAATCGCAGTCCGCGCCCTGAGCAGGCGCAGCTAGATCGGCACCGTCAGGTACACGCCCTCGCGGCCCACCAGCGGCGCGCGCGTGGGCATGAAGATCGTGCAGTCGTCGCAGGGCGAGCGGATCTCCTGGCCCGCGTCGGTTGCGATCAGCTCGCCCTTGCGGAAGACTTCGAAGCCCAGCACCGGCCGCGCGAAGGCGAAGCTCTCGGTCTTCACCATGTGCACTTCGAGCAGGCGGAAGCGGCGCGCGGGCGCCTTCGCCGCTGCACTGGCCGGCGCGTCGACCAGCCCCAGGTGCGCGAGGAAGCGCAGCGTCACGTCGGTCGCCAGCTCGGCCGCCGCCCGGCTGAAATGCTGGCCGCATTCCACGACCACCGCGCCGCCGTCGACGCCCTCCTCGCCATGGCGGCCGTAGGCCGTCACGCCCATGCCCGGAGCGCCACCCACCGGCATCACCAGGTGCACCAGCGGATTGCCGATGGCCAGCGCCAGCCCGGCGTTGCGCTCGAACTCCGGGTACACCCAGAAGGGCTGCACCGGTGCGCGGGTCGAATGGATGTCGAGCACGTAGTCGGCCGCGTCCAGCACCGGCCGCAGCTCGCGCGCGCGGCGCAGTTCGGGGCTGTCCTCGCTGCCATCGAGCATGGCCTTCGACCAGATGCGGTTGAGGTTGTGCACCAGCTGGCGGTTCTCGTAAGGCAGCGTGATGTCGAAGGCGTTGTAGGCCTCCACGTTCGCGAAGCTCACGGTGAGCGTGCCGGTCTTCGGCCGCACGCCGGTGTCCAGCAGGTGCGTGGCGGCGACCATGCCGCAGATCTCGTTGCCATGGGTGAGCGCGTTGACCAGCACGTGCGGCCCCGGCCGTCCCGACTCGAAGCGGTGCACGTAATCGATGCCTGTGTTTCCCTGCCGGTAGGCTGAGATGTCGCGCGGCAGCACTTCCAGCGGCGCCGTGTCGGGCGCGAAAGATGGCTCTGTCATGCGGCGCTCATTCGCCGCGGATGCCGGCGCGCTTGACCAGGTCGCCGTAGACCGCGAGGCGCTCCGACATCATGGCGGTGAACTGCGCGGGCGATTGCGCCTCCGGCGGCAGCGAGCCGCGCGACTGCAGCGCCTCGACCATCGAGGGCTGGTCGGCCACCGAGCGCACGGCCTTGTGCAGCGCCTCGACGATCTCGGGTGGCGTCTTCGCGGGCGCGGCCAGGCCGATCCACGAAGTGGTGTTGAGCACCGGATAGCCCAGCTCCGCGAAGGTCGGGATGTCGGGTAGCGCCGCCACGCGCGTGGGCGCGGCCACGGCGAGTGCACGCAGCTTGCCCGACTGGATCAGCGGCAGGAAGGGCGCAAGGTTGTCGAGGCCGAACTGCACTTCGTTCGAGATCAGCGCGGTGACCAGGGGGCCGCCGCCGCGATACGGCACGTGCGTGGCGTTGAGCTGCAGCTGCGACTTCATCAGTTCCACGTTGAGCTGCCCCATGCTGCCGGGGCCGGCGCTGCAGAAGTTGAGCTCGCCGGGGCGCGACTTCACCAGCGCGATGAATTCCTTGAAGTTCTTTGCAGGCACCGCCGGATTGACCAGCAGCACGTTGATCGAGCGCGCGAGCTGGCTGATCGAGGCGAAGTCCTTGATCGGGTCGTAGCCCGGGTTGGGCTGGGTCAGCGGATTGGCCAGGTGCGAGCTCTGCGACGAAGCGACCAGCGTGTAGCCGTCGGGCTTGGCGCGCGCCACCTGCGCGCTGGCGATGGAGCCGCCTGCACCGGCGCGGTTGTCGATGACCACCGGCGTACCCAGCGCCTTCGCCAGCGGATCGGCGTACAGCCGCGCGATCAGGTCCACCGAACCGCCCGCCGGGAACGGCACCACCAGCGTGACCGGCCGCGAGGGCCAGGCCTGCGCGTGCGCCGCCAGAGGCAGCACCGATGCGAGGCCGGCGGCGAGGAGCTCGCGGCGGCGCAGTGCCGCGGCGGTGAAGAAGGATTCCATGGGGCGTCCTGTCGTGCAATAGAAAGTGCGCGCATTGTTGCAAGATGATTTCATTTTTGCAATGATCATTGCAAAATCGGGTGTAACAGCGCTGCGCGTGCAGAATGCCCCCGACCATGAACCTGAACCAACGCATCGCGGGCTACGGCAGGAAGCTCACCCGGAGCGAGCAGCGCCTGATCGACGAACTGCAGACGCGCTACCCGCAGGGCCTCCTCGAATCTGCAACGAGCCTTGCAAAGAAGGTGGGCACCAGCGCCTCGACCGTGGTGCGGCTGCTGGCCAAGCTGGGCTATCCCAGCTACGCCGACGCGCAGATCGAGGCGCGCTCGGAGGTGACCGCGCGGCTGTCGTCGCCGGCCACGCGTGCGGACGCCGTCATCGCCGACGACGCCTCGGTGCGCAGCTGCCTGGACAACGCGCTGCTGCACGACCAGCACAACCTGGCCTCGACCTTCGCGGCGCTCGACGTCGCGGCCTTCGAGGGCGCGGTGCGGCTGCTCACGCAGCGCAGGACGCGGGTGCACGTGACCGGCCAGCGGCATGCCGCCGCGCTGGCCGGCCATCTATCGCTGCACCTGAACATGTGCCTGCCCGACGTTCGTCCGATGAACGGCGGCGGCCCGCTGCTGCTGGAAGACCAGCTGCTGTGGATCGGCGAGAACGACGTGCTGCTGGCCCTCACCTTCAGGCGCCACGGGCTCGCCACCGCGCGCGCGGTCAGGTACTTCAGGGAGAAGGGGGCGAAGGTCATCGTCATCACAGACGGGCCGTCGGTCGCTGCGGCCTCTGCGGCCGACCATGTGATGCTGGTGCGCACGTCGAGCGCGTCGCCCTTCGATTCGTACACGGCGGCGCTGTCGCTGTGCAACGCGCTGGTCACCGCCGTCGTGCAGCGGCGCAAGAAGGAGCTGGGCGCAGCGCTCGAACGTGGCGACGCCCTGTGGGAGCAGCACTGGAACGACACGGCCGCGCCGGCCGGCCGTTCGCGCAAGACGGCTTCAGCCGGCTGACGGCGCAGGAGCGGCCGGCGCGGCATCGAGCCGCAGCAGCCGCATCGCGTTGCCCTTGAGGATGCCGGGCATCACCTCGGGCTTGAAGCCCGCGTTCTCGAAGTCGCGCATCCAGCGGTCGGGCGTGATCAGCGGGTAGTCGCTGCCGAAGAGCACGCGGTCTTTCAGCAGGGTGTTGGCGTACTGCACCAGCTGCTTCGGAAAGTACTTGGGGCTCCAGCCCGACAGGTCGATCCACACGTTGGGCTTGTGCGTGGCCACGCTCAGCGCCTCGTCCTGCCAGGGGAAGCTGGGGTGCGCCATGACGATCTGCATGTCGGGGAAGTCGATGGCCACGTCGTCCAGGTGCATCGGGTTGCTGTACTCCAGCCGCAGGCCGCCGCCGCAGCGCATGCCCGAACCGATGCCGCTGTGGCCGGTGTGGAAGATGGCCGGCAGGCCGTATTCGGCGATGACCTCGTAGATGGGCCAGGCCATGCGGTCGTAGGGGTGGTAGCCCTGCACCGTGGGATGGAACTTGAAGCCCTTCACGCCGTGCTCCTCGATGAGCCGGCGCGCCTCCCGCGCGCCCATCTTTCCCTTGTGCGGATCGACGCTGCCGAAGGCGATCATGATGTCGCTGTTGTTCTTCGCGGCCTCGGCGATCTCCTCGTTGGGGATGCGCCGGCGGCCCATGTTCGATTCGGCGTCGACCATGAACATCACCAGGCCGATCTTTCTCTCGCGGTAGTACGCCACGCTCTCCGCAATGGTGGGCCGGCCGCTGGAGCCGAAGTACTTGTCGGCCGCACGGTCGTACTCCTCGCCGTAGTTGTCGAACGGATTCCAGCAGCTGACTTCTGCGTGGGTGTGGATGTCGATCGCGATCAGGTTCTGATGGTCCATGCGCTGTCTCCTGTACGGGTAAATCCCTAGTCTCTGGGGGCTCCAAATTCCTTGAATTGATTATTTCCCATAACCATAATTCGACGCAACCCCGGACCCCATCATGACCAATCCAGACCTCCAACTCGACATCCGCGACGAAGTCGCCATCGTCCGCCTGACGCGCGGCTCCAAGCGCAACGCGCTGTCCGACGGACTGATCCTCGCGCTGCGCGACACCTTCGAGAAGCTGCCTTCCACCGTGCGCGCCGCGGTGATCGACGGCGAAGGTCCGCACTTCTGCGCCGGCCTCGACCTGAGCGAGCTGAAGGAGCGCGACGCCGGCCAGGGCATGCAGCACTCGCGCATGTGGCACGCCGCGCTCGACCTGATCCAGCACGGCCCGGTGCCGGTGATCGCCGCGCTGCACGGCGCGGTGGTCGGCGGCGGGCTCGAATTGGCAAGCGCCTGCCACATCCGCGTGGCCGACCGCACCACCTTCTACGCGCTGCCCGAGGGCTCGCGCGGCATCTTCGTGGGCGGCGGCGGCTCGGTGCGCATCCCCAAGCTGATCGGCGTGGCCCGCATGACCGACATGATGATGACCGGCCGCGTCTACAACGCCGAGGACGGCGAGCGCGCCAACTTCGCGCAGTACCTCGTCGACGAAGGCCAGGCCTTCGACAAGGCTTTCGAGCTCGCCAGGCGCGTGGCCACCAACGCGCCGCTCACCAACTACGCGCTGATGCACGCGCTGCCGCGCATCGCCGAGCAGTCGGCCGACCATGGCTTCTTCACCGAGGCGCTGATCTCCGGCATCACGCAGGCCGCGCCCGAGGCCAAGCAGCGCGTTCGCGACTTCCTCGAAGGACGCGGCGCGAAAGTGAGCAAGGGATGAGCGCCCCCGCCGTCCGCTACCGCCCGCTGGTCTTCGGCGTCACCCGCGCGGTGCTGCGCGACGGCGCGCCGGGCACGCAGTACCTGAGCGCCGAAACGCCGCTCGCCCCCTACCGCGAGCGCATGACCGACCGCCTCGCCCACTGGGCAGAGCGCACGCCCGACCGCACCTTCATCGCCCGCCGCGAACGGCTGGCCGACGGCAGCACCGGCGACTGGCTGCGCGTGAGCTACGCGCAGGCGCTGGAGGAAGCACGCGGTATCGGACAGGCACTGCTGGAGCGCGGCCTGAGCGCCGAGCGCCCGGTCGCGATCCTCAGCGAGAACGGCATCGAGCACGCGCTGATGGCGCTGGGCTGCCTCTACGCCGGAGTGCCCTATTGCCCCGTCTCGCCCCCCTACTCGGTGGTGAGCCAGGACTTCGAGAAGCTGCGCCACGTCTTCGACACCCTCACGCCCGGCCTCGTCTTCGCGAGCGACGCGGCGCGCTTCGCCAAGGCCATCGCCGCCGTCGTGCCCACCGGCACAGAGGTCGTGCTGGCCGAGGGCAGCCTCGAGGACCGGCCCGTCACCGCATTCAGCGCCCTCGCCTCCACGCCGGCCACGAGCGCCATCGACGAGGCGATGCGCGCCACCGGCCCCGACACCATCACCAAGTTCCTCTTCACCTCGGGCTCGACCAAGATGCCCAAGGCCGTCATCAACACGCACCGCATGTGGTGCGCCAACCAGCAGCAGCTGCGCCAGTCGATACCCGCCCTGGGCGACGAGCCGCCGGTGCTGGTCGACTGGCTGCCCTGGAACCACACCTTCGGCGGCAACCACAACGTGGGCATCGTGCTGGACAACGGCGGCACGCTCTACATCGACGACGGCAAGCCCACGCCCGCCGGCATGGCCGAGACGCTGCGCAACCTGCGCGAGATCGCGCCCACCATCTACTTCAACGTGCCCACCGGCTTCGAGGCCATCGCGCAGGCGATGGAAACCGACGAGGTGCTGCGCCGCAACCTGCTGTCGCGCGTGAAGATGTTCTTCTACTCGGGCGCGGCGCTCTCGCAGCCGGTGTGGGACAGCCTGCACCGCACTCAGGAGTCGGAAGTCGGCGAGCGCATCGTGATGGGCACGGGCCTGGGCATGACCGAATCGGGCCCCTTCGCGCTCTACGTGACCGGCCCCGACGTGAAGTCGGGCGACGTGGGCCTGCCTGCGCCGGGCATCGAGCTCAAGCTGATCGAGGTCGACGGCAAGACCGAGGTGCGCTACCGCGGCCCCAACATCACGCCCGGCTACTGGCGCGCGCCCGAGGCCACGGCCGAGGCCTTCGACGAGGAAGGCTTCTTTTCCACCGGCGACGCGGTGAAGTGGATCGACGAGGGCAACATCCACCGCGGCCTGCGCTTCGACGGCCGCATCGCCGAAGACTTCAAGCTCGCCACCGGCACCTTCGTGAGCGTGGGCCCGATGCGCGCGAAGATCATCGCGGCCGGCGCGCCCTACGTGCAGGACGCGGTGCTGACCGGCATCAACCTGAAGGAAGTGGGCGCGCTCGTCTTCCCGACGCAGAAGGTGCGCGAGCTCGCCGGCCTGCCGGCCGGCGCCACCATGCGCGAGGTGCTGGAAAGCGCACCCGTGCAGGCGCACTTCCAGCAGGTGGTCGACACGCTGGCCGCCGGCGCCACCGGCAGCGCCAACCGCATCGCGCGGCTGCACCTGATGGCCGAGCCGCCGTCCATCGACAGGGGCGAGGTCACCGACAAGGGCTCCATCAACCAGCGCTCCGTGCTCAAGCACCGCGCCGCGCTGGCCGATGCGATGCACGACGGCAGCCTGCCGTTCACCCTGAAGCCCCGCTAACTCTTACTGGAGACGAGACAAATGAAGATCGAAGGACAAGCCGCACTGGTCACCGGCGGCGCATCGGGCCTGGGGGAAGCCACCGCGCGCGAGCTCGCGCGGCTGGGCGCGAAGGTCGCGGTGCTCGACCGCAACGGCGAACTGGCCGAGAAGGTCGCAGCCGAGATCGGCGGCATCGCCTGCGCCTGCGACATCACCGACACCGACAGCGTGAACGCCGCGCTCGACAAGGCCGAGGCCGCGCACGGCCCCGCGCGCATCCTGATGAACGTGGCCGGCATCGGCAGCGCCAAGCGCATCGTCGGCAAGGACGGCAGCCCCGCGCCGCTGGAAGACTTCGTGCGCGTGGTCAACATCAACCTGATCGGCGGCTACAACATGGCGCGCCTGTTCGCCGCGCGCTGCGCGAAGCTGGAGGCGCTCGACAACGGCGAGAAGGGTGTGATGCTCTTCACCGCCTCGGTCGCCGCCTTCGACGGCCAGGTGGGCCAGCAGGCCTACAGCGCCTCCAAGGGCGGGCTGGTCGGCATGACGCTGCCGATGGCGCGCGACCTCGCGCAGCACGCCATCCGCGTGTGCACGGTGGCGCCGGGCATCTTCGCCACGCCGCTGCTGCTGGAGCTGCCCGAGCCGGTTCAGCAGTCGCTGGCCGCCTCCATCCCCTTCCCGCCGCGTCTGGGCAAGCCCTCGGAGTTCGCCGAGCTGGCCTGCCACATCGTCACCAACGGCCACCTCAATGGCGAGGTGATCCGCATCGACGGCGCGCTGCGCATGGCGCCGCGCTGAGGCCCTTCTTTCTTTTTCGCGTTCGTTCCGCCCGCTTCACAACGTATCCAGGAGACATCGATGACCTTCAAGAAGACCACCCTCGCCGCCGTGCTGGCGCTCATGGCCGCCGGCTTCGCCCATGCCGACATCACCGTGGGCGTGGTGCAGCCGCTCACCGGCCCGGCCTCGGGCCTGGGCATTCCGGTGAAGAACGGCATCGCCATCTGGCCGAAGACCATCGCGGGCGAGACGCTCAAGGTGGTGGTGCTCGACGACGCCACCGACCCGACCACCGGCGTGAAGGATGCGCAGCGCCTGGTCACCGAGGACAAGGCAGACATCATCATCGGCTCCAGCGCCACGCCCGTCGCCATCCCGATGGCCGACGTGACCGCCGAGTCGGGCACGCCGCAGCTGTCGACCGCGCCAGCCGGCCTGCCGCCGGGCAAGGACAAGTGGTTCTTCCGCCTGCCGCAGTCGAACGACGTGATGGCCTACGCGGTGGTCGCGCACATGAAGAAGCAGAACATCAAGACGGTCGGCTTCCTCGGCTACACCGACGCCTACGGCGAGCTGTGGCTCAAGGCGCTGACGGCCGAGGCCGCCAAGAACGGCATCAAGATCGTCGCCACCGAGCGCTTCGCGCGCGCCGACACCAGCGTGACCGGCCAGGTGCTCAAGCTCACCTCGGCCAACCCCGATGCGATCCTGATCGTCGCTTCGGGCAGCGGCGCCGGCATGCCGCAGAAGGCGGTGATGGAGCGCGGCTACAAGGGCAAGGTCTACCAGACGCACGCCGCCGCCACGCAGGACCTGATGCGCACCGCCGGCAAGGACGCCGAGGGCACCTTCGTCGTTTCCGGCCCCGCCACCGTGGCCGAGCAGTTGCCCGACAGCCATCCCTCGAAGGCCGCCGCCGTCGCCTTCGTGCAGGGCTACGAGAAGGCCTACGGCCCCGGCTCGCGCAACCAGTTCGCCGGCCACGCGGCCGACGCGCTCACGGTGCTCGAGAAGGCCGTGCCGGTCGCGCTCAAGAAGGCCAAGCCCGGCACGCCCGAGTTCCGCGCCGCGCTGCGCGACGCGCTCGAGGGCATGGGCCGCACGGTGCTCGCGCACGGCGTGCTGAACTGGACCGCGCAGGACCACTGGGGCTACACGACCGAGACCGGCGTGATGCTCAAGGTGGTGAACGGCGCGTTCAAGGTCGAGCAGTAATCCTCTTCTTCAGCCGCATCGAACACACGCCATGGATCTCTCGATCGCCAGCATCCTGACGCTGGACGGCCTCACCAATGGCGCGATCTATGCCCTGCTGGGCATGGGCATCGTGCTCGTCTTCACGGTGACCCGCGTCATCTTCATTCCGCAGGGCGAATTCGTGGCGTACGGCGCGCTGACGCTGGCGATCTTCCAGACCGGCAAGACGCCGGGCACGGTGTGGCTGCTGCTCATCCTGGCGGGCGTCGCGGCGCTGATGGACCTGGTCGTCACCTGGCGCCACGCCGGCAGTGCGGCAGCCGGGCTGAAAGCCGCGCTGCGCACCTTCGCGGCGCCGGCCGTCATCTGCGCGATCTCGGCCTGGGCCGGCCCGCGCAACCTGCCCATCGGCGTGCAGGCGCTGCTCACGGTGTTCATCGTCACGGCCTTCGGGCCGCTGGTGTATCGCGTGGCCTACCAGTCGCTGGCGGGCGCGAGCTCTCTGGTGCTGCTGATCGTCTCGGTGGGCGTGCACTTCGCGATGACCGGCCTGGGCCTGCTCTTCTTCGGAGCGGAGGGCTTCCGCAACCCGCCGTTCTGGGACGAGCGCATGGCGCTCGGGCCTCTCAACGTGAGCGGGCAGGCGCTCATCATCTTCGGCATGTCGGCCGCACTGATCGTGCTGCTGTACCTGTTCTTCGAGCGCAGCCTGTACGGCAAGGCGCTGCGCGCGACGGCGGTGAACCGGCTGGGCGCGCGGCTCATGGGCATCTCGACCCAGGCGGCAGGGCAGCTCACCTTCGCGATGGCGGCACTGATCGGCGCGCTCTCGGGGCTGCTGATCGGGCCGACCACCACGGTGTTCTACGACTCGGGTTTCCTCATCGGCCTGAAGGGCTTCGTGGCCGGCGTGATCGCAGGCCTCGCGAGCTACCCCGGCGCGCTCGTCGGCGCGCTGGCCGTGGGCGTGATCGAGGCCTTCGGCTCCTTCTGGGCCAGTTCGTTCAAGGAAGTGATCGTGTTCACCATCATCCTGCCGGTGCTGCTATGGCGCTCCCTCAAAAGCGGCCATTCGGACGAGGAACATTGACATGGAAGCGCTCCTCAATTCCTCGACGGCCCATGCGCCCGACAAGAGCGCGCTGCGCACCTGGGGCCCGCTGGCGCTGGTGCTGGTGCTCATCGCGCTGCCGCTGCTGCCGCTGCCCGACTTCTGGATCATCCAGCTCAACTACGTCGGCATCTACACGCTGCCGGTGCTGGGCCTGGTGCTGCTCACCGGCGTGGGCGGCCTCACCTCGTTCGGGCAGGCGGCCTTCGTGGGCATCGGCGCGTACACCACCGCCTACCTCACGGTGAACACCGGCCTCTCGCCCTGGGTCACGCTCTTCATCGGGATGGCGCTCACGGGCGTCAGCGCGGCGATCATCGGCGCGATCACGCTGCGCATGTCGGGCCACTACCTGCCGCTGGCCACCATCGCCTGGGCGCTGTCGCTGTACTACCTCATGGGCAACCTGGAGGCGCTGGGCAAGTACGACGGCATCCTCGGCGTGAAGGGCCTCACGGTGTTCGGCTTCGAGATCGGCCAGCAGCGCATGTTCTATGCGGTGGTGTGGGTCTTCGCGCTGCTCGCGGCCTTTGCCGTGATCCGCCTGCTCGACTCGCGCAGCGGCCGCGCCATCCGCGCGCTGGCCGGCGGCTCGCAGATGGCCGAGGCCATGGGCGTGAACACGCTGCGCTTCAAGATCGGCATCTTCGTGCTCGCAGCGCTCTTCGCATCGGTCTCGGGCTGGCTCTTCGCGCACTTCCAGCGCACGGTGAACCCCTCGCCCTTCGGGCTGAAGATGGGCATCGAGTACCTGTTCATGGCGGTGCTCGGCGGCGCGGCCCATGTGTGGGGCGCGATTGCCGGCGCGGGCGTGGTCAAGCAGCTCGAGGACCAGCTGCAGGTGCTGCTGCCCAAGCTGATCGGCACGGCCGGCAGCTACGAGCTGATCGTGTTCGGCATCATGATCGTGCTGGTGCTCAAGTACCTGCCCGACGGGCTCTGGGCCTTCGTCGACCGCCGCCTGCCGCGTCCGCGCCGCGCGGTCGACTGGCGCGATGCCGGCGACCTGCCCGCGCGCGCCAGGCCGGCGGCCGGCGAGGTGGTGCTCGACGTGCGCGCCATCCGCAAGACCTTCGGCGGGCTGGTGGCGGTGAACGACATCAGCTTCCAGACCCGCGCCGGCCAGATCGTCGGCCTGATCGGGCCGAACGGCGCGGGCAAGTCGACCACCTTCAACCTGATCACCGGCGTGCTCGGGCTCTCGGGCGGCGCGGTGAGCTTCCGCGGCGAGGCCCTCGGCGGGCTGGGCGCGCGGCAGATCGCGCAGCGCGGCGTATCGCGCACCTTCCAGCACGTGAAGATGGTGGCCGACATGACGGTGCTGGAGAACGTGGCGCTGGGCGCGCACCTGCGCGGGCGCAAGGGCGCCGTCGCCGCCATGCTGCGCATCGACCGCGCCGAGGAGCGCGCGCTGTTCCGCGAGGCCGAGCGTCAGCTGCAGCGCGTGGGCATGGGCGACTACCTGCACGAGCTCGCGGGCAACCTCGCAATGGGCCAGCAGCGCCTGCTGGAGATCGCGCGCGCCCTGTGCGCCGATCCGGCCCTGCTGCTGCTCGACGAGCCCGCCGCCGGCCTGCGCCACAAGGAGAAGGAAGCCCTCGGCAAGGTGCTGCGCCAGCTGCGCGGCGAGGGCATGAGCATCCTGCTGGTCGAGCACGACATGGGACTGGTGATGGACATCTGCGACCACATCGTGGTGATGGAATTCGGCACGCACCTGATGGAGGGCTCGCCCGCCGAGGTGCAGGCGAGCGACAAGGTGCGCGCGGCATATCTGGGCACGGAACATTGACATGACATCTCCATTGCTCCGCATCCGCGGCCTGCACGCCGGCTACGGCCGCGCCGAAGTGCTGCACGGCATCGACCTGCAGGCCGGCCAGGGCAGCGTGGTCACCGTGATCGGGCCGAACGGCGCCGGCAAGTCCACGCTGCTGAATTCGCTGATGGGCGTGCTGCCTTCGAAAGGCACGATCGAGTTCAAGGGCCAGCCGGTCAACGGGCTGTCGCTCGAGGAGCGCGTGATGCTCGGCATCGCGCTGGTGCCCGAGAAGCGCGAGCTGTTCGGCACCATGCCGGTGGAAGACAACCTCGTGCTCGGCGCCTTCCGCCAGGTACGGATGCGCAACCGCCAGTGGCGCGACCGTATCGACGAGGTCTACACGCTGTTCCCGCGCCTGAAGGAGCGCCGCGCGCAGCTGGCCGGCACGCTCTCGGGCGGCGAGCGGCAGATGCTGGCGGTGGGCCGCGCGCTGATGTCGCGCCCCACGCTGCTGATGCTCGACGAGCCCAGCCTGGGGCTGGCGCCGCTGGTGGTGCAGGAGATCTTCCGCACCGTGGAGGCCCTGCGCGCCACCGGCGTGACCATCCTGCTGGTGGAGCAGAACGCGCGCGCAGCGCTCGAAGTGGCGGACCACGGCTACGTGCTCGAGATGGGCAGCGTCAGCCTGGAGGGAGAGGCGAAGAAGCTGGCCGTCGACTCGCGCGTGATCGACACATACCTGGGCGCTGCGAAGAAAGCCGCCTGAACCAAGCCTTGCGGGCCAAGCCGCCTGAACGAACGACAACGCCGCGATCCGCGCGGCAAGGAGACCACCGCATGAAGAAGCCCCAGCGCCGCTTCCACCCTGCCCTGTGCGCGACCGCGCTCGGCGCCGCCGCGCTGCTCGCGGCCTGCGCGAGCCGGTCCACCGCACCGCCGGCTGTGCATGCGCCGCTGGCGGCCGCACGCCCGGGCACGCTGCAGTCCTGCACCGACCTCGCCGCCCGCGCGGCACTGCCCGGCACCGTCTACACGTCGGCCACCGAGGTGGCGGCCGGCACCGTCACGGTCGGCGGCGTCGCGATGGCGGCACCCGCGCACTGCCTCGTGCAGGGCCGCATGAACGAGCGCACCAGCCCCGTCGACGGCCAGCGCTATGCCATCGGCTTCGAGATGCGGCTGCCGGTCGCCTGGAACGGCCGCTTCTTCTACCAGGCCAACGGCGGGCTCGACGGCGTGGTGGTGCCCGCGCTCGGCGGCATCGGCGGCGGCGGACCGCGCAGCAGCGCGCTGCAGATGGGCTTCGCCGTCATCAGCTCCGACGCCGGCCATGCGGGCTCGATGGGCCCGCGCTTCGGGCTCGATCCGCAGGCGCGGCTGGACTACGGCTACAACGCCGTCGCGCAGCTCACGCCGATGGCCAAGAACCTGATCGCCAAGGCCTACGGCCGCGGCCCCGACCGCTCGTACATCGGCGGCTGCTCCAACGGCGGCCGGCATGCGATGGTCGCGGCCGTGCGTTCGGCCGGCCAGTACGACGGCGTGCTCGCGGGCGACCCCGGCTTCAACCTGCCGAAGGCGGCCGTGGCGCAGCTCTACGGCGCGCAGCAGTACGCGGCCGTGGCAAGCGCAAAGACGGCCAGCGGCCAGCCCGACCTGCAGAGCGCCTTCACGCCCGCCGAGCTGAAGCTGGTGGCCGACAAGGTGCTGCAGCGCTGCGACGCGCTCGACGGCATCGCCGACGGCATCGTGTCGAACGTCAACGCCTGCCGCACGCGCTTCGACATCCAGCGCGACGTGCCGACCTGCGCCGCAGGCACGCGCGACGGCATGTGCCTGAGCGCGCCGCAGAAGAACGCGCTCGCCAACGTGTTCAAGGGCGCGCGCAACGGCGCGGGTCAGCCGATCTACAGCAGCTTCCCGTTCGATTCGGGCGTGAGCGGCGCCAACTGGCGCGAATGGAAGTTCGCGAGCCCGCCAACGCGCGACGCAGGCGCGGTCGGCTTCATCTTCAGCACGCCGCCGCTGGCCGACCGGCCGCAGGGCCTGCCCTTCGCGCTGGGCTTCGACATGGACCGCGACGCGCCGCGCATCGCCGCCACCGACGGCGTGTTCCGCGAATCGGCGCTGTCGTTCATGACGCCGCCCGACGCAGCCAACCTGGGCGCACTGCGCGAGCGCGGCGGCCGCATGATCGTCTACCACGGCACCAGCGACCCGGTGTTCTCTTCCGACGACACGCAGGCCTGGTACGAGCGCGTGCAGGCCGCGAACGGCGGCGATGCCTCCTCGTTCGCGCGCTACTTTCCCGTGCCCGGCATGAACCACTGCGCGGGCGGCCCGGCCACCGACCAGTTCGACATGCTGAGCGCGCTGGTCGACTGGGTCGAGCAGGGCAAGCCGCCCGCATCCGTGACCGCCGCGGCGCGCGGCGCGGGCACGCCGGTGCCCAACGCCGAGGTGCCCGCAGGCTGGGCCGCGCAACGCACGCGGCCGCTGTGCCCCTATCCCCAGGTCGCCACCTACACCGGCGGCGACACCGAGCGCGCGGGCAGCTTCGCGTGCAAGCTGCCGACACCCTGATATCTAGTTAGCCAACGAGCCTCCGATGGATTACCAGCCCCGCCCCGACGACGTCCGCTTCCTGCTGAACGCGGTGCTCGACGCCCCCGCGCGCCTCGCCGCGCTCGCGCCCTTTGCCGAAGTCGACGAGGCGCTGCAGTCGCAGGTGCTCGAGGAGGCAGGCCGCTTCGTCGGCGAGGTGGTCGCGCCCATCAACCGCGGCGGCGACGAGACCGGCTGCCGTTTCTCCAACGGCGAAGTCGCCTCCCCGCCGGGCTTCCGCGAGGCGTACCAGGCCTTCGTCGATGGCGGCTGGCCCGCGCTCTCGGCCGCGCAGGAAGACGGCGGCCAGGGCCTGCCGGCGGTGCTCGAGGCCGTGCTCTATGAATGGCTGGCCGCAGCCAACCACGGCCTCACGATGGCGCCGGGGCTGCTGCACGGCGCGTACGCCTGCCTCAAGCACCACGGCAGCGAAGAGCTGAAGCAGCGCTACCTGCAGAAGATCGCGACCGGCGAATGGCTCGCCACCATGTGCCTCACCGAAGCGCATGCTGGCAGCGACCTGGGCCAGGTGCGCACGCGCGCGGTTCCACAGGCCGACGGCAGCCTGCGGGTGAGCGGCGGCAAGATCTTCATCTCGGGCGGCGAGCACGACCTGACGCCGAACATCGTCCATCTGGTGCTGTGCCGGCTGCCGGATGCGCCTGCCGGCCCCAAGGGCCTGTCGCTGGCGCTGGTGCCCAAGCTGCTGCCCGACGGCACGCGCAACGCGGTGCAGTGCGAGCGCATCGAGGAAAAGATGGGCCTGCACGGCAGCCCCACCTGCACCATGCGCTTCGACGAGGCCACCGGCTGGCTGGTCGGCGAGCCGGGCCGCGGGCTGGCCGCCATGTTCGTGATGATGAATTCGGCGCGCCTGCACGTGGCCCTGCAGGGCATCGGCCTGCTCGACGCGGCCTGGCAGAAAGCCGACGCCTACGCGGCGGAGCGCCGCCAGATGCGCGCGCCGGGCCCGGTGCCCGCGAGCCGCGGCGGCGAGAGTGCCGACCTGATCGCCGAGCACCCGGCGGTGCGCCGCATCCTCGACACGCAGCGCGCCTGGATCGACGGGGCGCGCACCATCGCCTACCGCAGCGCGCTGATGCTCGACGTGGCCGCGCACGACGCCGACCCCAAGGCCCGCGAGCGCGCGCAGCGCTGGTGCTCGCTGGTCACGCCGGTGCTCAAGGCCGCGTGCACGCACCAGGCCTTCCACGGCGCGAGCGAATGCCTGCAGGTGTTCGGCGGCCACGGCTACGTGCGCGAATGGGGCATCGAGCAGATCGTGCGCGACTCGCGCGTGACCATGATCTACGAGGGCACCAACGAGATCCAGGCCATCGACCTGCTCGTGCGCAAGGTACTGCCCGACGGCGGCGCCGCCATGTCGGCCGTGCTGCTGGAGCTGCGCGACACGCTGGACGCCTCCCGCGAGGCCGACGCCGACGTGCAGCGCCGGCTGGCGCAGCTGCGCTACCTGGGCACCACCGTGGCCATGGCTGCGCATGCCGACCCGGCGCTGCCGTACCAGGTGGCCGACGACTACCTGCGCTCGACCATGCTCGCGATGCTGGCGTGGGCCTGGGCGCGCATCGAGGCGGCCTCGCCCGGCGATGCGGAGAAGGCGCGCGTGGCGGCCGCCTTCAGGCGCTGGGTGCTGCCTGAATTCGAGATGCGGATGGGCATCGTCAAGAAGGCCTGCGAAACGGTGGCGCTGACCCATGCGGCCGCGCCCGGTGGCGGTGTCTCCAACTAGCCACTCCGGGCGTTCGCGGGCGTCCGGGCGGGGTTACGCTCGGGCCATGGCCTCCACCCCGAAATCCGCTCCCGCCAAAGGCGAGCAGGCCGCGGCGCCGCAAGGCAAGCCGGACCGGCTCGATGCGCGCATGCTCGAAACCCTGGTCGGCTACAACGCCCGCCGGGCCTGGCTGATCGTCAGCGCCTTCTTCGCGGAGCGCATGGCGCCCTACGGGCTCAAGCAGATCGATTTCTCGGTACTGTCGCTGCTGGCGCACAACCCCGGCGCCACTTCGCGGCAGCTGTGCAATGCGCTGGACATCCTGCCGCCGAACCTCGTGAGCCTGGTGGCGACGCTCGACAGCCGGGGATTGATAGAACGCCGGCCTCATCCGCATGACGGCCGCGCGGTCGGGCTGCATCTCACGGCGGCCGGAGAGGCGCTGATCCGCGAGGCGGAGCAGACCGTGATCCAGCTGGAAGCCGATGCCAGCGCCAAGCTCACGGCGCGGGAGCGCGAGACGCTGATACGGCTGCTGCAGAAGATCTATCTGTAGCAGCGGTCGCGGGCTTCACAGGCCCCGCTCGACCATGTCGATCAGCTGCTGGCCCAGCTTGTAGGCCGCTTCGGGCGGGATCTCGCGCAGCGGCCCGTCGATGATGAGCAGCGCCAGCCCGTGCACCGCGCTCCAGGCGCAGTACTCGGCATTCGGGCGCCGCGCCGCATCGAGCACGCCGGCATCCACCAGCCGGTCGATGGCCTTGCCCAGCAACTGGAACGGATCGAGCCCGCTCTCGCCGGCCTTGCCTGGGCCGAGTTCGCCGCGGCCCTCGTCGGAGATCACGAAGGCCGTGCGGAACAAGCCCGGCTCGGCCTGGGCGAAGCGCAGGTAGGCGGTGCCGATGGCACGCACCTGCCCGCGCGCGAAGTCGGCGGGGGGCTGGTCGCAGGGCTGGGCCGCCAGTTCCTTTTCCATCGCCTGCGCCGCCGCGGCCAGCGCCGCCTCGCGCACCGCGAGCAGCAACTCCTGCCGGCTTTCGAAGTGCCGGTAGGCCGCGTTGGGCACCACGCCGACGCGCCGGGTGGCCTCGCGCAACACGACCGCGTCGGGACCGCCGTCGCGGGCCAGTTCGATGCCTGCTTCCAGCAGCGCCCGGCGCAGATCGCCGTGGCGATACGTGCTGCGGGCGGGCGGCAGGCTCTCGGGGACGTTGTTGAGCTTCATCGCTTCTCCATGTGGACACTGTCCATTATCTCTGCTATTCTTTGTGGACGGTGTACACAAAGTAATCCGATTGTTTGCGGCCCGAGACACCGGGGGCCTTCGAGTCACCTCTTCAGTCCAAAGGAATCGTCATGAAAGTCCAGTCGTATCTCTCATTCGAAGGCCGCTGCGACGAAGCGCTCGGCTTCTACAGGAAGGCGCTCGGCGCCGAAGTCACCCAGCTCATGCGCTACAAGGAAGCACCCGCGGGCGCCCCTTCGGAGAATGCCGAAGCCGGCTGCGCCGGCGGCACGCCCGATGCCGAGAAAGTGATGCACGCGGTGTTCCGCATCGGCGAGACCGAGCTGATGGCCTCCGACGGCCGCTGCTCGGGCCAGCCGAAGTTCGAGGGCGTCATGCTCGCGCTCACCGCCAGCACCGACGCCGAAGCCGTCAAGTGGTTCGACGCGCTGGCCGAAGGCGGACAGGTCATGCAGCCGCTGATCCCGACCTTCTTCACCTCCAAGTTCGGCATGCTGACCGACCGCTTCGGCGTGGGCTGGCTGCTGGTCGTCGCACAGCCTGCCTGATCGCACCCGCCCGCGCCGCCAATCTCCCGGAAGCCCCGCCATGCTCAAGAAAATCGCCCTCGTCATCGTGCTCGCGATCGCCGCGCTGCTGGTCTTCGCGGCCACCCGGCCCGACACTTTCCGCGTCGAGCGCACCGCGCGCATCGAGGCGCCGGCCGAGAAGATCTTTCCGCTGATCGACGACTTCCACCGCTGGGGCGCCTGGTCGCCCTACGAGAAGCTCGACCCCGCCATGAAGCGCAGCTTCGGCGGCAGCGCGAGCGGCAAGGGCGCGACCTATGCCTGGGAAGGCAACGACAAGGCCGGCGCGGGCCGCATGGAGATCGTCGAGTCGGCGCCTTCGTCGAAGGTCGCGATCAAGCTCGACTTCATCAAGCCCTTCGAAGGCCACAACACGGCCGAATTCACGCTGCAGCCCCAGGGCAATGCGACGCAGGTCACCTGGGCCATGTACGGCCCGAGCCCCTACGTCGCCAAGCTCATGGGCATCTTCTTCAACATGGACCAGATGATCGGCAAGGACTTCGAGACGGGCCTTGCCAACCTGAAGGCCGCCACCGAAAAGTAATTCCCGAAAGGAAAAATCATGCCCCACATCCACGCCTACCTCACCTTCGACGGCAACGCAGCCGAGGCCATGCGCTTCTACGAGAAGACGCTGGGCGGCACCATGCAGATGATGATGACCGTCGGCGAAGCGCCCGACACCGAGCAGTTCCCGCCCGAGGCGAAGAAGCGCCTCATGCATGCCTCGCTCGCCTACGGCCAGGGCATCCTCATGGCCTCCGACTCCATGCCCGGCCAGCCGTACGAAGGCATGAAGGGCTTCGGCGTCGCGCTGACCATCGAGACCGTGGCCGAGGCCCGCCGCGTGTTCGACGCCTTCGCCGAGGGCGGCCATGTCGGCATGCCCTTCGAGAAGACCTTCTGGGTCGAAGGCTTCGGCATGGTGACCGACCGCTTCGGCACTCCGTGGCTCATCAACGGCGGCAAGCCGCTGGTCTGAGCCGCTTCCTGTCCACTCCAAGAAGCCCGCTTCCCATGACCAACCAACTCGACAGCCGCAAGCGCTGGCTCGCATTGATGGTGCTGTGCCTCGGCGTACTGATGATCGTGCTCGACACCACCATCGTGAACGTGGCGCTGCCCTCGATCCGTACCGACCTTGGCTTCACCGAGACCTCGCTGGTCTGGGTGGTGAACGCCTACATGCTGACCTTCGGCGGCTTCCTGCTGCTGGGCGGCCGGCTGGGCGACCTGTACGGCCACCGCCGCGTGTTCCTCGCGGGCCTGGTGCTGTTCACGCTGGCATCGCTGGCCTGCGGGGTCTCGACCTCGCAGGGCCTGCTGGTGGCGGCGCGCGCGGTGCAGGGCCTGGGCGGCGCGGTGGTGTCGGCCGTGTCGCTCTCGCTCATCATGAATCTCTTCACCGAGCCGGCCGACCGCGCAAAGGCGATGGGCGTGTACGGCTTCGTGTGCGCCGGCGGCGGCAGCATCGGCGTGCTGCTCGGCGGCCTGCTCACCAGCACGCTGAGCTGGCACTGGATCTTCCTGGTCAACCTGCCCATCGGCATCGCGGTGTACGCGCTGTGCGTGGCGCTGCTGCCCAGCGCGCGCGGCCATGCGCACGGCGAGAAGCTCGACGTGGCCGGCGCCATCACCGTCACGCTCTCGCTGATGCTCGCTGTGTACGGCGTGGTCAACGGCAACGAGGCCGGCTGGGGCTCCACCCAGACGCTCGGCCTGCTTGGCGCCGCCGTGGTGCTGCTGGCGATCTTCATCGCCATCGAATCGCGGGTGCAGCATCCGCTGATGCCGCTGGGCCTGTTCAAGCTGCGCAGCGTGTCGGTGGCCAACGTGGTCGGCGTGCTGTGGGCCGCGGCCATGTTCGCGTGGTTCTTCATCTCGGCGCTCTACATGCAGCTGGTGCTGAACTACACGCCAATGCAGATCGGCCTGGCCTTCCTGCCGGCCAACATCATCATGGCGGTGTTCTCGCTGGGCCTCTCGGCGAAGATCGTGATGCGCTTCGGCATCCGCAAGCCGTTGGCCGCCGGGTTGTGGCTCGCGGCCATCGGGCTGGCGCTGTTCGCGCGCGCGCCGGTCAACGGCAGCTTCGTGGTCGACGTGCTGCCCGGCATGATGCTGCTGGGCCTGGGGGCGGGCATGGCCTTCAACCCGGTGCTGCTGGCCGCGATGAGCGAGGTGAGCCCTTCCGATTCCGGCCTGGCCTCGGGCGTGGTCAACACCTCGTTCATGATGGGCGGCGCGCTGGGCCTGGCCGTGCTGGCCAGCGCGGCGGCCGCGCGCACCGCGTCGATGGAGGCCGCCGGCGCGCAGATGCCGCTGGCGCTCACGGGCGGCTACAACCTCGCGTTCCTCGTCGGCGCCGTGTTCGCGGCGGTGGCGGGTCTGCTCGGTGCCTTGCTGCTTCGCTCCGCCATGCCGGGGCAGATGCAGAACAACGAAGAAACAGCGGCACCCCAGGGAACGGCGGCATCGCAATGAGCGGCGACACGAACACGCCGCCATGCAACCGCCGGTCTTCTTTCTTCAACGGTTCCACAGACTATTCAGGAGAACAACCATGGCTCGCTATGTAGACGGCTTCATCATCGCCATCCCCAACGCCAACGTCGAGGCCTACCGCAAGCTCGCGCGCAAGGCCGGCAAGGTCTGGATGGAGTACGGCGCGATCGAATACGTGGAGTGCATCGCCGACGACGTGAAGCCGGGCAAGCTCACTTCATTTCCGCAGAGCGTGAAGCAGAAGCCCGACGAGACCGTCGCTTTCTCGTGGATCGTCTACAAGTCGCGCAAGCACCGCGACACGGTCAACGCGAAGGTGATGGCAGACCCGCGCATCGCCGGTATGGACCCCAAGTCCATGCCCTTCGACGGCAAGCGCATGATCTTCGGCGGGTTCAAATCCATCGTCGAGTTCTAGGCTCGCCCCCAGGCTTCGCGCACTTCGTGTCGCTACGCCACCCCCCTACCGGGGGCAACACCTGCGGCCCGGCAAAGCCGGTTCCGCGGTGTTCGCGAAAAGGCCTCGCTTCGCCGGCCTCAGGCCAGGAAGCCGTCATAGACGAGCTTGAGGCCGGTCAGAAACATCCCGAGATAGACGAAGCGATAGAACCACGTCGCATCGATGCGCCGCGCGATGCGGATGCCGACCCACACGCCGAAGGGCGCGATCGGCATCAGCACCAGCGAGGTGGCCAGCGTGCGGAAGTCGAGCAGGCCGAGCCACGCGTAGGGAATCCACTTGCTGAGATTCACCACGAAGAAGAAGTAGGCCATGGTGGCCGTGAAGATCACCGGCGAGAGCCGCAGCGGAATCACGTAGGCGTTGATCGGCGGCCCGCCCGCGTGGGCGATGAAGCTGGTGAAGCCCGATACCGTGGTCAGCACCGCGCCGACGCCGCGCGAGGGCAGCGGATCGTCGGGCTTCGGCGGAAACAGCAGGCGCTGCGCCAGAAAGAGCAGCGTGAACACGCCGACGATGCCCGCCACAGTGTGTGCCGAGAGCATGCGAAACAGCAGCGTGCCGATCACCGTGCCCAGCAGCCCGAAGGGAATCAGGAACTTCAGCAGCGAGCGGTCGAAGTCGCGCCGGAACGCGGCAAGGCCCAGCACGTCCATCAGCAGCAACAGCGGCATCAGGATCGCCGCCGCCTGCGGCACGGTGACGGCCAGCGCCATCATCGGCACCGCGAGCGAGCCGAAGCCCGCGCCGAAGCCGCTCTTGCTGATGCCGAGCAGGAGCACGGCGGGAATGGCGACCGCGTAGAAGTACGGGTCGGTGATCAGGGGAAAAGCCATGGAGGGAGGAAGCAGCCGCACAAGCCCCGCCATCGCGGCGGGCCTGCCGAGCGTAGCAGGACGGTGCCGGCCGCGCCCGCCAGGGGACTACTCCGTCCGCTGCAGAACAGCCGCTATCCCTGCTTCAGCGGATTGAGCACGAAGTCGAAGTCGAGCCGCCAGCGGCCGTTGTCCTGCTTCGTCCAAGGCGCCACCAGCGACTGGCGCACCGCGAACACGGCGTCCGAGTCGAGGTACTCGTCGCCCTCGCGGAACACGTGCGTGATGAGCCGCTCGTAGCCCGGCGCCTCGATCTTGAAATGCAGGTGCGCGGGCCGCCACGGATGGCGCTTCGTCGCGCGCAGCAGGTCGCCCACCGGCCCGTCGACCGGGATCGGATACGCCACCGCCACCACGCTGCGGAAGTGCAGCGAGCCGTCGGGCCCCGTGCGCAGCGTGCCCCGGTTCTCCGCGTGGTCGAGCCCCGCGTGCTGCACGTCGTAGTGCCCGCCCGCATCGGCCTGCCAAACATCGACGACCGCATTCGCCACCGGCTCGCCGTCGAGACCGCGCACCGTGGCGAACACGTCGCAGGGCTCGCCCTCGGCGCCGTTGGCCACATCGTCGCCATGCTCGTACTCGGGCGCGCCATCGAAATAGAAGGGGCCGAACACGGTGGCCTCCGTGCAGCCGGCCGGCTTGTCGTTGTTCATCGCGATGGTGAGCATCGAGAGCCCCAGCACGTCCGACAGCAGGATGAACTCCTGCCGCTTGTCGTCGCACTTCCGGCCCGTGGCCGTGAGGTACTGGATGCCCCGGAACCACTCGTCCTCGGTGAGCGTCACCTCGCGCGCGAAGGCGTGCAGATGCTGCACCAGGCTGGTCAGGATCTCGCGCAGGCGCGGATCGGGCGTGTCGGCGAAGCGCGCGAGCACGGCCTGCGTGATGTTGTCCTGGTTGAGGTTGCGCATCGTGGCTGTCTCCATGTTGTCCGGTCGAACTTCGACTTCGCCAGACTGTAGGCCGCTCGCCGCGCCGGTTGAAGCACCCCGGGCGCAAATGATTTTTCCGTGCAGCGGAAAGGTCGTTCGCCCTGTGGCGGCGTTCCGTCTGCGGCTGGCTATCGGGGAGACGCGCTCACCGCTTCCGGCCGCTGTCACCACAGGCCGGGGAGCAACCTCCAGCGCACGCGACCGGCATAGGCCGCGTAACCGGAAAGCTCTGCCTGCAACAGGCGATCTTCCCAGGAGGTTCGCAGTACCAGCAACGCCGAAGCGAGCGCGGCGGGCAGGAGCGCCCACAGCGAGCCCAGCGCGAGCGCCATGCCGAAGAACAGTGCGAGCGCCGCGGCATAACCCGGATGCCGGATGAACCGGTAAGGCCCCACATCGATCACGCACTGATGGCGCTCCGACTGGATTCGAACGCCGGGCTCGAAGAAAGGATTCACGGCCTGTGCCCAAGCGGTCATTGCGATCCCGGCGAGCAACGCGACGTGCCCCACCACCATGACCCAGGCCGGCACTGGTGACCACTGATAGCGCCCGGCATCGAGCGCCGCGACGGGAAGAATCGCCACCATCGCCGGCAGGATGACCGCAAGCAGCGCCTTGTCCCAGTCTTTCGTCCCCGGCTGGAAGCGACTGCGTGCACGATAGATCATCGGGTTGACTCGCGCGAGCACCAGTGCCGAGACACCGAACCCAAGAAGCAGCACTGCAAGGAACACCCACCCAGGTCGCCAGCCGATGGAGCCTGCGGGCAGGAAGATCAGGACGAGCAAGGCCAGCGGCAGGCCGATCGCATAGGCGATCGCTGCAGGCGGTGAGATCGATGGCGGTTGCCTGGGGGCTTCCATGACTGGTGCTCCTTCCGGGGTCATCCGATCTGGTGCGCTTCTTCGCCATTGCGCTGCCGCGCGCGAGCCGATGACGTGCGTTGCGGGTCTCGATGATGTGGTCATCATGCCGGATCAGGCATGTCAATTTTCTTCAAGACAGGCGTTTCCTGCGCTGCAAGAATGGCTTCATGCGAGAAGACGGACACCGTGAAGAAGCACTCGGGCCTGATGCCCCCCGATCCCGCAACGCGCTGCGGGACGACGCACGCTTCTTCACCTCGGGGTGCATGACAGGCGAGGAACGGGTGGACTGCCTGACCGCAACCTTCAGGAAGCACCGCTATGCCCTGCATGCGCACGAAACTTTCGTGATCGGAGCGATCACCTCGGGCTGTGGCACCTTGTGGCTTCAAGGTACGCGGCATCGCGCCAGCCCGGGAGACCTGACGCTGCTCAACCCGGAAGACGTGCACGACGGGACGCCCCATGACGACACGGGCTACAGCTACCGGGTGACCTACCCCTCCGCGTCGCTCGTTCAGCGTCTGGCGGCCGAGATCACCGGCCATGAAGTCCAGCCGCATTTCCGGTGCCGGGTGATCCGGGACCCCGCCGCGGCCACTCGCCTGGTGGCCGCGCACCTGGCACTGGAGACCTCTGGCTGGTCGCTGGGCACGGAGGAAGCGCTGCTGCTGGCCTATGCCTGCTGCCTCGAGCGACACGCCGAGCGCTTCCGCCCCGAGGCCCCGCGAGGCCGGGAGCAGCAGCGAGTGTCCAGGGTCAAGTCGATGCTGGAAGATCAAGCCACGTCGAGCGACGTGTGCCTGGCCGACCTCGCCGGCGAAGTCGGCGTGAGCCGGTTCCACCTGATCCGCATGTTCCGCAATGAAGCGGGGACCACACCGCACGCCTATCTGGTCGGCCGCCGCATCGAGGCGGCAAAGCGCCGCCTGCGCCGGGGAGAAGCGCCGATCGCCGTGGCGTCGGCAACCGGCTTTGCGGACCAGGCCCACCTGACACGCGTCTTCAAGGCCAGGGTCGGCGTGACACCTGGTGCCTACAGGGACGGGGTGTCGAAATGAGGCCGCGCGAAGGCCCCGCCTCATCCGCGGCTCCGCCGGATCGCCGACCCTCCTCGCTCGCCACAGCCGCCGAGGGCGCAAGGGACATCCTGCCTGCGGTGATGGTCGCGGTTCCGATCGGCCTGCTGCTCGGAGCCCTGTGCAGGTCCAAGGGCATCCACGCCGCGGAGGCCGGATGGATGTCACTGCTCGTCAACGCGGGCGCATCGCAGTTCGCGGCGGTCCAGCTGTGGGCGAACGACGGGCCGAGGCTCGGGCCGATCCTGCTGTCCACCTTGCTGATCAATGTGCGCCACGCGCTGATGAGCCTGACCCTCGTTCCGAAGCTCGCGAAGGCCGGCATGACGCGCCTGCGCATGTGCGTGGCGCTGGCCTTGCTCACCGATCCGACATGGGGATTCGCAGAGCAGCGTGCGCGCGCGGGCCTGCCGGTCACCTGGTCCTACTGGATGGGCCTGGCGCTCGTCTTCACGGCCGCGTGGGCTGGTGCGACCATGGCCGGCGCGTGGCTGGGCGCCTATCTCGGCGATCCCCGGCAGATCGGCGCGGACTTCGCGCTGGCGGCCTTGTTCATCGGCATGACGGCCAGGTTCTGGATGGGGTGGCGGCGCACCGGTTTTGCCATCGCCGCCAGCGGCCTGTCGTCGGCGGCCGTGTTCCACACCCTGGGTGCGCCGTGGCACGTGATGGCCGGCGCCATGGCCGGCATCGCGGTGGCCTACTTCGCGGCGCGGCCGGAGCAAGCACAGGAGCCGCAGCCCGCATGACGTTCCACGCGACAACCCTCGAGGCGATCGCGGCGATGGCCATCGTCACCTATCTCACCCGGGTCGCCGGCATGCTGTTGGTGCGCGGGGATCGGTTCGCCGTCCGCGGCCGCGCGAAAGCAGCCCTGGATGCCATACCGCCCGTCATGTTCGTCACGATCATCGCGCCGACCCTGCTGGTCACCGGCTGGCCGGAAACGCTGGCGGGCCTGCTGGCGGCGGTGGCCTCGGTCCGCCTTCCGCTTCTCGGAACGATCCTGGTGGGCGTCGTTGCTGTGGCCGTGCTGCGTCTCGGCCTCGGCATGGCAGGTGCGCCATGAGTGTCCGCGAGTACGGCAACAACGGCTCGGATCGGCTTCCCGGTTCCTCGATACCCTGGATGCGATGAGCCCGGCCATACATTCCTTCCTGACGTCGAGCGATGCGATCTTCGAAGTGCACGACCACGACGCCGTGGTGAGCTTCGCTGAAGCGCAGCGCCTGCTTCCCTTCGATCCCGACGCGATGGTCAAGAGCCTGGCCTTCCGCCTGCCGGGCGATCGCTACGCGATTGCCGCCATGCGGGCGGCCGAGCGCGCGGACTACAAGAAGATCGCCGATGCACTTGGCGTGAGGAGAGCGGATCTCCACATGGCAACGGACATGGAACTGGCACAGTTCCTCGCGATGGTCCCGGGAGGCGTCGTACCCTTGCCGATCAACGGGGCACGGGTAGTCGTCGATTCGGGAGTGACGGCAATGGAAACGATCTATTGCGGCACGGGGCGGAATGATTCGACCCTGCAGATTCGCAGTGCCGAACTTGTCCGGGTAAGTCGCTGTGCGCTGCACGACCTCGTCAAGCGGTGATCGCCCGCATTTGCCGGACTGAGTCCAGCATTACCGGTCGCGGCTCTTCGTTTGATCGCCAGAGTCAACGGGTCGGCCGCGCCTGAGTCCAAGAGATTCCTCGCAGCCATCAGGGCGCAGCCGCCGGCAGGCAGCCCCGCAGCTCTTCCTGCACATCGCTGCCCGGCAGGATGCCCCAGCGCACCCGCACACTGCGCGCATCGTCCTCGCCCGCCCAGGGCAGGCGCAGGCTGCCGGAGCAGCTGGCGGTGGCCAGCAGCGGCTCCAGCAGCGCGCCCTCGGAGCGGAACTCCGGCGTGTCGAGGATCAGCACCATGCCGCCTTCGCGCGCCAGCGCATCGGGCGGCAGCCATGGCGAGGTGCGGGGATCGCCGTCGATCAGCAGCTGTACGTCCGGGTCCATGTGCAGCATCACCGCGCCAGTGAACCAGGTGTCGCCCACCATCAGCCGCAGCGGACGGTCGCCGGCGCGCTCATGCCACACGGCCTGAACGGCTTCGGCGATCTGCCCCGATGGCAGGTTGGCGCGGGTGATGTAGCCATGGCGCGCGCTCCAGACGCCATCGACCCAGGCCTGGCCGAACGATCCGGCGATGTGGAGGATGGCAGCCACAGTCAGCGTGCCGACCCATCGGCGGCGCGTCCAGCGGTCGGCTTCGAGGCCCGGCACCACCATCACGGCCCACACGGCGACCGGCAGGAAGAAGGTGCTGAGCCACGAGGCCACCAGCCGCATGTGGAGCAGCACCGACATCGCCAGCACCAGGCACAGCGGCCCGAAGGTAGCCCAGGCGAGGAAGCGGCGGTCGAAGCCGCCTTGCGGCGTCTTCTCCTGCGCCGTGCCGCGCTCGCGCGTGAACCACGCCCACGCGACGAACAGCAGCATCGGCGACAGGCGAGCGACCTGCACCAGCAGGATGCGAAGCGGCCGCGGGTGCACATGCTTCAGCAGCGGCCCCGACGGATGCACCGAATGCCGCGCATAGCCGATGGTCTGGTCGCCATGCTGCACCAGCCATGCGAGATGCGGCGCCATGAGCAGCAGCGCCACGCCGCCTGCGCGCAGCAGGTCGCGGCGCACGCGCGCGTCTCGCCACGAGCCTTCGCGGAGGATGAAACCCGCGCCCACCGCGAACTGCACCAGCGCGCTGTACTTGGTGAGCATCGACAGCGCCGCGAACACGCCGAGCCAGAGCCAATCGAAGCGGCCGCCTGCCGAAGGCCTGCGCAGCACGCGCCACAGCATCCACCAGTAGCCCGCCATCGGCAGCAGCTGCACGGTGTTGTGGTTGAAGATGGTGGCGCGCTGCACGTGGTAGGTCACCAGCGAGCCGAGCAGCACCGCGAGCGCCGCCCGCATCGGCGGCATCATGCCCAGCGACCAGCGCCACATGATGTAGAGAGCGCCCACGCCGCAGCCCACGCCGGCGGCATAGGTCAGCCAGGGCTGGCGGCCGGCCAGCAAGACAGGCAGGCCCATCAGCCAGCTCGGCAGCGGCGGGTGTTTGTAGTAGCCCCATTGCATGCTGCCGCCCCAGAAGAGCTCCTCGACGTTGTCCCAGGGCGGCGTCTCGTAGAACGTTGCCATGGGCAGCGTCCACAGCACCACCAGCGCCAGCAACGCGACGACGACCGCGCCATTCAGGGAAAGATGCCGCGCGAACGCGGGCGCCGGACGGGCGCCGGGAGGGATCAGCCAGGAATTCATTGCCTCCCTTTGTAAAGCTGCAGTCCTAACGGCACCTGACCAACCGGCCTTCCCTGCACTTCCCGCCACATAGAATCGCCAGCCTGCCTGCAGGCGTCCGGGGCCCGATTCAGCCAGGATCGGCCCGCAAGCCTCGGAGACACACAACCCATGGACCGCTGGACCGAAATCGCCCTGCTCGTGCAGATCGCCGATGCCGGCAGCCTGAGCCGCGCCGCCGAGGCGCTGGGCCTCTCGAACGCGGCCGCGAGCCGCCACCTGAGCGCGCTGGAAGCCCGGCTGGGCGCGCGGCTGGTCGAGCGCAACACGCGCCGGCTGTACCTCACCGACACCGGCCGCGAGTTCTGCGGCCGCGCCCGCACCATCCTGGCCGACCTGTCGGACGCCGAATCGGCGGTGAACGCCACCGCGCTCAACCCCACGGGCACGCTGCGCGTCACGGCATCGCTGTCGTTCTCCATCCACCACATCGCGCCCCTGCTGCGCGAGTACACCGACCGCTATCCGGGCGTGACGGTGCACGTGGAGGCGGCCAACCGCTACTTCGACCTGATCGACAACAACATCGACGTGGCGATCCGCACCCGCGAGTTCGAGCCCGACTCCAACGTCACCATCCGCCGGCTCGGCGAGACGCGGCGCATCCTCGCGGCCTCGCCGCGCTACTTCGCGCAGCACGGCTTTCCGAAGACGCTGGACGAGCTGAAGCGGCACAAGCTGCTGATCTACACCCATGCCAACAACCCGAACGAGCTGCGCTTTCGCCGCGGTAAGGAGACGCACACGGTGTCGGTCACGGGCCTGCTGGAGTCGAACGACGGGCAGGTGCTGCGCGCGGCCGCGCTCGATGGCATGGGCATCCTGGTGCAGCCCACCTACATCGTCTATGACGACATCGTGGCCGGCCGGCTGGTGCCCACGCTGGACGACTGGGACCTGCCGCACCTGACGATCAACCTGGCCTACCCGAGCCGCAAGCACCTGTCGGCCAAGGTGCGCAGCTTCATCGACTTCATGGCAGCCCACTTCCGCAAGATGGACTACGAGCGCAAGTGGACGGCGCACTTCGCCCCCCACTGACCCCGCCCCGGCGGCCTTTCGCCAAAACATGTGCGTAAACGCACATTCCGCGTTTCCGCAGCCCCGCACACTGGAACCGCAACCGTCGCATCCCGCGGCGGCCCCACCGTTTCCACCCTGCAAGGATCTGCCATGAACACCCAGGCCACCGCCGCCAACACCCCGCGTGCGCCGATCGCGTCGCCGCTGTCCGCCCTCTCCCCCTCCACGCTGGACGATTCCGGCAAGCTGCTGATCCGCGTGACGGTCGGCTTCCTGGTGCTGCTGCATGGCATCTTCAAGATCTCGGCCGGCGTGGGCTTCATCGCCGGCATGCTGGCCAAGGCCGGCCTGCCGGGCGGCATCGCCTACCTGGTGTACGTCGGCGAGATCGTCGCGCCGCTGCTGATGATCGCGGGCCTCTACACCCGCGCCGCCGCCGGCGTGGTGGTCATCAACATGCTGGTGGCCTTCGGCCTCGTGCACATGGCCGATTTCTTCGCGCTGACCAAGCAGGGCGGCTGGGCGCTGGAACTGCAGGGCCTGTACCTGTTCGGCGCGCTGACCGTGGTGCTGCTGGGCGCTGGCCGCTTCTCTCTCGGCGGCATCAAGGGCCGCTGGAACTGATCGCCTCCCGGCTCAGCCGGCGTCGCCGCGTACCTGCGAGACCATCGCCTCCAGGCGGGCCACGTCGGCGACCAGAAGGGCCTTGTCGTCCTTGCGCAGCACGCCGCTGCGCGCCAGCACGTTGAGTTCGCGGGTCACCTGCTCGCGGTTGGTGCTGATCTGGCTGGCCAGCGCCGCGTGCTTGGGCGCCGGGTCGAGCCGGGCCTGGTTGCCCTCCACGCCGGCGGCGCGGGCCAGGCGCAGCAGCTCGGCATGCAGCCGGTTCTGCACGCCCAGGGTGCTCAGGTCGATCACCCGCTCCGAGAGCTGCCGCACCAGCGTCGCCAGCCGCAGCATCACCCGGCCGGCCACCAGGGGCTCGTCGCGCAGCAGGGCCATGAAGGAAGCGCGGTCGAGGCTGGCGACCACGCTGGGCTCCAGCGTGACCACGTCGGCGGAGCGCGGGCCGCCGTCGATGGCGGAGATATCGCCGAAGTGCTCGCCCGCTTCGGAGTCGCGGAAGGTCACCTGGCGGCCGTTGGCCGAGTAGGTCGTCACCCGCACACGGCCCGAGACCAGCAGGAACACCTCGCCCTGCTGCTCGGCGCGCAGCAGCAGGGGCTTGCCGGCCTCCACGCTGTGCCACAGGCATTGCTGGGCCAGCAGGTCCAGCCGCTGGTCGGAAAGGCCTTCGAGCAGCGCGATCTGGCGCAGCGCGAGGCTGGAGCGGGGGGTAGGTTCGGGTTTGGCCATGCCGGGGGACGGTAGGGGCGCGCGCATTATGCTCGGGTGCCGCTTCGAACCCGTTCATGGACAGACGTTCCCCCAAAGCCGTTGCTGCCGACACCTTTTCGCTGAGACCGCCCACACGGCGCAATCTCCGCTGGGCGAGCGGGCTGGTGCTGATGGCCTACGTCACGGCGCACCTGCTGAACCATTCGCTGGGCATCTATTCCTTTGCCGCCGCCGAGACCGTGCTGCGCGGCGTGCAGGCCTTCTGGCACACCCTGGCGGGCACTGCGCTGCTGTATGGCGCGGCCGCCACGCACCTGGCGCTGGCGGTGGTCGCCCTGTGGGAGCGGCGCACGCTGCGCATGCCCCCGCTCGAAGGCCTGCGCGTGGCGCTGGGCTTCGCACTGCCGCTGCTGCTGGCCACGCACCTCACGGCCATGCGCGGCGCCTACCTGGCCTACGGCATCGAGGGCTCGTATGCCCGCGTGGTCTGGGGCCTCTGGGACTGGCAGGGCGCGGCAGCACAGCTGCTGATGATGCTGGCCGCCTGGACGCACGGCTGCCTGGGCCTGCACTTCGCGCTGCGGGCCAAGCCGGTGTGGAGGCGCTTCTCGCACCTGCTGCTGGCCGTCGCGGTGGTACTTCCGCTGACCGCCGCGATGGGCTTCGTCTCGATGGGGCGCGAGTTCCAGTGGACCGGCGTGCCGCCGACCGCCCTCCCCACGGCCGAACAGGGCAAGGCGCTGGGCGCGGCCGAGAACGCGATCAAGTGGGGCTACGGGCTGGCGCTGGTCGCGCTGCTGGCAGCGCGCTGGGGCCGCAACGGCCTCGCGCGCTGGTCGCGCCAGCCGCAGGTGGCGCTGCGCTACCCGGGCCGCACGGTGCATGTTCCGCATGGCTGGAGCGTGCTGGAGGCGAGCCGCTCCCACGGCATCGACCATGTGTCGATCTGCGGCGGACGGGCGCGCTGCTCCACCTGCCGCGTGCGCGTGGCCGGCCCGGCCGACCACATCGGCGAGCCGGGCCGCGACGAGCGGCGCACGCTCGAGCGGGTGCGCGCGCCGGCCGACGTGCGGCTGGCCTGCCAGCTGCGCCCGCGCGGCGACATCGAGGTCACGCCGCTGTTCGCGCCGCTGCCCAACGAGGGCCGGCCCGCACCGGTCGGCAGCTTCGGACGCGAGCGCGACGTGGCCATCCTCTTCGTCGACCTGCGGCGCTGGTCGGGCCTGTCGGAGCGGCAGTGGCCCTTCGACCTCGCCTACGTGCTCGACCGCTACTTCGCCACCGTGGGCGCGGCCGTGCGCGAAAGCGGCGGCGTGCCCAACCAGTTCATCGGCGACAGCGTGATGGCGATCTTCGGCCTCGACTGCGACCTGCCCACCGCGTGCAGGCAGGCATTGCGCGCCACCGAGCTGATCGGGCAGCGCATGGACGCATGGAGCGAAGGCTTCGAGGCGCAGTTCGGCCAGCGGCTGGAGTTCGGCATGGGCCTGCACGCGGGCCGCGCGGCTGTCGGCGAAGTGGGCTACCTGGAGACCACCACCTTCACCGCCATCGGCGAAGTGGTCAACACCGCGAGCCGGTTGCAGGATCATTCGAAGACAGCAGCGTCACGCCTCGTTGTGTCGCTGTTCGCGGCCGAGAAGGCCGGTGTCGCGCACGCCATGGGCGCGGCCGAAACGCTCACGGTGCGCGGCCGCTCCGAGCCGCTGGCGGTGCTCTACGGACAGCACGCGGCAGCCGTCCCTGTCTGACCAATCGCTGAAAGCGGTGCGCAAACGCACAGCGCCGGCCGCGATGCGGTTTCACACTGCATCCCGTGGCAACGACGAATGTCCGCCGCCCACACCAGTCAGCAAAGGGACTCGCATCATGAACACCAAGCAACGCATCGCCGCTCTCTCCGCCATCGCATTCGCCATGCTCGGCGCAGCGGGCGCGGTCCACGCCGAAACCTATGAAGGCGTGCATCCGATCACCTCGTCCGTCAGCCGTGCAGACGTACGTGCCGAAGCCGTGGCTGCCGCGCGCGCCGACAACCCCTACGCCGATGGCGCCAGCGCCGGTCCCGCTCCGGTGATCGCCTCGTCGGCCAGCCGCGCCGCTGTGCGCGCCGAAGCTGTCGCCGCCGCGCACAACGACAACCCGTACGCCGAAGCCGCTTCGTCGGGCGTGGCCCCGATGGTGGCCAGCACGGTCGACCGTGCCACCGTGCGTGCGGCAGCACGCGCTGCAGCCCGCGGCGACGCACTGCCGCTCTGATCGGCCCAAATCGCTCGAAAGGAATCCCGCAATGAACAACAAGCAACGCATCGCCGCATCCGCCCTCGCCGCAGCCTTCGCCATGCTGGGCGCCGCCGGCGCGCACGCCGAAGCCTATGAAGGCGTGCAGCCCCTGACCTCCTCCGCCAGCCGCACCGACGTGAAGGCCGAAGCCGTGGCCGCGGCGCGCGAAGGCAACCCCTATTCGGACACCGTCGCCGAAGGCGCCGTGGCCTTCAAGTCCACGCTCGACCGCAGCACCGTGCGCGAGCAGGCTGTGGCCGCCGCCAACAACCCGCTGCAAAGCCTGGACCGCCGCGCCTTCTACCGCGATGAAGTGCCCGCCGCCTACAAGAAGCCCAGCGTCTCGTTCACGCAGCAGGCCGGCCTGCCGGCCACGGCACGCCCCTGACGCGAAGGCTCAGGGCCGTACGCCTTCCCAGGCGTTCTGCAGCAGCGCGCGGATCGCCGCGCGCTCCAGCGGACGCGGGTTGGGGTACTGGTTCTTGAGCGCGTGCTCGCAGGCCAGGTCCAGGTCGGCTTCCTTCATGCCGATGTCGCGCAATGCGACCGGCGCGCCGTTGTCGCGTGCCAGGTCGTAAACGGCCTGCGCGGCGCCACCGCTTCCCCCAAGTGCCTTCGCGATCTTCGCCATGGCTTCGGGCGCAGCCCCGGCGTTGTAGGCCAGCGCGTGCGGCAGCACGATGGTGTGGGTCTCGGCATGCGGCAGGTTGAAGCTGCCGCCCAGCGTGTGGCACAGCTTGTGGTGCAGCGCCATGCCTACATTGCCCAGCACCGTGCCGCACAGCCATGCGCCGTAGAGCGCGTCGCCGCGGGCGGCCGGGTCCTTCGGCGTGGCGCGGATGGCCGGCAGCGCGCGGCCCAGCGCGGCGATGCCTTCCTGCGCCATCAGGTCCATGATCGGGTTCGAATCGACCGCATAGAGCCCCTCGGCCGCATGCGCGATGGCGTTGATGCCGCTGGTCACGCTCATTCCCACGGGAAGGCCGAGCGACAGCTCGGGGTCGTAGATCACGGTGCGGGGCAGCACGCGGAAGTCCTTGCCGGTCTTCTTCATGCCGGCTTCGGTGATGCCGTAGATCGGCGTCATCTCGGAGCCCGCGTAGGTCGTCGGAATCGCCAGGATCGGCAGGCCCGAGTCGAGCGCGATCGCCTTGCCCAGGCCGGTGGTGGAGCCGCCGCCGATGGCCACGGCGCAATCGGCGCCGAGCCTGGTGGCCGCTTCCCTCGCCTCGCGCGCGGTCTCGATGGGCACATGCATCACGGCGCGGTCGAACACGCCGGCCGCATGGGCGCCGAGCATGTCGGCCACGCGCTCGGCCTGCGGGCGCTGCTCGGGCGTGGAAAGCACCAGTGCTCGGCGCGCGCCCAGCGCATCGATCTCGCGGGCCAGGTGCTGCAGCGAGCCGGCGCCGAAAACCACCCGCTGGGGGGCGCTGGTGTAGATGAACGAGGGTGTGGTCATGACTTTGGCCTGTGTCTCGGGTCTTTGCTCGAACGGATCTGTCTGCCGCCCGGCTCGCGCCGGGGCATCCACGATACGCCGGCTCGCCCCTCGCTCAATGGCGAAAAACGGAAAGGAGTTTTCCGCTTACCCCCTGGAGCCGGCCCCGCGCTCGACCGTCGAGACGTAGGCGATGAGCACCAGGAAGCCGCCGACCATTGCCACGTTCTTCAGGAAGTTGTTGAGCTGGCCGGCGAACTGGGCCGCGTCGGCCGCCCAGAAGGCATGAGCGGCGAAGGCCGTGGCCAGCGTGAAGAGCGCCAGCGCCGAAGCCACCCAGCGCACCCGCCACCCCGCGATCAGCAGCAGCCCGCCACCCACTTCGAGCGCGATGGTCAGCGGCAGCACCACGTCGGCCAGCGGAATGCCGAGCTTGGCGAAGTAGCCCAGCGTGGCGCCGTAGGTGAGCAGCTTGCGCACGCCCGCGACAAGGAAGATCACCGCCATCAGCACGCGCGCGGCCAGGACCAGGCCGCTGCGGGCCTGGGCGTTGTTCATCGTTTTCGTCATTTCGTTGCTCCGGAAGATGCCTGGCGCGCGGTGGCGCCGGTGAATTTCAATCGCCCCATGCACAGCACCATGGCGCAGGACAGCAGCGCCGGCACGGCCGCCGCGAAGAAGAGCGCGCTGTTGGTCCAGTGCAGGGCGATGAGCCAGCCCGCCAGCACCGGCCCCACGATGGAACCCGCGCGGCCGATGCCCAGGCTCCAGCCCATGCCGGTGGCGCGCACCGTCGTCGGGTAGACGCCCGAGGCCAGCGCGATGAGCGCCGGCTGCGCGCCGACCACACAGAAGCCGCTGACCGCAACCACCGCGAGCAACAGCAGCAGAGGCAGCGCCGGCTGGCCGATGACCGCGATGGCCACTGCCGCCACCGCGAACACCGGCACCAGCACGCGATAGAAGCCCACGCGGTCGATCAGCGGCCCCATCGCCACCGTGCCGACCACGCCGCCCACCTGCAGCAGCGTGCCCACCAGCACGGCGGTGCTCGCGCTGTAGCCTGCTCCGGCCGCGATGGTGGGCAGCCAGTTCGCCAGGAAGAACAGGTTGAGCAGGTTCATGAAGTTGATGCCCCACAGCAGCAGCGTGGCCGGCCCGCGTCCGGCGCGGAAAAGCTCGACCACCGGCGCGCCGTCCTGCTTCGCCTCGTGCACCACGTAGCGCGTGCCGGGCCCGGCGGGCACGCCGGGCGCGATGCGGCCCAGCCACTGCTGCACGCGGTCGAGCTTGCGCCCGCGCAGCACCAGGAACTGCATCGACTCGGGCATGTAGCGCCACATGAGCGCGGCGATCAGCAACGGCACCACGCCGCCGAAGACGAACACCGACTGCCAGCCGCCCCAGGGGATGAGCACCGCCGAAATCAACCCGCCCAGCACCGCGCCGCCGGTGAAGCCGCAGGACACCCACATCATCAGCGTGACGCGCCGGCGCTGCGGGCTGTACTCGCTGGCCAGCGCGCTCGCGTTGGCCATGATGCCGCCCAGCCCGATGCCGGTGATGAAGCGCATGGCGAGCAGCTGGTCGAGCGTGCGCGCGAAGGCCGTGGCCAGCATGCACAGCGCGAAGAACACCGTGGCGCCCAGCAGTACCGGGCGCCGCCCGATGCGGTCGGCGCAGACGCTCAGCACCAGCGAGCCGACCAGCATGCCGAGCAGGCCGGCGCCGAACACCGGGCCCAGCGCGGCCTTCTCGATGCCCCAGGCTTGCACGATGGCGGGCGCGACGAAGCCCATGGCCTGCACATCAAAGCCGTCCATGACGACCGCGCAGCCGACCAGCAGAAGAATCCATTTCTGGAAGGCGCTGACTGGGTGGCTGTCGATCAGGGCCGGTATGTCGATCGTCGCAGCGGCCGCGTCGCCGCCGCCCGCCTCGATGGATGCCGAGTCGATCTTCACGCGCCAGCCCCGTCGCTGTCGGCGAGGCAGCTCTCGGCGGTCCATCCGTAGAGCCATTCGAGCGCGTCGTAGAAGCGCTCCTGCGGCCTGCCGGTCCACATGCTGTTGCGCACCAGCCGCTCCACGCCCTTGGCGTGGTAGATGCGGCCCATCTCCCGCGCCGACAGCACCACCCGCGCGGTGCGGGCGACGCGAGAGCGCTCGTACAGCGCGAGCGCTCGTGTCCAGTCACCGCCTTCGCGCCGCAGGGCCAGGCCCAGCGTCACCGCATCCTCGCAGGCCATGCACGCGCCCTGGGCCAGGTACTGCACCATCGGGTGTGCCGCATCGCCCAGCAGCGTGGCGCGTCCGAAGGTCCATTGTTCGATGGGGTCGCGGTCGGCCGTGGAGTAGCGCTTCCAGGCCTTCGGGATGCGCAGCAGTTGCTGCACCTGCTCGCAGGTCGAGCGGAAGTAGCGCTGCACTTCGGCCGGGTCGCCGTCCATCGAGCCCCATTCTTCCGGCTGGTCGCTGTGGAAGGTGACGGCGATGTTGAACTTGTCGCCGCCCTTCAGCGGGTAATGCACCAGATGGCAGTTGGGGCCGACCCAGATGCAGGGCGCTGTGAAGCGCAACGCTTCGGGAAAGTCTGCTGTATCGATCACAGCGCGGAACACCACATGGCCCGAGACGCGGATGCTGTCGCCCACGTACTGCTGGCGCACCGCCGAGCGCACGCCGTCGCAGCCGATCACCGCCTGGCCCTCGTGGCGGCCGCCCTGGGCATCGATGAGCGTCACGCCGCCTTCGTCCTGCTCGATGTGCACGACCTTGGTCGAGGTGAGGAACTCGATGCCCTCGGTGGTCGCCTTCACGCCTTCGAGCAACGCGCCGTGGATGTCGGCACGGTGGATCACCGCATAGGGGTTGCCGAAGCGCTCGCGGAAGCGCTCCGACAGCGAGATGCCCGCCACGCGCTTCGCGTCGATGGCGTCGAACATCACCATCTCTTCGGTGTAGACCGCCTTGGCTCGCAGGTTCGCGCCAACGCCCAGCGCATCGCAGGCCGCGAAGGCATTGGGGCTGAGCTGGATGCCCGCGCCGATCTCGCCGATCTGGCCGGCCTGCTCGATCACCTTCACGCGGTAGCCCTCGCGCACCAGCGCCAGCGCCGCGGCGAGCCCGCCGATGCCGCCGCCGGACACGAGCACGGGGCGGTTGTCTTTGTGCCGGCTCATGTCACTTCAGCCCGAAGAGCTTGACCGCGTTGTCGCGGCCGATCTTGCGGCGGTCGTTCTCGCTGATCTCGCACCTGTCGAACCAGCGCGCCGCGTCTTCGTGCTTCTCGAAGGGGTAGTCCACCGAATACATGATGCGGTCCGCGCCCACCTCGAGCATGGTCGACAGCAGCGTGGGCGTGCGGAAGTTACCGCTGGTCGTGATGTGGACGTTGCTTCGCAGGTAGTCGCCGATCTCCCTGTCGCAGGGCATGCCGCGGCGGCCCTTGCGCAGGATGTGGTCCACGCGCCAGATGTTGAACGGGATGCCTTCGCCGAAGTGGCCGAGGATCATCTGCAGATCGGGATGGCGGTCGAAGAGGCCGCTCGAGAGCAGTCGCAGCGCGTGGATGCCCGTTTCCACCGCGAAGGCCCAGGTCGGTCCGGTGAGCCAGTGCGCGCCTTCGTAGATGGGCTCGCGGCCGAGCAGCGGATCGCGCGGGTGCATGTAGAAGGGCTTCTTCAGCGCCGCGGCCACGGCCCAGAAATCGGCGAAGCGCGGATCGTCGTAGTAGACGACGGTGTTCTCGTCTCCCACCTGCGAGAAGCCGTTGACCAGGAAGCCGTGAAAGCCCAGCTGCGTGACGCAGCGTTCCAGCTCGCGCGCGGCAGCCTGCGGGTCCTGCATGGGCAGCGCGGCGAAACCGCCGAAGCGCGTCGGGCGGCGGGCGATCTGCTCGGCAAGTACGTCGTTGGCGCGGCGGGCCACGTCGATGGCGCGCTGTGCGTCGGGAATGCCCTGCACCGCCGGCGAGTTGAGCGAGAGGATGGAAAGCTCGGTGCCCCACTCGTCCATCTGCTCGATGCGCTGCTGCTCGAAGTCGAGCAGGTTGCTCTTCAGCGTCTGCCACACCTCGGGGCGGGCGTAGACCTGCGAGTCGCCGATGGTCAGGTCGATCGCGAAATGCTCTTCGAGCGCAATCTTGTTCTTCATTGGGGAAATCACTCCGGTTTGATGTTGAGCTTGTCCAGCACGTCCTGCCAGGTCTTGCGGTCCTCGGCGATGTAGCGCGCCAGCTGTTCGGGGGTGCCGGGCCTCGGGTAGGTGCCGAGCTCGCGCGACTTGGCCACCACGTCGGGCAAGAGCAGGGCTTCGTTCATGTCCTTGTTGAGCCTGGCGAGCACCTGCGGGTCGACGCCCTTCTTCGCGATGACGGCGAACCAGCCGTGCGCGACGGCGCCGGGTACTGTCTTGCTCGCTAGCGGGAACTGCTCCAGCCCGGCTTCCACGCGGTCGCCCATGCTGGCCAGCACGCGCATGCGGCCGCCCTGCACGTTGCCGGCGACCACGTTGTAGGTCTCGACCATCATCTGGGTCTGGCCGCCCAGCGTGGCCTGCATGGCCTGCGCACCGCCCGGGTAGTGCACTTCGAGGAACTGCGCGCCCGACTGCAGGCCCAGCAGCGCCGACGCGAGGTGCGGCGCCGTGCCGCGTCCGTTGTCGGCCACCTCGATGCCTTGCGGCCTGGCACGCGCGGCGGCGATGAAGTCGGCCAGTGTCTTGTACGGCGAATTGGCGGGCACCGCGAGCATGAAAGGCGCGACGGCCGCGAGCGTGACGGGCACGAAGTCGCGGTTGAAGTCGTAGCTCACGCCCCTGATGGTGCTGGGCGCCACCGAGATCGCCGAGCCCTGCACGAAGCCGAAGGTGTAGCCGTCGGTCGGTGCCGCGAGGATCGCGTTCATGCCGATCACGCCGCTGCCGCCGGGCTTGTTGTCGACGATCACCCCCTGCCCCCACTTCTCGCCGAGCCTGGCGCCGACGTGGCGGATCAGCACGTCGGGCGCGGAGCCCGCCGGAAACGGCACCACGAAGCGCACGGCCTGCGACGGCCATTTCGCCGCGCCCTGCGCATGAGCCGGCGGCACCGCCGACAGCAGGGAAAGTGAAACGGCCCATGCGATGGCACCGCGGCGGGAAGGCGTCCGGCTCATTTTCATCTCCATATTTGCTTGATTATTCAAGTAATTGCGGCGGACTATATACTTGATTGTTCAAGCATGTCTAGATGAAAACCCTCCCCCAAGACCACGACCTCGAGAAGGCCATCCCCTTCCTCCTCGCACGCGCCGGCGCTCGCATGGGCAACGCCTTCGCGAAGGCGCTCAAGCCCTACGGACTGAGCCTGAGCGAATGGCGTGTTTGCGCCTCGCTGCAGCACACGCCGCGGCAGACACTGTCGGAACTGGCCACGCACGCATCGACCGACCTGTCGGCGCTGTCGCGCATCGTCGACCGGCTGGCTTCGCATGAACTGGTGGCACGCGAGAAGTGCGACACCGACAAGCGCGCGGTGCGCATCGCGCTCACCGAGCGCGGCCTTGCGTTGACGCTGGAGCTGATTCCGCTCGCGCAGCACTACGAGGCCGTTGCGACCTCGGACTTCACTGCAGCTGAAGTGAAGACACTGCGCGCGATGCTGCTGCGCCTGTACGCGAACGCCACGCCGCTCGCCTGAGCGGGTGGCACCCGTTTGCCTGCTTCAGGCAGGCGAGACCTGCACCGTGCAGGCCTGGCGGCTCTCGGCGATCGTGAAGCGCACCGGCAGGAAGCGCTCGATCACCGCGCAGTTGGTACGCGTGTGCTCCGTCACCTCGCTGCAGGTGAAGGCGCCGGCCTTCCTGCTTTGCCACGCGGCGAGCGCCAGCAGCAACGCCAGCTGGTCCGCCAGGTGCGGACCGACAGCCGCCTCGCTCTTCTGGAAAGAGCGCAGTTCCTTCACCAGCCCATGCGCGACCTGCTCTGCGCTCAGCGACTTCTCGCCGAAGGCGGTGAACACCTCCGTCACATGCTCGTAGGCCAGCGTGGCCAGCAGCGCGTTGCCCGGGCCTTCGTTCTGGCGCACCGAGCCGAAGCGCAACTGCTCGCCCGACCAGCCCATTGCGCCACCCAGCGTGTCGAGCTCGCGCGTCGGCACATGGCGCGGGATGCCCGGCGCCAGGCACTCCGCATAGCTCGACAGATGCGAGCCGCGCGCCATCAGGTCGAAGGGCTGCAGCGCACCAGCCGCAGGCACGATGGCCGCCTCGACCTCGCCGCCGCCGGCCGGATAGAAACCGCAGCGGCGCAGCGTCAGCTCCAGGTCGGCGCCGAGCCGGCGCACCAGCGGCGCGAACGCGCGCTCCAGGAAATGGAACGGCGGCGCCATCGGGTTGTGCGTGCCGCCGCTCAGATGCACGCGGCTCTGCGCGCCGGCCAGCAGCAGCGGCGGCAGCACGGTCTGCAGCACCAGCATGCAGCTGCCGGCGCCCGAGATCGCGAAGCGATACTCGCCCGCGCGCACTGTGCCGGGCACGAAACGCAGCGACTGCGAACCCAGCTCGGCGCCATCGACTTCCGCGCCGCTGATCGCGGCCGCCGCGTTCACGCACGCGAGGTGCTGGCGCATCAGGCCCGGCTTGGCGCGGCCTGCGCGGATCTTCTCGATGGACATGGGCTGGCCCGTGACCATCGACAGCGCGAGGCTGGTGCGCAGGATCTGGCCGCCGCCCTCGCCTTGGGAGCCGTCGAGTTCAACCATGCGCGGCCTCCTTCTCGCTCTTCTTCGTTTCGAAACGCAGGACCGTTTCGTACAGGAAGGCATCGAGGCCGGCCTGCTCGGACTGCGGCAGCGGCGTCACCGGCTGCGCGGCATTGGCTGCCAGCTCCGACTCGATGAACGCATGGATGCCGGGCCAGCGCGGGCTGGTCGCGGCCTCGCCGGCGCGCATCTTCACTTCGAGCAGCGCGTTGATCTCGCCGATCAGCGCGGCGTCGCGCACCGGGTCGAGCGTGCGCTGCGCAAGGTCGGCGAAGCGCATAGGCGGCACACCGGGCTGCGAGCGGATCCAGCGCGCGGCCAGCAGCGGGCGAAGCACGTAGAGGTATTTCTTGTAGCGCACCTCGTCGGCCTGCAGGTGCTCGCGGAAGTTCTTCTTCGCCATCGAGCTGTAGTGGTGCCAGCCGCGCGCGTTGGAGAACACCGCCTCCGACAGTTCGCGAAAGCGCGGCATCGCCATCGCGTCGTCGCGGTACACGACAGGCGAGCGCAGCCATTCGAGCAGCGTCGGGTTCGACTCGCGCATCAGGCCCAGGGCCTTGCGCAGGTCCCATCCGTTGATGTCGAGGTCGCCGCTGATCGGCACCTCGATCACGTCGCGGCGCGGCGCCACCGTGAGATACCACGGCAGGCGGTTGACGTAGATGAAGCGCACGTCATAGTCGCTGTCGGGCGAGGCGAAGCCCCAGCCTCGGCTGCCGGATTCGCAGGCGAACAGCACACTCACGTCGTGCTTCGCCTCGATGTCGCGCAGGGCCTCCATGATCTGCGCGCGCATGGCGGGCTCGATCGGATGGGCGGAGCGCAGGAATTCTTCTTCGGTACTCATCTTCGATTCTTCTTTCTTCTTCTTTCTCTTGTCAGGCCCGCATGACGGTCACCTTGCCGGCGCTGTCGAGCTCGTAGACATCAAGGTCGTTGGCCAGGAACGCATGGCCGCGGTAGTGCGCCTGCGTCTCAGCCATCAGCGCCGCCATGCCTTCCCCGTTCTGGTGGCGCGCGCTGAAGTGCGTGAGGATCAGGTTCGGCACTTCGACGGACTGCGCGAACTCGGCCAGCAGGCGCGCCGAGCTGTGCATCGGCCCGGGGCCGACCTTGTCGAGCGCGTCCTGCGTGAACGTGGCTTCATGCACCAGCAGCTGCGTGCCCTGGCAGGCTTCATGGAGCATCGCCGGCTCGGCGTTGTCTCCGCCGAGCACGGCGACGGCCGTGTCGACCTGCGTATCCACGAAATCAGCGCTGTGCAGCGTCTCGCCGTTGAATGACACATCCTCGCCGTTCTGAAGCGCACGCCATGCCGGTCCGGGCGGCAGTCCGACAGCTCGCAGCGCCTCGGCCTTGAGCCGCACGCGCCGCGTCTCGACCTGCACGCGATAGGCGTGGCTCGGCACGCGATGCCGCAGCACGTGGCGCTCGATGCGCAAACCGGGCATGTCGTACACCAGCGCTTCGTTCTCCAGATCGACATGCTCCACCTCGTAGGGCAGATGCAGGTCGGTCAGCCGTCGCGTGGCCTCGAACCATTCCCACACCGGCAGCGGCGCAATCAGCTTCAGCGGCTTCGTGCGCTTGCCCATGCCGGCACTCGCGAGCAATCCCGGCAGGCCATAGCAATGGTCGCCATGCATATGCGTGATGCAGACGGCGGCCAGGTCGTTCAGCGACAGCGGGGTCTGCAGCACGCGGTGCTGCGTACCCTCGCCGCAATCAACCAGGAACCAGTCGGCGCCAAGCACCGTCTGCACCGCAAGCCCGGAGACGTTGCGGTGGCGCGTGGGGGTGCCGGAAGAGGTCCCCAGGAAAGTCAGTTTCATCATCGTCGTCAAGGCCATCGCTCCCTGTTCAGCAGCGCGCTCCTTGCCGCATCGGCGGCAACGCGCTCCCAGGCAAAGTATCGGCGACCTCCCTCGGGACGGGCCGCCATCAACTCATGCAGCTTCGCGAGGTTCGCTTCGCCTCCCCAGCGAGCCATGGTCTGGATCGCCACGACGCGCAGGCTCCACCATTTGCTTTCAAGCGCGGCCTCGATTTCGGCGACGGCGCTCGCGGTCGGTTTTGCATCGCCCAGCGCACGAAGGCGATCCGTCTGTTCGCGCAGGAGGCTCGCACCCGGCGGCGCGTTGCGCAGTCGCTCGCGCCGTGCGCGTCGACATGCGAGGCATCGCACGGCGCGGCTATCGATATGCCCGTGCACGACCTCGTACCACCACTTCTGCTGCTTGGCCGTCCACACTTCCTCGGCGCCGCAATCGCGGCAGGTGAAGGGGCGGGGCTCGTAGAAGCGCGGCAGCACGCCATAGGTGTTGTTGTATTGCCCAAGGACGATCCGATCCGCCGGCTCGCAGCCGAGCGCGGACCCGAAATCGGGCTGCGGCAGGCGGACATCTTTCTCGCGCAGATGTGCGGCCGACGCTGCTGCGGCTCGCTCGAGGCGCCGCGCCTTGATCTCGGCACGGCGCTGCTTGTTGCTCTTCTTCATCTCTCGGACCTTTCCAAACGCGAGGTGCCGCGAAGGAGGGCCCGAGCCCTCCTCCCTACGTCACCCCAGCCATGAGGCCGTGCACCGGCCTCGAATTCATCCCTTCACGCATACGACCTGCTTGAGCGTGTAGACCACCTCCACCAGGTCCTTCTGCGCATCCATCACCGCGTCGATGTCCTTGTAGGCCATCGGGATCTCGTCGATCACGTCGGCGTCCTTTCGGCATTCCACGCCTTCGGTCGCGGCGATCTGGTCGGCCACCGTGTAGAGCTTCTTGGCCTTGGTACGGCTCATCTTTCGACCGGCGCCGTGGCTGCAGCTCATGAAACTCTCGGGGTTGCCCTTTCCGCGCACGATGTAGCTCTTGGCGCCCATGCTGCCGGGGATGATCCCCAGCTCACCGGCCTTTGCGCTCACCGCGCCCTTGCGGGTCACGAGCACGTCTTCGCCGAAGTGCGTTTCGCGGCTCACGTAGTTGTGGTGGCAGTTCACCGCTTCCACGTGCGCTTCGAACGGCTTGGTGATGACCTTGCGCGCGGCCGCGACCACGCGCTGCATCATCACTTCGCGATTCGCTCGCGCGAACTTCTGGGCCCAGCCCACCGCGCGCACGTAGTCGCCGAAGTACTTGGCGCCTTCCTCGAAGTACGCCAGGTCCTGGTCGGGCAGGTTGCGCTGGTGCTGCTCGGCGTCCTTCTTCGCGAGTTCGATGAAGTGCGTGCCGATGGCGTTGCCCACGCCGCGCGAACCCGAGTGCAGCATGAACCACACGGAGCCAGCTTCGTCCAGGCACACCTCGATGAAGTGGTTGCCCGTACCCAGCGTTCCCAGGTGCTTGTGGTTGTTGGTGTTCTTCAGGCGCGGGTAGTCCTCGCAGATCGCGTCGAACTCGTCCACCAGGCCGGCCCAGGCCACGTCGGTCTCGTTGGGAGGCGTCTCCCACGAACCCTTGTCGCGGCCCATGCGCTTGGGGTTCGAGCCGTGCGGCACGGCCTTCTCGATCGCCGAGCGCAGCGGCGCCAGGTTGTCGGGCAGGTCGTTGGCATGCAGCGTGGTCTTGCACGCCATCATTCCGCAGCCGATGTCCACGCCCACCGCGGCCGGGATGATGGCCTTGAAGGTCGGGATCACCGAACCCACCGTTGCGCCGATGCCGTAGTGCACGTCGGGCATGGCCGCGATGTGCTTGAACACGATGGGCAGGCGGGCAGCGTTCTCGAGCTGCTTCTGCGCTTCGTCCTCCACGGGCACGCCGCGGGTCCACATCTTCACGGGAACGCCGCTTGCGACTTCGTGCAGGTTGTAGTTCTTGCTCTGTTCCATTTTTCTTTCTCTCTCTTTGGCTATCTATTTATTCATTCTTCACGAACGACTGGTGGACACGGCGGGATTCGAACCCGCATCAATACGGCGACCGTGGTGTTTCAATCCAGCGGCCCAGTCGACGATTGGAAACGCGCGCCAGTGACAGACCCGTCATCGGAGCCAGCACCTGCATCCTCAACCTTGCTCGTCGACCGACTTGCCCGCCGCATCCGGTGCTACCCGGACTGCCGGCAATATCAACATTTTTGGCAGTGGCGCTCCCTTCTGTGCCTGCGTGCCCGAAACAAAAAAGAGGTGACCAGGAGCGGCGGGTTCTGAACTGAGCTATCTGCCGAAACAGACCGGGACTCGGACCCGGGACCTTCATGGCCAAGACCATGACGCTCTTACCTGTAAACCCGCCTGCATTCACCTCGAAACAAAAAAGCAGCGACAAAAGTCGGCGAAACGTCGTGCTCTAACCACTGAGCTACGGTCTTGCGACCGGCGGGATTCGAACCCGCGACCACGAGATTAGGACTCTGTAGTTCCGCCAGCATTCGCTGCAAAAAAACAGTGCGACAAGGATGACAAGACATAGGCCACGCCAGCAAGCTGGGCGCTGGGATTCGAACCCCGGCCGTACCGGATGTAGTCCTGTCTGCATTCGCACTTCAACACCGCGTCCCCGTCCGGCGACTAACGATCGATGTGAGGAGAACATGGTTGGATGTACTCACATCTGCATTCGCCGGACGACGACATCAATTCAATTCGATCGGCGGGGGGTGCCGCAAGCAAGGCCCACGACACCCTCGCACTTTCAGACCGAAATTTCCTCGATCACACCCACCCAGTGGTCAGCGCCCAGGCCACCCGCGGCATACACCGCCAGCAGCTTGAACACTTCGTCGCTGAAGCCGCCGATGTTCAGCACATCGTCACGCTCCTGCGCCTGAGTGGTCGTATAGGGCTGGATGTCGATGCACACCATCCGCGCCTTCGGGTTGCACTTCTTGAACGCTGCCCATTCCTGCATGGTCGCGGTACCGCGGCCACGCGCAGGGTCGGCCCACGACTCGTTGTCCGACACTAGCACCACCAGATCGGCATGCGCCTTCTCGCGGTTCAGCAACGCCAGCGGCGCGCTGCACGAGGTACCGCCGCCGCCCACCGCCGCCAGCCTGGCCGCGTTGGTCATCACCGAATCGCGAGGATTCAGTTGCAGCGAAACCACCTTCGTTTCGAAGGGCAGCACGCGCGCATCGGCATTGCGGCGCAGCATGGCGGCAGCCACCAGCGCGGCCACGTCGATGCATCGCACCGTCGAGGTCGCCGAACCGCGGTGACCCGTCACTGACGAGCTCATCGAGCCCGACACGTCCGGACACACCACCACGCGGCCCTCGAACTGCGGCACGTTGGCCAGCGCGAGTTCCATCGCGTCCTGCAGCGCCTCCTTCACCACATGCGGCACATCTGCGCCGGCAGCCTTCCAGGCCGCCATCAGCTGGTACGGCAGCACGCGAGCCTTAGCCACCGCCAGCGGATCGCGCAGCTTGGCGGCCACCGCCTCGGCGAGGCCGGGCAGTGCGAACACGCCGTGGCGGGCGAAGGTGTTCAGGTTCTGACGCACCATCTGCCACGAACCACGCTGCGCGATCTGCGCCCAGGCCTGCGTATCCAGTTCCAGCGCGGTCAGCATCTGGAAGGGCACGTCGGGCACGTCCTGCGTACGGTCGCGCTTGAAGCGCTCGAAGGCCTGCGTGACCGGAGGCAGCGCCTCCAGTGCATACGGACGATCGATCAACCATGCGAACCATGCGGCGCGCCATGCTTCGGCGGGCTTCGGGTGAACCATCTTCACTACGTCGGCCAGCGACGGCGTGTTTCCCACGGCGGCATTCAGCAGTTGCGCTTCAGTCGCTTCGAGCAGCCATTGCTGCACCAGCTTCTTCGGACGCGTACCGAGCGACTTCCGGCCCACCGCGCCGGAACGCAGCATCTGCACGAAGTTGCGCAGCATCTTGCCGTTGTCGACCACGCGGCCGAACACCTTGGCCAGCAGCGGCACGTCGCGCACGGCCAGCGTAGCTGCCAGCAGTGCCGGCATGTCCTTCATGTGGCCTGCGCGGCGGGCATACACGGCCGTCTTGGCCACGAACAGCGGATCGACTTCGCGGGCCAGGGACAGCACGGCGTCGAGCTGATCTTCAGCCTGTGCGTAGAACGTGTTGTTCAGGCAACCGGTGGCCGCGAGTTGCGCCAGACGGTGCTTGGGCGACAGCGCATAGGCGGCGCCACCAGCTTCGTTGGGGACATCGGCAGCGGGTTGCAGGGCACCGCGCGACGTCTGGAAGAGTTGAAGGTTGGCCATGTGACTTCTCCTTGTTGGGTTCTTTTTGTTCGGTTGTTTTCTTGAATTGCGACCCTTATTGCAACGGGTGTGCCATCTTTCAGCCTCCTGATGATCTATCCGTCCAAGCTATTGATTCAATTGAATTTTTTCCAATCGAATGCGGTCAACAGTCTCTCATCCAGCTTCTTTCACTGATCATTTCCTATAATTTTGGATAGTCATTTATCCAAATGAAGAAGAAACCCATCGTCGTCATCGGCTTCCTCGGCACCCAGCTCGATGCCGGCCAGGGCGCGGGCCGCTGGAACAAGTGGCGCCCCACCGTCTCGCTCGCGCAGCACGAGGACATGGTCGTCTCGCGCATGGAGTTGCTCTACACGCTGCGGCACAAGGCGCTGGCCGAGGTGGTGAAGGCCGACATCGCCACCGTGTCGCCCGAGACCACGGTCAACCTCGTGCCGCTCGACCTGGCGGACCCCTGGGACTTCGGCGAGGTCTACACGCGCCTTTACGACTGGGCGCGCGGCTACAGCTTCGACACCGAGCGCGAGCAGTACTGGACGCACATCACCACCGGCACGCACGTCGCGCAGATCTGCATGTTCCTGCTGTCCGAATCGCGCGTGGTTCCAGGCGTGCTGGCTCAGACATCGCCGCCGAAGAAGCAGCGCGAGGGCGAAGCCGGCAAGTGCACGCTGATCGACCTCGACCTGTCTCGCTATGACGTGATCGCGCGGCGCTTCGACGCGGAGCAGCGCGACGCGGTCGCCTTCCTGAAGAGCGGCATCGCCACGCGCAACGCGCGATTCAACGCGCTGATCGACGAGATCGAGCGCGTGGCGGTGCGCTCGCGCGCGCCCATCCTGCTGGTGGGGCCGACGGGCGCGGGCAAGTCCTTCCTGGCGCGGCGCATGTTCGAACTGAAGCAGTCGCGCCACCAGATGACGGGGCCTTTCGTCGAAGTGAACTGCGCGACGCTGCGTGGCGACGGCGCGGCCTCCACGCTCTTCGGCCATAAGAAGGGCTCCTTCACGGGCGCCGCCGCAGACCGCGCGGGCCTGCTGCGCACCGCGCACCAGGGCGTGCTCTTCCTCGACGAGATCGGCGAGCTCGGCCTCGACGAGCAGGCGATGCTGCTCAAGGCCATCGAGGAGAAGCGCTTCTTCCCCGTGGGTGCCGACAAGGAAGTGGAAAGCGACTTCCAGCTGATCGCCGGCACCAACCGCGACCTGCGCAGCGACGTGGCCGAGGGGCGCTTCCGCGAAGACCTGTTCGCGCGCATCAACCTCTGGACCTACGACCTGCCCGGCCTCGCGCAGCGGCCGGAGGACATCGAGCCCAACGTCGACCACCTGCTGGCCATCCACGCCACAGAGAACAACCGCGTGGTGCGCTTCAACGCAGAAGCACGCGCCGCCTACCTGCGCTTCGCGCAAAGCGGCGAGGCGGTCTGGAGCGGCAACTTCCGCGACCTCTCGGCCAGCGTGACGCGGCTGGCCACGCTGGCCGACGGCGGGCGCATCCCGGTCGCGCTGGTGGAAGCCGAGATCGCGCGGCTGCGCTGGCTGTGGAAGCACGCGGGCGCCGTACCGCCCACTACCGAAGGCGTGGATCTCGATGCCCTGCTCGGCGAGGAACGCAGCGCAGCGCTCGACCTGTTCGATCGCCTGCAGCTCGAAGCAGTGGTGCGCGTCTGCCGTCAGTCGCGCAGCCTGTCGGATGCGGGCCGCCAGCTCTTCCAGGCTTCGCGCGCGCAGCGCAGCGTGGTGAACGACGCCGACCGGCTGCGCAAGTACCTCGCCAAGCACGGCCTGGAATGGAGCCGGATCGCGAACGCCTGAGCTATCCTCCGCCGCCATGGCCATCTCCGCATTCGCCGTGAAGGTTCCCGCCGCCGAGCCCATGGTGGGCGATCTGCGCCGCCTCTACGACGCCACCGTGGCCCTCGGAGTGCCTGCACACATCACGGTGCTCGTTCCTTTCATGGACCCGGCGCGGATCACGCCCGAAGTCCTGGAGCGTGCGAGGCTGGCCTTGAACCGGACGACTTCGTTTTCCTTCACGCTGAACAGGGTCGGGCGTTTTCCGGAGACCGCGTACCTCGCGCCGGAGCCCGCGGCACCTTTCATCGAAATGACGCGAGCGCTCGTGGAAGCGTTTCCCGACTTTCCTCCGTATGGCGGCGAGCACGACAGCATCGTTGCGCATCTGTCGGTTGCGCATGGCAGTGCACCCGATGCAGATGCTGCGGCGGTCGAACTGCAGGCCCGGCTTGCCGCGTCGGGAGCCGAGCATGCGAGTTGCACGGAAGTCGCGCTGATCGAGAACTCGACGGGCAACTGGCGGGACATGCACGTCTTTCATCTGCAGCGTGCAATCCAGCCAATACCCTCCATCCGATAAGAACAACACATGTCAGAAATCTACATAAGCACAGACGTCGAATCCGACGGCCCCATCCCCGGCCCGAACTCGATGCTCAGCTTCGGCTCGGCCGCCTACACGGCCGACAAGCAACTCGTTTCCACATTCAGCGCCAACCTTCACACGCTGCCCGGCGCGCAAGCCGATCCGAAGACCGCCGCATGGTGGAAGACCCAGCCCGAGGCCTGGGCCGCATGCCGCACCGATCTTCAGGACCCCGCCCACGCCATGAAGAACTACGTGGGCTGGCTCAAGGGCCTGAAAGCGCGACCGGTGTTCGTCGCCTATCCGGCGGGCTTCGACTTCCTCTTCGTCTACTGGTACCTGATGCGATTCGCGGGCGAGAGCCCGTTCAGCCATTCGGCGCTCGACGTCAAGTCGTTCGCAATGGCGATGCTCAAGCTCGACTACCGCGACAGCACCAAGCGCGCGATGCCGCGCCGCTGGTTCGACGCCGGTCTTCCGCACACGCACGTGGCGCTCGACGACGCCATCGAGCAGGGCGCGCTCTTCTGCAACATGCTCGCGGAGAACCGCGCGGCGTCCGCCGGCGGACGGCTTTCATGAAGGGCGGCGCGCTGCGTCGGTGGTTCGCAAGGCTGGCGCTGTGCACGCTGCCGCTCATGCTGGGCGGCTGCGTGCAGTCGATGTTCTATTACCCGGACAGCGTGCGCTACGAGACCCCCGAGGCTCTCGGCATGCGCTACGAGAACGTGCAGTTCGCCAGCGCTGACGGCACACGCCTGAGCGGCTGGTTCCTGCCCGCCGAGAACCGGCAGAACCCGAAGGAGGCCAAGGGCACGGTGGTGCACTTCCACGGCAACGCGCAGAACATGAGCACGCACTGGCGCTTCGTGGCCTGGCTGCCGAAGCGGGACTACAACGTGTTCGTGTTCGACTACCGCGGCTACGGCCAGTCGGAAGGCAAGCCCGAGCCCAAGGGCGTCTTCGAGGATTCGAACGCCGCGCTGAACTACGTGCGCTCGCGCAAGGACGTGGACCCCGAGCGGCTCTTCGTCTTCGGCCAGAGCCTGGGCGGCACCAACGCGATCGCGGTGGTGGGCTCGGGCAACCGCGCGGGCGTGAAGGCCGCGGCCATCGAGTCGACCTTCTATTCCTACTCGTCGATCGCCAACGAGAAGCTCAGCGGCGCCGGCCTGCTGGTGAGCGACGAGTACGCGGCCTCGAAATACGTGGCGGCCATATCGCCCATTCCGCTGCTGCTGATCCACGGCACGGCCGACCAGGTGATTCCGCCCTTGCACTCCAAGCGGCTGCTGGCCGACGCGCGCGAGCCCAAGCGGCTGATCGAGGCGCCGGGCGCCGCGCATCTCGAACCGATGACGGCCCTGCGCTATGGCGCGGCCTACCGCAAGGCGCTGACCGAGTTCTTCGAGTCGGCACTGCACCCGCTACAGCAATGACGACTGCCATGAAGCATTTCGACGAAGCCGCCACCCGTGCGCCGCTGGCCTTCGACCGGCTGGTACCCGCGCTGCGCGCGGCCTTCGCGGCGGGCGCCCAGGTGCCGCCGCGCCACGTGCACGCCATCGACACCACAGCCGGCGCCAGCGGCAAGGGCACCGTGCTCATCATGCCGGCATGGAGCGACGCGGGCTTCCTCGGCATCAAGACGATCAACATCTTCCCCGGCAACAGCGAACGCGGACTGCCCGGCCTGCATGCGACCTACGTGCTGTACGACGCGTGCACCGGCGTGCCGCTGGCGATGATGGACGGCAACGAGATCACCGCGCGCCGCACGGCCGCGGCCTCGGCGCTGGGCGCGTCGTTCCTGGCGCGCGCCGATGCGCGCCGGCTGCTGGTGCTGGGCACCGGCCGCATCGCACGCATGCTGCCCGCCGCGCATGCGAGCGTGCGGCCCATCGACGAATTGTGGGTGTGGAACCACCGGCCGGAAGGCGCGCAAGCGCTGGCCGCGCAATGGCGCGCCGAGGGCTGGAACGCGCGGGCGGCAACGGATCTGGAAGCCGCCGTGCGTCAGGCCGACATCGTGAGCTGCGCCACGCTGGCCACCTCGCCGCTGGTGCGCGGCGAGTGGCTGGCACCGGGCTCGCACCTGGACCTGATCGGCAGCTTCACGCCCGCGATGCGCGAAGCCGACGCCCGGTGCTTCGATGGCGCCCTGACCTGGGTCGACACCGAGGAGGCGCTGCAGAAATCCGGTGACCTGCTCGACGCGATGGCCGCCGGCACGCTGCGCGCGGAGGAGGTGCAGGGCACGCTGGCGATGCTGTGCCGCGGGGAGCACCCTGGCCGCACGAACGATGCCGGGCGCACCGTGTTCAAGGCCGTCGGCAGCGCGCTGGAAGACCTGGCCGCTGCCACACTCGTGTGGCAATCAGGCGACGCCATCTAATACTTATGGCTTGTTTTCCGCTGTGTTTTCCTACATCCGGATACGTCTTGTAGCCAATAGCGCACGCAGCGCATCGCGAGTACCGTGCTCCTCACGCCATCGAATCGGGGGGCACGACATGCTGAGCACCGAACACAAAGCCAACATCCTGCGCAAGGCCGGATACACCGTGCCCGCAGGTCCGGGAAACCCCAACAGCCCCTACCAGACGGCCCAGTGCTGGGCGAAAGCGATCGACACGCTCTACGTGACGTACGCCGCCAGCCGCGCAGCCAAGAGCCTGCGCGACGCGGAAGAGGCCCGGATGCTGGCGCTGCTGCAGCTGCGCTCGGCCAAGGCCTGGGCCTGACGGCCCGTGCGGCCTCAGGGCTTCTTCTGCTTTTCGGGCGCGTCGCCGCTGCCGCCGCGCGAGAGCTGGCCCGCCTTCATGGCCTCGCGGTTCGCCGCACGGCGCTTGGCCGCGGCGGCCCGGCGCTCTTCCCTCGACATCTTCGGTGCGGTCGTCGCGCGCACTTCGCCCTCCTGCATCTGCGGCCCACGGGCGGCGGCTGCGCCATCCATGCGGCGCTCCTTGCGAGCCTCGGCGCGCTCCGCCCTGGTGGTGGGCGCCGTGGGCCGCGCCTTGCCCTGCGCCGGATCGGCTTCGCCGGAAGACTGGGCGGACGCCACCTGCACGACCATCATCTGAGCCAGGGCCAGGCAAGCCGGCACGAGCATTTTTTTCATTGCGATGACCTTTCAGCACCCGCGACGGCACGGGGCCGGGGCATTGTGGTCAGGGTCCGGGGGCGGTGTCCACACCGGCAACCCGCATGCCGATGGAGCTTCAGTCCGTACGCTGGCGGTCGCCCAGATAGGCCAACACCAGCCTGAGGAGTTCGGTCCTCATCGCCGGAGCATCCAGGTCGCCGCGGCGCGCCGCCGCGTGGACCGCGCCTTCGACCGCGGACGAGAGCATGCGGGCTGCGATGTCGGCATCGGCGCCGTCTCCCGGCCCACCGCTTTCAACGACGAGTGCCCGGTAGCGGCGCTGGTATTCGGCCTCGAACTCGGGGTAGGTCGAGCGCGCGGCGAGCGGCACCTCGTCGACGAGCACGCGGTGCAGCGCCTGGTCGACCGAATGGGCGGCGATGACCCCGTCGACGAAGCGCTCCACGCGGCGCGAAAGCGGAGCCGAAGCGTCGACATCCGCATCGGAACCGTTCAGCGCCGCCAGCACCTCGTCGAGGTGACGCTGCCGTATCGCCTCGGCGATGGCCAGCTTGTCCGGGAAGTACTGGTAGAGCGAGCCGACGCTGACGCCAGCCACCGCCGCGATCTCGTTGGTCGTGAACCGCGCCCATCCGCGGCGCGCCAGAACGCGAGTTGCGGCCTCGACGATGGCGTCCACCGTGACGCGCGAACGCTGCTGCCGGGGCGCTTTGCGCATGGTCCTGCGCTGTGGGGGAATGCGAGTACCCAAGTTCGAGGCTCCACTCAAGAATGGGAGCGCACGCCAGGCGTGCGTTCAACTGTCCGAAGGGAGATTGTGATGAGTACGCAGACGCTTCTGGCCTCGCTGTTCCGCTACAAGGCCTGGGCCGACGAGGGCCTGCTGGCGGCCCTGGCCGATCTGGCGGCCAACGGCCCGGCCGACGAGTACCGCGCGGCCGCGCGCGTGTTCAACCACGGCTTCATCGTCGACCGCATCTTCGTCGCCAACGTGCAGCGCAAGGCACACGGCCACACCGCGACCGGCGCGCCCGAGCCGCCGCCGCTGGAAACGCTGGCCGAGGCGGTGCGGAAAACCGATCGCTGGTACATCGACTACGTCGCGCGCCTGAACCCGCGCGAGCTGGAGGAAGGCATCGAGTTCACCTTCACCGACGGCGCGCCGGGCCGGATGTCGCGCGAGGAAATGCTGGCCCACGTGGCGACTCACGCGGGCTATCACCGTGGAGAAGTCGGCCGGATACTGATCCGGCTCACGGGCTCGTCGCCGCCGGACACCTTCACCGGCTTCCTTCATCGGGCCGAACCCGCTCGCCGCGAGCGCAACGCATAGCGGCGGCGTCTCCCGTCTTCGGGGGCCACGGCCCGCCGGCTTACTTGCCTTGTGCCGATTGCAGCACCGGGTTCTGCATGGTCGAGATGACCTTGCTGTTGACGCGCGAGCCGCTGGTCACGTTCTGGTCGGGCGCCGCGGCGGTGGCCATGGCTTCCTGGTAGACCTGCGCCGGGTCGCGGCTGGAGGTGAACGGGTCCGCGCCGCGCGAGCCGCGCGTCACGTTCTGGTTGGGCGCGTGGGCGGTCTCGACGGCCTGCCTGTACATGGCTTCGGCATCGGCCGTGGACGTGAACGGATCGGCGCCGCGCGAACCGCGCGTGACGTTCTGGTCTTTGGCGTGGGCGGCGGCGACGGCTTCGGCTTCGACGGCTTCGCGCGTGCGCTGCTGGGCCTGGGCGGGCACGGAAGCGATGGCGAGCAGGGCGAGCGCGGCAGCGAGGGCGATCTGGGAGGTCTTCATGGTTCGGTCTTTTCTGTGAGTTGTCTGTCGGTCCGTAAGAGGCTTGCCCGGGGATACGGGAAAACCCTGAGCGAGGCTATTCAGCGCAAAAGGCAGATCCGTGACGCCCCCGCCCCGAGCACCAGCTCTCGCGCGCGCCCTGCAGCCTCTGCGAACTTCTGTTAACTGCACTGGCCTCATTGCAGCGACGCACGATCACAGCCCGCTGCTACCCGCCGTCCCCTACCCCTTCGAATAATCCGGCGACGGCTCGCAGCCCCGGTGCGCGGCCGCATTCCAACCTCATCCGAAGGAGACAAGAGACATGGCGCGCAAGATCCTGATGCTCTGCGGCGACTACGCCGAAGACTACGAAACCATGGTGCCTTTCCAGGCCCTGCTGGCCGTGGGCCACACGGTGCATGCGGTGGCGCCGGACAAGAAGGCCGGCGACTGGGTCCACACCGCCATCCACGATTTCGAGGGTGCCCAGACCTACAGCGAAAAGCCGGGCCACCGCTTCACGCTGAACGCCAACTTCGCCGACGTCCGCCCCGAGGCCTACGACGCACTTGTCATTCCGGGCGGCCGCGCGCCGGAGTACCTGCGCATGAACACCCGCGTGGTCGAGATCGCTCGGCACTTCTTGGCCGCCGACAAGCCGCTGGCGGCGGTGTGCCACGGCGCCCAGCTGCTCGCGGCGACGGGCCTGCTCAAGGGCCGCAAGGTGTCGGCCTATCCGGCCTGCCAGGTGGAGGTGGAACTTGCGGGCGCCGAGTACATGGGCATCCCGGTCGACCAGGCCGTGACCGACCGCAACCTGGTCACCGCGCCCGCATGGCCGGCGCACCCGGCATGGCTCTCGCAGTTCCTCGTGGTGCTGGGCACGCGCATCGAGCATTGAACTCCCGGCGGGCGGCGCGGCGCTACAGTGCGGCGTCGCCCACCTTCCTTCAAGCAAAGGAGACAGCCACCATGTGCGAAGTCTTCATCAGTGCCGATCCGCAGAGCTATGACGCGCGCACGCGCTCGGTGCGGCTGCACGGCGTCGTCACCAGCATCCGGCTGGAGAACCTGTTCTGGCAGGTGCTGGAAGAAATCGCGCGGCGCGACGGCATGGTCGTGGTGCAGCTCATCGAGCGGCTCTACGACGAGCTGGTGGCCGCGCGCGGCGAAGTCGGCAACTTCGCCTCGTTCCTTCGGGTGAGCGCCCTGCGCTACGAGGCGCTGCTGGCGCAGGGGCGCATTCCCGCCGACAACTCGGTGGCGATCCGTTCGCTCGACGCGAAGGTGGTGCTGCACGAGCTGCCCAAGGGCTGGGGCAGCCCTCTGCCTGAACAGGCGCGCGTGCACACGCTGCACGTGGCAGCGCGGCGCCAGGCCTAGCGATCAGTCCAGCGAGACGTTCGCCTTGCGGATCACGTCGGTGAAACGCTTCGTCTCGCTCGCCACGAACTCGTCGAACTGCGGGCGCGTGGTCGGGAAGGGCTCGTAGCCGAAGCTCTTGAACTTCTCCAGCACGTCGGGCTCGGCCAGCCCCTTCTCGATGTCGCGCTTGATCTTCTCGGTGACCGATGCGGGCAGGCCCTTCGGCACGGCGATGGCATTCCAGCCGATGACCTCGAAGCCCTTCGGGCCACCCGATTCGCCGACCGTCGGCACGTCGGGGAAGGCCGCCACGCGCTGCGGCGCCGCAGCCGCGAGGAAGCGCAGCTTGTTCGCGCGCTGCAGCGGGCCGGCGGTGGCGCTGCTGCCGAGCGCGAAGGCCAGCTCGCCGGTGGCGACCGAGGTGTAGAGCTGCGTGGTCTCCTTGTAGACGATGTGCTCCATCTGCGTGCCGGTGGCCGACTCGAAGAGCTCGGAGCCCAGGTGCACCGGGTTGCCGACCGACCACGAGCCGTAGTCCAGCTTGCCGGGATTGGCCTTGGCGTCGGCGATCAGGTCGCCGATGGTCTTGTACTTGCTGTTGGTGGCGACGGTGAAGAAGAAGTAGGTCTTGAACAGCGGCAGCAGCGCGTCGAAGTCCTTGGTGGTGTCGTAGGGCAGCTTCTTGAAGAGCGCCGGATACGCGGCAAGGTGCACGTTGTCGAGCACGATGATGTCGTGGCCGTCCTTCGCGCCGCGCTTGAAGGCGTCGATGGCGATGAAGCCGTTGCCGCCCGGCCGGTTCTCGACCACCACGGGCTGGCCCCACGCGCGAGAGAGCTTGTCGGCCACCAGGCGCGCCACGCCGTCGGGTCCGCCGCCCACCGGGAACGGCGTGATGATGCGCACCGGCTTGGTGGGAAATGCCTGCTGAGCGGGCGCCGTTGCAGGCAGCAGCAGCGCTGCGGTGGCCAGTGCGAGTGCGGCAAGGCCGGCGCCGCGGCGCGTTGTCTTCTTCGTCGACGTGTGGTTCATCCTCTGATCCTTCTCTTTCATCCTCTTTGGTTAAAAAAATGCCATCGGGCCGCTGTTGCCGCGGCTGCCGATGGCCTTGTCTTCTTGCTTCTCTGGTTGTGTTTGGTTGCGTTGCCGCCCGGTCGGCGGCGTTGTTGTCGTCAGACGCGCTCGAGGATCACCGCAATGCCCTGACCCACGCCGATGCACATGGTGCAAAGCGCATAGCGGCCGCCGCCCTTGTGCAGCTGGTTGACCGCGGTGGTGGCAAGGCGCGCGCCGCTGGCGCCCAGCGGGTGGCCCAGCGCGATGGCGCCGCCGTTGATGTTGACGCGGGCATCGTCGTCCTTCAGGCCGAGCAGGCGCAGCACGGCGAGGCCCTGCGCGGCGAAGGCTTCGTTGAGTTCGATGACATCGATCTGCTCGAGCTTCAGGCCGGTGAGCGCCAGCACCTTCTGCGTGGCGGGCGCGGGGCCGATGCCCATCACGCGCGGCGCGACGCCGGCGGTGGCCATGCCGACCACGCGGGCACGCGGGGTGAGGCCGTGCTTCGCGGCGCTGGCTTCATCGGCCAGCAGCAGCGCGCAGGCGCCGTCGTTCACGCCGCTGGCATTGCCGGCGGTGACGGTGCCGTCGGGGCGCACCACGCCCTTGAGCTTGGCGAGCGACTCGAGGCTGGTCTCGCGCGGATGCTCGTCCTTGTTGACGATGATCGCGTCGCCCTTCTTCTGCGGCACGCTCACGGGCACGATCTCGGCGTCGAAGAAGCCCGACTTCTGCGAGGCCACGGCACGCAGCTGCGAGTTCAGCGCCATCAGGTCCTGCGCCTCGCGCTCGATCTTGTAGTCGGTGGCCACGTTCTCGGCCGTCTCGGGCATGGAGTCGACGCCGTACTGCGCCTTCATGAGCTTGTTGACGAAGCGCCAGCCGATGGTGGTGTCGTACACCGCGTTGTTGCGGCTGAAGGCGCTCTCGGCCTTGGGCATGACGAAGGGCGCGCGGCTCATGCTCTCGACGCCGCCGGCGATCATGAGGCCCGCTTCACCGGCGCGGATGGCGCGTGCCGCGGTGCCCACGGCGTCGAGGCCCGAGCCGCACAGGCGGTTGATGGTGGCGCCGCCGAGTTCGATCGGCAGGCCTGCCAGCAGCGCCGACATGCGCGCGACGTTGCGGTTGTCCTCGCCGGCCTGGTTGGCGCAGCCGTAGAGCACGTCGCTCACGGCCTGCCAGTCGACGTTCTTGTTGCGCTCCATCAGCGCCTTCAGCGGCACGGCGCCGAGGTCGTCGGTGCGCACGCTGCTGAGCGAGCCGCCGTAGCGGCCGAAGGGGGTGCGAACGGCGTCGCAGATGAAGGCTTGGTTGGTCATGGATGTCTCTGTTTGAGGAAAGTTGAATTCGGGTACCGAACGCAGAGGGCGCGAAGGTTACGCGAAGGTCGCAGAAGGAAAACCATAAAAGGCTTTCATGGTCTTCTCTGCGACTTCTGCGTAGTTTTTGTCTTCCTTCTGCGTTCGGCTGTCCGCCTTAAGCGGCGATGGGCAGACCCACGAGCTTCTCGAGCTCCTCGCGGCTCAGGCCGTCGACCAGGTCGACGAGCTTCAGGCCCTGCGGGGTGCATTCGAGCGTGGCGAGGTCGGAGTACACGCGCTTGACGCAGCCGATGCCGGTCAGCGGATAGGTGCATTCCTTGACCAGCTTGCTCACGCCCTGCTTGGTGAGCAGGTCCATCATGACCCAGGTCTGCTTGGCGCCGATGGCGAGGTCCATCGCGCCGCCGACGGCGGGAATGGCGTCCTTCTCGCCGGTGTGCCAGTTGGCGAGATCGCCGGTGGCCGACACCTGGAACGCGCCGAGCACGCAGATGTCGAGGTGGCCGCCGCGCATCATCGCGAAGCTGTCGGAGTGGTGGAAGAAGGAGCCGCCCGGCAGCAGCGTGACGGGCTGCTTGCCGGCGTTGATGAGGTCGTAGTCTTCCTCGCCGGCCTCGGGCGCGGGGCCCATGCCGAGGATGCCGTTCTCGCTCTGCAGGATGACTTCGCGGCCCTTGGGCAGGTGGTTGGCCACCAGCGTGGGCTGGCCGATGCCCAGGTTGACGACGGCGCCGTCGAAGATGTCCTGCGCCACGCGGGCGGCGAGCTGGTCCTTGGTGCGGCGGGTGTAGTTCGTGCTCATGGTCATGCTGCCTTCTTGAAGCCGCCGGCCTGGGTGGCGACGCGTTCGATGCGCACCACCTGGTGCACGAAGATTCCCGGGGTGACGATGGTCTCGGGGTCGAGGGTGCCGAGCTCGGCGATGTCGTGCACGGTGGCGATGGTCTTCTTCGCGGCCATGGCCATCACCGGGCCGAAGTTGCGCGCCGCCTTGCGGTAGACCAGGTTGCCCCAGCGGTCGCCGCGCTCGGCCTTGATGAGCGCCACGTCGCCGTGGATGGGGTACTCGAGCACGTACTGCTTGCCGTCGATCTCGCGGGTCTCGCGGTTGCCCGCCAGCTGCGTGCCGTAGCCAGTGGGGCAGAAGAAGGCGCCGATGCCGGCGCCGGCGGCGCGGATGCGCTCGGCAAGGTTGCCCTGGGGCACGAGTTCGAGCTCGATCTTGCCGCTGCGGTAGAGCCCGTCGAACACCTGGCTGTCGGCCTGGCGCGGGAAGCTGCAGATGATCTTGCGCACCCGGCCGGCCTTGAGCAGCGCCGCGAGGCCGGTCTCGCCGTTGCCAGCGTTGTTGTTGACGACGGTGAGGTCCTTGGCGCCCTGCTCGACGAGGCCCTCGATGAGTTCGTTGGGAATGCCGGCGGTGCCGAAACCGCCGATGAGAACCGTGGCGCCGTCGGGGATGCCAGCCAGGGCATCGGCGACCGAGCGCGCGATCTTGTTGATCATGAAGCCTGTCTCCGGGAGTGAAGAAAGAGAACGAAGAAAAGAACCTGCCTGAACGCTCCGGCCGATTCTGCGAATTGCCGATTTGTTCGTCTAAAGAACATTTGTTCGTATAATGAATTCTAGAGAGGAAGACGAACCATGGCAACCCACCCGTCACAACCCGAAACACCGGCCCCCGGCGACAGCTACGTGCAGTCCTTCGCGCGGGGCCTGCAGGTGATCCGCTCGTTCAGCGCCAATGCACCGCACCAGACGCTCAGCGAGGTGGCCGCCGGCAGCGGGCTGACGCGCGCGGGCGCGCGGCGCATCCTGCTCACGCTGCAGACGCTGGGCTACGTGGTGACCGACGGCAAGCTCTTCACGCTCACTCCGCGCATCCTCGATCTGGGCTTCGCGTATCTGTCCTCGATGCCGATCTGGAACCGCGCCGAGCCGGTGATGGAAGCGCTGGTGCAGCAGGTGCAGGAGTCCTGCTCGGCCGCCGTGCTCGACGCGACGGACATCGTCTACGTGCTGCGCGTGCCGACCAAGAAGATCATGCACATCAACCTGGGCGTGGGCTCGCGCCTGCCGGCCTACTGCACCTCGCTGGGCCGGCTGCTGCTGGCCGACCTCGACGACGACGAGGTGCGCGCGCGGCTCGAGGCCTCGAACATCGAGGCGCTGACCAAGCACACGCTGACCGACATCGACGCGCTCATGGCCAAGGTCGCGCAGGCGCGCAAGCAGCAGTGGTGCCTGGTGAACCAGGAACTCGAGGAAGGCCTCATCTCGGTGGCCGCACCCGTGGTCGACAGGCAGGGCCGCATGGTGGCCGCACTCAACATCAGCGGCCAGGCGAACCGCACCAGCGCGAAGGCGATGCAGGAGACCATGCTTCCCGCGCTGCGCGAAGCGGCGGACCGGGTCTCGCGGATGCTCTGAGCGAGGCAGATCCGCACTGGCAGGACCGAACGACGGGAAAGCCGAAAGGACATTCACGGACAGGTCACATCGGCTTCCTAGATTGCACCCCTCACAACAACACCGGAGGGTCCCAATCATGTCCAGTCGCTTCATCTCGCTCAGCCTGCCGCGCCATATCGCAATCGCGGCCATCGCATCCGCAGTCCTCGCCGCATGCGGGGGTGGCGGCAGCGGAAGCGGCATCGTCCTTCCGCCCGTGGCGGGGATACCCGCTCCTTCGCCTGCTCCGGCGCCCGCCCCGGCCCCTGCTCCCCAGCCGTCGCCGGATCCTTCCGCGGGACTGCCGCACAAGCTCACCGGCTGGGCCTCGCTGCCCGCGTCGTTCCGCCAGCCCGGCCCGACCACCGGCCAGTTCATCACCGCCGCGCTCGGCGTAACGCCGCCCTTCGTCGACGGCCAGCCGCTTCCGGGCTTCTCGGCACTGCTGAAGAACGACGACGGCACCTGGACCGCCATGCCCGACAACGGCTACGGCAGCAAGAGCAACTCCGGCGACTTCGTGGTCGGCTTCTACAACGTCAGCATCGACTTCCGCACCGCATCCAACGGCACGACGGTGCCCGGCACCGTGAAAGTCAACAGCCACGTCGCCTTCAACGATTCCAAGGGCTTCCTGAAGGACGGCAAGGGCGTCGACCTGAAGATCACCGCCGACTTCGCCAACTACCAGACGGTCTCGGGCAACAACCTCGTCGACAGCGGCAAGCCGGTCGATCCGCGCATCGTCAGCGGCCGGCTGCTGACGGGCTTCGATCTCGACGTCGAGTCGATCGCCCGCGCGAAGGACGGCACTTACTTCGTGGGCGAGGAGTTCGGCCCCTACATCCTGCACTTCGACAAGGACGGCACGCTGATGAGCGACCCGGTGCCGCATCCCTTCCTGCGCAGCCCGTCCAACCCGCTGGTGATGAACGAGGGCGCCACCGCGACTTCGCTATCCAGCCGCGGCTTCGAGAGCCTCGCCTTCAACGCCGACAAGACCCGCCTCTACGCGGTGCCCGAAGCGGCGCCTTCGCTGGCCTCGCTGCGCCCGGTGGCCGACGACGAGCGCTACCTGAACTTCTTCGAGTTCGATCCCGCCTCGATGCTCTACACCGGCAAGAACCCGGTCTACAGGAAGGACGGCCCCGCCAAGGACAACCAGATCGTCATCGGCGACATGACCAACATCGGCGGCAACAGGTTCGTGCTGATCGAGCGCGACAGCCTCTATGGCTCCAAGGCCGTGGTCAAGCGCCTCTACATGGTCGACCTCGACGTGAAGGACGCCGACGGCGTGCTCAAGAAGACGTTGCTGGTCGACCTGCTGAACATCTCCGACCCGGACGACATCGGCGGCCCGCTGGCCAACGTCGCGAACGGCAAGTTCAGCATGCCCTTCGACTCGGTCGAGAGCGTCGAGGTGGTGGACGACTACACGCTCGCCGTCGCCATCGACACCAACTTCCCGACCGAGGACGGCCGCGTGCCCGGCAAGCCGGACGACACCGAGATCATCACGATCCGCTTCGAGCAGCCGCTGTTCAAGCGCGCCGCGTCGAAGACCTGAAGACGAGCCCTGTGCGGAATCCGGAGGGCATCAGCCCTCCGAGTGGATGCCCTTCATGATGATCACGCCGCCCAGGCGCGTGGTGTCGGCGCGCATGCGCTTGGCCAGCGTGTCGGGCGAACCGGGCTGGGCCTGCCAGCCGGTCTTCAGCAGCGCCTGGCTCACGTCGGGCGAGCTGATGACTTCGACCAGCGCTGCGTTGAGCTTGGCGACGGCCGCGGGCTTCATGCTCGCGGGCGCGGCCAGCGCGGTCCAGATTTCCAGGTCGGCGCCGCGCACGTCGGCGTCGCGGATGGTGGGCAGCTCGCCCGCCAGCGGGCTGCGCTCGGGCGAGGTCACGCCGATGGCCTTGATCTTTCCCGATTTGATGTGCGGCAGCGCGAGGCCCGGCGGCAGCAGCGCCAGCTGGATCTCGTTGGCCAGCAGCCCCGCGATGACCTGCGGATTGCCGGTGTAGGGCTTGTGCTGCGCGGTGATGGCCGCGCGGCTCTTGATGAGCTCCATGCCCAGGTGGCCCACCGTGCCCACGCCCGGCGTGCCGTACTTGCCGCCGCTGCCGAGGTTGCGCACCCACAGCAGTTGCTCGGCCGATGTCTTGCCCGTGGCGCTGCCCGACACCGCCAGCACCAGCGGCGCGGTGCCGATCAGGCCGACCGGCGCGAAGTCTTTCTCGGGGTCGAAGGTCAGCGCGGGGTTGAGCAGCTTCGCGATGGTCAGGTTGCCGTTGATGAGCGCTCCGACGGTGTGATCGTCGGTGGCCTTCGCCACCTGGTCGGCCACGGTGTTGCCGCTGGCGCCGGGCTTGTTCTCGACGATCACCGGCTGGCGCAGGATCTTCGACAGCGGCTCCGCGATGGCGCGCGCCGCGAGGTCGGGCGATGCGCCAGCGGGAAAGCCCACGAGGATGTGAAGGGGCTTGGTCGGCCAGGAAGCCTCGCCGGCGCTGTTGTTGCGTTGCTGCTGAGCCCACGAAGTCTTCGCAAGCAGCGAAGCGGCAATGGCTGCCGCGCCGCCTTCGAGCAGGCGGCGTTTGGTGATCGTCAAGATGACTCCAGGAGAGTGAGAAGAACGGGAACGTGCTTACATTGTGTTTACACAACGTTACATGACGACGATGTTTTTCGCAAGTCCGAAGTGCCTTCCCGTCAGGGTCTCTCGTGTAGGAAAGTACTAGCGCACCGCCGATGTGCCAAGCAGTTTTCGCTGCGTGGGGAACAGCGACCAGCCCCAGCGCTGCTGCGCATATCCCCACAGCCCCTGCTTGAAGAACAGCGTGACGAGGATCGCGAGCAGCCCGAGCCCCAGCAGGTACCAGGTGCCGTAGTCGCTCAGGAACTTGTTCAGCGCCCAGAAGATGAGCGCCCCCACCAGCGGCCCCTCGATGCGCCCGATGCCGCCGATCACCACCATGAAGATGGCGAAGGCCGTCCAGTTGACGCTGAATGCCGCATCAGGGCTGATGCGCAGGTTGCCCACGAAGTACAGCGCGCCCGCGAGCCCCGCGCCGAAGGCCGCGACCACGTACACCGCGAGCTTCATGCGCGCCACAGGTATGCCCTGCGACTCCGCGGCCACTTCGTTGTCGCGTATCGCCAGCAGCGCCAGCCCGCGCTTGCTGCGCAGGAACAGGTACACCAGCGCAACCGCCGCGACCACGCAGGCCAGCGCCATCCAGTAGGTCGTGCTCTCGCGCATCGCCTTGTCGATGCCGCGCAGCGCGGTCAGCGTGGCGCCCGAGCCGCCGCCCACCGCCGACGCGTTGGCGAAGCTCAGCCTGAACACCTCCGCGATGACCCAGGTGCCGATGGCGAAGTAGCCGCCCGAGAGCCGGAACGCGACGAAGGACACCGGCACCGCCACCAACCCCGCCGCCAGCGCCCCCAGCGGGATCGCCACGAAGGGATTCACGCCCGCGAAATTGCCCAGCATCAGCATCACGTAGCCGCCGAAGCCGAAGAAGGCCTGCTGCCCGATGCTCACCATGCCGCCGTAGCCGGCGAGCAGGTTCCACATCATCGCGAAGATGAAGTAGCAGGCGATCTCGACGAACTCGCGCATCCAGCTCGACTCGCCCCAGAACGGCAGGCTCGCCGCGACGAGAACGATGGCGATGCCGGCGATCAGCGCCGCGCGGCTCGCGGCCGTCGCACGTTCGACCGCGACGATGGGAGGAGGCATGTTCGTCATCCGCGCGTCCTTGGAAAGAGTCCCTGCGGCCGCAGCACCAGCACGGCGAGGAACACGATGTGCCCGAACCAGATGCCCCAGCCCGGGTCGAGCCTGAAGCCGATCTGCTGCGTGATGCCCAGGATCATCGCGCCCGCCAGCGTGCCCCAGAAGGAGCCCATGCCGCCGATGATCACCGCCTCGAAGGCGAAGAGCAGCAGCAGCGGCCCGTCCGAAGGCGACACCGTCGTGCGCATGCCCTGCAGTGCTCCGGCGATGGCGATGAGCACGAAGGCGATGGCGGTCGCGAGCGCGTAGACCTTCTTCGCGTTCAGCCCCATGAGTTCCGCGATCTCGCGGTCGTCCGACACCGCGCGGAACGAACGCCCCAGCGCCGTGCGCGCGAAGAGCCATTGCAGCGCGCCCGTCGCGGTCAGCGCCACGGCCAGCACGACGAGCGGCAGCACGCCCACCGACATCGCCTCGCCCAGCGCGACGCCCTGCGTGCTGAGGCCGCCGGTCTCGATCGCGCGCGGGTCGGCCGAGAACAGCTCCAGCAGCAGGTTCTGGATCACGATCGACAGGCCGAAGGTGACGACCAGCGAGGGAAGCGGATCTTTTCCGAGCGTGCCGTTGAGTACGTAGCGCTGCAGCAGGTAGCCGAAGCCGAAGGCAACCGGCAGCACCGCGAGCGCGACCAGCCATGGCGCCTCGCCGCCCGTCAGCGACATGCCCGCGATCACTGCGAACGCGCCGAGGATGATGAAGTCGCCCTGCGCCGTGTTGGTGAGCCGCATCACGCCGAACATCAGCGACTGCCCCAGCGCGAAGAGCGTGTAGAGGCCGCCGAGCAGCGCGCCCTGGACGAGGGTCTCAAGCATGGGCCGCCTCCGCGATGCCGAAGTAGGCCTGCGAGATCTGCTCGCGCGTGAGGTCGGCGGAACGGCCTTCGAGCGATACGCGGCCTTCCTGGAAGCAGTAGACGCGCTGCGAGACCTGCCGCGCCATGGTCACGTCCTGCTCGACGATGACGACGGTCATGCCTTCCGCGGTGATGGCCGGCATCGCTGCATAGATCTCGCGGATGACGATGGGCGCGAGGCCCAGCGAGAGTTCGTCGCACAGCAGCACCTCGGGGTTGCTCATCAGCGCGCGGCCGAGCGCGACCATCTGCTGCTGCCCGCCCGAAAGCGAAGTGCCCGGCTGGTTGCGCTTCTCGGCGAGGATGGGAAAGAGCGCGTACAGCCGCTGCAGGTTCCACGGCCCCTTGCGCGAAGGCGTTGCGCCCATCAGCAGGTTCTCCTCGACGCTGAGGCTCGGAAAGAGCCTGCGGCCCTCGGGAACCATGGCGAGCCCGCGGCGCACGATGTCGCCGGGCGGCAGCCCGCCGATGGATTCGCCCTTGAAGTGGATCGCATCACGCGGCGCGCGTACGAGGCCCGTGAGGCTCTTGAGGAAGGTCGACTTGCCCGCGCCGTTGGCGCCGATGATGGCGACGAGCTCGCCGCGCTCCAGGGAGAAGTCGATGCCGAAGAGGGCCTGGGCGTCGCCGTAGAAGGCCTTGAGGGCGTGGGTCGTGAGCAGCGTGTTCATGGTCTTTGCTCCCGCGGTGTTTGCTCCCTCTCCCGCTGGCGGGAGAGGGTTGGGGTGAGGGCCGGCGGCAATGGCAAGGCACGCGATGCATCGAACGCCGCCACCCTCACCCTAACCCTCTCCCGCAAGCGGGAGAGGGAACAAGTCCGAAGACAGGCGATTGCGCTCATGCTTCCATCCCCATGTAGACCCGCCTCACCTCCGGATCGCCCATCACCGCTCGCGGCGCCCCCTCCGCCAGCTTCTGCCCGAAGTTGATGACGAACAACCGGTCCGCCAGCGACAGCAGCGCATGCACGACATGCTCGATCCAGATCATCGTCACGCCGCGCGCCTTGATGCGCTTGAGCTCGCCGACCAGCACCGCGGCCTCGGGCTCCGTGAGGCCGCCCGCGATCTCGTCGAGCAGCAGCAGCTTGGGCCGCGTCGCCAGCGCGCGCGCCAGCTCCAGCCGCTTGCGGTCGAGCAGGGTCAGGCCGCCCGCCGGCTTGTTCGCATGCGCCATCAGGCCCGTCTGTTCCAGCACCTCGTGCGCAGTGCCCCAGGCCTCGCGCTCGGTCTGCTGCCCGCCGAAGCAGGCGGCGGTCACGAGGTTCTCGAACACGCTCATGTTGCCGAAGGGCTGCGGCACCTGGTAGCTGCGGCCGATGCCGGCATGGCAGCGCTGGTGCGGCTTCAGCCGCGTCACGTCGCGGCCGGCGTATTCCACGCGCCCGGCGTCGACGCGCACGTCGCCCGAGATCAGGTTGAACAGCGTGGTCTTGCCCGCGCCGTTCGGCCCGAGGATGCCCAGCGTCTCGCCCTCGGCCACCGCGAGCGTGATGTCGTCGGTGACCTTGAGCGCGCCGTAGGATTTGCTCACGGCATGCAGTGCCAGCAGCGTCATGGCGTTCCCGGGTTCACAGCGGCCGCAGCTTGCCGCCGGTGGGAATGCTGGTCGCCGCCTCGTTGTTCACGATGGTCAGCTCCACCTTGTACTTGCTGCCCTTGCCCCACTGGCCGAGCACCAGCGGCGTCTTGCTGACATTCTTGAACGGCCCCTGCCCGCCCCACTTCACCGGCCCGACCACCGAGTTGATCGCGGTCGATGCCACCGCGTCGCGCACGTCCGAAGCCTTCAGCGACTTCGCACGGCCCAGCGCATTCGCCGCGACTTCGAAGAGCGCGTGCGCGAAGCCGATGGGCTGGGTCCACTGCTTCTTCGTGCCGGCCTCGTAGGCCTCGGCCAGCGCTTTCGCGCTCTGCTGCGTGAGGCTCGAGGTGAACGGGTGCGAAGGGCTCCACCACACCTCGGTCGAGAGGCCGTCGCCCAGGTCGCCCAGCGCCTCGATGGCGCCGGGGAACAGCAGCGCCTTGCCCAGCGTGATGACCTTGGGCCTGAAGCCCTGCTGACGCGCCTGCGTGAGGAAGGTCTTGGCGTCGGGCGGAATCACCACGCCCGTGACGATCTCCACGCCCTCCTTCTTGAAGGCCGCGATCTGCGCGCTGAAGTCCTGCGTGCCGTTCTGGAAGCGGCCCGGGTCGGTGAGCGTGAAACCCATCTGCGAGAGCGGCTTGGGAAAGCCCAGCTCCTTGTCGCCCCAGGCGTTGCCGTCGCCGTCGTTCGGGAACAGGCCGCCCACCTTCTTGTTGGTGGCGAGCGTCTTCCAGCCGTTGGTGAAGTTGGCGATGACGTCCTCCAGGCCCCAGAACATGTGATACGTCCAGTTGAAGCCTTTCGCCGGGTCGCCCTTGCGGCCGAAGAACCACGGCTGCCACGGCACCACGCTGGAGATGCAGGGCACCTCGTTGAGTTCGCAGGCGTCGCTCACCGGGTTGGCGGTCTCCGGCGTGCCGGCCGTGAGCACCAGCGCGACCTTGTCCTTCAGGATCAGGTCGTTCGCCACCTCGCCCGCGCGGTTGGGGTTCGACTGGCTGTCCTTCAGCACGATCTGCACCGCGTACTTCTTTCCGCCGACGCTGATGCCGTCCTTGAACGCCGCCTTCATCTGGTCGATGACCCACTTGTCGGCCTCGCCGAAGGGCGCGAGCGGGCCGGTCTGCGGCGACACGTAGCCGATCTTCAGCGTGTCGGCCGCGAACACCAGCGGTGCCGCGCCCGATGCCACCAGCGCGGCCGAGGCCTGCGTGAACTGTCTGCGGTTGAATGCCATGGTTGTCTCCGTTTCTTCTGTCGTTTTCTTCTTTCCGCCGCTTCAGGGGGTCAGCGCGCGAAGTGCGGCGGAATCTGCGCGTCGACGTTCACCCACACGCTCTTGACCTGCGTGTACTCGCGCATCGCGTCGAAGCCCATCTCGCGGCCGTAGCCGCTCTGGCCGACGCCGCCGAAGGGCGAGCCGGGGTTCACGCGCTTGTAGCTGTTGATCCAGACCATGCCGGCGTGCAAGTCGCGCGCGACCTTGTGGGCGCGCTGCAGGTCGCGGGTCCACAGGCCGCTGCCCAGGCCGTAGTCGGTGCCGTTGGCGATCTGCATCGCCTCCTCGTCCGACTTGAAAGTGAGCACGGTGACGAACGGGCCGAAGACTTCTTCCTGCGCGACGCGGTCCTTGTACGACTTCGCTCGCATCACGGTGGGTTCCACGTAGCAGCCTTTGGCCAGGTCGCCTCCGGGCGACCTGCCGCCCGCCAGCAACTCACCGCCTTCGCCCAGCGCCACGTCGACATAGCTCAGCACGCGCTCGCGGTGCTGCGCGCTGGTGAGCGGCCCCATCTCCGTCGCGTCGTCCAGCGGGTTGCCCAGGCGGATCGACTTGGCGAGCGGAATGAACTGCGCGAGGAATTCGTCGGCGATCTTCTCGTGCAGCATCAGCCGCGAGCCCGCGATGCAGGCCTGCCCCTGGTTGTGGAAGATGGCCCATGCGCTGCCGTTGACGGCCGCCTGCAGGTTCGCGTCCTCGAAGACGATGTTCGGCCCCTTGCCGCCGAGTTCCAGCTGCACCTTCTTCAGATTGCCGGCGCTGGCCTGCACGATGCGCCGGCCGGTGGCTGTGCTGCCCGTGAAGGCGATCTTCGCGATCTCCGGATGCTCGCCGATGTACTGGCCCGCCACGCTGCCGAGCCCCGGCAGCATGTTGACCACGCCGGGCGGCAGGCCGGCCTCGGCCATCAGCTCGGCGATGCGCAGCGAACTCAGCGGCGTGATCTCCGCCGGCTTCATCACGATGCAGTTGCCAGCCGCGAGCGCGGGCGCCATCTTCCAGCTGGTGAACATCAGCGGGAAGTTCCACGGCACCACCTGGCCGACGATGCCGACGGGCTCGCGCAGCGTGTAGTTGAGGAAACCCTCTTCCACCGGGATGGTCTCGCCCTGGAACTTGTCGGCCATGCCGCCGAAATAGCGGAAGCACGCGGCGGTGCGCGGCACGTCGAGGCGGCGCGAATCGCGGATCGGATGGCCGGTGTCCAGCGATTCGAGGCGCGCGAGTTCCTCGGCATTGGCCTCGATGAGGTCGGCCAGCTTCAGCAGGATGCGGCCGCGATCGGCGGCGGCCATGCGGCTCCACTTGGGAAAGGCACGCTTCGCCGCGGCCACGGCCTTGTCGACGTCGGCCTTGCCGGCGAGCGCCACGTCGACGATGGGCGTGTTGTCGTGCGGGTTCAGCGTGGCGAGGGTCTCGCCGGACTCGGCGTCGACGAAGCGGCCGTCGATAAAGAGCTGGCGGCGAATGGGCGTGCGCAGGCCTGCCGAAGCGGCGATGTCATTGGGGTTCATGTCTTTGCATTCCTCCCTCTCCCCTTGGGGAGAGGGTCGGGGTGAGGGGGCGTTCAGGGCGCAGCGGCGACCCTCACCCCAGCCCTCTCCCGCTCGCGGGAGAGGGGGCCATTCAGAACTGGACCGGAATCTCCGGCGACTCGCCCTTCTGGATCTCGTAGACCAGGCTGGGCGAGCCGTTCTCCCACACCAGCAGCATCGAGCGCTTGGGGCTGAAGCCCTGGTGGCGGCAGTAGGCGGGCATGGCGGCCATGTCGCCGGCCTTCATGATCACGCGGGCCATGGGCCTGCCGGTGTTCTTGTCGCCGCAGTCCCAGTGGATCTCGTCGGTCATCTGGAAGAACCACTCGACGCGGTCGTTGCCGTGGATGATCGGCAGGATGTGCTCCTCGGTGGTCGGGCACATGTAGCTGTGCTTCACCACCGAGGTGAAGCTCGGGTTCCAGGTGACCTGCGAGCGGCTCAGGAAGCCGAAGAGATTGAAGGCGTGCACCTCGTTCTCGAAGCCGGGCTCGGGGTGCAGCTCGGGCTGGCCCTGCGGCACGTCGGCAAAAGCGCGGTTGACCGGCGCGCCGCGCTCGTCGCTGCGCAGGTCGAGGTCGCCCTTCAGGCCCACGCAGCGCTTGGCGAGCTCGCGCGCCCTGGTGATCTTGGCGGTGTTGTTGCCGTTCTTGCGGCCGTAGGGCGAGCCGGTTTCCTGCGGCGCGGCGAAGGGGTCGAAGCTCTCGTTCGTCCAGTCGTCGAGCATGGCCTCGAAGGTGGCGCGGATCTGCGCGGTCGGGAAGTTCTCCAGCAGGTCGATGCCCGCTTCCTTCATGGTGCCGTTGAAGCTGCCGGCGTACAGGTCGACCGACTCGTAGTGGTTGACGGTGCCGAACACGTCATCGAAGTTGACCCAGCCGTAGAAGAAGCCCCACGCCACGTCGCGCATCAGCGCGCGCAGGTAGCTGCCGGCGTCCATGGTGTGGCTCATGGGTCGGCCGTCGCGGGTCTTCCAGCCGATGTGCACGAAATACTCGTCGCGGCGGAAGCTGAAGCTGCCGAGCGAGAAGTCCTTGTAGCCGAGCGTGGCGTCGGGCTGCGACGCGATCACCTTGGCGAGTTCTGCGGGTGCGTTCATGGTGTTTTCCTTGTCTGGTCTGAACAGGTGGCCTGCATCCTTCGTGGAACACCGCGGAACCGGCTTTGCCGGGCCGCAGGTGTTGCCCCCGGTAGGGGGTTGGCGTAGCGACACGAAGTGCGCGAAGCCTGGGGGCGAGTCAATGTGCTTGGCAGATGTCGGCCCACTTCTCCACGGAGAGATCGCCCTTGCAGCTCTGCAGCACGATCACGCCCGGCTCGCCGGCATTGCGGAACTGGTAGGCGGTGTTCTTCGGCAGCAGCCCCTGGTGGCCGCGCGAGAGCTTCATCCAGCCCATCTTCTTTCCCCTGGGCTCGCCCTTCACTAGCACGGCGCCGTTCTTGTCCTTGTCGGCCACCGCCTGGCTCTCGTCGAGCTGCACGAGGTGCACTTCGACGTCGCCGTCCATCACCAGCGCGAACTCGTCGTGCGCGCAGGTGTACCAGGGCGAGGCGCCTTCGGCGCGCAGCGTCTCCAGCACGTAGATCTGGTTCTGGCCGAACACGACCTTCTCGTACGGCTTGCTGAGGCTCGCGATCTCGAAGCAGTTGGAAAAGGCGTAGTGGCGCACGTCGTCGTCGATGGGCTCGACGTGGCCCTTCTCGAAGTGCTTGAGGGATCCGAAGCGGGTCTTGTAGGTGGCGGTGGATTTGGCGGCTGTCATGGCTTGTCTCCTTGGGTGAGCGAACTCTAGGAGCCATGCGGCGGCACCGGTAGGGACCAGTTTGGAAGAGGATTATTCGGAGCATCCGAATAATCGCTGGGGTTTACCCCGGTTCGGCCTGCTCACCAAGAGCGAGTCATAGGACTTGTTCGCGAGACGCCGCGGAACCGGCTTCGCCGGGCCGCTGGCGTCGCCCCCGGCGAGGGGGTTGGCGCAGCGACACGAAGTGCGCGAAGCCTGGGGGAGTACCTAGGTCATCCGCTGGTGCGGCTGAACTCGATGAGCTCCGACGGGATGAGGCCACGCTCGATCAACGTCGCATCCCACGGAGGAACGCGCGTGAACCGGGTGGCGATGTGCTCGATGAAAAGGCGCAGCTTCAGCGCATTGCGCGAGGTGCCGGCATACACCGCGCTCAGCGAGAACGACGACAGCTGGTGCTCGGCCAGCACCACGCTGAGTTCGCCGCGCGCGATGGCGTCACCCGCCACCAGCGTGGGCAGGCAGACGATGCCCGCATGCTCCAGCGCATATTCGCGCAGCAGGTGCACGCTGTTGGTCAGAAGCGCCGCGGCGAGGTAGATGGTGGTCTGCTCGCCACCGTGGTGGAAGGTCCAGCGGTCGCGCGTGGGGTAGCCCGAATAGAGGCCCAGCTTGTGCCGGTGCAGTTCGCGCGGCGTGGCCGGCGTGCCGTGTGCCTTCAGGTACGCCGGCGTGGCGCACAGTACCCGCCGCACAGGGAAGAGCGGCCTGGCCACCAACTCCTGCGAGGCCGCGGGAAAGATCTGCAGCGCGCAGTCGACGCCCGCCTTCACCGGGTCGGCCACCGCGTCGCTCACGATCAGTTCCAGGTGGATGTCGGGGTAGGTCGACTGGAACTCGCGCAGCAGCGAGGCGAAGCGTCCCAGCACCATGCCGGTCAGCGCATGCACGCGCAGCGTGCCAGAGGGCGTACCGCGCGCATCGCGCATCTGGTCGACGATGCTGTCGGCGCGGGCCACCAGCTCGGTGCAGTCGCGCAGGAAGGCCTGGCCCATGTCGCTGAGCCGCACCACGCGCGTGCTGCGATGGAAGAGCGGCGCGCCGAGGAACTCCTCGAGCTGCTTGACCCGCGTGGTGACGACCGAATTGGCCACCCGCAGCTGCCTTGCGGCTTCGGCGAAGCTCTGGGTCTGCGCGACACGAACGAAAGTTTCAATGCTTTGGAGGCGGTCCACGGCGGCACTGTACTGCGGGGCCGCCCGGCGCGGGGGCTTCGGGCGGCGTTGCGGGCAAGCCTAAAGGCCGCGAAAGCCCCGTCATCCCTGTATCGGGGGGTTACCCGCCCCACTTACAATCCCTGCCGCATCACCCACCCCTACGAGGTCTTGTCCGCAATGCCCAAGAGCCCCAGGCCACGCGCCCGTTTCAGCTTCTCCCCCACCGTGCGCGCCCTGCTCCTGGCCGCGGCCACCTGTGGCGCCGCCCTTCCGGCGCTGGCCGCCATCGAGCATGAGGAAGTCGACAAGCTCATGCAGGCCGGCAAGCTCGACGAGGCCATGGCGAAGGCCGAGGCCTTCCTGAAGGACAAGCCGCGTGATCCGCAGATGCGCTTCCTCAAGGGCGTGATCCAGCTCGACACCGGCAAGCGCAACGAAGCCATCGCCGCCTTCACGCAACTCACGCTCGATGCGCCCGAACTGCCCGAGCCCTACAACAACCTCGCGGTGATCTACGCGAGCCAGAACCAGTTCGACAAGGCCCGCGCCGCGCTCGAGAGCGCGATCCGCACCAACCCCAGCTACGCCACCGCCCAGGAGAACCTCGGCGACGTGTACGCGCGGCTCGCGAGCCAGGCCTACAGCAAGGCGCTGCAGCTCGACCAGAACAACACGGCCGTGCAGCCCAAGCTGGCGGTGATCCGCACGCTCTTCACGCCGACGCCGCCCGGCGCCAAGCCGACCGCGCTGATTGCCGCCGCGCCCGCGCCGGCCCCGGTTGCAAAGGCAGCGCCTGCGCCGGCTCCGGCACCTGTCGCTCCGCCGCCGCCCGCCAAGGTCGCGGCCGCTCCCGCACCGGTGGCCGCCGCACCCAAGGCACCGGAAGCTGCACCGGCTCCCGCGCCCGCCCCGGCACCGGCTGCCAGCGCGACCGCCAATGCCGAAGTCGAATCGGCCGTGCGCGCCTGGGCTTCGGCCTGGGCCAGCCAGGACATGGACCGCTACCTTGCGGCCTACGGCCCCGACTTCACACCCGCCGGCGGCCAGAGCCGCAAGAACTGGGAAGAAGACCGCCGCGCGCGCATTGTCGGCAAGTCGAGCATCAGCGTGAACATCGAGAACCTCGCGATCAAGGTCGACGGCCAGAACGCGACGGCCAGGTTCCGCCAGATCTACCGCGCGGACAACCTCAACGTTTCGAGCCGCAAGACGCTGGAGATGCAGCGCTCGGGCAATCAATGGCACATTCGCAAGGAAAGCGTCGGCGGCTAGTGGCAGACATCGTCCGGCAGGGCCGGCTTCAGCATCCCCCTTTTCGTCTGCGCAGCGGGCATCAACTGCTCGCGGCGCTTGCCGCCGTTTCCGCACTGATGTTCGCGGCGCCCGGTGCCGCGCTGGCTTCGAACGCCGCCGGCAAGACGGCCAAGACAAGCGGCAGCGTCCACAAGGAAAAAACCAGGGCGAAGGGCCCGGCTGCCAATGCACGGTCCACGGCGCGTGCCGGTGCGGCCGGACGCCCCTCTTCCGTCAAGGAAGCGAAGGAAGCCCGCAGCGCCAGGAGCAGGAAGGCCGGTACCGCCGTTGTTGCAGCAGCCGCGACTTCGGCGACCGCCGCCAGGGCCACGCGCAAGCCTGCGCCCGCAGGCACCATCCAGGAAGCCAGCAACGCCGAAGCCCGCCTGATCGCGGTCTACGAAATGTTCGGCCGCGGCCAGACCCGCCCCGCGCTGGCCAAGGCGCGCGACCTGGTGCGCGACTATCCGAACTTCCAGCTCGCGCAACTCGTCTACGGCGACCTGCTCGCGGCGCAGCTGCCGCCGTCGAACTCGCTGCCCGACACCGCCAGCATCGCGAAGATGCGCGGCAACCCGGCCATGGCCGAACTGCACGAGGAATCGAAGCGCCGCCTGCAGGCCCTGCGCGACCGCCCGCCGGCCAACACCGTGCCCTCGCAGTTCCTGGCGCTGTCCACGCGCAGCCGCTACGCCATCGCCGTGGACGCATCGCGCTCGCGGCTATACCTGTTCGAGAACTCGGACAAGGGCCTGAAGCTCACGGCCGACTACTACATCTCCGTCGGCAAGGCCGGCACCGACAAGGTCACCGAAGGCGATGCGCGCACGCCGCTGGGCGTGTACTACATCACCAGCAGCCTCGATCCGAAGTCGCTGAAGGACTTTTACGGCGCGGGTGCCCTGCCCATCAACTACCCCAACCCGTACGACGTGCGGCGCGGCAAGACCGGCGGCGGCATCTGGCTGCACGGCACGCCGCCGCAGCAGTTCGCCCGGGCGCCGCTGGCGAGCGACGGCTGCGTGGTCATGGCAAACCCCGACCTCAGGCAGCTATTGCGAAAAGTGCAAATCGGCGCCACCCCGGTGGTGACCGCGCGCAGCCTGCAATGGATTTCGCAACCGCAGGCAGAAAAAGAATCCCAGTCAATTACAAGTGCTATCAACGGCTGGAAAGACGCCCGCGCCAGCGGAAATGAAGCGCAATTGAAGAAATTCTATTTGCCCGATTTCCAGCGCAGCAGCAAGAAATCCAATGAGGGAATTTCAGTCGTCGACGACGAAGTGAAATATGCGCAGGGCAAGCGCGTCCAGCTCAAGGACATGTCGTACCTTCACTGGAAGGACGGCGACGACACCATGGTCGTTACCTTCGGCGAAGTGTTCGAAGGCGAGAAGAGCGGACGTTCCCGTCGCCAGTACTGGTTACGCCAGGGTACCGACTGGAAGCTCTTCCACGAAGAAATCCTGGGCTGAAGCCCGGCCCGAAACCCTCCCGCCGAAGGGGCGACCCCCTCAAACTCGTGACTTTTTGCTCACGAGTTGGGCCTTTTTTGACCGTTACATCTGGGGCTTCGGACCCCATGCTACGTAACGCGTAACGGGTTTGTTCCCGTAACACCCCCGCTCCGAGCGTTCCCCGAGGCGTTACGCCACATCCCCCCTTCATGGGAGGCGCCATGTGGCCTACAGAGGGAAAAATTCGTTTCCTAATCGTTAACCAGCTGACCAGGCCACTCCTGGCTCGGGCTGGCGAGAGGCTGGCCGCTATCCTGCTTTACCCCTTTCGGCTAGCACACTCTGACGAAAGTCTTGCGGGTTTGCCTTGTTGATACACGGAGTTACGCTGTATAACATCCACCTCGCAAGCCTTTGTTAACACTTCCTGAAAGGGGAAATCATGCTTAGCTCTATTGCTCGTTTTTTGCGCGATGAAGAAGGCGCGACCGCAATTGAATATGGAATTATTGCGGGGCTTATTTCCGTTGCCATCGTTGGAGTTTTGGCAGGAGAAGATGGTCTAGGTGCCCGACTGGCCAAGGTCTTCACGGACATTACCAGTGAGTTGAAGACTACCGTCAAGTAAAAACAAGTGCCGGCATTGACCTGCTTGTTCTGGCTGCTCTGTGTTGCCGTATATGACTTCCGAAAGCGCCGTGTTCCCAACTGGCTGGTCCTGTCCGGAGTTGTCCTGGCTCTGGCAATCCTCGGCCTCGGGGCGCAGCCTTTCGGCATCGGCTGGAAAGCAGCACTCGCAGGCGCCGCATCAGGCTTCGGTTTCCTCTTGCTCTTCTACGCAATGGGGCTCATGGGAGCAGGCGACGTGAAATTCGCTGGTGCTCTCGGACTTTGGGTCGGCATGTCCGCCTTGGTGCCGATCTGGATCATCGCCAGTCTGTTCGCAGGATTGCACGGAGCCCTCTGGCTCGCCCTGCAGCGCTGGCCCCTCTTCCCACGGCTTGCCCTGATCCTTTCGGGCCCGCCCTCCCCCTCCGCTGGCGGCAGATCGCCAAGCCGGGCTCGCTTCATCCCTTACGGGGCCTACCTCGCACTGGCCACGGTGGCCTGGATGTTCTGGGGACGACAGAGTTAGCAGCCATACGCCTCTGTCACCGCAGGCCATTCATTTCCCATTTTTCATGATCGCTTGCCCTCACCCTCCAGCCCGCCGCACATGATCAATTTCTCCAAAATCATCGCAGCCATCCTGGTACTCCTGGCCATCGCGCTGGGCGTCTATGCATGGATGCTGAGCCGGCAGGCGCCCGTGCCAGTGACGACAGCCCCCAACCCGGCGAACGTTCCCGCCAAGACCCAGCAGACGCTTACATACCCTGTCGTGGTGGCGTCCAAGCCCCTGCCTGCCGGCCTGGCCATTCCCGCGGATGCGCTGCGCGTGGAACGGCTGACGATCAATCCCGTTGGCGCCTTCCAAGACGTGAACGTTGCGACGGGCCGAGTTCCGGTGCTCGACCTCGCCGAAGGCACGCCGGTGATGGAGAACCAGTTGGTCTCCGGTCTCGCGCTGCGCATCAACGGAGGCGAGCGTGCCGTGGCGGTCAAGGCCGACGAGGTCATGGGCGTAGGCAACAAGATCCAGCCCGGTGACTTCGTGGATGTTTTCATCACGCTCAAGTCGGACGGCAAGGACGTGGATCGCAGCCAGGCGCGACTGCTGCTCGCACGCAAGCGCGTGCTGGCTTTCGGCAGCGCCTCCGTCGACGGCCTGCAATCCAAGTCGCCGGACAAGGCAGCCGCACAGCAGGCCCAGCGCAACGAACAGGCCCGCACCGCCGTTCTCGCCGTGCCTGTCGACGAAGTGAACCGCCTGACCATCGGCGACGCCAGCGGCCGCCTGATGCTCGCCCTGCGCAACCCGACCGACATGTCGGAGCCCGATCCGAAGCTCTTCGCCGAGTTGCCCACCGCCCTGCAGCCGTCCGTTTCCAAGGCAGGCGAGCCGCGCCGCACACCTCTCGAAGGACTCGACCGCGCCCAGGCCGGCCTGACCGCCGCAGACCTCGTCACCGGCGGCAAGGGCCCGGGTGTCCGCCCGCAAGCCATCGAAGTGCGCGCCGCCCCCAACGGTGCCCCGCGCGCGGGCGGTCCCGCGCGAAGCGGGCTTCAGGTCGAAGTCATTCGCGGCGAACGCAGCGAGACCGTGAGCTACTGAGCAGGCAGCCAGCCGGAATCCGCCATCCAGGAAAACAACACATGCACACCACGCCTCGCGAGCAGTCGATACGTGCCACTCGCAGCCTCATGAACACTGCCTCGCGGCTGCTGCGCCCTTCCCTGATTGCCCTGTGCGCGATGACACAAGCCGTCTGGTCCCCGGTAACGGTTGCCGCCGACGCGCAGCCGGCGCGCACACAACCGCAACGTCCCATCGTGCTGAGCGCGGGAACCCAGCAGGAGCTGGTGATCGACAAGGGCATCGACCGCATGGCCATCGGCGACGAGGCGGTGGCCGGCGTCACCATCACGCGCAAGACGCAGAGTTCGCCCGCGGCACGGCTGATCGTGACCGGCAAGGCCGCGGGCCGTACCTCGCTGATGGTCTGGGAAAAGGGCAGCGCGGCAGCGACCAGCTACGTCATCGAAGTACGGCGCCGCACTGCCACTCTTGCCGGCTCTATGGACAGCATGGCAGCCCACCAGCAGGCACGCGACACAGCCTTGGCGAGCGCCGCCGACAAGGCCGAGCTTGTCGACCGCTCGATCGTGAACGTGCGCAGCAGCACCGTCCAGGTCGAAGTAAAGGTGGTGGAGTTCAATCGCAGCGTGCTCAAGCAGGCCGGCCTGAACATCTTCAGCACGCGGCCCAACTCCAGCGGTTTCAGCTTCGGCGTGTTCTCGCCATCCTCACTGAAATCCGCGACCTTCGCGTCCGACGGACAGATCAGCGGCGAATACAACAACCCGATGGCACAGGCCTTCAGCTTGCTCTTCAATTTCAGCAAGGCCGGCATCGGCCTGAACGTCGGCTTCCTCGAAGGCAACGGCATGGCGCGCGTTCTGGCCGAGCCCACGCTGGTGGCGCTGTCGGGACAGAGCGCGAGCTTCCTGGCCGGCGGCGAGTTGCCAATTCCGGTGCCGCAGGGCCTGGGCACCACCAGCATCGAATACAAGCCCTTCGGCATTGGCCTCACGCTCACGCCCACGGTGCTCTCGAACGAGCGCATCGTGCTGAAGGTGGCACCTGAAGCCAGCGACCTCGACTACACCAATTCCCTGAGCCTCAACGGCGTCGCAGTGCCCGCCATCACCACCCGCCGCGCCGACACCACGGTGGAGCTGGGCGACGGCGAGAGCTTCATCATCGGCGGCCTCGTCAGCCGCACCACCACCTCCAACGCCGACAAGGTGCCCCTGCTGGGCGATCTGCCGATCCTCGGCACCTTCTTCAGCAAGAACAACTACCAGATGAAGGAGAAGGAACTGGTGATCCTGGTCACCCCGCACCTGGTCAAGCCCATCGCGCGCGGCACCGACCTCACTCCCTACCTGCCCGGCACCGCCGAGCAGCGCGACGGCGCGGTGTGGCGCTCGTACTTCCTGGGCGGCGCGATCGACACGCCCGTGCCCGGCTTCTCCCGCTGACCGACCCGACATCGATGACCCGGAACATGCATCGCAGGCTGGCACCATGAACGCACCACGCGACAGCATCCCAGAAACAGGCAGCGAGACCTATCTCTTCGCGTCGAGCAATGGCGGCCACATCACCTGGCTGACCGACGCGCTCGGCACCCTCGGCTCCGTGGTGGTCCTGCCGCCGGACACGAAGTCGATCGACGAGCGCATCGCCCTGCTGGGGCCGGTGGCGGTCTTCATCGACTTCTCGCCCGACCAGGGCGCCACCGCCAGCCAGCTCCACCAGCGCCTGAAGCGCGACTGGCCCACGCTGCCGGTGCTGGCCACCGGTGTCTCCGCCGAGCCCGCCGCCATGCTCTCGGCGCTGCGCGCGGGCGTGGACGACTTCATCGACATGGCCGCGCCGCCTACCGACGCCGTGGTCACGCTGCGCACATTGCTCGAGCGGCGCAGCACGCTCCAGGGCGGCACGCGCGGCAGCACGCTCGCACTGCTGGGCGCGCGCGCCGGCCTCGGCGTGACCACGCTGGCCACCAGCCTGTCTCTCGCGCTGAACGACCAGCTCACGCAGGCGCCGCAGCGCCCGCCGGGCCGCAGTTCGCGCCACGGCGTGGCCCTGCTCGACCTGGGCCTGCCCGCGCGCGACGGCCTGCTCTACCTCGACACGCAAAGCGGCTTCAGCTTCGTCGACGGCGTGCGCAACCTGCGCCGGCTCGACCAGACGCTGCTGCACACCGCGCTCGCGCACCACACCAGCGGGGTGGCCATCCTGCCGCTGCCCGCGAGCCTGGCGCAGGTGCGCGAGATCTCGCACGCCGACTCGGTCTCGCTGATCAAGCGCCTGGCCGACTTCTTCGACTTCCAGATCGCCGACCTCGGCGGCTTCTCGACCATCGACTTCATGGCCCAGACCGTGCGTGAGGCGCAGCAGGCGTGGGTGGTGTGCGACCAGAGCATCGGCGGCATCGTGTCCACGGCCAACATGCTCAAGGAGCTGCGCGCGCGCGGCGTCGAAACCGAGCGCCTGTCGCTGGTGGTGAACAAGTTCGACAGCCACGTCGGCCTGTCGGCCAAGGACATCGCCGAGCGGCTCGAGCTGCCGCTGCGGCATGTGCTGCCCGCGCGCAGCGCCCAGCTGCTCGCGGCCGCCAGCCGCGGCGAGATGCTGGTGCGCACCGCGCGCAACGACCCCTATTCGCAGGCCGTGACGGGACTCGCCCGTAGCCTGCACCAGGAATACATGTCTGCCTCGGGCCAACCCCCGGCCAAGGATCCACGCTGGGTTGCGCTCATGTCGCAGGTCACCGGCCTCTGGAAGAGTTCACACGAAGGTTGAGCCCATGTCCACCGATATCGAATTCGCCGACGACGACCAGGCGTTCATCAACTCCCAGCAGTTCCAGGACATCAAGAGCTGGACGCACGACCACCTGCTCAGCCGCATCGAGGAACTGGGCGCGGAGTTCGGCCGCTGGTCGCGCGCATCGATCCAGCAGTTCGTCGAACTGGAGGTCGACAGCTTCGTGCGCCTGCGCCGCGTGCCGATCAACGACCGCGAGATGCAGCTCATCTCCGATGCACTCACCAAGGAGCTCGCCGGCTTCGGTCCGCTGGAAGACCTGCTCAACGACCCGGCCGTGGAAGACATCCTGATCAACGGCTACCAGAACGTGTACGTGTCGCGCCACGGCGTGCTGGAACGCGAGACGGTGCGCTTCGCCGATTCGGAGCACGTGATGCGCATCGTGCGGCGCATCCTCGCGCCGCTGGGCCGCCGGCTCGACGAGTCGAACCCGATGGTCGACGCGCGCCTGCCCGACGGCGGGCGCATCAACGTCATCATCGAGCCGCTGGCCATCGACGGCCTGTCGGTGTCGATCCGCAAGTTCCGCAAGGAGCCGCTCACGCCGGCCGACCTAGTGAAGCTGGGCACCTTCGACGCGGGCATGGCGCAGCTGCTGGAGATCGCGGTGCGCGCGCGCTGCAACGTCCTCGTGAGCGGCGGCACCAGCTCGGGCAAGACATCGCTGCTCAACGCGCTCGCCAGCTTCATTCCTGCGCGCGAGCGCGTGATCACCATCGAGGACACGGCCGAACTTTCGCTGGGCACCAGCCACGTGGTGCGGCTGGAGAGCCGCCCCGGCGGCTTCGACGGCCAGGGCGTGGTGTCCATCCGCGACCTGCTGCGCAACAGCCTGCGCATGCGGCCCGACCGCATCATCGTGGGCGAGGTGCGCGGCGCCGAAGTCATCGAGATGATGCAGGCCATGAACACCGGCCACGAAGGCTCGATGGGCACCATCCACGCAAGCTCGCCGCGCGAATGCCTGTACCGCCTGGAAATGCTCGCGGGCTTCGCCGGCTACCAGGGCAGCGAGGTGAGCCTGCGCCGCCAGATCGCCAACGCCATCGACTTCATCGTGCAGATCGGGCGGCTGTCGAACGGGCAGCGCCGCATCATCTCGCTGAGCGAGGTCACGGGCGTGAACGACAACGTGGTGGCGATGCAGGAGCTGTACCGCTACGAACCGATCGTCTCGCCCGACGGCGAGGAGCGTGACCGCTGGGTGTCGCTGGGCATCGCGCCGCACTCGCCAAAGATCACGCGCTTCCGCCAGTCGCTGCAGCGCGCGGCGCAGCATGGAGGAGACAACCGTGCGTGAAGGCCTGCTCGTCGCGTTCTGCATTGCGCTGCTGCTCGCGGCCGCTGGCCTGCTGCTGTGGCAGTGGGCGAAGAACCGGCAGGAGCGGCAGGCGACGGGGCGGCACCTGAGTCAGCAGATTCAGGCGTCAGCGGCGGCTTCGGCAGCCGATGCTTCGCCGATTCCAATGCCGCTGCGCGACATGCCGGGCGACGGCCTTGCCTCCAGCCTCACCACCGACCCATGGCTGGACACCGGCGCAGCCCCCGTCGCGCCGGAGCGCATCAGCCTTGTCGAACGAGTGATTCCCGGGTGGATGGTGGGCGTGGTCGAGCCGCGCACCATCGCCTTCGCACTCGCGGCCATCGTCGGCATCGTCGCGCTCGTAGGCTTGCTGATCGGATGGCTCGCGGCACTGGGCGTGCTGTTCCTTCTGGTGCTGCTGACGAGCTTCGCACTGTGGCTGCAGTTGCAGAAGTTCCGCCGCAAGCTGATCCACCAGCTTCCCGGCTACATCGACGCCATGGTGCGGCTGATCACCATCGGCAACTCCACACAGGCGGCTTTCCAGCTCGCGATCGCCACCACGCAGGCGCCGTTGCGCGGCCACCTGGAACGCGCGGCGGCACTGGTGCGCGCGGGCGTCGATCTCGACCGCGCGCTGCACCAGACAGCGGACAACGTGCGCATCGAGGAGATGTACCTTCTCGCCTCCATCCTAGGCCTAGGCGTGCGATACGGCGGCCGCGCCGACCTGCTGTTGGAACGCGTGAGCAACTTCATGCGCGACCGCGAGCAGGCCGAGCAGGAACTGATCGCGCTGTCTTCGGAGACGCGTCTTTCGGCCTGGATCCTGGGCCTGCTGCCGGTGGCGGTTGGTGCCTTCCTGATCCTCACTAACCCCAGCTATTTCATGGGGATGTGGAACGACGGCACGGGCCGCGTCCTCATCTTTTCCGCGGTGGGCCTGCAGCTGACGGGTGCAGCGCTGCTCTACCGTCTGGCGAGGCTGGCATGACGGCGCTCACGTCCAGCCAACTGACCATCTACAGCATCGTTCTGCTGGCGCTGGGCCTGCTGGTGGGCGCCGCGGCGCTCATCGCGGCCGAGCTTCGCCGCACGCGCAGCGGGCAGGTCATCGGCCGGGCCATCAGGCAGGCGGCCGGAGCCGCCGATCCGGGCTCGAAGTCCGCCGTCGAACTCGCCGTGGATCAGGACGCCCCTCCCAAGCCCGAACTCGACCTGCCCTTCCACTGGCTGGACTCGAAGCTCGGCCGTGCGCTGGTGGCGGACGAAGACCGCAACCTCATCGACCAGTGCGGCTTTCCTTCGAAGCGGTCGCAGCTCATCTTCCTGGTCACGCGGATCTCGCTTGCCTTCGTGCTCCCGCTGCTGGCCTATGTCTTCTGGAGCGGCGGGCATGTGCGCAGCACCGTCACCATCGTCCTCGCCACCGCGACCGCCGTCGGCTTCATGGCGCCCAAGTGGGTGCTCGGCCGCATCGCCGCCGGCCGGCGCGAGCGCGCGGCGCAGGAGCTGCCCCTGTTCATCGACTTGCTGCGGCTGTTGCAAGGCGTGGGTCTGAGCCTGGACCAGAGCCTGCAGATCATGGCGACCGACTTCCGCCATGTGCTGCGGGTGCTCGGCTTCGAGCTGGCCATTGCCAACGCGCAGTACAGCCAGGGCCGCACGCGCGAGCATTCCCTGCATCGCCTCGCAACGCTGCACAGGAACGAGAACATGCGCGGCCTCGTCTCGCTGCTGGTGCAGGTCGACAGACACGGTGGCGCGGTGCAGGAGCCGCTACGCATCTACAGCGACCGGTTGCGCGAAAGCCGCCGCTCCGAGATGAAGGAACGCATCGGAAAGATCACCGTGAAGATGACAGGCGTCATGGTGACCACGCTGCTGCCGGCACTGGTCATCGTCACCGCGGGACCGGGCTTCATCGCAATATTCCGTTCACTGGGAGCCATCAGCAAATGACACCCCTCGATCTCCCCGGGCGCACGGGCCGCGCCGGCCGTCTGCTAGCCTGCGGCGTCGCGGTGGTGGCCGCCGTCGCAATCACCGGATGTGGCGCGCTCAAGGACCAGTACGCCGCTGCTGCCGATGCGCAGCAGCGCGCCTCCGCCGAAGCGGCCGCCGAAACCAAGGCAGGAGCATCCGTCGACACCAAAGCCACCTATCTCAAGCTCGTCGAGCAGATGCAGAAGGAAGGCCTGTGGTTCGCCTCGCTGGCGCACATCGATGCACTGGAACAGCGATGGGGCGTGTCGCCCGAGTCGACCCGCATGCGCGCCGATGCCCTGCGCCAGACCGGACAGGCCGCCGCGAGCGAACAGACCTACAAACGCCTGGTCGGCACGCCGCTCGAAAGCGCCGGCTACCGCGGCCTCGGCCTCCTGGCCGGCACCCGCGGCAGCTTCGCCGAAGCCGTGCAACTGCTGAAGCAGGCCCAGCGACTGACGCCCACCGACGCAGCCCTGCTCAGCGACCTGGGCTATGCCAGCCTGCGCGCCGGACTGATCGACGAAGCCCGGTTGCCGCTGATGCAGGCGCTGCAGCTGCGCCCCGACAGCACCCAGGCCCAGTCGAATCTCGCGCTATATCTCGAAGTCACGGGCCAAAGCGAGCAGGCGGACAGGCTGATGGAAGCCAATCGCATGTCCGTCGCGGCCCGAACGGCGGTGCGCGACGCCGCACAGCAACTGCGCGCCGGTAACACGGCGCCTCTCGCAGCAGCCCGTGCCACGCTGCCTCCAGCTGCCGCCGTACGCCCGCTTCCCGCTACCGCCGAGTCGCCGCGCGAAGACACGGCAATGCCGCAGCAGCAGCCGCTGATGCTGAAGGCCTCTCGTTGGTCCGGCAGCGGCGGCATCCGCACGGCCAGCCAGCTCAACCCCGCTGCCGCGGATGCCGCGGCTTCCATTTCGCCGACTCCGGCTTCACGAGGTACCCAATGAAAAGAGAACAAGAACAGGCACGCGCCGTCCCCACGCACAGTCTGGCCATCCTGTCCGCATTCGGTATCGCAGCCGCGCTGATGACCTTCGTGCCCACGGTAAAGGCACAGCAGCAAGCGCAGCCCGCACCTGCGAAGGCTCAGGAGCAGAAAGCCCCTGCTGCCGCCGGTGCCGCAGCCGCACCCGCGCCGATGCCCGCGCAGGCGCAGGGCCAGGAAGGAATGGACGAGGAGGACTACGTCATCTACGAGCCGCTGCAGGTGGGCGACGCAACGCATGATCTGTTCGCATGGCAGCGCGGCGGCGAGATTGCCTCCACAACGCCGCGGCCTATCGCCGGCAACGTTGCGAACCGCAGCTACCAACGCTACCTGAAGAGCTTCGACTACCCGATTCCGGAGAGCATGGGCTCGATCGTCAAGCAGACGGCCGTTGGCGGCGGCAGCGGGCCGACGAAGTAGGCAGGCAAGGCGCCGACGCAAACGACACGACGGGCATCGCCATGGACACCCCCCTCCGACTTCGCAACCGCAACCGCAACCGCGCGCACGCCCAGCGCGGCGCGTACGCGGTCGAGTTCGCCATGGTGTTCCTGATCTCCTTTTCCCTGCTGTACGGGGTCATCACCTACGGCATGCTGTTCGCGTTCCGCATGGGGCTGCAGAACGCCGCGGAAGACGGTGCCCGCGCGGCATTGCGCTACCAGCCCACGATCGCGAAGCGTGCGGATCAGGCCAAGGCGACTGCAACGTCCAGCAGCAGCTGGATGCCGAGCAAAGTGGCTCCAGACGTCGAAGCAACAGTGTGCGAGGTGCTGACGAACAACTGCGCAAACCCCGCATGCACTACTTGGGATACACGATGCCAGATGATCGTGACCGTCACGGCCAACAATCTGCAGCAATTGCTGCCACCCTTCCCCAGCTTTGCAATGCCTGACCAGATTGTCGGCAAGGCAAACATGCTCCTCGATGGGAGAGTTCCTTGACTACTGGTCGATATTCGAATGGCAAGAGGCGCCAGACTGCGGGTGGAATGCAGCGCGGCGTGGCCGCCATCGAGTTCGCGATGGTCTTTGTCATCCTGTTCAGCGTGCTGTATGCACTGGCGACCTTCGGAGCGGTGTTTTACATGCAGCAGTCGATCACGCGGGCATCGGAAGAAGGGGCGCGGACTGTGGGCCTGCTTACGCCAGCACCAACTGCAGGCGATCAGCGCGTCAAGGATGCTGTGTACGACTCACTGGCCAACTCGATAGTGGTTCCAGCGTCGGCCAACACCAGCATTGCAGCGCGACGCAGTTGGATCATCGCCAACGTTCCGGTGGACGTGGCCCGCAGCACTCCGAGCAGCCCGGGAGCCTACATCCGCTATGTAATCACCGTAAGGTACCCCTATAGCGCAAACCAGCTACTACCCACGATTCCACTGGTGGAGCAATGGATGCCCGATCAATTGCAAAGCCGGACAACCGCCGCGCTTCAAGCGTCTTGAAGGGCATCTTCGACATGAACGCTGCATTTCGGAAGCACCCTCGCCACAGGCGAATTCGTGGTTCGGTCCTCATCAACACGGCAATCGCGATGAGCTTGATCGTCATCACTCTGATCGGTACCGAGATCGGCTTCATGTACTTCATGAAGCGGGAATTCCAGAAGGCGGCGGACCTTGCCGCGCTGGCGGGTGCACAGCAGATCCGCAGCGGCTGCACCGCAGCGAGTACCGCGGCGCAATCGAACGCAAACGGCACCTCGGCAAGCGATACGGCACGCAATATGCCTATTGGTTTCTCGCTGGCCGCAAGTGAAGTGCAATGCGGCTATTGGGACAGGGCCACCAGCTTCCAGTCTCCCGCGACCTCCGGCACTCCGAATGCAGTACGTGTGAGCTTTCAGAAGGAGACTGTGAAACTTCTGCCTTTCTTCGACGGCAATCGCATCATCAGCGTCAGTGCCGTGGCAGCACTAAGTGCTCCGCTTGCTTCATTTTCCATCGGCACCAAGCTCGTCGAGATCAGCGGCGATTCACTGCTGGGACGGGCGCTCAAAGGCATCGGCCTCAATCTCTCCGGCTCATTGGTTGGCTATGACGGTCTTGCCCAACTGAAAGTGACACCGACTGGCTTGTTAGAAAAACTGGGAATACCAGTCAATGCAGACATCACCGTAGGGGAGTTGAATGCACTTCTCAACGCAAAGACCGTCACGCTCGCCCAGTTATTGGACGCAACGGTACAAGCGGCAGGTGCTGGAAACGACTTGTTGGCGAGCAACATCCTGTTGCTAAACGCGATCCAGGCCAAGCTGGGTCTCTCAGGATTGACTGTTCCCCTGGGATCCCTGCTACAAATCACAGCACCCGATGGCCCGGCGGGCGCAGCATTGAATGTGGGAATCAATGCACTCGATATTCTTTCTACCGGCATCGGTATCGCCACGCAAAAACACGCCATCGCGATCAACGACTTGAGCGCAGCAAATCTCATCAAGTCCCGGGTTGCACTGATCGAGCCGCCCTCAATCGCGGTAGGCGGCGTCGGAGCGACTGCGTACACCGGGCAGCTGAGAACCTATGTCCAGATCGATACAGGCAATCTCCCCATCGTGGGCAGCCTTGTGCGGCTGAAATTGCCGATCATGATTGACGCAATCAACGGCAAGGGAACTCTCACGCAGATGTGCACGCCCGAGTTGAGAACACCAGCAGGCGTCGATCGTGCACGCATCGACGTGCAAGCATCGATTCTCAAGGTCTGCGTAGGTAAGCCGGGAGCTGATCCCGCGAAGGAAGATGAGATTTTCTCAACCAGCGCCAGCTGCGAAACCAATCTTCAGAACGAGCAGTTGCTGAACGTGGGGCTCCTTGGCATCAATTTGGTTTCGCTCAACACTCAACTCAAGATCGATGCGTTGCCACTTCCGCCGAACTCCGCCGTGACATTGGCACAGTCCGAGACCGGCACGCTGGGCAACGATCTGCTAATTGGAACGACCGTTTCGAATATCACCAATGCCTTGCTGGCATCACTCTTGGCAAATTCACTAAGCCAATCAGCGCCCCTGACCGATGCACAGCGCCAGGCCATGGCGACGGATCTTTGGGGAACACCTCCTTGCGGTGCGAACGACAGTGCTTGCCGGAAAGCACGACTGACAACGGTCAACAACAGGATCACAACAGCGGCCAACGGTCTCGGCGGCTTTCTCGGCAACTTGGGCACGGACACAGTGAACATCTTGAACCAGCTGCTGACGCTGGATGTCGCCGGTCTTATTTCTGGAATCCTCAATTTGGTGGGTGGCCTTCTCAACAATGTAGGAGACGTACTAAACGGCATCCTTGGTGGCCTGCTAGGCAATACGTGCACAGGGGGAGGCATCCTCGGCGGTTATGGCTCTGATGCCGGGTGCATCAGCAAGATCGCGGACGGCTTGAAGAACTCTTCCAGTAGCGGAAGTGGTTCAACACCGAACGCTGTGACATCCCTAGTTGGCTTCTTGCTGCAGTTGTTGCAGCCGATTCTCGACGCTCTAGGCACTCAGATACTCACTCCGCTACTGCAGAACGTACTCGGGCTTCACCTTGGTCAAGTAGACATCAATCTCCGTACTCTGGATTGCAATGCTGCACCATCGCTCGTCTACTGAGTTGCCCCAATCCGCAGACCTAAGAGTCGACCAAATCAAGCGTTCATGACACCCGCCGCCAATTTCGACGAACTCGACCTCTTTGTCTGGGAAGGCAAGGCAGACATCCTCGACCGCATCGCGCGGTGCATGGCGAGCTTCGACGTGGAGGTCATCCGGGCCGACGGCATGCCGACGCCGCATCCGGAGCAGGGGGCTGCGCTGCGGCCTTCGGTGGCGATCATCAGCGTGACGGTCATCGACGGCGGAGGGCTGGCGCATGCGACGGAGCTGCTGCAGGGCATGCCGGTGATCTGGGTGGCGGCCGGCTCGCGCGAGCGCGACTCGCGCACCTATCCGCCCGAGTACCTGCACGTGCTGCCCTACGACTTCACCTGCGCCGAGTTGCGCACGATGGTCGCGAAGCTGGTGCGCCAGCTGCGTGCGCGCGAGGTGGCGCCACAGGCGCCCGACGTGCTGGTGGCGCATTCCGATGCGATGAAGGCGCTGCTGGCCGAAGTGGGCGCGTTCGCCGATTGCGACCACAGCGTGCTGGTGCGCGGCGAAACCGGCGTGGGCAAGGAGCGCATCGCGCAGCAGCTGCACCTGGGCCACCAGCGCTACGGCAAGGGCGCGTTCGTGGCGGTGAACTGCGGCGCGATTCCCGACGGTCTTTTCGAGTCGCTCTTCTTCGGCCATACCAAGGGTTCTTTCACGGGCGCGGTGCATGCGCATCGCGGCTACTTCGAGCAGGCCACGGGCGGCACGCTGTTCCTCGACGAGATCGGCGATCTGCCTCGCTACCAGCAGGTGAAGCTGCTGCGCGTGCTGGAAGACAACGCGGTCACGCGGCTGGGCGCGACGGCGCCGGTGCGGGTGGACTTCCGGCTGGTGGCGGCCACCAACCGCAACCTGCGCGAGATGGTGGCCAGCGGCGAGTTCCGCGCCGACCTGTTCTACCGCCTCGCGGTGATCGAGCTTCACGTGCCCAGCCTCGAGGAGCGCGGCGAGATCGACAAGATCGCGATCTTCAAGGCGCTGCTGAGCAACGTGCTCGGCGACGAACTCGAAGCGCTCGGCGAGACACCGCACTGGCTCAGCGACGCTGTTGCCGAGACCTACTTCCCCGGCAACGTGCGGCAGCTGCGCAATCTCGCGGAGCGCGTGGGCGTGATCGCTCGGCAGCTGCACGGCTGGGACCAGAACCTGATCCAGCGCGCCATCGCGCTCACGCGCGGAACGCCGGCACCGGCTGCATCGGCCGGCAACGGCATGAACGGCAATGGCGGCGGCCTCGGCGCGATCGACGGCAGCGCCGACCGCAAGGGCTGGAACAGCAGCGAGCGCAACCGCATCATCGCGGCGCTGGAGATCAACGACTGGAAGCGCCAGGACACGGCGCAGCACCTGGGCATCAGCCGCAAGGTGCTGTGGGAAAAAATGCGCAAGTACCAGATCCTCGACGGCGAACCGGGCATTCCGGAAGAGCAATAGGCTCTCCCCCAGGCTGCGCGGCACTTCGTGTCCGCTTCGCCAACCCCCTTCCGGGGGCAACACCTGCGGCCCGGCAGAGCCGGTTCCGCGGTGTTCCCGAATTGGCTTCGCTTCGCTTGCCTCGTGTTTATGGGATCGAGAGACGTTGTGCTCTGCGTAGCGCAGGCGGCGCGCCGGCTGCTCCCGTCGCGCGTTCGGCCACCACCGGCTCGCTCGCGCAGGCCGTGTTGCTCGAGATGCACAGCTTCGCGAGCAGGCCGTCCTCGGTGAGCACCTGGCGGCTGGGGGCGCCGAAGAGGCGGTCGATCCAGTTGTTGGGGCCGTTGGGGTCGATGCGCAGTTCGCCGGTGGTGCGCGCCAGGCGCAGCTCGGAGATGCGCAGGTCGAAGACGCCGTCGACGTAGTCGAACAGCAGCGTGTAGTAGTCGAGCTGGGCGTCGAGCACCTTGGGCAGGGTCTCGCGGCCGAACTCCATCAGGCGGCGGCGACCGCGGAAGGCCTGGCCGGCGGTGCTGACGGCTTCCATCAGCTGCTTCTCGCGCTCGCGGCCGGAGACGGTGCGCGACCACGATGCCGACGTGAGCTCGAACAGGTTGAGCTTCACGCCCTCGAGCTTGGCTTCCTGGTTGGCGACTTCGGCCAGCGCCGACTTCATGCGCAGCTGGCGGTCGAAGCCGTTGCCGAAGTTCCAGTTGAGTTCGAAGGCGGCGCGCGTCGGGTCCTGCGGAGAAACGCCGCGCGGGTCGCGGCTCTTCACGAGCACGGCGTCGAGCGTGGGGTAGAGGCTCGCATCCTGCTGGTCGGCCAGCGCCCTCGCCCGCTCGATGCGGCCCAGCGCCTCGGCGATCTCGGTGCTGCGCGACTCGGCACGGCGCAGCGCCTCTTCCTGCGAGCCGATGCGCCACTGCACCGGCGCCGCGAGCACCGGCAGCGATTCGGCGTTCGGCGAGAACTTGAAGTAGTTGCGGAACTTGGCCATCGCCTCGTCGCGCTGCGCCTCGAAGTCGGACTCGCGCGCAGCCACCAGCGCGCGGCGCGAGGCCGCCATGTTCAGGTCGTTGTCGCCGCTCACGCCCAGCGCCACGCGGCGGGCCTCGGCCTTCGAGAGTTCGGCCACCACCTCGGTGGCCTTGTGCGCGATCTGCTTCTTGAGGTCGAAGCGCTGCACCTGCAGGTAGGCGGTGAGCGCGTCCAGCACCACCTTCTGCGAGGTGGTGACGACGGCCTCGTCGTCGGCCTGGTTGCCGGCTTCGGCGGCGCGCTGGGCGGCGCTCATGGCGCCGCCGTCGATCAGGCTCACGCGGGCTTCGGCTGTCAGCACCGTGTAGCTCTGCGTCTTGGCGTTGGCCGCGCCGCTGTTGTAGTTGCCCGATGAGGTGCCGACCTTGAACTTCGGGTAGCGCGCCTGCTTGGCGGCGTCCACGCCGTAGCTGCTGGTGTTGGCGGCCGCCTGCATGGTCTGCACTTCGGGATAGTCCTGCGACAGCGCGATCAGCGCCTGCTTCACCTGCTGCGCGTAGCTGGCGGCGCCGAGCGAAGGCGGCGACAGCCTGCGCGCGACCGTGAGCCTGGCGGCGCTTTCCATCTCCTGCTGCTGCAGCAGGTGCTCCGGCAGCGGCTGTTGCTGCTCCTGCGCGTACGCAGGCGGCAGCGCGAAGCCCGCGCACAGCGCAGCGCAGACGGCGCCGGTGCCAACGCGGCGCAGATCGACCGGTTTGCGGTACTTCATGGTTCGCGGAAAGCTTCGCGGCGAAGCTTGAGAACAGGTCGCAGGATGTACCAGATGAACGGGTCGGTGCCCACGCGCAGGTCCACCTCGGACTCCATGCCGGCGGTGATGCGGTTCTCGACGCGGCCCACGTGCGACTGCGACATGCTGATGAGCAGCCGGTAGTAGGGCGCGCCGTTGGAGATGGCGGGGTCGCGGTCGGCGTCGGCCGCCACCAGCCTGACCTTGCCGTCGACCGCGCCGTAGCGCAGGTAGTCGTAGGCGGTGATCTTCACGCGCGCCTCCTGGCCCACTTCGATGAAGCCGCGGTCGTTGGGGTTGAGCCGCGCCTCGACCATGATCTCGTCCTCGTCGGGCACCACTTCGAGAATCGATTCGCCCGGCTTCACCACCCACCCCGGGCTGGAGTTGCGCAGCCCCTTCACGATGCCGTCGGAAGGCGCCTTCACCACGGTGCGCGAGCGCTGCGTGCGCGCACGCGCCAGGTCTTCGCTCAGGCTCGCGAACTGGCGCTCGACGGTGGCCAGTTCGTCCGACGCGCGGCGGCGGAAGCGCCCCTCGGCCTCCGCCATCTTGGCCTGCGCCTCGGTGATGGAGGCGTTGGCGGAAACCACGCCCTGGCGCGCCACCGCGAGTTCGCTGCGCACGCTCTCGGCCTGGCGGCGCTTCTCCAGCACTTCGACCTGGCCCACCAGCTTCTCGCTGAGCAGCTGTTCGGAAATTTCCAGCTCCTTCTGCATCAGCGCGAGCCGGTCGCTCAGGCCCTTGACCTTGGCCTCCTGCTCCAGCTTCTTGCTGCGCGCCTGCTCCAGGCCCGACACCGCGCCGGCCATCACGCCGCGCTGCTCGAGCGCGCGCGCCTGGTAGGCGCCGGTCTCGCCTTCGAACACGCCCTCGTCGATGTCGGTCGCGAAGGACTGCCGCGTGAGCGGCTGGCCGCGGCTCTCGGCCATGAGCCGCACGCGCGTGGCCTGCGTGGCGGCATAACGGGCAGTCAGCTCCTCGAGGTTGAGGCCGCTGCCGCCCAGGTCGATCTCGACAAGCGACTGGCCCTGCTTGACCTTCTCGCCCTCCTTCACCAGCACGTTGCTGACGATGCCGCCTTCCAGATGCTGGATGGATTTGACGCGGTCCGAGGGGATCACGCGGCCCGGCGCGACCACCACGGTCTCCATCGGAAAGCCGAGCCCGACCAGCGCGAGCACGGCGATGGCGCCGCCGATGATCCACTGTCGCCGCCTTCCCTGCGGCGAGGTCTGGGCCGCGCGCTTCTCGTTCTCGTCCTGAAGAATCTGCGGCAGGTCTGATTTCAAGTCGCGTCCCCGATCACTCTTCGTTCGTCACTCATCACATCGCCAGTCGATCACGCCATCGAGCGGGAAGCCGGGGAGGCTCCCGCCGCGCCGTCTTCCGCGTCGCCCAGCGCCACCAGCGGCTTCTTCACGCCGAACAGCTTCGGCACCATCACCGCCGCCGTGCCCTGTTCCACGTTGCCCATGCCGGTGACGTGGTAGACCACGTTGGCGGCCGAGACGATGCGCAGCGAGTGCGTGACTACCACCACGGTGCGCACCTTGGCCACCGCAAGCAGCGTGGCGAGCAGGTTGCGCTCGCTCTGGAAATCGAGGTCGTTGCTGGGCTCGTCGAGCACCAGCACCGAAGGCTTGCGCAGGAAGCTCATGGCCAGCGCGAGCTTGCGCCGCTCGCCCACCGAAACACCGGTGCCGCCTTCGCCGATCATGGTGCGATAGCCGTCGGGCAGCCGCGAGATGAAGTCGTGCGCGCCCGAGAGCTTGCAGGCTGCGACGATCTGCTCGTCGCTCTGGCCCGGCGCGTTGCGGCGCATCACGTCGATCATCGATCCGCCGAACCAGTAGACCTCCTGCGAGAGATAGCTGATCCAGCGCGAGAGCTCCTCGCGGCCGAACTGCGAGAGGTCGTACTCGCCGATGCTCACGATGCCGCGCGTGGGCGTGTACAGGCCCGACAGCAGCTTCACCAGCGTGGACTTGCCCGCGCCGTTGCGCCCGACGATCACGTGCAGGCCGCCCGGGCCGATGTCGAGGTCGACGTTCTCCAGCACCGGCTGCTGCGCGGTCTCGGTGAAGCTGAAGCTCACGTCCTTCAGCGTGATGCGGCCCAGCGGCTGGGGCAGCGTCATGCCCGTGGGCGGCTTCTCGACCGGCTCGCGCAGCACGGTCTCCAGCCGCTTGGCGGCTTCCTTGGCGGTGGCCAGCGAGCGCCAGTTCGACACCAGCCCGGCCACCGGCTGCAGCGCCTTCAGCGCCAGCATGTTCGATGCGACCAGACCGCCCACCGTCATCCACTGCTCCATCACCGAGACGGCGCCCACGGTCACGACCACGACCGAGAACACGGTGAGCAGCACGGTGGTGCCGTCGCGCGCGGTCTCGATCTGGCCGTTCTTGCTGAAGCTCTCGGCGAGCCAGGCGTTGTACGTCTGGCGCCACATCTCGATGGTGGGGCCGTCGTTGGCCTGGGCCTTGAGCGTCTCGCGCGCGTTGCAGATCTCGGCGGTCACGCGTTCCAGGCCGCGCCCGCGCTGCACTTCCTCCACGCGGCCGGAACGCACCTCGTCGGCCCACCACCACGCCAGGAAGGACATGATGCCGAGGAACAGCACCACCACCGGCAGCACCGGCAGCGCGACGATGCCGATGACCACCAGCGCGAAGACGGCCATGGGCAGGTCGAAGATGGATTGCGCCAGCCCGCCGGTGATGGTGCCGCGCACCGAGGCCACGTCGCGGAAGTACAGGTGCCACACCGACGCCGGCCGCGCTTCCAGCGCACGCAGCGGGCGGCCCAGCATCGAGTTCAGCAGCGCGCCCGAGACGCCGTGGTCGACGATGGCGCCCGCGTTGCGCAGCAGGCGCGAGCGGCGCGTGCGCAGCCAGAATTCGATGCACAGGAAGAACAGGATGCCGCTGACCAGCGCGGCGAGCGTGGAAGTGCCGCTGCGCGAGAGCACGCGGTCATAAACCTGCAGCAGGAAGATGGAAGGCAGCAGCCCGAACAGGCTGATGGGCAGCGAGCGCCATGCCGCGCTCTTCACCAGCGGGTAGGCCGCGCGGAACGCGGCGTTCAACGCACCCGCGTAGGGACTGGCGCCGGGCTCGTCCGGGGTCTCGGCAACCAGTTGGCTTGGCAGGAGGAACTTGATCATGGGAAAGAGCCGGTTCGTCGTGCAATGACGCCTGCGTCATTATCAACTGTTACCCGACTGTTACAAGGCAAATATTCACTCACCGTGTGCTTCAAACACACATCAGCACGGCAGCCTTTGCCCCCTCGCCACATCGGCCCTGATCCCATGAACCGGAACCGGTTGCGCGGCGCTTCCCGTTACCGCGCAACCGGCCGGCCTCCCTGCCCTTGCCTCCCCCGTTCGCCCTGACAAATCCTGCGCGAACACCAGCGCGATGTTGGCGCACAGCAGCATGCAAAGCACCCATGCGCACAGCAGCTGCAGCCAGCCCAGCCACCAGTGGCGCGCGACCGGCTGTCGCTTGACCGGAGCCTCGTATCCGAAGGCCGTGTGCAGAAGTGCGTTCAATCTCATGGCAGTGCTTTCAAAACCCGGGCGAGGCGCGAAAGGCCCACGCCCGCGGAACTCTTCGCCAGCACCCAGTCGCCGGGCTGAAGCAGCCCGCCGAGCGCTGTCGACAGATCGGATACATCGACGAACCAGTGCGAGCGGACCTTGGTGCGGATGCGCGCATGCAGCGCGCGCATCAGCGGGCCGCACAGCAGCACGCGGTCGGGCTGCGATGCGAGCAGCTCGGCCTCGAGGTCGAGGTGGTGGCGTTGCGCGGCGGGGCCGAGCTCCTGCATGTCGCCGAGGATCGCCACGCGCCGCGCCGGCTCGCAGGGTGCCTGCGACAGCAGCTCCAGCGCCGCGCGCATCGAGCTCGGGTTGGCGTCGTAGGTCTCGTCGATCAGCTTGAAGCTGCCGCCGCCGATGTGGATGGTGTGCAGCGCGCCGCGTCCGCCCGGCGGCTCGAAATGCGCGAAGGGCTCGACCGCGGCGGCCAGCGGCAGGCGCATGGCCTGCAGCGCGGCGAGCGCGGCGATGGCGCTCGCGCCCATGTGCCGGCCCGGCGCGTTCAGCCGCAGCTGGAAGGGCTCGCCCGCCACCAGCGCCTGCACCTCGCCGTGGTCGAAGGCCAGCAGGCGCACGTCGGCGTCGCGGTGCTCGCCGCAGGTCACGATCTGCAGCTGCTGCGCCATCGCCGCTTCGGCGAAGGTGGCGAACTCGGGCATGTCGCGGTTGAGCACCACCGAATCGCCCGGCGCCATGGCCTGGAAGATCCGGCTGTCCATGCGCGCGGCGGCCTCGCTCGGGCCGCGGTGCTTCTGCGACGCGGCGGAAAGCCCCGTCACCACGACGAGCGAAGGCCGCACCAGCTGCGCCGAGGCAGGCATGTGCGAGGTGCCCATCTCCAGCACCCAGTAGGCCGCGTGCCTGGGCATGCAGGTCATGTTCCACGCGATGCCCGAAGGCAGGCTCACGTTGCCCTCGGGCTGGCCGACCTCGCCCCACACCGTGAGCGCGCCGGCCAGCATCGCGGACACGGTACTGCTGCCCGCGCCGCTGCCGAGCACGCCGCACACGCGGCCGGTGAACTCGGCGCGCGCATGGTCGCCGAGCTCCAGCACCGCCTGCAGCACGTTCTGCACCTTGAGCACGGGCACGCGCTTGTCGAGGTGCGGCTTGGGGTCGGAGCACAGCACCGCGGCGGCCGGCTGCAGCACGCCCTTGAGCGTGACGGCGGCCAGCGGCGTCCTGGAAGGCCGCGTCTGGTGGTCGAACACCACGCGGCCCTTGCGCATGAAGGAGCGCTGCGCCACGCCCGCGGCGCGCCAGCCGTCCTCGGGCTTGACGACCCACTCGCCGCCGGTCACGCGCGCCATCTCGCTGGCGGTCCACACGGCGCCGTCGTCGCGTCCGCCGCCGGAGCCCGTGCCCGCCGCACCGGGCGCCGCGCGGCGCTCCACCAGGTAGCGGTGGTAGGCGGCGAAGCCCGAGAGGTACTGCTCCACGTCGTCGATGCGCACGCGGAACGAGTGATGGCGGATGAAGAACGAGCCCACCACCGCCGAGGGCCGGCGGAAGTACATCGCCATCTCGGGCCAGAAGAAGCCGTTGAGCAGGTAGTGCGCGCGGTAGTCGAGCGCGCGGTAGAACTTCTCGGTGTCGAGTTCGTCCAGAAGGTGCCGCATCGCGGGCATGCCTTCGAGCCGCTGGAGCATCTGCTGCGCGGCCAGCATGAGTTCGAGCAGCGTCGGGAAGGTGGTCTTCCGGTCGAGCACGAAGTCGAGATACCCCGCCACGTTCTGCAGGCCGAAGCGGAAATACTTCTCCTGCGGGCTCCAGTGCGTGAGTTCGCACACGCAGCAGCTGAGCCAGTGATCGTGCGCCTGCCAGTGCTGGCTGGCGATGAAATGGTCGAAGGCCTTCTCCACCACCGCCAGCCACTGCGGCTCGCGCGTGAGCGAGTAAAGGCGCATGAGCGCGAAGGCGGCCTCGCCGTCGTAGTAGATGATGCGCGAGGCCTGCTTGACCGTGAGGTCGGCCGCGTGCAGCACGTGGTTGAAGCGGCCGGTGGCCGCATCCTGCATCGAGGCGATGCCCAGCGCGAGCTTCTCCAGCAGCGGCAGCCAGCGGCGCGTGTCCATCAGCTCGCAGTACTTCACCAGCGCGAGCACGCAGGCCGCGTTGCCGCCGAGCTTGATCTCGCCGCCGGTGTCGACCAGGAAGGCCACCGCGCGCCCGTCGAGCAGCGTGTACTCGCGGATCAGCGAGATGGTGAGATGGTCCAGCGCCCGGTCGATGGCCGCGCGCAGCGTCTCGTCGCGCGTGAGCTCCCACGACTCGAGCATGGCGTAGACCGCGCTCGCGTGGCGCATCGCGTCGTAGGTGGGAATGCGGCGGTCGAAGCACGGGAAGTAGCCGTACACGAAGAGGCCGTCGCTCTGCACCTGGCGCGCCAGGTACGACGAGCCGCTGCGCACCAGATCCATCACCGACTGCGGATTGAGCGCCGGCAGCTGCCTGCGGCCCGCGTCGAGCCCCGTGCCCACGAGCTTGTGCACCACGCCGTCGGGCTGGCAGAACACGCCCACGGTCGCCAGCAGGTAAACGGGCTGGTCCGAGGGCATGTCCAGCGGCGGCGAGCACTCGAAGCGCGCCTGCCCGTAGACCTCGAAGTTGCGCGCGTTCACCACCGAGTGCGCGATGGTCGAGTCGCCGCACAGCATGGCGTTGGCATTGAGCTCCTGCTCGGTGAAGGCGAGCGTGAAATCCTTGTCGAAGGCCAGGCCGAGGCGGAAGTAGTTGCGCTTGACGGCCGTGAGCTGCGTCTTGAACTGGGCCCAGTCCATAGGGCTCGCGCCCTCGACCCAGTCGATGCGCAGCCAGGGCGAGACGATGCCGCGCTCGCGCACCCAGCGCTCGACGTGGCCGGCGCCTTCGCGCCACGCGGTCTCGAAGTCGGCGGCCCGCGCGTGCACCACGTGCGCGCGCTGCGCGCCGTCGCTGACCGAGAAGAACAGCGTGAACGCCGGGTAAGGGGCAGGCAGCGCCGCGCACACCGACACAAGGCGTTCGTGGCAGGCGTGGAGCTGGTCTGGGAAGGACATCATTCGGCCCCGTTCGGATGCGGGAAACCGGCCACGCCCGTCATCTGCTTTCGCTCTGGTGACGTGTGCGTGGTCCGGGGACTGCCACCACCGAGGTCATCGCGGTGACCCGGCTTCAGCGATAGCTGAATTCGGCTCGGCGATTGAGCTGATAGCCCTCCTCGGTGGTCTCGAGCGATGCGGGTTTCTCCAGGCCCCAGCTGATGGCCTCGATGCGCTCGGCGGGCACGCCCAGCTGCGTGAGCGCGCGCTGCACCGCGTCGGCGCGGCGCTGGCCCAGAGCCAGGTTGTATTCGCGGCCGCCGCGCTGGTCGGTGTGGCCTTCGATCACGACCCTGCTCTGCGGCCGGTTGCGCATGAAGCTGGCGTGAGCTTCCACGACGTTCCGGTCGGCGGGCCTGATGTTGTATTTGTCGAAGTCGAAATAGACGATCTTCGGCACGCCGGCCGGTCCGTTCTGCACCGGTGGCGGCGGTGCCGGCTCCACCTTCGGCACCGCGGTCGCAGCCTTGTTCGAGTAGTAATAGGTCGCATCGTCACGGCCGGTCTTGGGGGCCGCGCAGCCCACGAGGACTGCGCCGAGCGCGACGATGGCCACTGTCTGGAAATTCTTCTTCATATCGGTCCTTTCGCGGGACAGGCCGGTGGCGGCCTGTCCCTGGTGCTGCGGCAAGCTCCCTCGCCCCTCTTCCTTCTTGTGTTCTTGCTTCCGGTGTCCGCCGATCAGCCCAGCAGGCCGTGGAGGATGTTCGTCACCGGCGAAACCGTGTGCTCCACCAGGCTGGTGATCGGCGTCACGACTTCCGTCACCAGCGGGGTGACGGCATGTTCGACGCCGCTCGTCACGTTGCTGACGGCATCCGTCACCGGGGCAGCCGCCGTCGTGGCGCCAGCCAGGATGTCGGTCACCGGCGCCGTCACGTCGTGCGCCGCGCTGGTCGCATTCGAGACGATCGGCGAGACGGCATCGGTCACGCCGCCAGCGACTTCGCTCACGGGCTGCAGGATGTTCGCCACCGGGCTGTCGCCACCGGTCAGGCCGCCGAGCAGGCTGCCCACCAGGCCGTCCTGGCCCAGGAGGCTGCCGACGAGGCCGTCGTTGCCGAGCACGCCATCCAGCAGGCCGCCCGTGTCGCCACCGGTCACGGTGCCGAGCAGGCCGCCAACCAGGCCGTCGCTGCCGAGCACGCCGTCGAGCAGGCCGCCAGCGTCGCCGCCGGTCACGGTGCCGAGCAGGCCACCGACAAGGCCGTCGCTGCCGAGCACGCCGTCCAGCAGACCGCCAGCGTCGCCGCCGGTCACGGTGCCGAGCAGGCCACCGACAAGGCCGTCGCTGCCGAGCACGCCGTCCAGCAGACCGCCAGCGTCGCCGCCGGTCACGGTGCCGAGCAGGCCACCGACCAGGCCGTCGCTGCCGAGTACGCCATCCAGCAAGCCGCCAGCGTCGCCGCCGGTTACGGTGCCGAGCAGGCCACCGACGAGGCCGTCGCTGCCGAGTACGCCATCCAGCAGGCCGCCAGCGTCGCCGCCGGTCACGGAACCGAGCAGGCCGCCGACCAAGCCGTCGCTGCCGAGTACGCCATCCAGCAGGCCGCCAGCGTCGCCGCCGGTCACGGTGCCGAGCAGGCCGCCGACCAGGCCGTCGCTGCCGAGCACGCCATCCAGCAGACCGCCAGCATCGCCGCCGGTCAGACCACCCAGCAGACCGCCGACAAGGCCGTCGTCACCGAGCACACCGTCGAGCAGGCCGCCGGCGTCGCCACCGGTCAGGCCACCCAGCAGGCCACCGACCACGCCGTTGTCGCCGAGGATGCCGTCGAGCAGACCGCCAGCATCGCCGCCGGTCAGGCCACCCAGCAGGCCGCCGACCACGCCGTTGTCGCCGAGAACGCCGTCGAGCAGACCACCAGCGTCGCCACCGGTCAGGCCACCCAGCAGACCACCGACCACGCCGTTGTCGCCGAGGACGCCGTCGAGCAGGCCGCCGGCGTCGCCACCGGTCAGACCACCCAGCAGGCCACCGACCACGCCGTTGTCGCCGAGAACGCCGTCGAGCAGACCACCAGCGTCGCCACCGGTCAGGCCACCCAGCAGGCCGCCGACCAAGCCGTCGTCGCCGAGGACGCCACCGAGCAGACCGTCGTCACCCAGCACGCCGCCGAGCAGGCCACCATCGCCACCGAGCACGCCGCCCAGCAGGCCGTCGTCACCCAGCACACCACCGAGCAGGCCGCCGTCGCCACCGAGCACACCGCCCAGCAGGCCGTCGTCACCCAGCACGCCGCCAAGCAGACCGCCGTCGCCGCCGAGCACACCGCCCAGCAGGCCGTCGCCGGACAGGACGTTGGCCACGCCGTCGGTCAGGTAGTCGACTTGCGCCGTGACGCCGTTCAGCAGCGCGGCCGTCGTGTTCGTGCCGAGCAGCTGGTCGGTCAGCGGGCTCAGCAGGCCGGAGGCACCGCTGGCCACCTGGCCGACGAGGCCGTCGACCGGGTCGAGCACGTTGGGATCGTTTTCCGAGAAGCTGGTGCCGAGCACCGGGCCCAGCAAGCCGTCGACCGTGTCGGTCAGGCCGTCGGCGACGCCTACCACCGGTCCGAGCACATTGGTCAGGCCGAGCCCGCCCAGCGCGCCTTGGCCCAGGCCGTCCACCAGGTTGCCGAGCACGCCGTCGGCCGGGTCGAGCAGCGCCGCGCCGGTACCGGGGGTGCCGCCACCGCCGATGCCGTCCAGCAGACCGCCGAGCAGGCCGCCGACGATGCCGTCTTCACCCAGCAGGCCACCGACCGGGCCCTCTTCGCCCAGCACGCCGCCGACCAGGCCGTCCGGCCCGAGCAGGCCGCCGGCGATGCCGCCGTCGCCGAGCACGCCGCCCAGCAGGCCATCGTCACCGAGCAGGCCGCCGACAAGACCGTCGTCGCCGAGCAGGCCGCCCACGAGGCCGTCGCCGCCCAGCAGGCCGCCGACCAGGCCGTCATCGCCCAGCACGCCGCCCAGGAGGCCATCGCCACCGAGCAGGCCACCGGCGAGTCCGTCGTCACCCAGCACGCCGCCGAGCAGGCCGTCATTGCCGAGCACGCCGCCCAGCAAGCCGTCGCCGCCCAGGACACCGCCGAGGAGGCCGTCGTTGCCGAGCACGCCGCCAACGAGGCCGTCGTCACCCAGCAGGCCGCCGACCAGGCCGTCGTCGCCGAGCACGCCATCGAGCGCACCGCCGAGCAGGCCGCCTTCGCCACCGAGCAGGCCGCCCAGCGGGCTGTCGGCGAGGATGCCGGAGATGGCGCCGTCCTGGCCGAGCAGGCTGTCGACCAGGCCGCCGTGGCCCAGCAGTTCGCCGGTGAGGCCGCCGCTGCCGAGCACGTTGGAAAGGGTGCCGTCGCCGCCCAGCAGGCCGCCGACCAGGCCGTCGTTGCCGAGCAAGCCACCCACCGCGCTGCCGTCGCCGAGCAGGCCGCCCAGCAGGCCGTCGTCACCCAGCAGGCCGCCGGTCAGGCTGCCCACGGCGCCGTCGCCGAGCAGGCCGCCCACGAGGCCGTCGCTGCCCAGCACGTTGCCGAGCACGCCACCCAGGGCGCTGTCTTCACCGAGCAGGCCGCCGACGACGCCGTCCTGGCCGAGCAGGCCGCCGACCAGGCCGTCCTCGGCCAGCAGGCCGTTCACGAGGCTGCCCTCGCCCAGCACGTTGTCGAGCGTGCCGCCCAGCAGGCCGTCGTTGCCCACGAGCTGGTCGGTGAGGCCGCCGAGTCCGAGGGCATCGGTCAGGCCGCTGATGATGCCGTGGTCGCCGACGAGGTTGGTCAGGCCGTTGTCCAGCGCGTCGGTCAGGTAGTCGACCTGGCCCGCCACCGTGCCGAGGATGGCGCCGGTCGCGCCCTGGCCCAGCAGGTTGTCGAGCGTGGGGCTCAGCGAGTCGCCCAGCAGGTCGGTGACGCCGCTCACGGTGTTGTCGATCGGGTCGAACTGGTTGGGGTCGTTCGGCGTGAACTCGCTGCCCAGCAGCGGAGCCAGCACGTCGTCGAGCGTATCGGTCACGCCATCGACCGCGTTGGTGACCGGGGTGAGCGAGTCGCCCAGGCCGAGTGCGCCGCCAAGGCTGTCGGTGACGTGGTTGACGAGGCTGTCGCCGGGGTTGAGGAGGGCGTCTGCGTCTGCGTCTGCGTCTGCGTCTGCGTCTGCGTCGGCATCGGCATCGGCATCGGCGTCCGCATCAGCATCAGCATCAGCATCAGCATCAGCATCAGCATCAGCATCAGCATCAGCGTCGGCATCCGCATCGGCGTCGGCATCCGCATCGGCATCGGCGTCCGCATCGGCGTCGGCGTCCGCATCGGCGTCGGCGTCCGCATCGGCGTCGGCGTCCGCATCGGCGTCGGCATCCGCATCAGCGTCGGCATCCGCATCAGCGTCGGCATCCGCATCAGCGTCGGCGTCCGCATCGGCATCGGCATCGGCATCCGCATCGGCATCGGCATCGGCATCGGCATCGGCATCGGCGTCAGCATCGGCGTCGGCGTCCGCATCAGCGTCCGCATCGGCATCACCGTCCGCATCCGCATCGGCATCGGCGTCCGCATCCGAGTCGGCGTCCGCGTCGGATTCACCGGGGTTGTTCGGGTTGCCCGAGCCGACGAGCAGCGGAACGACGCTGTCGCTGCCGCCGCCACCGCCGCTCAGGGCAGCGCCCAGCGCCGCGGCGCCCAGGGCGCCGAGTGCGAATTCGCCCAGCCCGATGCCACTGCCGGCAGCGAGCTTCTTGGTGACGGCCAGTGCAGCGGCGTCGGCGTCGCTGTCGGGCGGGGTCACCTGCAGGTCGCCCGAGGCGACATCCACGTTCACCTGTTCGAGGCCGCCGGGCAGCTTGGTCGAGCCGATGGTGGCGTCGGTGCCGCCGGTGAACACACCTGCGAGCGGGGCCTTGTTGGTGGCCGATCCGGGGAAGAGGACATTGGCGTGGCCGTCCTGCGGGACGAGCACGCGGTCGCCGGCCATCAGTGTCTGATTGCCATCGACAGGAATGCTGACACCGTCGCGCATGACGGTGACGCCGGGCGTGGCGTTCGATAATGTGCCGATGCTGGCCGGGGCGGCAGCTGCGGCAGGAGCGGCCGGGCTCACCACGCCGGGAGTACCCAGCGGAGTGACGGTGGCCTGGGCGAGAACCACAGGGGCAGCGCCAGCGGCGGCAAGTCCCTCGGTCGAGTTGGTCGATGCTTGTTGAGCGGTCATTGGGCAGCCTCTGTGACAAAAGATGCCTACTCAGGGGCAACTAGCGTGCCGCTTTTGCGAGGCGCCATGCCGAAGCCGCTTCGAACACCGCAACTCGTTGATTCGTATGGAAAATTTTCTTTTTGCAGGGCCTCCGGCGGGGTGTGGAAACAGCTCGTAAGGAGGTCAATCGGCGATTCGTTACGTTACGAAGTAACGCCGCGTACCCGGAACGTCCGACACATCCGAGGCACCGCGAAGCCGCCGAAAAAGCAGTTCGCGCCGGCCCCTCCCTCTCATCTTTTCGCCACCTCTATATAGATATATGTTCAACCCCTCCCAGGAAGACGTGCGCCGCTTCTTCTGCGACGTCTACGCCAAGCACCGCCAGGGCCTGCCGATGGAAGCGCTCGAGACCATCGCCGCCGGCTGGATCGACCAGCACCCCGAGTACCACGAAGACCTGGCCGACGCCGACGCCGCGGTGGCGCGCGTGTACGACGGCTCGAACGGACGCGAGAACCCGTTCCTTCACCTGTCGATGCACCTGTCGATCAGCGAGCAATGCTCCATCGACCAGCCGCGCGGCATCCGCCAGGCGGTCGAGCTGCTGGCGGCGCGGCGCGGCTCGCTGCTGCATGCGCATCACGAGGCGATGGAGTGCCTTGGGCAGATGATGTGGGAGAGCCAGCGCGCCGGCCGGCCGCCGGATGGCGAGGGTTATGTGGCCTGCGTGCAGCGCCGGGCGACGAAGGACTAGCCGCCACGCTTGCGCTTTGCCGCGGGAGGCACGCCCCCCTGCTGCTTCGCCGCCTCGCGCAGCAGCGCGGCCATGGCGGCTCGCAGGGCCGAGGGCTCGGCATCGCTGCGCTGCAGCAGTCCGACCGGCTCTTCCGTGCCGGCCGTCTCGATGCGCAGCCGCACGAGGCGCCCATCGTCCAGTTCGCTGCGCGCGGCGCCCAGCGGCGTGATCCACACCGCATCGGACACCGCCACCAGCGCGCGCGCCACCGCCACGTCGAGCGTCTGCAGCGTGTTGGCCGGCAGCACGAGGCCGCGCGCCGAAAGAAAGCTCTCGGTGTTGTGGCGCGGGATCGTGCCCTCGCCGTACACCACCAGTGGATAGGCCAGCACCGCCTGCACCGACACCGCCTTGTGCGCCAGCGGATGGCCCGCGCGCACCGCGAACACCAGCGCCTCGGTGTGCAGCAGCTCGAAGCTCAGGCCGCCCATCAGGCGCGGATCGCTCATGCGGCCCACCACCAGGTCGAGCTCGCCGGCGCGCAGCTCGTCGAGCAGCGCGGCGTTGGCAGCGCTCTTCACCACGATCTGCACAGAGGGACGGCTGTCGCGCAGCCGCGCCAGCGCCTGCGGCAGCAGGGCCGGCGCCACGCTGGGCAGCGCGCCGATGCGCAGCCGCTCGATGCGCTCTCCCGCCGCCGGCGCCACGGCCTGCGCACTGGCGTCGAGCGCCTCCAGCACGCGCAGCGCATGCGCCAGCAGCTGCTCGCCGGCGGCCGTGAGGCCCTGCACACCGCGCCGGCCGGCGTTGCTGCGCTCGACCAGCCGCGTGCCGGCGATGGCCTCGAGCTCGGAGAGCGTCTTCGACACCGCCGGCTGGCTCAGCGCCAGCCGCCCGGCGGCGCGCGCGAGATGGCGCTCCTGCGCCACCGTGACGAAGCAGCGCAGGTGCCGCAGCTGCACGTTGCGCACGAAGTCCTGGCGGAGATCGGTGAGGGGGTCTTTCAAGTGTGGGCTTTCAATTCCTGCTGGTTATTGAAAACGTAGCAATCTTCAATTTACATCATCGGATGCCGCTTCTACAGTGGCGGCTTCCGGATTCGTCCCACGACAGGAGACAACGTTGACCAAGATCCAGGGCCCCTCGCCCATCCTCACGCCGCGCGACTGGGATGCCCACCCCAGCTACATCTACCCCGGCTACAAGTCCACCGTGAAGCGCGGCCCGCAGAAGCCGCTGATTCCGCTGAAGGCCTCGCTCGGCGAACTGCAGCAGCCGGTGTACGGCCACGACAGCATCGGCGAGTTCGACCACGACCTCACGCGCAATGCGCGCAAGAACGGCGAGCCGCTGGGCGAACGCATGATCCTCACCGGCCAGGTGCTCGACGAGCGCCGCCGCCCGGTGGCCAACACGCTGGTCGAGCTGTGGCAGGCCAACGCCGCCGGCCGCTACGTGCACAAGGTCGACCAGCACGACGCGCCGCTGGACCCCAACTTCCTCGGCGCCGGCCGCTGCCTCACCGACAGCGAAGGCCGCTACCGCTTCCTCACCATCAAGCCCGGCGCCTACCCCTGGGGCAACCACCCCAACGCCTGGCGTCCGCAGCACATCCACCTGTCGCTGTTCGGCCAGAGCTTCGCGAGCCGCCTGGTCACGCAGATGTACTTCCCCGGAGACCCGCTGCACCAGTACGACCCGATGATCACCGGCACCCCCGAGCGTTATCGCAACCGCCTGATCGCCGACTTCAGCCTCGACATCACCGAGGACGGCTACGCACTGGGCTACCAGTTCGACATCGTGCTGCGCGGCGCCGACGAGACGCCTTTCGAGAACCGCTGAGCCAGGAGACACACACCATGCTGATGACCGCACTGGAAGCCGACTTCGGCCAGACCCCCTCGCAGACCGTGGGCCCCTACTTCGCCTACGGCCTCACCGCCACGCAATACGGCTACGACTTCGACCAGCCCTTCGACGCCGTCCTCGCGCTCGACAGCGCCAAGGGCCAGCGCATCCGCCTCGAAGGCCGCGTGCTCGATGGCGACGGCAACCCGATCAACGACGCGATGGTCGAGATCAGCCAGCCCGACGGCGAAGGCCGCTATCCGCAGACGCCCGAAGAGGCGCGCGCCATGGGCTTCCGCGCATTCGGCCGCGTGGGCACCGGCACGCACGAGGGCAACCGCTTCGTGTTCCACACCGTCAAGCCCGGCGCCGAGTCGCCCGGCGAGGCACCGCACATCAACGCGATCGTGCTGATGCGCGGCCTGCTGCTGCATGCCTTCACGCGCATCTACTTCAGCGACGAGGCCGAAGCCAACGCGAAGGACGCGGTGCTGCAGAGCGTGCCCGCCGAGCGCCGCCACACGCTGATCGCCGAGCGCGTGGAGCAAGGCGGCGCCGTCACCTACCGCTTCGACATCCGCATGCAGGGTGCGGACGAGACGGCGTTCTTCGACGTCTGATCCACCTGATCTCTCAGGGAAATCCCGGACACAAAAAAGCCCGCTGACGCGGGCTTTTTGTTTCTTGAAGCGCTCGGCCTGCTTATTCGGCGCCGTGGTGGATGCGCGACTCGGGCACCGTCTTCAGCTCGCCCGGCAGCGAGCTGATGTAGCTGGCCAGCGTCTTCAGTTCGGCGTTGGTGAACTTCTTCTCCTCGACCTGCTGGCCCATCACAGCGTTCGAACGGCCCAGGTGCGAGTTGTTCTTCACGCGGTACGACTTGAGCGCGACGAAGAGGTAGTCGGCATGCTGGCCGGCCAGCTTGGGCACGGTGCCGTCGTTGGGCGTGTTGAAGTTGGCGCCGTGGCACTTGGTGCAGCTGTTGTCGGCGTTGCGGGTGATGAGGGCCTCCACGTTGGCCGGCGTGGGCTTGGCCAGCGTGGCGGGAGGTGCGCTGCCGTCCTTCACGCCGAGCTGGCTGTAGTAGGCGGCGACGTCGGCGATGTCCTGGTCGGTGAGCGTGTCCGCGATGGCGCGCATGGTGGGATGCTTGCGGTCGCCGCCCTTGTACGCGGTGAGCGCTGCCGTGATGTACGTGGCGCTCTGGCCAGCGATCATCGGCACCTTGTGAATCTCCGGGAAGCTGGCCTGGTAGCCGATGATGCCGTGGCAGCCCACGCACATCTGTACCTTCTTTGCTCCGTCCTGGGCCTTGCCAGTGACTTGTTGGGCTTCAGCCGAGACCGTCACGGAAGCGACAGCAAGGGCAAACATCGTGGTCAACAACTTGTTCATTTTGCGCGCACAATCTCGTGGAGAGTACAGTTTTTCGGATCAACATTCGATTATATGCAGGGGTCCCCTGGAACCCTGTGCAGGCCAACCCTGAGGCTGCACGACGCACATCGGGTGTGTTCTTTTCTCCACCCAGCCTTCGCTCCACCCATCGCACTCATGAAATTCCAGGGCTCAGACAACTACGTCGCCACTCAGGACCTGATGCTCGCCGTCAACGCGGCCATCACGCTCAAGCGCCCGCTGCTCGTCAAGGGCGAGCCCGGCACCGGCAAGACAATGCTGGCAGAGGAAGTGGCCCAGTCGCTCGGACTGCCGCTTCTGCAGTGGCACATCAAGTCGACCACCAAGGCGCAGCAGGGCCTCTATGAATACGACGCCGTGAGCCGCCTGCGCGACTCGCAGCTCAAGGACCTCGACGGCGGCGAGCGCGTGAGCGACATCAACAACTACATCGTCAAGGGCGTGCTCTGGCAGGCCTTCACGGCCGACCAGCCAGTGGCGCTCTTGATCGACGAGATCGACAAGGCCGACATCGAATTCCCGAACGACTTGCTGCGCGAGATCGACCGCATGGAGTTCTACTGCTACGAGACGCGCGAACTCATCCGCGCCAAGCACCGGCCGGTGGTGTTCATCACCTCCAACAACGAGAAGGAACTGCCCGACGCCTTCCTGCGCCGCTGCTTCTTCCACTACATCAAGTTCCCCGACGCCGAGACGATGAAGCACATCGTCGCCGTGCACTTCCCCGGCCTCAAGCAGGAGCTGCTCGCGGCCGCGATGAAGACTTTCTACGACGTGCGCAACCTGCCCGGCCTGAAGAAGAAGCCCTCCACCTCCGAGCTGCTCGACTGGCTCAAGCTGCTGGTGGCCGAGGACATCCCTCTCGAAGCGCTGCAGAGCAAGGACGACAAGGTCGCCGTGCCGCCGCTGGTGGGCGCGCTGCTCAAGAACGAACAGGACGTGACGCTCTTCGAGAAGCTCGTCTTCATGCAGCGCAACAACCGCTGAACCCATGAGCGGCCAGAAACACTCCACCAGACAGCTGATGAAGCTGGGCATCGCTCAGGCGGTGCTCTTCATGGTGGGCGCGATGCTGGGCCGCGGGCTCGGGCTGCTGCTGGGTTTCGACGCTTTCGGCAGCGGCGAATACAACAAGCGGGAGCTCATCGGCATCGCGCTGATCGGCCTGGGCGGCGGTGCCGGCGCACAGGCCGCGCGTGTCTGGTACACAGGCAAGTACGGCGACCCGCGCGGCTGAAGAAGGACACGACCGGAGAGTGGGAGAAGAAGAGATGGCTTTCGTCGAACCTGTCACGCTGAAGGCACGCGGCATCGCGCTGGTGCCGCTGTCGCTTGACCACGAAGAGGGCCTTCGCACCGCGGCCGCCGACGGCGAGCTGTGGAAGCTGCGCGTCACCTCCGTGCCCGAGCCGGAGAACACCCGCGCCTACATCGAGACCGCGCTCAAGACCGCCGACCGCTTCGCCTTCGCCGTGACCAACGAGGCCACCGGCACCGTGCTCGGCTCCACCAGCTACCACGACATCCTGAGCGCGGTGAAGCGCGTGGAGATCGGCTACACGTGGTACGCCGCGCGCTGCCAGCGCACGCACGTCAACACCACCTGCAAGCTGCTGCTGCTCGCCCATGCCTTCGACGCACTGGGCTGCAACGTGGTGGGCTGGCGCACCGACAACTTCAACTTCGCATCGCAGCGTGCCATCGAGCGGCTGGGCGCCAGGAAAGACGGCGTGATCCGCGGCAACGCGATGCGCCGCGACGGCACCATCCGCGACACCGTCATGTACAGCCTGCGCGCGGGCGAGTGGCCCGAGGTGAAGGCGCAGCTGCTGTACCTGCTCGACAAGCCGCGCGGCTGAAAGAAACACAAGGAGCACCCCATGCTCATCGACTTCTTCTACACCCTGCGCTCGGCCAAGCTGCCGGTGTCGGTCAAGGAATACCTCACGCTGCTGGAGGCCCTGCAGGCCGACGTGGTGGGCCCGAACTCCGACGGCGCCTACGGCATCGACGACTTCTACTACCTCTCGCGCACCGCGCTGGTGAAGGACGAGAAGCACTACGACAAGTTCGACCGCGCCTTCGCCGCCTACTTCAAGGGCGTGGAGATGCTGACCGACTTCACCAAGGAAGTGCCGCTCGACTGGCTGCGCAAGACGCTGGAGCGCGAGTTCACGGCGGAAGAGAAGGCCAAGATCGAGAAGATGGGCTGGGACGAGCTCATGGAAACGCTCAAGAAGCGCTTCGAGGAGCAGAAGGAGCGCCACGAGGGCGGCAGCAAGTGGATCGGCACCGGCGGCACCTCGCCCTTCGGCAACGGCGGCTACAACCCGCAAGGCATCCGCATCGGCGGGGCGGGCAAGAACCGCAGCGCCGTGAAGGTGTGGGACCAGCGCGCCTACAAGGACTACGACGACACGCAGGAACTCGGCACGCGCAACATCAAGGTCGCGCTGCGCCGGCTGCGCAAGTTCGCGCGCGAGGGCCATGAGGAGGAACTGGACCTCGACGACACCATCCACTCGACCGCCGCCAACGCCGGCTTCCTCGACATCAAGATGCGGCCGGAGCGCCACAACAACGTCAAGGTGCTGCTGTTGATGGACGTGGGCGGCACGATGGACGAGCACATCCAGCGCGTGGAGGAGCTGTTCTCGGCCGTGAAGACCGAGTTCAAGCACCTGGAGTTCTTCTACTTCCACAACTGCGTGTACGACTTCATGTGGAAGAACAACAAGCGCCGCTTCTCCGAGAAGTTCGCCACCTGGGACATCCTGCGCAAGTACAACAAGGACTACAAGCTCATCTTCGTCGGCGACGCGACCATGAGCCCCTACGAGATCCTGCAGCCCGGCGGCAGCGTCGAATACAACAACGAGGAAGCCGGCGCCGAGTGGATCCAGCGCCTGACGCACGCCTTTCCGAAGTTCGCGTGGATCAACCCCGAGCCGCAGGGCGTGTGGCAGTACCGCCAGAGCATCGCGGTGATGCAGCAGCTGATGTCCAACCGCATGTACCCCCTCACGCTGCGCGGGCTCGAGGAGGCGATGCGCATGCTGTCCAAGTAGGACGATGCCGCCGATCCGGCGGGGCCTTCAGGAACCGGCCGGGCTTGCTGTCAGAATCCGCCCATGGTCAGGGCGGTTCCTGTTTCTTCGCCGGCGTGGTGGCCGGCTTTGTTTTTGTGCGGCGTCCTGCTCTTGCAAGGCTGCAGCCTGCTGCCGAAAAAGGAATCCGCCGAAGAAAACAAACCCGTGGCCGGCCTCGTGCGCAGCGGCGCGGCGGGTGCCGGCACTACTGGTGCCGACAAGGACGAGAAGGAAGACGGCGGCAGGAAGGCCGGTGACAAGCGCGACGCCTTCACCGTCGACGTACGCGGCCCCGAGGCCGTGCGCGACTACCTCAAGCTGCATCTCGAAATCCAGCGTTACCGCGAGCTCGACGACCTCGGCGCCACCGAGATCTCCCGCCTCATGGTGGCCGCAGAGGCCAACGCCCGCGAACTGCTCGCCACGCTCGGCTACTTCACGCCCACGCTGACGCTCGAACTCAACGAGACGCCGCAGGGCGAAAAGGCCCCGCGCGAGATCGTCATCAACGTCTCGCCCGGCGAGCTCACCAGGGTGAGCAACGTGCAGATCAGCTATGCCGGCCCCATCGCCGACGACCCGGCCGCCGAGTCGCAGCGCGACACCATCCGCACCGCCTGGGCCCTGCGCGCCGGCCAGCCCTTCACCCAGCAGGCCTGGGACGACGCGAAGACCACCGCGCTGCGCAGCCTCACGGCGAAGCGCTTTCCCACGGGCAGCATCGCGATCAGCCGCGCCGAGGTCGATGCCGACCGCAGCGAGGCCCGCCTGAGCGTCACCTACCAGTCGGGCCCGGCCTACAAGTTCGGGCCGCTGGTGCTGCGCGGCATCCAGCGCTACGACCCCGACGGCGCGCGCCGCATCGCGCGCCTGCCCAGCGGCCAGGACTACGACCAGCAGAAGCTGCTCGACGCCCAGCAGCGCCTGGCCAGCAGCGGCTACTACGACTCTGTGTTCCTCACGCTCGACACCGACGGCGGCAACCCGCTGGCCGCGCCCGTCATCGCGCAGCTGCGCGAGGCGCCGCTGCAGAAGGTGGTGCTGGGCGTGGGCTTCACCACCGACAACGGCCCGCGCCTGTCGATCGACCACATCCACAACCAGGTGCCGCTGCTGGGCTGGCGCGCCGTCTCGCGGCTGTCGGTGGACAACGACATCAAGTCGCTGTCCACCGAGCTCAAGGCCATTCCCGACGACCGCGGCTGGCGCTGGTTCGCGGGCGCGGAGCTCAAGAGCGAGCAGTCGGGCAGCTACGTGGTCGACAGCGGCCGGCTGCGCGGCGGGCGCAGCAAGTCGGGTGACCACATCGACCGCAGCTATTTCCTGCAGTACGACTACGCGCAGAACCGCGGCACCAACGCGCCGCCCTCGGCCTCGGCCGTGACGGCCAACTGGGGCTGGACCGGGCGCTACTTCGACGACAACTCCGCCCCCTCGCGCGGCTTCGGCCTCGCGCTGGAGGTGGCTGCCGGCTACACGCTCACCGGCGAGCAGGTGCCCTTCACGCGCACCTACGCGCGCTGGCTCGGCGTGCTGCCGCTGGGCTCGGCCGAGGACAAGGAGCTGCGCGCGCGCCGCAGCCGCCTGCAGCTGCGCGTGGAGGCCGGCGCGGTATCGGCGAAAGACAGCGCGCAGATCCCCTCCACGCTGATGTTCCTGACCGGCGGCGACACCACCGTGCGCGGCTACAGCTACAAGCAGATCGGCACCGTGCGCCCCGACGGCACCACGGTGGCCGGCCGCTACCTCGGCGTGGCCAGCGTGGAGTGGCAGCGCCCCTTCGTCTACAACAACAAGCTCACCGAATGGGAGAGCGTGGTGTTCGTCGATGCCGGCGCCGTGGCCGACAAGCCCGGCGAGCTCAAGCCCAAGGTGGGCGTGGGCGTGGGCGCGCGCTGGCGCAGCCCGGTCGGGCCGGTGCAGGCCGACTTGGCCTACGGCGTCGACTCGAAGAAGTTCCGCCTGCACTTCCGGCTCGGCTTCACCTTCTGATGCACCGACAGATGCAGACCGAAGACGAATCCACCTCAACGCCAGCACTGCCTGCACCGCCAGCGCTGCCCCGCCGCTCGCGCGCGCGGCGCGCGGTGCGCGCCCTGGCCTGGACCGTCGCGGGCCTGCTGCTCGCGGTGGCGCTGCTGCTCGCCGGCGCATGGTGGTGGCTGGGCTCGGACACCTCGCTCGCCTTCGCGCTCGCGCAGGCGGCGCAGCGCCTGCCAGCCGGCCAGACGCTCGAAAGCCGCGACGTGAGCGGCTCGCTGCGCACCGGCGGCCACATCGGCTGGCTCAGGTACCAGAGCGACAGCATCGCCGTGGAGGTCAACGACGCCACCATCGGCTGGCAGTTCGCGCCGCTGTTCCAGCGCAAGGTGCAACTCGGCGAAGTGCACGCGAAGCAGGTGCTGATCGAGAAGCGCGGTGCGCCCAGTGACAAGCCCACCGAGCCGCTCGAGCAGCTCGCGCTGCCTGTGGAGGTCGAGCTGCCCTTCCGCATCGACGAACTCCGCTGGGCCGGCCCGCCGGTGCTGCAGGCGCTCAATCTCTCGGGCAGCTACAGCTACAAGGCCGCCGAACACGCGCTGGAGGTCAAGGGCGTGGACATCGCCGACGGCCACTACAGCGCCCGCGTGAAGCTGCAGGGCCCCGCGCCGATGGCCATCGACGCCGCGCTCGACGGCCGCGTGAAGGCGCCGCTGGCCGAGGACCACGACATCGACGTGCTGGCCGCCGCCACCGTCAAGGGCACGCTCGCCGGCACCGGCGCGCGGCTGCAGGTGGCGGCCGAGCTTAAGCCGGCGGAGGAGAACGCCGACGCCCCCATGGAGGCCAGCCTGCAGGCGCAGATCGCGCCCTGGCTGCCCCAGCCGGTGATCGACGCCAAGGCCGACCTGCGCAACGTCGACGCATCGAGCCTGTGGCCCGGCGCGCCCGAAACGCGGCTTACCGGCCCCGTCGAACTGCAGCCGGATGCCGACACCGGCCCCGCAGCCTGGAAGGCCTCGGCCGACATCCGCAACGCCCTGCCCGGCCCGTGGGACAAGGAGAAGCTGCCGCTCGAACAGCTGCTGGCCAGGGTCGGCTTCGACGGCACCAGCTGGACAATTTCCGAAGCCACCGTGCGCGCGGGCGGCGGGCGCATCGACGCGGCCGGCAAGTGGAGCCCGGCGCCCTCGCCCTGGCAGGCGCAGGCCACCGTGCGCGGCGTGAGGCCCGCGGCGCTGCACAGCGAGCTTTCTGGCGCACCGGTCAGCGGACAGATCAAGGCCGAGCAGAAGGACAGCACCATCGCCTTCGACGCCAGCCTGCGCGCCGAAGGCGGCGGCGCGGGCAGCAAGGCCCTGCCCGGCTTCGCGCTCGACCGCGCGCTGGCCCAGGGTCAGTGGAAGGACCAGGTGCTCGAGCTGCGCACGCTGCGCATCGATGCGCAGCGCGCCAGCATCGACGGCCGCCTGCAGGTGCGCGTGGCCGAGCAGGCCGCCAGCGGCAAGCTGGCCCTCGCCCTGCCCGGCGGCAGCGCGCAGGTCGAAGGCCGCATCGCGCCCGATTCGGGCAGTGGCGAGATCAAGGCCGCCATCGACGACGCCGACACCGTGCAGCGCTGGGTGCAGGGCCTGCCAGGCATGTCCGGCGTGTTCGGCAACGCCGGCGCCAAGGGATCGGCAAAGCTCGACGCCAGCTGGCAGGGTGGCTGGCGCACCATCCAGCGCCGGCTGGAAAACCCCAACGCCCCCGCCCCGCGCGGCGTCGCCGAACCGAGCCTGAAGGCCGCACTCTCGGTGCCGCGCCTCGACCTCACACTGCCCTCCGAGCAGCCCGGCGCAACGAACACCGACATCCAGCTGCGCAACCTGCAGGCCGATCTGGCCGGCAGCCTCGCGCAGGCCACGCTCGCATTGAAGGGCGAGGCCGCCACAGGCACGCAGAAGTTCGACATCGACACCCGCGCCAGCGGCGGCATCGCCGGTGCCGGCCAGTGGCGCGCGGCGCTGGCCAGCCTGAAGCTGCAGGCGCAGGACAGCGCCCGACCCGGCGCGCCATGGGTGCTGGAGCTGGGCCGCGAAGTCACCGCCACCATCCGCACCGCGGGCGGCAATGCGCCGCGCCTCGACGTGGAAGCCTCCGCCGCCTCGGCCACGCTGCGAGGCCCCGTACCGGGCACGGTGCGCATCGACTGGCAGCCGCTGCGCTTCAGCCAGAGCGGCGCGGCGCCCAACCGAGTGTTCCGCGTGCAGTCCAAGGGCCAGCTGCAGGGCCTGCCGATGGCCTGGGCCAGCGCGCTCGGCGCCAATACCGCGCTCGGCGAATACGGCATCAGCGGCGACCTGATGTTCAACGGCGACTGGGACATCGACGCGGGCGACACGCTGCACGCCAAGGCCCGCCTCGCGCGCCAGAGCGGCGACATCCGCGTGCAGGCCGGCGAGGCCGCACTGGTCACGCGCATCACCAGCACCGGCACCGGCACCGCCAGCGAGCGCACGATGAACGCCGCCTCGGCCAGCGGCGACGCGCCCAGCACGCCGGCCGGCCTGCGCCAGGCCGAGCTGCGCCTGGATGCCGACGGCGACGCGGTGCGTGCCGTTCTCGCGTGGGACAGCGAGCGCGCCGGCAAGATCGACGCGCAACTCGACACCCGCGTGCAGCAGCGCGCCGGCGGCTGGCAGTGGGCGCCCGACGCGCCGCTGGGCGGCACCATCAAGGCCATGCTGCCGAACCTGGGCGTGTGGTCGATGCTCGCGCCGCCGGGCTGGCGCATAGCGGGCACGCTGGACGCCAACGCCACGCTCTCGGGCAACCGCGCCGCGCCGCGCTGGAACGGCACGCTGGGCGCCGACAAGCTCGCGCTGCGCGCGCCGGTGGAAGGGCTGGATCTGCGCGACGGCCGGCTGCGCGCCACGCTCACCGGCGAGCGCATCGAGATCACCGAATTCACGCTCAAGGGCGGCGCCGGCAGTTCGGCGCGCATCGGCGGCCAGAGCGGCAACCGCAGCACCGCCGCCAGCGAGGCCCGCACCGACGGCGGCACCCTTTCAGCCAGCGGCGAGCTCGCCTGGGGCCCGGCCAGCGGCTCGGCCTCCGGCATCCGCATGGCGCTGCAGGGCCAGCTGCGCGCACTGCGCGTGCTGGTGCGCACCGACCGGCAGGTCACGCTCTCGGGCGACCTGCAGGCGCGGCTGGACAACGGCCAGTTCACCGTGCGCGGCAAGCTCAGGACCGACCGCGCCGTCATCATCCTGCCCGACGAGACCGCGCCCAGCCTGGGCAGCGACGTCGTCGTGCGCTCCGCCGCCAAGGACCGCGAGGCCGCCGAGGCGGCGAAGCGCGAGGCCGCCCGCGCCGACGCACAGGCCGCGAAGCCGCAGACCGCCAAGCCGCCGGACATCACCGTCGAGTTCGACCTGGGCGACGACTTCGCGGTGCAGGGCCGCGGCATCACCACGCGCCTCGAAGGCAACCTCGAGATCCGCAGCACCCGGCTCGATGCGCCGCCCCGCATCACCGGCGAGGTGAAGACGGTGAAGGGCCAGTACCGCGCCTACGGCCAGCAGCTCGACGTGGAGACCGGCATCGCGCGCTTCAACGGCCCCTTCGACAACCCGGCGCTCGACATCCTCGCGATCCGCCCCAATCTCTCGCAGCGCGCGGGCGTGCAGATCACCGGCACCGCGCAGTCGCCGCGCGTGAAGCTGTATTCGGAGCCGGCGCTGTCCGATGCCGAGACGCTCTCGTGGGTCGTGCTGGGCCGCGCCTCGGCCACCAGCGGCGGCGAATCGGCGCTGCTGCAGCAGGCCGCGCTGTCGCTGCTCGGCAAGATCGGCGGCGCCTCCACCGGCGGCAGCCTCGCGAGCCGCTTCGGCCTCGACGAACTCGGCTTCAAGGGCCCGGGCGACGGCGGCGACCTGCGCGAATCGGCAGTGACGCTGGGCAAGCGCCTGTCGAAGGACTTCTACATCACCTACGAGCGCAGCATCGGCGGCACCTTCGGCACCCTCTTCATCTTCTACGACCTGACGACGCGCCTCACCCTGCGCGGCCAGGCCGGACAGACGAGCGGCCTCGACCTGATCTACACGGTCAAGTACGACTGAAGCGGGATCGGGACCGGGCAGCCGAACGCAGAGGTCGCGAAGGTTGCGCGAAAGTCGCAAAAGGAAAACCAGAAAATGGTTTTCTGTCTCTTCTGCGACCTCTGCGTAGCTTTTGTATTTCTTCTGCGTTCGGCTGTCCGATCCCTTCCCCCGGCCCGCTCCCGACTTCGGCCTTGACCCGCGTCTTGCGCGCGTGATAAGAACCGTGCCTCGCCTTCACCGAGGAGCGACCACGATGAAAAGAGTTGGAGACAAGGGCGAGAGCCTTCGGAACTTTCCAGATGGCTCTCGGACATCCGCCCCGCCGGGGCTCTCGCGCATCGCCCTCACGCGAGGCGCATTGCGCGGCACGATCGCGCTGATCGCGGGCCTCGCGCTCGTGGCGTCCGTCCCCTACTGGGGCGGCATGCACTTTCCCGTCACCAGCCTCGTGATCTACGTCGCGGGCATGGTGTTCATCGCGATGCCGCTGTGCCTCTACTACGAGTCCCTGCTCATGGCGCAGGCAGCAGCGTCGCCCGATGGCTGCGAAGCGCCGATGCCACGATAGGCATCAGCTGCGGCGTCTTGCCCGCATCGAAATCGCGCAGCAGCTGGATGCGCATGCTCGGTGCCCAGAACGACTTCAGGTGCGCGGCAATGGCCTGCGTGGCCGCGCCCGCGTCGCTGGGCGACTGCGCCTGGAAGAAGCTGCCGATCTGGTTGGCCATCTTCACGAGTTGCGCCGATTGATCGTGCTCCATTTGGTTTCCGGAAAGTTGTAGCGTTGAAAAGGGAACGGCTCAGCGCAGCCGCTGGGGGTGGCTGTACACGCCAAGATCTTCCTGCCGCACGAAGCCCACCAGCGTGAGCCCCGCGCGCTGCGCCGTGGTCACCGCGAACGAGGTCGGTGCCGACACGGCGGCCAGCAGCGGCGCGCCGGCCATCGCGGCCTTCTGCACCATCTCGAAGCTCGCGCGGCTGGTGACGGCGATGAAGCCGCCGGACGCATCGACGTCGTTGGCCGCGAGCGCGCCCACCAGCTTGTCGAGCGCGTTGTGGCGGCCCACGTCCTCGCGCAGCCACATCACCTCGCCGTCGGGCGAACACCACGCCGCCGCGTGCACCGCGCCGGTGGCTTCCTGCAAGGTCTGCTGCGAAGGCAGCTGCGACATCGCCCGGCCGATGGCCTCGCGCTCGAAGCGCACGGCGGCATCGTCGCGCAGCACGGGAATCTCGCGCGACACTTGCGTGAGGCTTTCGGTGCCGCACAGGCCGCAGCCGGTGCGCCCGGCCATCGAGCGGCGGCGCTGCCTGAGGCGCGCGAAGGCCGCGCTCGACACCTGCATGTGCACCGTGAAGCCCAGCGCCGACTGCTCGGCCTCCACCGAATAGAGCTCGTGCGCCTCGTCGAGGATGCCCTCGCTCAGCGAGAAGCCGAGCGCGAAGTCTTCCAGGTCGAGCGGCGTAGCCAGCATCACCGCATGCGAGATGCCGTTGTATTCGAGCGCGACCGGCACCTCCTCGGCAACCCAGTCCTGCACGTCGAAGGGCCGGCCGCCGCGCACGCCGTGCACGGGCAGCAGCTGCGCGCCTTCGCAGAAGCGGACCGTGTCTGCGGCCTGCATGGTCATGCGCGATGCATCCTCACTTGGCCGGCACCGTCTCGTTGCTCTGGTGCGAGGCGGCGGCGAGCAGGTCGTGCTGCGTCCGGTTGAAGCGGCTGTACTCCTGCTGCCAGGCCGAAGGCTGCATCACCGGCGCCACCTGCACCGCCGTGACCTTGTATTCGGGGCAGTTGGTGGCCCAGTCGGAGTTGTCGGTGGTGATCACGTTCGCCCCCGACTCGGGGAAGTGGAAGGTGGTGTAGACCACGCCCGGCTGCACGCGCTCCGACACCGTGGCGCGCAGCACCGTCTCGCCCGCGCGGCTCTGGATGCCGACCCAGTCGCCTTCCTTCACGCCGCGTTCCTCGGCGTCGTGCGGATGGATCTCCAGCCGGTCCTCGCTGTGCCACTGGTTGTTCTCGGTGCGCCGCGTCTGCGCGCCCACGTTGTACTGCGAGAGGATGCGCCCGGTGGTCAGCAGCAGCGGGAACCTGCGCGTGACCTTCTCGTCGGTCGCCACGTACTGCGTGACGATGAACTTGCCCTTGCCGCGCACGAAGCGGTCGATGTGCATGGTGGGCGTACCGTCGGGCGCGTTCTCGTTGCAGGGCCACTGGATGCTGCCGAGCTCGTCGAGGCGCTTGTAGCTCACGCCGTGGAAGGTGGGCGTGAGCGCGGCGATCTCGTCCATGATCTCCTCCGGGCTCTGGTAGTCCATCGGATAACCAAGGGCCTGCGCGAGCTTCACCGTCACTTCCCAGTCGGCATAGCCCGCCTTCGGCGGCATCACCTTGCGCACGCGCGAGATCCGGCGCTCGGCGTTGGTGAAGGTGCCGTCCTTCTCCAGGAAGGAGGAGCCCGGCAGGAACACGTGCGCGTACTTGGCGGTCTCGTTGAGGAAGATGTCCTGCACCACCACGCATTCCATGGCCATCATCGCGGCGGCCACGTGCTGGGTGTTCGGGTCGGACTGCACGATGTCCTCGCCCTCGCAGTAGAGGCCCTTGAAGCTGCCGCCGATGGCGGCGTCGAACATGTTGGGAATGCGCAGGCCCGGCTCGGGGTCGATCGGCACGCCCCAGGCGGCCTCGAACGCGGAGCGCGTGGTGCTGTCCGACACGTGGCGGTAGCCCGGCAGCTCGTGCGGGAAGGAGCCCATGTCGCAGGAGCCCTGCACGTTGTTCTGGCCGCGCAGCGGGTTCACGCCCACGCCTTCTCTGCCCACGTTGCCGGTGACCATCGCGAGGTTGGCGATGCCCATCACGGTCGTCGAGCCCTGGCTGTGCTCGGTCACGCCCAGGCCGTAGTAGATGGCGGCGTTGCCGCCCGTCGCGAAGAGCCGCGCGGCCGCGCGCATCTCGGCGGCAGGCACGCCGGTGACCGCCTCGGTGGCCTCGGGCGACTGCTCGGGGCGCTCGACGTACGACTTCCATTCCTTGAACGAGGCCGTGTCGCAGCGCTCGGCCACGAACTCGTCGGCCATCAGCCCTTCGGTCACGATGACGTGCGCCAGCGCGGTGACCACCGCCACGTTGGTGCCGGGGCGCAGCTGCAGGTGATGCGCAGCCTGGATGTGCGGCGACTTCACGATGTCGATGCGGCGCGGGTCGACCACGATCAGCTTCGCGCCCTGGCGCAGCCGCTTCTTCATGCGCGAGGCGAACACCGGATGCCCGTCGGTCGGGTTGGCGCCGATCACCATGATCACGTCGGCCTTGTCCACAGAGGCGAAGGTCTGCGTGCCCGCCGACTCGCCCAGCGTCTGCTTCAGGCCGTAGCCCGTGGGCGAATGGCACACGCGCGCGCAGGTGTCGACGTTGTTGTTGCCGAAGGCGGCGCGCACCAGCTTCTGCACGAGGTAGGTCTCCTCGTTGGTGCAGCGCGAGGAAGTGATGCCGCCGATGGAGTCGCGGCCGTACTTGGCCTGCAGGCGCTTGAACTCGCTGGCCGCATAGCCGAGCGCGGTCTCCCAGCTCACCTCCTGCCACGGGTCGCTGATGTTCTTGCGGATCATCGGCTTGAGCATGCGGTCCTGGTGCGTGGCATAGCCCCAGGCGAAGCGGCCCTTCACGCAGGAGTGGCCCTCGTTGGCCTTGCCGTCCTTCCACGGCACCATGCGCACCACCTCGTTGCCCTTCATCTCGGCCTTGAACGAGCAGCCTACGCCGCAGTAGGCGCATGTGGTGATCACGCTGTGCTCGGGCTGGCCGAGCCAGATCACCGACTTCTCCTGCAGCGTGGCGGTGGGGCAGGCCTCGACGCAGGCGCCGCAGCTCACGCACTCCGAGTCCATGAAGGCCTCGTCCTGGCCCGGCGACACGCGCGATTCGAAGCCGCGGCCGCTGATGGTCAGCGCGAAGGTGCCCTGCGTTTCCTCGCAGGCGCGCACGCAGCGGTTGCACACGATGCACTTGGAAGGGTCGTAGCTGAAGTACGGGTTCGACTCGTCCTTCTCGCTCTTGAGGTGGTTGGCGCCGTCGAAGCCGTAGCGCACGTTGCGCAGGCCGGTCACGCCCGCCATGTCCTGCAGCTCGCAGTTGCCGTTGGCCGAGCAGGTGAGGCAGTCCAGCGGATGGTCGGAGATGTAGAGCTCCATCACGCCCTTGCGCAGCTCCTGCAGCCTGGGCGTCTGCGTGCGCACCTTCATGCCGGCTTCGGCGGGCGTGGTGCACGAGGCCGGGAAGCCCCGGCGGCCCTCGATCTCGACCAGGCACAACCGGCACGAGCCGAAGGGCTCCAGGCTGTCGGTGGCGCAGAGCTTTGGCACCTGGATGCCCGCATCCACCGCCGCGCGCATCAGCGAGGTGCCCGCGGGCACCGTGACTTCGTTGCCGTCGATCTCCAGCGTCACCTCACGCTCCGATTCGCGCTTGGGGGTGCCGTAGTCGATGTCCTTGAGATGATTCAACATGTTGGGGGCTTTCACTGAGGCCTGAGGCAAATGCGGGGGGCGGACATCCGAACGCAGAAGTCGCGAAGATTTCGCAGAAGTCGCAAAAGGAAAACCAAAAATGGTGTTTGTCTCTTCTGCGATTTCTGCGTAGTTTTTGTATTCCTTCTGCGTTCGGCTGTCCGTATCCGGATGCGTCATGTCAGGCGGCCTTTCTATCGGGAGCTTCGATGCCGAAGTCCTGCGGGAAATGGTCGAGCGCCGAGAGCACCGGGAACGGCGTCATGCCGCCCATGGCGCACAACGAGCCGTGGACCATCGTGTCGCACAGGTCGCGCAGCAGCATCACCTGCTGCGGGCGGTTCTGGTTGCCGCGGATCTTGTCGATCACTTCCACGCCGCGCGTCGAGCCGATGCGGCAGGGCGTGCACTTGCCGCAGGATTCGAGCGCGCAGAACTCCATGGCGTAGCGCGCGAGCTTCGAGAGGTCGGCCGTGTCGTCGTGCACCACGATGCCGCCATGGCCCACGGTGCCGCCGACGGCCGCGTAGGCCTCGTAGTCCAGCGGCAGGTCCCACTTCGATTCGGGCAGGTAGGCGCCCAGCGGACCGCCGACCTGCACCGCCTTGATGGGCCGGCCCGAGGCCGAGCCGCCGCCGTAGTCGTACAGCAGCTCGCGCAACGTGACGCCGAAGGCCTTCTCGACCAGGCCGCCGTACTTGATGTTGCCCGCCAGCTGCATCGGCAGCGTGCCGCGCGAGCGGCCCACGCCGTAGTCGCGGTAGAAGGCCGCGCCGCGCGCCAGGATCAGCGGCACGCTGGCCAGCGTGATGACGTTGTTGATGAGCGTGGGCTTGCCGAACAGCCCCTCGATGGCCGGCAGCGGCGGCTTGGCGCGCACGATGCCGCGCTTGCCTTCCAGGCTTTCGAGCAGCGCCGTCTCCTCGCCGCACACGTACGAGCCCGCGCCCTTGCGCACCGCGAGCGAGAAGCGCTTGCCCGAACGCAGGATGTTGTCGCCGAGGAAGCCCGCCGCCTCGGCGATACGGATCGCCTCGTTCAGCGTCGCGATCGCATGCGGGTACTCCGAGCGCACGTAGATGTAGCCCTGCGTCGCGCCGGTGGCGAGGCCCGCGATGGTCATGCCCTCGATGAGCATGAAGGGGTCGCCCTCCATGGTCATGCGATCGGAGTACGTGCCCGAGTCGCCTTCGTCGGCATTGCAGACGATGTACTTCTGCGCAGCAGCCGTGCCCAGCACCGTCTTCCATTTGATGCCGGCCGGAAAGGCCGCGCCGCCGCGTCCGCGCAGGCCGGAGTCGAGCACCTGCTGCACGATGTCCTCGGGCGCGAGCGCCAGCGCGCGGCGCAGGCCGGCGAAACCCTCGTAGGCCTGGTAGTCGGTGAGCGACACCGGGTCGGTGATGCCCATGCGCGAGAAGGTCAGGCGCTCCTGCTTCTTCAGGTAAGGGATCTCCTCGGTCGGGCCGAGCGCCAGCGGATGCCTGCCGCCGGTGATAAAGCCCGCGTCGAACAGGCCCGCCACGTCGTCGGGCGTCACCGGGCCGTAGGCGATGCGGCCGGCGGGCGTGTTCACCTCCACCAGCGGCTCGAGCCAGAACATGCCGCGCGAGCCGTTGCGCACGATCTCCAGCATCAGGCCGCGCGCCGCTGCCTCCTTCGCGATGCAGCGGGCCACGCGGTCTGCGCCGGCGGCGAGCGCGGCCGAGTCGCGCGGAACGTATACGGTGATGGTGCTCATGGGTTGACCTGCGCGACCAGCGCATCGAACGTGCGGGGCGTCATGCGCGCATGCGGCTGGTCGTCCAGCGTCATCGCGGGCGAGGAGGCGCACAGGCCGAGGCAGAAGGCCGGCTCCAGCGTGAACGCGCCGTCCTTCGTGGTGCCGTGCGCGCTGCAGCCCAGACGAAGTTCCGCATGGGCCAGCAGCGCATCGGCGCCCATCGACTGGCAGGCCTCGGCGCGGCAGATCTGGATCACATGGCGGCCCGCGGGCGCGCTGCGGAAGTGGTGGTAGTAGGTGACGACGCCGTGCACCTCGGCGCGCGAGAGGTTCTGCGCCTCGGCGATCACCGGCACCGCGTGGGCGGGGATGTAGCCGAGCGCGTCCTGCACGTCGTGCAGTATCGGCAGCAGCGCGCCGGGTTCGTTCTCGTGCGCCTGCAGGATGCGCTGCACGGCGGCGAGTTCGCTCGCCTCGTGCCCCTGCTGCGCCTGCTGAACCTGTTCTTGTCTCATGGTCCGTCCGATCTGCTCCGCTGCGTGAAGCCTTCGAGGCCTTGCAGGCGGAGCTGTTTTCATCGTGGTTCGTCACGGGTTCGACGTCGCGAATTCGACGCGAATCCCGTGGTCGTCCGCTTGGGGATCAATGTCGATGAATCGGGCGTCGGGGGCCTTGACACAAGTCAATTTCCGCCGAAACAAGCACGGTGCCAATGCGCACAAACCCTGCGGGCGCGCAGGGTTTCGCAAGGACCGGGAGAACTGCCTGAAAGACCCTATCGGGCGGAGGCTTCGCGCGCCCTGCGCAGCTGCGCTTCGGCTTCTTCGTCGCCCACCTCGCCGGTGACCTTCGCGGGGCGGCCCACGATGCGCGAACGGTCGGGAAAGACCTTGCCTTCGGTGAGCAGCGAACCGGGCTCGACGATGCATCCGCGGCCCACCACCGAGCCGTTGAGCGCGACGGTGTTCTCGCCGACGACGGCGCCGTCGCCCACGGTGCAACCGTGCAGCATCACGTGCGGGCCGACCATCACCTCGGCGCCGATGGTGAGCGGGAAGCCGGGGTCGGCGTGCAGCATCACGCCCGCCTCCACCTGGCTGCCGCGGCCGACGGTGATGGGCTCGTTGTCGCCGCGCAGCACCGAGTGCGCGCCGATGCTGCAGCCGGCCGCCAGCACGACCTGGCCGATCACGCTGGCGCTCTCGGCCACTCGGGCGCTGGCGTCGATGACCGGTTCATGCGCGTCAAGTCGGTAGATCGTCACTGCAAAGGCTCCTGTTCATCGGCAAAAGGCCCCGCCATCTTCATGGCGGGGCCGCGGGGGAAAGGCGGATGCCCGGATGGTACCGGCGCTGCCGCCTTCGGTGGTGTGCAGGTGTTCTATTCGGTGCTATTCGGTACGGCTGGCCTCGATGTGCTTGCGGCGCATCGGGCGCAGCACGAACCAGGCCATCAGCGCCGCGAGCGCATTGACCGCGCTGGCCGCGATGAAGACGGCCTGCCAGCTGCCTGTGGAGGCGGCCAGCACGCTCGACAGGGGCACCAGCAGCGAGGCCGTGCCCTTGGCGGTATAGAGCATGCCGGCGTTCGAGGCCGCGTACTTGGAGCCGAAGGTGTCGGCGCAGGTCGAAGGGAACAGGCTGTAGATCTCGCCCCATGCGAAGAACACGATACCCGTGAGGATCACGAACAGCAGCGGGTTCTGGCCGTAGTGGTAGAGCATCAGGATGCCGACCGACTCGATCGCGAAGGCGATGAACATGGTCTGCTCGCGGCCGATCTTGTCCGACACCCATCCGAAGAAGGGCCGCGTGAGGCCGTTGAGCACGCGGTCGATGGCCAGTGCGAAGGTCAGCGCGGGCAGCACCAGGCCCATGATGTTGACCGGCACGTCGATGATCTTGAAGTCCTTGGCGATGGGCGCGAGCTGCGCGGTGGCCATCAGGCCGCCGGCCGCCACCATCACGAACATCGCGTACATCACCCAGAACACCGGCGAGCGCAGCACCTCGGAGGGCGCGTAGTCGCGGCGCGACTGCTGCACGGCGCGGTTGTTGGAAGCCTTGGCGTGGTCGGGCGCGCGGGTCAGGAGCCATGCGAGCAGGAACACGATGAGCCCCTGCCCGATCCCAAAATAGAGAAAGGCTGCCTCATAGCCGCTCGACTTGATCATCGCGGAGATCGGGATGATCGTGAGCGCAGAGCCCGCACCGAAGCCCGCGGCGGTCATGCCCGCTGCAAGGCCGCGCCGGTCGGGGAACCACTTGAGCGCATTGCCCACGCAGGTGCCGTAGACCGCGCCCGCGCCGATGCCGCCGATGGCCGCCGCCACGTACAGCAGCGCCAGCGAGTCGGCGAACGAGTTGAGCACCCAGCCCACGCCGCAGAGCACACCGCCCACCAGCACCACGGGACGTGGTCCGAAGCGGTCGACGAGGTAGCCCTCGATGGGCACCAGCCAGGTTTCGGTGAGGACGAAGATGGTGAAGGCGACCTGGATCGCGGCGCGGCTCCAGCCGTGCTTGTCGGCGATCGGATTGACGAAGAGCGTCCAGCCGTACTGCAGGTTGGCGATCATCGCCATGCAGACGATGCCTATGAGCAATTGGCCCCATCGGTACGCCTCGGATCGGGTCGCGTTGGCGCCATAGGTTTCGGACGGGGGGTACATCGCGGCGTTGGAACCTGCGATCGTGGAGGTGGGCCGAGTCATGGAGTTGTCCTTGGTGTTTTCGTTGAAATCCGACGGGCTGCCAGAGCAGAGCAATCAGTCGAGCGAACTGTGCGCATCGACGGGCGACGAGGCTTCGTTGACATCGATACACGGCATTGGAATCACCAGTTTTCTGCGCGTGAATGACTGTCGGACCGAGCGACTCAAAAACTCTTGACCTCAGTCAAGTTCACACGAATCGCGCCCTCGGCGACCCCCCGAGGTATCCCTAGCACGAGGCACTGATTCCTCTCTGGAAATCGCACTGCGCGCGATGCGGATGAGAGGCCGCTGCGATGCATGTCGAGCGGGCTTCGCGCATCGCATCAAGGAAGAGAAATGGATGGCGGAATTTCGATGATTCGCGCGTGATGGTTGCGCGCCATTTTTCGATGCACGCATCGGCTCTTGCGATGTCCCTCGATGGCTTCGCGATGCGCGTCGCGCGCGGCCGATGCTCTTCCGATCGGCTCTGGCAGGGGGAACTTTCACCCCATGACGGGACCCTGTCCGACAGGGAAAAAATTGACCCAGGTCAAGAAACGCAAAAATCGCGTTTGCCCTCGTCTAGGGTAAACCCTAAAATTCAGGGTAATCCCTTCGGTCTTTCCGATTCAGTTTCAGATTCTTTTTTTGGAGCCATCAAATGAGCCACACGACCCTGAATTCCAACGCACTGCGTGCCCCCTCTTCTTCCTCGGCCGCCGGCAACGTCATGCGCGAGCTGTTCGCGGTGATGCCCATCGTGATCTTCTACAAGGCCGCTCGCGCCGCGCTGATGCAGCGCCGCTCGTCGTTCGTGCAACGCTGATCCGCCGCACGCAGCAGCCAGGCAATCCCCGCAAGGAGCGCGCGCGAGTCACTCGCCGCGCTCTTTTTCCTTGGGGCCTTCGAACGGGACGATCTGCGCGATCAGCGCGGGCCCGTCGCTCAGCAGGAACTCCTTGAAGGCCTGCGCCACCGGCGGCAGCCGCTTGCTGCGGCGATGCACCACGTACCAGTTGAGCATCAGCGGAAATCCCTGCACGTCGAGCACGCAGAGGCTGCCGGCGCGCAGTTCCTGGCTCACGGTGTGGGCCGACACGAAACTCACGCCCATGCCCGCGATCACCGCCTGCTTGATGGTCTCGGTGCTGCGTATCTCCATCGCGACGTTGATGCCGCTCAGGTCGCCGCCGAAGCCGTCCTCCATCGAGTGCCAGGTGTCGGACGCCTTCTCGCGTACCACGAAGGGCTCGCGCATCAGCCGCGCCCGCGGGATGTTTCTCTCTCGCGCCAGCGGATGGCCGGGCGCCGCGACGATCACGTAAGGGTGCGGCGCAAAGGGCTGGTTGACGGTGTCCAGGTCGGTGGGTGGGCGCACCATGATCGCGAGATCCGTAAGGTTCTCCGCGATGTGGGTCAGCAGCTCCGCGCGGTTGTGGACCGTGAAGTTCAGCGTCACGCCCTGGTGGCGGCTCGCGAACTCGACCAGCAGGCGCGGAAAGAAGTAGTCGCCCGCGCTGATCACGCCCACGTTGAGCTTGCCGCCCGAGACGCCCTTGAACTGCATCATCGCGTGCTCGGCCGCCTCGAACTGCTGGATGATCGCGCGGCTGATCTGCAGCAGTTCGGTGCCCGCGGGCGTGAGGTAGATCTTCTTGCCGAACTGCTCGAAGAGCGCGTTGTCCGCATGCTCCTCGAGCTTGCGCACCTGCGTGGAGACGGCGGGCTGCGTGAGGTGCAGTTCCTCGGCCGCGCGAGAGAAGCTCAGCAGCCGCGCCACCGCCTCGAAGACCTTCATCTGGCGCAGGGTCGCGTGTTTCATCGCAGGGCCTTCGAAGCTGGGGGGCGCTCAGCGCGGTATTCGGGCGACGTGCAGCAGGTTGGTGGTGCCCGACTGCCCGAAGGGCAGGCCCGCCACCACCACCACGTCGTCCCCCTCCTTCGCGAAGCCCTCGCTGCGAGCCGTGCGGCAGGCGCAGTCGATCATCTCCGCCACGTCGTGCACGTCGTCGACCAGCACCGCGTGCACGCCCCAGACCATCGCCATGCGACGCGCGGCGGCCACGTCGGGCGTGAGGCTCAGGATGGGCACCGCCGGGCGCTCGCGCGCCGCGCGCAGGCTCGTGAAGCCCGACGACGTGTAGGTCACGGTGGCGGCCGGCGCGAGCAGCGAGGCCACCTGGCGCATCGAGGCGCACACCGCGTCGGCCGTGGTGGAAAGCGCAGCATCGTGCGTGGCGTCGATGCCCGTGCGGTACGACGGATCGGCCTCCACGCGCGCGATGATGCGGTCCATCATCGCGACCGCCTCCAATGGATATTTGCCCGAGGCCGATTCGGCCGAGAGCATCACCGCGTCGACGCCGTCGTACACAGCGGTCGCAACGTCCGACACTTCGGCGCGCGTGGGCACCGGCGAGACGATCATCGATTCGAGCATCTGCGTCGCCACCACCACGGGCTTTCCGCGCTTGCGGCACGAACGCACGATCAGCCGCTGAAGCTCCGGCACCTGCTCGGGCGGCAGCTCCACGCCGAGGTCGCCGCGCGCGACCATGATGCCGTCGCACAGTGCGACGATGGCATCCAGGTGCTCGATGGCAGCGGGCTTCTCCAGCTTGGCCATGATCCAGGCGCGCGAGCCGATGATGGCGCGCGCCTCCTCGATGTCCTCGGGCCGCTGCACGAAGGAGAGCGCGACCCAGTCCACGCCCATCGAGAGGCCGAAGGCCAGGTCGTCGCGGTCCTTGGGCGTGAGCGGCGAGATCGGCAGCAGCACGCTGGGCACGTTGACGCCCTTGCGGTCGGAGATGTCCCCGCCGACCAGCACCGTGGTCTCGGCGAAGTCGGGGCCATGGCTGTCCACGCGCAGGCGCAGCTTGCCGTCGTCGAGCAGCAGCTCGGTGCCGTTGTGCAGCGCGGCGAAGATTTCGGGATGAGGCAGCGGCGCGCGGCGTGCATTGCCGCTGGCCTGGCTCATGTCGAGGCGGAAGCGCGCGCCCGCGTCGAGATACGCCCGCCCGCCCTCGAAGGTGCCCAGGCGCAGCTTGGGCCCCTGCAGGTCGAGCAGGATGCCGATGGGCCGGCCGTACTCCTTCTCGAGCCGGCGGATGGTCTCGATGCGGCGCGCATGGTCGTGCTGCGTGCCGTGGCTCAGGTTGAGCCGGAAAACGTCCACGCCGCGCCCGAACAGCGCGCGGATGGCCTGCTCGTCGGTGGTGGCCGGGCCGAGGGTTGCGACGATCTTGGCGCTGCGCGTGCGTCTCATCGAACGCCTCCGGTACCGAGGGCATGGCTTCCTCTCCCCTCGGGGAGAGGGTTGGGGTGAGGGCTGGCGGCGCTGGTCGAGGCAGGGCTTGTGCGAGGGCCGTCACCCTCACCCCTGCCCTCTCCCCGAGGGGAGAGGGAGAAACACCGTCCGCTCATGCCGCGATCTCGTCGAGCTTCACCCGGCCACGCTGGTCTTCCATGGTGCGCGCGAGCAGCTTCACAAGGCTGTAGACGGTGTCGATGTGCGGCGTCGGCGTCTCGGTGAGCCGTGCCAGCTCGACCACGGCGCCGACCAGCGCGTCGATCTCGGGCGCGCGGCCCGCTTCCACGTCCTGCAGCATCGAGGTCTTGTGCTTGCCGACCTTCTCCGCGCCCGCGATGCGCTTCTCCAGCGTCACGCGGAACTCGATGCCGAGCTTGTGCGCGACGGCCTGGGCCTCGCGCATCATTGCCGCGGCGAGCTCGCGCGAAGGCGGGTACTGGCAGATGTCCACGAGCGTGGAATGCGCGAGGCTGCTGATCGGGTTGAAGGTGAGGTTGCCCCACAGCTTGAGCCAGATCTCGGCGCGGATGTTGTCGAGCACCGGAGCCTTGAAACCCGCGCCGGTGAAGCAGGCCGACACGCGCTCGACGCGCTCGCTGGCCGAGCCGTCGAGCTCGCCCACCGGAAAGCGGTCGCCCTCGATGTGCCTGACCACGCCGGGCGCGATGAGCTCCGAGGCCGGATACACCACGCAGCCGATCACCCGCTGCGCCGGGATCTTCGCCGCGAGCGTTCCCGATGGGTCGACGCTGCGCACCGGCGTGCCTTCGAGCGTGCCGCCATGCTTGTGGAAATACCAGTACGGGATGCCGTTCTGCATGGTCACGACCACCGTGTCCGGCCCGAAGAGCTTCGGCACGTCGTTGGCCACGGCCTCGACCTGGTGGGCCTTCATCGCGAGCACCACGATGTCCTGCGGGCCCGCCTCGTCGTAGCGGTCGGTGGCCTTCACGTTGCGCGCCACCTGTTCCTCGCCTTCGGCCGAGACCAGCCTGATGCCGTTGCGGCCTATGGCTTCGAGGTTGGCGCCCCGCACGATGAACGTGACGTCCTCGCTGGCCAGCGCGAGTTTCGCGCCGACCAGTCCGCCGATGGCGCCTGCGCCGATGATTGCAATCTTCATGTCGTCGATCCCCAAGAGTTGAATTCCTTGCGCGACCCTTCGGCTGCGTTCAGCCGAAGCGGTTGCTGAGCTTTCCGATGCCGCCGATCTCGATCTCGACGAGGCTGCCGGGCTTCATGGAGCCGACGCCGATCGAGGTGCCGCAGAGGATCACGTCGCCGCGATGCAGCGTCATGTCCTGCGAGATGAGGCTCACGAGCTGCTGCACCGAAAAGCGCATGTCGCTGATCGGGTAGTTCTGGCGCTGCTCGCCGTTGAGCGTGGTGGTCACGGTGAGCGTGGCGGGATCGAGGCCGGTGGCCACCACCGGGCCCATGGGGCAGAAGGTGTCGAAGCCCTTGGCGCGCACCCACTGCGCGAAGGACGCGTCGCGGTTGAGGATGTCGGCCACGGTGACGTCGTTGGCGCAGGTGTAACCGAACACGTGGTCGAGCGCGTCGGCTTCGGAGACGGCGGTGGCGGTCTTGCCGATGACAATGCCGAGCTCGCCCTCGAACACCACCTTGCCGTCGCACAGCGGCTTGCGGATGGGCGCGCCGGGCGCGAGGTACGAGTTGGGCGTCTTCAGCAGGTACAGCGGCTCGGCCGGCACCGGCAGGCTCAGCTTGGCGCCCAGCGCGTGGAAGTTGTTCCACAGCGCGATCACCTTGGTCGGCTCGGTGGGCGTGAGCAGCTGCAGCCCTGCGAGCGCGAACACGCGGCCCGTGGGCTCGGAGCTGCCGAACATGTCGCCCTGCCGCTCGTGCACCGCGTCGCCCTCGAGCGTGCCGAAGCCGATGCCACCCGCGTGCTCGAAGCGGACCCATTTCTTCATCTGCTGCTGTTCCATGTTGTTGTCGTCTTTCTGGATGTTGAGGATTCGGGTCCGCCGCCGTTCGATCGATCAGTCGAACGGGAGGTAGTCGGGCACCACGAGCGAGGCGAGCAGCTTTCCCATGTCCGCCGGATTGCGCGTGACGTGGATGCCGCACTCCTTCATCACCGCGAGCTTTTCCTGCGCCGTGCCGCGGCCTCCGGAGACGATGGCGCCCGCATGGCCCATGCGCTTGCCGGGCGGTGCGCTGGCGCCGGCGATGAAGCCGACCACGGGCTTGGTCATGTGGTCGCGTATCCAGCGCGCGCATTGCTCCTCGGCGTCGCCGCCGATCTCGCCGACCATGATCACGGCGTCGGTGCGCGGGTCGTCGTTGAACATCTTCAGCACGTCGATGTGCCGCAGCCCGCCGACCGGGTCGGCGCCGATGCCCACCACCGTCGACTGCCCGATGCCGAAGCTCGCCAGCTGGCTCGCGGCCTCGTAGGTCAGCGTGCCGGAGCGCGAGACGACGCCGATGCGCCCGCGCTGGTGGATGTGGCCGGGCATGATGCCGATCTTGATCTCGCCGGGCGTGATGAGCCCCGGGCAGTTGGGCCCCAGCAGCAGCGTCTTGCGGCCCTGCATGCGGTGGCGCGTGCGGATCATGTCGCGCACCGGAATGCCCTCGGTGATGCAGATGACGAGGTCGAGCTCGGCATCGACGGCCTCATCGATGGCGGCGGCCGCGAAGGCCGGCGGCACGTAGATCACCGAGACCGTCGCGCCGGTCTCGGCCTTGGCTTCCTTCACCGTGCCGAAGATCGGGATGCCCGCCATCGACTGGCCGCCCTTCATCGGATTCACGCCCGCCACGAAGCAGTGCCTGCCGTTGCCGTATTCGAGGCAGGCCTGGGTGTGGAACTGGCCCGTCCTGCCGGTGATGCCCTGCGTGATGACGCGGGTGTGCTTGTCGATCAGGATGGACATGCGGCAATCTCCATCGGCTGTTGCTGGAAACAGGAGCGGTTCATCGCGGGCGCTCCCAGTTGCTGGCCGCGCCGATGGCGCGCTGCGCGGCCTCGGCCATGTCGTCGGCGTTGATGATCGACAGGCCCGACTGCGCGAGGATGGTCCGGCCCAGGTCCTCGTTGGTGCCTTTCATGCGCACGATCAGCGGCACCTTGAGGCCGGTCTCGCGCACCGCGTCGACCACGCCGTGCGCGATCACGTCGCACTTCATGATCCCGCCGAAGATGTTGACCAGCACGGCCTTGAGCCTCGGGTTGCGCAGCATCAGCCGCACGGCCTCGGCCACCTTGTCGGCCGTCGCGCCGCCGCCCACGTCGAGGAAGTTGGCGGGCTCGCCGCCGTAGAGCTTGATGGCGTCCATCGTCGCCATCGCGAGGCCCGCACCGTTGACCAGGCAGCCGATGTCGCCGTCGAGCGCGATGTACGAGAGCCCGGCGTCCGAGGCCTCGATCTCCACCGGGTCTTCCTCGTCGAGGTCGCGCATCGCGACGATGTCGGGCTGGCGGAAGAGCGCGTTGTCGTCGAAGTCGAACTTGGCGTCGAGTGCGATCACGCGGCCGTCGCGGGTGAGCACCAGCGGGTTGATCTCGGCCAGCGAGGCGTCGCTGCCGTCGAAGGCCTGCCAGAGGTTCTGCATCAGCACGCGCGCCTGCACCACCGCGCGGTCGGCAATGCCGATGCGTCGCGCGATGCCGTCCGCCTCGGCCACGCCGAGGCCGTTGACGGGGTCGATGAAGAGCCGGTGGATCTTCTCGGGCGTGCGCGCGGCCACTTCCTCGATGTCCATGCCGCCTTCGCTCGAAGCCATCAGCGCCACGCGCTGCGAGTTGCGGTCGACCACGAAGCCCAGGTAGAGCTCCTTGTCGATCTCCACGCTTTCTTCCACCAGCAGTTGCTTCACCACGCGGCCCTCGGGGCCGGTCTGCGGCGTCTGCAGCGTCATGCCGAGCATCTGGCCGGCGTGGCGCCGCACCTCGTCCACCGACCAGGCCGGCTTCACGCCGCCGCCCTTGCCGCGGCCGCCCGCGTGGATCTGCGCCTTGACCACCCAGGCGCGCCCACCGATGCGGCTGGCGGCTTCGGCGGCCTCGTCGGGCGAGCGGCAGACGAAGCCGCGAGGCGTTGCCACGCCGTATTGGCGCAGCACTTCCTTGCCCTGGTATTCGTGGATGTTCATGGCCGCAATTGCACGGAATCGTTAATTGAAATTCAGGCGCCCAGCTCGACGCCGTGGCTTTCAGCCCAATTGAAATAGCTCGACGAAGCCATTTCGCGCTTGCGGTGGATTTCCTTCTTCTGCTCGATGGCCACGGCGAGGAATTCGGCGTCGTAGGCCTTCAGCAAATGCGGCTGCTCGGTCTTCAGGTAATGGCCGATGCGCGTATTGGCGTCCTCGCCCAGGCCCATCAGGCGGTCATAGGTCTCGCCGTCCCAGTGCCAGCGCAGCCCCAGCTCGAAGAAGGCGGCGTTGTAGGCATTGCGCTCGATCTCGTCGCGCCAGTATTGGATGGGTGACTGGTTTTCCATGATCTTCTCCTTGAATGAATGCCGGATCGATGAATAAGACGGGCAATTCCGGCGAGTTCAAAATGTAGAAGCGATGGACGATAAATAAAAATCAAATGAATTTATAAAAACCATTCATTGCAGGTTATGGATCGAAATTCCGAAATTCCAGCCAGATCGACAACCGGCAATTGATTCGAATCCGGGCGCGCAGGCGCCCTCCGCGCTGCCCGCGAACAGGCAGCGCGCCAGGAAAAAAGGAAAACGGCAAGAGGCGGCGGCCCGCGCCGCCGGGCCTCAGATCACGCGTTCGGCCCGCAGGGTCGCCAGGGCGTCCGCGTCGTAACCGAGCTGCCTGAGCACTTCCTCGGTGTGTTCGCCGAGCAGCGGCGAGCGCGTCACCACCGTCGGGCTGTCGGACATCTTGATGGGGTTGCCCACCGTCAGGTACTTGCCGCGCACCGGATGGTCGACCTCGACGATGGTGCCGGTCTCGCGCAGCGACTCGTCCGCGGCGATCTCCTTCATCGAGAGGATCGGTCCGCACGGAATGTCGTACTCGTTGAGGATGTCCATGGCCTCGAACTTGGTCTTGGTCATGGTCCACTGCTCGATGCGCGCGAAGATCGGCTTCAGGTGCAGCAATCGCGCCGCCGGCGTGGCGTAGGCCTCGTCGGTGATCCAGCCTTCCTCGCCGATCACCTTGCACACCGCCGGCCACACCGCCGCCTGCGTGATGAAGTAGATGTAGGCGTTGGGGTCGGTCTCCCAGCCCTTGCACTTGAGGATGGAGCCGGGCTGGCCGCCGCCCGATGCGTTGCCCGCGCGCGGCACTGCGTCGCCGAACTTGCCGTCGGGGTACTGCGGGTACTCGTGCATGGTGCCGGTGCGCTCCAGCCGCTGCTGGTCGCGCATCTTCACGCGGCACAGGTTGAGCACCGCGTCCTGCATCGGCGCGAGCACCTGCTGGCCACGCCCGGTGCTGTTGCGCTGGAAGAGCGCCGCGAGGATGCCCAGCGCGAGGTGCAGCCCGGTGCCGCTGTCGCCGATCTGCGCGCCGGTCACCAGCGGCGGGCCGTCCTCGAAGCCGGTGGTGGAGGCCGCGCCGCCCGCGCACTGGGCCACGTTCTCGTAGACCTTGCAGTGCTCGTACTTGCCGGGGCCGAAGCCCTTGACCGAAGCGACGATCATGCGCGGGTTGAGCTTCTGGATGTGGGCCCAGGTGATGCCCATGCGGTCGAGCGCGCCGGGCGCGAAGTTCTCGACCAGCACGTCGCAGGTCTTGATGAGGCTGTCGAGAACCTCCTTGCCCTTGGGGTTCTTGGTATCCAGCGTGATCGAGCGCTTGTTGTGGTTCAGCATCGTGAAGTAGAGGCTGTCCGCGCCGGGAATGTCGCGCAGCTGGCCGCGCGTGGCGTCGCCTTCGCCGGCGCGCTCGACCTTGATCACGTCGGCGCCGAACCAGGCCAGAAGCTGGGTGCAGGTGGGGCCCGACTGCACGTGGGTGAAGTCGAGGATGCGCACGCCCTCGAGTGCTTGGCTCATTGACTGTCTCCTTCTCTGATCATCGTGGCTTCGACTTCTACCAGACGGGCGCGGAGTTTGCGCTCCTCGGCGAAGCGGGCTGTCTCGTCGCGCACGATGGCGACGATGCCCGTGACTTGGTGATCGGCGGAGAACAGCATCGAAACCGTGAAGGCGATCGAAAGGGTGCGACCGTCCTTGTGCAGCGCGGGAACGCGCAGCAGGTCGGCGCCGTACTTGGTGACGCCGGTTTCCATGGTCTTGTGGTAGCCGTCCCAGTGCCGCTGGCGCTGCCTCTGCGGAATGATCAGGTCGAGAGACTGGCCGAGTGCCTCGGCCTCGCTGAAGCCGAAGATGCGTTCGGCGGCGCGGTTCCACAGCGTGATCGCGCCCTGCGCGTCGCACACCATGATCGCATCGCCGGCGCCTTCGACGAGCTGCTTGAAATCGACATTCGCTTGCATGTGAACCTCCGGCGCTTCGTTCAATCCAGGCCAGGCTCCCGCAGCAGCCTCCCCCAGTTCCAGGGACACCGCGGAACCGGCTCCGCCGGGCCGCAGGTGTCGCCCCCTGGAGGGGGTTGGCGCTGCCACACGAAGTGGGCAAGCCTGGGGGTGGGCTTCTACACCGCCTTGGCGGCGTGCAGGCCGGCGATCTGATCCTGGCTGTAGCCGAGCTCCGCCAGCACTTCGTCGGTGTGCTCGCCCAGCAGGGGCGACGCGGTGACTTCGGGCTTGAGGTCAGAGAACTTGATCGGGCTGCCGATGGTCCAGTAGCTGCCGCGCTCCTTGTGCGGGACTTCGACGATCGAGCCGCTCTTGCGCAGCGACTCGTCGTGCAGCAGTTCCTTCATCGAGAGCACCGGGGCGCACGGAATGTCGTACTTGCGGAAGATGTCCACCGCCTCGAACTTGGTCTTGTCCTTGATGAAGTCCTCGATGGTGGCGAAGATCTGCTCGATGTGCGGCTGGCGGGCCTTGGCCGTCATGTAGTCGGGGTCGGTCTTCCACTCGGGCTTGCCCAGCGCCTCGCAGATCGGCTCCCAGGCGTGGCCCTGCACCGTGAAGTAGATGTAGGCGTTGGGGTCGGTCTGCCAGCCCTTGCACTTCAGGATCCAGCCGGGCTGGCCGCCGCCGCCGGCGTTGCCGCCGCGCGGCACGACCTTGTCGGCGAACGCACCCATCTCGTGCGGGTACTGCGGGTATTCCTCGAGGTAGCCCACGCTGTCCAGGCGCTGCTGGTCGCGCATCTTCACGCGGCACAGGTTGAGCACGGCGTCCTGCATCGAGCAGGCCACCTTCTGGCCCTTGCCGGTCTGCTGGCGGCCGATGATGGCCGTCAGGATGCCGATGGCCAGGTGCATGCCGGTGTTGGAGTCGCCCAGCGCGGCCGCCGAGATCGTCGGCACGGAATTGCCGCCCTTCCACCAGCCGGTGGTGGATGCCGCGCCGCCGGCGCACTGCGCCACGTTCTCGTACACCTTCAGGTCCTCGTAGTGGTGGCCTTCGCTGAAGCCCTTGACCGAAGCGACGATCATCTTGGGGTTCAGCTCCTGGATGCGCTCCCAGGTGAAGCCCATGCGGTCGAGCGCGCCAGGGCCGAAGTTTTCCACCAGCACGTCGGATTCGCGGATCAGCTTCTCCAGCACGGCCTTGCCCTCGGGCTTCTTCGTGTCCAGCGTGATCGAACGCTTGTTGCTGTTGAGCATGGTGAAGTAGAGCGCGTCGACGTCGGGGATGTCGCGCAGCTGCGAGCGCGTCACGTCGCCCGCGCCGGGACGCTCCACCTTGATCACGTCGGCGCCGAACCAGGCCAGCATCTGCGTGCATGCGGGACCGGCCTGCACGTGCGTGAAGTCGATGATCTTGATGCCGTTGAGGGGCTTGTTGCTCATTGGGATATCTCCTTGAATGAAACGGAACGCGGGTTACTTCTTCTTCGCCGTGGCGGGGTTCAGGCTCGTGATGCGGCCGCTCTCGGTGCCCGCCGTCTCGTCGATGACGGCGTTGATGAGGGTCGGGCGGCCCGAGGCGACGGCCTCGGCCAGGGCCTTCTGCAGCTCGTCGGCGGTGGTGGCGTTCACGCCCACGCCGCCGAAGGCTTCCATCAGCTTGTCGTAGCGTGCGTTCTTGACGAACACGGTGGGCGCCACGTCGCTCGTGCCGCTGGGGTTCACGTCGGTGCCGCGGTAGACGCCGTTGTTGTTGAAGACGATCACGCAGACCGGCAGGTTGTAGCGGCAGATGGTTTCCACCTCCATGCCGCTGAAGCCGAAGGCGCTGTCGCCCTCGATGGCGATCACCGGCTTGCCCGTGACCACGGCCGCGGCCACGGAGAAGCCCATGCCGATGCCCATGATTCCCCACGTGCCCACGTCCAGGCGCTTGCGCGGCTCGTACATGTCGACGATGCTGCGCGCGAAGTCCAGCGTGTTGGCGCCCTCGTTGACGACGATGGCGTCGGGCCGCGCCTTCACCTGGTCGCGGATCACGCTCAGCGCGCTGTGGAAGTTCATCGGCGAGGGCCGCGCGGCCAGCGTGGCGGCCATCTTCGACAGGTTCTTGTCCTTGCGCTCGGCGATCGCGCCGGTCCACTCGGCCGGCGGCCTGGCCCACTTCGCGTCGATGCCGGCCAGCAGTGCCGCCACGCAGGAGCCGATGTCGCCGATCACCGGCGCCTCGATGGCGACGTTGCTGTCGATCTCGGTCGGGGCGATGTCGATCTGGATGAATCGCTTGGCGCCCTTCTCCTGCGCCCAGGTCTTGCCCTTGCCGTGCGAGAGCAGCCAGTTCAGGCGCGCGCCGATCAGCACCACCACGTCGGCTTCCTGCAGCACGTAGGAGCGCGCGGCCGATGCCGACTGCGCGTGCGTGTCAGGCAGCAGGCCCTTGGCCATGGACATCGGCAGGTAGGGAATACCCGTCTTCTCGACCAGCGCGCGGATGTCGGCGTCGGCCTGCGCGTAGGCGGCACCCTTGCCGAGCAGAATCAGCGGACGCTTGGCGCCCTTGAGCAGCTCGAGGGCGCGGTTCACCGCGTCGGCAGCGGGGATCTGGCGCGGCGCGGCGTCCACCACCTTGATGAGCGAGGCCTTGCCGGCGGCCGCTTCCATGGTCTGCGCGAAGAGCTTGGCCGGCAGGTCGAGGTAGACGCCGCCCGGACGGCCCGAGAGCGCGGCGCGGATGGCGCGCGCGATGCCCACGCCGATGTCCTGCGCGTGCAGCACGCGGAAGGCGGCCTTGCACAGCGGCTTGGCGATGGCCAGCTGGTCCATCTCCTCGTAGTCGCCCTGCTGCAGGTCGACGATCTCGCGCTCGCTGGAGCCGCTGATGAGGATCATCGGGAAGCAGTTGGTGGTGGCGTTGGCAAGCGCGGTCAGGCCGTTGAGGAAGCCCGGCGCCGACACAGTCAGGCAGATGCCGGGCTTCTGCGTGAGGAAACCGGCGGCCGCCGCCGCGTTGCCGGCGTGCTGCTCGTGGCGGAAGGAGATCACGCGCAGCCCTTCGGCCTGGGCCATGCGCGTGAGGTCGGTGATCGGGATGCCGGGCAGGCCGAAGATGGTGTCGATGCCATTGAGCTTGAGGGCATCGATGACGAGGTGGAAGCCGTCGATGGTCTCGCCCTCGGGCGCGTTGTCTTCCGTCACGCTCTTGAGCGCGCGCACCACCGCGTCGCCGTCGGCGTCACGGGTTTTCGCGGACTTGAGGGCTTCGCTCAGCGTGGTGGTCGCCTCTTTCTCTGTTCTGACTGAAGACATGTCTCTCCTTCTGCATGGGTGAATGGCCGAGGCCCGAGCCGCGACTATGATTCGGGCCAAACTTTCGGCCGTTGACCTCGGTCAACTTTCCCGAAAACGGCGACGGCCCCGATGACCGGCGCCGGCAGCGAAATCGAGCAAGACGGTGACCATGACGACGTTGGAAAACCATCCGGAGAAGAACATCATTCGCGCCCAGCTGCGGCAGAACGTGCTTCTCAAGGACCTGAGCGAAGCCGACCGCGCGGAGCTCGAGGCACACCTGGTCATCGTGGACGGCAACAAGGGCGAGTTCCTGCTGCACCAGGGCGTGCGGGAGATGGAGCAGTACTTCATCCTCGACGGCATCCTCAAGCGGGTGGTGAGCAACCCGGAGGGCAAGGAAATGATCCTTCGCTTCGCCGACGAGAACGACATGGAGACGAGCTACGCTGCGCTGCGGCTGGGCACGCCCACGCCCTACGGCATCGTCTGCGTGACCAAGGCGCGGGTGGCGAGCCTGCCGCTGAAGGAGTGGATCGCCTTTCTGAACAGGCATCCCGAGACCAAGGAACTGTTCGAGTTCCTCGTGATGCGCGGCATGAGCGAGATCATGGCGCACACGATCACGCTGCACCTGCTCGACGCCGCCGGGCGCGTGCACCGCTTCATGCGCAAGCACCCGGAGCTGGAAGACCGGATTCCGAGCAAGGAACTGGCTTCGTATCTGAATCTCTCGGCGGAAACCCTTAGCCGGTTGAGGAAGCGCGGAAAGATCTGAGTCTGTCTTGGCATTGGTCCCTCTCCCGCACACGGGAGAGGGAGCAAGACCGAATACAGAGCCCGGCGCTCAGGTCTGCTTCGCCGAAGCAAAGCGCCGCGTGCTGGCCATCAGCCTCAGCTGGTTGTGCACGCCGCTCACGCCCGAGACCTCAGCCGCGACAGCCTCGGCCTGCGCCCGCTCGTCGGAATTCAGCACGATTCCGCGCAGCAGCAGTTCGCCATGATTCGCGGTGATCGTCACGTTGATGTCCCGCGTCGCCTCGTGCTCCTTCAGCGCCGCGCGCACGCGCGCCTCCAGCGCCATGTTGGCGAGCAGCGCACGCGAGGCCGGTGTTTCGGCGAACTCGGGGCGGTTCACCATCAGCCGGATCTGCTCGACGCAACTCTCGACAGAAAGGCGGTCGGTGTTGAGCACCAGGTCGTAGAGCACCGGGTCGCCCCAGGTCACGCCGAACTGCGCGTGCATGCGGGCGGCGTGCGCCTGGTCGCTGCGGCGGATCTCGGCTTCGGCGAACTCGGCGTCGTCGGTCTCGAGGTCGCCCATCAGCCATTCGACGCGCTTCTTCATCGAGCGCGTGATGCGCACGCACACCACGTGCGGCACCGGCCGCAGCAGGCAGGTGGCGCCCCAGCCGCGCAGCACCACGTTGCCGCGGTCGGCCAGCGCGAAGAGTTCTTCGGCGGTGTAGAGCGCCACGCTGCGCCGGTCGGTGGTGAGGCGCTCCACCAGGCCTGCCTTGCCGCTGCGCAGCCGGCCGATGAGGCTGGTAGAGACCTGCATGCGGTCCGCGACGTGCTCGATGACCTCGTGGCGCATCACGGCGAGGCCCAGCGTCTCGGCGAGTTTCAGCGAAACATCCTTCGCGAGGGAACCCATCTCCTGGGTCAGTGCGATCACTGGCATGTGCTGGCCTCCTTCGTCAATCCACCGGCCGTTCGACGGCGAACTCGTCGGCCTTCTTCGGCTTCCTGACGAAGGCCAGCGCCTTGGAGATCAGCGGCCAGAACAGCAGCACCAGCGCCAGCGTGGTGATGGTGCCCACCAGCGGGTTGGAGAACATCACCATCACGTCGCCCTGCGACACCAGCATGGCCTGGCGGAAGGAGTCTTCCGCCTTGTCGCCGAGCACCAGCGCCAGCACCAGCGGCGCGAGCGGGAAGTCCAGCTTCTTGAAGAGATAGCCCAGCACGCCGAAGCCGAGCATGAACCAGATGTCGAGCATCGCGTTGTGCACGGTGTAGGCGCCGATGGCGCAGATCACGATGATCACCGGCGCGATGATCGAGAACGGAATGCGCAGGATCGATGCGAAGAGCGGCACGGTGCTCAGCACCACGATCAGCCCGACGATGTTGCCGAGGTACATACTGGCGATGAGGCCCCAGACGAAGTCCTTCTGCTCCACGAAGAGCAGCGGCCCGGGCTGCAGGCCCCAGATCAGCAGGCCGCCCAGCAGCACCGCGGCGGTGGGCGAGCCGGGAATGCCCAGCGCCAGCATCGGCAGCAGCGCGCTGGTGCCGGCGGCGTGCGCGGCGGTCTCGGGCGCGACCACGCCCTCGGTCTCGCCGGTGCCGAACTTCGCGCCCTTCTTCGACATCTTCTTGGCGAGGCCGTAGGCCATGAAGGAAGCCGGCGTGGCACCGCCGGGCGTGATGCCCATCCAGATGCCGATGAGCGAGCTGCGGATGGAGGTCATCCAGTACCTGGGCAGCTGCTTCCACGTCTGCCACACCACCTTCGGATCGATCTTGGCGCTCTTGCCGGAGAACTTCAGGCCCTCTTCCATCGACAGCAGGATCTCGCCGATACCGAACAGGCCGATCACCGCGATCAGGAAGTCGAAGCCGCGCATCAGCTCGGGCTGGCCGAAGGTCAGGCGCAGCTGGCCGGTGACGGTGTCCATGCCCACGCTGGCGAGCGCGAAGCCCAGCGCCATCGACGCGAGGATCTTGAAGGGCGAGCCCTTGCCCATGCCCACGAAACTGCAGAAGGTCAGCAGGTACACCGCGAAGAACTCGGGCGAGCCGAACTTGAGCGCGAACTTGGCGACCAGCGGCGCGAGGAAGGTGATCATCACCACCGCGAGGAACGCGCCCACGAAGGAGGACGTGAACGCGGTGGTGAGCGCCGCGCCCGCCTGCCCGTTCTGCGCCATCGGGTAGCCGTCGAAGGTGGTGGCCACCGACCATGGCTCGCCCGGTATGTTGAACAGGATCGAGGTGATGGCCCCGCCGAAGAGCGCTCCCCAGTAGATGCACGACAGCATGATGATGGCCGAGGTCGGCGACATCGTGAAGGTGAGCGGCAGCAGGATCGCCACGCCGTTCGCGCCGCCGAGCCCCGGCAGCACGCCGATCAGCACACCGAGGATGATGCCGAGAAACATCAGGCCGATGTTCATCGGCGAGAGGATCACGTAGAAGCCCTGCATCAGGGCACTGATTTCTTCCATTTCGCTTGTGCTCCGTGAGTGTGGGGTTCAGTCAGTAGCCGAGGAACCGAAGCGGATCGAGCGCGCCCTTGAACAGCGGCACCTTGAACCAGACCTCGAACATGCAGAAGAAGAGCGCGTTCACGGCCAGCGCGGCGAACACGCTCTTGAACCACGCGTACTTGCCCAGCACCATCATGAAGAGCGCGATGTAGATCGCCGACGCCACGTAGATGCCGAGGAAGGAAATCGCCAGCACGTAGACCGTGGCCGGCACGAGCACCGACAGCACGCGCCTGAGCTGCACCGAGTCGACGAAGACCGCGGTGTTGCGGTTCTTGCCCAGCAGCGACTGGTAGAGGATGCCGACGCCCGAGATCGTGATGATCACGCCGATGAAGAACGGGAAGTAGCCCGCGCCGGGGCCGTCGGTGGTCCAGCCGGCGCCGAGCTTGCGCGCCTCGAAGACCACCACCAGGCCGATGACCAGCAGCGCCACGGCCACCGCCGCTTCTACGAGGTGGGTGGAGATGCCCGTGCGCGCCGGGCCCCCGGATGATTCGTCGTGCTCCATGGAGCCCCCATCGTGGTTGTTTGAAAAAAGAAGGAATGCGGCGTGCGCTCGCGGCGCACGCGCCCGCTGCCGCGGGGCGCGGCAGTCGGTCGTCGGCGGTCTGCCCGCCTACTTGTTGCTCGCGAGGAAGCCCGCGTCGGACATCAGCGTGCGGTGCGTGGTCTCGGCCTCGGCGAGCCACTTCGCGAAGGCGTCGCCGGTCATGAAGGTCGGGTTGAAGGCGCCCTTCTCCATGTACTCCTTCCACTCCGGCGTGGCCGCCACCTTGGTCAGCAGGTCCTTGTAGAAGGCGAGCTGGTCGGGGGTGACGCCCGGCGGCATGAAGATGCCGCGCAGCATCGTGTACCTGGTCGGCACGCCCGCTTCCTTGCAGGTGGGGATGTCGTTCCACGACTGCGTGTCGGTGACCTTGGCCTTGAAGGGCATGCGCTCGTCGTCGAACACGCACAGCGCGCGCAGCTTGCCCGCGCGCCATTGCGCCACCGCCTCGATCGGGTTGTTCACCGTCGACTGCACGTGCCCGCCCACCAGCTGCACCGCCACCTCGCCGCCGCCCTTGAACGGCACGTAGATGAATTTGGTGCCGGTGGCCTTCTCGAGCGCGACCGTGATGATCTGGTCTTCCTGCTTCGAGCCGGTGCCGGCCATCTTGAACTTGTTCGGCCCCGCGGTCTTCACCGCCGCGACGTACTCGCCCGCGCTCTTGTAGGGCTCGGAGGCGTTGGTCCACAGCACGAACTGGTCGAGCGCCAGCATCGCGACCGGCGTCATGTCCTTCCAGTTGAAGGGCACGCCCGTGGCCATCGGCGTGGTGAACAGGTTCGACAGCGAGATGACGATCTTGTGCGGATCGCCCTTTGCCTCCTTCACCGCCAGGAAGCCCTCGGCGCCCGCGCCGCCGGACTTGTTGACGACGATCAGCGGCTCCTTCATCAGCTTGTACTTGATGACGATGCCCTGCAGCAGCCGTCCCATCTGGTCGGCGCCCCCGCCGGTTCCGGCGGGAATCACGAACTCCACCGGCTTGGTGGGCTCCCATGCGAAGGCGGGCGCGGCGCCGGTCGCCAGCGCCATCGCGGCGGTGGTCGTGGCAAGAACGGCAGTCGCGCGGCTCAGAACATTCAAGGCGATCTTCTTCATCAGGTTGTCTCCTGTGTAGTGATTTCGCTCTTTTTTGTTCTTGAATCTGAGCAGAGATGCGAACGGGCACGATGGTGCGCGCCGGCGATTCGAGGCGGCTTGATCGCGGTCAACTTTTTGCAGATTTCGTATCGGGGTAAGCCCGCGCTGGCGATGCGCGAGGGGCCGGGCGCAGCCCCGGCCGGGACTGTCATCGCGAACCCTATAAAATCGCGGGCGCACCGCGGCTCGCCGCTTCGTGCATCCCCATCCGGTCTTCGTAGTTCAATGGATAGAACGGGGTCCTCCTAAGACTCAGATACAGGTTCGATTCCTGTCGAAGGCACCACCTCGATGTCCGAGAAAGTCCGATAACGTCCTTTGAGACCACTACTCTCCTCTGAAGAGGGCGAGGATATTGTCCTGCATTGTCCGGACAAGTGGGATACGATCCGAAAAAACTGGGGGCATCGATGGGGGCAACAGGCTAACCCCTGGGGGCATCGTCCTTGCCCGACTGGCCAGTGGAAGGGTGCTGCGAGACCTGGCGGTTGCCGCCATGTTGGCAAAAGCCTCGGCCTGCTGAGCGCAGGGCAGGCCAGTGGGACTCACCGACACCGAGATGCAGTACGAGGGGACTACCGGGTGGTGGTGCGCTGCGGCACGCCGACTTTCGAAGAAGTTCGACCAGCAGTCGCGCCGGCTCATGGCTGCAAGCAACGCGCAGGACAAGGAAGCCTTCAACCGACAGGGGCGCACCATCAAGCGGCTGCGGCGCAACAAGGCAGCCAAGCTCAGGCAGCCCAAGCAGATGGCCCACGCCATCAACGAGATCTGGAGCATGGATTTCGTGGCCGATGCGCTGTTTGATGGGCGCAAGCTGCGCATGCTCACGGTGGTGGATCTGTTCACGCGCGAGTGTCTGGCCATCGAAGTCGCTCAGAGCCTGTGAGCAGGTTACCCGAACGTGATAACGAAGGTCGCCTCCAAGACTGACAAGCAGGACTCGAAGGTGACCTGCAGCGTTCGGGCCTTGAGCGTGCCTAGATGGACTGTCGGACCAGCGCCCTTTGCACCTTTCCTGTCTGACGCACGCCTAGCAGGACTAGCAACAGAGCCACAGCAGTGGCCGCTAGCGCGATTGAAGGAACGACAGTAATACCGAATCGTTGTGCCATGGCTCCGGCAAATGCGGGTGCTACGGCTCCCCCAATGATCTCACCCACTCCCACAACGATTCCCGTAGCCGAACTCGCCACTGCACCCGGCACTGCCTCACTGGTCAGCGGGCCGACGGTGATCGCCACCACGCCAGCATTTGTGAAGGTGATGATGAATAACGCCGCGAAAAGCTGCGCCGACTCGGCGCCCAGCACCGGCAGGAGGGCCAACGTCGCTAGTTCCACCACCAAGGCGATGACGAGAAGCCTTTTGCGTCCCAACCAATCCGATACACCCGGCACCAACACCATGCCGAAAAAGCTTCCCGCGCCCTGACTAGCCAAGACCATCCCCATCGTATCGATGTTCAACCGGAGGTGATCGGTCAGGTAGCTGGGCATGAAGGCCGAGATAGTAATCAGGCAGGTCAGCGACATCATCATGATGCCGGTGTTCACCCGGACGGCTCGCAACCCGAGCAGAGCACCCCATCCCATCGTGGCGCCCGCTGTTGTGGCAGCTCGATCGATTGAAACCTCCGCGACGGGTGGTTTGTCGCGCAGGACCTTGACCAGAACGAGCGCCAGCACCAAGCCAGGCACGGCCACCACGCCAAACACCCAGTGCCAGCTCGGTAGCACCTTTAGCAAGCCGACCGCGATCAACGGCCCGAAGCCCAAGCCGACCAGCGGTGCGGCCATCTGCTGGATTCCGACGTTCAATCCCACGCGAGCCGGGTTGGAGGCATCGATCGTGGCCACGATGCTAGCGGGCACGTAGGCGCCCTCGGCCAGCCCCATCAGCCCGCGTATGACTAGCAGGCCGAGCAGGCCGGAGGCTAGGCCGCTGGTAGCCACCAGCAGCGAGAAGACCAACACTGCCGGAATCAGCACTCGACGCTGCCCCCAACGGTCCGACAGGCGCCCGCCCACGATGGCAGCCAAGCCCCAGGTCAGCGCTAGCACAGCCGAGATGAGGCCCAGATCCTGATAGTTCAAACCCAGATCCTTCTGCATCAGCGGAAACAACGGATTGATGATGAAGCGATCCAGGCCGACGATGCCGAAACCCAGCGCGAGCAGAGTCACGGCTTTGATTTCGTAGCGACGGTCCCAGCAGGCGCACTCTGCCGGGGTAGCGGGGGTTGATGAAGGGTGCATGTCATGTCTCCTGGCTGTCGTTTGGATGGGATCGGTATTAGGCGGACAAAGCGCTGCCCGCCGCCCTGTCGGGGCGGTGTCAGATAGAAAGGAGCTCGCTGGTGCGGGGCTGCGGCGCTCGGTCGATATCGCCGCTGCGGCTCTTACTTGCGCGTGCCCCGACTATGCAGCGAAGCGTCGGAGAACGAGGACTTCAGCACGATTTCCGTCGTCTTCCAGTAATGCTCGCTCAGCAGGCGCCGGGCGCGCGGGGTGTCGCGCGCCATGGCAGCGTCCATGAGCTCGCGATGCTCCGCATCGGGGTCACGATTCTTCTCGGAGGTGTAGCGCTCAGCCAAGTTGCGGTAGCGCTCCGACTTGTCGTAAAGCAGCCGGAACAGCCGCATCGTCCAGGGCGACGCGCAGCCAGCTAACAGCGCCTCGTGAAACTGCCGATGCATCGCCTCCCAGGCCACATGCAGTTCTGGCGACGAAGGCACCGGTGTGCGCGACAGCCGATGGAAGCTGCTCAGCAGGTTCGACTCCCAGTCGATGCCACCGCGCTCCATAGCCTGCCCCAGCGCCATCGATTCGAGCTCGATGCGCGTCTGCGTCAGATCCACCAATTCGTCGCGCGACACGGGTGCCACGCAGAAGCCGCGCTGATCCTCCGACTCAACGAAGCCATCGCTCACCAGCCGAGAGAGCGCTTCTCGGATCGCCGTGGCGCCCAAGTTGTACTGCTCACTCAGGGCCTGGATTCGCAGGCGCTCCCCGGGCGACAACTGCCCCGTGAGGATATCCGCGCGCAACCGCCCAAAGGCTTGAGTGGTGAGGCTGCGACCGGTGGAAGTAATTGGAGTGTCGTCCATAACCGAATCATCGGCGAAGCGTCAGTCTATGTCTATTTCAATTTCTTATGGATTACCCTATAGATTATCGATTTTATGCAAGTTAACATTTTTTTCCTGACAATCACAGACATTCACTCTTCCATCGACAAGACTTTCCACCGAGGAGACAACATGACCAAGACAACATGGGGAGCGGCGGCAGCCGCTGTTTGCCTGCTGTGCCTGCCGGCCGCCCGTGCTGGCAATCTGGAGCCGGCGGGCATCAACCTGGGCAATACCAGCTTCTTCGACGGCTTCAGCAGCACCACACCGGGCTGGGCGTACTTGGCTTACTTTCAGTACGGCCGCTACAGTCACATCACGGACGACAGTGGCAAGGATTCCGGCGGATTCACCCGTCCGCGTATCGCCACGACGGTGTTGGTCAACCAATTGGCCTACACCACCGGCCAGACCTTCTTCGATGGCACCGCTCATCTAGGCTTCAATGCCTTGCTGCCTGTGGCGCACCTGGACGCGAGCTTCAACGCCAACTCGCCGACCCGACTCGGCACACGTAGTGGCGTAGGTGACTTGACACTGGCCACAACGCTGCAATTCGATCCGGTCATCCGCGAAGGCCGGCCGGTGTTCTCGCAGCGGTTCGAACTCGGCCTGATTGCGCCCACCGGCCGCTACAGCACATCGGCCGACATCAACCCCGGCGCGCACTTCTGGTCGCTGGTGCCCAACTGGGCCGCCACCTGGCTCCCCACGCCGCGCACCGAAGTAAGTTGGCGCCTCAACTATCTCTACAACTTCGTCAACGACAAGCCAGCCAATCTGCCGCCCAGCGTGAGCCGGACGCAGGCCGGGCAGGCCGCATGGCTGAATTTCACTGCCTCCTACGCCGTGCTTCCCAACTTGAATGTGGGCCTGAACGGCTACTACTTCCAGCAGCTCACCCGCGACCGGTATCGCTACGCCGACGGCAGCATCGACAACGGACAGGATTTCGGCGACACCGGCAAGGTCCGCTTGTTCGCCATCGGGCCGGGCCTGTCGTGGAAGGCCGGGCAAGGCAACGTCCTGAACGTCAATCTCTATGTGCAAACGCAGGCGCGCAACCGCAACCGAGGCAACGTGCTAAACGTGAACTGGATCCATCCGCTCTGACCGAACACCCATGATCACCGTTGAAGACATCGCCTTCGTACGCTACCAGGTCACCGACCTCGATCGTCTGGAAGCCTTCCTGCTGGATTTCGGGCTGCACCGAGCCGCCCGCACCGCTGACGCGCTGTACATGCGCGCCTCTGGCCCAGTCCACCACGTGCACGTGGCCCACCTGGGCACACGCAACGCCACGCTCGGCTTCGGCCTGCGCGCGCGCAGCGCCGAGGACCTGATCCGCTTGGCGGACGCACAGGGCCGGCCGATAGAACGGGTGGACGAGCCCGGCAGCGGCCGGCGCGTGCGCCTGACCGACCCGGCAGGCTTCATGGTCGACGTGATCCACGGCCAAGTCACACATGCGCCGCTGCTCACCCGCGCGCCGCTGACCATGAACACAGCCACCGGTCGCCAGCGCTTCGGCCGGACCGTGCGGTTGAAGCCCGCGCCCAGCACGGTGGTGCGGCTGGGCCACATCGCGCTGCAAGTACCCGACTTCGCCCACACACACACTTTCTATCGCGACGTGCTTGGGCTGCGTGCCTCCGACACCTACTGGGCCGGCAACGAGGTCAACACCATCGCCGCCTTCATGCATTGCGGCCTCGGCGAGCACTGGACCGATCACCACACCATCGCACTGATCTCGTCGCAAGACGGCCGTGCACGCTTCGACCACAGCGCCTTCGAGGTGCTGGACCTTGACGACGTGGTCCAGGGCGGCGAATACCTCAAGGCACGCGGCCACACGCACAGCTGGGGTGTGGGTCGCCACATCCAGGGCAGCCAAATCTTTGACTATTGGCGAGATCCCTTCGGCAACAAGATCGAGCACTGGACCGATGGCGATTTGGTCAACGACGGCACGCCGGTCGGCCATGCGCCGATCACGCCCGACGAACTGCGCCAATGGGCTCCACCGCTCAACCCTTCCTTCTTCGAATGACCCCTTTCACGACCATGTCACAGGCATTCCACGCATGAAACTCGCCCGCTACACCTTCCAAGGCCACACGGCCATCGGCGCCGTTATCGGCGACAGTATCGTTGCACTGCCGTCACTTGACCCGCAAGCGCCCGCCAGCATTCGGCAGGTATTGACCATCGGCGCGCCGCTTCTGACACGCCTCGCCGCTGCGCTTGCCGAGGACCGCGCCGAAGCCATCCCGCTTTCACAGGTGAGACTGGAAGCGCCCGTGCCCGATGCGCAAAAATACCTGGCCATCGGCATGAATTACCAGGACCATGTGGACGAAGCGGCGCGCGCCGGCATCAAGGCCCCCCCCAACCAGATCTGGTTCAACAAGCAGGTCAGCAGCATTACCGGCCCCTTCGATCCGATCTACAAACCGCGCGTGTCCGAGAAAATGGACTACGAAGCCGAACTGGGCGTGGTGATCGGCAAACGCTGCCGCTACGTGAGTGCTGGCCAGGCGCACGAGGTGATCGGTGGCTACTTCGTCGCCAACGACGTCACCGCGCGCGACTGGCAATTCAAGAGTCCGACCTTCACGCTGGGCAAGTCCTTCGACAGCCACGGTCCGATCGGCCCCTGGATCACCACCGCCGACGAGGTGCCTGATCCGCATGCGCTGCAAATGAAGCTGTGGGTCAATGGCGAGCTGCGCCAGAGCACCAGCACCGGCGCGATGATCTACGACATCTGGCAGCAAATCGAGGAGTTGTCGCAGGTGATGACGCTGGAGCCGGGCGACCTGATCGCGACCGGCACCTGCGCCAACGTGGGTATCTCGATGAACAAGTTTCTGCAACCGGGCGACGTGGTGAAGGTGGAGATCCAGGGCTTGGGCCACATCGAGAATCGCGTCGAGACCGAGCCGGCGCGCTGAACGCGACCACCCACCGGAACAACGGAGACATGCATGAGCAATTCTACGCAGCGCGATCAGGCTTCGCGCGAAGGAGAGATCGTCGACGTCGCAATCGTCGGCTACGGGCCCGTGGGCCAAGCGCTGGCATTGAAGCTGGCACAGCAGGGGCACCGAATCGCAGTCGTCGAGCGCTGGCCCACGCTGTTCGGCCTCCCGCGCGCCGTAGGCCTAGACCATGAAGCGATGCGCATCCTGCAGTCGCTGGGCATCACCGATGAATTCGCCCCGTACACCGCGCCGAGTCAGGTCTACGAATGGCGCAATGGCGCGGGCGATCTGCTGGTCGCCTTTCCGGGTTTGGACCACATGGCCAGCAGCGGCTGGCCGGCCGGTAACGGTTTCAGCCAGCCGGCACTAGAACGCATCCTGGACGAGCGCGTGCGCAACGAGCATGCCGCCCAAGTGCAAGTGCTGCAGGGGACGGCAGTCACTGCGCTGGCCGAGGCAGCTGAACATGTCGTGCTGGAGCTACATCCAACCGGCGCCGTGGCACCGCGCCACATCGCCGCCCGCTATGTGGTCGGCTGCGACGGTGCCGGCAGCATCGTGCGGCAAGCGCTGGGCGCCCGCTACGAAGACCTGGCCTTCGCCGCCGATTGGCTCGTGGTGGACCTGCGCCCGCGTGATCCAGCGCGCTGCAGTGCGGACCTGATCCAGGTCTGTGATCCGCGGCGCCCGACCACCATGGTCACCGGTGGCCCGGGCCGTCGGCGCTTCGAGTTCATGATGCTCGAAGGCGAGCGCAAGGAGGACTTCAACAACGCACGCGCCGCCTGGTCGCTGCTGGAACGCTGGGGCTGGACACCCGCCAATGCTGTGCTGGAGCGGCATGCGGTCTATACCTTCCGCGCCTGCGTGGCTGACCGCTGGCGCAGTGGGCGCATGATGATTGCCGGCGACGCGGCACACCTGACGCCGCCCTTCGCCGCGCAGGGCCTGTGCGCCGGCCTGCGCGACGTGGCCGCGCTGGCCTGGCGGCTGGATCAGGTGCTGCACGGCCGGGGGCCCGAGCGCCTGCTCGACAGCTACGGGGATGAGCGCCGGCCCCATGCGCGGGCGCTGGTGGAATTCGCAGTGGAGCTGGGCCGCATCATCTGTGTGTTGGACGCGGCAGCCGCCGACGAGCGCGATGTCGGCCTGCGTGCGCAGGCCGAGGAACTGAGCCGCCGCAAGTTTCCAGCGCCGCGACTGGGCGATTCACCGCTGCTGCATGCGCAGGATGCTGCCGCTGGCACGCTCGGCCGGCAGGGCCGTGTGCGCCTGCGGGGCCGCACCGGGCGCTTCGACGACCTGACGGGCAACGGTTTCGTGCTGATCGGCCACGGCCACGAACCCGCCGCAGCGCTCGGCGCCGCACAGCTCGCCTTTCTGCAGCGCATCGGCGCCACCGCGGTGGGCATTGGCCCCGGCTGCGCCGTACAGGATCTCGACGGCACCTACCTGCGCTGGTTTGAGGAGCTGGGCTGTCGTTCCGTGCTGGTGCGCCCCGACTTCTACGTCTATGGCGCCGGCGAGGCCGCCGCGCTGGTGGATGAGCTGATGATCGCGTGGACAGACCTGAGCGCGACAGCGCCCCGGAGGCTGGCGGCATGAACGCAGACCTCCGCGCCGCGCAAGCCGCGACCGAACTACGGGTGCGCTGCCTGCTGGCCGGCGACGTCGCCGGCATGGCGCCACTACTCGACGAAGCGCTGGTCTACGTGCACTCGCCCGGGCAGGTACAAGGAAAGACGCAGTTGCTGCAGTTCCTGATGCAGGAGCTACACGTGCTCAGCATCGAGCGGCAGCCGCGCATGCAGATCATGCATGACGGCCTGGTCCTGCTGGCTTTTGAGCAGCACATGCATGCCAAGCGGGTGCGTGCCGGCGCTGCCGTATTCGAGGCGCACTCATACTTCGCCGAAGTCTGGCGGCTGACGGATGGCGCTTGGCGCATGCTGCACGCTCAGTCCACTGCCCTTACGCCACTGCCGATCGACTGAGCCGCACGCTGCGCCGCCCATGGAATCCCTCGTCGCCCTGCCGTCGAGCTACGAGCAGTTGCGCGAGCCACTACCCCTTTTGAACCCTCCATCACCTTCCAAAGAAAGAGCAATTCCATGACCCTCGAGTACACGCCCGGCGTGCGCTATCGCATGCCCACCGTCTTCGGCCCCGCACCCGGCCCGCGCCAGAAAGCCGACGGCACTCCGTGGAGCGCCGCCGAGGCCGGCACCATGAACGCCCACTGGATGACGGTGGCCTACCGCAGCGAACGCATCGCGCTGGAGGCGCTGCTGCCGCCGGGTTTCTCGCTGCGCGGCGAGCCAGTGGTGCACGTCTCGCTAGCCTTCTTCCGCAACCTGTACTGGCTGGCCGGGCGAGGCTACGGCATCCTGAAAGTGGACCTGCCGGTCACCTACGCCGGTAAGAGCGAAATTATCGACGGCGCTTTCTGCCCCGCCATTTGGGAGGGCATGCCCGACGCCATCATGACGGGGCGAGAGGAGCTGGGTTTCCCAAAGCTGTTCGCCGACATCCCCGAGCTGAGCCTGGATATGGACGAAGGCCGCGCCGGCGGCGAAGCCAGTTGGCTCGACTTCAAGTTCATTGAACTCGCACTGCAGGGCCTAGAGCCGGCAGACACCCTGGGCAACACCCGCCTGCCCGGCCCCGGCGGCGCCGACCTGTTCTTCAAATACATGCCGCGCACGGGCCCCTCCGGCTCGGGCGGAACCGACTTGGCCTACGTGACCACCTCGGCCCCGCTGCCGGGTGCGGAAAAGACCGTCTCGCCGATCGATTTCGGCGGTACCGACTTCAGGCGCTGGACGGGGACTGGCGGCAACGTTAAGTGGCACCGCGCCAGTTTCGAGCAGCTGCCGACTACCTTCCACATCGTAAACGGTCTGGCCGCGCTGCCCATGCGCGAGGTAGTGAATGTGGAGTTGATTCAGTTTTCAGGACCGGGCCTCGCGGTATCGGCCAACGCGCTACGGCCTGTTCAAGCGGCTTGAGCTCGGGCCGTGCATTGCACGCTCTATCGCCCTTGAGGCATGCGCGTACCGGTCACAGTGTCGCCGCATGCCAGCCCACAACTGCAAACACGAAGCGAGAGATGGCTGCTGGTGCCGTCCTGGGAGTTCAGCAGAATGACTTGGCTGGCCTCGCGGCCGTTGGTCTGGCCAGCATGGCGCAGCCGCGATAGCCCTAGTCTGCCCACACCGCGTCCTCTCTGCCGTGCAGCAGGTCACCCACCTGTTCCACGTACGCCTCGTTGGCTGCGGTAGTCGTCACCGTATGCACCAGCACCGAGTCTGCATCCACGCCGATGTGCGCCTTCATCCCGAAGTGCCACTGGTTGCCCTTCTTCGTCTGATGCATCTCGGGGTCTCGCCTGCCATCCTGGTTCTTGGTCGAACTTGGCGCGGCAATCAACGTCGCGTCCACCGCCGTTCCCGCGCGCAGCATCAGGCCCTTGGATGTGAGGATATCGTTGACCGCGCCGAGCATCTTGGTGGCCAGATCGTGGGCTTCGAGCAAATGACGAAATCGAAGAATGGTCGTCTCATCGGGCAGGCGAACGACAGCGCCATCGAGACCCGCGAACTCACGGTACAGCGGCACGTCGTGCAATGCCTCTTCCATCGCGGGATCCGACAGGCTGAACCACTGCTGCAGGAAGTGAACGCGCAGCATCGTCTCGATGGCAAAGGGCGGGCGACCTGTTCGAGCGCGGGGCGCACGCGGCTCGATCAAGGCGACCAGCGCCGACCAAGGCACCACGCGATTCATCTCCTCGAGGAACTCTCGCTTGCGCGTCTTTTTCGTCGACAGGTTCAGCCCGAGGTCCAACTGATTCGGCGCCGTCACTCTTTTGGCAATCATGGGCTCAACTCACGCACGGCGCGTGCCAGTTATGCAGACCATCCCTAGTAGTTCAATTATTCGCATCCATTTCCGTTCAGGTCGCAAAGGCTTGCGGCTCCGCCTTGCTCAAGGTCCCCCGTCCGAGGGTTCGAGAGAGGTTCTTCAGCATCTCGTTCACCATTTGCGAGAGGTCATATCGGTGCCGCCAACCCCAATCGGCCCGAGCGCATCGGTCATCGATGGAGTTGGGCCAGCTGCTGGCAATGGCTTGGCGAAAATCTGGCTCGTACACGATCTCGAAGTCAGGCAGGTGCTTGCGAATCTCCGCCGCGATTTCCCTGGGCGTGAAGCTCAAGCCTGCAAGGTTGTAGCTGCCGCGTTCCGTGATATCGGTTGTGGGAGCTTCCATCAGTTCCAGAGTCGCGCGCACCGCGTCGTCCATGTACAGCATGGGCAGGTACTCGTCAGGCTCCAGGAAGCAGGTGTAGCGCTCGCTCTTCAAGGCGGCATGGAAGATGTCGATCGCGTAATCCGTCGTACCCCCTCCGGGGCTCGTCTTCCAGGAGATGAGTCCCGGGTAGCGCAAGCTTCGCACATCGACCCCATGCTTCTCGAAGTACCAACGGCACCAGCCTTCGCCGGCAAGCTTCGATATGCCATAGACCGTGCCGGGCTCCATCACCGTTGTCTGCGGCGTGCCGTCTTCCGGAGTCGTTGGGCCGAATGCCGCAATCGAGCTCGGCCAGAACACCTTGTCCAGCTTGTAGTGGCGGGCCGCTTCCAGGACGTTCAACAGGCCATCCATATTCAGCTTCCATGCCCACGCCGGCCGCGTCTCTCCGCTCGCCGACAGAGCTGCCGCCAGATGGTAAATCTGGGTAACGCGATGCTTTTCGATCAGCCCGGCAAGGCGCCGGGTGTCGGTTACGTCAAGCGTTTCGTACCGCAGGCTTTGATGTCGGCCACTCTCGAGCCGATCGCTCACGATGACGTTCTCCGCGCCATGGCGCTCGGCGAGCGCGACGGCAAGCTCCGTCCCCAACTGGCCATTGGCACCGACGACGAGAATGCGAGGCGCATCGCTCATGCGATCACCCCCGTGTCCCTACCTGCTTGCTCGAACGCGCGCAGGGCTTCATCCAGTTGGCCCCGCGTGTGCTGCGCACTGATCTGTACGCGGATGCGGGCTTGGTCCTTCGGGACGACGGGGTAGAAGAAGCCCGTCACGTAGACGCCCAACTCCAGCAGCCGCCGTGCAAAACGCTGCGACCGCTCTGCGTCGTAAAGCATCACGGGCACGATGGGGTGTTCGCCCGGCTTCACCTCGAAGTCCCGCGCGACGAGACCTGCACGGAAATAGCGCGTGTTGTCTTCCAGCTGGTCACGCAGGGTCGTGTTCGCCTCCAGCACATCGAGCACCTTGAGCGTGGCGCCGACGATGGCCGGAGCCAGGCTGTTGGAAAACAGATAGGGACGCGAGCGTTGCCGAAGCAACTGCACCACTTCCCGCTTCGCGCTCGCGAATCCTCCTGACGCGCCGCCCAGTGCCTTGCCAAGCGTGCCCGTAATGATGTCGACCTTGCCAAAGACGCCGCGGTACTCGTGGCTACCGCGCCCCCTCTTGCCTAGGAAACCGGTGGCGTGCGAATCGTCCACCCCTAGCAATGCACCGAATTCATCGCAGATCGCGCGCATCTCGTTCAGGCGAGCAATGGTCCCGTCCATCGAGAAGACCCCGTCGGTGAACACGAGCTTGTGCCGCGCCCCGGCCTCGTCCGCTGCCTCCAGCTGCACGCGCAGGTCCTTCATGTCGTCGTGCCGGTAGCGGTAGCGCTTGGCCTTGCACAGGCGGATGCCGTCGATGATCGAGGCATGGTTCAGTTCGTCGCTGATGACCGCATCCTCCGGACCCAGCAGCGGCTCGAACAATCCACCGTTCGCGTCGAAGGCTGATCCGTACAGGATGGTGTCCTCCATGCCCAGAAAAGTGGAGAGGCGCGCCTCCAGCGCCTGGTGCAGATCCTGGGTTCCACAGATGAACCGGGCACTGCTCATGCCAAAGCCGCGTGCGTCGAGTGCCGCGTGGGCGGCCTGCAGGACGTCGGCGTGTGACGACAGACCGAGGTAGTTGTTGGCGCAGAGATTGATCAACGCCGGTGCACCGGCAGTGGAAATTCGACTGCCTTGCGGTGACGTGATGGCGCGTTCGACCTTCAGCAGGCCGGCCGTCTGGATCTGTTCAAGTTCCTGCCGCAACGCGGCGTAGTAGTCTTTGGTGGTTCCCATGAGATCGTCCTTGTTGGGTCTAGAGAATCGCTTCGGCGTCGCTCGTGCAGTGACGCAGAACATGTTCGAATTGCCGCGGGTCGTGCGCCTTCAAGACTGCGGCTGGCCGCGGCAGATGCAGATCGCGCAGGCGTGACAACCAGAACCGAAGCGCGGCGGCGCGCCGCATCGCGAGCAGAAGGCCACGCTCCGCCGGCTGTAGCGGCCGCACTGCTTCGTAGGCCGACAGAAAAGTGGCTTCACGCGCTGCATTCGCTTGCCCGCTATCCAGGTCAACGCACCAGTCGTTGAGGCATACGCCGATGTCGTACAGCCACGTGTCGCAGCCGGCGAAATAGAAGTCGAGAACGCCCGTGAGCCGCTCCCCCTCGAACAAGACGTTGTCGCGAAACAAGTCACCATGGATAGGGCCGCGAGGTAAGGCCGCGTAGTCATCCGATGCCGCGATGCGCTTCTGGAAATCCATTTCACGCGTAAGTAGCGCTCGCTGACCATCGTCGAGGTACGGCATGACCAGGGGAGCGGTTTCGCTCCACCAAAGCAAGCCTCGCAGATTGGGCTGGTAACGTTCATAGTCCCTGCCAGCCAAGTGCATTCGGGCGAGCACCGCTCCGACGGCACTGCAGTGCGCGACGGAAGGTTTCAGTTCACTCCTGCCATGCAACCTGGTCACGATCGCGGCGGGCTTGCCCTTCAGGCGATGCAGGATGCGTCCTTCGCGGTCCGGCAACGGGTCGGGCACAGGAATTCCCTGTCCCGCCAGGTGTTGCATGAGGTGCAGGTAGAAGGGCAGCTCCTCGTCTGCCAGTCGCTCGAACAGCGTCAACACATGAGGGCCCGCATCCGTCGCCACGAAGTAGTTCGTGTTCTCGATGCCCCCGGAACAAGCGAGAAGGGCCCGCAATTCACCCTGCTCGAACTTGCGCAGGAACATTGCGACCTCGTCGAATGAAACTTCGGTAAAGACAGCCATGGGACGATCAGGCCACGCGGGCAGCGATGTAGGCCTTCACCTGCTCAACCTCGGCCGGAAGCACCGTGACGCGGCGCGGCAGCTCCTCGATAGCTTCGAACTTGGCCGGTCGATCCGGGGCGCGTCCCAGCGCCTCCGCGACCGTGGCCGCAAATTTGATCGGCAGCGCGGTCTCCAGCACGACCATAGGCGTCCCCTTGCGCACATGCTCACGCGCCACCTTGAGACCGTCGGCCGTGTGCGGATCAACCATCGCGCCGAAGCGATGAAAAGTATCGCGGATGGTCGAGACACGGTCTGCATGCGTGCTCTTGCCCGACACGAAGCCGAACTTGGGATCAACCGCGAGTTCGAAGCGACCCTGGCTCGCCAGCTGTTCGCCAAACAGGCGCTTCACCTTCGCCGCGTCGCGCCCCACCAGGTCGAACACGAAGCGCTCGAAGTTGCTGGCCTTGCTGATGTCCATCGACGGACTGGAAGTCTCGTGCGTGTCGACGGCGCCGCGCACGCGGTACACGCCGGTGCGGAAGAACTCGTCGAGCACGTCGTTCTCGTTGGTTGCGACCACCAGCGTGTGGATCGGCAGGCCCATCATGCGCGCCACGTGGCCCGCGCAGACGTTGCCGAAGTTGCCCGAGGGCACGGTGAAGCTCACCGGCTTGTCGTTGGCCGCGGTGGCCTGGAAGTAGCCCGCGAAGTAGTAGACGACCTGCGCCAGCAGCCGCGCCCAGTTGATCGAGTTGACCGTGCCGATGCGGTACTTGCGCTTGAAGGCCAGGTCGTTCGACACGGCCTTGACGA